>Ga0209474_10000002_pt1 | contig 1114523 bp, 1062 predicted proteins | sample GraSoiAngelo_145_FD_185902 | JGI IMG/M metagenome (GOLD analysis project Ga0209474, IMG submission 185902) | Grasslands soil microbial communities from the Angelo Coastal Reserve, California, USA - 14_1009_05_20cm (SPAdes) (version 2) | ecosystem: Environmental > Terrestrial > Soil >... | reverse complement strand
GGTCCCGCTGGTGATGACGGTGCGGCTCTTGCCATCTGCTGAGACGACGATGGTACCGCTGACAGTTACTTTCCCATCTTTCTTGACGGTCAACTCCAGTTTGCTTTCTCCCGCCGGTGTGTAAGAGCGCGTGTCAGACGTCGGATCGCCCGTGACAGGGTAGTCTTTCCCATCGAACTTTCCCGTCCACTCATTGTGGGTGCTCTTCCCCTGTGCGTCGGTCCCATCCACCGTGACCTTCACCTGATCGCCCGCAGCAGTGTAGACGACGGTTTGGTTCTTCGGCGCCCCAGGCGCGAATTTCGATTTGGCCTCGTTGAGCTTCCACGTGCCCATTTGCGGGCTGGCCAGGCAGACGATGGCTGCGAGACAAAGCATGGTGAGAGTGAGCACAAGCGTTTTCATTTTCATGGATCCGATTGCGCCAGAATCCGACGGCACAGTCAAGGCGGGAGCACGCCGGCTTCCTTGGAGGGAACTTGGGCGCGAAACTTTTACTGGCGATCGGTGGTTTGTTCGTTAAGAATGGCCTCCATGATGAAGCGCGCACTTCTCGGGGTGACTGCTCTGCTTGGTCTTTGCCAGTGGTTGCCGGCCCAGCCGCCCGGGCAGTTGCTTTATGGTCCCGGCGCCCTCGATTCATCCGCCCTTGCGCCCTGGGCTTCGCTTGAAAACCGGAATCAATTCTTTTTCTCGACGGCCTTCGGTTCGATGCGCACGACGCCGGAATTTCTCCCGGCTTTCGATCCTTCGGCGCCGTTGAGCGCCCCCTACGTTTCTACCGCTGACAACAAGAACTCCCTCGACCGCATCGTCGATCTGCGCGCGCCGAACCGCATTCAATTCGGCGGAGAGATGGGTTTCCTCTACGGGAAATCGTCAGGCAGCGGTTTTGGCCGGCAAGATTTCGCCGGCTACGTCATTGGCACTGTGGGCAACGACAAGTTCTCCATCACCGCCGGATATTACCGCCAGGAAACGACCTTTAGCGGTCCGCGCTCGCGGCGCTAACGTCGGCTACTTCGCCGGCTCCGACGCTTTCGGCAGTGCCGTGGCCTGCCAGGCGATGACCTGCCACTTTCCGTTCCGTTTCAGGAACGTGCCGGTGTTAAAATAATTCGCGACCGTTTTCGTTCCGGCTTTATCGATGTTGGCCACCAGGCGGAACGCGACGACCGCGGTGTCGCCGTACTGCTGGACGCGAATGTCTTCCGCGGTGTAAACCGCCGTTCCTTCTTCCGGTTTGGGTGTCGCTGCCGTTTCCGCGCGCAATTCGCGCATGATATCGGCCTTGCTCTTGCGACGACCGAGTGCGGACGTGTAAACCAACTCATCGGCCCAGAAACGATCGTGCATCGCGATGTCGTTCTTGCTGGCGCCGGCAAGGAAATCCTGGAGGAGCTTCGTTAACTCCGCCGCGTCGGGTGCGGTTTGCGCCGGAAGGAAATTCGCGATCGAAAACAGGAGGACAACGGAGAGAAGGATTCGTTTCACGAGCGAAGTAGAAAGTAGAAAGTAGGAAGTAGGAAGTAGAAAAGCCGAAGTCGGAGGTCAGAGGTCAGAGGTCGGAGAATGGATGTGCTCGGGGCGGGGACCGAGACCGATGAAGCGGGCGGGGAGGCGGCGCAGGATCGGGAACCACCGGAAGAGGAGGCCGATGAATGGGAGTTTGTCGCCGCGGCCGGATGATCGGCCGTTGATCCGGCGATGAATGAAGACCTGCATCGTCTGGATTAATCGCACCGGCATTTCCCTGCGCCTCTGCACTTGCTCGAGATCCGCCAGCGAGACCGCTCCCATCCGCAATTTCGCCGCCAGCAGATTCGCGGTCGCGACCGCATCCTGGAGCGCGAGGTTAATACCGACGCCGCCCGCCGGCGACATGGCGTGGGCGCTATCCCCGATGCAGAGCAAACCTTCCCGGGCCCAGTGCCGCAGCCGGTTGATTTGGACCGTGAGCAATTTGATCTTCGACCAGTCATCCAGCTCCGTGATGCGGTCCTGCAGGAACGGCGCGATCCCCACGATGTCGGCGTGAAACGCCGGGAAGCCGCGCTGCCGGACGGCGTCGAACGCGCCTTTCGGGATGATGAAGCCGACCTGGAAATAGTCATCGCGATCGAGCAGCACGAGGAGCTTGCCGCCTTGAAAGAACCCGAGGGATTGCTTCGGATCGCCGTCGCGCTTCGATAGGCGAGTCCAGAGGACATCGATCGGCACGCCGAACTCGCGCAGCTCGAAGTTCCCGCGCGTGTGAGTCATCGCGTGGCGGCCGTCGGCCCCGATGACAAGATCCGCGCGCGCGATCAGTTCGCCAGCGGGCGTCTTCACGCGCACCCCGACGACGCGCTCGCTCTCAATGAGAAGATCCGTCACCTCGTGCTGCAGGTGAAGGGTGAAGGTGGGGAATTTCCTGGCGTGCCCGGCGAGGAAATTCAGGAAATCCCATTGCGGCATGAACGCGATGAATTTGCAGCGCGTAGGCAGGTGCGAGAAATCCGCCATCGGGACAACGTGGCCGTTCATGACCCCGCGCAGCTCCCGTAATTCCTGGTGCGGCAGCTTGAGGAATTCCTCCAGCAACCCGAGCTCGTGCATCAGCTCGAGCGTGGAAGGATGAATCGTGTCGCCGCGAAAATCGCGGTTGAAATCAGCGTGCTTCTCCAGTACCGCCACTTCCACACCAGCGCGCGCGAGTAAGTAGCCGGTCATCATTCCCGCCGGACCGCCGCCGACGATGACGCAACGCGCGCGAAGCTCAGCCATGGAAGAAGTCGGAGGTCGGCCGCCTTCGCGTAAAGCTACGGCGTGCCAAGGAGGTCGGAGGTTTGTTCGGGTCGACGACGCGGGATCCCGAGGCTGTCGAAGATCGTCCGCGTCGCGTCGGAGCGATTGAGTGTGTAGAAATGGATTCCGGCCACGTGGTTGTCGAGAAGATCGTGACATTGCTCGAGCGCGAAGTGAACGCCGACGCGCGTGACCATCTGCGGATCGGTTTCACACCGCTGCAAGGCGCGGAGGAGCTTCGCCGGAAAACGGGCGCCGCCGGCCAGCTCGGCGATCCGCTTGCAGCCGCTCATCGACGTGATCGGCATGATCCCGGCGATGATCGGAATGCGAATGCCGGCCAGCTCGCAGCGCTCGCGGAAATCGTAGAAGTCGCGATTATCGAAGAAGAGCTGCGTGACGATGTAATCCGCGCCGGCATCGACCTTCGCTTTCAGGTGCTCCATTTCCACGAGGCGGTTTGGCGTCGTGGGATGGCCTTCTGGAAATCCGGCCACGCCGATCCCGAATCCGCGGGGATCAGGATGGACGCCGCTTTCGTTGAAACGCCGAATGAACTTCACGAGGTCGCTCGCGTTTTGGAACGCGTCCTTTGATTTGTCGTAGGCGCATCCGCGCGGCGGATCGCCGCCGAGCGCGAGGATGTTTCCGATGCACGATTTCGCGTAACGCTGCAGGATCGATTCGATCTCCGCCTCGCTATGACAAACGCAAGTCAGGTGCGGGATCGGATCGAGCTTCGTCGTGTTCTGAATCCGCTCGACAAGATCGTGGGTCAGATCGCGCGTCGAACCGCCCGCGCCATAAGTCACGCTCACGAAATCCGGCATGTAAGCCTCCAGATCGCGGATCGTCTGGTAAAGACTCTCTGCTGCCTCCGGCGTTTTGGGCGGAAAGAACTCAAAGGAAAACGTCGGCGAATCCGCGCGGATGATATCGCTGATATGCATGATTTAGATCCGACCTTTGTTCGTTTGCCTTTTGCTCACCTTATGATCGCCAATTGCGTTGTCGACCTCGATTGCCTACTACGCCAGTTCATAAACTGGCGTGGCAAATGTTCGTCGCGCATGGTTCCACCCGATACATCGCCGCCACCGAGGTCGTTCGCCACAGGCAAAAATCCGTTACTTCACGTTTGCGATCTTTACGATACTGCCCTTTGCCTGCGGCTCCTTTGGATCCTTCACCACAGTCACGTACAATTCTTTCTCGCCTTCGCTGAACGCGACGTTGGTCGTGCCATCACCCGAGAGAATTTCAAATACGTGTAGAAGCTTGCCCTCAGGAGATATCTTCAAAATCTTACCGCCGAACCATTGGGCAACATAAATGTTACCGTTGCTGTCGATCTTCATGCTATCGGGCCCGAGCCACCAAGACTCGTTTTTGTTTTTTGTGAGAAGGTTTAGCAGAGCAAAATTCGATCTGTTGCTCAACCAGCCGTCGTCATTGATCTTGAATTTCAACATGCAGTTCCCAACGGTTTCGCTGACGTAGAGGGTCTTTTGATCTGGAGAGACGCCTATTCCGTTGGCGTAATTGAGATCGTCCGCGACCTCGACCCATTTCTCGCTGCCAGGCGCAAGATAGAGAATTTTTCCCGCCACTGAGGTTGGCAGGTCCTTGTACGGGCCGAAGACCGTGGCATAGGCGCCGCCGTTGGCGGTCACCACAATATCATTGATGCCGCCGTCGAATGGCTTGCCGTTTTTGTCGGCATCCCAACGGCGCAGCTGCTTGCCGGTCATGTCGAGTTCAAGGATGGCGCCATGCTCCTCGGTGCACGCGAGGAGGAACGTCTTTCGTTTCGTGAGCGCCAGCCCGTTATGGCCGCAGCCCGGAGTGTGATTCAGGACGGTGGCCGTTTTGCCATCCCATTTCGACAGCGTGTGGGAGACCCAGCCAACGTAGTAAAGGTTGCCGTCAACGTACAACGGACCCTCGGGCCCGAGGATATTGCTGACGATGACCGTTTCGTCGGCGCCGGCTGCCGTAGCAGCCAACATTGCGCAAACGGCGAAGCAGATAGGTTTACTTACCTTCATTTTGATTCCTTTCCGGTTAGCCAAGGACCGCAGATCCCCTGAATTTCCTACAGAAGGAAACGAAGGAAACAAAGAGCTTCGGGATCCTAAATAAAGACATGCGCTTCGTTCTCTTAGTTACCTTCTGTTAATTTCTCTGTCGCGACGAAGAAGCCATTCGGAGCGAAAAAATGGGTGCGACCGTCGGCCGCGGGCTGATGATAACCGACGGTGCGGCCTGTGGCTTCATGAAGGTAGGAGGCGACGACTTTCTTAGCGAGCGCCGAGTCGAATTTCGGAACTTGATCAGCCGGCTTTAGCTCGTGGAGAATAATTTCGTTTCCGTCAGGATCTTTCAGGCTAAAGCTGCGGCAACGCGGGAACTCTGCCAGGTCCTCAGTAATCGGAACCGCTGCGGCACGGACAGCAGCAAAGGCAGCATCGATGTCGGCGACTTCAAGCGCGAGGACGGCACCGCCTCCGCCGACGAATGGCTCGAAGTTCGTAATACCGAACGTGACACCGCCAACATCGTATTCAATCCACCACTTGCCCGGTGCGCCCTCGTACTCAACGCCCGCTATCAGCCCGAGAAATTCTTCGTAAAATCGACGTGCACGCACGATGTCGGTGACCTGATTATAGACAAAGGCAATTTCTTTGACTTGAATGCTCATGGAATCTTGCGGTGCAACGGTTCTATTCAGCACGCCGGGAATTTCTGCTGCATGCCGAGACCTATTTTCATCATCACGAACTCGGAGATGGCATGTCGGGCTTGTGAACTCGCGACTCTGGTATTGCCGCGGATCTGAATCGCCAAATAGACAAGCGTAATCATGACGCCAATCGCGCCGACGATTTGTCCGAGATTGGCGAGATCGTTGAACCACCCGAGCCATAAGTCACGCTGACGAAATGCGGCATGTGTTCTTCCAGTTCGCGGATCGTCTGGTAAAGGCTCTCCGCCGCCTCCGGCGTTTTTGGCGGAAAGAACTCGAACGAAAACGTCGGCGACCCGGTCTGGATGATGTCGCTGATGTGCATGATCTAGAGCGAACGTTCGTTCCTTTTGCCTCCGGTCAACTGATAATCACCACGTCTCGCTCCCGGTTCGAGCTTCCGCTACTTCTTAGGCCGAACTGCTCTTTGCCAGCGAGCAGTTATTGGAAACCCGGATCGTTGCGAAGCGGATCCCATATTGAATTGCATCTTTTTCTGCCGCCAAACTGATGCTCGCTATAGCGGACTACTCGAGTTCTTAACAACGACCAGCAAGACAATTTACGGGTAGCTCGTGGGAGTTTTGCCGCCGGAGCTTACATCCGAGCATTAATTAGAGCAGACGCTCGACCGAGACTTGCCGTTGGTAATCCAAACTCCTGTTCAATGCTGGCAGCAATGCCATCTACATCTTTGTCGATCAGCCTTCGCAGTGTGTCATCGATGGTTGCTGCCGGAAAAAAGAAATCGGCGCTTCCAAGGTAGCCGTCGATCTTCCAACGCTCGCCGACGGGAAACTCAACACATGCAATGACCCACTCGTATGAGGTCGGAGACTCAGCGGGTGATGAGCCGCGCGTAGATCAGCGCAAGAGAGTTCTTGGGAGTTACGAACCTTAGATGCGATGAAATAGATCCACCCTGATTTCTCCCTCGTAAATGAAGTGGTCATTCCAGATAAAGCGTGTCGTTCAAATGTGTGAGTCGCAAACCAAACCGCCATCCACAGATTATCCACTACGTCGAGCCAACTGGTACAATAGCCGTAATGCTGCAAGAGTGCTCCCAAGAGCGGACGCTTCAGTCTGCCTAGCTTGATCTTCTGGATTTCCCGTCCCAATCTGGCCTCCGCTTTCAATAAAAGTTTTGAGTTAGTCGTATCATTCGGAGGCCTAAACAATCCTGGAACCATGCCCGCGTGGTTCCGGGTTTGGCCGCGCATCAGCACTTTCGTAGAATCGCCAAAACAGAGAAGTGCTTCTTGCCGTATTTGCGACGCAACCCGAGCAACGATTGCCGGCTCATCGCAGAAGACACGGGGACGGTTCGAGTCGTCCAGAAAGCGCAGATTCACTTTCTTCTTGAGACCTTTTCGCATTGCAAACGTCCGCATGAGGCGCACAAATCTTTCGACCATATGGAAAAAGGGGTTTTTTGTAGTAGTGCGCTTTACATGAAAGGCAACACTTCGTGGGATCACATGAGCGATGTCCAAAGACGCGCGATCTTTGAGGCCGGACTGACTTTGCATGCACTGCAAATTACCGAACTGCAAATCTCATTTTGTCTGACATGGGTGTTTCCAAAGGACGCGAATATCCGTTTGCGCGCACTGTTTAACGCCGGTGCCAAACACCAAAAACGCACCTTGGGACAGCTCATAGCCGAGCTCCGGAAACGCACTGAAATCGCCGATAATTTTGACCAGCTATTTGCAGATTTTATCAACGAGCGAAATCGTTTTGTTCATACGCTTTTCTCTGAGCATCCGTATCAGTTGCGGTCCGACGCGGGCGCTGCCAAGGCGATCGAATTCATGCTCCCACTACAGGAAATGGCGGTAATCGTGCAAGATACGTTCCACGGCCATCTCGTTCTATGGGGTCAAAACTCGAACGATCCCGATTTACAGGCGCTGAGTGAACAGCTTATCCAGGCACATCCGCGGCTTCGTCGCATTGCCGATGAAGGTCACTTTAAGAATCATATTCGCCGGAGACACTGAATCCATCATTCATTTATCCTGCTGGCAAATAGGCGACTGAGGACACACCCGAAAATCTTCGATGATGTCGTATCTTACCAGAGGGATGCCATCCACGGTCAGTTCATGTCGTGCGTCAGCTGGCGTTCGTAATCGGCGCTTTCAAAGCGAATCGCCGCATTCGGAATTTCGAAGAGGCGGCTAGGGGAAGGGAAAGAAACGTTGCGACGCTCGCCGCCAGAAAACGGCAAGACCGGGCAGGCAACGTCAGAACGCCAGCATTTGCGCCGCGCCGGCAAGCGCGGCTTCAAGGCGCTGGCGGTCCACGGGTTTGGAAAGGAGTGAGATCGCGCCGTAGTCGGCGGCCAGATCGTAGTCGGGCTCCCAGCCAGAAACCAAAATGACGCGGGCGGCTGGATCTTTCGCGAGAATATTGCGACAGGCCGTAGCGCCGTTGAGCTTCGCCATCCAGTAATCCATCAGGACGACGTCCGGTTTATGTTTCTCGTAAGCCTGGATGGCCTCGAGGCCGGAGGCAACCACTTCAACTACTTCGTGTTGGCAGTTGGCGACCATTGCCGCGAGCGTCATTCCCACACTTCTTTGGTCGTCGGCAATCAAAACACGCATGCCTTTTTGGCAGAACCTTTCGTGCCAGACGCAGTTCTGTTTGGAGCGCTCGGCGAATGCCCATCGCACTATTCTGGGGAGCGCGCGCGTCCCGCGTGTTGGTTTCGGTGTCTCGCCGAAACAATCTTCAAAAGTTCGCGACGGCGAGACGCTGTCGCCCACACGCGAGACGCGTGCGCTACCCAGACAAAATCAGAGTAATCGCACCGCTGTCACCGCGATGCGCCCGCCGAAGCAAACGTCAACGTCCGCACCGGGCGCTCGATGACGCAGCTGATATTCGCCCGCGAAATAAAGGTCGCTCTCTTCTTCGTGCCGATAATTGAGGGGAAGGGGATTCGGATCGAGCGGGCACCAGACGACGTCCGGTTTCTCAGCGTCGGGCGGCAGGTTTGGCAGGTTAACATTATAAAAGAGGCCCGGCTCGATCGGTTTCGCGAGGATATCGGCGAGGATGGGAGTGACCCATCTTGCGGCGCGACTCCAATCGAACTCGACTTTCGATTTTCGGTAGTGCGACACGGCGATCCCGGGCCAACCGTGTAGCACAGCTTCACGCACCGCCGCGACTGTCCCCGAATAATGAACATCCGCGCCAAGATTCGCGCCGTGATTGATCCCGCTCAGGATCCATTTCGCGTCGGGAACCAGCTTCAATAAACCCAGCCGCACGCAATCAGCCGGCGTCCCATGGATGGCGTAACGCTTATCGCCCCGCGGCTCGATCCGCACGCCCTCTTGCCACGTCACTCGATGGCTCACCCCTGACTGCGGACCGGCCGGCGCGACAATGACCGGATCGCCGAGTGTTCGAGTCGCGTTTACCAACGCCTCGAGACCCGCGGCGTCGATGCCGTCATCGTTGGTGAGAAGAAACTTCATTCGGAAGAGCGAACGTCCAACGTCCAAGGTTCAACGTCCAACGTCGAATGGCGGAAGAGAGCTGACGTGTGATAGCCTCAGCGCCATGACCATTCCATCGGACGTCTCTTCAATCGATGCCATCATTCACGCGGCTTACGATGTTATCTCCGGACCCGCGGGGGCGAGGCGCGATTGGGATCGGGAACGTTCATTGTTCCTTCCGGGTGCGCGTTTGATTCCGACAGCGACGGTCCCCGGAAGGAACGATGTCGATCTTGCGCCCCTCCTTCTGGACGTGGAGGAATACATACAGCGAGTCGAGCCGTTATTCGCCGAGAAAGATTTCTACGAAACGGAAGTGGCGCGGCGGACGGAGCAGTTCGGTCAAATCGCGCAGGTGTGGAGCACATATGAATCGCGCCATCGCGAGGACGATCCGGAACCGTTCATGCGCGGCATTAACAGCTTTCAGTTATTCCACGACGGCTCGCGCTGGTGGATCGTAAACATTTACTGGCAACACGAGAGCGCCGCGCACCCGATCCCGGCGAAATACGAAGGCAACGATTCGTCAGGCTGAGGTCCGCGGCTGGGCGGCATCGTAAAGCGCCGCGTAGAGCGCATCGAGCTTCACCGGTTTTACGAGGATGGCGAGCGCGCCGGAGTCGGCAATTTCGCGCACCACTCCGGAGACCAGGATGACCCGGGCTTCCGGGTATTTCGCCATGATATTGCGGCAGGCGGTGGCGCCGTTGAGCTTCGGCATTTGATAATCCATCAGGACCACGTCGGGATGATGACGCCCGAATGCTTGGATCGCTTCCAGGCCGGAGCTGACGACCTCCACGACTTCGTGCTGGCAACGGCGCACCATCTCCGCCAATGACGTGCCCACACTTTTCTGGTCGTCCGCGATCAAGACCCGCATCACCGCATGATGGCAGAAGTTCCCGTGCCAGCCGAGCCGATTTTCCCGCATCGAATTCCATGGCGCGGCCTTGCTGCCGCTGGCCTTTTTGTCCTATTTGTCCTATCGGTCCTCAATCACGCGCGGCGGAGACCGGATAAAACCCAAGCAAAGTAAAAGTGTGAAGACCCGATACGATGTTGTCATCCTCGGCGCAGGACATAATGGGCTGGTCGCGGCGAGTTACCTGATGCGCGCGGGATTGACCGTGCTGTTGCTGGAGAAGAACGATTACATCGGCGGCGCGACCACTTCGCAAAAGCTGTTTCCCGATTATGATGCGCGCCTCTCGCGTTACTCATATCTCGTCAGCCTCTTTCCCGAGAAGATCATTCGCGATCTCGGATTGAACCTCGAGCTGCGCCGGCGCACCATCGGCTCGTTCACGCCGTATGTGAGGGATGGCCGGCATGACGGCTTGCTCTTGAGCAACGTGTCGGGAAAAATCAGCGCGCAATCGATGTTCGAGCTGACCGGAAACCGGACCGAGCACGAGCAGATGAAGAAGTTTTACAATCTCGCGCGCGTCTTTGCCGAGCACGCCTGGGATTCGATGCTCAAACCGCTCGTCGCCAAAAATGAATTCAAGCGGCGCTTCCAGAACGACGAAGTCTTACGGGAAGCGTGGCGCAGCCTGGCGGAGGAACCACTCGGACGCGCGATTGAGCGTTACCTGCAAAACGATCTGGTGCGCGGCCTGGTCTTGACGGACGCGAAGATCGGCGTCTTCACCCACCCGCACGATCCATCGCTCGTGCAGAACCGCTGTTTTCTTTACCACCTGATCGGCAACAAGACCGGCGAATGGAAGGTGCCGGTCGGCGGGATGGGCGCGGTCGCGGCCGAGCTCGAAGAAACGGCGCGCAAGAGCGGCGCCGAATTTCTGACGAACGTGGAGCTGATCGACGTCGATCTAGGCGGCAAGAAAAAGATTGTCGAATTTCAAGTCGATGGAAAACGCCAGAGCGTCGAAGCGCGATTTCTTCTGGTCAATTTCGGGCGCAACGTCCTCGCGAAATATTCCGGTAGGCCCTATGAGCCGAACGCGGCGGACGAGGGGAGTGTGTTCAAGATCAACATGCTGCTCCGTCGGTTGCCGAAACTGAAAGCGACGAAGTATCCGGAAGCGGAAGCGTTCCGCGGCACTTTCCACAGCGACGAAGGTTACGAGCAGATGAACGCCAGCTACGAACAGGCCGCGAAAGGCCGCTTGCCGGAAAAGACCCCGTGCGAAGTCTATTGCCACACTTTGACCGACGACAGCATTCTCGGGTCCGACCTGCGGCAACAAGGTTTTCAAACCATGACACTGTTCGGTCTCGACGCGCCTTACTCGCTTTTTGCAAAGGAAAACGACGCGATGCGAACCCGTGCCGAGAAGAAATTCCTCCTAAGCATGAACCAATGGTTGGAAGAACCGCTGGAAGATTGCCTTGCCGTCGCACGCGACGGAAGCCTGTGCCTCGAAAGCAAGAGCCCGGTCGACATCGAGCAGTCGTTAGGCATGTATCACGGCAATATTTTCCACGACGCGCCGACATTTCCCTTCGCCGAGCATAGCGAACAAGCCGGCACCTGGGGCGTGGAAACCGAGTTCGAAAACGTCTTCCTCTGCGGCTCGAGCGCCCAACGCGGCGGCGCCGTCAGCGGCATCCCCGGCCATAACGCAGCGATGAAGGCGCTCGAGACGCTGTGACTTCGCGCCCCACGGCCTATCGGCTCGCTCATATAGATACGTTGCGCGCGGTCGCGGCGTTGATGGTGGCGTGTGCGCATATCTGGGAAAAGTTTTTGCCGGTGGCGCGACAGACTCCCGATGCTCTCGGGAAAAGCTGGCCGCGCTACTTCGAATTCGGCATCACGGGGGTCGTTTTGTTTTTCGCGATCAGCGGCTTTGTTATTTATGGGACGCTGCGGGGACCGCGCGAAGGCACGGGACGCCGCTTCGTGATCAGCCGCTTTTTTCGTCTGTTTCCCGCGTATTGGGTGTCGGTCATCGCGGGGCTGATCTTCATTTGGTGGTGGCAGGGATGGACTGTTACCGGCGCCATGGCGGCGGCAAACTTTACGATGGCGCCGGACCTGTTCGGGCAATCACCGGTCATGGGACTCTATTGGACGTTGGAAACCGAGCTGACGTTCTATTGTTCCTGCTGGCTGATTTGGCGCGTCGGCCGGCTGGAAGATCAGCGCGTCCTGGCAGGTCTGGTGATCGCGCTCTCGCTGGTGTGGCTTGGGATCAAAGGGGCAAAGCAACTGGGCGCGATCGATGACGATATCTCGGCTGCCTGGAAAAATTTGCCGCGCCATTTGGGGATCATGTTTTGGGGCGCCTACTTTCGGATCGTTTACGACGAGACAAAAGGGTTCCGCGAATCGTTGAAGCGGAACCGGAAAATTTGGATCCTGGTCGGGCTGACGCTGGTGATTCTGGCCGTCGGCGGGACGCGTCAGTTCCGGTTCCTGATTCATCCTAGCCGGACCTGGTTCTCGGCCTATGTGGTGGCGCCGGTTGTTTTTTGTTTATGGGTGATCTGGTTGCGCGTGCGCAACCCGGTAGTGGCCTGGCTTGGGCGGATCAGCTACTCGATCTACCTTTTTCATCTTGTCGTGATGATTCCCATGGCCGTCTGGGTTGCCGCCGAAAGCCACAGCGCTTTTCGCGGATGGCCAGTCGCGGCCTATCTCATCCCGACCCTGCTCGTGACCATCGGCATCAGTGCGATCGTTTATTACGCCGTCGAGCTGCCCGCGATCAATTTAGGCAAACGCCTGGCCGGCCGGCGCGCTGCTGATTTTGGAACTCAAGCCGCACCGTAGCAGCAGTAACTCTTTTCTTTCGAAAAGAAATCCGCTAAATAGCTAATCAACATGCATCTAACGAATTTCACCCTGCAGCGTTTATCGGCCGTCGCGCTCTTCATCGCGATCCTTAGTCTTGCCCCGTTTATGTCCAGCGTTCGCGCCCAAAGGCCGTCGCCGGAACAAAAGCCGGACGTGTCGAGCAAGGCCTTGATCACGAAGCAAACGCCGGATTCCAAGAAAAAGCCCGTGGAACCTGGGGCCGTGAAGCAGTACACGATCGAGCAATTCATGGCGACGACCCGGCTCGGGGGCGCTTCCTTTTCCGCGGACGAAAAGTCAATCCTCTTCCACAGCAACAAGACAGGAATCTTCAATGTTTACTCGATCCCGGTCGCAGGCGGTGAACCGAAACAGCTGACGAACTCGACCAAGGAAAGCACCTACGCGGTTTCCTATTTTCCGGCAGACGCGCGTTTCCTTTACCGCTACGACAAGGGCGGCAACGAGAATGAGCACCTGTATCTGCGCGAGCTCGGTGGGACCGAGCGCGATCTGACGCCGGGCGAAAAAACGAAAGCGCAATTCTATACCTGGAGCCAGGACCGGAAATCGTTCTTCTTCGGCACGAACGCGCGCGACCCGAAGTTCTTCGACATTTTCGAAATGAGCATCGCCGATCTAAAGCCGATACTGATTTACAAGGACGAGACGGGCTACCAGATCGGCGCGATCTCGAACGACAAGAAATTCATCGCCTTCGGCAAGCCCGGCAACAACACCAACGACGCGGACGTTTACCTTTACAATACCGAGACGAAAGAGATGAAGAACCTCACCGCGCATACCGGCGACGCGAACAACAGTCCGGAGACGTTCGATCCCGACTCGAAGTTCCTCTACTTCCTCTCGGACGACGGCAGCGAGTTTAAGTCGGTGATCCGGTACGATCTGGCGAGCGAAGAGAAAGCGGTCACAGAAAAAACAAACTGGGACGTTTCGTTCATGTCTTTCTCGCGCACCGGCAAGTATCGCGTCGTCGGCACGAATGAAGACGCGCGGACGAAAATCAAAGTTTACGAAGGCGCCACGGACAAACCGGTCGCCATGCCTCCATTGCCGGAAGGTGACATCAGCGGCATCCACTTTTCCGAGAGCGAGACCAGGATGGCGTTCTATTATGAGGGCGCTCGTTCGCCGGCGAATCTTTATGTTTACGATTTCGCGACCCAGAAGCCGCTCAAGTTAACCGAAAGCCTGAACCCGGAGATTAACGCGGATGATCTCATCGACTCGCGGGTGGTGCGTTACAAATCTTTCGACGGAACGGAGATTCCCGCAATCCTTTATCAACCGCACGGTGCGACCGCGGCGAAGAAAGCGCCGGCGATCGTGCGGGTGCACGGCGGACCGGGCGGGCAGGCGCGGATGCCCTACATCGCCTCGGTGCAATTCCTGGTGAATCACGGCTACGTCGTGCTCGACGTGAACAACCGCGGGTCGAGCGGTTACGGCAAGACGTTCTACAAAGCCGACGACCAGAAGCACGGGCGCGAGCCGCTTTGGGATTGCGTCGAGGCAAAGAAATATTTGCAGACGCTCGATTACGTGGACGGGAAGAAAATCGGGATCATGGGCGGCTCGTACGGCGGCTACATGGTGTTGGCCGCACTCGCCTTCAAGCCGGAGGAATTCAACGCGGGCGTGGATATCTTCGGTGTCTCGAACTGGGTCCGCACCCTGCAAAGCATCCCGCCGTATTGGGAAGCGGAGCGCAAATCGCTTTACGCGGAGATCGGCGATCCGAACACGCAGCTCGATATGTTGCGGGAGATTTCGCCGCTCTTTCACGCGGACAAGATCACCAAACCGCTGATCGTCTTGCAGGGCGCGAACGATCCGCGCGTGATCAAGCCCGAGTCGGATGAAATCGTCGAGGCGATCAAGAAGAAGAAAGGCGTGGTCGAGTACGTCGTCTTCGATAACGAAGGCCACGGCTTCACGAAAAAGGCGAACGAGATTCGCGGCAACAAGGCGATCCTCGATTTCCTCGACAAGTACTTGAAGGGCGCCGCGCCGGGCGTGGCGAAGAACTAGGGGTCGACGAAGAAAGCGCGCGCCTGGGTGGCGACTGGAGCCGATTGGAAAGTTCGAACGGCTCCACAACGCGCGCCGTCCAGCATTTTCTGCGCATCCGTCCGCATCGGGAGGGCGCTCGTTCCGTAGGTGAGCTTCACGTTCAACGGCCGACCGGATTCTGGCGAATAGGTCAGGAATTCGCCGTAAATGTTCCAGCGCGCGGATACAAGTTTGTTATTCACGTAGCCGTATTCGGTATTGGGCGAAGCATTGCCGATGACCGGCTCGAAGGAACGGAGATCGATGTCCGTCTGGAGAATCATCGGCTGAGTGTTCCCGGGATTTGCCTGGTCGTAGTCGGAACAAACAAAACTCCAGGTGTCGACTGCCGGGCTGTTCGGGGATGGGACGTTTGAATTGATATTCGCGAGGAGCTTTGGCTCGCTGAAAAGTTTCTTGCCAGCATCGACGGCGTTGGCGTTGGTGCAGGCAACATGGACGTGATGATTGCCGATCAGCTTCGTCTGGTCGTCCCCGTGAAGAAACTCGGCCAGGGTAAGCGTGGGGGTGTTTTTTGCACGTGAAGTGGGATAGGCGAGGATGTTGTATTCGAGCTCGAGCGCCACTGAATCGAAGCCGGCGAATTGGGCGGTATAGTTCTGGAAGTTGTAGGTCACGATTCCGTAGTCATCCATCAAAGCCAGGCTTAGCCCGGTATCAGAAAGGTAAGGCTGGAGAATGTCGGGCTTAACGTAGAAGAACAGCTCGCAGTTCAAAAGCGAATGGTAGTAAAAGGGCATCGACAGCCCATCTGGAATGGGTGGCAAGACAGGTTGTGTTGTCGGGGTTTTCAGTTTCTTGCTCATCGAGAAGAAGGGTTGGCGCCTTCCAGGTCTTTCAAGACGTTGTCCGCAGCCCAGAATGCCAGGGCCGCGATCGTGAGTGACGGGTTACCGGTGGCAATCGTAGGAAAAACTCCACTGCCGACCAGGAACAGATTAGGATGGTCCCAGGAGCGCTGGTTGCGATCGACGACGGAATTTTCTCTCGTCGTCCCCATCCGATACGTGCCCACGATGTGGCCTGATCCAAAAAAATCGAAATTATAGGTCTCTCCTGTTTTCGGGTCGGTGTAGGTAAAATAGCCGCCGGCTTTCTTGAGTTGAGCGAGCGGTTTTTCAAATGGCGTTACCCCCGCGGCGGCGAATACCTGGTCGGTCAACTTTTGCGCGGCTACAAAGGCGCGTTTCGTGTAATCGGATAAATTATAGTTGATCTTCGGGCGGGGGATGCCGAGGTCGTCTTTCAGGTTTGAAAGGGTCACCGTGTTTGAATCTTCCGGCGATTGCTCAACGAGGAATCCGAAACGGCATTGACGCGTAAAGATTTCGTTGAGCTTGTTAAGGAGCGCCACGCCGAACAATTTCTCGCAATTCGGATTGTTGAGGTTGTTGTTTGTGCCGTCTACAAAGTCGAACACGGTGTTTTCCGGATCCGCTGCCGCGAAGTTCCAGCCCTCATTGCCAAATTCGACGCGAAAGGCCGCGCGATCGCTGCGGAAAGGTCCGTCGCGAAGACTTTCAATACCGGCCGTCGCCAGGGGGCCGCGATACGGAAAGGTTGGATCCTTGGTGAGTCCCCAGCGCAGAAACAGAGGATGATCCATCAGGTTCTTACCCACCTGTCCGCTACCGTTGGCGACGCCGGCCGGCAGTTGTTCGTTCGAGTTGAGAAGTAACTTCGGAGTTTCGATGGCATGGCTGGCGATCACATAGATTGTGCCAGTAACCACGACCGTCCCGGTCGGCGACTTCTTTTCCAGATTGTCGTAAGTGATGCATTCAATCCCGACGACCATCTTATTTTCCTGGTCGAGCTTCACCTTGGCGGCGACGGTTTGATACATTACGTTTACATTGCGCTGGCCCGCGCCGTCAGCAGTGTCGAGCGCCTTGTTAAGGGTGATGGTCGGATCGTACTTCGCCTGGATGGGACAGATCGGAATACAGTTTGTGTTGCCCGCGCAGACGCGCCGTCCATCGTACGGACGCGAGTTTCGGCCGGCCGGAGTCGGGGAAACGGTTACGGCCTGTCCCTCAAACTGCTCTTTGCCGTTTACGGCGTCGGCGAACAAGTTGTCCGTAAGAGTGAGGGGAATTTCCGGATTAGGATACTGATAACCCGGCGTGAAAGTAAGCCCGAGATAAGTTTGACGAGCCACATCCGCGGAAACACCGATTTCCTTTTCGGCATCGTCGTAATACGCGGTGGAGCGACCCGGCTGGGGCAGGCCGAGGTCCTCGTAAGCAATGGGCCAATCAATTCCCTGGCCGTACTCTGACTGAAGTCTAAAATCGTTGGGGACGAAACGAAAACTGCTGCCGAGCCAATGCCACATTGTGCCACCACCGCGGCGCTCATAGGTGCTGCTGAACGGCAAGGGCGAACTGCTTTGATCCAGGTAGCTTTGGGATGGGTCCTTCCAATTGAACAAATCAACGACGGTGGCGCGGGGAGCATTGGGATTGTTGGGATAGGCTGATTCCGGCGTCTTGATTAGATTAGTGTAAAAGTGCTCCATGTAAGCTTCGCGGCTTGTCGGGACGGAGGCGCCAGACTCGATAACGAGCACTTTCTTTCCGGCCTTGCCCAGTTTGTAGGCCATGATGGAGCCAGCCAGCCCGGCGCCGACAATGACGACATCGTATTTCTTAGTTTGCGCCATTGGCCGAATTTCCGCTGCTGGTTTGGATGAATTGTTCGAAAGCGGGAGGCGGCTGGGCCCAATAACCGAAGCTCCACATGCTGTAGCCCATCGGGTGGGATTGCATGACCTTCCAGACGAGGCTCTCCTTATAGGCCTGCGACGAAACGACTTGGATGGCGGTCCCTGGATTTGCGGGGTCATACCACGTGCCCATTAGCCACATTTTGATTATGCTTCGCGCGACTGGCCCGAGCGTGGGATCATCAAGGACGAACGCGGCCGCTTTGTTCGGGCTACCCAGGGTACCAACCTGAGCTTCGAAAGTAGAAACCAGCGCGCTGAAAGTAGTCGACGAGACCTTGCTTGCCTGACTGTTGATCATCGCCAGGTATTGGTTGGCGATACCGATAGGATCAAGCGCTGGCTTGAGCTGCGCTGCATTCACGCCCGTTAGCGCGGAAGAGAGGCTTACAAATTGGTCCAGGGATACGGGCATGACGTTGGGTCCGCTATTGCGCTCGCTCGAGCAGGTAGGTGAAATCGGAGAAAATAGGAATATTACTCGGGCGCGCGCTGGTATAGGTCGTTGCGTTTGCGTGGCACTCCATGCAACTGGAAGAGACATTCGGGACCTTGCCCTGGATGTAGCTTTCCAGGGTGCTATTGCCGAGGAACTGCGGAGCCGGCGTGCCGATCCGGTCCACCGGCGCTGAGGTTTCAACATCGCAGGTCGCAGCGGGATTGGTGGGCCACTGCGTGCTGACGAGTTCGTAGTTCAACCAGACTGACTTGGGGTTCACCTTGCCCAAGGCGGCTTGGAAAAGATCATTCAAGGCTTTCTGGGCAGGCTCGATGGGGATCTTGCGCACGATTTGAACCCGGCGCTCGGACGGCTCGGTCTTGTTTGGATCCCACGGGCGCGGCGGTGGTTCGTTAGGTGAAGGAGCCGGACTCGCTTTGCTGAAGAAGTTATACCGTGGTTTCGAAGGCGTCTCTCCTTCGGTCGGGCAGTTATCCACGTGTTCGAAGGTCGACCAGACCCATTGCGGCGCCCCGGCCGTCTTGTGGACCATATGAAGACCTACCAGACCAACCGTGAGTAGCTCACATTTTTCGGCGACCGGTGGACTGCTGGAAGGCGGGGTATAAACGATCGCTTCAGTGGTATGAAAGCGGCCGCTCTTCTTTTCCTCGTCGCTCAAGATCTTCCACGACGCCTTGACCATGATGGCGCCCACATTACCGGGGCTTGGACTGGCCGAACTACAGGGAAAAACAACGCTGCTGGCAGTGGCCTGGCCCTTTTTGCTATAGAGCTTATTCGCCACGATCGAATCGAACATCGGCTCGTTAACCACGATCTCGAACCGGGCGTAGCGGCCGTTTTGATCGATGAGCGGGCCGGTCTTAAAAGGCTGAGTGGAATCGTTCAGGACATTCGGGGTTTTGCCGACTTGATTAAGAAGTGTCATGCCGTCCTTGAAGAGAGCCTTGCAGGCGGGCGGCCAATTTTCCGGCGCGGTCCGGAGCGTTCCCCACGGTGAAGGCGGCGCGCCCCCAGGAAGGAAGATTTCGTAAGCCTCCTTCCAACTCTGCCAGACCGTGGGCGCGTCCTTGGTTCCAATCTGGATGGATGGGTCCGGTTGCCCGTTCGGTTTGGCAGGCCAGTTAAGAGCGATAAAGGTATTCCAGGAGAGAACGTCGAAATCATGCTGCAACCCTTCCAGGCTGCCATCGCCGCTAAAGGTGATATCGAAAGGAATGTCAGAGCTAAGGACGGGCAGCAATGGGCGAGGCGAAACCGAAGCGGTCGAAACCGCAGGTTGCGGGGTTGGCGTCGGACCGCCCGGGGTTGCTTTTGTAGTTGAATCGCGCTCAGGACAACTCGTCAGGAGCGACACGGTAACCAGTGCAGCCGCGAGAGCGACCGGCCTGATTTGAATAAGTTTTATGGGAATTTTTCTCTTCGGGGCGGGGTTAGCTTTAACTAGGAAAAATTATTTCGGTGGCTCGGTCGGGAGAACGTCTCGCAGGATCGGGTGGATGATCTCACCGTCGCTAACGGGTTCGGTCTCCTTGGCTGCTTTGGCCGCTTCGGACGGGGCCATCGCTCTCATTTGGAGCTCGGCCCCCGGGGACATCGGAGCGATCTTTTTCGAAGGCGTCGGCTGTGGTGGCGCGGCGTAGATGCCGCCTAGTTTTGTGTAACCCGCGTCAAAATTCTGAAGGCTAATTGCCAGCTGAAGGCTGAAGTCCGACGACTTGGCTTTGGCGTCGAACGGCACCGCGCACTTCTCATTCTGGAACCACCGCATCCAATCTTTCGATCCTACCGGTGGCGGCTTGGCCGTGAAAAGGGGACTCATGGCGGAGAGCGCTGGGTATTCCGCAGTCATGTGGCAACTCATGCAAGAACTCTGCGGATTATCGACAGGGCCGTTGAGGCGCCCGTTCCAACCGAGATGGGTTGGGGGCAGCTCTTTGGGATTGGGATTGATCGCCGATTCCTTCAGGTTGGGATTGATCTTTGTCTCCGTCGGCGTCGGATTGGTATAAGTGCTGTCGGTTATCGTCGGGTCGTTCCCCCACATGATCCCGACTGGAACGAGATTTTCCCAACCCCCCTTATTCGCGAGCTGGCCGTTGTATTGAAATGTCCCGAAGAACCACCCGTCGGGCGCGCGGCGATCCTTTATGGCGATGTCCATTTGAATCAGGTTCACCGAGCGCACCGACCTGGCGAACTCCTGGTAGGTTTTCTGAATGTAGCCCATCCATTGCACCGGGTTGACCAGCGAGGGCACTTGCTCGCTCGGCACGTCAACGAAGAGCAACTTCGAGATCACGGTGCCTTCCAGGAAACCATTAGGCGTGGTCGTCGCACTGGCGTCCGGCGCGAAATGATTTTTCCACACCTGACCGATGGAGTAGCCGCCGAAATCATTGAAAAAACCCACCGCATAGGTCTGGTAATTTTCCGTCGGTGTCGGCCGGCCCTGACCCGCCGCCAATTGGCCCGGCTGCACTGGCGCTTCCTTGGTCAACCCATGGACGCTTTCGCGCCCGGTATCGCCGTAATGCTGCCACGGAATGTGATACCATTTCCGCACCTTGTTCTCCTGCACGCGCCAATCGATTTCGAGGTTACCTTCAAAGCAATAATCTCGAACTGCCATCATGTAGTCGTGCCAGCCGGCAAAGTCGGTATTGGTCACAGCCTTCGGCAACTTGGCGAAGAACGCCGGCAGCTTGCTGGGGTCCGGCTTCTTGGTCGGATAATCCTGGCTCAGGACGAAGTTCGGCGACGGCGACGGGCCTGGAGGGGCTTGGAAGCCGTAGTCAGGGAATTTCTGCGGCGGAGCTGGCGGCGCCGCACCTCCGATGCTGAGCAATTGCAGAGTTCCGAACAGGACCAGGACGCGGACAAGGGGAGTTTTCATAGGGGAAGGGATTGGGTGTCCGATTGTGTCCGACCACGAATCCGGCTGTAAAGCAGAAACTTTTACACGCCGCCAATCGGTCGGTTGCTAATCAGAATATTGGGTCAAGACACGTCCACTTCGAGAGGCAGGAGATGGTTGATCATGTAAGTGCCGCGATCGCCGCTGCGATCGACGGGCTGGGGGATTCCGTGTGAATCGGTCGCGCGTGCTATGATCGTATGGCGTCCTGCTTTCGCAGGCGTCTGCCATTCGTATTCCCAAAGGCGCCACGCATTCTTCAATGGTTCGCCGAGAAGTTTCGCATCCTGCCAACTGCCGCCCAAATCGAAACTAACCTCAACCCGCGTGATCTCTGCCGTCCCGCTCCAGGCCGCGCCGTGGACGCGGTAGACGGAATTGGCCGCAACGGTTTCGCCGTTTTCCGGACGCGCGATCTCGGCTTTGGTTTGTTGCTCGGCGAGCGGCGCGAGAGTGGGCAGCGGGCCGGAGCGGTCCCAGTAAGTGTAATCGAGCGATTGATAGAAACCGTTGAACGGCTTGTCCGTGACGACGATCCGGCGCAGCCATTTCACCGAGGCCATCGCATACCAGCCAGGCACAATGGCGCGTAACGGAAAGCCGTGTGTGGCGGAAAGCTTTTCGCCATTCATTTTATAAGCGAGCAACACATCCTCGATCGCTTTCTTGAGTGGCAGACTGCGGCAAAAAGAAATCTTGCCTGCCGGTTTCGGAGTTTTGTCGACCTCTCCTTCGTCCGCGCCCTCGAGAATCACTTCGAGCGCATTGGATTTGAGCCCGGAGCGATCGAGCAGGGCGGAAAGCGGAACGCCGGTCCACGACGCGTTGCCGACCGCACCGAGTCCCCACTGCACGCCTTTCACTTTCGGCTCGAGGAAAATGCGGTTGTTCCCCGCGCATTCGAGGGTGGCCGCAATCGTGCGCGACTCCATTCCGAGCAGCTCGTCGTAGCTTAGCTCGAAAGGCGCACCGACCTCGCCTTCTACGGTCAGCCGCCATTCCTCCGCGGAGATTTCCGGAATCGGGAAGTGGCACCGGACGTAAAACGACTCGTTAGGCGTGATGAATCCGCTCAGGCTCGAGAACGGCATCTCGAGATTGAGCGGTTCCTGTTCGCGAACGATCAGGCCCTCGCTCATTTCTCGACCGGGAATTTCGCGGCTTTCCAGGCGTGGAAACTTCCGGGGAGATTGCGGACGTCGGCGAAGCCCTCCTGTTGCAGCAGACTCGCGGCGAGACTGGCGCGGTAGCCCGTCGCGCAGTAAACGATCACCGGGCGTTGCTTATCGAGCTCGCCGGAGCGCTTCGCCAATTGCGGCAGGAAAATGTGAACCGCGCCGGGGATACGTCCGTTTTTCCATTCCGCGGGCCCGCGCACGTCGAGGAGCTGCAAACCATTCCGTGAGGCGTGCAACTCATGCACGGTCATTTGCGGCAACTCACGCAGCGGATAACCGGCGTTCTGCCACGCGCGCATTCCGCCGACGAGATAGCCGGCGAATTTCGTGTAACCGGTGCGGACAAAGAGCTGCGACACTTTTTCCACGTCGCCGTCACTTTCCAGCACGACCAGGATCGGTCTCTCCGGGTCAAGCAGCCAGCCGGCCCAGATCGAGAGAATCGGAGAAGCAGCAATGTTGAACGCGCCATCAATGTGACCGCCGCCAAACGCCAGCATCGTGCGCGTATCGACGAGCTGGTATTTTTTTTCCTCGACCATTCGCTTGAACGTCGCCGGCGCCAGCGCGGGAATGATTGGCAAACGGCCCAGAATTTCGGGCCCATCGGCATTCACCTTCTTCATCCGCTTGTAATAAGTCGGTTCCGGCGGCGGCGTGGAAAGCGCGTAGTCGACGAACGCCTGGCGCTCGTTCCGCTGGTAATATGGATTGAAACGCTTCTCGTAACCGATCGTGCTATCGAGCCGTTCGCCGATGTCCGCGCCGCACGGCGAACCACTCCCGTGCGACGGATAAATGATCACGCCGTCGGGCAATTTCGCGTAGAAACCCCAGAGTGTGTCGTAAAGTTGCGACGCCAGTTTGTCCGCGTCACGACCCAGAAGATCGGGCCGGCCCGCCGAGCTGACGAAAAGCGAATCGCCAGTGAAAACTCCCCATGGCGTCTCGGCATGATCTTCCTCGGCCGCAACGTAACTGACGTGCTCCGGAGTGTGGCCGGGCGTATGACGAGCCGTCAGGATCAGCGATCCAAACTTGAATTCATCGCCGTCCTTCACCGCCTCACGATCGAAGCCGTACTCCGCGCCGCCTTCGCTGCTCGCGTAAATTTTCGCCGTGCCGGTGCGATCGGCCAGCTCGCGCGAGCCACTCACCAAATCGGCGTGAATGTGGGTTTCGAAAATGTGGGTAATGGAGACGCCGCTCTTGCGCGCCAGCTCGAGATAAACTTCCACGTCCGGTCGCGGATCGATTACCGCTCCGGTGCCTTCCTCGTCATCGCCGATCAAATAGGAGACCGCGGCGATGCCATCCGTGACAATGCGTTCGAAGATAAGAGACATAGGCTTTGAGTCCTGGTTTGCGGCGCCTGAAAACGCCGAGCCTTTATACAATGGAAAAGGACCGGCTGTCTTTCCGAAATTTCAGTTCGCCGGTTTCGGCCGTTTTGATTCCGCGCGCTTTTGCGCCGGGCGCGCGGCCGTACTGGCGGTTTCGTTAATCGCAATTTTCGAGGGCGGGACCGCATGGGCGGCGCGGTAATGGATGGTGACGAGGCCCAGCACGAACGCGGTCGTGATGAAGTAAATGGTTCTCTTCTCCTCCGGCGTCAGCACGAAGATATCGCGCCGCACGCTTTTCTTTGAGCCGGGCTTCTTCACTCCGATCGCCGCCTCACATGGAGCGACCGATATTTTCGGCGGATGTTCTTGTCGTAGAACCGCGCTTTCGAACGCGCCTGGAGCAGCGCGTCATAAACATTCGGCGCCACCTCGAGGTAACGATAGATGGCGCCATTTCGGAATTCGATCTCAAGGGCGCGAAGCCGTTTGCTGTAACCAACCGTCGCGAGCGCGGTTGATTCGACCGGAACGCGCTTGATCCGGGAGACGATTCCGACCGGCTCGGGCGCGGGATCGGCCTGAAGAGTGATCGCGGCGAAAAGCAAACTCGCCGTCAACGCAATGGGGGAACACCGCTGCATGGGGCGATCCTTCTAGCAAGGCTCACCCCCATTGGTCGAGAGATTATTTTGCCAGCGGGGTGGTAACGTCGGTGCCAGCCGGCGGCGTGAATTCGAAAGTCGAAGCCGGAATCGACGCTCGATTTTCGTTTGAGTAGGTGGTGACGATCCGGTCGCCGTTCGGCTGGACCATTTCCGTTCGGGCGACCTGCAACTCATTATTCATCCTGATCGTAAACGTCTGAAGAAAACGTTTCAGCGATGGGTTGCGCGGCAGGAGCTGGAGCTGGTAACCGTCGGCCTCCTTTGTCGCCGAGATGTGATAGGTCGCTTCGACGTTTTCCAGATTAAGGCTCGCGGTGATCGCGGAGATGCCGGGATCGAGGGGCGAGTGTTTGCCTAACGAATAGTGCTCCGCGGAATTAAATTTCGGATAGTAAATCCAAAGCTGCTGGCCGTCGCTCACGGTAATGCTGGGGGAATTGCCTTTTGCTTCCCGGCGAAACTTGTTCGGACTTTGAAACCAAATCTTACCGGAGCTGACGATTGGTTTGTTCAGCATCTTCACGTTTTTTTCTTCCTGGAAATCTGCCTGGACCTGCGGGGCGGCGGCGCGTTTCTCGCGAATGCGGCCGAGGAGCGTTTTCAGATCGGCGGGCGAGAGAGGCTCGGCGCGGAGCAGGGGAGCGCAAAGACCAAGTAAGAGGGAGAGAGAGAGAAATCGGTTAAACATTTTCAGGTTCTTTGACGAGCGGGTGCAAAGATTCTTCGCGCCACGACTTCGGTTCAGCCGCAGCGGCCGCGGGTAAGGTGAAGAAGATCGTCGCAGCCAGGCTCCAAAACAAGCCGAGAGCACAGGCGTAACCGAGGCCCGCGAGGGTCGGGTTATTCGCGGCGCCCAGGGAACCGAAACCGCAGATCGCGGTCAGTCCCGCGAGAATCACAGGTTTCACCACTCCCGCCACATCGTGATCGAGTTTTCTCGCCTTCTGCCACACGAGCAGGACGTAGATGCCGTAGTCCACGCCGATCGCGAGGACGAGACGGAACGCGAGCACGTTTAACAGATTCAGCGGTACCTGAAGCAATTTCATCGAAGCGATCATCGCGCAGACGGCCAGGCCGAGCGTCGCCACCTGGATGAGCCAAAGGCGCCAATCGCGATAGAGCAGCGCGAGCAACGTGGCATCGAAGAGCGCCATCAATCCGCTGATCAAAATCAATTGGCGATGCGACCACGGCACCAGGTCGGTGAGGGTAAAACTCCAGCCGGACAGGACCAGTGGGACACCGGCCACAGGAAGATCTCGATGCAGCATCTCCTTTTGTTCCTGAGTGGCAACCGCCTCGTTCGTCGTGACGAAACCAGTGGTGAGGAGTGGATCGTGGGCGAAATAGCGATCGATCAGGAACCACCAGCCCGAGGTTTGCGGAAGCGTTTCCCGCCAATCGGGCAAATGGGTCGCCGGATCGGCCGCGGCTTTCAGATCGTCGAGAAGTTTAAAACCGGACTCGAATGTTTCGGCGCTGAACCCTTCATTAGTGAGGGCAATCTGGAGGGCGTCCCGCGCCGCCGGAAAATTTACGGAGTGCAATTTCTGGCGATTGGTTTCCAGCCGCTGCGGGGAGAGCGCCAGCGCGGCGGGTGTGGAAAAACCTTTTATTTTGCCCGCGGCCTGAAGCGCAGCCCACCGTGGCTCGACTTTCCGCCAGTAATCGTGGAGTTGCTGCGCATTCTCCGCCTTGATCATGCCGATGACCGGTTCCCAGCGCGTCGGCATTTTTTCCATGATCGTCTTGAGCGCATAACCGGCGTCGCTCCGCTTCGGCTCCATCGAGTGCGTGCTCACATCGAAGATAATCGGTGGCCGCGGTGAGAACGCGACGGCGGTGAGAAGCAGCAACAGCGGCGCGGAGGTCCAGAGCACTCGAGCCGGATGGAGCACGGCCCAGCGCACGTAGCGTTTCACCAGCGTGAACATCCAGTCATGTCCAGGCGCCGGGCTCCTGCGCGGGAGGAACAAAAAGAAAACCGTCATCATGAAAATGCCGGCGAAGGCGATGCCGAGGGCGATCAGGACACCGAGCTGCGTAAATCCGCGCGACCCCGCCAGCATCAGGGCGAGAAAGCCAACCGCTGTCGTGAGCGCTCCGAAGAAAATCGCCTGGCCCAGATTTTTGACGGATTCGCCGACCGCTGCCGGATGATCTTCGCCGTCATCGCGCGCCTGCTGGTAGCGGCCAAAAACCAGGATCGCGAAATCGACTCCGAGCCCGATGAGAATCGCGCAAAAGCCGACCGTCACCATGTTCAGTTCGCCGAAAATGAGAAGTCCGGCCGCGAGCGCGACGAGGCAGCAGAGGAGCAATGAAATTCCCATTCCGAGGAGCGGCAGCCAACGGCGGAAGCCCGCGTAGAAAACGCCGCTCACCAGCAGGATGGAGCCGAGCAGCGTAATGATGATGTCGTGCCGCATGCTCAACGAGATTTCCGCGACGTAAGCCGAGCGGCCCGTGACCAAAATCTGCAGCGGCCCGCCATCCCAGCCTTCGTGAGCGGTCCGCTGAAACGCCTGCACTTCGCGCATCAGTTTCTGGCAATCGAATGCACCGATCCCCGGCTGGTTTGTGACCGTGAGGAAAACGCGCATTGTCCGGTCCGGCGAAGTGAGCGGTTGATCTTCCTCGATCGAGGCGTTGCCGGCAAAAGGCTTGAGCGCCGGCGCGATCACGCCCAGCGGATCGAGGCCCAGCTCGATTTGGGGCCGCGGCGAGCCCGCTTCGATTTCCTCGTGGAGTCGATGCAAACGCTCCTTGATTTTCGCCGGCTGCAACAGCGCCAGAGTTTCCGCGAATGCGGCCGGTTCGAGATTCAAGAGAAGCGGCGCGGCGATCGATTGCAGATCGCGCACACCTTCCGGCGTCTCGATCGGGACGCCGGCGAGAACGCGGCGGCACCAGGATTGTTCGCGCAACCGTTGCGCGAATTGGGGCGCGAATTCTTCGAGCTTGTCCACGTCGTTCGGCTGGCAGACGAGCGCGAAGGTCAGGTCGCGGACCTGGACGAAATCGCGATTATAAATCTTGAGGCCTTCGACGGATTCGAAACCGCCCGGCAATAGATTCAGTACTTCCGTGTCCAGCTTCATTCGCAGGACCAGGACGGCGGTGGAAAGTGCGCACAGCAAAGCCACCGCGGCCCAGACCAGTCCGCGGCGTCGGGTGACGAGTTGGGCGATGGTGGAATGGAAGGCCATGGAAAATTTGCGAACCGCAGCGGCGACGGTCGCGTTTCAACCCGCGCAGGTCAAAACCGGAACGTGAACGTCTCGCCGCCGTAGGAATGAGTCAGGGAAGTCTTGTCCCCCAGCGCCATGAGTTTGTCCCGCAGCTGCAGCCAGCCGCGCAACCGGCCCGGCGCGTGAGCCACACTCCCGGACCAACTGACGCCAGCCAACGGTCCTTTCACGCTGAAGAAGTTCGCGTCCTGCCGAATCTCCAGGAGCGCCACGCCCGGACCTTTCGTGAAGGTGAGCTCGAAGTCGCCGGCTTTCGAAAAGCGCACCAGCACTTCGCCGATCAAAGTTGTCCGCTTGCCGTGATAGAGGAGCTGGCCGTTGCGCGCCTGCCAGTCTCGAGCCGGACCGATGAATTGATGAATGGTCCCACAGCCGGAGAAAAAAAATGCGAGCGCGACGAGCAGTGGTGCTCCAAACTTTCTCACGTTCACGACACCGCCTCCAATTCTCGCGCCACCGCGCCAGCGGATTCCTTTTGCGGAATCAGCGTCCGCCGCGGGCAAAGCGGAATGTATCGCTGGAGCCGGACGAGCAGATAAAAAATCCACATCCGCCATTTGATGGCGAAGCTGTCCCCGACGTTGCCGCCCAGAACGGCGTTCACGGCGGGCGGGATCTGGAACATGTCCTGCGGATGCAGGAACACTTCGATGAATTCCTTCGAATACCAGGCATCGACAAAACGGAGGTAAACGTCCATCGCCTGGTTGATCTTGCGCTCGTAGCGCGCGAAGCGCTTCCTGCGTTTTCCCGGATGATCGAGCACTTCGTGCAGGACATCGGCCGCCTGTTCGCCGCCGAGGACGGCAAGAAAAACGCCGCTGCTGAAAACCGGATCGATGAACCCAGCGGCGTCGCCCGCCAGCAGCCAGCGATCGCCGGTTAACCGCGTGCTGCGGTAGGAAAAATCGGCCGCCGTTCGCACCGGCGTCACCCGTTCTGCGTCGCGCATCGTTTCCATCAGGATCGGCTGTTCTTCAATCGCCTGCTGGAGAAAATCTTCCGGACTCATCCCGGATTTCTTGAGAACGTCGCCGTCGAGCACGACGCCCACGCTCGTGCGGGTGGCCGTCAACGGAATCACCCAGAACCAGCGATCGATCGCGCGCACCATCCGCGTCAACGTCCCATCCCGGCCTTCGGCCCGCGACATTCCATCGTAATGGGCAAACACCGAAACCTTCTGGAGGTGTTCGTAGTTTTTCTTGAGCTTGAATTTCGCGCCGAGAATGGAGTTTCGTCCGCTCGCGTCGATCACATAGCGGGCGTGAATCTGATTCGTCGGCTCCTTCTCATTCTCGGAGGGACGTGCTTCTGCACGTCCTTGGACGAGCGGAAGCTCGTCCCTCCGTGAAATCGTGAGCGAGACAGCGTCGTCGGAGAAATCGATCTTATCGACGCCGGTTTCTTCCCGGACTTCGGCTCCGCTCTCGGCGGCATGATCGAGAAGGACCTTGTCGAAATCCGCGCGCGTGACCTGATAGGACCGGTCGGTCTGCGAACGAAAGCCGTCTTGGAAATAAAACTTCACGCCATCGCCGCCGCACGCGCCATACATTTCGCCGCCGAACTTTTCCATGAAACCCGCGCGCGCGAATTTCTCGTGGAGCCCGAGGCGGGTGAAAGCCTGCATGCTGAAAGGGAGAAGCGATTCGCCGATATGGAAGCGCGGGAACTTGTCGCGCTCGAACACAACGACGCGACGCCCGGCGCGCGCGAGGAGCGCGGCGGCAACGCTGCCGGCCGGCCCGCCGCCGATGATCGCCACGTCATACATCTCGCCGCTCATTGGGTCACCAAGGTAGCAAAGGCTGTGGAAGTGACCAGTGACAAGTGACCATTGACGAGTCTAACGCGCCGGTTTCTCGTGGATCGCCGGTAGTTCGTAACTCGATTGCAACATCGCGTAATCACGGCGCGGCATTTGAGCCAGGATCGGATGCGCGTTTGGATCCAGCCAACGCAACAATTTCACAAGGTCTCGCTCGGCCATCGCGGTGCAGCCGGTGGTTGCCGTGGATGGATTTTTCCAAATGTGCAAGAAGATGCAGGAGCCGGCGCCGGGCGTGGCCGCGGGATTATGGGCGACCACAACCCCCCATTTGTAGAGATCGTCCGCGCGCAACATCCGCTCGGACGTTCGCCAATCGACCTGCGCAACTTTCGAGCGATTTACCAGCTGGTTGTAGAAACGCGAGCGCGGATCATCGATTCCTTCGGTGTCGCTGGTGAAGGGCAGATAGCGGAGCTTGATCCAATGCGCGCGCTGTGCGGGTGCGTAGCCAAAGGCCGGACCGAGCCGAAAAATTCCAGCCGGCGCCCGGTTATCGCCTTCAATCTTGCGCGGGCCGTCGTTGATCTTCGCGTCGATCACACCGCGCCCCCAACCGAGGCCATTTTTTCCCAGCACGACGGGAACGGCGGTCCCGCGCATCTTCCAATTGCTGTCGGGCCTTGTCCGTTCGAAGGCGCGGAGCACAGCGGTCTTCGAGTTCCAGGCCGGGGCCACCACGACAACGCATTGCCGAGAATGGCCTAACGGGTCGGCCGCGGTGGCCATCGCGATCATCACGAGGAAAAGCGAGACAGAAATGAGTCGCATACGACCGATACGACATATCGCATTATCCGAATCGCTGACATGTTCCAATCACTTGCCACTTCCCGTGAACCGCACTAACAAAGCGCAGCGATGAAAATCGTCGATCGTTACGTTAGCCGGCAGCTCATTGTGAACCTGGTCTTCGCGATCGTGGTGCTCAGCTTCGTGCTGGTGATCGGCAACATCTTCCGCAAGCTCCTCCCGCTTTTGGTCAACCACGATCTGCCGGTCGAATATCTCGTCGGCTTCGTCGCCTACGTCCTGCCGTTCTCGCTCATCTTCACAATCCCATGGGGATTGCTCACGGCCGTGCTCCTCGTTTTCGGCCGGCTTTCGGCGGACAATGAGCTGACGGCTCTGCGTTCCAACGGCGTCAGCATCGGGCGCATCTGTATTCCGCTTGTGCTCATCGCGCTGCTTTGCACGGCCGCGTCGCTCTGGCTCAACGTCCAGGTGGCCCCCGCCGCGCAGGAGGAAATGCGCAGCACAGTGTTCAATCTCGCCACCCGCAATCCCATGGCGCTCTTCGGGAGCGATCAGGTCATCGACCAATTTCCCGGCCGGAAAATCTACGTCGGCAAAAAGGAAGGAAACCGGCTCGAGAACATTCTCGTCTTCGAGACCAACGAGGAATCGATGCCGATGAAAGTGACCCATGCGCGCGTCGGGATGCTCGAGACCGATCTGCCGAACCGCCGCATCCTCATGCATCTTTATAAGGCACGCTATTCGCAGCGCGACGATGTCGACCCCCACGATCTCAGCCGGATGCGAGACGGCATCAACGTGGCCGAGGGAACGTTGCCGATCAGCCTCGAGGATCTTTACGAAAAGGAAAAACGCCGGGCCAGCCGCTCGATGCTTTCCCTCGAGCAACTGCTCGAACAACTCAAAGCCGACGATCCGAAAATGCGGAGCTCGAGCCGGACCGAGATCAACAAGCGTTTCTCGTTTCCGATCGCCTGTCTCGTTTTCGCGCTGGTCGGCGTCCCGCTCGGCATCACCGCGCATCGCCGCGAAACTTCGTTCGGCTTCGCCGCCAGCCTTGTCATTGGTGTTTTTTATTTTCTCTTCATCATTGTGGCCGACACCCTCCGCGCCAATCCCAGACTCCACCCCGAGCTCCTCGTCTGGTTTCCAAACGTGCTCTTTCTCGGGCTGGGGTGGTGGCTCTTCCGGCGCTTGAGCCGGCAATAAACAAGACTGAAGAAAACGCCGAACGCCCAACGCCGAACGTCCGATGTCGAAATCAGAGGACTGACGGCGAAAATCGCGTGCTCAGACTTCGATATTGGGCGTTCAGCGTTGAGCGTTCGGGGTTTTCTTCAGCTCTCCGCCGGCATCTCGTCGCTGATGATGAAAAACTTCTTCAGTTTCGCGCTGCCGAAATTGGTCGTTAGGGCGACGTCGGCGGCGTCGCGGCCGCGGGCCATGACGATGCGGCCCACGCGCGGGACGTTGTGGCGGGCGTCGAAGGTGGACCAGCGGCCACCGAGATAGACTTCGTACCAGCCGCTGAAATCCATCGGCAATACGAGAGGCACGCCGATGTCTCCCATGTAACCGGTGGTGTAACGTGCGGGGATGTTCAGGCAACGGCAAAAGGCGACGGCCAGGTGGCTGTAGTCGCGGCAAACGCCGCGCGGATCGTTGTAAACGTCGAACGCGGACTTGGTGGAATCGGCGAACTGGTAGCCAAAAGTGATGTGGTTATGGACCCAGCTGCAGATCGCCTGGGCGCGGGCCCAGCCGGGAGCGGTGTTGCCGAAGAGCTGCCAGGCGATGTCGGACAACTTGTCGACTTCGCAGTAACGGCTGGTGAGAAGAAACGGCAACGTGTCGTTAGGCAACTCTTCGACCGGATGCTGGATGGCGTCGGGAATCCGTTCGTCGGGCCGGCCGCTGTCTTCGATGAAGGTCTCGAGCGCGAAGTGAATGTCGCCGGCGGGCGCGAGGATTCGCGCACAGCGATTGCCGTAGAGATCGGTGAAATCGGTGAGCGGAATGTCCGGCTCGACGACGATCTTTTCTTCGGCGCGCAAGTCGGCCTGACGCGAGGGATGGACGTAGAGCATCAGGATCATCGGCGTGGGGGCCGGGACTTCGAATTGAATGTCGAAACCGATTTTGATGATCATACGACAAATAGGTCTTATACGACCTATACTCGCGAATCGCCAAATTCTGCGGTGATGGAAAGCTTATCGGCAACCGCAATTCGCACATCCCGCAAACGGACTTCGCCGAGCGGAAGCGACATGAGCGGGAACTGGCGGCCATTAATTTTTTCCAGGTGCGGTTTGAGGACGCCGCAGGCGATGCCGGCGATCGCGCCTACGCCGGTGCAATCGAGACGGGAAATTCTCGCGTTGAGTTCTTCATCGAGGTCGATCTGGCCGGTGATCCGGAGCGATGCGCTGACGAATAGTTTTTTTGCCCGCAAGCGAACCTCCGCCGCGAGCGACCGCGGACTGTTCGACCGCAGCGAGAGCTGCACGCTGTCGATAGCGACGCCGTGCCGGCCCGCTTCGACTTTAGCCATCTGGGCGATCAATGCCTCGAGATCCGCGGGCAACGCGGAGACCGCGATCCGGCCATTTGCCGCGCTCTGGAGCAACAGGACGACATCGCCTTGAGAGTCAATGGCCCGATGCAGACGGACGTTTTGCGCCTCGAGGGCGAAGTCGATCGCAGCCGGCCCCACGGAAATCTGGGAGCCTTTAGCGGTAAAAGAGTCGACTGTGAGCGCTGGAATTGATTCGCCTCCAGCCGAGGGGATCGGCGGCGATTGGCCGCGGAACTGAGCGCCGTCGAGCGCAACCGCCAGGCTCGCCAGGTGAGGATAGGAAATCTCGCGGATGGTTACGGGATCGCTCGGGAGATGGAAAAGATCGCGAAGACTTTCGTTGAGGCGCCGGGCGAGGTCGGTGGTATTGGAAGGAAAGGTCGCAGTGTTAAGTGGAAACATGAACAGAATCGGGAACGCCCAACGTCCAACGCCCAACGCCCAACGTCCAACGTCCAATGCAGAGAGGATAAATTCCGGCCGTTGTGATCCTTGGTGTCCTTCGTGTGAACCTCCCGGGAGGGTTGGCTGGGAGAAAGGATTTGCATTTCCAGGCGCTCTGGCTACTTTCCGCGTTCCCTTATGGCGAAAACGTCCTGGATTAATCGCAACGAACGCAAGCGCGCGACCGTGAAAAAATACGCGGCCCTGCGGGCTGAGCTCAAAGCGAAGAAAGATTATCTGGCCCTCTCCCAACTGCCGCGCGATGCCAGTCCCACCCGGGTGGTCAATCGTTGCGAAGTCAGCGGCCGCCGCCGCGCCTTCATTCGCCGATTCAAGATTTCGCGCCTGACCTTCCGAGAACTCGCCTCGGGCGGGTTCATCCCGGGTGTGACGAAGTCGAGCTGGTAGGAAACCGGCTCACGGGTTTTCGGGTGTGCGGCGCGCATCCGTTCCATGAACTCTTTGTTATTTCCATTTCTCGCGCTCCTCCCCTTGGCGGACGCCGTCGTTGAGCACTGGGATTCGCCTCTCATCATCCTGGGCAAACTGGCGGTCATCCTGGGGCTGGTCTTGCTCAACGCCTTTTTCGTGGCGTGCGAGTTCGCCATCGTGAAGGTCCGGAGCAGCCAGCTCGATGCGCTCGAGGATGAAGGCAATCTGCGCGCGGTTTTCGCCAAGCACGTCCGCGGTCATCTCGATGCCTACCTCTCCGCGACGCAGCTCGGCATTACCCTGGCCAGTCTCGCCCTGGGCTGGATCGGCGAACAATTTCTCGCGCACATGCTCGAGCCCGCGTTCCTTCTGGCGAACGTGCATTCGCACGCGCTCGTCTCGACCATCTCCATTACGCTCGCGTTTGTCGGGATCACGTTCCTCCACATTGTCTTCGGCGAGCTGGCCCCGAAATACCTCGCGATCGGAAACCCGCTTTCCGTTTCGCTGATGCTCGCCCGGCCGCTGGGCGCGTTTTACATCCTCTTCAAACCGGCGATCTGGATCCTGAACAAATCCTCGAATTTCTTTCTCCAAAGACTGCTCCGCATCAAACCGGTGGCCGGTTCGGAGCTGGCCCACAGCGAAGAGGAATTGCGCCTTATCCTGGACGAAAGCGAAAAATCCGATGAAGTCTCGGAACTTGGGCGCGATCTGCTCGTGAACGCGCTCGACCTTCGGCAACGCGTCGTTCGCGATATCATGACGCCGCGCGGCGAGGTGGTCTTCCTCGATCTCGAGGAAGGTTTCGAGCAAAACTTGAAGAAGGCCTTCGAATCGCGCCACACCCGTTTTCCGCTCTGCCGCGGCCATCTCGATAACGCGGCCGGCCTCATTCACATCAAAGAGCTGATGCCGATGATGCGCGATCCGCACCCCGACCTGCTCCGGATCAAGCGCGAGCTGATTCCGGTGCCGGAAATGATGTCGCTGGAAAAATTGCTGAACCTCTTTCTCACCAGGCACGCCCATCTCGCGATCGTGGTCGATGAATACGGCGGCACCGTCGGCATGGTGACGCTCGAAAACGTGCTCGAGGAAATCGTGGGCGACATCCAGGACGAGTTCGACAGCGAGAAGGCGGAGTTCCGCAAAATCAACGAGACGGAGTTTTCCGTCGACGGCGCGCTCGGGCTTTACGAGCTGCGCGACCTGGCCGGGCTCGAATTGGAAAGCGCCGATGTCAGCACGATCGGCGGTTACGTCACCCATCTGCTCGGCCATCTGCCGAAGCAAGGCGAGCAGGTGCGGATCAACGATTACCTCGTCACCATTTCCCAAACAGATGGCCGGCGCGTAGGCCAGTTGCACTTTCGCAAGCAAAGCGCCGAAGATCGGCCCGAGGCCGTCCTCGAGCGTTAACCGCTCTGTTCTTCGAGCTGGGCGATAGCAGCTTGGAGGCGATCGATGCTGACCGGCTTCGTGAGATGATCGGAGAATCCGGCGTCCCGGCTTCGTTCGATGTCTTCATCCATGCCAAATCCGCTGAGCGCCAGGGCGGGGACGTCACGCATTTCACGGATGCGTTTCAGCAATTCCAAACCGCTGCCGTCCGGCAAGCCGATGTCGCTTAGCAAAATGTCGAACGGCTCTTCTTCCGCGATGTGAAGCGCGTCGGTCATATTTTCGGCGGCGAGGACTTCGTAGCCGAGACGCGTGAGGAGCAGCTTCATCGAGCGGAGGGTATCGTCGTGATCGTCTACCACCAGGATGCGGCGTTTTCCGATTTCGGCGGCCTGGCTGCCGCCGACTTCTCGCCTGGTCTTCGCGGTTTTTTTTCCCCAGGCCAGGAAGGATGGCCAAAACATGGGAAGATCTCCCGCACCGAAAACATCGTAGGTCGATTCCATCTTATGCGCTCCAAGCCCGCCGGAAACGGTGATCTTAGATAGGCGAATCCAGGGCGGTCAACGCTGGTTGTGGCGCGGACCGATCTTTTCTCGGGCACTGGAGCACACGCTGGCCCCGGCGAGAATTGACCTTGCGAAAGGGCGAGCACTGCGTTGCGTAGGCAGTCATGCTTAGATTTTGGTCATCCACTGCGGCAGCTCTGCTCGCCGGCACGACTCTTTTTGCCGCGGAAGTGCAGGTAAGACCTTCACCAACGCCGTCGCCGTCGCGGCCCTCGGCAACGCCGCGCGCCGCGGGATCGCCCTCAGCAACGCCGGCGCCGGGCGGTTCGCCTTCAGCGACTCCGGCTTCAGCGCGGCTGCCTCAATATCGACCGGCCCTTCTCGGCACTGGGCCCCAGTCCGTCATCAATCGCATGGATACCGCCGGCTTGATCCGGGATGGCCAAAAAGATGCGCAGCTTCTTTTCTGCTGTTCCGTCGGCAAGGATGGCGCGGTCGCCAGCACGTGGACCTACCGGCAATCGCCGGACTCGAAGTTGCTCGAGAGAGAATTGGTCCGCTGCCTCGACACGGCGGTTTTCGTTCCAGCGGTTTACAATCGCGAACCGGTCTATGTGCTCTTTTACGGGACCGTCACCTTCAAAGTCGTGGATGGAAAACCGCGTCTGCGCATTTTTGCCAACCAGGAAGCCGAGGAGCTGAAAAAGGAAAGTGACTTCGTGGGGCCGCAGCCGTTTGTCGGGCGCGGCTCGAAGTTCGAGGGCCTGCATTATCCGAACGATACGGTGACCTCAGAACTCACCGGCATCGTAGAACTGGCAATGAAAGTCGACGCGACCGGCGCCTTGAAAGAGTTGCGGCTGGTTTCGGAATATCCGCCGCTGGTTGGATTCGGGCGGGCCGCCGCGGAGGATTTCCGGGTGGCGTCATTCATTCCGGCGTTCCGCGAGGGAAAACCGGTCGAGTGCAGCATCACGTTGCCGGTTTATTACGAACCGTAACGGCCGGTAGTGGCGAATACTCCTTTCCTGCCGCACACCTTCTTCGAGCGCGATCCGCTGGTTTGCGCGCGAGAACTCATCGGTACGGAATTGGTTTGGGGAAAATGTTCCGGCATCATCGTCGAAACGGAGGCTTATCTCACTCTGGACGACGAGGCGTGCCACACTTTCACTCGGCCCAGCACGCGGGCCTTTGTCGAGCGCAACGACGCCGGCGCGATTTACATTTACATGAACTACGGCGTCCACTGGATGTTGAACCTGCTGGTGAAAGGCGGCGCGCGCAGCGGCCTCATTTTGATTCGCGCCCTCGAACCGCGGCGCGGACTGTCCGTAATGCGGTCGCGCCGTGGCGTGGAAGAATTGCACCGGCTTTGTTCCGGCCCCGGAAAATTGGCGCAGGCGCTCGATATCACGAAGCGCCATCACGAGCTGAGCATCTGTGCGGACTCGCGGCGTTGCCTGCTCCCGCGGAGCGAAGCGGAGGTTCGGGTGGTGACCGATTCGCGGATCGGGATCACCCGCTCGAAGGAATTTCCCTGGCGATTTACCCTGCGGGGCAGCGAATTTATCAGCCGCCCCTTTCGCATAGGTCCCATATGACATATAGGTCGCATGCGTTACCTTACCGACCCATGAAAAAACGCGTTCTCCTCGGCATGAGCGGCGGCGTCGATTCCAGCGTGGCGGGGTATCTTCTTCGCCAGCAGGGATACGACGTCGTCGGTGTGACCATGAAAGTCTGGCCGCAGGACTGCATCTCGCGCGCTGAGGATAAATGTTGCGGGCCGCAGGCCGTGGCGGACGCGCGGAGCGTGGCCCATTCGTTAGGCATTCCGCATTACGTCGTGGACGAAGCCGATCAATTCGAGCGCCTCGTCATCGATTATTTTTCAAGCGAATACCAGGCGGGCCGCACCCCGAATCCCTGTGTAATGTGCAACGAGAAACTGAAGTTCGGCAATCTCTGGAGCAAGGCGCAAGCGCTCGGCTGCGATTACATCGCCACCGGCCATTACGCCATCATCGAACACCACCCGGACCGCGCGATTTTGCGGAAAGGTGTCGATCCGCGCAAGGACCAGTCTTACTTCCTGTTTAGTTTGCGCCAGCCGCAATTGCGCCGCGCCCTGACCCCGCTCGGCGGCATGGCAAAGCCGGCCATTCGCGAGATCGCGCGCTCGTTAGGCCTGAAGGTCGCCGACAAAGCCGATAGCCAGGAAATCTGTTTCGTTCCGGGCAACGACTACAAGGCATTTCTCCGTTCCCATCTTGGTGAAGAAGAATTTCATCCCGGCGGCATCTACGATCTCGAGGGGAATTTCGTCGGCGAACACGAAGGCATCGAGATGTTCACGATCGGGCAGCGCAAAGGTTTGCCCGGCGGTTCTCCGCAACCGCGTTACGTCGTCGATTTGGATCCAGTAACCAATCGCGTCATTGTCGGTTCCGCCGAGGATCTGGTCTCGGACGATTTCGAGATCGACCGCGCGAACTGGATCGTCCCGCGCGATTCCGACGAGCCGTTCGGGGTTACCGTGAAAATTCGTTACAGCCATCCCGGCACGAACGCGACGGTGACGCCGCTCGAGAACGGTCGCGCCCGCATCGAACTGCACGAGCCGCAGAAAGCCGTCACGCCCGGGCAGGCGGCGGTCATTTACGATGGCGATGTGGTCGTGGGCGGCGGTTGGATTTGTCGCGCGGCGGCGCTGCAGCTCGCCTGACCGATGGCGGACGAAGTTCTGCTGGCACTCAGCACTTTTCCTGACGTGGAAACGGCGCGGCGGATTGCGCGTGAACTGGTGACGGAAAATTTTGCGGCGTGCGCGAACATCGTGCCGGCGGTGGAATCGATTTATCGCTGGCAAGGGAATATCGAGCAGGGCGGGGAGACGCTCGTCCTTTTCAAGATCACCACCGCTTGCTCCGCGGCGTTCCAGGAAAAACTGAAATCGCTCCACCCCTACGACGTCCCCGAAATCATCTGTCTGCGCGTCGCGGAAGGATCACCGGAATATCTGCGCTGGGTCGCGGAGAATTGCGCTAGCTCGTAGCCGCGCGCCGATTTCCGACTGCAAAGATCGCGATGCCGATCAGGTTGGTGATTACCGTCACGCCAATGATTTTCCCGGCGAACCAATACCGGTTGACCACGTCCACGATCGGAAACGTCGCGAAGACAATGTAAACCAGCGTGACCAGGAAACCGGAGACCGCGGCGATGCGCACCCAGATCGGCGCGCCCCCGCGGATTTTTGCCGCTCCAACGAGCGGGATGGCGAAGAAAACCAGATAGGCAATGCCGTAAAAAATACCCGCGGCGTTGTCCGCTACTTGAAATGCTTCCTGGGGGCCGACGCCGATGAGACAGGCCAGGGCAAAGACGAGGGTGATCGCGCCCACGAAAAGGATCGAGTTCGCCGGCGTTTTCCAGCGCGCATGCAAACGGGTGAACCAGGCCGGCAATAAATGGTCCCACCCGGCCACCATCGGCAACCGCGAAGTTCCTGAGAAAAAGATGCTCGTCACCGAGATGGCGCGCGCCGCGAGTAACAGGATCGCTACCGAAACGATCATGCCGACGAAGCCGAAGGAACGGAACCCGATGCTCAATGTCTGCGGAACTGGACCGATGAGATCGATGTGGTTGCTGTCGGTGGAGAAAACGAGGACCGAACTTGTGCCCAGGATGAACATGAGCGCGATGACGGGGGCGGAGAGAAGGACCGAGCGGCCAACATTGCGCGCGGGCGCGCGGGTTTCGCCGGCGAGGATCGCGACATATTCGAAACCACTCAGCGCGCCGACGGCCAGTTTGCTGAAGATATTCAGGCCTAGAATCGACATGGTCGGCGCTGCGATGGTGAACGGGTGATATTCCTTCAGATCGCCGCGGGCCAGGCTAACGAAAGGAAGGACAATGAGCGCGCCGTAAGTCAGGATGGTAACCAGGCTGCCGACGTTGTGGATCCATTTGCCCAGAGCGAGTCCGCGAATCGAGACCAGGACGAGTGAGCCCATAAGCGCGATGCTGATCGTTGAAACAAACCATCGGCTCGCGGGCATCCACGCGGCGCGTTCGCCGATGGCGTAGGAGAGGTTCGTCGTGACCACGAGAGCCATCAGTGCCATCACGCAAATCGCGAGCAGCCACAAATTCCAGGCCACCATGAACCCGGCGAATTTGTTGAACCCGAACTTCGCCCATTGATAGAGGCCGCCTTCGAGCGGCATGAGCTTGTTCAAATAGATCACGACCGCGGCCTGCGGAATGTAGAAGAGAAGAAACGCGAGCAGCCAGTAAGCGAGATGCGATGGGCCGAGCTTCGCCGCGGCGCCCACCCAGCTCCCGCCGACTACGAACACGATTTGGGTCAGGACGAGATCGCGCAGGCCGAGTTCTCTCTTGAGAGCGCCGGCGTGGCCTTTCGCGCTGCTTTCTTCGGCGCTCGGTCCGGTGGTCACAAACAGCTAACGAGGTTCGACCTCGGTCTTCGGCGGCGGGACATTCCGGAACTCGCGGTGCCGAATTTTCCCGCCTGCGTAAGCAATGTAAGTCCCCGCGCCTAACGAGACGATCGCGAGCAGCATCGTCGCGAAAACCAACGGCCGCGCAGTGCGCGGCCACTTCTTCGGGACAAAGATGGCGCCGGCCGAAAGTGCCGCGAGGCTATAGTAGAGGAAGATCAATTCATCGGCGCGATGGACATGCGCCTTGAGCCACGCCTGGCCGTCTTCGTCGGCCATCGAAAGGACCGGGTTGTAAGCGAGGTCGCCCTGGCGCACCACCGCCCACACCGAAATCGCGCAGGCGAAAATCAGGACAAGCGCCGTGAGTTGTCCGCCGCGACTGCGCAGATATGTGGCCGCGATCAATCCAAACAACGCGATCGCCAGGCCATAAACCGGAATGGGATTCAGCAGCACGTGCAGGTATTCCGGCTGCCGGAGATCGCGCAGGATCGTTTCCATTATTGGGTCGCTACCTTGAGGTCGGGCACGGGCGTAAACAGGTGCCAGTCCGGGGCGCAAAAATGCCACCATTCCGTGCGCAAACCGTAGAAGCCGCCGTGCGCCATCGCTTTTTGGAGAAGTTTCAAATTCGCGCGTACGATCGGATCGCGCCCGTTGTATTCCAGAAACGCTGCCGGCGTAAAGCTATCGAAGTCTGTCGGCATGGGCACGTCGTGTCCCTCCGCATCGACCAGGGTGGCATCAACCGCCGCGCCGCGAATATGCATGGAACCTCGCCCTTCCTTCGGGTCGGCGATGAAGGAACGGTTATGCGTCGTGCGCCAGAGTTGTTCCTGGGCCGCCTGCGGCCGATAGGCATCCCAGATTTTCAAGCCGTAGCCTTTTTTCCGGAGATATTCCTGCGCGATCGCGAGCCGCTTCGCCACGCTGGCGCGCACGAGCGCCGGAGTCCCGACTGGATACAACGGCCGCTGCGCCACGTTGTTCGAGCTCGCGTAGCGCAGATCGATCAGGATCGTTTTGTCGACGCTTTTGATGTCGACGAACTCGTCTGGATCGTTGCCTTTGCCGAACGCGAGGCTCGAGAAAAAAAGGGCCGGCAGCAGAAGGCTCCGGGAAATTCTTCGGAAGCTCACGCGTGGACGAATCTCATTCCGCTGCCACGGCGGGAGCAGGGACAATTTTCGCGAGACGTTGCAGCAGCAGGCGCGCGCTATTTTCAGGAACGTCGAAGCGGACCTGGACATTCATGCCCTGGACATCAACCTCGGGCGGTTGCGCGTAGAAGAGGAAATCCGACTCCGCCAGTTTGAGGAGGCGTTGCGGCTCGTTCCGAATTCTGGCCACCAGCTCGCCGGCCGCCTCCGGCGTTTTCGCCTTTAGAATCAGGCGCGCTTTCACCGGACTCTGGAGCGTCAACGAGAGGCCAAGCAGATCGCATTTCTCCAGCAGCTCGGAATTGAAAATAGGAGAGAACATTCGGTCGAGCTTCGCCGGTTCGCGCGAAACGAGCCGGAGCGCATTGCCTTCTTTCAATGACTGCAAACGATCGAAGAGCGGGCCGGTTATTTTCAGGTCGGGATCGATTCCAAGCCGCACGCGCGCCAGCGACGCCACCTCGTTCTCGCCGCCGATGGCCAGCGTTTTCGGACCCACCCGGGCCAGCGCATACTCGGGGCGCAACCACATCGGCAATCCGCTTATGGTTCGTCGTTCGAACGCCTTGTCGCGTTCGATCGAATCGACGACCCGGGAAACGTCCGTGCCCGCTTCCACCAGGACGTACTCATGGGTTGTGCCGGAATCCGTCGTTGCCATGGCGCGAGTCACGCGGGCAGCGTCGCGGGAGAGATTCAAGACTGGGGTGCGTTGCGCGCTGGCGATCAATCCGGCCCAGACGTTTTGCCATTCGTTGGCCTGGTCTTTCCGCCAGCGTTTCGGCAAATCTTCGCGCTCCAGTTGCCCGAGGTTCACGGACAGGATCGTGTCGGTCTCCTGCGGCAGCCATTCGCGTTTCTGGGGCGATTGAAACACGACCAGCAGGACGATCGCCATGAGCACGACCACTGAGAGGCCCGCGAAGTAGAATTTCCGCAGCTCCTGTTTGTCGATCTGGCTCGAAAGCACCGCCAGCTCGGCCGTGTGCTGGGAGTGGCGCTCGACCGCGGCGCGATGCTTCTGCACATCGGCCAGCAAATGCGGCGCGTTCGGCGGCGCGATCCCCTGCGAGGCAAGATGGCGGCCGATGTTCAGGTAGGCCGGATTCTTTTTTTCCTCGACGATCTCATGATGGCCGCGCGCATCTTTCAATGCGTCCTGCTGGGCGCGACTCTGTTCGTTCAATACCCGGTCCCGGGCCTCGTACTCTTCCCGCACCTTCGCGATGTTCTTGTCGATCGCCGCCACCGCGGCTTCCTGCGCCGCCAGTTTTTCGCGAGCCGCGCGACAAGCGTCCGCTGCGCCGAGCCGAGCCCGGGTGATCTCGGCCTTTTCCTCGGGCAAACGGATCCGGCGCGCGCTGATTCCCGCCATTTGGGTCTCGAGATCATCCGGCGGCGGGACTTGCGCCTGCAGTTCCGTCAGCTTCTTCAACAGCTCGCGGTCCGCCGCATCATTTTCCTGCAGCCGGCGCTCGACACTCGCCAGCTCGCGATCGCAAAGATCGGCCGCCGCCTTCGCCTCGTTCTGTCGCTGAAGAATCGGCTTCTTTTCTTCCTCGAGTTTCGCGAGCGCCGCGTTTTGTTCCTTCGCGTTTTGATCCCGCTGCAACTCGATCTTGCGGATTCCTTCCTCGATTGTGGCGATCCGCAGCGCGACTTCCTTTTGTTCCTGCTCGAGCTTCTTGAGCGCGACGATCTCGTTGCGCACCTCCGGAAAGTTCACGGCCTGCGAGCAACCTTCCCGCCCCAGGTTGATCTCGCTTTTTTGCAGGACGCGTTTCTCGTGCCGCAACGCGATGCGCGTTTTCTGCCGGCGAATCTTCAGCCCGATCTCGCGCAGCCCTGTTCGAATGAAACTCACGGGGTAAGGCTAACCGAAGTCAGGTTTTGACAAAGACGTTTTCAAGCAGCGTGTTTCCTCTTCTGTAGCAGCCGCCCTGTGGGCGGCTCGAAGGCTGGGGTAGAGATGGACGTTTGCTCCCGCGCTTCGCACAGCGAAGCGGCTACAGAAGAGGCATCCTGTTATTCCTCCGCGCTGAGCTTCGCCAGCACGCTCAAGTCTTCGAGCGTGGTCGTATCGCCGGTCACCGTCTTGCCGCTCGCGACTTCCTTCAGCAGCCGCCGCATGATTTTACCGCTGCGCGTTTTCGGCAGCGCTTCCGCGAACCGGATCTCGTCCGGCTTGGCGATCGCGCCAATATGAATCCCGACGTGTTCGCGCAATTCCGCTTTCAACGAGCTACTGACCGTCACGCCGCCCTTAACCGTGACGAACGCGACGACGCCCTGGCCCTTCAATTCGTCCGGCCGGCCGACCACGGCGGCTTCCGCCACTTTCGCGTGACTGACTAGCGCGCTCTCGATCTCAGACGTCCCGAGCCGATGTCCCGCGACGTTCAGCACATCGTCGATCCGGCCGACGATCCAGAAATATCCGTCCTTGTCGCGTCGCGCGCCGTCGCCTGTCAGGTAGCTGCCTTTGAATTCGCTCCAGTATTGTTTCCGGTAGCGTTCCTTGTCGCCGTAAATCGTCCGCAGCATCGCCGGCCACGGCTTGCGAATGATCAGCTTACCGCCAGCGTTCGCGCCCACTTCCTCGCCCTTTTCGCCCACCACTGCGGCATCGACGCCGAAGAACGGCAGCGTCGCGCTCCCCGGTTTCGTCTGAATCGCACCGGGCAACGGCGTGATCATGATCGCGCCCGTCTCCGTTTGCCACCACGTGTCGACGATCGGGCAACGCCCGCCGCCCACCTTGTCGCGATACCACATCCAGGCCTCCGGGTTGATCGGTTCACCCACCGAGCCCAGCAACCGCAGCGACGAGAGATCGTGTTTCTTCAGCCATTGGTCGCCCCAGCGGATGAACGCGCGGATCGCCGTTGGCGCCGTGTAGAGAATGCTCACGCCGTATTCCTCGATGAGCCGCCAAAAGCGGTCCGGCTCCGGCCAGTTCGGCGCGCCTTCATACATGAGCGTCGTCGTGCCGTTCGCCAGCGGACCGTAGACTACATAGCTATGGCCAGTGACCCAGCCGACGTCCGCCGTGCACCAGTAAACGTCGTCGTCGCGGACATCGAAGACATATTTCATCGTGGAATAAATCCCGACGAGATACCCGGCGGTCGTGTGGAGAATGCCCTTCGGCTTTCCGGTCGAACCGCTCGTGTAGAGAATGTAAAGCGGATGCTCGCTGTCGAGCGCGACCGCCGGGCAATGCGCGTCCACATACTCCAGTTCGCGGTGCCACCAGACATCGCGGCCCTCTTCGATATGGATGTCATTGCCGGCGCGCCGAAAAACGATCACGCGTTTCACCGACGTTCCGCCGCGCAACGCGTCGTCAACGTTCTTCTTCAACGGCACAATCGCGCCGCGCCGGTAACCGCCATCCGCGGTGATCACCGCGATCGCGCCGCAGTCCGCGATTCGATCGCGAATGCTGTCCGCGCTGAATCCGCCAAAGACGACGGAATGCACGGCGCCGATCCGGGTGCAGGCGAGCATCGCAATCGCCGCTTCCGGGATGGTCGGCAGGTAAATGATGACGCGGTCGCCTTTCCGAATCTTGTTTCGCTTGAGCACGTTCGCGAAGCGGCAGACATCGCGGTGCAATTGCTGGAAAGTCAGCGCCCGTTTGTCTCCCGGTTCGCCTTCCCAAAGGAGCGCGACCTTGTTCCGCGTCGGCCCGGTCAAATGCCGATCAAGGCAGTTCTCCGAGACATTGAGTTTCCCGCCGGCGAACCATTGCGCGAATGGCGCCTTCCATTTCAGCACGCTCTTCCAGCGCCGTTGCCAGACCAATTCGCCCGCCTCGCGCGCCCAAAATTTTGCGGGCCGGTTAATCGACTCACGATACATCCGCCGGTATTGGGCGAGGCTTTTGATCCGGGCGCCTTTGACGAAATGCTTCGCCGGTTTGAAGACCCGCTTCTCGACCAGATGCGACTCGATGTTTTCCGCCATGGCAAAGGAGAGGCTAGCGAACTCGCCGCCGCGCTCAATGGAAAACCTGTAGCCGCGTTTTCTGTCCTCCTCTTCTGTAGCCGCTTCGCTATGCGAAGCGTGAGAGCGGGCCTCGTTTATTGCGACATCGCCCACAGGGTGACGGCTACAGTTAATTTGATTTGTCTTCGCCGGAGACGCGCTCAACAGTGAAAGTATGAGCGATCACATTTACAAAAAGATCGAGCTGGTGGGTGCTTCGGCCACGAGCATCGAAGACGCTGTGACGAATGCGCTGACCCGCGCCCAGAAAACCATTCGCAACATGCGCTGGTTCGAAGTGGTCGAAACCCGCGGCCAGATTGAGGATGGCAAAGTCAACGAGTGGCAGGTGACCGTGAAAGTCGGTTTCACCCTCGACAAGTAGGACTGTAGCCGCTTCGCTGTGCGAAGCGTGAGGGCGGTGTGACTTCTCAACGCGCGTCTCGCGCTGCCCGCAGGGCAGCGGCTACAGAAGAGTCACTACTCTTCTTCCCCTTGGGCGGCCTGATAGAGCTTCGTCGCGCCGTAGGCCAGGATCGCCGGTTTGAAGGCAATGAACGCGAGCCGCATGATCGCGCTCAAGATTCGGCCGATCGGCAAACGGTTCAGGATGAAACCCGCGACGAGCGCGTAGGCGATCGAGCGCCCCGGGTTTTCCCGCACATACTCTTCGGTTTGCTCGAGGATCTGCTCGAATTGATCTTTCGTGTAGCGAAGCCCGCGCTCCGCGATGTCGCCGGAGGTTCCTGAAAACTCTTCGTCCATGGTAATTAAGTATCGAATAGCGGCGCTTTGTCGCGTGTTTTAAATTGGGGTCGCGCGCGTGCCTCTTCTGTAGCCGCTTCGTTGTGCGAAGCGTGAGAGAAAACGTGGCTGCTCCCTCGCGCCGCCCACAGGGCGGCGGCTACAGAAGAGAGCCGACCTATCGCAAGGTCAGCCAAATCGTTGCCGCTCCGACTCCCGACGGAAAATCGGGCAGGGGCGCTTCGCGATGAAAATTGCCCGCCCGCCGCGTTGCCTTTAGACAAAAACGCCCCATCACTTCGAGCGCGCGCTCGCCCAGAGTGGAGCAATTCGTCGAAAGCAGGATGCGTGCGTTGCGTTCCGCCACTTCCAGTGCCGCCAGCAGCAGCGTCTCGAAGTCCTGCTCCACCTGGAACGCTTTGCCCCGGTGAGACCGCGAGAAGGTGGGCGGATCGAGAATGATCGCATCGAACTTCTCGCCTCTGCGCGCCAGCCGCGGCAATACCGCCATCACGTCATCCGCCAGGAAACGATGGTCGGTTGTCGGCAGGGAATTGAGCGCAAAATTTTCCCGCCCGCGGGCGAGCGACTTTTTGGAGAGATCGACGCTGACCGTTTTTGCCCCTACTGTGGCCGCCGCCACCGAGAAAGAACAGGTATACGCGAAGCAGTTCAGCAATGAGGCCGGAGCGACGTCCCGCACGAATCGCCGGTTCTCGCGCTGATCGATAAAGAGGCCGACTGAATAGCCGGCGCTGAAATCGATCCCGTAACACAAGGTCCGTTCCAGCGCCGTGCTTTGCACGTTCGTGTCCGGATCGCCCAGGATCAACCTGGGCGCTTCCCGGTCGGCGTTTTGTTTGGGCAGAAACCGGGCGAAGACGCGGCGGAACTTGAAATCGAGGTTGAGCGCCCAGAGGCAGAGTTCCGTCTTGAGGCGCTCAAGGGCGGCGTCGGTTTTATAGGAGATCAGGACGTCGACGCCGAAACGTTCCGCCCAGCCGTCTGGCGAGGTGCAAAGGCGAAGCGCGTCGGTCTGCTGCGCGATGAAGTCTCGGTGCACACCCGGGTCGATCCATTCGGACATTTTCATGGCGGAAAGCAGGAGGCGTCAGCGGCGGTCTCTACCTCATTCGGTTGTCGGGCCCTGCGTGTCCGTCTCTTGCCCGTTAGGCCGTGCCGGTTACAATGGCATCGCGCTTCGCTTTGGATCGCTCTGAATCATGCAACAGGCCACCGTCCGCGTCCCGGCGAGCACGTCTAATCTCGGACCTGGCTTCGACTGCCTCGGCGTTGCCTTGGGCATTCACAATCGCGTCACGGTTTCGGGCGGGCGAGGGGAGCGGCTGCCGGCGATGGCGCGCGGGGCCGGGAACGCGTTCTTCAAACGCGCTGGCTCCAGGCCTTTCCCCTTTTCGTGTTCGATCGCGGGCGATATCCCGCCTTCTCGCGGACTCGGCAGCAGCGCGTCGATTCGAGTCGGCGTCCTTTATGGCTTGAACGAGCTGGCGAAGCGTCCGCTGCAACGCCGGGAGATTTTCGAGATCTGCGCCGGGCTCGAGGGCCATCCCGATAACGCCGCTCCCGCGTGCTACGGTGGGTTCAACGTCGTTCGCGGCTTTGACCGGCAAATGTTCACCGTTTCCGCCCAATTGCATTTTGTGCTCCTCATTCCCGATTTCGAAATCGCGACGTCGGAAGCCCGGCGGTTGCTGCCTCGTCGCGTCGATCGTTTGGACGCGGTGGAAAATGCGCGAAACGCCTGTGCCATCACCGCCGCCTTTGCCGCGCGCGAATACCTAGCGCTCCGCGGCGCTTTCGCGGACCATCTTCATCAGCCGTTCCGGAAAAAACTGATCCCGTTTCTCGACGACGTGATTACCGCCGCCGAATCCACCGGCGCTCTTGGCGCTTTCCTCAGCGGCTCCGGTTCCACCATCTGCGCCATCACCCTGCGTTCTCCCGAAAAAGTTGCCCGCGCCATGCTCGCCGCCGCGGACTCGTCCGCTGCTCGTACCATCCTCACCACCGCCGACAACCGCGGCGCCCGCATTCTTAACCACCCTCCATCCTCAATCCTCCATCCTCGCTTCAATGTCCCAGCGTACTGAGCGTCTCGAGCAGTTTGCCATCGACGTGATCCTCGAGCGTCGCCATGGCATCCGCGCCGCGCTCCTCCGCGCGCTGCTTTATGCGCTCTCGTTCGTCTACGAACGCCTCGTGCAACTGCGCCTTTTCCTTTATCGGCATCGCATCTTCCGCGAGCATACCCTGGGCTGCCTCGTCATTAGCATCGGGAACCTTACCGTCGGTGGGACCGGCAAGACCCCGATTGTCGAAAAATTTGCGCGCGCCCTGCGCGCCGGCGGACGCCGCGTCGCCATTCTCAGCCGTGGTTACAAGAGTGTGCCGCGCCGGGCCCCGCGAAAGTGGTGGCATTTCCTCCGCAAAAAAGAGCCGGCGCCGCCGCGGATCGTCTCTGATGGAAAAACGCTGTTGCTCGATTCGCTGACCGCGGGCGACGAGCCCTACATGCTCGCGAACAATCTCAAGGACGTCATCGTGGTCGTGGACAAGGACCGGGTGAAGAGCGGCCTCTTCGCCATCAAGGAACTGAAAGCCGATACGCTTCTGCTCGATGACGGCCTCCAGTATCTCCACCTCAAACATCGTCTCGATATCGTCCTGATCGATCGCCAGGCGCCTTTCGGGAACGACCACCTTTTGCCGCGCGGCACTTTGCGCGAACCACCGCGCAATCTCCGGCGCGCCAGTTACATCTTCATCACCAAGAGCACGGGCGAGCCTAACGACGAGTTGATCCGGCGCATTCGCCGTTACAATCGCACCGCGGAAATCATCGAGTGCGCGCACCAGCCGCTCCATTTGCAGGACATTCTCACCGGCGAGCAGGTCCCGCTCGAACGGCTGCGCGACACCTACATCGGCTCGATTTGCGGCATCGCCGCACCGGAAAGTTTCGAGGAAGGATTGCGCAAACTCGGCGCGCGCCTCGAGCTTTCCAAGCGCTACACCGATCATCACCGCTACACCGAAGCGGAGCTGAACAGTTTCATCACCCGCTGTGTCCGTCGCGATCTCGAGATGATCGTGACCACAGAAAAGGACGCCGTCCGTTTGCCACGCCTCGCCAAGACCGACGTGCCGATTTATTTTCTCCGCGTCGAGATCCAGATTCTGAGCGGCCACGAAAGCTGGGAGCATTGCGTCGCGAGAATCTGCAAGCCCCAGCCGCTCCTTTCGCCGGAGCGCTTCTTCGCATAGGTCATATGGGACCTGTATGACCTATGAGTGAAAAAGCGCAGTTAATCGTCGAGGGGAAAAAGCTCGCCGTGTCGAACTTGAACAAGGTGCTTTATCCCAAGGCCGCGTTCACCAAGGGCCAGGTGATCGATTATTACATCCGGATCGCGCCGGTCCTATTGCCGCACCTGAAAGATCGGCCGCTCACCATGAAGCGTTATCCGAACGGCGTCGATCAGCCGTTCTTCTACGAAAAGAATTGTCCGGCCCATCGCCCGAGCTGGGTGAAGACCGCGAAGGTCTGGAGCGAAGGCAACCAACGCGACATGCATTACTGCCTCGCCCAGGATTTGCCGACGCTCGTCTGGGCCGCGAACCTCGCCGACATCGAACTTCACACGTCGCTCGCCCGAAAGAAGGACGTGGCCCGCCCCACGATGATGGTGTTCGACCTCGATCCGGGCGCGCCTGCCGACATCGTCCAATGCTGCCAGGTCGGCCTTTGGCTGCGCGATCTGCTGGCCAGCATGAAGTTGAAAAGCTGGGCGAAAACCTCCGGGTCGAAAGGGCTTCAGGTTTACGTGCCGCTCAATACGGCCACGACTTTCGAGGAGACGAAAGCTCTCTCTCTCGCGCTGGCTCAGCACTTGGAACGCGAGCATCAGAAGCTGGTCATCTCGAAGATGGCGCGAGCGCTGCGCGAAGGAAAAGTGTTCGTCGACTGGAGCCAGAACGACGAGCACAAGACGACGGTGAACGTCTATTCGTTGCGCGCCAAGGAGCAGCCGACCGTCTCGACGCCGGTGACATGGGAGGAAGTCGCAAGCACGCTCAAGAAAAAGAACGCGAAACTGCTCGTCTTTCCGTCCGACAAAGTCCTGCGTCGCGTCGAAAAAATGGGCGACCTGTTTGAGCCGGTTGAGACGCTCAAACAAAAGCTGCCGAAGAAGTGGGACCTGTAGCGGCGGTCTATGACCGCCGAATTTTTCCTCCTTCATCGCGTGACCGGCGGTCATAGACCGCCGCTACAGGTCATATGATTGAGCTACTCGCCCTCGGCTCATCGGTGCTCTACGGCTCCGCCGATTTCTTCGGCGGATTAACGGCGCGCCGCGCGAACACTATCGCCACGGTTTTCTGGTCCCAGTTTGTTGGCCTGGTTCTGCTGGCGCTTTTTCTTCCCTTCCTTCCCGCCGCCACCGTTTCATCACACGATTGGACCTGGGGTTTCATTGCCGGTCTGAGTGGCGGCATCGGCGTCGCGCTTTTGTACCGCGCCCTGGCGGTCGGCGCGATGGCGGTCGTGGCGCCGACTACCGCCGTCATCGCCGCGATGATTCCAGTCGTGTTCGCCTTTGTCATTGGCGAACGGCTGCGACCGTTGACACTCGCCGGCGTCGCGCTGGCGCTCGTTGCGATCGCTTTCGTTAGCCGACCGGCATCGGAGAGCGGAGCGGACTTGGAAAAAACGGGGCGGCGCGGTCCGCCACCTGGTCTCGGGCTGGCTCTCCTCGCGGGCGTCGCCGTGGGAATATTTTTCCTTTCACTGGCGCGCACGACCATAGCCGCCGGAATGTGGCCGCTGATGGCGGCACGATTTTCCTCGATTGCTTTGTTCGGCCTGATCGCTCTCTTCACGAGACGAACGCTGCGAATGGGTCGCTCGGCGGCGACGACCGCCGCGACCGGCGGCGCGCTCGATATGGCTGCGAACGCTCTTTATATGATCGCCGCCCGAGTCGGTCCCCTCAGCATCGTCGTTACGCTCGCCTCTCTTTATCCAGCGAGCACCGTGCTCCTGGCGCGCTTCGTTTTGGGCGAGCGCCTCAGCTTCGTGCAGATCATCGGAATTACGTGCGCCCTGGTAGCGGTCGTGATCATCGTGAGTCAAGGAGCGGCAATTTGAAACCGCCGACCTAACAGGTAGGGACGTTTTTCCGAAACGTCCGACTTCGTCGAGAGCAACCGCTTTCAGCGGAGAAGAGTCGGACGCCTCGGAAAGGCGTCCCTACCTGCTCACCCGCCGGTGCGGAAATGGTCGTCCTTGCTTTTGAACAGGATGTTGAACGTGGTGAGCGATCCATAGCAGCGCGTGATGTATTGTTGCAGCTCGAACTTGTCGGTGTCGCTCAGCTTCTCGCTCGCGTTCACCTTTTGTTCGAGCACCCGAAGATTGTTCCGGATCATGACGATCTTGTGAAAGAAAGTTTCCAACGGCACATCCTTCGCCTGGAGTGACGCGTCGGCCGGTTGCATCGACAGCGTCCCGTTCTGCCAACGATTCGCCAGGCCTTCGACGATCACGTCTTTTTTCTCCAACCCCAGCGCCTCGACGGTCGCGTTCGCCGTTTCGCGAATGAGGTTCGTCAGCGGAACCTGGAGCTCACTTAGGGTGGCTGTCGCTTCCGCCGGTTGCAGATCGCTCGAGGCTGGCGCGATCGTCCGCGGCGCGTCGTCGAACGCGATCTCGGCTGTGTGTTCAGTCAACGACCTGACGAACCCGACGCCGTATTGCGGATGGCGCACCTTCATCCCGATGTGGAGAGATTCGATATTGAGCGCCATGACGTTCGGCATCTTCAGAGATGTTCGGCAAAGCACAAAGCGTTTTTGATTGTCGGTCTCGACTGGCGTCGGGCATGGTAGCGCTCGCGCAATGAGCAGCATTATCAAGTATCCGCCGGGCTTTCGGGCCCGACGTGGACTCAACTGGGCCATTCTCGGAGGCATGTACGCGTCGTTTTACATGCTGCGCTACAACTTCCGCTGGGCTGCGCCTGGCATGGAGAGGGAATTCGGTTTTGATCACACCAAGATCACCGGAATCCTGAGCGCGTTTTACATTGCTTACGGCACCGGCCAGCTCGTAAACGGACTTTTGTGCGACCGGATCGGCGGTCGCAGGTCCATGATCATCGGCGGGATCGGCACGATCGCGGTCAATCTTGTTTTTGGTTTTGCTTCCTTCGCCGGCACCTTCAGCACTTTTGCCCTTATCTGGTTAATGAACGGATATTTTCAATCGTTTGGCGCGCCCGGCATGGTGAAAATCAATGCCGCCTGGTTCAATCGGAGCGAGCGCGGGACCTTTGCCGGAATTTTCGGATTCATGATCCAGTTAGGACAGGTCGCCATTAACAATCTGGCGCCGATCATTCTGGCTGGATTCACGATTGGCGCCTGGACTGTGGCCAAGGGTGACTGGCGGTGGCTGTTTCGATTACCGCCCCTGGTCACCGCGGTCATGGCGATTCTCGTTGCCATTGTGCCCAAGGAAACCCCCGAGCAGACCGGCTTTTCGGGATGTGTGAAGGACGAGAGCGAGGCAGGAGGCGCCCATTCCGATGATGTTCGCGTGGGCATGAAAGAAAGTTTCGTGACGATCTTTCGCCATCCTCTCGTTTGGTTTTACGCGATCGCCTATGCCTGCACCGGGGTCGTTAGGCAAAGCTCGGAGCAGCTTCCCCTGCTTTTTTTCGATCAATACTTACATTTCGACGTGAACAACATGCCATCCTCGGTCACTTGGACGATGAATATTGCCCCTCTGATTGCGGTGGCGGGATCTTTCGCCTCCGGCGTGGTGTCGGACAAAGTATTCCGCGGACACCGGTCTCCGGTGGCCATGGGACTTTATTTCATCGTGGCAATAGTCTGTATCGGTGGGTCGATCACGATGTGGGCTGGACTGTTGCAACCGAACGCGATGGGGATTTTTCTCAGCTGCCTGTTTATCATCCTGGTCTCGTTTAGCGTGAATGCGACCCATTCACTGGTGGGCACGGCTGCGCCCATGGATATCGGTGGCCGCAAGATGGCCGGGTTTGCTTCCGGCGTGATTGATTCCTTTCAATATTATGGCGCCGCCATTTTTCTGCCGATCATTGGATGGCTCATCGTCCACAAAGGTTGGCAAATGTGGTATCCCACCATGGTCCTATTTGGCATCGTCGGAGCGTGGGCCATGTGGTTCGTGATGCGCAAACAACGCCTGCTCGACGATCCGGCCCGCAAAGTTCGGGGCGCCGCCTAACGAAACAAATTCATCTGCTCAACCGGTCGCCGGAACGCCGCGGTCGACAGTTCCGGCCGCCCGTCGATTCCGGCGCGCCGGCAGGCCACTTCAAACATCGATCGGATTTGCTCGGCGAAAATTCCTTCGCCCTTGGTGCGAAATCCCCAGCGCGCGTCGTTGATCTTTCCGTTCCGGATGTGGCGGATGCGTGAGAGCACCTTCTCTTTCTTCTCTGGAAAATGCTCGTCGAGCCAATGCTCGAAGAGCGGCGCGATGGCCCACGGCAATCGCACGATCGTGTAGCCGGCGAATTGCGCACCGGCCCGCGCGCACGCCTCGACGATCTTCGGCACCTCATGGTCCGTCAGCCCCGGAATGATCGGTGCCACCATCACGCCGACTGGAATTCCCGCCGCGCGTAACGCCGCCACCGCCTCCAGCCGCGCGGTCGGGGATGAGGTGCGCGGCTCGAGGACGCGTTGGATTTCAGGGTCCAGCGAAGTCACCGAGACGTTCACCGCCGCGGCATGATGGCTCGCCAGTTCCCCGAGCAGGTCGATGTCGCGCGTTACCAGCCGGTTCTTTGTGATGATCGCCACTGGGTTTCGGAATTTCGCCAGCACTTCGAGGCAACCGCGCGTGATCCGCAGCTTTCGCTCGACCGGCTGGTACGGATCGGTCACGCCGCTCATGACAAGGACCTGCGGTTTCCATTTCGGCGAGGAGAGTTCCTCTTCGAGCAATTTCGACGCGTCCTGTTTCACCATGATCTTGCTCTCGAAATCCAACCCGGCCGACAGCCCGAGATATTCATGGGTGGGCCGCGCGAAACAATAGATGCAGCCATGCTCGCAACCGCGGTACGGATTTACGCTCGTCTCGAACCCGACGTCCGGGCTGTCGTTCCGCGCGATGATCGTTTTCGTCAGGTCGCGAAAGAACTGCGTCTCGCGCCGCGGCCTCTCTTCTTCTTCGCTGGTCGGATCGATCTGGACCACGTCCGCATCGCCGAAATCGACATGCAGCTTTTCAAACCGGTTCGCCGGATTCCAGGAAGCGCTTCGTCCATGGATCGCCGGCGAGGGCGGGGGCGCTTCCTCCACGATCGGGACAAACTTCTTTTTTGCTCTCTTTTGCGAACCGGGCACTGCTCAAGTTCACATGAACATATATGGTTGTCGAACGCATCTTCGGCATCTTGCCTGCGCGGCAGATTGGCGGAGGGGGTGGGATTCGAACCCACGAGGGCTTGCGCCCTGCCGGTTTTCAAGACCGGAGCCATCAACCACTCGACCACCCCTCCAGTTATCTCGGCGCGCGAGAATTGTGCCATCAGCGCGACGCCCGGCAAGGCCTTCCGCCCGGAACATAGACTTTGAGTCTGTGCGCCCAGTGGGCTTGAGGCCCGCTGAAATGGAAGGACAGCAGACAGAATGTCCGCTGGGCACACAGGCCCGGAGGCCTATGTTCCGTGCAATTTTAGACTCCGGATTTGGAGCGGCCGCCACCCCACGACCACCCACGCCGCGACGATCCCGATCATCGCGGCGCAGACGACATCCGACAGGTGATGCGCAGCCACATACATTCGCGAGAACGCGATTAGAATTGGAATAACCAAAAAGCCTGCGCCGATGCGCCAGCTCGCGAAGGCGAGGGTCGCGAAAAATGCAGTCGACAAGGCAGTGTGCCCGGAGGGAAAAGCGTTAAAGCGCGAGCTGAGCTTAGGTCCATTCCAGGTGGCTTCGGTTTGGACGTTCGGCCGGGCGCGACCCGTGGAGATCTTCACCACGCGCGCGGCAAGTCCCGCCAAAGCGCAGGCCAAAATCATCGCCGCGAAAATTCGCAGCCACTTCTTGCTGCCGCGCCAAAACGCGATTGCGATCAGGGCGAACCCGATAATCAGATGTTCCGGCCAGTCGCCATAGCGGCTCACGGCTTTCATGAAATCTCGCACGCCAGGTTCGCGGTGCTGGGTCATCCACGACTGCGCGCTCACATCCAGATAAAAGCTCGCCACCAGCAGGGCCGCGGCGCCCAAAAGGATCAGGCACCACCACCCCACCGCCGCAATCATTCGAAATTCCCGTTTGTCTTTCACGCGCCCCTATCTTTGAATCTCGGCTCTGCCACCCGCAATCCGCAATTTCATTCTCGTATTCCTCGGCGCGCTTCTCCTCCACGTCGCCGGGACCTGGACGATTCCGCTCGTGGACCGGGACGAGCCTCGCTTCGCCGAGGCCTCTCGCGAGATGCGCGAGCGCGGCGATTACGTCATCCCGTATTTAAACAACAAATATCGCTTCGATAAGCCGGCCTTCATTTATTGGACGCAGATCGCGAGCTACACCGTCTTTGGCGAAAATGATTTCGCGGCGCGGTTCCCATCGGCCGTGGCAGCGGCATTGACGGCCGTCCTTCTCTTTGCCTGGGGCCGCCGGCTCGGCAGCGAACGCATCGGCTGGTGGGCGGCGATCGTGTTCACGCTTTGCCTCCAGGTCTTCATCCACGCCAAGGCCGCCGTCGCGGACATGTGGCTCGTCTTTTTCGTCACCGCCGGGTATTGGGCCGGCTTTGAGCTGCTCGCCGACTCGTTAGGCCAGGAGCCGTCGGCCAACCACGCGCGCCGTCTGAAATACTGGCGTTTCGCCTTTTACATCGCCCTCGGCTTCGGCTTCCTCGCCAAAGGCCCGCTCGGCTGGCTTCCGCTCCTGACCGTCATCAGCACAAAACTTTTTCTCCGACAAATTTCGCTCACCCGCCGATTCTGGTTTGTCACCGGAATGCTGGGCGCACTCGCGATCGTCTCCACCTGGGGAATTCCCGCGCTCATTCGGACGAACGGCGAATTCTTCAAAGTCGGCATCGGCCGTCACGTCGTCGACCGCAGCTTCAATGTCATGGAAGGCCACGGCGCGAATTCCTGGAACACTTATCTCGCCGCGATGCCGTTCTATTTTCTCTTCGTCTTTCTCAGTTTCTTTCCGTGGTCTATCAAACTGCCCGGGCTCGTGAAACATCTCTGGAGGAAACGCGACGCCATCGACAAATATCTGATCGCCGGGATCCTCATTGTCTTCATCATTATGAGCCTGGTGAAAACCAAGTTGCCGCACTACACGCTCCCGGCGTTTCCGTTGCTCTCGCTCTTGCTCGCGCGCCACCTGTTCGTAGTGGGATCGGGGCGCTTCGCGAAACGCGCCGCAATCGGCGCCGTCGTCGCGTCGCTCGCCGCCTCTTTCATCGCCTTCCCGCTGATCGCGCCCACCTTTCCTTCCGCGCAGCTTTACAAGATGTCGCGCAACGACCTTCTCCCGGAAATGGATTTCGCGAACATCGATTACGCGGAGCCGAGCGTGATCTGGTATTTCCGGAGCCGGGCCCACGGATTTTTTCGCGGTCTCAACCCGGATCAGCTCGAGAAGTTCATGAACTTTCCCGGTCCGCGTTTTGTCATCGTCCCGACCTCCGTCGCTCAAGCCTTCTCGGCCAAGATTCATCCCGACTGGAAAACGTATCGCGCCCGAGGCTTCACCATCGTCAAAGGCCGGCCAACGGACCTGACCCTGATCCTAAAGCAATCGCAGTGACCCGCCGAATCGTGAATCGACAAATCGTTAAATTGTTAAATCGGGGGACCGTTTTAACGTTTCACGTTTCACGTTTTAACGATTCCGTATGATCACCTTTCTCAATGGCACGCTCGCTTCGGCCCTGCCCACCCAGGCGATCGTAGACGTGGGCGGCGTCGGCTACGAAGTTTTCATTCCGCTCTCGAGCTACGATAAACTGCCCGCCGCCGGACAGCCCGTTGAGATCCTGACTCATCTCCATGTCCGGGAAGACGCGCACATTCTCTACGGGTTCATGACCGCCGCCGAGCGCGACCTGTTTCGTTTGCTCGTCAACAACGTCAGCGGCATCGGTCCGAAACTCGCCCTCGCGGTCCTGAGCGGGATGAGCGTGAGCCATTTTAAAAGCGCCGTCGTCAATGCCGACATCGCCTCGTTATCGAAGATCAGCGGGCTCGGGAAAAAAACGGCGGAGCGAATCGTGCTGGAACTCAAGGATAAGCTCGGCGTGGTCGCGGCTTGGGAAGCCGCCAGCGCCGGGCACGCGCCGACCCCCGAGCAAAGCCAGGCGAACGAAGCCGTGCTCGCCCTGATCGCGCTGGGATACAAACAGGTCGATGCGCACAAGGCGGTGCGCGAATTGCAGGAACGAGAACCGGCTATCAAGACGGCGGAGGAATTAGTGAAGAGCGCGCTGAAGAAGATGGCGGCGGGCAGATAAGCTCCAAATTCCAAGCACCAAGCTCCAGAGAAGCACCAAACACCAAAGCACCAAACCCGAAAGCGCCAGGCGACGTAGACGCCAATTTGATGTTTGGAATTTGAAGTTTCTCTGGAGCTTGGAGCTTGGGATTTGGAGCTTTAGTATCTTACGATGTCCGCCGACTCCCACCTACTCGCCTCAATCCGTTCTGCCTTCCCCAAAGAAGGCCTTTTCGCCGAAAAGGATTTTCTCCTCTCGCCGGACCCGTTTCCGATTGACGACAAATTCGCGAAGGAACTCGAGCAGCTCGGACATCGTCTTTACGTTTTTCAACGCGCGTGCAACGAGCTTTATCAGCGCAGCGCCAACGGCAAACAACCGGCGTGGATCGCGCAGTATCTCGACGCCGGAAAGCCCGCTGAGCTAATCGAGTTCTCGCGCCAGAAACAATTCCGCGATGATGTGCCGCTGGTCATCCGGCCTGATCTGATTCTCACCGACGCCGGTTACACAATCGCCGAGATCGATTCCGTCCCCGGTGGAATCGGTCTGACCGGCTGGTTGAATCAAACCTATGCCGCGCTCGGTCACGACATCCTCGGCGGCAGCGACGCGATGATCGAAGGTTTTCGCAGTTTGTTGCCTGACGGCGGCGATATCGTGATCTCCGAAGAGGCGTCGACCTATCGCCCGGAAATGAATTGGATCGCGGCGCAGTTGCGGGAAAAACATCCGGATCTCGAATGGCGCGTCCTCGACGCTGAAACCTATGAGCCGGCGTCCGGCCGAAACGTTTACCGCTTCTTCGAGCTGTTCGATCTCCCGAATCTTCCGCGCATTTTCGCGCTTCTCGACGCGGTCCGCAACGGCGCCGTCCGGATCACGCCGCCGATCAAACCGTTTCTCGAGGAGAAAATGTGGTTCGCGCTTTTCTGGATACAGCCGCTCCGGGAATTCTGGCGGCGCGAGCTGGGCGAAAAATATTTCCTGAAATTGCAGGAGGTCATTCCTTATAGTTGGCCCCTTGATCCCACGCCGCTGCCGCAGCACGCCGTGATTCCGCGACTCGAGATTCATGATTGGCGCGAAGCGGCGAAGCTGAGCCAGAGGGAACGCGATCTCCTCATTAAGGTAAGCGGCTTTTCGCCCCTGGGTTGGGGAAGCCGCGGCATCGTCGTCGGCTCCGATGTTCCGCAGGTGGAATGGGAGCGCGCGACTGAAGAGGCCCTCGCGACATTTCAAACCACGCCGCGGATCATGCAGCGTTTCCATAAGGCGCGTCTGCTCGATCATCGCTCCTGGGATAACGACACCGGCGAAGTGAAAACGACGCGGGGCCGCGTTCGTCTTTGCCCTTATTACTTTGTCGAAAACGGAAAAGTGAAACTGAGTGGCGCGCTCGCCACGATTGTCCCCGCTGACAAGAAGTTACTCCACGGCATGCGCGACGCCATTCTCGCGCCGGCCGGTTCGGTTCCCGACGCATGAATAGAAGGTTCCTCTTCGCGTTTTTCCTTCTCGTCTCGCGGACGCTCTTTGCGGCTGAGGATACACAGACCGGCTTTCGTGTCGTCCAGGAACGCAGCGCTGACGGCGTCACCTTGATCATGAAGAGCGATTACTGCGTTGAATTCACGGTCACGCTCGAAGCAACGTTGACGAACATGACTTCGTCGCGACCGGTGCCATTCACCGTCGATGCGGCCGGCCGTTCTTCTTTCGTCCTTGCGCGCTTCAAACAAGCCGACAAATCGCGCTCCTGGCGATACAACTATTATTTCCGGTGGGAATACGGCGGACGGCGGAATTCGACCGAGAACGATGCGGATTACGCGATGCCGTTCGGGCCGGGGCGCTATGTGGTCATGCAGGGTCCGCGCGGAACCTTCAGTCATTTCGCAGGCTCTGGCAGCGAGAACGCGGTCGATTGGGACGTGCCGGAAGGGACCATCATCTGCGCGGCGCGCGAGGGCCGCGTTGTCGGAGTGCGCGACGATTCCACGGTCAGCGGAACGGACCCGAAGTTTAAGCCGCTCGGGAATTACATCATCATCAAGCATGCCGATGGGACGTTTGCCGATTACCACCATCTCCAGACCGATGGCGCGATGGTGAAAATCGGCGACGCGGTTAAGGTTGGTCAGCCGATCGGTCTTTCCGGGCAGACCGGATTCGCCAGCAAGCCGCATCTGCACTTCATGGTTTTCCAGGCGATCGACGGAAAGAAAGTGCTGAGCCTGCCGTTCCGTTTAAAGACCGATCACGGCACGTTCACCGAGTTCATCCGCGGGCAGGCGTATTAATTCTTCTGTAGCCGCTTCGCTGTGCGAAGCGTGGGAGATATGGTCGCCGGATCCCACGCCGCCCACAGGGCGGCGGCTACAGTCAGATTCCGATTTCAAGCTCGGGAATGTACGACCCGTTCTCGAAGAGCGGCTCGCGATTACCTGCGGCGTCAACGAGCGTTAATTTCCGGATCTGGATTGGCGATTCACGCGCATAGACAAAATCTTCGTGCCAGACATGGCGCGGATCGTTGAACGCGTCCGGACCGGTCACGCCGCCAATGTGCTCGCTCCGTCCGAGCGCGATATGCGGACCGGCTTTCTCATCTTCCAAAACGTTTCCCCATACGCGCGCCTTCGGATTACACCCAAGCCCAAGCTCGGCGATGTTGCGTCGGGCGGAATCAGCAAAGAGAAAATCGCGCAGCTTCCGCGACGGCGCGGTCTCGCCGAGCACTTCCTCCACCCGATTTCGATTCACCCGCAGCCGGACGATCTCGTTCTCGTATGGAAGGGGAAGGACGCCATTCGTTAGGCTGGGAACATCTCGTTCGCCTTCATAGGGCGCGATGAACGCTTCGCCGCTCGGCAGATTGATCAGGCGCGGCGCCGGGGCATCGCGATGCAAGTGTCCGTCGTCCACTTCGGCGATGCGAAAACGGAAATCGAGAACGAGATGGTCGCCGGTGGAGAATTCGATCTCGGCAGTCTGAGCCCTGGCCAGCCGTTGGCGCAGCCGCTCGCAGGAACGCGCGACCTGCGCATAATCGGCCGCCAGCGCTGTTGATTCCATTTCCGGCGCCACCCGCGGCATGGAGGCCGCGCGCAATTGCGGAAAACGCTTCGTCCATCCAATCAGCGGCGCCGAGGCGGAGAATTCCGTCATCGCGAGTAGCAGCGTCGTCCGCGCTCCAATGTCTTCGAGCACCACGTCCACGCCGGACCGCGTACCGTTCGCTGACAACTGTCCGTTGTTCATTCCGGTCGCCTCGAAGCTAACAAACGGAGAAACTTCGAAACCACGCTCCTTTCCGAATTCAGCGAGCGCCGCATGCCAGCGCCATGCCATCACGCGACGGGCCTCCCACGCGTCGTTATCGCGCAGTTCGCCGTGCGGCATGTCCACCATCACCACCGCCGTCTCTCCCGGCTGCGGATCGAACACGTCAATAAACAACTTCCGCAGATTCATGAATTGGAGCCGCCTTCTTCTGTAGCCGCTTCGCTGTGCGAAGCGTGAGAGCGAATTTCATTACCGTCTCGTCCCACGCCGCCCACAGGGCGGCGGCTACAGAAATTCCGTTGTGATCCGTTGTGCCCTCTGTGTGAGGATTCTCACCAAATATTCACCCGCTGATCCGCCGGCCGGATCATGGGCGAGCCATCCGGAATATCGAACGCCTTTTTGAATTCCACGAAGTTCGAGAGCGGCCCGATCGTGCGGAAACGTCCCGGCGAATGCGGATCGGTGTTGAGCCGCAGCTTCAGGTCTTCGTCCCGTTGATTATTCCGCCAGATTTGGGCGAACCCGAGGAAGAAACGTTGCTCCGGCGTAAACCCGTCGATCTTCGGCTGCGGCCCTTTCTTCGCGATCGCTTTTTGCAACGCGAGATAAGAGATCTTAACGCCGCCGATATCGGCAATATTTTCGCCCTGGGTCAGCTCGCCGTTGATATGCAATCCCGGCAGCGGCTCGTAACCCGCATACTGGGCCACGATGGCTTTCGAGCGTTCGACGTAAGCCTTGGCCGATTCCGGCGTCCACCAATCCCGCAAATTCCCGACTGCATCATATTGCCGGCCGCGATCGTCGAATCCGTGGGTCATCTCATGGCCGATGACCGCGCCGATGCCGCCGTAATTAATGGCATCGTCTGCCTTCGGATCAAAGAACGGCGGTTGAAGAATACCGGCCGGAAATACGATCTCGTTTCTGTTTGGATTGTAATACGCATTCACCGTCGGAGGCGTCATGCCCCATTCGCTGCGATCCACCGGTTTGCCGATTTTCTCGATCTGCCGGTTCTTTTCGAACGTCTCGCCGCGCAACACATTCAACGCGTAGGGACCGCGGTCGACCTTGAGCAAAGAGTAATCCCGCCATTTGTCCGGGTACCCGATCTTCACCGTGAACGCCGCGAGTTTCTTGAGCGCTTCCTGCTTGGTCGGCTCGTCCATCCAATCGAGCGTCTTGATGCGATCGGCCAATGCCTCCTTGAGATTATTGACCATCTCGAGGGCGCGCGCTTTGGCTTCCGGCGGAAAGTAATTCGCCACGTACAATTTCCCGAGGCTTTCCCCCAGTTCTTCGTCCGTCTTCGCCACGACCCGTTTCCAGCGCGGCTTGATTTGCTGCGCGCCTGTCAGCGTTTTGATGAAGAAATTGAAATCTTCCTCAACAAAATCTTTCGAGAGACTCCCCGCCATGCCGTGAAGAAAATGCCAGCGCAGATAAATTTTCCAGTCTTCCACCGGCGTGTTCGCAAAAACCTGGTCCGCCGCTTTGAAGAATTCCGGCTGGCCGACGTTTATGTCTCCCGGGTCGGTCAGTTTGAGTTCCTTGAAATAATCCGCCCAGTTCCAATCCGGGGTCAGTGCCTGCAGGTCCGCCTGCTTCATCTTGTTGTAATTCTTTTGCGGATCACGCAGTTGGACCCGCGTGCGCGCCGGAGTGGCGAGCGCGGTCTCGATGCCCATCACTTTTTTCGCGTGCTCCGCCGCCTGGTCCTGTGCCTCGCCCAAGAGCGCGAACATTTTCGTCATGTGCTCCACATACTGGTCACGCAGCTTTTTCGAGGCGGCGTCTTCCTTCGTGTAATAATCGCGATCCGGCAAAGCGAGCCCGCCCTGAGTCGCCTGCGAGATCACCATCGTGCTGTTTTTTGCGTCCTGATTTGAGCCGAATCGAAACAACGCCGTCAGGCCGATGGCGTGCAGATGCCCAATCTCCTTCAGGACATCGCCGCGATCTTTTAACCCGTCGATCCGCTTGAATTCATCGGCCAGCGGTTTCACCCGTGCGTCGTCGGCCGCTTTCTCATTCATTCCGCTGGCGTAGAAGTCACCCACTTTTTGCAGATCAACCGCCGCCGCCTTTTCCGGGTTTGGTTTCGCTGCGACTTTCGGCGCTGCTGCGGCCGCCTTCTCGGCGATGTCGTGCAGGGCATCGTTGTTATGCTCAGCCAGCATATTGAAGCTGCCCCAGCGCGAAAACTCCGGCGGAATCGGATTGCGTTTTATCCAGCCGCCATTCGCATAAAGATAAAAATCGTCCTGCGGCTTGACCGATGTATCCATGTTCTTCGGATCGAAAGGCAGCGAAGTTTTCTCCACTGTTGCTGGCGCGGACTTATCTGCCGCGGACGACGTCGATGGAATCGGCGGAGGCGGGGCCAGCTCGCTCGATGGTTTTTCCTCCGCCGGTTTGGCTGGCGAAGTTTGAGCATCTGCGCTCCACGCGCACACCATGATCGTTCCGATGATCAGAAAAGATTTTGTTGGCTTCATGTTGGTTTCGTTTTGTTGATCGACAGCCGAACGGGCTTACCACTCGAAAATGGCGACGTTAAAGTAGCGAAATTCTCAACTTCATCTTCATAAAAAAACCGCCGTTCCCGCGAAGCGATTCTTCGCTCTTCTGTAGCTGCTTCGCTATGCGAAGCGCGGGAGTTGTCCTGATGCAAAGCCCAACCTCGCGCCGCCCATAGGGCGGCGGCTACAGAATAACCGATAACTGCGCGCGCCGCGCGCGCGCTCACCAGATATTCACCCGCTGATCCGCCGAGCGAATCATCGGCGAGCCATCTGGAATATCGAACGCCTTCTGGAATTCCACGAAGTTCGAGAGCGGACCGATGGTGCGAAAACGTCCCGGCGAATGCGGATCGGTATTCAAGCGCAGCTTCAGGTCTTCATCGCGCTGCGTGTTCCGCCAGATCTGGGCGAACCCGAGGAAGAACCGTTGCTCGGGCGTGAACCCGTCGATCTTCGGCTGCGGCCCTTTCTTCGCGATCGCCTTTTGCAGCGCCGTGAAAGCCAGCTTCACCCCGCCGATGTCGGCGATGTTTTCGCCCTGGGTCAGCTCGCCGTTGATGTGCATTCCCGGCAGCGGCTCGTAGGCCGAGTATTGCGCGACCACCGCTTTGCGGCGCACGTCATACGCATCGGCCGACGCTTTCGACCACCAATCATGCAAATTCCCGACGGCATCGAACTGCCGGCCCTGGTCGTCGAACCCGTGCGTCATTTCGTGCCCGATCACCGCGCCCATCCCGCCGTAGTTCACCGCATCGTCCGCCTTTGGATCGAAGAATGGCGGCTGCATGATGCCGGCTGGGAACACGATCTCGTTCATGTTCGGGTTGTAATAAGCGTTCACCGTCGGCGGCGACATGCCCCATTCGGTGCGATCCACCGGTTTCCCGATCTTCTTCATCAACCGGTCCACCTCGAACACGTCCCCGCGCAGAACGTTCTGCGCATACGACGTGCGATCGATCTTCAGCGCGGAATAATCGCGCCACTTATCCGGATAACCGATCTTCACCTGAAACGCCGCCAGCTTCTTCAACGCCTGGTCCTTCGTCGGCTGGTCCATCCAGTCCAGCGTCTTGATTCGTTCCGCGAGAGCTTCCTTGATGTTGTTCACCATCTCGAGCGCGCGCGCCTTGGCTTCGGGCGGGAATTTCTCCGCCACGTAAAGTTTGCCGAGCGCTTCGCCCAGCTCATCGTCCGTCTTGGTCACCACCCGTTTCCAGCGCGCCTTGATTTGCTTCGTCCCGCGCAACGTCGCTTCGAAGAACCGGAAATTCTCATTCACGAAATCGCTCGAAAGCGTCGGCGCCATGTCTTTGATCAGATGCCAGCGCAGATACGGCTTCCAATCATCCACCGAGGTCGTCTTGAAAATTTCGTTCGCGGCCTTGAAGAAATCAGGCTGGCCGACGTTGATGTCGCCGGCGTTCGTTAGTTTGAGTTCCTTTAAATAATCCGCCCAGTTCCAATCCGGCATCATCGCCTGGAGATCGGCCTGCTTCATCTTGTTGTAATTCTTTTGCGGATCGCGCAGCTCCACCCGGGTCCGGGCCGGCTTCGCGAGCGAAGTCTCCAGCGCCAGGATCTTCTTCGCGTCCGCCGCCGCCTGGTCCGCAGACGCGCCGGCGAGCGTCAGCATTTTCGTGACGTGCTCGACGTATTGGTCGCGCAGTTTCTGCGATGCTTCGTCGGCCTTCGTGTAATAATCGCGGTCCGGCAATCCGAGTCCGCCCTGGTAAGCCTGGGCGATGATCTTCGTGCTGTCCTTGTCGTCCTGGCCGGAGATGAAAAAGAAAAACGCGTGCAGCCCCATCGAGTGGAACCGCCCGATCTCTTTCAGCACATCTTTGCGATCCTTCATCGCGTCGATCTTCTTGAACTCGTCCTGGAGCGGAGTCGCCTTCGCCGTATCCACCGCCGATTCGTTCATTCCGCTCGAATAAAAGTCGCCGACTTTTTGGACGTCAGCCGAAGAAGCGGCTGACTTGTCTGCTTTCGGCTTCTTGGCATCCTTCGGAGCTGCGCCGCCCGACGCTTTCTCGGCGATTTCGTGCAACGCGTCGTTGTTCTTTTCCGCCAGCTCGTTGAACGAAGCCCAGCGCGAGAACTCCGGCGGGATCGGATTGTTCTTAATCCAGCCGCCATTCGCGAAGAGATAAAAGTCCTCGGCCGGTTTCACCGAGGTATCCATGTTCTTGAGATCGAGCGGCGGCGGATTCTTATCCACCTGCGGCTTCGCCGACGCGTCCGCAGAAGTGTTCGGCGCGATCGCCGGACTTTGGCCCGCGGCTGGAGGCGGGCTTTGTTCCGCCGGTTTTTTCGCCGGCTCCTTAACGGTCGGCGGTTTGTCGGCGTCTTTGGCTGCTGGCGATTTGTTCGGTTCGGTTTGCGCGAGCAGAGGGCCGGCTGCCAGCAACCCAGTCAGAAAAAGAGAGATCGGCTTAAACATCCGACACGGAACGTTGAAACGCCCGCGTTGTCCAATCGCTAAATCCCCAATGGGAACTCCGCAGGAAAGATGGACAGGATTTACAGGATTAACTGGATCGGAATTCCGAAGGAACTATGCAGGCAGCCAGAAAAAGATTTTCGGGTTCTCTAAGCTTCCTGGTTTCAGATTTCATGTCGCTGACGTCCGACGTGGCCAGCTCTTCTCCCAATCCACAAAATCCTGTCAATCCTGTCTAAACTTCATCGGCGTCACCGCAAATTGAACATCGCGCCGTCAATCCGTCTCCAATCCGGTATCCGATACCCTTATGGCATCTATCCTGCGCCTTTATAGCTAATGAACGCCCCGCGATTCTTCCCCATTCTTCTCGCGGGTGTTCTCTCTCTTTCGCTCGCGCCGGTCTCTTTCTCGAAATCAAAGGCTTCATCCAAGTCATCCGCGAAATCCAAACCTTCCGCCACACCCGCCGCCAAACCTTCTCCGACTCCGAACCACGATTGGCAGGTCATCAAGGTCGGCCCGCGCGATTACCTGAGCGTCGATAACATTGCGAAGTTCTACGGACTGATCGGCAACGTCGATTCCAGCGGCAAGACCGTCGTCCTCAACAACGGCCGCAACATGCTCCAGGTCACCCTCGACAGCCGCGAAACGATCGTGAATGGCGTCCGGAACTGGTTCTGTTTCCCTGTCATCGCGCACGAAAACAAGTTCCTCGTCTCGCGCATCGACCTCGCGAAAACCATCGAGCCGCAGCTCCGCCCCCAAATGATCCAGCGCAGCGGCAAAGTCACGACCATCGTCCTCGATCCCGGCCACGGCGGATTCGACAAGGGCGCCGCCAGTGCGTTCGGTAACGAGAAAACCTACGCGCTCGATATCGCCCGTCAGCTTCGCCCGCTTCTCCAGGCGAAAGGATTCAAGGTCATCATGACCCGCGAGAACGATGTCTTCATTCCGCTCGAAGTCCGCGCCCGCATCGCCAACGCGACGAAGGACTCGATCTTCGTCAGCATTCATTTTAACGCCACCGGCTCGAACCCGAACGCCACCGGGTTTGAGATTTTCTCGCTCACCCCGCGCGGCGCGCCCTCCACCAACGACGACTCGCTCGCGCTCCATTTCGTCAACATGCAGGCCGGCAGTCCAATGGAAGCGCAGAGCTTCGAGCTTTCCGCCGCCGTTTATCACTCCATGTGCGGCCATTTCCTCCAGGAGTTCGATCGCGGGATCAAGCGCGCCCGGTTCGCCGTCCTTCGCCGCACCAATATCCCTTCGATCCTCGTCGAAGGCGGCTTCCTCAGTGAAGCCGGCGACAGCAAACGCATCGCCGATCCCGCCTGGCGCAAACAACTCGCCGAATCCCTCTCCATCGGCATCGAGAATTACCGCGCGCTCGTCGAGAAAAAACAGCGCCCCATGCTCGTCGCCGAATACCGCGCCCAGGCCGCCGGCGAAATCACCGTTGTCGATCTCGCCGTTCCGCCCGCTCGCCTTGAGCCTTCGTCGAATCCCGCCCTCATCCCCGTCACGAACCCAGCGCCGACGCCAACGCCGTCAACGATCACGACCCCCGAGCAAGAGCGCGAACCGTAGTTCGCGTCAGCGAGAATAGAGAATAGAGGATGGAGGATAGCGTCGCTGCGGTTCTCTTCGCCATTCTCCATCCTCAATCCTCCATCCACGCTTCCTCCCCGTATCCTCGCTTCTGTTTCTCGTTGACCCCCGCTGAGGTGACCCTCACTCTCGGAAGTTCACGTAACTGAACCGAATGGACTTATGAAAAAATATCTCACCGCAGTATTGGGCATTCTTCTCGCGACCGTCTGTGTCTCGATCGCCGGACCGGACAAGGAAGCCATCATGGCAAAAGAAAAGGCCGCCTGGCAGGCATTCAAGGACAAGAATGCCGACGACTTCAAGAAAGTCGTGGATAAGGACTTCCGCGGCGTCTACGCCGAAGGCATCTCGGACCTGAACCAGGAGTTGGCCGACATGAAAAAGTGGAACATGAAGTCGTTTACCATCAGCGATTACACCGCCTTCTCTGACGAAAAGGATGTCATCGTGACGACTTACGTTGTGAAGATTGAAGGCACGTATGATGGCAAGGATCATTCCGGCACGTTCAACGCCGGCTCGGTCTGGAAGGAAGAAAACGGCGCCTGGATGGCCATCTTCCACACCAACGCAAAACAAGAGACACCCGCCAAGAAGTAGTCCGGGCGCGAGCGGAGGTCGCGTGAGCGAGGATAGGGGATGGAGAAATAGAGGATAGCGTCGCTGCAAATCTCTTCGCCATTCTCCATCCTCGCTCCGAATTTCTACTTTCTACTTTCTACTTTCTACTTTAGCCTTTGGCACACAGCGGGGGAGCCGACACGGCTGAGACGTCCTGGACGAACCCCTTGAACCTGATGCGGGTAATTCCGCCGAAGGGAGCGAGGTCCGAAGTAGGATTTTTCAGCCATGCGTTTTTGCCGCGCATGGCTTTTCTGTTTTTGTGAATCAGGAACGTAGGAAAGCAGGAAGGAAACGACAGGATTTACAGGATTAACAAGATGAAGACAGAAAACTCAAACGGCTCCTCCTCCAATCCCGAAAATCCTGTTAATCCTGTCCAAACGTCTCTCCCGAACAGCAAGAAGATCTACCTTCCCGGCCAACTCCATCCCGATCTCCGCGTCCCCTTCCGCGAAATTTCTCTCGCGCCCACGAAAACCATGTCCGGCCAGCTCGAAGTCAACGAGCCCGTCCGGGTTTACGACACCAGCGGCCCCTGGGCCGATCCCGATTTTCACGGCGACGTCGAACAAGGCCTCCCGCCGTTGCGCCAGCGCTGGATTCTCCAGCGCGGCGATGTCGACGAAATCGAAGGACGCGTCGTCACGCCGATCGATGACGGATACTTGTCCGCTACGCATGCGGCGCATGCGAACGGAAGCTCCAAATCCCAAGCTTCAAGCTCCAGAGAAGCTCCAAACTTCAAGCTCCAAGGCCCCAATTCCGCGCCACGCAAGCCTGTTCGCGCCAAGAACGGTAACGCCGTTACTCAACTCGCTTACGCGCGACGCGGAATCATCACGCCGGAAATGGAATTCATCGCGATCCGCGAGAATCTCGGTTGCGCTTCTTTCGCACTTTCTTCTGTAGCGGCGGCCTCTGGCCGTCGAAATGGAGACGGTCGATGCCCAGAGGGCGCCGCTACAAGAGATCGCGCCCGCAACGACCTCGCTTTCTCTCATCCCGGCGACAGCTTTGGCGCCGCAATTCCCAAACAGATCACCGCCGAATTCGTCCGCTCCGAAGTCGCCCGCGGCCGCGCCATTATCCCTGCGAACATCAATCATCCCGAATCCGAGCCGATGATTATCGGCCGCAATTTCCTCGTCAAAATCAACGCCAACATCGGCAACAGCGCCGTCGCGTCTTCGATCGAGGAAGAAGTCGAGAAGATGCGTTGGGCGACGAAGTGGGGCGCCGACACCGTGATGGACCTTTCCACCGGCAAAAACATCCACGCCACTCGAGAATGGATCATTCGCAATTCGCCCGTGCCGATCGGCACCGTGCCGATTTATCAGGCGCTCGAAAAAGTCGGCGGCCGCGCCGAGGAGCTGACCTGGGAAATCTATCGCGACACTCTCATCGAACAGGCCGAGCAAGGGGTCGATTACTTCACCGTCCACGCCGGCGTGCTCTTACGCTTCATCCCTTTAACGGCTAAACGAGCAACGGGGATTGTTTCCCGCGGCGGCTCGATCATGGCGAAATGGTGTCTCGCCCATCACCAGGAAAGTTTTCTCTATACTCGTTGGGACGAGATCTGCGAGATCATGGCCGCCTACGACGTCAGCTTCTCCATCGGCGATGGCTTGCGGCCCGGTTCAATCGCGGACGCGAACGACGAAGCGCAGTTCGCCGAGCTTTACACACAAGGTGAGCTGACCCAGCGCGCGTGGAAACAGCATGTCCAAGTAATGAACGAAGGCCCCGGCCACATCCCCATGCACCTGATTCGGGAGAACATGGAGAAACAACTCGAGTGGTGCGACGAAGCGCCCTTCTACACCCTCGGCCCGCTCACCACCGACATTGCGCCGGGCTACGATCACATCACCAGCGCCATCGGCGCCGCCATGATCGGCTGGTTCGGCTGCGCCATGCTTTGCTACGTCACCCCGAAAGAACATCTCGGTTTGCCGAACAAAAAGGATGTGAAGGACGGCGTCATCGCCTACAAAATCGCCGCCCACGCCGCCGACCTCGCCAAAGGCCATCCCGGCGCTCAATACCGCGACAACGCCATCAGCAAGGCGCGCTTCGAGTTTCGCTGGGAGGATCAATTCAATCTTTCGTTAGACCCGGAGACCGCCCGCGAGTTCCACGACGAGACCTTGCCGCAGGAAGGCGCGAAAACCGCCCACTTCTGCAGCATGTGCGGCCCGCATTTCTGTTCAATGAAAATCACTGAGGACGTGAGGAAGTATGCGGCAGAACAAAATCTGACGGAAGAAGACGCGATCGAACATGGATTGGAACAGAAGGCAGCGGAGTTCACGAAGAAAGGCGCAGAAGTTTACAGTCCGGTGTAGTGGCGGCTATCTCAGCCGCAGTTGATCGAAATGAGCGACGAACCCTCGGGAGAGAGAGATGTCGCCGGAGGCTCCGCAATCCGCAATTCTTTTAGGTCGCTTTTGGGAATGTGCCCGTGATATGCCTCTCGGCTGTTCGGTTCTGACTCTTAATTCACGGAGGTAACATGCTTCATCTCATTTGGTACATCATCGTTGGTTTAATCGCCGGAGTCGTAGCGAAATCGGCCATGCACATGCATATGTCGTTTCTCTGGACGATCGTGCTCGGCATCGTCGGTTCCATTGTCGGCGGATTGATCACGCACCTGATTTTCCGTCCCAGGGAAGGCGCGTCCTTTCACCCCGCCGGCATCATCGTTTCCATCCTTGGCGCGATCCTGGTGTTGTGGGTGTGGCACCATTTCAAGCTCCACATCCCCACCGGCTAGTCTGTAGTTGGCCCGTCCCAAACTCCTGTAGCGGCAGCCGTGTCGGCTGCAATCTTTGCCTGTGCTCTTTCTCGCCCGCCGCGCGAGCATCTGATGCGATCAGAACAAATGAGACGCCTCGTATTTTCGATTCTAGCCTCATCGCTCGTATCTCTTAACCCGCAGCCGGCGCATTCTTCCACGCCGCACGCCACTCTCGCCGACCTTGAGAAATTAGACATCCTCTGCTACGTCCCCGCCTGGCTACCCAAAGGCTTCAAACTAAAGAGCGTCACGATCACCTACGACGAGCCCGGCCCCGACGAAAACACAGCCGGGCGTTTCCCGCTCTACTACCTCGAATACTCCAACGGTCCGAGCCGGACTGGTGGTAGCGCTTCGTTCACGATCGATTCCGCCCGGGAAGGAATCGGCGACCGTAACATCATGGAGACCGAAGATAGCGAAGAGACCACGATCACTTCTCCCTTCGGCCCGATGTATCTGATCTACTCCCCGAAAGGGCAGGGGAAAGCTGGCCGGAAAAAAGAGATCAAAGCCAACTGGGCGAGCGACGTCAACATGAAGTCCGAAGAAGCCAAAAACCCGAAAGGCCATCCGGTGCTCGGCCGATACCACGGCTTCTCCGCCACCGGCATCACCGTCGCCGAATTCGAGAAGATCATTAACTCGCTGAAACCAATTCGGCCCTAGCCGTGCGGGAGCTCCGCTGCGGCGAAAGCGAAAAAGCTTGTCAGAAAAGGCGCCGGTCTTTATACCGGGGCCTGACCCGTTTTTAACGCTAACGCAATCGCACGAGTAGCGGCTGGCAAAGAGTAAGGGCGGGGCGGCTTCGGCTGACCTCGAGGGCACGATGACTGACCGCTGCCTAACCAAGGACACCAAAATGAAAACACCCAGCCCCGGCCAGCCACGAAACACTTTAGTTACCCGCAGCGTCCTAGCCAGCGCCCTCGCGCTTACTCTCACCTTGAGTGTGGGTGTTGCTCGAGCCGATGAAACTTGCTCTTCGCCTTATCTCGCTCGCATCGAGGGGCAGGAAGAGTTCGTCTATGTCTGGACACTGGGCGTCGAAGGTCTGGGCGATGGCGCGGACAAACTGGTCACCGTGGATGCAAAGCCCGGCTCGCCTACCTACGGCAAAGTCATTAACAGCGTTTCCGTCGAAGGCCGCAACGAGGCGCATCACGGCGGATTCACCGACGACCGCCGTCAGCTCTGGCTCGCCGGTCTCGAAAACAGCAAGGTATTTATCTTCGACGTCCATACTGATCCGGCGAAACCGAAGTTGATGAAGACTATCGACAATTTCGAGAAAACCACCGGTGGCGCTCTCGGGCCCCATGGCGCTTATGCCTTGCCTGGACGCGTGCTTATTCCGTGTCTCTCGAACGCGAAAGATAAAGGCGGCAAGACTGCCTTGGTCGAATACGCGAACGACGGCAACTACATCGCGACCCACTGGCTGCCGACCAAGGATGATGCGCACGGCGCGGCGGACGCGCAGTTCGCCGACGGCTACGGCTATGACGCGCGGGTTTTGCCGCGCAAAAACGCGCTCCTCACCTCATCGTTTACCGGCTGGACGAACTACACGATGGACTTCGGCAAATTGACCGCCGACGCCGAGGCGATGAAACATTTTGGTTCCACCATGGTGATGTGGGATTTCCATACCCGTCAGCCGAAGAAAGTCTTCCAGGTGCCCGGCGCGCCGCTCGAAATTCGCTGGGCTTGGGGTGACAAGCATAACTACGCTTTCACCGCGACCGCGCTGACCTCGAAGCTCTGGCTGGTTTACGCGGACGATAAAGGTGAGTGGCAGGCCAAGGAGGTCGCGCCAATTAGCGACGTGAAAGGCGGTGTCCTTCCCGTCGACATCAGCCTGAGCGCGGACGACAAAACCCTCTTTGTCGATTGTTTCGGTGACGGCAAATGCCGTGTCTTCGACGTTTCGGATCCGCAAAAACCGAAACAGATCTACGAGAAACCGATTGGGAAGCAGGTCAACATGGTATCGCAAAGCTGGGACGGGAAGCGGCTCTATTTCACCAGCTCGCTTCTCGCCCGCTGGGACAAAGGCGGCGCCGATAACGAACAGTTTTTGCGCGGTTACTCCTGGGACGGCAAAGAACTAAAGCCCACCTTCGATCTCGATTTCACCGCGCTGAAACTGGGCCGCCCGCATCACATGCTCTTCGGCTCCACCAAAATCGGCCCCGCTCGCACCGTGGCGACTAATCAATGATCCGGGGAGCGCACGCGCCTCGCGTGCTGGCGATGGCGCCCTCGCCATCGCGGACTTTTCCCCAATCAGAAAACGCGTTGCGGCGAAGGCGGCGCAACGGACACGCGAGGGCGCGTGTGCTCCCCAGAATGCTTCTCGTCATCCTCCTCGCGGCTGCTGCCTTCGCCACCGATCTTCCTCGCGACCCCGATTACGATTACGACCCACCCGCGCCGGGCAGCTACACCCTGCCGGTTGTGAAGACCGCAGGCGACGGCGCGCTCCTCGATTCCTCCGGCAAATCAGTAAACCTCCGCGACCTGACCCACGGCCGCGTCACGGTCCTGAGCTTCATCTACACTCGCTGCGCCGCAGGCAAAGCGTGTCCTTATGCAACCGGCGTGTTGAACCAATTGCATCAGCTCAGCATAGACGACCAGACCCTGGCGAAAAACATGCGCCTGATCAGTATGAGCTTCGATCCCGACTACGACACGCCGCAGCGCCTCGCCGATTATTCCGACGCGATCCGCGAAGAAAAAGCCGGCTGCGAATGGCGCTTCACGACCGCGAAATCGCGCACCGACCTGGAATCCATCCTCGCCGCCTACGACCAGACCGTGGATAAACGCCCGAATCCATCCGATCCGCAGGGCCCACTCTTCCACACTGTTCGAGTGTTCCTAATCGATCGCGACGCCCGCATCCGAAACATCTACAGCTCCGGTACCCTCGATCCCCGTCTGGTGATAGCCGATGTGGAAACGCTGCTGCTCGAAGAAGCGAAACTTTCGAAAAAATAATCCGCAGCCACGTCATAAGAGAGCGGAGGTTTACGTGAATGGGTAGCGCGCGCGTCTCGCGTGCTGGTTTCGGCGCCTCGCCGAAACGATCTTTTTCTTCTCCTCGTCGGCCGCATGAGCTAACACTTCTCATCATGCGCTTCGTTCCCCTTTTGGTTGCGACTCTCCTGAACATCAGCACCGCGTTTGCCGGCGAGATTCGCGAGTTCGACGTGAAGACCTTAGAGCGTCTCGGGAACGAGTTGGTGCGGACGAGCCAACGCCCTAACCGGGGAGCGACGGATCTGGTCCGACAACGAGCCGTCCAGACTGCTCGCGCTGCTCTGCGAGGTCGGCTCTTCAAGCTTGGCTACGATTACGTCGTGCTCAGTGATCCTGACGGGAAACGGTTTCTCGTTTACGCACTCGGCAAGACTCCGAGGTCCGATGAAGTAGTTTTGGGCGGCCATTTCCGCGTCACCGTCTCGGCAGACGGCTCAACGATCGAGCGGATCGATCCTCTCTCGAAAACCATGATGGTTGACAGCGAACGAAATTCCGGTTTGCCCCCTGGATCCAGACTCACCGCGCTGTATGTCAACCAGATCGTAAGCAACCGGCCGGTCGAGACCTTCATTTACCTCGCGAGCCTTGCTCGGAAGAACATCTACGTCGGAACACCGGGTGGAAAAATGTGGGTCGTTGGCAAAGGCCGAATGCGAGTCGACACGTCCAAGCCGGGCAACAATTCCGAAGCCGCCGCTGCCCGTAAAGCAATGGGCCGTTGAGCTGACAGGGAACGCAATCATGATCGCCGCCGCCACCGAACAGGGCTTTTACCAGGCTGAACTGGCAGGACTAGTCTTCCGGGTGTCCCCGATCGTTTTGATCCTGATCGGGATCACTTTTCTGCGACGAAAACAGCCCAGTCGGATTATGTTCGGCATGCAGCTGTCCGCTGGAATCTGGTTGGCGCTCGCGCTTGCCAACCCCCTTCTGCTCGCGTCTGGCCGTGGCTTGTTCAGTTCGAACAAGGTCGACAACCTGGACCGACTGCGGACTTACCTTTCAATCGCAGACATCACCTGGAATCTCGAAACGCTCTCGTTCCTTTTCTTCGCTATTCTGTTTCTCGTCTATTGCCGCCAGAGCGTTTCCAAAGACAGTTTGGTCTGACGACGAGACCTGCCACGCCGTAGTCCCGGCGACTGCGGGACGATGGCGGGTTTCCCTTGCTAATACTCGCCCGATCTCGGAAAAAGAATCGCGCGCCTCAGATGAACCCTGAGCGACTCCGACTGACCCCTTTTCTGTTTCCAGGCGCCAACTACCCGGTCGACGGCGGCGCGACCGCTTTGTAGAGTCACTGGATAAGCCTGATCAATGACGACAAGCAGCCAGAGCTTTCCTTCAACTACAGAAAACAAAAACTCCTATGTCTACTGATTCACAGAAACTCCGTGGCAAAGTCGCCATCGTCACTGGCGCCTCCAAAGGTATCGGCGCAGCCATTGCGACCCACCTTGGTCACGCCGGTGCTTCCGTCGTCGTCAATTATTCCTCGAGCAAAGAAGGCGCGGATCGCGTTGTCGCTGACATCACCAGCCAGGGCGGCAAAGCCATCGCCGTGCAGGCGAACGTCTCGCAGAAACCCGATATCGATCGCCTTTTCGCCGAAACCATGACCGCCTTCGGCCGCGTCGATGTTCTCGTCAATAACGCCGGAATTTTTGACTTTAAGCCGCTGGCCGAAGTGACCGAGGAACACTTCCATCGGCAGTTCAATCTCAACGTGCTCGGCCTTCTCCTCGTCTCGCAGAAAGCAGCCGAAGCCTTTGGCGCGGACGGCGGAAGCATCATCAACATCAGTTCCGTCGCTGCCGTGAGCCCGCAGCCCGGCGATCGGCCCGCCGCTCCGCATAACGACGCCTCCATGCCCTTTCCTTCGGCTTTTCTACTTCCAACTTCCTAATTCCTACTTTCAACCTGCGCTTTCCCTTGCCAACGTTCGCCGGATATCGCTAAAAGATTCGCGCGCCCCAGATGAAACTCTCGGTCGTCCCGAGGTTAACAGACTAACCATTTTGCTTTTGTAATATATGTTCGCTGAATGGAAAATCGTCATTACGCGCGACGGCATTACGCTTGCGATCGCAATCCTCGGGGCGGGCCTTGGAATCATAAATCTCCTCATCGATCTCCGAAGGAATCGTGTCAGCCTACGAGTGATTCCGAAACTCTATGCATCGGGAGTTAAACGAGGCAGCTACAGTTGGAATATTAGTGATAGCGATATGGTAAACGCGGACGAACTAACAGGAGAACGACGTCTCTGCGTTGAAGTTCAAAACGATGGAAATAAAGTGGTGACGGTAGATACAGTGGGATTCATGCGAAAAGGCTCTTCTCACAGATTCGTTATTCTGCGTCCTATTTTGGCTGACAATAAGAGCCTTCCAATGCGATTAGAACCAGGCGATAGTTTTATCGCATATTCGAGTTTCACGCCGCAAGAATTGTGGAAAGCTCAGGGGCATGTTGACTATGCAATCGCGGAGACCGCGACGGATCGAATCTTTAAGGGCACGAGCCCGATTCTTGAGGAACTAAAGAAACAGCTCAGCTGAGGCGCGAGCCGACAGACAGGCGGGGGAAGATCATCGAGTAGAGTAATTTTTGCGACAGACGCACCGAAACTCAACAAAGCAGGGCGACGCAACAGTGGAATATTGCGCCAGTCACCTAACGCATGGACCTCCGAGACATCACTCCGCTCTTGACCGCCTTCGGTCCGATCGCGGCCTTGATAATCGTATTCGACTACATTCTGACAGAGCATCAGAAGTCGAAGCTCTTCAATCTTTTTGTCAAAGTCGCACAAATTGGTTCAAAGCCGCTGTCGTTTGCTTTCTACGGACTGGTTGTGATCTGCAGCACGTTGCTCACTCTGGGTATCATTTCTATCAATGGATTCATCGAGATTCTGACGAAACAATCTGAGCGACCTACGGGAATCCGAGAAGCATCGGCCGCTATCGTAATTGCGATAGCTTTCAAGATTCTCGTTTGGGACTACCTATTGGCTCTGAAGAGCTTCGTTCTTCTGCGGCTATTGCGGGTGCATATCGAAACGAAGCGCGGGCCTCGGCGAGTCCTGGGAACCATACCGGGCATGATTGCTGTGTTTCTCGATTTCTTTGTCACGGTGATGCTTACCGAGCGCGTCCTGCACTGGTGGCAATTATTTCAAATGCGACATGAGAACTCAATTCCGCCTGGTGTAGCGGAAGCATTGGGTTTTTTCGATGCGATCAACTTCATAGCCAAAGATACTGTGCAAAACTCCTTTTATGCGCTCAACGGAACGTTAATAATGTATGTTGCACTCGGATTCTCAGCAGCAGCGCGCGGCACAGTCGCCCGCTTAAACGTCAAGGGGATTACTGACAACATCTTTAAGATTATCGCGGCGGTGGGAGCCTTCTGTGTCTTAGTCGTCGCAGTATCCCGACACATTGCGGCTCGGTAGACGGTACCGTTGAATAGACCGGGAATCTCGACAGTTGCTCTGAAATGATAGTCGTCAGTACCGAATCCCCGCCACCATTTGATATCCGCTACTTTGCCGGCCGAATTGACTGGCGACGGCGGCTTTGACCTGTTGGAAGACGTACTTTAGGCCGGTGTCGGGACGATCGTAGAGACCGGAGCGGGCATCGATCGCTTCCTGGGCTTCGGTCCGGGCGGCGGCGACGGCGTAGTTCTTGTCGGCCAAGGCTTTCATGGCGAGGACCAGGTTGGCGGATTGGATGTCGTTCGCGGTGGGATTGTAGCCGGGCACCTGGGCCACGGCGGCGGCGAGGTCGCGCCCGGCCTGCACGAGCGAGTCGTAGCTGCGTTCGGATCAATAAACTATCCCGCAGACTCACTTTTTTCTGTGAAGAGTCGCACGGGTAACGCTGTCGTTCGTTACAATTCGGACTCCATATTTTGTGGTGTTTCCCTTAACCGGCGGCCAGCTAGCTCCGGTTTCTGTAAGCGTAACTGTCTGAGCATCGTCACTCAAAACGAGAATCGCGGGTGCAGCATAAGCGCTCATCATTTGCCATGTCTCATTTGACACGATGCCATGATCTTCCTGCATAGCTTTATAAGCCATGTTGGCGAGCGTTCGGGAATTAACATGATACCAGCCTTTGGATTCGAGACGCTGCGACCTGTCTTGAAAGATTATCTCATTTTCTGCTTCATTGATAATCAATGTGTAGTCTTCGTGGTAATCTTTATTTAACTTTCCCTTCCAATAGAGGCGCTTTACGCCCTGCCAAGTTCCCGCAAAAGGCTTCTTATTTTTCGGCGTCGTAGTCGGGCTGATTGGTAGCGCCGGAGGCGTGGCAACCGATGCAGTGCTGGTTGACGCTTCAGCTCGTCGGAAAGTGCCCTCTCCGAGCTCTTCTCCGCCGTGAAATACCAAAGTGCTATCAGCACCTGTCCCACTTAATCCAATACTCATTTTACCGTCGCGCGCATTCTCGTACGGCGCTGTTAGAAGATTCGGCCCATCGCGGCGCCAGTTGCGCAGCGTGTTTGAAGCGCGGCCATGGCTGTAATTCTCTCCTTCTGGATTGTAGCTTAAAATGACGATGCTTTCGTTGTCATCGATCGAAAGTTGAGCCGCGAGATTCTGGTATTTCCAAGTTGTGACCTGGCCTTTCCAAATGCCGGAGAAACGTTCCGCCGTCTTTTCAATGGTCACCGGAGGAGCGGCAACGAAGCGATTCTCCGGACTCTCGGTCACGACGGCTTTTGGGGCATCCGCGGTCGGTGTTATAGGCGCCGCCGGTGAGGGCTGCGGGGTTGCTGTCGGCGGCGGCTGGAGCGCCGGCGACTGCTCGGATCGCGATTGGCTCGATACGTAGGTGCCGTGCTGCCACGTGAACATCCAAATCGACGCGACAATGAAAGCGGATACCGCGACACCGATGAGAATCATCCTTCTCCGAGCGTTGTTTGATCGAGCGGTAACCGACGTGACGACTGTCGCTCTATCTGCAGCCGAACGACGCATTGATGGCTTCGATCTTACGCATTCCGCATCTGTTTGATTTGAGAGAGCTGCTATGAGCCGGTCAGCGTGCTGGTGAAAATCCAACCCGCTATCGAGCGGTAGCGCGTTACGAAATGCGAGAGCCTGAATGTCTAGAGGCAACTTCTCGGGTTTCGGCATCGCCGTTGTATCGATTAGAAGCGGGATGACACAAATGCGTGCCTTGAGTGCGTATGCAATTTCAAGGCGGACAAAATCTATCGGCTCATCGATTCGCCGCGATCCGTCGTTCTGCTCGCCGAGCCAGCGAGGACCTATTAATGCAATAACGAAGTCTGACTTCTCAATTGTCTCCTTGATTCGTTCTCGGAAATCGACACCAGGCGGAATCGAGTCGAAATCCATAAATACATTGCGTGAGCCAAACGTCGCCTGTAATCGATCGTAAAGCCTGCCCGCAATCGGTAGCGAATCTTCGCGGCGATATGAAATGGCGATCATTGCTTGCGCGTCGGGGGCATATTAAGAGCTGCAGGACAATCGTGTAAAGAGGACTGGTACCGTCCAGCACCCGATCAAATTCCGCAACAGACAGGGCAGAATCGCCTCAGTCTGTGACTCTCGTCAGATCAAAGTTGTTTCACGCCCGCGTTCAGCCGCAGCAGGCAATACCGAAGTCGAGCAGGCGCTCGGCTTTGTCGGCGAGGAATTGAGGGGTGAACATTGCGGAGGTCAGAAGTCGGATATCAGAGGTCGGAATGGAGTGCAAGTGGCGAAAGCCTTCTCACAGTTCTCCGGTGCGGTGGTCGAGGGATAGTCGACGCGCCCGATACCTGGGGGCTTCAGGTAGCCGTGATCTCACCGAACTCCGGCCCTTACTATACGTGATTCACGTATAGCATGCATTGTCATTGGGACAGGGGGCAGCGTGGGGTATTTTGCACCGTGCACTGGTCGAGTCTCTTGAAGCGAAGTAGGCGCCTGAAAAGTAGGAGCCAGGAGGCGCACCTCGAAGTAGGAAGTAGGAGGTAGAAAACGAAGACGAGCAGTCAAAATCAGGGGCCGACGTCCATTCACAGAAGGCGGTGGCGACAATGCGGGCGCGCCGTGTCTTCAATCGGTTCTAGGGATTAATCCTGACTTTGCTCTTGTGGACGAAGCCGCTCTTCTTCTCGTCCGTCGTCGCGTGGAGCCAGTCGCCTTCGATCCGATCGATCTCGAGCCGGTCGCCGTTCCTTAGCGGCGTGACCACTGCAGCCTTGGCAAACGGTCGCTCGTGGAGAGTCGCGCCGCCGTCGGGTCCGCGCACAATGCCGTGCATCTTTTGCGGCGCCGGGATGGGCGATGGAATTGATGTCGGCGACGGAGTTGGTTGCGGCGTCGGCGTGGGCGTGGGGGTTGCCTGACTGACGTTCGGAATCGGTTCGTCGTCGGTGGTCGAATCACGAATAGGCCGGCCACTTGCTGGGTAGAGTCCTTTCATGCTATCGATTCGCCACGCCCCGGATTCCAGGACGAAGTCGATGTTTCCTTTCCAACGAGCCTGGTTCGCGGCCGGATCAGTGTCCTCGAACACGACCGCGACACTGGCGGCCCGATCGGTCTTGGAAACAGGAGTGACTTCCGCCAATTTTACCGCCGGTTTGAAACCGACGGAGCGGGAGAATCTCGCGATGGCAAGATGCCGGCGAAATTCTTCCGAGAGGAGATTGTAGGCCGCGGTCGCATTGCGTTTGGCTAAGAAAGAAAAGTAGCGATGCGTCACCGCCACGGGGAGCTCAGTTTGATCCGGCTGCGAAGTAGGAGTCGGCGAAGGGGCTGCTGTGATCGCCGCCACTTCGTTGGTCTTTTTGGCGGGCGCTGAGTTTTTGGCAAGAAGCCAATAAATCAGCGACGCCGCGATTACGAGCAGGGCTGCTATCCAAACCAAAGATCGCGTCGAGCGACGTGCGACCGGCGCCGCCGCTTGGGATTGGAAAGATGGAACTCGAGCCGGTTCCGCACCTGGCGGCGTGCTTCCCGCCTTTGCAAGACAGGCGGCGATTTGGTCCGCTGCTTTGGCGATCGATTGCCCCTGATTCCCGGGACCGATCGACAGCCAGTGCACCGTAGCCAGCAGGTAATCGAGACTTTTCGATGGCGCCGAATTATCGAACCGGATCGGCACAATATTGAGGTCGAACTTTAAGGCTCGCTCCACTTCGCGGAGGACGTGCGAAGAGACATTGGAATGCTGACTGTAAATCAGGACGAAACAGCTGGCGCCCTCGATGGCATTCAGGATCGCCTCCGCGTAGGAACCGCCCGGCGGCACATCCCGCGGCGCCATCCAGCAGGTCACCCCGCGTTTTTCGAGCGCCTCCACGATCAGCTCCGCGGCGGGCGCATCCTGGTGCGAATGACTTACGAAAACGTGGTTGCTCATGCCGGCCGTCGCCCTTGAGGTCTAGCAAAGATGAAACGCGGAGCCAGCTTTTTCCGCGCGCCATGGAGGGATGTGCTCCATCACAACGCTCGATTGGAGCGGGCGAAAAAGAGCTGGAAAATTCCGGCTAGTCGCCGGAATTTGACCGACGCCGGCGCTCGCCAATCCTCTCCCGTTCGCTTGGAGCACTGGCCTGTTTAATTCTGGAGAACAAAATGCCCAAAATCAAAACCGTCCGCGGAATCGAAAACCGCAAGGTGGTGTCGCGAAAGGAATGGCTTGTCGCTCGCAAGAAACTTCTGGTGAAAGAAAAGAAGCTCTCGAAGCTGCGCGACGAATTAAACCTTCAGCGTCGCAAGCTGCCCTGGGTTAAAGTCGAAAAAGAGTACGTCTTCGACGGGCCGACCGGCAAGGTCACGCTCGGCGATTTATTCGGCGGCAAGAGCCAGCTCCTCATTTATCATTTCATGTTCGGGCCGGGCTGGAAGGAAGGTTGCTCGCATTGCTCATTTTGGGCCGATCATTTCGACAGCGTGAACCCTCACATTGGACAGCGCGACACGGCTTTCGCTGTGGTTTCCCGCGCGCCCTTGAAAGAAATCGAGCCGTTCAAGAAGCGGATGGGCTGGCGCTTCAAATGGGTTTCCTCGTTCGACACGGACTTCAATCATGATTTCAACGTGTCGTTCACGCCGGAGCAGGTCAGGAGCGGGGTGCTGCCCTACAACTACGGCAAGTACAAAGCGGAAATGATTGACGAAAAGCAAGGTGTCAGCGCGTTTTATCGCGACAAAAGCGGCGACATTTACCACACCTACTCGTCGTACGAGCGCGGGATTGACCTGATGAATACTACCTACAATTTTCTAGACCTGACCGCCAAAGGCCGCGACGAAAAACCCGGCGCCGCCCAGGATTGGGTCCGTTATCACGACCAATACAAAGGCGCGACCCAGGGTGGTCGCTCCTAAAATCGAAGGAGGGAATTATGAATCGCGTCGTTCACTTTGAAATTTACACGGATGAGCCGGAAGCGGTGCAGCCGTTTTATCAGGATGTTTTCGGCTGGAAGTTCAAGAAGTTCGAGGGTGGTCCGGTTGAGTACTGGCTGGTCACGACGGGCGACGAGAAGGATGCAGGAATCAATGGCGGGCTCTTGCGTCCGCGCGAAGGCCAGAGACCGGGAACGATCAACACGATCGCCGTTCCGTCACTCGATGAGACAACGAAAAAGATTGAGCAGCGCGGCGGAAAGATCTGCGTGCCGAAGATGGCAATTCCCAAAATGGGCTGGCTGGCCTACGCGGAAGATCCAGCCGGCAATGTCTTTGGCCTCATGGAACCAGATACGAGCGCGAGGTAATGGAGATGCTGAAAGACAGCAAAGCGTTCAGTGGGTTTGCGGCTCCCGACATCGCGAAGATGAAAGAGTTTTACGGCCAGACCCTGGGTTTGAACGTCACAGAAGAGCACGGACTACTGACGCTGCATCTCGCCGGCGGAGCCAATGTTCTCATTTATCCGAAGGCGGATCATGTTCCGGCGACATTCACCGTCCTCAATTTCCCGGTGGGCGATGTCGATCAGGCGGTCGACGAATTGGGCAAGCGCGGCGTGCGTTTCGAGAAGTATGACGGACCGGAAATCAAGACGGATGAGAAGGGGATCATGCGCGGAAACGGTCCGACTATCGCATGGTTCAAAGATCCAGCCGGCAATATTCTTTCGGTGCTCGAAGCAACGAGGTGAAGATAGTCAGACGAGATTCGTCTGGATGAAATCGTGGTTCACCGGGGGCCTGCCTTCGACGCCGATGGATCGGCGTTGTATCCTCGGCAATATGAAAATGTCCTATGTTTTATCTTTTCTTTGCGGCGCTGGGTTAGTGCTCGGCTTCAGCACGCTCCGTGGATCCAATGCAGAAGCCGCGCACCATGTTTACGAGCTGCGCCTCTATCACGTGAAGGAGGGCAAAATGGACGCTCTCAAAGCTCGCTTTGGCAATCACACCGACTCGATCTTCAAGCGGCACAACATGAAGAGTGTGGGTTATTGGTCGCCTGAAGATGCCCCCAGTTCTCAGAACCTGTTTATCTACATTCTGGAGCATCCCAGCCGTCAGGAGGCGGAGAAGAATTGGGCCGCGTTCCAGGCCGACCCGGAATGGCAGAAGGTGAAGGCCGAATCAGAGGCGAAGGGGCCACTGGTGGAGCAAATCGACCGTTACTTCATGGACCCAACCAACTTTTCGGCGCTTAACTAATCGAGAGTCTTCGCGATCTTTTCGATCGTGTTCCAATTACGGGTGGTGACCAGCCTTCGCCATCCGCCTTCGTCGCAACTACGGCGCGACAAGAGGCTACGGCTTGGCAAGCCGGCAAGCGCTGAAGCACCAACCCACCGCTAGCCCTCGTTAAGAACCTTCACGACCTTTTGGATTGTATTCCAATTGCGCGTCGTAGCAGCGACGCCGAGCAGCTTCTCGATCTTGCCGAGGTAGCTGATCGCCTTCATCTCCCGACGATACACACCCAGGACGAATCGGCCCTGGATCGCAATCACCTTCAGCAGCCAGTCATCCTCCGAGGGCAGACTAAGCGGAAGAGGAGGCAATTGGGATGTTTGAGGTTTGAGGTTTGATGTTCGACTTACTTCGGAACGAGGACGTGCGCGAAATGGTTTGGCTGCCACGCTCACGAATCGGGTGATGGTCGGTCCGGACGGTTCTCCGGAGAACGGATCCTTCGATGTAAGTTCGATGATGTCGCGTGCCGGACAGATCATGATCTCGCATTTGAATGGTAACTTTCGTGCAAAGGCTGCGCGCAAGACGGACTCGCTCACGTCTTCTCGCACCACAAACGTGCCAACGGCGCCGATGTTGACGACACCGAACCTGGCCAACTGCTTCGCGATTAGCGCCGGCTGGCAGCGGTTAGTTCCACCGACGTTCACCGCGCGAAGGAAAACGACCGAAGACATGGCGAGCCAAGTCTCGCAGTTATTGGTTAATTGTTAAGTTATTCGTCGGGGATCATCAGAGATTCGTCTGGATGAAGCGCGGACTCGCGTGAACGTCGATTTGATGCAAGAGCGTGTCGCCAGAGTTAACGAATCGATGCAGCGTATTCGCTGGGATTACGACGATGCTGCCGGCTTTTACCTCGCGCTGCTCGTCTCCGACGGTGATGGTGGCGCAGCCCTCGAGGGTGAATGCGACTTCGACGTACGGATGCTTATGCAAAGGCGGTCCTTGCCCGGGCCTGGCGTTGACGATGTAGGCGGAGAAGGGTGCGCCGTGATTTGCGCCAACGAAGTCATACGACATTCCCACGAACGGCAACTGCTTGAGATCGATGAAGCTCATGGCGGAAGTGACGAGTGACATGTGACCAGTGACAAGAAAAATCCGCGCCAGAGCTTGTGACGCGCTGGCCGCAGCCTTGCGCTCTCGAGTGCGTTTTGGGACGCGTATCTTCGTGGCGACAAGGATGCGCTGGCATGGTTGAATGGCGCCGGGCCGCGCACGGTGTTGGAAGCGGCTGACGACTGGAAGGCCGCGCCGTAGGAGGCGTGTCGGAAGTCGGAGATCCGAGGAAGACGGAGAAAACGCCGAACGCCCAACGCCGAACATCCAATGCCGAATAGGAGAGTCGGACGACCTCGCTAGCGCGCTAGAAGATCGGCGAAATGGCGCAACTCAGTTTGGTTTAGATCGGACACGGCCCAATAATCCATTTCACTATGGGTCCAGTGAAATAGGGAGTACCCGCGGCGGTTAATGGACTCGGGTGCGGTGTCGCCTTTCGCAGGCACCGGGGCGATGAACAAATTGATCGGGTGTTTGTTTCGGTGATAGACGAGTGCGACGACCGTCTTGCCATCGAGATAATCGAGCCGTCCTCCGGCCAGCGGAAAACCGTCATTGGAGAGATCGCGCACCTCGGGTGCGAAATCGATCTTGCCGTCAAACCACGGTTTGACGGTGTGCTGGTCCGATGAGGCCACATCGACAAGGTGCGTGGCGAGCAGTGAGCGCACATGGTTGCCGATGACCTGGTCAGCCAACGCGCGCTGGGTCGCGCGCGTGTTTTGGAACAGCGCGGCCGCCAAAAGCAAGATGGCGCAAACCGTCACGGTGGCGAAGGTCAGCCAGGGCCAGGAAATTCCGCGTCCGGGTTCTTTCGCTTCGCGGCGGAGAGCAGCGCGCAGGTTCCTGCGCAAATGCGCGGGCGCCCGGTAACTGGGAGCATCACTGGTCACGACTTCGTGCAAGGCGCGAATCTGTTGCTCGATGCGGCGACAATCTTCGCAGGTGCGCAAGTGTCGCTCGATTTCCTGGCCGTTAACCAGATCGAGTTCGCCATCTACATAGGCGTGAAGAAGCTCGGGGACCTGGCTATGATCGATACTCATTTCGTGTAGGTCTTGGATAGGATCATCTGAAGCTGGCGGCGGGCTCGCGCGAGACGCGACATGACGGTGCCGATGGGAACCCCGGCGATGCCGGCGATCTCCTTGTAGGAAAAGTTTTCCAATTCGCGCAGGGTGATCGCCTCCCGGAATTCGGCGGGCAATTGCTCGATAGCCCTTCGAACAGTTTCCCGGTCCTGTGCCCGATCGATTGCGACGCCGGCGTCCATCTCGTGACTTTGGCCGCCATGTAATTCTTCCTCGAAGACGACGTTGGCTTCATCCGAGCGATAGCGTTTCAGAGCAGTAAAGGAAGTGTTGCGGACGATACTCAAAAACCAGGCGCGACTGTTTTCGCCGCGAAAGCTTTCGAAGAATCGAAATGCGCGTAAGGACGCTTCCTGCACGACGTCTTCCGCGTTTTGGTCGTTGCCCATGAGGAACCGGGCCAAATTGTAAGCGGCATCGAGGTGCGGCAGAATCTGCTTCTCGAATTCGGACAAGCGCGTGGGCTCGGTCAATCGGAACACGTGACGTTACTTTCAATCATTCATAACCAGACTGCGAACGGCTGAATTTTATTCCCGGCCCGGCAATTCTTCCGCAATCGGGAATAAACGCATCGGGCGCGCAGTCACCGTGATCAGAAGACAAAGGATAATTATGAATGATCACAACCACATTTTAGCGAATGACAATCCGGACGGCGTCGATCGGCGCGGCTTCCTCAAATGCATGGCCTGGGCCGGCACGGGTGTGCTGTGGACGATAAGCGGGGGAGTGCTCACGTCCAAGGTGCTTGGCGCCGTCGCGGCGGAGGCGGCGGGAGATTTCAGTTTCGTGCAAATTAGCGACAGCCATATCGGATTCAACAAAGAGGCAAACAAGGATGTCATCGGGACCCTGCAAAAGGCGATCAGCAAGATCAATGGCCTGCCGGCGCCGCCGGACTTCATTCTGCACACGGGCGACCTGAGTCACCTTTCCGAAGCAGGAGAGTTCGACGCGCTCGAGCAAAATCTGAAAACGATCAAGACGGGCGAAATATTTTATGTGCCTGGCGAACACGATGTGATCAGCGACAACGGCGCCGCCTATCGGGAACGATTTGCGAAACGAGCGCTCGGCGGCGGTTGGTACAGCTTCGACAAAAAGGGCGTCCATTTTGTCGGCCTGGTCAATGTCCTGAACATCCGCGAGGGCGGACTCGGGATTCTCGGCGTGGAACAACTGGAGTGGTTGAAGAAAGATCTGGCGCCCCTTTCCGCCAGCACACCGATCGTCGTCTTCGCGCACATCCCGCTCTGGGCGGTCTATCCGCAATGGGGTTGGGGGACGGACGACGCCGAACAGGCCCTTGGTTTTCTGAGAAGGTTCGGATCGGTCACGGTCCTGAACGGCCACATTCATCAGACGGTGAAGAAAGTGGAAGGCAACATCACCTTTCACACCGCCATGTCGACGGCGTTCCCGCAACCCGCGCCCGGCAGCGCGCCCAAGCCAGGGCCGATGAAAGTGGAAGCGGAAAGACTTAGCTCCGTTCTCGGCATCACCGACATCAATTACGTGGAGGGAAATCATACCCTCGCGGTCGTGGATAGCACGCTCGCCTAGGATCGGTGCTTAAAGTTCGCATGAGCCATGAACTCGCTCTTTTGGGAACGGGCCCATGGCGGCCTGACTCATTTTCCGATCGCGTTGATCTTCGTCGCGACGCTCTTCGACATTCTCTCGCTCTTTCGGGGGCGAGTGCCAGGAGGCCGCGACTTCAACGCGATCGGTTACTGGCTCATAATTCTCGCTGGCATCGGCGCGGTGGGTGCCGTCGCTTCCGGATTGGCCCTGAGCAAATGGCAGGTCCTCGGCACCGGCCTGATCCGTCTTCACCATCTTCTTGTCTGGCCCGCGTTCGTTTTGATCCTGGGGTTAGTGCTGTGGCGCGTTGTGGTGCGGAACGAATTCTCGCCGCGCGCTTTCGCCTCTTATCTGATCGCGGCCTGTTGCGCGTGCGCCCTGATTGGTGCGGCGGGTTTCGTTGGCGGCGAAATGTTGCTTGGCGAAACAAAAGCGGCCCCGGAGGCTTCGGCAGCTCTGATCGCGGACGCGGCGCAAGGCCGCCATCTTTTCCTAATGAATTGCGCGCATTGCCACGGAGATGATGCGCGCGGCGATGAAGGACCGGATTTGCATGATCTGCACAAGAGCGATGCCCGCATTCACCAGGTGATTACTGGTGGAATCAAAGGCGAGATGCCGTCATTCGCCAAGAAACTGGGCGAACCTGAAATCCGGCAACTGACAGCTTACTTGCGAACTCTGCGCAGCTGAGATTCGAATCCGCGCGGAGGGCGGCAGGCGAGGAGAGCGAAGATGTTGTAGAGTAACGAATGTCCGATCCACGAAATGTCGCGCACAATAAGAAGGTAAAGCAGGAAAAGGCACACCACGAGAATGCGCCCGGCGCGGGCGCGAAGTCGAAAAAGAAGAAGCGCGCTCCAGAGACTGGGGTGTTAGCTGCCGACGATGCAAACACGCAGGCGACCGAGCCCGAGAAGAATCCGGTCGAGCAGGCGCCGGGCGACTACGAGAAATCCCAGGTCGTTCTCTCGAAGCTCAAGGAGATGGAGTTCCATTCCCGGGCGAATATCGAGGCGCTGGCGGGATTGCTCCTGACGATTGAAGAGGAACTCAAACAGAAAGAGTTTTCCGATCCGATCGGCGCGCTCTATGCGGCGCAAGATGGTTTCCACAGCCAGATCGCGGCCTTGATCGAGAGCTATGAAGCGAAATGCGCGAGTATGAAGCCATCACCTTGAGGGCCGAAGCTTAATCACCTGCGCGTTCGCCGATGACGTGGATGAAAACCGCGGCAAGAATGAGCAGACAGAGCGCGCAGACGCAAAGGTTCGCCGGCTTCAGCTTCAGCGTGATCTGAAGTTCACGTCTTGCGGAAACCAACCGGACGTGGAGGAGCGCAAGGAGGTTGATGGTGAGGGCGACGAGCGGCGCGCCGACGAGCAGCAGCGGGGGAATGAACCAAAGCCAGGTGTGATCGATCCGCAGCATCCATTCCTCGACGGCAGTTATCCAGCCGGTGCGCACTCGGAGCTGGTACTTGAGGAAAATTCCGAAGATAAATATGCATGGAACGACAACCAGAAACGCACCGAGGAGAGATGACTTCGACGCGTTCAGCAGCGTGAGCTTCAACTGCCGTTGATGCGCGGGAGCGGAGATTTCCGGTGGACTGATGTTTTCGAGCTTCTTGCTCAGGCTTTCTTCGTCCATCTGCGATTACAATGCAGCGCCAGGGGAAAGGTTGCAGTTTACATGAGTTTTCTGAGCCGCTCGAGCCCGCGCGACAGGAGCGACTTTACCGTTCCTTCCTTTTTCCCAAGGATCTCCGCGATCTCTTTCACGCTCTTGCGCTCGAAGAAGCGGAGGGCAATCACGTGCTGATACTTCATGGGGAGAGTCGCAATGTTCGATCTCGCGATTAGAAAATCGCGATACCGCTCGAGTTGTCGTTCAGCCTCTAGCTTCTCCGCGATGAGATCGTGCGTGCTCGCCGGCTCGAACCCGCTCTCCTCAACCAGTTGAGTGAGCGAGAGCGGCGCACGTCCGGCCCGGCGAAAATAAGTTGCGATCTCGTTCGTCGCGATTCGGTAAAGCCAGGCAGAGAAAGCAATGCCCTGCCAACGGAAGCGCCACAATCCTTTCAGCGCCTTCAGGAAGACTTCCGAGGCGATGTCTTGAGCATCGTTCCATTTGCCGACGCGGCGCAGAATGTAAGCGAAGATCGGCGGGTAGTAGCGGTCGAAAAGATCTCCGAATGCTCGTGGGTCCTCCTTGGCGCGTTCGATCAGCGTCTGCTCGGCTATCGCTTCGCTCGACTGCAAATGCACTCAGGCACAATGCACGATGGGCGCAAACGTTGCGACAGATAGAGAAACGGAAGTCAGAGGTCGGAGGTCACGGGGCCAGTGATGAGTGACCAGTGACAAGTGACCAGTTGGGCGAGACAAATACGGAAAATCAGATCTCTCTGCGCAGGGTGACGGCGTTTTCGCTTTGCTGGACGATTTTGAAACCGAAACGGTCGTAGAGGCGCACGACTGGATTGTTCGGACCGGCGCTGATCGAAACCGCGCTGTATTGCGGGTTCGCTTTTACGAGTTGGGTGAGGAGGGCGGCGCCGATACCGCGTTTGCGATGGCCGGATTTCACAGCGAAGGCTAGCTCAGGCGTGGGATTCGCGTCGCTTTCGCCGGGCGGCAAACGGAGCCAGGCGGCACCCAGGAGTTCGTCCTTCTTCTCGGCATCGTAGGCTACAAAGCCAGTGTCGCCCGGGCGGCCCCAGCCTTCGACATGACGGGCGTATTCGGGTTGCTGCACAATATCGCGCGGTGGCGCATCCGCCGACGTGCGCAAGGCTTGGTACAACATCTCCCACAGGATCGGTTCATCCGCGGCGGTTAATGGGTGAATCACATAATCCATTTTCAAAAGTCTGTTGCCGAGTTGATCGCCGGCGAAATATGCCAAGAGACAGCAGCAACAACAAGTCGCGTGTGCGGCATAATGGAAGCGAGGATGGAGGATTGAGAATGGAGAATGCGGTTTTGGGATCGCCTTCTTGGGCTGACCGCGCAAGATGGACGCGGGATGATGACGCGATCTTCGTTAACTCAGACTCTGATAATCGCGGCGGCGTTTATTGGCGGGGCAATCGTCGGGCGCGGGTTTCTAGCGAAACAGAATGGGCCCACGCCGAAAGTCTCGGAGACGATGGTGGATACTCGTTCTTCAACGTCTGTGTCACCGACGATCGATACGGCGCAGGAAAGAAGCACGAGCTCTCAACAGCTCTGGTCGTCGAAATCGAGCACGGCTTTGAAGAAATCCCTCGACGCGATTCTGGGCGATCGCGACGCGCAGCATCGCATGAGCAATCTCGAGGCGTTCATTAACGCTCTGAAATCCACGGAGTATGCAGACGCGTTAAAGCGAATCCGGAAAATTCCCGGCAACAACGATCGCGAGCTTGCGTCGCGCCTGTTGATTTCGCGCTGGGTGCAGAGCGATCCGGATGGAGCGTTGCAGTTCGCCGCCTCGAATCGCGGGTACGAATATTTGGCTGATGATGTTTTCCAACGCGCTGCGACCACGGATTTACAGTCGGCCCTGGAACGGGCGAAGGCGCTGCCGGACCCAAATCTTCGTTACATGGCGTTGCGAGGCGTGCTCAGCTTCATGGCCGGCACTGATCCCGTCGGCGCGCTTCAACTTGCTCCGAGCCTGGGCGAGTTTCGCGGGAACGAGCCGTTAAGCTCGGTGATTTACCGGCAATGGGCGGCGAACGATCCGCAAGCGGCGGCGTTGCAGGCTTCGCAGGATAACACCGAAGAGGGCTGGCGTTCGCCGGTCAACCAGGTGGTGCGAACATGGGCGAGCCAGGATCCGACGGCGGCGGCGAATTGGTCGCTTTCGCTGCCGGATGGAGGTGCGCGTTCACATTCCATTTCCCAGGTGGTTCGGCAATGGGCGCGTGACGATGCGACCGCGGCGGCGAGCTGGGTGAGCGCGATCTCTCCGGGCAGCACTCATGACACGGCAGTTGCCGCGCTGGCTTCTTCCATGGTGGCAACGGATCCGACGAGTGCGGTGAACTGGGCCCAAAGCATTTCCGATGTCACCACGCGCAACAACGCCTTGCAGCGGATCAGTCGCGAAGTGATGTGGCGGGATCCGGCGAATGGCAACGCGATCCTTCAAGCCGCGGGTGTTCCACCCAATCTTATTCCAACAGCGCCTCCTCGACGCGGACCGCCGCCGGGTTCGTAACCGAGCGGACGCGGCAGCCCCGCGGCCCTGACGCGTGTGTGGATCGGCCTGGCGAAGGCCCGCGAAAAGTTGCGTAGAGAACAGCGACATTGTTAAAAAAGACAAATTGCGCCGCCACGCTATAATGCTGATTCCCGCGTCATGAACCCGGCCGCTCCAAACCAACTTCGCCTCGCCCGGCGGATGGCGCGTCTCGGCACGGAGACCGCGTTTGAAGTTTTGGTGAAAGCGCGGGCGCTGGAAGCGAAGGGGCGCGACATTGTTCATCTCGAGATCGGGGAGCCGGATTTCGATACGCCCGCCAACATCATCGGCGCGGCGACGGATGCTTTGCATAAGGGATTCACTCATTACGGGCCATCGGCCGGTTTGCCGCAATTGCGCGAGACGATTGCGCAATACGTGAGCGAGACGCGCGGGGTGAACGCAACTCCGGAGGAAGTGGTCGTGGTTCCGGGCGGGAAGCCGGTCATCTTTTTCAGCATCCTGGCGCTGGCGGAGGAAGGGGATGAGATTATCTATCCCAATCCCGGGTTTCCCATCTACGAGTCGATGATCAATTACGTCGGCGCGAAAGCGGTTCCGATCCGGCTGCGCGAGGAAATGGATTTTCGGCTCGATGTCGATGAGCTCGCGGGGCTGATCAACGATCGGACGAAGCTGATCATTTTGAATTCGCCGCAGAACCCGACCGGCGGCGTCCTGACAAAAAAGGATATCGACGGGATCGCGCGGGCGATTGGCGATCGCAATATCATGGTGCTGACCGACGAGATCTACAGCCGGCTCATTTTCGAGGGAGAACATCACTCCATCATGTCGGTAGATGGGATGAAGGAGCGCTGCATTTTACTCGATGGTTTTTCGAAGACCTACGCGATGACGGGCTGGCGGATGGGTTACGGCGTGATGCGCGCGGATTTGGCCACGCACATCGCGCGGCTGATGACGAATTCGAATTCCTGCACGGCCAGCTTCACGCAGGTCGCCGGCGTCGAGGCGCTGCGCGGGTCGCAGGCGTCGGTCGAATCGATGTGCGCCGAGTTCAAGAAACGGCGCGACGTGATGGTCGCCGGCCTGAACAAGATCAAAGGTTTTTCCTGTCGTCTGCCCAAGGGCGCGTTCTACGTTTTCCCCAACATCAAAGAGACCGGATGGCCGTCGAAGAAATTGGCCGATGCGCTCCTTGACGATGCCGGAGTCGCCGCGTTGTCCGGGACCGCGTTCGGCGATTTTGGCGAAGGCTATCTGCGTTTCAGCGTGGCCAACTCGATCGACAACATCGAGAAAGCGCTGGATCGCGTCGGGAGTTGGGCAGCGAAGAATTTGTAGGGCAACCGCTCCGATTGAGTCTCCTGGGGCGTTGCCCAGGCTTGAAATGAACAGCGCCTTTGGCGCTAAACGCCATGCGCGGCGAGGATGAACCACGGTCTGCTCTGGGCGACACCATGTTTGTTTGCGGCGGCTCGGCCTCTTAGCGCCAACGGCGCGGCGTCATATCAGCCTGGGGCAACGCCCCAAGTCCTCTGGAAAAAGATCGTGAGCGCTGAAAGCGCGATTCACCTCTAGCGGTTTTTGGGCGATGATTCTGCGATGCCTCAGTCCCTCAGCAAGGTCATCATTCATATCATCTTTAGCACGAAAGATCGCGAACCATGGCTGGACCGCGAAGTTCGACCGCGCATGCAAGCCTACGTTGCGACGATCTGCCGTGACTTGAACGCAGAAGCGGTCCGTGTTGGAGGTGTTGCCGATCATCTGCATCTTGTGACCATGCTGCCCAGGACCTTGTCACAAGCGGACCTTGTCGAGGCGGTGAAGAAGACATCTTCAAAATGGATCAAGTCGCTGGATCGGAAGTACCGGGGGCTTCTTCTGGCAGCGCGGTTACGGCGCATTCTCAGTAAGTCCCAGTCAGCTCGATGCCGTTCTGAAATATTTGGCGAACCAGGAAGAGCATCATCGGACCCACAGTTTTCAGGAGGAGTATCGAGATTTCTTGCACAAGTACGGCGTCGAATTCGACGAACGCTACGTCTGGGATTGAAGCGAGCAGCCACGCTTTGATTCGCGCTTTCAGCGCTCGGCTCTTGCGGAGAGCATCTTCTCCTGGGGCGTTGCCCCAGGCTGAAAATGAGTCAGCGCCGCTGGCGCTAGGAACAAAAACATTTTTCCATGGGGGCGTTGCCCCAGGTGGAAAATGAGTCAGCGCCGTTGGCGCTGAGAATGCCTAAGCAATATTACCGCGCCGTTGGCGCTAACACATGTCTGTGTCTCGTCGCATGGGTTTTAGCGCCAAAGGCGCGACGATCATCTCCAGCCTGGGGCAACGCCCCAGGGGTCCCGAATCAGAACAAATTCATCAGCGCTGAAAGCGCGAATCGCGGCTGGCATTGTCGCGGCGGTGATCACGTGCTTCCATGCTGGCAGCTATGAGCGACAAGAAACGAATCTTTGCGACCTCTCGGATCGGTGAGCCGGCGGAGAACCGGTTGCGCGAGCAGGGTTATGAGCTCGAAGTTTTCCAGGGGCCCGAGGCGCCGCCGAAAAATCTGATCATCGAGAAAGTGAAAAGCGGGATCGACGCGTTGATCACGACGCTCCGCGATCCGATTGATGCCGAAGTTTTCGAAGCGGGACAGGATTCACTCAAGGTCGTGGCGCAAATCGCGGTGGGCTTCGACAACATTAACCGGGCGGACGCGAACAAATACAAGATCCCGTTCACGAACACGGCGGACGTGCTGACGGAAGCGACGGCCGAGTTCGCGTTTTTCATGATGGGAATGCTGGCGCGCAAGATGTACGCGAGCGAGCGGCTGGTGCGGGAGCAGAAGTGGCCGTCATGGCATCCGTTCCTCCCGTTCCTCGGCGACGAGATCACGGGCAAGACGATCGCCATCATCGGGACCGGGCGGATCGGGCTGGCGATGATCAAGAAGTGTTCGGGGTTTGAGATGAACATGCTCTGCTACGACCCGGCGTATCATAACGATGCCTACATCGCTTCGATCCAGGAGCTGATGGACCTGCGACACGCGAAGGGAATCCAGAAGGAGAAAACCTGGATCAAATATGTTGAGTTCGAGGAGGCGCTCAAAGGCGCCGATTACGTGAGCATCCACGTGCCACTGTTACGCGAAGGCGAAACGGATAAGCCGACCTATCACCTCATCAACGAGAGAACGCTGAAGCTGATGAAACCGACGGCGTATTTGGTCAATAGCTCGCGCGGTCCGGTGGTGGACGAGAAGGCGCTCGCGCAAGCGTTGAAAGACAAAATCATCGCCGGCGCGGCGCTCGACGTTTTCGAAAAAGAGCCGCTCCCGCCGGATTCGCCGCTGCTCGATCCGGAAATAGCCGACCGCGCCCGGTTGTTCCATCACTTCGCCAGCGGTGGGCAGATCACGCGGCTCTCCGTCGATCCCGATAAAGGCATGGCGGGGCGCACGGCCCAGGCGGTGATCGATGTGCTGGAAGGAAACTATGGTGGCGATCCCACGAAAATGCCGTACGTGGTGAACAAGGAAGCGTTTGAAGAAAAGTAGGAAGTAGAAAGTACGAAGTAGGAAAAGGCGATGACAGCTGCAGAGAACGACGAGCAGTTTTATCGCGATACGGAGAGTATCGCGTTTCCGAAGCTGACCGACGAACAGCTCGCGCTTCTCGAGCCGCTGGGAAAACGGCGGAAGTTGGGACGCGGTGATTTTGTTCTCAAGGCGGGTCAGCGAGAATTTCCTCTCACGATTACGCTGGAAGGAGAACTGGAAGCGTTTGAGGCGCGGGACGGCGTCGAACAGATTCTGGCCACGTCGCATCCGCGGGATTTTCTCGGTGATGTCTCAATGCTGATGGGGACGTCGGCGCTGGCGAACGCGCGGGTGAAATCGGAAACAGCGGAAGTGCTGCAAATTCCCGCGGCGCAACTTCGGCGCGCGCTGGCGGAGATACCGTCGATCGGGGAGACGATCGTGAATGCCCTGATCATGCGCCGCCGGCGATTGAACCGCGATCGCGATTTTGCGGGGCTCCGGATCCTGGCTTTCCCGGATTCGCGCGACGGCCGGCAGCTCGATGATTTTCTCGATAAGAATCACATCCCGCATCGCCTTATCGATGTGCGGAGCGAGCAAGGTGTCGCGCTCGCTCGCAGTTTTCATTTGGCGGACCGAGAACTGCCGGCGCTCATCACACCAATCGGCACGCCTTTGCGCCGGCCTTCGCTCCGCGAAGTGGCGCAAGTCGCGGGGTTGCTGCGACCGCTCGCTGCCGGAGATGAGGACGAGATCAAGTGCGATCTCGCGATCGTGGGCGCGGGGCCAGCAGGGTTGGCGGCGGCGGTTTACGCGACTTCGGAAGGTCTGCATACGGTGGTGCTCGAAAGTTACGCGCCCGGGGGCCAGGCAGGGTCGTCATCGTTGATCGAAAACTTTTTCGGTTTTCCTACCGGCATCAGTGGAGGCGATCTTACCTGGCGCGCGCAGCTCCAGGCGTATCGGTTTGGGGCGAAATTTTCCACACCGTCGCAAGCGCTGACGTTGACCTACAAGCCGGAGGACGAATATCGAGTCAGTCTCCAGATCGAAGGTTGCATGGCGACGCTTTGCGCCAAAGCCCTGGTGATCGCGACCGGCGCTAACTATAACCGGCTCGAGGCCGAAGGCCGCGAACGCTTCGAGGGCGTCGGAGTTTATTACGCGGCGACTGCTTTCGAGAGTAAGCTTTGCCGCGGCACGACGGTGATAGTGGTGGGCGGCGGAAACTCAGCGGGCCAGGCGGCGATGTATCTGTCGCAGGATGTGACCAGGGTGCTGCTCGTCATTCGCGGAAACGATCTTTCCCACAGCATGTCGGATTACCTGGCGCGGCGGGTCCTGGCGCAGAAAAACATAGAGCTGCTTTCCAACACCACGATTCGGCGCATGACGGGTAACTCTGTGCTCGAGGCGGTTGAATTGGAAAATACGAAGACGGGCGAACGCCGCACGGTCGAAACGCCCGCGGTTTTCTCCATGATCGGCGCGACGCCGTGCACGGAATGGTTGCCGCCGGAGATCGCACGCGACAACAAAGGCTTCGTTAAGACAGGAACGCTCGTCGTTGCCGACCCGATGTGGGCGAACGCGGCGCGGTCACCCGAACCTTTGGAGACGAGTCTGCCGGGAATCTTCGCGGCGGGCGACGTTCGTTCCGGGTCGGTCAAACGTTGTGCCGCCGCCGTGGGCGAAGGCAGCACTGTCGTCGCCGGAGTCCACGCAGCAATCCGCGACGGCGGAACGTCTCGTTAGGCTTCTGCTATCGTGGCGGCTGTCACAGCCGCGAGGCGTCGGGCGTCACTGAAAGAAAGATTACGCGTTCGGATCAGAATAGAAACTGGCGAAGAATCGAACTAGTAAGGCATTCTCAATCCTCTATTCTCTATCCTCTTTCGCCCGGCAGGGTTCGTGGCCCGTCGAAAAAACTTTCGGTTGCGGCGAATAATTTTCGGGCGAAGGGGTCAAATACAATATGAAAAAGAAGATTCTCATCTTGCTGGCAGCAGTCGTGGCAGTGACGACGCCTTTGGCGCCGGAAGCCAAAGCGATCGATTTTTCGGTCAGCGTTGGCGACCGGCCGTATTACCACGGCGGCGGCTACTGGCACGAAGGCTATTACTGGGTCTGGGTGCCGGGTCACTACAGCCGTCGTCGCGCAGGGTGGGTCCCTGGACATTATATCCGCCGCGGCGACTACCGCGCCGAGTATGCCCGGACCCATTTTCGCCATCATCGCGTCTGGATCGAGAGCGACTGGCGGTAATTCCGAGCAGCTTCGCAGAGCGAAGCTGCTCCAGAAATCAGATTCGACGGCGTGCGCGCGAGGTGGCGATGAGCCGCTGAAGGCGCGCACGCCGAGTCTCGGGGCGCTTGGCGCTAACGATCCACCAGGCAGCGAGGCGGCGGTAACCCGGAGGCTGCGTCTGGAAGAATTTCCAGGCGATCGGATCGCGCCGGAACTCACGCTCATCGGCGGCGGATAGTTTCGCGGTCTGGCGGTTCTCGAAGGAATATTTGCGGGAGTTATTCTCCTGTCGCCGCGCGAAGGCGGCAATCCCGGCGGCCTGCATTCGGCCTTCGTGCGTAAGGGCGCCGATCCGCGCGATGTTCACCGCGCTCCAGGTGCTCTTCGTCCGCCGCGGAGTGAAGCGGATCTTGTAGCTTATATCGTCCACCTTCTTGCGAATGCCGTCGATCCAACCGAAGCAAAGTGCTTCGTCGACGGATTCCGGCCAGGTGATGCTTGGCCGGCCGGAATCTTTCCGATAATAGCCGACCCAAAGTTCCGAAATGAGATCGTGATTCTTCGCCAGCCAGGCGCGGAAATGCCCGGGCGTCGCGAAGAATTTCGGCGCAACTTTTTCGTTCACTCCGCCGGAATTTCCTCGAACTCGCCGCGCTCACGATTTTTGCGGACACGGTTCCAGGGAAAACATTTGCCGTTCATGGCGATGTAAACGCCCGGCGCCAGAATCTGCACAAACGACAAGGCGCTGCCGAGATTGAAGAGGCCGTCGGAGCTGCCGAAAGCATAGGGGACCATCGCGCCAGTGAGCACGATCGTTTTCCCGGAGACAGCGCGCGCCACAGCGGCGGCCGTCTCGGTCATGGTGTCTGTGCCATGGGTGATGACGATGTGGTCCTCCTCGGACTGAAGACAGTTCTGCACGATCAGGGCCCGATCGGCGTCGGTCATTTCCAGGCTGTCGATCATCATCACAGTGCGAATGGCGACTTCAACGCGCGAACGTCCGAGCCGGAGCATCTCGGCGATGTGAGTCTCTTTGAAAAAGAGCTGGCCGGTGTGCTCGTTGTATTCCTTATCGAAGGTGCCGCCGGTGACGAGGATTCGGATGGACATGGAGTGCCGTGCTGTGAAGCGAAGCTAACGTTCCGGCGCGCTGGCCGCAATCCTCGCAGAAAACGCAGAAGAACCGCGTGGCACTTGCCTCGGCGCTGGCGTGATCGCGCGAGGAGCGCAAGCACCGTGATCCCCTTTATGCCATGAACGAGGCGGCGTTGCACGCGGTCGTTCGGCGCAGAATCGAGGAATGGAATCACCGCATATCGTGTTGTTTCGCAGCCGAAATTACGATCGGTTTGATCTGTGGCGCGGTGACCGCCTGGAGCTACGTCTTTATTGGAGCCACCATGCTCGGGTCGTTCGTTGTTGTGGTTTCGGGCAAACAAAAATCAATCACCAATCGGTTCGAGCCGCGCCGGCGCGAGCTCGAGGCGCTACGCGCGAAGCTGGCGGTTGAAAGAAGCGATTAGGAAGCAAATACCCTATCTCAATTGCCGCGTCCCGGGAACAACGTTTCCCTCGAAACTGAGCTTGGAAAGCCTGCCATTTGTGAACTCCATGATGACTCGCAGTCTGCCTTCACCGCTTCCTTCGGTCACATTCACGGCGCCTTCAAATTGTAAACCCCCAGGTTTTACTAAAGGACCTCCAAACTTGATAAATCCATCCTGATGCAACTCCTGCGCGAGCTGCAACCAGCCTCGCACTCCGGCGGCGCGAATTTCGTCCTTCGCCGACACGGGAAAGCGTTGGAGAAAAAAATCTTTTAGGTCGGTGTCATCCGAAATACGAATGACCTTTCCATCACATACGGCGAAGAGATTATTTGCGCGCAAGGGCTCCACGGGGACGATTTCGATCGGGTAACGTGGATAACGCAGGACGAGGAATTCACAGCGGTCGAATATCTTTCGCAAATCGTCGCTTTGAAGCGTCTGGAGTTGCAGCCGTTTCCCGAGCCGAACTCCATCGAGGGAACTCAAGTAATCCTGGATCGCCTGGCGGGGCTGCGGTCGTTGCTCCACTTTTTCCTGCGCCTGCGTCGCCGTGCCCAGCAGGAGGATGGTGACCCCGCTCCAAAATGCTGGCAAACCCAGATTCATCCCGCTGCTAGCTTATTCCTCGAATCCGAAGGTAGCAATGCGGGTCGACCATTTGTCCGCGGCGTTAAACTCTCCAGTGAACCAAAACAGGTGATCATCCGCGGGATCGATGCTCAGCGTGGAGTAGTCGCCGTATCGATTGCTCGCGTTCGCCGCGGTTCCATTGATCAGCGTTACCTCACCTCGCGGCATGGTGCCCATCGGGTCCGACGCCAATCTGCCGGCAAATCTCAGACTCGGAAACATGGTGTTGTTGGTGACCGAATATCCGATGGCGATATTTCCTTTGCCATCCATGGCAACACTGGACATCCAGCGACTGTTGCTGTCTGGAGCATACGTCCCTTCCTGATGCAGGGCCCAGTTGCCCCCGGCAACTTTTCGCAATTCAAACCATCGGATTCCGCCATGATCCTTGCCATCTACATCAGTCACGAATGAGCCAACCAGGGTCTCGTAAGTTCCAAAATTCCGGTAGGGCAGCCGATGCATAATGACTTCGCGCAACGGGTCGAGCCGAACGTTTGAGCCTTTCTGCGGAAAGCAACTCATGGTGGTGAGCCCGCCGAGGTCAGAGTCGAATTCCGCGATCGGGAGATTGGTGGGACCCGTCATACTGGAGTTCCCCGGGTTGACCCAGTCTATCCGCAATTCAAACAATTCGAGGAAATCTTCATCGGGATTATGAGAATCAGGGTTGTGAACTTCATCATCTCGATGACGCATGACATAGAAGGGAGAGCCCTTGGGGGGTTCGGTGGCGCCATCCAAATTAGCGGGAGTCAGCGCTTGAAAGCCGAAGCCCCTCAATTGCTCGGCCAGAAAGCGCTGAAGGGTGGCGGGCTGACCTTTAAGCATTTTGGCGCGATCAAAGGCATAGACCGCCGGTCCATCGTTTTCGTTGGACGTCATGTAGTAGGCATCCGGCCAAATGCCATACTTCGGATAGTCCGGGAAATTTGGAGTGTCGAAACGATAGTGAAACCAGCCGCCTGCGACGGGATCGGCCGTCTTAGAGATGTAAACGTGCACGGCATTGACCGGGGTTTCTGTGAACTCACTGAGCAACCAGCGATTGGCCAGCTGATCATACAAGACGATCGGATCTCCATGCCCGGTAACACCCTGTCCTCCCAAATCACTCAACAAGAATGGGCCTGCCTCGACACTCCCGTCTGTCTTTTTGTAAATGATATAAGTGGTGCCGTCGAAGGTATTGATGGCCTGGATATAGTGCGCCGGACCGACCGCACCGCTCACATCGGGTGGAGTGACCCCGGAGAACGGCAGTCCGTTGATATTGACCTTACCTGGCTTGAGCTCCTTGGCAGTAGCAAGTGCGAGCCGGTTTTCTAACGTCCTTGTTTGAAAGCCCAAGAGGGAGTCCAGCGCTGGAATTCGGGGACCAAGACTCTTTAGCATCTCGAGGACGCGGCTTTCCCGGTCGTAATGCTTTCGCGGATTTACTTCCTTCACCGGATCGCCCTGCTTCCAAACAGCCGCTTTTCTCAAGGTTTTCAGGTTCACGTCCAGCGACTCGACGGCTTTGGCTTCGATCGATAGGGCGCCTCGCATTGTCTTCGGAGGTTGCTGGCTTTGTGCAGATGCGCCTGGAGATGTGGCTAAGAAAATCGGTAGTGCGCAGCAAATGGCGAATCGCCTAAGGGCCTTGTTTTTCATGATGGGTTCTCTCAATAATGGTTTTTCCAACGCGAATCGGCAGGTCGGGAAATTTTCAACGGACGCACGCCATTCACAACTAGACTACGGAAAGTGTTCCTCCGAAGTTCTCCGAAATGTGTCTGGATTCGGTGTCAAAAGAGAATCTCGATGTTCTTCTGCGCTTCCACGCGCCGCGAAAAATAGGTCGGTATTTTGGAGAGATCGGCGCTGCAGACGACCAGCAATACTTCCATAGTCGCCGAGGCCATGGCAGGCAGGCCTTGACGAAATCACTTGGTATCGGCCGGGAAAGAGGGAGGGTGACGTCTTATGGGAAACAGCCAAGGCAGAGACAATGTTAGAAAACGCGCGGCGCGCCGCAAAAAGACGGAGCGGCTCGCGGCCGCCAAGAAGGGAACTGGGAAAAAAAGTGGGAAGTAGAAAGTAGAAAGTAGAAAACGAGGGAGCGTGTCAGCATCGAGGAGCGACAAGGAATCAGCGCGTGACGAAAAACCAGGCGAGACCTATGGCAATCAAGTCTTCAGGGATCGCGATGAAAATGTCTTTGACGTTCAAGCCGGCGACCAGGCGTCTTCGAAGTTCGTAACCGGCAAAGGCTCCCAGTAGAGCGCCGAGCCCGCCGAGCGCCGCGCCAATGAACAAGGATTGATTCGCGGATGCGCACACGCACGCGCCACACAAGCCTCCCGAAAGCATGCGTGCAGCCAATGGTCCGGGCGCAGTTCGCTTCGGGGTCCCGGGTAACAAGTCTCCGATCAACTCGAAGATTGCCAGGACCAAAAACAGGATGGCAGCCCATGTGGACGCCATAAACGAAAGAGGCGAACCGTGCAGATGGAGCCATCCCCATTGCGCCGCCCAGGCCACAGCGGCGGGCGCGGTGAGCGCACGCAAGCCGGCCACCAGTCCGACTCCAAAGGCAAGAGCCAGGATGTAATTCATATCAAGAAATGTAGCAGTTAGGTTGTGACGAAGGAATAGCCAAAAAGAAACTACGAGATAGAATCGGATCGATGCGCATCGCGGACATGAATTGGATGATGGTGGAGGAATACGTCGCACGCGACGATCGCTGCGTCTTACCGCTCGGAAGCACGGAGCAGCATGCGTATCTGAGTTTGAGCGTTGATAGCATTTTGGCGGAGCGACTCGCCATTGAAGCAGCGGAGCCCCTGGGCGTGCCGGTCTTTCCGGTGCTGGCCTACGGCATCACGCCGTACTTCCGCGCGTTTTCGGGAACGATCACGCTGCGAGTGCAAACCTACCTGGCGGTCTTGCGCGACATTCTCGACGCGATGGTGGAGCACGGGTTCAAACGCGTCCTGATAGTTAACGGCCACGGCGGTAACGCGCCCGCGCAAGGATTGATCGGCGAATGGACGGCCGAGCATCCGGAGGTGCGGATCAAGTTTCATAACTGGTGGAATGCGCCAAAAGTGTGGGCAGAGGTGCAGGCCATCGATCCGGTCGCGTCGCATGCCTCTTGGATGGAGAATTTCCCCTGGACCCGGCTCGTGAAGATTGACCTGCCGCCGGTACAAAAGCCGATGAGCGATCTCGGCGTTATACGTCAGCTCGATCCGAAGTCGCTGCGGGCCTATTTGAAAGACGGAAACTATGGCGGCCGCTATCAGCGCGCGGACGAGGAGATGATGAAGATCTGGCGCGCCGGCGTGGAAGAGACGCGGCAATTGCTTAGTGCCGGTTGGGCGGAGTAGGCGCTGATCGGAAGTATCGAGAAGCGACTCACTCTGGCGTCGGTGGGGGACGATCACGCGCGGGACGCATGGCTTGCAGCCGGACGGCCTCGCCGACTACTTGAAGAGCAAAGTAGCGGAATACACCAAAGGAATGTCTTGGCTGCCGAAGGTCAACTGGTTGAAGAAAGAGATCGTCACCATCGATGATCGCAATTGGGCCGACCTGCGTTACGTCGCACCGCGCGCACTGCCGAAGAATCTGCGGGACGGCCTCCTTCACACGCAGATCCCTGCGACCTCCAACGAAAGCCAGCTCCTCGAGATCCTGTTCACCAGCAATACCGACGATAACCCGGTGTTGAAGGACAAGATCGATAAGGTGATGGAGTCGGCAAGGCTGGAAACAAAGTAGAAAGCAGGACGGTTCCAGGCCTGGGATCTCGCCCGTAAGGACTAGCGTGAAATTCCTGCTCCCGCCTGGGAGGCTTCAGTCGGCGGCCGAACTTTATGCTTGCTTTCGCCTGCAGCTCTTGCCTAGCCTGCAGCCTGAAAGTTCCCTTTTTTTTTAACCCCTCTTCGCAAAGTCTATGTCGGACGCGGTAGAAACCGAAGCCCCCGGTCCAGATAAGAAGTGGTGGAGACTGCGTAATACCAAACCCGCGTTGCTCCTGCTGTTGTCGGTTGTTTCGACGACCGCGTTGCTCCTGTCGAATCTGGAGGGAATCATGAGGTTCGTGCGTGCGCACACGCCCGGTGGAGTGCTCAGCCAATTCCCGTTTACCATGCAGATATCGTCGAGCATGGGCGCAGGATTGCAGCCGATACCCTTTTATCGAGAGGAGCACATTCAGGAAGGCACGTTAGTCCGACCGCTCTGGAAAGCTGATTTTGGTCTCCCGGTTCTTGATTTTCGAGTTGTGAACAATTCGGCCGAAGCAACTTTTGTTCGCGAACTGATTTTGAAGGTCGCGACCTCGAAGCCAGACAACCGGCCTGTGTTGACCTGGTCGAAAACATTGAACCTCGCGGATGGCGAGAAGGAACTTACGCTCGAAAATGATGGCTGGGGCGTTGCGCTGGATTCAAAGATAGAAAATGTGGTCGCTACTTTCCTTCCGAAAGGCAAAGAGAAGAAAACGACCGCTCCTTTCCAGTTGCCTTTAGGCAACATTCAAACAAAATCCCGCGAAGTTTCGATGCCATCTTTGATCAAGGAACAGTTCAACGTGGAAAGGATTTCCGATTCAGATCGGGCCAGGCTTTCCGGTTCGTTAACCTACAGCTACGTCGACTCGAGCGGGTCAAAAAAACCGGTAGTTACGCCTTTTGCCGTAAACCTGATCAATGCCGCAAGTGGGCCGCCGCCCCCAGCGGAGGGTCCGGACAATGCGGACTACGAGTCTATTCAAGTCCTTGATCATGATCGGCAAGATTACTCCGTCCCTTGTCCGGTATCGGTAAACCTGGAGCCGCACAAAGCTTATCGATTTGTGGTCACGCTTTGCAGCAGGCAGTCGACTGTCCATGACTTTGATGTGATCCTCGCCCTGACGAACGGAGCCAAGATTAAGTTAGGTCATTACCGGTTGGAGTTTTATTTGCCGCGTTCCCTGGCGTCCGCGATAAAACAATTGAACGCGAGTCCAACTTCTCCTCGATTTACGAGCCTGGATGGGGCGACGGAGGACATCCCTGGAATTAGAGAGGATGAACCGCTCTCGGACGACACCGAGAATGCTTTCGTCAGCGCCAAAGATGACAATCCCCCCATCCCCGCCGCTGGACCCGGAACGGAGGAGAGCCCCGAGGTTACAGAGAAGAGCATGGAGAGCGAAACAGAGGAAAGCCCCAAGGCAGAGCTTAGCAAGACCACCAAGGACACGAAACCGCCGCCAAGTAGTCCGAATGCGCGGGACGAATTGAATGCGCTCAAGGCTACGTATCCTTATGGAATCAAAGTGCCAGGGCACGCGGATATGGTCGAAAGCCCGTTCTCGTCAGGCAAATTTGTCGACGTTGGCGGGTTTCCCCATGACTCCGTCGTGGTAGATCCTTACACGAAGAAGCTGTTTCTCGTCCCTTAGGGAGAGACCTCCAGCTAGGAGCCCTGTTGACCGCGGTCGTACGGAATAATGTTATCCCACTCGTCGGCCGAAGAGCGGGCGACGAAGGCGACGACCGGTTCGGTGTCGCTCATATTGAAGACTTCATGGGGCACGCCGGGCTTGATGTAGATGAAATCGCCCGCTTGATTTTCCAGCACTTGCTTGAGACCTGGTCCGAATTCGTGGCGGACCTTGCCCTCGAGAATGTAAAGGATCAGCTCGAAGCCGACATGGATGTGGGCGTAAGCCACTCCGCCGGGCGGAATGGTCGCGATGTTGGCGGATAGCTTGGTCGTGCCCACGTTCTTCGCCGACATACCTTGCTTATAATGGATGCCGTTCCAATCGCGCCGCGCGCCGCCGCCACGAATGGTCAGGATGCCATCGTGATCTTCCACCGCACTTGGATCTATCTTGTCTTTGTCGTCCTTCATGACAGATGATCTGGAATCTAACTTTCGGAGGTTACACGAATCTCTGACACATTTTGATCCTTTTATGAAACGGATTTCTAATTCCTGCGCAACCCGGGCCCTGCTCGGTTTTCTGCTGGCCTTCGCCCTCCACGCCTCTGCGGTTTGCGGCGCCGAACCAGACGGAATCGCTTTGCGCAAGGCAACGATCGACAACGTGGAAATCCATTATCTGACGACGGGGCAGGGACCAGCGGTAATCCTGTTGCACGGGTATGCGGAGACGTCGCGGATGTGGCGGCCGATTATTCCGCTGCTGGCAAAGAAGTTTACCGTGATCGCGCCGGACCTGCCGGGCATCGGCGACTCTGCCATTCCGTCGGATGGGATCGACATGATAACGTCGGCAAAGCGCATTCACGCGCTCGTGCGTTCGTTAGGCGTGGAGAAGGCCCGGGTAGTCGGACACGATATCGGATTGATGGTGGCGTACGCTTATGCGGCCCAGTTTCCGGCCGAAACCGAGAAGCTTGTCCTGATGGACGCGTTTCTTCCCGGCGTCCCCGGCTGGGAGCCGATCTACAACAACCCAAACATCTGGCATTTTCGTTTCAACGGCGAATATCCGGAAGCGCTCGTGCAAGGACGGGAGCGCACTTACTTCGAATATTTCTGGAACGTTTTCGCCGCCGACAAGAATCATTCGATTCCGGAAGCGGAGCGCAAAGCCTATACGGAAGCGTACTCGAAACCGGGCCGCATGCGCGCAGCCTGGGCCTATTTCGCGTCGTGGCCGCAGCTCGCCACGCAGTTCGCCCAGTTGTCCAAGACGAAACTGACGATGCCGGTGTTGTCGATCGGTGGGGAGAAGTCGTTAGGCAAAGAATTGGGCGAACAAGCAAAGCTGGTCGCGGACACTCCGGGCTTAATTGTCTTGAAGGACACGGGTCATTGGATTCTCGAGGAACGGCCGAAAGAGACGACCGAGGCTCTCGTTAACTTTCTTTGATCTCGTAGGCGGCAAGAACGTCCGAAACATTCAACCCGCTACACCTCGCGTTTCACCGCAGCGCGCGATCCAGAGCCGATCCGCCTCCAACCCGGCCGCACGCCAGCGCGCAGCGGTACGGCGCGGCGGTTCGTCCATCGGCTCCTGCGTCAGTCGAAACGTTCCCCAATGCATACCAAGCAGGATTGGGAGGGGCGCGCCGGGATGCGGTGCAATTAAATCCTGGTAGATCTGCACTGCTTCTTCCGGGCCTGCGTGCACCACATGCATGAACCAGCGAGGATCGTAGGCGCCGATCGGGAGCATCACGAAGTCGAACGGCCCACATCGCGCACCAATCTCGCCGAACTGGGGATGATACGCCGTGTCCCCGGCAAAGAATGAGCGCCTTTCGTTAATCTCAAACGCGAACCCGCACCAAAGTGATCTGTTGCGATCGCGCAGCCATCGGCCGCTAAAATGTCGCGCAGGAGTCGCCGTGACGCGAAGGCCGTTTCGGACCGTCTGCTGCCACCAATCCAACTCGACAATGTCGCGGGCACCCCAGTTCCGAATGTAGGCGCCGAGACCCAGCGGCACGATCCAGGTGGTGTGCGGATGTGCTTTCGCGATGCGCTTCACGGCGGGATTGTCGAGGTGATCGTAGTGATTGTGGGAAAGCAGGACGATGTCGAGCGGCGGGAGGGCGTCGAGCGGCGGCACCGGATCCATGACTCGCCGCGGCCCCAGCCACTGCACTGGAGACGCTCGCTGACTGAACACCGGGTCGGTCAGCACATTGAGGCCGCCGCACTGGAGAAGCACGGTGGAATGCCCGACCCAGGTAGCCGTGAAATCGCTGTCGCCCGCTCGTGGATAGGAAATCTCGGGTGTTGCAATCGGGAACGTGCCGCGCCGCGGAGTCTTGGCGCGTGCTTTGGTGTGACGCTCAAGCAGCATTCGGAGCACATCGAGGTACCCGTGCACTTCACTGTCCGGCCAGGGGTTGCAAAACGAGCCATCAGGCGCACGGTGCGCCGCCGATACGGCCGTGGCGGCCGCGACTGGTCCCGCGGTGTTGTGATTTGTCATGTCCTCATCCACCCACGGCGAGAGCATCGACCGCCTTGGGTATGCTAGACGGTAGGCACCGTCCCGCCGTCAATGACGTACTCCGTCCCGGTGATGGAGGCGGCGCGCGGCGACGCGAGGAATGCGACGAGGTCCGCCACTTCTTTCGGCTTCGCTGGCCGTCCGATCGGAATGCCGCCGAGTGACTTCATCAAGCCCTGGCGCGCACCTTCGTAATCGGTGCCCGTGTTTTTCGCCAGTTCCGTGACGAGGCGCACCGCCGCTTCTGTTTCCACCCAGCCCGGCGAAACTCTTACCACGCGGATTCCTTTTGGACTCACTTCCTTGGACAGGCCTTTGCTGTAATTCGAGAGCGCGGCTTTCGCCGCGGCATACGCGATGGTGGCGTCGGGAAGCGGCAACTGTGACTGGATGGAAGTGATATGGACGATCACGCCCGAGCCCTGGGCCAGCATCGCCGGCAATAGCGCGCGATCCAATCGCACGGCCGACAACAAATTCAAATCTAACGCGCGAGACCATTCGCGATCATCGAGCACCGCAAAGCCTCCCGCCGGCGCCGACGATCCGCCGACGACATGGACGATAATATCGGCGCCGCCGAGACGATCACGGACCGCGTCCGCCACAATCGCGCAGCCTTTTACGGTGGAAACATCCGCGGCCACGAACGAGTTCGCGTCGGGAAATTCCTTCGGCGCTTTTCGAGCAGTCGTGAAAACCTTCACTCCAGCCTCCCGCAGCCGCGCGACCACTGCTTCTCCAATCCCCTGCGTGCCGCCCGTGACGAGCGCGCGGCGGCCATTCAATTCCAGATCCTCGCTCATGAGCGGATCTCCAGCGACGCGATCTTGTCACCGTCGAGTGTGAAGACGAACTCGAGTTCGATGGGACTGCCAGGAAAATTCCCGGTGGGCCGGTTGATGACGATGGTCCTGTCGTCCTTCTGAACGGACGCAAGTGGTTCGATCGTGTGCTGGTATTTCTTCGTGGTCTCAGCCTTCCATTGCTGGATGGCGGCCAAGCCTTCGATCGTCTTGTCTTCGTCTCGCACGACGGCCCGTTCGGCAAAGCACTGGGCCAAGGCCTCGGTATCCCCGCTGTTCTCCGCGGCGATATAGCTAGCGATGGGTGTTGGGAGATCGGAATGATCCATATATTCGATTATTTTCAGTCGCCGGCCGCGTCAGACATCGTGAGGACAACGCGGAATCGCACCTTGCCGCTGTGCATCTGTTCGTAGGCTTCCGCCACCCGGCTGAGCGGATATTTCTCGATCATTGGATGCACGCCGGTCAACGCGCTGAATTCCAAGGTGTCCTGCGAATCTTTCGCCGTGCCGGAGTACCAGCCCGACACCGAGCGCCTTCCATTAATTAATGGCAGCATGCTCACAGTCAGTGGTTCGGCCGGTGCGGCGGGTACAAGGAGGTTGCCGTCCGCCGACAATCCATCCACCAGCGCGGATATCGCCTGGGCGTTCGGCGCCGTCGCCAAAATCACCCGCGCGCCGCCGAGCTTTTGCAATTCCGCGGCCGCATCGGCACTGCCCGAATCGATGTAATGATGCGCGCCCAATTTTTTCGCCAACGCTTCCTTGTCCGTTCCCCGGCCCAGCGCAACGGTCCTGAATCCCATCTGCCGGGCGTATTGCACGCCGAGATGTCCCAGTCCACCGATTCCGTGCACCGCCACCACCTCGCCGGCGCGCGCTCCCGAATGGCGGAGCGCGTTGAAGACCGTGACGCCCGCGCACATGAACGGCCCGGCTTCTTCCGCTGGCAATTCATCGGGAATCACCGCCAGCGTCGCCGCCGGTGCGATCAGGTACTCGGCATATCCGCCGTCGAAATCGATCCCAGTGATTTTGCGATTAACGCACATGGCGAAATCCCCGCGGCGGCACTGTTCGCAGACGAAACAATGTCCTCCATGCCAGCCCACGCCGACGCGCTGACCTTCGCTCCATCCCGTAACGTCGCCGCCGACCGCATCGATGCGGCCCGCGACCTCATGACCCGGCACCCGGGGAAACTGAAGCCGCGGCCAGATACCCTCCTTCACGAGCATATCGCTGTGGCAAATGCCGCACGCCTCCACTTTCACGCGAACCTGCCCGGCGCCTGGCTCCGGGATTTCGCGTTCCACTAATTCCCAATCCCCGCCCGGTTTGCTGATCTGCGCCGCCTTCATTTTCATAATGTTTTTCCTCCGCCCCTTACTTTCGTGGACTGCTGAGAGTTCGGCTACTGGAAATAGGACTGATGACTCTTTGAAATTCCGAGGCTCTAAGATTGGCGGTGTTGCCAGCTCTTGTAGACCGCCTCGAGGCTATAACCGTCGGGATCGAAAACGTTCGCAGCGTAATAGCGGGGATCGTAATACAGGCGCGCGCCGGGTTTGCCGTTGTCGGTCGCGCCCGCCGCCGTTGCTGCCTCGTAGAACGCGTTCACCTCGGCCTCACTCTTGGCGACAAAGCCGATATGTGTAGCCTTGGCGTCGGCATCGCCCTGCCTGAGCCAGAAGAATACGCGGCCGTCCCGGCCGAAACCCTTGAGGTCGGGATGTCCTTCGGGGCCATCCTTGCCGTCGTAATCGATGGCATGCGCGATGCCGAGCGGCTTGAGGGCCGTCTCGTAAAAGGCAATCGATCGATCGAGATCCTTGACGGTTATGAAGACGTGGTCGAGCAAGAGTTCACCTCGTTCATGCGAAAAATTCGTTCACCCAGCCAGCCTTTTCAAACGTGTCGATAGCACCTACTTCGCAGGCTGAAGCCTTCGACTGATGGCTTCGGCAAACTTCACGGCCACCGGGATGGGACGCATGTAGATAATGAGGTGATCGATCTTGCCATTTTGGTCGAGGTGCACCTGATCGATTGCCTGAAGCTTCTGGCCCTCCAACTCGCCTTCAAAGCCCAGAAGGTGCCAATTATTCCCTGCATCAGCCGCCAAGGTACAATTTTATTCCGGGAGCAGTCCTGGCCACCTGACTCAACTGATAGGCTGCTGCGTTCGCCGGCTGATCGAAGATTGTTCCAGCCGGTATCTCGACACAGACTTGAGGAGCAAAAACGTGTTTAAATAAATACTCGTCTGAATTCTCAATCGCCCTTCCATAATCTTCGATGACCTTCATTTTCTCGCCTCCGAGCCAAGACCAAGAATGAATCGAGAAATTACAATCGCGGTTTTCATACGGCCTCTTTAATCGGGACATTAACTCGCGCCCACGTCGAAAACCTGGTCGGTTGCCTGCCTGCTATTTTGTTCGCGAGCGCGATTCGGTCGGACGAGTCCGAGCCCAGGTAGGTATGAGCTTCCCAGTAACCAAACATCTCTGCCAACTCGGCGGCCCCAGGAAAGAAAGCAGCGAAAACCTCCTTGGATACCTGTTTGAATGAGAATGTGTGACCCTGTCCATTCAACGTTTCGATAATTTCGTTGAAGCTCAGGAAATCACCGATGAGTGGCAGATACTCGCCATGGCCGGCCTGATCTGGGTGTGCGAATGCTCCAGCAACGATGTCGCCAAGTTCGCGAATGTCGCCCATGTGAAGGCAACGCACACCGGGATCAAGCGGAAGAGCCCAGCCCATGGATCCGTCTGCCTGCTTTTGCGGAGCGAGAAAGCCCACAAAATTCTGGTAGTAGCCAGGTGCGATGACGAACGTATGATGCGGGAACCCGACTTCCTTCACGATCCGATCAATCTTGGCCTTGCCGGTAAAGTGGGGAACGTCGAACTTGCCGCCACTGATCGCTTCTACATTAGGCAGCGTGGACCAGACAAGGTGTTGGATACCGACATCCTTGGCAGCGCGTACCGCCGCTGTTGCCTGCTTGAACTCGTCGGAACCTTTTTCTCGAAAATTGGTGACCAGAAAAACGCCGTGCGCCCCTTCAAATGCAGCCTTCAGGGTTTCTGGCTGATCTAAGTCAGCTTCGATGACTTCCTCGGCGAGTTCGCGATGCTTGTCTGGATCGCGAGTCAGTGCGCGCACCTTGAATTGGCCGTTCGCCTGCAGGGCACACCTACCACTGCACCGCCTTGATGTCCTGTTGCGCCGACCACGGCGATTAGTTTCTCGCTCTTTGTTTTCACAATTTTGATTTTGTTAAGTGATGCGTTTCTTCTCAGGCTTTGTGCTCATTTGTCCCGAAGCGTCTTCAGGGCGCCTCCCCACGCGATCAGCTCATCCAGCATCTCGTTGACCGACTGTTCCTTTGTCGGCCCGGGCTTGAAGACGTTGAAGTTTTCGAAGTCGGTAAACATCGAGAGCAAAACCTGGTTGCGCACGGTGGCCATTCGCACCTCCGCCAGGACCAGACGCAAGTGCTCAACGGCACGCACCCCGCTGGCGCCGCCATAACTGACGAAGCCAGCCGCTTTGTTGTTCCACTCGGCAAACAGAAAATCGATCGCATTCTTGAGCGCGCCGGAGACTCCATGGTTGTACTCGGGCGTGACGAAAACGTAGCCGTCGAAAGAGCCGATCTTGGCGGCCCATGCTTTGGTGTGAGGCTTACTGTATTGCCCCATGATGGGCGGCATCGGCTCATCGAGGAGCGGCAGGTTGAATTCCTTGATGTCCACGAGTTCGAACGCGGCATCAGTTCGCTTTTGCGCAACTTCATGAACCCATTTCGCCACGGCCTCGCCGTTTCGACCCGGGCGGGTGCTTCCGATAATGATCGCGATCTTAATCATATGATATACCTGGTTGATGGCGTGTTTTGATTTCGAACATTCAGGGCAGGCTGTCGAAAAAGAGATAAACGGCGGCGATCCGGCCGTCCCGGGCAATGATGAAATCAGTCCCGGCGTAAGCTGGCGCCTCGCCAGGCCGGCCCGCTACCCATTTGACCCGGCCGCCATTGCCCAGTTCCTCGGGTTTCGCAATTGGCTGATATTGAAAGTCAGGGTGAGTAGCCTTGATGGCGCCCGCGATGCGATCGATCTCGTCGCGGCCACGGTAGACGCCCGTTTTGGGGTCGTAGAACACGCCGTCTTCGTTCCAGATCTCATCGATGACGGCGCGCCGGAGCGCGGGATTGTTTTCACCGAAAACCTCCTGAAGATTGCGGGTCAGTAATGTCGATATGCTGTAGGGCATGGGTTGTCTCCTCTTCGATTACCGTTCAGCCGGTTGCATGTGAGTTCGCCAGCAGAGGCATCGCTGCTGTCTCGGACGTAAGTGCCTCTCGCACCAGAGGAGCAACCCGCGTCCCAAGCAGCTCGATCGCACGCATGAGTTTGGCGTGGGGCAATGCCGCGACGCTCATCTGAAACGTGAGGCGAGAGATGCCGCCTAACGACTCGTTCAAGCGCAGGATCTTTTCTGCGACGGTTTCCGGATCGCCGACGATGAGCGCTCCGGTCGGTCCGAGCAGGGCATCGAATTGTGCGCGTGTCACTGGCGGCCAGCCGCGCTCCTTTCCGATTTCAGAAAAGCTCCTCGCATAACCGGGAAAGAAATCGTTGGTTGCTTTTGCCTCGGTCTCCGCGACGTAGCCTAACGAGTGAATGCCAACCTTAAGCTGCTCGGGAGAGTGTCCGGCGCGCAAACCTGCTTCCCGGTAGCGGTCGATCAAAGGCCGAAAGCGGTGCGGCTCCCCGCCGATGATCGCGACGATTAGCGGGAGCCCGAGCATGCCGGCGCGAACGAAGGAGCTCGGAGTGCCTCCGACACCGAGCCAGACCGGTAGCGGGTTCTGCAGTGGGCGCGGGTAAACTCCCTGTCCCGTGAGAGCGGTGCGATGTTTGCCCGACCAATGTACGTGTGTGTTCTCGCGAATGTTCAGAAGCAAATCGAGCTTCTCGGCGAAGAGCGAATCGTAGTCCTCGAGCTCCAGGCCGAAGAGGGGAAACGCTTCGATGAATGAGCCGCGCCCGGCTACGATCTCCGCCCTTCCGTTCGAAAGTAGATCAAGGGTCGCGAACTCCTGAAACACGCGCACCGGGTCGGCCGCGCTCAACACAGTGACCGCGCTCGTTAGGCGTATCTTGCGGGTTCGAGTGGCGGCAGCGGCGAGAATCATCGTGGGCGCGGAATCAAGAAACTCGCGGCGGTGGTGCTCGCCGATGCCAAAGACATCGAGGCCTACCTCGTCCGCGAGCGTGATCGCTTCGAGTAACTCGCTCAGATGTCGTGCCGGATCGATTGCCCGACCGGCCGCGTCCACGGTTGCCACTACGAAACTGTCTACGCCGATCTCCATTGGTGGGTGATTCTTGTTCAAGCGGCAACGCGCTGTTGAAAGAGGCCGGCGAAGGCGGAGCGGACGCTCAGGAACACAACGATCCACAGCACCGTCACGACCAGAGCCAGAGGCAGACCGCTCGGAAGCATCAAGATGTGAATGAGCAGAATGTTGACGATGATCGGAGCGAGCAGCGTCAGCGCGAGCGGGACGTAGCGATTGAGGAGGAGCAGAACCGCCGAAATGATCTGGAGCAGAAATATCGGGACCAGATAATGGGAGACGAAGAGCGCTCCCACAAACTGACCGGCCGTTCCGGACGGCGGAGGTGCAGGAATAAAGTGAAGGAATCCGTTCAGTCCGAAGACCAGAAAGATGAGGCCGAGAAGAAAACGGGCGATGATAATAGTGATTTTCATGTTAGTTTCTTTTGTTTGATACGAAGTATATTGATATCAATATATCTGTCAAGGAACAATTCCCCATGAAAAAAAAGCGAACCCGGCAAACCGAAGACTCCTCAGGCGTGCATCTCTGGCTCGTCCTCATGAAAGCCTTTCAGGCGCTGCTCCCGCACGCGGCGAGCAGCATCAAGCGGACGGAATTGGGCGACTCGGATTTCCGTGTCCTCGAAGCGCTCCTTCATAAAGGACCACTCCCGGTGAATACAGTGGGTCCGAAGGTCTGGCTCACGCCTGGATCGATCAGCGTGGCCGTTGATCGGCTGGTCAAGAAAGGGCTGGTTTCGCGCAAGGGCCACGCCGAGGACCGCCGGGTGCGCCAGGTGGAACTGACCCCGAAGGGACGGGCGCTGATTACGCGCGGGTTTGGCGAGCACGCAGCCGCGATGGAATCTATTGCGAGCGTTCTTTCAGAAAACGAGCGGCTTACTTTGCTGCGGCTGCTCAAGAAACTGGGTAAACACGCCGCGGGAGAGTAGCCCGTTGATAAGATTCGTATCCGTGATGCGATGCGAACTTAGAGGGCTGGTTCCGCTCCTAACGGTGGCGCGGATTGGGTGGGTGCGGATGGAGAAGGGTTGCGGCGTTCCTTGAACCGCATGATCACGACGTAGAACACAGGGGTGAGAAAGAGGCCGAAGCCCGTGACGCCAAGCATTCCGAAAAAGACGGCGGTCCCAAGGGCCTGACGCATTTCCGCACCGGCGCCTTTGCTGAGAAGAAGCGGAAGGACACCGAAAATGAAGGCAAAGGAAGTCATCAGAATCGGACGCAACCGCAAACGAGCAGCTTCGACGGCAGCGGCGAAGCGATCTTTTTTATCGCGGTCCTGAATCTGTTTCGCGAACTCGACGATCAGGATGGCATTCTTACAAGCGAGCCCCACCAGCACGACAAAGCCGATTTGGGTAAAAATGTTGTTCTCCATCGAACGCAGCCAGACGCCGCCGATCGAACTGAACAGGCACATAGGCACAATGAGAATGATCGCGAGCGGCAACGACCAGCTTTCGTACAGAGCCGAAAGGAGAAGGAAGACGAACAAGACGCAGAGCGGAAAAATGTAGATCGCGCTGTTGCCCGCGAGTTTTTGTTGGAGCGCGATCTCCGTCCAGTCCGTCGTGAAGCTGGTAGGCAAAGTTTCTTTCGCGAGACGGTCGACGGCGGCGAGGGCGTCGCCCGTACTCGCGCCTGGCGCGGGCTGGCCACTGAGGTCGGCCGCCGGGAACATGTTGTAACGCGTGATCTTGTCGGCGCCGCTCACTTCCTTGACCGTCGCGACGGAACCGAGCGGAACAATTCCACCGGCGGCGTTGCGCGTTTTGAGCAGGCGGATGTCTTCAGGCTTGAGACGAAACTCTGAGTCAGCCTGCGCGGTCACGCGATAGGTTCGTCCGAAGAGCGTGAGATCGTTCACGTAGGTCGAACCGAGATAAGTCTGGAGCGTGCCGAAGATGTTACTCAGCGGCACGTTCATGCTTTTCGCTTTGACGCGATCCACATCCAGCCAGAGCTGCGGCACGTTCGCGCGGAACGTCGTTAGGTTGTTGGTCAGGCCGGGCGTTTGATTCGCTTTCATCATCATCGCGAAAGCTTGCGTCTGCAGTTCCTCGAGGCCGGCGTTGCTGCGATCCTGAATGAAGAGCTTGTAGCCGCCGGCATTGCCAATGCCGGCCACAGGCGGCGGCGGAAAGACAAAGGCAAGGGCCTCGGGAATCTCGGCGCGCACGCGCGCGTTCATCTTCGCTACAATCGCCGGCATCCCCTGCTCTGGCGTAGTGCGCTCCGAGAATTCCTTGAAGGGCAGAAAGACGGCGGCGGTATTCGGCTGATTGCCGCCGAAGAGATTGAACCCGGCGAACTCGACAGTGTTGAGAATGCCGGGCGTTTCGCGCCCGATCTTCGTAATCTTGTCGACGACGGCCTGCGTGCGATCGAGCGACGCCGCGTCGGGCAACTGTGCGTAGACGATGGCGTAGCCGCGATCCTGCGTCGGCAGAAATCCGCCCGGCACCACTTTGAAACCGAGCGCGGTTAGGCCCAGCAAACCTGCATAGACGAGCAGAACGATGACCGCCAGTCGGGTAAGCCGCGCGACAGTGTTGCCATAGGCGTTCGAGCTCCACGCGAAGACTTTGTTGAATCCTTTGAAGAACCAACCAAGCAGGCCATCGATCACACGCTGAAACGAATCCTTCTTCGCGCCGCGCGGCCGGAGGAGGAGCGAGGCGAGCGCGGGCGAAAGCGTAAGCGAGTTGAGGGCGGAGATCGCGGTCGAGACCGCAATGGTGAGCGCGAACTGCCGAAAAAATGCGCCAGTGATTCCGCTGATGAACGCGGTGGGGATAAAGACCGAGCAAAGCACGAGCGCAATCGCGACCAGGGCGCCACCCACCTCGGTCATGGCTTTGCGGGCCGCGTCCCGCGGGCTAAGGCCGTCTTCGATGTGGTGCTCGATAGCCTCGACGACCACGATGGCGTCGTCGACCACGATGCCGATCGCAAGAACAAGCCCGAAGAGCGAGATGTTATTAATCGAAAATCCGAAGGCCTGCATCGCAGCGAAGGTGCCAATCAACGAAACCGGAATGGCGATCAGCGGAATGAGCGCCGCGCGCCAGGTTTGAAGGAAGACAAGCACCACGAGAACAACCAGTGCGATTGCTTCGAATAGGGTCTTTTGAACTTCGTGGATCGACTCGCGCACCGACACAGTCGGGTCGTACACAATTGTGTAGTCGAGGCCGACGGGGAAGCGCTGCTTCAGCTGGGCCATCTTCGCGCGCACGGCGTCGGAGGTAGCGAGTGCGTTAGAACCCGGAAGCTGGAAAATGGCCAGCGCGGTTGCCGGTTTTCCGCCGAGCTGGCTGTTGACCGTGTAGTCGCGAGCCGCAAGCTCAACTCGCGCGACATCGCGCACTCGGGTGACTTGTCCGTCGATTCCGGTCTTGATTACGATTGCGCCAAACTCCTTTTCATCCGCGAGCCGGCCCTGGGTGCTGACCGTGTATTGAAATGCCGCCGCCCCTTTCGGGACCGGCGGCGCGCCGATGATTCCTGCTGCAACCTGCACATTCTGCTCCTGGATTGCCTGGATAACATCCTGCGCCGTCAGCCCACGCGAAGAAATCTTGTTAGGATCGAGCCAGATCCGCATCGAATATTCACGGGCCCCGAAGACATTGATGTCGCCCACGCCGTCGACGCGCGCGAGTTCGTCGCGAATCTGGAGCAGGGCATAATTGCTGGTGAAAAGCTGATCGAGCGACCCGTCCGGCGAGACGAGATGCACGACCATGGTAATGTCGGGCGACTGTTTTTTCGTTGTCACCCCGATTCGCTGCACGTCGGCCGGGAGGATGGGAATCGCGATGGCGACGCGGTTTTGGACCAATACCTGGGCTGTATCGAGATTGGTGCCGAGTTTGAAGGTGATGCTGAGCGTCATGTTGCCGTCGCTCGTGCTCTGCGAAGACATGTAGAGCATGTTCTCCACGCCATTGACCTGCTGCTCGATCGGCGTCGCCACGGTTTCCGAAACGACTTTCGCGTTTGCGCCCGGATAGTTCGTCGTGACCTGGATGGTGGGCGGGGCGATCTGGGGATATTGCGCGATCGGCAACGTCGAAAGCGCGATCACACCCACGAGCGTGATGACGATACTGATCACGCCGGCGAAGATCGGCCGGTCGATGAAGAAATGAGGGAAGTTCATCGGAATTCGGAATTCGGAGCGCGGTTGCGTCGCGCGGTTTTGATTGAAGCGACGCTGATTGCGATCAGTTCGTTAGCTTCTTGCTTGATCGCAGCCAGCTTCGCGGCGGCTACAAGTCCGGAATCCTCGAGTAATTCGAGCCAGAACAAGGTTTCGTCGACTTCCTCTTCGACGATGCCCATTTTGGCAGTGAAGTCCGCCGTCGATTTCGCGCGACATGCCGCGCGATAGTTTGCTGCCACCGACGTCCCCGACCGCACGATCTGCGACGCCAGCGCACGACCCGCCGTGGTTTTCGGCAACGCGTCGACAAGCTTCAAAACCCGAAGCGCAAACGCCTTCGTTCGCTTCTTCAAATCACGGTCGCTCATTTAGGTTCCTAGATTCCGCATTCCGAATTCCGCACTCCGCATTCACTTCTCCGCCTCTGGAATTGGTTTCACCGTCATTCCCGGCTGCAATAGCTGGAGTCGCGTGGAGACAACTTTCTCGCCGTCCTTGAGTCCGCTCTTCACGATCCGTTTGCCCTCGAATATCGTTCCGGTCTCGATGTTGCGGCGCTCGATCGTGTTGTCCGCTTTCACGGCAAAGACGTACTTCACGCCTTGCTGTGAGCTGATTACCTTGTCGTCAATGAGAGCGGCGTGATACGGCGCCGCGCCGGCAATGCGGACGCGAACAAAGAATCCCGGCGTAATAAAGTTGGGATTCCAGTTCTTCAGGACCACGCGGGCGCGGACCGTGCCCGTCCCGGGATCGAGTCGATTATCGACAAAATCGACAACGCCTTCGTGGGGGAAGTCAGTTTCGTTGCCGAGCTCGACGAAGGCTGGAATTCTCTCGGTGCGAGCACTGACGCGTTTCCCTTCCTCACTCAGTTTGATGTACTTGAGGATTGCGTTTTCATCGCCGTCGAGTTTCGCATAGATGGGATCGACCGAGACCACCGTGGTCAGTACGCTCTCCGCGCCCGCCCCGGGTTGGACGAGATTGCCGAGCGTAATGCGCGCGTCGCTCACCCGACCTTCGATGGGCGATTTGATCTGGGTAAATTCCAGATTCAGCGCGGCGGAATTTTTTGCTGCCTCGGCCGCGGCCGATGCGGCGGCGGAACCCTGATAAGCAGCGGCCTTCTGGTCGAACTCACTGGCCGAGATCGTATTCTTGGTGCGCAGGTCTTTCGCGCGATCCAATTCAATCTGTGCCAGCTTGAGTTGAGCCTGCATGCGCTCGAATTCGGCCGCGGCCCGGTCGAAGTCTGCCTGGTAAGGGCGCGGATCGATCACGTAAAGGAGATCGCCTTTTCTGATAATGGCGCCTGCCTGGAAATGGATCTCGGTAATGTAACCGGAGACGCGCGGCCGGATCTCCACCGACTCGACTGCTTCCAGACGCCCAGTGAATTCATCCCACTCGTTTACCTCTTTCTCGACGACGGTGAGAACGTTGACGGGTAAGGGGCCCGGCGCCGGCGGAGCTGTCCTCTTGCAGCCGCCTTCGGCGATTAACAAAAGCACGAGGCCGAGACTGACAACAAATTTCATCGCATCTCCTCTTTTTGAAGGTGTCCGCCGCCGAAGCGTGGCCCCCATACCAAGCCTAGCGGCGGCATTTGTCACGTGTCATTCTTGTGAACTTTCAGGGCCCGGGCTCGTGCGTCTTGAGTGGATTCAGCTCAATCCACCGGCCACATAAATAACTTCGCCGGTGACCCACGCCGCATCCGAGGAAGCGAGAAAGGAAACGACCGGAGCGATGTCGCCCGGCTGTCCAAGACGACCCAACGGCGTTTGCGCGACCATTTGTTTCTCGAAATCGCTTCCGGCATATCCGCCGGAATGAAAGCCTTCGGTCTCAACCCCGCCTGGATTGACGGAATTCACCCGGATCTTTCTTGGGCCCAGCTCCTTCGCCAACACTCGGGTGATGGCATCTACGGCCCCTTTGGTGGCGGTATAGATCACTGACGTCGGTGGCGTGATGGCTGTAGCCGCCGAACTAATATTGATCACGCTGCCCCCCTCGGCGCCGAAATGCTTCACCGCCTCCTGCGTTGCCAGGATCAGTCCGAGAACGTTCGTGTTGAACTCGCGATGAAACTCGCTCTCCGTCGCCTCTTCGAGAGGTGCGAATTGGTAGACGCCGGCGTTGTTCACCAGAATATCGAGCCGGCCGAATGCTTTTCTGGTCTCCGCGAAAAGGCGTTCGATGTCTTTCTTCTTCGCAACATCAGCCTGGATGGCGACCGCTTTTCCGCCGCGCTTGGCAATTTCGTCAACGATTTGGTCCGCGCCCTCCTTTGAGGAGGCGTAGTTGACCACGACAGCCGCGCCCTCCGCGGCGAGATGCTTCGCGATACCCGCTCCGATTCCTTTCGAGGCTCCGGTTACGACTGCAACCTGGTTTATCAGTTTTCCATTTTTCATTTTGTTTCTTCTTATTTTCTTATCGTTGGTGGTTTTGATTCATCCACAGAAGGCAAACGCCGGTTGATAGCTGGGAAAGCCCGAGAAACCCTGCAGTGCCCGAAGGTCTTCATGGCTCGGGTCTGCTGGTTGGAGATTTAGCTTCGCGATGTGGGCCTCGACCAAATCAGGCAGAAACAAATGCGGGAATGTCGACAGCTCCCGGGCCCTGACTTCTTCTTCATCCAGCACGAGGTGGATGATTTCCGCGAGGTCGGGATACGCTTGCTGGTAATCGTTTTGAAGCCGGACTTTGAGGTTCGTGAGGGCGCGAGCAACGGTCTGGAGGAAATCTGGTGGGACATCGGATGGTAGGTTGATTTTCATCGGGTTAATTTCTTCCGTTGTGTATTTGACTAGTCGTCTATAAAATCGGAAAAAAAAGAGAGCTTTTACGAAGTTGCCGGGGCGTGTCTTGCCCCTAGCACATCCAGCGCGATCTCCTTGAAATTGCGAATCAGTTCCACGTCGTTTTGAATTCGCGCCTGCGTCAATGTCCCTTGGTAGCAGGCGAACAGCGCCCTCGCCTTCGCCTTCGGATCCGGCGCACTGATTAGTCCCTGCGCATGCGCGTCCCGTATGGCCGAAACGAAATAGCTGATCTTTTGGTCGAGGATGCGGTCCACGGTATTGCGGAGCACCTGATCTTGCGTGCTGATTTCACTCCCGACCGTTAATAGGGGACAACCCAGGACCGAGCCGCATTTGCTCTGACGCTCGGCCAAACTGTCGTGGACATAATCGAAATAACGGTCGAGTCGCTCCAGGGGCGGAACGGTCGGCGAAAAGATCCTGTCCATGTCCGAGCGTCGCTTTCTCCATTCTGCTTCCAAGGCGGCGGCAGCGAGTTCCGACTTCGACTTGAAGAAATAATAGAAGCTTCCCTTTTTCGCGCCCGCTCGATCGCAGATCGCATCAACGGAAGTGGCGCCATAGCTGTTCTCCCAAATCAAGTCCATCGCCGCATCCGTCAGGCGCTCCTTCATGTCACTTACTCTCGGCATGCGCCCAAAATAATCGTCTAGACTGATCGGTCAACTATTTTTTGGACAATTTTCTGCCGGGCTGGGCTCCAGTCCCGGAAGAAGCTCACCATGGTGCGGGCCGGAACCCTAATATTCGGCAAAGGCGTCGTCGGGGTAGCAATAGAGCCAGCGCTCGCCAGGCTGAGCCGACGCGATGACGGGATGGCCGATCGCGCGCGCGTGTTTGCTGGCGTGGCGATTCGGCGAGCTGTCGCAGCAAAGGGTGACGCCGCATTTCTGGCATGTCCGGAGATGAACCCAGGCCGCGCCGATTTTCTCGCACTCTTCGCACGCGAGGCGACCCGGCCGTTTGATCGATTCCACGGCTTCAATATGAGAGCATTCGCCGGCAGTCATTGGATCTTGTTCCGGCCATAAATGTTTCACGGATGCGGTCGAAAATCGAGCGAGACACAGAATCCGCCGTCGAAGAGGATGGCAGGCGAGGCTGGGCGCGCTAAGGTTTGGCGGGATGCGAAAAATTTTGCTGGTCGAAGACGAACCCTCGATCGCCGACAATATTATTTACGCGCTGAAGACCGAGGGGTTCGCGCCGACCTGGTGCCAGACGGCGGCGGATGGCTTGCGCGCGTTTGCCGAGCACGCGTTCGCGCTCGTGATTCTCGATGTCGGCCTGCCGGACATGAACGGATTCGAGCTGTGCAAAAAGATGCGGGCCGGCTCCTTTGTGCCGATCATTTTCGTCACGGCGCGGAAGGATGAAATCGATCGCGTCGTCGGCTTGGAGATCGGCGCTGACGATTATGTGGTGAAGCCGTTCGCGCCGCGCGAGCTGACTGCGCGGGTGAAAGCCATCCTGCGCCGCACCGAGGCGGGCGGTGCCATGCAACCGCAAACGTCCAAACTGTTTTCGATCGATGAAGAGCGTTGCGAGATCCGTTATTGCGGCAGTCCGCTGCAACTTTCGCGCTACGAGTTTCGGCTTCTCAAGGTGCTTGTTCAAAAACCGGGGCGCGTTTATTCGCGGGACCAACTCATGGAACTGGCTTGGGAAGAACCCGACACCGCCTTGGATCGCACTGTGGACGCGCACATCAAGACGCTTCGGGCCAAGCTCCGCGCCGTTCGCGATGACGAAGATCCCATTCGGACCCATCGCGGGCTGGGATATTCCTTGAAGGATTAACGTGAGCATCCGCGCGCGCATTATCCTCACGCACCTCCTGATTGTCGGGATCGGTTTCTTTTACCTCGTGAAGAAAATCACCGACGTGAGCGAGATCAAGCCGCGCTACATGCAATCGATCGAGGAGCCGATGGTCGATACCGCGCGGCTGCTGGCCGCCTTGCTCGAGAGCCAGAGTCCGGGTGGCAAGATCGACATCGCGCAGTTCCGCGAATCGTTTCAGCGGGCGCGGTCCCGTCCTTTCCTGGCGAAGATTTACAGCAAGGAAAAAACGGACATCGACCTCCATGTTTACGTCACCGACGCCAAAGGAATCGTGATTTTCGATTCCAAGGGTGGACAGGCCGAGGGTCTCGATTACTCGCGGCAAAACGATGTCTGGCTCACCTTGCGCGGGAAATACGGCGCGCGCTCGACCCGCGCCGATCCCAATGATCCCACGTCCGCGGTGCTTTTCGTCGCTGCGCCGGTCATGAGCGGCGACCAGGTCGTGGGCGTGCTCACGGTTTCCAAACCGCAAAAAAGCATGGCCACGTTCATGCAGGAAACGCGGCGAAAGATTTTCGTGATGGGCGCGATCGCCGCGGCCGCAGTCGTAATTGCCGGCGCGCTTCTCTCGATCTGGATCACGCGGCCGATCGAAAGGTTAACGCAGTACGCCCGCGCCGTCCGCGACGTGCGGCGCGCGCCGCTCCCGAAACTCGGCACGTCGGAAATCGCGACGCTCGGCCGGGCGTTCGAAGAAATGCGGGACGCCCTCGATGGCCGGAAATATATCGAGAGCTACGTCCAGACGCTGACGCACGAAATCAAAAGCCCGGTCGCTGCGATTCGCGGCGCCGCCGAACTGCTTCACGAAGAGATGCCGGCCGGACAACGGGAAAAATTTCTCGAGAACATCCAGGCTGAAACCGTACGCATCCAGGAAATCGTCGATCGCCTGCTCCTGCTCTCGGCAGTAGAAGCGAAGAAATCGCTTGAAGATCGCAAACCGGTGGACGTAGTGGAGATCGTGCGGCGCGCAGTTGCGAGCGTCGCGGCTCAGGCGTCGGCGAAAGAGATTCAGCTGTTGGCGGAACTCCCGGCGGCGCCGGTGGTGATTTCGGCGGACGAATTCCTGATCGAGAAAGGCATCCTCAACCTGCTCCAGAACGCGATCGCATTTGCGCCGGCGGGCGGGACGGTCTCGGCTTCGCTCGCGAGTGCCGGCGATTCATGCGTGGTTCGAATCACCGACAACGGCCCCGGGATTCCTGAGTTTGCGCAGACAAAAATCTTCGAGCGCTTCTTCTCGTTGCCGCGGCCGGACACGGGAAAAAAGAGCTCTGGCCTTGGACTCGCGTTCATACGTGAGGTCGCGCTCCTTCATCGCGGCTCGGTCGAAGTGAAGAATGCGGTAGCGGGCGGCGTCGTGGCCGAACTGATCCTGCCGCGAGGGGCCGAGGTGGTAACATAGGCTTGTAGCCTGTGCGCCCAGCGGAGTTTTACTCCGCTGCAAAGCGAATCCGAACAGCGGATAGCATATCCGCTGGGCGCACAGACTGGAAGTCTATGTTCCGCCGATCGTCAGTTTTCACGTCGATTTCACATCGGCTTCAAAATGTTTTCACACGCGGTCGCGACACTCGCGGCATGAAAACAAAAACAACCCTGGTCGCGCTGGTGCTCGCGCTCTCGCCGATCAGTCGAATCTCAGCGAGCGAATCCGGCGCTACCGCCGACAAAACCTTGTCGCCCTACTTCCACGTCAAAGGCGGCGAAAGCAGTGCCGACGTGATGCCGCTCAAATCCACCAACGTCCGGGCCACAATCGCCGGTGTTATCGCCGATGTCTGCGTGACCCAGACTTACTCGAACGCGGGCGGCGTTCCTTTGGAAGCGACCTACGTGTTTCCGGGATCGACCCGGTCGGCCGTCTATGGAATGCAGATGAAGATCGGCGACCATCTGCTGAAGGCGAAAGTCGAGCCGCGCCAGGAAGCGCGGCACACCTACGAAAAGGCCAAAACGGAAGGCAAGAACGCGTCCCTGCTCGAACAGCATCGGCCGAACGTTTTCCAGATGAACGTCGCCAACATCATGCCGGGCGATACCGTGGAAGTGGAACTGCGTTACACCGAGCTGCTGGTTCCTGAAGGCGGCGAATATCAGTTCGTTTACCCGACGGTCGTAGGACCGCGCTATTCGAACCAGCCCGAGTCGACCACCCCGGAAACCGACAGATGGGTCAAGAATCCGTATCTCGTGAAAGGCGAAAAGTCGCCGTCCACCTTTGGACTCGCGGTCGAGATCGCGGCCGGGATGCCGCTTCTGGATTTGCGATGTGAAACCCATTCCGTGAAGCCGGAGTTCCGCGACCCGGCCCGGGCGACGATCACCCTCGAGCCCGCCGATGCCACCGCGAACAATCGCGATTTCATCCTCAAGTATCGTCTTGCGGATTCGAAGATTGAGTCCGGCCTGTTGTTGAGCAAAGGCGAGAAGGAAAACTTTTTCCTGCTCACCGTTCAACCGCCGAAGCGAACCGCGCCGGTCGCGCTCCCGCCGCGCGACTACATCTTTGTCGTGGACGTTTCCGGGTCGATGCGCGGTTTCCCGCTTCAGACCGCCAAGAGCCTGATCCGGCAATTGCTCGCGACCCTCAAGCCTAACGACACGTTCAACGTCGTCCTGTTCTCCGGCGGTTCGAGAGTGCTGTCCCCGAACGAGGTTTCGGCGACGAAGGACAACCTTTCCCACGCCCTCGCGATCATCGATCAGGAGCAGGGCGGCGGTGGGACCGAGCTTTTGCCCGCGCTCAAGGAAGCGCTCGCGTTGCCGGCTTCGAATGAGGCAGCCCGCAGCGTCGTCGTCATCACGGATGGTTATGTGGAATGCGAGGCGCAGGCTTTCGATCTCATCCGCAACAATCTCAACCGCGCGAACCTGTTCGCGTTTGGAATCGGGTCGTCGGTGAACCGCCACCTGATCGAGGGCATGGCGCGAGCCGGACAAGGCGAACCTTTCGTCATCACAAAGCCCGATGACGCGGAAAACGAGGTGCGCAAATTCCGCGATTACGTCGGCTCGCCGTTGCTGACCCACATCGCCGTCGATTTCGGGGGACTCGATGTCTACGACGTCGAACCGCGCGCGGTGCCCGATCTCCTGGCGGACAGGCCGGCCGTGATCTTCGGTAAATGGAAAGGCGCGGCCACCGGCGCCATCTCGCTCCGCGGCAAAACCGGCGCCGGGGATTTCACCGCGCAATTCCCGCTCGCGGAGGCACGATCGATTGAGCGGAGCAACGCGTTAACCTACCTTTGGGCGCGAGCCCGGATCGCGTCCCTCGCCGATTACAGCGCGCTGGGCGCGGCGGACGAGCGAGTGAAGGAGGTAACGAACCTTGGCCTGACCTACAATCTACTGACCGCTTACACTTCGTTCGTCGCGGTTGACGACGTCGTGCGTAATCCGGGCGGCAACGCGCAGACGGTGAAACAGCCTTTGCCAATGCCGGCAGGCGTGGAGAACAGCGCGGTCGGAACGCCGATCCAAACTACGCCTGAGCCCGGGACTTGGGCGCTGCTCACGGTGGTCGCCGTTGTGCTGGGCGCTCGCCTTTATCGCTCGAGGAAAATCAAATGCGCCTCCGCCTGATCGCTTCGCCGCGAGTGCCACTCGTCGCATTGGCGATCGCGCTCTGGCCGGTGTGGCGCTGGTATGCGCTGCGCACCTGCGATGGCAGCGATGAGCCCTACGGCCTCATCGCGCTGGCGACGTTGGCCGTTGTCCTGGTGCGAAATGGAATGGAATTGCCGCGCAGCGAAAAACGAATCGTGTGCGCGGCGATCCTCCTCGGCGTTTATGCGCTGCTCTTCCCGATTATGTCGCCGCTGCCACGCGCTCTCCTGGCGGTGGCGGCGGTGGCGACACTCGTGTTTCGCCGGCAGAATCTTGTCGCGAACGCGGCCCTGCTCGGTCTTTCGTTGCCGGTGGTGGCGACCGTGCAGTTCTATCTTGGTTATCCGCTGCGCGTCGTCGCGGCGGAAGCTTCGGTCGTCACGTTGCGCGCGCTGGATTTTGCGGTCACGCGCGAGGGGACCCTGCTGCATTGGCGCGGCGAAACCATCATGGTGGATGCACCCTGCGGCGGGGTGCGGATGCTGTGGTTCGGTATTTACCTTGCCGCCGCGCTCGCCGTCTTCAGCCAGCTCGGCAATCGCCGGAGTCTGTTCGCGCTCATCGCCGCGGTGTTCCTGGTAGTCGGCGCCAACATGGTTCGCGCGACGGCGCTTTTTTTTAAGGAAGCGCGCATCGTTGCTTTGCCGGATTGGACGCACACCGGAGTGGGCGTCGTGCTCTTCGCGGGCGCCATTTTCATCCTTGTCCGCCTAACGACTGGTAGAACGCCATGGCAATCCGCGACCTGATCATTCGCGCCACTTTCCTGGCGATCTGCGTGGTTACGGCCCTGGTGCCGTCGCGAGCGCTAAATCGCCAGACGTTCTCCGGCCCCCTGCCGGATTGGCCACAAGATTGGGAAGGCGCGCAGCTCCAGCAGATTCCCTTGAGCGATCGCGACCAGAAGTTCAACGAAAACTTTCCCGGCCGGATCGCGAAGTTTACCGATGGCCAGCGCGAAATAATCTTTCGTTGGGTCACGACGGCGAGCCGGCAGCTGCATTCCAGCGCCGATTGTTTCCGCGGCGCCGGCTTTGCGGTGACACCGCATCCGGCGATTCGCGATGAGAGCGGACAACGCTGGAGCTGCTTTCTCGCGGCTCGTGGCGAGCACCGGCTTCTCGTTCGCGAACGAATCGCCGACCAGCACGGCCAGGAATGGACCGACGTGTCGGCCTGGTTTTGGAGCGCGGCGCTTCAACGGACACAAGGCCCGTGGTTGAGCGTTACAATTGTGGAAACGGAGGTCGGAAGTCAGATGACGAATTAACGATGCGCCAACGCTTTTCCGTCCTCGCCATCTGGGTAAATTCCACGGGTGTCACGATCGCGAATAGCGCGGAAGGAGAAGGATGAGGCATTCGATCGCCGAATTGTGCGGATCGAGCAGGAGCGCTTGCGCGAGTGCGCGGCGGCCGAATGCACGAGCGCGAAGGCGCGTCTGGAAGGGGCGCGCCGGCAATGGCATCACTTCGAGCGGAAGGACAAGCCGGCCTTTGTTCGTTGGCGGGCCCGGGAGTTTGGCACGCTGCTGAGCAAAGCGCGCGAAGTCGAGACGCAGATTCGTGACGCCCAGACCCTGGTCCACGAAGTGGAAATGGAAATGCGCCGCGGTTTCCAGGATGCGCATAGCGCTTACCAACGGGTAATGTTTCGACGGGAAAATCCTACGGCCGGGCCGGACGATGAAGATGCCGCAGGTCCGCGCGAAGGAAATAGCGAGGCGGGGAAGCTGAGTGATTTCGAAAAGGAAACGCTTTTCCAGGAATGGGTGAAACGATCGCTCGGCACGAATCCGGACAAGATGGACGATGAGGCTTACTTGACCACCTTCGAGGCTTTCAAGTCCCACATGTTTCGCGGGGCGCCGGAAGAACCTCGAGCCCGAAATGTTCAAAGACGAACCGCACAGAAGCGGATCGAGATAGAAGAAGAGGAAGAGGAAGCGGAAGAGGCGAGGGATGCACGGGTGAAAGCGCTTTACCGCATCCTGGTCAGGCGACTTCATCCGGACCTGCGCGACGATGCGAGCGTCGGAGTCTCCGCTCTTTGGCACGAAGTCCAGGAAGCGTACGCCGCCGGCGATGTGGCCCATTTGGAAATTCTGCTCGCGCTCATCGACATCGAATCGAATGGGACCGGCGCGCAGACCAGTGTGAGCCAGATGCGCGCAACCCTCGCGGAATTGGAACGAGCAACGCGCGCGCTGGAGAAGAGCCTGCTGGAAGCGGAAGGGGAAGATGCCTGGGATTTCGCACAAAGCGGCCCGAACGGCGATCTGCGGCTGCGCGTAGAGCGCCAACTGAAGTCCGACCTCGCGCAACGCAGTTTGCGCCTCGATGTTCTTACGAAAACGATCGCGGGCTGGAAGCAGGGTCCGATTGCGAACCGCAAGGTAATGACGTCGCGCTTCCGTTAGGCGCGAATAAGAACAGGTGCGATCCGCGCATAAACGACGATAGTCCCGGCTCTCATGCCCTTTCGCGCACTTGAACTTTCGCCGCAGATTTTGCAGGCGGTCCGCGATGCTGGTTACACTGAGCCTACTCCGATCCAGGTCGCGGCGATCCCGCCTATTCTGGCCGGCGACGATCTCATCGGCATCGCCCAGACCGGGACGGGAAAAACGGCGGCGTTCGTTTTACCGATCCTGACGATGCTCGCCGCTTCCATTCACAGCGGCGATCGGCGCGGCACCCGCGTGCTCGTGATCGCGCCGACCCGAGAGCTCGTGGTCCAGATCGAGGAGAATGTGCGCGCCTACGCGAAACATCTTCCGCTGCGGATGGCCACGGTGTTTGGGGGAGTGAGCGAACGTCCGCAGCTGGCGGCGTTGCGTTCGGGCGTGGATCTTGTCGTGGCCACGCCGGGCCGAATGATCGATTTGATGGGTCAACGCGCCGCGAACTTTTCCGGAATCGAATTTCTCGTGCTCGATGAAGCCGATCGCATGCTCGACATGGGGTTCCTCCCGCAGATTCGCCAGATCGTGAAAGCGTTGCCGCAAAAACGCCAGACCCTCATGTTCTCCGCGTCGCTCTCGCACGAAATCGAAAAGCTGACCCACGAGTTCCAGCGTTCGCCGAAGATTGTCGAGATCGGCCGGCGCGCGAACCCCGCGGAAACGGTGACGCAATTTGTTTACGAAGTGCCCTCGCATCTGAAGTCCGCGCTGTTGCTTCATCTCCTGGGCGATCCGCAATTCGACACCGTCCTTGTTTTTACTCGCACCAAACATGGGGCGGATAGGATTGCGCGCCGTCTCGAAAGCAGTGGCATCAAAACGGGCACGATCCATTCGAACCGTTCCCAGAATCAGCGGCTCCGCGCCCTGAAGGATTTCAAGTCGGGCGCGGTCCGCGTCCTCGTGGCCACGGACGTCGCCGCGCGCGGGATCGACGTGGACGGAATTTCGCACGTGGTGAACTACGATTTTCCGATGCATTCGGAGGACTACGTCCATCGCATCGGCCGGACCGGCCGCGCCCTGGCCATCGGCGACGCGATCAGTTTCATCACGCCGGAAGATCACGGGCCGTTGCGTTCGCTTGAGCGATTCATCGGTCGCGGCATCGTCCGGAAACGCGCGGAAGGATTTGATTACAAAGCCGCCGCTCCACCGCGCGACGAGCGGGGCCGAGGACAACGCCGGCAATCTGCGCCGAGAATGGAGCCGAAGTCACCGGGAAATTCCGCGCGCGGCAGCGGTCATCCCGCGCAACGCAACAGCGGCCGGCGTCCGCGTGGTTTTTCCTCGACCCGAAGATCCTGGGGAAGATCGCGCTGAAGCCGGAAGTTGCTTAGTCCAGCAACTCGACGGAATCGCCTTTGCGAATCATTCCTTCGACTAGGACGGCGCCGTAAACGCCGGCCATGCCTTCATGCGCCTGCGCGACGGCTTTCAATATCGCCGGCGTTTTTTCCGCGGTGTCGGGATCGAGCGTGATCATCATGCAACGCGCATCGCGCTGGAGAACAGCAACGGTCACTCTTGAGCCGATGCGCAACGAGCGGCCGACGAATTTATCTTCGGCGAAACCGTTGGACGAAGGCAGATCGACATAAATATTTGCGCGGAAGCGACGCTTATCGACGGCGACGCCGGTTTCCTCGCCCAGTCTTTTCGCCGTTTGCACGGCGAAGATCGACAGCGGACGACAATCAGTGATTGCCTTGTCCGAGCGAAGCAATGTGAGCTTGTGATTTCCCTCGATGTTTGATCGCAGATCGTCGATCAAAGCCGGGTCATCGATCGCGAAAGTTTTCCCATCCGGCGTTTCGACATCGACCATTAATTCGGATACGTCAGCCGAGATCGGATTCAGGTTTGGAGACAATTTCTCCGCTTCACCCACGTTGACCGGCCGCGCTGCTTTTTCCGGATTTCGGAAGCGCGCGCGGTAACGAATCATTTGACGTTGGTCGCGTCCGGTAAAAAACGGGAAGCCCTTTGGATTGGCTGAGCTTTCAAAAGCAAAAAGGCGATCACCGTAAACGCCGGGGTATCCTGCAAACATTTCCTCCATCTCTTCGCCCCGCATGCTCTTGACGGGATACCGCCAGAGGCTCTCGACACGCCCGATGATGCTCATCGGGCAAGTAGAAACGAGGAAGTGGGAACTAGAAAGATTAATGGAGCGACCGGCGACCGTTTACGCTCGGGAGCGTCTGTGATAAGGTTTGGAGCCATGGGCGCGGCTAAAATCGAGGATTACCTGCGGGAGATCGATCACAGCCTGTTGCGAGAAAACTTGAAACTGACACCGGCGCAGCGGCTGGAAAAATTTGTGAAGTTTCGTGGCTTTACCTCCGAACTTCGCCGCGCCGGAGAAAACGCACGCCAGGGGTCTGTCACGAGAAAAACGCGCCGGTCGTGAGCGCGGAGTTCGAGCGTCTTCTTCCGGAGCTCGTAAGAGGTGGCGTCGATTTCATTCTCATTGGTGGTGTCGCCGGAATTGTGCACGGTTCTGCGCGCGTGACCTACGATGTGGACCTGCTTTATTCCCGGACGGACGACAATATCAGGCGCCTCGCCAGCGTCCTTGAGCCGCGCTCTCCGTATCTTCGCGATGCGCCGCCAGCTTTGCCATTCGCATGGGACGAAAGAACGATTCGGGCCGGTTTGAATTTCAGTCTGACAACCAATCTCGGAGATCTCGATCTCTTCGGCGAAGTCTCCGGCGGAAATAGCTACAACGACCTTCTTCCGCATTCATTCGACGTCGAAGCTTTCGGGATCCAGTTTAAGTGCGTTGATCTTCCCACCTTGATTCGCATCAAGAAAGCAGCGGGCCGGGCGAAGGATTTGGAAGCAATTGCCGAGCTGCAGGCTCTTTTAGAAGAAAGGCAGAAGCAACCGTAATCGTTGCGCTTTTCGGAGCACGGAGTTACGCCGCCGCGGTCGCGACATGCTTCGTGTGTAGGCGCTTCAACATCACGATGCAGGCGATCGCTATCACGATGAGAGCGATTCCCAACAGCGGCCGATAGACTATCCAGGCCACCGCGATCACCAGCAACGACACGATCGCAGAAAGGAAGAACGAGACAATGGCGAACCCCAGTTCGACGAGGGAGCCGAGGAACGGAAGGATGCGAGCCATCGCCGAGATCGGCCCGAGGACAAGCATGCCGGCAAAGAACATAGCCGCAAAACCCACCACCCGGAGGATCCAGGTCAGGGTGCGATTCGCTGCCTGCGCATGGGCGAACATTTGCGCGGCCGAGATGTTGCCGGTTTCCACCAGCTCGATCTCGCGCTCATTCGTAGTCAGATAAGGCGTGAAGCTTTGTTTCGTCTGCGCCGCTACCACACTCAAGGTTCCCGGCCGCAGCACGCCAAAGGAAATCTTCTCGTCCCCGATCTCCGGGTTGCCTGGATCCGTGCCCAGGTAATACTGATTCCCATCGATCTTGAGCTTCGACCGAAACTTCTCCAAGACCTGGGAGAGCTGGTCGTTCGTGGCTTCCAATGTTTCGTCGCCGCTAACCTTTCCGATGATTTGCGCGGTCAACTGGAAGTGGCCGAGCATGGCATCTTTGGCCACGAACTCTTTCTTCGGAATTTCGACCCGCGCGGGGTTTTGATGGTCTTCCGCGCTTTTGAACGAGCTGCTCTTGATAAGATCGGGCGACCAAACTTTCTCGTAGCTATAAGTCGTGGTCGTTTCCTTGCCGCCACCGATTTTATCGCGCGATTTGGATTCCTTCTTCTCCTTCCAAACGTAGACCTCGATGTTGCGCCTGAGCCGCAGAGCCTTTTCCGAAACGTTGAAAATGGGATCCTGAAGCGGGTCGGTTACCGAAGTCTCGCCCGTGACGTGGATGAGTTTGGACTCGTTCGCCGAATCGACGTTGTCCGCCGGCACATCAATCACGGTGGCCGCGCCTTCCCGCAGACTCTTGGCCGTGGCGACAGCGCGTCCTTCATTCCAAAAAAGCAGAATGATCGAGCCGATGAGCAGGAGAAAACCGAAGAGCATTCCGACAATCGAGTTGCCGATCCGCCCGAAGATCGACTGGTTAGTAAGTTCTGTAATTACGTTCGCCATAGTCGACGCCATAGCAGGAGGAATCGAAAGCAGGAAGCAGAAAGTAAGAGCCCCAGGAGCGCCGCGGTGGGTAGCGGACCTCCAATGTCCTGATTCGTCGGAAGTTTGTCATTTGGGATATCCGAGTTCGAGGCTAATCTGGGCGGAATGCGACCACTCCGTGTGGGGTTGATAGGATACGATGGCGTCCAGGGTTTGGATCTCGTCGGGCCTTCCGATGCGTTTACGATTGCGGCCATCCACGGTAACAACGGGACGCCGGAACGATGTTACGAAGTCACCATTATCGGTCTGACCGGTAAACCATTTCGCGCGGAATCGGGCTTGCTCTTTCAGCCCCACGCCACTTTGCGCAATGCTTCTGCGCTCGACACGCTCGTCATTCCCGGAGGCAGAGGCGCGCGGATCGGTCCTGCGAGTGCGACGATCGCGCGTTGGATTTCGGATCGTGCGCCGAAAATTCGCCGCATCGCTTCGGTCTGCACAGGGATCTATGCGCTCGCGCCGACGGGTCTTCTCGACGGCCGCACCGTAACGACTCATTGGCGGTTCGCCCAGGATGTGGCCCGCCGTTTCCCGAAGCTCAACGTAGATCATGACGCGCTCTTTGTGAAAGATGGATCGTTTTTCACCGCCGGTGGGATTACGGCGAGCGTGGACCTCGCCCTGGCACTCATCGAGGAAGACTTCGGACCGCGCGTCGCGGTCGCGGTCGCGCGGGAGCTGGTCGTGTATCTGAAACGACCCGGCGGGCAGAAGCAATATTCCGAGCCGCTGCAGTTTCAGTGCGATTCGTCCGATCGCTTCGCCGATCTCGCTTCCTGGATGCTGGGACATTTACGGGCCGATCTTTCGCTCGAGACCCTGGCACGGCGGGCCTGCCTTTCGCCGCGCCATTTCGCCCGGCGATTCAAGCAAACTTTCGGCGGAACCCCCGCGGCCTTTGTGGAAAATCTCCGACTCGATGACGCGCGCCGGCGACTGACCGAGCGCACTCAAACCATCGAAAGCGTCGCGGCCGCGGTCGGGTTCCAGAGCGACGATGCTTTTCGGCGCGCGTTTCAGCGGCGCTTCGGCGTGAAGCCAAGCAGTTACCGGAATCGGTTCGACGCGCGTGCGAACTCTTCGCAAAACGGAAAAGCTATCCGCAAGCGACCGAAGCAACCGGCTCGCGGGAAGAAGTAGGACGACAACATGAAAAGATACCTAACGATAGCTCTCTTAGCGTCACTAGCTATACTTAGCCCGGCGACGGAACCAGTGTTGAAAATCTACATGTGTCCGGAGTGCGGCTGCGAAAGTGACGCTATCGTCTTCGACAAGCCGGGCAATTGTCCGAGCTGTGGAATGGCTCTGGTCGAAGCAAAAGACCGGCATGAAGTTGAAATGCGCGCGATGCGACCAGTCACCACCTTTCATTTTCCGGATGGAAAACGGTCGGTCACGTTTCCATTCGAGCTCATAGCCAACGGGATTTATTTGTCGATGCACGTCAACGGAAAGGGGCCTTTCTCTTTCGAGCTCGACACCGGTTCTTTCAATTCCATCGTTGCTTCGGAGCTGGCGGCCGAGATGGGAATCCAGACCAGCGGAACAACTACAGGCGCTGGCGCCGGCTCAGGATCGTTTGTCGCGGGAAAGATCAAAGAACTTAAGTTCGAGTTCCCCGAGGGAGTCACTGCCTCTACCCGAGCCGGAACAAGCGTCTCGATGGCGGGGCTCTGGCCCTTGATCGCTCGTCGCGTCTACGGCGATGTCGGGCACGACATTATCCAGAATTTCGTGGTGGAGATCGATTACGAAAAGAAGCTGCTTACTTTGCATGATCCGGCAACCTACCATTATGCCGGAAAGGCCCAGGCGATCCCGTTTACTCTGTGGGGGAGCTATGATCTGCAGATCGATGGCGAGCTCATGGTTAACGGAGAACCGCCGATTCCAGTGAAGTTCACCCTGGATACGGGCGCCGGCGGCACCGCGGTGACGACTCACATCGTAGAAGCGCATCACTTGAAGGATAAGGTCGGCAAAGTCCTGCCTGCCTTCGATAACGGAGCCGGAGGAGGAGAAGCGAAGCTTGTCATGGCGCGTCTGGCCGCCGTCCGCATCGGGCCTTACCGCATCAACCAACCTCTGGCGGCGTTGACGAGCGACACCCAGGGATCGTTTGCGAGCAAGACTCTGGGAGTCAATCTTGGCGCTAACATCCTCAAGCGCTTCACTGTCATCATCGATTACTTGCACAAGCAATTGATTCTGGAGCCGAACGCGCATTTGAAAGATCCATTTAAGGCCGATGGGAGCGGTTTGGTCCTTAAAGCAGGCGATGACAACTTCAGGGTCTTCACCGTTCGCGCTCTCGTCCCGGACTCACCTGCTACCGAAGCCGGTATTCAGCCAGGCGATCGCCTTACCGCGATCGATGGGGAACTGCTTGATCAGTATGCACTCTGGCAGGTGCAAGAGCTCCTGCAAAAGGACGGGACGACTTGCCAGCTTTCACTCGAGCGCGGAGACAAGAGACTAACCGCCGCGCTGAAGCTTCGATCGCTTTTGTAGCTAATGAAATAACATCACATCCAAATGAAAAGATTAACTATCTTCGCTCTTCTAAGTGCGCTCTTTTCGGCGCTTACTCTCACGGCTACGCCCACGCCATCAAAACGCGTCTTTGTCTGCCCCGAATGCGGGCAGGAATGTGACAAACTTGTCTTCGACAAACCTGGCGCGTGCCCCCGCTGCGGGATGACGCTAGTCGAGAAAGTCGATAACAAGGAGAAGCGGATCAGCGTAGCTGTGCTCTTGTTCGATGGCGCGGAAGTTATCGATTACTCCGGGCCATGGGAAGTCTTTGGCGAAGCAGGCTTCAAGGTTTATGGCGTCGCAGAAAAACGCGAGCCGATTCATGCCAGCTTCGGGCAGAAGATCATGCCCGACTATACCTTCGCCGATAGTCCGCCGGCTGACATTCTCCTTGTCCCCGGCGGGAGTGTAAGCCAGGCGCTGGAAAATCCACAACTGATCAAGTGGGTGCAAACGAACGCGCAAGCTTCGACCCATGTCATGTCCGTGTGCACCGGCGCGTTCATTTTGTCGAAAGCCGGTTTACTCGACGGTTTGAGTGCTACGACGATTCAACACGCGATCGACAAGCTCCAAAAGGTTTCGCCCAAGACCAGGGTAGTCCACGACCAAAGATACGTCGATAACGGCAAGATCATCACCACCGCTGGGCTTTCCTCCGGGATCGATGGAGCCTTCCACCTCGTCGCTAGAATTAACGGCGAAGGCGAAGCTCAGGCCATCGCCTTGAACATGGAATACCGGTGGGACCCTCATTCGAAGTATGCTCGCGCTGCCTTGGCGGATCGATACTTGCCGGACTTTTCCGATCTGAAGGACGTGAAGGGAAAGATACTTTCGACCGATGGCGATCTGGATCACTGGGAAGTCAAAGCGCTGGTCTCGGAACCAAACTCGATCGAAGCGATTGCCGATCTTCTTAACCACCAGATTACTTCGAACACGCCTTACGCAAAGGGAGCCATAACAGTGAGCCTCGCCGGGGCGAACAACTCCGCGATCAATTGGAAATTCACCGATGAGGAAGGACGCGGCTGGAACGGAGAGGGAAAGATAGATTCCGCTCCAGATCATCCAGGGCAATTTGTCGTCACACTGAAACTTGCGCGGCAACCGACTGCCAAAAGCACATGAACAAGGTCCTTTCACTGTGCGTCGTGTTCTTGGGAAATGCCGCGATGTTCGCGCAAGAGACAACGATGGATGAAAGCGCGGCCATCAAGAAAACCGCGCTCAATTACATCGAAGGTTGGTACACCGGCGATGCGGCGCGGATGGAGCGTGCGCTTCATCCCGAGTTGGCAAAGCGAATGATTTCAACCGATCCGAAGACTGGCCGCAGCCAATTCAATCACATGGGAGCGATGACGCTGGTGCAGCGGACGCGGGATGGCGGCGGAACAAAGACGCCCGCTGATCGACAATTGAAAGAGGTCACCATTCTCGATCGATTCAATAACGCGGCCGTGGTCAAGATCGTCGCGTCTGACTGGATCGATTACCTTGAAGTCGCGAAGTTCAATGGTGATTGGAAGATCATCAATGTGCTTTGGGAGTTGAAACCGAAGGCTGCGTCCGTGGAGTCAAATGCGCCTGCGCAAAAACCATGACTGCTCCGGACGAGACGGCCGGTAGGAGCGCGTCGAATTCGTTTCAATCCACTTCTCGCGCTTTGCTCGCATTTCTGCGGATTTATCTTGGCGTCATCCTATTCATCACGGTCCTGGGCAAGCTCACGCGTGATACTCCCTTCGCGACGGAAATGCTCGGCTTTCTTAATGGTGTGGTGCGGCGCGGAGCGCTGTCATGGTACACTGAGTTCGTCCAACAAGTCGTCATCCCGCACGCGACCCTCTTCAGTTACCTCGTCATGACCGGCGAGCTCTTCGCCGCGATCTCACTCCTCACCGGAACGGTCACCCGACTTGGCGCCCTCGTCGCGATGTCGCTTTTCCTAAACTACATGCTGGCCAAAGCCCGGATGTTTTGGTCCCCCGACAGCGAAGACGCCGCCGTCTTTTTCATAGCCCTCGTCGTCTGTCTCGCCCGCGCCGGGCGCGTCTGGGGAGTCGATGCGTTCCTTGCCAGACGCTGGCCGCGAGCGTGGCTCTGGTAGGAATCGTTAGGCCTGCACAAACGGCGGGATCGGGCAATCGAGAGCGTCGGCGATGGCGCGGAGGAGTTCGGCTTCGCGCGGTTGGATGACGTTGTCGAAGGCGACGGTCTCGGCGCAGGCGGTGAGGACGTTCTTTTTTATTTGCGAGACCGATTGAGCGAAGCGGTCCAGGGCGGCGTCGAGATGGGTGAGGTCGCACTCGGAAGGCGGGAGCCATGGGATTTCGGCCCGGGCTATTCGGCCTAACGACTCGGCGCCCTGGGCAAAGGCGGCTCGTGCCTGGGTAGGATCGTCGGCGCCGGCATAGGCGGTGGCGGACAGGAGAATCCCGGCGTCGCGGGCGAGGGGATGCAGGTCGTAGAACTGGGTGACCGGCCGGCGCTCGGGATAGAAGCGGGTGTCCAGGTGACGCATCACGATTTTTTGCAGCATGAACTCGAAAAGATCGGTCTCCTTGTCGCTGACGATGAGCGCGTTCACCGCGCCGCGAAACTGCTCGAACTGGGAAGGCGAAAGCCGGCGCAGCGCGGGCAGGGCGAGATCGACGAGCGGGATTCGCGCGTGCGGCGGGATACCTTGCACCGCGGGCCAGATACGAGTCGTTTCCTGCCGGACCGCTTCGGAAGTAGCGCGGCCCAGTTCTTCGAGCTGTTTCTCACGCGCCGCTGCATCTGCGGCCAGGAGGAAAGCGCAGACAAGGGCATGAGCGCCTAACGGATCGTGGGCGGCAGTTTGGATCGACGGCGAAACAGCCTGGTGAAGATCGACAGCATACTGAAGGTGTGCGGTCCGCGGCTGGCCGATATCGGCAATGATGGTTTGTTGCGCGACTGTTTCAGGAGCAACCGGCAACGGCGGAGGACGAACTATCGGTAACGGCGGAGGTTTGGCCGTTGGAAGCGGAGGCGGCGGCGGTTGCGCGTGCGATGGAGGTGGCGGAGGCGGTTGAACGAGAGGCGAAACGCCAGGCAAAGGCGGCGGGGGAGTTTCCGCGGGAGCGTCGGGCAACACGACCCGCGGGAAATTTCCATCGAAGCTTGGATCCAAGGCGCGGATGCGCTCGATCAACGGGGGATGGGTCGCGAACCCGAACAATTCGCTCTTCAAACCATTGGCGAAAAAAAAGTGGCTCACTTCTTCGGCACGATGCGATTGCAACGCGGAACCTTCACTGATACCGCCAATCTTTTTCAGGGCGCCGGCGAGTCCCGAAGGATTACGCGTGAACTGGACGGCCGATGCGTCGGCGAGAAATTCGCGCTGCCGACTCACCGCGGCCTGAATCAGGCGGCCGAACAAAACGCCGACCCAGCCGATGATGATCAGGGCCAGTCCTAGGAGGAGGAACGGCCACGCGTTCTTTCCGCGGGCGCGAACGAGGATGCGGCCAATGACGGTGAGGCAAAGGATGCCGAAGATGAGACCCATCAGGCGCAGGTTGAGTTTCATGTCGCCGTTGAGCAGGTGGCTGAACTCGTGCGCGATCACGCCTTGCAGCTCGTCGCGGTTAAGCATGGTCATGGCTCCGCGCGTGACGCTGATGGCGGCGTCGCTGGCGGAATGGCCGGCGGCGAATGCGTTGATGCCGGCTTCGCCATCCATGACGTAGACTTGCGGGACCGGCACGCCGGAGGCGATCGCCATTTCTTCAACCACGTTCAGTAGCTTGCGCTCATGGGCGTCGGTGGAATTCGGGTTGACGAGGCGGCCGTCCAGGAGCTCGGCGACCGCGCGGCCGCCACGCGCGAGCGAGAGGGTCTTGAAGAAACTCCCAGCGGAAATAATGCCGAGCGTGCCCGCGGTGGTGGCGAGAAACATTTTGGCGTGCGACCAGGAGACTGTCGTCTCCTCTGTAGCATTCTTTAATTCGATCCCGCCGAAAATGAGCGCGACGACGAAGTAAACCGCGCCGATGAGGAGCGCGACGGCGACCACGAAATAAACGACGAGAAGGGTAGTGTGGCGTCGGGCTTTATCCTGACGCTCGAAGAAGTCCACCGGCGCGGGGTTCCAGCGAAAGACCTAGAACGAAACTTTGGGAGCTTCCTTTTGTTCCGGCTTCTCGATGACGAAAAGCTCGGCCGGCCCGAAGTTGAAGGGACCTGCGATGAGGTTGGTGGGGAAAACTTCGCGCCGCGTGTTGTAGGCCATGACGGAATCGTTGTAAGCCTGGCGCGCGAACGAGACTTTGTTTTCTGTCGAAGTCAGCTCTTCCATGAGGCTGAGCATGGTAGTGTTGGCCTTGAGATCAGGATAAGCTTCGGCGAGCGCGAACAGGCGTCCCATCACGCCGCCAAGAGCCGACTCAGCCGACGAAAGTTCTTTCATCGCGGAAGCGTCGCCTGGGTTTTGGGCAGCGCGGGTGTTGGCGGTGGCGGCGGCGTTGCGCGCGGCGATGACGGCTTCGAGGGTCCCGCGCTCATGGGCAAGGTAAGCCTTCGCCGTCTCGACCAGGTTCGGGATCAGATCGTAGCGCCGTTTCAATTGCACATCGATTTGCGAGTAGGCGTTCTTGTAACGATTGCGCAGGCTGACGAGGGAATTGTAAGCGCCGACAACAAAGATCAGCAGGAAAAGCGCGATCACCGCGATAAGACCACACGAGAGCAACATCATGAGATTTCCTTTCGAGAGTTAGCCATTGGTAGAGGAAAGGCTGTTCCGCGTCAAGGAGCGGCGGTTTGCAACCGCCGATTAAGAGGTTCCTTGAAGCCGGATATCGATCTCGGATTTGAGGGTGCGATGGACGGGACACTTCGCGGCCACGGCCATGAGGTGAGAGCGTTGATCGGCGGTGAGCGAGCCGGTCAGCTCGATGTCGACGGCGATCCGATCCAGCATGCCTTCTTTGGTTTCGCACTCTGCGCAATCTTTCGCGTGGATTCGCGAATGCCGGAGCGAAACGGCAATGTTCTCGAGCGGTATCTGTTTCCGGCGCGCGTACAAACCGATCGTCATCGACGTGCAAACGCCGAGCCCAATCAACAAGTAGTCGTAGGGCCCGGGCGCCGCATTGCCGCCGCCATAACTCACCGGCTCATCCGCGCGCAAGTGATGTTGGCCGGTGACGACTTCCTGGAGAAATTCACGCGCGTTCCCCCGCACGATCACATCAGCCGCCTTGTTGTTCGTCTTTTCGTTCGCCGTCGAAATCATTTCCATACCACCAGCATACTTGCTTATGCCGTTAAACGGCGAACAGAAATGAACGGTGATGTCTTTTAAGGTGTAACGGGCGGCAAACTCTTTAGAATGTCGTCGATCGATTCGCCGTTGTGGATGACGCCGTCGTTCACATAGAGCTGATTGCGCATCGCTTTCGCCGCTTCCCGCGATAGCATCCAACCGAGCGGCAAAGGCACCTCGGTCTCGCGCAGCCCAAAGTAAAGGATGTCCGGAGTGTCGGAAGGTATTTCCGCTTCGCCGGCCTTGAAGCGACGTTGCTCGCGAGCGATGGCTTTTTGGGCGTAGACGCCCCTGGCGTCGCGGGCGTTGAGCAACGCATAAAGCCAAGCTGTCAGATCGCCCAGGAATTCGCCCTCGGTCGTGACCGGGGCAGAACGTTCGGGCTGCGACGGGGATGGCGCAGGTCCCGCCTTCGCGGGAGAAATCACACTGGAACCCTTTCGCGGGTCATTGCTAATCATGATCACCTTCACATCGACATTATTCCATTGCTTCACGCGGCAAACATCCCGGATCCGAGTAATGATCTCTAACGCTGTCGTAGCACCAGAATTCTCGAAGAAACCACCATCAACTACGTGCGAGCCATCCGGGAAGCGGGCCGGCTGGAAAAAAGGGGGATGTGCGAAAACTCATATTAACAGCGGTGCTCAGTGGTATGTTGCAGGCGGCCTTGGTTGCAGGCAGCTTATACCCGGCGAGCCTGTCGGCGGCGTCTTCCGCATCGAGAAAAATCGTAGTGAGCCGGAGATTGGTGGTGATGATGCGTTTACCTTTCTCGACGGAGCTGCCATTGAGAAACAGGGATGGCATCCATTCGCGCGAGCCGCCTTTCCAGAGATCGACGAAGGAAGCAGCGAACCGGTCATTTTTCATCGTGTTCCGCCAGCCTTTCTCCCAACCCAGTTCGAGAGCACGCGCTCGATCGAAGTGAGGAACAGGAAAGGGAAGGAACCGCTGGATGAAATCCGGATACAGCATGGAAGCTAAAGCGGGAGAAAATAAATCCTGGCCGAGGATATCGTCCGCCTTGCTCTTGAAGTTAAAAGACGATGGATTCGGTTCGGCTAAAAGCGCATCAAAAACGACGGCGCCCAGGCTGCCACCCGAGACGCCGCTGATCGCGAAAAGATGTGAGGCGAAATTAGCGTTCCGATCCTGGAGCTCGCCGAGAACGGTTGCCGTCCAATAAGCAGCGCGAATTCCACTACCTTCTGTAGCGACGACAAACACCGTGTGAGGCACGCCCGCACCCTCGGTCTTTTCCGCGAGCGCGTACCAACGAGAGAAGGATTGGACAACATCGAGCCGGCTCCCCTCCTGCGGTGGCACAGTCCTGATGATGTGGTTATCGTTCAAAGGACTAACCAGACAGGCCTCGATGATCAGAATCGTGATAACAGGGAATTGCCAGCGGCCGCCGAGATAGACTAACAAGCTACCCGCACTTACCCATGAGGCCGCCGCGAGAAAGAGGATCGTTCCCATACCGAGCCATTGCGGAAGGGAGACCGGATCGATCGCGCAGTCGACAAAGAGCAACAGCGAAACCAAGCATGTTACTCAGCCGATAGAGGCTAACTCGATCATCCGACCTCGATCAAGTTGCCCCAAACTTTCCAATTCGCGGGCTGGCATCTTTCCCACCCATCGTCGCCGCAGAATTAGAAGTCCGTAAAAGACGATCGCCAGCACCAGGCAAACAAGCGCAAACAGCCGCAGCCAGAATATTACCGGTGACGACGAGTCATAAGCTCGCGCTGCCCCGAGAAACCCCAAGCCGATAACGAGAAACGGCGCCACACCTAGTAACCGTGGCAGCAAGGATTGGAGAGCATCAATGGTAGCGTCCCACGAAGCTGTGCTCGGCAGGCGGCGCCGGACCCCTGGAAAATCAAAGTAAAACAGCGCCCTTGCGCTATACCAATTGCAAATCCCCCACAGCACTAGAGCGGCGAAAAATCCAAAAACCCTGGGCGCATACCATTGATCGCCCGCGTTGCCTTCGGCTACTACGCGTAATACTTCAACGCCTTGTCCCAGATACAAGAAAAAGAACGATCCGATGGCAATCGAGAGAAGACCCAAGCGGCAAGACTTGAATTCATCCCACAACTCGATTGCCCGCCACCAAACAGTCTGCAAGAATGATCTTTGCCGCCGAGGGGACGTTCCCAATGGGTCGGGCCTCAACAACGCCGGAACGAAGACCCTCGCGGGAGTCACAGGTTTGATCGTGCCGACTTCAGGTTCTTCGCGAGAAGGGGGGGGCGTGTGTGCGCCTTTCAATGGTCCTTTTTTTTGACGGCGTTTTGAGGCTGGCTCCGGCGCAGGAGTCGGCATCGAAGGCGAAGGGACCGGCGACATATCCTGCCCGGTAGCTTCAGCAGGCCCGGCCGAGCTGAGCGCAGCCTCGATGGCCTTGGTGACCTGGACCCAGACTTCATCGCGTTCCGCGCGGGTCCTTAGTTTACCGAGCGGTCGCGAGGGATCGTTGACCGTTTGAATTTCGCTTAAATTCGAGTTGCTGAAATCGACAGGCTGCAGCACCACCGACAAGAGGACAGCTTCGTCCCTGGCGGCGGCTTCCAGGAGCGGTGGTAATTCGTTTTTGTGAATGAAGTCCGAAGCAAAGAAGTCTGCCGAGATCAAGAGGACCGCTACCCGAGCGCTTTCGACCGCCGTCTTTATTTCCTCACGCCACTTTGAACCCGCTGTAAGGCGAGTATCGTCCCACCAATCGACGCGGCCATCGCGTTCCAACGGCTTCAGGAAGACGCGGAGTCGATCGAGAAATCTTCGGTCAGCGTGACTGTAGCTGATGAAAACCTTGGTTCGAGCCATAGCTAGCGGAGAGGTCCCGAGCGCATGATCAGCGGAACGGAATGGGGTTCGGCTGCGTGTCCACTTTAGGTTGCGCCAGATTCTTGTGGTCCCGTTGTCCGACTCGGCGCCTGAAGGGCGGTCTCGATCGCCTGTGTGAGCTTTAACCAAACTTCATCGCGCCCCGCGGTGGTTCTTAGCTTTCCGAGCGGTCGCGCGGGATCGTTAATGGCTTGAAATTCGCCGAGTGGCGATCCGCTGAGATTCACGGGCTGCAAGATCACTGACAACAGGACGGCGTCGTCCTGGCCGGCGGCTTCGAGTAAGGGCGGCAATTCGTTGGTGTGAATGAACTCGGAAGCAAAAAAATCTGCCGAAATCAAAAGGACCGCCACTCTGGCGTTGGCGACTGCCTGCTTTATCTCTTCGCGCCAGTTTGAACCAGGCTGGAGACGGGTATCGTCCCACCAGTCGACGAGACCCTTGCGTTCAAGTGGCCTGAGAAAAACATGGAGGCGATCGAGGAGTCGCCGGTCAGCGTGGCTGTAACTGATAAAAACTTTCGTGCGCGCCATATTGCGTTGCTAAAACTATCTTGGGGGTCCTAGAAGAGACCTCCGCACTTCGTCCATGCCTTCGCCGTTCTTGATGTTGCCTTCGTTCTTGTAGAGTTGCGAGGTCATCGTCTTTGCAGCCTCGCGCGAAAGCATCCAGCCCAACGGCAAAGGCACGTCCATGTCGAGAAGGCCGAAATAGACAATGTCTTTTGTGTCTGAAGGCAGGCGGTCCGGCTCGTCAGCCTTAAAGGGACGTTGCTCGCGGCGAATCGCCTTCTGGGCATAGACGCCGCGCGCGTCGCGAGTGTTGAGCAACGCATACACCGGCGCCATCACATCGCCGAGGAACGCTCCGCGATCGGTCACTGGCTCCGTTCGACCGGGCGCGTTCGACTCAGGGCCGGGCTTGGCAGGAGCGATCGAGAGCGATGGCTTGCGCGGATCGTTACTGATCATGATGACTTTCACATCGACGTTGCGAATGCCCTCGTGGTCACACCAATCGTCGATGCGCTGGACGATCTCCAAGGCCGTGATGGCGCCGGAGTTTTCGAAATAACCGCCGTCCACGACGTGGGTGCCGCCACGGAAACGGCCGGCCGGACTTACGTAGGTGAACCGGGCGCTCATGTCGGCGGCGGTGCTGAGCGGAATGTTGCAGGTCGCCTTCGTTGCGGGAAGCTTGCCGGAGGCGAGGGTGTCGGCAGCGTCTTCGGCATCGAGGAACACGTTAGTCAGGCGCAGGTTGGTCGTAATGATGCGGTGGCCTTTCTCGACGGAAGTGCCGTTAAGAAAAAGCGCCGGCATCCATTCCCGCACGCCGGGTTTCCAAAGCTCGACGAACGAGCCGGCTAGCCGGTTGTTTCCCATGACTTGTTCCCATCCTCGCTCCCAGCCCAGCTCGAGCGCGCGGCCGCGATCGAAGTAAGCGACCGGAAAGGGGAGAAAGCGCTGGATGAAATCGGGGTAGAGCATCGAGCCGAGGGCAGGAGAAAGGAAGTCCTGGCCGAGGATCGCGTCCGCCTTTTCCCTAAGCTTGCCATTCGCTGTGGGCTCGGCCAGCAACGCATTGAAAACGACGGCGCCCAGGCTGCCGCCCGATACTCCGCTGATGGCGAAGAGATGCGAAGCAAAACCCGGATTCTTGTCTTGCAACTCGCCGAGCACCGTCGCTGTCCAGTACGCGGCGCGAATTCCGCCACCCTCGGTCGCGACAACATAAAGCGGATGGACGACTCCGGCGCCGTCATTCTTCTCGGCGAAGTCGTACCATTGTCTAAATGATTTGATAACGTCGGGACGATCGCCGTCCTCGCGCGCAACGGTCCGGATGATATGGTTGTCGTTCAACGGGCTTACGAGGCACGCTTCCACGACCAGGACTGTAATCACTGGGAATTGCCAGCGGCCGCTCAGGTAAACGAGAAAGCTTCCCACGCTGACCCAGCAGGCAGCCGCGAGAAACAGGATCGTGCCCATCCCGAGCCATTGCGGAATAGTCACTGGATTGATGGCGAAAACGATGAAGAGAATCAACGACGCCAGTAACATGATGATGACGGCTCTGATCGTCGCCGGTCCCAGATCTCTGATGCGTTTGACATGCTGTGCGGACCCGACCCATCGGCGGCGCAAAATGAGGAGCACATAAAATACGATCGCCAGAACGACGCAAAGTCCGGCGAGGAGGTGCATCAAGAACTTCGCCGGCGAGCTGCTGGCGTACGGCGCAGCCGCGACGATGAAACCCCAGCCCACGATCAACATGGGTGCGATGCCGAGCAGCCGAGGGACATGCGTCTCGGCCCATTTCGAATAGGAACCGCCGCGCGCCGCATTCGGAAAATCGACGTAAAGAAGGACGCGCGCCGCGTACCAACTGCAAGTCGCCCAGATCACAAGGGTGGCGAAAAATCCGCAGACGCGTGGCCCGTAGGAATACCCGAGGGTCATGCCTTCACCTACGGTGCGCAGGATCTCAGTGCCTTGCGCGACAGAAAGGAAAACCAGACAGGTCAGGAGTGCGACGATGAAACTGAAGCGGCACGGCTTCAGTTCGCGGTAAAGGTCGCGAATAATCCACCAGAGGCGTTGCAGCCAGGTGCCGGAGTGAGTGTCGGAATTATTCATAGGGACAGGGTAGGGTTGGATGGTGTTGGGAGACGGGAGGATTCCGGTGGCGGACTGGCTGAGCCTGCACAGTTTGGAATCGGTTTGTAAAGAGCATTGTTGCGGGAGCGACGCCGAGGTAGATTCCGATTCATGCGGGACCTGCCGGCCATTACCGAGATTGAACGTCTCCCTTCTCCCGCTCCCACCCCGCAAGCGCTCACTTGGCACCGGGGCGAACTCTGGTTTGGTTCGCGTGATCTCCAGCGCGTCTATCGAATGGACCGCAAAAACTGGAAGGTAGCCGAGGAGAGGCAAGCGCCGGGGACGCCGTGGGCCGCGGTGTCCACCAGTGATTCCCTTTGGTTCACCCTGGGCGAAGGCGACGAGGACGATCGCTATTTGCGGCGATACATTGCCGGGAAAGGATTTTCCGAGTCGGACCGGATCGCGTGCCCGGAGTTTACGGGATCTTACCTAAGCTATGACGGCAAGCACCTCTACCTCAGCCAATGGTATAAACATAGGATCCTGAAGCTCGATGCCGCGGGAAATATTTTACTCGAGATCGCGGTTGGAGCCGAGATCAGCGGCCACGTGTTTGTCGATGGGGTGATCTACGTCTTGCGAGGGACGGAGCAAAACGGAGGCGACTGGCGTCTGGCCCGTCTCGATCCGCGGGAAGCGGCGCCTGCTATCGAAGAGCTCGCGCGAGTGCCCTTTCAATGCCGGTCGCTCGCGTTCGATGGCGAACGGTTGTGGTCGAACCATCGCGACGCGGATCGGATTGTCTGTTTTGCGATTCCGAAGGAGCACTAGGACATGCGGAAAGTAACCTTCGGCGGCGCACCCAGCCTGGATGGCTACTTCGCGCGGAAAGACGACGCGGTGGATTGGCTCATGTGGTCGAAAGAAGCGGCCACGATTATGAGCGACTACTGGAAGACGATCGATACCATCGTAATGGGTCGCAAGACTTACGAGGCCGGGCTCAAAATGAGCAAGGGAAAGGACAATCTTTACTCGGGGATGAAGACCTATGTGTTTTCTCGGACCCTCAAACCGCACAAACAAGGTAATCTTGAGGTCGTTTCCGGTGATGCCGTCCAGTTCATGAAGCGATTGAAAAAAGCGGACGGCAAGGACATTTGCGTCATGGGAGGAGGCGACCTGGCGCGCTCCCTGTTCGACGCGGGACTTATCGATGAGATTGGGTTCAACATTCATCCCGTGTTACTCGGCTCGGGGATCCCGCTCTTTCACGAGATGAAACGGCAAATCAACCTTGAGTTACTCGAATGTAAACGTTTCCAGAACGGCTGCGTTTACGTTTCCTATCGCGTGAAGCCGACCAAGGTTCGGCGCAGCAGAAAATAGCAAGAACTGGCGCCGCCGGGTTAGCGTCCTTCGGAGCTGCTTTGGACTAGTTGAATGACATCGCGAAAAAGCAAAGGCGCGGCAATCGTCGCGAAAGATTCGGACGAGCCGCCTGTGCCGCGGATCTCGACGGTCCCGTAATTCAAGAGCCGGCCGAGCACGCTCTGGAACACGGCGACCGATTCGATCTTCGAGATAAACATTTCGAAGGTGTGGCGCTGGATGAAACCAACTTTGATGATGACGCGCCGGTCGGTGATGACCAGCTCGCTCGTCTTCACCGTCACCGCCGCGGAGAGCAAGATCCCGGCGGGGATGACGAGAAGCAGCCACGCCCAATAAAAGTCGCGCCAGGCAGCGAACATCGCCATCGGCACGATAACGATGAGCGAAAGGACGGCGCCGATGACTGAGCCGCTCAGCGCCATCCAATGGATCGTTGTCTGGTGCAGCGGACGTTCGTCTGGCTGCAAGGTAGCGGCGGTGTAAGAGCCAAGGTCTTGGACCGGCAACGCCGGCCTGGTCAGGAAAGGCTGCGCTTCGCTCGGAGGCGGCTGGTGATAGCTCGTCGCAAATTGCGGGAAGGCGGAGAGCGGCGCCCATTCCGTCGCGCCTTCACCGAGGCCCGGGTCCGAAAGCGCGAACGTGCCGGCAACAAGGCGGCTTCTCACCTCGGCCTCGGAATAGGGTCCAAGGTCGCGGCCGTCGCGGCGAATCATAAACTCCATGGCGCCCTTTCAGATAATCTCGCCATCCCCGATGTAAAGCGATTGCCTGCGGCCACGAGATGCTTGACGCGACCCGGGCGCTCGCTCTTGTGCAGCGGCATGTTACTTCTAAGGCTGAGGCCCGGATGACCTACGATGTAGCAATAGCCGGCCTCGGCGGAATAGGCAGCGCGATCGCGGCCCAATGTGCGGCGCGCGGAGCGTCGGTGATCGCGGTCGAGCAATTCGGGCCGGCGCACGATCTCGGTTCGTCCCACGGCAAATGCCGGATGATCCGGAAAGCTTACTTCGAAGATGCAGCCTACGTGCCGCTCGTTCTACGCAGCTATGAATTGTGGCGCGCCCTCGAACGCGAAACGGGCGAGCAATTGTTGCGCACCACCGGCGTGCTGTCGGTAGGCGAGGAGGGGAGCGATATCATTTCGGGAACGAAACGGGCCGCGGCGGAGCACGATCTTCCCATGCAAGCATGGAGCCGGGAGCGAGTGCGGGAGTGCTATCCAACTCTGATGTTGTTGGAAAACGAAGTGGCCCTGTTCGAGCCGGATGGCGGCGTCCTGAATCCCGAGGGCGCGGTGCGCGCGCATTTGAAGGCGGCGCAGACAGCCGGAGCGGAGCTGCGCTTTGAGACAACCATGCAAAGCTGGGAAGCGAACGATCATGCGGTCCAGCTTCACCTGGCGGACGGCACGCGGCTTTCAGCCAAGGCGCTTGTTCTCTCGTTAGGCCCATGGTTCAAGGAAACGCTCGAAGCGCTTGGCGTTTCCCTGCGCGTGCAACGAAACGTGCAGGCGTGGTTTTCCCCCAGCACGAATCTTTACGCCGCTGATCGCTTCCCGGCGTTTCTTCTGGGTCGGGCCGGATTGCCCGCGCCGCTTTATGGGTTCCCCGATTTCGGCGATGGGCTCAAGGTCGCCTTTCATGGACTCGGCCAGATAACTACGGCGGACGCGATCGATCGCGAGGTGGACATCGCCCGCGATGTAACGCCGATCGCGCAAGTCCTCGAGGCATGGATGCCCGGCGCCGCGACTACTTTTCGCGAAGCGACGCCGTGCATGTACAGTCTCACGCCCGATGGCAACTTCGTGATCGACCGGCATCCCGCGCATTCGAATGTGGTCTTGTGCGGTGGCTTTTCAGGACACGGTTTCAAGTTCGCACCCGTCATCGGAGAAATCGCGGCGGACCTGGCGTTGGATGGTGGATCGCGTCATCGGATCGATTTTCTTTCCCTGGAAAGGTTCCGTGGGCCGCAGGGGCCGAATGGTTGAACCCATGCGGACCCTGCATGAAACTATTCCGCAACGGATGAGTACGGTGAAAAACAGAATCCTCATTGGCCTGACAATAGCCGCGCTCTGCTTGCCCGTGAATCCGGTCCTGGCGGGTTCGCTGGGCGATTTCTTCAAGGCGCTCGGAAACTCAATTGCTCATCCGGGACAGAATCGAAAGCCGAAGCCGCCGCCGCAAAGCAAGCGGCCGAAGACGAAAGGATCGGAACAAAACGCGGCGGATTACCCTCCTTCGTCTACTGCGCCGCCGCCGCCAACGCCTACTCCTACCGCCACGTTAAGCCAGCCCTCGGTTCGCCTCGCTTCCGCGCCGCCGCAAAAAAATTCAAAGCGTGATATTCCCTACGCCATCCCGGTCCCGAATAAGCCGGGATTTGTCACCAGCCCGTATGCACCGAAATCCGGCTACGTCGATGTCCGCGGTTTTCCCAGCGGCACCGAAGTCAAAGATCCGTATTCGGGAAAAATCTTTCTGACGCCGTAGGGTCAGAGGAGCAGACTCGCTAAGGGGCAATGGCGCGCACGGCAAAGTTATCGAAGCGCACATCCATGGGTTCGCTTTTTGGCTGGGTAGTCACCGCCAGGCCAACCAGGCCTCCTGAGAATGAGTTATCTGTCGTTTCCAGGACCTTCTCGCCGTTGACGTAGAAGGTAAGCTTGCCGCTAGAGCAATCGGCGCGCAGACGATTGGTCGAATTGCCGGGCTTGATCGCCTTCGAGCCGCGGCCGCTTGCGATCGCATCCCAGAAGGTCGGGCTGGTCCGCTTGAGGATGGCAAAGACACCATCGGCGCGGATCGCGAAGATGTAAGCTTTACTGGCGTTACTCTCATTAGCTTCCGCCCGGCAAAGAATGCCGAAGACACCGTTCGCCGGGCCGGAGACAAGGCGCGCATCTACTTCCACGGAGACATTATCAAATTTCTGCCGGGGCAGAATCGAGTAGGTATTGAAATCAGGTTTAACGAGATGGATTCGATATTCTCCGTCGCTGTAACCAAACTCGGCGTAGTCGGTCTTGGCGACGGTCCAGCCGTTCGCGGGTTTCGAGAAATCGTCCTGGAACAGGATGGTTCCCGCAGCTCCCGAAGTTTGTGGGTGCACTTCCGTTTGTCCGTGGCTGGCGCGGAACGGCACGAAGAGCGCGATAAGTAGGACTAACGAAGCTGGTCTCATAGCAGGATCTCCCTTTAGTCGAACAGTTACATGCCAAGAGCCGTTCGCAAATGCGGAACGAGACGTTTCGTGAATTCCACGGAGTCGCCGGCGGATAGATGGGACCATTCAGGGCAATTGAATCCCGACAGCTCGGGAAAATCTGAATAGTAAATTCCCGGCGCACCTGTGCTGTTGATCAGGGGATCCCAGGTCTTGGCGCGCGGCGATAAACGATCTTCCAGGTTCTTTAGCTCGCCGCTGTGCGGAAAACGAACAAAGACAATCTTGCCGCCGCGGGCCCGAAGCTTGTTGACCGCGGCCACAGTGTCGCGAAATCGCGCTTCGACGGCCTTGCCCATCTGTTCCATGAAAATTTCTCTCGGCACAAAGCTCGGTGGCGGCGGTGGAGTAAAGAGCGGCAGCCAGATTTGCCGGATTCTGGTCTGCAGCTCGCCGGGCTGCGCACAGTTTTCCGTCATGCGCATGCGGCGTTCATGGTCCACGGTTTGAAAATCGGGCGGGAAAGTCGGAGGCACCTGCGCATTCGGGCGATTCGGGATAGGCAATTTCGCGAGAAGCCTCTCCAAAGTAAGATCTTCTTGTTTAAGAAAGGCGATATGTTCTTCCAGGAACATGCCCAGGTGATGACTTGCGCGCTGGGCGACCGTCTGGGTGCGGTAACGCTTGAGAGCTTTCTCGGATGTCTCCAGGAGCGGGCCGCCGGGCATGAAGAACATCCCGGGGACGATGCTGCAAATCACGGTGCCATGAAATTTGTCGTCGTTGATCAGGTCGGCGAGGACGGGATAGGCGCAGCTGCCGGCCAGCGCGATCTGGATCGGCCGTTTCCCGAGTCCTTTCTCCAACTCATCCAAGTCCAGGTCGAAGAGCGGCCGAGAGTCTCCTACTATAACTAGTGACTCCGGCTGAACCCGGCGGCGGACTTGCGTCCAAAGGTCTTCGGTGTCGTTCAGAGTAGGTGTGTAACCGACCGAGCGCACATGGAGTTCCCAGGCGAAGGTTGCGGCCCAGACAATCAAGACTGCGATCACCGTCATTCCGCGCCAGGGTAAGGCCGGGATCGGTCGCTCGAATTCAAGGGGTGGCCCGCCGTGCACACTTTCTGCCGGTGTCGGCTTCCGGAAGAACAAGCGCGGCAGCCGCAGGATGCGTTTAAAATTGGAAGTAGATGAAGGCATTGCTGCTTCCCTGAGTAAGAATGATGGCGCAGGCCATCAGGGCCCAGGCGCCGGTGACCGTCCAGCGCGGCAGGCGGGTGACGGCTGTTTCGATGTTGCTATCCCGGAGGAGTGTGTGCACCAGGAGCATGGAGAGAGTTACAATCGCCACCTGCAACATTTCGCGCGTGGAAAGGATGGCGTCACCGCTGGCGTGCCGGCCGAACATTCCGCTTAACATGCGCGAAGCTAAGGCGAAATCGGAGGCACGGAAAAAGACCCAGGCGATGCAAACCGCCGCGTAGGTGGCCACCCCGGCGAGAAAACGGATGCCGAAGTTATTCGCCCACGCCTTCTCTTCGAAGAAAATCCGAAGCACGCGCTCGATGACGAGGTAGGAGCCGTGGAGTAATCCCCACACGACAAAGGTCCAGGCAGCGCCATGCCAGAGGCCGCCGAGAAACATTACGATTACCAGGTTGAGCGCGACCCGGAAAGGGCGGACCTGGTTGCCACCGAGCGGAATGTAGAGGTAGTCGCGCAGGAACGTAGAAAGCGAGATGTGCCAGCGCCGCCAAAAATCGGAAAACCCGATGGCCGCGTAGGGGAAACGGAAATTATCCTTGAGATGAAACCCAAGACACAAGGCCGCGCCGATTGCGCAAATGGAATAGCCGGCAAAATCGAAGAAGATCTGACCGGCGAACGCGATGACGCCGAGCCAGCTATCGAGCGCAATTAAAGGTCCCGGATAAGTGAAGGTCCGGTCGGCTGCGCCGGAGAGCATCGTATCCGCGAGCACTATCTTCTCGAACAAGCCCAGAGTCATGAGAAGCACTCCCCAAAGGAACTGGCCCACACGCAAACCGGGCGCGCGAACCAGTTGAGGCAGAAAATCTCCCGCGCGCACAATGGGTCCCGCGACGAGCTGGGGGAAGAAGGAAACCGCGAGGACGAAATCGCGGAGCGACTTTGTCGGCTGGAGGACACCGCGATAAATGTCGAGCGTGTAAGAGAGCGAGTGAAAGGTGTAGAACGAAATGCCTACCGGCAGAAGGATGTCGAGATGTGGCGGCTGGTAAATGATGCCAAGGCGCGCCATGAACCACTGGAAGTTCTCCAGGAGAAAATTCCCATACTTGAAGAATCCGAGCATGCTCAAGTTCATGGCTACGCTGCCGACGAGCCACAGCTTCCGCGAACGCCGTCCCTGCGCCCGGGCGATGCGTGCCCCGAGCCAGTAGTCCATCGCCGTCGTCGAGAAAAGCAGCGCCGCGAACGGCGGATTCCAGGCCCCGTAGAAAATGTAGCTGGCGGTCACCAGCAGATTTTTCCGCGCGTTCCAGGAGCGAATGCTCCAGTAGAGCGTGACGACCACGGCGAAGAAAACGACGAACGTGAGCGAATTGAACAGCATGCGAAGGCGGCTTTCCTAGCGGCTTCATGCGGCCTCGGCAAGCCCGATCTGGCGAAAAATCATTTCCTACCGATCACCGCGATCCAGCAAATGATAAACCGCTCCCGGGGAACTCGTCACCCGTTACATGTCACTCGTCACTGGCTTCGAAAATGTCGAGATTCACAGACTGAGCCCTTCTGCTGTCTTCATTCGACATTGGGCGTTCGACGTTGGGCGTTGGGCGTTTTCTTCTGCCCTCTCCTGTAGCCGCCTCGCTGCGTCGAGGCGTCGGCCTGCCGCGCTCATCCCATTGGAGCGCGCCGGTGCCGGCGCCGATCTGCCCACTCCGCCCACCTTGCCTGGGCCTGTGACTGCTGGCGGCTCCCGTGCAATCTTCCGGCACATAGCGGGTGCCGGTCACGTTGCTGACTCGCTTCGTAGTTATCCCGTGGCTGAAAGAGGCCTTGAGCGGGAAGCGTGGTTGACGAGGACAGCCGATGGAGTGGGTGGACCTTTGGTTGCAACGCCTGGTTGATAAGAGCTTCGCACGGTCACCATGCCCGGCACAGCTCAAGAAGCCGGCACTCGGGTCTATTCTTAACGCATCGCTGGCCCAAAGCCTGCGTTGGTTGCCTCATTAGTCGTAGTAGTGGTAGGCCAGCAGGCCAGTAGTAGAATTATAGCTCTGCACGATTTCATCCACTCGCGCGCCATTGATGTAGAACCGCGTCGGAGTCCACGGGCTGGTTCCTTCCTGCACCAGGTTCCAGCCGTCGTAATAAAAATAGGTCGCTGTCCCGCTGTCGGCGCTCGGACCGATCACGCGTTTTACGCACCGGCCCAAAGGATCGTACCCAAACCCCATCCAGTTGCCCGTCACCCAGGTGGCAAAGCTCCCAATTGCCACCGGTTGATTTAAAGCGTTATAGCTGGCCACGATCCAACCATCCGCCATTGTCACTCCGTTGCCAGGGAAACTCGTGTGTGGCGCCCAAGGGCTGTTATCATCGTAAAAAATCCCCGAGCCCCAATGCCCGGGCGGATTGGGCTGATTGTTCTCCCAACTACTGTATTGGTTGAGCCCGTTGTCGCGCCGCGCGAAATTCATCCAGCCGCGATTGGCCAGCCAGTCCCAACCGAACCGGTTCCCCAGGGCGTCATAGGAGAAGTGATCTTCCCGGACGTAACTGTGAGGGTTCATCGCCGGATCAATCGCTCCGTAGTCGGCGTCGGTCAATTGCCCTTCCGCGTCGTACCAATAATGATCCCCCCGGCCGTCCTCCATCGGATTGGTGGGGTTGCCGCTCCCTTTCTGGAAGGAGGTGATCCGGTCGCGTTCATCGCGAGCGTAAGTGCGTAGCGCATAACTCTCGAACAGCGTGGCTCGCTGATGATGCACCACCTGCGTCATCCCACGTGCATCGTGGGCGAACGCGGTCACCACTCCATTGCCATAGGTCTGATGCTCCGCTTTCCCGTATTCCATTGTGTCAATAGTAAGCTCTGACCCCTGATAGATCCCTCTCAGCGCTCAGGCGTGATCGCCGACTTTGGCGATGACGCCGGCTGCTACTTCTTGCGTCCGCTAGTTGATGCAACTCGTGCGAGCAGGTTCGATGTGTTTTTCTTGATCTTACGCGTGAGTTCCGCACGTTTTGGAGCGGGTGCATCGCAGTAGTCCAGCAACGAAGCCGCGATGCTGATTAACGCCTTTGTGTTGTGTCTTCGAGATGTCGCGCTTTCGCCTTCCAAAACGATGCCGCTCGAGTTCGTAGCCGAAAAAATTTCACTACTGCTGTCCACGACGATTTCATTGGATTTCTGCTGCGGTCGCGACCGTGACAACATGGTCAGCCAGACCTTGTGCAGTGCGAGCGCGGTCGCCTCGGCTATGGGAGCATCACATCTTTCAACGCGTATGGTTTGCGGATCGACGCGATCTTCGGGGCCCGGTGCAACGCAGTTCCAAAGTCGCTCAGACGCTTGCGTCACCGTTACCCAATAATCACCGGGAAGAGAATTTTCTTTCCCGGGGGCTTTGTAAACCGATATTGCAGTTTCCACACCGACGGTCCCAGGTAAACTGACGAACCTTGCAGTTTCTCCAGGAGTAAGCAGCAGCTTCCGTTGCCAAAGTTCCTGATAAGCAGCACTTGAGCCGACCACTTCCTCTACCGGGACCAAATGATCTTCATCTGGCCGAGATGCGCGGCATTCCAGTGATATAACCACACAGAGTGCGAGGACTATTTGCGTCACGAACGATGGTGTCATGATTGCGGTTACGGCGACACAGGCCTTATTGTGGGTTCATCTCGATAATCCACTTGTGGTGTCAGTCGCAATATCTGGCTTGGATTCGATTCGTTCACTTTGTAGACCGGAATACCCGGTTCTGTCTTCGAACCTCTAGCTGAGCCGTAGTCGGCTCGGGTAAAGTTCGGATCTGCTTTGCCAGTCTTGTCCATGTGAGCGTGGCCGACTCCCACCGGTTTATGCCCCGGGTCGACAGGCGCTCTTTCTTCTTGCGTGGTAATAGTTTGGAGCCGTCCCCCTATCATTCTTTTTTCCGTCGTCGTGGAACCTTTGGCGATTTTACTACCTAGCGACCGTTTCCCATCTTTTTCTTGCACCGCTTGTGATCTGCCAGTGTGGTCGCCCGCGTCTTTAGCTGCCTTCAAGGAATTTTGGGACGCTTCAATGCCTTTCTTGTCCAGGTCTTTGTCGATGTCTCTATCGATCAGCCCGAAAGGGTCGCTTCGGTTAACCGGATCATTGTGGCAATAACGATACAGGTTGTAGTCTCCTGCTCCAAACTCTTTCGGGTCGGGCTGGAGGAAGCGGCCTAGCTCGGGCTGATACATCCGGTTCCGGTAGTCGTAGAGGCGCAGCTCGCTCAGCCACTCTCTTCCGGTAAACAGAAAGCGATTTCCGTGTGGCGAATAACCCAGCCAGTTGCCCGACCCATTGTAGAAATACGGGTAGCCAAAGGCGTCATAGTAGTATTGCTCCATGATGTTGCCATTCAAATCGGTCAAAAGCGTGCAATGCCCCGACGCGTCGTAGTAATGGTAGGCCAGCACGCCTGTGGCAGAATTATAGCTCTGCGCGATTTCATCCACTCGCGCGCCATTGATGTAGAACCGCGTCGGACTCCACGGGCTGTAGCCTTCCTGGACCAGGTTCCATCCGTCATAGACGAAGTACATCGGCGCGCTCGGCGCTGAGCCGTCCCCCTGCGCATACCAGCGTTTCACGCATCGTCCCAGCGGATCGTAGCCCAACCACAGGAAAGCGCCACCTGAGTTGCTCGCGCTCCAGATCAATTTCGGCTGGTTCAGCGCGTTGTATCCCGCCGTGATCCAGCCGTCCTGCATGAGCACCCCATTGGCCGCGCCTGGCGTCCCCCACGGCAGCCCGAGATCGTCATCGTGATTGATGATCGAATAGTTCCACCACGCCCGATACTGGTTTAGGCCATTGTCCTTCCGGGCAAAGTTCAACCAGCCCTTGCTTGTCACCAGGTTCCACCCAAGCCGGTTCCCCAGCTCGTCGTAGGGGAAATAATCGACCCGCACCGGATTATTGGGATTGTTCACCGGGTCGATGGCGCCGTAGTAGGCGTCGGTCAATTGGCCTTCGGCATCGTACCAATAATGGTCGCCGCGCCCATCCTCCATCGGATTGACGGGGTTTCCGCTCCCTTTCTGGAAGGAGGTGATCCGGTCGCGTTCATCGCGGTAATAGTTGCGGCGGGTGAACTCTTGCCCGGACGACGGACTAAAATTGTGCACCTGACTGGTGAAACCGCGTCCATCGTAACCAAACAGGGTTTGGATGCCAGACCCGTGGTTTTTGTAATTTAGTTTGCCATCCGCCAGATAATGGTACTCGACGGGCACGTTCCAACTGTTGCCCCAGTTCTGGTAGATCCGCTCGAGCTGCCCTCTGGCGTTGTAATCGTGGCGGACCCAGATGCCATTCGGATATTGCATGTGAGAGACGTTGCCGTCGGGATAACGCAGGTAATTGACGTGAGTGTAGTTCCCGGAGCCGACGATCGTGGTCCCTTCGTACTTTGGCTGTCCCGCATCATCGTACTGGTAATCGAGGCTAGCGACGGAGTTGGAGATCGCACTGAGGCGGTTGGCATTGTCCCAGGTGCGGCTGATCCCCGGCGTATCGTCACTCCAGGTATGGCTTACCTCGCGGCCGCGCGGATCGTAAGTAATGGTCTTGACCTGGCCCTTGCGCGTCTTCCAGGTCTTGAGCTGGCCAAATTCATAACTGCTCGCTTCGTCACTCCCATCGGGGAAAATTACTCGCGTCGGCCGCCCCATGGGGTCGGACCAAAACACGGTGGGCTGATCTTCAATCCCACCCGCATCCTTGCTGCGGTGGGTCGTCACCGTGCAAAGCTTCTTCATCGGGCCCCAGCAATAACCTAGGTTCGTGGTGTTGCCGCGCTCATCGATGAAGCGGCCGGGTTGGCCGAAGGCATCGTAGTCCAGCCATTGCTGGCTGCGTTGGCCAGCGGCTTCTACCGGGAAGTTCATCCGGGTCTTGTTGCCGACATAGTCGTAAAGCGTTTCGGTCGTCCGGGGCACGGTGTTAACCGTTTCGTTCGTCTTCCAAGGGCGGTTGCGCAGGTCGTAATCGTAAGTGGTGATGCGGTTCAGCGGGTCGGTGTAACTGCTTTTCTGTCCGTTCTGGTCGTAAGTGAAGTAGTGGGTTTCGATATCCGGTCCGGCAAACCAGTAACCGGTCGGCGCGTTGCAGGGTTGGACCCAACCGGCCTGTTCGAGCACAACCCTGTTTTGCAGGTCGTGCCAGCGCGCCGTCACTCGCCGCTCGCAGGCTCCATTGTATATCGGCTCAATCTGCACCCGCCATTCATTCTTGGTGTGGCTCGAAGCGTCGCGCAAGCCGATCCCATCGATGTAACGATCGTAGATCCAATCCCAGCGGCGCGAAGGAACGTTCGCCCCGCCGTTCCAATCCGGAGCATTCAGCGGTTCCGTATAAGAGAGGCAGCGACGGTAGTCGTCATACTCGTACGAGCTGGGATGACCAAGTTCATCTGTGATCGACGTGCAGTTCCCGTTACCATCGTAGCCATAGCGCACAATCGGGTTATCCGGCGCGTTATTCATCCCCGCATATTCCACCGTAAGAATCTGATGACGCCCGTTGTAGGTCATTCGCGTGCTAAAATCCTTCCACGCGCTCCGGGACCGCCCGTCCGAGACTCTCCAGACGCGATCGAGACTGTCGTAGGTGTATTCCTTCCGGGCGTCCCAGCCATCGATCGAATTGGACTCGCGCTGGAGAAGGCCACGGGCATCGTAAAAGTAAGTGACAACCGCGCCGCTGGGCAGAGTGTGGCTGGTGACCTGGTTAAAGTTATTGTAGGCGAAAATTTCCGCGCTCCCATCCGGGTAATCGATTCGCGCGACGCGCCGCCGAGAATCCCGTGTGTAAATCGTAGTCTGATTCCGTTCGTCCGTGTGACTAAAGAGCCAATGATTGAAAGGATTGTGGATCAGGAGTGGGTCTCGTGCCTCCGAGTTGCCGGCGTTAGTGCGGTCATAATAGCTGGCGCTGCCATCTGCTCCGGTGTGGTGGATTTCAGTCGGCTGCCCGCTCCCATCCGCATAAACAAACCGGCTGTGAATATTGCGCCCATCCCACACATCGCTGGGCTCGTTGCCGCCCCGTTGGCGCTCAAAAGGAGGGTTCGGAGAGTTGGTAAAATCGGTCAGCCTGACTAACTGATAGCCCGCGCTGTTTACCTCCGTTGACTGGGTGGAGCGGCCAAAGTTAAAAAAGCGCCAGGCGCCGAATCCGCTGGTTTCCGAGCGCGTCCCGGTAAAACAACCGATGACGAAACTGGAGACAGTGATTCCAGTGTCGCCGCTTTTTTCCGCACTAATCGCGCTCTCCGGGGCGAGATAATAATCGAATTTAGCACCTTCGTAGGCCTCCGGCGGGTGGTCCTGGATTTGGCAGGCGCTTCCGCGGTAGGTATAGCGGATCTTCGTCATGGCTCCGGCATAGTGTGGGTCTTGAGCGACCTTGAGCAAGGGAACGGCTGAATCGTTCGTGCTACAGGGGTAGTCTCCGTAACAATTGGCATAGGTATAAACCGCCTGCGCGCCTTCCGGGTAATCCACGGTGCTCAGCGTCAACCAAACCGCGCCCGGAATATCGGGGTATTGATAGATAACCGTTTGTGAGCCACCAGACCCACCGTTGCTCACGCTGTGGATGGCCCACCCGAGGTTCCCGTAGCTGCTCCACTCAATGTTCAGAGACCGGCCGCCGTCCTGTGTCACCGTCCTGAGGTGACCGTTGCCATCGTAATCAAGTTGCGTGCGCAGGCCGTGGGGGTCAAAGACCTCAGTGGCATAATAAACCGATGGGCCATTGATGAAATGGACCGCGCCGCCATCGGCCAGATCGAGCCAGAACTGCGAGCCATCCGGCGCCATGTCTCTTAGTAAATCGTGCACCGACCCGCCAATGAGAAATCCGTTTTGCTCCGCGGCTGTGTAGGGCGGGCCGTATTGCCAGGGGGTGAACTGTCCTACGTGTCCTTGGTTGGAACGGGTGATTTTATATCTGTTGGCGTGACCGTCTGGAAAAGTGATCGTTATTGCAGTAGTGAAGATTTCTTCACTGTTGTCGTCCATCGGGTCTATCTTTTCGCTTGTATCCTCTTCGTAGGCATACCAACCCCAGGAATGGGACCAGCCGGAGAAGCCAAAGTCGGTCGGTAGCTGCGCGTAGGGATTGTCATGGTCGTTGGGAATTGAGTTCCAGTAGCGGGTAAAATCCAGACCGTAGACCCCCAGCGCCCCCGGAACATGGAGATCGTTGACGATGCGAGTGGCATTGCCACTGTGAGCATCGTACGAAGCGCCAGTAGTAACCTGCGCTTTGAGCGCTCCAGTATTTCCCTCAGGATTCTCATCCGGTGTGGCGGCGGGTGTCTGCGCTACGACCGAACCGGCGCCGAGACCAACGAGACAAATACCAGCAAGAAAAAGCAGCTTCTTCATCGCGCGCCCGCCGCGGTTGCGTTTTCGTTCGCCTGCACCTTTGCCAGAGAATTACGCGACAAGGGCAGCGTCGTCATCAGCCCGCCACAGTGGAAGGTTAGATGAGCCCGCGGCGCATTCTCCAGCAGGCGCACCGTCACCACGCATTCTCCGGTCGGCCGGACCTGCAAAACTTCCGTAGGTGGATCGAGAATGGCGCCTTTACCCGGTCTCACGACAACCGTTTTGCCCCGAGCCAGCGGATCGAATTGCAGCCGCACCATGACCGGCTGGTTATCGGCGATAAAGGCAGGCGCGACATATCTGCCATGGCGCAATGGCACCTGAGGCGATAGCGCGCCCGCGCGCCAGACTTCCACGATAGGAGTCAAGCGCTGGATTTCGGCGGCGGAGGGTGCTGAAGAAGGTTGCGCCAGAAGCGGAAGCGGCGGCGGCGGCAAGATCAGCGCAGGGTTAGGCGCCGGGGGCACCGGCGGCGGCGACACTGCCGGCGGGGCGCTCCCGGTCGGTTGAACTGCCGGAACCGGCGGCACCGATGGGGGCGGTAACGGTGGCGGAGTACTATTCGAAACGGGGGGAAGGGTTGGGTTGGGATTCGGAAGCGGCGGCGCCTGCCCTTGCAATGAATCGTTCGATGCCGTCAAAACGCTGACGCACCATACCAGGCAGAGGAACCTGCGAGGGGACATGAACCCGAATTAAAGCCAAAGAGAGATATCGCAGGCAAGAACTTTTTGTTCCGAGCGCTGCTTCGCGACCGTTAAAGCGTCTCGGTTTGGCTCGAAAGCGACCTTCTTTGATCTGAAACAGAGTCGGTTTGCCTGCAAACAGAGTCGCTTTTTCCTAAGAGCGATTTGCTTCGATCTCGAACGGACTTGCTTTGACGCAAAAGCGGCTCGCTTTGACCACAAACAGACTTGCTTTGCCTGCAAGCAGAGTCGGTTTTTTCTAAAACCGAGTTGCTTTGACCTCGACACGACTTGCTTTGACGACAAACAGAGTCGTCTTACCTCCAAAGCGAGCTGCTATCCGAGTAAAGCGTCCTGCTTTTAGGGAAAACAGAGTTGCTGGCACGGAAAGGAGACCCGATTTTTTGCTTTGACGGATGGCTCCGTTTGTCCAGCATATCTCTCGGGAGACGGCAAAACCTATTCGCCAGCGGCTGGCGGCTATTCTTTCGAAGCCGTGCGCTCGTGAGAGGGCCCTCGTTCGGCCAATGCCAGCTTGACGCGTGAGCGTTCGGGGAGGATCGGCTCGCAGCCAGCCTTGAGACGTTCTGGTCGTCGCGCCAAGCCGCGTAATCTCCGGCCGTGATGGAATGCCGGCTGCTTAATAACGCAGATTGTGTGGGATCGCTTCACGCCCACCTCTATCCCAATCCATGAATTCCGAACCTGAACAGATCGATCAACGGTGGCTGCCGAACGCGGCGCTCTTTGCGAAAATGAGAATTGTCGTGATCGATGACGAGCCGGCGAATGTCGCTCTGCTGGAGGCGATGCTCGCCGAAGGCGGTTACACCCGCGTCAAAGCGGTGACCGATTCTCGCCTGGCCATGGAGACCTGCGTCAGCTTCGAGCCCGACCTTGTCCTGCTCGACCTGATGATGCCGCATGTGGACGGCTTTACGGTTCTCGAATCGCTTCGGGCTGCCGCTGGCGAAAGCTTCCTGCCCATCATCGTCCTCACGGCCGATGCAAACGAAACGACCAAGCTCCGAGCCCTGCGCGCCGGCGCGACCGATTTCCTTCTCAAGCCTTTCGACCAACTCGAAGTGCTCCTTCGCATGAGTAACCTGCTCGAGACGCGACGGCTCCACTTGCAGCTCGACATGCAGCTTGCCGCCTACGCCGACGCCGTCCGCGAAAGGACGTCCGAGCTTCGCGAAGCTCAACTGCAGTTACAGAAGACCGAATGCTAGTAGGCTGCGCCGGTGAGCGTGAAGGTCACGGGGCATGTCACCGAGGAAACGGTCCCCGGCCTGAAACGCCACCGCTTGAATCCAGTCACCGCGGCATTATCCAGGAACGGGCTGCCGGTTGTCTTCGAAAGGGAGGCGCTGGTTATGTTGCCGGTGACGGGATCAACTGTCATGACGACGATTCCATCACCGGTGATCTTCTGCCGTCTTGCTTCATAAGGATACTCTGGCCGCGGAGCGCTGACGGCAAACACCTTCGCCGATGACAAAGGCAATGAGCCAGGATGAGTGTTGGTGTTTGGTCTTACGATCGGCGTGAACTTGCTGGCCTGTCTTCGCACGGGCGGAGGAGTGGATCGCTCCTCTGGAAACGACTGCTCAGTCGGAGGAGGAGTCGGCAGCGGATCGGATAAGTCTGTCGGTGGATCAGGAATCCGTTCGGCTGGCTCCAACGCTACCTCAGTCGGTTCGCCCGAGAAGTTGGGCGGACCGGCCGGGGTTGGACTGTGATTGTTAGCGAAACCAAGAGCAGCCAGATGAATCACTGTCGCGGCGCCCAAGGCCACCCCGAGACGCCATTTATGTTGCGACTGGTAGAGTAAAGCTCGTGTCATAACTAGTCCTTTCACCAGTCAGACACGCGAAAGCTTGGGAACTTAAGGTGCAACTCCCAGGACCCTCAAGCTTGCCCTCTCCCTCAGGGAGAGGAGAAATCCAAGGAGCGGCGATTTCCAAATCGCCGACCCACCGACACGGCGGTTTAGAAACCGCCGCTCCTTGAAGCCAGTTCCTTCTCCCTGAGGGAGAAGGTTAGGATGAGGGTCAAAGAGGCTGCGCATTTCCTACCAGATCCGCACGCGCGCTTTCGGGTCTACGAACAACTTCTCCTCGGGCTTCACCTTGAAGGCGTCGTACCAGGCGTCGATGTTTCGCATCACACCGTTGACTCGATATTGCCGCGGCGAATGCGGATCGCTCACGACTTGGCGGCGGACTGCATCGTCGCGCAACTTGCCGCGCCACGCCTGCGCCCAGCCCAGGAACACACGCTGCTCGCCGGTCAGTCCGTCGATTACCGGCGCCGCTTTGCCTTTAAGCGACGCGCGATAGGCATCGAGCGCGATCACCACTCCACCGAGATCGGCAATGTTCTCGCCCATGGTCAGCTCGCCGTTCACCTTCGCGCCGGGTAACGGCTCGAACTTGGAATACTGATCGCCCAGGACTTTGGCCCGCGCTTCAAAGGTCTTGGCGTCCTCCGCCGTCCACCAGTCGTTGAGCTTGCCTTCCGCGTCGAACTTGCGGCCCTGGTCGTCGAACCCGTGCGTTAGCTCGTGACCGATCACGGCACCGATGGCACCGTAGTTCACCGCCGGATCGGCGTTGGCATCGAACATGGGCGGTTGGAGAATGCCCGCCGGGAAAACAATGTCGCGCAGCGAACCGTTGTAAGCGTCATTCGTCTGCGGAGTCATGCCCCAGTCCGACATGTCCACCGGTCCCGGCAGTCGCTGGACGTAGAACGCCCAATCGGCGACCGCGGCCCGGCGCACATTACCGATGAGATCGTCGTCGCGAATCTCAACGCCGGAGTAGTCGCGCGGCTTATCCGGATAACCCACCTTGATGTTGTAAGTATCGAGCTTCTTCAACGCCTGCGCCTTGGTCGCTTCTCCCATCCAATCGAGACCTTTGATACGCTCGTGCATCGCGATCTTCAGGTTTGCGACCAGCTCTTCGATCTTCGCCTTTGCCGCCGGCGGAAAGTATTTCGCGCTGTAGAGTTGGCCCACCGCCCAGCCGAGATTGCCGAACCGATCATAACGATCTCCAGCCCCGTAGTCACCACCGCTTACCGCCTGCACTCCACGCTTCCACCGGACCTTTTGTTCCGCCTGGCCGGAGAGTGTCTTGTTCCGCATCTCGAACAAGGCATCGACGAAAGCTTTCGAAAGATAAGGGGCCGCGTGATCGGCGATGTTGAAAGCCTGCCACGCTTGCAGTGTTTCCAGCGATGTCTTGTCGAAGATGTCCGCGATTTTCGGGAACGCCGACTTTTCTCCCACCACCACTCGCTCGACCTTCCCGAGGCCGGCCTCGGCAAGGAATGGTCGCCACGCAAACTTCGGCGCGAGCGTTTCCAGCTCAGCGATCGACATGGCATTGTAAGTCGCGATCGGATCCCGCTGCTGGGTCTTAGTCCAACTGGCATCCGCGATCTTCGTTTCGAAGTCGACCACTTCGGCCGCGCGCTTGTCCGCGTCCGGCCACTCCAATAACCGAAGCAGTTGCGCCGCGTAAGCCTGATACTTCTCCTTCTTCGCCGCGAAATCCGGCTTCAGGTAGTAGTCGCGGTCCGGCAGGCCAAGTCCCGCTTGCCCGAGATAGACCGCGTAGTGCTTGGGATCCTTGATATCGACATCGATGAAAATGCCGAAGATCCCGCCGTGGAAATCGGCGTTCTGCCGCCCCATCAATGCCGCCAGCGCCTCGCGGGTCTTGGCTGATTGAATCTCGGCCAGCTTGTCCTTGAGCGAAGAAGCACCGGCCTTCTCGATCCGCGCCTCGTCCATGAACGATTTGTAAAATTCGCCTACCTTGCCTTCGATCGTCGCCGGCTTTGGTTCCGCCTTCTTCGCATTCTCTTCCATCAGATCATGGAGCCGTTGCTCGGTCAGGTCGCTCATCGCCAGTCGCAGGCTATAGGCCGCTTTGTCCGCAGGAATTTGGACCCGGTCCAGCCAGGCGCCGTTCGCGTAGCGGAAGAAATCGTCGCCCGGCTTGGACTTCAAATCGGCACCGGCGGCATCGAAACCCCAGGCGCCATATTGCGGTTTGCCCTCGGTTTCAGCCCGGGAACCGGAGACCGCCAAAGTTACGATGGAAAATATTGCAGCGACCAGGAATCTCATAGCGCCCGAGATTAGCGCGATCAGAAATGGGAGCAAACGGATTCCGAACGCACATCCTGGTTCGCAATCCACAGGGGAACGGTGCTCTCCGAAGCGCGTTCTCATGTGATTTGATTTCCAGAGCCCGCTCTTCGATGCTTCCTGTCAACCCTTGGAGAGTGCCCCAAATTATGAACATCCCGATGCTTGCTGCGATCGATCCGACCTGGCTCCCCTGGCTCCCCTGGCTCGGCGGAGCGGTCCTTCTTCTCTTCCTGCTTTTCTTTCTGCCGCGCTTGCTCGGTATCGTTTACATCCCACATACCCAGGTTGGGACGATCGAGAAAATCTGGAGCGGGAAAGGCTCGCTTAAGGAAGGGCAAATTATAGCACGCAACGGTGAGGCAGGATTTCAAGCCAGGTTTCTGCGCGGCGGAATTCATTTCGGGCTTTACCCATGGCAGTACCGCATTCACAAGGAGCCGCTGGTCGTAGTAGGCGAGGGGAAGATGGCTTACGTCTATGCGCGCGACGGTGTGCCGCTGGAGCCGACTCAAACCTTGGGCAGGAACGTTGCTGCGAACCATTTTCAAGATGCCGTAAAGTTTCTTGAGTCGGGCGGACAACGCGGACGCCAGCGCGGGATTCTGCGAGAGGGCGTTTATGCGATCAACCTGGCGCTCTTCGTCGTCATTAGCGACGAGCGAGTCTTCTCGGGGCCTGTGCGCGAAGCGGCGGAACGTTATGAGTCCTGGAAAGCGCAACTGGCTTCCTTGCAGGCCTTCGACCCGGTCGTGATAGGTTCGGCCGCGAGAGGCCGCGGCCGTGATCGTGTGAGTTTGACCGATGGGATCGCGAGCGAGGCTGGGTCAAAGGAGCCGCAGGCAGTCGCAGGCACTGACTTTAATCCGGACGTCGACACGATAGGCGTGGTCAGCATTCAGGATGGACCTACCATCCCTTCTGGCGAAATCATCGCCCCGGAAGTGAAGTCGCCCGATGGCTCGCGGGATCATAATTACTTCCAGGATCCTGAAGCTTTCCTGGAACTGGGCGGGCGGCGCGGCAAACAACTGCAAGTCCTGACGGACGGGACATTTTTCATTAACCGGTGGTTTGGAACGGTGGAAATTAAGGCGAAGACTTTGATCCCGATTGGTTATGTGGGCGTGGTGGTTTCCTACTACGGCGGATCGGGCAGCGATACGACCGGTGACGCTTTCCGTTATGGCGAGCAAGTCGAAGCGGGAAAGCGCGGTGTTTGGCGCTCAGCTTTGGCCCCCGGCAAGTATGCGCTCAACCCTTATGCGGTGAAGGTCGAGCTGGTTCCGACGATCAATTTCGTTCTCCGCTGGATCAGTGGCCGGACGGAGGCGCATCGCTACGATGAGAATCTCACCAGCATAGATTTGATCACGGCCGATGGTTACGAACCGTTTCTGCCTTTGTCCTTGGTCCTTCATATCGATTACCAGAAGGCGCCATCGGTCGTGCAGCGTTTTGGTGACGTGAAGCGGCTTATCACTCAAACGCTCGATCCGATTCTGACCGCTTACTTCCGCGACGTCGCGCAGACATCTAACATGCTCGACTTGCTGACTAAGCGAGAGGAAATCCAAAAGGAGGCGACCGAAGCCCTCGGAGAGCGTTTCAAGAACTACGACATCAACGTCGTGGCGGTCTTAATCGGGCGGCCCGAGTCGGAAGCCGTCGTAGGCGAAGGGGACCCAATTGATGTCCTGTTCGATCAGTTGCGACTCAGAAGGCTGGCCGACGAACAGCGGACCACATTTAACAAACAGGAGGAAGCGGCCCAGCAGCAGGTGAAGCTGAATCAAGCACAAGCGAAGGCCCAAAGGCAAACCGAGTTGACCCAAAGTGCGATTGCGATCGAGATCGCGGCCAACAAGGGCCAGGCCGAATTTGCCGAAGCGGAACAGTTAGCCAAGAAGCAAGTCACCCTGGCGGAAGGCGAGGCGCGCTCGAAAGAGCTTATCGGCAAAGGCGAATCGTCCCGTATAGCTCAAGTGGGTCTTGCGGAAGCGGCCGTTACGTTGCAAAAAGTAGGCGCGTACCGCGATCCTCGTCTCTACGCCCTGAACATCTTTGCCGAACAATTTTCAAAAAGCGTGCAGCCGCTAGTCCCCCAGCGTCTGTTCATTAGCGGAGGTGCTGGCAAAGGCGAAGGTCAGACTGGGGGCAGTGTCTTGGAGACTTTATTGAACTTACTTCTGAGTGAGAAAGCCGGGATCAATCTTCAGGAGAACGCAGCTACATCCAAGCCGCTCGAAGAGTTTATCCGGCAATTCACGGCGGGTGCCTCATCAGGTGGAAGTAAATCGAATGGGCCGGCTGAGTCCGCTTCATCGACAGCTAGCGGAAAGAAGCCCGCGGCGGGATAAATCCGGCTAGCCGACTTCGACGCCGTTCCAAAAGGCGACGTAGTTCTTGATGTTGGCTGCGGCCGGCTTCGGGTCGGGGTAGAACCAGGCGGCGTCCTTGTTGATCTCGCCGTTCACGACCAAGTCGTAGTAACTGGCTTCGCCCTTCCATCCGCACGTCGTGTGGATCTCGCTTTCGGTAAAATGCGTGCGGTCGATCGAGTCGGGCGGGAAATAGTGATTGCCTTCCACCACGATGGTCTGCTCGCTCTCGGCCAGAGTTGTTCTGCGCCAGGTGGCTTTCATTTGCCAGTTATTCTGGAGTCGAGCCGAACCATTTCTTTTGCAGCTCGTCCATGAAGCCGCGCTCATTCAGGGCCAGCAACGCGCGGTTGATCGGAAGCCGCAATGGACTGTCCTGTTGAAGCCCAATCCCGTAAAACTGTTTCTCGAACGTCGGGCCCACCAGCCGAAGGCGTGTTCCGGTTCTTTTCGAGAGATAGTAGCGAAGAACCGGCGCATCATAGACGACCGCCTTTAACTCACCGGAGTTGAGGGCAGCGACCGCGCTCGGAACATCGGGGTAAGGCGAGACCTTTGCCTTGTTCTTGCGGAGCCAGGACTCAGCGGTGCTGCCCGCGATCGTGCCGACTTTCACGCCCGGCAAATCGCCCGGGCCGCTGATGTCGCCGGTCAGACTCTTCACGGTCATTTCTGTCGTCACGACCGCGGTGAAGTAGGCGATGAGGATGATGCTGGCTACCATCCAGAGAATGGCCAGGAGCCGCGCGGGCACGCCCATGGGTCCTTTGGCTTCGCATCCGCCGGAGAGCAGCATGCTATTAGTCCACCAAAAGGATTCCCATACTCCGGCGCCATAAGCTTCCGGGTACATCTCCGCGTTCTTTCGCCGCTCGAACCACCACACCAAATGCGAGATGACGAGCATGACGAGAAGCAGGCCACCTACGACCTTCACGGTTGTCCAGCTCAAAAAGGTCCGCGCTAAATTCGCGCTCAGGCTTCCGCTGCCTTGGGTATTCGTGGCCACGAGAATTTGAAGGCCGGAATCATAATACGGCTGGGAAAAATCCATGAACGCGTGGCGCTCGGCGGTAATGCTGATCGCGGCGATGGCGACATCGGCCTGACGATTCTTCAGCGTGTCGAGCATTTGCGGAACGGTCTCGACATTTCGCGTCTCGAATTGGAAACCGGCTTCCTTGGCCACGGCTTCCCAGAGATCGATGCTAAAGCCCATCAGCTTCCCGTTCTCGGTAAAGGAAAACGGCTGCACCGGCTTCGTCACGACCCGGATTTTTTGCTGGGCGAACGCGGAACCGGCAAGGAAGCAACCGCACGCGATGGCGACGATGATCCAGCGGTAGCTTCTATTCACCCCGAAGGGATAAGTCTGTCCGGCCCGTCGTGTCAATCACCGCGGCTGCATGCGCCGCTTCTTCTGTAGCCGCTTCGCTGTGCGAAGCGCGAGAGTTGCATTGCATGCACCGACGCCGCCCAAGGGCGGCGGCTACAGAAGAGATGCGCTGCTCCGTGCTGATGCTAGATTCACCCGTGGCAGAATCCGAAAAAACGAAACCCGAAGACGAGGCTCGCGCGCGAAAGAAGGAGAGCGAGACCGAAGAGACCGGTGCGGTGCAGCCGTCATCGGAAAAAATTCCCGAGGGCGCCGATAATTTGCGCCGTCGCGCGGATTGGTTCCAAAAGCGGACTGGGAAAACGGAGTAAGCTTTCTTCTGTAGCCGGGGGCCCTGTGGGCCGCGTGAGAGCGAACGTGGCCTGATCCCCACGCTTCGCATAGCGAAGCGGCTACAGGAATCGCATTCGCAGCGCTAGTTCGCGCCGCGCACCTTCAGCCGCCAAAGACTCCGGCCATAAGTCGCGGTGGTCAGCGTCCCGGCGCCTTGATGGAAGACGAGGTCGACGCACATCGTATTAGGCAGATTGCGTTTCAGGCTGCTCCAGGTTCCACCAAGATCGTGCGAGACGTAAACCCCTGCGTCGCTCCCGACGTACACCGTCCGCGGATCATCCGGCGAAACGACCACCGCGTGATGCGGCACATCCGGGAGCCGGCCACCATCGACATCGTTCCAGTGCGCGCCGCCGTCATCGGAGCGAAAGACATGCGAGTTCCCGAAGTTCGCGACCGTTGCGAAAAGGACATTCGCTTTCGTCGGACTCGATTCCAAACGCGTGATCGTCACTCCCGGCAGTTCCGGTCCCGCCATGTTCGGGCTCCAGGTCGTGCCGCCATCGAGGCTGCGAAAGAAACCGCCGTTCTCGGTCGCGACATAGATTCGTTGCGAATCCGCCGGCGCCACTTCGATGGCGCTGATCGCGCTGCCATCGAGAGAAGCCGAAACCGCCTTCCACGTATCGCCGTCATCCTTCGAACGCCACACTCGGGTGGAACCGGTGAACACTGTTGCCGGCTTGTTGGGATCGAGCGTGATGTAGACCATCCAGACGCTTCCCTTTTCGCTGTCCGACGCCGGCGGCGAGACGTCGCGCGACTGCTGCCCGCGAAAGCGGAAGATGTTCATGTTGTAATAAGAGGCGTAGACCTGGTTCGCCTTCGCCGGGTGGTAAACCATCCAGCCGCCATCGCCGCCAAGGATTTCGAAATGATCGTTGCTCCCGCCGGTCGTTGTCACCAGCGTGCCGTTGTCCTGGGCGCCGCCGCCGAAACTCAGCGGATCGCTCGGCGCCACGTCGAGGTCGTAATACATCGTGCACCCGAGGCCGACACTGCGGTTTTGCCAGGTGCCGCCGCCATCATCACTCACATCCATGCCGCCATCGTTGCCATCGTAAACGCGGCCCGGCAGCGCCGCCGGCATGAGCAGCGCATGATGATCGGCATGTGCGTAATCCGGCTTGCCGCGGTCCGCGTCCCAGCGCGTGACCTTTTGCCACTTGGTGCCGCCATTGGTCGTTAGGTGCAAATCCACCCCGCCGCAGAGCACGTAGTTCGGATCGGTGGGATGAACCACGATCGAATTGCCGTAGGTCATCTGCCCTTCTTTGGCGAAATGAGTGCCGGCGATGCTCTTCCAAGTGTTACCGCCGTCGCTCGTGCGGAAGATGCCGAGCACATTCTCGCTCGTGGCGGCGACTTGAAGGTAGAGGACGTTTGGATCGGATGGCGCCAGCGCGATGATGGAGCGATTGAACTGGGCCGGCGCCGGCAAACCATTCGTTAGGTGCGACCAGGTCGCGCCCCCATCCGTCGAGCGCCAGATTCCGTTGCTCACCCCCTGGGCCGTGAACGTGGCGAAAATTCGTTGCGGCTGCGTCGGATGAAAAACGATCGAGTGACACCAATAGTTCTGGGCCGAGATGAAAGTCTCGCGCGTCCAGGTCTTGCCTGCGTCGCGCGAAGTATACATCCCGCCAAATCCGTGTTCCTGCGGGCTGACCTTGCCGAACCCAATCCCGCCGATCCGAATGTGATCGGGGTCGTGCGGATCGATCGCGATTACCCCGATGCGACTCGGGATTCCCGCTTTGTCCGAGGAAGCGAGCAGCGTCCAGGTCTTGCCGCCGTTCGTTGTGCGGTAAATTCCGACGCCCGCGTAGGAATCGGCGGAGAGATTGGCTTCGCCGGTTCCGCAATAGAGGATTTTCGGATTTGTCGGATGAATCGCGAGCGAGCCGACGTTGAGCACGTCTTGCAAATGCCAGAGCGCTTTCCAAGTCCGGCCCGCATCCGTGCTTTGCCAGACGCCGCCGCCCGCCGCTCCGGCCCAGATCCGATTCGGTTTTGCCGGATCGCAGACCAGACTCGTGATGCGGCCGCCGATATTAGTCGGCCCAATATTTTCCCATTGCGCCGTTCCCGGGGCCGGCGCGAATTCCTTCTCCGCCCGCGCGCGCTCGGCCACCAGTTTTCCCACGCATGCCTCGCGGAGTGGCCATGACGCCCGCGCCTGGAACCAGACGGCGCGCCGTTTGTGATTGCGCGAGATGTGCCCGAGTTTCCCCTGGAGCTTGTTCTTCCGCGGTCCCGGAGCGAGCTGCGCATTCGTCTGTTGTGGTTTTCGCGACACCGGCTTGGCCTTTTTGCCGCGCGATTTCGTTGCCGTCTTCTTAGTGCGCTTAGCCACGGCGGTACCCTCCGGTTTTCACGCTGCCTTCAATGTCGGAGGGACGTGCTTCCGCACGTCCCACTCGTTCACGGTAATCGCTGAGAAGTCGGACGTGCGGAAGCACGTCCCTCCGGTGATGGGTGAGTTGCCACGCCTTGCTCAACACCCAACTGAACACGTACCAGGTCGCGAGAAACGCCAGGCACTCGATGGTGAATGAATGAAATCGATAAAACATTTCGGCAACGACAAGCGCGCAAGTGCCGGCCGGCAGTTCCTGTGCCGCCAGCCGCAGTCCGCGCGATCTGGTGAGGTAATACATGGGAGTTCTCCTAGGGTTGTGTGAGGGATGAGGGATGAAGGGAAATCGGGGAGGGAATCATGCTGCGGCAAAGCCGGCTGGCATGTCAAAACAATAAGTGTCGTTAGGCCGCAGCCCTGTCTATGGCGCTTTCAAAATTGGGATGATCTCGATCTGGATGGGTTGGCCGGTGACTTCGATGTCTTTGTCGCCGACGTAGACGTCGATCTCGGAGCGGACGCCGAACTTGCCTTCCTGGTAGATGCCTGGCTCGATGGAAAAACAAACGCCGGCGGTGATGAAACGCGAATCGCGCGTCTCGAAGTTATCGATGTTCACGCCGTTGCCGTGGCCTTCCTCGCCGATCGAGTGGCCGGTGCGATGGGTGAATTGTTCGCCGTACCCGGCGCGCTTGATCACGCCGCGCGAGACATCGTCGACTTCCGCGCCGTGAATTCGTTTTCCTTCACGCACATTTTTGCGGACGAATTCCGTCGCGGCATCCCGCGCTTCCCGGACGATGTTGAAGATGCGGACGTATTCTTCCGGCACGGTGTCTCCGACGAAGCCGGTCCAGGTCTGGTCGGTGTAGATCGCGCCCGGCTGGCGGAGTTTGCCAACGATATCGAGCAGGACGAAGTCGCCGCGCTTGATCGGCGACGCCGTCTCGCGCGTTGGGAAATAATGCGGGTTCGCGGTATTTGCGTTCACGGCGACGATGCCGTCCTCTTTCGTCATTCCTTCCTCGTCGAGCCGCCGCGAGATGAATTGCTGGATGTCGTATTCGGTGATCGGCTTTTCAGCGCGAATGCTCCGGCCGATCTCGGCGAATGCTTCCATCAGGACGCGGTGCAATTTGTCGGACGCGTCGATGTGCGATTGCTTTTGGGCCGGGGTCAGGACCGCTTCGAATTGCTGGACCAGTTCCGCGCTGGTGACGACTTGGACGCCAAACGACCGGATTAGTTCCACCGTGCCGGCATCGACTCGTGAGATGTAAGGAATGTCGTTGTTCGGCGAATATTGCATCGCGACTCGTTTCTCGACGTGGTTCCGAGGGCGACTCTCGGCCGGTCCATGGATGGCGCCGGCGACGAGCGCACGCTGTTCTTCCCAGCCTCGGTAGATGACGCGCTGGCCCGGGAGCGCGTCGAGCTTCGCCCGCTCAATCGAATGAACGATCTTCGTTGGTTCGCCGGTAGCGGGAATGAAATAGAACCAGCGCCGCGAACCGGAGGCGTGGTCGCCCAATCTCAAGATGCGCGCCGCGAGCGGATCGCTCCCGCGGAAATCGTAGAAGAGCCAGCCGTCCAATTTCGCGGCCTGGAGCGCCTTTTGGATTTCAGCGACCCGTTCGGCAGGAGTGGGCTCGGCACGCATGGGTGATGGAAAGATCGAATAAAGAGCGAACGCTGCCACCGCAAAGAATCGCGTCGGTTTCATAGAGGCATGCAGATTACGCCATGCAGGTGCGGGTCTTCAATGCGGAGCTTTCGCCCATTCCTCTCGCGCAATGGCCCTCATCCTAACCTTCTCCCTCAGAGAGAAGGAACTTTCGGGGAGCGGTGTCGGCATTCATTGTTGCGTTGTCATTTTGAGCGGAGCGAAGCGCAGTCGAAAAATCTCTAGCTTCCGCGAGCGTCAGCGAGGAGAGGCAAAGTGAGAGATCCCTCGACAAGCTCGGGATGACAACGAAAGCTTCCTCTCCCTAAGGGAGAGGGGAGGGTGAGGGTCAGCAAGGGACGCTCCGCAGGCAGAATCCGTTCGGGAGCCCGTAGTTGACCGCTACTCCCGATTCCGATCTAATGCCGGCCAATCTAACAAAAGGAACCTATGAAAAAGCTAATCGCACTTGCCCTGGTCACACTCTTCGCCACTTCCGCCGCTGTGCTGGCGGCGGACAAAGACGCCCTTGTCATGGCGGAGAAGAACGCCTGGCAAAATATCAAGGACAAGAAGTGGGACGACTTTAAAAAGATCTTCTCCGCCGATTTCCGCGGCGTTTATGCAAGCGGCATCAATAAGCTCGACAAGGAGATGACCGAGGTGAAGACGCTCGACCTGAAATCGTATACCCTGGGCGAAATCGACGTCGTCTTCATCGACAAGGATGCTGCGTTGCTCACCTATCCGGTGACGTTCGAAGGAACTGAAGGCGGCAAAGATGCCTCCGGCAAAATGAACGCGGCGTCGATCTGGAAAAAGGAAGGGAACGACTGGCGTTGCGTCTTCCATACCGACATGAAGGCCGAATAGCGCATCCATTGATCTTTTGTAGGGCGGGCGCGCCGCCTGCCGCAGGTACCAATCGCGGCCAGCGAAGCGCTCGCCCTACAATCGTCGCCCCTGATAACCCAATGGCTAAATATCTTGTCGTCAGCACCAGCGGAAATCCGGATAGCAACAGCCGCCGGATGGGCCGGATTGCTTTTGCGCATTTGGAAAAGGCGAAGGTCCAGGGTGCGTGGCTCGACATCAGCGAGCTGGGTTTGCCCTTGTGTGACGCCGATAAGTGTTATACCCAACCAGCCGCCCAGAAGGTAAGCACGGCGGTCGAATCCGCGGACGGCATTCTGATTGCGACCCCGATCTATAATTACGATGTCGCCGCCGCGGCCAAGAATTTCGTCGAGCTGACCGGCAGTGCCTGGGAAGACAAGGTAGTCGGGTTTCTTTGCGCCGCGGGGGGCATGAACAGCTACATGTCGGTCATGGCGTTCGCCAACAGCCTTATGCTCGATTTTCGCTCCGTCATCATCCCGCGTTTTGTCTATGCCACCGGCCGCGCCTTCGAAGGCGACGAGTTAAAGGACAAGGAAGTCGGCCAACGGATCGCGGAGCTCGCAGACGAGCTGGTTCGCTTCACGGAAGCGTTGCGCGGCTAGGCGATCGAGATTACAGCCGTGACTGAGCCAGCCGCGAGAGTCTGGAAGAAGATCGCGCTCTTTTACGCGCTCACTCTTCTCTTCAGCAATGTCTTCAACGCTTTCGTCCTGTTCGGGGGTCGAATGGACGCCGGCAATTTGCTCTATGTCACCGGCGCAATGTGGAGCCCCGGCCTGGCCGCGCTCGCCACGAAAAGATTTTTTCGGGAACCGATCGCCGATCTCCCCTGGAAGTGGGGCGGCGCGCGCCCTGCCTGGCTCGCTTACCTTATTCCACTGGCTTATGCCTTGCCCGTCTATCTCATCGTCTGGCTCACACCGCTCGGCGGGTTCCTTGACGCCGATTTTCTCAAACGCACTGCCGAACAATTCGGCTGGTCGAACCTGCCTCCAACACTCGTCCTGGTCTTGTTCGTAATTTTCACCGCCACGCTGGGCCTTGTCGGCAAAACTTCGCGCGCGCTCGGCGAAGAGATCGGTTGGCGCGGTTTTCTGGTCCCGGAATTAAACAAGGTCGTCGGCTTCACCGGAGTGGGATTGATCAGCGGCCTGATGTGGGCCGTCTACCATTTCCCCGTGTTACTCTTTGCCGACTACAACAAAGGCGCACCCGCCTGGTACAGCCTCATCTGCTTCACTTTCATGGTCGTCGCCGACAGCTTCATCATGGCCTGGCTAACTCTCCGTTCCAAAAGCCTTTGGCCCGCCGCCATCTTCCACGGCAGTCACAACCTTTTCATCCAATCCATCTTCACCCCGCTCACCCGCGACACCGGCCCCACCAAATACATCATCGACGAATTCGGGCTCGGCCTCGTCATTACCATCGCGATTGGCGCCTTCCTGGTCTGGCGTTCGTTCGCGCGGCCCGAGCCTACTCAGTAGCCAGTTCTTCTCCTCCGCCTCTAGCGTTGCGGAAACAAGGACTAGGACGTAGATCAAATCGGTTAGGTGTTTGGCGGGCAATCGTCACGACCTAGTCCCGTGGGAGCGATAGGACAATAAACGGTGGATCTGGACTTTCCGTCTTTCATGGCTTTAACGTCAAACAAGCTCGTCGAGTCCGAAAGCGTTTTAGTCTCGCTGCAATGTCTCGCGAAACGGCTTTACCGTCATCGGGGGAATGGCAAAAGGGCTGGAACTTCGCGCTGAAAACGCTCGTAGGATGCCCCAAAGGCTGTGACTAGCATTTCCTCCTCAACCCGGATTCGGTAGGTGTAGGCTGTAATCGTCGCGACTAGTGTCGCCAGGAAAACCACAGTGTTGCCGGAGGCCAAGCCCAAGCCGTTGAGACAAAGGAGAGAACCAAGATAACCTGGATGCCGAACCAGCTTATACGCACCGCCACGCTCGACCAGGTGACCTTCATCCACGCGCAACGTTCGGGTATATCGGTGCCGCAAGGTGAGAAGTGCCCATAACCGCAAGAGCAGCCCGGTCACCCCGAGCCCGACACCGACCCACGCAATCAGCGGCATGCCCGGCAGGGTGGCGGGATCGCGCAGCCAAAGGGGCAGAGTGCGCAGAAGCGCGGACCTCTCTCCACGCATTGCAAGGATGAAACCGATCACCGGCACGCATGACGCGATGGAAACCGCGATCGTGCTCCAACGGTCAGCCGGCCCTGCAGCCATGGTGCGTGCTTTCGCGCCGAACCGGATTTCCGATTCGATCGCATAGAGCAAAAGGACCCCCAAAGCAGCAAGGCCGTGCACGGGAAGACTTTTGAATTCAGCGAGGAAGTCTTGGATGTAATTCATTCGGCGTGGCCTAACCATGCGATGACAGCGAACTCCGAAAGCATTCGGAGCCGCTGATCTTCTGTCTCGTTAGACACAAACAAGCAACCTTTCTATTGGTCATCGTCGAGATAGGGCTTTGCCCAGTCTGGCGTCTGCTCAGGATAATCACTGCCAGAGCAACTGGCCACGAGCTCGCCTGTCGCAATTCGATATTGCTCGATCCACGAAGGCCCATGGATGTTGCGAGAGCGCATCACCACGCAGCTGTCATGCTCGGTAAAAGCCCAAAGCTCAATGAATGCGCGGGCGGCGTCAAAACGAGTGATGTCGTTTCTGCTCGTCGCGATGCATAAGACCTCGTTCATCCAGGCGCCCCGAGAGTGGCGTCCAGCTGCGTAGGTCCAGCCAACAACGCCGGAAGCGGAGACTTTCGGAAGCTCGCATCGCAGGCTGCGCGTCCAAGTCTCTCGGTGACCGTCGGAAAACGTGACCTGCACATTCCCGACGACGTCGCCGAACCGGTCCTTTGTCGCCGGGTGACCATGGCGATCTATGATCCGAACGGCGACTGGCCGCACTGGTGCGCGGCCAGAAGCGGTTGAAGCGATGACAAGAACACCCGCGGCCAAGATTATCAAGGGCGGTCGTAAGATTGTGGGCATCTCGAGTGGTAATGAGCCTAAGGAGACACACGCTCAACGACCGCTACCGGAGGCAACCTTTCTTTCCGATAACAGATAACTCTGACAATGAACTAGACTTCCTTTCGGTGGCCGTTCGCTGCAGGGCATCGTTAGGCCGTGTCGTCATCTTGTTGCTCCGTAACGTTTAAGAAGCTCGTCAATACGGTCGTCCCCCGACGGATATTCCACCGCGCTGACGTCCGCCCCGGCCTTGAGCAAAGCTTCGATGACTCGAACCTGATCTGGCTTTGGCTCATGAATGGCTGACCACACGGTGCAGCCCAAGACGGTTCCATGATACATGTTTAACGTTTCAAGTGGAGCGTTGTTCTGGATAAGAATCTCGACGATCTTCAATTGTCCCCGATTCGCCGCCCAATGGAATGCATTCAGGCCGGTATTGATTCCGCCGCTGGGATTAATTCCCCTTGCAAGAAAATATTCGACGACATGGGTGTAGCCATTGAAACAAGCGCACGTGAATGCCTCCGCCAGCGCCTGCGGTTCACTGCCGAAGAGGCCCTCTTCATACCAATTAATGACCGGACAAGGCAAACCATCGGAGGGAGTATCAAAGAGCGGCGCAAGCCGGGAAAAGTCCCCAGCCATAAACCCGCGCACCGCGTCTTGGAATGACATATTACTCTGGCTTTTCATTGTTTTTATGGTTGCGAGAACGCATGGATGCGGCCTAACGAGACCGGACTTTCGGGTAGTGGGGCAGAGGGCTACAATGGAACGGACTAGCAAGCCGTGACATAGACGGGAAGCCCGAAGGGTAAACGAGTGGCATGAGTGAATCAACACGATCAGTCACCACTGGTGCCTGAGCGAGCTCTACCATGATTAACTGAAAACGAATAACAATTAACTCACGCATTTGCGGCAGCGTCATTTAGAGGGCGTGGAAGGCAACGCCTTGATCGAATGTAGGATCGCCCGCACGACGGCCTCTCTCTTGGGAAGGTCCTCGAATCTCTTGGGCGTGTCGATATTCAGCGCGAAGAAGACCGGACCCGTCGGCCGCTCAACCCATCCGACCCACCAACCCACCTTTCCACTCCACCCGGTCTTCGCGCGCAGGATCCAGCCGCGTCCTGCCTCCACGATCATGATGTCTTTAACCAGGCGTTGATGCTCGACTCGAAAGGGCAGCTCGTTCCGGTAAAGGCCACGAAGAAACGCAATTTGTTCCTCGGCTGAAATCCGGAGATTTCCGTCTACCCAAAATGGATCGGCTCCGGAAGGATCGGCGTTTCCATAGTTGATCTTGCGCAGATATTGTCCCTCCCGCTCTTGGCCGATCTCTCGCGCGAACTGCTGATACACCCACACCACCGAGTAACGCATCGACGAGCGCAGGTCCTGGTCGTGGTTCCAAGTCTCGATGGCATTGACCTTGCCATCCCACTTGAAGACTTGGAACTCGTCGCGCACCACTCCGGCGTCGAGCGCGAAGAGGGCATGCGGGATTTTGAAGGTCGAGGCCGGCGGATAGCGTTTCCGGGAACGCGCTTCTTCATAGGTTCCCGTGCCTCCGCCATCCGGCCGCTCATCTGCCACTACGATTGTCCCTGCGGCGTCCGCCTCCTTGAAAAAATGCGCCCAATCGGGACGCTCCTGCCCCTTCTCCTCTGCTGACAAAATGGGCGACAACGCTAACGTCGCGATCCATAACCATGGAATATAGAGTTTCATTATGTGGATCCTCATAGCAACGCCTGCCGAGACAAAAGCTCAGCGTCGGCCACCGGGGTGTGCTTTCTTCCCGGTAACAGATAACTCATAACGATTAACCAGGCTTCGACCTGCAGCCGTTCGCGGCATCGCCTGGTTTGGCCCTTTCCGGAGCTTGACCGTCACAGTACCGAGCGACGGAGCCTTCCGGTCTACGACTTCTCCGGGCTTGAACCTGACTGAACGAAGAGGAGTAGTTACATCGGTCACTTCCCGAGCAGGATCATTATGCCTGCGACCAAGGCCAAAATACCGGTGACGATGGCAGGTATCCCTAGCGTGGGGATGAGTGAGATTATGCCGACGAGGATGAGGTAAATGGCGAGCAGCAGCATGCCGATGTTTTTGGTGATCATGCGGCGATCCTGAGGCATTAAAAGGGATTGTCACGCGCGAAGAGATCGGAGGGCAGAGGTCGGAGGTCAGAGCAAACCGATTTGTTTTTCTCGCAGGAAGAGCCGAAATGATTCGCCGATGGCCAAACCCGACTACGAATGGATTGCTGCGGGCGAGGAATGGTCGGAGCCGTGGGGCGGGTCGGCGGCCCAGTGGTTTGGGAGCATTCTGCCGCGGATCCAGACGGTGCTTCCGGCGAATGCGATCGTGGAAATCGCTTCGGGATTTGGACGGTGGAGTTCTTACCTGATGCAGCATTGCAATCATCTGCATCTCGTGGAGCCGGACGCGCAAGGCATGGATGCTTGCCGGCGGCGGTTCGGCTCGGATCCAAAAATAAGCTACCACCTGAATGATGGCCGCAGTCTCGAAATGATCCCGGATGGGACGATCGATTTCATTTTTAGCTTCGATTCGCTGGTCCACGTGCGCCGGGAAACGATTGAGGCTTATGTGAGCCAGTTCGCGGCGAAGTTGACCACGAATGGCATGGCTTTCATCCATCATTCGAACCTTGGACAATTCGCGGCATCGGTGTCGCGGCGGGCACGGGCGCTGGTGAGTCGACGAAAGATTGCCGGCGCGGATCATCAGCGTGATCCGGAAATGACAGTCGAGTTGTTTCGCGAGCTTTGCGAGCAGAACGGTTTGAAGTGTCTTTGCCAGGAGTTGGTAAACTGGCGCGGCCGGCGCTTGATCGATTGCTTTTCGACGGTGGCGCGCAAGAATTCGAAATGGCAGGAAGCGCCGGGACCTTACCGAAATCCCGATTTCATGCGCGAAGCTGAGTTGATTCGACGCGTAGCGCAGCATTATCCCCAAATCACAGCATGAATCACTGGATCGGCACCTCAGGTTTTCAATACCCGGAGTGGAAAGGAACGTTTTACCCGGAGGATTTGCCAACGAGCAAGATGCTGCCGTTTTACGCGGAGCGCTTTGCAACCACCGAAATCAATTACAGCTTCCGGCGGATCCCGAGCGCGAAGACGATCCAGAATTGGTGGGACGCGACGCCGGAGCGGTTCAAGTTCAGCTTAAAGGCGCCGCAGAAGGTGACGCACTTCGCGAAGCTGCGCGATTGCGGCGATACAATGCGTTACTTTTGCCAGGTCATCGCGGACCTCGAAGCGAAGCTGGGTCCAGTGCTGTTCCAGTTACCGCCGGCGTTCAAGAAGGACACCGCGCTGCTGGCGGCTTTTCTGGAAGATATTCCGGCGGGATTGCGCGCGGCCTTTGAGTTTCGGCATCCGTCCTGGTTCGACGAGGAAGTCTTTGCGCTGTTGAACGGGAAGAACATCGCGCTTTGTATCGCGGAAAGCGCGGACCTGAGCACGCCGGTGGTGGCGACGGCTGACTATGGCTATCTGCGTTTGCGGCGCGAGGATTACACGGAAGCCGATATGGCGCGATGGGCGAAGGCGATCGGAGACAACGAGAAGGTGTGGCCGGATGTGTTCGTCTATCTCAAGCACGAAGAAAGCGGGATTGGGCCGAGATTGGCAAAGCAGTTGACGGGGATGCTTTGATCGGAGGGACGAGCTTCCGCACGTCCCAAATTTCAAAATCCGGCCAAGAGTGGGACGTGCGGAAGCACGTCGCTCCGAAGAAGGAGTCGCAACTATGCGGCGACGCGGCGCTTTTGTTTGACGAGCGTGGCAGTCGAACGGCTGCTTGGCGATCTAGCGCCATTTCGTTTCGGCTTGAGCGATTGGTTCCGGTTCAGGCTTTCCTGGAGCACCTTGACCAGATCGACAACGTTCGTGACGCGGACCGTGGTCTCAGGCTTCTTCGCGATCTCCTTGTGCTGCGCTTTTTGCTCGATGATTTCCATCATCGCGTTGCGGTATTCGTCGCGATACTTCTCGGGCTCCCACGCAACGGACATACTCTCGACGAGGGACTGGGCCATCTTCAATTCCTTGTCGGTAATCGCCGTCGCGCTGCCATTCTTTAGTTCTTCCGGAGTCAAAATTTCAGAGGCGAAGTGCATGAGGTCGAGGACGAGAAACAATCCATCCGGCTTCACCGAGGCAAGATACTCGCGATTGCTGATCACGACTTTCGCGATCCCGATCTTCCCGGTGCCAGAAAGCGCCTTGTGTAAAAGCGCGTAGGCTTTCTCGCCGCCCTTTTGCGGCTCGAGGAAATACGGTTTGTAGAAAAACTTCGGATCGACCTGGGTGAGATCGACGAAATCGGTGATGTCGATCGAATGAGTAGACTCGATCCGGACCTTGGAAAAATCCTCCTCCTTGAGGACGATGTAACGCCCTCGCTCGTACTCGAACCCCTTCACAATCTGGTCCGCGGTAACTTCCTTTTGGTCCACGTCCGCGACTTTTTTGTAACGGATCGGACTCAGGTCGGTGGCCCGGAGCTGGCGGAAACTGAGTTTCTCTTCCCGGGTCGCCGGATAGACCGCTATCGGAATGTAAACGAGACCGAAGCTGATACTTCCCTTCCAAATCGCACGCATAGTGAAGCGATCTTATTCACAACCGGGCCCTAATGTCAATCCGAGCAGCGTCTTGAGAGCTGTTAAGTATTTTCGCAAAGCGCGTTTTCAAGCTTGCCAGGAAAACTTCCGGTTGTTAAACTACGCTCATGATAACCCCACGTCAGTTCCTCCGTGCTCTTGCAGCACTATCGGCCGGAATTCTTTCCGGACTTGTTTCCCTTACCGCTTTCGCAGGTCCGCCTGCGGGTGTGCTCGATGAGACTCATGCAAATGTCAGGGCCGTTATGGCCGTACAGCGTGAAGTCACTGCAGACTGGATGCGCCAGCCGGAAGTGCTCGGCACAGCGGTCGGCATCGATGCGTCCGGCAATACTTCGTTGCTGGTCTATGTAGACCAGGATGCGAGTAATGCCGGTGAAGTAATCCGTAGTCTTCCGCGGACCCGTCGCGGAGTAAACGTGCAGGTGGAACTCACCGATAAGTTCCGCTCCATGGCCAAACTCGCGGCCGGCACCAGCCACACCGCGATACAGACTCCGCCCATCCAACTCGGCACCTCCGGTGGCTGGCGCTACGATCTCGCCAACGGCTTTTGCTGTGGCGGGACGCTCGGCTCGCTTGTCTCGATCAGCGGAGTGCAGCATATCCTCAGCAACTATCACGTCTTCGAGTCGGACATTGTCCCAGGCGGCAACAGCAGGGTTGCGATGACCGGCGACCCGGTGATTCAGCCAGGTCTCATTGATGTAAGTTGCAACGCCGCCAACGCACAAGACGTGGCCCTTCTGGTAAAAAGAAGCTCCCTCCCCGCCAGCAACGTCGATTGCGCAATCGCGGCGGTAATTCCCGGCCAGGTCCGCACCGACGGCGCGATCCTGGAGATTGGGACGATCTCATCGCAAACCGTCGCCGCTTTCATAAATCAGCCGGTGAAAAAAAGCGGACGCACCACGGGTTTGACCCGCAGCAAGGTCTCCGGTTTGAATGCGACCATCAGCGTTCAGTACGACAACGAGTGCGCGGGCGGCGTGGCTTTCACCAAGACCTTCACCGGTCAGATCGTCATCGCCAACCGGGGAAGCAGATTCCTGAACAGCGGCGATTCCGGATCCCTCATGGTGGAAGACATAACGACGAATCCGCGGGCCGTCGGCTTGCTCTTCGCCGGCAGCAGCTCGACTGCTATCGCCAATCCGATCGGTGAGGTGCTGACTTTTCTCGGCGCGACCATGGTCGGAAACTAAACGCTAACCTCAACCTGAAACTTCGAAGCACCCGTTCGTTCGCGCGAATGGGTGCTTTTGTTTTCGCCGCGCTTATCGCTTGTGCGATTCTACCGAGTCAAACCATGGCACAACAGAACTCAGCCACACCGCGGCGCGACATCAACGACGTCCTGCGCGCGCACGACAAGGAATTGCTGGCCATTCCCGGCGTGGTCGGCGTTTACGTCGGCATCCTAGAGAACGGGAAAACGCCATGCCTCAAAGTGATGCTCGCGCGGAAATCGCCGGAGGCTGAACGCGCGGTCCCAAGAACGCTGGAAGGTTATCCCGTGGTGATCGAAGTGACCGGCGAGATCCGGCCGCTCGAAAAATAGCAGTGGCCGGGTCTGTATTACCGGAGGGACCGGTTACATCGGGGCGCGGTTGATCCCGCTCCTTGCGAATCGGAGCCATCAAGTGAAGCTCCAAGCTCCAAGCTCCAAGCTCCAGAGAAACACCAAACATCAAAGCTCCAAAATGGCCCGGATTCAGCATTCTTTGATTATTGGAGCTTCTCTGGTGCTTGGTGCTTGGAGCTTGGAGCTTCCGGCCGGTCACCGGCCGGACCGGCCACCGACACCGTCTTGATATTCACGAACTCGCGGATGCCTTCCGCGCCCAATTCGCGGCCGAAGCCTGAACGCTTGGCGCCGCCAAATGGCAGCCGCGGATCGGAAGCGACCATGCTATTGATGAACACCATCCCGGCCTCGAGCGCCCGGGCGAAAAGTTCCTTCTCCGCCGAATCGTTCGTCCAGGCGCTCGCTCCCAGACCGAAAGAACTGTCATTCGCGATCTCGATGGCTTCGGCTGCGTCTTTTGCTCGGAAAAAGCAGGCGACGGGTCCGAAAATTTCTTCGCGATATGCCGGCGAATCGCGCGGAATGTCGGCGAGCACCGTCGGCTCGTAGAAAAATCCGGGCCGATCGATTCGTTTCCCGCCGCTGAGTAATTTCGCGCCTGCCGCAATTGATTTTTGAACCTGCTCGTCGACTCCACGCAAAATCGCTTCGGTGGCGAGTGGCCCGATTTCCGTCGCCGGATCCAGAGGATCGCCGACCTTAAGCGCGCGCATCTTCGCCACGAAGTCCGCGATGAACTGATCGTAGATTTTTTCCGCCACAATAAAACGCTTGGCCGCGATGCAGGATTGGCCGGCATTCTGGATGCGCGCGGCTACGCCGGTCTTGAGCGCGGCTTCCAGATTTGCGCTCGCCATGAGGAGGAACGGATCGCTTCCGCCCAGCTCCAGGACGCTCTTTTTGATCTGGCGCGCAGCAGCGCTGGCGACCTCGCTCCCTGCGCGTTCGCTGCCCGTGAGCGTGACCGCTTTAACTCGCGGGTCGTCAATCAGGCTGCGCACTGCGTCTGTCTCGATCAGCAAAGTTTGGACGACGCCATCCGGAAAGCCCGCGCGGCGGAAGACATCTTCGATGGCAAGCGCGCACTGCGGAACATTCGCGGCGTGTTTAAGGAGCACCACGTTGCCCGCCATCAAAGCCGGGGCCGCGAAACGAAAGACCTGCCAGAACGGAAAGTTCCACGGCATGATCGCGAGCACGGGCCCGATCGGCTCGTAACGAACATAATTGCGGGCGGTCTCGGTCGGAATTTCCTGTTGCGATAAAAATCGTTCCGCGTTCTCGGCGTAGAACCGGCAACCCTTAACGCACTTCGTGATCTCGTCCTCAGCCGCGCCCAGGAGCTTGCCCATCTCGAGTGTCATCATCCGCGCAAGCTGGGTTTTCTCTTTTTCGAGCAAATCCGCGGCGGCGCCCAGCCAGTTTGCCCGCTCTTCGAATGAACTCTTGCGATGCGATTGAAACGCACGCCCCGCACTCGCCAGTTTCTCATCGATCTGGCGCGAATCGATCGCCGCAAATTCCTTTAGCGTCTCGCTGGTCGTTGGATTGATGGAGGCAATGGGCATGGTGGATCGGGCGCTCCGCGCGCGATGGTTAGAATACCGCCGAAAGCTTTCGGCGCATTAGTTAACATCGAGCGACGGAGCGCTCGATCCACCTACAGCCGCAGCCCTTTCGGAATCAGCAGGCGATCAAGCAGATCGAAGCCCCATTGCACGAGCAGCGCGAGGACCGCGGCGGGAATCGCGCCCTGCAAGATCGTGACATGATCGTTTAGATTCAACCCGCTCAGGATCGGCTCGCCCAAACCGCCGGCGCCGATGAGCGCGGCGAGGGTCGCGGTCCCGATGTTGATTACCGCGCTGGTTTTGATTCCGCCCAGGATCGAACGCGATGCCATCGGCAGATAAATTTTCCAGAGCCGTGTCGAAGGCTCGAGCCCAAGCGCGATCGCGGATTCGCGCACAGGCTGAGCGATGTCCTGCAATCCGGTCGCCGTGTTTCGGACGATCGGGAGCAGACCGTAGAGAAACAATGCCGCGATCGCGGTGCGCACGCTGATTCCGAAAAACGGAAGCGGCACGAGCAGTGCGAGGAGTGCGAGCGACGGAATGGTTTGGATGGCGCCTGTAAATCCGAGGATCACCTGGCCGATTACTCCGCCGCGGCTGGCCGCGATCCCCAGCGGAATCCCGATCAGGATCGAGAGCAGCAACGAGATTCCGGCCAACTGAAGGTGGCGCAAGGTCCAGCGCCGAAGCTTGTGCCCGAATGGTTCGCCGAAGCTCGTCCCCCGCGGTGAACCATCGTCATGAAAGTAGAGATCGGCGGCGCGCGCGTAGTTTTTCGTTCGTTCCGCTTCGGCGTTGAGCTGAATCATGCGCTTCTCGTCGAGGGTTCCTTCCATCCGGCGCAAAACCGTGACGACTCCGGGAGGAAGATTGAGTCGATAAAGAAAAACGGCCTTGTAGCGGGGGAAGTATTGGAGGTCGTCCTCCAGGACGACGAGATCGTTCTCGCCGATTTTTGCGTCGGTGGAATAGGCGTCCTTCACGTCGATGGAACGGTTGCGCAGCGCCTCGTAACCGAGCCCGTGATCGATCCCGATGATGTTCTGCGTCGGGAGCTGGTATTTTTCGGCCAGTGGCTGCCAGCCGTCGCGCCGGTCGAGAAACTCGTGGGTGAGCCCGAACTTCAGCTCGGGATGATTCCGCAGATCACCGATCGTGCGAATCGCTTTTTCTTCGGCGGTCGCCCGCCGCATGACGAGCGCATAAGTGTTGTTGAATCCGAGTTCGCCTGTCATGCCGACGCCGAATTTCGCAAGTTGCTCGCGCATTTCCCCGGCGCTAATGGACGGCGGAGCCTTGAGAATCTCTTCGCTGATTGTTCCCGTGTATTCGGGATAGAGAGCGATCTGCTCGCCGCGCAACGCCTGCCAAAGAATGATGGTGCCGCCCATTCCCTGACGATGCTCGGTGGAGACGCCGGTGTTCTCGATCGCGCGCTTCGCGATCTCGGCGAGAACGTAGGACTCCGTGAACTTCTTGGAGCCGATCAGGATCGGCTCGGCGTTTACCGCGTGAGCCAGCAAGCCAATCACAATAGGACCTATGAGACCCATGCGACCTATTGTTCTCATGTGAGCGCGACACTCCTTTGCGCCGTGATGAAGTCGCTCACGAACGAGCCGGCCGGTTTCGTGCGCAGATCGTCGAGCGTTCCGCGCTGGACGACCCGGCCTTCGCTCATGAGCACGATTTCGTCTCCGAGATAGGCGGCTTCGGCCAAATCGTGCGTAACGAGAATCGCGGTTTGGTTGAGCCGCGTAAAAATTTCTTTCAGGTCTTTTTGCAAGGCGGCGCGGACGAGCGGGTCGAGCGCGCCGAGAGGTTCGTCGAGGAGCAGCAGCTCGGGCGAAAGCATGAGGGCGCGCATCAGGCTGATGCGCTGGCGTTGACCGCCGGAAAGTTCGAGCGGAAAACGATCGAGCGCGAGTTTCGGGAAGCGGGTGAGGGCGCAGAGTTCCGCAAGCCGGCTCTGCATCTTTTCCATCGGCCATTTCAGGTAAGCGGCCATGAGCAGGATATTCTTGCGCGCGGTGAGATGGGGAAAGAGGCCGCCATCCTGGATGACGTAACCGATCCGCCGTCGTAGCTCGGCAATGTTTGCTGCGGTGACGGGGGCGCCGTCGAAGCGAATCGTGCCGGCGTCCGGATCGAGGAGGCGAATGATGAGTCGAAGGAGCGTGGACTTTCCGCAGCCGCTCGGACCGATGAGGGCGCTGGTTCTGCCGCGCGGGAAGTCGAGATCGGTAGGATGAAGGGCGACGGCGTCGCCGTAGCTTTTGCTGACGCCAGAAAGCTGAACGAGCGCGTTCACGTTTTGTTTTTAGCGAAGCCTGAACGTCGCGGCGAAGCCTTTCTGTAGCTTCTTCTGTAGCCGCTTCGCTGTGCGAAGCGTGAGGAGAAGCGATGACCACTCTCACGCGGCCCACAGGGCCGCGGCTACAGAAGAGAAGCGCGCTATTCCGCGACGGCGAAATGGAAGATGGCGAACAATTGCTGCGGATCGGTCCAAACGCGGGAAGCTTCGCGGAAACCGGCGGAGACGGCTAGTCGTGCGAAACCTTCCACGGTGTGTTTGTAGGAAAATTCCGTGATGATTTTTTCGCCATCGGCAAAAGCGAATTCCCGGCCACCGACATGGACGGCTTGTTTGCCGGCGCTGAGGAGATGCATCTCGATCCGGCCTTCGTTTTCATTGTAAACCGCGCGGTGTTGCCAACTCGCCAGGTCGAAGTCCGCGCCCAGCTCGCGATTTGCCCTAACGAGTAAGTTCAGGTTGAACTCGGCCGTCACGCCAGCGCTGTCGTTATAGGCCGCTTCCAGGACTTCGCGACTTTTTTGGAGATCGATGCCGATGATTAGTCCGCCGCTCTGACCACATAATCGGCAGACGCGCCGCAAAAACTCCGCGGCGACGGGCGGCTCGAGATTGCCGATGGTCGAGCCGGGAAAAAAAACGGCGACATGATCGGGTTTGCGCAGCGGCTTGGGAAATTGCAGCTCCTGCAAATAATCCGCGCAGACCGGCAGGATCTCGAGCGCCGGCATGGCGTGGCTTAGCTCAATGGCGGAATCGAGCAGGCGCTGCTTCGAAATATCAACCGGGATGTAGGCGATCGGGTTCTGGAGATGCTCGAGCAACAGGCGCGTCTTGATCCCCGCGCCGGTGCCGAAACCAATCAGGGCGGCGTTCGGCCCGATCGATTCGGCGATGTCGGGCGCGTAGCGGCGCAACAGCTCAGTCTCGGTGCGGGTGATGTAATACTCGGGCAGGTCGCAGATTTTTTGGAACAGATCCGCGCCGCGCTCATCGTAGAAAAATTTGCACGGCAGGGTGCGGGGCGAGCTCGACAGGCCGGCGAGAACTTCGGCGAGAAAGTCTGCGTTGACCGGCTCGAGATCGAGCACGGTCACCCTGCCGGGGACACCGCTCATGAGAGATCGCGCGCGAGACGAATGCCGGTGAACTGCCAGCGTTTTTCTGGCTGAAAGAAATTGCGGTAAGTCGGCCGGATATGATCGCGAGACGTGGCGCACGATCCGCCGCGCAGCACCATCTGGTTGCACATGAACTTGCCGTTGTATTCGCCGAGCGCGCCCGGGCCCGCGCGATAACCGGGGTAGGGGAGGTAAGCGCTCCGGGTCCATTCCCAAACGTCGCCGAACATTTGTTGCAGTTCGCTGTTTGAGGACGGGACTGCCGCTGCTGGATGGAAGCGCTGATCGTCGACAAAATTTCCACTGATTGGCAAATCGGCAGCGGCGCGTTCCCATTCGAACTCTGTCGGCAAACGCGCGCCCGCCCAGTTCGCATACGCATCCGCTTCGAAATAGCTGAGGTGCGTAACCGGTTCTGCTTCGTCGACCGGACGAAAACCGGAGAGTGTGAAATTCCACCACGCGCCATCGCGTTCGACCCAGTAGAAGGGCGCGCGCCAGCGCTGCTCGTTGATCGTTGTCCACCCGAGCGAAAGCCAATATTCAGACCGCGTGTAACCGCCGGCTTCCATGAACGCCAGGTATTCGCCGTTCGTGATCAAGCGATTCGAAAGCGAAAATGCCGGGACCAAGGCGCGATGCCGTGGCCCTTCGTTGTCATACGAGAATTCGGAGCCATCGTGGCCGATCAATACCGTCGCTTCATCGAACTCGACGAAGCGCTGTGAGGCGACGCGGCTGGTTTGGCTGTCCGACGCGACTTCTTCAAACACCGGGTAGAGCGGATTCTGCGCGAACACGTGTTTGATATCGGTGAGGAGAAGTTCCTGGTGCTGCTGTTCGTGATGCAGGCCGAGGGTCAGGACGGGTTCGATCTCGGCGAGCTGCCGCTCGTCCGCTCCCTCGAGTAATTGCGTCAGGCACTGATCGATCGATTCGCGGAAGCGATACGTCTCCGCGACGGTCGGTCGCGAGATCAAGCCGCGCAGATCGCGGCGATGCATGTCGCCGGCGGCATTGTAGTAGGAATTAAAAAGATAGGCGTACTGCGGAACTTCCGAGCGATAGCGCGGCATCCAGACTTTCAAGACGAACGTTTCGAAAAACCAGCTGGTGTGTGCCAGGTGCCACTTCGTCGGGCTCACGTCCGGCATCGATTGCACGACGTAATCCTCCGGCTGGAGATTCCGGCAAAGGCGCGCCGTGAAATCGCGCACCCGCCGATAGCGCTCGATCAAACGCTCCCTCTGCCCGACGCTGTTGTCGGCAACTTCGTCCTGGCCAAGCGGTGCCTCGGCCACGAGAGTGTCGGGCGCCTTCAAAATGGCTCAGCCTTCCTGCTCCAGCTCTTCCTTGCGGGCCTCGACCATCTGGTCATGCGCCGCTTCCTGAATTCCGTCTTCGACCAGATGTTCGCCCACGTTCTCTTCGTCTTCCACCCGCGGTGCGCGGTGGCCCGCCGATGACGCCACCACATTCCATTCCTCTACCACTTCGGCGTTGTCGTCGGTTTCTTCCGGAGCATTCGACATTTGCGTGCCCAGGAGTTCGCGCCGGGCCTGGGCCCAATCGGCATCCGTAAACTCATCTGGATCGCGTTCCGCAATAAGCGCGATTTCGCGCGCTCGCTTTTCCACAGCGTCGGGCGAGGGAGTGCCGACGCCGTTGCCATGCACAGAAATTTTGCCTGCCGGATGTGGGTTATCGTTCATATGAGTAAATACGAAGGAGAGAAGGGCTGTGTCTGCATCGAATTATTCATTATCCGACCCGCTGCCGCGAAAGGCAAACTTCGTTTCTGATTGATGAGCCATCGAACTGAGATGCTGGTTCTGCCGCATGGCGCCACCATCGCGCTGAGCGAATATGGCGATCCGGCTGGCGCGCCGGTTTTCTTTTGTCACGGCTGGCCGAGTTCACGCACCATGGCGGAGCTGGCGGATGACGCGGCGCGCGATCTGGGCGTGCGCATCATCTCGCCCGATCGGCCGGGCATTCGCGACTCGCAATTTCAGGCGGACCGCCGGCTCATCGATTGGCCGCCGTTCTTGAACGAAATCGCGGACCGTCTGGGGATCGAGCGCTTCCGTATTCTCGCGATCTCGGGCGGAGCGCCTTATGCCTACGCGAGCGCGTGGATGACGCCGGAGCGCGTGGAAAAAATCGCGGTAGTGAGCGGCGCGCCGCCGCTCGATGAGGTGGATGACCTGGACGGGCTTCTCCCGATCCATCGGCGGATGCTCGTGCTGCGGCAGTCACGGCCGCGCCTGCTTAAGATTCTGTTTCAGTTGGCGCGGCCGTTCGTCGCCCTGCGCATGCCGATCCGGTTGCGCCCGCTCCTGCTAAAGTTCCTTCAGCCTTGCGACGCAAATGTCCTGCGCGAATCTCGTGCGTTCGATATCTGCTTTGAAAGTGCGCGGCAGGCATGGCGCTCATCGGCGGCCGGAGTGATGGTGGATGCGGATATCTATGCTACGCCCTGGGGATTTCCCCTCGAAGAAGTGCGGGCGCCAATCGCTCTCTGGCATGGAACAAAAGATCGCACCTTCGCGCCTCGTCTCGCCGAAAACGTCGCGGCGCGGTTGCCGAACTGCGAATTTCATTTGGTCGAAGGCGCCGGGCATTATTCGCTGCCGATCCGTTACATCCGGGAGATTCTCGCCGACCTGATGACGTAACCAAAAATTTCCCCGTGCGCTTCCGCGAGGCATGGCCGAAACTTCGCGGTGGAAGATTTTACCGCAGGCGCTACCCACGACCAGCCGTCGCGCCGCCAATCATCGATCGATCCGCCTTTCGACGAACGGGTGCGCCAGCTCGTGGCGGATTGGGGCACGGAAAAATCCCCGGAGCTGATCGAGGAGATGATCATCACCGCGCTCAAAATGGCGCGGGACAAAATGGGCACCGGCGACCTGAAGCTGATGAACCGGTCGCTGAAGGAAATGCGCTACGCCGCGAAAGTGTTTTCCAATTACCGCGCCTTCCGCAAAGTGTGCGTCTTCGGTTCTGCCCGGACGCCGCCGAGTGAGGCGCAATACGAAGTCGCGGAAGAATTCGCGCGGACGATGGTCGCGCACGATTACATGGTCATCACTGGCGGCGGCGACGGGATCATGGGCGCGGCCCAGAAAGGCGCGGGCCGCGAGCATGGGTTTGGTCTCAATATCCGCCTCCCGTTCGAGCAGCGAGCGAACCCGATCATCGAAGGCGACCCGAAGCTGATCAATTTCAATTACTTCTTCACCCGCAAACTGAATTTCGTGAAGGAGACCCACGCCTTCGCGCTTTTTCCCGGCGGCTTCGGCACGATGGATGAAGGCTTCGAAGTCCTGACCCTCATGCAGACCGGCAAGGCGCGCATCATTCCGGTTGTCCTGCTCGATCGGCCGGGCGGGACCTATTGGGAAACCTGGATGAAATTCCTCACCGACCATCTTTTCAAATTTGGATACATCGGGCCGGAGGATTTTCACTTTTTCAAGATCGTTCCGGACGTGCCGGCAGCGGTCGCGGAAATCGTCGGGTTCTATCGCGTCTACCAATCCTCCCGGTGGGTCGGACAAGAGCTCGTCATTCGCCTTTCGCAAAAGCTTTCGCGCAAAGCGCTCTCGGAATTGAATCAACAGTTCGCCGATATCGTCCGGACCGGCGAGATCGTTCAGGGGACAGCGTTGCGCCAGGAAAAAAACGAGCCTGAGATCTGGGATTTGCCGCGGCTGATTCTCACCCCACATCGGCGCAGCTTCGGCCGGTTCCGCGAACTCATCGACGCGATCAATCTCGCGGACTCGGCCTAGCCCTCAGCGCAACCGCAATTCGCGTCTCTTAAAAACCGCGCAAGCGAGCAGGAAAACAGCGCCGGTGTAGAGGAGATTCTCGCCGAGCACCTGCACGTAAAGAAGATACTTCGGATCGACCATCTCCTTCTTGAAACTGTCGCTGATGAGATCGACTGGCAAATGTGCCGGCGCGAGATAATAGGCGGCCGTCGCGAGGCTGCGCAAAATCCATCGCGGATGCCCCATGGCGTTCTGGACCATCAGGGGCAGGATCGTCAGCAGAAAGGCGGCGGGACCCGCGGCTGCCGGCGGAAGGACAACGCTCAATCCAAGACTGACGCCGCTAAGGAAGATCGCCTTGACGAACAGCTCGGCGACGCCCAGCCAGAAGAAGGCGGAATAATGAAGGCCGAAGAATGCGCCCCAAAGTAACGCGCCTAAAATGCCAACGAACAGGAACGCCCAGAGAAATAGCAGCACGCCCAGCCAGCGGCCGAGCAAGTAGGTCCACCGCGCCACCGGCCGCGACAAGACCGTCACGATGGTCTTCGATTTGAGTTCCGAGGAAAGCGCTACCGCTCCAAGGAACAGGGCGAGAAAAAACGCTGCGAAATCCCAGGTGGCCAAAATTTGTTGAAACAAACCGCGCGCCATGCCCGCAACGGCTTCCGTTTCGCCTGCTTCCCGTGCCATCCGCACGTAGAGCATTTCGGTGCTCATCGCGGCAATGATGAGCACGGCGAGAATGAGGACCAGATAGAGGACGCGGCGGTGCAGCGTTTCCTGGAACGACGTCAGCGTGATGGCTCGCAGTTTAACCATGCGACGAGCCTCCGGCGTACTGCATGTAAAAATCTTCGAGCGACCGGGTGCGGCGGACCATGCCGATCTCAGCGTCGGCCTCGAGCAAACGGCGAAGCAATCCATTTTTGTCCGAGCCCGAGCAACGGATCAGGACGTCGGGGCCTTGTTCGCGCACGTTTGCTCCACCGATCGATTCGCGCGCCCGGGCCGTGCAGTTCAGGACTTCGATTTCCCATTCGTCCGAACCGCCGCGCAATGAAGCCATGCTTTGAGAGAAGGCGACGGTTCCCTCGCGCAGGATCACGACATGATCGCAGGTGCGTTCGACGTCGGAAAGGATGTGGCTGCTGAGAAAGACGGTGGTCCCCCGCGTTTTTTCCTCAAGGATAATTTCCGCCACCAGCTTGCGGCCTTCCGGGTCGAGGCCAGTCGTAGGCTCGTCGAGGATGAGCAGCTCGGGTGCGTGGAGCAGCGCCTGGGCGAGTCCAAGCCGCTGGATCATGCCTTTCGAGAATCCCCGGACTTTGCGCTTGCTCGCAGCGCCGAGACCGAGCCGATCGAGCTGACGCGGTACCGCGGCCGCGATCTTCGCCGCCGGCATCTCGCCGAGTTCACCGTAAAAGCGCAACGCACGTTCCGCGGTCTTGAAGCCGTAGGTGTGAAAGATCTCCGATTGGAACCCGATCCGGCGCCGCGCGGCCTCGCTGCTCGGCGACATTCCGAATAAGCGGATCTGGCCGCGGTCCGGATTGAGCAGCCCAAGCAGGGCGTAAATCGTCGTTGTTTTCCCAGCGCCATTCGGGCCTACGAACGCCACAACGTTGCCGCGCTCGACGCGCAAGTTCAGATCGCTCACGGCCCGGACAGAACGCCGCCGGAAACGGCTCCGAAAGGTTTTCGTGAACCCTTCCACTTCGATGATCGCGGAAGTGTTCTCGCTCAAGGCTTACGATCCCGGGAATAATGTTCGATCGAGAATTCCAGGTAAGGCTCGACTCCTTCGATCACTTGCTGAACTTTCCCGTCACGGTCCACCAGGATCGTTGTCGGAAGGGCGCGGATGCCGAATTGCTTGGCGAGAGCGCCGTCTTTGTCGATCAAGACCGGGAACGAGACCGGCTTGTTTTTCAAATACGTGTCGAGCTTCTCGCGCTCCGCGTCTTCACTGATGGCGAGAATCGTGAAGCCCTGAGTTTTCTTGGCGCCGTAAATTTTTTCGAACTCCGGCATCTCCATGCGGCACGGCGTGCACCACGTCGCCCAGAAATTGATCAGCACCAGTTTATTCTGGCGGGAAACATCGCTGAATTTCACCGGCTGCCCGCTCGCATCCGGCAGCGTGAAGTCCGGCATCGGCGCGGACAACTTGAGCGCGGTGACCGGGCTTTCCTTGGTGTTAAGCCGGTTCTTGACCGTGAAGCTAAAGACGGCAAACGCGCCCAGCAGCAGAAGAGAGAGGGCGAGTTTCATTCCGGGGCCGGGAACAGTCAGGCGGCCGCGCGCTTCTCGAGGATGTAATCGTGGATTGTGTTGACGGTCCGGAGCGCTTTGGCCGCCACCTCGGAATTCGGAACGCCCACGCCGAAAGTTTTTTCCATGCTCACGACAAGTTCCAGAGCGTCGATCGAATCGAGGCCGAGTCCGCCCGGGCCGAAGAGCGGAAGATCATCGCCGATTTCCTCCGCCGTCGTCTGGAGCATCAAATTCTTGACGAGCATTTCCTTGATGCTTTTTCGCAGATCGGTTTCGGCCATGGGCGAGCGTATGAAATAAGCGCGCTCGAGATCGGGGCGAACGCGAGCCGCGACTGTGTCGCAAGGTAGAGGCCGCGTCAAATGTTTGGAGGGACGGGCGCTGCCCGTCCTCGCGAATCAGACAATCGTGGACGACCGGCGGTCGTCCCTCCAAATCAGATCCGATCGGTCCGGTCGGGATTCGGCGCGCGGACTTGATCTTCCGGACGCACCTCAGTGGCAGTCGGGGGCTGGTTCTCGATCTGCGGAACCGTGGAGGCCGGTGGGCGAACATCGGCGGTCTTGGCCGGATCGGTTTTCCCGGCGGAATGGAGTTCATCGGTGAACTCGTCCTTCGCTTTCTGGAATTCCTTGATGGCCGAGCCCATGCCGCGCGCCAGCTCCGGCAGTTTCTTGGCGCCGAAAAGAACGAGAATAATCAGCAGCAGGATGATCAGATCGGGTCCGCCGAGATTTCCGAAGAAAGCGATCAGGCTCATGAGGCCAAGCATCCCTCTATCTCCATAAGTTGCAAGGCATTTCATAGGAGCGCGAGGGCGTGCTATGTAAGAGGCATGGGTCGCTTTGCCCAGGAATTCCGGTCGCTCTTCGACAAGCAATACCGCCGCGCCTTTCGCAATTTGCGGCATTTGCCGCGGATGGATTATCGGTTCGTGATCGATGCCGGGGCGAACCGCGGCGCCTTCACGGATGCTTTTCTCCGGTTACACCAACCGGAGCGCGTCGTCCTCGTCGAAGCCATTCCAGAGCTCGCGCTGAAATTGCACGAGAGATATGCGGGCGATCCGCGCATCTCCGTCGTCGCGGCGGCGTTATCCGACCGAATTGGCGAAGCAAAGTTTGAAATCAACCGGTCGGAAGCGTCGAGTTCGTTGCTCCCGATCGATCCGAGAAATTCTGGATGGTTCGGTCGCGACCTTGGCGTCGCTCACTCGATTATGGTCCCGACCACGACGCTGCCGGAAGTGATGAAGCGCGAGAACCTGGAGAGGATCGATTTGCTCAAACTCGATCTGCAAGGCGCCGAGCGATTCGTCCTGTCTGGCGGCGCCGGGGTCCTCGAAGGCGTGCGCGTTATCTACACGGAAGTCTTCTTCGAGCAGCTTTACGCCGGCGCGTGGCTCTTCTGGGAGATGAACGAATTTCTTTCCGGTCGCGGATTCAAGCTCTGCGGTTTATCGAACATCGTTCACGCCGCTGACGGCGATCTCGTCCAGGCGAACGCGACTTTCCGACGAGCGACCTTGAGCTAAACAATGTCTCGAACGCTCTTGTTATTTTGTTTCGTCTTCCATGGGTTGATTGCTTCGGTCTCTTCGGGCGCGACGCTCGGCAGCCAGCAAATCGAGCCCGGCGGCAAGATCGAAATTCGTTTTCCGGTTTCGAAATATTTTCAGGATATCGCTGCGCAGGCCGGTAACCCCCGCCCCGAAACGGGGCGCGCCGTTCTCGCTTTTCCGGCCGGATTCGATCCGGCGCGGCCCTGGCCGATTCTTATCGTGACGTCTACGAGCGACTTCAATCGTACCAGCGCGATGGATGCGGAATGGTATCGCGCGCCCGCCACGGCCGAGGGCTGGGTGGTTCTCGGACCGGACGCGACGATCCGTCCGCGCCTCGACTCAACGCAATGGCGTCTCGGCCTGCTTGGCGCCGCGCTCGATGCAATTCGCAAGGAGTGGCCGCAATCCGCGAAGTGGCCGGTCGCGTTCGCCGGTTTTTCCGGCGGGTCAAAACGCAGCGGCGTTCTCGGCGCCATGCTGGCGAAAGGTGGCTCGGTGAGGGTTTGCGGATTTTTCCTAAGCGGCATCAACGAAGATCGCCTCGGCGAAGCCTACAAGACCTATCAGCCCGGTCGCGGTTTTCTGGAGGTTCCGGTTTGGCTGAGCAGCGGAGCCAGCGATCCGGTCGCGACGCCGCAAGCGCATAACCTTGTCAAAGCGTCGCTGGAACGGACTGGATTCAAACGCGTCCGGCTCGAACAATTCGGCGGCGGCCACCAGTTGAAAATGTCCGAGGTGCGGCGGGCGCTCCAGTGGTTCCGGCAGCTGGGAAGATTTTAGTTGTAGCCGGGATCGGTGATCCCGGCAGTATTCGGCGTCGTGCAGAGCCTGCAGTGACGTTGACGTCTGATATCGTTGCCCCTCACCTCGTCCTCTCCCTCAAGGAAAGGAAGTTTTTGTTGTCATCCCGAGCTTGTCGAGGGATCTCATATTTGCCTTGCTCGCTGACGCTCGCCGAGGCTAGAGGTTTTTCGACTGCGCTCTGCTCCGCTCAAAATGACAACGAAGAATGTGCCGCCGCCGCTCCTCAACGTTCCTTCTCCCTGAGCGAGAAGGTTAGGATGAGGGTTGCCTTTGGGGTGCAAGAACCCAGGCGACAGCGAAGGTCGCAACTGTCGCATAGCCCAAGGCCAGCGCGAGATTGACTCCCAGCCAAAGCGCCGGTTTCTGCTCCCGGCGCATGTACCGATAATCCGCCCAGTAGCTCCGCAGCGTGCATCGTTTCCAACCCCACTCGATCGCGCCGCCGCTGCTATCGGCGAACATCACGTGCGTCATCGTTCGCTCTATGTATAACGGTAGCAAAGCGGCAATGCTCAGCGCCATAGCGAACAAAATCGCGACTCGAAGTGGGCGTTTCATTGGTTTCTCTCACACGGTCCGGCGAATTCGGTGCGTTGATGGCGAAGAAGAATTTCAGGGTCCAGCCAGGTTCTCGCAATCATAGTATTCACTTTCAAACAATCCGGTAAGCGGATGAGGCTTTTGCTTTATCCAGAGGGAGATCCTTTCGCCCTCCGCATATTTACAAATCCGTTTCGCGACTTGCCGGTAAACGCGAGGCTCCGGATAAATTGGGACCCGGAGTTCGGCATAGGCCCACCGGTTGATATCGAGGAAGAACGGCTCGCTCTTCTGCCAGACGTGGGGGTGGATCGCCGCCGGAAGCCGGGCCAGGACGGCGGGTCCAAGGTAGAGGGCCGTTTGATAAGTGTTCCCGGAATACAAAGCCGACGAGAGATAAGCATCCCAAAGACCGACAAAGTTTAACGAAGGCAGCACGCCAAACAGGATCAAGACCAGGATCTGGAAAGCTTTCTTTCCGATCACGATTCTGCGCGCAGTGGTTTTCTTGTCCTGCCAGAACAATATCCAAACAAACGACGTCATGGCGATGTTCCATGGCCACACCACGACATTTTCGCCGCTGGCAACGAGCAAGAGCAGGATCGCCAGGTGCGTCGCGACAGCGACCAGGACAGCGCCACTTCTGAATCGTCGCGTGAGCAGGCCGAGCCCAATGAAGATCTCGACTAAAGGTACAACCAGGATCAACCAGAGCGGAAAATGGGCGACGGCGGCTTGCCACGAGCTGGGGAGAAAGGCGGCTATATCAGGCCACGTCGTGCGGACGAAAGTAACGTTGAGTTTTTGAACTCCACTCCAGAGATAGATCGAGGCAACGATCAGCCTGCATGCGTCCAAGGCGGCCCGATTGCCGCCGGGATCGTTCTCCTTCCAGGCGAGAAACCCAAACCCAGCCAGCATGAAGAGATATTGGTAGAACCATGGCTGCCACCGCGTCTGGTCCCACAGACTGAGTAACGCCGCCAGACAAACGAAAATAAGGACAAGCTTGCGAGGCCGGGGCAAAAAACTAATCACCGCCAGCAAAGCCAGCAACGAAAGAAACCAGATGTAGTCGATCGGATAAGGGATTTCCGGCAAGTAGTTGCTTACGGGAGCTAGCGGGAACAAGCGCGACGAAAGCCAGAGCTTCCACGAAAGAAGAAAAGAACATCCCATCGCCGCCGCGATCAGGCGGACGAGCAAACCGACCTGTCGCTCCTCAGTCTTGCTGAGATTGCCGCGCCGGGGATCAAGCTTCATTTAGACAGCCGCAGCCCCGCTCGAATCAGGAAACAGAAAGGTCCTTTCCTTGTTTCCTGATTTCCTCATTCATTCTTCCCCGTCGTAATACTCGAGGGACTCCCCGCGCATGAGCCTGCGCTCCGGCGAACGGACAAGCCATTTCTTGCTGTCGGGATAATAGGACGATTCGCCGATCGGGTTGTCCGCTACGATGAGAATAAGAAGGTCTTCAGTCCCGTCGTTGGCGAAAGTGTGAGGCTCTTCCGGGGGGAAGATAAATGCATCACCAGTCTCGATCGGCGTCGTCCCGTCTTTGTGGCGCACGGCGCCTTTGCCCGAGAGGACATAGTAGAACTCCCATTGCGCGCTATGCGAATGATACGGATACGCCGTTTTCCCCGGCGGAATCCGAGTAAACTCGACATCGAACGGATGGCGCTCCTTCAGGTCGGTCGAAAACGGTTTTCGCCCCAGCGCTTCAGATAAGCCTTTACTCGCGCCCCCGAATTTCCCGCTCGGCGACGACCACGAGTCTTCGACAATGTCCTTGATGTTTACTTTTTGCACGGCGGCGACTCCTATCAGTTGGGCGTCCTCAAATATTCGGAGTTCCCCGCGCGGCATGCCAGACACGGACTATCTCGACAACCTTCCGTTCGTGATCGACGCGATACACAATCCGGTATGGTCTAAAGATGAGCTCACGAACTGTCACATTGCGATGCTCTGGAACACTGCGGCCGATCTCTGGGTGGTCCTGCAACATGTCGGTCCGCGCCATCAGTTCATAGGCAAACGATTCAGCTCGTTCTGGATTGTCACTGGCGATGAACCGAACAATATCGTGCAGGTCGTCACGCGAAACGGGCGACCAGATCAGCTTGTAAGCCATGTGGCGAGCTGGCGCTTCACCTCTGCGTGTGGAATGCCTTCGCCGCGATCCAGCTGGTCCAACCCTTTCTGCACAGCTGCCAGGAACTCAACTCGCGCAGCGATATCTTCGAGAGACGCTTCATCCGGCAACTCGCCGATGGCATCGAGCACCAGTTCTTTCTGTGTCATGGGGGAAATATGGATTTTGGAGCGCCCGACCGCAAGCGTCTAACGGTTGAACAAATCAACGACTAGGAATTGTCGTTACACGTCGTAATACATCGCGAACTCGTAGGGATGGGGGCGGAGACGCAAGGCGTCGTATTCCTTTTGTTTCATCTCGATCCAGTTCGCGACGAAGTCGGAGTTAAAGACGTCGCCTTTCAGGAGGAAGTTGTGGTCGGCGCTCAACGCTTCGATGGCGCCGCGGAGCGAATCGGGGACGCTCGGGACGTTGGCGAGTTCTTCCGGCGGCAGTTCGTAGAGGTTCTTATCGAGCGGATCGCCGGGATCGATCCGGCTCTGGATTCCATCGAGGCCGGCAAGCAATAACGCGGAGAAAGCGAGGTACGGATTCGCGGCCGGATCGGGCGTGCGGAACTCGATTCGTTTCGCTTTCGGATTTGCCGAGTAAGTGGGAATCCGGATCGCGGCGGAGCGGTTGCGCGCCGAGTAGGCCAGATTCACTGGCGCTTCGAATCCGGGGACGAGCCGCTTGTAGCTGTTCGTGGTTGGATTTGTCAGACAGGTAAGCGCGGGCGCGTGGCGCAAAATTCCCCCAATGAAGAAGAGCGCCATCTCGCTGAGTCCGGCGTAACCGTTCCCGGCAAAGAGCGGCTTCCCATCTTTCCAAAGCGACATGTGGGTGTGCATGCCGGAACCGTTATCGCCGTAGAGCGGCTTCGGCATGAACGTGACGCTCTTGTTGTGCCTCTTCGCCACGTTCCGCACGATGTATTTGTAGTATTGCAGGTGGTCGGCCATCGACTTCATCGGCGCGAAGCGAATGTCGATCTCGGCCTGGCCGGCGGTCGCGACTTCGTGATGCTGCCGTTCGATCGGGATACCGGCCTTTTCCATCTCGAGGCACATCTCGTTGCGAATGTCCTGCAGGCTGTCCGCCGGGCCAACCGGGAAGTAACCTTCTTTCGCGCGAATTTTGTAACCGAGATTCGGGAATTCCTCGCGGGCGCTGTTCCAATGTCCTTCCGCGCTGTCGACGAGATGGAACGAAGAATTGCCGCTGTAGCTGTAACGTACTTCGTCGAAGATGAAGAATTCCGCTTCCGGCCCGAAGAACGCGGTGTCCGCGATGCCGGTGCTTTGCAAATACGCTTCCGCTTTCTCAGCGACACCGCGCGGGTCGCGGTCGTAGGGCTCGCGCGTGATCGGATCAACGATCGTGCAAATCAGGCTCAGCGTCGGCTCCGCGTTGAAGACGTCGATCCAGGCCGTGCTCGGATCGGGAACGACGAGCATGTCGCTGGCGTTGATCGCGCGCCAGCCGCGGATGCTCGAGCCGTCGAAGCCGAGGCCATCGGTGAAAATCTCCTCGTTATATTCGGTGAGGGTGGTGGTGAAATGCTGCCAGGAGCCCGGCAGATCGGTGAATTTGAAATCCACGAGTTTCACGTCGTGGTCCTTGATCATTTTCGTAACGTCGGAGGCGGTTTTGTCTTTATCTTTGGCCATGGTGAAAGGTTGAGAGGTTGAGGAGTTGAGAGGTTGAGAAGATCAGTTATTGAAAAAGTTTAACGGTTGAATGGTCGATCCTCTCAACCACTCAACCGTTCAACCTCTCAACCAATCACACCGCCTTTTCGCCGATCTCTTCCGTGCGGATCCGCACGGCGTGCTCGACCGGGAGCACAAAAACTTTTCCGTCGCCGATCTTGCCAGTCTTCGCCGCGCCGACCACGACACTCACGGCTTTGTCCACCATTTCATCGGCGAGTACGACCTCGACCTTCACTTTGGGCAGGAAATCGACCGTGTATTCGCTGCCGCGATAAATCTCGGTGTGGCCTTTCTGGCGCCCGAAGCCCTTCACTTCCGTCACCGTCATTCCCTCGATCCCCAGCTCGGCCAGGGCTTCCTTCACTTCCTCGAGTTTGAACGGCTTGATGATCGCTTCGAGCTTTTTCATGTGAGGTAAAATTGCGGCGGGTGGATGTTTTGCAATCGCCCAAAGGGAATTCCGAAACGCCCTCGCGCCCTCAAATTCGTTTCGGTGAATCGCCGCACGTGCTCTCTTAGCAACGCGCCTCAAAACGTGCAACCCCGAAATTTTCGGAACGCAAAATTCTGGTTGGCCCCGGGGCGAAGAGACCTCACCCAACGGGCACAAAGGTCCACAAAGTCAGAAATCCGTTGTGATCCTTTGTGACCGTTGGGTGAGATTCTCCGGCCCCGTTCCCTCGTGAATTTGACCGCTTCAGGCAGCGCGTGGTTATAGTGCGAGCGGATGCCTTCCGATTCCTTCGTTCACCTCCATCTCCACACCGAATACTCCTTCCTCGATGGGTTGGTGCGGACGAAAGAGCTGATGAAAAAGGCGAAGGAATTCAAGATGCCCGCAGTCGCGATCACCGACCACGGGAATCTTCACGGAGCGATCGAGTTTTACCAGGAGGCGACCAGGGCCGGCCTCAAACCGATCATCGGTTGCGAGGCTTACATGGCGCCGGGCGCGATGAAAGATCGCCCGACGAACCAGCGCGATGCCGCCTATCATTTCACCCTCCTGGCGAAAGACGAGGTCGGTTATCGCAACCTCGTGAAGATGATTTCCACCGCGCACCTAGACGGGTTCCATTACAAACCGCGAATCGACAAGGAACTGCTCTCGAAACATTCGAGCGGCTTGATCGGGCTGAGCGGCTGTCTCAAGGGCGAGATCAACATGGCGATCCAGTCCGACAATCTTGCCAAGGCCCGGCAGAGCGTGGCGGAGTTCCGCGACATCCTGGGCGCGGAGAATTTCTTTCTCGAGATGCACGACCACGGGATCGAGGCGCAGGAGAAGTGCAACGCGATCCTGCCGAAGCTAGCGCAGGAGTTCGGCCTCGGCCTTGTGGCGGCAAACGACGTGCATTTCCTGGAGCGGAGCCATCACGAGACGCACGACGTCATGGTTTGCATCGGCACCGGCAAGATGGTGCACGACGAACGGCGGATGCGTTACCCGCCCGAGCTTTATTTCAAGTCCGCCGACGAAATGCGCGCTCTGTTTCCGAATCACCCCGAAGCCATCACAAATACGCTCGTCATCGCGGACCGCTGCAATCTCGCGCTCGAGTTCGGCGTCTCGAAGTATCCGGAATATCCGGCGCCCGAGGGAAAAACGCGTGAAGTGTATTTGCGCGAGCTTTGTTACCAAGGTTTGCATGATCGCTATGGCGAACGCGCCGGGACCGATTCGGAATTGATCAAACGGCTCGACTACGAAGTCGACGTGATCGAAAAGGCCGGATTCGTCAGTTACATCCTGATCGTCTGGGATTTCATTCACTTCGCAAAGCAGAGAGAAATTCCCGTCGGGCCGGGGCGCGGCTCAGCCGCGGGTTCGCTCGTGGCGTACGTCCTGGGAATTACCGACATTGATCCGCTCCACTTCGGATTGCTCTTCGAGCGATTTTTGAATCCGGAACGCGTTTCACCGCCCGATATCGACGTCGATTTCTGCAAGGACCGGCGCGGGGAGGTGCTGGAATACGTCCGGCAAAAATACGGCGACCGCCGCGTTTCGCAGATCGTCACGTTCAATAAGATGAATGCGAAAAGCGCGGTGCGCGACGTTGGACGCGTGATCGGGCTTTCCTACGGCGAAGCGGACCGGCTCGCGCGGATGATCCCGACCGGACCGGGCCAGCAAAATATCTCGCTGACGGATTCAGCTCTGGCGAATCCTGAGCTGCGCCGCGCCATCGAGACTGAGCCGGCGACGCGCCAACTCTGGGATCACGCGCTTCTGCTCGAAGGCCGCTCGCGCAATTTCGGCGTGCACGCGGCCGGCATCGTCATCGGCGACCGCGATCTCTCGGAATACGTGCCGCTGCGCCGCGACCCGAAGGAAAAGGAAGTCATCACCCAATATCCGATGGGGCCGTTGAACGATCTCGGGTTGCTCAAGATGGATTTCCTTGGGCTGCGGACGTTGACCGTGCTGCACGATGCGGAGGAGTTAATCCGCCAGCGCGTTCCGGACTTTTCGCTCGCGCAAATCCCGTTGGATGACGCGGCGACGTTCGCGCTCCTGAATCGCGCGGAAACGATCGGCATCTTCCAGTTGGAAGGCGGCATGACCGGGTTCTGCAAGCAATTCGATTTCAAAGCGATCGACGACATCATCGCCTTGAGCGCGCTCTACCGGCCTGGGCCGATGGACCTGATCCCGGATTACATCAAGCGCAAGAAGGGCCTCGCGAAAATTCGCTACGAACATCCGCTTCTGGAGGAAGTCTGCGCTGACACCTACGGCGTGATGATTTATCAGGAACAGGTGATGGCGGCGGCGAGCCGGCTGGCCGGTTACTCGTTAGGCCAGGCCGATTTGCTCCGGCGCGCCATGGGAAAAAAGGACAAGGAAAAGATGGCGAAGGAGCGCGCGAATTTTATCGAGGGTTGCGCGCGCGAAAACAAGATCCCGGAGAAGAAGGCGAACGCGATTTTCGATTTGCTGGAGAAGTTTGCCGGTTACGGATTCAACAAGAGCCACAGTGCCGCCTATGGGTTGATCAGTTACCAGACAGCCTACTTGAAGGCGAATTACCCGGTGGAATTCATGGCGGGGCTGCTGAGCAACGAGATCAACAACACCGACAAAATCTCGACGTTCGTCGGCGAATGCAAACGGATGGGCATCCCGATTCTGCCGCCGGACGTGAACCGCAGCGGCTTGAAGTTCAGTCCGGAAGCGACTGGAGCCGACTCGACACTTAATGCAATTCGCTATGGACTCGCCGCGATCAAGAACGTGGGGCAGGGGGCGATGGAACTGGCGATCAAGGAACGCGAGGCGGGCGGCGAGTTCGCGTCGCTCGAGGATTTTTGCCGGCGCCTGGATTCCCGCGTGGCGAATCGCAAGATTCTCGAGAACCTGATCCGGTGCGGCGCGTTCGATTTCCTCGGGCGGGAACGCGCGGAGTTGTTTGCCTGCATCGATGAATCGATGGCGGCGGCGGCCGCGTCCCAAAAGGATCGGGCGAGCGGGCAGGTCTCGCTTTTCGACGAGATGCCGGCGCCCGCGTCGAAGCCGGCCTCGCGCCGCGCCGTCCCGTGGACCGAGCACGAGAAAATGTCGTACGAGAAAGAGCTGCTCGGTTTTTATGTGACCGGCCATCCGCTGGACGCCTACGCGGCTGTTCTGAGCGAAGGAAAATATCAGACCGTCACGTCGTTGAACGAATTGCCTGACCGCGCGTCGTTCAAGATCGCCGGCGCGATTGTCCAGGTCGACAAGAAGTTCACGAAGAAGGAAGGGAAGCCGTTCGCGGTGGTGTTTCTCGAAGACCTGACGGCGACGCTGGAGGTCGTCCTGTGGAACGAAGTTTACACAACCGTTGTCGAGGCGCTGGCGCTCGGACGCGTGATCGCGGTGCATGGCACATTGGACCGGCGCGACGACTCGCTGCGAGCCGTGGCGCAACGGGCGAAAGTTCTAAGTACGGCGACTGGCCCGGTGCGATTGCCTAACGAGTCCAATGGGAACGGCAATGGGAGCAGGGAAAAGGAATCGCCGCTGGTGCTCTCGTTCTCCGCGGCGGCAACGGCCGACGAATTGCGCCAAGTCCAGACCGTTCTGGCCAGCTCGCCGGGCACGCAACCGGTGCGCCTGATGTTTTGCCGCGCCGATGGCGGCTTCGTCCAAATGGACGCAAACCTCCGGATCAATCTTACGCCGGAACTTCGCGACAAACTCGCGCCCTGGTTGCAGCCGGCGGTGGGATGATGTCAGGGAATAAAGGCCGGGACAATTTGAAGAGTGAGGGTCTTCCCGGCTGACAGGCCGTCGCGGCAAAACGGGAACACGTCGGGCGGATCAACGTTGTTTGGATCGGGAAACGAGATCGTGAACGATCGGGCGAATACGCTACCGCTGAACCCAAGTTCCTGAACTTGCCTGGAAGGCAAGATGCCGGGAGCACCGGCGAAGAATCCGATGCTGCTTACGCAATCATCGGCATCCAACGCGGTGGCGAAAATTGGGGCCGCGGGAGAAACCCGTAACTCGATGTCGTTCAGATCGGCGAAATCAAGTTGACCCCGCGCTGAGACGTCGAGAGACGGAGTAATTCCATCGAAGATAGGACCGGCGGCTTCCCTGAGATGGACAAAATCAATCGTCGCATTCCGTCCTTTGAAAGTGACGCCAGCCGAGACCGTTAAGCCACGCAATAATTGTCCGTCGACGAGATTTACACTTCCGCTGATGAGTGGATGCTGAACGGAATCGGCGATGTTGATGTTGCCACTCAGGATTCCGCGTGTGAAAACTCCGCGGGAAAGATAGGTCGGCAGTTTCGCGAGAAAGATCGCCGGGAAATTCAACGTCGCTGACAACGGGCCATCGGAGGAAAGGGCGTATTCGGCGTCGCGCTTTTCCAATTTGAGCGGCAGCGTGCCTTCGATTCGCACCGGATCAGACCCGCGCGCGATCGCGTTCGCCTTGAAGTTTGCCATGCCGAGCGCGAGCTGGATCTCAAGGTCGGCGGTCAAAGCCGGTGAGGCATCGAGAACGAAATCGCGGAGATGCAGCTCGGTCCTTCCCTGGAGCGACGCGGGCGTCCCCGAAAATTGGATTCGGCCGGTCGCGCTACCAGACATGTCCGGCTTGGTTTTCACCGCGGCGGCGAACTCTGCGAGATCTAGGCCGTCGAGCGACAAATCAGCGTCGAAGAACGGGTCCGCGCTGAGTGCCGAAAGGCAGCGAGCGCCGCCGCGCAATTTCGCAACCGACAACGGCAGATAAACATTCCCCTCGAGCCGCGGTCGCCCATTTAAGATCAGCCGCACGTCCTGCGTCTGGAAATAATCTTTCGCGACGGTGACGAACGCGGTGAAGTCGGCCCGTTGATTCCACAGATGAAATTCCCGGAAGAAAATGTTGTCGGGCGAATAGTCTGCTGCGAGTTCGGCCTCGAACGGAACGAGCGCGTCTTGCGCGACGCGAAGATTGCGGCCGCGCGCGTGCCAGGTCCCGGAGTCGTTTCCATTCGCGCCGCGGCCTTTCCATTCCACGGCGAGCGAGCCGGCAACGGGCAGGAAGCGTGACGGAACAAAGCCGGCATAGTTCGCAAGGTCAGCGACTGAAGTCTGGGCCGTTGCGTCATACGGATGGTCGCCGCTGAGCGCGATGTTTCCTTCCGCGCGAAAGAAATCGTCATTCTGCCGAAGCTCCAGCTGCGTGATGGTCACGCGCGATTCTTCGAGGCCGAGCTTCATTTCGAGTGACTCGATCGGCGAGCGGAACACGACGAGCGACTGGCCCGAAACGGAAAGCTGGCCGCCGAGTTTTCCTTCGCGCGCGCTCACGTTGCCGTTCGCCGCGAGTTTGCCCGCGAAATCCGACGGGCTCCAACCAAAGAGTCGCGCGAAATCGCCCAGGTCATTGATCGACGCCGAAATGTCGCCGCGGAACGCCGGCTTCATCCAGTCAGCTAACTGTTCCGGCCAGGCGAAATCGCCGCTCAAGGTGAGCTGGTTGTTTCGCTGCTTGATAAAAAGCTGCTCGATCTGGATCTCGCGATTGTAGAGCGACGCGCCGATCATGACGGTGTCCGCGGTGCGATCGCGCCAGGTCAAGCCGCTGACCTCGGCCCACAACGCCGCCGTGGCGTTGCGCAGGTCGTTCAGTTCGCCGCGAAAGGTAAACTTGCTGGCATGGAGCGAACCACTGGCCCGATTGGTCCATTCGAGCGCGTCCGACATTTGCGCCAGCGAAATTCCCGAGCCGTTGCCGGCGACGTCCCAGATTCTTTTATCTCCGCGATCTTCGCTGGAGACGCGGGCACGAATCTTCCCGCCGAATGCGTCGAGGTTCACTTCCATGGTGATGCGGCTTTCACCGACCCGCGAGAGATCGATGGTGATTGTGTCGAGATCGAGACCGCGGATCAGACTAAGCGCCCCGACGGCGAGGCGGTTTTCCTGCCATGAAGTTGCGCCGCGCAGGTTGGCCAGCGTCTTCTGAAACCAGGGGGCCGCGATCGTGACCTCGCGCGCGGTGAAAACGCCGGCTTCGAGTTCCGATCCGGTGAGCGCGCCGTCACGCAAATCGAGCGTGGTGGCGCCGTTTTCGACGTGCAGGTTGACCGCCGAAAAGTTGAAGTTATCCGCCTGCAGGTTTTCGAGGACGGACCACCCGGTCGGTTTGGGAGGAGCCGGCGTCGGGTAATTTCTGCGAATGTCCAGGGTTAGGCCCTCGATGTTCAGCGAACGAAGCGGCCGTCTCGAGCCAGTGAAAATGCCCGACAAACTGAGACCGAGTTCGAGACGCGAAGCGGCGCCCTTAATTCGGAAGGGCGCGGCCGGTCCACTCTCGATGCGCAAATTCCGCACGACTACCGGCCGAAGCAGCGGCGCCTCGATTTTTTCAAACTGAAGCTGCAATCCCTCGCGCCGCGCCACGCGCTCCGCCCAGAGGCGCAAACCGTTCGCGACGATGAGGGGCGCGAGACAAACAGCCAGTGCCGCTGCAACGAATAACCATGCCGCAATGAGAATGAGAGTTCGTTTCGAACGCATCGAGTTGCAATGCTTTAGCTGGAAAATGCCGAAGCGGAAAGGTGGATCGAGCGCTCCGCCGCTCGATGCTTAATAAGTGCCGGCGAAGCCGGGAAATTCAAACATCGCGCGGCGGAGCGCTCGATCCACCTATTCCTTCGCGCTGGCGGTCTGGAAAACGAGATGCACCGGGCGCTCGGCGTGGATGCGATCGTTGAGCTGCGTTTGTAACGCCGTCTCCGCCTCGGCCAGGATTCCGCTTTCGGCGGCCTTTTGTCGGGCCAAGTCCGGCAGCGTCGCCAACTGGCTCTCGAGGTCCGCCGCCGAGATCCGGTTCCAAAAACCATTTTCGAACGCGAGCACGTCGACCTGCTTTTGCTCGACGCCGAGGATCGTGGCGTGCGGCAGGCTGATCGCGATCTCATCTGGCCGCAGATCGACCGCCACGTCGCGTTGCAAATCGAAGCCGGCTTTTGCGGTGAAGGTCGCATGCAGCTTCACGCGCTTGGTGCTCCCAGCCCAGGTATGCAGCAATTCATGTTCGACTTCGATCTGGCGCGAAAGGATCGCGAGCTGCGCGGTCGCGGTCGTGCGCTCGAGGTAAATGCGATTGTTGACGGTGACGCGCGGCTGGAGCTGCGCCATTTCCACCAGGGCGTCCCGGACGTCGCGGCCGACGCGTTCCAATTCCGCCGTGCCCTGGCTGGCCGTGCGTGCGGGCCAGGTTTCCAGGCGCAGGAAAACGAACGTGCAAAGAGCGGCGACGACCAGCACGGCCAGGGTGAACGCGGCCGGCCAGGAAAACTTTCGCCGCGCTCCGGGCGCCTGTGAATTCACGACCTCATACCCCCAAAAAAGTACCGCCCCCCACGTCCGATGGACGTGAAGGGCGGCTGTTCCCCCCAGAACATTTTTGAATCTGCCGAGGTATTAACCGAGCTTGTGCACGGGTGCAACAAAATTTCTTAAATTCTTAAACAAATTTTTTCCCTACGTACTATCCTGCCTTTTATGAAACTGGGGCTGCGCTATCAAACGACCTACCGCTACGAGGAGCCGGTCGGGTTTTCGCCCCATGATCTGCGCCTGTTCCCGCGGAGCGATCGCTTCAGCCGGGTGCGCCGGCTCGATTTCTCGACAACGCCGAAAGGGACGATCCGCTATTCGCGTGACGTTTTCGAAAATACGGTTGCCTCCTGTTATTTCCCGGAGCGATCGAAGGAGTTGACCTTCCGGCTCGCGATCAATCTCGACCTGGACGAAAAAGATCCATTCCATTTTATTCTCGACCCGGACGCGGTCGAACTGCCGTTCGCCTACGACGTGCGCACGCGTGATTTGCTCGCGGCCTATCGGGAAAGGCGGGCAAAGGAACAACTGGCCTTGCCTGGATGGGAAGCGCCCACGGGCAAAAAGCGGCGTGGCACGGTCGAGGCGCTGGTCGATTTGAACAAACGGCTCCATGAATGCATCGGTTACGAGCGGCGCGAGGAAGGCGAAGCGGTCTCTCCGGCGGAGACGCTGCGGCGCGGGCGTGGCGCCTGCCGGGACGTCTCGGTGTTGCTCGTGGAAATGCTGCGCCAGATGGGATTGGCGGCCCGCCTAACGAGTGGTTACCTGCGAGAGAGCGATTCCGAAACCAAGCGGGCCGAAGGATCCCTCCACGCCTGGACGGAAGTTTTTCTTCCTGGCGCCGGCTGGGTGGGCCTCGACGCGACCAACGGTGTGTTCTGCAATCATAATTTCATTGGAGCCGCGGTCGGGCTGACGCCTGCCGACATCACGCCGATCAGCGGCGCCTTTTATCACGCGAAGCGCATTCCCGGCCAGATGACGAGCAAGCTGGAATTGCTCAATTTGTGAAACGGAAATGACAAAGCACGAATGACGAATGACGAATGAATGACGAAATTCGAATGCGTGCGCGAGCGCGCGAATTCTTCGTCATTTGTCATTAGTCATTGATTCGTCATTCGTCATTCGCCATTCGTCATTTTTCTCCAATGCTCGCCGAACTTCAGCTCCGGAATTTCCGCTGCTTCGACGCCCTTGCGGTCGAGTTTGCTCCCGGCTTCAATTTTTTCATCGCGCAAAACGGGCAGGGGAAAACTTCGATCCTGGAAGCGGCCTGCGTTCTTCTGCGGCTGCAATCGCAGCGCAGCTCCACGCTCGCGCCGGTGGTGCGCTTCGGCGAAAAGGCGTTCGGTGTTTCGGGCCGAGTGATGGATCATCGGCTGGAGTTTCGTTACAGCGCTCTGCGGCGGAAAGTTTCGCTCGACGGGATCGAGCAACGGCCCCTCGGTGAGTACCTGCGCCTCGGGCGAGTTGTCTCTTTTGCCAATACCGACATCGAGCTGGTCCGGGGCGGCTCCGAGGCGCGGCGACGCTATCTGGATTTTCTCGGGACGCAGATCGATTCGCTTTACCGGCCGACTCTTCGCGCCTACGAACGCGCGCTGCGCTCTCGGAATGCGCTCTTGAAATCGGCGCACCCGCGTCCGCGGGAAATTGCGGCCTACGATTTACCGCTGATCGAGCATGGGACGAAACTGGGCGTGATGCGGGCGCGCCTGGTCGAACGCCTGGCGCCGCTGGCGGGAGAAGCGCATCGCCAGGTCAGCGCCTCCGCCGAAGAAAGTTTGCGGATCCGATTCGCGCCGGGAAATGGCGAAGATTTCGCCGCCGATCTCGCGAACTCTCACCCGAAGGAGTTGCGGCTTCGCCAGACCATCGTTGGACCGCACCGCGATGATATCGAGCTGGCTGTTGAAAGGAAAGACGCGCAGCAATATGCATCGGAAGGTCAGCAACGAACGGTGGCGCTTGCCCTGAAAATTGCGCAGGCGCGAATGTTCCAGCTGGAAGAAGGAACGGCACCGTTGCTCTTGCTCGATGATATCTTCGGCGAACTGGATCCAGGCCGGCGTAATGCCTTGCTCGCGCATTTGCCTGCGGACGCACAGAAGCTGGTGACCGCCACGACGATGCAATGGCGGGAGAACCACATCGCGGGTCCAGTCTTCGAATTGCGCGAACGACAGCTGAAGGCGTTGTAGCCGGGATCGACGATCCCGGCCACAGGCTGAAAGCGCTTGCGCCGGGGAAGACCGCGCATTCTAGTTTCGCATGCGCAATCTCGGGGACGGAATGCCTCTGAGCCTGGCCGGTTCGCTGCTCGTGGCCCATCCGAACATGCTCGACCCGAATTTTCGGCGCGCGGTCCTGTTTATCTCGTCGCATGACGAGGAAGACGGCGCGCTGGGCGTGATCCTGAACCGCCCGCTCGATAAACAAGTGGCCGATCTGGTCAATGAAACGCCGCCGGCAGGACTCGGCGACATTCCCGTTTTTCTCGGCGGACCGGTAGGGAAAAACCAGCTCATGTTCGCCGCCTTCGAATGGCAAAAGGGGCAGGGCCTGAAATTGAATCACAACGTCGGCGTCGAAGAAGCGCATCACCTCGTCGACGAAGATCCCGCGTCGGTCCGCGCCTTTGTCGGCTACGCGGGCTGGAGCGCCGGTCAGCTCGAAGAGGAGATGAAACAAAAGGCGTGGATCCTGCAGAAACCCACTCGGTCCGCGCTGGCGCCCGCGCGTTTGCCCAAGCTTTGGTTCGAAATCATGCGCGGCCTCGGTCCCTGGTACAAAATGCTCGCCGCCGCGCCGGACGATCCGTCACTGAATTAGGGAAAGTGACATGTGACGAGTGACGAGAAAAGAGTCGTGCTCACATTTTTTAGCTTGTCACTTGTCACTCGTCACATGTCACTCTCTTCACCATGATCATCGGCGTTCCGAAAGAGATTAAATCGCAAGAGCACCGCGTGGGGCTCATTCCTTCGACCGCCGCGACGCTGACGCGCAAGGGTCATACCGTTCTGGTGCAGAAAAGCGCGGGTGTTGGTTCCGGTTATTCCGACGAAGACTACATCGGCGCCGGTGCGAAGATGATCGATCGCGCTGAGGACGTGTTCGCCCAGGCGGACATGATCGTGAAGGTAAAGGAGCCGTTGCCGCCCGAGTATGGTCTCCTGCGCAAGGGGCAGATCCTTTTCACTTATTTGCACCTGGCCGCGAGCAAACCGCTGACGGAAGCGCTGATGAAATCCGGGGTGACGGGTGTCGCTTACGAAACGATCCAGGTGGGCAACAAGTTGCCACTGCTCGAGCCGATGAGCGAGATCGCGGGGCGCATGTCGGTGGTGATGGGGGCGTATTACCTTGCCAAGCACAATGGCGGCAACGGCGTCCTGCTCGGCGGCGTGCCCGGGGTGTTGCCTGGTCGCGTGGTGGTGATCGGTGGAGGAACTTCCGGCGTGAACGCGGCGCGGATGGCGTTGGGATTGAAAGCGGACGTCATCATTCTCGAAGTCGATGGCGAGCGGATGCGTTTCCTGGATTTGACGATGCCGAACGTGAAGACGCTCTATTCAAACGAGGCGAACCTGACGGAATTGATGCCGACAACCGATTTGCTGATCGGTGCCGTGCTCGTGCCGGGGGCAAAGGCGCCGAAGCTGATCACGCGCGCCATGTTAAAGAAAATGCGGCCGGGGAGTGTCTTCGTGGACATTGCCATCGACCAGGGCGGATGTGCAGAGACTTCGCGGGCGACGACGCATGAAGAACCGATTTACGTCGAAGAAGAGGTCACGCATTATTGCGTGGCGAACATGCCCGGCGCCTATGCTCGCACCTCCACCCAGGCGCTGAGCAACGCCACCGCGCGTTATGTGGAATTGCTCGCGGACCTCGGCCTGGAAGGCGCCTGCAAACGGCAACCGGCTCTGACAGGCGGCATCAACACCCGCGACGGCAAGATCACCTATGCGGCGGTCGCCGAAGCGCACGGACTGTAGTTCGATTCGCGTTTCGGCAAGTCCGAAATCTCGCCGCGGTTCGATTCAAACATTGTCCCAAGATGGGCAACCCAATTCAAACTATGAAAAAATTACTCTGCATTTTAGCCGGCGCCGCACTTCTCGGAGCCTGCGAGCAAAAAACCGATGTTGTCGCTCCGGCGAATTCGCCTGCGCCTGAGAAGAAAGTCGAGAAGAACACAACAGTCGTGAATCCGCCGGCGACCGAGAAAAAGGAAACGACAAACACGACGACGACCACGACGACTCCTCCGAGTTCGTCGACCTCAACCACGACGACCACGACGACATCAAGCCCCAGCCCGTAATCCAGGCGCTGACGAACTACGAAAGGCTTCCCGCGAATCATTTGCGGGAAGCCTTTTGCTGTACCGGTGAGCAGCGTCCATGGAGACGGCCTGCCCTCAGGCCGTGGGAGAAAACCGCTGCTACATCTTCTATCTCCGGCACGAGGGCGTGCCGCCTCCAACCGGATCGACGGACCTCGACTTCACAACATCAAATCGTGACTGGTGCCGCGATAAGGCCAATCTTCGAAGCGCTCGACTAAGCCGGCACGCACTGGATTCTGCTCCACATAATCCCACTTCTGCGAGTAGCTCTCTGTCGAGCGCAGATAATGATCGAAATAATCAGCCTGCCAGATTGGGGGCGGAAGGTTAAAAGCTTTCGCAATTCTTCTGGAGCTCACTCCCTTCCACATTTGAATCCATTTGGCCATCGGTTGGCCGTCCACTTCAGGTCGCGCGAAGAAATGAACGTGGTCGGGCATGAGGATGTAATGACCAACCCACCAGCCGTTACGAGCTGAGTCAGTCCAAATCGATCTAAGAATTTCGTGGCATTGCGCATCGTCCAGGATCGCTTTCCTTCGATAGGTACATGCCGTGAAAAACACGATCGGGTTGTCAGAGTATGAAGAAACGTGAGCGAGATGCCGCTGGGGAGCCACACGGCAATAATGAGCCGCCAGAGAATGGAAGCAAGGAACGTGATGCTGCGAATTGGAGAAGGCCTGCTCCCGCAGCCGCAGGACCGTTGAGGGAAAATGAATCCACCTCTTCCCTCTCCGGCACGAGGGCGAGCCGGCTCCAAACTCTTCCGAAAACGAAACGGCTGACGTTGCCGGCGGAGTTTGCGCGGGTAAAAGGACAGGGGACCACCGAGCGCGGCCGGCTCCTGGTTCTCGGCGCGCTCAAACTTAAGGAAGAAAAATCGTTCCGTGCCGGGTTCGTCACGCCGAAACACATCGGCACCGCGGTCGTCCGAAATCGGGTCCGGCGGCGGCTGCGTGATATTGTCCGCACGGCCCAACCGCGTTTGATTGCCGGTCTCTGGCTCGTGGTGGTGGCGCGCCCGTATGCGGCCAATGCCAGCTATGACCAACTGAAAGATGAGTGGTTGCGCCTCGCGGAGCGCGCTTCTATTCTAGCGCCCTGATGCTTTTTCTCGCGCGTCTTTTTATTCGCGGCTATCAACTGCTGATCTCGCCCGTGCTCGCGTTCCTGGGCGGGCCGGGTTCCGGTTGCCGCTTTGAACCGACGTGTTCGGTTTATTTTCTCGAGGCGTTGGAGACGCACGGAGTCTTGCGCGGAACGTGGCTGGGTGTGCGCCGGTTGGGCCGTTGTCACCCGTGGGGCGGGCGGGGAGCCGATCCGGTTCCGCCCCGGCATCTCCACTGCAAACATTCCGCCGGCCGGGCCGCCTCCATTGTCTGTGAATAGCCCGGCGGGCAACGCTTATGGATCGACAAGCATGGATTGCCATTGCGCTTTGCGTCCTCGGGCTGATCGGGTGGTACGCTTATACGGCGACCCATTTGCCGCCGCCCACGCCGGTCGTTGCCGCGCCTTCTCCATCGGCGACCGCAGGTAATTCGCCGGCTGCGGCAACGTCGCCCAGCGTTTCCGTATCTCCGGCCCCGGTTTCCGCGACCTCGCCATCGCCGGCACCCGCGGAATCGGTTCCCACTTTCGCCGAAAAGGCGGAGACGATGACCAACGGCGACGTCGAGCTGCACCTGACGAATCGCGGCGGAGCGATCACAGAAGCGGTCCTGCTCAATCACACCGTCGATAACGAGCGCCGCGTTGTCTTGAACGCGTCCGATCGCATCCCGATCGGCGCCATCGTCGATCAGCCGGAAGCGACGGCGCTGCCCGAATATTCCATCGCGAAACAAGCGGACGGCAGTGTGGAATTCGAACGCAAAACCCCGGAAGGCATGACGGTTCGAAAAAAGTTTTTCTTCCTGCCGCCAACGGAAAAGAAAGACAACTACGTCGCGGAAATGGACGTGGATTTCCGGAACGACGGCGCGCAGCCCTACAACAACGCGGGATATTTCGTGACCCTCGGCTCGACGCGGCCGATCCATCCCAAGGATATGCCCACCTACACCCGGCTGGCTTGGACGGTAAACGGAAAAGCCGAAGGGATCGATGTGAATTGGTTCGCGGCCCAGAATTACCCGTTGATCGGTGTGCAGAAACGCGAGGCAAAACCGTTCTACCGCGAAAAGGTCAACAACGCGGACTGGGCCGGAATGACGAACCAGTTCTTCACGGATCTGATCACGCCGCTCAAGGCGAAGGCGGTGGAACTTTGGGCCCGACCTTTCGACATTAAGCAGACGGAAGGCCCGAACCTGCTCGGCCTGGAAGGCGCGATGGGCATGCCGGGATTCCAGATTCAGCCCGGCCAGACTGCCTCGCTTCGCTTTCAGCTCTACGTCGGGCCGAAACTTTACGGCCGTCTCGCGAAGCTCGAGCACAACGAAGCCGAGATCATGAACTTCGGATGGTTCAAACTCGTCAGCCAGTTCCTCCTCAATTTTATGAATCTGATCCATAACTGGATCGGCAATTATGGGTGGTCGATTGTCCTCCTGACCGCGTGCGTAAAGGGCGTTCTCTGGCCGCTCCAGAACAAGGCGAATAAATCGATGCGCAAGATGTCCGCGCTCGCGCCCAAAATGCAGGAGCTGAAGGAAAAGTACAAGGACGATCCGACCCGGATGAACCAGGAAGTGATGAAGCTCTACAAAGAGCACGGAGTGAATCCGGTCGGCGGTTGTTTGCCGATGATGATCCAGATCCCGATCTTCTTTGGCCTCTTCAGCATGCTCGGGCAGGCCGCGGAACTGCGGAACGCGCCTTTTATCTGGGTGCACGATCTCTCTCAGCCCGATACGCTGTTCACCATTCCGGGACTGAGTTGGATCCCGATCCTCGGAAACGCCAGCGGACTACCCATCAACATTCTCCCGATCCTCATGGGAGCGTCGAACATCTGGCTCATGCGGATGACGCCCAAGACGGGCGACAGCACCCAGCGCCGGGTGATGATGTTCATGCCGCTGATCTTTTTATTTTTCTGCTACAATTTCGCGGCGGCGCTGGCATTATATTACACGACGCAGAACCTGTTCACGATTCTGCAGCTTTATCAGAACCGGAAACAGCCTGTGCCGGTCCTGGAGAAAGTTGCGCCGGCAGGGAAGCGCTCGCGTAAAGGACGACCATGACGCCCAAGGAATTACTCGATACGATCCTCGGCTATCTCGGCTTTGTGGTGCAGATCGACGAAACCCAGAGCGAAGGCGGCAACCCGACCCTGCAGATTTACATGGAGGAAAGTCATACCTTGATCGGGCGCGACGGCGAGACCCTGGAGGCAATCCAGTTTTTGTTGAACCGGCTCATTCAATCGCGAGACAAGGACGCGCCGAAGGTGATCGTGGATTGCGAGCATTACCGGTCGATGCGCGAAGATCGGATCGTGCAGCGGGTGCGGGAACTGGCCGAGCGCGTCCGCATCTCCGGACGTTCGTTGCAACTGGAGCCGATGAATTCCTACGAGCGCCGTCTGGTGCACAACGCTTTCAAGGACGATCCGGATGTGGCTACGTGGAGCCCGTCCGATTCCGCGCGAATCAAGCAGATCACTCTCCTGAAGCGCCAGCCGAAGAAAGAGCCCGCGCCGCAGCAGTAGATTAGGCGAACATCGCTCGATAGTGCCGATACCAATCGCTCTGAAAGCGATCTTCCGGATCGTAATTCTTCTTTAGCGCGAGGAAGCGAGCGAATTGCGGGTGGCACTTGGTCACCTGCTCGCGGGTCGCGAATCGGTGATACGTCAGGTAATAACTGCCGCCGCGCGCGATCGCCAGGTCGATGAGCGCCCGAAACGCCTGCGCGGACGCTTCCATGCCTGCCGGCGTATGGATGGTGAGCAGATTAAAGATGATGCAGGCGTACGATTCTCTCGCCCAGGGAAGAAAACTTTCATCGTCCTTTTCGATCAGGCGGACCGTGCCGTAAATCACCGGCACCCTGCCTGGCCGCAGTAACTCCGCAGCTTCCACGAGGAAATCGCCCAGCATTTCCCGTGGAACGTAAATTTCCGTGATGATGAGGCTCGATTCGTTCTTGCTCCCGATCTTTTCCCTCAGCGTCTGGGCGTAGTTTGGAAGATAGGCGCTGAGCTGATTTGTATCCGACCAATACGTCTGCCCGTTGGTCGAAAGATAATAATCGGCGTATCGCTGAAACGCCCGGGCGCGATCGGTGTAGGCGAGCGCCATGAGGTCAAGCCAATCATCATCGTTCAGGCGCTTCGTGGCGCTCATCGGAGCGTCGTCCGCGATCGGTTGATAACAGGAAAAGACTCCCACCTTGAGAAAATCCGGCGATTTTTCGTCGATGGAGAATTGGAAGTCGCCGTATAAGAAGCCGGCGGCGATCCGTTCGGCAAAACGCTTGGTGGCCTCATCCGAACGGATCACCTCGACGACCCGGCGCAGTTTTCGCCGTGGGACGAGCTGAAGCGTGACGCGGCTGATCAAACCAAGGAGTCCGTAACCTCCGATCGCCGCGCGGAACAATTCCGGATTATTGGAGCGCGAACACGGAACTGTCTTTCCCTCGGCATTAATCAGGGTGAACGACTCGACGTTCGAGATCAGTGGTTTCATCGCCAGGCCACGGCCGTGCACGTTCGACGACAAGCTGCCGCCCAGTGTAAACGTATCCGCGCCGGTTTGTTTTTGGGCGATGCCCCACTGATGGGTCACGCCCTGCTGTGCTTCCAGGTAATGATCGATCAGCTTTGGCCACTGAATTCCGGCCTCCGCTTCGATCAATCCACGCTCGCGATCGAAGGACAAAACCCGCGTTAGCTGTCGCGAATCGATGCAAAGGCTGCCGGTCGCGAATTGCTGCCCGCCCATGGAATGGCGGCAGCCCGAAACAGAAATCGGCAGTCGATCGCGGGATGCGCGACGCACGGCCTGGGCGAGTTCGTCGTGCGTGCGCGGTGTGAGCAGCGCGCTGACTCGGGTGCGGTTGAGCTGCGAATGAATGTCGTTAACCCAGATTTCGCGCTCGCCACGGACATCAAGATACGGAGCAAGCGCGAGGAGTCCGGCCGCTCGAATGAATTTGCGTCGCGTCAACATCGCGACCTGACCTTACGGGATTTCCGTGAGGCAGATCAATTCACCAGCCGCGAGTGGGAAATCGTCTGGGGAAGAATCCAGGGCGCGCAAATCGTTCTCATCGAAAATTCGTACGACCTCCCAAGAACGTGCGAGTCGCGAGATGCCGCTTCGCTCGAGTCCCCAGACAAATGGCTCGCCGCGCCAGCTCAACCACCAATCAACCAGCTTAGTCTGTCTCCGGAACCGGATTCGCCCGTCTCGGCGCGGTTCCATGAAAGTGAAAGCGAACCGGCTCCCGCGGGCGCTGAGCCCACCCGCAAAGCCTAGCAAATTCGCAACCACCGTTTCCCGGAGGTACATGAACAGTCCTTCCGCGATCCAAAGAGTCCTTTGCGCCGGATCGAATCCTGTCCTGCTCAGCGTCGCTGAATCAATCCGGTCCGCCGCGAGGTCCGCGGCGACGAAATGAAATCGCCGGGCGTCAACCTCCCGCGCCGCTGCCATTTTGAGTCGTTGTGTTGCCGGATGATCGATTTCCCAAAAGCGCGCGTCCCGAAAATCCCGGTGGAGGGTCAGCGCGAGTGGATCGAGGCCCGCGCCAAGAACGACGATCTGTGCGATTCGTTCTTGAAGCGCTTCGCGTGCGAAGCGAGCGAGGCATTTCTTGCGCAGCGCATAATGACGCAAAATTCCGGGAACGGAATTTTCTTCGAGAAACTTTACGATCCGAAAAAACCACGGCCGGCGGGCGACTCCAAGGAAAAATCGTGTTCCGGCTGAATAAGTTTGAAGAAACTGAGCGCAGAACTTTGCCGGGATCCCGGACCTGGCGCCCGCGTATTCGTGGTGCTCATCGATGATGACCATGCTGGCGGCAATGAGCAATGCCGTGCTGCTGGCGCGTTCGTCTTTCAGCGGGCGTTCATCAGGTTGAAGGTCCCGCGAGATCGAACAGAATTTTCCCGCTTCGCTTGTGCTGCGACGCGTGCGCGATGGCGGCCGCCGCTTCGCCGAGGCGATATGTCTTCTCCACTTTCGTTTGGAGCAACCCGCGCTTCGCCATCTCGAAGATCGGCGCGAACGTTTCCGCGCGCTGCTCCAGCGTGGCGGAGTCGTACCATTTATTCACCCAGAACCCCGTAAACCGCAGGTTTTTGAAAATGAGCATCCCGTTCGGAATGGAGAGCGGCTGCAAGCTCATCGCGCCGTAGGTCACCATCGTGGCGTCGGACGCCAGGCACTTCGCCACCCGCAACGCGTTCTCACCGCCGACCGCGTTCAACGCCAGGCGAATCGACGCGCGCTGCGTCGCTGCTGCTACTTCATCACGAAGATTCTCGCCGTCGACCAACACGACGTCGCCGCCTAACGAGCGCAGCTCATCCACCAATTCCGCGCGCCGGACCACGTTCACCGTTTTGTATCCCAATTCTCGCGCGATCTGGATCACGCATTGTCCCGCGCCTGAATTGGCGGCGTTTTGCATCAGCCAATCGCCTGGCCGCAACGGCACGAAGTCGTGCAGCAGTCGCCAGGCAGTGATCGGATTTACCTTCAACATCGCCGCCTGGATCGGCTCGATCTCCTTCGGCACCACAACGAGTTTGTCCGCGGCGATAACGGCAATCTCCCGCCACGTCCCGAAGTTGTGCGGCAAAATCACCTGCGTTCCGACCGCGAGATCGCGAACTTCTGAGCCAACTTCAATCACGACTCCGGCGCCCTCCATCCCCGGCGTCGCGGGCAGTTCCGGCTTGATCGGATATTTGCCTTCGATCGAGTTCAGGTCTGCCGGATTGATTGGAGCCGCCGACATTTTCACCACGACTTCATTCGCGGCCGGCTCAGGCCACGGACAATCGACCACCCGCAAAACCTCCGCCGGATTCCCGTGCGTTTCGTAGATCGCGGCCTTAAAAGTCTTACCCATGGTGCCGCCGGGATTTCATTCTATGTCGCCCGATTCGGTCGGCAACATGCAACTGCTTTGCAGGTCGGCCGAGTACTGGGCGCTGTTCTTCGCTCGACGCGGCGCGATTGCTACATCTCGTTGCGGATTGCTCTCTCGCGAGGCGCCAGAACTTCGGTGAATTTTCTTGCGTTGCTACGTCCAGGGCTCAGGCTTCGAGTTGTTGGGAGGTCAGCCCCCGCCCACGAATACCTCATCGAAACCCAGAAAGAATTGCGGTATGCGATTCCGAGCCCAAATTGCTCATGCTAGGTCCGTCAGGGCTGAAAAGACTGCGGCAGTCGTTCATTCAGTTGAAGCCGTTTTCCCCTTTCGTGAAATTGCCAAGATGCCCGACTTGACTAGCGCTTAACTGACGGGGGACATTTTTAACGGTTATCGGCGAATGAATAACCAACTCTCAAAAAGCGAATTCATTTCAGTTACGTTTCACCGCCCACCCTCAACGGAGATATCAAATGGCACATGACGATCAGTTTACTGCAACGGGCCCTGCCTTTGCCGGTTCCGGCGTTCCGAGATCAGGCTTCTCAACTAATGCCAGAGACATGATCTACGGCGTCAACGTGCAAGGTCAGCAATGTGGTGTTGTGGGCGAAAGTGTCCGAGTCAGCGCAGGAAGGGAATCCCAGGTAGGAGGAGTTGGGGTTTATGGTTTCGGCGAGAATTTTGGTTTAATGGGAAACGGAAATCGGGGGCTGGCCGGAGTATTTGGTGAAAACAATCGCGGCCGAGTAGGGGTTATTGGAGCCGCAATGCCGGGCGGAACCGGCGTTTTCGGGACAAGTCTGAGAGACTTGGGTAATCCGCTGGAAACTTTTGCGGACCTGCCGGGGCCTGGTAAAGGAGGGGCGGGGATCGGGGTTCATGGCGTGAGCGGATCTGGATATGGTGCGCTCGGCGAAAGCGAAGACAATGCTGGCGTAGTGGGCCGATCTAACAATTCCGTGGGCATATGGGGATCGGTACAGGTACGGGATGGGGGGTACGGCGTCTTGGGCGAGGGGCTTGATAATGCTGGAGTTGTAGGTCGCTCGGAGAGCTCGGTCGGTGTCTGGGGGCAAGGGAACAGGGGAATCCTGGGGTCGGTTACGAGTGACAGCCCCGGCTCGTTCGCCGGACACTTTGTCGGTCCCGTCTTGATCGACGGCGATTTGACGGTTACGGGATTGAAAGGTGCGATCGTCCCACACGTGGACGGAACACACCGGCTGCTGTGCGCGATCGAGAGCCCGCAAAGCTGGTTCGAAGATTTTGGAAAAGGTACGCTCAAGAACGGCAAGGCGAACATCACACTGGACAGTGACTTCGCTACTCTTGTCAGTCTCAAGAAAGGGACTTATCACGTATTCGTGACTCCATACGCCGAGACCAAAGGACTCTATGTGACGCGGCGCACCGCCACGGGTTTCCAAGTGCGCGAGCAGCAAGGTGGCACTAGTAACGCGGCATTCAGCTACCGGATCGTCGCGAAACGAAAAGGGGTCGCGAGTGAGCGGCTGGCAACGGTCGTACTTCCAACGCCTCTCTCGATCAAGAAAAGGCCGGCGAAATATCGGGGAACGGACCCGTTCCCGCAGCCTCATTGTCCGCAGCCGAAGTAAGACAGACCTCTCGGATCGATGCGTGTGATTGCCACCAAGGCTTGGCAAATCGGTGACTTGCTAGGCGGGCTTGCCCCGCCAAAGCGTGCACTTGAGTCAACGCACTCTTCCATTTAGCCGGCACGCATTTTCAAGCCGAGATCATCGTCCCAACCCGCGCCACGGACAATCGACCACCCGCAAAACCTCCGCCGGATTCCCGTGCGTTTCGTAGATCGCGGCCTTAAAAGTCTTACTCATGATGGCGGAGCGCGTTCAGCCTATCTCGAACGATCCGGCCAGCAACATGCAACGCGGCGCCCGGGTCGCCCTCGCCGGAATGATGGTCAACGTCGTGCTCGCCGCGGCGAAAATCGCGGCGGGCTTGTTCGGTAATTCCTATGTCCTGATCGCGGACGGAATCGAGTCCGCACTCGATATTGCGGGCTCGGTCGTTATCTGGGGCGGCTTGAAATTCGCGGCGCGCCCGCCGGACAGGACGCATCCCTACGGTCACGGAAAAGCGGAGCCGCTCGCGGCCGGCCTCGTGGCCATGGGCGTGCTGCTGGCTTCCGTCGCGCTCGCCATTCAAAGCGTGCAGGAAATTTTTACGCCGCACCACGGGCCGGCGCCATTCACCCTCGTCGTGCTCGTGATCGTGATCGCGGTGAAGGAATTCCTTTATCGCGCGGTGATCCGCTTCGGGAAAAATATCGAGAGCACCGCTATCCAGACCGACGCATGGCATCACCGCGCCGATGCGCTGACTTCGGTTGCGGCTTTCGTTGGGATTTCGCTCGCGCTCATCGGCGGTGAAAAATGGCAGAGCGCGGACGATTGGGCTGCTCTCTTTGCCTGTGCCGTCATTGCGGCGAACGGATGGCGGCTTCTCTTCCCGGCCTTGCACGAGATGCTCGACACCGCCCCACGCGGCGAAATTGTCGCGATCATCCAGCAAGCCGCGGCCTCGGTTCCGGGTGTGCTGGAAGTGGAGAAATGTCTCGTCCGCAAAATGGGGATTTCGTTTTACGTGGATCTGCACGTCGGAGTCGATGGAGGCATTTCCGTGCGCGATGGCCACCACATTGCACATCGGGTAAAGGACGCGATCAAGCAAACCGACGCGCGGATTGCCGACGTCCTCGTGCACGTGGAGCCAGTGCTGTAGGCGCGGAGCTGTATCGCCGCGTCTGGAGGGACGACCGCCGTGTCGTCCCAACGTAGTGGGACGGACAGCGCCCGTCCCTCCAGGGATTTCGCATAGCGAGGCGGCTACAGGAGATCGGCGCGCAAAATCGTGTCGAGTGTGTCGGCGAGGGCCTTTCGTGCCACTGCTACCCGCTCGCGGAACGCATTGAGCCGCGAGAACGCGCCCGGATGCGTTACCAAATAAAACGCGAGGCGGGCGAAATCCGTTTTCTGTTTCTCGACATTGAACAAGACATGCGCTGGCGCGGGAAACGGCTCCGAGGCCGTGTCGCTGATGGCCCGCAGCGAGAGGAATGGCAGGTCTAGTTCCGCACAGGCATCGGCGATGACCTCCGTTTCCATATCCACCGCCGCGGCGCCGGTGTTCGCAGCGAGCTGCTCGCGTTCCGCGTTTGAGTCGATCACTCCCGAAACGGTCCGCAGCTTGCCGAGAAAAATCCCGTCATCCGCCAGATCGAGACCAGGTGAACGCAAGAGTTGCGGGCTCGAAAAATTTTCGGCGATGAGCAAATTGCCGATGCGAAGTTCTTTCTCGAGCGCGCCGGCGAAGCCCGCGCTGATCAGATATTCAAAACGCTCGCGGCGGAGAATGATATCCATCCGTTGGGCGCAAATTTTTGTTCCGACACCAGTGTGGATCACGGCCACGGATTTTCCGTGAAGCCGGCCGCGAACAGTTTCCACGCCTTCGCGAGAAATCAGGTTCGGCTTCTCGAGCAGGGCGACGAGGTCAGAACTTTCCGCCGGCAACGCAAACGTGATCGCAATCATTTCTGTTCGCCGTCACGGAGCAGGGGAGGACAACGGGTCGCCGATTCGCACCTGCATGATCGTCCGTTTCTCGGGAGGCGCCGGCTTCTCTGCCGGAGGCGGCGAATAATTCGCGGGGCCAAGGGGCGCCAGGGAACGGCGGAATTCGTCCGCGCGCGTCGAGGGCAGGTCGATCACGACCACCATGCTTTTCTCGGCGGGCGGCGCCTTCGCGGCAGTCCCGCCACATTGTTTCGCGAGCAGGATAACGTTGTCGGCCACCCGGTCCCATTCGGGCGCCGCGGCCGGCAAAAAGATTTCATTGCCGATCGTGGGCAGCGGCAGCGAAGTCTCCGCGGTTCTCTGGAGCGATGCTTCCAGTTGCTGGCGCGTCGCCGCTTCGCGCGCGCGCACTTCGCCGGTGCCGTCTTTCTTGCCGATGATGAACGCGATCCCGACGAGGACGTTGACCAATACCAGCGCGGCGAAGGCGGTGATCAGGCGGCGCCCGAGCGGCTTCGCCGGCGAGGGAATCTCGGGATCTTCGCGTTCGACCATGACTTCGCGGGAACCGCGGGAGCGCCGATGCATTTCGCGCGCGATGCCGAGCTCGCGTTGGAGCTGGGGATCGGCGGCTATTTCCTTTTCGATCAGGGCACGTTGGTCCGCCGGTAGATTTCCCTCGAGGTAATCGAATAGCTTTTCCGGGCTCATGAATGGCCGACAAGCATCGCCATGTGTGGTCGCGCGAGCAAGCAATCAGGCTCCCGGTTGCTCTTTACCCTCGTGGAAATAAGTTAGCCCCGCGTGGACGAAGATCGCAACGCCCTCGGCAAACCGCGCCGCACCTGGCGGCGGTGGACCGCGCGTGTCTTGCTGCTGCTCCTGGCGCTAACCCTGATTTTCCATCGCCCGATCCTTTTCCGGATCGCACGCGCGTATGCCGATCGTTACGCGGCGAAAGCGAACGTCAGGATCGATTGCACCTTCGAGGGCAGCATTTTTACCAACGTGGCGATCCGAAACCTGCATGTCTCGCCGATTGGTCCCACGATCGTGGAATCAATCGAGGTCGATTACATCCGGGCCGACTACAGCCTTTGGGACTGGATGTGGTATGGCAGAACGGAATTCCTGAAGAACGCCGAGATGCGAGGAGCGCGGATTGTTTTGGATCCAGCGAAAGCGTTGCTCAAGCCGACGATTCCGCCGCCGGACCAGCCGATGAAATTGTTCCCGATTTTTCCGGAGCGTCTCTCCATTTCCGACGCGAACTTGCTCGTTCGCTCGACGACCGCCGAGAAGCCGGACTTTGTTCTCGAACATTTTGATCTCGGCCTCGATCCAAAGAATCCCGGTGATCTGCGCGCGGCGGTCCTTCAGGTTCCGAATGCCGATGCCTGGCGGAACGTTGCGGCAAAAACCTCCTACACGAACAAGAACCTGGTCGTGAGCGGGCTGGTACTAGACGAGGGGAACCAGTTTCGGCTGATTGCATTCGATGCATCCCACATCGCGGCGGGATCGCTGGAGGTGGTGCTCGATGCGTCCCTGGCCGGCGGCACAATCGCAGGCTCGCTCGGCCTCAAAGAAACGGCGCGCTCGGTAAACATGAAACTGCGCCTGGTCGCGGAAAACGTTTCGCTCGACACCCTGCGCGGATACATCGGTCGACCTCCGGATTTTCTGGCGGGCGACGTCCAGCGTCTGGCCATCGAGGCCGAAGGCACAATCGACGCGCCGCGCACCTGGACCGGTTCGCTCCTGGCGCAGATCAACAATTTGCGGCAGGAAAATCTTTTCTTCGATCGTGTCGCGCTGAGCGTGGCCGCGCGCGACGGCGTTGCGACGGTGGATTCCGGCGAAGCGACCAATGGCTTGAATAAGATCGGGTTCAAAGGAACAACGGAACTTCCCAATCACATCCGGGAGTTTGGCCGGTACGGCGCCAGATTCGAGATCAACGGAGCGCTGCCCGATCTGCAATCGCTCACGGCTCGTTTCGCGCAACCGCTCACCGGCGCCGCGACCGTTACCGGAACCGCCGAGATCAAGGACGCGGTCTTGCGCGCCGACCTCGGGTTTTCGGGTGGGCCAATCGCGTACGGCGACACGGGCGCGGCGCAATTCACCGGGACCGTTAAAGCCACGAAGCAAGTGCCGCCGACGAATGAGCGGAAAATGTATTACGCGGATCTGCGTTCCGAGATCCACGTCGAGATGACGGACGGGCATTCCGGCGAAAACCTGTTCGATTCCGCGGTCGCCGATATCACGAGCGACGGGCCGAACGTGAAGGTCGAGCGTTTTGTTGCGCTTCGGAAAGAAAACACGTTCACCGTGTCCGGCAGCTACCTGTTGCCGGACGATCTCGCGAAACTCCGGACGCAGCCCGCTACGTTTTCGGTGTCGTTAGGCGCGATCGAGCTGGGCGATTACTGGCCGGAGGATTCGCCAAATCGAATCACCGGCCCGGTCCAGGTTTCCGGTGAGGTCACGACGACAAATGGAAAGGCCGACGGCCAGCTCTCGATCTACGGCTCGAACCTGAAATTTCGCACCGTGACGATCCCGGAAGTCAGCGCCCAGGTCGTCATTTCCCGGAATGTCGTCTACGTAAACGATTTTACCGCGAAGCTGAACGAGCGCGATTTCATCGGCGGTCACGGCGTCTTCTCGCTGGACAAGCCCTGGCATTACACCGGCGCGTTATCAGCGAACGTCGCGGACCTGGCGCGCTTGAAACCGCTGCTCGTCGCGTTGGGCAACAAGAACGAGATCGCCGGATCGCTCGTGATCGACTGGCAGGGAAACGGCGACGCCGCGGAGTGGAAAAATTCCGGGACCCTGAAATTGAAGCTCGAGAAAGGACGCTACGCGAACCTCCAGGCGCTCCAGGCAAACATCGACGCGGATTATTCGCCTGAGGGTCTCAACGTCCCGACGATTTTTCTCGGCAGCGACAAGATGAATTTCCAGGCGAACCTGACCGCGAAAGATTCGACCCTCGAGATCAGCAAAGTCCAGATCGACCAGGGCCAGGCGAAGTACGCGACTGGTTACGTGTCACTGCCGTTCGTTTGGAAAAACATCGGCACCGGGAACCCGCTCTTTCCCTCCGACGGCAAAGTGCTGGTGACGTTTCAATCCGAGAACCTGGATTTGAAAAAACTTTTCGCGGACCTGGGCGCGCCGCCGCTCGGCACCGGCCTGATCAACGTGAAGCTCGACGCGAACGGAACCCTGGCGCAGGTCGCCGGCCGGCTCGACGTGCAGATGCGCGATCTCCACAGCGCCGAGTATCCCAAGCTCGAGCCGGCCACGTTCGATCTCGTAGCGGAGTTGCAAAACAACCAGCTCGCTTTCAACGGCCGGCTCCAGCAGACCAAAATCCAGCCGGTCCTGATTACCGGCAATATTCCGTTCGACATTCCGAAGATGATCGAAGAAAAGCGGTTTAATGAAGAAACGCCGCTGACCGCCAAGGTCCAGATGCCGCGCAGCTCCGTGAATTTTCTCCGGCAATTTCTCCCGGGCATCACCCAGCTCGACGGCGATCTCGCCCTCGACGTGAACATCAACGGCACGATCGCGAAACCGGTCCTGAGCGGGTCCGGCGACATCACCATCAACATGGCGCGGTTCACTAACGCGACCCTGCCGTCGCTCAGCGGGTTCCATTCCCGGATGACTTTCGCGGGCGACACCCTGCACTTCGAGCGCTTCAACGGCGACCTGGCGGGCGGTCCCTTCTCGGTCGCGGGCCAGGTGAAATTTCCGAAGCTGACGGAACCAAATCTCGATTTTCAATTGAAGGCCCAAAGCGTCCTCGTCGCCCGAAACGATACGCTGACCGCGCGGGCGGACGCCGATGTGAAAGTCGTCGGGCCGCTCAAGACCGCGACCGTCACCGGCAACGTTGCCCTAACGAACAGTTCGCTGCTCAAGAATGTGGACCTGATCCCGATCGGGCTTCCCGGCCGGCCCGCGCCGCAGCCGCCGTCGGACCGTCCTGATTTTTCCGTGCCGCAACCGCCGATCCGCGACTGGAAATTCGACGTCATGGTGAAAACCAAGGACCCGTTTTTGATCCGCGGAAATCTCGCGACGGGTGGCGCGATCGTGGACCTGCACGTTACCGGAACCGGATTGCGTCCCCAGCTGCAAGGCGTCGTCCGCCTCGAGAACGTGGATGCGACGCTGCCCTTCAGCCGGCTGGAAGTTTCGTCCGGACTTCTTTACTTCGAGCCGGAGGATTCGTTCAATCCGAAGATCGATTTGCAGGGCACTTCGTTGATTCGCGACTACACGGTCCACGTTTACGTCTTCGGCACATCGCTCGCGCCCGAGGCCGTTTTCAGCAGCGAACCGCCGTTGCCACAGGAGGAAATCATTTCGCTCCTCGCGACCGGAACGACGCGGGAAGAACTGGTGGGCAACAACAACGTGCTCGCCGGGCGCGCCGCCATGCTCCTGATCCAGCAGCTTTACCGGAAAATTTTCAAGAAGGGCGAGGCGACCAAGAGCAACTCGGTATTCGACAAGTTGCAGGTGGATGTGGGCAACGTCGATCCGCGGACTGGCCAGCAAACGGCGACCGCACGGCTGAAATTAAACGAACAGTTTATGCTGATCGGCGATCTCCAGGTTGGGGGAGATTTTCGCGGCATGGTGAAGTATCTGATCCGATTCAAGTGAGATGAGCCGCGCTCTTTCCAAACTCCGGCGCGCAGGCAGGACGGCCTGGTTGCAGATGGCCTCGTTAGGCCTGGCCATCGCGCTTTCGTTCGTCGGCGCGGCGGCGTTGGCGCAGACGGCGGTGAAGGTCCCGAAGGTGGAAGAGAAGGACAGGGCGGAGCGCGCGGTCAAGAAGCAGCAGGAAAAGAAAGCGCAGCGAACGAGCGTGATCGAATTCCACGGAGAGAGCGCTTTCAAGGAGAAGGAACTTCGCTCGATATTGAAGGAGCAGATTGCGACGATCGACCAGTACGGGCTCACGGCCGCGCGCGGGGACGACGCCGCGTTTTTTCTGGAACTGTTTTACCGCAAGCACGGCTACGCGAAAGTCAGCGTCCGTTACACGATCGAATCGGGCGATCGGCTCGTGCTCGATATCAACGAAGGGCCGCTGGTCACGCTGGGCCTGGTAAATTTCGTCGGCAACCAGCATCAGCCGTCGGAAATTTTATTCGATTACGCGGTCGGCCCGACGCGGGAACGTTATTCGAAACTGCAGAGCAAACTTCCGTTCGTCGCGGCGGACGTCGAGGAAGGCGCCGATCTCGTTCATCGCCTCTATATCACGAACGGCTATCTCGACGCGAAAGTGGACAAGCCGATCTACCATTACGCGGACGATGGCTCGCGGGTCGACGCGACCATTCCGATCACGGAGGGCCGCCAATATTCGTTCGGCCAAATCTCGTTTTCCGGCCAGACGATTTACGGATCGGAGGCGTTGCAGGGCCAAATGCTCGACTTGGTGGAACAGCCCTACACGGACGGGCGGGTGTCCGATATTCCGCGCCGGTTGCAGACCTATTATCGGGCGCGCGGTTATTACGAAGTGAAAGTCGATGCGACCGGAAACCCGGAAGCCGCGACGAATGGCAGGGTGCCGGTCTTTGTCTCGATCACGCCGGGCCGGCTTTACCATTTCGACGGCGTGACAGTGAAAGGACTCGAGAAACTCCGGCCCAGTTACGTGGAGAAGCGGTTCAGCAAATTCAGCGGCAAGACTTACAGCCCCGAGCTGGTGGACGAGAAATTCCGCGAACTGATGAAGTCTGGGCTTTTCACGGTCCTCCAAATCAAACCGACGCCGATCGGCGGGGATGCGTTACGGCTGGATATTTCAGCGGAAGAAGCCAAGAGCAAGGAACTCGGTCTGGCGCTCGGCTATGGGTCCTACACCGGCGCGATTGTGGGCGCGAGCTATCGCGACCGCGATCTCTTCGGTTACGGCCGGCCGATCTCGACTTTGGCGGAATGGTCGGAGCGCGGATACAAATGGGAAATTCTTTGGGAAGACCCCTATTTCTTCGACAGCGATTTCGGGTTCAAAGCGAAGCTCTCGGCGCTCACGTTCGATTTCGACGGCTACTCCAAATTCGAGACCGGGCTGCGCCTCGATCTCACCCGGAAAATAACGAAGCAATATGAAGTGGGTCTGGTTTTCTCCGCGCGACATGTCGATGTCACCAGCGCCGATATTCGATCGATCCTCCTCGGCGACACCTCGTATTTCGTCAGCTCGATCGGCATCACCCAGACGCTCGACCTGCGGGACAGCAAGGTGAACCCGAGCCGCGGATTTGTCCTGGATAACACTTTTGATTTTGCTACGGGCGCGATCGGGAGCAACGTCGATTTCGTCCGCAGCACCGCGCGGTTAACTTATTTCATCCCGATCGGCCACGAGCCAAAGCCAGGATTCCCCGATCATCGGACGTTGCTGGCGTTCGGCGCGCGCGCGGGAATCATCCACAGCCTCGAGAGCAAAGGTACCTCGCCGGCGGAAATCCCGATCGACGAACGTTTCTTCAACGGCGGCAACAACACCGTGCGCAGCTTCGCCGAGCGTGATCTCGGTCCGCACGATCAGGACCACCCGATTGGCGGCGAATTTTTCTCCGTCTTCAATGTCGAGTACACCTTCCCGGTTTATGGTGAACTGCTCGGCGCCGTTTTCGTTGACGCCGGTAATCTGCTGCCGAACTCGACCGACCCGTTCCAGCGGGTCAGTGCCGGCTTCGACGATATGCGTTACGCCGTCGGGGTGGGCCTGCGCTACAAATTGCCGATCGGTCCGGTGCGGCTCGACTACGGCTACAATCCCGATCGGCGCGCGGGCGAAGATGTGGGCGCGTTCCATTTCAGCTTTGGCTTCGCGTTTTAGACCTAACGAATGAAACCCGAAGCGTCCGAGATTGCCGAATCATTAGGCGACATTCGGCCGGATGTTTTCCGCAAACATCTCCATGAAATGGCGGATTGGATCGCGGATTATCGGGAAAACATCGCCCAACGTCCGATCGCGCCCAACGCCAAACCCGGTGCGGTGCTGGCGCAGTTGGAAACAACTCCGCCGGAAACGGGCGCTTCGCTGGAAGAGATTCTTGCCGATGTCGAGCGCATCATTGTTCCAAACGTGGCGCACTGGGCGCATCCGCAGTTCATGAGCTATTTTGGTTGCACGACAACGAGCCCCGGGATCCTCGCCGAAATGATCACCGCGGCGCTGAACGTCAACGCGATGACGTGGCGCACTTCACCGGCCGCCACCGAGCTGGAGACCCTCGTGCTCAATTGGCTGCGGCAGTGGCTCGGGTTGCCGGATGAATTTTCGGGCGTCGTCTACGACACCGCTTCCATCTCGACCATGCACGCGCTCGCGGTCGCGCGGGAGGAAGCGAGCACGTCGGTGCGAACGCTGGGTCTCTCGGGGCGCTCCGAGCTGCCGATCTTTCGCATTTACGTTTCAGACCAGGCCCATAGCTCCGTCGACAAAGGGGCGATCGCCCTCGGACTGGGCGAGCACAATGTCCGAAGGCTCGCGTGCGATTCCCAGTTTCGGATGAATGTTGCGACTTTGCGCGAAGCAGTCGCGTCCGATCTGCGGCATGGATTCAAACCCCTCGCGGTCGTCGCTACCGTGGGGACCACGTCCACGGCCAGCGTGGATCCGGTGCCTGAAATCGCCGAGGTCTGCGCCCAGTACCAGATGTGGTTGCACATCGATGCGGCCTACGGCGGCGGCCTCGCCCTTCTGCCTGAACACAAATCGGTGACCGATGGCTGGGCGGAAGCCGATTCGCTTGTGATCAATCCTCACAAAATGTTGTTTGTGCCGTTCGATTTCAGCGCGCTCTATGTCCGCGACATCGAGCGGTTGCGCCGCCTCTTCACTCTCGCCCCCGAATACCTGCATCTGCGCGATCCGGCCGGCGCCGAGATCAACTACATGGATTACGGCCTCCAGCTCGGCCGCCGCTTCCGGGCGCTCAAAGCGTGGGTCGTATGGCGGGCGTTTGGCCGGGAAGGAATTGCCGCGCGAATTCGCGAACACCTGCGGCTCGCCCAGCTCTTTGCCTCGTGGGTCAAGGAAGATCCGCGCTTTGAAATCTCCGCGCCCGTGATGATGGGCGTGGTCTGTTTTCGTCTCAAGAACGCCGATGACAAGGCAGCCGATCGAAAAAACAGCGAGACCGTGGCCAGTATCAACGCTTCCGGCAAGGCTTACCTTACCCAGACAAAATTGCGTGGCCGCATCGTGATGCGTCTCGGCCTCGGCAATATCCTCACCACCGAGGAGCATGTGCGCCGCGTCTGGGAAATTATTCGCGCGGCGGCGGAACCTGCGAGCGCCTAATCTTCGGAACCGAGCCACGGGCCGCAGAGGTAGCGGAATTTCGGAACAAGCCCGTGGCAGGCCCAAAAGTTACGCCAGCCTCGGCGAACGCCTCGGACTATGTCCTTTGTCTTCGCGGAGAGGATGAGCAAAAGGATCGCGACTGGAACCGATACAATGATCACAGGCGAAATAGGCGAGTTAACGTGATGAGCATTCGTCGGAGTGCCGAAAGCGACGCTGCTCAAAAGCAGGAACAAGCCCGAAAGCGTGAGAAAGGTGGCAGGGATGAACTGCCATTGCCAAATTCGGAGCATGTTCTGGTACAGAATCCAATGCGCTCCGCTGGGCGGGCGCGCGACAATCCATTGAGGCCGATGACTGGTTCCGGAAGATGATTCCGCCCAAAACCGGACCGGCATTAGGAGCGTATCGTACGAAAACATCGTCCGCAGATAAAGCGCGACCGCTAGCAAGAGACAGGCGGCAGCGATAAAAACAACCGGAGCCTGTTCCCCCAGCGCCTTCATTTTCTTGTCGTCGGCCAGCATACCAAGAAAGACGCCGAGCCCAGCGGTAATAAACCCGCTCAAGAGGTTCGCGAGGCCCATCTTCGATTTGATCTTGTCCTGCAACGCTTGCAATACGGTTTCATCCGGAGGGGAAATACACCACCTCAGGGCAGGTCCTCCCGTGGCCTCCAAGTCGATGCAAAGAATCTCCGATTGGACGATCGGAACCGGCCGGTCGAGCAACGCGCCCGCCAACCATCCAATAGCTGGCTGATGTCCAACGACAAGGACGGCGTTCTTCTCCTTGTCGGCGACGAGTCCACCCGCCTCTTTCTTCACTGCGCGCTCCAAGGGCGACTCTCCCTTCCTTTTTCTTAAGTCAGACGGCAGAGTTTTAGGACCGAGCGATGGCGATTTTGTCGGTATGTATCCCGTGCCAAACTCGAAACCCTTGCAGAACATTTTCGCTGTCTCCTCTGCCTCAGTCGCCTCCGGGTCGTCATAGTAGAGCACCCCGCCAAGCGTTGCTTTCGCATTCCCTTCCGAAAGGAATTCCTTCAGACGCTTGGCGGCGACCAGCGTCTCGTACCTTCCCCGGTCGGTGAGCACAGCCTTCTTGGTTTGATCTGACAATTCGGACGCAGCGGAGACGCCGGAGCCCCACAAGGCCGATGAACTTTGCGCCATCTCTTGCAGGGAGGAGGCGATGTCGTCCAGCGGAGTCGGCCCTTTTGGCTTCGTTTTCAGGCGTCCTCTTGTGTGCTTCGCGTGCCGCATCAGCAGAAGGAAACGAAGACTCACGGGAGGGTTTTGTTTCTGATAAAGTTACCTGCTACCGGCTTCGCCAGAATACCCGGCTGGAGCCTGCGATGACAAGCCAGGACATCAATCGCCGACATTTTCACTCCTTGATTCGAGATGGCGTGACCGCCGCGCCAAGCCCGCGTCACGGAAGATTGAAAGCTGACTGCTTTCGGTTAACGTTGGCTCGTCCGAGTAATCGCTCACGCTTATGGAAACGACCATCGCTGCTTCGAAAACAAGCGCTTCCGCGGAAGCCGATTTCCTTCCGCTCCAGGGAACCGATTACGTAGAGTTCTGGGTCGGCAATGCCAAGCAGGCCGCGCATTATTACAAGACGGCGTTCGGCTTTCAATCGCTCGCCTACGCCGGCCCGGAAACCGGCGTGAAAGATCGCGCCAGCTACGCCATTCGGCAGAATAAGCTGACGTTAGTTCTCACCACCGCGCTTCGGCCTGACACCCCGATCGCCGACCACGTCGCGCTGCATGGGGACGGGGTGAAGTTTCTCGCCCTCAAAGTCGAGGACGCGACTTCCGCCTGGAACGAGACGACGAAGCGCGGCGGCAAGAGTTTCCTGGAGCCGACGACGTTAAAGGATGAAAACGGGCGCCTCGTCATGAGCGGCATCCATACTTACGGGGACACGGTTCACCTCTTCATCGAGCGCGGCGATTATAACGGCGTCTTCATGCCCGGCTTTCGGAAATGGGAGAGCGACTACAATCCGCCCGAGACCGGGCTCATGTATGTCGATCATTGCGTGGGGAACGTCGGCTGGAACCAGATGAATCCGTGGGTGAAATTTTACGAGGATGTCATGGGATTCCGGAACATCCTCTCCTTCGACGACAAGGACATCTCGACCGAATACTCCGCGCTCATGAGCAAGGTGATGAGCAACGGCAACGGTTTTGTGAAGTTCCCGATCAACGAGCCGGCCGAAGGGAAAAAGAAATCGCAGGTGGAAGAGTATCTCGATTTCTACATGGGCGAAGGCGTGCAGCATTGCGCACTGGCGACCAACAGCATCATCGAAACGGTCAACGATCTGCAGAAGCGTGGCGTTGAGTTCCTGAATATTCCGACGACCTATTACGATGAGTTGCCCGCTCGCGTGGGCCACATCGATGAAGATCTCGAGCCGTTAAAGCAGCTCGGCATTTTGGTTGATCGCGACAACGAAGGTTATTTGCTCCAGATTTTCACCAAGCCGGTGGAAGACAGGCCCACTCTCTTCTTCGAGATCATCCAGCGCAAAGGCGCCAAGAGTTTCGGCAAAGGTAATTTCAAGGCGCTCTTCGAAGCCTTAGAGAAAGAGCAGGAGGCGCGAGGTAACTTATAGGAATATTCGCAGGCAGATTTTGAAATCGACCTATATCACCGTGACCCTCATCCTAGCCTTCTCCCTTAGGGAGAAGGAGCTTGGCGTGACGCGAAGGATGAGATTTTGCAGACTTCCTCTCCCTGAGGGAGAGGGCTGGGGTGAGGGTCAGTCCGTTTTCGCCGCCAAACCTGAGTTCCACGCCTAACAAACCTTATGCCTTACTATCAGAAGCTCGGCCAAATTCCGCGGAAGCACCACATCTGGTTCCATCGCAACGGCAGCGGGCCTTCCTACAAGAACGAAGGCATCGCTTACGAGCACGTCATTACCACCGAGGGGTTCAACGAAGCTTACTCGATCATGTATCACCTGCGGCCGCCTACGCGCGTCCGTGAAGTGAAGCTGATCAAATGCGAGGAGCTAAAGAAGGTAACCGACGCGCCACTGCGGCATCACCATCTGAAGTCGGCGCACATTCCTCGGAAAGGCGATCTTTACACGGGCCGGATCCCGATGCTCTTCAACCAGGACATGGTTGCGTATCGGCACAAACCGGAAAAGACCTACGGCGAGTTCGAGTACTATCGGAATGGCGGCGCCGACGAAATCATCTTCGTCTTCAAGGGTGGGGGAACACTCGAAAGTCCTTTCGGCAAACTCCGTTACCGCGCGGAAGATTACATTGTCATCCCGCGCGGAATCACTTACCGGCTCGTCCCGGATGACGTGAAGCAGGAGGACTACCTCATTCTCGAGTCGAGCGGGCCGGTCCGGATTCCGCAGCGTTATCTGAATCATGAAGGCCAGATCCGGATGGGCTCGCCGTATTCCGAGCGCGATTTCCACGGGCCATCTGAGCTGCTCACCATCGACAAAGATCAGGACGTGGAAGTCCTGGTGAAAGACGGTCCGCGCTGGACGCGAGTGGTGCACGCCCATCATCCATTCGATGTCCTCGGCTGGGACGGCTTTATTTATCCCTTCACCTTCAACGCCCAGGATTTCGAACCAATCACCGGCACCGTCCATCAACCGCCGCCGATCCATCAGACCTTCGAGATCCGCGGCTATGTCGTCTGCACCTTTGCGCCGCGCATGCTCGATTATCATCCGGAAGCGGTGAAGATCCCGTGGGTGCACGACAACGTCGAAGCCGACGAAGTGCTCTTTTACGTGCGCGGAAATTTTGGTTCGCGCAAAGGCATTGAAGCGGGCTCGATCACGCTCCATCCGCGCGGCATTCCACACGGGCCGCATCCCGGCACGATCATGGCCAGCAAGGAAGCGCAGCGCACGGAAGAACTGGCCGTCATGTTCGACACCCAGCACACGCTCGAGCTGACCGAACAAGCCGTCGCGCTCGATGACGAAAAATATCCATTGAGCTGGCTGGATTAAAAGTGCCTGGACAAAATCACGAGACGGAACTGGAAGCGGCCGAACGCCGGATCGCCAGTCTGCGTCCCTGCGGTGCGGCCAAGCTCGCCGGGATGGAGCGCTCGTTCCGCGATTTACTGGAGGCGGTCGGCGAAGATCCTGAGCGCCAGGGCTTGCTCCGGACGCCGCACCGGGCCGCGCGCGCCTTTGAATTTCTCACCAATGGTTACCGCCAAGACTTGGACGACATCGTCAATAACGCGATCTTCGATTCGGAAGCGAGCGAGATCGTCCTCGTGAAAGACATCGAGCTTTATTCCCTGTGCGAACACCATCTCCTGCCGTTCGTCGGCAAGGCGCATGTCGCTTACATTCCGAATGGCGCCGTGATCGGTCTTTCGAAGGTGGCACGCATCGTTGATGTCTTTGCTCGCCGGTTGCAGATCCAGGAAAACCTGACGGTGCAAATCGCGGATGCCTTAATGAAATGCCTGCGGCCAAGTGGCGTCGCGGTGGTGATCGAGGCGAAGCACCTCTGCATGATGATGCGCGGCGTCGAGAAGCAGAATTCAGTTATGAAAACGTCCTGTCTCCTCGGCTCTTTCAAGGAGGATGCCAGGACGCGCTCGGAGTTTCTCGCCCTGTTGGCCTAACGACCGCATGCTCCTGACGGTCAGCAAGCGGCTCGAATTCTCGGCGTCGCGGCGTTTGTTCGTAAAGGACTGGAGCGACGCGGAGAACCTGGCGGCGTTCGGTCTCGAGACGTCGGCGCGCTACGGTGCCGGGCGGAATTACGTCGCCTACTTTGTTTTTTCCGGCGCCATCGATCCGGGGACCGGGATGCTCATGAACATCAGCGAGATTAAGGAACGGGTCGGCCAGGTCTTGCACGATGGTTTCGACCACAAATTTCTAAACGAGGACAATCCCGCTTTCGCCAGTGTTCCTCCGACCGCTGAAAACGTGGCTCGCGAGCTTTTTGCCGCCGCCGCTCCGCTCTTCCAGGACGGACAAGCCAGGCTGGTCGCCTGCCACTTGTCGGAATCGGAAGATCGCAGCGCCACGTTTTATTCGGACGGAAACTGCGAGGCGAATTACTGGTTCAAGTTTTCCGCGGCGCGCCAAACGATGTCGCCTCAGCTTGGCGACGCCGAAAACCAAAAGCTTTTCGGCGTGGCCGCGTCCCCGTTCGGTCACGGTCACAATTACCGCGCGCGCCTGACCTTCCAGGGTTCGCCGGCCGCCTCCGCTAAAATCTCGCGCTGCCTCGATTCTTTGCGCCGTGAGCTCGACCACAAGAACCTCAACCTCGAAGTGCCCGGCCTAACGAACAAGCCGGTTACGACCGAGACGCTCGCGCGTTACATTCATCAGCGAGCTTCCGAATGGTTCCAGGTCAATCGTGTCCGGTTGCACGAGCGTTCCGATTTCTTCGCCGAGTACTGGAGTGCGGGTAGTCTTTTCCTCGGATTCCAAGCGCCCTTCAGCGCCGCCCATTGCCTGAAGAGCGAGCAGTTAAGCGCTGAGGAAAACGTGGCGCTCTACGGGAAGTGCAATAACGCCCGCGGTCACGGCCATCTTTATCTCACCGAGGCGACCGTTAGCGGCGAGTTCGACGAGCGCAGCGGAACGCTGACGTCGTTCGATGCCCTGCGCGCCGGAATAGCCGCCGCCCTCGAGCCGTGGCAAAACAAACATCTCGACCTGGAGATGAACGAATTCAGCGGGCGACCTTCCACCGGCGAGAACATCGTTCAATCGCTTTGGCCGCAGTTCGATTCACGCCTCGACGGCCGTCTCGTGCGCCTCCGTCTCTGGGAAACCGCGAATAACCGCTTCACGCTGCGTAAGCAGGCCTCTTAATTCGGCGTTGGACGTTTTCTTCCTCTTCCAATGAAACGCTATCTCATCACCGGCGCGAGCCGCGGCATCGGCCGCGCGATCGCGGAGAAACTCGCGGCCACGGGCGATTGTCTCCTGTTACACGGGCGCGATCGAGAAGCACTGGCAAGCAGCTGCAAAATCGTTGCGGCGAAAGGGGCAACGGCAATTTCGCTTTGTTACGACCTGCGCGATCCGGCTGCGATCCAGAAGATGATTGATGAGATCGGGACCGAGCCGCTCGATGGATTGGTCAACAACGCCGGCATCGCGTTCGTGAAGCCGCTCCAAGACATCACGCTAGAAGAGTGGCAGACCACACTCGCGGTCAACGTCACTGCGCCGTTTCTGCTGACCCAAAAGCTGCTGCCGTTCATGGCCGCCGGTTCTACCGTCGTGAATATTCTCTCGATTGCGGCAAAGACCGGTTTCCCGAACTGGAGCAGCTATTGCATGAGCAAATTCGCGCTCGAGGGATTCTCGCAGGCGGTGCGCGAAGAGGTCCGCTCGCGCGGAATTCGAGTGCTCAACGTCTATCCCGCGGCGACGAGCACCGAGATCTGGAACGGAGTGCAAGGCGAATGGCCGCGCGAGCAGATGCTGTCGCCGGACGAAATCGGAACAGCGGTAGCTTACGCGCTCTCGCGGCCGGGGGATGTGGCCGTTGAGAACATCACGCTTTCCAATTCGAAAGGATCTCTGTAGCCGCCGCCCTGTGGGCGGCGTGGGTATCGGCGGGGGAAGCTATTTAACGCCAAAGTCTCAACGAAGCGGTGCCCCTCTCGCGCTTCGCACAGCGAAGCGGCTACCGCGTCTGCCCGGCCGTCTCCAGCTTCGTCTTGTGATACGTCACCAGCCTGAATCCCCACTCAATCAGCACGGCGTTGTCCTTATCGAGCGTCTTCCGCCCATTCAGAAACGTCATCGCCTGCTGCTTGAGCGCGTTCTGCTGGCCGGTCTCATCGAGGATCTCGAAAATTTCCATCGAGAGAAGCCAATCGTCGCCGTGCTCTTTCTGCTGGGTCTCCCAGATTTCGCCCAGCCGTTCGTAGCCGACCTTGCGCTCGCGAATGTCGCGCACCTGCGCGTAAAGATTCTCCAACCGCTTTCGCTTCGCGTCCGAGGGCGATTTGATCGTGCGTTCTCGCGGAACGAGCGCGACCTGGTTGTAGGCGTCCTTGTCCGCCGCGCCGTTGAACACGGAAACAATGCACGAACCCACCGCCATGTCATAAGTCCCCCAGCTCGGATCGAACAAGATGCGATCGCCATATTTCGTCGTGCAATTGGAAAACGTGATCAACACTAGTTTGCCTTCGCACCGCAACAGTTTTTCGATCTTTCCCTCAACCACGACCCCGCTCTCGAATTCCAATTTTGCCGGTTGGCCTTCCGCGAGGTCGGTTTCTTTCCAGTCGCCGATCGGCGAACCAAAACCGTCTTTGTGATAATCGCGACCGTGGCCGGCCATCTCCTTATTTGCGAATGCCAACGCGCTTGGCCCCGTCGTTCGGAGATAGATGGCGGCGCCGTCACCGCCCGTAATGACTTCCGTGAACGTCCCGGATACTTGCAGGCCTGACGAGTATTCGGAGGTCGCCGTGTTATTGCAGTCGATCGCCTTCTGAATTCCTTCGAGGCCACCGATTCGAAACGCCATCTTGCCCGCGAACTCTTCCAGGACTTCGGCGAGCTGCTTGAAATCGCGGGTCACGAAAAGCTGCGGCTGTTTGGTCGTAATATCGAACGGGACATTCTGCGCGTCGATCGAGTAGGGGATTTTTTTCACGTGCGGTTCGAGGCAGCTCACCGATTCGCCGATCGAGGAAAGCAGGCCGGCGCCGTAAATCTTCGGTTTATCCAGGGGTCCGATCAGGCCGTATTCCACCGTCCACCAATGCAGCCGCGACAGCAGCGCCATCTCCGATGGGTCGCCGAGATTTTTCTGGCGGTCTTCTACGAGCTTTGTCGCCTTCTCGAGCGCGTCGAGATCTGGATTCGGTTGCTCCTTCAAAATCGAGAGATGCCGGATCGCTTCGTAGAGCTCGAAATCTTTCTTCGACGACATCGCCTTCGCGCCCACTTCCCCAAACCGCTGCAGGTAATCGGCATATTCGCTATCGACAATGATCGGCGCGTGCCCCGCCGCTTCGTGCACGATGTCGGGAGCCGGGGTATATTCGATATGATTGATCTGGCGCATGTCGCACGCGATCACGAGGACGCGATACGCCTGGAATTCCATGAACGCCGCCGGCGGAATGAACCCGTCCACCGCCACGCCGCCCCAGCCGATCTTGCCCAGGATTTCGTTCATCTCCTCGATCCGCGGGATCCGGTCGAACGAGATGCCGGTATCGAGCAATCCCTGGAAATAAAGTTTGTGCGCGTATTCGCGGAGGAAGAAAATGTTCTGGCGCATGATGAAACGCCAGACCGCGTGGTCGACCGGCGTGTATTCGTCATAACGCTGGTCGACGGCGAATTGGAGGAGATGCTTGGGAAGCGCGGCCACCGCCTTGTTGTTCATCGAAATAGCTTTTGAATTCATAGGCGGTAGCTCTCGGGCGCGACGCAACCTAAAATAAGATCGAATGGAGACTCAGCAAGCGCATTCACTCGGAGGGACGCGCTTCCGCGCGTCCGGGGACTCGCCGCGGCGAGTCCCTCCGCTTCTTTGGCTGAATCTGGTCTGCCTCGACGCACCGTTCGTCGCCGTCGCGTGGCTTTGGCTCTTCGCCCGGACTTTCCGAATTCCCCTCCAGGTCGGGAACTGCGTGGCGCTCTTCCTGACCGCGTGGCTGATTTACCTGGCCGATCGATTCGCGGATTGCACTTCACTGAGACCCGATCTTCCGCGGTCTCTTCGCCAGGAATTTTGTCTCCGCCATCGCGAGATTTGGATCGCTACGATCCTGCTCGTCGGCGGCTTTGACGCTTATGTCATCTGGCGTACGACGACGCTGGAAACATTCCTGATCGGCGCCGTCGTGGGCGGGCTCGCGCTGATTTATCTGGTGATAAACCATCCGCTCGGCCTCATCTGGCGGTCGCTTCCGGCGAAAGAGCTGGCGGTTGGCATTCTTTTTTCGGCCGGCACGCTGGTCGCCTTGCTGCCGGCGCTGCATTCGGCCACGATCGGCTTCGCGATAACCGCGATATTTTTCGCCGCGCTCTGCGCGCTCAATTGCATCAGCATCGCCCACTGGGAATATGGGCTCGACCGGGCCCAGGGAAAAGTCTCGATCGCCACTCGGCATCCACGAATTGCGCGGAGTTCGGGATTGATCGCGCTCGTTCTGGGCGTCGCGTCGTTTGTGACGGCAACAATCTCCCGATCCGCGGCTCCGCTTCTCGCTTGTATCGGCGTCAGCGCGTTTCTGCTCGCGTGGCTGAATGCGCGTCTTGTCGACGTTGATCGACGCACCGCGCTTGCCGATCTCGTCTTGCTGACGCCAATCGTTCCACTGATCGCGGCGACATTGTGAGCTTCGATGCCATCGCGCCGTCGTACCGGACACTGGAAACCATCGCTTTCGGCCGAGATCTGCAGGGCGCTCGTGTGGCCTGTCTCGGGGAGCTCGTCTCACCTCGACGCGCGTTGATCGTCGGGGAGGGGAACGGAAGATTTCTTTGCGAATTGCTTCGGCGTCATCCGGATCTCGCGGTCGATTGCGTGGACGCGAGCCAGCGAATGCAGGAGATTGCGCGGCAACGGATCGAGCACGAACTTCCGGACCGCACGAATCGGATCAATTTTTTTCCGCAGGACATCGCGTCATGGTCGTCGCCGGAACATCAATTCGACCTGATCGTGACGCATTTCTTCCTCGACTGCTTTCCGGAACATCGTCTGGCCGAGATCGTGGCCAAGCTCTCCCGCGCCGCGGCGGTGAACGCAACCTGGCTCCTGGCGGACTTCTGCATTCCACCAGGAGGATTTGCGCGGTGGCGCGCCGGCCTTTGGTTGGCGGCGATGTATCGTTTCTTCCAATTCACGGCCGGAATCGAAGCGAAGGAATTGGGCGATCCTTCACCGTTCCTTCGCACCGCCGGATTCGCGTTGGTGAGTCAGCATTTGTTTCGACACGGAATGGTGAAATCAGAGTTGTGGCGGAACATAGGCATTCTGCCTGTGCGCCCAGCGGATATCTTATCCGCTGCTTCCGATGCAGCGGAGTGAAACTCCGCTGGGCGCACAGACTGGAAGTCTATGTTCCGCTCTGCTTCCGCGCCGCGCGGGCGCGCGAAACGCGCCGCGCGACCCAGCCGACAGCGCCGATGATCAGGGCCCAGGGCGCAAGAAACGCGAGCGCGACTCCGATCATTCGCACGCTCCACATCAAGGCGGCCGCGCCTTGTCCAATGGTTCGGCGCAGCGTCGCCCAGATTCCGGTCTCTTCCGAAACGATGTTCCCCTGGCTGTAAACCTGGATCGAAACATCCGCCGGCGCATTCGACTCATCGATCTGCGAGTTCGGCCGATCGTCGCGACGCACACTGACATTCTCGACTTTGCCGAGCCCATTCAACGCCTGCATGAGCGCGTTGTAATTCTTCATCGGCACCCGCAACGACACGGTCGAGTATTCGCGTCCGTTCGGATCGCGCGAGAACGACGAGCTCCGGATCCGGCCGCCCTGCTGCTCGGCGATCGCGCGGAGCTGCTTGGTTTTATCGTTCACTTCGGGCGTGCGAATCCGGAGCGATGTCTGCTGCAACGCCGTTTCCTGTTCGTCGCGCGAGAGAGTGATGTTCAACTCCACCTTGTCGCGTTCGGTCTTCGCATTTTCGCCCAGGCCGTCACCGCCCTGGGAAACGCGCTCTGTCGTGACCTGGAAATTCTCGACGCGCGCCATGCCTTTGATCTTTGCAATGACGGATTCGCTGTCCTCCGGCGCGAGCAACAAACTCAGCCGCGCCGAGACCCGACCGGTGTTGTCCCGGTCGATCTGCGCTGTCGTAATCTGCACTTTCGGCGACGCCAGCGCCTTGATCTCGTTGTAAGTCTTCTCGACTTCCGTCGCGTAGAGCGAGAGCTGCGCCTTTTCCTTCAAGAGGAACGCTGCCGGAAGATTCATGTTCTTTTCCGCCAGCGTGATCGTCACCGTCGCGAACGCCACCTGCGAATCCATGAACTTCAGCTCGCCCTGCATCGTCTCAATTTGCTCGCGCACCCGGCCGAGTTCCTTTTCCACTTCGAGCAAATCTGCGACGTCCTTGCTCTTCGTCTTCAGGATTTCGATGAGTCGCTGCTCCATGAGCCGGGCGTTCTTCAACCGCGATTCCGTATCGAAGTAAGCCTTCGTCACGTCCTCAGTCGTGAGCGCCTGATTCTTCAGCTCGCCAATCCCGTGGACCCTGCCGAGAAACCGGTCGAGATTATCCGGCAGAACTTTGACCACGATCTCACCCCGCAGTTTCCCGTTCGCCTGTTTCTCCGAGCTGGTCGTAGCAACGTAGCCTTTCTCCTCCGCCGCGAACCCCGTGATCTTCTGGATGGATTCGTCGAAGCTGACCACTTCCAATTCCGCCGTAGCATTGCGGATCAACTTCCGGTTCGCCGTCGGACCGACGGCCGAGGGAGATGAGGAAGGCTTTTCTTCGACGAACTCTGCGGAGGTCTCTGCGGTCGACGCGGGCGCTTTTTCGTCCTTAAACTCGGCCTTCTTTGTCTTTGTATTGCCGACATAAGAGGGCAACTGCCGCAGGCTTTCGACCGGAGTCAACGGCTTGTCCGGCGGCGGTGGAGGTGGCGGTTCTTCCTCTGGAGTTGTTTTTTGTTGCAACGCGTCGGCGGTCTTACTGCGCCCATCCGTCTTGGCGAAAACGCCACTGTCACGGTTCGCTCCCGGCTTATCGCGGTCCGCTTCGACGGTACTCGAAATGTATTCGCTACGTTTGAGTGGCATAGCCGAATCGCCGGTGATCATTCTTCCGGTTTGGACAAGGGCCAGCAGAAGCGCGGTGGCTGCCGTCAATTGAACCGCGCGCACTCGCATCAGATCGGTGATCAGGCTTATCAGCCCGCTCCGCTTCGGAACGCGATCGCGAAAGCGCGAGACCATCCGCTGTTCAAATGCCGCGTCTGCTTTTTTGTCGGCCATCGTTTCGTTAAGAATCCTGTTCATATTTTTTCCTTCCTGAAAAGCCTGGCGGCATTCCGCGCACTCAACCAGGTGGGCGTGGAATTCGTCGCGTTCGGCGGCCGTCAATTCATCATGCAGATCGGCCGCGAGGAGTTCGTCGATTTGTTCGTGGGTCGTAGACATAAAGTTATCCGATTGAGGCCAGCGCCGGTTTGAGTCGTTTCCGCATGAGGCCGAGCGCGCGTCCGAGAATGCCGCGCAAGGCACCGTTCGTTAGGCCGAGGGTTTGCTCGATCGTGCCGTAATCGAGATCTTCGAAATAACGGAGCGTGAGCGCGAGCCGGTGCAGCTCCGGCAACTGCGCCAGGGCCGAGCGGACCTCGCCATCGAGGTCCGCTTTTTGGCCTGCGCTCTCTACCACCTCGTGCGATTCAAGATCTTCCGGTAACGGTTCCGGCCGCCGTTTCCTCGCCAGGTCACGAGCCCGATGCCGGGCGATCGTGGCCAGCCACGCCGGCAGCTTCACCGAATCGCGCACCCGCCAGCGCGATTTCCACGCCTTCACGAAAGTGTCCTGGACGACGTCCTCAGCTTCTTCGCGGCTCTGCAAAATCCCGTAGGCGATCGCGAACAGGCTGCGGCTCGTAGAGCGAATCACCATTTCGAAAGCCGCCCGGTCCCCTTGGATGGCGGCGCGATAAATTGCGGGTTCGGATGCGTCCATTTTTGTCGATCTACCAGCCTAGACGCACGAGCCGGCGATTCCGCGCGAAAAATCTTGGGGAGCTCGCAGAAAGGACACAAGGGTGCACAAAGGAAAGACACAGGAAGGGCGGAATTCTTTGCCCCTTAGTGAACCTCTGTGACCTTTGTGTGAGTTCTTACCGGAAGATCGATACCGCGTTGCCCACCGTGACCAACTCTTTCACCCGGGCCGCGTCCCAGTTGGCGGTGCGGATGCAGCCATGGCTTGCCGCGCGGCCGATGGTCTCCGGATTGTTCGTGCCGTGAATCCCGACGTGCGGCTTGTTCAATCCCATCCAGAGAATGCCGACCGGATTGTTCGGCCCCGGCGGCAGATTGTAAAACACGCCCGATTTTTGCCCGTGCTGAAGCACGCCCTCGTCATGCCGGAAAGTTGGGAACGTCGCGATGCCGAGAATCTTCCAAAGCCCCATCGGCGCCGGCAGGGTCGAGGAACCGGGTGTGATCGGAAATTCGGCCACGAGCTGTTTGTCGTCGTAGATAAGGAGAAAGCGGTCTTTCGTGTCGATGTAGATTTTGCGATTCGCGAATGCCGGATTCGGTTGGGCGAAACCTTCGTGCAGGTCTTCCATCTTGAACGGCAGCACATTCGGCACTTTCAGCGTGTCGCCGACTTTCAATTTCTCCAGGTTCATTCCCGGGTTGAGCTTCTTCAGGAAATCTTCCGCCGAGTGGTAACGCTCGGCGGTGTATTCGAGCAGCGATCCATAGTTTAACCGCTTCAGCTTCGACTGCTCGGACGGTTTGCTGGCAGTCGCGCCCACGAAATTCTCCGCCTCGGGCAGGATGGTGAAGCTGGTGTAAGGCTCGGGCACCTGATCGAGCAGCCACGAATCGACCGCGCCAGTCTCCGCCATTCCGTGGGCCCGTTTGTAATGCACCAGAGCCTTGCGAAAAAATTCGCCCATCCGGCCGTCGATTTTCCCCGGACCAAAGTCGCTGTTATCGAGAAAAATCTGGAGCTTCACACTGGTTTCCTCGTCGTAATTCGGCAGCGCCACCGGGATCGTCGCAGGGGCGGACGCTTTCGGTTTCGGCGATGGCTTCGGCCCCGGGGTCTGCGCTTTTTTCACAACCGGCTTGGCCGCGACGGCAGCGAACGCGAACAGGAGAATCAGAACTCGGGAATGCATCGGCGAAGTAATCGGCTGCAAATCTAGAGAGCGCAAATCAAAGACGGGCAAAGCAACGCCGCCCTGGGGGAGTCCAATAACCGGGGAAAAAGAGCAGGACGCAGCTTGCGGCGGCGATTAGTTCTAGCTACAACAGTTGCTGATTCGCGTCATCCCGCGCCATGTCGGATACTCAATCCCCAATCGAAAGCCACCCTTCTCCACCAAACGTTGTGGCTTGTCCCCTATGCGCGGCCGCGAATCCAAAGGGCAAGCATTATTGCGGTGACTGTGGAGCAGCCTTGGAACCCGAAGTTGGACGAGTGAGGGAATTCATAGATCTCGCCGTCTCCAAGGCGATCGCCTTGTCGCTCAAAGACTCGAAGATGGTGGAAATCGAAACCGCCGAGAGAATTTGGGATCGCCTGTGGAAATGGGCCAAGACGTTCGGGATCATCATGGGCATTTTGCTGACGACGTTTGCCGGCATTCTGGGTCTCTTTGGTTATTCTAATTACAAACAGGTCATTACTGCGATCAACGAGGCCCAAACCAATTTCCAAAGTCAGTCAAAGGTCCTAACGGAGCGTCTCAACACTCTTAACCAAACCATCGCCGAAAGAGAAAGAGTGGTGGGCGAGTTCGATAAGCGGTTTCCAGCCCTTGAAAAGAGGCTCGCAGATTATGACATTAAACTTCCGGATCTGGCCTCCATAGTCACGTTGATCGCAAACTCTCCGGAAATTGCCGGGAAGCTGAATAAGAGTCCGGAGACGAAAGCGAAATTGGAAAGCGTGAAGGCAATAGGCTGGGGAGCGGAAAGGGAACTGTCGCGAGAAGAGCAGCAAAAAATCGAGGTTTTCCTTGCACCTTATCGGGCGTACTTAACGGGAATCGGCTTTCGCGGTATCAGCCAACTTCCTGTTACAGAACTTGTTGATCCGAAGAGCGCGTACATTTCGGAGGTTTCCGGTGGACGAATGTACCTAGGCTCCAAGGTTTTGCAGGATCAGGAATTGATCTTTCGAACTCAGATAATAGCCGCGCTGGTAGGATCTCGACGTGTCTTTCTTTGGCCGTCAGTCTTCTTCGCCTTGTACAAATACTTCCCGGCAGCTTTCTTAGATAAGGAGTTCAACAATCGCGACAATTTGAAGTTTCCAGACGCGCCTCCATCAGATCTCACCATAAACTCCGATCTCAAAATAAAAGCAGCCAGTGCTTGGGAGTCTCTTTTTTGGGAGATGCGCAAATCAATAGGCAAAGAAGTTACTGATTCTTTACTTTGCGCAGCATGGATTGCCTTCTCGGAGGTGACCAGCGACGACAGCCGTCTTGAATCGCGACCGCTCTTCCTGAAAAAACTGATCGAGGCAGATCATAACGCATATCAGGGCAAGAATTCGGACAAAATTCGTGCGCTGTTTGAAGGACGAGGCATCAAGTCTGATTGACGACTCCCCAGACGGCAGAGATCGCTTGGACTCAACGCGCCGCGCCGGCCGGGAACATCACCTTGTCCGGCTCGGCGTTGAGGGCTGAGAGCAGCTTCGGAATCAGCCGCGTCTTTACCGCGCCGGCCTCGCGCGGAGGCACGAGGTAGCGCACGATCGCGTCGATCCAGGTCACTTCATCGACCCGGAAAAAGACGCGGGGATGCGCGCGCACTTCCAGTTCGTTGACAGGCGTCTTGGCCAGGAGATCGCGATAGACCCCGACGCGTTCCTCCATCTCTTCGCCGATTTCCTCCTCAACGATGCGCTCCATCGTCCGGGCCACGAATTGCAAATCGCTCTGGTAGGCGATCTGGAATTTGATCTCGTTCCAAATGTAGGGGAAGAGCGGCCAGGAATAATTGTAGACCATTTCGCCAAGCACTTTCGCATTCGGAAATTTAATGACGCGCCCACTCGGATGATCGGTGGAAAGGAACGAGCCGCCGAATTCCCACAGCGTCGTGTCGATGTAGCTGACGTCGATCACGTCGCCGGTGGCGTCGCCGATCTTGATCCGGTCGCCGACGCGATAGGGCCGGCGCACGAGGATGTAAATCCAACCGATGAAACTCGACATTGGGGTTTGCACAGAGAGACCGACGATGATGGAAACAACGCCGACTGAAATCAGGGCGGTGTACCAATTCGCAAAGAAGATCGAAAGGCCGATCAGCACGATCAGAATCCCGACGACCAGGTGCAGGATACGCCGGAGCGTGAAGATCGTGGAAGCGTCCGAGATCCGCCCGATCGCGTAGACTGAGACCGCTTTCGCGATCGCGAGAACAACGACGATGAAGACCGTGGCCCGCGTCGCTCGCTGGAGAAGGTCGAGGTGCGCCTGGGGCAGTGGAATCCATCGCAGGCCGAGGAGGAAATAAACAACCGCGCAGCCGAGCAGGACGAAGATGTGAGTGGCGAACCAGAACTTGTCCGTGGCCTGCGCCTTGATCTTCGGTTTGCCGCCGGTCTGGGCGAGCGCTTCCCGCACCTCTTCCTTCTGCTTAAGCTCAGTGAGCGTCTCCGGCATAATACTGGAATCGCACGAGCAACGCGGGTTGAGCGTCCGGCTGTAGCCGCTTCGCTGTGCGAAGCGTGGGGCTGCGCTGCGAAATCATCGCCAGTCCCGCGCCGCCCATAGGGCGGCGGCTACAGAAGATTATCCCGTCTTCACCCAACAGCGCAGCACCTCTGCCACGCTCCAGGCTTGCGCGATACAACCGCCGGCAGTGTGCGGTTCGCGGGCATCGAACACTTCGCTGATCGTGCCGATGCCGTTCTCGTTCATGCTCTCGGGAAAACGTTCGAGAAATTTTCGCGCGTTCGCATTCTCCCCGGGATGCACCTTCAGCCACGAATCGAGGAACGGCCCGATGAGCCACGCCCAGACCGTCCCTTGGTGATACGCGCCGTCCCGGGACCGGAGATCGCCGCCGTAAATTGGTTTGTAGTCGGGATGTTTCGGGGAAAGAGAACGAAGCCCGACCGGTGTCACGAGTTCGCGCTCAGCGACGTCAACGACCGATTTCCATCGCGCCTGGTTCAATATTGGATGGTCGAGCGAGATCGCGAAAAGTTGGTTAGGCCGGCAGGCCGGATCGCTGAGGTTCCCGCCATCGACATCCACCACATCGTAAAGATATCCGCCCTCCTCGAACCAGAAACGCCGGTTAAACGATTCCCGCGCGCGTTCGGCGTGCCCGGCGTAGCGCTGCGCCGCATCGCTGTCGCCGTGTTCGCGTAACCAGCCTTCCAGCAACTTCAGCGCGTTGAACCAGAGCGCGTTCAGCTCCACCGCTTTTCCCCGGCGCGGCGTTACCACCCAATCGCCCATCTTCGCATCCATCCAAGTGAGCTGGTAACCTTCCTGGCCCTGAGCGAGAAGCCCGTCCGCCGGATCGACGTGGATATTGAATTTCGTCCCCCGCAAATGGTGCTCCGCGATGTCGATCAGGATCGGTAACAGGAGCCGCCGGGTGATGTGGTCCGCGGCCTTTTTCAGGTAGCGCCCCAAGGCGTGAAAGAACCAAAGGGTCGCGTCGGCGGTATGATAAAGACCTTCCTTTTGCCGGTCTGGAAACATGTTCGGGATCAACCCGTCGCGGACGTAGTGGGCGAAGGTCCGCAGGATGTAGCCTGCTTCGAGACAGCGCCCGGTGACGAGGGTTAATCCTTCCAGGCTGATCATCGTGTCGCGCCCCCAATCGGTGAACCAGTGATAGCCCGCGATGACGGTGCGAACTTCATCACCGGCCGCATGGGCGCGCGCCGCTTCCTGGGCGCGTCCCGCGGGCGTGATCACGTATTGGTCGCTGGCGAAGACGAGTTCCGCGGCGACCCCTTCGCGTGCGTCCGGATCGGCATCTTCCAGCAGCCGCGCGCGGCGTTCTCGTTCCGCTGCCAACACCTCGGCCGGACTCAAGACATCGATGATGTCCCACGGCTCGGTCGATCCGATCAGGGTCGCGGTTCCTTCATTCGCGAGATCCACCTGGAAAAATCCCGGGCTCCAGAGTTCGCCTTCGTGCGCGTAACCGCGGGCCTGCTCCGTGCGATAAACCACCTGGTGAATCCTGGCGGCGGCGATGGTGAACGCCGTGGCGCGACCGCAGAGTCGCATCCGTAAGGGTCCGAATTTCCGCCGCGCCGACGCGATTTCGTAGCGTTCGTCGATCGCGCTCAGTTTGTAAGGCTCCGCCAGGGGGAGATCGACCGCGTCCTCGTGATGGCGGAAATGAAAGGCCGGCCGCAATTCGAGCCGCGGCGGTTTCCCCAACCCGGTGATTTGGTAGCTGACGTGCACGGTGTTTTGCAAATGCGGCATGGAAACACGCTTCTCGATGACGAAATCGCGGACCTGGTAAACCCAGATCGGCATCCCGTCTTCGAGCCGGAATTCGCGCAGATACTCCGCCCCGTGCAAATCGAGCTGGCCGCCCGCGCGTTCTTCCGCGCCTAACGAGACCACCTCATCGCCCTCGAAGTGCAGGAACTCAGAGACATGATTCCACATTACGACGCGGCCCAGCGGCGCCGGCAACGCCGCCACCAGGAGCCCGTGATATTTCCGCGTGACCGCCCCGGAGACGGTCCCGGAGGCGTAACCGCCGAGGCCGTTGGTCACGAGCCACTCGCGATTGAGCAGGACTTCGCGCGAGGGATGCGCGGAATCCCACGCCATCGATCGCACTACCACGGGGTTAGCGCTCACGTTTCCGTTCCTTCGGTTTTCGTCGCGGCTTGGTTTGTGGGATCGCGCGCATCGCGATGGTCGATTCGGCGGGCAGCAACCAGCCTTCGTCCGAAACGGGTTTCGCCACTCCCGGTCCACCGTAACGCTCGTTATCGCTCGACCAAATGACTTTCCACTCGCAACCGAACGGTGGCGCCAGCAGCGGTTCAGGACCGGGAATGAACGGTTGGACGGGCCCGAGGTTTACGATGAGCAAACGTTCATCGTTCGCTTCGCCAAAATAGCGGAGCACAAAACTGTGCTCACCGAGAACAGCTCCATCCACTCCGCCCGGGATTTGTTTTTGGAAGCGGGAATCTTCGCGCCGGAGCCGGATAAGATCGCGATGCAAATCGTAAAAGGGGCGCTGGGTCTGGCGCTCCGCCAGGTTGAGTTTGCAACGCTCGAACGTTTCGCGCTCCGTCGGCACTGGCAGGGTGCGTTGAACTTCGGCGACAGCCATCGAGGGAAATTGGGAAAGAAACTCGAAGCGGCCGGCGCGGATCGCTTCCCGCAAATTGTCATCACCGACATCCGAGAAGAAAACAAACGGGGAGGTCGCCCCGAATTCTTCGCCTTGGAAAAGCAGCGGCGTCCAGGGCCCGAGCAAAACCAATCCGGTCAGGGCGCGGTAAACGCCGGGCGCACTTTCAAAACGCATCCGGGCGCCCTGGGCGCTGTTGGAAACCTGGTCGTGATTCTCCAGGAACGAAACGAACGCGGCCGGGTGCGCGTTGAACGTCGGCGTACCCCGTTCAGACTCCTGCCACGAGTAAGGCTGTCCCTGGAAGAGGTACCCAAACTTCGCCGCCGAAACGAACTCCTGCGGCCGGCCGCGATAATCGGAATAATAGGCTTCATGCCGGCCCGTCACGGCGACATAGGCGCTGTGATGAAAATCATCGTTCCAGACCGCGTCGAGATCGTCGCCCCCTTCGCTCCGTGGTCGAATCAGCTTCGTTTCCTGCGGCTCGTTTTCGGCGACGAGAATGATCGAACGCCGGCCCGCCGCGAGCCGGGCCGCGCGACCGATAGCGCCTACGATGTATTCGTCCGACTCGTCGTGAATACTCTGGGTCGCATCGAAGCGGAACCCGTCGAAATGAAATTCCTCGACCCAATATCGGCCGTTAGTGATGAAAAACTCCCGGACCGGTCCGGAATTCTCACCGTCGAAATTGATCGAGTCGCCCCATTCGTTGTCGCGCTCGTGGTGGAGATAATCGCCGGAATAAACACCGAGATAATTTCCGTCCGGCCCGAAGTGATTGTAAACAACGTCGAGAATTACGGCCAGGCCTAACGAGTGCGCTTCGTTCACGAACGCGCGCAGATCGTCGGGCTTCCCGTAAAGCCGCGTGGGCGCAAATAGATCAACGCCGTCGTAGCCCCAGCCGAATTCGCCGGGAAAATCCGCGATCGGCATCATCTCGATCACGGTGATCCCGATCCGCGCCAGCTCCGCCAGTTCCTTCATCGCCGCCCGCCAGGTCCCCTCCGGAGTGAACGTGCCGACGTGCATCTCGTAAACGATCTGGCCCGGCATTTTGATCCCCGGCCACGCCTGGTCCGTCCATTTGAAAGCGAACGGATCAACGACGCATGATGGCCCATGTGGCCCTTCCGGTTGAAAACGCGACGCCGGATCCGGATAAAGATTTCCCGCCCCGTTTAACCGGAAGCGATAAAGCGAACCGGCTTTCGCCTCGAGCGCTCCCGAAAAATATCCGTCCGGCTCCGATTGCAGTTCCGCAAATGGAGGAGGGGCCTCAGCGCCCAGATCATTTCCCCATTCTCCTTCGATCCCCACCTCCAGCCGCTTCGCCTTCGGCGCCCAAACGCGAAAATGGACTCGTTCACCTGCTATCACCTCCGCGCCGATCGGATAGCGGCGATCGATTTTTAGATCGGTCATCCCACTCTTTCGCTCGGCGGTCCTGCGGCGGTTGTGCATGATTTCTCTTTTCGCCCGCGACATCGCGACGCTAGAAAGAAGCGCGGAGTTCAACTATGCCCGGACTCATCGAACGTTACACCAAATGGCTCCACACGCAGTGGCCCGCCGGGACTGTCGAGAAGCTCCCCGTTTCCGGCCCCGGCGGAATCACGGCGCAGCCTGGCGTACGCATTGTGGGTGATCTGACCGGGATTCCGCTCCTGAAGTTTTCGTCGCACACCGGAGCGGAGGCGGTGCGGGAGATTGTGAAGGAGGAAGGAGGAAGGAGGAGGGATGAAAAGGGGATTCTTGATCTCGCGATTATTGGCGCAGGCGTGGCGGGAATTTCCGCGGCGATTGAAGCGAAGAAGGCGGGATTGAATTTCGCGATTTACGAAGCGACGGAAATTTTTTCCACGGTCGTCAATTTCCCGAAAGCGAAGCCGATCTACACCTATCCGACGGAGATGAAACTCGAGGGCGGATTGCAATTTACCGCCGACGTGAAGGAAGCGCTCGTGGAGGAAATGGAAGCGCAACGAAGGGCGGCCGGGATTGAAGTGACGCCGGCGCGGGTGGAGCGGATCGAATCGCGGGGCCGCGATGCCGTGACGTTGCACATGAGCGACAAGACGACGGTGGCCGCGCGCCGCGTGATCGTCGCCATCGGGCGGAGCGGAAATTTTCGCAAGCTCGGCGTGCCGGGCGAAGAACTCGACAAGGTTTACAATCGGCTTTTCGACCCTAAAGAATTCGCCGGGCAAAATACGCTGGTTGTCGGCGGTGGGGATTCGGCGCTGGAGACGGCAATCGCTCTCGCCACCTGTGGTTCGCACGTCACGCTCAGTTATCGTCGTAAAGAACTGGCGCGGGCGAAGCCGGACAACATCGAGAAAGTCGAGATGCTCGTGCGCGATGCCTCGGCCGATGTGCAAATCGAAAAGCCGACTTCGGAGCGCGTCAATACCGCCGTGACTTCCGGCATGCGGGGACAGAAATCGCCCGGTTCACTGAAGCTCGCGCTCGGAACCGAGGTGACGCGGATCGAACGTGAGACCGTGTTTCTGAAGAATGGAAACGAGACGACTTTGCCGAACGACGTGGTGTTCACCATGCTCGGCCGGGAAGCGCCGCTCGATTTCTTTCGGCGTTCCGGCATTCCGATCGCGGGCGAGGGGACACTCCGCGGCTGGATCGCGCTCGGAATTCTTATCGCGTTCTGCGTTTTCGTTTATGCCTGGAAATCGGGCGGGTTCGCCGAGACCTGGCTCAATCCGTGGCCGGAAAACATGCCGGCGCTTTTCAATTCGTTAGGCGGATGGTTTCAATCGCAGGTGGCGGACCGTTCGACCTTGCTCGGCACGCTGGCCGTTTCGCTGAAGAGCCGGTCGTTTTATTACACCTTCCTTTACAGCAGCCTCATCGTCGGGTTCGGGATCGCGCGGATCCGGCGCCGCAAGACGCCGTACGTCACGCTTCAGACGATCGTGCTGATGCTGGTGCAGGTGGTTCCGCTCTTTCTCCTGCCGGAAATCATTTTGCCGTGGCTCGGTTACAACGGCTGGTTCGACCAGGGATTCGGCAAGACGGTCGCCGATCATTTGTTCGAGTCTTACATCCCGAGCGCGCAATACGCCGCGCATCAGTGGCCGGATTGGGGACATCCGCGCGCTTACTGGCGGGCTTACGGTTTCATCCTCGCCTGGCCGCTCATGGTTTATAACGTTTTCACCGACGCGCCGCTCATGTGGTGGCTCATAATTGGATTCGTCCAAACCTTCGTCATCATCCCAGCGATCATCTGGCGCTGGGGCAAGGGCGCGTACTGCGGATGGATTTGTTCCTGTGGCGCGCTCGCCGAAACGATGGGCGACAACCAGCGCCACAAAATGCCGCATGGCCCGTTCTGGAATCGGTTGAACATGGCGGGGCAGGTAATTCTCGCGGTGGCATTCCTGCTTTTGGCCGTGCGCGTGCTGGGGTGGATCTGGCCGCAATCCGTTTTCGCGTCGGTTTTCCATTTGTTGCTCGAGGGAAAAAACAGCAACGGCCAACTCATCACCTACACGAATTATAAATGGCTCGTGGATGTTTTTCTCGGCGGCGTCATCGGCGTCGGTCTCTATTTTAAATATTCCGGACGCGTTTGGTGCCGATTCTTTTGCCCGCTGGCGGCGCTCATGCACATCTACGCGCGCTTCTCGCGCTTCCGGATTTTCCCTGAGAAATCGAAATGTATTTCGTGCAACGTCTGCACTTCGGTCTGCCACCAGGGGATCGACATCATGAATTTCGCGAATAAAGGCCTGCCGATGCAGGACCCTGAGTGCGTCCGTTGTTCCGCCTGCGTGCAACAATGCCCGACCGGCGTGCTGGCGTTTGGCCATTACGATGGCGAGCGGCGTATCGTGCTCGATAAAATTCCGGCGTCGCCCGTGAGAATGCGCGAAGGAGCATCGGGTTGAGCGCCAACGCCCAGATTCACGTCATCGATCACCCGCTTGTCGCGGCCGGCCTTTCGATCGTCCGCTCGAAAACAACCACGCCGGATCTGTTTCGCCGACACCTCCAGGAGATTTCTGTTCTTCTCTTTGTCGAGGCGTCTCGGCAGTGGGAAACCAGAGCGATCCCGGTAGAGACCCCGCTCGCTCCTTGCGCCGGTGCGGTGCTCTCGAAACCAATCGTCCTCGTGCCGATTCTTCGCGCCGGTCTCGGTATGCTCGACGGAATCCAGCGTGCTGTTCCCGAGGCTTCAATCGGGCATGTCGGTCTGTATCGCGACGCGGAAACGCTCCGGCCGGTCAGTTATTACGAGAAGGTCCCGGTGAATGTCGCTGCGGCCGAAGTGTTGCTGCTCGATCCGATGCTGGCGACGGGCAACACCGCCTGCGAAGCAGCGTCAATCCTGAAAGCGCAAGGCGCGCGCAGCATCCAGTTCCTTTGCGTTGTCGCGTGCCCGGTTGGCGTCCAGCAGTTCCAGCGCGAGCATCCCGACGTGCCGATCATTACAGCGGCGATCGATCCGGAGCTGAACGATCACGGCTATATCGTTCCCGGACTAGGCGACGCCGGTGACAGATATTTCGGGACCGGGTAGCTTTCTTCTGTAGCCGCCGCCCTGGGGGCGGCGCGAGAGGGATCATCGACGCGAAAAGTCACGCTTCGCACAGCGAAGCGGCTACAGAAGAATTCAGCGTGCGTTCTTCGGCCACTCGCGCGCGAGAAAATTATCGTACTGGCCGCGCTCGATTTCTTTCACGAGATCGCCGAACGATTCCTGCTGCAAGATGCAGCCGCGCGCTGTCTGGACTTTCGCATCTGTTGTCCGCAGTTTCGCCAGGGCCCGCTCATACGCCGCCCGGTCGCGCAGCCGCAAACCGAGGAGCGCGTAAAGTTGCCCGGCCGGGGAAGCGTCCGACACAAGCTTTTCCAATCGGGCCGGGACGTCGGATTCTTTGAGGACTTCGCGCAACGCGCGTTCGCCTTCCGACATCGTGCCCGCCTCGCCGATGCCGCCGAGAGCAAAGAGCGTTGTCTTCCGCAACGTCGCAGCGGGAATGGACTGCTCAGATCGAGTAGAGGGAACGAAGAGGATCAGGGCCGCAATAGCCGAAAGAGCAGTGCGCAGTTTCGTAATTTTCATCTCCGTTCGACGAGCGTATGGAGATGACGTGGCGAAAAGCTTTCGCTTTTCTCGCTGCGCGAAATGGCCCGCTTAAGCAGTGGGCGCCGCCGGCTGCTTTTGCGTCGCGATCTTGGCGCTGCCGATGAAGCTGGCAGCTTCGTCGACCACCAGGCGCGGCGCTTCGATGTCGCCGTTCACGGTGCACCCGGCGCGCAATTCGCAGCGTTCACCGGCGGTGATGTTGCCGTCGACGGTGCCATCGACGATGACAGAGCGCGTTTTAATGTCGCCTTTGATCCGGGCCTGTTTGCCCACGGTCAGACGGCCATTGGAATCGATCGTGCCTTCCACCTGGCAGTCAATCAACAGCTCCTTCTGGAACTTGACGGTGCCTTTAATGGAAACGCCGCTCGATAAGGTGCCGCCGCTGCGGGAAGTCTCGGGCGCGCCGTTTGGGGCTGGCTCAGTTTTGGCCGGTGGGGCCGGAGGGGTCGCCGTCATCGGCATCGCGGGTTCCACTTTTCGGCTGCTTGAAAACATCTGCATCGGGCTGGGTTTCCTTTCGAATGATCATGGGACAGTTATTCACAAAGGTCAACCGTTTCCCTTCCTTTCCCGTTGAGAAACTGGAGCCGGCGCCCCTCGTGCCGATTGCAAAACCTTGTTGCGGGACGCTGGTAGACCTCATCGCTGATCCTTGGAGACGCGCTCGCAGGGAGCAAAAACCGCGCTTACACTCCGCCGGTGCGCGCGGCTTGGAAGAAATTTCGTTATCGGCTCGAATGGCTGGCCCTCAAGACGGTCGCGACGATCATACCGCTTCTTTCCCGAAAGGCTTGTTACCGGCTCGCGCAATCCATCGGTACTCTCGCCGCCAGGTTCGACCGGCGTAACCATCGAGTGGCCCTGAGCAACCTCCAGGCAGCCCTCGGCGACGCCCTCTCACCGGCGCGACAGGCCGAGCTGGCGCGCGAATCCTACCAGCACTTTGCCCGGACAGTGGTCGACCTTTTCTGGAGCCCCAGCCTAACGAGCGAAAATTATTCGCGCTATATCGACGTCGTAAACCTCGAGGTCGTCCAGGAGGCGATGAAAAAGGGGAACGGAATTATTTTTGCCTGTTTCCACTACAGCAACTTCGAATGGGTTGCGATTGCCGCCAATTTTTTTGGCGTCCAGAGCGCACTGGTCGCCCAGGAATTCAAGAATCCGTTGCTCGACAGAGTTTTTGTGAGTCTCCGGGAAAGCAGCGGACAACGGGTCATACCTCGCGAGGGCGGGGTCCTCCGTCTTTTCAAAACGGTTCAACGCGGAGGACACGTGGCGATCCTGACCGACCTGACCATCCCCGCGCAGTTGCCCACGGTAGTCATCGACTGCTTCGGTTTGAAAACGAGCGTGACCTTCGCCCATGCCTGGGCGCATCGGCGCGCGGGCGCGACTATCATCAACGTTCACTGCGAACCGCTTCCCGGCGGTCGTTACCGCATTGTGTTCCATCCTCGAATCGAGTTTCCGGCGGACGCGTCGTTTCAAGAAATGGCTCAGGCTTGCTGGGACCGCTTCGAGCCGTTCGTGCGAGCGAATCCGGCGCCCTGGCTTTGGATGTACAAACACTGGCGTTATCGGCCGTTAGCGGCCGATCCGGCGTCGTATCCGTTCTACGCAAACATTTCGCAGGACTTCGAACGCCGGCTGGATGAACGCGTGCGCCATCTCCCGCCGATGAGTTCCACGGTCACGCTGCCACCGGGAGTTATCCCGTAAGACGTGTGCTATTGACAAAACCCGCAGAATGCGCTTTCCAATGGGCAACTATGCAACACCTTTCCCGCCTCTTCTTTTGCCTGTGCGCCGCGGCCGCTCTTTTCCTGACGAGCTGCGGAACCATGACGACGGTTTCGACCGGCAATTACCGCGTCATTGCCCACAAGCCGCACGATCCCTCGAAGGTCGAGGTCAAACTTTCGCTTGCGACCCAGTACCTTTACGTGACTGAACCCGACAAGGAAGGCGATCGTCTCCTGATGGCGGTCCAGGGCAATGTGGGTAAGCCCGGCGACGCGACGCCGACGGGCGATTACACCATCTACAATAAGGAGAAACATCGCCGTCGCGCCAGCGAGCCGGACCGCGGTTATCCGATGGCCTATTGGTGTGAATTCAAGCCCGCCTACGGATTCCATGAAGGCTTTGTTCATCCTGTTCCGCACACGCATGGCTGCGTTCGGTTGCACCGGGAAGCCGCTGCCCGACTTTTCGCGCTGACGAGGATCGGGACGAAGGTGCATATCGCCAACTCCCTTCCTGAGGACAAGAAATGGGGTAGTGAGGTGCGCCGGCTCGATCAAAGCAAAGAGCCCGATCCGCCGCGGTCGTTTATGCTGTCGGATGCCTGGTTCAAAGATCCTCCAGGGCCGCTCCTGGTAGACTGATCTGGATTCGCGGCTAAATTTTGCCGGTGCACTCGGCCGGCGTAGGAACATAGATTTCCAATCTGTGCGCCCAGCAGGCTTTTAGCCTGCTGCAGGTGGTGAAAACCGAGCACGGACAAAATCTCCGTGCAGACACAGGCTGGAAGCCTATGTTCCGGCGGCTAGCCAGCGCGACATTTGGCAGCATCATGAGCACTAATTTAATATCCAGCGGCACCACGGCGCGCGAGAAGGTGAACCTGCGCACGCCGGAAGTGATGACCGCCGTGCAGGAGCAGGTCGAATCGCATTACCGCAGCGACATCGTGGACAAGGTCCGCCGCGCGGGCGGCATTCTGCGCTGCGGCGATATTACGGTGCGCCTGGCGAAGCAATTCGGTTTTTGCTACGGCGTGGAGCGGGCGATCGATCTCGCTTACGCAGCGCGCAAGGTTTTCAAGGACCGTCGCCTCTTCATCGTCGGCGAGATCATTCACAACCCGGAGGTCAACGAACAAATCTCCTCGTTAGGCATCAAGAACCTGATGGGAAAAAACAAGCAGGCCGATATCAGCGAACTCGGGCCCGATGATGTGGTCATCGTCCCGGCCTTCGGCACCGAGCTTTCCATCCAGCAACAAATCAAGGACCGCGGGTGCCAGATCGTCGATACAACCTGCGGTGACGTAATGAGCGTCTGGAAGCGGGTCCGCAAATATGCCAGCGAATCGGCGACCTCGATTATTCACGGCAAGGCGGAGCACGAGGAAACCAAGGCGACCAGCTCGCGTGCGCTCGGTACCGGCACAGGACATTATCTCGTGGTGCTCACGCTGACGGACACTGATTACGTTTGCGATTACATCCGCCACGGCGGCGACAAGCAGGCGTTTCTCGAACGGTTCCGCGATGCGCACTCGCCCGGCTTCGATCCCGATCTCCATTTGCGGACGGTGGGCGTCGCCAACCAGACGACGATGTTGCGCGGCGAGACGGAAGAAGTGCAGCGCCGCATCCGGCAGGCAATCGTCGATCGCGACGGTCCCGAGGGCGCGACGAAGAACTTCCGTTTCTTCGACACGATCTGCGGGGCGACCCAGGAACGCCAGGACGCGTTGCGCGAATTGCTCGATGTCCGGATGAATTTGCTCCTGGTGGTGGGTGGCTACAACAGCTCGAACACCTCGCACCTGGCCGAAATGGGCGAGGAAAAATTGCCGACCTATTTTGTCCGGAACGCTTCCCGCCTTTTATCTGACGAAGAGATCCTGCATTACAATCTCCACGAACGACAGGAAGTGATCGCCAAAGATTGGCTGCCGAAAGGCCCGATCGTAGTCGGCATCACGGCCGGCGCCTCCTGCCCGAACAACCTCATCGAGGAAACTCTGGTGCGCTTGTACGAGCTGCGTGGAATCTCCCGCGAAGAGCTCGAAGCCGCAGCGTAACTTTCGGAGGGACATGCTTCTGCATGTCCGAGACGTTCGGAAGCGTCCGCGCGGAGAGGCGAATAAACGCGCGATCTGACCCTCAGCCGCGAAGTCTTTCCAGTATGCGTGCAATCTGGAAAGGCAGTATCAGCTTCGGTCTCGTCAACATCCCGATCGCTCTTTTCCCGGCGACGCGAAAAGAGGAACTGAAATTCCGGCTTCTCCGCGCGAAAGACCTGAGCCCGGTGAATTACAAACGCGTCGCGGAAAAGGACGGCCGGGAAGTGCCGTGGGACGAGATCGTGAAGGGCTACGAATACGAAAAGGGAAAGTTCGTCATCCTGAACGAGAAAGATTTTCAACGTGTGGATCTCGAGGCAACCCAGACCGTCGATATCAAGGACTTCGTCGACCTCGACGAGATCGACCCGATGTACTTCTACAAACCGTATTACCTCGAGCCGCAAAAGGGCGGCGACAAAGCCTATACCCTGCTCCGAGAAGCTTTGGCGGACGGCAAGAAGGTCGGCATCGCCAAGGTGGTCATTAAGACGCGGCAATATCTTGCCGGAGTGAAAGCGTTGAAGCACGCCCTCGTCCTCGAGCTGATGCATTTCGCCGAAGAGCTGGCCGATCCGGAAAAGCTCAACGTTCCGAAGAAGACCGAGGTCGGAAAACGCGAAAAAGAAATGGCCGAGGCGCTGGTCAAGAGCATGACTTCCAAATGGGACCCCGAGAAATACAAGGACGATTACCGCGACGCGCTCATGGAAGTGATCGAGGAGAAGGTGGAATCGGGCGGAAAAGAGATTGAAGAAAAACCGAAAGAGAAGAAGCCGTCGACGAAGGTGATCGACCTCGTGGCCGTGCTCCAGGAAAGCCTCAAAGCCCAGGGCGGCGGAAAGAAAAAAAAGAGAGCGCCCAAGAAAGCGAAACATTACGCGAAGAAAGCCGCGTAGCCGCGGCTCTTTCTGGGGAGCGCACGCGCCTCGCGTGCTGGTTTCGGCGCCCTCGCCGAAACTATCTTTCCGGAACAAGTTCGCGATGGCGAGGGCGCCATCGCCAGCACGCGAGGCGCATGCGCTCCCCGGACCTGATTGCGCTATAGATTTCTCAGTGCGTCTCCAACCGCGCTCGGCAACAAGCGCGGACCAGAGCCGCCCAGCGATTCGTCCACCGCTTCGAGGCGGCGGATCAGGTCGATCACTTCCCGCCGCGAATACGGTCCGCCGGCCGCGGCGCAGAAATGGGTGCGGCAGCCGAACGGACGTGAATCGTAAATGAGACAGTCGCCCGTTTCAGTATCGAGGAAGCGGGCAGGCGCCAGTCGGATTCGCAGGCAAGGCTCTCCGGCCAGTCGCACGCAGCGCCTTTGCCGCGACCATGGCTTCGCCTTTAGTCAGGTACGGAGTGCGACCGGTGAGTTTGAAATGGCAGCACTCCTTTATCCGCACGCAATTGCGATCGATCGGTCGCGCCGCGAGATCAGCATAAACCTGGCGAACTTCATCGAGCGCCGCATCCATTGTTTTCACAGGTAGGGACGTTTTTCCGAAACGTCCGACTTCCTTTTCACCGTTGACGCGTCCTGGGCAAGCCAGAATTTGTCGGACGCGGCGGAAGCGCGTCCCTACCTGGACGGATTAGCCATCGCGTGCCCCGCGATCCAGCCGGTCGTCCACGCTGCCTGGAAATTAAAACCGCCGGTAATTCCGTCGATGTCGAGCAGCTCTCCGGCGAAATAAAGCCGGGGTGTGACCCGGCTCTCCATGGTTTTGAAATCGATCTCGCGCAGATCGACGCCGCCGCAGGTGACAAACTCTTCCTTGTTCAGCGACTTGCCGTTCACCGGGAGTTCGGTCCGAACCAGAAGATGCGCCAGGGCATTTGCGTTCGCTCGCGAGAGCGTGGTCCAGCGCGTTTCGCGATCGATCCCAGCCCCGAGCACAAGTTGCTCCCACAAGCGAGCGGGCAGCGAGGCAAGAGGCGAGTTGATCACCTGCCGGTTGGGATTCGACTGACGAAACGATTGCAGTCTTGCGCGGATTTCCTCTTGCTTGAACGCTGGTGTCCAGTTCACGCGCAGGAGAAATTCGTAGTCCATCGCGTGCAGAATCCGCGCGCCCCAGGCCGACAGGCGAAGGATGGCGGGGCCGCTTACCCCATTGTGAGTGATGAGGAGAGCGCCGCATTCCCGCAATCGCGTTCCGGGAACGAAGGCCTCGACGTTCTGCACGGAAACGCCCGGCAGCAGGCGCAGCCACGGCACGGCGACATGAAAGGAAAAAAGTGAAGGCACGGCCGGCAGAAGCGTGTGACCCAAGGCTCGCGCGATTCGTTCGCCGCTCATCGAGCGCGTCCCGCCAGTGGAAAGGAGCAGGCGATCGCAGATGGTCGTCTCCCCGGCCGCGAAGTGCAGTTCAAAAGCATGCGGCGATTGTGTAACTGTCTCGACTCCTTGGCGGGAAAAAAGCAGGACTCCCGCGGCCTTCGCTTCATTTATCAAGCAATCGATGATGGTCTGCGACGAATCGGTCACCGGAAACATCCGGCCGTCCTCTTCCGTTTTGAGACGGACGCCACGTTCTTCGAACCACGCCACCGTGTCGCTGGGCGAAAATCGGTGGAGAGGCGAAATGAGAGCGCGCTCTCCGCGCGGGTAACGTTCGCTCATCGCGCGCGGATCGAAGCAGGCGTGCGTGACGTTGCATCTGCCTCCGCCGGAAATGCGCACCTTCGCCAGGAACTCGGAGCCGCGTTCGTAGATCGAAACTTCATTCGCCGGATTCGCCCGGGCGCACGCGATCGCGGCGAAAAAGCCTGCCGCGCCCCCGCCGATAATTGCGATCTGCACAAATCCAGCGTGATGCAGTCGGCGGTCCTTGCAAGAATCTTGACATCGCCATCCGTGCCGAACAGCCTGCGCTCATGAACTCTCTGAATCGCTTCGCGGCTCCGGTGTATTGCATCATGCGGCTGATTGTCGGTCTTCTCTTCGCTTGTCACGGCGGTCAAAAACTACTGGGATTCCCGCCAGGCGGTCACGGCGCGGGTGAGGGGATTATGTATTTTGGCGCGTGGATCGAACTCGTCGGCGGCTTGCTGATTGCATTCGGTTTGGTCACGCGCGTTGCCGCTCTCATTTCGAGCGGCGAAATGGCGGTGGCTTACTTCATGGTCCACGCCAAGGGAGGATTGTATCCCATTGTAAATCATGGCGAACCGGCAGTCTTCTACTGCTTTGTCTTCCTGTTTATTTTCTTTTATGGCCCGGGCCGTTTCAGTCTCGATGCGCTGCTCTTCCGGCGTCAGCCGGCGACGCTTGCCGCCACTGCTTGAAATAGGGCTTCGTGATGAAACGGATCGTCTGCGGGCTTTTTTTGGTCTGGTTCGCGCTGTCGGCTTCCGCGCAGGATTGGGCGAAGGGGCGCCTGGAGAAATCCTCGCGGCATGGTGAATGGGTCGAATTCAAATCAGGCGAGCGCACGATCAAGGCGTTTGTAGTTTATCCCGAGCGCAAGGACAAAGCGCCGGTTGTTTTGGTTATCCACGAAATCTTCGGGCTGACTGATTGGGTGCGCGGCGTCTGCGACCAGTTGGCGGAGAATGGCGTCATCGCGATCGCGCCGGATTTACTCAGCGGCCAGACCTATGCGGATATCGACGGCGCGCGGAAAGCGATCTCGGCGTTGCCCAAGGAACAGGTGAAAGCCGACCTGAATGCGACTTCCGATTATGCGCTCACCAAAATTCCCGCCGCGAATGGTTCGCTGGCGGTCTGCGGATTTTGCTGGGGCGGGGGATGGGCGTTCGGTTACGCGAGCGTGAACCCGAAACTGAAAGCCGCGTATTCCTTCTACGGCGTCGCAGTCGATAACGCGGAGGATGCCGCGAAGGTCCCGTGCCCGGTCTACGGCTTCTACGCCGAGAACGACGCGCGCGTGGACGAGACGATCCCCAAAGCCCAGGAGCTGATGAAAGCCGCCGGCAAGAAATACGAGCCGGTCATTTACAAAGGCGCCGGCCACGGCTTCATGCGCGAAGGCGAATCGCCGACGGGCACGCCAGAAAACAAGAAAGCCCGCGAAGACGCCTGGACGAGGTGGAAAACGCTGCTGAAAGAACTTCCGTAGCGACGGATTCGTTAAAAGAATTCTTAGACAGGATTAACGGGATTTACAGGATCGGGTTCGGAAAAAGAAATTCTTCTAATCCAGTCAATCCTGTAAATCCTGTCTATTTGCCGAGCTCATCCGCCAGGGCATTGGCGTCGTAAACTTTCCGCAGCGCTTCGGTGATCGCGGCGGAATCGACGCTCACGGCGCGCGCTTCTTTGTCGGAGAAAATGCAATCGAGCACGAGCGACTGGATGTTGCCGTCGAAAATGATGCCGACGAATTCGTTCGCCTGGTTCACGACCGGGCTGCCGCTGTTGCCGCCGATGATGTCGGCATCGGAAACGAAATCGTATTTCGTCGCCGGATTGAGCGCCGACTTTTTGTCGACCCAGCGCGGCGGAAGATCGAAGGGCGGCTGGTTGTTGTGCTCGGCGGAACGCGCGTAGAGGCCGGCGAAATCGGTGAACGCCGCGATCGGTTTTCCGTTCTCCTCGTAGCCGCGCACCGCGCCATACGAAAGGCGCAGGGTAAACGTCGCGTCCGGATAATTGCTCGTTCCCTCGATCGCAAACCGAGCCTTGGCGATATCGCCGTAGGCTTGCTGTTTCGTTTCATCCTGGGTTTCGAAAACCTTCCGCGCCGCTCGGGCCGGCCCATCGACCAAGCGCGCGAGCTCGATCATCGGATCCTTGGCCGCCGTGACCGCCGCGGCGCCGCCTTCGTAAAGTTGTTTCCGGACCGCGACTTCTTTCACTTTCGTGCCCTTGATCAGCTCAACAGCCCGCGCGGACGGCGATTTTCCGGCGAGAACTTTTTGCACAAGCGGATCGTTGTAACCGAAACGCGTGGCCAGATCGGTGAGCGAATCGGTCAGCATCACCTGCTCCATGTCGTCGTAGACCGGCTCGGTGGAGAAGAGATCCAGCTCGAGCGATTCGCGGTTGCTGTCGCGAAATTCAGGAAAACGCTCGCCATTCGGTTTCGGGCGTTCGTCGCCGGCGCGCAGGAGGCGGCGCGCGTATTTGAATAGGGTACTGTAAAAGCCGCGCGGTGCGCGGTAGCTCGCGGTCTGTTTGCCGCGGAATGTCTCGTAGTAATTGTAGACTGGCAGGACTTTCGCGGTCTCGTCCTGCGCTTTCTTGATTCGGTCGTAGGCGGCGAGCGTTGCCTTCCATTTCGCGTCCTTGCTCATCGCGTCCCGCAATTTCTGTTCGCGCGCCTTGAGCGAACGGTCGATCTCGGGGTCGAGCAGCGCGGCGAGATAGCCGTCGTAGCGTTTCCGATTGTTCTGGATGCCGAACAAATCTTCCCGGGAGCGGCGGGCGTTTTCGAAACTCCGGGCGGCGAACGCGGTGAAGAAGACTTCGCGCCGGTTGTACATGTTAAGAAGGAACGGCGCCTCGTGGTCGCGCATTGCGGCCAGCTCGTCGAGGGTAAGCTGCCGATCCGTTTTTCCGGGATGGCCACTGACGAAGGTCAGCTCGGCGTCCTTGGGACCGTCCGGATTCCATTTCAGGAAATGCTCCACCTTGGCCGGTTGCCCGTTTTCGTAAGCGCGGAAAATACAGATATCGAGATCAAAGCGCGGGTACTCGAAGTTATCCGGGTCGCCGCCATAAAAAGCAATCTGCTGTTCCGGCGCGAAGACGAGCCGCACGTCGTCGTAACGCTTGAAACGATAAAGGTGATACGCGCCCCCCTGATAAAGCGTGACCACATCGGAACGCAGCCCCGTTTTTTCTTTGCTCTCTTTTTCGATCTCCGCGATCGCCTTCTGTCGCGCGGCCGCCGACTGCTCCGCGCTCATTCCCGACTTCAACGCCGCGGTGACGCGTGGCGTTACGTCCTCGATCGACATCAGCACATTCAGCTCGAGATCGGTCGCGCGCGGCTCCTCCGCCTGCGTCTTCGCGTGGAATCCGTCACGGACGTAATTGTTCTTTTCGCTGCTGATCTTCTGGAGTGTGTCGAGACCAACGTGATGATTCGTGATGACGAGGCCGTTCGAGGAAACGAACGAGCCGCTTCCGCCCGAGTTGAAACGGACGCTCGATTTTTGCAGATGCTCGAGCCACGTCGGCGTCGGCTCGAAACGGTATTTGTCCTTCAGCTGCTTGAGCGGCGGATTGGTGAACAGCCACATGCCTTCGTCCGCGAGCGCGGTGGAGAGACAAGCGACGGATACGATCAGGGCGAAGAGCGACAGGCGAGAAGTGCGGTGAGCCATAGGTCGTGCACCTTAGCGGAGGGACGTGATTCTTCACGTCCCAAATTAGTCGGACGAGCGGAAGCTCGTCCCTCCGAGGATGGGACTACAACCCGAACGGGTGCCGAGCTTCAAAACCGCGTGGCGTGCGCTCGGTGGGTTGCCACCGCGGCGCCCAGCGGCGCGAAGGATTATGCGGCGAAGTCGTGTCGAGTCGAAGCCCGGCGATAATAGCGAAAGTGTGACCGTTCCGCGCGTAGACCGTGATCCATTTGCCCGGACCGCGGCTGCCAAAGGCGCGGAATTCTTTCGAGCTCAGTGGGACGCTCACGAGACCGGCGCCGGCCAGCGCGTAGGAAACGGTGCCGGAACAATCGTAGGCGTTGTCGTGAAATGTTTTGTGCCCGCCGCCGAAGCGATACGGTTTAGTGCGCAATTGATTCGCCGCCCAGATAGCCCGCTGCACGGAGACCGGCGCGTTCACTGGAGCCAAGGCCAGGCCGTTGCGCAAAAGCGCCGCATTGCCCGGAGTGGTAGGACCCGACGAGGGGAAGGAGCTGGCGCGGCTAACCGATGCGGCTGCGATAAAAACGACGGCGCCTAGTAACAATGTTCGAACAGCAATTTTCACGGGTTACCTCAATTCAGCGATTGGTATGCCTGCCGGGTGTTTTTCAAAAATCGTTGGGCCAGACAAGTACAATCTTCCGTGGCAACTGGCGCAGAATACCCTCATCCTAACCTTCTCCCTCAGGGAGAAGGAACTTCCTCTCCCATTGGGAGAGGGCAGGGTGAGGGCCGCGGGGACGCGCTTATTACGGTGAGGTGCCGATCAAGTCAACTATCGCTGCTTCAGTTTTTCTGCTGCAGCGCGCTGACTTTTTCCTGCGCGCGATTGACCTCGGCTTTTCGCCCGCTACCCATGGCAAGCAATTTTTTCTGACGCTGGAGGTTCAACATCGCTGCATCCAGTTCCGCGTTCTCCTTTTTCGCCGTCGCTGATTCCGCCTCTTTCATCGCGGCAACGGCCAGCGATTGCGCGGTCTCGATTTCCACCTGAGAAATCTCGCCCGCCTCGAGCCGCGTCTGTTGCGCCGCCACGTTCTGATTGGCGAGCTCGAGTTTTGCCTCCGCTAAATCCGCTTCCAACCTGATCACTTTCAGCACCCGGCTTTCCGCGTCGACCTTTGCGATGATGCCACTTTTATAGAGGCGCTCCCCGGAAGCGGCGCTCTTCTTCGCTTTCTCGAGCGCGGCGGCGATCTGGTCCGGATCCGGTAACGGCTTTGAGTCGGGCGTCCCGGGTGTGGTGTAAACGATGTTTCGGTTCGGCGCTTCCTGGATCAGCAACGGAGGCTCGATCTCCATCGGCTCGTTCGGATCGGTCGGGAGTTGTTCCTGCGCCGGCAAGGTCGCCGCGAAAGCGAAGACAAACAGCAATGCGACCGAACGCATCATCGCCGGACTTTATCACAAGTGGCGCCGGAGACAGAAGCGGAAATGCGAGCGCGCGAATGGTGACGCAGTCGCGATTCAACTGCGATGGCTTTCGACGATCGTGGAGAAACGGGCGCTGAGGAAAAAACGACGCCGCCGTGTGGGCTCGCACCGCGGCTGCAACGACCGGCCGATATTAAATCGGTCGCGCTCATCGGCCTCTTCGTCCTGGCGGTGTTTTACACCATGTATTTCATGCGCGCGATGCTCCTGCCGCTGGTGCTGGCGTTGCTTCTCAGTTACCTGCTGGTCCCGCTCGTGCGTGTGCTCGCGATGCTTCGGATCCGACCCCTTTTTGGCGCCGCTATTGTCCTGGTGGCCCTGATTGGCGCGATTGGATATGGCATCTCGTTCCTGTCCGAGCCGGCCGCGAGCTGGATCGAAAAAGCGCCCTACAGTTTGCATCAACTCCAGCAAAAACTGCGCTATATGCTCATCGCAATTCTGGAAGGAAACTTCATCACGCCCATGATTCTGGGCCGCTCGCTCACGTTAAACCCGGTGCTCATTCTGATCGCGCTGGCGTTATGGGGATGGATGTGGGGGATTTCCGGGATGATTTTGGCCGTCCCGATCCTGGCGACGTTCAAGATCTTCTGCGACCACATCGAGTCGATGGCGCCGATCGCCGAGTTCATGACTTGAGCGGGGAAAATAGACCATGTGAATAGCTTACTGGCGATTTAATTAGCCAAACGTAATTTAGATTTGGCCGGTTTTGCCCGTCCGAATCCGCTCGTCACGCCTCCGCGGACCTCGTTATCGTCAATCACGTCATTGCTTATGAAATCAATTCACCACCTGATAATCACCTTGAGCCTGGTCTTCGCCGGATCCGCGGGGGCGGAGACGGTGGTGCGGGTAGGCCACTTTCCAAACATCACTCATGCCCAGGGCTTGATAGCCCATAATCTTTCGCGCCAGGGCAAAGGCTGGTTCGAGGAGCGTCTCGGCCCCGGCACCAAGATTGAGTGGTTCGTTTACAGCGCCGGCCCCAGCGCCATGGAAGCGATCTTCGCTCAATCGATCGATCTCACCTACGTCGGTCCGGGCCCGGCCTTGAATGCCTACACAAAGTCGAACGGCGCTGAAGTGCGTCTCATCGCCGGCTCCGCTAATGGCGGCGCCGCGCTCGTCGTCCAGCCCGATCAGAACCTGAAGACGGCCGCCGATTTTCGCGGCAAGAAAATCGCGACGCCTCAGCTCGGCAATACCCAGGACATTTCCTGTCGCGCGTGGTTGATGGCCAGCGGCCTGAAGATCACACAACTCGGCGGAGATGCGCAGGTTCTTCCGACGCAAAACCCGGATCAGCTCCAGCTTTTCCAGCAAAAGAGGGTCGATGCGGTTTGGACCGTGGAACCATGGGTTTCGCGGTTGGAGAGAGAGTCCGGCGGAAAAATCCTGGTCGACGAAAAAGATGTCGCGACCACGGTGCTGGTCTCGAGCGCCAAGTTTCTCCGGGAACAGCGAGAGCTGGCCAAGAAATTTGCCGAAGCGCACGCCGCGCTCACCGATTGGATGGCGAAGAACCCGGACGAAGCGCAGAAATTGATCAGAGCGGAGTTGCTCGCGGAAACGAGAAGCGACATGGCGCCCGACCTGATTGCGCAATCGTGGAAGCGCATCGCGTTTACCGCGGAGGCTCCGCGCGCTTCCATCGAGAGCTTCATGCAGAACTCGCTCAAGTCCGGGTTCGTTAAAACCGCGCCCGATCTCTCGAAGCTTTTCGAAAAACCCTGATGTCGCTGCAGGAGGAACTCCAGGGACTCCCGCCGGCAAAGCTGGCCGTGGAAAGCGTTTCGAAGTGGTTTCGCACCAGCCGCCAAAGCGTCCACGCCCTCGATAACATCTCGCTGGAGATCGCCGAGGGCGAGTTCGTTTGCCTCGTGGGGCCGAGCGGCTGCGGCAAATCGACCTTGCTCGATATCATTGCCGGGCTCGAAGTCCCCGACGAAGGGCGGGTGATGGCTGACAACGAGCCGGTCCTGAACCCCGGCCGTCACCGGCTGGTGATGTTTCAGGAAGCGGCGCTTTTTCCGTGGCTCGACGTTATTGGCAACGTCATGTTTGGATTGAAACTAAAGCCCGGCCTCAGGAACAAGGAGCGGTTGGAGGTGGCGAAGTTTTTCATCCAGCTCGTCGGGTTGGAAAAATTCTCTCACGCCCACGTCCACGAGCTTTCCGGCGGAATGAAGCAACGCGTCGCTCTCGCGCGGGCCTTGGCGCCGAACCCGCGGGTGCTGCTCATGGACGAGCCGTTCGCCGCTCTCGATGCTCTGACCCGCGAGCAGCTTTACAGCGATATCCAGCGCATCTGGCAGAAACGGCGCAAGACGATTTTGTTCGTCACCCACAACGTTCGCGAAGCTGTTTGCCTGGCCGATCGTGTCATCTTGTTCTCGCGAAATCCGGGCCAGATTCGCGAGCAATTCGAAATCCCGCTCCCGCGTCCGCGGGACATTAATAGCATCGAGCTGGCCGAACATGCCGGTGAGATTACCCGGGCCTTGAAAGGTTATGTCACAGGGGAGGTAGCTGAGTAATGCGACGGTTTCTACTCGCGACCCTGTTCTTCGTCGTCTTGATTGCGATCTGGCACTTCCTGGTCAAGGCCGGCGTTTACTCCCCAGTGTTGTTACCTTCGCCGCAAAGTGTAGGTGAATACCTTGTCGGTGCGGCGCGAGATGGCACCTTGTTCCAGGCCACTGGTGTTACCGTGCGCAGACTGTTGGTCGGTTACTTCATCGGCATCATGATAGGTCTGCCGCTGGGCTTGTTCACTTCCGCCTCCAAGTTCGTCGAAGATACGATCGGAGTCCTCGCCCTCGGCCTTCAAACCTTGCCTAGCGTCTGTTGGATTCCGCTCGCGTTACTTTGGTTTGGCCAGACCGAAAGCGCGATGTTGTTCGTGGTGGTTATGGGCACAGTCTGGTCCGTGGTGATCGCTACCGATACCGGGGTGCGAAACATCCCGCCTATCTTTGCCCGCGCCGCCAAGACCATGGGCTCAACTGGCCTGCATAAGTGGACCAAGGTAATCCTGCCTGCTTCGTTGCCTTTCCTCGTCAGCGGGATGAAGCAAGGCTGGGCCTTCGCCTGGCGCTCACTGATGGCTGCGGAGATTTACGTTACTATCCTGACCGGCTTCGGCCTCGGCCACTTGCTTCACTACGGCCGGGAACTCAATGCCATGGAACAAGTCATCGGCGTGATGCTGGTAATCATCACCATCGGTCTTCTCACGGACAAGATCCTCTTCTCGCCGGTCGAACGGTTTCTGCATAACCGCTGGGGCACCGGGCTAAGATAATACCGGGCGCCTCAGACAGCGAAGCGGCTCCAATTTTGTTCTCGCTTGCCCCAGGCTTCACTGAATAAGAATTGAGACGATGAAACATAAGATGGCTTTCGTAATAACGTTTGTCCTCGGCTCTCGTGTCACAGGTCCGGGGCGAAGAGATCACTCTCGAGACAGCGCGTCCGGTCGTGATTAAGTCCGCGCCAGAGGCTGGGGCGGAAGGGGTTGATCCTGGCACGACCCAGATCTCGGTGACGTTTAGCAAACAGATGCAGGGCGGCACCTGGTCGTGGTGTGTCCTAAGCAAAGAGAGTTATCCCGGGACTTCCGAGGCGCCGAAATACCTCGAGGACAAACGAACCTGTGTGTTGCCGGTGAAACTTCAGCCAGGAAGGACCTATGCCGTTTGGATTAACTCGGAAAAGTTCTACGAGTTCAAGGACACGAAGGGCCAGCCGGCAGTCCCCTACCTGTTAGTCTTCAGAACGAGAGAGCGGTAAGGTAGCCGGTCGGCAACAGTCGCAGCCGCTACCGACTAATCCTTAATGCTGAGCAGCGTCTTGATCTCTTTCCACGCCTTCTTGCGCGAGCCCTCGTAGGCCTGGGCATCGTTCTGCTTGCCGCTGGCGATGTAGTCCTTGAGGTCGTTGGCTTCGCGGACAACAAGGTCTAGTACCTCAACCGTGTTCTCAACAAATTGTGCATCACTCTTACTAAGCGTATCGGCGTTCACTAACTTCGTCAGCTGTTCCTTCATCCCTTTGGTGACGTTGATATAAGTGTTGACGATGGTCGTGGCCTGCTCGGATTTGTAAACCTTGCCGCCATAGGCGTCCGCCAGGGTGCCGACCGCCATGTGGGTGAGCAAAACCGATTGGCCGGTCGTGTAGCCGAGCGTACTCAGCAGAACCGTGTCATCCGCGGCGCGGACCGAACCGGTGGCCAGGACGAGCGCGGAAAGGAGAGCGATAAGCAATTTGGAAGTCATAAGGCGCGACCTTAGCCAGCCGCTTCCGCAAGCACAATGGAAAATCGCAGCGGAACGCCAGAAAATGCTCGACGCCACCCGGTTTAAGAGTTGAAAAAGCTCTCGTGGAAGCCGCGATGCAAGGGCAACCGGTGCCCGGATGGTGGAGCCGCAACTGGAAATGGTTTGTCCCCACGGGCTGCTGTCTCGGCACCTTGCTCTGCCTCATCCTGGCGGTGGCGGTGTTTGGCTTTAGCATTTTCGCCATCTTCTCCGGAGTATCCGCCGCGCTCAAGTCTTCGGAGCCGTACAAGGTAGCAGTGGCACGGGCCAGTGCGGACGAGAAAGTCACCGCCGCCACCGGCACGCCCATCACGGAAGGATTCCCCAACGGCAGCATCAACACCAGTGGTAGCTCGGGCGAGGTCGATCTCACCATTCCAATCTCCGGTCCAAAAGGAAAGGGGACAATCTACGTGGTGGGGACCAGGTCCGGCGGAGTCTGGACCTACTCCAAAATGTCCGTGACGATTACCGGGACCGGCGAGACGATCGATCTCAGTCCCTGATGGTTTGGTTGCGGCCGATTGGCGTTTCGCAGAAACGCCCTACAATGGCGGCGTGAGCGAAGAATTAATCCCGGCGAGACTTGAGCTTTCCGCTGCTGAGATGCAACGGCTCGGATATCGCGTTGTCGATATCCTGGTCCAGCATTTCGCCGGGATGCGCGATGGGCCCGTCGGCGCGAAGGGCGCGCCCGACGAATTGATGGCGCGTTTGTCCAGACCTCCACCCGAAACACCGACCGATCCGCACGCGCTTCTGGCTCACCTGGAAAAAGAAGTTTTCCCAAACAACCTCCACGTCGATCACCCGCGGTTCTTCGCTTTCGTTCCAGGGCCGGGAAATTTTGTCAGCACAATGGCCGATACTCTTGCAGCCGGCTTCAATGTTTTTAACGGCACCTGGCTCGGTGGCTCGGCCGCGGCGGCGATCGAGCTAACCGTGATCGATTGGTTCCGCCGCTTCTGCGGTTTTCCGGAAACGGCCGGCGGACTTTTTGTGAGCGGTGGTTCCGCGGCGAACCTGACCGCGCTTCATGCGGCGCGTTGCGCAAGACTTGGCGACCGGATTGAAGGCGCGACGATTTATTTTTCAGACCAGACTCATTACTCGGTAGAACGAGCGCTGCGCGTAGTTGGTTTTGCTCGCGAACAGTTCCGGAAAATTCCTTCCGACGATCGTTTTCGCCTGCCACTGGAATCGTTGCGCGAGGCGATCCGCGCCGACAAGAACGCCGGCCTGCGTCCTTTTTGCGTCGTCGCGAATGCCGGCACCACCAATACCGGCGCGGTGGATCCGCTTTCCGGCCTCGCGGACCTGTGCGCGGCGGAGGGACTCTGGCTTCACGCCGACGGCGCGTACGGAGCCGCGGCAATCATCTGCCAGCGCGGCCGCGAAAAATTAAGGGGCCTTGAGCGCGTCGATTCGCTTTCGCTCGATCCGCACAAGTGGTTGTTTCAACCTTTCGAATGCGGATGCGTGCTCGCGCGCGATGCGGCCCATTTGAAATCCGCCTTCCAGTTGATGCCCGAGTATATGCGGGACGTGCATCGCAACACCGCCGAAACCAATCCCGCCGATTACGGTATCCAGCTCTCCCGCGGCTTTCGCGCGCTGAAGGTGTGGTTGTCGATGAATACCTTTGGGCTGGCGGCGTTTCGCGATGCGATCACCCGCGGCTTCGAGCTGGCGGAATTTGCGGAGCGCGAACTGCGGACGAGACACAATTGCGAAATCCTCTCGCCGGCTGAGATGGGGATCGTCGCGTTTCGCTTCGGCAACGACGACGCACTTCAGACCAAACTAGTCGATCTCATGTTGCGCGACCGCTTTGCCTTCCTAACCTCGACCACGCTCAAAGGCGTCACCGCGCTCCGTCTTTGCACGATCAATCCGCGCACGACCGAAGACGACATTAGCCAGACGATCGATCGCCTGGAAAAATTCGCCGCGGGCTGATTTCTGTAGCCGCTTCGCTGTGCGAAGCGCCGGAATTTGCGCCCGATGCTGAAACTCACGCCGCCCACAGGGCGGCGGCTACAGAAGACTACGCCGTCTCGGTGCTCGCTGGCATGAAGCCCAGGAGCAGCGACACCGCCGCGATACCTACATGCAGCCAGGTATCAGCCATGTTATTGCTGATCAAGCCGAGCAGCATCGTATCGCCGCCTGCCATGAATCCCATCACGGCGACCGCACCGTAGACGAGGCCGAAGATGCGGAAATACCAGCGGGACGCGCCCGCACCGCTCATCCCGCAAAGCAGCGCCACCACGCCCGAGAGCAGGTGCACCGCGTTATGGGCGGTGTTGACGTGAAAAATTCCCAGTAACATCTGGTCTTTCGTCACCGCCGGAACGAAGCCGAGAATTCCGACGACGAGAAACACCACACCGAAGAGAACTGCCATTGTCTTAACCATAGTTGTTCCTTTGTTTAGGAAGCACGATCTCAGTCCTCCGCGGTCGGGAAGTCAAGCCTCTGGAGACGGCACGCCCTCGTGCCGTGGAGATTGACATTGCTTCCCGAACGGCACGAGGGCGTGCCGTCTCCATCGTTGCTACATCGCCAGCAGATAGATCGCGGCCAGCGCCAGGAGGAAATACGGAACCAGCGTCGCCGCGCCGGGGTAATCCTTCGCCATCCGCTGGCCGAAGAAGAGCGCAAGAATCGCGAAGGCGGACGCTATCGCGCCATAGAATGCGAACGTGGAATCGCGCCGGAGAAAGATCAACAGGCAGCCGACGGCACTGAGAGCCCCCGCCACTAACTCAAGGAGAGTGATGATTGTCACCAGCGCCGGCACGAATCCGGCCAGCGGACTTTTCGCAAAATGGCCCTTGAGCCATTCCAAGTTGCCGCGCCGATCGACGACTTTATCGATCCCCGACTGGAGAAAAAGAATCGCCAGGAATGCGGAAGCAAAGACCTGCATCCCATGGATCGCGCCGACGGTAGTATGGAGGTTGTGCATCGACGCTATTGCTTCTCACGCCGTCGTGAGTTGCAAGGCTTTTCTGTAGCCGCTTCGCTGTGCGAAGCGTGAGGAAAGACGCGTTTGTTATCACGCTATGGATCCACGTCGCCCGCAGGGCGACGGCTACAGAAGAGGGCGATCGGCTACGCGGCGGCGTGCGTATGCGCCTGGGCTTGCCGGCGCTGTTCCTGCGCGACGAACGCCGGCGCGGAAGGCGTGTGAAACATCTCCAAGTCTTCGGTGTCGTGATCAGTCACCGGCGTGAGCGCCACATCCATGTATTCGAATCTTTTCGGATCTTCCTTGATGCGCTTGTAGATGCGCCGGATGCGGCCATACAAAATGGCGAGGCGCGCAAGTTTCACGGCCGATTCAATCCAGTAACGAGGGTAGAATATCCAGACGGGCTCGCGCGGCAGGCCGGGCCGACGGTCACGCCGGAATTTGAGGCGAAACACCCCGCTCTCGAGCGGATGAACGCCTTCGAGGTGGATCGCGCTCATGAACCACATCATGAGGACGATGGCGTTCGCGGCGCGGCCGTTCTTGGCAACGAGCCGGCGCAGGATAGTCTCAATGTGGTCGAGCGTGTAGTAGGTCTTCCACGCCGTGAGATAGGCGCCTTCCCACTCTTCCTTCGACATTTTCGAGTGGGCGGTGCAGACGTGGTTCAAGTCGTACTTGTTCAGGTCGGGATCAACCGGGACGCCGGCCTGGACGAGTTTCTGGTGGTCTTCGGAGCCGGGCAGAGGCGTAAGGAAAAAGAATTCCAGAACATCGAGCGGCAATTCTTTTTTCACGATCTCAACGTCGCGCTTGATGGACTCGGCAGTGTCGTTAGGAAATCCGGTGATGTAACCGCAGTAGGTAATGATTTTGGCTTCCTTCCAGGCGAGAAGCATCTTGCGGTATTCTGTGATCTTGTTCTGCCGCTTGTGCGCGGCGGCCAAGTTATCGGGGTTGATGTTTTCGAGCCCAATGAAGACGCGCCGCACACCGGCCCGCGCGCATTTTTCGATGAAGTTCGGCAGCTTGTGACAAAGCGTGTCGACCTGGATAAGAAAGCCGAGTTTCAGCTTCTCCACTTCCTTCAGGTGAATGATGCGGTCCAGGATGGCTTCCCAATCCTTGTTCCGTGCAAAATTGTCGTCCGTGATGAAGAAGCTGCGAAGTCCCTGCTTCACGTTCTCGCGGATGATCTGCTCGATATCGTCCGGCGTCCGGCGGCGCGACTTCCGGCCCTGCACGTTGATGATGGTGCAGAAGGAACATTGGAACGGGCAACCGCGGCCGGCGTCGAAACTGGTCACGTGACCGGCGGTGCGCTGGGCGCGTACCGAACTGATGAGCGGGATCGGCATTCCGTCGATGCCCGGCAGGTCCGCCATGAAATTGTAGAGCGGCTTCAGCTGCTTCTTATAAGCATCCTGGAGGACCATCTCGAGCCGGCCTTCTGCTTCGCCGGCGAAAAGCGAGATGCCCATCGCTTTCGCGCGATGAATATCCGCGTCGTTGCCGCCGAGCATGCTCATCGTTCCCGAAACATGAAACCCGCCGACCGCGATCTGGATGCCATGCGCCAGGAGCGGCTTCGCGAGGTCGAGCGTGTGCGGAAATTGGTTCGACTGCACGCCGACGAACATCACCATGCCGTCGCCTGCTTCTTTGATCATCGCCGTGAGCCGTTCCGGGCGCAGGCGGCTGTTCGTTTCGTCGTAGGGATGGATCTCGATCTCGACGTCCTCCCCGAGGACATGGCGCTGCTGGCAATCGCGCGCCAGGCCGTAAAGCGCGGCGAGCGAGTTCGACGGGATCGTCGAGCGCAACCATTGGATCACGTAGCCGTCGTCGTCGTAGTGCGACGGCTTGAGGAGGATAAGGCAAAACCTCTTTTTCGCGGTCGTGGCTAGGGCAGGGGCATCCATGAGTTTTTCGAAGTCCCCACCATACACAACCTGTCCCGTTTCGACAGGGAAAATTGCCGCCGGCCCTGCCTTTTCTGTAGCCGCTTCGCTGTGCGAAGCGTGAGGTTGCGGCATCGCTGATCCCACGCCGCCCACAGGGCGGCGGCTACAGAAGCCTACGCTACTGCCGCATGCTCGTGCGCATGCTGCCGGCGATGTTCCTGCGCGAGAAAAGCGGGCGCCGACGGCGTGTGAAACATCTCGAGATCCTCGTCGTCAGTGACCGGAGTCATCGCGAGATCCATATATTCGAGCTTCTTCGGGTCCTTCTTGGCGCGGACGTAGATCGCGCGCAGCCGCGCATAGAGCCTGCCCCATTTCGCCAGCTTCACCACCGACTCGACTGCGTATTTAGGATAAAACTTCCAGATCGCCTCGATCGGCAGACCCGGCCGCCGATCGCGCCGGAATTTGTAGCGGAACAACCCGGTCTCGAGCGGATGGATCTTCTCGATCTGGATCGCGCCATAGAACCAGGCGATCAGCATGATCGCGTTACTCGCCGGCGCCTGTCTTGAGACGAGCCGGCGGATCACCGCGTCCATGTGTTCATCGGTGTAATACGTCGCCCACGCCGCTTTGTAGACTCGTTCCCAATCTTCGCGCGACATCTTCGGATGCGGCGCGCAGACGTGGTTCAGATCGTACTTGTTCAGGTCCGGATCGACCACCACCCCGGAATTCACCAGCGTCTGATGATCTTCCGAGCCGGGGAGCGGCGTCAGGAAAAAGAACTCGAGAATATCGAGCGGCAATTCCTTCTTCACGATCTCCACGTCGCGAATGATCGATTCCGGCGTGTCGCTTGGGAACCCGAGGATGTAGCCGCAATAAGTGATGATCCGTGCTTCCTTCCACGCCTGAAGCATCTTGCGATACTCGGTGATCTTGTTCTGCCGCTTGTGCGCGCCCGCCAGACTGTCCGGGTTAATGTTCTCCAACCCGATGTAAACTCGCTTCACTCCGGCCGCCGCGCATTTCTTGATAAAATTCGGCAGCTTATGGCAGAGCGTGTCGACCTGGATCAGGAACGAAAGCTTGAGCCCGACTTTCAGGCGCAAATGAATCAGACGGTCGAGGATTTTTTCCCAATCCTTGTTCCGGGCGAAATTGTCGTCGGTAATAAAGAAGCGGTTCAATCCCTGGGCCACGTTTTCCCGGATCAGCTTCTCGACATCGTCCGGCGAACGCCGGCGGGACTTGCGACCCTGAACATTGATGATCGTGCAGAACGAACATTGGAACGGGCAACCGCGTCCCGCGTCGAAACTCGTCACTTCGCCCGCTGTGCGCGCCGCGCGAATCGCCGGAATGAGCGGCAACGGTTCGCCTTCGATGTTCGGCAGGTCCGCCATGAAATTGTAGAGCGGCTTGAGCTTGTTGGCGTAAGCGTCGTTGAGCACCAGCTCCATCCGCCCTTCAGCTTCCCCGGCAAAAATCATCACTCCCATCGCCTTCGCCTTGTGAAGGTCGGCATCGTTCCCGCCCATCATGCTCAGGATCCCCGAGGCGTGGAACCCGCCGATCCCCACCTGAATTCCACGTTCGCGCAGCGGCTTCGCGAGATCGAGCGCATGCGGAAACTGGTTCGATTGCACTCCGATCAACATCACCATGCCCGCGCCCGCCTCCTCGATCAGGCGCGCGAGTTTCTCCGGCCGGATCCGCGTATTCGTTTCATCGAACGGATGAATCTCGATCGCCACATCCTCGCCGAGCGTATGCCGCAGCGCGCAATCCCTCGCCAGCCCATAGACCGCCGCCAGCGAATTCGACGGAATCGTCGAGCGGAACCACTGGATCACATACCCGTCGTCATCATAGTGCGACGGCTTAACTAGAATCAGACAAAAGCGCTTCTTCGCGCTCGCCGTAGCCGGGATCGTCGATTCCGGCCGATGGCCGTTGGAAGTGGTCTGGGTTTGCATCGGGTTCTGAAGCGCACCTTATACACAATATCTCCGCTCCCGACAGCAATTTCTCGCCGGCTCCGCCGCTCCGAAATCCCTCGGTGCGCCCGTCACGCGCGAGTAGCCAGGGTCGGGAATTTCCAGGTCGCGCTCATGATCGGGAGGAGACCCTGGACGCGGAACAGGAGATAATTCGCGCTCAGGCTTTTTCCTTCCCAGCCGCTGCCTTCGAAGAATAACTGGATTTCCCGCTCCTGGCCCGGCGAGAGAAGGTCCCCTCGCGCGCTGCAACAGAAGTAAGCCAGCCGCGCCTCCTTTCCACGGTTATCCACGAGACCGAAGAATCGCTCAGTCAGATCGAGTTGGACCGGCAGCGTGCTTGTATTCTTGAGCGTCACCGTGATCTGAAAAATCTGGCGCCCGCCGCTATCCCGTCCGAATGTCACTGCCGTCACCCGCAGGAAGTCATCGATCTTTTCCACCGCTGGCTGGCCCGGGTCACGTTCGTACTCGGTCCGCTCAATCATATCCGGCCGATACTTGAACCTCGCGACGAAGCCCGTCGGCGGAGTTAACTCAGGCGCCGGGGTCTGCGTCCGGGTGTTTCCCGTCCCGGAAGTTTCCTGAGCCGGCGCAGTCGATTGCATCCTGGCCGCCACCAGGATCAACCCACAACCCACGACGAACACCACCAGCGAAGAGCCAGCGAGTTGGAATTCCATGCCGCCGACCTTGATGGAATTCTTGCCGGAAATCCCGCGCTTCGCGAAAAGCGCGATGCCCGCCACGGCAAAGATCGCGCCGAGGATGAGAACAGTGATTTGGATCATTGGATTCATCGGAAGAACCCAGTTCTAGCCAACGAAAAGAGTTTTGGACAGCCCGCATTGCAGGACGCGAACGGGGCGCTCCACCCTCAAAACCCTATTGATCCCTCGTTCCCAAGTTGTACTTGGGAACGGCCCTTGTCCCGGCAACTCCGTTGCAATCTCTGATCGCCCCATTTCGAATGCCCAAACTCCCCGGTTGCAGAATGCTGAGACTGGACTTTCAGGTAGTGGGTAGATGGCTACAATCTAAGACTGCCCTCATTCCCCCCGACCCAGAATGTCGCGAATCACAGACTGACCCCTTTCCGCCTTTCCGCGCGCTCAATTGAGATAACATATATCAATCGTGATTTTGCGCGGCTATAATCGACGGCGTGAAGCCACCACGGATCGAAGCGCAAATTAGGTTATTCAAACAGCTCGATTTCGCGCTCATAAACATGCGCCAATCACGCGAGCTCTGTTCACACTTGCATGAATACATTCAGGAATTCCCTGAGAAGATGGGAACCGCACTCTACGACGCGTGTATGACGGGAATTGTTGTGACGTACGCGCTCCCGTTTAAAGAGAACCAGCGCCTCGGGGCCTTGAAGGCGAAGTATCGAACGGGTTTGCCGTCTCAGCTGGCTGCTGAGACACATCGTGATTTGCTTCACCTGCGCGATACTATGTTTGCGCATCGCAATCTTGAACACGGAGAGAAGATACCCGCGAGTGATTCATCGGGCTTGCCGTTCTACACGAGCCGAGTTGAGATTGGTCCAGCATCAACGGCTGGGCTGGCGAGCTACATCAGAACCGAACCGGTCCTGCCTCATGTGTCGCCCAAGGATTTGCCTGACATCGCGGCGCTCCTCGAATTTCAGATCCAGCGGCTGCCGAGACATTGTGTAAACTGGGTAAAGGGAAACCATACGCGCCGGGCACATATGTGGTCGGCGTCGATTTTCCATGACATATATCAATCGTGATTTTTAGGTGTGAGGTGTGGTAACATGATGATCGCCTTCCAAATGAGAATTACGCTTATTCGACTCGCGTGCGTCATCTTGGCCGCCACATTTTCATTCGCGGCCGCGCCGCCACAATCCGATAGGCACATCAGTTCGGATGAGATTCGCGCCAGGTTCATTGAAACCCCCAAACCGGATTATCCCGAGATAGCACGCCGGCTTCATCATACCGGGACGGGAGTTTATGGGTTATATTTTGACGTGCGAGGGGAGGTTTCCGGGATCAGGATTTTCAAGAGCACCGGCCACCCCGAATTGGATATTGCTGCGCTGAAAGGCCTTGTCCGGTGGCGCGCGAAACCCGGCCTAAAATGGAAGGTAAAACTCCCCGTGACGTTTACCCTCGACGAGCGGATGGAGACTTACGTAAATCCCTACCACTTCGATTACCATTTCTGAATTTATTCCGGGCACGATCGGAACGGCGCAGATGAAGGTGGATGGGACAATTGTCCTGCGGCCAGATCCGACGCTTCACTGACCTCCGACTTCTGAAAACCAAGTCGATCATTTATTCCGCGGTTACCCTGATCGGCGCCGTCTGGATGTATCGCTTTCTTAACAGCGGCGGCTGGCTGACGCATCATTATCAGCTCAACCAGCTCAACGATCCCGACAGCTTGAATCTTATTCCCGTGATCTTCGAGCCGATCGCGGTGCTTGGTGTCGCTGCTTACTGGGTCTGGCGAACGCGAGAGCTTTACCGGCTCCTTTTCTTTCTTTTCCTCGGCCAGCTCCTGATCGGGGCGAGTTACCTCGCCATGTTCCTCTTGTTCGTTCTTACCTATAAGCCAAGGATGATGTGAAATTGGAGAAAAAAGAAAAGGGGTCAGTCTGTGATTCTCGCTGTTCTGAACGTTGGAAACAGCTCCGCGAGGGAATGCCGAGAATTACAGACTTGTATCTTGGTTTTTGATGGGCGGCTGCGGGGCTGCTCATCAAAGTAAGCCGCCGAGGGAGAAGATCGTTCTAGACTAGAACCTCCCGAGTTCGTGGGTCAGCCCGATCCTCCCCCGGCGCATTGTTTCTACCTTGAACAGTTGCCGGAACCTCTGAGTTCGTATCGGCAAGTGGAAGGATAAACAACCTCATAACCTCAAATCAACTCCAAACTCCTTCTAACCCTATGAAGTCTTACCTCGGCATCGATATCTCCAAGCTCCACCTCGACCTCTCGCACCCGGCGCCGGCCAAGCGTCTCGCCAACACCGCGAAGGCCATCCTCCCCTGGCTCGAATCTCTCCCTCCAGAGACGATCCTGGTCTGTGAAGCGAGCGGCGGATACGAAGGTCTCCTCCTGCGCTTGGCGCACGCTGCCCCCCGACCCATTATCCAGCTTAACGCCCGGCAAGTCCGCGACTTTGCGCGCGCCCAAAACCGTCTGGCCAAGACGGACCGGATCGATGCCGGCTTAATCGCTGAGTTTGCTCAGACCTTCCAACCTGAGCCGCTACCACTGCCGGATCCGCTGCAAGAGCAGTTGCTGGCCTTGGTCAAACACCGCTCCCATCTCCTCACCCAGATCACTCAAAACAACAATCTCACCCAAACCTGACAGACAAACATCTCCTCCGGCTCATCGCCAAAACCGTGGCCTTCCTCCAGAAACAAATCGCGCAACTCGAAGCGCTCATGCAAACAAAGGTCGCCGCTTCTCCCGATCTGGTGGCCAAGGTCGATCGCCTCCGCCAAGTCCAAGGCATCGGCGTGCTCACCGCCACCTCCCTCGTCGCGCTGATGCCTGAACTTGGTTCCCTCTCCGATACCCAGGCCGCCGCCCTCGCCGGCGTCGCTCCCTTTAACCACGACAGTGGCCAGTTCCGCGGTCAGCGCCACATCTTCGGCGGCCGCTCTCAGGTCCGCTCGGTCCTTTACATGGCTGCGCTCGTCGCCTCCCGCCACAACCCTATCCTAAGAGCGCTCTACCTCCGCCTCCTCGCTCGTGGCAAAGCCAAAAAACTCGCCCTCACCGCCCTGATGCGAAAGATTATCGTCCTCGCCAACCAGCTACTCAAATATCCTGATTTTATCCTTGCGACCTAAGACAGTTGCTGACCCCTTCTCGTTCTCTTCAGACTGACCCTTCTCGTTCTTTTCGTTCTTCTCGTTTCAATTGCTCGCTACGGGGTTTTCGAACTCGTTGGCGATGGCGAGGAATGAGCCATACTTCTCAGCCGTTCCAATTCGAAATCGCGAGGATGGACGTACAGGTTCATCACCAGCGTCCAAGTCACGCCTGCGACAACCGCACATATGAGTATCAGCGAAATGAATCAATGTTTCGCAAACCGATCTTTTAGGCTTGAAGAAGGAACGTAGTAGTCGTCGAGATCTTTTTTACTTGTCGATTTGTCATCCTGATTCGGCAATTTCTCAAGCGTTTGTAATAATCTCTGCATGAGCGGCGTTGCTTCGCTCGCGAAGTGGAGATTGATCGTTGAATCAGTCAACATGGCACGCTTTACGTGTTCAATAACCTCAAAAGCACTTACAGGCTTCGTCAGATAGTCGCACGCGCCTTGCTTGATCGCTCGGACTGCAGTTGCAACGTCGATCCGATATCCTGAGAACATGATAACACGAGTAGCGATGCCCTCTGCCTTGATGCGGGCGAGAACTTCGAAGCCGTCCAGCGCTGGCAGTTCAACATCCAGCAAGATAAGATCGGGCCGGCCTTCAGTCGCCTTAGAAATCGCTTCGCCCCCATCGAAGGCGAGTTCCACTTCACAATCCAAATTGCGCACCAAGATTGCTCGGATGTCTTTCGCCGAGCTCACGTGATCATCAACGACGAGAAGCCGCCATTTCATAGGTCAGAAAAACATGTGGGGCATCGGGCTGGGGAAATTCGGTAACAATAGAGAGAGCAGATTTGAAAGGCGAGAAGCAAATCCCGGCATCAAAGAAGGGACCTGAAGGATTCAGTCCATGATTCTCGACACGCGGAAAGGAAGAATACGGCGGCCGAAATAGCCTTCGCTGGGCTCGGGCTGGATTTCACGCGTCTCTGAGCGGATTTCGCGGGAGCGGGGCGGAACGAAGGGGTCAGTCTGTGAATCTCGTCATTCTCTTGTCCGGATTCCTTCAGGCAATTTTCCTGCCGGCGGCAGTTTGTCCGAGGCGGAGGAATGTTTTGATGAATTTTCCCTTTGCCGCCGACGATCACGATTCCGCTCGGTTGCTCATGGCCCAAAGTAGGTAAAAAGTTGATTATGACGAGGCGACTGGTTGCAGCTGTTTTGATATGCGTGGCTTCATCCACGTTGGTCGCCGAAACGCCGGCCTTTATTTCGAACGCTGTTGATGCGAAAGGGGTGCGCCATTCGGCGAGTGAATATCATGGCAAGAAGCCGCAGTGGGTCATTGATGCCATCCATGTCGTGCGACCTGATTATCCGTTGTGGGATCAAAGACGCGGATATCAAGGCCTGGGAGTGTTTCGGGTAAGGATTGATCCAACGACAGGCGCCGCCGGCGATGTAACAATCGTGCGATCGACCGGCCACACCGACCTCGATCGCAAATCGCTTCTGGCGTTCAAGCAATGGCGGTGGAAACCCGGGACATGGAGTCAGGTGGATGTGCCTGTTGTCTTCGTAGCGTCGGGACTGGTTTACTTCCCCTCGGAAGCTGATCCGTTTTCGAATCGGTGAGAGGCCGCGAGCAATCTGAGTCGGCAACCTGAGCCGTCGCCCTACAATAGTCTCCTTGAATCGTTTCCTAGTTTCCTGATTCATCGTTGTCGTTTGGGTGTCGAAATTGGCTGGCTTGCGAAGATGAGCTCAGGTAAAAAGTCTGAGTATGATCAAGTTATTCTGCGGTATTCTCGCGGTCGCGATGATGGCCGGCATTGCGACGAGCGCGGCCGAGCCGGTCGGCATCGAGGTGCGGAAAAGGAGTGCTATTGGGAGGTTGGGCCTGGTTCGCGTCCAGGTCGCGGTAAAGACGGAAGCTGACGGAAGCCTGGTTGTGTCTTTCCAAGCGCCCGAAGCGGGAACGTACGTTCTGAATTACACGAGTGGTCCGGCTAAGGGGAAAGTCGCAACGGCCGTCAGAGTGGAAAAAGCGGGTCCGGTTACGACAAAGATCAAAAGCCGGCCGTAGTGGGAATCTGGGGAGGACGAAAGGGGTCAGTCCTCAAGGTGAGAGCTGGACTTTAGCTGGAACGTGGTGAACGGCAGGCGGGTTCTCAGCGAGGATAGAGAATCGAGGGTGGAGGATGGAAACAGGGGCCCCGCCATCCTCTATCCTCTATCCTCTATCCTCCATCCTCCATCCTCCATCCTCAATACGTTGAGGCGTGTATCGTCTAGCATGTGGAAATTCTCATGCGCACGCTAGCCAGGGTTATCTCCGGTGGGCAGACGGGAGTGGACCAGGCCGCCTTGTGGGCGGCAAGAGATTGCGGGCTGGCGATAGGCGGATGGTGTCCGCCGGGACGCGGGTGTGATTCGGGCGTGATTCCGTTGGAGTTTCCACTTCAAGAAACGGAACACGAACGCAGCCCGGACGCGCCGGATGTTCCCCGATCGCAGCGGACGGAATGGAATGTTCGCGATTCGGATGCGACGTTGGTGATTAGATCCGGGAAAGCGTCGCATAGCGACGCTGCTACAGAAGAGGCGGCTACAGAAGAGGAGCCCGATCTGGGAACGGATTGGGCGGTGCAATGCGCCGCGCGCTACGAACGGCCGCTGCAGGTTTGCGATGTCGGCGATCCGAACGCGAAGGAGAAAATTCAGCAATGGCTGGCCGGATTGCCGATTCGCACCCTCAATGTTGCCGGCCCGGGCGAATCCACCGCGCCCGGTATCGGCCGGCGCGCGTATGAGTTGCTCCGGCGGGTCTTTGAAGAGAGTGACAAGCGACGCGAAGGCAATGGCAGGTGATTTGCTTTAAGACGACTGCCGATGACTATCAACTTCAAGACGAACGTCAGAACCGTCATCCGATACAAAGGCCAGGAGTATTCGAGCGCGGACCAACTCCCGGCTGAGGCGCGCTCGGCGTATGAAGCGGCGCTGACCAAAGGAGTCGTGCCCGCGGCGACGCCGGGAGTGAAACAGCAGATCCTCCTTAACGGTCAGCATTTTGCTTCGCCGGACGAGATGTCAGCCGCCGAAAGAAAGCTTTACGACGACGCGATCGCTTTCGTCCGGGCTAGCACGACGGTTTCCGCGGCAGGCAATCCTCCTTCGGGCTGGTTAACAGCAACGCAACTACGTCTCGTTTTATTCTTCGCGGCGATCGCGGTAGTCGTCGTCCTCGTGCGCCTGCTTCATTAAGCTAGCCGAAGATTGACGCCCCGCCGAGAAACAGTCCCGCTCGGCGCAACGACTCGCGCGTGACATGACATGATCGCCGGAACAAAGATAGTCAACGCCTGAGACATCGGGCGACTTGAAGCAATTAAAGAGCATCACGATCGATGCCGCGCCGCGTTGATTACTTCTGCACCTTCAGAATCTTGAAGCGGAAGCGGAGTTTCCTGGCTTCGAGAAGACAGCGCCAATCGACGAAGAGGACGACGCTAATGACAATCAGCCCGGCGATGAGGGTTACTGCCGTTTGCCAATTCGCCTGGCCGTGAAGGGCGTCGCTGAAGTTCGCGCTGGCGTATTTTCCGGAAAACAAGAGAACGCCATCGGTGATCAGGCGGCCGAGAAAGAAAGCTGGCAGGATGTGCCAAGGGGTGATGCGCGCGGCCGCGACAGCAGTGAAGAGGGCCGTGGTGGAGAGAGGCGTCAGCGTGTAGAAGAAAACAAACATGGCTGACGACCACTTCGCCTGGGCCAGCTTGCTTCCGATGTAGCGCAAGTTTTTATCTTCGCGGCGGTTGACCACCGAGGATGAAACCTTCGGGATGTAGCGGGTGAGAATGTAACGGCCGATCGTTGAACCGGTCACGCCTACCGCAACGGTCACCCACGGGTTCAGGTGAAATTTGACGAGGATAATAACAAACAGGATCCACGCTGGCGGCGCGAAGATCGGGATGGTATCGACGACGAGGGCTGCGACGAAAACGAGTAAGTACGGCCACATATCAGGAACGCTGCCTCGGTTAATCGAGCGCTGCCGGGCTTAGAAGTCGATGGCGAAATTTCAGAGGTCGTGCTGGAAATCCAGGATGCTAAGGGCAAAATGGGAGACAGATGAAAAGATGGTTGTGCTTCCTGTCATTGCTGGCGTCGACTGCGGCCGGCGCGCCGGTGAATCTCAATGCGGTTCGGGCTGCGGCGGCGTATTCAGCGAGCAGTGGCGGGACGTCATTTCTGGCGGTGCAAAACGGGCAGGCGTTGCTGGAGCAATCGGCGGGAGAACCGCGCAAGATTTATAGCGGCACCAAGGCTTTCTGGGGATTGGCGGCGCTCGCCGCGGACGACGATGGATTGCTCAGCCTGGACGAGCATGTGGCCGATACCATTCCTTCCTGGAAAGCCGATCCGCGCAAAGCACGAGTGACGATCCGGCAGCTTCTCGATTTCTCCTGCGGACTCGATCCCGTTTTCCATTTGCACAACAACGATCCCGGGGATCGCGACAGCATCGCGATCAGAGCGCCTCTCGTGGCGAATCCGGGAAGCGCTTTCATCTATGGGCCGGGCGCGCTTCAAGTCTTTCACGCAATCCTTAAACAAAAGTTGCACGGAGAATCGCCGACTCATTATCTGGAGCGACGTGTTCTGCATCGCCTCGGCCTTGGATCGCAACGTTATCTAGCGGACAGCGCCGGGAACCCATTGCTGGCGGCCGGCTGGCTCCTCAGTGCGCGGCAGTGGGCGAAGCTCGGTGAAGTTGCACTGAACGGCGGCGCTCCGATCGTCAGCGCTAGCTCGATGTCTCAGTGCTGGCGTGGGTCGGGCGTGAACCCGGCCTTCTCGTTAGGCTGGTGGAACAATCGGCGAGCGCCGGGAGGTCGTGAGTTCGATATCGAATCGATGCTGGTTCCGAAGTGGCAGCGCCAGAGTTGGGGAGGGACAGTTCTCTGTCGTAATGCTCCGAGTGATGTCGTCGCGTGTATCGGCTCAGGTTATCAGCGCCTGTATGTTATTCCTTCGCAGAACCTGGTCGTGGTGCGACACGGTTCCGGAAGCCGCTTCTCCGACGCGCGCTTCCTGAGCTTGCTCGCGGGCAAATAGCTACTTCGGAGTTGCGACGATCAGCGACGAGCGGCTGGGTTGCCACTGGTAACCGAAGCTGAAAGGCAGGGGCGGAGGCGCCGCGGCGGCATTGTCCTTCGCCAGGTCGAGCTGCCCATTTTTCAGGAAGCGTTTGATCGGGCCGAGATAACGACCGTAAAAGCGCACCTCCCATTTGTCTTTCGAGAAGAAGCGATAGGGAATCCCGGAATCGTCCTGCACGATCACCTTGCTATGAGCCAGGAGATACCCGCGCACCTTCGAAAAATTATCCGAATGCATGAGGTAGGAAGCTGCCTTTAGTAGCGTCACCCCCTGGCCCTGTTGTTCGCAGAACGCTCCAAAGTTCGGATTCACCTTGATGGCCCAGTCAGCCAGGTCGGTGGTGAAGTAGTAGAGTGTTTGCGGGCGGCCGGCCGGACCGGTGAAGGTAATCTTGACTCCTGGCGTGGTTCCTTTGCCTGCAGGAACAAAAGCGCCGGTCTTATCGATGGCCACAGTCTCAACCGAGTCGATCGTGCAGCCGGCGCGCGCGAGAAAAACGTAGAGGACAGGCAGGGTGCCGCTAAGCTGCACCTGGCGCAGGTCCACCTTCATTTTTTTGGTGATGAAGAAGCTCAAGCTCAGGACCGAATCGAGGGATCTGCGCAAGTTCGCGAGAGCGGAGGGAAGGACGTGTTGCGGAATCTTGGCGATATCGGGAATAGGCCCGACCGGTTCGGTCCCGCAAAGGATGTAAGTGCTGGCGTTAGGAAAGAAAGCGTTGGCGTAGAGGAAATCCGGGCCACTGAACATGTAATACATTGGTCCGGTATCCTGATAGGCGGGGCCGAGGACTTGCGGCGCCCAAACGCGAATCTTCGCGAGCTGCCGGTCATCGAACTGTTTCCACGCGCGATCGAGCTCGGTGGCGTGCGTCTTCCAGCCGGGCGCATTTGCGTAGCTCTCCATCGGCGTGCCGTTCACGGGTAAGCCGGCCAGGAATTTAGCCGTAGCGTCCGGGGTCGGGTCCGCGCCCAGGAGAGGGAGACTCGGGCTTAGCCAACAAAGGAGAAGAAGAGTTCGACGACGCAAAGTGTTAGGAGGCGGATTGGGTTAGTGGGGTAACGTCTACTTTCGCGTGGCCAGCATAAGGAGACCGCGCTCTCTTTGCCAGTGGTAACCGAAGGCGAAGCCCAGCTCGGCCGGCGGCGGTTCCTGGTTGTAGATCGCAGCCAGGTCCGGTTGATGGTATTTGCCGAACATTTCCGCATGCGGCACATAACGTCCGTAGCAATCGACCTTCCAGGTCTTCGGGAAACCTCGCAGCGGAATCCCGGAATCGTCCTGGATAATGACGCGGCTGTTGTTCAGAAGGAAATTCCGCACTCCGGAAAAACCTTCGGTATGCATAAGGTAGGAAGCAGCCTTTAGCAGGCTAACTCCCGGACCTTGCCCGGCGCACCACTTTAAGAAGGGACTGGGGCCCCCGGAAAGATCGGTCTTAAAGTAATACAACGTCTGCTGGCTGCCGTCGCGGGTGAAATTGATCTTCACACCTTCCGCGGGACTCTTTACGTAGGTCGTGTCGAGGACGGTGCAGTTCATGCGAGCTAGAAACACGTAGAGGATGGGGAGGGTGCCGCCAAGATTGGCGTGAGTAAGGTCCATCCGCATGTCCTTGGTGATAAAGTAGTGCGTCTGCAGGACTGTGTGCATGGAATCGCGTAAGGCATTCAAGTCAGTGCGTAGCGCCGCCGGATCCATGCGGTTCAAGTCGGGGACTTGTCCCACGGGTTCCAAACCGGCCAGGATATAGGTCTTGGCCCGCGGGAAAAAGAGGTTGGCGTAGAGAAAGTCCGGGCCGCCGAACATGTAGAACATCGTGTCTGTACTGGAGTACGGCCCCGGCGCATTCTCCAGCATCCAGGCGCGAATGGGCCGAACCTGGAAATAATCTTTCTTGACCCACGCGCTATCGAGATTGCGAGCATGATCCTGCCAGGCCGGGTCGTGCGTGAGGGATGCGAGCGGTCCGCCGACGGGAATGCCGGCCAGGAAACGGGCGGTGTCATCGAGGGTGGCGCGTTGCGCGAAAGCCGGGGTTACCCACAGAAGTGCCAGCAAGAGAAGCAAAAGTCGTTTCATGAATGCGCGTAAGACGATCACGCCGTCCTTGTTTTCGGCGAAAGAAAATAGACGGCAAGGCCGAGAACCATGAGCGCGACCCCGCGGAGCGACGGCGTGCGCGTGTCGGGATCGGCCAGCATATGCTCCAGCATCCAAAGGCTAATGACGAGGAAGATCAGCGGCGTAATCGGGTAGCCCCAGGTGCGATAAGGCCGGGGCAAATCTGGTCGGCGCCAGCGCAAGACGAAGACCCCCACTACCGCCAGAGCCGAACAAAGGGTGAGGCTGAATTGAACGAGGTTCACGGCCGTTTGAAAGGTAGTCGTCAGAAGAAGGATGATTACGATGGTGAATTGGGTGAGGATCGCGGTCGTGGGAACGCCGTGGACGTTGCGCCGCGCCAGCCAATTCAGCGCGCGCAAATCTTCCCCCATCGCCGCCGTGATGCGAGGACCGATCCACATCATTGCGCTCACCGTGGAAACCAGGCCCAAACAAATAAAAAGGCTTACAACTTTCGCGCCCGCGCCCCCAAAGATATGGCTGCCCGCGATGACGGCTACTTGCTGTTTGCCGACCATCTCAGCGACCGGCGTTGTCCGCAGGAAAACGGCGTTCATGGCAAGGTAGAGCACCATCACCACGACCGTGCCCAGGCCGACCGAAAGCGGGATCGTGCGCGACGGGTTGCGCAATTCGCCGACGATATACGTGGAAGCATTCCAGCCAGAGTAAGCATACATGACCCAATAAAGGCTGACGGCGAACGGCGCGCTGAGAATCAACGCGCCATCGGTTTTCGTCGGAAGAAACGAGACCGGCTCGCTCGATCTCACGGCAAATCCCGCCACGATAATCACGAGGATGAGCGCGATCTTCAAAATCGTGGAGCCATTTTGAAATGCGCTGCCGAGCTGCAGATCGCGGAGCAAAACGAGCGTGCAAATCGTCACCACTGCCAGAGAGAGCACCAGCGGGTTCAATCCCGGCATCACCTCGGCGAAGTAGGTGCCGAAGGCGATGGCCGCGATCGCCACCGGCGCCGCGAACCCCACCGTGGCCGAGATCCAGCCCGCGAGAAATCCCACAGCCGGATGGTAGATCACGCCGAGAAAATGATATTCGCCTCCCGACCGCGGGAGCGCCGCGCCCAGCTCCGCATAGGAAAGCGCGCCGCAGAGCGCGCAAATGCCGCCCGCCACCCAGATCGCCATGATCGCGAAACCGGTAGGCACGCCGGCCACCTGAAATCCGAGACTCGTGAAAATCCCAGTGCCGACCATGTTGGCCACGACGATGCAAGTCGCGGTCAACGGCGAAATTGTATGTTTGCCTTCCGCGACTACAGCCATTCGGCGATTGATGTAGAGGCTGCGAGCGATCGAGTCAATGGCGGCGCAATTGCGAGTGCATTGCTGGATTCTGCTGGCGTTCGAACGGCTCGCGCCGTAAAGGGGTTAAGGTCGCTCATGTTTCGGCGGAAAGAGAATCGCACTGCTCGCGAACTGTTTACACGGGTGGCAGATGTGTCTGGGCGTGCGGTGTTACAGCTGAAGGTTCGAAGCGCATTGAATCCCACTCTGTGGCTCTGTGGTATTGTGACCTTGCCGGCGGCGGGTCTTGCGACGGTTGTCAACGGATCACTTCAGGTCGCTTTGATCGCGTTGGCCTTCATACCCGTGGTGTTGTTTGGCCTCAGCGAGATTTATCTCCTGGTACGAGATCCTGACAAATTACAATCGGAGGATTACCAGATTCGAAAGCGCGCGTTGGATCTAATTGAGCAAAAGGGAGGTGCCATCCCGATCGAGGTCACTTCAATCGAAACAATAGCAAAGCCCGAATTCGTCCGATTATCCCAACCAAGAACGGAAGACCAATAAAGGTGAAGGCATTTTTTCTGGTTTTCAGCGATCGCTTTGGCACTGCCGCGGAGGTGCAAGGATATCTCGACACTGTTCCAGAGGTCGGGTTCTGGTTTCGCTGTTTTCCCAATGGCATTTTTTTGACAAGCTCGATTGATGGCAAGCAGCTTGGTCGACGGCTGCAGGCCCGGTTCACCGCGTCGTCGGGAACAGGACGCTTTATCCTTCTCCCGGTGGATGAGAACGAATCGTGGGGAGTAATGCCTTTCCAAGCATGGAAGCTGGTTCAAGAACCCGATGCCCCTAAATTGACCCCCCGTGACGAAGTGGTCGCGGCGTACTATAGCAAGGGAAAGACTGGCGGTGCCGGAGAAATCAAGGTCACAACAGATAACGAGGGAAAAAGCGTAGCGACTTTAATGATGGACGGGAAAATCGTGGGGCAAATCGAATTGAATGATGAGAACAAAAGCATCATTAAGAACCTGCAAGAGCTTGTTCCAGGCCGGACCAAAAGCCTAGGCTGGGTCGAATGACGCGAGCAGCTCCCTTGGGCTCTTGCCCGGGGAATGGCTCCAGAGGTAGGATTCGAACCTACGACCAATCGGTTAACAGCCGACCGCTCTACCACTGAGCTACTCTGGAATGATGATGGGCGCCGATGAGCGGCGTACAGTTTGCCCAAGCGAAAGCGCGCGGCAAGTGATTTGGTTGCGGGGGCGGGATTTGAACCCGCGGCCTTCAGGTTATGAGCCTGACGAGCTACCAGGCTGCTCCACCCCGCGTCTTGAGCCGTGATTATGCCGCATCGAGTGCCGAACGCAACTGCAAAAAAACGGAGGACGATTTACTTTCGGCGCGAAACCGAATCGAATCGGAGCGAGTGAAGGCAAAAGCGAAATCGAAAATCCTGGTCGGCACGGCGAGCTGGTCGGACCCGGGGTTTGTCGAGCATTGGTATCCGAAGAGGATGCCGGCCGGCGAGAGGCTGGCGTGGTACGCGCAGCATTTTGAGATGGTCGAGGTGAACTCGAGTTTTTACTCGGTGCCGGACGCGCGCCTGGTGGAACGCTGGTGCCACAGCACGCCGGATGATTTTGTGTTCGATGTGAAATTGCACCAGTTGCTTTCGCGGCATTCGGCGAACCTGAAGTTGTTGCCGCCGGCGTTGCAGAAGATGGCGGAAGCGGACGCCCGGGGCAGGGTGAAGCTCACTTCGAAAATCGAAATGGCTATGATCGACGAATTTCGCGGGCCGCTGGAAATTCTGCGCGCCGCCGGCAAGCTGGGCGCCTTGCTGCTGCAGTTGTCGCCCGGGTTTTCGCCGAAGAAACATCAGCTGGACGAGCTCGACGACTTGTTAGGCGGGCTGGCTAATTACCGGGTCGCGGTCGAGCTGCGAAACCGAAATTGGGTGGAAGGTGAGAACCTGGAACCGACGCTAAGCTTTTTCCGCAAGCATTCCGCCACGCTCGTTTCGGTGGATGCTCCCGCGGAACGGCATTTCACGATCATGCCATCGGACTTGAATGCGATCACGAACCCGGAGCTGGCGTATCTTCGCCTGCATGGACGTGATGCGCATGCTTACACAACCGGCAAAACGGTGGCCGCGCGTTTCAATTACGATTACAGCGATGAAGAGATCGACGAGGTCGCCGAGCGCGCACGTGAACTCCGCCGGGAAGCGAAAGAAGTCCACGTCATTTTCAACAACAACGCGCTCGATTATGCGCCGCACGCCGCCCTCCGGATGCGAAAGGCGCTGGGCCAAATGATTCCATCCACGGCGCGACAAACGGAGCTATTCTAGCCCATGGCCGATCCGCGCCTCGACGAAGCGAAACAGAGCCAGACAACCACCGGCGGCGAGCCGCGCGTGAGTCTTTGGCGCCGGTTCAAACGCTGGATGCGCGCGCATCACATGACGCTCATGACCCTGCCGGACACGCCGCATTCGATCGCGCTCGGTTCGGCCATCGGGATGTTCTTCGGATTTACTCCACTTTTCGGGCTGAAAACTTTGCTTTCGCTCGCCGTCGCGTGGTTGTTGAAAGGAAACAAAATTGCCGCCTTCATTGCCGTTACTCTGCACGATCTCATCCTTCCGTTTTGGCCGGCAATTTTTTTCTGGGAATACAAGATGGGGATGTGGACGTTGCATCGCCGGCTTCCCTTGCTGCCCGGGTTTCGTCACGTGCCGCTGCGCGATTACATGGAATGGACGACGTTTTTTACCGTCGGCCAGCCGCTCCTGGTCGGGTCGCTCTTTCTCGCTTTGCCGGCGGCGGTGGTGGTCTATTTTGGTTTGCGCGCGGTCCTGATTCGCGCCCGGGCGGGAAATGAAAAGCCGACGGGTTGAATCTGCTTCCGTAAGGCACGTCCCGCCGCTAGGGTGAAATTATGAAAATGAAAACGATCGCGCTGTTCGTCATGCTCACGGTTTCTCTCGCTGGCCTCCTCCAGGCCAAGACCCTGAAGTTCCCGAAAGATAATCCGCAGTTCAGCGTGACCTTCACGAGCGATTGGAAGGCTGAGATTACGGACGCGGGCATCATCAGCGCGCAACCGAAAGGCGCGGCCTACGCGATCAGTATTTTTCCGGTGCAGGCGACGAACGCCAAGGGGGCGATCGAGGAAACGATGAAGGAAGTCGAGAAACGTTTCGAGAGCATCAAGGGGAGCGATCCGTCCGAGTTCAAGACCGAGAACGGCATCAAGTTTCTCGAGCGCGATCTTACCGCGAAAGATAAAGGCTCGCCGCGGGCGCTCGCGATCCTAGCCTTCAGCCTGGATAAGCAAACTTACTTCGCGATTTTCCAGGCCGGCACCCCGGAGGCGGACAAAAAATACACCGAGGATGTCGCCGTCATCGTGAAATCGATCACCGCTCTTAAGAGCGACGACGACTAAGCCAGGCGCAAACAATTCTGGTTTGGCAGCGCGTACGGGAATCGAACCCGTCTTTCGGCCTTGAGAGGGCCATGTCCTAACCGATAGACGAACGCGCCAGAATTGCGTCGGCGAAAATCCTAGCGGCAAATCCCGATTCGGCAAGCCGCCTTCTTCGGGAGCGACCAGTCGTTAGGCCTGGGCTTCAGGGCGTGGCGCTCGGCGTGGCGGTCGGTTCCGGGCGGACATGCGGTTGAGCGAGATTATTGAGCGAGTCCTTTTTCCTTTGCTCGAGATACGCCTTTATTTCGGGAGTTTCGGCGAGCGCCTGCATGCGGGCATAAAAAATCTTGTAGTAAGCGCGCATCAGGTTGCGCTTATCCGCGTCGGTGCGTCCGGTCTCGATCGCCTTTTTCGCGGCGATCACTTCGGGATCGGCGCTGGCGCGGTTCTTGAGCTTGCGCCATTCCAGGTGGAGCCGTTGCTCTTCGACGGCCGCGCCTAACGAGGAATGCTGGAAGGCCGCATCGAGCTCGGAAAGGGAGGGCACGTTCTTCTTTGGTGCGGGCGACGTGTTCGGGACGAGCGGTGACGGTTCCACCGTCATCGGGATATCCGGGATCTCAAGCTGCGGCCGCGCGCTCGGGCTCGGCGCCGGGGTTTCGGTCGCGGATGGCAACGGCGGTTCCTGCGCGCGGAGGAGCATGGCGCCCAGGATTAACGCTGCCATGGTGGCGGAAAGAAATTTCATTCGCTGTCACTATCGCGATGGTCGGGGTGACAGGATTTGAACCTGCGACCTGTCGCCGCGGCGACCGCTCTACTTGAGGTTGTTGAGTTCATCGCGCCCTCGCCCTGTTTTGTAATATCGTTCTTTCAAGAGCGCTTCGGATCGGGTCTCGAACTGTTCGGTGTGGACCAGGATCCACGGCACCCCGTGCTTGGTCGCTTTGGATTCGCCGCGGTTATGCCGGCCAAGCCGATCATTCATGTCCTCACAAGAGCCAACATATCGCCGGCCAGTTTTCCCACTTTTCAAAACATACACATAAAACATTTCAGCTCGTTGAGCTAATCGGTTTGATGGGAAATCGGGGTGACAGGATTTGAACCTGCGACCTCCTGGTCCCAAACCAGGCGCTCTACCAAGCTAAGCTACACCCCGAGATTCCTTGATGCTTATCATGCGCGAGAGGGCTCCGCATGCGGAAACTGAGAGACCTGTCGCCGCGGCGACCGCTTTACCAAGTTCGCCCCGGCGAATCCGTCCTTTGGCGGACTAAGCTACACCCCGCAATGTTTCGTGATGCTTATCACGCGTCGCACCGCCACGCATGCAAAAGTTCCGCGCGACCTTCACCGCTCCAGGTTTGGCCCGAGCCACCTCTCGATGTATTCGATACTGGCGTTTTTTCGCGCGGCGTAATCGCGCACCTGGTCGTCGCCAATTTTTCCGACTCCGAAATACTTCGAATCCGGGTGGGAAAAATAGAGACCGCTTACGCTGGCACCCGGATGCATGGCAAACGATTCCGTAAGCGTGATGCGGGTCGTCTTTTCCGCCCCCAGCAAGTCGAACAGGGTGCGCTTCTCGGTGTGGTCCGGTGAGGCCGGATAGCCGGCGGCCGGGCGGATGCCGCGGTATTTCTCGCGGATCAATTCATCCTGCGAAAGTTTTTCATCATCGCCAAATCCCCAGGCGATGCGGGCTTCGCGGTGAAGAAACTCAGCGAATGCTTCCGCGAGCCGGTCCGCGAGCGCCTTTGTCAGGATGGCGTTGTAGTCGTCGTGATCGGCCGCGAACTTCGCCGCCAGTTCGTCCGCCCCGATGCCCGCGGTCACGGCAAAGCCGCCGAGGTAATCGATCGCGTCGGGCGCGATGTAATCGGCCAGGCAATGATTGAACTGTGCTGTCGGCTTTTTCATTTGCTGGCGCAGAAAATGGAATGTCGCCAGCGGCTCGCGCCGCGTTTCGTCCGTGTAAATTTCAACGTCGTCACCGATCGCCTTCGCTGGCCAGAAAGCAAAAGTGCCACGAGCAATCAGGAGTTTTTCGGCGCGAATGCGCTGCAGCAATTTTTGCGCATCGTCAAAAAGTTCCTGTGCCTGTGTGCCTACGACTGGATCATTGAAGATCGCCGGATACCGCCCCCGCAATTCCCAGGTGTGAAAGAACGGCGACCAATCGATGTAAGGGATCAAGTCATCGAGCGTGATGAGTCTCTTCTGGGGAGCGCACGCGCCTCGCGTGCTGGTTTCGGCGCCCCGCCGAAACGCATCTTCCTCTGCCAGCAAAGTCCGCGATGGCGAGGCGCCATCGCCGGCACGCGAGGCGCGTGCGCTCCCCAGATCACTTGCATACACGCGCGCGCCCAAAAACTCCGGCTTCGGCGGCGTATAACTTGTCCAATCAATCGGCGTCCGGTTCGCTCGCGCTTCTTCCAGCGTAATCAGCTTCTTCTCTTTTGACTTCGCCGCGTGCTCTTCCCGGAGTCGCGCATAGTCATCACGCGTTTGCTTGTCGAAGGCCTCTCTCGATTCGTCGCTCAACAAACTGCTCACTACGCCGACGGCGCGTGATGCATCCAGGACGTGCACCGTGCTCGCGCGATAATGTTGGGCGATCTTCACGGCGGTATGCGCTCGACTGGTCGTCGCGCCGCCAATCAGCAGCGGCAGCGAGAAGCCTTCGCGTTCCATCTCCTGCGCCACGTGCACCATTTCATCGAGCGACGGCGTGATGAGTCCGCTCAACCCGATCACATCCGCTTTCCGTTCCCGTGCCGTCTCCAGAATCTTCGCCGCCGGCACCATCACGCCGAGATCGATCACTTCGTAATTGTTACATTGCAGCACCACGCCCACGATGTTTTTGCCGATGTCGTGGACGTCGCCTTTCACGGTCGCCATGACAATCCGCGCCTGCGGTTTCGCATCAGCGCGTTTCTCCGCCTCCATGAACGGAAGCAGATAGGCGACCGCCTTCTTCATCACCCGCGCACTCTTTACCACCTGCGGCAAAAACATTTTGCCCGCGCCGAACAAATCGCCCACGACGCTCATCCCCGCCATGAGCGGCCCTTCGATCACTTGCAAGGGCCGGCTGAATTTCTGGCGCGCTTCCTCCGTGTCGGCCTCGATGAAATCGACGATGCCCTTCACGAGCGCATGTGAAAGCCGCTCTTCGACCGGCGCGTGCCGCCACGCCTCTTTTTCGACCGGTGTTTTCTCGCCGCCCTTGACCCGTTCCGCGAATTCGACCAGCCGTTCGGTCGCATCATCCCGCCGGTTGAGGAGGACATCTTCCACCCGAGTTTTCAGCTCCGGCTCGATCTCTTCGTAAACGGCGAGTTGGCCGGCGTTGACGATCGCCATGTCGAGGCCGGCCTGGATGGCGTGAAATAGAAACGCGGCGTGCATCGCCTCGCGGACCGCGTTGTTGCCCCGGAAGGAAAAGGAAATGTTGCTTACCCCGCCGCTGGTTCGCGCTCCGGGCAGGTTCGTCTTGATCCAACGCACGGACTCGATGAAATCGACCGCGTAGTTGCGATGTTCCTCCAGGCCGGTCGCGACTGTCAGGATGTTTGGGTCGAATATGATGTCGTTAGGCGAAATGCCCGCGCGCTCAGTCAGGAGTCGATAAGCGCGCGCGCAAACCTCGATCCGCCGCTGGTAGCTGTCGGCCTGGCCGGTTTCATCGAATGCCATCACGATGACCGCCGCGCCATAACGCCGGACCAGCGCCGCCTGCCGCAGGAATTCCTCTTCGCCGTTTTTCAGGCTGATCGAGTTCACGACGGCTTTGCCCTGGACGCATTTCAGGCCAGCCTCGATCACGCTCCACTTCGAGCTGTCGATCATCATCGGAATGCGCGCGATTTCCGGCTCGCTCCCGATCAGGTGCAGAAACTTCGTCATCGACGCTTCGGAATCGATCATCCCTTCGTCCATGTTGACGTCGAGAATGTTCGCCCCGCCGCTGACCTGCTGGCGTGCCACCGCGAGCGCCGCCTCGAAATCCCCCGCCAGGATCAGTTTCGAAAATTTCGGAGAGCCCGTGATGTTGGTCCGTTCGCCCACCACCACGAACCCCATTTCCGGCGTGATGTTCAGCGGCTCGAGCCCTGATAATTGTAATGCTCCCGCCTCCGCGCGATCGCTCTTTCCGGGGAGCGCACGCGCCTCGCGTGCCGTCTTCGGCGCCCCCGCCGAAGACCCCTCCGGTGTCCACAACCAGGGATAATCCTCGCCCTGTTCGACAAGTCCGGCATCCCACGGATTCCCGCAAATATACTCAAACTTTTCCTGCAGGTCCGATTCGGACCGAATCAGACGATCGAACGATTCTTTTTCCCAAAGCGGCCCCGTCGTTTCGGCCGCCTTATTGATGCGGTGAGCCGTCGATGATTTGATCGCCTGCAGGATCTCGCTCAAGGAGCAGAACAGCGTCGCACCAGCCGAATCTTCACCTTTCACCTGCGGCTCAAAGAGCAAGTGAACGTGGTCCGGCATCACGCAGCACACGTACAACTCGTATTGGCCGTGTTCATAGCCATGCAGCACGCTTCGCAAAACGATGTCTCTTTCCGCTGGGGCTAATTGACGACGCTCGCGAGTCGAAAAAGTAACTGCGTATTTTGCCCGCGGCCGCTCGAAGTGAGGGAGATGGCGTTTTGAATACGATACGTCGGCAGAGATTTCGGCGGGGGCGCCGAAATCAGCACGCGAGGCGCGTGCGCTCCCCAGATTGCGTGATTCTACGCGGCGCGGCGGAAGGTCGCGCACCTTCTCCGCGATCAATCGGATATGATCTGGGGTCGTCCCGCAGCAGCCGCCGACAATGTTCAGCCAGCCGTTCCGCGCCCATCTCTCGAGTTGCGGGGCAAGGCTTTCCGGCGTCTCGGGAAAACCGGTCGGAGACAACGGATCGGGCAGCCCGGCGTTCGGATACGCGCTTACGTATCGGTTGGTGCCATGCGCGAGCTCTTCGATGTACGGCTCCATCTCGCCGGGCCCGAGCGCGCAGTTCAATCCCACCACGAGCGGATCCGCGTGGGCGATCGACGTCAGAAACGCTTCGACCGTCTGCCCGCTCAGGATTCGCCCGGAGCGATCGGTCACCGTTCCGGAAATGATAAGCGGAACTCTCCGGCCCAATTTTTCGAACAGTTCGGTAATGGCCGCGATCGCTGCTTTTGCATTCAGGGTGTCGAAAATAGTTTCGACCATCAGCAGATCTACGCCGCCCTCCAGCAAAGCGGCAGCCTGTTCGCTGTAGCTTTTTCGAATCTGATCGAACGTGACCGCGCGAAAACTGGGATCGTTTACATCGGGAGACAGCGAAGCCGTGACTGGCAATGGGCCGAGCGAACCGCCGACGAAACGCCGGCGTCCTGTCTCGTTCGAGACCGTGTCCGCCGCATGACGCGCCACGCGGGCCGCGTTGAGATTGATCTCCGCCACCAGGTCGCAATACTCCCGGTCGTCCACGACGCGCTGGAAAAACTCGGCGTCTTTGCGTCCGCTGTCCGGCTCGCCCTGAAAAAGAAAGTCATGAAGACCGATGGTCGTGCCGCTGAAGGTGTTGGTTTCGATGATGTCCGCGCCGGCTTCGAGATAACGCCGGTGGATTTCGTCGATGAGATCGGGTTTCGTGAGGAGCAGGATCTCGAGACAGCCCTTGAGGTCTTTTCCTTTCCAATCCTGGAAGCGGTCGCCGCGATAACCGGCTTCGCTGAGTTTGTATTGCTGGACCATCGTCCCCATGGCCCCGTCGAGCACGACGATGCGCTCGCGCATGAGCGCTTCGAGAGGATGGAGAGTATCGGCCGGCATGGTGAACCAGAACTAAACCGCAGTTCCCCGTGCACGGCAAGGAACAAATTGACGCATCATGATGCGTAGATGTGTTGTTCCTCGTGCTCGTAATCGATTGTTTCTTCTGTAGCCGCGTCCCTGTGGGACGCGTGAGAGCATACGTCGACGACAGTTCGACCCGTTAATCGGAATGGAGCGCAGACCCGAGCGGCCCACAGGGCCGCTGCTACAAGCAAGGGATCACGACCAGGATTAAGAGGAAGAAGACCGCAGCCGCGCCAGGAACGATTCGCCATGGCCCTGCAGCTTCTCCTCCAGCTGCACCGTGCAATCGCAATCGCAGCATGCCCACGCCTCGGTGCCGTTCTCATGCCGGCAATTGCGCCGCGAGTGGGCGTCCTTCACGACTAGGAGTTCGAAATACTTCTCCCAATAAGGCCGCTCTTCTTCCAATGGCGGATCGCAGAAACAGGTTTCTACCCAGGTGGCCACGCCAGACGGATTGATCCGCGCCTGTTTCATGTTGTGCTGATATTCGTCGCCGGCGATCGAGCCTTTGCCGAGCGTGTCGCCAATGATTGCGCCCAGCAGCGGCTGCTCCTGACCCGGTTTCACACGGGCTTTCACCAAATAGCGCATCCCGACGCAAGGTAATCGAGACTTTCCAGTTCGCAGCGAGGAAAGTTAGATTCGCCCGAAATGGAAACGCTCCGCCTTTTCAAATCGCTCACTCCCGAGCAGCGGAACACCTTCGTGGCCTGTTTCCTCGGCTGGGCCCTGGACGCGCTCGATTTTTTCCTGGTCACTTTTGTGCTCGGGCAGCTCTCGCAAGATTTTGGCAGAACGATTCCGCAAGTCGCCTTTTCCATTACGCTGACCCTGATGATGCGCCCGCTCGGCGCCTTCATCTTCGGTTTGTTAGGCGACAAGTTCGGCCGCCGCGTTCCCCTGATGATCGATATCGTTTTCTACTCGGTCATGGAATTGCTGACCGCGTTCGCTCCGAACTTTACCGTTTTCCTGATCCTGCGCGCGCTTTTCGGCATCGGGATGGGCGGCGAGTGGGGCCTGGGAGCATCGCTCGCGATGGAATCGCTGCCCACAAAAGCCCGCGGGTTATTCTCCGGAATTCTGCAACAAGGCTACGCCGTCGGGTATCTCTTGGCGGCGCTGGTCTACTGGATCGTGTTTCCCCACTTTGGATGGCGCGGACTTTTCATCGCGGGCGCGCTTCCGGCGCTGCTGGTCATCTACATTCGCGCCCGTGTTCCCGAATCGCCGGTTTGGCAGCGCGATCGGGCGCAGCCCCGGCCTCGGCTGAAGCTTGCCGCGCTCGTCAGGCAACACGGCCGCCTCTTCCTTTACGCGGCGCTCCTGATGACCGCGTTCAATTACATGTCGCACGGGACCCAGGACCTTTACCCGACGTATCTCGAGAAACAGCGCGGCTTTGGCGTAAGCGCGAAGTCCATGATCAGTATCGTTTATGCGCTGGGAGCGATTTGCGGTGGCGTAGTCATCGGTCATCTTTCGCAACATTGGGGCCGCCGCCGCGTGATCATCTTCTCCGCAATCGGCGGAATGTTGCTGATCCCGCTTTGGATTTTCGCGCCGAGCACGGCCTTGCTCATCGTCGGTGGATTTCTGATTCAATTCATGGTGCAGGGAGCTTGGGGCGTTGTTCCCGTCCACTTGAATGAATTGTCGCCGCCCGATCTGCGCGGCACTTTTCCCGGCCTCGCTTATCAGCTGGGAAATTTCGCCGCGGCTTACGCGGCCCAACAGCAGGCCTGGCTGGCGGGAGAATTTCGAATGGCGAACGGCGAGCCGAACTACGCGCTTACCATGGCGCTGGTGCAAAGTGTCGTCTTTGTCGCGATTATTATTTTGGCTGCGATAGGGCGGGAAAAACGCGGGATCGAGTTTTAGCCAGGTAGGGACGCTTTTCCGAAGCGTCCGTCGAATCTTCACAGGCCGGCACTCACGACGGAAATAGTCGGACGCTTCGGAAAAGCGTCCCTACCTGAAGTGAAATCTACTGCCCGTGTTCCGATGAGGTCGCGGCCGCGTCGGACGTGCTCGCGGGCGCGCGATAGGTTCCCTTGCCGTAGCGCTCATCCACGATCGCCTCGGCAATTTTATCCGCCAGATCGTCGCGGCGACTGGCGCTGCGGGCGGCGGCGCCTTCCTTGCGGTTGCTCAGGAATCCGCACTCGACCAGAACGGCGGGATACGTCGCTTTTCGCAGGACCCGAAAATTCGCGGTCTTCACGCCACGGTTCACGGCGCCGGGCAACGTCATGATGTGCTGTTGGATCCGATAGGCGAGAGTCCGCGCCACGGGCGAATGGTAATACGTTTCAAACCCACGAATCCCGCGCCGGCCGGAATCGTTGAAATGAACGCTGACGAAGATGGCGTTGCGCTGCCGGTTCGAGATGGCGGCCCGTTCATCCAGTGGAATGAAAACGTCGTTCGACCGAGTCATGACGACATGGAACTGGGACTCGCGCAACTTGGCCGCGAGCCGTGTTGCCACGTCGAGAGTCGCGTTTTTCTCCGCACCACCGAAGCGGCGAAAAGCTCCGTTGTCTTTACCACCATGTCCCGCATCGACGACGACGGTGGTGAAGGTGCGCGTCGTATCCCTGACGTTAAGGGAAGGACCGGTGCCGCAACTGGTGAGGAAAACGGCTCCAGCGGCCATCGAGAGGACTGACAAGAATCGGGGCATGGGCACTCGTAGCGCAAAGGCGAATGCGCGCCACCGATTTTTCTCTGCCTTCGGCGCCGGAACATAGACTTCCAGTCTGTGCGCCCTGCGGAGTTGTACTCCGCTGAGAAGGTTAGCGGACAACATGTCCGCTGGACGCACAGGCAGGATGCCTATGTTCCGGGCGAAGCGGCTCCAGAAGAGCGGCTGCAATCCAAAAACCGCTTGTAATTTTCGCGCCTCCACTTAAAGCGCTTTACCGCATTTATGCTTACTCGATTCGCATTTCTTCCTCTGTTTTTGGCGCTCGGCCTGGCGAGCTGCAAAAAAATTTCCAGCATTGCCGCCACGAACCCGACGGATCAAACCAAGACCGCCGCGGCTTCGGCGACACCAAACGCAGCCATCTCGGCAGCGGCCGCCACGCCTTCTGCGCCTCCGGTTATCAGCAAACCGGTCGTGGACCAGAACGCCCAGGTCGTCATTTTCGGTTACCACCGTTTCGTGAACAACGTGAAGCACCCCGACACCGAGATCACGCCGGCCGCTTTCGAAGCGCAGATGCAGGAGCTGAAGAACAAGAACATCAGCGTGATTCCCATGCAGGATTTTCTCGCCTGGCGGCGAGGCGAGAAAGCGATCCCGGCGAAGAGCGCCATCATCACATTCGACGACGGCTGGAAATCGCAACACGAAGTCGCCTGGCCGATCATGAAAAAATTTAACTATCCGTTCACGCTCTTCATTTACACAGAGGGCATAAAGCCGGGGCATTTCAGCGGCGGCGAATCGATGAGCTGGGAGCAGCTCGCGGAGATGCGCGACGCCGGCGTCGATATTCAAGGGCACACCGCGACCCATTCGGATTTGCGCAAGCCGTACGACAAGGTGGCGAAGAAAAAATTGAACCCACAGGAATACGAGGAGTGGCTCAACAAGGAAATCGTCGGCTCGAAGCAGATGATCGAGCAGAAGCTCGGCGTAAAGGTGAACTGCTTCGCGGTTCCCTACGGATTTCACAACGACCACATCCGCGATGTGGTGATGAAGGCGGGCTATGAAGCAGTCTTCACCGTTTACGGGCAGCCCATCACAATGCACACGCCGCTTAGTTCGGTCGGCCGTTATCTGATGGAGGCGAACAAACCGAAGACATTCACCGATGCCGTGGCCGCCATCGCTACGACTGCGGTGGGCCCCTCAGTCGCGGAAGTGGCGCCGTCGAACCTGCAGACCCAGCCGGCGGACGGCGAGATGATCAAGAACGCGTTGCCGCTGATCAAGGCGAACATCGCGTCGCTCGGGACGATCGACCCCGGCTCCGTCGAGATGCGGGTTAGCGGCCTCGGCAAGGTCGATTCTAGTTTCGATCCCAAGAGCAACACGGTGGCGTATCAGGTCACGCAGCGACTGAAGGACAAGACCTGCACCGTCATTGTAAGCGCGAAGTCTGGCGGCAAAAAGGTGGAGACGCATTGGACTTTCAACATCGAGGACGCTGGACCGAGTGCGGCCCCGCCCCCGGCTCCGATGCCGTCCGTCGCGGCGACGAGCGCGCCGACCGTAGCCCCAACTGCGGCGAAGCCGAAGAAAAAGAAAAAGTAAGCTGCGATCATGATTTCTCTGGGGAGCGCACGCGCCTCGCGTGCTGGCGATCGCGCCCTCGCGATCGCGGACTTTTTCGGTTTCGAAGCCGGAACTCAAAGCACAAGATTGTTTCGGCGAGGCGCCGAAACCAGCACGCGAGGCGCGTGCACTCCCCGGATTTAGAGCACCATGTTTTCGCAGCTCGGCGACAAGCTTCAGGACATCTTCAAGGACCTTCGCGGTCACGGGACGATCAGCGAAGCGAACATCAACGACGCGTTGCGCCAGGTGCGCCTCGCGTTGCTCGAAGCCGACGTTGATTTCCAGGTCGCGAAGAATTTCATCGGCCGAGTCAAAGAGAAGGCGCTCGGTGAAGAAGTCCTGCGCAGTGTCACGCCCGGCCAGCAGATCGTTAAGATTTTTTATGACGAATTGACGGCGCTGCTGGGCGGTAACGCCGCGCCGCTGAATCTGGAAAAACCGGCGCGCATTTTGATGGTGGGCTTGAACGGCGCGGGGAAAACAACATCGTCGGCCAAGCTGGCCCGGTATCTCAAGAAGCAGGGGCGCGCGCCGCTCCTCATCGCCTGCGATTTGCAACGGCCGGCGGCCATCGAGCAACTGGCCACGCTCGGCCGCCAGGTCGAGGTCCCGGTTTACACTCCTGATTCGCAGGAAAAAAATGTGCGCCGCTCGGCCGCCGCGAGCCTTGATTGGGCCGCGGAACAAAGCGGCAACGTCCAGATTTTCGATACCGCGGGCCGCCAGGAAATCGATACGGCGCTCATCGAAGAAATCAAAGAGCTGAAGGAATTCCTGAAACCGCAGGAGGTCCTGCTCGTTGCTGACGCGGCGACGGGGCAACAAGCGGTCAGCGTTGCCACCCATTTTCATGAAGCGCTCGGCATCACCGGGATCGTGCTGACGAAACTCGATGGCGACGCGCGCGGTGGCGCCGCACTTTCGATGCGCGAAGTGACGCAGCGGCCGATCAAGTTCGCGGGCGTCGGGGAGAAGCTGGATCAATTCGAGCTGTTCGTGCCGGATCGTCTCGCAGGACGGATCCTCGGGATGGGCGACATCGTCGGGCTCGTCGAGAAAGCCGCGGAAGCAGTCGACGAAGAAGAAGCGCTCCGGTTGCAGCGGAAGCTGAAGAGCGCGTCGTTCGATTTCAACGATTTCCTGGCCCAATTCAAAATCATGAAGAAGATGGGTCCGCTGGAGAATATTCTTGGCATGATCCCCGGGATGAGTAACGTGCAGGGCCTCTCCGTGGACGAGAAGCAGCTCAAGCGGACGGAAGCGATTGTGCTTTCCATGACGCAGGAGGAGAGATCGCGGCCCGACATTCTGAATGCCCGGCGCCGCCAACGAATCGCCCGCGGCAGCGGTAGCAGCGTCACCGAAGTGAACGATCTGCTCCAGCGTTTCAATCAGATGCGAAAGATGATGAAGAACGCCGGGAAAATGAAAAGAATGATGGCGCAAATGGCGCGGATGAAAAATTAACGATATGGCAGTTTCAATCAGATTACGCAGAGAAGGCGCCCTGAACCGGCCCTACTACAAGGTGGTCGTGGCCGATAGCCGCAGCCCGCGCGACGGCAAATTCATCGAGATCATCGGCACCTACGACCCGAAGAAGCCGGGGCATAACAGCACGCTGAAGATGGACCGGATCGAGCATTGGATTTCCAAGGGCGCACAGCCCTCGGACACGGTCCGCAGCTTGATCAAGAAGAACCGGAAGCAGAGTGCGAGCACGCCGGCGGAAGAGCCTGCGCCAGCACCCGCTCCCGCCGAAGCAGCAGCAGCCGCTCCGGCGACGGAGTAATTTCTTCCCGGAGGGACGTGCTTCTGCACGTCCCATTCTGTTTGCGATGGCCGCGAAGAGAAATCGGACGTGCAGAAGCACGTCCCTCCGTTTGAAAGACTCTTCAAGTCCTTGCGCTCAGAGCGTCGCTCTAACCAAATGAAGCGATTCTTTCTCCTGATCTCTTTCGCCGCGCTCGCGGTTCCCGCATTCGCTCAAACCGTTTGGGTGAAGGACGGCAACATCCAGTTCACCGACAAAGCCGGACAAACGACGGCACTCACCTCGAGCGGCCGCGATTCCGGGCCCGTCCTAGCTCCCGACGGCAAATGGGTCGCCTTCGTGCGCAAAGTGGATGGCAAGAAAATCGCCACGGGCTCCGATGAAGTGGATCCGACCGAGCTCTGGCAGGTCCGCACCGACCGCAAGGAAGCGAGCCTGCTTATCAAATGTCGCGCCTCGGAAAAACCGGAGTCTGTGATCGCCGGGTTCGAGAACCTGCAATTCTCCTCGAATGGGAAGCTGCTTTATTTCGTGACGCCGGCGTGGGCCACTTCGGGTGCCGTGCACGTAGTCGATACCACGAACAGAAAGGAACGATACCTTTTTCCTGGCAACGACCTGAAGATCGTTGCTTCGGGCGAATACAAGGATTGTCTTCTCGTCCAGCAACACAAGTATTTCGTCGGTGGCGGTTCCTACGATTGGTATTGGCTCCTGCGCGCTGATGGGAAGGAAGTCGGCCCGGTCGGCGAGGACACGGAGACTTTTGCGGCGACCTACGGCAAGGAGTAGGAACACAGACTTGCAGTCTGTGCGGCCAGCGGGCTTGCAGCCCGCTGAATCTTTGGCAGCGGATCAGATATCCGCTGGCCGCACAGGCTAAAAGCCTGTGTTCCTTTCAGCAGACTTGCGGCCTCCGCATAAGATCGGTATTTTCGCACGTCGTGAAAGAGTTCCTCGAATTCGTCATTCGCCAGCTCGTCGAGTTTCCCGACGAGATGATGCTCTCGGAAATTCCATCGGGGAAGACGACGATCTTTCGGGTGCAACTTCGCCAAACCGACGTCGGCCGGATCATTGGTCGCAACGGCCAGACGATCCAGGCCATCCGAGCCTTGCTCGCCAGCTCCGCCGCCCGCCACGGCCAACGCGCCACCCTCGAGATCGTGGAGTAATCTTCATTCGATATTGGACGTTGGGCGTTGGGCGTTCGACGTTTTCTTCTGCCGAATGCGCATCGATATCCTCACTCTCTTTCCCGAGGTCTGCCGCGCACCGCTCAGCGAAAGCATGATGAAGCGGGCGCAGGAAAGCGGTGTCCTCGACTTACGCATTCACAATTTGCGCGATTGGGCGACGGACAAACACCACGTGGTGGATGACGCGCCGTTCGGCGGCGGGCAGGGAATGGTGATGAAGCCGGAGCCGATTTTTGCCGCGGTCGAAGATTTGAAATCGAAAATCGAAAATCGAAAATCCAAAATCATTTTAATGTCGCCGGCGGGGCGACGATTTGATCAGGAGATGGCAACGGAGTTTTCGAAAGAGGAGCACCTCATAATTATCTGCGGCCATTACGAAGGTGTGGATCATCGCGTGATCGAGCACTTGGTCGACGCGGAGATTTCCATCGGCGATTACGTGCTCACGAATGGCGCGATCGCGGCGGTGGTTTTCGTGGATGCCGTCGTGCGTTTGTTGCCTGGGGTTCTCGGCCATGAGCAGTCGGCCGTTGATGACAGCTTCAGTGGCGGATTATTGGAAGGTCCGCAATACACCCGGCCCTCGGATTTTCGCGGATGGAAAGTGCCCGATGTGCTGTTATCCGGAAATCACGGCGAGATTGCGAAATGGCGAAAAGATCAGGCCCGGCAACGCACTCACGAGAATCGGCCCGATCTTTTGGGTGACGATGCGGCAGACTTGTGATTGGGGAGCGCACGCGCCCTCGCGTGCTGGCGATGGCGCCCTCGCCATCGCGAACTTCATACTCGGGAAGAAAAGATTGTTTCGGCGAGGGCGCCCAAACCAGCACGCGAGGGCGCGTGCGCTCCCCAATCAATTCCTCTACACTCGCCCCAGGATCACGCAGGAATTGATGCCGCCGAAGCCGAAGGAATTACTCAGGACATAATTCAAATCGGCGTCGCGACCGTGATGCGGGATGACGTCGAGATCGCAGGCCGGATCGGGATTCTCCCGGTTCAAGGTCGGCGGCGCCCATTTCCGCTCGATGGCCAGCGCGCAAATCGCGGCCTCGATTGCCCCCGTGGCGCCGAGCGGATGACCGGTATATGCCTTGGTCCCGCTCACGAGCAAGCGCTTCGCGTAATCGCCGAAGACCTGCTTGATGGCCAGGGTTTCCGTGTTGTCGTTCATCTGCGTCGAACTGGCGTGGGCGTTGATGTAATCGATCTGGTCCGGCGTGAGGCCCGCGTCGGCCAGCGCCTCGCGCATCGCCCGGATGCAGGCTTCGCCGCTCGGCAACGGCGAGGTCATATGAAAAGCGTCGTTGTTCAGGCTGTAGCCGAGCACCTCTGCGAAAATGTGGGCACCCCGTTTTCGGGCATGCTCCAGCTCTTCAATTACCAGGGTCGCCGCGCCTTCGCCGATGACGAACCCGTCGCGTTTCAAGTCGAACGGCCGGCAGGCCAGGGCCGGATCGCCGATCCATTGGCTCATCGATTTGATAATGGCGAACGCGCCGAAGGTGAGGGGACTGAGCGGCGCTTCGGCGCCTCCGGCGACAACTACGTCGGCGAAATCGTCGCGGATGTAGCGCATGGCTTCGCCCACCGCGACCGTGCCGCTCGCGCAACTGTTCGAGTTCGTCGTGCCCACGCCGCGAAAGCCGAATTCAATCGCGATGTTCGAATGGGCCGAGCCGCCGAACACCTGGAGCGCCAGCGTCTGGTTTACGCCACGCGTTCCTTTCTTGAGGTAATGAGCATGCTGATATTCCGCGTTCGCGATCCCGCCGAGCGCCGTTCCGAAACTCACGCCGACGCGGTCCTGTGGTTTTTCCCGCGAAAAGGGAATGCCCGCATCGTCGAGCGCCATCCTGGCGGAGGCGACGGCGAACTGCGCGTAGCGGTCGAGGCGCTTCAGCCGATGGGGCGGAAAATAATCTTCCGGGATCCAATCCCGAATTTCGCCGCCGCAATGCGCATTGAACTCGGACGTATCGAAACCCGAGATCGTTTGAATGCCGCTCTTTTCCGCGAGGAGTCCGCGCCAAAAATTCTCCCGCCCGATCCCGATGCAGGTAATCGGGCCGATGCCGGTGATGACAGTGCGGCGCCTAGCCATTTTGATTTTCCAGATATGTTTTCATGCAGCGAAGAGTCTTGCTCGCGACCGGATGGATGAACCCGTTGCCGATAATCGGCTCGACCAGTGGCGCGAGGAAGGGAATTCGAAAGCGAAGATCGTGCACGATCTCCACCACGACCCCGGCCGGCGTTTCTTTGAATGTCCAGACCACGTCCATTCCTTTCGTCCACGCTTTCAAATGATGGAAACGAATTTCGAATCTGGTCCGGTCGATCACTTGTTCCGAGGTCCAGGAAATCGGGATGCCGGCGCGGACTGCGGCCATGACCACGAGATTGCGATCGACGCCGCGCTTGAGGTAACGGATGCAACGATAGTGCGGCAAAATTTTCGGCCAAAGCTCGAGGTTCGCCGCGGTCTCGAAGATCGCGGTTTTCGGGGCGTGAATGATGATTGAATTGCCGGTATGCATGAGCGGAGGAAAGAGGCTGGGCCGATCTGTTCTTCAGGCTAAGCTGCGGTGAAACCGGGCAACAACAGGAAAAAGTAACAATGGCGTTACAAATGAAATCCGCCTGCGAGAAATGCGGGCGACCGCTCGATCCGCCAGGCGAAGCTTACATCTGCACTTACGAGTGCACCTTTTGCCGCGAGTGCGCCGAGGCGATGGCAGCGGTGTGTCCGAACTGCGGCGGCGAACTGGTGCGTCGCCCGCGGGCCGGGAAATCCGGCGCGCCCTTGTTGTAGCCGCCCGGTTAGGGAAGGAACACAGACTTGCAGTCTGTGCGGCCAGCGGACTTAAAGTCCGCTGAGAACCTTCTACGGCGGACAACATGTCCGCCGGCCGCACAGGCAGAATGCCTGTGTTCCGTTTGCTAGCGGCGGCGATGCTTGATCCGGTAAGTCAGGAAACATTCCTCACCTACGGTTCGCATTTCGGTGAGGGTGCAGCGAACGCTACGTGGCAGGAAATCTTTGCTCAGGCCGGTCAGGGTGGGCGCAGTCGCGCCGCCGAAGAGGTAGGGCGCGATGGTGAGGTTGAGTTGATCGACCAAATCGTGTTCGAGCAGGGCGCGGAAAAGAGTGGCGCCTCCTTCGCAGGCGACGGTGCGAACGCCGTAATCGCGCCGCAGTTGTTGCAGCATCCAGGCGAGATCGACCGAGCGGGCATCACTCAGATGCAAGGTGGCTTTCTTCCGCAACGCGTCCTGGTAGCGCTTCGGCATTCGGACGGTGGAGAAAATTACGATCGGCGAGATATCGGTCTGGAAGATTTTCAGCGAAGGGTCGATGCGGCCTTCGTTTGAGACGATCACACGCAACGGATACGGCGTCTGGCCGCGAGCGATTCGCGCCTCGCGCATCTTCGGGTCGGGCAACCCGAGGCGGACGTTGTCGTGCTTCAACGTGCTGTGGCCAATCAGGACCGCGTCCCCCAGCGCGCGCTGCCGAAACAAATGCGTTTTGTCTTCGCGCGAAGTGAAATCGACCGGTGTGAAATTCTTTGTGGTGATCTTGCCGTCCACCGTCATTGCGAAGGTGACGGCGACGAATGGACGTTTCGGAGGGACGTGCTTCCGCACGTCCTTGTTGTGACGAGGCGCTCTGAAAGATTTGGGACGTGCGGAAGCACGTCCCTCCGAACGAGGCTTATTCCTCCTGCTCGCTGATTTCATGCTCGAGGGTGGCGAATTCTTTTTGCATCTCGCTCATCTTCACATGGGCGATGGCGCCGCTGGGCCGGTAAAAGAAATAGACGATGCCGCCCGGCAAACAGCAGAGCAGGATGACGGTGAAGCCGGTCAGACCAATCAGCCTGGCCGTGGCGAACCAGTAGTCGACGGGCGCGCCGGCGGGCACCGCGCACAGATTCGACAACATGATTTGCAGAATGTATTCGCGCGTTCCCACTCCGGCGAAACTGATCGGGAGCGATGAAATCGTGCGCTCGACCGGCATGATGGCGAAGAAATCGACGGGCGCGATATTGGCCCGAAACGCGTAGGCCACGCAAAGGAACGTGGCGAACGTCCCGAGATGGCAGACGAGCGACGCTCCGAAAGCGCCCGACGTCGCCCGCCAATGGCGCGCGTAAAGATGATAGGCGGCGGAGATCTCCAGCATTTTTTCCCGGCCGGGAAAACGATCGGGCAGTTTGTGGAAAAGATTGAAGCCGCTCACGATGAAACTCGTTACGACGAAAAGGACAGACGCGCCGAAGACGACGAGCACGAACCCGACGTACGGGCGCGTCGCCGGAGCGCTCGTCAGCCAGTCATAGCGCAGAAAAATGAGCACGCCGGTGATGATGATCAGCGCGATTAAGCCGATCATGCGATCGAACATGACGGCGAGAAGCGCGCCCGGCTTTTTGGTCGGAGTTTCCTTCCAGAGGAGGTAGGTCTTGACGATGTCGCCGCCGGTGCCGCCGGGCAGGAACTGGTTGTAGAACATGCCGATAAAGAAAAGCGCGGCGATGCGCGCGTTGCTCAGGTTGATGCCCTGGACTTTGAGAAGGATTTGCCAGCGAACGATGGCCGCAAATTCCACCACGACGTACATGAGGATGGCCGCGCCGATCCAGCGATAGTCCGCGTCGCGGATCGCCACCGCCATGGCCTCGCGCACTTTCGGGTCGTGGAAAACCCAGTAGAGAAGCGCGCCGGTGACGAGCAGTTGAACGACGGTAAGGAGCGTTTTCTTCATTCGCCGAACCGCTCTTTCCACCGGCTCACGGATAATCGGATTTCGTCGACGGTTCGGCGCGGGCTCATTTCCCAGACAAATAAGCAGTTCGCCGGAAGGAGCGGAACAAGTTTCTCCAGGTCCACCATGCCCGTGAAGGGCGCTTGATGATCCTGCCCGGGCCATCTGCAATCCTGGAGATGGCAGCCGAATGCGCGCGGGCCGATCTGGCGGAGCCATTCCGCGTGGTTCACAAAGCCGAGGTTCTCCTTGATCTGGAGGTGCCCCATGTCGTGCCAGTAACCGAACTGCGGTGAATTCAACTCGTCGAGGAGCGCGGGCAGCTCGCGTTCGCTCGGGATTTCTTCGTAACCGCGGCGGCCTTCCACGCCGAGCAGGATGTTCTTCTTCGCCGCATATTCCGCAATGCGTTTCAGCGAATCTTTCACCCGTTCGAGATACGGCGGCGCGGCGGCTTCGCGCGTCTGCACCGCCTTAACTTTAAGGCGGACATATTCGCGGGAAAGCATCTCGCCCTTCTTGGCCAGGGCGAGTAACTCGTCGGTGATCGGATTCATCGCGACTTCGCCGCAATGGAGCACGACATACGGCGCGCCGAGGCGCTGCGCGAAATCGATGGTCTGAAAAGTCTGGCGGATGGCGCGCTCGCGTTCCTTCGAATACGCGGCCGAGATTTGGTAGCAATCCGGCGAGGCCTGCATGATTTCGACCGGCAACGGACAGAAATTGTGCAGGCTCGTGAACTCGACTTCGCCAGCCTCGAACATTTTCTGGATCCCCGGCATGAGCGAGATGCGGATCCCGTGACCAAGCTCGATGCGATCGAAGCCGAGATCGAGGATTTCCTGAAGCATTTCGGCGCCGTCGGTGTGACGGCCGGAGTTCCAGCAGGTCGAGAACGCAATCACAATTAAACAGTGGCTGCGACTGGCGGCGCCGGCGTTCCACTCGGTTTCGCCTCGCTCAACGGCGGTTCGCAACATTGCCGGCGGAATCGGCCCAGAATGAAGAGCGTGATCACGCCGAAGGTGACGGCAGCAATTACCAGCGCGGTCGGCATTCCAATTACGTCCGACAAACCCGTGACCCCGAGTGCGGCGAACGGCACCATGCCGACAAAGCTCAACATGAAGACGGCCGAGACCCGGCCACGCAAATAATCCGGCGCGCGTTCCTGCACAATCGTGCTGCAAAGGCCGAAGTTGGTCGCCAGGCCTAACGAATTAATAATCATTAGCCCAGTGGCAACATAAAAGCTCGGCGCGCGCGACAATCCGAAGATCGCCACCGTCACTGCCGCCGCGTTGATCATCATCAGCGGGACGCGTTTCTCGCGAGGGAGCCCAATCAAGAAAAGTGAGCCTACAACCGAACCAACCGCCGACGCGCCCATCAAGTATCCGACCTGATCCGCGCCGAGGTGCAGGATAAGGCGGCCGTAAAGCGGCATCATGACCGTGATGATCGGGAAAATGCAGAGCGATTGCGTCGCGATTAGCACAAGCATGGCCAGGCTGGGTCTGTCGTTGGCGATGTAACGAAAACCATCCTTGATTCCGCTCGCGCGCTTTTCTTCTTCCTCGGCCGTTCCGCGCCGCCGCGGTGGCAATGACAAGATCGCAATGATCAACGCGACGAATGAAACCGCGTTAGCGAAAAATGCCGAAGCCATGCCCCAGGTTTTGATCGCAATGCCGGCAAGGGAGAATCCGACCATTCGTGATCCATGGAAGACGGAGCGATCGAGCGAAATCGCGCTTTGAAATTGTTCGCGCTCGACCAGCTCTGGAACGAGCGCGGAAAGCGTCGGCATTTCGAATGAATTTGAAACGCCCTGGATGGCCGCGAAAATAAACACCTGCCAGATCGCGATGTGCTTGGTCCAGATCAACAATCCAATCGAAACCGCGATTCCAATCTGGACGTATTGCGTGATCAGCAAAATCTTGCGTTTATCGAATTTGTCCGCAGCTGAGCCTCCAACCATTGTCAATGCCAGCATTGGCAGTCCCGAGCAAAGCTGCGCCAACCCAAGCATGAAAGCCGAAGTCGTCAGCGTGGTCATGACCCAGGCTTGCGCCATCACCTGCATCCACGTGCCGGTGTCGGAAATCGCCGAGCCGATGATGTAACGGCGAAATGGTCCGTTGCGCAAAACGCCCAACGCATTGCCGACACTCGGTCTTATTTCCGCGCTCATCGCCGAGACTCATACGCGGAGAGCGGAGCTCCCGCAACGCGTCTGCCCTTATTGCGATGGCGGGTGGAGCGAGTAATCCGACCACCAGCGGATCTCGTGAATCTGCCATTCGCCATTGTCATCGCCGACGATCAACATCATTTGGATCCGGCTCCGCTGCCCCATCCCGGATGATGTCATCGTCCCGTCACTCGCCAGTTTGAGCGGAAACCAGTACCGGACGCGAAGCGAACCGAATAGTGAAGGCTCGTGAATGTCGTGGACGTCGCCAGCTCCCATGGTCGCGTCCTGGAGAAAATGGGTGAGCTCGGCTCGTCCCCCCGCGTTTTTGAGCAAACGGTCGCTGGCGTGATCGAGCAGGAACTCAGTGTCGTGGTCGGTAAAGATTCGCCGGAACGCGGTGTCTGCGAACTCGCGCGCTTCGCGTTCCAAGCCGGCCCTGTGTCCGACCAATCCGAAAATCCCTGCGACGAGCGTCCCAAACAGGACCAGAAAAACACACGCGATCGCGAGCGATTCGCCGCGGCGCACCGTCTCGCGCTGGCGTTTCGCAAAAAAATAAACCGATGGCGCGAAGGCCATATAACAACCGACGACAAATGAATAAACGCCAATGATCCCGCTGATTGCGTTGGTGTCCCTGAATCCCCAGATGATGAGCGCGAATCCATAGAGCGCGCTCAACCCACCGTTGAACCAGCGCACCCAATGAATCCCAATCCAGATGAAATAGAACTGGAGCCAGAAAAGGAGCGCGAAAATCCCCTGAACGAAGACGAACTCGATGTATCCCGCGACAATCCCGCTGATCACGACCAAGCCCTGGGACAAAAGCGACAGGATCGCTACCGCCAACAAAAACAAGCGCCCGCGCCGCCAGGGCTCGGGGTCGCCGATAACGACTTCGCGCCAGAGCGGGGTTGCTTCGGGAGCAGTCACGCAAATAGTTCGTGGGAAAGGCAACCGGAGGTTGCCTAACGAGCGGTGTTCGGTTCCAACGCGGGATCAGTCAGCTTCCAGAGGCGCGACAACAGCATGACGCCAATAATTCCGGCAAAGGGAGAAGTGAACAGGCCGGGAAAGTAGCCGCCGGTGGCGAGGGAAAGGAGAGGATGCCAGAGGGCGTTGCCGACCATGCCGATGGCGAAAAACCAGAGCGGGAAAAATGCGGTGCGCATCCCGCGTTTCACTCCAACCGCGGCGAGCAGCCACAACGCAATCCAGACCAGGTTGAAGATCACGAAAAATTCGCTCGGCCAGGCCACGAGCCCGAGAAATTCCGGCGCGCGAACGTAAAAGCGGGTTACGTATTCCTCGGTGAAATGGAGGCACTGGAAGGCGATGCCGACCAGTAAAGGCGAATGATGGCGTCGATCGCGTCGGCTGAATTCCTTGCGGGGCGACGAATGATCGTGAGCAGCATTGCGATCGCCGCCACGCCGTAGAGCACGGAGGGCCCGAGAATCATGCTGCGCGCGCTCTCGCTCATGTTTGGGCGAAGGCCTTGGTCCAATGCCAGTGCGGGCAATGAGGACAGCGTTCGTAGCGCGTGGCGCCGAAGTTGACGGCAAACATGATAAGCACCATCCGGGCGAAGACCAACGATACGCTTAACACTGACCCTCTCTGGATCGCCGAGCCGATGGTGCAACGCCGAAAGGGCCCTTGGCGCAGCACAGCCAGCGCGCGACTCGCAAAATTTTTCTCCTGGACGCTCATCGCCCAGACTCATACGCGGAGAGCAGCGGCGCAATCCGTTGCCGCGCCCTGCTGCGACCGGATTGCCCCCAAAGGTTTCGAAGCTCGGAGCATCCATCCAGTCTTTGACAATAGGAATGGAAATGGATACACCAGTCTGGTGGTTTCCCGTTCTCGCACCATCCTCGCGCTGCCGATCATCGTGTGGCTCGCGGTCGCAGCCCAGGTCGATGCGCGCGTCGATGTGCACGAATTCAAGGCCATCGTGTTTAAGAAAGGCTCACCTGACCTTGGCGAAAAGATACCCCAGAAACAGCTAAGGGAATTCATAACCAGGACTTCAGTGCCTGACTACCGCGAGAACGAGGTGCTACGCAAGTTGACGGGCATCGGCGTTTTTGATCTTCGAATAAACCCGGCAACCGGAGAAACGACAGGCGTTCGCATCTTAAAGAGTACTGGTCACAGCGAACTCGATGCCTCGGCCCTGAAGGCTCTAATCAATTGGCGATTTAAGCCCGGAACTCTGAGTCGGGCGATTTTCCCCTTTATGTTCGCGCACTTCCGCGATGACTGGCCCGTAACCCCAGGAGCTTTTATAGACCGCGATTACTTGCTTAGACCTCCACGTTAATCCCGCTGGATTGGCGCGGCGGCTGGCTCAGTCAGCCTCCGAAGACGTGATAGCAAAAGGACGCCGATAATTCCCGCGAAGGGTGAGGTGAACAGGCCCGGAAAGTAGCCGCCGGTGGCGAGGCAAAGGAGAGGATGCCAGATGGCGTTGCCGACCATGCCGATGGCGAAAAACCAGAGCGGGAAAAATGCGACGCGCATCCCGCGTTTCACTCCAACCGCGGCGAACAGCCACAACGCAATCCAGACCAGGTTGAAGATCACGAAGAACTCGCTCGGCCAGGCGACGAGCCCGAGAAATTCAGGCGCGCGCACGTAAAACCGGGTCACGTATTCCTCGGTGAAATGGAGGCACTGGAAGGCGATGCCGATCAGGTAAAGGCGAATGATGGTGTCGATCGCGTCGGGCGAATTTTTCGCCGGCCGACGAACGATCGTGAGCACGAGCGCGACCGCCGCCACTCCGTAGAGCACGGAAGGTCCAAGGATCATGCTGCGCGCGCTTTCGCTCATGTCTGGCTAAAGGCTTTCGTCCAGTGCCAGTGCCGGCAATGGGGACAGCGTTCGTAGCGCGTGAGACCGAAGTTGATGGCGAACATCGGCGCGTCGTATTCGGTGATGCATTCCGGGCAGCGTCGGCGACCGAAGAGCGCCCGGCCCGGGCTGAACCGGCCGAACGTGAAATAGGAGAGCAATGCGAGACTGGTCACGAAGAAGAGCAGCAGCCAGATTTGATTGATCGTTGTCCAGAATATTTTGCCGAGGCCGCCCGCGTTCCACGCCAGGAGCAGGATCGGAAAGTTGAGGAGCCAATGGAGCGCCATTGCTCCCGCCAGCCCCAGGAGAAAGCGCGAGCGTAAACGCCAAAGCGAGACTGAAACAAACGCGCCATGCAGCAGACAGGTCACCAGCCGCTCTCCGATGTAGCCGCCAAATAGGTAGAACGGCAACGCCGCGAAAGCCGGCACCCGCGCGACGAAATGGGCGATCAGCCACATTTCGCCGATGGCGAACCCGAATCCGATGGCGAGCGCGTAACGGACGAAGTTTGCAACGCCAAGATCGCGTCGGATGGCGGGAATGAGCAGCGGAAGCAACTCGGCCGGCTCTTCAGTGAGCGGCGCATAAAACGAAGTCACCCACTGGTAGGTTGTCGACCCGGAGCCGCCCAGCTGGGCCACGAGCCAATGGTCGAGCGGAACGCGAACGAAATAAAAGGCGAGCGGTTGCAGCGGCACCGCGATTGCCGCTGCGAGCCACACCAGCCACTCGTTGGCCGGCATTTTCAGCCGATGGATCACCGGGACAAAAATCGCAGCGGCGATCCCGGTCGTAATAATTTCGGCGAGGTAAATTCCCTGCATGCGCATGGATCAATCGCTCCAAAGGATTAAGCAGGAATCGAAAGTGGAATGCGAGACTCAAAGAGAGTTGTGGGATGGCAACTTACGCGGCACCCCACAAACTCTGCCCGGCGGCACAAGTTTTGCGACTCCGCGTCGAGTGAAGTCTTTCTGCCCTGGACCCTGCACCATCGCAATTCTGACCGCGTGTTCCCTTTTCGGATCGGGGAAAATTGACGGTGCGCAAATTGACGACGTTCTCGCGGACATGACGCGGGTTTCTCCCCAGGAGCTGGAACTCTCCTTGTCGAAGCAACAACCGCAGCAACTCCAGCTCATTGCGCAACGACTCGAGGCGGCGTCGCCCGGCTCAGGAAGTGCCGAGAAAATCGGAGTCTTTTTCAAGGCTTGGGCGCGGGTCGATGCGACCTCAGCGTTTGCTGGCGCAATTCACCTCAAAAACGCTTCGCTCCGAACCAAAGCGCTCGCCAGCGTGACGGAAACAACAGGTGCTGCGGGGGCAAAACCGCTGGTCGCTAGCTTGAGCGCGTTGCCGACGGAAGTCCTGCCGATGTCGCAGCGCGGCTTTCTAATTTCAACGGCTCTCGTAATATGGAGCGAAGCCGACCCGGGCGCCGCAGCCGCGTATCTGGAATCGATCTCACCGCAAGGGCCCGATTACTACATGGCTTGGAGCCAGATCGCCCGGCGTTGGGCATTGAAGGATCCGCCAGCGGCCTTGCGCTGGGCAGAGGCCCGCGGCGGCAACGAACGCGGACATATCGTGCTCTTCGGCGTGATCAGCGGCTGGTGGGAAAAGGAGCCGGGTTCGGCTGAGGCGTACGTCTTCGCCCGCCTCGATAGTTTTGAAGGACAGAGAATGCTCGCGGCCCTCGTAAAGGACATGTTCGATGCCAGCCCGGAAAAAGCGGTCCGATGGGTGACGCAGCTCACAAACGGGCAAGCTCGCCAGAATAGCTGCATGGCGGTCGGCGTTCTTTGGGCGAACAACGACCCGAAGGCAGCGTGCGCCTGGGCCTTAAGTTTGCCCGCTGATTTGCGGTCGCGCGTCTTAAATGCAGCGATGGGAGCGTGGACGACTAACGATCCGCAAAGTGCCGGGCAGTGGTTGACCGAGCTGGAAGGTGAAGGCCGCGACGTGGCCGTCGATGCTTATTGCGCCGCGACCGTGATGATCAATCCGGCCACCGCCATGCAATGGGCTGACACAATTGCCGACGCGCCTCTTCGGCAGCGCGTTATGAATCGCGTCGCCAGTCTCTGGATGGCACAGGACCCAGATGCCGCGGTCGCGTGGATCCAAAGCGGTGGCTTTCCCGCAAGTGAGCAAGCGGCTTTGATGAGCGTCCGTTCTCCCCGCTAACAGGACTTCCTGCATCGACAGCAATGTCGGAGCCGGGACAAACACGCCCGGTTGCGCAAACAAGCGCGAAGCTTAGCTGTTAGCTATGCGGCCGGATAAATTTACGCAGAAGATGCAGGAGGCGCTCCAGGCGGCGCAGGAGGTGGCGTCGCAGTTCAGCCAGCAGGAAATTTCCAATGAACATTTTCTGCTCGCATTGCTCGACCAGACCGATGGCGTGACGCGGCCGTTGCTCGAGAAGATGGGCGTCGCGATCCCGGATTTGCAGACGGCGCTCAAACAGGAGTTGGAGCGGCGGCCGAAGGTCCAGGGCGGCAATGTTGATCAGCGGATCGGGAATGAACTGCGCGCGACGATCGACGCGGCGGAAAAAGAGATGGCGAAGCTGAAGGATGAGTTCCTTAGCGCCGAACATTATCTGCTGGCGCTCGCGGATTCGAAAGGTGCCGCAGCGAAATTGCTGCGGATCGGCGGCGCAACGCGTGACAAACTGATGCAGGCGTTGCAACAGGTCCGCGGTTCGCAGCGGGTGACGGACCAAAATCCGGAAGGGAAATATCAGACGCTGGAAAAGTATGGGCGCGACCTGACGGAGATGGCGCGGCGCGGGAAGATCGATCCTGTTATCGGACGCGATAACGAGATCCGACGGGTGATGCAGGTGATCTCGCGGCGGACGAAGAACAATCCGGTGTTGATCGGCGAACCGGGCGTGGGAAAGACGGCGATCGTGGAAGGACTCGCGCGACGCATCATCAGCGGGGACGTGCCGGAGTCGCTGAAACAAAAGCGAATCATCGCGATGGATATCGGTTCCATGGTGGCCGGTGCGAAGTTCCGGGGCGAATTCGAAGACCGGTTGAAGGCCTTCCTCAAGGAAGTCACCGATTCGCAGGGCGAAATAATTTTGTTCATCGACGAGTTGCACACCATCGTCGGCGCGGGCGCAGCGGAAGGTTCGGTGGACGCGTCGAACTTGTTGAAGCCGCAACTGGCGCGCGGCGAGCTGCGCACGATCGGTGCGACGACGCTCGACGAGTATCGCAAGTATATCGAGAAAGACGCGGCGCTGGAACGGCGCTTCCAGCCGGTGATGGTGGATGAGCCGACGGTGGAAGACACGATCGCGATCCTGCGCGGATTGAAGGAACGCTACGAAGTGCACCACGGCGTTCGGATCCAGGACGCGGCGCTCGTGGCGGCGGCGGTCTTGTCGCACCGTTACATCAGCGATCGATTCCTGCCGGACAAGGCGGTTGATCTGGTCGATGAAGCGGCGTCGCGCCTGAAGATCGAGCTCGATTCGATGCCGACCGAGATCGACGTGATCGAACGCGAAGTCATGCAGCGCGAGATGGAGCGGCAGGCGTTGAAGAAGGAGAAAGACGCGGCCAGCAAGGAGCGGTTGAAGAAGCTGGAGAAGGAACTGGCGGAATTGAAGGAGAAATCCTCGGCGCTGAAGGCGGAATGGCAAAAAGAGAAGGCGGTGATCGACGAGCAGCGAAAGCTGAAGGAAGAACTCGACCAGGCGCGGACGCAATTGGAGCGGGCGCAACGCCGCGGCGAGCTGGCGCCGGCGAGCGAACTGCAATACGGCCGGATCCCGGAGCTGGAAAAAAAGCTGCGCGACGTCGAAGAGAAGATCAAAGAGGGCGGCAATCGTCTGCTGCGCGAAGAAGTCACCGAGGAAGACATCGCGCAGGTCGTCTCGAGCTGGACGCACATTCCGGTCTCCCGATTGCAGGAAGGTGAGCGCGAGAAATTGTTGCGGCTCGAGGAACATCTGCACCAGCGCGTCATCGGCCAGGACACCGCGATCAAAGCGGTGGCGAATGCGATTCGTCGATCGCGCGCGGGGTTGCAGGACGAGAACCGCCCGATCGGTTCCTTCATTTTTCTCGGGCCGACGGGCGTCGGCAAAACGGAACTGTCGCGGGCGCTGGCGGAGTTTTTGTTCGACGACGAGCAAGCCATGATCCGAATCGACATGAGCGAATACATGGAGAAACACACGGTCTCGCGCCTGATCGGTGCGCCTCCGGGTTATGTGGGTTATGAGGAAGGCGGCCAGCTCAGCGAAGCCGTTCGGCGCAAGCCCTATTCGGTGGTGCTCTTCGACGAGATTGAGAAAGCGCACCAGGATGTTTTCAACGTGTTGCTGCAAGTGCTCGATGACGGCCGGATCACGGACGGGCAGGGGAGAACGGTCGATTTCAAGAACACCGTCATCATCATGACGTCGAACATCGGCTCTCAATACATCATGGAGGAATCGTCGCATGAAGCGCGTGAGCGCTTGGTCATGGAAGCGTTGCGGCAACATTTCCGGCCCGAATTTTTGAACCGAATCGACGACATCATCATCTTCGACCGGCTCACCGAGGAGGAGCTGAAGAAGATCGTCGAGATCCAACTCAAGCGCCTGGTGCGCCGGCTGGAGAACCAGAAGATCACGCTGGAACTTTCGGATGCGGCGAAGGCGTTCGTTGCCAGCCATGGTTACGATCCGGTCTATGGCGCCCGGCCGTTGAAGCGGGCCATCCAGAAATTTATCCTCGATCCGTTGAGCCTGGAGATTCTCGAAGGGAAAATCCGCGAAGGCCAAAAAATCAGGGTTGACGTCGCCGGCGAAATGCTGAAATTCAGCGCCGCTTAAACTGCAAGACAACTTAACCTGATTTCCCAGAACATGAAAAACAGAATCCCTTTCGGCGCCGTTAGCGCCTTCGCCTTGACCCTCGCCACGTCCGCTCCAGCAGCGCAGAGCAAAGGCGAGTGGGTCCGCATTCCCACCAATTGGTTGCTCCATCGGTTTGTTCGGCCCTCGTCGGCGCCCGCTCATACTTATCGCGTCGCCCTGAGTGTCGCGGCTGGCTCGCAGCAACCGCGAGTCGCCCAATCCTCCGGTTTAAGCGACGTGGATCAATTAGCCGCCGAATACGCCTTGGTATCGATCGATAACAATGCGCCTCTCAAGGCGCTGGCCAAATCCAAGGAGCTCTATTTTCAATTCGTGGTCACGCCGCCGATGCTGGATATTAAGATGCGCACTCCCGAAGGTCAGCGCCCGATACCCGCGGGCAAAGAACTGTATACGCCAAGCGCCGAGACTTTTTATACTTCGGCCAACCAGAACGAGACTACTTCGCGCCAGGGCAAGCTGGTCGTGATTTTTCCGCCGCAGGGCGGCTATGCGTCGGAAGCGCTGGTAACCTTATCGACTGGGAATCCTGCGGTGGACCGGTATTACCTGCATACCGCCGCCTTAAACTGGCAGACCTCCCGCAAATCTTCCGCCTTTCAGGTTTTGCGAACGACATTTGGCGCCCGGGCGCCAACGCGCTGGGAATCCGTCCTCGATCGATAAGGCTCTCCGTGAGGAACGCGGCGGCCGGAGAATTTGAACGACAAAAAGGACGTGATGTCTTAGCTTTGCACTATGACGAAACTTACTGGATTGGCTTTGATGGCGGCGGCGGCCTTGGCCGTGACCTCGGCGTATGCCGGCGACAAGGAGAAGGACGGCGGCTGCTGCGCGAAGAACGCGAAGATGGATTGCTCACAGACCTACGCGAAGCTGAACCTCTCGACCGACCAAAAGACGAAGATGGATGCGCTCGTCGTGAAGTGTAACAAGGAGGGCTGCACGAAGGAGAGCATGGAGGCATTCATGAAGTCGGCGGCAGGCGTCCTCTCGAAGGAGCAAATGGCGACTCTGAAGACCGAGTGCAGCAGGATGCAGGAGAAGAAGGACGCGAAGGCGTAACCGCCAGGTAACGCAATTTTGAAACGGCGATTCGGCGAAAGTCGGATCGCCGTTTTCGCATAGGTCACATTCGACCTATGCGTCGTATGCTCACTTCAACGCCTGTTCCAGCACGTCGGCCAGGCGCCAGCCGGCCTTATGCAATTGGTCGCGGACGACGCGGCCAGACCAATCGTAGTAGGACATGCCGTCGGCCGATTTCTTCTCCTCGAGAAATCCAGCGGCCACGACCGAGCCGTCCTCCATTCGTTTCGCGGCGATGTCTTTGAACTGGAGACGTTCGTGCGCTTCCCGCGCGAGCGGCAGGATTTCGTTCGCCCAAGCTTCGGCGTAATCCTTCAAGGCAACGCCCGAACCAAGGCGCCAGTTTTTGGGTTCGCGCGCAACGAATTCACGGACCAGCTCCGTCTTTGCAGCATCGGTTTTGACGCGTCGTTCTTCCTTCGGCATTGTTTCCGGCAACGCCGGCAAATTCGCCGCCACCGTCTCGCTGTCCCAAAAATAATGAAATTTTGCGTGGCGGGTGGCTTCGGTTCCGCCGCTGGCCAGATTCAACGTCAGAGTGTTTCCGCCCTGGTCCTCGAGGCTCTCGGCCGTCTTGCCCGGGTTAATGGGGCGACCCTCCTTATCGAAAAACTCCGCGCCGACATGGAGCGGCTGGTGAATATCGCCCACAAAATGAGCCAGGAGAATCACCGCGATCGGCTTCGTGATCTTGCGCGGGTTATCTTCCGGCACCTCGTCTTTCAGGACCGCGATGCAGTAGGGGATCATGTGGACGATGTCCCATTTCGAGCGGCCGACTTTTCCATCCCCATACTTTTCCCCACCGACAATCGGGACGTCGGTGTAATGAAACCAATGATGCGAGGGCGTGAGAGAGTTCAGGTCTTTGGTGGGCGGATTCGCGTGCCAGTAATCACGCAGCTGGGCATCGATGCGCGGATGGGCGGAGTAATGGAAAATGCCCGGATCGTCCGGGCCGGTTTTGTCCCAACCCCTGATCTCATCTGGAATCACGGAGACTTTTTCCAAGGTCATCCCGTCAAGCAGGGCCGCGACCTTTTTGCCGGTCTCGCTCCCGGCGAGTTTATCATCCGCCACCGCGCCGACGATTTGGTGGCCGATGGGGCCGTAGGCCAGCGCCAGGTTCTCCCAAACAAGGGCCGCAAATAAAATACCGAGATGGACGAAAGAACGAGCGCAAACGGTTGAGGGAAAACTCATAGCTTCATTTCTCCTGTAACAGGGCGGTCCGATTGACGCGTTCGCCCTTCATGAACACAGCCGACACCGAAGAAAGCGCCCGGACATCCTGGAGCGGGTTGCCGTCCACGATCAGCAGCGTCGCCTCTTTGCCCTTTTCCACCGTCCCCATGCGCGAATCGGCTCGCAGCAGCTTCGCGCTGTTCAAAGTCGCCGCCTGCAGAGCGACCTCCACCGGAATGCCGGCGGCAACCCAGAGCTCGACTTCGCGTTGCACCGTCGGCCCGTGCAGGACGAGAAAATTTCCGGCGTCCGAGCCCGTCACGAGCGGCACCCCGGCGCGCCATGCTTTCAACAGGTTCTTGCTCCCGATATCGAGCGACATCGGATAATGCTTCAAGCCTTCGCGCATGCCATCGAGCTCGTGCTTTGAAGCCGACCTTTCTGTTCCATCCAGCAGCTCCTTCTGCGTCACCTGTTGAACCAGCGAGCGCTTGAGGAGGCTCATGTCGCCCCGCGCGAAGCTGGTGAAACCTTCCACGACGGACAGCGTCGGGTCGTAGGCGATTCCTTTTGCTTTCATCTCGGCAATGGTCGCATCGGAGATTTCGTCCGCAAAAGAACCGTGCTCGACCGAGTCCGTCGGGAGCGAAACCGCATCGACCACGTCCTGCGCGTTCCCAGTATGGACCGCCACCGGCAGATTCTTCGCGTGCGCCTCTTCCGTCACTGCGCGCAGAATGTTCACGTCCATCCGATTGAACGAATAACCCGGCGCGCCCGCCTCGAGGACGCCCTTGATCGCATCGATGCGTTGCGAAGCGAGCGCATCCACCTGCTTGCGCGCTTCCTCGGCCGATTTCGGCGTCCGGACGAACTGCGCGATGAACGCGGGCCGCAAAGGTTCCGGCAAGAACTTCCCGTACTCGGTGCCGTGTCCGCCTTCCGCGGTGAAGAGCGGGCCGCAAAGGAACAATTCCGTCCCGAGTTTTTCGCCGCTGCCGAAAAGCTTGCGAACCTTGAGCATATCGTCGACGGCGTCGCCGGCACTCCGCACTGAAGTGACACCGCAGAAAAGGTAGGCCCTCATTTCCCGCTCGATCGCCTTCTTCGCATCGAACTTCGTCCAGTCCTCGATGAAACCGCCGGTCGCGCCCAAATGCACGTGCACATCGATCAGGCCGGGCAGGACCGTTTTACCCGCGGCTTCGAACACATCGGCCTTCAGCGTTTTCGCATCCGGTGCGTTGCCTTCGTAAATCTCGGCGATCTTTCCGCCTTTGATCAGGATCGAAGCGGATTCGATCACTTTGCCGTTCCCGACGAAAACGCGGGCGTTCTGGATTAGCAGCGTCTTTCCGCGCTCCATGTCGCGGGCAAGGATCTTCGCCTTCGCCAGATCCTGCCGGCTCCAGGATTGATAGATGCCGAGGATGAGAAAGGGCGCGAGCGCAGCCAGCACCCAGAGTTTGGCCGAATTGCGCAGCTTCTCTTCCTTTTCCCAGCGAAAAAGCTTGGTCGCGATGAACAGGCCGACCACTGCTGTTACCAAAAGCGCAATGACAGCCTGCCAATTGTGCAGGACCGATTCGGCATGCTGAAGTATACCGGCGATCCCGATCATGAGGTAAGTCGCGGGAATGAACTGCGTCACGATTTGAAGCCAGTCAGGGAAGAAACTAAGCGGAAAAGTCGCGCCGCTCAGAAACAGCATCGCCATGTAAAGAGGCTGGATAAGGATCAAGCTTTCCTGCGATGAATTTACGACCGCGGCGATGATCAAGCCCATCGCGCGAAAGGCGACGCAGGCGATGATCGCAAAGAGAAAGAGGGAGCCTAGATTCGAGGGGATCGCCATCCCGAAAAGGCGGTTCGCCAGGATTAGGGTCAAGATCAAACCTGGCAAGTAAAGGATTACGCCGGTGACCATCGACGCCGCCAGCAACGGCACCGGCGTGATCGGCGTCACCTTGTAACGGCGCAGGACATCGGTCTCGCGGTCCTGCACCGCGCGCATCCCGGCGCCGAACAAGCCGTTCCCGAGAATGCCGATAACCGTGACCATCGTGATGACGTGGATGATTCGCGACCCCTGTTCGGCATTCATCGAATAGCCGAAGACGAAGAAGAAGATGAGCGGGAAGAAGTAGTTGAAGAACAGGACCGAGCGATTTCGCAACGCGAGCTTCAGGTCGATCCGGGCCAGGGCGAGAAACGCTTTCATCGCATTACTCGGTCGGTCTTCTGTAGCCGTCGCCCTGTGGGCGACGCGAGATTACGTGTTGCCACAGCGTTCTCTCGGCGCTTCGCATAGCGAAGCGGCTACAGAAGATGCAGCTCAGCGTCAGGGTCGTCATTTGGCGCGCGTGATTCATCAATCCCGGAGCTTCTTTCCCGTTAGTTCAATGAAGACGTCTTCGAGCGTGGGACGCTTGAGATGCACGTCCTCCAACTCGATCCGCTGGGCGTCGATCCACTTCACCATTTCCACTAACGTGCGGGCCGAATGCTCGGAGGTTACTTTGATCTGCCTGCCGTCCTCACTCAATGTGCTGCGGACGGCGTGCGGCCATGTCGGCAGCTCGCCGCTCCACGGTTGCGCGAGCGCGATTTCGATCGCGGCCTGGTTGGCGCTTTTCGCCTGCAGTTCGCGCGGCGTGCCGCTGGCGATGATCTCGCCGGAATCGATGATCGCCACGCGGTCGCAGAGCCGCTCCGCTTCCTCGATGTAATGCGTCGTCATCACGATCGTCCGCTTCTCGGCCTTCAGCTCCTCGATCAAATCACGAATCTCGAGCCGGACCTGCGGATCGAGACCAGTCGTGGGCTCGTCGAGAAAGAGCAGCTGCGGATCGTTGATCAACGCGAGCGCAATCGCGAGGCGCTGTTTCTGTCCGCCGGAAAGCGTGGCGTAACCGGCATCTTTTTTTTCCCAGAGCTGCAAACGTTTCAGCAACGCGTCGCCGTCGATGTTGCGGGTGTAGAAAGCGCCGAAGAGCTGGAGCGCTTCGTGCACCGTGATCTTATCGGGAAGGTTCGTGGCTTGCAGGCAAACGCCGATCCGGTCCTTGAGCCGTTGTTTCTGCCGATCGGGATCGAAGTCGAGGACCTTCACATCGCCCGCCGTCCGTGCTCGCAAACCTTCGAGAATCTCGACCGTGGTCGTCTTGCCGGCGCCGTTCGGGCCGAGCAAGCCGAAAACTTCCCCCGGCCGCACTTCGAAGTCGATCCCTTTGACCGCCTCGAAATTGCCGTAGGATTTGCGCAGCCCGCGCACGTAGATGGCGAATTCGTGGTCAGTGGCCATTGCGATGGGCAACACGAATAGCGAAGGGCGACCCTGCGCGCTACAACTTTCGCCGCCGCGCGAACGACCGCACTGCGAGAACCAGGAACGTCAAAATCGTGATCGCGAGACAGGTGTGCGCGAGCAGCTCGCCATGCTGCACGTAAAACGTCGGCTCGGGATTCGCCGCAATCGCGACCCGGCCGGTCAGGGTGCCTTGCGTGAACGTGCTTCCGTTTTCGTCGACGAGCATTTGGGTGACGTTCCCGAATTCGTTGATGAAACAAGTCACGCCGGTGTTGGCCGCGCGCACCATCGGCAGGCGCGTCTCGACACAGCGAAAAACCGCGTTCGCCAAATGTTGCCGCGAACCCGCCGAGCGCAGGAACCAGCCGTCGTTCGTGACGTTCACGAGAAGGTTCGCGCCGGCCAAGACAAATTGCCGTGTGAGATCGCCGATCGTGTCTTCGAAACAAATCAACGGGGCGACCCTCGCCTTGTCGTTCGTCAGTTTGAAAATCGTGTATTCCCTGCCGAAGGCGAAATCGTCCGGCACCTGGTCGCCGACCACGCGGGCGAGCAGGGGAATGGTGTGGCGGCCGGGGACATATTCGCCGAACGGCACGAGGTGGACTTTGCGATAAATCTGCAAGTGCCTGCCGGCGTCCGCGACCAGCATCGCGGCGTTGTAAGCGTGAGTCTCATCCTGGTCGATCGTGCCCAGGAGCAGATCGGTTTTCGCGGACGCGGAAAAATCCATGACGAATTTGTGACTCAGCTCATCGCCAAGGACCGGGCCCGGCATCGAGCTTTCCGGCCAGACGAGCAGATCCGCGCGCGCGTTTCCTTCCACCGAAGGACGACTGAGCCGCGTGAACAGATCGAAAGTCTTCGTCGCATACTCGACCGTGAATTTTTCTTCGCGCGGGATGTTGGGCTGGACCAGGGCGACATTCAACGGCCTGGTCTCGCGGCGAACGTTCAGGGAATGAATCCCGAATCCCATCAAGCCCACGATGCCAGCCATGGTCAGGGTGAGATCGAAATGCGGGCGCATCGGCTTGACCTGCGCCTCGAGAATGAAGCGCCGCACCGTGGCCAGAAGAATGACGTTCGTGAAAACCACCATGAACGACAGGCCCGCGACACCGGTAAACTCAGCGATCTGAATCACCACCAGTTGGCGGTGCAAAGCCGAGCCCAGCGTGTTCCAACCCCAACCGGAAAAGACGATGCTGCGCAGAAACTCGTGCGCGACCCATGCCGCCGCGAGAAGGAACGCGAGCCGAAGATTGTTTACGGAGCTTAGCCACGGTGATCGGCGCGCAGGCGAATCCAGCGATATCTCGGACCCGGTGGTCGCTGCTATCTCAGGAAGCAAACCGTGTTCGGCCGCATATTTTTCATTGAGCCGCCGCGAGACGGCATCCAATCCCTCGATCGGTTTTTCGCGCACTTTTCGCAGCCCGGGCCGGAGCAAGCCGCACAACCAACTCCAGGCCGCGAAGTAGAGCGCCATGTAGGCGCCGACCAAAATCCAGCCAGGGACCGTGACGGTGTGCAGCCACGAAAACACCACCCAGAAAAATGCGAGGCCTGCGACGTAGCCCAGCAGAATGTCGCGGGCCCAGCGCCGCTTCGGTTCTCCGCCGGAAAACCAAATCGCCGCCAGGAGTGGCGTCAGCGCGATCCAGCAAAGCCACTCATAATTAAATGGCGCGAAGCAACCGGCGGCGAGCAGGCCCGTCGCGATGGCTGCGAGCCAGGGCCAAAGCCGCAGCACTTTGCTCGCGCGCGCCACTCGTCTTAGCGGCGCCGCAACCGTTCGGCCCGTTCGCGCTCGCGTTTCCGGCTCGGATTCACCGCCTCCTGCAAATCTTTCGAGTGGGCCGGATTCACTCGGAAAAACGCCTTCTCGACGTCTTCCATCAACCGAATGTTGACCTTGTTCGAAATGACATAGCCCTGGTCGATCAATCCGCAGAGCGTGTCGAGAAACTCGCCCTTCTCCATTTCCTCGATCCGATCGACCAGCAATTTCCCGAAAAGCGGCGAGCCGGAGAGCCCGATCTTTTTCAGGATGGTGATTTCACCGCCGTCGAGCTTGATTTCGCGACCCATGAGAAAACTTTCCTTTGCTTCGGCTGGATGTCGAGACTTTATGCCGCGGCACGGGCCGTCGCGTCATCCCGCAGCCACTGCCAAAGCTTCTGCAAGCGAACGTCCACTTCGCTCTTGATCGCGGCGAGTTCTGCGAGGGTGAATTTGGATCCGTCAGGCCGCCGTTGGGCAAACAGGTAGTACTTGATCTTGGGTTCCGTCCCTGAACCGCGCACCGCGATCCGGGTCCGGTCTTCCAATTCGAAAATCAGCATTTTTTCCTTTGGGATCTCGTCGCCTTCCACGTCGCGAAAAGTTTCGGTCTCGAAGTTCTTCACGTGCGTGACCTTGGCGCCGAGCATTTCGCGTGGCGGCCTGGTGACGTAGGAAGCGAGCAGGCGCTTGATCGTCTCCGCGCCTTCGGCGCCCTCGAAGGTCAGCGAGCCCGTGTACTCCTCGAAGTAACCGAACTCGGAAAAAATCTCGTCAAGCAGAGCAGTGACGGTGAACCCGACCGACTTCGCATAAGCCGCGACTTCACAAAACATGATCGCCGCGCCGTTGCCGTCCTTGTCCCGAACGAAATCGCCGCCGCTGTATCCATAGCTTTCTTCACCGCCGAAAACATAGAGCGATGAATGGGCGAGGCGAAGTTCCTTCGTTTTCTCTTCGCTCAAACCAACGTAGTTCTGGCGCAGCGCTTCCGGAATCCCGTGCTCGTACTTCGCCAGCTTTGCGCCGATGTACTTAAAGCCGGTCAGCGTCTCGACGCAGCGCAAACCGTATTTCTCTGCGATCGTTTTCTGCAGGTCCGAGGTCACAAAGGTCTTGATGATCACGCCGCGCGACGCGTTTCCCGCATTCAAGGTCCCGCGCTCGAAAAGCGTCTTAATCCGGTAATAGGCCATTAGCGATCCGATCTGGTTCCCGGAGAGCAGTTTCATTTCGCCGCTGCGGTCGCGGACCGCGATGCCCATGCGATCGCAGTCGGGATCAGTGGCGACGACGAGATCAGACTTCGTCGTCTCGGCGAGCTCGACACCGAGGCGTAGGGCGGCCCCGTTCTCGGGGTTCGGAGATTGCACCGTCGGAAAATTTCCGTCGAAACGATCCTGTTCCTCGACTACCTCGAAATTGAAACCTAGACATTTGAGCATCGGCTTAATGATGACGCCGCCGGTTCCGTGCAGTGGCGTGAAGACAATCCGCAAGTCTTTCGCGGATCGCACCAGCTCCTTGTTCAGGATCAAGGTTTCCACCCGTTCCAGGTAGGCCTCGTCCACTTCGGATCCAAGCGTCTGGAGTGCGCCTTGTCCGCCAGCTGGCTTCGCGGTGTAAGTTTCGCCGGCAATCGAATTCACCTTCGCGATGATCGCGCTGGCGTGCGGTTCGATGACCTGGGCGCCGTCGTTGAAGTAAACTTTGAATCCGTTGTCGTGCGGCGGATTGTGGCTCGCGGTGATGACGATCCCGGCGCTCGCGCCCAGGAAGCGAACCGCGAAAGACAATTCCGGCGTTGATCTCGGGCCATCGAACACGGCGGCGTCGCAACCATTCTCCGCCGCCGTTTTCGCGACCAGCTCCGCGAATTGTTTCGAGTAATGCCGCGTATCGCAGGCGATGACGATCTTCGGCTTCCCCTCGATCTTCTGCTGCGCCCGCCATTCCCGCAGATACGCCACGAGCCCCTGGGTGGCGCGGCTCACGTTGTAGAAATTCATCGCGTTCGTTCCCACGCAGGGAAATTCCGGCGGCTGATCGTCGCCCGCGTTGCCGCGCTCAGCTTTAGTGACAACCTTGCCAATCGTCCGTCCACGCAGGCCGCCGGTGCCGAACGCGAGCGTGCGAAAGAAGCGGTCGTTCAATTCCGCCCACTCTTGCGCATTCGCCAGTTCCGAAACGACCTGGCGATAAAGCGGCGATTGGGAACCGCGCATCAACGAAAGAGCGTTTGCAACTGTCGAGGCTCTCAGTTGTCCAGCCTTCCGCGCCGTTTCCAGAACGAATTCCAACTTACCATCTGCGCTCACTTCGCGAACTTGGCGATACCGTTCGCCATTGCAACCCGCGAAGAAAAACGATTGCCGCGCTCGCGGTTAAAAGGCTTAGTGATCGTCTGCCGCATCGATGAATATTCACGAGTACCAAGCCAAGGAGCTACTCCAGAAATTCGGGGTTGCGACACCGCGAGGGAAGGCGGCTTCGACGCCGGACGAAGCAGAGCAGGCGGCGCGGGAACTGGGCACGAACAACCTCGTCGTGAAGGCGCAGATTCACGCCGGCGGCCGGGGGAAGGGAACGTTCGCGAACGGATTCAAGGGCGGCGTGCATTTATGCAAATCGCCGGCGGAAGCGCGCGACCTCGCGGCGAAGATGCTCGGGCAAACGCTGGTCACGCATCAGACCGGCCCAGCCGGCCGGGTCGTAAACAAAGTCTTGATTGCGGAATCGGCTGAGATCGCGCGCGAAATTTATTTCGCCATCCTTCTCGATCGCGCGACCGCCGGACCAATCGTCGTGGCCAGCACCGAAGGCGGCGTTGAGATCGAAACCGTCGCGGCGAAAACCCCGGAGAAAATTCTGCGCGAGAAGATTCAGCCACTGGCGGGATTCCAGGCGCACCAGGGACGGAAACTCGCGAAGCAATTGGGATTTGAGACTTCGCAGATGAAAGCGGCCGCGAAATTATTCGATGGTCTCTATCGCACTTTCATGGCCTGCGACTGCTCGATGCTGGAAATAAATCCGCTCATCGTCACACCCGGCGGCGAAGTGCTGGCGCTCGATGCGAAGTTCAACTTTGACGACAACGCGCTCTACCGCCATCCGGAGCTGGCCGCCCTGCGCGACATCGCCGAGGAAGATCCGCGCGAAGTCGAAGCCTCGAAGCACGGCCTGAATTACATCGGGCTCGATGGCAACATTGCCTGTCTCGTCAACGGCGCGGGGCTCGCCATGGCGACGATGGACATCATCAAGTTTTACGGCGGCAGTCCGGCGAACTTCCTGGACGTTGGCGGCGGCGCGACGGAAGAGCAGGTGACCGAAGCGTTCAAGATTCTCGTCTCCGACGCCAAGGTGAAAGCGATCCTCGTAAACATTTTTGGCGGCATCATGAAATGCGACATCATCGCGCAGGGAATTATCAACGCGGTTAAGACGGTGAAGCTGCCAGTGCCATTGGTCGTGAGGCTGGAAGGAACGAACGTCGACGCCGGGAAGAAGTTAATCGCCGAATCTGGCTTACGAGTCATCACAGCCGATGATCTGGGAGACGCCGCGCAGAAAGCCGTTCACGCGGCGAATCGTGGACGAACCGCGATCAAGGAAATGAGCAGCACAAAATGAAAATCAAAGAAATAGGTTTCGTCGCCATCCCAGTCACCGACATGGATCGGGCGCGGAAATTTTATGAGGGCGTCCTGGGCTTGAAGGAAATCGGCCGGTTCATGGACGGAAAGTGGATCGAATACGGGATCGGCAAGGACACGCTTTGCGTCGCGAGCATTAGCGACACCTGGACGCCGTCGGACCAGGGAACGGGCGCGGCGCTCGAGATGGAGGACTTCGAGGAAGCGATCGCCGAGCTGAAGAAGGCGAACGTCAAATTTGCCTGGGAACCGTTCGAATCCCCGGTCTGCCATATGGCGATCGTGCAGGATCCGGACGGGAACAAAATCATCATCCACAAACTCAAATCGCCATGATCACAGAAGTCGCTTTCGTAGCTATTGCCGTGACCGATCCCGAGCGGGCGCGGAAGTTTTACCAGGAAACGCTGGAGCTGAAGCCCGGCCTGACTGCCATGAATGGCGGTTGGGTCGAGTATGAGCTGGGCGCGACCACGATCGGTGTCGGTTGTCATCCGGATTGGAAACCGTCCCGCGACGGAACAACGGTCGCGTTCGAAGTGGACGACATCGATGCGACGATCGCGAAACTAAAAGAGCGCGGAGTGACGTTCGAGATGGAGAAGATCGAAACGCCCGTTTGCTGGATGGCGCAGTTCCGTGATCCGGATGGGAATCGGTTGCTTGCGCATAAGCGCAAGCAGAAATGACGAAGGCCGAATGTCGAATGACGAAGGAAGCCCGAATGCCGAAGCCCGAAATTAACCTCGATATGGCCGCGCAGCGTTTCGCGCTTCGAACTTCGTCATTGCTTCGTCATTCGTCATTCGTCATTCGGATTTCACATCATGTCCATTCTCGTCGATAAGAACACTCGCCTTGTCGTCCAGGGAATCACCGGCAGCGCCGGCGGATTTCACGCGCGGCAATGCATGGAGTACGGCACGAATGTCGTCGCGGGTGTCACGCCGGGAAAAGGCGGTCAGCTGTTCGACGGCAAGGTGCCGGTGTTCGACACGGTGTGGGAAGCGCGCCAGCAAACCGCCTGCAACGTCTCGGTGATTTTCGTGCCGGCGGCCGGCGCCGCGGATGGAATCCTGGAGGCGGTCGATGCCGGTGTGGAGCTGGTGATCTGCATCACAGAAGGAATTCCGGTCATGGACATGATGCGGGTGAAGGCCCAAATGGCGGGAAAGAAAAGCTGGCTGATTGGTCCGAATTGCCCGGGCATCATCACTCCGGGCGCGTGCAAGATCGGCATCATGCCGGGTTACATTCACAAACCGGGAAAGGTCGGAGTGATTTCGCGCTCGGGAACGTTGACCTACGAAGCGGTCTGGCAATTGACCTCGCGCGGTTACGGCCAATCCACCTGCATCGGGATCGGCGGCGATCCGATCAACGGCATGTCACACTTGGATGCCGTGGAACTTTTTTGTGACGATCCCGACACGGACTCGATGATCCTGATCGGCGAGATCGGCGGCTCGGCGGAGGAAGAAGCGGCGGAATGGATCAAGGTGAATTGCAAGAAGCCGGTGGCTGCGTTCATCGCCGGCGCCACCGCGCCGCCCGGCCGGCGCATGGGCCACGCCGGCGCGATTGTTTCCGGCGGGAAGGGGACCGCGGCGGGAAAGATCGAAGCGCTCAAGGCCGCAGGCATCGCCGTCGCCGAAACTCCAGCAACGATGGCGGACACGTTAATTGCGCGGATGAAAGGTGCGAACTAGCTTCGACCATGACAACCGAAGAGCTGCGCGGAACCCTTCATAAAGCGCCATTCGAACCTTTCACGATGCATCTCGCAGACGGCCATTCTATCCATATTCCGCATCCCGACTTTGTTGCCTTGCGAGGTACGGACGCGGCTATTGTCACATCACCCAAGAGTAATGCCTACGCGGTGGTAGACCTTGGGCTTGTAACGCGTTTAGAGGTTCCAGCATCTCAGCAACGGGATCAGTAAACTGAGGCTATGGTTTCACGCGGACTCGAAGGCGTCGTCGCAAACTCCACCCGCCTGAGCGACGTGCTCGGCGACAAGGGCCAGCTCATTTATTGCGGCTACGATATCAACGAGCTGGTCGGCAAAGTCAGCTACAAGGAAGTGGTCTATCTGCTTTGGCACCGAAAGCTACCGAACCGCAAGGAGCTCGACGCGTTCTTGCACGAGCTCCGCAGCCAGCGGGAGTTGCCGGGCCCGGTCATTGATTTCCTCAAGTCCGCGCCGCCTGACGCCGGGGCGATGGATGTAATGCGGACCGCCATTTCCATGCTCGGCCTGTACGATTCCGACAACGGCAAGGAAGCGACGCCGGAGATCAATCGGCGCCGGGCGACCTCGATCACCGCAAAGATCGGCGTGATCGCGGCTTATTTTCACCGCGCGCGAAACGGCAAGTCGCTGCCGCCAGTCCGCGACGATCTGACCGAGGCCGAACATTTCCTCTATCTCATGTGCGGCGAGCCGCAGTCCAAGGAAGCGAGCGACACGCTCGACGTCGCATTCATTCTCCACGCGGACCACGGGATGAATGCTTCCACCTTCAGCGCGCGTGTCACGATCTCGACGCTGTCCGATTTCTATTCGGCAATCACGGCGGCCATCGGGACGTTGAAAGGTCCGCTGCACGGGGGCGCGAACGAGGGTGTAATCCACATGCTGGAGGAGATCGGAAGCGAAGAGAACGTGGACGCCTACGTCGAGAAACAGCTCGCCGAGAAAAAGAAGATCATGGGGATCGGCCATCGCGTTTACAAAACGCTCGATCCGCGCGCGCCGCACTTGCGCGCCATGGCGGTGAAGCTGAGCGAAAAGCTGGGCGAACCAAAATGGATCCGGATGTCGGAACGGATCGCGGAGTTGATGAAGGAGAAAAAGAACCTGAACGCGAACGTCGATTTCTATTCGGCCACGGTTTACTACTCGTTAGGCATTCCGACCGATTTGTTCACGCCGATCTTTGCGATCGCGCGCTGCTCCGGCTGGTGCGCGCAGGTCCTCGAACAGCTCGAGGACAATCGCCTCTACCGCCCCCTGAGCGAATACGTCGGCGAACCGGTCGGCAAGAAGGTCGTGCCGATCGACGAGCGGCCGTAATTCCCGGGACGCCGTGACGCCGCGCTCGACATTTGGAACGTGGCCGCTAATCTCGGTCCGAATGAAAACGGTGGTCTTGCTGGTCCTGATGGCATTCGCGGTGCCAGGTTTCATCCGGGCGGAAACCACTGAGATCGAAGTGGTGGCCGATCCGCGGATTTACGGAGACTACCCCAAGAACTACCAGGAGATCATCACGAAATGGCTCAACGAAACCCTGGTCGACGCGCCCAGCGCCCAGATCGAGTGGGTGGCGGCGCCGCGAGCCGGCAGTCTGCCAGAGAAAAAAAATGGGAAGGCGCTCTTCGGTTACCTCGTCGAAATCAAAGTCAATTCCCGGAACCGGTTTGGAGCTTATACGGGAATGCAGAAGCATTCGGTCCTGATTCGCGACGGCCGGGTCATCAAGGCAACGGGTTTCGCTTTCTAAATGAAACGGGCGCGCCATTCCAATTGCAAAGGTGAGGGAGGGGTCGGCATTTGGATCATCGTCCTGTTCATTCTCGCGGGTGTGGGCTGGTTCATGTATTCATCGCGGCGTGATGCGGATCGAGGGGGACGCGCTTTCGCCGCGGAACTCGGGCGAAGACTGGCGGTCGATTATGACGAAAGATTTTTGCTGATGCACCTCAGTCCGGAAAACCAGGCGGCCCATCTGCCCGCCTGGCGTGAACGGCTGATGAAGAACTTGCGGAGCTTCGGTCCACTCGCAAAACCGGTTGAGACGACCGGCGACATTCAGTTCAGCTCCCACTTCTTCGATCCGCACGGCACATTTGTTTCGCAATTAACCTACCCGACGATGACGGCGCACTTCGATCTTAGCATTTCGAAGGGCAATGCCGGATGGCGGATCGATGAGCTTAACCTGATCTGGAATCCTCCGCCGGCGCCAAGCCCGTCGCCGACCCCGGCTGTCGCAGCGAGCCCGACTCCGTCGCCCACGCCGGAGAAGCGGAAGAAGCGAGGATAGAAGATCGAGGATTGAGGATGGCGAAGAGAGTCTCTAAAGCAGGAGACGCTCTAACGAATCGAGGCAGAGCTGCGACCAAGTCTCGAGGTTGTCGCGGAGCGCGAGGAGCTGTTCCCGGTTCAAGAACGAGAGATTCGTGATCATAGCTTCGCGTTTCTGCACTTTTGGTTCAGCCAGGCGGAAGACGTGGACGATGCCGAGATGGACGCGGCCCACCTCAGTTGCGTCGTCATTCAAAAGCGCAACGATCCGGTCTTCGAAAGGCGATTCGATTTTGATTTCTTCGTTCACTTCGCGTTCCACCCCGGCGCGATAAGCCTGTTCATCCCAGGCGAAGAGCGATTCGTCGGTATCGTTCATATGGCCGCCGATGCCGATCGAGCCTTTCGCGACCAGGCGCTGTTCGCCGGCTTTCTTGCCGCGGACGTAATGCAGGACCGTGTCGCCATGGGCGATCACTGCGTAGGGAATGATCTGCTTGTGCGACGGATCGGTTTCGGCCTGGGCGCGGGGCAGGAAAAAATTGTTCCCGCGCGAGAGCAGAGCGCGCAGATATTTGTCCGGCTCGAAATTCAGGCCCTGAAAACTGCCGAGCTCATCGAACAGACTTCGCCTAACGACCAGGACGTTTTCGGCGGGATGGCCCACTGTTAAAAGACGTAGGTCACGCCGATTTGCGGTCCCAGGAGGTTAACGCTGGGATTGGGATCGGTCTGGGCGGCATTGGAAAGATGCTGATAAAGAACGCCCACGTTCCATTTCCAATGGTCGTTTACTTTGTAGGAAACGCCGACGGCGGTGAGAATATTGAAAGTGAAATCCTGGCCTTGCGCGCCAAAGACGTTCGCGTGGCTATCGAGCCAGCCGAGGCCGACGCCACCCGAGACGTACGGGACGAAACGCGCCCCTGGCTTCGCGAAATTGTAACGGAAACCCAGCGAGATACCGAAGTAACGGTTCTCCGGCCCGCGCGTGAACGGCTCGGCCATGAGGATGGCGTAGACCTGGTTGTAGCCCTGGAGCCAACTGTCGCGCTCGATCACGCCCCAGCGCCAGCGCGCGGTGAAAAATTGTGCGGGCACTTCGTAGCTGTTCGGGTTGCCGATGATGCCCACCATGTAAGCTGTCTCCGACGACACCTCGAAATTCGGCGCGTCCACCATTTCCGAGGAGCTGAAATGCGTCGAGATGCGGTCACCCGCGGCGCGCGCCAGCGGCGCGAACAGACCGAGAAGCGAAATCAGGATTGCGGTCCGAGAAAATTTCATCAAAGAGCGGCAACAATATTGCGAGTCGCTTCAATTGCAATTTATCGGACGCTCTGGCACGCTTGGCCTTATGAAAACCGTTATCGCGTCCGTTATTTCGTTGTTCGTGCTCTTGGCAGCGGAGGCGCCGGCCGAGGAAGCCCCGGCGAACTTGCCGCCAGTCGCCGTCGATCTTTGGAAGGCAAGTGGGGGCGACAACTGGTCGAAGGTCAAGGAGATCGATTTCAATTTCGTCGTCGAACAGGATGGCAAACAGCTCTTCAGCGCGGCCCACCGCTGGAACGTCGCGGCGATGACCGACGCCGTGAAATGGAAAGACAAAGAAGGCAAGGATCACGACGTGACCGCGAACCTTTCGAAGCCGGCCACGGAAGGCGAGGAGAAGACTGCGTTCGCGCGCTGGGTGAACGATTCCTACTGGCTGCTCGCGCCGCTCAAGATTCGCGACGCCGGCGTGAAAGTGGAGGCGGGCGGGCCGAAGGATCTCAACGGCACGAGCGTGGAAACGATCAACCTGAGTTTCGACAAGGTTGGGTTAACGCCAACGGATCGGTACGTTCTCTACATCGACCCGCAAACGAAACTGCCGAAGGCGTGGGATTACATCCCGCAGAGTGGAAACGGATTGCAGGCGACCTGGGAAAAATTTCAAAACTTCGGCGGCTTGAATCTCGCGACCGAACACAATTTCAATGGCAAGTCGATCAAGCTAACGGATATCAAAGTAGTCACGCAGTAGGCTCTTCTGTAGCCGCCGCTCTGTGAGCGGCGTGGAGGTGCAACATGGTCTTCTCTCGCGCGCCTCACAGAGGCGCGGCTACAGAAAACTCGCGAGATCAGCCGGTAGCGGACTGACCCAGTTATCTCCGTCTTTGATTTCCAAAGCCGCGGAATGAAGCGCGTGGCGCGGCAGCAGGAGGCGCCGCTCCAGTTCCGGCGTCCAGCCGGTCTCGATGAATTCGAGATAAAGTTTCTCGTCCGGGCCATAAATCTTGTCGCCCACGATGGGATGGCCTAACGAGGCCAGGTGGACGCGAATCTGGTGGGTGCGGCCGGTGCGCGGAAATGCGCGGATGATGCTGAAGCGCTCGCCGCTATTTCGGGTGAACCGCTGCTCGACCCGGAAATCCGTCCGGGCCGGCGCGCCATCTGGATGAATTATCTGCTTGAGCCAGATCACTGAGGGCATGTGGGTTCCTTGCCTCGCCAGCGGCGCATCGACCGAATTCGTTTCCCATCCCGGCCATCCCCAGACGATGGCGAGATATTCCTTCAGGATGCGCTGCTCCTGCATCAGCAACCCAAACCGCCGGGCGGCCGCGGCGTTCTTCGCGACCAGCACCAGGCCGCTCGTCTCGCGATCGAGTCGATTAACAATCGACACCTGACCGCCATTCGCGATCTCGAATGCGAGCAGTTGTTTCAGCTCGCCCCAAAGAGTCCGCGCATTGCCCGGCTTCGTGGGGTGCACGAGAAGAAAGGGCGGCTTCTCGACGACCATGAAATCGTCGGTCTCCGCGACAATCGAGAAATCGCCACGGTCGTTTGCACGGCGCGGCTCGCTGGCGGATAAAGCTGGCTTGATCTCGCTCAAGAACGTTACCCGCGAATATACGAGCGGCCAGCGGACCGTGCACGCGCTCGGCGGCGTTTCCGTGGGGATTGCGCAGCACGAGTTTGTCGCCATCAGCGGGCCGAGCGGTTGCGGGAAAAGCACGCTCATCCATCTCCTGGCGGGCCTCGATCACCCCACGAGCGGCGAAATTTTTGTCGACGGCCTCGCCCTGCATTCGGCGGATGATGCCGCGCTGACCCAGTTTCGCCGCCGCCAAGTCGGACTCGTCTTCCAATTCTTCAATCTTCTGCCGACGATGAACGTGCGCGAAAATGTTTCTTTGCCACTGCTCCTGCAAGGTGTGTCACTGGCGGAAAGCGAGAAGCGCGCGGCGGATTTGATCGGGCTCGTTGGGTTGACGGAACGGGCGGATCATTTCGTTCATCAATTGAGCGGAGGCGAACAACAGCGGACGGCCATCGCGCGGGCGCTGGTCCACCGGCCAGCGCTGCTGATCGCGGACGAGCCGACCGGAAATCTCGATTCGCATTCCGCCGCCTCGGTCATGGAGCTGCTGGAAAGGATCGGCGCCGAAGCGCTGACCACCTTGATCGTGGTGACCCACAGCGCCGAAGTCGCGCGGGCCGCCTCCCGCCGGATCGAAATGCGCGACGGGAAAATCGTGCGCGATTCACGTTCCGCTTCGTAATCGTGCTCGATTCTGTAGCAGCGGCCCTGTGGGCCGCTCGACCCTGCACTCAAATACGAGCAGCGGGTCGAACTTCTGTCACGGCCCACTCTCACGCGTCCCACAGGGACGCGGCTACAGCACTTGACCTGCCCCAGAAAACCGCGTTACCTAAACGCCCAGCCTCGACCACGGGAGCCAGCACTTTGGAACTAAAAGACATCAAAGCGATCATCGACTTGATGAGGAAGAACGACTTGTCGGTCTTCGAAATGGAGAAGGATGGCTTTCGGCTGAAACTCCAGAAGGGCGCCGGCGAACAAACGGTTTTCTCGTCGGCCCCGGTGGCGCCAGCACCAACTGCAACAACGCCGGGAACGACGGCCGCGCCCGCAGTCCCGGCTGAAGCTGGGACCGGTGGGGCGCTCAAGGACATTGTTTCGCCGATGGTCGGCACTTTTTACCGGGCTGGTTCGCCGGAGACACCGGCGTTCGTCGACGTGGGCAAAGAAGTCTCGGAAGAAACCGTCGTGTGCATCATCGAGGCGATGAAAGTCATGAACGAAATCAAAGCGGAAACCAAGGGCGTGATCGCCGAGATCGTGGCGGAAAACGGCAGGCCGGTGCAATTCGGCCAGGTGCTGTTCCGGGTAAAATAGAGCGAGCTTCCGGTTCGCGCAGGATCAGTCCGCGGACCGAACACGCCGATGTTTGAGAAAGTCTTAATCGCGAACCGGGGCGAAATCGCGCTCCGCATCATTCGCGCCTGCAAGGAGCTGGGCATTCGCACCCTCGCGGTCTACTCGGAGGCGGATGTCGATTCGCTCCACGTCCAGCTCGCGGACGAAGCGATTTGCATCGGGGCGCCGCCGAGCTCGGAAAGTTATTTGAAGATCGACCGCATCATGAGCGCCGCGGAAGTGGGCGACGTCGATGCGATCCATCCCGGTTACGGTTTCCTGGCCGAGAACGCGCATTTCGCCGAGGTCTGCGAAAGCTGCAAGATCAAGTTCATCGGTCCGCCGGCGAGCGCGATGCACGCCATGGGCGACAAGAATTCCGCGCGCGCCTGTGCGCGAAAAGCGGGCGTGTCGGTCACACCCGGAAGCGACGGGATCGTTGAGAACGAACAGGAGGCGTTGAAAGTCGCGCGGCGAATCGGTTTCCCGATCATGATCAAAGCTGTCGCGGGCGGCGGCGGCCGCGGAATGCGGACAGCCCACAACGAAGCGAGTCTCGGCCCGGCTTTTCACGCGGCGGGGAATGAGGCGGAAAAAGCGTTCGGCAATGGCGCGCTCTACATCGAGAAACTGATCGTCAATCCGCACCACATCGAATTTCAGGTCATGGCCGACAAGCATGGCCACACCGTCCATCTCGGCGAACGCGATTGCTCGATCCAGCGCCGCAACCAGAAGGTGATCGAGGAATGCCCATCGCCGCTGATCTCGCCGGGACTGCGCAAGAAGATGGGGCACGCTGCCATCAAACTGGCGGAATCTGTCGGTTACCAGAACGCCGGGACGATGGAATTCCTGGTCGACAACGAAGGCCATTATTACTTCATCGAGATGAACACGCGCATCCAGGTGGAGCACACGATCACCGAGGAAGTTTACGGATGCGACCTGGTGAAAGAACAAATCCTGATCGCCGCGGGCGAGCGTCTCTCGCCGCATGTCGCCCACGCTGAGCCTCGGTTGCACGCCATCCAATGCCGGATCAACGCCGAAGATCCCGAGAGAAATTTCCAGCCATCGCCGGGCCGGATCGCGTTTTACTACGCGCCGGGCGGCCGCGGGGTGCGGGTCGATTCGCACGCTTACACCGGTTACGTCGTGCCGCCTTACTACGATTCGATGATCGCGAAGCTCATCACGATCGGCGCCACTCGCACCTCCGCCATCGCCCGGATGCGCCGGGCGCTGGATGAATATTACATCACCGGGATCAAGACGACGGTTCCGTTTCACAGCGCCATCATGCGCAACGCCGATTTTCGAAATGGCGTTTACGACACGGGATTCGTGGAACGGCTCATGACCTCGGAGGACTTCGAGATCAAGCCGATGCCGGCGCGGTTGCACGAATAATCGCTCGCTTGACCGCCGCCGATCTCAGCCGCAGCCGGCTCTACGGCATTCTCGATCTCGGTTATGTCGAGATCGGCAATGCTCGAAAAATCGCGGAAGCCCTCGTCACCGGCGGAGTGGATCTGCTGCAATTGCGCGCGAAAAATCATTCGCCGGCGGAAATTGAAAAACTCGCTGTCGAGTTGCATGCCATCACGGCGGAACGCGGCGTGCCGCTCATCATTAACGATCATCCCGAGATCGCACGAAATGTTCCGGCGGAAGGCGTTCACCTGGGGCAGGACGATTTGTCGATCGCCGCGGCGCGAAAAATCGTCGGCCCGGAATGCGCGGTGGGAAAATCAACTCACAGCATCGACCAGGCGATCCGCGCTTTTTATGAAGGCGCCGATTACATCGGCTTCGGCCCGATTTTCGCGACGCCGACGAAGCCCGACTATCCGCCCATCGGCCTCGATGACATCGCGAGGGTCCACGAATCGGTTCGCATCCCGATCTTCTGCATCGGCGGCATCAAGCTGGACAACCTGGCAAAAGTGATCGAAGCAGGTGCGCGCCGCGTCGTTATCGTCTCCGGTCTTCTTCTGGCGAGCGATATTGCAGTGTATGGCCGCGCTGCGAAAGAGCTCCTGAATCAAAAATCGAAAATCGAAAATCGAAAATAACAATGTCCGTGCTCATCGTGGGCTCCATCGGGCTCGACACCGTCAAAACTCCCGTAGAAGAACATGCCGATTTGTTAGGCGGTTCGGCCTCCTACGCTTCCCTGGGCGCGAGCTTCTTTTCGCCGGTGAAACTTGTCGGCATCGTCGGCGACGATTTTCCGCAGTCGGAATTCGATTTCTGGAAGTCGCGCCAGATCGATGCCACCGGGGTCCAGCGGGTCGCGGGCAAAACGTTTCGCTGGTCTGGCGAATACGCGTGGGACATGAACACGCGCGAGACGCGCTCGATCGCACTGAATGTCTTCGAGCATTTCCGCCCAGAGTTGCCGGTCGCCTATCGCGAGACCGAGTTCGTATTGCTGGCGAACATCGCGCCTGCTCTTCAATCGCACGTCCTCGACCAGATGAAGCGGCCGCGTTTTGTCGTTGCCGATACGATGGATCTGTGGATCGAAATCGCGCGGGCCGATTTGGATGCGTTGCTGCCGCGCGTCGATCTCCTGATTCTCAACGACAGCGAAGCGCGCGAGCTGACCAAGGAAACAAGTCTGATCAAGGCCGGACGCAAGATTCGCAAGGTGGGGCCCAAATATGTCGCCATCAAGAAGGGCGAGCATGGCGCGCTGCTTTTTGGTGAAGACGAATTCTTCAGTTGCGGCGCTTATCCGCTCGAAGACATCCATGATCCGACGGGGGCGGGGGACACTTTCGCGGGAGGAATGGCCGGTTATCTCGCTTCCGCCTCCGGCGCGCCGGATTTCGCCAGACTTCGTCGCGCCGTGATCTACGGCAGCGTCCTGGCCAGTTTTAATGTGGAAGCGTTCAGTCTCGAGCGCCTCCGCACTTTAACCATGGAAGAGATCCGGGGGCGTTACTCTGTTTTCAAGGCCATGAGTGCTTTTGACGAGCCCGCCTGATCTGCGGCGCGCACGAGGAGTCCGGCGCCTGCATTCAGAAGCCGTACGGACGATCGCTCGGGACGGGAATATGCTGCATGGGATCGGGCGAAAACGGCGCGGGAGCTTTGTACCTGGCATAGTCTTCGTCCGTCATGAGCGATTGATCGGCGCAGCCGCCCAGCAGCAACGCGCAACAGACGGAAGCAAGAATGATGGCGAATTTCATAAGCTTGATTCTAGCGCTCCGGGGGCTTCGGCAAGCTCTTGGCAAATTCATCCCGCGCCTGGATATCGGCTTTGGTAGGCGGCGGGGTTTTCTCATTTTCGCTGGGCTGGTTGGCACAAGCCGCGAGCAGAAACAAGAGAGCGGATACGAGGACGGGTTTCATCGGATTTGGAGTTTACTCCTGTTCGTCCCGGGCGCTACCCGGGAGTGAGACCCGCGACTTCGGGTCAGCGTCCCGGCAACGGAAGAGGCTTTTGCAAATTGCATTTCCAACAAGTAAACCAGGTCCAATCGGGATCGACATAGTTTTGCGCACCACAACTGAAGCAGGTGTAAACTGTTTGGCGGCTCCTTCCACTCGCTTCAGCGTTAGCCGTCTCCGGTTCTCTGCCGCGACCGCCCTTCTCGCTCGCTTTCGTGTCCATTGCTCTCCCCGCATCTTGCGTCCTCGGGTATTATCAACGCAAGTTTAAGTACAAAAGTTGCGCCCGCCGATCGACCCGCACCCGTGAAGATTCGAACTTCAAACCTTCTGATCCGTAGTCAGATGCTCTATCCAGTTGAGCTACGGGTGCTGAAAGAGCAGGTAATTTGCGGAGGAACGTGAGAGCGTCAACCGAACAGCATGGGGAAAACGCCGAACGTCCAAGGCCGACCGCCGAATATCGGATTCAGACGTGGCTCGCTGCATTCGACATTGAGCCTTGGATGTTGGGCGTTCGGCGTTTTCTGTTCTCTTTAACGTGACCGTTTTTCTCGGCTGCGGGTTCGCGGCAAAATATCCGGAAGGCGGCGGCAACTATTCTGTGCCGCTGCAATGGATGCTCGGGCTGCGCCGCTTGGGGCTTGATGCGATTTGGCTGGAGCTTTTAACAGCCACGGCGGACGCGCGTGAAGATGAATCGCGCATCCGGATTTTTCAGCGGCGGCTTGATGAACATGGATTGAAGGGTTCCTATTGCCTGCTGCACCAAACGCCGGCGAGCGACGCGCACGACCTCGGGACCATGCGATTCGTCGGGCTTTCGCGGCAGGAATTGCTCGACCGGCTGGCCGGACCAAACAGCCTGCTCAATCTCAGCTATTCGTTGCATCCGCCTTTCCTCCTCCAGTTCGAGCGCCGAATCTTCTGCGACCTCGATCCGAGCGAGATCTTTTATTGGATGACGAAAATGGAAATGGGCCAGTCGCATCATCACGAATTCTGGACCATCGGCCTAAACGCGGGCGCAGCCGATTGCCGGCTGCCGTCTTCAGCGCTCAGCTGGCGAACTTTTTATCCGCTCGTCGATACCGAGCTGTTGCGGCCGCAAACGGCGCCACGGATCCCGAAGTTCACCACGATCGGCCAGTGGTATTGGGGCGGGGGAGTCGAGGTGGAGGGACGGTTCCCCGATCTCTCGAAGAAGTTCGCGTTCGAGCCGTATCTCGATCTGCCGCACCGGATTCCCTTAGCAAAATTCGAACTGGCCATGAATTTTAATCGCGACGATCCGGAGATCGCGCGGTTGCGTGAGCGGGGGTGGCGCGTCGTGTCGCCTCATCGGGTGGCGCGAACGCCGGCTGCCTATCGGCGTTATCTCGCGACCGCGGCCGCTGAGTTCACCGCGATCAAAGGCGTAGACGTTGCCTGGCGGACCGGTTGGCTCAGCGATCGCGCCGCAGCGTTCCTGGCCTTGGGGCGACCCGTTATCACCGAAGATACCGGCGCGGGAAAAAATCTTCCGACTGAGAGCGGTTTTCGTTTCGTCCACAATCTCGCCAGCGCCGAAATAGCCGTGAACGATGTGCTTGGGGATTGGCCCCGCTTCTCGCGAAACGCTCGCGCTTGCGCCGTGGAAGTCTTCGATGCAGCGAAAAATATCCGGAAAATCCTCGGTCTCTGAGCCGGGATTGCGTGGAAAAAAAGGGCGGCGATTCCCCATTGCAAAAACATTTTGGGGTGTTACTCGTTCCCCGTTATGGCTGACTTGCTTAAAGGCGACGAGGCGAAAGCTCGCCTGAAAAAGATCCCGGAATGGGAGCTGGAGAAGAAGCACATCGAACGGACCTTCGAGTTCGACGACTTCTCCGAGTCGATCGATTTCGTCAATGGCGTGGCCGAGGTGGCCGAGGACGAGGAACATCATCCCGACATCGATATTCGCTACAACAAAGTGCGCCTTGTTCTCACGACCCACAGCAAAGGCGGCCTCACCGAACTCGACTTCGGCCTCGCCGAGCGCATCGATACGCTCTCGGAGTGAACGGCCGCCGGACGATTCTGGCCTGGATTGTCGTGATCCTGACGGTCCTCGCCGTTTGGAAAGTTGCCGATTGCCGGAACCAGCCGCCGGCGATCTCTTCTGTAGCCGCGCCTCTGTGAGGCGCGTGAGATAGACGTTCCATGCAATCCTCACGCTGCCCACAGGGCAGCGGCTACAGAAGAGGACTTAATTTCCTGCCTTCATCCGCGTCGATGAATTGAAACATCGTTTCGATCTCGGCCCGGTTCTCCATCCCGGCTTCGCGTTTGCGGCGGGCCAAAATCTCGGCGGCGTGATCGCGCCAGCCGAACTTGCGCATGAATTCGTTCCACATCGTAATCTCGTCGGCGCTCGGCCGCCGTCCCGCGGTGAAAGCCCACTCGAGCATCTCGGCGTCGGTCGCACCGTCGTTCACTCGCTTCGCCACCTCGGTGTAATCGAGGTGCAGAAACGCGCAACACTTCGCGTCGAATCCTTTGCCGAGATTCGGCTGATAATCCTCCGGCAGCTCGCCGCGAGCATGCAGGCGGATCTTGTCGAGCATCCGTCCGAAATGAACCACCCCGCCCACTTTCTCCGCCGGACTGCGCACTGGGAATTCCTTCATGGGTTGAGTTTCTGATTGCCTTGCGCTTTTTCAAGGGCGCGACAACCATTGAGCTGGATGGATCGCGTCGCCGGCATCGAAACGGAATACGGCTGTCTCGTCAGCAGTGACGAAGGCCGCGCCCATACCGATGCCTGGCCGGTGCGGGTGAAGAATTATTTGTTCCGAAAAGCCCAGGCCGGCGCGATCGACCTTCACTATCGCGATTATGAAGAGCCGCCCGGCAACGGAGGATTCCTCCTCAATGGCGGCCGGCTTTATCTCGACATGGGCCACATCGAGTACGCCTCGCCGGAATGCCTCCATCTGCGCGACGTCGTCACCTACGATCTCGCCGGCGACCAGCTCCTCCAGCGCGCGCTCGAAGATCTCGGCGCAGCCGATCGCGTTTCGTTTATCAAGAACAACGTCGATCACAACACCGGCGCGACTTTCGGCTGTCACGAAAATTATTTGATGAAACGGGAGGCGCAGTTCACGCCGCCGGTCCTCGGGACGCTGCTCGCTTTTCTCGCGACCCGCCAGATTTTCACAGGAGCTGGAAGGGTGGGGCAGGCGAACCCGCTCGCGTTCGATTTTCAACTCCCGCAGCCGGAGGCCCACGTCGATTTCCAGCTCAGCCAACGCGCCGACCACATCGTCAACGACATCTACCAGTGGGTCCAGTTCAACCGCGCCATCATCAACGCGCGCGACGAGCCGCTCGCCGATTACCGGAAATATCGCCGGCTCCATTTGCTCATCGGCGATTCCAACCTGAGCCCGTTTGCGACCGCGCTGAAAATCGGGACGACCGCCTGTGTGCTGTCGTTGCTCGAAGACGCCCGCTTGCCGAAAAATTTCATTCTGGCCGATGCGGTCCAAAGCACGCGCGACGTTTCCCGCGACGCGACCGGTGCGTGGATCGTGCGCCTCGAAAACGGCAAAACCATCGGCGCGCTCGATATTCAATGGCAATTCCACGAGCTGGCGCGCGTGCATCTCGGCGGGATCGACGAAGAAACCGACTGGTTGCTCGAGAGCTGGAGCTTCACCCTGGAAGCGCTGAGCAACAAACCGGAAGCGCTCATCGGCGGCGTCGACTGGATCACGAAAAAGTGGTTGCTGGAGACCTTCATGGAATCCGAAGGCATCGGCTGGGACGATCCGTGGCTCCAAAGCCTGGACTTGGAATATCACAACATCGATCCCAGAAAGGGATTGTTCTTCGGAGTAAATCCGGCCAAGCGAATCGGCGAATGGAACAACAGCGTCCGGCATCCGGCCGCCAGTTTCCACCCGCCTGGAAATACCCGGGCCTGCGGCCGCGCCCAAGCCGTCGCCTGGTTCCAGAAAAGCGATCAACCGTACGTGATCAACTGGGACTCGATCGCCTGCGACAACCGCGATTTTCTGGTGATGGGGAATCCGTTTCAGGTGTACTCCGACGAAGTCGCGAAGTTCCTTTCTCAACCCCGCGCTTCACGGCAACCGAAGATGGAAGATTGAGGATAGCGGATTGGAGCCGGCACGCCCTCGTGCCGGGGTGAGAAAGCATGGCAGCTATTTCCCAACGGCCTGAGGGCAGGCCGTCTCCATGGATGGGCGCTTCGCGCTACTCGAGCCTCTGCAAAGACGGCAGCCCGTAATTCTGCTTCAACGCTTCCGCTTCCGCCTCGACCTGTTTCGCGTCGAGCGCGATCTGCTTCGGATCTTCCTCGGTTTCGATGGTGATGAAGCCGTCGACCGGATGTTTCACGGCCTCAGCTAAATCGGCGAGCGATTTCACTTCCCTGCCGTTCACTTTGCGGACGGAAAGGTAAGCGACGTCGTCATAACCGATCGTCGTGTTCGCCGGCAGCACCTGGGTTAACACCACCACGCGCCGGTTGCCGTCCGGATAAAGTTCGGATTGGAACCGGTCCTTGTAGACCATTCGCTGGGGCGCGTCCTTCATCCAGTTCGCGCCCCACTCGCGAAGGTATTGGCGGGAAAGCTCTTCGAAGATCAATCCGCCCAGAACGCAATAGAGCGGCGCGCGATCGAGGCTGTAAGGCGGAATGACGTAATCATTCGCGTTGCGATGCTCGAGCTTGAGGTCGAGCTGCATCGGTTTCCCCGCGCGCTGGAGATGCACCGGCAGGGTGTCACCCGCAAAGGCCTTGGCCGTGATCAGGTTCGTGAACTCAATCTTGCCGTAGAGCGGGTCGACATAGTTTCCGTTTTGATCGATCTCGCTGTTGCCTATTCCGAGCACGATGTCGCCCACCTGCAACCCCGCTTTCGCGGCCGGCGAATTCGGATCGACGCTCGTCACATACACGCCCGCGGGTTTGCCGATTTGCTCCGCGAACTTCCGCAGCTGCGGATCGCGGGTCGGGAAAAATCCGAAACCGGCCGAGGGAAAACCCTGGTAAGGCTGCTTCTCCGCGTCCTTCAGAAAGTGCGCGATGATCGGCGCCGGGATCGCATCGACTACCTGGGTCCGTTGATCGAACCGCAGGAGCAACGCGGCGAGCTTGTTGTTTTTCACGAGCGGCACCGTGTAGCTGTTGTCGCGGTACTGGAGCGAGATGCTCACGCGATACGTCAGGAACTGGCCGAGGTCCGCGGGATAACGCGTCATTTGAATCGTCGTGACCAGCCCTTCGGTCAGGACGAGCGCGCCGGTGGATTCGAGCTGGAGGGCGGCGAGCCGATCGCCGACGACCGTATCGAGCGCAAGCTGCAACGGTGTCAGGCCGTCGAGAAATTTTTTGTCCGCCGGTTCGAGTAACGCCAGGTTCGATTCGTAATCGACCACGACGACATTGGCCGCTGTCTTGTCTCCCGATTCCGCGCGCTCCAGCTCGACATAGTTCTGGTTGGCAACCAAATCCGCCGTCACGAGGACTCGGCCACCTGACAGCACCGCGCCCAAGGCGCGCTTCGAGAACGGCGCCTTTTTCTGCCACGGCCTGACGAAATCGTAGGGCTGTCCCGTCACGTTCACTCGCACGAGCGAAAGCTCTTTCGGCTTCACGACGGTCTCCGGGCCTTTCGTAGCAGCGAGCGCGGTCATCGGTAAAGCGATCGCCGCCAGCAGAGCAATATGGCAACGGAACGTCCTCATCAGCTTTTCGTTTGGTCCGCCGGCGTCGGCTTGCTCGGCTGTTCCTCGAGATTCTGGTCCACGAGCACGTTGTAACGGCTTTTGATCCGTTCCCGAGCCGATTCCACTTCCTTCGGATCGAGCACGAGTGGCGGCCCATCGCCAATCAGGCGAAGAACAAAGCGGTCGGTCTTTTCCGCGAACGCGGCCGCAAGATCGTTCAGCTTTCGGATCTTCTTCCCGTTCACTTCGTCGACGATGCCGCCACGATACGACGACAGATAGGTATTCGTCGGATCGGGCAAAATGTTCGTCAGAATGATGATTTCGGGATGCTCGAGATAAATTTGCTCGAGCACAAAATAATCGAAGTAATGCCGGATGCGCACGTCCGTCGGCTGATAGGCGTCGATGAGGTCGAGCGTGAGCGGTTGAAAGACGAGGCCGCCGTACACGATGTAGCGCGGCTTTACATCGTAACCGTGCGCCAGATAAAGATACGGCCAGACCGAGCCCAGCTCGATCGTCACCGTCATCGGCTTTTTGTCGCGCCAAATATCGAGCTTCACTTTGTCACCTTTGAATTTTCGCTCGACCACTTCCGGCATGTCGACGCGCGTTCCTTCGAGCTCCACTGTCCCATCGCTCGCGATCGGGTGATCGTCGATCGCCAACAACACATCGCCCGCCTGAAGACTGTTCGCCGCGGGGCCGGCGGCAATCACGGTTCCCACGAGCACACCGCGATCGTCGTCTTTTAACCCGAGGAAATGTCGCTGGGCCGGGTTCTGCAGTTTGATCGGCGTGACTCCGAGATCGACGTAACGATCGTAGTGCCCGTCTTCGACATCCTTCAGAAAACGCCGCACGACCGGCGTCGGGATCATGTAGGCCACGCCCTGCGCCACGTCGCCGCTGTAGCCTTGGAAGGCAACGCCGACGACTTTCCCGTCCTGCATCACCGGCCCGCCGCTGTTCCCCGGATTAATCTGGGCGCTGATCTGGACCGTCAGATGCGAATCGATCGACGAATGGGTGTAGAGATTGAAATCGATCCGGGAAACGATGCCCGTCGTTACCGACATGCGTTCGCCGCCCAGCGGATATCCGTAGGCCGATACGGTCGTTTCCAGACTGGGAATTCCGCCCAACGTGAGCGGCACCATGTTCTTGAAAAAATCCGTCGACGCGACTTTCAACAGCGCCAGGTCGCAATCGTGGGCCACGAACAAGACCGTCGCTGGATATTTGTTCGGGTCGCCGTCGCGCTCGACCGTGAGGTAGCGGCTGTTGCTCACCACATGCGCGTTCGTCATGATCCGGTTCCCGTCGATCACGAACCCCGCGCCGATCCCGCGCTGCACGCCGCCTGAATTCCACGGCGCGCGATAATCCGGTTCCACTTCCGTCGCGGTAATACGGACCAAACTTTTTTGGATCGGGCCATTCGGCCGCGCCGGCGGCGCCACGATGACGGCGGGCGGCGGAGCGATCGGGGAAGGCGTGGGCGTCTGGTCGCCCGGTGGTTCCGGCGGACTTTTCTGTTGCGCCCGCGCGTCCATCGCAAGCAGCAACGCGATTGAGAAAATTGCCCAGCACCTCATCACAAAGTCGCAAAGATGAAACAGAAGATTCGGAAAGCAAGGTTGAGTGGTTGAGAAGTTGAGAAGTTGAGAGGACGGAGCAGTCGCAGCAAATCCTCTCAACCCCTCAACTTCTCAACCTCTCAACGTGGTCGTCAGACCACATGCACCGGCGCCTGCCGGCAATCGCGCTCGCAATTGCCGCATTCGATCTGCGTCGTCGCGTGCCCGATCCCAAACCGATCGCGAAGCACGTCACCTACATCATGCAGGAACAAATCGTTCCGCGGCGCTTCCGCCATCACGAGATGGACCGTGAGCGCCACCTCCGTCGTGCTCATCGCCCAGATATGCAGATCGTGCACGGCCGTCACCCCCGCGAGATTTGTCAGATACTCTTCCACCGCGTGCGGATCGATCCCGGCCGGCACCGCGTCCATCGACAAGTTGATCGATTCCCGTAGCAATCCCCACGTTCCCCACACGATCACCGCGCCGATCGCCAGGCTCACCGCCGGATCGAGCCAATTCCAGCCCGTCAGCCGGATCGCGAACGCGGCGATCACCACACCCACCGACACTGCCGCGTCACCCGTCATGTGTAGAAACGTGCCCTTCAAGTTAAGATCGCGTTTCCGTCCCGACAGGAAGAGCAGCGCCGAGATCGTATTGATCACAATCCCGATCGCCGCCACCGCCATCACGGTTCCGCCCGCCACTTCCGGCGGGGCGCCTAGTCTTCGAATCGCTTCCACCGTGATCCCTCCCACCACCACGAGCAGAATCACCGCGTTGATCAGCGCCGCCAGAATCGACGATCGCCGCCAGCCATACGTCCTCCGCTTGGTCGGTGCCGCTCTCGTCAGATGCATCGCGCCCCAGGCGAGCAAAAGACAAAAGACATCGCTCAGGTTATGTCCCGCGTCCGAGATCAGCGCCAGCGAATGCGCCGCCAGCCCATACAACACTTCCACCACCACGAACCCGAGATTCAAAACCACGCCGATCGCAAACGCCGCATTGTTGCTCGGCGGTTCGCAGGAATATCCGGAATGATCGTAGTCGTGCGTCATCGCTCCGCTAAGCTATGAGCTTCATCATCTCCAGCAAGGAGCGGATGAGATCATACACGGTACCAGAGGGGCCGGTTGGTTAGTCTGATTCACTCACGTCGCGCTCGCACGCGACGCGAAAACCGACATCGTTGCAGGAGAAGTTTGGCGCATTCGAGCCACGCGCCGTCGCGCGCAAATTTGTGAACCTGGATTTCCAACTGCCACCGCGATAGACGCGCCTGCTGCCGGAGGCGACCCCGCGCGGATTCCGTTTCGGCGCGCCTGGCAAGGGCTGGTAGAAGTCCAGGCACCATTCCCAAACGTTGCCCGCCATGTCTTCCAGGCCAAAGAAGCTCGCTCCCTGCGGGAAGGCTCCTACCGGCGACGTCTCCGCATAGCCATCGTCGACTTGTGAGTCGCGCCACTGGAAAGTAGTCCGCGCGTCCGCGAAGTTGGCGAAACCTCCACGCCGGTCGTGATTCCCCCACGGGTACTTCCGGCAGTCGATTCCGCGCGCGGCAAATTCCCATTCGGCTTCTGTCGGCAGCCGGTAGTTCTTGCCATCCTTCTCGCCGAGCCACTGGCAATACCTGATCGCGTCGAGGCTGGTCACATACACAACGGGATGATCGTCGCCCGCTCCTTTAATCCGCTTTGGTCGGTGACTGGGGTCAAATCGCTCATACTCGACGTTCCTTACCGGATGGCGCGACAGGTAGAACTCGCTCAGCGTAACCGGAGTCAGCGGCTGTTCGTCCGGCCCGGCATCGGGCGCATCGCTGCCCATCACGAACTCGCCCCCGGGGATCAGCACCATCTGTGCACCGTTCCGATTGATGAAGCCCGCCGGAGACTGGCTCGGCACAATTTTGCCCACGATCGCCGGAAAACGTTGCGTAGGTGAAGGCTGCGGCGCGGCCGGAATCGCCGCGACCACTCGCGGCTGAATGGGGACCTTTGCAGTGACTGCCGGTGATTTGGCCAGATCGCTCTCCTCCCGGTCGAGGTAGTCTTCCAAAAGCCGTTCCGCCCGCTCGAGATGGATGCCGAGGTTCTCCGCGATCGTCACAAAGATCTGCCGCACGAGCGGGGTGGCGTCTCCCAAATGCAAATTGCTCAGTCCCAGGACACGAAGGAATTCCTTCTCCGCTTCCGGAGGGGCGGGCGGAGGAAGCGCGGCGCGCTTCGCCTTGTTTTGCCGCAATTCTTCTTCAATGCAGACGCGGGTCTGCTCTTTCGAGAGTCCATTGCGCTGCCCGAACGCTGACAGATTCGCCTCGGCTTCGGCCGTCAAAACTTTACCGGCAATCGACACGGCCACGTACATGGAGAATTCCTCCAGCGCTTCCTGTTCGGCTTGCGCCGCCAGCTCCGCGTCGATTTGACAACGCCGCTCCGGATCGAGCAGTTGCATCCGGGCTTGGACGAGATAGCCCGAGGCTTCATCGAGGCCGCGCCCCAGCAACTGCGCCAGGGGATTGCTCGGCTGATTCTTTAGCCGGAGCTTCTTTTGCCACCACTGCAAGAGAGCCGCGCAATGTTGCTGGATCTCGTCGTCGCCCGGCGCGGACTTTGGATCGAGGCAGAGCCGCTCGTAAAGATTGTCCGTCTTGTACTTGCTCCAGCCATCCCATTTCAAGGGATCGTCCGGGAAGTCGAGAGAAGGTTTCGTTTTGAGATCGAGCATTGGGGCGACGAGGAATTATCGTCGCCTCTTGCCGCAAATCCTGTGCCGCCCCAGCGCGGACTTCGGAGCTTGGAAGTCTCCTTGCCGCTGCCGTTCAAAAGCGATTAGAATCAATCTCGGTCAGCGTGACACGCCGTTTCGCCACCGGTTCAGCCGGGACAATCCGGAGCGACAACGTATCGAGTGCGGAGGAATTAGGGCTAACCGCGACGTTGTATTCACTGATGTGCTCGACACTCAGTACCTTATCGTTCCCATCCAGGCTCTCGATCTGAAAGTTCGGCCGTTTCCAGGTCTTATCGCTTCGATTCCCAATGCGCGCTGTCAGGAGCCGCGCCTTTCCGTTCGCCGCGGGATTCTCATCGACGATGCTCACGATCAGTTTGTCCTTGTAATCGACGAAACGTGGAGAGTCGTTCACGCGGCCTGTAGTCCAGAACAGAAAGACCAGGAATGGCAGCCAGAGCCAACCTACCATCCGCGGATTCCGATACCAATGTTGGTATGCCTGACATCTCGGGCACTTCGTTGCGGCTTGTTCGATCTGCTCTTTGCAAGCCTTACAGGGTTGGGTCATGGGTCGTGTTTTTTTTGAGCGTACGCTCGATCCAATCCTAAGATCGGGGGGCACTGAACAGACGCTGGAAATCTGAGCAGCGAAATTCCTGGATTAAAAATCAGAGCGCGAAATCTGATGGGGGAATCATCGGCCCCGTCGAAGCAAAGCGCGAGTGAGCGCGATGTGGCCGATCAACGCGCCACCGATGCAGACCGGGATGATCAACGCATAAGGGACGTGATAAATCAGCTCGAGCTTTGGGGTAACTGGCCAGCCGAGGGACACAGGAGACGACAAGATCGCGACTCGCATGACGTTGGCCAGCAACACGAGGCCGGCTCCGTTCGCGATCCACGGGACGATTATCGATCGCCGGCAAAAAGGCGCCGCGGCTAACGCCAGCACTCCCGAAATAATATCCCAGTTACGTCCCGACCACGTCATCGTCGCGGGAATAACGCCCTGCGCGACCCACGAATGAAGCACCAACTCCAGCGGAAGCCGGAACCCTTGGAACGCGACCAGCGCCGCCAAAGGAAGATCACTCAGCCAGCGGCCGATCGGTGAAAGGCCGATGCCCAGACTGACTGCATTCATTACCGCGGCAAACAACAGGACGCGCCGTTGATCTTCCTCAAGCCAGCCGCTCCCGACCACGAGAAGGATCGCCGTCAGCCAAAGAATCGTCCCGATCGCCACCGGCAGCGCCCGCCGCCGCGGACTCACCGATTCACGACGAGCGCTCGCCCACACTCCCCAGACAAACGCAGCCACCACTGCCGCGCAGATAGCTAGGAAAACTAATAACGATGCCAGCGACGCCCCCTGAAACATGGACTCAAAATAATTAGCAGATTCAAGGAGGGGCGCTTTCCAAATCGCCCGCTAACCAAACGGCGGTTTATAAACCGCCGCTCCTTGAAGTCCTATCGTCGCTTCTCGACCGGAATAATGTCCGTCGGAACCGACGGATACATTTTGCTAATCCGTTTCAGGTCAGCCGGACTCGGATTGAAAGCGCCATCTCCGTTATCATCCATCGGAGGCAGCTTCATCACTTCCCATCGTCCTGCCTCCGAGTGCAGCAGGAACCCGCTGTTTTCCGGAAACCCTTCTGTTGCGATAGACGAACGCGGATCGGCATACACCCAGACCCAGCTATTGTGCGCTTTCAAGTAACGCACGTGAAACGAAATCCTGCCTCGGTAGCGTTTGCCTTCGCTGGCTTGCCAATGTCGGCGGAGACCATCCAGGATCGCTTCACGTTCTGCGCTGCCTTCAGCCGGCGCGTGTAACTTGTCCGCGACAGCCTCCGCTTGCTTGGTTGGCGATGCCAGAACGGTCGTCGGAGCCAGGGCTACGGCGCCCAAGCACACGCACCCGAAGAGCATCAAATATCTCGTGGTCATGTTCAGTTTTTCTCCTTCCTACTTTCTACTTTTCCCCGACTATGGACGATCATTGTACCAGTACCTCTGAATAAATTCGTCGGTCGACTTAGGATTCCTTATTCGCCCGAAGGCCATCCGGGCGAAGTCGCGAAAATAGTGCCAGTCGCCGTGACGATCGAACTTCCTGGTTGACGCTACCGCCTTCATCGAGCGGAGCCGGGTCAGTCGTTGCCGGCGCGAGCGGCCCAGTCGCTTTAGGGCCCACAGAAAAGCCACATCTTCTGCGACCAACAAACGCTCGTTGTAGCCGCCGATCTCTATGAAATCGCTCCGCCGGCAGAAGACGACGCCCGCATCCATTCCCGTCACCAGCACGAGCGGGATAATTGCCAGATAGGTCGCGACCAGCGCCAGCGACCAGCGTTCCAAGGTCACGCCCGTAGCGCCGCCGACGATTCGATTGTCCGCCAATGTGCGCTCAATGCCATTGAAGGTTTCCGGATGAATTTGCGTGTCCGCGTCCACGAATGCGAGGATCGCACTCTGCGCGCCGGCCGCACCTCCATTGCGAGCGGCGGCAATCGCCCGCTTCACCACAGGCACCACCCGGCAGCCCCGAGCCGCCGCGATCTCAGCCGTGCGATCCGTGGAAGCATTGTCCGCCACGATTACGTCAATTGCGCTCGCACCGAAAGAATAGCGCGCCCGCGCAACATCAACGGTATCGAGCAACCGGGGCAGCAACGCTTCTTCGTTGTGAGCCGGGATGACAAGTGTTTGTCGGATTTCTGTCTGCATCGCCTGGTTACGCGCGTTGCAGCATTCTTACACTAGTTGCCGGCAGACTGCTTTGCGTATTCGGTTAGCACTTCTGTTCGCTGGTTGATTAACTTGAGCTGCGCGTTCGCAAAATCCACCCGCATCCCGCTGTCCCCGACCGCGCCGCCCACGCGCGCCATCAACATCGCTTCATCGTCACGCCACTTGATCCAGGAGCGTTCCGCTTCCTTCAAAGCCTTCTGCCCGTCCGCATCCAATTTGCTCATCAGGCGTTTATAGACAGCATCCAGTTTTGTGTTGGCCTGGTCCACTGCGGCGTTTCCTCCGTCCCCGGTGGCTTGAAGTCAGGATCTTTGCCCTGGGATTCAAAAGGCACGGCCATAATCACAAGAGCGAGAGAAGCGGCAAACAGCGTTGGTATTTTCATTTTTCTTGGCCTGAGTTTGTTGGCTTCGAGGGTGCGGTAGCAAGGCTTAACGGACGAAAACACGTCCGGCTATTTTCGAACGGTAAATTGAAGTTTTCGAGCCCGTTGCCGCTTGTCGTCGGGTCTTCCGGGCTCCCCAAAAACATGCCCGACGTTGTCGACGCTCTTTCCGGGCTCTCCGAAGAGGTGCCCGACAACGCCGGAGGGTCTTCACGGCTCCCCGGAAACATGCCCGGAGACGTCGGCCATCTTCCAGCGCTCCCCGAAAGCATGCCCGACAACGCCGGCCGTCTTTCCGGGCTCCCCGGAAACACGCCCGCGAACGTCGACACTCTTTTCGGGCTCCCGAGAAAGATGCCCGACGACGTCTACCGCTACGTCCGGCTCCAAGAAGACGTCCCCGACAAGCCCGGCGTTTTTTTCCCGCTCCCCGGAAAGACGCCCGACAACGTCAATTGCTTTTCCGCGGAGTGGAAAATAGGCGGATTAGAGATCGGGCGCTGCTAGGTTCTACTTCAGCCTGACCCCTTTCGTCCCCCTCCCTTTTCTGCCCTCTAATGTGGCGGGCTTCATAGATCGATATCATCCGCCTCTGGAGCATCAGGTAAACCCACAGCCATGCGATTGATGACATCGATACAGATACCAATAAGATCCTGAGTTTCCGTCAGGGTGTATACGGACTCGGGATGCGAGGTCGGGTTGCGAAACGAATCTTTTACGTATTTCAATCGTTCCAACAGCTTATCATCCGGCTTCCTTTTTTTCCGAAGAGCCTCGAGCATGTTGCCCCACATCGGCGTTTCAAGGCGGACACGTTTGACCGCCGTAAAGTAGTACGCTTTCAAGACCGCCTCGCAGGCTCTCAATATATGAAAAGCAGATGCAGTAGGCTGGTCGAATGCAAGACATTGAAATGCAGACGCGACATCTTGCTTGGCGATGTGCGGAAGGCGAGAGAACGTCCCGCTACTGAACATTATCGAAGGGTTACTCAACAGGCCCTCAAGGTTGAAACGACTTTGGTCAAGCAGGTAAAGACGCTTCGTACTTGCCTCTGCGACGACCATCAATTCCAAAACATTGATAATCTCGCTGAATTGGGCCTCTTCTGCTGCGGTAATCTTTCGCGACTTATCCTTTTCCTTACCAAGTTCCGTGCTGAGCTCCTGTAGTTTGTTTGTACCCGCCAAGCTCACGCTAAAGTCCGTTTTCTTGAGGCCGTCGACCAGTTTCTTCACTTCACCCATCACTTGGACAATGCTGTAGTGCTGGCATCTCCGCAGCAGACGGATAAGAAGCCCGATGTGGATGAATTGATACGGCCCAATCGTCTTCATCGAAGAACCATAGCACCAACTAAATTCCGGCACGCTCCAAAAGCGAGCGGAGAACTTCTTCGGCTTCGAAGAATTGGCGGGCGATTTCGGGAGACACAAAGCAGGAGGACAGGATTTACAGGATTAACGGGATGGAAGAGTCCCGGATTCCGACCGAATCCTCCGAATCCTATTAATCCTGTCTAAGATTCTGGTCACCCGGGCTGGTCGCGGTATTGTTCACTTTGTTTTCGAAAACGCGGCCATCAGCAAGATGGCGGACGCGACAACGACCAAAGCGGTTCCGAGCATGAAGAGCGGCGCGTCGTAGCGCACTCCCATAAGCGCAAGCAGCGTCACGGGTAGCGTCGCGACCGTGAGAGCAGTTGCCCGCACGATGACTTGCGCCCACGCGTGGCTCGCCGCCGCAGCAGGCGCCGCGTAAAACGTTAGGTAGCCAAGAGGAAACAGGAGCAGGCCAACCAGGATATGATTCAGGAGCATGGGTGGCACGAGTTCGTCGGCTGTCCCCGTTGAAGTCGAATGTCGGATGAGCGCGGCAATATGCGGCGTTGCTACCAGATGCACGATGCCGAGCAGAATAAGCAGGACTCCGCTGCCCCTGAGTAACCGAACGCGAGTGGATGCCGACATGTTCAGACTTCGCAGCGTAACACATTACGCCGCAAGAATGAGAGACAGGATTTACAGGGTTAACTGGATGGAAAATTCTTGGTCCGCTCCGCGTGCATCGTAAGCGGCTTACGATGCGGCTTATTGTGATCGCATGCTGTAGAGATGGGAGGTGATCACCGTTCCCGGCTACACGCCAGCCGGCTCGCGCATGGGACGCGTGGCGGGAGCAGGTAATTCGGCGCTGGTCGCAGCCAATTGCTCAATCTCTTCGCGCACCAGCTCGCGCAACCGCGCATAGGTTTCTTCTTCTCCCTGGCCTTCACATACACCACCCCAGGGAAAAAGATCGGGGCAATAACCGATGTAACGAGTGTCTTCCTCGCTCCAACGCACAAATTTCAAATATCGGTCTTCGGCTTTCATTGCGTCGCTTGGCGGATGGCGTTGCTGACTTGTTTCTCCTGGTAATGCTAAGCGTCTTCTCCATCCTGAGCCAGCCGGAACATAGGCTTTAGGCCTGTGTGCCAATGGACATTCTGTCGGTTGCGCTTTCAGCGGAGTTGAACTCCGCTGGGCGCACAGACTGAAAGTCTATGTTCCTCTCCACGGACTCGGGCATGGCTAGATGCTTTAGATTCCGGCGCGCTCCAAAAGGGAGCGGAGGACTTTTTCGGCTTCGAAGAATTGGCGGGCGATTTCGGAAGAGAATTAGACAGGATTTACAGGATTAACTGGATGGAAGAATTCCTTGTCCCCACCAATCCCATAAAATCCTGTTAATCCTGTCTTGAACTTCTTCAAATCCCGGCGCGCTCCAGAAGAGAATGCAACACCTTTTCCGCTTCGAAGAAATTGCGCGCGATTTCCTGCGCCGCTAATGAGTGGCGGGTGTAGTCGGCGTTGATCTCTTTTACGGCGTCGGCGATTTCGCCTAACGAACGGAAGGCGATGAGGCCGTGACTATGGGCGCCAAAGATTTTGCTGAAGCCGGTTTCCTGGATGATGACGGGGCGGCCGGCGGCGAGGTAGCAGCCGCTGCGGTCGCTGAACCAGCCGGTGTTCAGCCTTACGTACTGGTCCTTGGCAACGGTGAATTCGCCTTTCGAGCGGCGGATGTAATCGCGGTAGAGGCGATAGTCGGCGCTGAGATCGTGCGGGGCGCGGAAGCGCCAGCCGTTGCGGAGGAATCTCTCACGCGTCTTGTCGTCCTTGATGTCGGTGGCGAGCTCGAACATTTCGCCGGCGCGTTTGGGCGCGGCGATGAACCGGAGAAATTCGCGCGACTTGCTCCACAAATATTTTTGGCCGCGCCATTCGATGTCTTTCAAGCCACTCGTAGACCAGTTCGCGACGGAGGTGAACACGGCGGCGGGACTGGGCCGGCGCACGGTTTTCCAGAGATCGGTGACGATGGGCTGGCGGGTGGGAAGCCACTTCAACTTGTGGGTGGGGACGGGGAAGGCAGCGGTGCCGACGTTCTCGCCGAAGGTGAAGAGGGCGTGATGGCGTTTCAGATATTTGATCGTCGATTTGTTTTCCTGGTCGACTTTGATCTGTTCGACGCCGGGATCGCTCTCGATGTAGAGGATACGGTCGCTGGCGAGCAGGTCCGGATTGAATTCCTGGGTGCCGCAGACGTTGAGGATGGCGTCGGCTTCGCGATAAAGCTGGCGGATGCGAGTGAGGGGAAGGCCGGCGGTGGGATTGCCTGGCAAGTAGCGGGCGCAAAAGCTCCAGCGGCGCGCGAAGCCGAACTCGGCGCCGAGATGGCCGAGGATGCGGGCGGCGTAATCGAACTCGTTGTTTACCTCGAAGGTGTCAGGGTTATAGGGAAGGCGGGCGGAGTCTTCGATGTAGAAGACGTCGTGCCCGAGGCGTTGCAGGCCGACAATGTAATGAAGGTGCTGCCAGATGACGCCGGCGATGGGACAGCCGCCCATGAAGCCCATGACGATTAAGCGCTTTCGTTTCATCCAACTTCGCCACGGCTTACGGCGGACAAGTTCCGCCTAACGACTGGTAGGTGAAGCCTAAGGTCATTCGTCGAGCTTCTTAGTTACGACCGCTGGATTTCCGGCGACGACGACATTTGCTGGCACGCTCTTCGTAACGACAGCCCCGGCGGCGACGACGGAATTTTCGCCGATGGTGACGCCTTTGAGGATGATGGCGTTCATGCCGATCCAGACGTTATCGGAGATGATGACGGGCACGGTGCGCAGTTTCGGTCGAGGCGGGCGATCCTTGAAGAAGGGAGCGAGGGCGTGCGCGTCGATGATGCGTTGGGCGGGGGCGAGCGGGTGGAAATCGGAATCAGCGATGCCGACGTTCCAGGAGATGAGACAATGGGAGCCGATCTCGATCCGTTCCTCGGCCATGACGAGGGCGCCGTTCATGAGGGTGAAATCGCCGACGGTGCAAGTGCCGTTAACGCCGATCGCGAAGGAACAACCGGCGTAACAGGAGACATGATCGCCGAGGACGACCGCGCGCGTTGCTTTGCTCTTGAGGTGCCGAAAGATCTGCGCACTCTCGCAATAAAAGCCTTCGCCGAAGATAACGTTGGGCGGGATCGGGTCCTTCCACCAATCTCCTTCGATCCGTCGCTCGCTGTTAACGTTGCTCATGCGGGATAATTGCCGGAGGCGTAAAGTTTCGCGTAAACGCCGCCTTTAGCCACAAGCTCGGCGCCGGTTCCTTGCTCAACGATTCCTCCGTTCTCGAGCACGACAATGCGATCGACGCGATGAATCGTCGCGAGCCGATGCGTGACGATAAGAGTGGTGCGGCCGTGCATCAGATCCTTGATCGTTTCCATGATGGCAGCTTCGGTGGTAGGATCGAGCGCGGACGTTGGCTCGTCCAGAAGCAGGATCGGCGCGTCTTTCAAGAATGCGCGTGCAATTCCGATGCGCTGCCGCTGACCGACACTAAGATGCCCGCCACGTTCGCCGATCGGGCTGTCATATCCGGCGGGCAAACGACTGATAAACTCGTGGGCCTGGGCCCGACGGGCGGCTTCGCGAATTTCGTCGTCCGTCGCGTCGGATCGGCCGTAGGCGATGTTCTCGCGGATGGTGGTGGAAAACAAGAGCGTGTCCTGCAGAACAATCCCGATTTTCGAGCGTAACGATCTCTTGGTAATAGCGCGCACATCGCGACCGTCGAGCGTGACGGCGCCCGAGTTCGGATCGTAGAAACGCGGGACCAGACTCAAGAGTGTGCTCTTGCCCGCGCCCGTTCCGCCAACGAGCGCGACGATTTGATTTGGTGAGATCGAGAGATTGATGTCCTGAAGAACAGGCTGCGAGCCGTAGCTGAAGTTAACGTCTTGGAAGCCAATCCCGCCGGCGGTTTCAGTGATCTCCTGAGCGTCCGGCGCATCGACGACGTCATCCGCGCGATCCAGGACTTCGAAGCAACGCCGCGCGCCCGCCGTCGCGCCCTCCATCGCCCAGGCTGTGTAGGTGAGCGATTCGAGTGGCTGATAGAGCATGAGCAGGTAAGCGCTGAAGACCAGCAACGATCCGAGCGTGAGCGTGCCGGCGAGAACGTGCAGCGTGCCCAGGTAATACATCGCGGCTGTTCCCATCACCATGAGCGTGCTGATAACGAGCGCGCTGTTCACGTTCGTGAGGGTGAGACGAAGGTTGGCGTGCAAACTTTGCTGCGCCTGCAAATGAAACTGGCGCACCTCCCATTCCTCGCGCCCGAAGGCGTGGACCATTCGCACGGAGCTCAAACCTTCCTGCGCCTGGGCCAGCAACGCGCTTTCCTGTTCCTGAATCGAGGTCGATTCGCGCCGAATTCGATGCGCGAAAAAATAAATGGCGCCAACAATTAGCGGGACGATGGCGAGCGAGAGCAACGTCAATTGCCAATCGATCCGGACCATGATGCAAAACGTGCCGATCAGCGTGACGACCGAGCCGAAAATGTTGGTGAATCCTTTGTTGTAGATCGTCTGGATCGATTGCGAATCGTAAGCGACGCGGAAACTGGAATCGCTCGAGCGGCGGGCGTCGTGATATTTGAGTGAGAGCGATTGCAGGTAGGCGTAAAGGTCGGTGCGCAATTTCAGCAGTGCTTGCAGCCCAACTTTTACGAAAAGATAATTGCTCGCGAGATTGAGCAGGCCCCAAAGAAGCTGGATCACGACAAGGGCGAGGCAGAGCAGGGGAATGAGATGGACCGAACCGCCGAACCACATCTTGGGATTCGGCCGCAGGATGTCGTCGACGATGATCTTGAACGGCCAGGGCTTGAGCAGACTTAGGCCGATTGCCGCGAGCGAAAGAACGAGACCGAGCGCGGTCTGCACCGAAAACGGCCGGTAATAGGCGAGGACGCGGCGATAGATCGACATACGGGAATTTAAGATTGCAGATTGCCGATTTCAGATTGAACTAACGCGACACGACCGTGGCACTACGCTAAATCTGAAATCGGCAATCTGAAATCTGAATTCTGCCATGCATCATCTTCTTGAAATTTGGTTCGGCTGGGTCCAGGACTGGGGTTACCTCGGCATCATCGTGCTGATGGCGATGGAAAGCTCCATCTTTCCGGTGCCGAGTGAGCTGGTCATTCCGCCGGCGGCTTTTCTCGCGGCTGAGGGAAGACTGAATGTCTATGGCGTTGTCGCGGCGGGAACATTTGGCTCATGGCTGGGCGCGGCGGCGAGTTATTGGGTGGCGCTTTGGCTCGGCCGGGTGGTGATCGCGCGCTGGGGCCGCTATTTTTTCATCAACGAAGCGAAACTGGAGCGAGCTGAGCGCTGGCTGCATCGCTACGAGCTGGGCGGGATCTTTTTCGCGCGGCTGCTGCCGGTCATCCGCCACCTCATCTCGTTCCCGGCGGGATTGATCCGGATGAATTTCGCGAAGTTCAGCCTGATGACGATCATCGGAGCCGCCATCTGGTGCTCGGTGCTGGCGTGGTTTGGGCAGACGGTCATCACCCGGGAAATGGTGGAATCCAAAAACGTCGGCGCGCTCGTAACGGCGGTGAAGCAGAGCCAGAACTTCCATTACATCCTGATCGCGATCGTGGTGCTGACGCTTCTTTACTTCGTTGTAATGCGGTTGACAGCCCGGCCTCAGAACTCGTTGCGCTGATACGTTCTGACCAGAAATCTGACACTTGTGTCAGTGATTTTGCGATCGTGGGCGGGCCTTGCCCGAGCAAGTGAACAAATTTGCAGGGAAACGGTCTCACCTAGCGCGTTGGCACCCGATTTGCTGAAAAAGAGGGTGCAACCTCTATGAAAAAGACCAATCAAATCCTCAAGCCGCGCACACTTTCACTCGGTGACCTCATCCTGGCGGTGAGTTCCTGCACCAAGAACACCAAGGAAACCGTCGCGGCCGTGGCCGATCTCCTGGGCAGCGGCCAGGTGCGCGTGGAAAACAACGGCCGGTTCACCCGCGCCCGCGTTTGCTAGGCGCCATTTCCCAAAAGCTTTTCGAAGCGCCGCTTCGCGATTGACCCGCGACGCGGCGCTTTTTGCGTACAAAACGCTTTCCGTTTCGCTTCGCGCTTTTATCTTCGCCGCGTGATCGATCGTTATTCCCGGCCACAGATCCGCCAGCTTTGGTCGGACGAGCGCAAGTTCCAGATCTGGCTGGAGATCGAGACCCTGGCTTGCGAGGCGATGGCCGAGCTGGGCCAGATCCCGAAAGAGGACGCGGCGGAAATCCGGAAGAAAGCGCGGTTCTCGATTCCCGAGATCGCGGAGATCGAGAAGCGGACGAACCACGACGTCATCGCGTTTCTCGAGAACGTCGCGGAATCGGTCGGCCCGGCGGCGCGGTGGATGCACCAAGGGCTGACGTCTTCCGATATTCTCGACACGACGTTGGCTGTTCAACTGACGGAAGCGTGCGGAATCCTGGCGGAGGATTTGAGCGCGTTGCGGGCGGTAATCGCGACGCAGGCACGCCGTTTCAAGACCACGCCAATGATCGGCCGCAGCCACGGCATTCACGCGGAACCGATCACGTTCGGTCTCAAGCTGGCGTTGATGTTCGACGAATTCGGACGAGCCGAAGAGCGGCTGGCGCAAACCAAAGAACGGGTTCGCGTCGGAAAATTGAGCGGCGCGGTCGGCACGCACGCGCACCTGGATCCGGCGATCGAACGCAAAGTTTGCGAGCGGCTCGGCTTGAAGCCGGCGAACATTTCGACGCAAATCATCCAGCGCGATCGGCACGCGGAATTTGGAACGACCCTGGCGTTGATCGCGTCCAGCATCGATCGGTGGGCGACCGAGTTCCGCCACTTGCAACGGACGGAGGTTCTCGAAGTGGAAGAGTTTTTCGCGGAAGGCCAAAAGGGCAGCTCGGCTATGCCGCATAAACGCAACCCGATTACCGGCGAGCGGCTGAGCGGCCTCGCGCGCGTGTTGCGCGGGAATGCGATCGTGGGCTTAGAGAATGTGGCGCTCTGGCACGAGCGGGACATCAGCCATTCCAGCGCCGAGCGGGTCGTCCTGCCAGACTCGTCCATCCTCCTCGATTACATGCTGACGAAACTGACCGAGCTCGTGGAAGGCCTGCAGGTTTATCCGGAGCGGATGCAGGAAAATCTCGAGCTGAGCAAAGGGCTCTATTTCAGTCAATCGATCCTGCTGGCGTTGACGCGGGCCGGCGCGGAACGGAAGAGCGCTTACGAAACGGTGCAGCGCGCGGCGATGAAGACTTGGAAAGGCTCGGATTCATTTGCACAGAACGCGAAACGCGAACCGGAGATCACGGCGCGGTTGTCGGAAGCTGAGATCGACGCGCTCTGCTCGCTGGACGTTCACCTGCGGCACGTGGACGCGACGTTTCGCGCCGTTGGCTTGGATTAGCCCGCCGCGGAATTCAAAACGAATTCGGCGATGCGCCGCGACGCATCCAGTCGCACCTGCACGGTCTCGAATTCCGTGCCCGCGGCCGGGCGCGCCTGGGGATCGAGCGTGACCCGCACGCGGCTGCCCGCCGGCTTCAGAATGAGCTGTTCCACTTCAAATCGGTCCGACAACTCCACGCCGGCCACCTTGAACATCGCCATTAATTGCATCGTCATCGGCGCCGATGCGCCGGCTGTCATCTGGATCGAAGCGTTTTGGTTTACGAGCGCGACGTCGTTGATCGCGAAGCCGTTTCTCGCTTCGATGCGTTTGGCCGGCTGTCGGGTCGGCACCACGCGCATGGTTTGGATGCGGCCGGATCCATCCAGCTCGACTGGCCCGATTTCGAAGCCCGCGAGAAGATTTTCCGCCGGCGCCGACGAATGAGTCAGCGACAAGGTTGAGGCTGTCGGCCGCGCCCGGATCGTCCCAATTTGGAAGCGGGGGGTGAACTGAACTGCGATTACTTCCATCCCCAGGCCGAGAACGACCGAGCTGCCATTTGAAGTAGCGAGCCGTGCCGGTGCGGATGACGGCGATCGAGGCTGGGAAATCACTGCCGTCGGCGCGAATAAAGGCGTTTCGGTAGGAATTGGCGGGGGCGCCACCGGTGACGGCGCTACAACAGCCGGCTGTTTTTCGATGATCTCCTTGGCCGCGCTGGCCCCATTTTTCTTTATCGGCCTTTTTCCGTTTCCGTGGCGCGGGCGAGCGCTTGGAGGCAATGGCCCCTTCGCCAGCGTCTCGCTTACCAGCGTAACGAGCGCGTCCGACATGAACGGCTTGGCAATCGTGGCGACGATGTTCGGATACTTCCGCGCCGCGGCGGTCATTTCGGAAACGTGACCCGACATCATCACGATCGGGATCCGCGCCGTCGTTTCGTTTTGCAACAGCCGCTCGCAGACCTGATCGCCGCGCAGATCGGGCAGGCTGTAATCGAGCAGCACGAGATCGGGAATCATTACCTCGGCGCGCCGGACGCCTTCGCTTCCGGTAAACGCCGTGACGATCTGAAGGTTTGGATCGGCCGTGGCCAACGCGTCCTCTACGAAGATCAACAGCATCTCGGTATCGTCGATGATGACGATTTTCTTGCCGCTCTTGACGTTCTTTTTCGGCGGCGGCTCGGGGAGAGCCGGTGAAACCAATGGCGCTGGCGTCACCTCCGCGATCGAGGCCGTCTTGCGCAACGCCTCCAGAAAAATTTGCGACCACGGTCCGTGGATCGTGCGAGGCGCGTCGATCACTCGCTCCCTTTCCCGGGCCCGCGGATTTTTCCAACGCATCATCTGGTGCAAGGCGCCCGGGCCGGTGAAATTTCCCGCGGCGGCATGAGTAATCTGGCCCTCCAGGAAATGGATTTCGCCGCCGCGCTCATCCGGCGAGCGGAGGTGCAGGACCGCCGTCGCCAGGTTCAGGCACTCCAAGGGAACGAGATCGCGCACATTGAGATCGCGCAGCGTTCCGCGGGAGTCACCCGAAACGGCGTTCGTCCACGGCCCGAGCAGGGCCTGGACTGCGGCCCCGAATTCCGCCAGCTCGAAAGGTTTCTCGATGAATTGAATCGCGTTCGGCCCGTAGCGTTCGGAATGAAGTTCGGATGGAACGCCGGACGCAATCGCGAGAAAACGCGCATTCGGATTAGCCACGGCGATCCGTTCGAGAAATTCGATCGCATTGGGCCGGGGCGGATCGAAATCGACGATCAGAAGTTGGGGGCTTATTTCGGCGATGCTCGCCTCTGCCTCCGCCAGGGACTCGACGGCGCGAACCCGATGGCGGGGCGCGAATTTTTTCAGCGCCGAAGTGATGGCGGCCGCGAGCGCATCGTATTCTTCGACGAGAAGAACGCTAGGCGCTGTCCCGGCATGAGATTCTTGGGAAGCAGGCACGGCGGTAGCGAGCGAAAAGGCCGAGGATAGAAGGAGCGCTGGGCATGTCAAAGCAAAGCAAGCGCAAGTTGCGTACCCCTGCGCCCGACTCGCCTGGTCCTGCTGCTACTCGAAACGCAGCGCTTCGATCGGGTCGAGCGCGGCGGCGCGGTAGGCAGGATAGAAACCGAAGCCGATACCGATCGCCGAACAAACCACCAGACCGGCGATGGCCCAGCCAAACGGGAAGATCAGATCGGCCTGGAGCCACATCGCGAGGAGATCGCCTCCAATCACACCCAGGATGATTCCCAGGATTCCCCCGGCTTCCGAAATGAAAACTGCCTCGGTCAGGAATTGCCGCAAAATATCGCGGCTGCGCGCTCCGATCGATTTGCGAATGCCGATCTCTTTCGTCCGTTCGGTCACGCTCACCAGCATAATGTTCATGATCCCGATGCCGGCCGCGATGAGCGCGATCAGGCTAATGACGAACGCGCCGATCCGGACAATGTCAGCGATGGAAGTGAAGGCGCTTTTGAGGGAGTCGTTCGAGTAAATTTCAAAGTCGTCCGGCTGGTTCGGCTTCAGGCCCCGGGCCAGGCGCATCGCGCCAATACCTTTGTCGAGCGTGCGATTATAGCTTTCGGTCGAGAAGGATTGGGTGGCGATGTTTACCGTTCGCTTGGCGGATCCAAAATTCTCGAAGAAGCGGGTGATGGGTATGACGCAAATATCGTCCTGGCTTTGGCCGAAGGCCGAACCCTTTTCCGCCAAAACGCCAATAACCGACATGGGATGACCATTAATCTTGATCACTTTCCCGATGGGCGATTCGTGGGGAAAAAGATTCTTCTCGATGGTCTTCCCGATCATGATCACGTTGCGCGCCAGGTCCACGTCTTCGTCGGTAAGATTGCGGCCGTAGGCGAGGGAGTAGGAGTTCGCCGCCAGGAAACTTTTGTTCGATCCCGCGACGGTCAACGCCGGCGGCGTTTTCAACCCGTTGTAGGTACACTGGCCTTTAAAATCGAAGCACTTGAGGCAAACGTCTCGCGCGATCCCTTCCATCAACTGCTGATACCGGATTGCCTGGGCAAACGTGATGTTCCGGCGGTTCTCGTACTTCTGCGCGTTGCGCCCGCCCTGGCCGCCGCTGACGGGGTACTTGGCAAATTGGAAAATGTTCGAGCCGAGAAAACTAATGCCGCTCTCGATCGAGGATTGGAGCGCGCCGATCGCCGTCATCACCGAGATGACCGAAAACACCCCGATTGTAATCCCGACCATCGTCAGCCCCGAGCGCAACTTGTTTGCGCCTAACGACTGCATGGCCATGGAGATTATTTCGCGGAACTGCATAGGTCCTATGTGTCCTATAGGTCGTATCTACTCATATCGAAGCGCCGTCACCGGATCCAAGCGCGAAGCCGACCACGCCGGAGCGAAACCGGAAATCAACCCGGTAAAGATGGAAACAAACATGCCGATGAGCACGAGGCCGAAAGAAAACTGGACAGGGAACGATGGGAACGCAGTCGCGATCCCAAAACACAGCGCATAGGCGAAGGTCAAACCGATCAGTCCGCCGAGAACGCAGAGTGAGGTCGATTCGATCAGGAACTGGAGCAGGATCGTCCGGCGCCGCGCGCCCAGGGCTTTGCGCGTCCCGATTTCCTTGGTGCGCTCTTTCACGCTCACGAACGTGATGTTCATGATTCCGATCGCGCCGACGAAAAGAGAAAGGCCCGTGATGAACAGACCAGCCAGCGCGATCGAATTTTTCACCGGATCGAGGGTGCTCTTGAACGCCTGCTGCTCGTTGATGTTGAAATCGTCCTTCTTCTCCGGCGGCAGGGCGCGGACCCGCCGCATCAGGCCGGTCAATTCATCCTTTGCGTCCGCCAGCTTCAGCTTGTCGCGCACCTTCACGCGCACATCCGATTCACTCTTGGCGCTGAAGAATTTTTTAAACGTCGGCAGCGGGACGATCACGATCGAGTCCAGGCTGAAGAGACCGAGGAACGAGCCCTGGCGCGCGCCGACGCCGAGGACTCGAAATTGTTGCCCGCTGATCAGCACTTCTTTTCCCACGGGACTTTCCGAGGGAAAAAGGGAATCCGCTACATCGTAACCGAGAAGACAGACATTGGCCGCGGTCCTGTTTTCCAGCTCGTTGAAAAACCGACCCTCGTTGAAATCGACCACCGAGATGAGCGGATAATCAGCCGTCGTTCCCTGAACAAAAATGCCGGTCACTTGGTTATCTCCGCGTTTGACGCTGCGCAGAACGTTGGAAGTCGGCACTGCGAGCACGAGGTTGGAGTTCGGCGTCGCCGCGATCATCCGGTTCAAGGGCTCGGCATATTCTGTCTTGATCTCGCGCCGATCTCGATAATCCCACCAATTGCTCACCCGCGCCCATGGGTGCTGGCTGACGTAGAGGACGTCATCTCCGAGGATGGACATGCTTTTGTCGAAACCTGTCTGGATGCCGGTGATGGCGGTGCCCATCAACGTTACCGCCACGATGCCAATGATCACGCCGAGCGCGGTCAACATCGAGCGCGTCTTGTTGGAATGCATCTGGGCGAACGCGATCTTCCAGCTTTCGCTCAGCTCGTAGACAAAGCGTTTCATACCGCTAGGTGAAAGCCAGCGTCTCGATCTCTGGCTGCTCCGCGGTGGCATCGCTCTCGACCAAGCCGTCTCGCAGGTGCACAACGCGACGAGCATGGCGCGCAATGTCGGCTTCGTGGGTCACGAGAATGATCGTGTTGCCCTGTTGATAAAGGTTCTCGAGCAGCGCCATGATTTCTTCGCCCGTTTTGGAATCGAGGTTTCCCGTTGGTTCGTCCGCGAGGATGATCGAAGGATCGTTGACGAGCGCTCGCGCGATTGCCACCCGCTGGCGCTGACCGCCCGAGAGCTCGTTGGGCTTGTGAAGCAAACGATCGCCCAAGCCGACGTCGCGCAAACTTTGCGCCGCCCGTTCTTCCCGCGTCTCAGGGTCGATCCCCGCATAAATCAGCGGCAGCTCCACGTTGCGCAAACTGGTAGAGCGAGGAAGGAGATTGAAAGTCTGGAACACAAATCCGATCTCGCGGTTCCGAATCGCTGCCAGTTCGTCGTCATCCATCGATGAGACATCCTTGCCGTTGAATTCGTAGCGACCGGAGCTCGGCGTATCGAGGCAGCCGAGCATGTTCATGAGCGTCGACTTGCCGCTGCCGCTCGGCCCCATGATGGCGAGGTATTCGTTGCGATGAATCTGGAGCGAGACACCGCGCAGAGCGTGGACCGTTTCCTCGCCCATCACGTAATGCTTCGTGATGTTGTCGATGTCGATGACGATCGGACCACGCGGTCGAATCGTATCCGTGTTCAGCATAATCCAAGGTCCGCGGCGCTACTCGTGCCGGCGCCTATTTCGTCGTGGTCGTTTCCTTTTCGATGACGACCTTCGCTCCGTCTTTTAGTTTGCGGCTGATCGCGCTGTAGCTGCCGGAGATCACGTCGTCGCCCGGCTGGACGCCGCTCTTTATTTCCATGTAGGTGTCGTCCGCGATTCCGGTCGTGACCTTGATCCAGTGCGCTTTTCCATCCTTGCCCATCGTGAAAACGCCCTTGCTGATTTTCTCGCGTTCTTCCTTCTCGGTTTTCTTCTCGAGTTTCTGATTTTTGAATTCGGCGGCGTTGTCTCCCTTGTCGCTCGCCTCCTTTTTTTGTTTGCGCTTTTCGATCTCCTCCGGGCTCAGGTTGCTGTCGCCAGTTCGGATCGTGACGCTTTGCATCGGGACAGCGACGACATCCTTGACCATATTGGTTTGAATTTCGGCGGTGCAGCTCAGGCCGGGACGTAATCGGACGTCGTTATCCTCGATGTGCGTTTTCACTTCGAAGTTGGTCACTTCCTCCTGCGTGCCGGTTCCAGTGGTTTTGCCGGTGTTCGCGATTTGCACCACGGTGCCGTGAAACTTGCGCTCGCCGTAAGCGTCAATCGTGACCAAGGCCTTATCGCCGATCTTGACGTTGACGACATCGTTCTCGTTCACGTCCACCCGCGCTTCCATGCTGCTGAGATCGGCCACCCGCATGACCTCCGTCCCGGCGAATTGGTTCGTCGCCACGACGCGCTCGCCGAGCTTGCTGTTCAAGATAGTCACCGTCCCATCGATCGGCGAATAGATCGTCGTTTTCGAAAGTTGATCGCGCGCCTGGCTGGAGCCCGCTTCCGCCCGCTCGATCTCATGCACGGTGCTTTCGTAAGTCGAACTCGCCACATCGCGCGCGGCCTGGGCGGCGTTATATTCCGATTCCGAAATCATTTTCTTGGTGAAGAGATCCTGGGACCGTTTCAAATCCTGTTCCGTTTTGGCCAGGGTCGCTTTCGCCTGAAGATTCATGGCCTTCGCGGCGCTGATCGCAGCCTGCTGTTGTTCGACGAGCGCCTTATAGGAGTCCGGCTTGATCTTCAACAGGAGATCGCCCTTCTTCACCACTTTGCCATCCTCCACGGGCAATTCCGTAATCTCGCCCGCCACTTCAGGTGAAATTTTCACTTCGGTCTCCGGCTGGATTTTTCCCGTGGCCGAGACCGTCTGCACGATGGTCTTACGAATCGCTTTCTCGGTCGTCACCGGGATCGGCTTCTCGCGCTTGCCCATGATCGAAGCCACGACGATCCATAGCACCAGGAGCCCGATCGAACCGAAAATGATGTAACGCTTCCGACGCGAACGGCGTTTGCGAGGCGAAGCGGTGGGGGTGGCGACTTGGTGCATGTCAGTTGTTGGGGGGCTGGTTGGGCCGATCGGAATCGGACTCTTTAGAGCTCTAGATAGCAAATTTCGTTCACTCCTAAAATCACAATTTCCATCAAAACCGCATTTCGGCCGATATTGACGCTCATCTCTAAATAGATGCAACTACGAGATCGCTTGGATTCAAGCCTTTCCTAGGCTGGGGTCAAGTCGGGCTCGCGGGAGTAATCCGGCCGCGGATCTGGTGGATCGCCCAGGTCGCGTGCTCGGCGATGAGCGGCTCGGGGTCGAGAGCCGCTCGTTCCAGCGCGGATAAGTCGGTCTCATCGCCGACGTTCCCGAGCGCTACACAAACGTTGCGCAAAAACCCGCGGCGTTTGATTCGCTTGATGGGCGAACGGCGAAAAAGATCGCGGAAATCGGCATCGTCCAGTGCCAGATAATCGCGTAACCGCATACCCACTGCCGGACCCGCGGCGAAGGCCGCTTCGCGGGAAACCGCCGCGAAACGATTCCAGGGGCACGCTTCGAGGCAATCGTCGCAGCCATAAATCCGATCGCCGATGAGCGGACGCAATTCGAGCGGGATCGAACCCTTCAGCTCGATTGTCAGGTAGGAAATGCAGCGCCGCGCGTCGAGCCGATGGGGCTCGGTGATCGCGCCGGTCGGGCATGCGGTGATGCAGCGCTGGCAACTTCCGCAGCGCGGCGGCTGTGGATGGTCAGGCGGCAGGTCGAGCGTTGTCAGAATTTCGCCGAGGAAAAACCAGGTGCCGAGCTTCGGGTCGATCAGCATCGTGCTCTTGCCGTGCCAGCCGATGCCGGCCTCGGCCGCGTGATCGCGCTCGAGGATCGGGCCGGTATCAACATAACATTTTTGGGTTCCGCCGAGCTCGCTAAGAAACGCGCCCAGCTCCTCGAGTCTGTTCAGCATCACGTCATGGTAATCGTCGCCCCAGGCGTATCGCGCGATTCGGCCCGGCGTTCGTGACGATGCTTCCGGCCCTTGCCAGTAATTGAGCGCCACGATGATGATCGAGCGCGCCCCAGGCAAAACCTGTTGCGGATCGCAGCGCTTCTCCCGCCCGCGATCCATCCATTGCATTTCACCGGCTCCGCCATCGCGCAACCAGGAACGAAATTCTTCCGCATGCGCAGGTGCGGATGCGTTCGCGACCCTGCACGAATCGAAGCCGAGCGCTTCCGCGCGAGCGATTATCTCATCCTTGATTGAGGCGATCGCGATCATCGGTTCTCGATCTGGTTCAAGATTTTCTTCGCCACGGCATCATGAGTGAGGAGTGTAGTGTCCACCTGGATGTCCGCCGCCGCCTGGTAAAGCGGCAGGCGCACCCGTAATAATTCCTTCAGGGTCGCCCGCGGGTTTTCCGTGCGCAAGAGCGGCCGGGTCGTCCGCCGTGAAATGCGCCGGAAAAGGATTTCTTCGCCGGCCTCGAGGTGAACCACCGTCCCGAGCTGGCGCACCAGATCGGCATTCTCCGGCCGCAGCAGGATCCCGCCGCCTGTCGTAATGATGGCCCCACGTTTGCCGGATAACTCCCGAAGCCCATCGGTTTCCGCGTCGCGAAATGCTTCCTCGCCATGAGTCTCGAAGATTTCAGAAACTGTGAGGCCGAAGCGCGCTGCGACCATCTCGTCCGTATCGAAACGCGGGAGGCCGGTCATTCGCGCCAGGGTCCGGCCGACGGAAGATTTTCCAGCTCCCATAAACCCGATCAGCACAATGGCGTCGCCGCGTTCCTGCATTCGAAAAAGCTCTTTGCAAGCAGAGCAGTTCTAGGGAAGTGATGAAATCCTAATATGCCAACCCAAAAATCTTCCGCCGCCCTGGTCGCGGTTATCATGGGAAGCGCTTCCGATTGGGAAACGATGCGCCGCTCCGTCGAGCTGCTCGATGAGCTGGGCGTGCCGAATGAGTCGCACGTTCTTTCCGCGCATCGGACGCCGGACGCGACGGCTGATTTTGCCCGCAAAGCGGCGGATCGCGGTCTGCGCGTCATCATCGCGGGCGCGGGTGCCGCCGCGCATCTGGCGGGCGTGATCGCCGGCTACACGTGGTTGCCGGTTCTTGGCGTCCCGATTCCGTCGTCACAGTTGCAAGGACTCGATTCGCTTCTTTCCACCGCCCAAATGCCGAGCGGTGTGCCAGTCGGTACCCTCGCGATCGGTGCGGCAGGGGCGAAGAACGCAGCGCTTCTTGCAGCCGGCATCATCGCACTTTCCGACAATAGCATTCGAAAGGCCCTCGAGTCGTTTCGGAAAAAACAAACTGAATCGGTGCTCGCCGCGCGGGTCCCGAAGTGAAGACCGAGATCATCCCGTCGTCAGATTACGGGAAAGCGGTCACGCTTTTGCGCAACGGCGACATCGTCGCGCTGCCGACCGAAACCGTTTACGGACTCGCGGCCGACGCATTGCGTGAAGAGGCGGTTCTGAAAATCTTCGCGGCAAAGGCACGGCCGCGTTTTGATCCGCTGATTGTTCATCTGCCCGATCGCGCCTGGCTGGAAAAAATTGTCGATCTTAACCGCCAGGATCGGCAATTGATTGAGAAGCTCGCGGACGCTTTTTGGCCGGGACCACTGACGATTGTTCTGCCGAAACGCGAAATCGTTCCGGACATTGTGGCCGCCGGTCTGGTTACCGTTGCCGTTCGGATCAGCGCGCACCCGATCTTCGCCGAAATCATTCGCGCGTTTGGCACACCGCTCGCCGCGCCGAGCGCAAATCGTTTCGGCCGGATCAGTCCGACTAACGCCGAACACGTCCGCGAAGAACTTGGTGGTCTGATTCCGCTTATCGTCGATGCCGGGCCAACCACGCATGGGCTAGAATCGACGATCGTCGCCCCGCGGCATGAGCGGATCGAGATATTGCGACGCGGACCGGTGACGGAAGAGCAACTCGCAGAATTCGGCGAAGTCGTTGGCATCGGTCCGACATTGCATCCCGAAGCTCCCGGTCAGCTCCCGACGCACTACGCTCCGAGGACGTCGCTGATTCTGGTCGACGACGCGGCGGCATTTGTGGTGCCGGCCGGAAAACGCTCCGGATTACTCAGTTGGAAAACCGATGCGCTCGATCGGTTTGCGGCAGTGAAGCGTTTGAGTGAAAGGCAAAACGTTACCGAAGCGGCCAAAAACCTGTTCCGGTGCCTCCGCGAATTGGACGGCGAAGGACTCGACCTGATCGTCGCCGAAAAATTACCGGACGAAGGTCTTGGCGCCGCGATCAACGATCGGCTTCAGCGAGCCGCGACGCGCAACTGAACCACAGGCGAGCCGCAGACGCAGTTCCTTCTCCCTGAGGGAGAAGGTTAGGATGAGGGTGCCTTTGCTACGCGGCATAGCCCAAAGTCTGTGATGACTTTCACGTCCGATACCATTGACCCTCACCTCAGTCCTCTCCCTCAGGGAGAGGAAGCCGGATGCAATGCGACGCATTTGTTCGCGCGCGACAAGCGTGGGCAGCGGTCTAACCTTTGTGCGCGAGGCAGGCTTCGATGAAGCCCTTGAAAAGCGGATGGGGCTTATTCGGTTTGCTCTGGAATTCGGGATGATACTGGCACGCGAGAAAATACGGATGATCGCGCAGTTCGATCAGCTCGGCCAGGGAGCCGTCCGGGGAAGTGCCGGAAATCGTGAAGCCTTTTTCCCCCATGCGTTCCCGATACTTCATGTTGAATTCGTAGCGGTGCCGGTGCCGCTCCAGCACTTCTTCGTCGCCGTAAATTTTTTCCGCCACGGTTCCCTTCGCGATTTTCGTCGGCCAGGTGCCGAGCCGCATGCTGGCGCCTTTGTTCTTCACGTCGCGCTGTTCGTCGAGAAGACAGATGACGGGGTCCGGCGTTTTCTCTTCGAACTCCGTGCTGTTTGCCTTTTCCAGGCCGCAAACGTTGCGCGCGAACTCGATCGTCGCCACCTGCATGCCGAGGCAAAGCCCGAGATACGGGATCTTGTTCTCGCGCGCGAACCGGGCCGCGCTGATTTTTCCTTCAACGCCGCGCTCACCAAAACCGCCCGGGATTAGCACCCCGGCCACATCTTTGAGATGGCCATCGACGCCGCCTTCCAGCTTTTCCGCGTCGATCAATTCCAATTGGATGCCGCAATCCTGGCTCGCCGCCGCGTGGGTGAGCGATTCGTAAATGCTCTTATAAGCGTCCTGCAGATCGATGTATTTGCCAACCACCGCGATCTTGACCTGCTTTTTCGGGCTCACCACGCGCTCGACGAATTTCCGCCAGTTCGTCAGGTTCGGCGGCGGCGCCTCGATGTGGAGCAGCTCGCAGATCAGATCGTCGAGCCCCTCTTCGTTGAGCATCAACGGCATTTCGTAAATCGTGTGTTTGACGTCGCGGGCCTCGATCACGCCGCGTGGGGAAACGTTACAGAACATCGAGAGCTTCTGGCGCAGCTCGGCATCGAGCGGATGTTCCGTGCGACAGAGCAACACCTGCGGCTGGAGACCGATCTCGCGCAGCTTCGCGATGCTTTGCTGGGTAGGCTTCGTCTTCAACTCGCCCGCCGCGCGGATGTACGGCACGAGCGTGACATGCACGTTCACCACGTTCTGCGCGCCGACTTCGAGAATGAATTGCCGGATCGCTTCGAGGAACGGCAACCCTTCGATGTCACCCGTCGTGCCCCCGATTTCCGTGATCACGACGTCGGCTTTGCTTTCGGCCGCGACTTCGCGAATGCGGTTTTTGATTTCATCGGTCACATGCGGGATGACCTGCACAGTTTTCCCAAGATAGTCGCCGCGGCGCTCCTTCAGGATCACGTTTTCGTAAACCTGACCGCTGGTGAGATTATTGTGGCGGGAGAGGACGCAATTGGTGAAGCGCTCGTAATGGCCGAGATCGAGGTCGGTCTCGGCCCCGTCGTTGAGCACGTAAACTTCGCCGTGTTGAAAGGGGTTCATCGTTCCGGGATCGACGTTCAGATACGGATCGAACTTCTGGAAGACAACGCCCAAACCGCGGAGCTCGAGAAGCGTGCCGAGGGAAGCCGCCGCCAGGCCTTTGCCTAACGAACTCACCACTCCGCCGGTAATAAAAATATACTTCATCACGCTCTCGATCGTTTGCGGCCACTCGTCCGCCGGCCCGCGGACAACATCAAACGCTCCATCATGCGAGCGTCCTCCGGCGTGTCGACGCCGGGCGATCCGCTGCCAGTCATGACCACTCGAATTCTTACTCCATTCTCCAGCGCGCGCAATTGCTCGAGGGATTCCGCCCGCTCCAGCGGCGACGTTTTCCAGCGGACGAAGCGCAGAAGAAGATCGCGCTGGTAGCCATAGATGCCCTGGTGGCGAAAATACTGCGACCGGGTCGAGGCCTCGCGAACGAATGGAATGGTTGCTCTTGAAAAATAGAGCGCTTCGCCCTTTTGGTTGAGAACAACCTTCACCTGATGCGGCGATTCCGCTTCGCGTGGATCGGCAAAGGGATGCGCGGCGGTAATCATCTCGAGCTTTCTGTCGCGCTGGAGTTCGCGCACGAGACGATCGATCAACTTCGGATCGATCAACGGCTCGTCGCCCTGAATGTTAATGACGTGCGCGAACGGCTTCAGCTTAGCCGCCACTTCCGCGGCGCGATCGGTGCCGCTCGCGTGATTCGGCGAAGTCATCGCAACCTCCGCGCCCCAAGCGAACGCCGCTTCGGCGATGCGGAAATCGTCCGTGGCGATGATGAGACGATCGAGTTTCTTCGCGCGCCGGCAACGTTCCCAGACGTGGCGGAGCAACGGTTTGCGTGCGAGCGGATGCAGCGCCTTGCCCGGGAAACGAGTCGAGCCCCAGCGCGCGGGAATGATACCGACGATTTTCGTCATGTTCGCGGACAATAGGTCATGTGGAGATTTCTTCGGAGTTGTTTATATGAGCAGATAGGAGACTCAACTGCGCCAATCTCCTAGTGCTCGATCCGCAGGATGGCAAAATGGCCGCTAGAAAAGACAAGCGTGACAAAAGGCGCCGATAAGCACCGGTCGGCATATGGCGGCACGGCGTCGGTGAGCAACACATAGGAAACCCCGTGCTTTGCGGCCATCTGAATGAAATCGTCGCGTCGATGATCTGCCAGAGTGCGGGACATGTAGTCGGTGACGGCGATGCGTGGTTCATAGGCCACATAAGGATTCGAGAAAACCTGGTCGAGCGCCACGGTTTTCCGCCCCGCCGCTCCGAGGATGATGAGGGCGTCATGGGGAGGTGCGAGAACGACTGTGTCGGGAGGCGTCTGACGGTGCAACCAGACAATCGTGTCGCCGAATCCGGCCAACGAAGTGTATTCCAAGGACATCCTTCGAGCCCGTTCGAAGTCGAAGCGATGAAGAAATGGCCCAAGTTGAAAAGGCAAAAGAATGCCGAGAGTAAGCAAAAGCATGATGGGAACGGGGAGTCTGCGCCACCGGGCGAGTAGCGTAGTGATCGCATCCGCGACGCAGTACAATCCGTAACCGAGGAGAAGCGTCCCAGCGAGTCGCAGATGAAATAACCAATGGAAAGGAGGTACCAGACCCGGAAGGTGGGCATTGGGCCAGGCCTGTCGCGCGTAGCCGTAGAGGAACATGACCGAGCATACGCCTAATGACGTTATCAAAGTGAGGCGAGTGGCACGGTTGATTCGACCGCGGAAAAGCATGACAAATCCGCCTAAGGCAATCGCATTCCGCAGGTTCAAGGCCCCCCAGAACAACTCGGATATGCGGTGCAGATCGGTTTCTTCCCAAATGAAATCCTGCGGGGCGGTATTCTTGACCTGGAGACCATAGTGCCAAAGAATCGTCCCCAGGAGCGGCGCGCTCACCACGAATGCTGGAACTAAGACCAAGCCCCAGCGAATTGCGACCGCGCGAACCCTTGCCCGCTCGCATGCCAATACGAGCGCCACCGATCCGGCCACGACCGCCGTCGCGGTGTGCGTGAGGAATGTCACTCCCAGCAACAGACCACAGGCCGCCCAGAGTCGATACCGGCCAATGTCGCGAGCGCGAAGTGCCACGATCACAGTTAAGGCGAATGGCACGAGCGACAGCAGGTTCGTAAACAACCACGGCGAATACGACGGCGCAGCCCAAGGCGGAATCTCGTTGGGCCTCAGAAACAGAAATGCAAACAAGGCTGCCAATGCCGTCCATCGCCCGAACAGGCCAACGGCGAGTCCGAAAAGCGCGAGCGGCACCGCCAACCCAATAATCGCGCCGTAGTGTGCGTAGGCTTCGACCGGCTCAAGGGCAAAAACGCGAGCGATGCCTCCGACCACGGCGGGCCCCAGGGGATTGTACCAGTTCTGTTCGCCAGCGTAGTAGGCGTCTGCCGGAAAATCGCCACGGATGATTGTCTGGGCAAGAGCAGCATCGCGAAAAAGATCGTCGTCGTAAGGCCACGCGAGATCGTAAGTCGCTAACCACGCCGGCCGGAATGCAATCCCCAACAGAAAGAGAAGTGCGCAAAAGCAGCCGAGCGCGGGAACGAAACGAGTCGGCGGAAACGGGGGCTGCATTTTGCTCGGCGAGCTCTGCGGCATGATCTCAGTCAAGAGCGGTTTCGTCGGTTTGCCGTGCGCGCCTCTCGCTCATCGTTGGCTGCCAGAATAATGTCGGCAGCGTGGCCGATGTCGCGGGCGACCCAATCAGCTCCGGCGTCCGATTGGCTCATGCCGTAACCTGTTTGCACAAGAATCGTTCGCACGCTGGCGTTGCGTCCACACGCGATATCGCTGGCTTTGTCGCCGATTAAAAAAGAGCGGCGTAGATCGAGGCGATGATCGCGTTGCGCTTCGAAGATCATGCCGGGGCCGGGCTTGCGGCGAATCGAACCGCTCGTGGGCAGATCGGGACAATGATAACTCGCATCGATCAAGCCATCGCCGAGCTGTCGCAGAAACTCGGCTTCCACGGCTCGATACTCGGTCTCACTGAAATAGCCGCGCCCGATCCCGCTCTGGTTCGTGATGATGACCAGCTTGTAACCGTTTTGTTTCAGCCGAGCCAACGCTTCGCGCCCCTGCGGGAACACCTCCACCTCCCGAGGGTCGCCGCAGTAATCGACATCGCGCATGAGCGTGCCGTCGCGGTCAAGAAAAACGGCGGGCCAGCTCTCGTTAGACGAGCCGGTCATTTTGAAAGCTCGCCGTTAACTCTTCCGGCGTTACGGTGGCGGTGCCCACTTTCCCGACTACGACCGCGCTGGCGTGGTTCGCGATCTCGGCTGCTTCCACTGGCGTCGCGTCGCAGCAGAGGGCCAACGTGAAGAGAGCGATAGCGGTATCGCCAGCCCCGGAGACGTCGAAAACCTCTCTTGCTTTTGTCGGGATGTAATGTGGTTTCTCCCCTCGCTCGAACAGCATCATACCGTGCTCTCCAAGAGTGATAAGAAGCAGTTTCGTCTGCCATTTCCCGAGGAGGATTTTTCCAGCTTTCAAAAGGAGTTTGTCTTTCGTCGGCGGTTCGACTGGGTCACTCGCCGGTATGCCGGCCGCGAGAAACGCTTCGTTTCGGTTTGGCTTAACTGCCGTCACCCACCTCCATTTGACCGGATGATCCGGGTTCGGATCCGCCGTCACGATCTTGCCGGCACGGCGCGCTTGATCGCAGATTCTTCGCACTAGTTCCGGACTCAAAAAGCCCTTCCCGTAATCCTCGAAGATTATCGCGTCGGTTTTGGCGAGGCGGCGCCGAACACTCGCAACGATACGTGATACCTGGGCGGGGGAAGGGGACCGCGCTTCTTCCCGATCCACACGTACGATCTGCTGATTTCGCGCGATGATGCGCGTCTTCACGGTCGTACGACAATGCTCATCTTCAATGGCCGCAGCAGTGCCGATTTTCTGCTCGGCCAAGAGATCACAAAGATGCCGTCCCCAACGATCGATGCCGAACATGCCGACGACGGCAACATTGCTTATGAATTCGCGTAGATTCCGCGCGACGTTCGCAGCACCCCCCGGATAGAAGATCTCGCGTGTGACCTCGACCACCGGGACGGGCGCTTCCGGCGAAATCCGGCCAACTTTGCCCAAAACGAACTCGTCCAGCATCAGGTCGCCGATGACGAGGACCCGCTTTGTTTTGGCCCGGCCCAGAATCGCTTTCAACCGCTGCGTGTTCATGTGGCGAAGTTTCTAGAAGCGAAAATCTCGGGCGAATGCCGCCAGCGGGCAGCGTTGTTGCGATTCAGAGTCAAGATCTTAAACGGGTAAATTTGTGCGGCAGAGACTTCTGTTTACTGTTAGGCCATTAATCCTGAATACGAAGGCGAAATCAACAGTCGAAGAGCCCGATGATACCATTCGCTAGAATTTCTAAACTCACACTCACAGGCGCCGTCCTCGCGGCCATTTCCCTTTCGGCCCCGGCTGCCGAGACCCCGAAACGCGTGGACGTGAAACAGCTTTCCAAAAAAGTCGAGGACGTGGTGGTGCCGCTGCCTAATGAGGTTTTCGGCGCGCTCAATAAACTCGGCGGCGTGAACTGGCGCGAGTACGTCCGAAACGACAAAGGGGCCAATTTCACGGAGCGCCCGCGGATCGCGCTCCTCCTCGGCGCGGTAATTGCCGACGGCTTTATCGCGGTGCAGGCGGAAGACGCACCAACGGTGAAGGAAATCGGCCAGCGCGTGCTGACGTTGTCGAAGGCGATCGGCGTGAGCAGCTCCATCACGGCCCATGCGAAAGCGATCACAGACGCGGCGGACAAACGGAATTGGGCCAGCGTGCGCCAGGAACTCGATCGCACCCAGAACAGCGTCCAACAGGCGATGAACGAAGTGCACGACGAGAAATTGTCGCAGCTTGTCAGCCTCGGAGGCTGGCTCCGCGGGACGGAAGTCCTGACGGCGGTCGTGACGAAACGGTATTCCGAGGAAGGCTCGGAGCTTCTCCATCAACCGGACCTGCTGAATTATTTTGAAACGCGACTCCAGGCGATGCCGGAGTTCAATCTGAAATTGCTCCAGGATATTCATGCCGCCCTGATCGAAGTGCGGCCGCTGATCGATGTCGGTGATGGGAAAATTCCGGCAGCCTCGGTGAAAAAGATCAACGACATCACGACGCGGCTCGGCGATGCCATCACCAAGAAAACCCCCTGAACTTTTCATGACTGCTTTCCTCAAAACGACGTGGCGCGTGAGCCTTCTGGCGGCGCTGGCGTTTGTCGCGGTGCCGGCGGGACGTGGCTCGGTCGACGACGCCCAATCGTTCGCGCTCCAGGCCGCCGAGCCGTACGTCAAAGAGGGATTCCAGGTCCGGGAAGATTACTGGGGCGGCGACTTGGGCGCGGGCGAGAAAAAAGCGGTGCGCCAGCAGTTGTTTAAGGGAAACGAATATTGGTTCTGGCTCGGCACGGAAGTGGAAGCGGCGAAAGTCTCCGTCCACATCTACGATTCGGAAGGGAAACTGGCCGAGATGCCGGATAGTTGGCAAAAGGGGCACTTCGCCGCCGCCCACATCACGCCGAAAAACACCGGGAGCTATTTCATCATCGTCGAGATCGAGCAGTCGCCGGAAGAACGGACTCACTGGGCGCTTGTTTACGGATTCCGCTAAACGAGATGCGTGATACGCGATCCGAGATGCGCGATGATCCATAATCTCGTATCCTGTATCTCGCATCTCGCATCTCGGTACTATGACAGAAACGCGCACGCTGCAGTTCGATAGCGCCCGTTCGGTGCAATCGCTCTACGCGAATGATCTCAAGCTCTTGAAGACGCTCGAAGATTCGCTCGGAGTGAAAGTGACGACGCGCGAAGGCTGGGTGAAACTGGAAGGCGAACCGCAGAAGGTCGATCAAGCCCAACGCGTCTTCGAGCAATTGGAACAGGCCCGGCAAAAGGGCGTCGACATCCACAAGCATGAATTCAGCTACGCTCTTAACTCCGTGACCGAAGCGCGCCCGGACAATCTCAGCGACGTAGTCGACGTGAAGATCGTCACGTCGGCCCGCAAGGCGCCAATCGTCGCGCGGACGCTCGGCCAGCGGAATTACGTCGAGGCGATCCAGAAGAACGACATCGTCTTTGGCGTGGGTCCGGCCGGGACGGGGAAGACTTATCTCGCCGTGGCCATGGCGGTGGCAGCGCTGAAGAAGGAGCAGGTCAATCGCATTATCCTGACGCGTCCCGCCGTGGAAGCCGGCGAAGCGCTGGGATTTCTCCCGGGCGATTTGCAGGAAAAGATCACGCCCTACCTGCGGCCACTTTATGATGCGCTGCGCGACATGCTCGACGCGGAAGAGATCGAACGTTCGGTCGCACGGCAGACAATCGAGGTGGCGCCGCTGGCTTACATGCGCGGCCGGACCCTCAGCAACGCTTTTATTATTCTGGATGAAGCGCAGAACACGACGACCGAGCAAATGTTCATGCTCCTGACGCGGATGGGGCCGAACTCGAAATGCGTGGTGACGGGCGACGTGACCCAGATCGATTTGCCGGCGAACAAGCGCTCGGGATTAGTCGAGGCGCTCCAGGCCTTGAAGAATGTGCCGGGGATTTCGTTCGTTTATTTCAACGAGCGCGATGTCGTCCGGCATGAACTCGTCCGCGCGGTCATTGGCGCGTATCAACAGCATCGCTCACCCGCGAACCTCGCGCCCGGTTCCCGCAAGTAACGCCATGTTCGATTTCCTTAAACGCAGCCAGCTCATCAAACGCGGTCTCGCTTCCCGCAAGACCCGTCGCCGCCGAACCACGAACGAGCTGTTCCACAGTCTTGAGTACGCCCGGGGGATGAAGTTCGTCATCTTCGCCGCGTTCGTGGCCGGGCTCGCCGCCTTGATCTTCAGCGGTCAACAACCGGAGCCGACGAAGAATTTTGTGATCGCGCTGCTCTTCTTCGCCACGGCGCTGACCCAGCTCTGGATCAACCAGCCAACGACCTTCCTTCGCAGCTCGCGCTTGCTGCTCGTGTTCGGCGTGATTTTCGTCCAGCTCGCCGCGACGAAGTTTCTCCTCGTCCTTTGCAACAGCGGCTCCTTCGCGTTCCTGCGACCGGAAACCGTGGGATTGATCGCGCCCTACGCTTTTGCGCCGCTTTTGCTCAGCGTGCTGCTCGGACGGAACCACGGCCTCTATGCTTCGGTTTTCGTCAGCCTCTGGAGCAGCATTCTGTTCGGAAAAGTCGATGCGCCCTTGCTTGTCTGCGGATTGATTAGCGGATTCACCGCCGTTTACCTCACCCTCCAAGTGCGAAAACGGAGCCGCCTGATCCGCGCCGGTTTCGGCGTGGGGATCGCGACCTGGGTGTTGTCGATGACGTTCGGCATCATCGGGCCGATCGATTTCCTTTCGCCGAACACGATCGATTGGAAAATGCTCGGCATCCAAAGCGCGCTCGCCATCGGCAACGGGATCGTGACGGCGACGATCGTGGGCGGCGTCCTGCCGATGTTCGAGCATCTCTTCCAGGTCACAACCGATATTTCCTGGCTGGAAGCGTCCGATCTCAATCACCCGTTGCTGCGCCGGATGACGATCGAAGCGCCGGGCACTTATCATCACAGCCTGGTGGTGGCCAATCTGGCCGAGGCCGCGGCGGAAGCCATCGGCGCGAACGCCACCCTCTGCCGCGTTTGCTCGTACTTCCACGATGTCGGCAAGCTGGTGAAGCCGGAATATTTCACCGAGAACATGAACTTCGAGCGCAACCCGCACGACGATCTCGCGCCGACCATGAGCGCGCTCATCATCATCGCGCACGTGAAAGAGGGCGTCGATCTCGCGCTCAAGCACCGGTTGAACCGCCAGATCATCGACATCATCCAGGAGCACCACGGCACTTCGCTCGTATATTATTTCTACAAGCGCGCCCTCCAGCAACAGGAAGACGCACGCACCGGCGGCAAGATCATGAACCTGCGTGAAGAAGATGTGCCCGAGGTAAGCGAGGAAACGTTCCGCTACAGCGGCCCGAAACCGCAGACGAAAGAAAGCGCCATCATCAGTCTCGCGGACATGATCGAAAGCGCGTCGCGCAGTTTGGAAAAACCGACGCCCGCGAAGATCGAACAGCTCGTGACCGATTTGATCAGCCAGCGGATCGCGGACGGGCAGCTCGTCGAGTGCGATCTGACTCTTTCCGATTTGAACCTCATCGCGGAACGTTTTCGTTTCACTTTGATGACGATGCTCCACACCCGCATCGCGTATCCGAAGCAGGACGCCAAGATCACGCCGATCCGCGATGAGAGCATGCGGCCGGACGTGATGGCCGGCACGCGGAAACCAGAGTCGGCCCCTCCGATCTCAGCGGCCTGACCCGTGAGCGACCCGGCGCTTGATCGACTGCGGAACTGGAACGCGGATGTCGGTATCGTCCTCGGCTCGGGGCTGAACGTTCTGGTCTCTGCGGCCGATTCCGCGAACAGCGTTGGGTATTCGGAGTTTCCCGAGTTGCCCAAACCCTCGGTACCCGGGCACACGGGCCGGTTCGTTTTGGGAAATATCGGCAGCACCCGCGTGCTCTTCGCGCAGGGTCGTGTTCATCTTTATGAAGGACACACGGCGCGACAAGTGACCGGCGGGATCCGAATCCTGGCCGCGGCCGGAATCAAACGCCTCATCCTCACGAACGCCGCCGGTGTGGCGAACCAGAATTTTTCACCAGGCTCCTGGATGATGATCAGCGACCATCTCAATCTGACTGGCACCACGCCGTTGCTCGGCAGCGCTCAGTTCCTGGATCTGACGGAAACGTATTCCAAGAAATGGCGCGCGGAATTCAGTCGCGCAGCGAAAGCGGAGAACATCACACTCTACGAAGGCGTTTATGCCGGTCTGCTCGGGCCGCAATACGAAACGCCCGCGGAAGTACGGATGTTGCGCTCGTTAGGCGCGGATGCCATCGGCATGTCCACCGTGCTCGAAGCGATCCAGGCGCGCGCCCTCGGTCTGGAAGTTGCCGGTTTCTCCTGCCTGACGAATTGGGCCGCGGGAATCGGTTCAGAAAATCTCAGTCACGAAGAAGTGCTCGAAACCGGCAAAGCAGCCGCGAAGACTTTTTCACATTTGCTTGATGCTTCGCTGTAGCTACGCCCCCGGTGGGACATTCCGACAGCCAACAGGGCCGTGGCTACAACGTACGTAACGAGAATAGGATCAGCTACTCTGAGTGCACTCGGGTTAGCTGCATTGCATCGTCAGGCCTCATGATCGGATTTTAAGATAGACGCGATATGCGTGTAAGCGGTCAATGCACTCAAAATTGCGGGTCGAAATATATATGGCTTCGGTGTCGCTGATTTGGCGCCAACGGTAGCCGTAAACGTAGCGCTCAGAATCGAGGTCAAAAGTGTTTTGGAGTCGTCCGATCTTGGCCCCGTCTTCATCTGTCCAAGGATTTTCAAAGCAGTTATCGTCATACACGATAAAAATGTCGATGTTGGTTCGACGAAAGGAATGGTTTCTCTGAAGAGCCGCAAGGACGTCAGAGGAGCCGAACACGAGAAAATCCCAATCCCCAGGGGGATCGGAACTTGGGTTGGCGCGACTACCAAAGAGCCAAATCGAATCGATTGCCGGGAAAGCGAGGGTCAGATCATCCAAGTAGCCCTTAATGTCGTCGGGAATCCGCGGTAATTCTACGGTTGGTCTGGTCGCATGAATCTTGCCGAGGCTCATCAAAAAATCTGCGATAATTGCTTCAACTGGCGGGAACATGCTCCCGCAAATGGACAAGTGTTAATGAATTCAAACTGGTCACCGTCCCGATAAGCGGTTAGCCGGTACGGATGGTAGGCTTATGACAGTTTTGTGAGGGTTTCATTCATGGCCTTCTTTAAATGCTCAAGTCTCGTATCTTGAGCTTCACTTAATTCATTCAAGAGAAGTTGGAGCACTGGGATGGAAGCAAACGCATATTGCTTATAGCGTTGAAGCTGGTAAATCGCAGCCACTTGCTGAGCCATTTTAATAGTTCTTCCAGATTCATCTGTACCCGAGGCGAGACAAACCATTTTATGAAATGACTGATATTGTTTTTCCTCCTGGTCTCTGTTTCTCTGATCGATCCACTTAACGAGGCCAATCACAAAGGAAAAAGCAGCACCGCTCAGCGCGATTTGCGAAAGATATTTCAAAACCTCTTCCATATAGAATGCATTGACATATTGACCACTACTTGGCGCGGGCCAGCGGCCTTTTGCGGCTTGGATATTCGCGCCTACGACGCGAGGAGACTGCGAATCGAGATGTCTTCATCGACATCGTCCCAGTGAATTCCTACACCGCGTCCAATGAGCCGCCATTTTGTGCGTTGCGCGGGGGTGGCGCGGAGCAGACGCGGGAACCACGCTAACGGCGCAGACACCCGCCGGCCATCGGCGAGCGTGACCACCAATTCGTCGGCCGTGCAAGCGACATCCACCGCATCTGCAATGGGCTTATTGGCTAAAGTGCTCATCCCAAGCGACGATAAACTCGTCGCAATGTTCCGCAATGAGAGAGTGCAACTCGCTCAGCTCCGCGCTTCGAAAGCCGCGCGACTCGACCAGCTCAATCGGCTCCAACCAGAACTTGGCGTAGCGTTCCGCCTGTTCCACATGAACATGCCGCGGCTCCTGACCTTCGCGACTGAAGAAGAAAAACCGAAAGCCGCGAATCCGCAAAATCTCCGGCATGCGGACGAACGATAACAGCGCTACTTCCCATCGCAACAGATCAAGCGGCCTAACGAGAGATAATCTTCACGGACGAATCTCGATCGGAGTTCCATCGGGGACGGCGCGGAAGATTTCTTCGATCTCGAAGTCGGTGACGGCCACGCAGCCCACGGTCCAATCCTCCCGATGATGGAATCGTCCGATCCAGCCGCGGCCGTTCGGCAAACCGTGAATCATGATGTCGCTGCCGGCTGAAAGACCCTGAGCGGCAGCCCGGTCGATGTCGCGCTGCTCCGGATAAGAAACGTGCAACGCCAGATGGTAATCGCTGTCCGGTTTGTGGAAATCGATCGAGTAAACACCTTCCGGGGTGCGCTGATCGCCTTCGTACTCCTTCGCTCCAACCGGCGCCCTGCCCAGAGCGACCCGATACGTTTTGAGCGTGCTGCCGTTCCGCAGAAGCGTCAGCCGGCGCGCGGATTTTTCGACAAGAACGCGGTCCGCCACCGCCTCGCGGGGCAGGGGATCGATGTTCAATTGCGCCACGGCAGCCACGCCGATCGCTGCCAGGCAAAGCAACAGGAGAAAAAGCAAAAGCAGTTTCAACGACGATAGCTGACCAGCGCGTTATTGCTCGATCGGTCGGCGCGCGCGCGGCTCGCGATCTTTCGTTGTCGCGCTGCTCGGCAGGGTAACGAAGGGGCCGCCTTCCAGCGGCGCGCTTTCCGAGAACGCAACGTCGGGCATGTTGCTCGGCAGTCCTTCAAGCGGAAATTCTTTCCGGAGGGGAAAATACGGATAACCGTCCCACATCAAAATCCGGCGCAAATCCGGATGGCCGGCAAACCGGATTCCCATCATGTCGTAGATCTCGCGCTCGTGCCAGTTGGCCGTGGGCCAAATGTCGGAAACCGTCGGCACCTCTCCTTCATCTTCGGAGATGCGCAGCTTCAAACGCAGATGAACCGCGATTGTCATCGAATAAAGTTCATAAACAATTTCGAAGCGCGGCTCGTCGCCGAAATTATCCACGCTGGTGATATCGAGCAGGTAATCGAAGCCCAGGTCGTCCCGGCAGAACTTCGCCACCTCGCGCAGGTCGGCCGAGAGAATGACGAAGGTCGATTCGCCCCGGAATTCGATTTTCTCCTGCAGCTTCTCGCCCAGCATTTTGCTGAGCGATGCGAACAGTTCTGGGCCGGTCATGCCGTTACCGTTTCGCGTTCGTCCATCAATCCGCGTTTCTGTTCGCGAAATGAGCTTTCGCCGGAAATCTTTTCCTGGAGCTTCATCAACCCCTCGAGGAGCGCTTCTGGACGCGGCGGGCATCCGGAAACGTAAACGTCGACCGGCAGCAGTTGATCGATTCCCTGGAGCACGGCGTAAGACCGATACATCCCGCCCGTCGAAGCGCACGCGCCCATGGCGATGACCCATTTTGGCTCCGGCATCTGCTCGTAGATTCGTTTCACGGCGAGCGCCATCTTATAAGTCACGGTGCCGGCCACAATCATCACGTCGCACTGCCGCGGAGAGAAACGCATCACCTCGGCGCCGAACCGCGAGATATCGAAACGCGACGCTGCCGTCGCCATCAGCTCGATGGCGCAGCAGGCGAGACCCATCGGCATCGGCCAGAGCGAATTCTTCCGCATCCAATTCATGGCCGCGTCCACGCGGGTGAAAATGATGTTGCCTTCGATCTTCGAATCGTAAACCGCCGGACGCACCTCACGCATGGCGAAACACTAGAGTCGCGGCCTAACGCCGCAAGGAGAATCAGAGAGGCAAGCGTGCTAGCCTGCGGCCTGCATCGGATAATCGGGCACGATGTTGACGTGGCTCGATTCGATGACTTCGTGAACAATCTTCCCTAGCTCGGCCGCTTCGTACGGTTTCGCGATCACGCCGCGGAACCCGAAATCCTGGTAGCGGCTCATAGTCGCGTCCATCGCGTAACCGCTGGAGACGATCGCGTTCACGGTTGGATCGATCTCGATGAGTTTCTTGAGCGCTTCCTTGCCGCCCATGCCGCCGGGCAAAGTCAGGTCCAGGATAACAGCATCGAAACGCTCGCCGGCCTCGAGTTTCTGCCGGTAAAGCTCGACTCCTTCGAGGGCGCTCTCCGCCTGGCTGACTTTGTATCCAAGACGCTCGAGCGTGAATTCCACCAGGGCGCGGATCGCTTCTTCGTCGTCCACGATCAGGATGCGGCCCGTGCCGGAGATAACTTCGTTGAGCTGGCGTGGGGGTTCGACGGGCACCTGTTGATGCCGCAGCGCTGGGAGGTAAATCGTGAAGGTCGAGCCGAAGTGGACCTTGGAATCGACAGTGATGAGACCGTTGTGGTTCTTGACGATCGAATAGGTGGTGGCCAGGCCGAGACCGTTGCCCTTCGGCTTCGTCGTGAAATACGGATCAAAAATCCGCTTCAGGCAATCTTCCGAAATGCCGGTGCCTTCGTCGCGAAGCGCGATGCGAATGTAATCGCCGGGGGCCAGATCCGCGATGGCGGGCGAGGTGTCGGAGTCGTAACTGAAATTGTCGCAGCTGGCGCGAAGGGTTCCGCCGTTGGGCATGGCCTGGTCGGCATTCACCACAAGGTTCGCGATGACCTGGCTGATCTGCCCCGGATCAATCTCGGCCGGCCAAAGGTCCGCACCGAAGAGAAACTCGCTGCGGCTGTGCGAACCGCGGAGCGAGAAACTCACGGTGTCCTGGATCAGTTTGCCGATCGACGCAGTTTTCTTAATGGGCGCGCCGCCCCGGGCAAAAGTGAGGAGTTGCTGGGCGAGATCGCGGGCGCGCATCGACGCGTTCTTGGCATCATTGAGCCGCGTTCCCATCTCGTCATTCGGCGGCAGAAGGAGAGAGGCGAGCGAAATATTTCCGATGATCGCCGTGAGGAGGTTGTTGAAATCGTGTGCAATTCCGCCGGCGAGCAAGCCGAGTTGTTCCAGGGTCTCGGCTTTGCGTCGCTCGGCTTCATTGCGCTGACGTTCGGTGATGTCGCGGAAAACAAGGACCACGCCGGCGACTTCGTTCTTGCTGTCGCGAATGGGGGAGGCGACCTGTTCGATGACGTGCTCGCGGCCCTGGCGCGAACGCAAGGTCGCGTTTTCCGGCATGCTGAGCAGGATCGATTGCGCTTCGTTGCGGGAACCAGTTTTCTGCGCGCGCGCCTGCGCCTGCAGATCGATCGCGATATTGTAAACGGATTTCAGGGAGCGGCCGATAGCTTCCTTCGAGGTCCAGCCGGTCAGGTTCTCCCCGGCGTTGTTGATCATGATGATCTTGCCCTGAACGTCGGTGGTGATGACGCCGTCCTCGATGGAACGCAGGGTAACGGCAAGGCTTTCCTTGTCCGCTGCGATCTCCTGCTCGAAACGTCTGCGCTCGGTCACGTCGCGCACCATGGCGACGAAGAGTTTCTGTTTGTCGACCACCATCTGGCTCAGGGAAATTTCGATTGGGAAGGTCGCGTGCCGCCGGGTGCGGCCCACGGCCATGGTGGTGCTCCCCGTTCGCTTCGCCAGGTCATCCCACGCGCAAACCACGGGCTCGGGCTCGTTGCCGTAGCTCTTCGGCACGAGTTTGGTGAACTTGTGGCCGACCATCTCGTTGTTAATGCAGCCGAACATTTTTTCCGCGGACGGATTCATCGAGCAGATGATGCCTTGCTCATCCACGGTGATCATCCCGTCGAGAATGTTTTCGATGATCGACCGGATGCGGGTCTCGATTCCTTCGAGCTTGGCTAACTGTCGGCGCACCAGGACAAAGCTGTAGCTGTTCGACACGATCAGCAGTCCGACCGCGAACACGCAGAGCAGCGCCAGTCCCGTTGTTTTCACGATCCGGTCCCGGCTCGCGACGCTCGAGCGCGATTCGTAGAGATTCACTTCGTCTGTCTGGAATTTCTTCAACATCTCCCGGATGTCGGTCATCAGACCTTCGCCGTTGTTTTTCGCGACCAGAGCCGCCACGTCTTTGCCCGTCCGCCTCGCTTCCATCTCTGGGATCGCCACAGCCTGGGTCCAGCGTTCCACTCCTTTTTTGATTTCATTCAGCGCGTCCGATTGTTCCGGGACATTCGCGACGAGAATGGAGAGGTAACCGTGGTAAGTATAAAAATCGGCTGTCGCGCGCCGATAGGCGTCGGCGAAACCAGTGTCGCCGGTGAGGAGATAGCCGCGCTTTTCTTTCTGCATTTCGATCACGGAGCGTTCGAGCTTGGTGAGGAAGTCGAGGATCTGGGTGGATTGCGCGGCCCACTCCTGTTCGCGCATCCGCTGGTTCAAGACGATTTGCTCCTCATTCTGGAGCGATTGGAGAATATCCCGGGCTTGATTGAGCAGCCCGTTGCCGAGAGGGCCGTAGGATTCGCCCGCAGTTTCCGCCAAGTGGGCCGAACCTTTGGTTTGCCGCTCATTCATTTGAGGTAAGGCGACTTCATCCAACCATTTCTGGACGATCTCCTGTATTTTCATGACGCGCTTGCGCTGTTTCGGACTGTCCAGGATCAGCACCGTCAGCTCTTCCACGCGCTGTTTGATGAGTTCCCGCCGGCTCTGGAAAGGCTCGAGTTTGGAAGCGTTGCCGTCCAGCAAGTAACCGCGATGTCCAGTTTCCAGCGCGGCAATATCGTTTTCCAGCACGCTGCTAAGCCGCATGACTTCGAGGGTGTGGGCCCGTAGGGTTTCCTGGTGGTGATTCCGGAGGGTGACGAAGAGAAACAGCCCGGCTAGGAAAGTGATGACGACGATTCCGACCGCTGTGCCGGAGAGCAGTTTAAAATGGAAATGCTTCGGGCTAAAAAGCCACGCGGCGCTCCGGCCAATGAGACCACGACGAACCATGGTTTTCGGGGGTACGTCGATCTGGGTCATTATAGATTCCACAAAAGCAAGTAACCTGCCATGCCCTCTGGACCACCCTACGGAGGCCGCGGACTCCGAGGTGAAAAGCAGGCTTAGTACCGGACGCGAACAAGAAATAAACCGGCGGCCGGCGCGACGTGGCGCGCGTGGGAAAATCGCGGCCTCGGATGATGAAGCCGCGACTGAATTTCGTCCGCGGATGCTTTACCAAAACCGAGGTCAACGAGCGCACCGACCATCAGCCGCACCATCTTGTAAAGGAAACCATCGGCTTCGAATTCGATGGAGAGTAGCGCGCCGGAATTGCGGACACGAACGCTCCGGATGGTGCGGGTGGTATCGTCGACCGGCGCGCCGCGATTAGCAGCGAACGAGGCGAAGTCGTGGCGTCCCGTGAACAAGGGCGCCGCGGCCGCCAGAGCAGCGCGCTCGAGCGGCTCGCGCACATGCCAGACCCGCCCGTTCTCCAAAGGTGGCAACACTTCACCGCTCCAGATCCGGTAACGATAGATTTTTCCTTTTGCCGAAAAACGGGCGTGAAACGATTCCGCAACGAACCGGCACTGCATGATTCGGATCGCGGGTGGGAGCACGCCATTCAAGGCGGAGCGCCATCGCTCCGCGCCATAACGCTTCGCGGGAAGATCGACATGGGCGCACTGCGCGAGCGCATGCACGCCGGCGTCGGTGCGGCCAGCCCCGTGAACGCGGACGCGCTCGGAACAAATTTGTTGGATGGCGCTTTCGAGATGGTCCTGAATCCCATTGCCGTTCCTCTGGCTTTGCCAACCGGAAAACGACGCGCCGTCATAGGCGACGATCAACTTGAGCCGGGCCGGCATCCAGGATCACGAGCCGCCGGGAATTCCGGTCGCCGGCAAACTGTCGAGGTAACTTTGCAGGATCATTTGGGCCGCGACCTGGTCGACGACGCCGCGGGAATCGCGCGTCTTTCGCCCGCTCTCGCGCAGGGCGCGGTTCGCCGCCGTCGTGGTGAGACGTTCGTCCCAGGTCAGGACTTCGCATGGCAGCAGCGCCTGCAACTTTTTCGCGAACGCCAGCGCCTCGGTCGCGCCGGTGCCGACGCTGCCGTTCATGTGGCGAGGTAACCCGACGATCACTCGCTCGGCGTCTTTCTCGCGCACAATCTCAGCGATCCGCCGCGCCGCATCCGCGGTCGCCGGAATCGTTTCCACCGGATGGGCCAGCATTCCCAGCTCGTCGGAAACGGCCACGCCGATGCGGGCCCGGCCGAGATCGATCCCGAGGATTCGCCGCCGCAATTGCAGATCGCTCATTGCAATTCGTCCGGCACCTGGCCCAGCAGGTTCTTGATCTTCTCCGCCTGGTGGCGGTGACAAATCAGGATCGCGTCCGGCGTTCGGACCACGATCAGGTTGTGCACCCCGAGCAGTGCGATCCGCGCGCCGTCCGGATTGAACACGATGTTGTTCGACGACTCGAGTGCGGTGATCTCGCAATTGGCGGCGTTTCCTTCCGCGTCGTTTTTGAAATATTTCGAGACCGCCCGCCAACTGCCGACGTCATCCCAATCGAAGCCGGCTTCCACGACGAGAACGCGATCCGCTTTTTCCATGATCGCGTAATCAAACGAGATCCGCGGCAGATCACGGAAGCGGTCCGACAGCGTTTTTTTGAAATTATCGTGCGCACGCAACTGGGAAATGAAGCTGGCCAGTTCCGGCGTGTGACGGTTGAATTCGCTCAGGACGGACGGCACCGACCAGACAAACATCCCGGCGTTCCACCGGAAATTTCCTTTGCGGAGAAACGATTCCGCCAGGTCCGTGTTCGGCTTCTCGCGAAAACGGATGACGCGATGAACCGAGGTTTCCGGGCTTACCGTGCGCAGCTTCACCGCTTCGCCTTGCTCGATGTAGCCGTAACCCGGGCACGCCCAGGTGGGCTTGATCCCAATTGTGACCAGCGCGCCGGTTTCCTCCGCTGCCGCCGCCGCCCCGGTTAGCGTTTTCTGGAATGCCGCGGTGTCGTTAATCACATGATCCGCGGGCAGCACGATCATTGTCGCCGAATGATCTCGCGCCGCGACCCAGCCCGCGCCGAGCGCGACCGCCGCCGCGGTATCCCGCTTCGCCGGCTCGGCCACGATGTTTTCCTTCGGCACCTTGGGCAGCAATTCTCGCACGGCCGCTTCCTGGTCGACGTTGGTCAGAATGAGGAGGCGTTCCGGCGCGATCAATCCCTCCAACCGCGCCACCGCTTGTTCGAGAAGCGTCTGCTTGGCGACGAGATGAAGGAGTTGCTTTGGCCGCGCTCGCCGGCTCAATGGCCAGAAGCGTTCGCCGCTGCCGCCGGCGAGGATGAGTGCGTAAAGCGAGTTGGGCATGATTCGTTAGGTGAAAAAAGGCAGCCGGCACGCGAGCGCGCGGGCAGCGAGATTTTCCCGTTTCCTTTTCGGAAACGAGACGTATAAGGGTATGCGATGTCTCTTTCGATATCCATTCCAAAAACCGCCGAGCAGGTGCCGCTCGATGGTTTGATGACGCTCGCGCGCACGGCGTTCGGGCTCGGGATTGGAATGCTGGTCGCCGATCGAATCCGTCACCCGTTTCGGCAAGCCACCGCGATCGCACTGGTTTCCGTCGGCGCGCTGGCGGCAGTGCCGTTGCTGGTGAAAGTCGCGATGGAAAGAATTAACCGGCCGGAATCCGAACGCGGCAGCCGAAACCGGCTGCGCTCGATCCGGGACGATTCCGGTTTTCGCTCCGACACCGACGCGCTTTAAGATTCTTCTGTAGCCGCTTCGCTGTGCGAAGCGCGGGAATGGATCTTCATAGTCCGATACCGCTCTCGCGCTGCCCACAGGGCAGCGGCTACAGAAGGTGGCAGCTTGATTCCATTGACGGGCCAGCGTAAGCCTTTCGCGCCCATGTCGTCTCGAACTCCTATTGCTCCCCCGCCGGAGGGCTTGCGCGAACGCTGCGCCGCGATCGCCCGCGAAGAAAGCACCCTGCGCGAAGGCGGCGGCAAGGCCGGCCAGGATCGTCAGCATAAAATGGGTCGCCTGCTCGCGCGCGAACGCATCGGCCAGTTGCTCGACAAGGGGTCGCCGTTTTTCGAAGTCGAACTTTGGGCCGCTTACAAAATGTATCAGCAATGGGGAAACATCCCCGCCGCGGGCGCGGTCGCCGGCATCGGGAACATCTCCGGCGTTCCCTGCATGATCATCGCCAACGACGCGACCGTGAAAGCCGGCGCGTTTTTTCCCGCCACCGCCAAGAAGTTGATCCGCGCCCAGCGGATCGCCTTCGAATGCGCGCTGCCTGTTATCTATCTCGTCGATTCCGCCGGCGTGTTTCTCCCGATGCAGGACGAGATTTTTCCCGACGAAGACGATTTCGGCCGGATCTTCCGGAACAACTCCGTGATCTCCGCCGCGGGCCTGCCGCAGTTCGCCGCCATCATGGGAAACTGCGTCGCGGGCGGCGCGTATCTGCCGGTGCTTTGCGATAAAATCCTGATGACCGAAGGCAGCGGTCTTTATCTCGCCGGCCCTTCACTGGTTAAAGCGGCTATCGGGCAAATCGTCGAAGCGGAGGAATTGGGCGGCGCGAAGATGCACGCCGAAATCAGCGGCACGGTTGATTTCTACGAAAAGGACGACCCGTCGTGCTTGAAACGTTTGCGTTCCCTTATCGCACTTTTGCCGGAGGCGGCGAAGGACATTCCCAAAACAAAACCGACTGCGCCGGCGCAAAAGCCGCAGGCGGTTTACGACCTGATGAGTCTCGACGGCAACAAACCGTACGACGCGCGCGATCTTCTCGCGTCCATCATCGATGCCGACTCGCTCGATGAATACAAGGCCGACTACGGCAAGACGCTTGTCACGACCTATGCGCGGATCGCCGGCCGCCCCGTGGGAATCGTCGCGAGCCAGCGCATTCAATCGCGCACGAAAGCGGAAGGCATCCAGATGGGAGGCGTTATCTACGCCGATAGCGCCGACAAAGCCGCGCGCTTCATCCTGGATTGCAACCAGACCGGTTTGCCGATCATCTTTTTCCAGGACGTCACCGGTTTCATGGTGGGTCGCGACGCCGAACAGAGCGGGATCATCCGCAGCGGCGCGAAGCTGGTGAATGCGGTCAGCAATTCCACCGTGCCGAAAATCACGGTGGTCGTCGGCGGCTCATTCGGCGCGGGCAACTACGCGCTCTGCGGCAAGGCCTACGATCCTCGCTTCATCCTGGCGTGGCCGACCGCGCGCTACGCCGTCATGGGCGCGGCCCAGGCGTCCGATACCATCTTCAGCGTGCTCGCCCGTGCGAGCGAGCGCGGCGACAAGAAATCTTCGCCCGAAGAACTGGAAGAATTACGCGCGACCGTGAAAGCGAATTACGAAGAGCAGACCGACATCCGCTACGGCGCGGCGCGCGGTTGGGTAGACGCGATCATCCAGCCGCACGAAACGCGCGAGGTCCTTTCGCTCCTCCTCCAGTACGTTTCGCGTCCCACGCCGAAAGCGCGATTTCATACCGGCGTAATTCAGACTTAGCCGTTCGCGAATTCTTCGGCGATCGCGCCGTTCATTCGCAGGACGGATGCGAATGAATTCTCGATCGGCAATGTGACGCCTCGCTGCTCCAGCGCCCGAACGACTTCTTCCGTCGGAATATTTCCAACCAGATTATCCTGCGCGAATGGACATCCGCCCAGTCCGCCGATCGCGGAATCGAAACGCCGGCAACCGGCATCGAAGACGGCCAAAACTTTCGCGTCCGCTCCGGCACGCGTGCTGTGCATGTGAACTCCCACCTCGCATTCGAAGCTCTCGCGTAGGACCGCAGCCGTTACCCGATGGACCAATTCCGGCTCGGCCGCGCCCACCGTGTCGGCTAACGAAATCGCGCCAACGCCGAGGCTCGCGATCTTCGCGGCTGCTTCGACGACTCTCTCTTCGTTCCAGGGATCGTGATAAGGATTCCCGAACGCCATCGAAACGTACGCGACCATTCCCAGCCCAGCCTCGTCCGCTATCTCCTTGATTCGTTTCAGCAGCGCCTCGTTTTCTTCCCGCGATTGGTTCTGGTTCCGCCGCAGGAACGTTTCCGAAATCGAGCAGGGATAACCGAGCGTGTTTACTTTCCCGGTCGCGATCGCGCGCGCCGCGCCTTTCTCGTTAACGACGATTCCGATGATCTCCACGCCCTCGAGCGGACCGAGTTGGGCCAGCACGTCTTCGCTGTCCGCCATCTGCGGCACCGCTTTCGGCGAAACAAAGCTGACCGCGTCGATGTGCCGGAAGCCAGCGGCGACGAGGCCGCGCAAGTATTCCACTTTGCGCTCGGTCGGAATTTTCCCCGGCAAACCCTGCCAGGCGTCCCGCGGGCATTCGATGAGCTTGACGGATTCCATCGTGACGGATGTTACTGACAGAATAACGCTTTAGCGCAATTCGTGAATCGAGAATCGTGAATCGATTTGCTTGAATTTCGATGTAACGATGTAACGCCTCACAATTTAACGGAGCTTCCCATCCCATGCCAGTCGTTCTCGTCGAAAAGCAAACGCCACAGATCACCGTTCTCACGCTCAACCGTCCCGAGCGTCGCAATGCGCTCACCATCGAATTGATGACCGAGCTGACGGCTGCGATCGAAAGCGCCGGCACCGACCCGAAGCAACGCATCCTGATTCTGCGCGGCGCCGGGAAAGCATTCTGCACCGGTTTGGATTTGGAGGAAGCCGTCAAAGTGGACCCTCAAATCACGGCGGAGAATGTTGCGCGGACCCTGCTCGCGCTCGCTGAAACGCGGCTGGTCACGATCGCCATGGTCCACGGCGCGGCGGTCGCCGGCGGCGCGGGACTCATGTCCGCCTGCGATTTCGCCATCGCCGCCGAGCGCACGAGATTCGGTTACCCCGAAGTGAGGCGCGGCCTCGTCGCCAGTCTTGTGATGACGTTTCTGCGACGGCAACTACGCGAACGGGATTTGCGCGAACTGCTCCTGGCTTCCGAACTTATCAGCGCCGAGCGCGCCCGAGAGATTGGTCTCGTGAATCGCGTGATCCCGGCAGACGAACTCGAAAAGGAAGCGCAAAAAATCGCCGCTGCGGTTCTGCAAGGGGCTCCGGGCGCGATCTCGAATTCCAAACGCTTGATGGAGGAGCTTTGCTCAACCTCGGTTCGTGAAGACGTCGACCTCGCGCTTCGCCATCACCTGGAAGCGCGCGAATCCGCCGAAGCCAAAGAAGGCATCGCCGCCTTCAACGAAAAGCGCCCGCCAAACTGGCTTTCATAGGTTCAAGGTGAACCTCGCGCACCTTCCTTGTCCTCGGCCCCGGGCAGAAAAAGGTCAAGAACCGCAAGCTGGTCCTCGTAAATATCCCGCGTGCTGGTTTCAGCGTGGCGCGGATCAAGCCGAAATGCCTCCTGGGTGAGTTCATTGTGCGCGGCGAGATTCTTGTCAGGATCGACGCCCATTCGATGCAGTGCGAGATGGTCGAGCGCCAATTGGTAGGTCACCCACGCCTGTTTTTGATCGGGGCCACTCATGTAAACGGTTCCTTTCTGCATGAACAGTTTCGCGACGTAGGTGCCTCCATTTTCCAAGATTGCTGCTCGCAGGGGATCCCGGAGTATTTGCTGCGCCTGTTCGTGATAGAAGACCGAAAGGATAGGCGCCGTGCATCGCGCAATTTCACCAAAGTCCGCTACGACGTTCAGCCGGTTAATATTCAGAAGACTGGCTCTCGAGCTTTGATCGGCGGCTTCCGCAATCAGCTTCGCCCGGTTCGCGGGATCCGATTCCTTTACGGCGCGCATGTAGAGCGTGTAACCCAATCCGTGAAACCCCCTGTAGTCATATTCTTCCAGCAGGGCCAACTGCCGAAATAATCGCTCCATCTTTGCCAGGTCGGCGGCGTCGCGAACGGAATAATTAAACCAGCCGTACGCAAACAGAGCATCAATGTAGTCAGGCTTGCGTGAAATCGCGGCATCATAATGCCGTTCCGCCTCCTCATATCTTCCCACCGAAGAATTCAGGTCAGCGAGATATTTTTCTACGATGTGTATCAGTTGCTCCCGCTCAGTCGCCCGCAACTTTTTCAGGTGGTTTTGAATGGAGATGCCAACGGCCGCATCCCATTCGGGAGCTTGCATCTCGAGAAATGAATCGGCTAGATATCGGCCGTTCAGCGCTCTGTAATCCGTGGTTTCCAAAGCGAGACTCCTCTCAAATTCCGATTTCGCCAGCTTGTACTGGCCTTGTTCCAAAAAACTGTAACCCACTGCGTTGTGAAAGGCCGTTTGCTCACGTTGACGCTTGATCTCCCGGTATTTATCCAGTGGCGTAACTTGAAACAGCGCCATGTAGAAAAGCGAAGCCAGGACTGACATTCCCAGTGTGATCAAGAACCAATAGTCTTTTATGGTTCTCGCGATTCGGGGCAACCACGCGCCTGTCGAAGGCAACTGCGTTTCATTTGACACCTGCTTCAACGTCGGAGTGGGACGTTCTCCTTGAGTTATCTGCGTGCCGCTGGGCGAAGGCGTTTGCGGCTCGGCCAACGGAGCAAAAAGAAAAACGGCACCAGCAAGGCATAGGAAGAGTGTTTTCATGGGAGGTGTGGGAAGAGATGAATACGCCATACGTGGCGCCCGACGGTGCCAGCAATAATCGGGTTTCAGAAGAAAAAAGGCACCTCAAAACAGCGGCAACTGCGTATCATCCTGCTCGGTGCTGGCGAAGCGGACGCCGAGGCCGATCAGGCGCACGGGCTTTCCAGTGCGGGCGAACGCTTCGTGGAGAAGGGAGCGAAATTGTTCGAGCGACGGCTGAAGGCCGGCGCGCTCGACGGTCGTGCGCGTAAAGTCGGCGAACTTTAGCTTCACGAAAATCTTGGTGATCGTCCGGGTCGATTCTTTCTGCGCGAGGTCGGCCATCAGTTCCTCGAACAACTCGGGCAGTTTCTCTTCGCATTCGGCCAGGGTCTCGAGGTCGGTGGAGAAAGTTTCTTCGTTGCTGAGTGACTTGCGTTCGCGGTCAGGTTCGACGGGACGGTCATCGATGCCGCGGCAAAGATCATAAAGCTCGATCCCGAATTTCCCGAAGTGTTCCTGGAGCGCGAAGCGCGACAGTCGCTGCATATCGCCGCAGGTGGCGATGCCCAGCTTGTCCAGCTTCTGCTCGGTCACTTCGCCAATCCCCCAGAGTTTTCGCACCGGCAACTCTTTCATGAACGCGGGCACCTTCTCCTGCTTCACTGCGACCTGGCCGTTCGGCTTTTTGAGGTCACTCGCGATTTTCGCGATCAATTTGTTAGGCCCGATGCCGGCGGACGCGGTCAGTTTCGTTTTGCGAAAGATCAGGCCGCGGATGACCTGCGCGAGCGGGGCGGGCGCGCCGGGATGATCGGTCACGTCGAGATAAGCTTCATCGAGGGAGAGCGGTTCGACGAGCGGGGTGAAGCGAAACAGGATCTCGCGGATGACGGCGGCCTCTTTCCGGTAAACATCGAAACGGGTCGGAAGAATGATGAGGTTCGGGCAGCGTTGGAGCGCCATGAAGGTCGGCATGGCCGAGCGGACGCCGAACTTGCGCGCTTCGTAATTGCAGGTCGTCAGGACCCCGCGCCGGTCTCGCGCGCCGCCCACGCCGACCGGCTTGCCTTTCAACGATGGCTGGTCGCGCACTTCGATCGCCGCGTAAAAGCAATCCATGTCGAGATGGATGATGGAGCGCGCTCTGTTGCCGGATCCCACGAGAACAATTTGCTTCAAGGAGCGGCGCTTTCCAAACCAGGTAGGGACGCTTTTCCGAAGCGTCCGACTTATTCAGATTGCGGGCGTCTCACAGAATAGTCGGATGCCTCGGAAAGGCGTCCCTACCTGACGCGATCGATTCCTTGAAAAAATTCCCGCGTCGCCTGATGTATCGGGATGAAATTCACTTACTACGGCCACGCCTGTTTCGCTGTCCAGGCTGGGGGCAAGAATCTTCTCTTCGATCCTTTCATCTCGCCGAATCCGCTCGCCCGTAAGATCGAGATCAAGAACGTCGCAGCCGATTTCATCCTGGTTTCGCATGGCCATGGCGATCACATCGCAGACCTGGTGGACATCGCGAATCGGACCGGGGCGACGGTGATCGCCCCGTTCGAAGTGGGGAGCTGGTTCGAAGGAAAAGGCGTGAAGAACGTCCAGTCAATGAACCACGGTGGCGCCGCTAAAATGGATTTCGGCCGGGTGAAACTCACCAGCGCCATTCACAGCAGCTCGATGCCGGACGGTTCCTACGGCGGCAACCCATGCGGATTCGTGGTCGAAAGCGCTGATGGAAATTTCTACTATTCAGGCGACACGGCACTGACCTTCGACATGAAGCTCGTGGGCGAGGGAACGAAGCTCCGCTTCGCGGTTTTCCCGATCGGCGATTTCTTCACGATGGGGATCGATGACGCCTTGCGCGCCGCCGAATTCGCCGCGGCGAACAAATTCGTCGGCGTCCACTACGACACCTTTCCGCCGATCAAGCTCGATCGCGCTGGGGCGATGAAAGCGGCCCGCGCGGCCGGCAAAGAATTGCTACTGCCGGCTATCGGCGAGACGCTCGATATCTGACGAGAACCGCTTCGCTCCGAAAAAAAAGAAGAAGCGGCGGCGACCTCATCGGCCACCGCCGCTCGTTCCGTCAACCCAATTGTTAGTTATTGCTTCTTCATCGCGTCGCGCATTTCCTCGCGCGCTTTGCGCATGTCTTCGCGCGCTTTTTTCAGCGCGTCGAATTTCTGCTGCTGCGCTGGCGTCAGGATCGGTCGGATCTGCGTCATCGCGTTCTCGCGAATAGCCATGATCTTTTGTTTCGCTTCCTGGCGGGCCGCCATGACTTGTGGCTTCGCCTGGTCGAAGATCGGCTGGATCTTCGCCCGCTGCTCCGGAGTGAGGTCCAGCGCTTTGGTTAAATGTTCCATCGGGTTTCCCCGCTTGTGTTGCCAGCGGTTAGGCCGGTCATTGTTGTTCGCCGCGGGATCCTGCGCCTGGCCGATGGTTACGGTGGCGAACAAGGCAACGCACGCAGCGCTCAGTGTGATCAATCTTGATTTCATCTTTTTCTCTTTTCTTCTTTCATCAGGCGCCGCGTTCTTCACCAACGCCTTGTGGAAGTGCAAACCCGGCGACGCGGGGGAAGTTGCGGTTGGTTCGGAAAAAATTCTGAGGAAACTATGACTTTGGCTTGGGCGGCGGCAGCTCGAGGCGTGCTTTGATCACTTGCGTTCCGTCGCTCAGCTCGATGTTTCCATCGGAGATTTTCAATATGCGCAAAGAGACGGCAACGGAAGCCGTCGGCGTATGGATCGTGATCTCTTCGCCTTCGCCGAGGAGCCGGCCGTTGATGATCGCCAGCCGCGGATGGCCCAGGGAGATCGCGCTGACATGGATCAGGTCGGCGCTGATTTTGATGACGATCGGCTCGGGCGGAGAAATGCTGTGAGTCGACACGGCCAGGAGATGGCGTTCCTCTTCCGCGTGCTGCAAGGCCGCTTGTCTCCGGACATAGAGGACGCTGATCGTGCAAAGCAGGACCGCACCCAGGATGATTCCAACAAAGATGGCGCGCCCATTGCCGGAAAAAAGCGAGACGCTTTTCAGCCGCGACCTCATGCTGACGCGTTCGGGCGGACGCACCCGCAGCTCGGGCACGACTGTGCTGAGTAGCCGGGGTGCGGCCGTCTTCTGGGAGATCAAGCGCATGGCTTTGCTAAAGCATCGGCTATTCCAAACTTAACGAATCGTAAGAGCGGCGCCCGTTTGTTAGGTCGGCCGGGGCGGGTTCGATCACGAGCGGGAGCACGAGGACGATTACGATGAGGCAGGCGGATAAAGGATTGACCGCGGGAGGGGAGCACAGGCAACACTCTGGGAATGTTCAGACGCATATTGAAATGGACGCTGCGGATCCTGGCGCTCCTGGTGATCGCGCTCGCCATCTTCCTCATCAATCTCATCTGGTTCCGGCCCTGGAGCCTGAATCTGTTTTATGAAAAGGTCTTCGCCCAGGTGCTCTTCGAAGAGCCGGAGCTTCTCTCGTCGCTCGGGCTGGTGGAACGATTCGGCATCACCGGCCACAACGGAAAATTGGGCGACGTGTCGCCGGCTCATCAGCAGCGCTACTTCGATCGGGCCAGGAAAAACCTGGAAGACCTCCACGCCTATCCGCTCGAGAAACAGAACCCCTCCCAGCAGCTCTCCACTCACATCCTCGAGTGGTACATGAGCCGCGAGATCGAAGGAGAAAAATATCAATTCCACAACTACCCGGTTAACCAGCTCTTCGGCGTGCAGAACGAGTTCCCGTCCTTCATGGCAAACACGCACCGGCTGCTCGCGCCGCGGGACTGCGAATATTACCAGCAGCGCCTGAACGCGGTCGGCACGAAGTTCGACCAACTGCTCGAGAGCCTGAAGCTTCGCGAGCAAAAAGGGATTCTGCCGCCGCGTTTCGTCGTGGAAAAAGTTCTCGTCGAGATGAACAACTTCGTCACGCAGCCGCCTCCGGAAAATATTCTGGCCACCTCCTTCAAAACGCGCACGGCGAAAATCGACGGGATGCCGGACGAACAGCGGGCGACGTTCCAGAAAAAAATCGAGACCGCGATCACGGACCGCGTTTATCCCGCCTACCATAAGCTGATTGATTACTTCACGGCTCTTCTCCCGAAGACCACAACGGAAGACGGCGCCTGGAAATTGCCGGACGGCGACGCGTTCTACGCCTACGCGTTGCGCAAGAGCACGACTACGACCCTCAAGCCCGAGGAAGTCCACGATCTCGGCTTGCGCGAGGTCGCGCGGATCGAAGCGGAAATGCGGACATTGCTCGACACAAATGGTTACGCCGGCCGCCCGATCGGCGAAGCGATGGACGCGTTGCGGAAGGATCCGCGCTTCCTGTTTTCGAATGACGACAAAGGTCGCGCCGATGCGCTCGCGGAATACACGCGGTTGATCGATGACGCGATCGAACGCTGCCGGCTCCTGTTCGCGACGGTGCCGAAAGCGAAGATCGAAGTGCAACGCGTGCCGGTGTTCAAGGAAGCGACGGCGCCGGGCGCTTACTATAATGGCGCGTCGATGGATCGGACGCGGCCGGGGACTTTCTACGCGAACCTGCGCGACATGAACGAACTTCCGAAGTGGGGAATGCGCACGCTGGCGTATCACGAAGGCGTGCCCGGCCATCACTGGCAGATCGCGACGGCGCAGGAATTGAAAGGGCTGCCGCAATTCCGGAAATTGATTCCGTTCACGGCTTACCAGGAAGGCTGGGCGCTCTACACGGAATGGCTGGCGAAAGAAGCTGGCTGGTATGACGGGGATCCGTTCGGCGATCTCGGCCGGTTGCAGGCGGAACTTTTCCGCGCGGTGCGGCTCGTGGTCGATACAGGCATTCACTCAAAACGCTGGCCGCGCGAACAAGCGATCACGTACATGCGCGAAAAAACGGGCATGGGCGAAAAGGAGGTCACGGCCGAGATCGAGCGTTACATCGTGAACCCAGGACAGGCATGCGCCTACAAAGTTGGGATGCTCAAGATCCAGGAACTGCGCAAGCGCGCCCAGGCGGAGCTGGGAACGAAGTTCGATCAGCGACAGTTTCATGACGTGGTCCTGAAAAACGGCGCCCTGCCGCTGGAGATTCTCGAGGAACAGGTCGTCGCTTACATTCAGAAAACCAAGTAGTCGACCGGAACATAGACATCCTGTCTGTGCGCCCAACGGGTTTGCAACCCGTTGACCGTCCGGCAGCGGGCAAAATGCCCGCGGGGCACACAGGCTAAAAGCCTATGTTCCGGCGGCCTGCCTGCCTCGCGCCGCCGTCGGGATCGCGAAACTTTCGATTCGCTCCTTAATGTCGTGCACAAAGTTCGCGGCGCCGGCGCCGTTCACGACGCGATGATCGAACGTCAGTGAAAGCGTGATGACTTCCGCGAGCTGACTTTTCTTACCGTCGCCAATCGTTTCGTAATGCGCGGAGCCGACAAAGAGAGTCCCCACCGACGGCGGCACTACGATCGGCGCCGCGGCCCGAACACCGAATGCGCCCAGGCTGCTGATGACGAGCGGCGCATTCATCGCATCCACTCGGCCGGTGCGCGTTTCCGCGACGGTCTCGTTGTAGCGCTGAACGAAATCGGTCCAGTCGCGCGTGTTCGCATGAGTGACGACCGCCGTCGCGAGCCGATCGTCCTCGAGCGCGACGGCGATCCCGAGATCGAATTCGTCGTTCTCCACGATTTGGTCGTCGTCCAAAATGATCCGGCGAAATGGCGCGTGCTTTTCCATCGCCCGGACAACCGCCCACGCCACCATCACCGACGGCGACGCGGCATTCTTGCCCTCTTTCTTTTTCGCTTTCTCGCGCGCCGATCGAATCGCGTCCCAGCGCGCATCGATCTGAAGGTTTGCCGGAATGACGCGACCCAGCCTTCGCACGATCGTTGGCGAAAGCGCCGGCTCGATCGCTTTGCTTTTCTCTTTCTGTAGAGGCAGCCGCGCCGGCTGTTCGGCTATCGGTTCGGTATCACCATTTCTTTCGGCGGAAGCTTCGGATGACGATTGCAGCGCCCCGTCTTCGACTTGGATCGTCCCGAGTTCCTGCCCGATATCGACGGTCGCACCGACCTCGGTTTTCCATTCTCCCATCGTCCCGGCAATCGACGACTCGATCGGATAAACCGCCTTGTCGGTTTCCACTTCGCAAAGCGGATCGTCGAGCGCGATCTTGTCGCCTGGTTTCTTCAACAGCGTTACGATTTTCGCGTTGCGAATCCCTTCGCCCATGATCGGCACGATGATCTTTTGTTTGTTTGCCATGCGAGCGGGTTCTTTCTTTGGAGCCGGCCTGCCCTCAGGCCGGGGAGTTTCGATTCTGTCCGCAGGCGTAACGGCACGAGGGCGTGCCGTCTCCATGGCCATCGCGCGGCGCAGCGCGGCCACGATGCGTTTCACATCCGGCAACGCCGCATACTCGTAGATCGGGTTGTACCCGATCATCACGTTCGCCTTGCTGACGAGAATCGGCGGCGCGTTCAGCTCGCTCCAAATCTCCGGCAAGCCCGCGAGATGCGCCACGATCATCTGGCCGACGCTGCAATTCTCGCTGTCCTCCTGGACGACAACGAGCCGTCCCGTCCGTGCGACCGATTCCTCAATCGCCGCGCGATCCCACGGCACGATCGAGCGCAGATCGATCAGATCGACGCCGATCTCGCCGTCGATTTCCGCGAGCGCCTCGAGCGATTTCTCGACGGTGTTGCCCCAGGCGACGAGCGTGACATCCGAGCCGGCATTGCGTTTTCGCGCCACTCCGAGCGGCGCCGCCTTCACCGGTTTCGTCGATTCGTGCTCGGCCCAAAGCAAATGTTTCGGGACGAGCACGAACGTCGGATCTTCGCAGTGCATCGCCGTCCACAACAATCCGGCGGCGTCCTCCGGCGTGCTCGGGATGGCGACGTTGATCCCGGGATAATGGGCGAGTGCTGCCTCGTTCGCCTGGCTGTGCCACAAACTTCCCCCCGGAAGATACGCGCCGTACGGAGCGTAAATCACGACCGGGCAAGTCCAGGTGCCGAACGAGCGCCAGCGCAAGGTCGAGAGATTCGTCACGAGCTGGTTCCACGCGGGGCCGATGAAGTCGATGAATTGCAGCTCGAACACCGGCCGCTTTCCGTACGAAGCGAGACCGCAGGCGACACCGAGGATCGTCGATTCAGCGAGCGGCGAGTTGTAGACCTGCTTCGGAAATTCGGTCGAAAGTTTTTGGGTCAGACGAAACACGCCGCCTTTCGGATCTTCAATGTCTTCGCCGAAGATGATGCGGCCGCTGTTCTCTTTCAGTCCAAGACGCAACGTCTGGTTGATCACGTCGCCGATGCGGTATTTACCCGGCGGCAGAACTTCATCGTCCAACTCTGGCAAATCGGCGGTGATCTGGATCTGCAACTCGTCCGCGGTGGGATCTTCCGCACGCTCGGCTTCCGCGAATTCATTGCGGATCCGCTCTTTGATTTCCTGGTCGAGCTTCGCGTATTCGTCGGCGGTTATGACGCCGTCGGCGATCAAGCGCTCGCTCCAGCGCTTTAACGGATCGCAGTTCTCGCACTCGGCCAATTCATCGGCAGTGCGGTAAAGTTTTTGGTCGTCGGAACTGGTGTGGCTCGAGAGCCGTTCCATGTTCACCCAGAAAAACGCGGGCCCGCCGCCGGCGCGCATCGACTCGAATGCTTTCGCACCCGCGTCGTAGATTTGCTGCACGTCGCTGCCATCAAGTTCCTGCCAGTCGTTAGGCTGAAGAACATCGAGCGCGCGCGGGTTAATTTTTCGCGTCGGACTGCTGATGCCGTATTTATTGTCCTCGACGACGAAGAGCACCGGCAGCTTTCGTTCTTTCGCAAAACAAACCGCTTCGAAAAAATCGCCCTGGCGCGTGGCGGCGTCGCCCACCGTGGTGACGACGACGTTCGGTTTGCTATCGAGTTGGATTCCCCACGCGATGCCGCACGCGGGGAGAAGCTGCGAGCCAGTCGGCGTGGGCACGCTCCAAATTCCTCGCGAGGCATAGCTATAATGCGACGGCATCTGGCGCCCGTGACTTTGGCCTTTGCGCTTCGCAAAATAATCGAGCGCCAATTCGCGCGATGCCACACCGCGACCGAGGACGAGCGCACGGTCGCGGTAGTAGGGCACCACGTAATCGCCCTCGACCATGGCCACGCCGAGCGCCGCCAGCCCTTCGTGTCCCATGCCGGAAACATGGAAATGCCCTTTGCCCTGGCGATTCAAGTTTTGCTCGCGCAGGTCGCCGTGCCGGCTCTCGAGCAGGATCGTGAGCACGCGCAGTTTGTCTTCTTTATTAAGAGCGGGCATGGCGGAACCGGTGATGGTTGATCGGAACGGGCCAACACTCAACTGTCGATGCACCAGCATCAACCTCGTTTCGGAGGGACGTGCTTCCGCACGTCCGACTTGTTGTTTACGGCGGCGCGAAAGTTTTGGGACGTGCGGAAGCACTTCCCTCCGAGTAAGAGTTCGCTACGTGAGCCAAACAAATGAAGTCACGGCTCCACTACGGGGCAGGGGAGTAATCGATCGCTATCGCGAATTCCTTCCGGTTTCGGATGCAACTCCCGTCGTGTCGTTAGGCGAAGGCGCAACGCCGTTGATTTTTTCTCCGCGCCTCAGCGCGATCGTCAGCCGCGGGTGTGAAGTTTATCTGAAGTACGAAGGATTGAATCCGACCTGTTCGTTCAAGGATCGCGGCATGACGGTAGCCGTTTCGAAAGCGCTGGAACGAGGAGCGGCCGCGGTCATCTGCGCGTCGACCGGCAACACCTCAGCGTCGGCCGCCGCGTATGCGGCCCGCGCCGGACTTCGATGTGCGGTTGTCTTGCCGGCAGGGAAAATCGCGAGCGGCAAATTGGTCCAGGCTTTCGCTTACGGCGCGAACGTCATCCCGATCGAAGGCAACTTCGACGATGCGCTCGTGATCGTGCGGAAGTTAGGCGAGCGCGCCGATTTCGCGATCGTCAACTCGATCAATCCGGACCGGATCGCCGGCCAGATGACCGCCGCGTTTGAAATCGTGGACGATCTCGGGGATGCGCCCGCTCTCCATCTTCTGCCACTCGGCAACGCCGGAAATCTCACCGCGTATTGGGCTGGCTACCGCGAATATCACGGCGCCGGAAAATCGCGAACAATTCCGGCGATGATCGGCTTTCAAGCAGCCGGCGCCGCACCTATCTTCCGTGGACGCGTCGTCGAAAATCCGGAAACGATCGCTTCCGCGATCCGGATCGGAAATCCCGCGAGCTGGAAAGCAGCGAGCCAGGCCGTCGCGAATTCCAAAGGCGCGGTCGATATCGTGACGGACGACGAGATCCTCGCCGCGCAGCATTGGCTCGCGAAGAACGAAGGAATTTTCGTCGAGCCCGCCAGCGCCGCTCCGATCGCCGGCCTGATGAAATGCTGCGACGACGCGCGCCGTCCCGCGTACTCGTTTGCGCAAATTCCGGAAGGTAGCCGAATCGTTTGTACCGTCACGGGTCACGGCTTGAAAGACCCCGATGTCATTGCCACCAGTTCCGCCGGTTTGAAAACAGTCGCGGCGAGCGAAGACGCTGTCCTGCGCGCCATTGATTTTTAGCTGAGTTGACAGCCGCCCCGTATAAGCGAAACCATCCGCCGTGATTCTTCGCCTTCATTCCGTGCCGACTGCGCCATGCGCCTGATCGTCCAGAAATACGGCGGCACCTCGGTCGGGTCGCCCGAGCGCATCCGGAATGTCGCGGGCAAAATTCTCGAGACCCAGCAGCAGGGTTGCCGGGTCGTGGCCGTGATTTCCGCGATGGCGGGAGTGACTGATAACCTGATCAAACTCGCGCGCGAAACCGCGCCGCAACCGGAAGAGCGCGAACTGGACGTGTTGCTGGCGACCGGTGAGCAGGCTGCAATCGCGCTCATTGCGATGGCGATCAATGCGCTCGGGGGCCGGGCGATTTCGCTCACGGGCGCGGAAGCCGGCATCCTGACCGATCGCGCCCATACCCGCGCCAAGATCGCCAACATCACGCCGCGCCAAATCCACGCCTTGCTCGCAGAAGATTACGTCGTGGTCGTCGCCGGTTTCCAGGGACAAAACGCCGATGGCGAAACCACGACCCTCGGTCGCGGCGGCTCCGATCTAACCGCGATCGCGCTGGCCGGCGCATTGAATGCCGATGCCTGCCAGATCTTCACCGACGTGGACGGCGTCTTCACGTGCGATCCGCGCGTCGTCTCGGATGCCCAGAAGATCGATGAAGTTTCCTACGACGAACTGCTCGAGATGGCCGGCGCCGGCTCGAAGGTGATGCAATCGCGCGCCGTCGAGTTCGCCAAGAAATTCGGCGTGGAATTCGAAGTGCGCTCCAGCCTCAAGGACGCGCCAGGAACGATCGCGAAAGAAGAGACCGCGAACATGGAAGACGTGGTCATCCGCGGGATCAGTCTGGAGCGCAATCAGGCGAAGGTCACAGTGGATGATGTCCGCGACGAGCCCGGCATCGCCGGTCAGATCTTTTCGACCATCGCCCGCAGCAACATCAGCGTGGACATGATTGTGCAGAGCGTCTCCGCGCACGGAACGACGGATGTTTCCTTCACGATGCATGAAAGCGATCTGCCCGCCGCGACCGAGCTGCTGACGCCGCTGGTCAAGGAAGTCCGGGCCGCCGGCCTGATCACCAAAGCGGGCGTGGCGAAGCTGAGCGTGGTCGGGATCGGCATGCGCTCCCATTCCGGCGTCGCCGCGCGGTTGTTCGATTGCCTCGGCAAAGGGGGCATCAACATCCAATTAATCTCGACCTCCGAAATCAAAATCGCCGTCGTCATCGACGGCCAGGACGCCGACCGCGCCGCCCAACTCACGCACGCCGAGTTCGGCCTCGCCAAGTTCGTCCCGCCGTCGCCGGAGTAGTCGGCGGCACGAACTGACCTCGCCCCGACCAAGGGGGATTTATTCAATACTCTAACCTTCTCCTCGCTCACCTTACAACATCAGACAATATATGTCATATGAAGTCACGTGGGGTTGCTGCTATATGGTTATGGTAATTGAAGACTCGGCACAGAACGCTTAACCGCCAAGATTGTAAGGACTGGGAGGTATTTCGTCAGAAAGTCGGGGCGACTGATATTGTCGGCGTCGTCACCGAAATTCTCTTTCACCCACAGCGGGTAAGACGATTTTCGCCTGACCGGGTCCTCCATAGCAAATCGCAGCTCAAAAAGCTCCATACGCGGCGTAAGGCTGGAAAAAACAAAGCGATAGCAGTCGGACGCAAAGCCGATTAGGGCCTCTGTTTCGTACAGTGAATGTTCAACCTCGGCATCTGGTTCGAACGCCCCGTGTTTAATAAAGTTTTGGAAATAGCTGAAACGGGCCGCATGTGCCGGACGTTGTTCTTTCAGCCATTGCCAATAAAACGAGGGTTGGCCGGCTTTCGCGGACATTGTCGCCAAGCAATCGTGGGCCGCTATCGCGAGGGCGTGCATGGAGACCGGATCGCCGCCTTGAAACCACAGCGTAATTGCCGTCTCCAATTGCCCCACAGCGGCCCTCTTTTTGTTGACGCGGATGGTCTTCTCGCCGGGCCTTACTAGAGGCTTTGCCCTTTCGTGTCCTCTAGATTTGCGGCGACCCACGCATGGAATCGATCACATTATGCCCGCATCCGCGAACGCTCGATATGACGGCGGATTACATGCGCCGGAAAGAGGATGCTGTCTTTGAACGTTTAACGGGCCTCCTGCTGCTGCTGCTGGGTGGAGTTATTTTACCGGTCACTCTGAGCTTTTGATCGCCACGCCCTCAAAGCGAGTGACGAACTCAGTCTCATAGCGTTCGAACATTACCGCGGCGTCTTATCGAGCCATCGGCAGCGGCTGAGGAAGTGCAACCGAATGGTCTTTAGCGAGCTGTTCGAGCTGGGTGTTAATCCGCAGATAATCTTCGCGGGAACGCATGTTAGCCCACGCTGCACGTAGTTCTTTCACCGTCTGATCGGGCACCGCTGGCGTAATTACATTTAGTCTTTGGTCAAAACTGGTGTTGAGCTGTAGGTCCAAAAGGATCCCGCCGGCTATAACCATTGCGCCAAGGGTCAAGGCTGATCCCAACACGACGCCTCTGATCCGCCCGCGCAATGGGTGGGCTAACCTTTGCCGGCGTCGATTCTCCGCCCACCGCCGTGTCCATTCTTCGGGCAGCAGCCTTAAGCCTACCAAGCTCAACCCAAACGATGCACACACCATCATTAACCATAGTGCGAATAGTGCTGGCACCCAATCACGCTTTCCAAGCGAAGCGTTGTAATATTGGCTGTCGATCAAGCCCGCCAACAACGCGCCGCCATATCGAAGGATCAATCCCCATGCGCTGCCAAGTAGAGGCTGAATTATCAGCAGAAGAAGCAGACCTGAAACGATACCGGCCCTAATATTCGCGCGAAACGCTCTGCTAATTGGCATTCGCGAAATCTATCACTTCACGCTTGCGCAGCCAAGCGCAAGCAGCTGTCGATTCGTCACGGCGCGTCAAGACGGCAAAAAATTGAACGGACCGAAAGCTCATTCGTTAGGCCGCCTTACGAGGAAAAACGTGAACTGTCTCTTCATATATGTCACATGAAGTAACGATTTGTTGCGACGTTTGCGGGTCGTCGACCGAAGATACGTACCGAGGAGGCCTCCCGGGAAATCGCGGGGCTTTCTGTGTTTTTCCCTGCCCGCGCCGCCAACCAGCGCGCTCTGGTTAGTCCGGCATGCGCGCGACGTTGCCGAAATTATCGAAGAGAGCCCATTTGCCGTTCGCTTCCTGGAAGAAGTTGGCGTCGAAGGCGAGTTTCCCGTCCGCGTTGAGGATCTGGACCGGGTAAACAGTCGTGCCTTCCGGGGCGGTGCCGCCTTTGGAGATTTGTTTTTCGCCGCGCTTGAACGTCTGGTCCGGCATCATCGCGGCCAGTTTGCGAATGATCTCTTCGGAAGGTCCCTCGCCCGACTTGGTATCTTCGGCGGCAAACAGAGCCGGCATTCGGTCCACTCCCAGAGCTGACTGCGATGAGCCAACGAGAGAGGACGCCATGCATAAAGCCACAAACGCATATTTCAATTTCATGATGCCGACATATCGCCGAAGAATTCTCGCGCTTCCATCTTTTTGGGCGCTCACTAGGTCAGCGAAGATAGGCGCGCAACGAAGACCAGATCGTGGGGTTTTTTACGTTTCCGGTATTCGAATGTTGACGAGCGGCCCTCGCTCGGGACATTGCCGGGCACTTCAAAAAGCACACCATGACTAACACGACTTTTCTCCGTTCTCTGCTCGCCGCGGCTGCGCTGGCGGCATTGCCGTTTGGCGCGAAAACCTTGCGCGCGGCAACCGGCGACATCCTGGAAACAAATGAAGGAAACGTGATCCGGCTAAGGACGCTGGGCGGCACGCCAACCACGTTCGCGACCGGTTTGTCCAACCCGAAAGGCATTGTCTTTGACGGCAATGGGCATGTTTATGTGGCCGATGCCGGCAAGAACGCGATCATCGTTTTCACTCTGCCTGATGGGACCGGATCAACTTTCGTTTCGGGGCTGAGCTCCCCCATCGGACTGGCTTTCGATATCGCCAGCAATCTGTATGAGGCCGACTCCGGCAGCGGCAATATTTTTAAGTTCGCTCCCGACGCGACGAAAACGACTTTTGCCTCGAATGCAGGAGCACCCTCGGGTCTGGCGTTCGATAACAGCGGCAATCTTTTCGTAGCGGATTTCAGCGGCGGCAAGATTTACAAATACACGCCGGCCGGGACCCAAAGCACTTTTGCGTCGGGCCTGGACCATCCGGCGGGGCTCGCGTTTGATAGCGCGGGAAATCTTTTTGAAGCGGATTCCGGCAGCGGCACCATTTTCAAATTCGCGCCTGATGGAACGAAGACGAGTTTTGCGACGGGATTGGGGCGGCCGTACGGCCTCGCGGTCGATGCGGGCGACAACCTGGTCGTGGCCGACAACGCAAACGGCGCGACGCTCCGTTACACACCGGCGGCGGTGAAGTCCACCGTCTTCCAGAGCAACTTCAACACGCCGCAGTTCCTCGCGATCGAGCCGGCGCAGCATCGATTGCTTAACATCAGCACCCGCGGTTTTATCCAGGGCGGCAACGACGTTTTGATCGCCGGTTTCGTCGTGGGCGGAACCGGGCCGGTCGGCACTTCGATTCTGGTGCGCGCTCTCGGGCCATCGCTCTCTGCTTTTGGGATCAGCAATCCGCTGCCCGACCCGGTGGTGGAATTGCGTGACGCTTCCGGGACTTTGCTGGCTTCGAACAACGATTGGAGGGACACCCAGGAAACAGCGATCTCGGGAACTTCGCTCGCGCCAACGAACGATCGGGAATCCGCGATTCTGACCTCGCTCCACGGCGGCGCCTTCACGGCGATTGTCGGCAGCGCTACGGGTGCGCCCGGCACGGTGGTGGTGGAAGTTTATAACTTGCCGTAGCCGGTTCGCGTCCGAGTCGTTAGGCCAATTGGGCCTGCGACCTCCGGTCTCACAATTTGATCAGCGCCATGATCAAAAGATCCATGGCCAGGATCCAGACGAGAATCACCTGCCAGAGCCGCAGGTTCCGCGCACCGTAATGGTCGCCCGCGACTTGCGGGTCACGCTCGAAAAGCCGCTTGCGGATCCGGAAGATGTGGAGCCCGCTGAAAAAAACGATCGCCAGGAGAACGCTGAAGACGATTCGAAGCGCGAGGACCGAGTCGCGGTGTTCATGGACAACGGCGAGGATGGCGCTGCTATCCATATATGATAGATCGCCGATGCGCTCCGGCATGGCCGGATGGAAGGCGCTAGCGTCGCGCTAGATATTGCTGCCGCTCCATTTCAGTTTCTGCCTAACCACGCCGAAGAACGAGACCCCTGGCAAGGATGCGAGCGGCAGGACGCGGCCTGATTTTTTAATTTCCACGCGCGTGGCGTTTTCGATCCGCAACGGCTCGCGACCATCCACTGTCACAAAGACCGGATATTCGCGCTCGGTCACTTGGATTTCGATCACGGCATCTTCGTCCACGATGATCGAGCGATTCGTCAGGACGTGTGGGCAGATCGGCGTGATGACGAACGCGCCGGATTCCGGGGCCAGAATCGGCCCGCCCGCGGAAAGCGAGTAGGCCGTCGATCCAGTCGGCGTGGCGACAATCAGTCCGTCGGCGTTAAACTCCGTGAGCACTTCGCCATTCACGCTCGTTTTGAGGCGGATCAGGCGGGAAACTTCGCCGCGGCTGAAAACGACGTCGTTCAATCCGGTCATGGTGGAACTTTCGCCGCCCGGAGTTTTCACCGCGACGTCGAGCAACGTTCGCTCGCTGAAAATCATTTTACCGGCTGCGATGCATTCGACGGCTTCCACGTAGGCGCTGGAATTTGAGCAGGTCAGGAAACCAAGCGCGCCAATGTTAATCCCGAAGACGGGCTTGATGTTGTCGCCGAGCTGGCCCACCAAGTGAAGAATCGTACCGTCGCCGCCCAGGACAACGAGCAGGTCCGCTTCACGGCCCAGATCCGGAATCGCGCGGCCCCCCGGGAGCCCGGCCAAAGCGGCCGTGTTCTCCTCCAGCAATACCGTCAAGCCAGCCCGCTCCAGCTCCCTGACCAGCGTGCGCGTCAGCTCGGCGACCCCAGGTTTACCGGTGTGCGCGGTTAAACCGATTTTGTTCGGACGCATATGAAGAATTCCTGGTTTCCATCGGTGCCCGTAATGTCGGAAGGAGCGATGCCCATCACCTCATGGCCCGCCTCGAGCACGAAGTCGCGAATTTTCTCCTGCGCTTTCTCGTGCAAAGCCGGCTCGCGCACGATGCCGCCGCGGCCCACATCCGAAGCTTGGAGCTCAAACTGCGGTTTGATGAGCGCGAGGATCATTCCGTTGGGAGTTACCAACTCGAACGCGTTCGGCAAGACCAAAGTCAGGGAAATGAAGGAAACGTCGATGACGCAAAGGTCGATTGGATCGGGGACATCAGCGCGGCTAAGAAAACGGGCGTTGAGTTTTTCGCGCACGATTACGCGTTGGTCGCTCCTGATTTTCCAGGCCAGTTGGCCATGCCCAACATCGATCGCATAGACTTTCGTTACGCCGCGTTGCAGCAAGCAATCGGTGAACCCACCGGTCGAGGCGCCGATATCCAGTGCCGTGAGTCCATTCACCGCGAGGCCGAAGTGCGTCAGGGCGCCTTCCAGTTTCACCCCGCCCCGGCCGACGTATGCCGATGGCGCCCGCACCGAAACCGCGGCATCGGACGGCACTTTCACGGAGGCTTTGTCGACCACGGCGTCCCCTACCCTGATTTCTCCGGCCATGATCGCGCGCTGGGCTTGTTCCCGGCTCGGGAAGAATCCGCGCTCAACCAAAAACGTATCCAGCCGGGTTCTTTTCGACGTCGCCGTCATGCCGAGACCGAGTTTTGCGGTTGAAAATATTTATCGCTTATTGACGTAATAGTATTTGAAACATGGCTGTTCACCAATGATTTACCTTTGGCACCAGACGACGTTACAGCGTTTCGATTAGTCATGCGCGGCATACTCGCGCAGCAACTTCTCGATCGACTCAAGATCTTCGACTGCAGCCCGGCGGCGCTGGTATTTCCGAAAGACAACGTCCTTGAGCTGCAGCAGATCGTCGAGCAACGGCCGATCGTAGTAAGTCCATTCCAGCTCGTCCGAGGATTTGGCCTGGAAACGCCAGACGCCGCCAAACTTCGTCACCCGCACTTCGCGCTTGCGGCCCTCGGCGTCTTTCTCGGTCCATATGTGTTGACTGCGCATCCAGCCCGAATCTTACATTAGCCGCTTGAAAGACACAGCCAGATTGCTCGCTTATTTCGCCGCCACGATTCTTTTCGGGGCGCTGGCCGCGCCTCTCCTGTTCTGGGCGGCGCAATGGCTGGCCGGACACGGAATTTTTCCCGGCCTGGCCGAATTCGAGTTCGAGTCGTTCTTCCACCGCGCCTTGATGCTGGGCGCAATCGTTTTTCTCTGGCCGTTCCTGCGCTCGCTTCGGGTCAAAAGTCCGCGCGCCCTGGGGCTGGAACGAAATCGGCGCTGGCTGCGCGACGTCCTGATCGGGTTCCTTCTCTCGAGCCTGCCCATTATCCTGTGCGAAATTTTCCTGGTTCAACGCGGCCTCTATTCGATGCGGCCCGGGGTCTCCTGGGTCGCGATCCTGCCGCTCGTCGTCAGCGCGGTTATCGTTCCGCTGATCGAAGAGCCACTCTTCCGTGGCTTATTCCTGGGTGTGTTACTGCGGGGACTGCGACCGTGGCCGGCAAATCTTTTGAGCGCGGCGATTTTTTCCATCGTCCATTTCCTCAAGGCGCCGGACCAAACCGCCACGACGGTTCGCTGGTTTTCCGGCTTTGTTTCGTTGTCGCATTCGTTCGACCAATTCCGCGAGCCGATGTTGGTCCTCGGTGGCTTTACCACTTTGTTTGCGATCGGGATCGTCCTTGGGCACGCCCGGCTCGGCACGCGATCGCTTTGGTTGTCGATCGGTTTGCACACGGGCTGGATCCTGGCGAGCGAAGTGTTCGGAAAAATCGCGCGGCGGGAAATCGTCGCGTTGCCGTGGATCGGGAGGAATTTGCTGGTCGGGCTGGTGCCGTTGGCCGTGTGCCTTCTGACCTGGGTGCTGCTCAGGGCGTGGTTAAAATATGCCGGCACTCGCGATACCTAAACTTCTTCACGCTTTGACGTCGCTTTTCTATCCGGCGACATGTGTTGTTTGCGCGGCGAATGTCGAGCGCTCGGAATACCTCTGCGCGGATTGCCAGCGTCGCGCGCCGCGGATCGTAGCGCCGTTCTGCGCGAAATGCTCGGAACCCTTTCCAGGCGCGATCACCCAAAGCTTCCGTTGCGCGAATTGCGAACATCGCGTCCTGCATTTCGATTGTGCCGTCGCAGCCTACCGCAGCCGCGGGTTGGTTCGCAAACTGGTGCACGAATTCAAATACGCAAAGCAACGTCACCTTCGCTATCCCGTGGCCGGATGGCTTCGCGAAACCCTGAGCGATCCGCGCCTCCGCGGCCGGGACTTCGACGTCATCATTCCGGTTCCGCTTCACCCAGCCCGGGAACGCGAGCGCGGATTCAATCAGGCGACGCTCCTGGCTGAGCTGCTGGCTGCCTCCACCACGGCGCCGCTGCGTGCGGTCTTGGAGCGCACCCGTTACACCACCACCCAGACCGCTTACGATCGCGCTGAGCGCATGGAAAATTTGCATGGCGCGTTCCGTTTACGAAAAAACCAGGACGTGCGAGACTTCCGGGTGCTTCTGATCGACGATGTATTAACTACCGGATCGACGCTGAGCGAATGCGCGCGCGTCCTGAGAGCCGCGGGCGCGGTTTCCGTTCACGCGGCAACGGCGGCCCGGGCCTAACGACATGGCTATTTTCAAGAGACCTCCGATCGGCGGCGGCGGTGGAAGGAAACGCCGCGGCGATATTCCGCAGGGGCTTTTTCAAAAATGTCCGGGCTGCAAAGAGGTCGTGCATGAGATTGAGCTCGCGCAGAATCAGCGGGTCTGTCCGCGCTGCGAATATCATTTCTCCCAGTCCGCCAAGGAGCGCATCGAGAATCTGCTCGATGAAGGGACGTTCGTGGAACGCGACGGTGGACTGCGGTCGGTGGATACCCTCCAGTTCCAAGGCATGGCAAGTTACAAGGACCGCCTGAAAAAATACCAGGACGCGACCGGCCTGACGGACGCAGTCTTGAGCGGCTACGGAATGATCGAAGGTTACAAGGTCGCGGTCGCCGTGATGGATTTCAGTTTCCTCGCGGCCACGATGGGCTCTGTGGTGGGCGAGCGCATCACCCGCACCATCGAATTTGGAACGGAGAACCGTTGCGCGGTGATTATCGTTTCCGCGTCCGGCGGCGCCCGCATGTACGAAGGCATGCTCAGCCTGATGCAAATGGCCAAGACGAGCGGCGCCCTCGCCCGCCATGCCTGCGAGCGGCTGCCTTACATTTCGGTGCTGACCAATCCCACCACGGCCGGCGTGATGGCCAGCTTCGCCTCGTTAGGCGACGTCATCATTGCCGAACCGAAGAGCATGATCGGATTTGCCGGACCGCGCGTGATCAAGGAAACGACGCACCAGGATTTGCCGGAACGTTTCCAGACCGCGGAGTTTCTCGAGGAACATGGCCTGATCGATTTGATCGTTCATCGCAAAAAGATGCGCGCCCAGATCGGCGAGTTTCTCAGCTTCTTTTCGAGTACGCAGTGAACTATGAACAGGCGCTCGCCTGGCTCTACGGAACCCAGCGTTTCGGGATCAAGCTCGGGCTCGAGAATATCCAGCGGTTGCTGTGCGAGCTGAACGTTCCGGGAAAAGATCAGCGGATCGTCCACGTCGCCGGGACCAACGGCAAAGGCTCGGTCTGCGCGATGATCGATTCCATCTGCCGCGCCGCGTATCGCACCGGTCTCTTCACCTCCCCTCACCTCGTCACCTACCGCGAACGCATCCGGGTCAACGGCGAAATGATCGCGCCCGATGAAGTCGCGCGCGGCTTGAGCGCTCTCCGCGAAACGATCCGGCATTGGGATCCGCATCCGACATTTTTTGAAATCACCACCGCGCTCGCGCTCGACCATTTCAAAAGGAAGGAATGCGAAGTGATCGCGCTTGAGACCGGTCTCGGCGGAAGACTCGATGCGACGAATGCGGTCACGCCGGTCGTATCCGTGATCACGCCCATTGGGTACGACCACGAGAAATGGCTCGGCCACACGCTCGAAGCCATCGCCGGCGAAAAGGCCGGGATCATTAAGCCGCATCTTCCCGTTGTGTCCGCGAAACAGGAAGCCGCCGTCGAAAAAGTTATCCGCGCCCGCGCCTCAGAATGTGAAGCGCCGTTGGAATTTGTAACCCAGCCGCACGTGTCGAGTCCCGTCGGGCTCGCTGGGAAACACCAGCGAGATAACGCGGCCCTCGCCGTCGTCGGTTTGCGTTCCGGTAAGATCCTCGTCTCCGACGATGCGATTCAACGCGGTCTGGCGAAGATCGACTGGCCCGCGCGTTTCCAACTCTGGGATGCGCGCACCATCATCGATGGCGCGCATAATCCCGCCGCCGCGCAGGTCCTTGCCCAAACCTGGCGCGAACAATTTGGCGATGACCGCGCAACGATCATTCTCGCGGTCCTCCGCGAGAAAGACGTCGCCGGTATTTGCCGCGCCCTCGCCCCCATTGCCGCGCGCTTCATTCTCCCGCCTATTCGCTCCGAGCGCGCGCTCTCGCCTAACGAGTTAATTTCTCACCTCTCCCCCATTACTCCATCACTCCCAGCCGCCAGTCCGGCTCGGACCTCCATCACCTCCTCTCTCCTCGCCGCGCTCGAATCCGCTCGCGCCATCCCCGAGCGCATTCTCATCACCGGCTCACTCCATTTCGCCGGCGAAGCGCTCGCGACGTTGGATGGAAACCCAGATGCGCTCGAAGATTGCGCGCAATAAACTGAACCGAAATGTGGGAGGGGCCTTGGCGTCCCGACTACTTTAAATCGCCTGCCGCGCAATCAGCGCCCGTCGCTTTCTCCCGTGCAACCAGCCATGGACCCACATGATGACAAAGAGCGAGAGATAAACGAAGCCGGCCAGGTCCACTTGATTCACGGTCAACGCCACCAGCACCGAGACCAAGCCGACGCTGGCCATGCAAAGCATTCCGTACAATTCCCAGCGGGTATCCAGCGTCTCGATTGCATTGAGCTCCAATTCCCCACGCCGACGGTAGGCGTGCAGATAGAGCGCGGCCAGGACGAGATAAATGGCGGCGAAGCCCATTCCGTAAATCACAAACAAGGTCGAGCCTTGGGCGTGAGTGAGCTGACCTCTGGCGCCGCGCAGGATCATTCCGTTGATGAAGAGGTTGAAAAGAAACTTCAGCGGATAGACGTAAAGCAAAACAATGAAGAGCATGAAGCAGGTCAGGAACCGGACGAACCCATCCTCAAGGCCGTAGCGCCGGCTGTAGTGGTAATGATCGTTCCAGATCATGGCGAGGATCGTGAAACAGATGCCGAAGGCGAGAAATCCGCGCATCGTTTCCATCAATTCGCCGAACCCTTTCGGGACCTCGAGCGAGACGACGAGCAACGTCACCGCAAACCCAAAGACTGCGTCGCTGAATGATTCCAGCCGCGTAACCTCCCGCCCGCGAATCCGGAACCCATCCTTTTCAGTTTCGCGCTCGAGCCGCGCCTGTCGCAACATGAATTCTTTCTAAGGGCAGTAGGAACCTCCGACAAGGCAAAGTCGCGCGCCAGTTCGGAGGGACGGGCTTCGGCACGTCCCATTCTCCATCGGAGCTGTGGCCCTGAGAAATTCGGACGTTCCGAAGCACATCCCTCCGAGCCAGGCGTCTATGGTCCTTCCACGACAATCACCGCAATCGCGTGATGCTCGGTGTGGCTGAGCGAGATCGAAACCTTCGAGACGCTTCGTTCCTCCGCCAGCTTCTTCGCGCCGCCCTCCAGGACCAGAAATGGTTCGCCACTCGGTTTGCGGTGGATATCGATGTCCTTCCAGCCCATCGCCTTTCCGATCCCGGTGCCAAACGCTTTCGAGACCGCTTCCTTCGCCGCGAACCGCGCCGCCAAATGGCGCGCCGGATATTTCATCGATTGCGAATACTCGATCTCGCCCGCCGTAAAAATGCGATGGAGAAACCGCTCGCCGAACCGCTCGAGCGAATGCTCGATCCGCGCGTTCTCCACCAGATCCACGCCGATCCCAAGCACGCTCACGAAGAAGCTCCAAATTCCAAGCTCCAAGCTCCAAAGAAGCTCCAAACACCAAGCTCCAAACTCGCACGTCGGCCTTGGCGCTTCGTCATTAATTCGTCATTCGTCATTCGGATTTCGTCATTCGAATCATCCTTTGTAATTCTCCATCAACGCCAGCATCTCACGCACAGCCGTTTCAAATCCCACAAACACCGAACGCGCCACGATCGAATGACCGATGTTCAGTTCCACCAGGTGCGGGATTTTGTGGATGAGCGCCATGTTCCGGTAGTTGATCCCGTGCCCGGCGTTCACCTGCATCTTCAGCTCCGCCGCGCCATGCGCCGCCGCGCGTAATCTCTCCAGCTCCTGTTGCGCGATCTTGTCGGTAAATGCATTCGCCAATTTACCGGTGTGCAGTTCCACGATATCGGCGCCGAGCTCGGCGGCAGTATCGATCTGCTCCAGAATCGGATCGATGAACATGCTCACCCGCACCCCGGCGGCATGAAACCGTTTCACTGTCGTCACCAGCTCCTTCTTGTTCGCCACCAGATCGAGTCCGCCTTCGGTCGTCACTTCCTGGCGTTTTTCCGGAACCAGGCAAACTTCGTCGGGCACGATTCGCAGCGCGATATCCACGATCTCCGGCGTGTTTCCCAGCTCCAGGTTCAACTTCGTCATGATGCTCTCGCGCAACCGCTGGATGTCGCGGTCCTGGATGTGCCGCCGATCCGCGCGCAAATGCGCCGTGATCCCGTGCGCTCCCGCCCGTTCGCAAATCCCCGCGATCGCGATCGGGTCCGGCTCCGCGTTCTTCGACTCCGGCATTGTCGCATACCGAGCCTGCCGCAGCGTGGCGACATGATCGATATTTACCCCGAGCCGAAGCTGATTCACGGAGGCAATAGGAAGCAGCCAATGAAACGGAGCAAGTTTTTCCACAGGTAGGGACGCCTTTCCGAGGCGTCCGACTTCCTCGAGAATCGCTTCGCAGCAGAAATTTGTCGGACGCGTCGGAAACGCATCCCTACCTGTAAAAAGGCTTGTCGGTCCCCCTCGCCCTTTCGTATCCAGAGGCGTGTCCCGACGCGCTGTTCTCATCTTCGCCGAGAAAGTGCATGTCGATCTGGCCCGACGCTCGTTTCCGAAAGCGGCGCGGCGGCTCTTGAATCTTCCCGCGTTCGCCTCGGAAATTTTGCCGGAGATCGAGGTCCATCTTTTCACGTCCGCCGGAAACGCGAGCGTCACCGGACCACGTATTCATCGCCAGTCCGGGCACGGTTTTGCCGAGCGATTTGAAAACGCGATCGAGACGATTGCCCAGCTCGGTTACGATGAAGTCGTCGCGGTGGGCCGCGATTGCCCGGGCCTGGGCGCGCTCGACATTGAGCGCGCGTTCGCTGAGCTAACGTCGAAGAAGCTGGTTCTCGGGCCGGATCATCGCGGCGGTTGTTATCTCATCGCGTTTCGCATCGCCGATCGCGAGCTGCTCCGCGACGTTCGCTGGAAACGAAACACGGATTGCGACCAACTGGTCCAGCGCGCCGGCGCCGGACATGTTTCCCTGCTGCCCGTTAAACACGATCTGGATTCCTGGACTGACCTGCGACTGTTTGCGCGCACGAATGAATCGCTCGCTCGCCTCGCCGCATTCGTCCTGAGCCTGGTCAGCCCGGCTCGAACGCGTCTCATTGAATTTGTAAGCATCGCGTCGCAGCGAATGCGGGTCCGCCAGCAAATGCCGCCGCCGGCATTTGCGGCCTAACGACCGCGCCTGAACGCGATTGTAGCCGGGATCGGTGATCCCGGTTTGCCCAAACCCTCAGCAGCAGACGTTCTAGAGAACGCCCTATCCCAACCCAATTTGCATGTTACCAATTACTAGACCTAACAACCGCCGCATCGCTCTCCACTTTGCGGGTTACTTCTTTTGTTTCGTCATCCTGTCCTGCCATGTGGCGGCTGCCGAAACGAAATCCGATTCGGAACGCCTCGAGAAACTCGAACGCGCCGTCGAGCTTCTCCAAAAGCGAAACACCGAGCTGGAAGCGGAAGTAAAGAGCCTCAAGCAACAGAAGTCCGCGCCGGCTGCACCGCTCAGCGCGGAGAAGCGCTCCCGATTCGTTCCCGATTCCAAATCGGCTATCGTCGAGAAAACCGAAACGAAGGCGGAGAAGAAGTCCGTCTACGTCGTTCCAGGCGCCTCCGAGTTTAAGCTCACGCTCGGCGGCCTTCTCCAAACCCAGTACGAAGCGGGCGACGTTTTCGCGTTCGAAGGGCGCTTCGGCTCCGGCGCGATCAAGGACCGTTTCCGCCTCCGTCGCGCGCGGATCAATGTAGTGGGCGATTTCGCCGAGCAATTCGATTTCAAGCTCGAGGGCGAATTCGAACAAAGCGATGTCGGCCTCACGGTCCGCGACGCCACCGGCAAGACCCTCGCTTCCAATTCCACGCGGACAGCCTTTGGCGCCACTGACCTTTACATTAACTGGCACCGTTACCCCGAATTTCAAATCAAGGTGGGACAATACAAGGCGCCATTTGGCCTCGAGCAGATAAGTCCTGATCCGAAGCTGTTCACGATCGAGCGCAGCCAGGTCACGAGCGCGCTCACGCCGGAGCGCCAGGTGGGCGTGGAGGTTTGGGGCAAACCATTCGCGAGCGTGTTCCCGGACCAGAAGGATTTGCTCGTTTACTACGCCGGGCTTTTCAACGGGAACGGGCGCAACATCTCGGTAAACGATAACAACGAATACATGTATGTCGGCCGGATCGAAGTGCAGGCCTTGAAGGCGAAAATCTTCAACGAAAACGCGACGGTGAAATTCGGCGCGAATGCGTTATCAAGCCGGGATGAAGCGGGCACGGTCCTTTCGCCTACTGGAACCCTGAGGGTAAACAGTGACGGCTCCCTCACTTCGTTCACCGCTCCTTCCGCCGCCGAAAGAGAAGGCTACGGCTTTGACGCCGCCTTCCATTACGGCCCCTTCGATCTGATCGCGGAGTATCTCAGCGAGAGTTATGAAGGTCGCACCGTCAACGGCGTGGCGCCGGCCTTCAAAGATTTCCGCGCGGACGGGTACTACCTCCAGGGCACCTACTTCATCGTTCCGGAAAAGCTCCAGCTCTTCGCCAAGTACGAAAGCTTCAACCCCGGCCAGGTCGCGAATGACGACATCCGGTCGATCACCGGCGGCGTGAACTACTACATCCACGGCGATGACATCAAGATTCTCGCCCACTACATCCATACCTGGTCGGATTTCCGCCAAAACCATCCCGCCTTTGGTTCTGACGAGTTCGATGAAGTCATCCTCCGGCTTCAGGTCCTTTTCTAACCCTCGAAAACTATGAACACCATCAACGCTGAATCCGAAGTCCGAAAACGTTACGCCGCCGGCGCGCAGGCTACTGAAGCGAAACTTTGCTGCCCGGTCGATTACAACGCGGAATACCTCAAGGTCATTCCAAAGGAAGTCATCGAACGCGATTACGGTTGCGGCGATCCCAGTAAGTATCTCCGGGAAGGCGAAACGGTCCTCGACCTGGGAAGCGGCACCGGAAAGATTTGTTTCATCGCAGCCCAGGTGGTGGGACCGCAGGGAAAAGTCATCGGCGTCGACATGACCGACGAGATGCTCGAGGTCGCGCGCCGGAACGCGCCGATCGTGGCGGAGCGGGTCGGCTATGCGAATGTCGAGTTTCGCAAAGGCCGGATCCAGGACCTTGCCCTCAGCATTGACGTGCTCGACGCGGAATTGAAACGGCGCCCGATCAATGATGCTTCGTCCTTCCTGGCCGCTGATGAGCTCGCCCAGGAACTGCGCGTGAAGCATCCCCTCATCGCGAACGACTCAGTCGACGTGGTTGTTTCCAACTGCGTCCTGAATCTGGTCGAAGCGAACGCAAAGCGGCAGCTCTTCGACGAAATCTTTCGCGTGCTGAAGATCGGCGGTCGCGCAGTGATCTCGGACATCGTGAGCGATGAAGAAGTGCCCGAGCACCTCCAGAACGATCCGGAGCTTTGGAGCGGTTGCATCTCCGGTGCGTTGACGGAGGAAGGTTTCCTTGCCGCGTTCACCGCCGCCGGTTTCTACGGCGTCCAGATTCTCAAGCGGGACGAGCAACCGTGGCAGACGGTCGAAGGGATCGAGTTTCGTTCGGTAACGGTCGAGGCGCTCAAAGGAAAACAAGGACCGTGTGTCGAGCGAAACCAGGCCGTTATCTACAAAGGACCATTCAAGGAGGTGCTCGATGACGACAACCACCGGATGGAGCGCGGCCGGCGCTATGCGGTGTGCGATAAGACCTACAACATCTACCGCAAGGCCCCCTACTCCGCCTCCTTCGAGTTCATCGAACCATTGACCCCGATTCCGCTGCAAGAAGCAAAGCCCTTCGATTGCTCACGCACTTCCCTGCGTCACCCCAAGGAGACAAAGGGCCAGGACTACAACGTCACCACCGACGCCTCGCAGTGCTGCGATGGTGGCAGCTGCTGCTAGCGAGAATAGGATTCCATGCTTCTCATCGCTCTCTTCCTCGCCACCTGTTTCCTCGCCTATTCCAACGGGGCGAACGATAATTTTAAAGGGGTAGCTTCACTTTACGGTTGTCGTGCGGCCAGCTACCGCACCGCGATTACCTGGGCGACAATCACCACCTTCGCCGGCTCGATTGCTTCGATCTTTCTCGCGCAAGCTTTGCTGAAGAAATTCTCCGGCAAAGGCCTGGTGCCGGACACACTGGTTGGTTCGGAGCAATTCCTTCTCGCGGTAGCTCTCGGTGTGGCTATTACGGTCATCCTGGCCACGCTCCTGGGATTTCCGATCTCAACCACCCACGGCATCACCGGCGCCATCGTGGGATGTGGACTCGTCGCGGTGGGAACGGGAGTGAATTTCGGCGCGCTCGGCAAGGGCTTTGTGCTTCCCCTCTTGCTTAGTCCAGTCCTGGCAATCGTGCTGGGCGGCCTGCTTTACTTTATCTTTCGAAGTTTGCGGCTCATCTGCGGGGTCCGAAAGGAATGGTGCATCTGTGTTGGCACCGAGGAACGAGTTGTCGCTCTTCCCCAACCAGGCTCCATTCTCTCCATGCGAAGCGCGCCTGCGCCGATCACACTTACTATCGACGAACAGGAGACTTGTCGCGAGCGCTATGCGGGTTCGATGTTCGGACTTAGCGCGCAGCAGGTGATGGACGCCGCACATTTCCTCAGCGCCGGCGCTGTCAGTTTCGCCCGCGGCTTGAACGATACTCCCAAAATCGTCGCGATGCTGCTCCTCCTGAAGTGGATGGACATCCGCTGGGGTTTCTTCGCCGTCGCTCTAACGATGGCGATTGGTGGATTGCTCAACGCCCGTAAAGTAGCGGAAACCATGAGTCACAAAATTACCGCAATGAACCATGGGCAGGGCTTCTCCGCCAACCTGACGACCGGCATTCTGGTTATCGTCGCCAGCTTCTTTGGCCTGCCGGTTTCGACCACCCACGTTTCCGTCGGCGCGCTTTTTGGAATGAGTGTAACCACCGGACAGGCCAATCCGCGAGTTATGTTGAATATCGTCCTGTCGTGGCTCATCACTTTGCCGTGCGCGGCACTCATCGCCGGTGTCGCCTATGCGATTCTTCGCAACCTATGAACCTAACGACGGACAATAGCTTCTCGCGTAAGCTGGCCGAGCACTCCCTGCCGCTTCGTCATACGAAGACCGAGGTGCTCCAGCTCAATGTCGGCAAACTCTGCAACCTCACCTGCATCCATTGCCATGTGAATGCCGGGCCGAAACGTAAGGAGATCATGACCCGCGCCACGATCGACCAGCTCATTGACTGGCTGGCGAAGACGGATATCCCCACCGTCGATCTTACCGGCGGCGCGCCCGAGATGATCCCGGATTTCAAGTATCTCATCGAACGGTTGAAAGCGCTCGCGCCGCCGCGCCATATCATCGATCGCTGTAACCTCACGATCCTGCTCGAACCGGGCTACGGAGATTACGCGCAGTTCCTGGCCAAGCACGAAATCGAGATCATTGCTTCGATGCCGTGCTATTCGCCAGCGAATGTGAATGCGCAGCGCGGCAACGGCGTGTTCGACGGAAGCATCAAGGCGCTCCAGCTCTTGAACTCGTTAGGTTACGGCCGCGAACCGCAGCTTCCGCTTCATCTCGTCTACAATCCGAACGGCGCGTTCCTGCCCGGCCCGCAGGAGGAACTCGAAGCCGACTACAAGCGCGAGCTGAAGGAACATTTCGGGATCGTCTTTAACAAGCTTTACACGATCACGAACCTGCCGATCGCCCGGTTCGCCTCCTACTTGAAGAACAACAACCTCCTGGGCGATTATATGGCGCTGCTCAACGACGCCTTCAACCCCGCGACGGTGAACGGGCTGATGTGCCGCAATACCATTAATGTTAGTTGGCAGGGCGAAGTGTTCGATTGCGACTTCAACCAAATGCTCAAGATGCAATGGCGTGAGGGCGAACACGGCTTGCATCTGTGGGACGTCGATCCCGCGCTGGTGGAAAACCGGGAGATCGCGACGGGCGACCATTGCTTCGGCTGCACCGCCGGCGCCGGCTCGAGCTGCGGCGGCGCGCTGCTCTAGCTGTTGTAGCCGGGATCGGTGATCCCGGTCGGGTCAGCGGAATTTTGCGCGGGCGGGATCAACGATCCGGCTACAACAAATCCTTTGGCGCTTTGTTCCGCCACGCGATTTCCATCGCCCGCTTCAACGTCGTCCTATCAACCGCTTCGAGGTGAACTGTCGTGCTCCCTCTCTTTCCCCACGCTCCTTTGGCCGGCGCGAAGACCTTCGGATAGCTCTGCCTGAAACGCGCTTGTTCCTCCGGGGGCAGAATGACCATGCCGTGGTCTTTGTCCGGATAACCGAGCGTAACGAAGATCTTTCCGCCCACCCGAAAATCGGGGTGGTTCATGTGCGCGCTTTCCTCGACCTCCGGCAGACTCAGCGCAATGGGGCGAAAGTCGGCGGCGATCATTGTCTTGATGGTGTGGGAGAGTAAGTCATGATGACAACGTTTTGTTCACGGTAGTTGGTGTGTTCGTCCAAAGCCCAGCCGAGCGCAGCATAAAATTTTTCACTGTGGACAGTGTACAAGTACAGGAGTGGTACCTCCAGTTTGCCGGCTTCGGCCATGATACGTTGGACCAGTTCAGCACCGATTCCTTTCCGTCGATGTGGTTCGCCGACAAAGACGCCTGCCAGCCACGGCGTCAATTCCATCCGCGTCTCCATGTCATGAGCCACGAGACTCGCAGAGCCGAGGACCTCGCTGTCGTCAAGCGCAACAACGGTGAGCGGAATCCGATCGCGATTGGAAAAACCTTCGAGGCGGGCCCTTCGCTTTTCAACAGTGTCGCCCGGGCGGGTATGGCCCCACTCGCGGTGTTGCCATTCCGCGAGCGTGGAAAGCACGCTCGGATGGTCGGCGAGGTATTCGATCGTCATAGGATCTTCATTCGAATCTAGCAACTGTCATTGACCCACGCTGTCATTTCTTTCACGCTCCCCGCCATGAAATCTTTGGTCCTGGTTTTCCTGCTTGCTCTCTCGCTCCTGGCAGTGTTGCCCTCGGCGCTCGCCCAGGGCACACCCCCTTCCCCAACGGCCGCGCCCGCTCCATCCATCGCGCCCGGGACCGATCCCGCAACCGCCACCCGCGCCTGGCTCGACACCGTTCCGCCGGACAAAAAGGCCAGATCCGACGCTTACTTCGAAGGCGGCTACTGGCTGATCCTCTGGAATTTCCTGGTCGCGGCCGCGATTTCCATCTTTCTCCTGGCCTCACGCATTTCGGCGCGGATGCGCGATTTCGCCGAGCGAACAACGCGGTTCAAGGCGTTGCAAGTCATCATCTACGGCATCCTCTTCCTCCTCGTTACCTACGTGCTCGGATTTCCGCTCAACGTTTACGAGCGCTTCATCCGGGAGCACGCCTACGGCATGGCGACGCAGAATTTTTCCCAGTGGTTTACCGAACAACTGATCATGGTCGCCGTGAATCTCGTCGTAACGAGCCTGCTTCTGGTCGGGCTTTACGCGGTGTTTCGCCGCGCGCCGCGGACCTGGTGGGTCTGGGGGACCATCGTCTCGATCGTCTTCACGGTGCTTGGCCTCATTCTCGCCCCGGTTTACATCGAGCCACTCTTCAACACCTACAAGCCGCTCAACGATCCGGCCGTCAGCGAACCGATCCTTGCCATGGCCCGGGCCAATGAAATCCCGGTGACGCAGGTGTTCGAAGTGGACGCCTCGCGGCAAACGAAACGCGTCAGCGCGAATGTCGCCGGTTTCATGGGCACCACCCGGATCGCGCTCAACGATAATCTGCTGAAGCAATGCACCCTGCCGGAGATCCGCGAAGTCATGGCCCACGAGATGGGGCACTACATCCTCAATCATAGTTTCAAGCTCGTGACCTATTTCAGCCTTTTCTTTTTGATCGGCTTCGCTGTCGCGAAAGCCTTTTTCGACGGAGCGGTGCGGCGCTGGGGCGCCGGCTGGGGTTTGCGTATGCCACCAGTGCTGGAGAGCGCCACCCCGGTCGAAGGAGCGACTAGTTCGGTTGAGTCACGCGGCGGTGCGTACGGAATTGCGGACGTAGCCAGTCTGCCTCTGCTCTCCCTGATCTTTAGTACCGTATTTTTTCTTCTAACGCCGGTGATCCACACCGCCATCCGCGTGACCGAGCGCGAAGCGGACGCGTTCAGCATCAACACCGCGCGCGAACCCGATGGGATGGCAAAGGTGGCGCTGAAATTGGGCGAGTATCGCAAACTCGATCCTTCGCCGCTGGAAGAATTCATCTTCTTCGATCACCCGAGTGGTCGCGCCCGGATTCGGATGGCGATGGATTGGAAGGCCGCGCATTTGCCCGCCGGCGGAACGGAGTGATCTCTTCTGTAGCGGCGGCCAGAGGCCGCCGCTACAGGTAAAAGCGTTGCATGGCTTCTCGAACCATCTTATCGGTTTGTTCCTATGAAACGCACCTTGTTGACTTTTGCCGCTGCCTCGCTCGTCGCCACGCTGCTCCTCGCCGCGGACAAACCTTTCGTTTATCCGCAACCGCCGAAGAGCGACCAGGTCGACGATTTTTTCGGCATCAAGGTGGCCGATCCCTACCGGGACCTGGAGAACGCCGACTCCGAGCCGACGAAAAAATGGATTGAGGCGGAAAACAAACTGACCTTCGATTATCTCGCCGCGATCCCGGAACGGAAGAAGATCAACGAAAAGCTGACCGCTCTCTGGAACTACGAGAAGTATACCGTCCCGTTCCACGAAGGCGGCCGCTATTTCTTTTCGAAAAACACCGGCCTGCAAAATCAAAACGTGCTCTTCACCGGCGCGACGTTGCCGGGCGAGGCGAAGGTCCTGCTCGATCCAAACACGCTTTCGAAAGATGGCACCGTGGCGCTGAGCGGCACCAATATTACCGACGACGGCAAACTGATGGCCTACGGCCTCGCGGTCGCAGGCTCCGATTGGCAGGAATGGAAAGTCCGCGAGATCGAGACTGGCAAAGACTTATCCGACGACGTGCAATGGGTGAAGTTCTCCGCGGCGTCGTGGAAGAAGGACGGGAGCGGGTTCTTCTACAGCCGCTACGACGCCCCGGCCTCGGCCGACCAGCTCAAGCAAACGAACTACTTTCACAAACTCTATTTCCACAAGCTCGGCACGATCCAGGACAAGGACCCGCTGGTTTACGAGCGAAAGGACCACAAGGATTGGAACTTCAACGGCCAGGTGACCGAGGACGGCCGGTTCCTCATCCTCAACGTCTCCCAAGGCACCGAGCAGAAGAATCGCATCTTCTACAAGGACCTCCAGAAAGCCGACTCACCGGTGGTCGAGCTGTTGAACAAGCAGGACGCGCATTACGGTTTCCTCGGCTGCGAAGGCAATGTGTTCTGGTTCCGGACGGATCTCGGCGCGCCCAAGTGCCGGATCGTAGCCATCGATATTACGAAGCCGGATAACATCACGACGCTGGTCCCAGAAGCGCCGGACCCGCTGGAGAACGCGGAAGTCGTCGGCGACCGTTTCATCGCGAGTTACCTTAAGGACGCGCATTCCGCCGTAAAGCTCTTCGAGCTTTCTGGAAAAGCCGCCGGCGAAATTAAGCTGCCCGGGCTCGGAACGGCGAGCGGCTTCCAAGGCAAGCGCAAGGACACCGAGACCTTTTATTCCTATGTCAGTTTCACGGAACCGTTGACTATTTACCGCTACGATCTCAAGACCGGACAAAGCAGCGTCCTCTTCCAGCCGAAGGTCGATTTCAAATCGGACGATTACGCGACCGAGCAGGTCTTCTATCCGAGCAAGGACGGAACGAAAGTGCCGGTGTTCATTACCTATCGCAAAGGCCTCGAGAAAAACGGGAACAATCCCACGATGCTTTATGCTTACGGCGGTTTCGACATCTCTATCACGCCCTCCTTTTCACCGGCCGTCGCGACCTGGCTCCAGATGGGCGGTGTCTACGCGGTCGCGAACCTCCGTGGTGGCGGCGAGTATGGCGAAGAATGGCACCTGGCCGGGACGAAGCTGAGGAAACAGAATGTGTTCGACGATTTCATCGCCGCCGGCGAATGGCTGATCGCGAACAAGTACACTTCCACTCCGAAGCTCGCGATCAGTGGACGGAGCAACGGCGGCCTTCTTGTCGGCGCGGCCCTGACCCAGCGACCGGACTTGTGGGGCGCGACCCTGCCGGCCGTTGGCGTCATGGACATGCTCCGGTTCCAGAAGTTCACCATCGGCTGGGCCTGGACTTCCGATTTCGGCTCGTCCGAGAACAAGGACGAGTTCGCCGCGATCTATAAGTATTCACCGCTGCACAACATCAAACCGGGAACCAAGTATCCGCCGACGCTGGTTACCACCGCCGACCACGACGACCGCGTCTTCCCCGGCCACAGCTTCAAGTTCGCCGCCACCTTACAAGCCGCCCAGGCCGGCCCCGCCCCGACCCTGATCCGGATCGAGACGCGCGCCGGTCACGGCGCCGGCAAACCCACCAGCAAAATCATCGAAGAAACCGCCGACCAATGGACCTTCTTGTTCAAGAATCTTCAGATGAAGCTTCCGTTTTAGGCCCGAATTGAAAAGGCTTCCGGCGGTCGAAAAATTCAACGTCGCTGGCGGAGTCGCTGTAGTTTCAGCAAAACGCGGGGTGGATGCCTATTCTTCCCCAGTGAATTCGGCTTCGAGCGGATGATCTTTTCGGAATCTGCTTACGCCGAACACGCTGAAACCAATGATACGGCCTTGCTCATCCACGCGCTTCATCACCGCATCGCTTCTCGTCGGCCGCATTTTACCGGGCCCGTCAGAAAAGGTCACTTCGAGGTAATCAACCTCAGAGTCAAACCACAGTTTTACTTTATCGGCCATAATGTTTCTCCGCAGCTGTTAGTTAATTTGCAGTTCCTCCGGTCTGTCGCCTCTGGTTACGTGTTATGATGAAGGACCAGTGAAGCGCCCGGTCCCTGCAATCACATTCCATGCCGGTACGCCGCGCTCCAGATCAACGGTCCACGACCCCAATCGTGTCCTTCCATTGACCGTGATGGCGAAGACCTCATTCTTCGCTGTCGCCGGCCCGATCACACGGCCCCCCAGCCGTTGGAGCGCGGCGCTTGCGGAGCACCCATCATTGGGTTCCGTCTCCGGTATCGGCGACCCCGAAACCACGCGCACATGAAACTCATTCGATAGCTCGCTCCGGCGGTGAAGGAAGGCGCGTCCATATCTACTCCCGTCGGCCTCGATTAGCGGCAGTATTCCTTTGCGGAGGCCGCGCGGTTCTAATCTCACGTCGCAAGGCGCGACGTATCAATTCGGCGAAGCTCATCTCTTCGCGTCGCGCTTTATCGAGCAGGAGTCGTTGGACGTCTCGCGGCAGTCGGAACGTCACCGGCACACTGCCTTTTGGCAGCTTCGTTCTGGGCATGGAGTATGTGTATTATTGTATCATACACCATGTCAAGATTGATTTTTCTTGCCCTGTCATATTCGATGTGACACGGTCGGCGGCGTGAGAGACAAGGAATCCACCGCCATTACGATTACCCTTCCTCTTGCCCTCGACCGCGCCCTCCAGGCGCTCGCCGATCAAAAACACTGCGGGAATAAGTCGGCCGCGATCCGGGAAGTGCTTTACAAAGAAGCCGGAATGCAAGCCAAGCTTCGAATCCGCGAAAAGAAGGATAGCGATTCGGTGACCAAAGCCGAGCGCCGCTCTGTCAAATACGGATCTCGCAAAAGGAAAAGCAGAAAATAAGAGTCCTCCCGCCTGTTCTCACCCGGTCACAACCTCAGACAAGCCGCCGTCCTGCAAGCCGCCTCTGATCCCCATCGAGACTCGCGCCGGCCACGGCGCTGGCAAACCCACCAGCAAGATCATTGAAGAAACCGCCGACCAATGGACCTGCCTGGTCAAGAACCTCGACATGAAACTCCCGTTCTAGTTACGAGCGAGCTTTGAGTCGCGCTTTCAGCGCCAATGACAATATGGGGATTGCATCGCACCCCTGGGGCGCTGCCCCAGGTTGGCAATGATCAACGCGCCGTTGGCGCGAAGCCCTTACAGCATCGTTCGGTCAGCTGCCGCATCAATTGCCATGCTACCGGATGGCGACATCTGTCGCGCCGAAGGCGCAACTCATTACAGCCTGGGGCAACGTCCCAGGGAAAAATGCTCTCCAAAAACAAGCGCTGAAAGCGCGACTCACCGTTCAGAGAACAAGCGATACATCAACCGCTCCGTTCCATCTCGAAGGTTACTTTTGCGTTCACGCGGTAGCTGGTGATTTTGTCGTTCTCGACCGCGGCGGTGAATTCCTTCACGTAAACGGAGCGGATATTGCGCAGGGTTTTCGACGCTTCGCTCACCACGTTCTGGGTCGCTTCCTCCCAACTGCTCGGCGATTCCGACATTATCTCGATAACTTTGACGATCTTGGCCATGATGTTGATCTCCTTCCCTTAGACATCGCGCCGCGAGCGATCGGCGGTCTCATTCATCGAATTTGTCGCCCGAAGTCACCGAAGGAACGAAATGATCAGGCCAATCACTCCGCCGGCGAGGATCACGGGGATGACGCCGAGTTTCCAGCGGAGCATCGCGATCAGGGCAGCGACGCCGAGCGCGATGGCAAGCCAGTCGAAGCCGATCTCGGGATGAATGACGTGGAGCGCGAACCAGACGGCGAGGTTGAGCACCACGCCGACGACGGCGGCGGTCACGGCGGAGAGGGTCATGGCGATACGTTTGTTGCCGCGGAGTTGCTCGATGTGCGGACCGCCAAGGAAGACCCAGAGGAAACAGGGAGTGAATGTGACCCAGGTGGTGATGAGAGCGCCAAGGGTCGCGGCCACGAGAGGCGATAACTGGCCGGGCTGGTTCCAGCCGCCCATGAAGCCGACGAATTGCAGGACCATGATGAGCGGGCCGGGTGTGGTTTCGGCGAGGCCCAGGCCGTCCATCATCTGGCCCGGCTTCAGCCAATGGAATGGTTCGACCGCGTGTTGGGCCACGTACGGCAGCACCGCGTATGCTCCGCCGAACGTGACGACGGCGGCTTTACTAAAAAAAATTCCTTCGCGGAAAATCGTGTGACCGGTACCGAACAAAACTCCCGCCACTAATACCGGCGTCCACCAGATTGCGAGCCAGAGGATCGCGACGCGGGCGGCACGGCCAATGGACGGTCGCGTATGTTCGGGCGGCGCGTGGGCGTCATCGATCACCGAGTTTTCGGTCTCGGGCTTGTTACTGCCGTGATCCGTCGAGATAACATCGAACTTCGCCGGCCAGAACTTTCCCCCGACCAGACCGAGCAGGCCGGCGCCGATGATGATCGCGGGAAAGGGCGCGCCGAAAAAGAAAATGGAGATGAAAGCCAGCGCGGCGATGGCCCACATGACTTCGTTCTTCAAGGTCTTGCGACCAATCCGAATCACAGCAGCGGTGACGATGGCGACCACCACCGGCTTCAAGCCGTAAAAGATCGCCGCAATCCAGGGAACGCTGCCATAGGCCGCGTAGATGTAACTCAGCGTCCACAAGACAAAGATGGATGGGATAACAAACAAAGCGCCGGCCACGATGCCGCCCGCGGTTTTATGCAAGAGCCAGCCGATGTAAGTCGCCAGTTGTTGCGCTTCAGGGCCGGGCAGCAACATGCAGTAGTTGAGGGCGTGGAGAAAACGCGACTGGCTGATCCAGCGTTTGCGATCGACCAGCTCGGTTTGCATGATCGCGATCTGTCCGGTAGGTCCACCGAACGAGATCAACCCGAGCTTGAGCCAGAAGCGGAAGGCTTCAGCGAAGGAAGGATTGGGTGTTCTCTTCGAATCCCCATCGGTGGCGGAACTGCTTGTGTCAGAACTGCTCTGCCGTACCGGGCCATCCTCTCTTTGTTGGTCGATCATATCTGGCATCGTTACTTCGCTACGAAAGGATAGCGCCCTATTCCCGTCGCACTGTCGTTACATAGAACGCAAGACCAACCGCGCTGAGGGCACCGCCGAGCCAGAAAGGAGCCGCATGGTTCCAACTCCAGAGGGCACCCGCCGCGACCCCGACTGGCACAATTGTAAGGCTTCGGGCGGCATAATAGGCACCCACAGTTCGACCGCGTTGTTGCGCTTGCTCAGCCGCGTCAATGATGGTCGCTTTCCGTGCCGGCTCGCCGATTTCCTTGAGGCCCGCGATTACGAAGGCCAGGAGTAGTAAGGGGAAGGACCGGGCTAGAAGAATGGCAATGGGAAAGAGGCCAAAGAACAGAAACGTCAAGGCGACCCATAGCTTGCGACCGTGCAAGTCAGCAGCACGCGCGGCGGGGATGTAGACTAGGAGGCTAACGACAGTCTGGAGCGCAATCATTAGGCCGAAGACATAGTCCGTATAGCCGAGAATCATCACGACATATAGAACGATGAAGACCTTGGTGGCCGATTCGCCCATGCGAATGAGGATGTCTGAGAACAGCAAGTGCCGAAGCCGCGGCGGGAAGTTACGCAACGAGTAGCGGACTGGCAGTTCGGCAGTTTTGGGAGGGGAGCGGTAGTATTTGACCTGAAGGGCCAGGGCAACTCCGGTAAGGACGAAGGCTGCTATCAAACCGGCTCGGACACCACCGACGATGCCTAGGCGGCCGGTGATGACGTAGCCGGCGGCTGGCACTCCAAGGAGAACGGGCAGGCGCTTGAAGGCGCTTTGGACGACGAAACCCATGGCGCGGTTTTCCTTAGGGAGCGCGTCGCCAATAACAGCGAAGGTCGCGGGCTGTGCATACGCTTGGTTGGCCATATACAGAACCAACCCAAGAAGGACGACAGGCCAATAGGGGATGAGAAAAACCAAGAGGCCTATCAGCGTTAGGCCTGTGAGCAGGAGAAGCGTCCGTTTACGTCCGATGCGGTCAGCCAGGATGCCTCCCGGGATTTGCCAAGCGGAGTCCAACAGGTCTTGCAGGCTTCCCCAGAGGCCAATGATCAAGGCTGAGGCGCCCAGGGCATCGAGGTAGCGTGGCGCAAAGCGGAACCAAAGTCCCTCGCCGAGGGCTAGCAAGAACGTGGCAAAGCCGACGAGAACGACGTTGCCTTCTAATGCACCCCATCCGGGTACCTTACCAGGCGAACCGCGCGCGGATGAAGGCGCGGCCGCGACGTCACTGACCGATTTCATCGCCGTTGGAGAAATTCGTAGAGGCCGTCGAAGCATTTGAAGCCATGCAACAGGATCTCTTCGTTCGTCATTCCACTTTTCCCCCACCCCTTCAGGACACGATCGATCCCGACGCATTCCGAGCGCTGAAATTTCTGATCTTCCAGATCCGCATCGTGGATCATCTCCGCGATTATTCTGGCCACTTTGTCATTGATCGAGAAACGCTGAACCAGCGTTTCAAACGTGCAGCGATCGCCATGATGAGAGAACTCCACATCGACCATGTCGAAGGGGATTCCTTCAGATTTCGAAGGAGGTGTGGCGCTAAAGATAAAGTTGGCTTCCGGATCGATAAACTTCCTGATCAACCATGCCGAGCCCACCCGATCGATCTCGGGCCGGGGTCGTGTCGCCCATGTTTTGCCACGATAATTCTTCGTATCGAGGCGGGATGGTTTCTTCGCTGGCCCTCGTTCGGCCCGGCGCAGGAGCATTTGCACCTCCTGGCCGCGCGCGCTCTGAAAGAAATCGACCTCGCTAATTTCGCGAAACTGCCGGGTCAAGCGTTCCAGCTCCGCGGCGGCATTCTCCGGGGCAATCTTTCTGCGGCGAGTGAGAAAAGCCTGAAGCGCTTTTTTCACCTCGCCAAATTCCTGGTCTCGATCGCGATTGAAAAGCGCGATGAGTTTTTCGGTGGGCATGCCTTCGATCTCTTGCGCCCGGACCAGGGTGGCATCGCCGCCGTAGTCACGAACCTGTTGAGCGAGCCACTGAAAATGTTCGTACTGGGCCGGTTGGTCGGGCAGCAGATACGTGGAGCTCTTGATCTGGATGGCGCCGATTTTCCTGAACTTCCGCCAGACGGCCACCCGCGCCGTGTTCTGGCGAGTGGGCAGGCTGTAGAGAAAAAGAAGCCATGAAGCGGTCATAATCAGATTAATTGAAATACGTATTGCGCAATCGTGTTGCGCTTACATCCGCGCGGATTATCGTTTTCGAATCCCTACCGCAACAAACAACACATGAAAACAAAACTCACAATCGTATTGGCGGTCGGATGCGCCCTGGCGCTTCCGGCCTTTTCATTCGCAAAGGAACACGAGGAAAAAGAGCTGAAGAGCTCGGATGTGCCGGCGGCGGTGCAGAAAGCCGCGGAGAAAGAAGCGACCGGCGGCAAGATCGTCCGCTGGGAAAAAGAAGGCGCGAATTACGAAGCCGTTATCGAGAAGAACGGCAAGCAATGGGGCTTCAAGATCGATGCGACTGGCAAGATCCTGAGCAAGCACGACGAGAGCAAGGAAAAGGGAGAGCACAAAGAGAAGAACGAGAAATATTGATCGGGACCATGCGGTTCTGCCCCGAAAGCATTCGGGGCAGAGCCCGATACCCTACAAATGAAAAAATATTTAATCGCAACGGCGATTCTTGTCGTCGCCGCTCTCACCGCTCGCGCAGACCTCGATACTGCAAAGATCGACCAGATTACCGGACTCAAGGGGAAAATGAACCAGGCAGAAGGCGTTTATAAAGTCACGTTCCCTCGCGACGATGTGAAAGTTTCGGTGGCGGGCTGGCAGATGCCGCCGTTCATGGGGCTGGGGACATGGGCCGCCTTCCAAGGCACGAACGAGAAAGCCATGATGATGGGCGACACCGTGATTTTTGAAGATGAGGTCAATCCGGTCATGTCCGCCGCGCTCGACAGTGGGTTGACCGTGACCGCGCTTCATAACCATTTCTTCTTCGATGAGCCGAAGGTTTATTTCATGCACATCGGTGGCGAAGGCAGCATCGAGAAATTGGCTGGAGGGGTAAGAAAAGTTTACGACACGATCAAGACGATCCGGGGACCAAACGCGAAACCGACTGCTGCCTTTGATCAAGCGACGGCAGAGAAAGGCAAATTACCGGAGAAAAGTTCAATCACTGCGGCTCCGCTGAATGAAATCTTTGCGATGCAGGGCGAAGCGAAAGACGGGATGTTGAAGTTCACTATCGGGAAGAAATCGAAGATGGGCGGGATGGAGATCGGCAAGGAAATCGGCGTGAACACCTGGGCAGCGTTTGCCGGGACGGACGATAACGCGGTTGTCGATGGTGATTTCGCCGTCACCGAGGACGAATTGCAACCTGCTCTCAAGACGCTACGCAAGGCTGGGATCAACATCGTCGCGATTCATTCGCACATGACGCACGAGAACCCGCGCATTCTCTTCCTCCATTACTGGGGGAGAGGTTCCGCGAAAGATCTGGCGAACGCGATCAAGGGCGCGCTTCTGGTAACCGGATTGTCTGGCGTGACCACATCCGCGTCCAATTGAAGCCAAGCCCGCGAACCTCAAATGAAAACATTGCTCTTTGCATCGCTCATAAGCATCGCGATGACAGCATCCGCATCGGCCGACACGGTGAACTTTGATAACCTTAAAACTGGCGCAGCACCTCCCGGATGGACCGCGGCGCAAACTGGCAGCGGCTCCGCGAAATGGAGTGTCGAGAAAGATGATTCGGCCCCGAGTCAACCGAACGTCTTGAAGCAATCAGGCGAAGCGACCTTTCCGGTCTGCTTCAAGAACGACACGAGTCTCAAGGATGGTTTCGTTGAAGTGAAGTTCAAGCCGGTTGCGGGAAAGGAAGACCAAGCGGGCGGCGTCATCTGGCGGGTGCAGGACGCGAACAACTACTACATCGCGCGCGCGAACGCCCTGGAGGACAACGTCACGATCTATCATACGATTAACGGCAAGCGCGTCGCGTTCAAAAACATCAACACAAAAGTTACCTCCGGCGTCTGGCATACGCTTCGCGTGGAATTCGCGGGCAATAAATTCGCCGTCACCTTCGACGGGAACAAAGTAATCGAGGCAACGGACGAGAGCTTCGCGAATGCGGGAAAAGTTGGGGTCTGGACGAAGGCCGATAGCGTGACGCTGTTCGATAATTTCACCTACGGCCCAAGGTGAAGCGTCGAGCGCTGACGGTGGTTATTGCTGTTCTCACTCGTCACCTCATCGCCGCTGAACCTGAAAACGCGGGGCTTGAACTGAAGCAAACGATCCCGCTGCCCGGAGTGGAAGGGCGGATCGATCACCTCGATCTCGACGCCGCGGGCGAACGATTGTTCGTCTGCGCGCTGGGTAACAACACGGCTGAAGTGCTCGACTTGCGCAAAGGCGAGCGTGTCCACTCGATCACCGGCCTCGGAGCGCCCCAAGGTCTCGTTTATATTCCCGAACTCAACCGGCTCTTCGTCGCAAACGATAAAGGCGGGCTGTGCAATTTTTATGACGCCAAATCCTGGCAGCTTACCGGCACGGTGGATTTCAAGGATGACGCCGACAACGTCCGTTACGACGGCGCCACGAAGCAGATTTATGTCGGCTTCGGCGCGGGCGGAATCGGCGTAATCAACGCGAGCGACCGGAAACGCATCCGCTCGATCAAACTCGCGGCGCATCCAGAAGCGTTTGAGTTGGAAAAAAACGGGCGACGGATCTTCGTGAATGTGCCAAACGCCGGGCAGGTGGCGGTAATCGACCGCGATAAAGGCGAAGCAACCGCGACGTGGAAGCCAGAGGGAGCCTCGGCAAATTTTCCGATGGCATTCGACGAAGCCAACCACCGGCTTTTCATCGTGTGCCGAAGTCCGGCGAAACTGATTGTCCTTAACACTGACTCAGGAAACACAGTCACGACACTCGATGTTTCCGGCGACGCCGACGACGTTTTCTACGACGCAAAACGACGACGTCTTTACGCGATCTGTGGCGAGGGCTATCTCGACATCATCGAGCAAACCGATTCGGATCATTACAAACGCCTCACGAAAGTACCTACGGCCAGCGGCGCTCGTACCGGTCTCTTCGTGCCGGAGCGGGACAGCATATTTGTCGCTGTTCCACATCACGGCGGTCAGAAGGCGGAGATTCGCTGTTACCAGGTCAAATAGTTCGCCGGGAGTCTTCACCTCTCTGAGAGAGCAAAGGTTAGAGACTGCGAATCTCAATAGTTCTGAATTGGACGCGCGATCCGTCGTGATGATTTTGCAAACCAATGTGCCCGCGGGGCGGCCGTGATCCGTCCGTCGCATAATCGGTCACAGCCTGGCCGTTCAGGGTGACTTTGATCCTCGTGCTCGTAGCCTCAATCTCATAGAGATTCCATTCGCCAACCGGCTTCGATGCGATGTGCGAAGAGGGCGCAAACGTGTAGATCGCGCCCGTTTGGTGCAACGGGTCGTTAAGCGTATTTGTGTCCGGGTTGAAGCCGGTGTCGTCGATTTGCACTTCGTAGCCGCGATCAACCGGGAGAAGCCAGTCATTCGCCGGGTCACTGCTGTTGACGCTCGGGAAACGCAAGAACACGCCGGAATTGTCCGTCTGCGAAGACGCGCGCCATTCAACTTTGAGCAGGAAATTCTCGAACTCTTCGCGCGTATACCACAGAAGCCCGATCCCACCGAACGACTCCATCACATTGCCGAAAACGTTGAACCCACCGCGACCTGCCATCTGCCATCCGGCAAGCGACCCGGTGAAGAGCGGCTTGAAGGCCGCACTCGGCGCGATGGTAAATTGCTTCACGATCGCGTCGGCGGTCCTCCGCGCCAGCGCGGTAGCGGTCAATGAAGGATTTGCCGACCCCATTTGCGGAAAGAGCGCTGGCCCGGCGACGTAGGCATTGTCGACGTGATGAAACCGCCCGCCGATGTCTGTCACCGAGCTGCCAGCCGCGCCCATCCACAGCGTGCCGGACTCGTGATGGGTCGAACCGATTTTGTCGCGGACTTTATTGTCCGAGCCATACGGATCAGTGCTCGGCGGCGGTGGCACGCTTTGCCATTTGCCGTCCCAAAGGAACTGAATGTTATCGATGTTGATCAGCTTGGTCGGATCAGTTGGATCAGGCTTAACGCCTGCCAGATTTTGCGCCAGTTGAATGGCGGCGTCATCCATCGCGCGCCACACAGTGCGATTCGCCGCCGTGTCCCAAACGAGGTTGACCCACGCGCGCGCCGTACCGGTCCGCTGCTCAAAGCTGTCCGGCGATTTCGCGAGGTTCACCCAGTTCTTCGACGGATCCTTCGGGCCATCAGGAAGCGTGAACGCCTGATCCGGCCCAATCTCTCCAATGCCGCGGAGAATGATCACGATCCAATCTTTCGACTGGCCGGCTTTGATTTGGCCGAGCTGATCGAAGTCCGGAATCTGCGCGAACATGTTCTTTTCGGGATTGCTCCCACTCGTAGCCGCAGCGGTTACTTGCAAGTGATACTGCCGTTTTTTGCCGTCTCCGACATTGGCGGCGCCACGAACAATCAGTGCGCCGGTCTCGAGATCGGACACTGGGGCAGGCAATCCGGTGAAGACAGAGCGTTTGATGCGCACTGTGGTATTGCTGCGCAGATGCGCCATTAAGTTTGAACCCATCCCCTCCGCGGGAAATGAAGTAAGCGCCAGGCGGGTTGATTCGATCGTGCTGAGTGCAAGCACCACGCGAAAGTTGGAGGCGAGCTCCTTTCCGGCAAAGAGCGACTTCGGCTGTCCGTTCCAGGAAAGCTGGATCTCCCTCACGGCGCTTCCGCTGCGCACGAGCCGCGTGACTTGAGCGCGCGGCACCAGGATCAGCCGCCGTCGCGAGTCGTCATTGAATGTCCATCGGCGTTGCACGTCCTCGCGCGCAGCATCGATCAGGAGGTTGGCGCTGCTATATTTGTCGAAACTGAAGAGCGCACCTTCGGGCGGAGTGCCTTGTACTGCCAGCGGTGCTTCGTCGACGATCAAGCCGAATGACGCGCCCGCAGTTGCGAATGCAGATTTCAAAACCGGATTGAGCCGCAGATACTTTGTCGAATTCGTAACGGCCAACTCATCCTGAATCTCTTGGTAATTGGCATTCAGGTACGTAACAACATCAGCTGGCCATTGCGCCAGGTCGTCGGGCGTAAGTGTTGGAGACCATCCGCCCCAGAAAACCGATTTGCCGCCGATGCAATACGCCAGCCCGGGGAAATCCTCGTTGCCGTGCCACGGGTAACCCCAGACCGCACTTTGCGGTCCCGGATCGTCTTGATTGCGCGTCACACGCTTTAGCGGCGCCGGGTTCAGATCGATCTTTGGCAGGTTCTGAAGATGGGTGGTCACGAGAAAGCTGCCGGCATCCAGAACGAGAACGCGCAGATTGATTGCATCGCTGAAACGATAGAGTTTTTCAGCACAATACCCGCCGAACATGCCGGCGCCGATCACGACAATATCGAAAGGCAATCCGCCATTGTTAATCGCCTCATCCCAAGTGCTGCAGGCAAAGCGTCCGACAGCGTCGGTTGAAAGAGTGCTTTCCTGAAAGGTTGTAGGGATGGAAGTATCTTGTAGTCGGTTAAGCATAAATGCTCCTCCTTGTGTTGAGCTTCCTCTCTGAGGAAGCAGGGGCTCACATATCGGATTGAGCCTGAAATGTAGCCCGAAGACAAGAGCAAAATTCATCGCTGGCTTGATGACGTCTCTCTCTCTCTGTTCACCGACGTAACTTAAGAGAGACTCCGGTTTCATGGCCGAAAAAATCGCTGGCGCACCGACAGTTGCTTTCTGTCTGATTCGGTCAACGGTCATCCATGGCCGGCTGGTTCTGGTACGCGCTCGTCGCCGCGATTCTTTACGGCGCCCACCAAATTTTCACCAAGCTGGCGTCGGACCGGATCAGCGATGGGTTGGGCGGTTTCGTCGTGGAAGCGTCAGCGGCCCTCACGATTTTGGTCTACCTGCTTTTTCTGCGCTTCTCTGGTCGCTGGAATCAGTCCGCGTCGATGCCGGGAATTAACTACTCTATTCTCACTGGATTGTGCGTCGGAGCGGGCACGATTGCTTTCTTTCTCCTTTTTCAGAAAGGCGGGCCCCTTTCCGCCGTCCCAGCGATTCTTGCCGTTGGCGCGGCGATGATGGCCCTGGCAGGCATCCTGTTTTTCAAGGAACCCGCCTCACCCCTTCGGTTGCTCGGTGTCGCGATGTCGATCGCCGGCCTGCTTTTGCTGCGTCGCTAAAGACATTGTCCGGCTGGCAGCAGACCTAGAGCCAATGGGATTATCATCGCTGTGCGAATGCTCTGGAGCCTAGGGGATTCGAACCCCTGACCCCCACAATGCCATTGTGGTGCTCTACCAACTGAGCTAAGACCCCGTCGAGAAGTCCGATTTTCGCTCTGACAGTTTCATTTGCAACGGGAAAATTCGGCCAGACAGAAAAGCCGCGCCAACGGTCACGATTCTTCGCAGCTTCCAGCAGTCGGCGATCAACCGCTACTTCGTATCGAATCCGCCATTGCTCTGCGCTTTAAGTTTTTCCATCGCCCCATTGAGAATGGGCGAGAACACTTCTGCATCGTTGAATTTAGTCGCCAGGATTTTTCGTATCTCGACGGCGTAGTCGGCACACTGTTTGAGCTGCCGGTAGGCAAGCTCCTTCTTGAATTCATGCGCCTTGACCTTCGCTTCCAAGGAAGCGTGAATTGCTTCCAACCGTTGCGTGGCCCCTTCCTGGTAGCTCAAAACCGCCTGGCGCTTCGACTCGACAACCTCGCGCTCCTGATTCACCAAAGATACTTCCTGGTCCAGCTGGCCTTTACTAGCGCTAACGCGATCGGCCCAGGCATTGATTTGCGCGACGGTTGCCGGATTTCGTTTTTCCGGGGCCAGGCTATTTGAAGCCGCCGCAGCTGTTCGCTCCCTGGCCGCGTCTGCATCATGGACGCGTCTGCGCTCGTCATAGGCGCGAAGCCTTTCGAGATATTGTTTTTGGGCCAAGGCAAAACGCGTGTCGAGGCTGCTCACTATGGCCTTTTCTTCCGCCTGTTTCTTCTCGAATGCTTCGATCTCGTCTTTCAGAGGTTTCTCTTTTTTTTCCAAGTCCGCCGCTTGCGCGATCGACTCGCTCATCCCGATCTCCGCGATCCGCAAACCTTGTCGGAGCGCGTTTTCGGTCGTCAAAGTCTCGAGAGGCGCCAAGGTGAGAGTGCTTTTGCTTTTGATTTCTGCCCCCGATGCGACAGACATTGTCGCAAGGGCGACAACCAAGAGTAATCGGCGCCAGGCCACAGGAACTGATGAGGTTGATAGCTGAGTCTTCACTTTTTTGCGTCCTTTCGTTTTGGATTCTCTGAGTCGTCATAAGGGTCTACGGGAATTCGCCCGTTAAGGTCTCAAAAAACAATTTGCTGGCTCGGCTTGAGACGACCGGGGCGGGAGATCAAAAGAGGGGACTGGCCGAAACTTCAGATCGGGACCGCCGTAGTCATGAGTACTATGAAGACTATTTTCCCGCGAAATGTCCTTCGTGCCCTCCGTACGCAGGTTGCCCTGGGGTTGTGCTGTAGCGGCTTGGCGATTGGGTTGGTTTGCCTAAGCAGCGACGCTCAATCGCCACCGCGCACCTTTGCTCAAAACGACTCGTCCGATTGCCAGCCGTGGCAGTACAAAGATAGCAATGGTATTTGCCGAAACAGATCCGACGCCACGTTCAACTCCCCTGGTTACCAACCGCACGGCGGGGAGCAGTGCTGGGAATGGTGCCTGTGCCAGAAAGGAACGTATCCCTCTGGTAACGGTTGCTCACCTTGTTCCCATCAAAATACCATCTGCGTTCCGTACTAGTCGTCGGAGGGTGGCGTAGCCAGTTGTAACAAATCCGGGCCTGACACTGCGGTGACGTCATGCCGGGATTTCATCTTATCGTTCTTCTACCCGCCATCGCAATCATCGGCGCCCTTTCGGCGATGGCGGCCGATAACACGGTCCCCATCTGGAGCGACGGCCATACATCGGCGATCACCGACAAGAAGCTGATGCGAAATGGTCTCAGCTCGCCCAAGCCGGCCTATCCGGAGGAAGCGCAAAAGGCGAAGGCGACAGGCAGCGGCGTGTATGAGCTTCAGATCGGCATGTGAACCGCTTCTTTGATTTCTATTTTTAGTTTCTCTGTTTGACCATGGCGTTTCACAGAAACGCCCTACAATTCTCGGGCCCTGGAGGGCGGCTGTGTCAGCCGCCACCGACTACACTGATGCTTCCGAAAAAAGCGAGGAAACAGTGATTCATTAGGCCAACATTAATCTGGCGTGGCCCCGTTCGCTCTCTGAAACTCGCGGCAACGTGAGGAGCAACCGGTTTTACGTCATCGCGATTTCTGCGGTTGCGGCTCTCGGTGGTTTTCTCTTTGGTTTCGACAGCGGCGTCATCAATGGAACGGTGAACGCGCTCAACCGGGCGTTTCACACTTCGAATCTCGGTTCAGGGTTCAACGTGGCCTCGATTCTCCTCGGCTGTGCGGTGGGTGCGTTTATCGCCGGAGCGCTGGCCGACAAAATCGGGCGCCGCGCGGTGCTGATTGTCGCTGCCATTCTCTTTGTCTGGGGCTCGTGGGGCACCGGAATAGCGCACGGCTCGCTCGAGTTCATCAGCTATCGCGTGATGGGCGGGCTCGCGGTCGGCGCGGCCAGTATCATCTGTCCGGCTTATATCAGCGAGATTGCTCCCGCACGGATTCGGGGGCGCCTGGCCTCGTTACAGCAACTGGCGATCGTTCTCGGATTGTTCTTCGCGTTCCTGAGCAATTATTTTCTCGCCGGCGCCGCCGGAGGCGCGAGCGCTTCCTTTTGGCTGGGATTCAAAGCATGGCAATGGATGTTTTGGGTCGAGATTATTCCATCGCTGATTTTCCTTCTGGGCTTACTGCTCATCCCGGAATCGCCGCGGTTCCTCGTGGCAGCTCGCCGCGCTCACGCGGCGCGCAAAGTCCTGACGCGTTTGGGCGAACCGCACGTCGATGTACGACTGCGCGACATCCAGGACAGTTTGGATCGCGGACACAAACCGCGGATGAGCGATCTCTACGATCCGGACGCGAAGAAAATTCATCCGGTGCTCTGGATCGGCATCGGGCTGGCGGCGTTCCAACAGCTCGTCGGCATCAACGTTGTCTTTTATTACGGCGAAGTTCTCTGGCGGGCCGCCGGTTTTTCCGAGAGCAGTGCGCTCCTTCAAAACGTGATCAGCGGCACCGTCAACGTCGGCTCGACCTTTGTCGCCATTGCTTTGATCGACAAAGTCGGCCGCAAACCGCTCCTGATTTTCGGTTCCATCGGAATGGCAGTCATCCTCGCGGTGCTAGCCTGGATCTTTGCTTCGTCGCCGCTCGACCCGCACGGCAAACTCGCCATGACCAGTTCCACCGGCCTCGCCGCCCTGATCGCAGCGAACGCCTACATTTTCTGTTTCGGCGTTTCCTGGGGCCCGGTCATGTGGGTCATGCTCGGCGAAATGTTTCCAAATCAATTCCGCGGCGCCGCACTTTCCGTGAGCGGCTTCGTCCAATGGATCTCGAACTTCGCCATTACCATGACGTTCCCGATTCTCCTCGGTTCCTTCGGCCTCGGCGGCGCCTACAGTCTCTACGCCGCCTTCGCCGCCATCTCGATCTGGTTTGTCATGAAACGCGTCCGCGAAACCAAAGGCAAAACCCTCGAAGATATGTAGCCGACGCAGCTGATTCGGTGGCGGAACTGATCTGGGATTAACAAGCAAAATCCGTTTCACAGAGCAATACCTCATTTACTGATCAATTAGATGTGAGGAAGTTGACGTTTGTGCGGATTAGTGCTTTGGTAGTCCATAAAGGCTATGGTGAAGTCCGCCAAACACAATCCCGCGCGAGGCCACCGAACCACGTCAGAAAGATCGACCGTGCTGGGTAGAGCCTTTAGGATTGAGCCGATCAACGTTGACTCGGTGTTCTCAGTTCTCGACGCTGTTTCGTGGCTCGGCGATGCAGACGTTGGCCGAATCGCGCAATTTGCCGGGGTTGATGCCCGTACCGCGGGCAAGGTCGTTAAGAATTGCGTATTATTTCGATTAGTGAATCGGAAGAACGCGAACTTCTCGATGGCTGTTCCATATCCTTTCAAAGGCAGCAAGGATGAGAAGAAGGCGGTGATCCGCGAGGCTCTCTTGAAGCTGCCACTCGTGTTCCACTTACGACAGTTTCTTTCATTCGGCGAAAATTCCGCTGTCGCGTTGCGGAAGGCTGCGACAATGATCGGCATTGAGCCATACGACGAAGGAGCAGTCAGCCCCATTTTGAAGTGGGCGCGGGAATTGGAAGTCCTTGAAGCATCTGTGACGACGGAGGCTTTAGTCGATGCAGCTACTGAAACGAAAGAGCGACGACATCGCGGCCACGACGAACGTATCGTCGCATTCCTCTCGCACAGCTCTGCCGACAAAGTGTTCGCTCGTCGGCTAGCCGCAGACCTAACGGCTCAGGGAATAACAATTTGGCTCGACGAAGAGAACATTCTGGTAGGTGATTCCATCACCGAAAAAATCGGCCAGGGACTCGCTCAATCCGATTTCTTTCTGATTGTTCTAAGCGCGAATGCACTCGCCTCAGAATGGGTGAAAAAGGAGTTGAACCAAGCGCTCATTGCAGAAGTCGAGAAACGCAAAGTGCATATCTTGCCCGTACGTATCGATGCCAGTGAGATTCCACCGTTGCTGAAGGACAAACATTTTGCCGATTTCGCGAAGTCGTACACGGAGGGGTTTGAGAAGTTATTAACGGCAATGAAACGAAGGGACACTTGAAATGACGCAAGCAAGTAAAGCAAAACCGCCCGGAGGGCGAAAAGGAGGTACGCGATTCCCACAGATTCCACTTGGGAAAGCGGTGGAATACGCAAAGAAGCTAGTGGCGAAAACACATTCAGGTCCACAACCGCAGGACCAAATTCTCGGAGGTGTATTCAACAGTCTCAGCTGGGTCGGCGACGTAAAGCTTTCTGCTGTGAAGCAGTTCGGATTGCTCCAAGGAGATCGCGCGGGTTACGAAGCTACAGAGCTCGCGAAACAGATTGCTGCCGCGCCCGATGAAGAGCTACCTCCATTGTTGCAGCGGGCGTGTCTGACGCCGCCGATCTTCAAGGCGTTGTTTGAGACGTTTCACAACGACGAAGTGTCGCTCGCGAAAATCCGCCAAGTAGCCGCACACCAAAAGGTGCACATCGATTCCGCAGATAAATGCGTAGATTTATTCGTCGCCTCTACCGAATTCGCGGGTTTAGGATCACGTAACGGCGAGACGGTAAAGTTTTCAGCCCGCGATTCGGGATCGTCAGATTCGGAGAACGCACCATCAAATGAGGACGAGGGCGGTGCAGCAAACGTTCAAGGCGAACGCGACAGTGATGATAATACGAACAAGCGCCGTTCCAGCAAAGATGTTCAGGCAATGGCAGCGACCACAGAATTACCGCCGCCCAGCAGCCGCAGCCGAGTCAATCCTGTCCAAGTAAATATCACGATTGATCCGACTATGGATCCCGAGAAGCTTGAGAGACACCTTAAGCTCCTGCGAGGTTACGGAATTTGTTGAACGTCATCTAGTCTTCTTACTCGATCCCAGAATGCAATCGGTTGAAACTGAGATCCGGGAAAATTAGGGTGGTAAATGAGCATGCGGCTAGCCACTTTCATAATCGTAGTGTGGGCGTTCACTTCTTCGTGCCTTATAGCGGCGGAAAAGACGACGGCGGTTTGGAGTGATGGGCATACTTCGGCGTTGAGCGATGAAGAGCTGATGCGGTATGCGCTGGCGTCGCCGAGCGCGGGATATCCGGAGGAGGCGCAGAAGGCGAAAGTGACTGGCAGTGGGCTGTACGAGTTGCAGATCAACAAGGCCGGCACAACGACGAGCGTTGCGATCGTGAAGAGCAGTGGGAGCGCAGTGCTGGATCAGGCGGCGCGGAGCGCGTTTCTGAAGTGGCGGTTCAAGCCGGGAGTGTTGAGTCGCGTCCGGGTACCGGTGATCTGGTCGGTGAATCGGGTGCGGTAGCGAGCGGCGATGCGCAGGCTGGCGTTGTTCGGCGCAGTGTTGGGATTCGTCCGGGTCGCGGCAGCCGGCACGGTATGGATCGACACCGATGTTTCGATCGGGTCGCCGATTCGGGAGGTGGATGATGCGTATGCGCTCGTGCTGGCGTTTCATTCGCCGGAAATCCGGATCGCGGGAGTGAGCACGACGTACGGGAACGCGTCGGTGGTTGCTACCACCCGGGCGGCGAAAGATTTGGTGACGCGATTCGGCGCGGCCGCAGGATTGAAGGCGGATCAGGTTTTTCCCGGGGCGAGATCAGCCGCTGACTTCGGACGTCGCAGCGAGGCGAGCGAGGCGCTGGCGGCAGCGGTGGCGAAAGGTTCGGTGACGTATGTCGCGCTTGGGCCACTTACGAATCTCGCCACCTTTCTCCGGCTTCATCCAGGGAGCGCGCGGAAAATTGAGCGCGTGATCTTCGTCGGTGGCCAGGCACGAGGCACGACGCTGAGCCTTGGTCCGCGCCGATCTTTTCACATTCACGACGCGAATGTCTTCAAGGACCCGGCCGCGGCGGAAGCCGTCGTGCGGTCGAGGATTCCGCTTACGCTGGTTCCGATCGCGACCGGCTCGGCCCTGGCGCTCAGCGAAGAGAACTTGCGGGAGCTCGAACGAAATGGAGGCGCGGGAAGTTATCTTGAGCGTCGCAGCAAGGTCTGGCTTTGGTTCTGGACGCACTTGGTCAAAACGAACGGCGGCCCGATCTTCGACGCGCTGGCGATCGTGACCGCAGTGAGGCCGGAGCTGGTTTCGACGAAGAAACGCTCCGCGAAGATGGATGCCGCGGGCAATTTGATCGTCACAGGTCGCCTAACGAGTGGAGCGCGGCCCGTAAGTTATTGCTCACAGGTTGGGACTCGAACGAAGAGCTTTGTTCTTCGACGATTGGTGAGGCGTTCAGCGGGCCACGATTGAAAGGTTCGCCTTCGCGGCCGCTTCGACCAGCGTCTCTTTCTCCAACAACAACGTGCGTCCCGCTTCGATGGCGATCACGCGCAAATGCGCGTCCGTCGCCACGTCGACGGTGGCGACGCCGATCACCGGGACATCGAAACGCATGTCCTGGTCCGGCTTCGCGACTTTCACCATGATCGCGTTCTTCCCGCCAAGCGTCCCGCCGCGCTTGATCGTCTCGTTCGTGCCTTCGAAACCTTCGACCGCCAGGACCGTCCCGTTTTTCACGATAATGGTCTGCCCGATATCGAGCCGGCTTACTTCGCGTGCGATCTCGAAGCCGAATGTGACGTCGTCTTCTTCGCGATGGGTCAACTTTCGGCCCGCGATGAGTCCAGCCGGCGCGAGACAATCCTCGAGAAAGGAGGTCGCGGGCAAGAGTCTGATTCCGGCGCGCGCCAGCTCATCGCCGATGGCTGCAAAGATCGATTCCGCGTTGCGCCGCTTCAATCGCGCCAGGAGCAACAACGTTTTCCAATCAGGGCGCAAGTCGAACAGATTCTTTGGCGCGATTTGGCCGGCCATGATCGCGTTTGCGACGCCGTTGTCGCGGAAACAGGCCATGAGTTTTCCTAACTGGCCGACGCGCATCCAGTGAATCTCGTCCACCATGCTGGCAAGCCGATCGTCGGTCTCATCGCTGAACGCGGCCGCGACGATCTTCTTTACTCCGGCGCGGCGGGCGGCATCGGCGAGAAGACGCGGGTAAACACCGTTGCCGGCGATGATCCCAAGAATATCTAGCGTTTGCACCGCGAGACGCGCGCGCGCTACCCGTGATGGCGGCGCCGCTTCACGTGCAATTGCGCCAGCGCTTTCTGGAGCGACGCCGTCACGGCCGCACATTCTTCCTTGCCGAGATCTTCTTTCATCGCGGCTTGCGCCCGCGCGACGGCAGCTTCGGCCGCGGACTCATCGATCGCGGCCGGCTTGAGCGCCATGTCTGTAAGCACTGAAACCGATGAGCCGGTGATTTCGACGAAGCCTTCTCCGATAGCCAAAAATGTCTCCTTCCCGCCTTTGAGCACGCGCAGTTCGCCGGGGTTCAAGGTCGTGAGCAATGGAACGTGATTCGGATAAACCCCGAGCTCACCTTCCGAGCCTGGCAGCGTCACCATCTCGACGTCCTCGGAGTAGGCCGTCGTTTCCGGCGTTACGATTTCAAGCTTCAATGTCGTTGCCACGATTCTCCTTGTAACGATTCCACGCTTTAACGCTTTAACCTTCCTTAATCATGTCGATGCCGCCCTTCATGTAGAAGTTCTGCTCGGGAACTTCGTCATGTTTGCCATCGAGGATTTCTTTGAAGCCGCGGACGGTCTCAGCGATCGAAACGTATTCGCCTTTCGTGCCGGTAAAGACTTCAGCGACGTGGAATGGCTGACTTAGAAAGCGTTGAATCTTACGCGCGCGCAAAACGGAGAGTTTGTCCTCCGGACTCAATTCGTCCATGCCGAGAATGGCGATGATGTCCTGAAGGTCGCGGTAACGCTGCAACACTTTCTGCACCCCACGAGCCACGGCATAGTGCTCTTCACCGACCACATCGGGCGCGAGCGATTTCGAGGTCGAGGCGAGCGGATCCACGGCCGGATAGATTCCCAGCTCGGCGATTGAGCGCTCGAGCACGATGGTTGAGTCCAAGTGCGCGAACGTGTTGGCCGGCGCGGGGTCGGTCAAGTCGTCCGCCGGGACGTAGACCGCTTGGACCGAGGTGATCGACCCTTTCTTGGTTGAAGTGATGCGTTCCTGAAGGTCACCCATCTCGGCTGCGAGCGTCGGCTGATAACCGACCGCCGACGGAGTGCGTCCGAGCAAAGCCGAGACTTCCGAGCCGGCCTGCGAGAAACGAAAGATATTGTCGATGAATAACAAAACGTCTTGGTTGCGTTCATCGCGGAAATACTCTGTCATCGCCAAGGCCGAGAGCGCCACCCGAAGACGGGCCCCTGGAGGCTCATTCATCTGGCCGTAAACCAGCGCGACCTTCGATTTACTGAGGTCCTTCTGATCGATGACCCCGGCCTCACTCATTTCCGTGTAGAGATCGTTACCTTCACGGGTCCGCTCGCCCACTCCGGCGAACACTGAAAACCCGCCGTGGCCTTTCGCGATGTTATTGATCAGCTCGAGAATGACGACGGTCTTGCCCACGCCGGCGCCGCCGAACGCGCCGACTTTTCCTCCCTTGGTGAACGGGCAGATCAGATCGATGACCTTGATGCCGGTCTCGAGAATCGTCGCGCCCGTGTCCTGGTCGGTGAGTTCCGGCGCCTTGCGGTGGATCGGGTAGCGCTTCGTGAAAGAGACCGGGCCGCGGTTATCGACCGGATCGCCGGTGACATTAAAGACTCGGCCGAGAGTCCCCTCGCCTACAGGGACCGTGATCGGCCCGCCGGTGTCATTGACCGACATTCCACGCTTCAAACCTTCAGTCGATGACATCGCAATGGAACGCACCCAGTTTTCGCCCAAGTGCTGCTGGACTTCGAGCGTGAGCTTGGTCGGGTTGCCGTTGACTTCGTATTCGAGTTCAAGCGCGTTGTAGATGCGCGGCAATTCGCCCGTGTTTTTGAACTCCACGTCCACCACGGGACCGATGACCTGAACGATATTTCCTTTATTCATAAATTGGTTTAGCCGCCCACCGCCATCTGGGCGGTGGAGATTTCGAGCAGCTCGGTGGTGATGCTGGCCTGGCGCATCTTGTTGTATTCGAGAGTGAGATCCTTGATGAACTGCTTCGCGTTATCGGTCGCGTTTTTCATCGCTACCATCCGGGAACTGTGCTCCGAGGCACGCGCGTCGAGGACCATTTGGAAGACCTGATAATGCAGGTAATAGGGCAGCATGATATCGAGCACGCCCTCGGGCGTTGGCTCGAAGAGGTAACCAATCATTGGATCTGTGCTGTCTCTCGATGTCGCACCTTCGACTTGCGGCTGCGGCAATTCGAAACTAGAAATTGGCAGCAGCGTCCGCACGACCGGCTTCTGATTGATCGTATTAATAAAATGCGTGTAGAGCACCGAGACCTTGTCGACTTCGCGACTTAGAAATTTCTCGACGCAGAACTTGGAGATCTCCTTCGTGTCGGCAAACGCCGGCGCGTCTTTAAGTGGGAAGTCGGCCGCCAGTTCGCGGCGCGTCCGCACAAGGAACTGACGTGCCTTCGCCCCGGAGACGACATAGCTCGTTTTGGTGTCCTCAAACTTCGTTACTTCGCGAAACAAATTTGTGTTCAGCGCGCCAGCGAGTCCTTTGTCCGTGCTAATAACGACCACCAGCTCCTTCTTCACTTCGCGGACTTGGAGCAGTGGATGCAACTTTGAATCCGTGCGCTGCTGGAGCGAAACCAGGACGCGGTTCATCAAGCTCGCATAGGGCCGGCCCGCAAGCGCGAGGTTCTGGGCCTTGCGCATCTTCGACGCGGCCACCATCTGCAACGCCTTGGTGATCTGCGAAGTGTTGCGGATCGATTTGATCCGGCGCCGGATGTCTTGGGTGTTCGCCATGGGTTAGAGTCTGCGCTTTGTCCGATAACAGGCGTCCCGTTCGCGGACATGGAAACCGATTTCGCGTTTCGGCTTCGCTTCCGGCTCAAGCAACTGCTTCAAGACAGCGAAGAGCTCTATGATCGCCTCATCATGCGAATCCAACCGCCGTTCCAAGTCATTTAACTTTGCCGCTAACTGCGCGTTAGCTGCGACCATTTCTCGCAGGCAGACGAACGCACGAACAACCCGCACGCTGGCTTGAACCGCAACCTGACTATTCAAACAGCTCGCGAGCATGATCGCGCCATGCTCCGTGAAGACCCATGGGAGTTTCCGGCGCCCACCTCTCCCCTTTTTTGATATCGCAATTTGCGATATCAAACGTTTGAACTCCTCGGAAGTAAGCTGGAACGCGAAATCCTCGGGGAATCGCTGGCGATTGCGGCGAAATTGCTCGTTCAGACGCATCGTGCTGGTTCCGTAGAGCGCCGCCAGATCCGAATCCAGCATGACCCGTTGCCCGCGGACCAAATAGATGGCGGATTCGACGTTATCGAGACGAGCTGAGGGAGAAGATTTGGGCATCACCAGCGAGATCATTAGGAAACCGGATTAGTCGATTTGAATTCGTCCAGGGCCGCGGCCAGTTCGCCTTCGAGATCCTTGTCGAGCGCGCGCTTCGTGACGATCGAAGCCAGGACGCTCTCCTTCCGGGTGCGCAGATAATCCTGCAACTTCACCTGGAATTGTTTCACTTTGTCGACCGGCACCGCATCGAGATAACCGTTCTGCATCGCCCAAAGAACGGCGACCTGTTCTTCAACCGGAATCGGGTTGTATTGAATCTGTTTGAAAAGCTCGACGATCCGATGGCCGCGATCGAGGCGAGCCTTGGTGGCGGCGTCGAGATCGGAACCGAACTGGGCGAATGCCGCCAGCTCGCGGAACTGCGCGAGATCGAGCTTGATCTTGCCGGCCACCTGTTTGATCGCCTTGATCTGCGCCGCGGAACCGACGCGGCTGACCGAGAGACCGACTGAAATGGCCGGACGCACGCCCTGATAAAACAAATCCGTCTCGAGATAAATCTGGCCGTCGGTAATCGAAATGACGTTCGTCGGGATGTAGGCCGAAACGTCACCCGCCTGGGTTTCGATGATCGGCAATGCAGTGAGCGAACCGCCGCCGGCTTCCTCGATGACGCGCGCGCTCCGCTCGAGCAGGCGCGAGTGAAGATAAAAGACATCGCCAGGATAAGCTTCGCGACCGGATGGACGTTTCAACACGAGCGAAACCTGCCGATAGGCGACGGCGTGCTTCGACAAATCGTCATAAATGATGAGCGCGTCCATGCCATTATCCATGAACCACTCGCCCATCGCGGCACCGGCGAATGGCGCCAGGTACTGGTTCGTGGCCGTGTCGGACGCGGGCGCGGAAATGATCGTCGTGTACGGCATCGCGCCTTCCTTCTCGAGAATGGCGAGGGCGCGGGCGACGTTGGAATTCTTCTGACCGATCGCAACGTAGATGCAGTAAAGCGGACGATGATCCTTGAGCCGACCTTCCTCCGCCGCCTTGTTCAAACGCGCCTGGCTAATGATCGTGTCGATCGCGATCGTCGATTTTCCCGTCGCGCGATCGCCGATGATCAGCTCGCGCTGGCCGCGGCCGATCGGAATCATCGCGTCGATCGCCATGATGCCGGTCTGCACCGGCTGGCTCACGCTCTTGCGCTTAATGACGCCGGGCGCGATTTTTTCCAGCGGATACGCCACCTCGGATTTCACGGGGCCCTTGCCGTCGAGCGGCTGGCCGAGCGTGTTCACCACGCGTCCGAGCAATCCTTTGCCCACTGGGACCTGGAGCAGCTTGCCCGTCGTCTTAGCCTCATCGCCTTCCATGACCTGCGTCGAGTCGCCGAGGAGAATGGCACCGACCTCGGTCTCTTCGAGGTTGAGGGCGAGCCCGAAGACGCCGCTCGAAAACTCGATCATCTCGTTCAACATCACATCGCTCAGGCCTTCGATGCGGGCGACGCCGTCACCGGTTTCGCGGACCACGCCGACGTTGCTTTTGCTCGTCGTAGTTTTAAGGCCGGCGATCTGCGTTTCGATTTCTTCGAGGATACTGCTCATAATAGATAAGGGTTAAAGCTGCTGCTGGAGGCGATGGAGACGGTTGCGCACGCTGCTGTCCCAGACATCGCTGCCCACGCGGATGCGCATTCCGCCGAGCAAATCCTGGTTGACGACGAAATTCGCCGCCAGGTCACTGCCGTACTTTCGTTTCAGGTTGGCGACGATTTGTCCGCCCGCATCCGGCGAGAGTTCGGTCGCGGTCTCGATGGTGGCAGTCCGCTTTTCCACTTCGAGGCGAAGTAAACGTTTGTATGCTTCAAGGACCTGGATGTAATGGCGCGGCTTTTTTTCGATCAACGATTTCACCAGCGACGCGATCCGTCCGCCATCGAGCTGGCGGTCGGTAAAGCTCGCGCGAACGAGTTCTTTCGAAAGCTGCCGGGTCTCTTTGTTGATCTTCATCGCCGCGTAAGTCCTATCCGCATGACCCTCACCCCAGCCCTCTCCCTCAGGGAGAGGGAGTTCGCCAAATCCTCAAAACCAAAAGACCGCGCGCAACGCAGGGCCAGTTCCTTCTCCCTGAGAGAGAAGGTTAGGATGAGGGTGCCTTTGAGCGTGGGATTCATTGTTAAGATGCGATCTGCCGCGAGGCTTCTTCCTGCAAACGACGTTGATCATCGGAGGTGAGAACCTTGCCGGTGACTTTCGCGGTGGTATCCACAACCAGCCGCCCGAGTTCCCGCTTCAACTCCGTCATCACCCGCTCGTGCTCGATCGCGCTCGCTTCGCGCGCTTTCGCCACGATTTGCTCCGCGGCCGCGATCGCCTCCTGCTGCTTGCGCTCGGCCACGTGAGCGGCGCTATCGCGCGCCTCGTCGATCATCTTCTGCGCCTGCGCGTTCGCCTTCGAGAGAATCTCCGCATGGCGCTGTTCCGCTTCGGCAAGCTGCTGCTTGATCTTCTCCGCGTTCAATTGCGCTTCCGCGATTTGCTGACGACGTTTCTCGAGCACAGCGAGAACCGGTTTGTAGGCAAACTTTCGCAGCAACCAGGCGACGATGACGAAGCTGATGACCTGTGAAAGAAACAACTGGAGATTCCAGCCGAACGTCTCGAGCGTTTCGCGCGCCGAGTCGAGCGCACTGGCTGCCAGGAAAATCGCGACCATTATCGACCCTTATTTCGGCGCGAGGTAAAGCGCGTAGAACACGATCGCTTCCGCAAACGCGATCGCGAGAATCGCCTGCACGAGAATCGGAGTCGCCGCGCCGGGATTGCGACCGACCGCGGACGAAGCGCCCATGCCGATCAGGCCGACGCCGATGGCCGCGCCCAGCGCCGCCAAACCGATGTGAATACTTCCGCTCATTTCTGCTAACAGTGGTAACAACATATTTGTCTTTCTGGTTTGTGTTTTCGTCAGCGGCCTCCGCGGAAATCACGGTCATAGCCGCCGAAATTTTTAGTGATGAGCCTCATGTCCCGGGTCGTGCTGCGCGATCAACAAGGTGAAGACCGCAGTCAAAAGCATGAAAACCATGGCCTGCACCAAACCAACGAGCAGCTCCATGAAATAAAATGGAATCGGAATCAACCACGCGAGAGACGGCACCATCGTGGACATCGAGGCGAGAATCGTTTCGCCCGCGTAGACGTTTCCATAAAGTCGGAAGCTCAACGAAATCGGCCGGAACAAAATCGAAACGACTTCGAGAATTCCGACGACGAAGAAAATCCCGATCATGGCGATTTTCATAAGGCCTTTGCTTTCGCCTTTCGGCCCAAAAATGTGCACGAGAACGCCGCCGAAACCCTGAGCTTGAACGGCCCAGAATAACCACAAGGCGAAAAACATTATCGCCATCGCGCTGGTCATGTTCAGGTCCGCATTGCCGCCGCGCAATAATGGGCGATCAAGATGAAACCCCCCGTCGGCGAGGCGATGTCCCCAACCAATCGTCCCCACGCCGGGTAGGAGACCAAACCAGTTTACGAACAAGATGAAGATAAAAAGGGTGGCGAAAAACCAAAACGTTTTTCGCACCAAATCGGCGCCGATGATATTTTGCAAAAAGTTGTAGAGACTTTCGACAAGCCATTCCAAAAAATTTTGCTTCCCGGTTGGGATCGCTTTGATGTTACGCGTGGCTGCTTGCGCGAAAACGATGATCCCAATGGCTACAATCCAGGTGACGAGCATGGAATTCGTCACCGCGAACCGCCCCACTTCAAAAAGGACTTCGGGTTTTAGTGGGAGATGATGTTCTTCCGCGGTGGCGTGCGGCGGTTCCGCGCCCAAGGCTGCCGTCGCGAACCCGCCGGCGGCGAGAACCGCGACGATCACGATGAGCAGCAATGGAAAAAAACGGCACATTTAAATCAGGGTAAGAGGCAGCAGCCCAGTGCTTCCCGGAGGTTGCGGCGCCGCGGAAGCGGAGCCCACAACGGGCGTTTGCGTCGCGGCTACAAAAGCGCGTTTTGTCGCGATGACAAGAGTGAAATTTCGCGAATTCCGATCAGCGACTGCTCGCCGCGATCCGCTCTTTCACTTTCACCGGAATCTGCTCGGCAAAACGGTGCTCGACGAGATCGCGCGCCGGCGCCGGCACGCGCTCGTCCACCCCGGCCAGCGCAATCGCTTCATCGTAGTGCGACTCGAGCTGGCGGATTTGCTCGCGCTGTTCGAAGTTCGCCGCGACCGATTCGCTGGCGAGCGCGCCCATCTCGCGAAAGGCAAAGGGCGCGCGGATCAGGTTTTTCATCGCGGCGGCCAGCGCTTCGAAATCGCGCTCCTCGACGAGCATTCCGCTCCGGCCTTCCTCGACAGCTTCCGGAATTCCACCGTGTCTGGTGGCGAGAACCGCGAGACCGGTCGCCATCGCCTCGAGGATGGAATTGGGGATCCCTTCCTGATTTTGATCGGGCGGCGTTTCGCTGGGATGGAGGAAGCAATGCGAGCTGCCGTAGAGATCGAACAACTCCTTCTGGGAAAGGAACCCGCGGAAATGGACCTTGCTTACGATGCCAAGTTCTTCCGCGAGTTCTTCGAGGTGCGGTTGCAACGGCCCCTTGCCCGCGATGATCAACTCGGCGTTGGGAAATTCCTTCTGGAAAATGGCGAAGGCGCAGAGAGAAGTGGCCACGCCTTTTTTGGGAATCAACCGGCAGGCCTGCATGAAGCGCCAGCGGCCGTCGGTGGGCGCGTCACGGCGGATGAAGGGAAATTCGTGGAGCGGAACGCCGGTGCGATTGATGCGCAAACGCTCGGGCGGACAGCCGAGGGTGAGCAGCCGTTCCGCGAGTGACTTCGAGCGGGCCAGGACCAGCGGCACCGCGTCGAAAAGATTCTTCAGCTTCCGTCCATAATCGCGGATGTCCTTTTTCTCGGCGACATCGGCGCCGTGAAATGAGACGACACACGGCTTGTGCCAGCGCTCGATGAACGGCAGCAGGTGGACGCCGGTATGCCCGAAATAGATGTGCATCAGATCGGCGCCGCGGCGTTCCAGCAGTTTCGACAACATTTGGTACTCGCCGCGGTAGACGATTGCCGGCTTCTGTTTCACCCACTTGAGCCAGCCGTGCCGGAGCGGATTGGTCCGCGGTGTTGGGATCAGCTCAATGTCGCGAAACGGGAAGCGCTCGATGTTCTGGAGCGCCTTGGTCATGACGAACGTGTCGAATTCGTGCAGAGAACGGACCTGCCGGTAGATGTGGAGCATCTCCGGTTTCAGGAAGGTGGTGCAGTAGCTGGCTACGACGCGTTTGGCCATGAGAGGTCGGATTGTCCTAGAGGTGGCGTAAGTTGTCCAACTGTTATTCGTAAACCGCGACCACTGGAGCCGTGGCTTCCGAATGGCTTTCCGCAGCGGGCGCTTCTTCGAAAAGCCAGCGCTCGAGGCGATCTTTCAACTCGTCCAGTCCCCCGGATTGCGCTGCGGAAATGGCGACGGTCTCGATGTTCGGAAAACGTTGTTGTAAGGCGCGGAGATTTTCGGCCGCGCCCGGCAGGTCCATCTTGTTGGCGATGATATGCCAGGGCCGCTGGGAAAGGCGCGCATCGTAAAGGTCGATCTCGCGCCGCAGATTCTGGAGGTCCTCGATCGGGTGACGTCCTTCGCTTCCGGCGATATCGAGCACGAAAAGCAACAACCGGCAGCGGGTGATATGGCGGAGAAAATCGTGGCCGAGCCCGACGTTGCGATGCGCTCCTTCGATGAGTCCCGGAACGTCCGCGATCGACGCCCGGCGGTAGCCGTCGAATTCGATCACGCCCACAACGGGATGAAGGGTGGTGAACGGATACGGCGCCACTTTCGGATGCGCCGCGGAAATTTTTCCCAGCAAGGTCGACTTGCCCGCGTTGGGATAACCGACGAGCGCCGCGTCTGCCATCGTGCGCAGCTCGAGAAGAAAGTGGCCCTGCTCTCCTTCCTCGCCTTCCGTATATTGAATGGGTGCGCGATTCTTCGAACTTTTGAAGTGGACGTTGCCCTTGCCGCCTTTGCCGCCCTCGCAGAGAACGAACTCTTCTCCGTCGTGGGTGAGATCGGCGAGCGGGGGAAAGGATGAAGGATGAAGGATGAGGGATGAAACGGAATCCCCTCTCCCCCTTTCATCCTTCATCCCTCCTCCTTCATCCTTATAAACGACTGTTCCCACCGGCACCTTCACCACTTTCGGCACCGCGCCGCGGCCGTGCATCTTCTTCCCCATTCCGTGCCCGCCGTTCTTCGCCTTGAGAATCGGCTCGTAGAACAGGCTCGAGAGATTATCGACGTGCACGTCGGCCCGGAGAATCACGTCCCCGCCGCGGCCGCCATCGCCGCCATCCGGCCCGCCCTTCGGCACGAACTTTTCGCGACGAAAACTTACGCTGCCACGGCCACCGTTGCCGGCTTGGGCTTGAACTTTGATTCGATCGACAAACATGGGGCAGAGGAAAGTGAAGCGTTGAAGCGTTAAAGGGTTGAAGCGTTGAAGCGAGGAGAGCGCCGACCGCTGTAACGCTTTAACTCTTCATCGTTTCAACGCTCTAACTCTTCATCGCTTCAACGAATCGTAAAGCGCTTTTGTCTCCAGCGCGATCGCCGGCCAGCCGAATTTTTCTTCCGCGCGCTTCCTCCCGGCGCGGCCGAATTTATCGCAGAGCGCGGGATTGGCCATCAACTGATTGATTCGCACCGCCAGATCGTGGGCGAATTTCTCCGGGTCCCGCGCCTCGAACGGGCTCTCCTTCATCTGGTCGATGGGAACCAGGAAACCGGTTTCGCCATCGACCACGACTTCCTTGATCCCGCCGACGGCTGTGGCGACGACCGCGGTCTCACACGCCATTGCTTCAAGATTGATGATCCCAAACGGCTCGTAAATCGACGGACAACAAAAGACCGAGGCGTGGGAGTAAAGTTCGCGAACCGTGTTCTTATCGACCATCTCATCGATCCAGATGACGCCGCCATGCTCTGCCTGGACCTTCGCGACAGCTTCTTTCATTTCCCGCCCGATCTCGGGCGTGTCCGGCGCGCCGGCACAAAGCACGATCTGAAAACCCGCGTCCATATATTGAACGGCGCGGACGAGATGGATGATCCCCTTTTGCCGCGTGATCCGGCCGACGAAGAGCACGAACGGTTTTCGGATTCCGTAGCGCGTCAGCGCCACGGTCGATTCGGTCTTTCGATATTCCTCAAGATCGATCCCGTTATAAATCACGTGCAAGCGCTCCGGCTTGACGTTGAATAGCCGTTCGATATCTCCCTTGGTTTGGCGGGAAACCGCGATGACTGCGTCCGCCATTTCCAACGCCGTCTTCTCCACCCAGACGGAAAAGTCGTAGCCGCCGGCGAGCTGCTCGCGTTTCCAGGGACGCAACGGCTCGAGCGAATGAGTCGTGATCACCAGCGGCAAGCCGTAATTCATTTTCGCCAGGATGCCGCCGAGATGGCTGTACCAAGTGTGGCAGTGGACGAGGTCCGCATCGATGCCCGCGGTGTTGAAGTCGGTGCAGCGGCGAACGGCGCCGAAGACGGAACGCAGCGGCTTCGGGCAGCTGAAAGTTTCCGCGTCCACATCGAAACCCCGGACCGATAGGTTCCCCTTCTCCCATTTCTGATCCCCGAAGCATCGCACTTCGATCGGCATCAATTTCGCCAGCTCGCGCGACAAATAATCGACATGGACGCCGGCGCCCCCGTAGACGTTCGGCGGATATTCGTTCGTGAGGAAGAGAGCCTTCACTCCGGTTCCTTAATACCTCACCGTCAATCCGACAAATGAGCGCAGCTCATTTCTTGACCTTCAACAGCAGGACGGGGACATCCACCTGATGGCGGACTTCGTCGGCGGTGCTGCCATGGAGCAAATCGGCGACGAGCCGGTGGCCGTGCGTCGTCATGGCGATAAGATCGATTGGTTCGGTCCGCGCCAGTTTTATGATTTCGGTCGCCGGATCTCCCATCGCGAGCACGGCTTTCACTTCGTATCCTTCCGAGCGCAGCTCCTCCGAAAGCGCGGCGAGATATTCGCGGTCCTGTTTCATCTCTTCGCTTTCCTGGAGCTGAAAGCGTTCGAAGTTCCGCGCCGCCCAGCCGTCCGCGACATGAACGAGCATTAGTTTCGCATTGGTCAGCCGCGCCAGGGAGCGAATATGGTGGAGGATCGTTTGATCGGTCTCGCGGTTTTCGACAGGGACAAGGATGGTGTTGTACATCGTCTGATTAAGCGGCGAACCAGTTTCGGAAAGTCTGCAGGAGAAGCCAGGCGTTGAGCAATGCAATGATCGTGGCGACAGACCAGGCAAGCCATTTCACGATTGGACCGTTGACGAACTCGCCCATCTTCACTTTGTCGCCGGTGAACAGGACAAGCGGGAAAACCGCGAAGCTCAATTGGAGGCTCAGGATCACCTGGCTGAGGACGAGCAGATTCGTCGTCCCTTTTTCGCCGGAGATGACGGTGACGATCACAGCCGGGATGATAGCGATGAGACGGGTGATGAGACGGCGGAGCCAGGGCCGGAGCCGAATGTTGAGGAAACCTTCCATCACGATCTGGCCCGCCAGCGTTCCGGTGAGGGTGGAGTTTTGACCCGAAGCCAAAAGGGCGATAGCGAAGAGCGCGCTCGCGCCGGTCACGCCGAGAAGCGGCGTGAGTAATTTGTAGGCGTCCTGGATTTCGGCGATGTCGTTGCGCCCACGCGTGTAGAACGTCGCCGCCGCCACGATCAGGATGGCGGCGTTGATGAACAACGCAAACATGAGCGCGACGGTGGAATCGATCGTGGCGAATTTGATCGCTTCGCGTTTTCCCAAGGCGGTCAGCTCGTAACGCCGCGTCTGCACGATCGAAGAATGAAGGTAAAGATTGTGGGGCATCACAGTGGCGCCAAGAATGCCGATGGCGATGTAAAGCATGCCGGGATCGGCCACGATTTGCGGAGTCGGCAGGAAGCCTTTTGCGATCCCGGCCAGGTTCGGTTGCGAGGCGATGATCTCCCAGGCGAAACAACCGCCGATGATGATGATGAGGGTGATGACCAGCGCCTCGATATAACGAAATCCCTTGTTTTGAAGAAACAGGACGAACAACACATCGAGCGACGTGATGCAGACACCGGCGAGGAGCGGGAGGCCGAAAAGCAGATTCAGAGCGATGGCGGAACCGATGACCTCCGCGAGGTCGCAGGCGGCAATCGCGATCTCGCAGATGACCCAGAGAAAGAACGAGACCGGCTGGCTGTAATGATCCCGGCAGGCTTGGGCGAGGTCCCGTCCGGTGGCGATGCCGAGCTTCAACGAAAGCGCCTGGAGAAGAATCGCCATCAGGTTGGACATCATGATGACGGCGAGGAGCGAGTAATTGTATTTCGAACCGCCGGCCAGGTCGGTCGCCCAATTTCCCGGGTCCATGTAGCCGACCGCGACCAGGAACCCCGGTCCGGCAAAGGCGAGCAGCTTGCGGAAAAAACTGGCCGAAGGCGGAATCACCAGGCTGCGGTGGACCTCAGACAAACTCGGCAGCTCCGGCGTCGTCCGCCATCCCGACGTGGAATGAGCCACCTCGGGGCCGCTGATATTAGGCATGACTAACTTATTTGCTCCTTACTAACTATTTGTCAATCGGCAAATATTTTTATTTTGACCTGGAGCCGCCTCCCGCTACGTTCCTTCCGCCGTGCCGACTTCCAAGAAAACCCGCCGGAACTCCTCCGCGGTTGAAGATTACCTCGAGAGGATTCTCGAATTGATCGACTCGAAGGGGTACGCCCGGGTGGTCGACATCGCCACCAGTCTCAAAATATCGCAGGCTAGTGTCACCAACATGGTGCAGCGGCTCGATGGCGATGGGCTCCTGAAATACGAAAAGTATCGCGGGCTGGTCCTGACCGCGGCCGGGGAGGCGCTCGCGCGCAACATCACCCGTCGCCACCAGCTTCTGACCGATTTTCTGACATTGCTCCGACTCGACAAGCAGGTGATCCATCACGACGTGGAAGGGATGGAGCACCACATTAGTCCGCCGACTTTGCGCGCGATCGAGGCGCTCACCGCTCAATTGAAACGCCGCCCGGCCCTGCTCGCGCAGCTGAAATAGGTGGATCGCATGCGGCGACGTGCAGCGGAGTTCCTCGTTCTCGCGATAGATATTGGCAGTTCATCGACGCGGTCCGCCCTTTTCGACGACAAGGCGCGGATGGTGAACGGCACGGACGCGCGTCGAGAATATGCGGTCGAGTATTCGGCGGATGGGGGAGCGGAACTGTCTCCTTTCCGGCTGCGACAGGCGGCGCGGAATTGTGTGCGGGAAACATTGCAGGCGCATCGTGCTTCAGGTTTTCGCAAGGTCCCGGTCATCGGAGTCTCTGGGAGCGCTTTCTGGCACAGCCTGCTCGGCCTCGATGGAAATGGGCGGCCGCTGACGCCGATTTTTACCTGGGCGGATTCGCGTTGCGCCCGCGACGCTATCCAGTTGCGCGAACAATTCGACGAGCGAAAAATTCACGCACAGACGGGCTGCATGCTGCGCGCCTCCTTTTGGCCGGCGAAACTGTGCTGGTTCCGCCGCACGAACGGAAACCTTTTCCGGAAAGTCGTGCGTTGGGTTTCGCCGGCCGACTGGATCTTCGAAGAGATTTTCGGAACCGGCGCGTCGAGCCCATCGATGGCCAGCGGAACCGGGCTCTACGATCTCCGAACGAAAAAGTGGCACGAGGATTTACGGCAAGCATGCGAGGTCGGCATCGAAAAGCTGACCGTAATTACAGAAACACCACGACGCGCGATCTCGTTTCCCGGCTTGCGCGAAGCGCAGGTTTTTACCGCGGTGGGCGACGGCGCCGCCGGCAATCTCGGATGCGGCGCCAATGGCGGAGGCCGGATCGCGATCAACCTCGGCACCAGCGCCGCCGTGCGAATAATGGAAGGCCCGCGCACGGCGCGAATCCCGATCCCGTTCGGCTTATTTCGTTATGCCGTCGACGGCGAGCGCACGGTGATGGGTGGCGCGATCAGCAACGCGGGAAACCTGCGGCGCTGGTGTGCGCGCGAACTTCGGCTCGACGAAAATGAGGAGAACTCGTTAGGCCGAAAGGCCGCGGCCGGCGACAGGTTGATCGTCCTGCCGTTCTGGATCGCCGAACGCGCCCCGACCTGGCCGGAAAAACTTCGCGGGACGATCGTGGGCCTGACCCAATCCACCGATAGCGCTGCAATTTTCCGGGCGACGACTACCGCGGTCTTCTATCGGCTGGCGGAAATCCTGGCGCTCATCGAAAAAACCAGGGGCCGCGCAACCGAGATCATCGTCTCCGGCGGGGCGGTACACTCCGCGGCGACTCTGGCGCTCCTGGCGGATGCGCTCGGGCGCGACCTTTGCGTTTCGCGGGACGCCGAAGCCTCGCTGCGCGGGGCCGCGCGTTATGTCCTGGAAAAACTCGGCTCTCAATCCGGCCCGGGGCGAAAACCCAGGAGAGTGCGCCACGACCGGCGGCTCGCCGAAAAGCATCGCGTCCGACGTGCCCGGCAGGCGGCGCTCGAATCGATGTTCTCGAAGAATGGAGCGGCGTTCGAGTCGCTGAGCGGCTGACGAAGCGGCCGGGATCAGCGATCCCGGCTCCGATTATTTCTTGTGCGATTTCCTGGGCCCGGAGTGCGAAGGCCCTTTCGCTTTCACAGACTGGGGACGTGCAGATCGGATCGATTGCACTCTGGGACGCTTCACCCTGGGTTCCGGCGGCGGCGGAGTTACGGCTTCCTCCCGCGCCTGGGCCGCAGCGGCGTTTGCGTTCGCCCGCGAGATCTGGAGCGATGTCGGCATGCTGCTATCAATCGGGAGGTCGTTGTTTTGCCCTTTGGCCTGGGAATGCAGGGTGGCCGCGTAGTTGGATGAAGCGGGCAAATGATAGATCACCTGCGGCTTCGGATGCGCCACCGGCTTCTTCGTGGAAGAAATGTCGGGCGGCTGGGCCGAAACGGCGACGGTCAGGGCGAGCAAAGCCGCCCCACAAAGCCGAACCGATTTGTGTTGGAACCCGGGGTTGTTCATACGCCGCGGTAGCGCAGCCGCGTGAAGGAAATATAAGATACCTCAACCCAGAATCGGTCGAAACAGGAAAAACGCGTGTCCCGGGAAGAAAGAAAACGCTTGTCACCCGGCAACGCCACTCTCCAGAATGGCCTCTCGCGCCACCCGTTAACGGCGCTTGACGCACGGAGGACATCCCATGAACACAGAGAATCCTATCAACAAAATTGGTGCGAGCCTGCTGATCACACTCGCCCTCATTACCCTGACTTATCTGCTCCTGCCAAATGGACGGTCGGTCGGGGCCGCGCCTCAGTTGCAGCCACCCGGAACGACGCTCGCCGCTTCTGTGCGCGCCGACCAGAAGCACATGCGCATGGCCCTCGGACAATTGCCGCTCTCCTTCGAGATGAACCGCGGCCAATTCGACCCGCAGGTCCGCTTCGCTTCGCGCGGCGCGGGCTTCAAGGCGTTCTTCACCCAAAGCGAGATGGTCTTCGTCCTGAGAAAGCCGGCGTCGAACAGCGCTGCCCAGGGAAATACGAATGCGTCGAAACCGGCGAGTCCACAGACCGCGGCGCAGGCGAAACAAGCGAGAGAAGAGCGAGCGGCACAACGCGCGGCCTCGAGAGCCGTGGTGCGAATGAGTCTCGTCGGCGCAAATGCCGCGTCCACCGTGACTGGCGTGGAAGCATTAGCCGGCAAGATCAATTACTTTCGCGGGAACAACGAGCAGAAGTGGATCACCGGCGTCCCGACATTTCGTCGCGTTTCGTTTGCGGGAATTTATCCTGGAATCGACCTGATCTATTACGGCAAGGGCCGGCAACTGGAGTACGATCTGGTCGTCGCGCCCGGCGTTAATCCGAACCAAATCGCCTTCGACTTTGACGGAGCTGAGCGTGTCGAGGTGGATGCCGCCTCCGGCGCGCTGATCATACACGCGGCGGGCGGCGCGCAAATGCGGCAAGGCAAGCCTTTGATTTACCAGGAAGTCAACGGGATGAAGCGCGCTGTCTCCGGCGGTTTCACGACAAACGGTAACCGCGCTGGGTTCAGCGTGGGTGATTACGATCGTTCCCGCCCGCTGGTGATCGATCCGGCCATCATTACTTATTCGACTTACCTCGCCGGGGAGGACAATGACCGCGTCCACGATATCGCGGCCGATGCCGACGGCGATGCTTACGCTGTGGGCTGGACGGAATCGGAAACATTCCCGGTGAAGGATGCGTATCAATCGGGACAGAACAACAACACCGACGAAGCGTTTGTTACCAAGTTCAATCCGGATGGAACGGAACTCATCTGGTCGACTTACCTCGGTGGTGGCCAGGGCCAAATCGACTTTAATACCGAAGGCACCGCTACCGCTGACGACGGAGCTTATGGGGTGGCGTTGGACGCGGACCGGAATGTTTATGTAACCGGTTGGGCCTACTCGGTGGATTTCCCCACCCGAAACGCGATGCAGCCGCATTTGGCCGATGCGTGCTGTGGGTCCGACAGCTTCATCACCAAGCTAAACGCCGCGGGCGATCAGCTCGTTTTCTCGACTTTCTTCGGAGGCGCGGACGGAACCGACGTCGGTCGCGGGATCGCGCTCGACAGCAAGAATAATGTTTACGTGGTCGGCTACACCGATTCGTTCGCTTTCCCGACAACCAAACCGATCCAGGGCGAGATCGACGGACGGACGGCCCACATTCATACGACTAACGAACATTTCGACGGCTATCTGGCGAAGATTGATTCGTCGGGCCAGTTCCGCGTCTATTCCACTTACATCGGCGGCAGTCTCGATGACGTAGCTCTCGGGGTGAAGGTGGATCGCGAGGGCAATGCTTACGTGACCGGCTGGACGGACTCGACTGAGGCGCCACCACTTTTCCCGACGACAAGCGGAGCGTTCCAGACAAGTCCTGGCGGCAATGGTACTACCCGGGACGCTTTCGTTACCAAGGTAGACGCGGCCGGCTCTCAATACCTTTACTCGACCTTTCTCGGCGGCAATGGATCTGACGCCGCCTGGGGTATTGCCCTTGGTACCGATGAGAGCGCCTACGTGACGGGATACACCGATTCAAGCGACAATCGAGACGCGCCCGCAGCGGTGACAACACAGAACGATTTTCCCACGACGGCAAGCGCGTTCCAAAAGCAGAACAATGGCGGATTCGATGCCTTCCTGACAAGACTCGCTCCCGACGGATCGACTCTCCTTTATTCCACTTACATCGGTGGCGCCGCTAACGAGGGAGATGGGGGCAGCCAATGCCTTTCCTGCCCCGACCGCAATGATGGCGCAGCCGTCGCGGTAGATCTCTTCGGCAACGCCTACATCACGGGCTGGACGGAATCCACTTTCGTGCCTCCCCCACCTGGAGGGGGCAACGCGCCGGCGGTGGCGCCCGGTAACTTCCCGACCAAAGATGCGTTTCAACCTAATCCCGGCAGCAGCCCGGGGAGTTCGCCCCCTGCTTCACGCGATGCTTTCGTGTCGATGTTCAACACCAACGCGAGCGGTAATAATTCGCTGGTTTACTCGTCGTTTCTCGGCGGCAGCCGTCAGGACGAAGGCGAGGCCATCGCACTGGATCCCGCCGGCAATCTTTTCGTCGCCGGCTGGACGAAATCAGACTGCCAGTGCCAAGCACCCATTGGCTCCGGCGTATTGACCGCAGCGAATGATTTCCCAACGACAGCCGGAGCGTTTCAGGAAGAACCGAGTTCTGGCGATGACGGCTTTGTGGTCGCTTTTGTCGGTGGCTCGAATGTCATCGGTCAGAATCAGGGTTTCATGATCTCTGGCCAGGTTACGGACCAGGATGGCAACCCGGTTCAAGGCGTGACTATTACGTTGACCAAACCAGACAACACTACCGCGGTGACCACGACCGACGCACAGGGCCTCTATTCCTTCCCGAACCTTCCGCCTTTTCCGGAAGACCCTTACACGGTCACTCCATCCGGTCTCGGTTTCGTCTACACACCGCCGAGCCAGGAGGTGATCATTACTAATAAGAACGAGCGGGCAGATTTCGTCGCGAGTTTCCCAGAACCGGAGCCGTCGCCTACGCCTAGCCCCACACCCACGGCTACCGCAACCGCCACGGCAACGCCCACGGCTACTCCGGCATCGCAGGCGGTTAATCTTTCGACCCGCCTTCATGTCCTGACCGGCGACCAGGTGGGCATCGGCGGTTTCATCGTCACCGGCAGCGGACCCAAGCATGTGATCGTGCGGGCGATCGGACCCTCGCTGACGCGCTTTGGAATTCCAAATCCGCTTCCGGATCCGGTCCTCGAATTGCATGGCCCGGGCGCATTCGCGACCATCACGAATAATGACTGGCGTGACACCCAGGAAACCCAAATCAAGGCGACCGGCCTCGCGCCGACCAACGATCTCGAATCGGCGATCGACGCCATCCTGTCGCCCGGCAATTACACTGGAATTATTCGCGGAAACGGCGGCTCCACCGGCATAGGGCTGATCGAAGTTTACGATCTCGACACGGCCGCTTCATCGAAGTTGAGCAACATCAGCACCAGAGGTTTCGTGGGGAGCACCCCCGGCGATGCTATCATTGCCGGCTTCATTCTTGGGAACCAGAGCGCGCCCGATCGGATCGTGATTCGCGGGCTCGGGCCAAGCTTGACCGCACTTGGCGTTCCTAACGTTTTGCAGAACCCGACCCTGGAACTGCATAATGGCGATGGCGTGCTGCTCTTCACCAACAACGATTGGCAAGACAATCCGAGCCAGGCCGCCGAGATTGCAGCTGCCGGCCTGGCGCCGGGCAACAGCCTCGAATCCGCCATCGCCGTCACCCTTCCGCCCGGAGCGTACACGGCGATCCTCGCCGGACTCGGCAACACCACCGGAAACGGTCTTGTTGAAATCTACGACCGCGGCAATGGGCCGTAGAAAAAGAATGCATCGATAACCTGTTCCTGGAGCCGCTTCGCTTTGCGAAGCGCGAGAGCGACGCACTTATCACACGAAATCTCGCGTCGCCCATAGGGCGACGGCTACAGAAAACGGCTCTTGCTAGACGACCTCGCAACGGCGCGATAAGGTTCCGCGCAACGCAGCTGTTTTTCGCATGCCACAATTTTCTTATCGGGCGCGGAATGCCCAGGGCGGTCTAGTGGAAGGAGTGCTCGATTGCCCGGACCGCGCGGTGGCGATCCGGCAAATCGAGCAATTGCATTACATGCCGGTGCGCATCGAGCTGGTCGCCAGCGCACCCGCGGTGGCGAGCAAGAGCCAAAAGAATGGCGCGCCAGCGCCCGTAGCGGCCGCGCCGATCACAGCCGCAGCGCCCACAACGCCGCCGCAAAAACTGAAACTCTCGCACAACCAATTGCTCATCTTCACCGAGCAACTCGCCCATCTGCTCAGGGCGGGCATGACCCTCGACGAAGGCCTGTCCATCCTGGAAAAACGCCTCAAGCAACCCCGCCTGCAGCAAATGACCCACGGCCTGCACCAGGCGCTCGTCGACGGGCGCAGTTTTTCCCAGGCGCTTCGTGATTTTCCCCGCGTCTTCCCGCCGATTTACATTAACCTCGTCGCAGCCGGTGAAGCGAGTGGCGCGCTGCCCGAAATCCTGACCCGATTGGTCGAGCATCTTACCCAGATGAAAAATCTGCGCGACCGCGTCCAGCAGGCGCTGATTTATCCGGCCTTTTTGGCGCTGGCTGGATTGGGCCTGATCGTAATTTTTATCACGTTCATGGTGCCGCAACTGGTCGGGTTCATGGAAAAAACGGGCGGCACTCTCCCCGCGGCGACGCGAATTTTGCTGGGCGTAAATCATATTCTGACGACGTATTGGTGGCTCGGCATCGTGATCGCGCTCGGGCTCCTGGTCGCGTTTCGCGCTTTTGTTCGCACCGATGAAGGAAGAATCGCGTGGGACCGCTTTCGCCTGATGATCCCGGGATACAGCCGGGTGGTGTTGCACCGATATTACGCGCAATTCTCACGCACTCTCGGGACGCTGATGGAAAACGGAGTTCCGTTGTTGCGGGGGATCGATCTGGTGACCGAAATCGCCGGCAACCGCTATCTCGAACTCAAGATGATCGAAGCGCGCCGCGCTGTGATCGACGGCGCCACGCTCTCCGCGGCGCTCACCGCGCAGGATCTGTTTCCCGATTTGTTTACCGACATGATGGCGGTGGGCGAACAAACCGGCCACTTCGCCCAAACCATGCAGACGATCGCGGACATTTACGAGCGCGAGCTGGACCGAACGGTCAACACCGTCTCGACCTTGATCCCACCGGTAATCATCGTGCTCATCGCGCTCGTGGTAGGGCTCGTCGTTTACAGCATTCTCTCGGCGGTCTTCGAAATGACGCATAGTTTGCAGGTTAAGCCGAATTGAGGTAATCTCGGGCCGCAAATGCTTTCACGGGTTGCCGCGCTTTTCCTCCTGGTGTTCGCGGTCTCGTCGACTCGCGGGCAGGAAGTTTTCGCCGACTCGCTCGCGAAAACGGCGTCGAAAAAATCCGCCCGAGTCGAAAGCACCTGGCTCGATCTGCGCCAAATCCCGGCCGCCAGCTCCAAGCCGCAGGCGAGTCCCGACTGGGTGGAAGCGATTTCGATTGTGCCGTCCGTAAAAACACCGGGCGTTCCCGAGAAAACCGTCTTCCGAATTCGCCTCGCCCGCCCGAACGCGGAAGCGCAGGTACTTTTCTGCCGTCTCTTCTTTGACGATAACGCCGAGCAGAAACCGCAGTTGATCGCGTGGGACGAGTCCGGCACGGTGGTGATGCAATCCGGCCCGCTCGGAGCGGGAATCGGATTGCCAACCTCCGAAAGCGTGATGATTCCGATGGTCGCAGCGTCCACCATCGACATTGAAGTTCCGGGCGACGGAAAAACGGTGCGCGGTGCCTATCTCGATTGGATGGCAAGCGCGGAGGTGCTTCATCCCTTGAGCGCCGAGCATCGCGATCTGATCCCGGAGCCGTTCGCGGCGATGGCGCCGCTTCACCCCGCCACCCAGGATAGCGAACGATTCGGCACGGTGACGGCCTCGCTGGCAGACGAGACGATCCGCATCGGCGCGAGCGTATCGCAAGGCGCCGCGTTTCAGTTCGGCCTCGAATCGCAACCGCTCGTCGCGTTGGTGACCTTCGAGGTGGCCAGCCCGAACATTACCTCGCCGCCGGAAATTTTCGTCAACAGCGAAAATCTCGGCCCCGCCACAGTCACGCTTCCCGACCTGGCCGATCCGGCTTATCGTGGACAAACTGCTTCGCTTCTGCGCGGGATGCGGTTCCAATACACGGGCTGGCTGCGGGCGCAGAAACTGATTCCAGCAGCCAATTTGAAAGCTGGAACGAACGATATCCTGATCATCGGCGGCGCCGGCACCCCGGCCTCGGCGATTCGGGCCACCCAGATTCAGTTGAAGTATCTCTGGGATAAAACAGATTACCAACTGCAGACTGAGATTAAATGAAAAGACCAAACCGACAGAGCGCGTTCACCCTTTTGGAAATCATGCTGGTGGTCAGCATCATCGTGATCCTTCTGGGGGTAGCGATCAGCCGGATTGGAGATCCCGGTGGCATGGTCAAAAGCGAAGTGGCCGTGAAGTCCGACATCCAGGGAATCACGAGCCAGCTCCGGCTTTACGAAAGCATCAACGGATTTTTGCCCACGACCGAACAGGGGCTGCAAGCGCTGGTGACTCAACCGAGCACCGAGCCGCGGCCGACCCGCTGGTATCAACTTTTTAAAAAGGTCCCCAAAGATCCTTACGGCAGCAATTACATCTATCTTTGCCCGGGCCGCAGAAATCCGAACGGATTCGATCTCTACTCCGCCGGTCCCGACCGCAAGCCGGATACGGCTGACGATAATTGGGGCGAATAACGCCCGGGGCGTTCGCAAGACCCGCGAGCGGCTAGTCCGTTACAATTCCACTTCCGGTGTCGGCGCCTGGTAGGGCGTCACGGCCGGATTTTTCGGAATGACTCCACGGACGCGGGGCGGCGGTGTGGGCAGCTGCGGGATCGGCGCCGGACGCTGCTGCTGAATAACCGTCGATTGCTGTGGCACGACCGTCGTGGGCGGCGGGACGATGGGCTGCGCCTGGGTCTGTGGCTGGGGTATCTGCTGTTGCGGCATCTGGCCGGTCACGACAGTTTTCAAGAGCGCCTCGTTGAAGGCCAGCGTCGCCGTCTGTCCATCTTTCGAAATCGTGACTTTGGTCGCGCCGATTTTGTCCGACCACTCGATGCTGGTGATGGCGTATCCGTCCTCGGAGCCTTTGGTGGAAAGATACTTCTTGAAATTCTTGTCCGCGCTCGAGGCGATTGTTACGAAATCGCCGTCCTTGGAATGCGCGGCGTTCGCGACGTAAAGGTCCTTCGCAAAATTTGGGGTCGCAGCGGGCGCGGCGACCGCGGTGGCCACGGCAAACGGCGAGCGGTCCATCATCGCCTGGTAACGGGCGAAGGTATACGGCTTCGGCACATCGTCAGCGGTCAGCAGGCGCAATGGGACTGCCGCGAGGAGAACGAGCGCGAGATTCCTGGTCTTCATTTTTTCCGAGAAGGTTTTCAATTAGGACAATAACGAAACGCGTCCTGTTCGAACATCGTTATTTTCCCGCAGGCGCAAACCAGCGCGCGAGCTTCATCTTGCCGCGCATCGCCGTGGGGTCGGCGGGGTCGATATTGAGGGTGATGCTTTCGAAGACCACGAACGATTCCGGCTGCTGGACGTCGTAAAGAAAACGAACGAGCGGCGGCCACGGGCTCTTCACTTCGAAGGAGGCGAAGACCGCCTGGTGCTCGGGGGTGGCGTCGCTCGTGCCGATCGCGGGGTTCTCGATCACGACGTTATGTTTGCCAGCGACTTGTTTAATCTGGTCCAGAAGCGTCGAGGCTTCGCCGGGGCCTTTCAAAGCGGGCTGATGTTGCGTGAGCCATTGGGCCCGCTTCTCCCAAAGGGTGCGCTCGCGGATGAAGACTTCCTGCACTTTGCGCGTGTCGCGCCGCGCGGCGAGATCGGTGCGGGCATGGTCGAGGGCGCCCAGGAGTTTGCTCCAGATGATCCAATTCAGGAGCAGAAAAACGACCCCGGCCACGACGGCGCTCAGGATGCGCTCCCGTTGATTCAGGCGCTGATACCAACCGGCGATCGTCATTTCGGTTTTCCTTCCAGGCGGAATTGCGCGTGATCGTTCGGCAACAGTTTCGGTGCGCCCAGCTCGAACTGGAACGTTTGCAGGTCCGGGTTCTTTTTCACCTTGTCGGCAAACTGGTAGGCAAGCGCGGCGGAGTTGGCTTCGCCGTCCACGGAAATTTGTCGGGCGGATTGATTGAAGATCGTGATGCGGACGTCCGCCGACGGCAGGCTATCGAACAAGTGGAGGATGACTTCGATCGGGTAATAATGCGGGTCGATTGCCGGGGCCAGCGCTCTCCATTTTCCTTCCGTCGCGCGAACAAACTCCGTTTTCGGCGCGTCGGTCGAGATTTTGCGATCGAGCCGCCGAATCTGAAACCGGAGGATGAGGAGGTAGGCGAAAAAGAGGAACAGCAGCGCGGCGTAAGCGGCGGCGCCGATCAACAGGCGCTTGCGCCATTGTTTTAGCCTAACGAGTTGAGCGCGGCGGGCGCGCCAGCTTTCCGGCAAAAGATTCAGCCGAGTCTCCGCCGGCGGCACCTCCACGGCGATGAGCTCGGCGTTGGTGGCGAAAATTCCTTCCACCGTGTCGCGAAACTCGTAGAGGCTTTCGGCGAGCAACACGCGCGGCGCGGAAGTGTTAATTCCCTGCAGCTCGGCACTCAAGGTCAATTGCGGCAGGTCTCGCTGCAGTTGAAGCGCGTCCGCGCCATCGAGGCTGTGGGTGAAACTGACTTTTCCTTCCTCCGCGATCGCGCAGACGATCGACTCGTTCTCTGGATAAATGAAAAGCGAGGTGCCTTCCGGGCTGTGGGTCGCCGCGCGATGCCCGGCGTAAACCGTCACCTGGCTCGGAATCAATCCGCGCGCGATGAGCGGCGCCGCCAGCTCATTCAATTTCTCGTTGTTGACCGCCACCGCCGAAATGACGCTTCCCTCCTCGCTCTGGGAGATCAGTTCGGAATCGGTCGTCATTTCCTCCGGCGAATACGGCATCGCCTTTTCGATTTGGATGCGCACCATCTCGACGAATTCCGCCGGGTCGGTGGTGGGCAGGCGCATTCGTTGCGCGAGCACGAGCTCGACCGGCAACGCCAGGACGATGTCGTCCTCCGGTTGCAGCGTTTCGGCCGCTTCCTCGATGTTCGTCACGCCTCGCACTTCCCAAGCGCCGCTATGCTCGGCGAAGCGCACCAGGTCCCAGCCGTTGGCGGAAGGAATTACGTAAACGCGTTTCGTCGCCGGCTCGATATTAAAGCTCCTTCCACGAAATTAATCGGATCCCGCCGCCTTGTTTAAAAATCACCATTCGCACGGTTCGAGTCACCGGGCCGGATTTGCCGACACTGACTACTCGCACCACGGAATCATTGACCGTGATCAAATTGGCAAGCTGATTAAACTGATCCGCCCGAAAGCCAAGCGCAATTTGCACCTCCTGGAGATTGGTAAATTTCAAATCGTCCTCGGTCCCTTCGACGCCGTCCGGCCCGCGGCGCATGTCGATCAAGCGATCCGCGAGTCCTTCCGTGAATCCCGGCAACGCCAGGAGCACATCGCGAGAAGCCCAGTTGATGTTGATCCTCGCGTCGGTGCTGCTGAGCGTGAAATCCTCGTCCCAATCCGCGCGCGCCGTGAAATCCTCCCATCCCCGCACTCGTTTCAGCTCGTCCAAGGTTCTCAGGTTGCCGTTCGCAGGCTTGTAACCCGGTTCGTCTTCCGCACCATTCAAGCGAACGAGGTTATCCGGATCGATCCAATCCAGCAGGCAATCGATCATCCGGTCGCGCTCGTTCAGATCGACGCCTTTCACTTCCAGATACTTTCGCAGCAACTCGAGGTTCGCGGGATTCTCCCCGGCCAGGAGCAGGTTCAGATTCAACCGTCCTCCTTCTCCGGTGATGCGCGCACTAAAATTTTGATTGGGCGGAAACGAACCGTGCAGGACCGCGGAACCAGGCTTCACCGACGGATGCATAGCGACCTCGGCGCCCGAACACGCCATCGCCATCGCCTCGAGTGCGCGATTCGCGTTGCCGGAATTCGCCAGCCGCGTGTTGATATCGAGCGCCCACGAAATCACCATTGCGCTCAAGAGAAAAATCGCCCAGAGCGCCAGCATGATCGCAGCGGCGCGAGCCCGGCTCTTTCTTGTCAGGTAAGGCGCAATCATCACAGAGGCGTTCGGCCGAGGGCCACGACCGCGCGCCAGTCGGCCCGGTTTGGACGCTGAATGATCAGCTCGATCAGGCGCGGCAGCGTCCCGCTATCGGTCCATCGCTCCACCCAGGCGTTGAGCCGCGTGTCGAAATAACGGATCCGCAAGCCGGAGACGTCATCGATCAGCGGCACCCAGGTTTCCTTTTCATCCGCTCCTTCCGCTTCATCGCGCGGTTTGCGATAACAACCGAGCTGCAGCCGGTCGCTGCCTTCTTTCATCGGCCGAAGGCGCATCCGGACCGTGAATTCGCCTCCGGCATAACGAGTCAGTAATCCAGGGCCGGCGCCGCAGGCCCAGACGATTTCATCGCGGGGTCGGTCGTTGAATTTGTAGGTGTCGCCGGCGAGGGCGCCCACGCCGGTCGGGAGGCTCTGCCATTGCGAGGTAAGCAAATCGAGCAACCCGGTGTAGCGCGCGTCCTCCTGGATTTGCGCCGAGGAAATTTGGAGCACGGTGATGTTGGTTTGGACGAAACGATAAACCGCCATCGACATCAGCCCCAAAATCGCCGCGGCCAGCGTGATCTCGATCAGCGTGAATCCGCCTCGTCTTGCGCCCTTAACCACTGCGGTAAACATAAAATTGAATCTTCCGCGATTGCGGCACGCCGTTGCGTTTCCATTCCGCACTCAGCGTTACCAGGTTGATGCCGCTGATCTCGGTGTTCGCGTCCACTTTCAGGTTCGCGGGGACCGATCGCTGCACGACGACCACCTCGCCGTAACCGGTGGCCACTTTTGTTTCCTTCTTGGTGTCGGGAAATCCGGGCGTGGCCTGGACCTCGGCCATGCGATCGGAAAGAATTTGGCGCACCCGATCGTCCTCGGCGCCGAGGGCGCTGGCGTTCAGACAATTTTGGATGGACCATCCGAGCGAGAGGATGCCGGCCGTAAAAATCGCCACCCCGATCAAAACCTCGTAAAGCGCGAAGGCCGCGCGCGCGTTTTTATTTCGCCACATAAGCCACGATCTGAGCGCGCGCCGTGAGCGCGGAGTAACTCGCCGTCCAGTTGCCATTTCTTCCGGAATATTTTACCACCGCCGGTTCGCAGTTCCCCGATGGCCAGAAAATCCATTCCGCGGGCGGTTTCTCCACGAGGGCCGCGGGGAAGGAAACCTTGAGCGATTCGTTTCTCGCCAACTTCAACTTCACCGCCGGCTCCGGATCTTCTCCCCTCGCCAATCCTTCAGAGCGCATGCCCACCTTGCCATCGTACCAGACAATCAGGTAAGGCCGCCGCTCGGCGATGCTGCGCTCCTGCGCTTCCCGCACAATCTTATTGAACTCATCAAGCGAGCGGCGCAGCCGGCGATCGGCCAGGACGCCCTCCATGCTGGGCACGGCCAGCATCATGAGGAGCATCAGAATCATTACCGCGACTGTTAGCTCGACCAGGGTGAAACCGGTCGTTCGATGAATCCGCCGTCGCATTTAGAAAAGTTACGCCCTCGGCGGCAAATCACAAGACAGCGACTGCGACCGCCGCTCTTGATCCGGATCGTGCGGCTAGGGATCCCTTCAAGCGCCTTCTTCTTCGGCCTCTTGGTTTCTCGATTCTTGCCTGACAATAGCCCAGCGCTTTAGCGCTGGGACAACAGATTATTTCCGCTCCCAAGTCCTGTTAGGGACGAAAGCGCCGCTGTGCAGAATCGAAACGCCGTCATGCAACAGCCATGGAATCCTGTCGCGCGTTCAACCCCGGCCGTGCACCGCCAAAGCCCGGCCGCTTCCTGTCCGAGCCCGATCACGCATCGACAAGATCGGTCCAACGATTGCCCAAAACGCGCTGTGCACCGCTCAAATTCCATTGTGCAGCGCCAGAGTTGCCTTGTGCACAAGCAAGCTCCCCCTGTGCAGCATTCAAATCCGCCCGTACTCCGCCCAAAACGCTCGGCCGACCATGCAAAGAGGCAAACGCGCTTGGCGATGCTGAATGAATCGCTAAAGTAGATCGCGAAATGCCAGCCAAACCCTCGATGCTCGTCGATACGCATGTCATTTACTGCACTGTTGTCATGTTGAGTAACGTCGAAACATCTCTAACCCTGCCGACATCGAAGCCGTCATGATGCGGGAAGAACGGATGCTCGGCTATTTCGTCGGCTTCGAATTCACCGGCGACGCGCTCTTCGAGATCGATCGGTTCCGGCGCAAAGAAGGCCGAGAGATTAAGCCGCTTACTGTACGTGAGATTCTAGACGAAGAGATCGACGTTGCATAGGAGATACCCGTTCAATGATCACAAAATGGGTGTCGTTCGAAGAGTATTCCAAATGGGTCGAACCGATTTACCTGCGCAAGGGATTGTACAATACGCGGGCGTCTGAGAGTTTGCTTCGGCAGATCTGTAGAATGGAAGCGGACGTTCAATCCCTGTGGCACGCTACTGAACAACTCCGCGACAGTGGGTATGACGGAAAAACGAGAAAACCGAAGCTTGGTTCAAGTGACGCCGATAAGCATTACGCCTACGTGCACGGCGTGTGCGTGCATCTCGGGCAGCTTGGCGAGTCGATTTTCGCTGCCAACAAGTCGCTAGCGAAGAGCCCCCAAGGAATGGACTTCCTCGAGTTGCGCGACTTGCAAACCGATTGGGATAGTTACAAAACATCCGGGCGAATAGATCAGGGAATAAATGATCTATTAGGGGAAGCCGAGCGATTGAACGCAGCTTATTACGATACGGTTAACGATAGCGATGAATTCCTGATAGGGCAACTTAGTGAAGATCTCCCGGTATTCTTAAGACGCGATTTCGAGACAGCGCGCGATCAATTCTCCGTCGGACTACAAGAGGCCGGTTTCCTTAGCGCGGGTCGAGGGCTTGAGGGAGTATTGCGGGCGTTTGCTCAAAAGAAGGGTATCTGGATCGACCGCAAAGGATCGACTACGCCCGCTGGTGAAGCCGATTTCTTCGATCTCATTGAAGTATTGGCGAAGGTGCGCTGGCGGAGCGACAAACGACCTGTCCTTGACACAGCGACAAAAACACTGCTTCACCATTTACGTACGGCACGGAACGCTGCCGCCCACCCGAACGCGCATTTAACGGAAGAAAATTGGCGGGAACTTGCGGTCGTAGTTGCAGGCCACGCCGGTCGATTGTGGAAGTTAGCGCAACGACGATATGCAGGTTTAGTGGAGAAAAAAATCTCTCGAGCATAGCTCCCAGTTGAATGCTTCTTCGACCTTTATCCCGACACCCACCAGTTCGGCGGCTGCGGTAAAGTCTGGTAGTTCTCTATTAACGGGGCGACGTTTGATGCGATCGATCGAACAATATTTGCGAGCCATTCGATGTGGAAATGAATAAGCCGTCTGCTGAGTTCCATCCCAGCTGGATCAGCTCTATTAACGTAACTGACATTAGCCTGTAGCCGAGTGGCGAAGTGGCTCGCGGCATCTTCGGAAAGTTTGTATTCGTGCACGAGATTCGATCGAATGTGCTTGTAGAATAAGGACGGATACGAATACACGCGAAATTCTTTCCGGTCCGCTTTCGGCAGCACCGTCAGCAATTCCGCTTCCGTCATGTCGACACGATCTCCGACGAGAACTAAGCAACCGTTGCCAAGCCCGAACATTTCCCGTCTTGCTTCTTCCAGTGCAGTCACATCGGCTAAGCGGCCTGCATCGCGGAACGACCGCCGAAGTAGCGGGACGCTTATGAGAGAGGGTACAAGCTTCGGATCCGCAAACCGAACCCATAGTTCAACGAATCTTCGCCGATCAAATCCTTCACCCGGCCACAATTCGGCAGCGATTCCGCTGAGCAGCGCGGAGAGCAGCACGCAGGCGTCGGGACACGACCCATTGCACTCGCCTTGATCGAGCATCAACGCAGTGCCAATCTTTCGATTAAGGAATTGAAGCCAATCGCTCAACGCATGCAGCTATAGGTCAATACGCCTCAAAAGTCCTTAATTCGTTCCTCTGCCGCGCGATCTTTTGATCTGTCATGCGCGTCCTTGAGCTTGCGCAGGTGTGCAGTGTAAGCGGGTGCCTCGAATGTAACGTCTAACGTGGTATTGCTCGCGTGGTGACGAGGAATACCCATATGTAGAGTGGCTACCAAACCGGTGTCCGACCGGCGAAATACGCTGGTCGTGTGGTATCCCCACGAGAACATATCGCCGCCATTCTGCTCGGACACCTTCTGCCACTCCGCGCCATCACCATACTTCTTGAGGATGGCGAAGGCATCCTCTGTCTCTTTAATGCCGCTCAGCTGATAATAGACACATGTGCCTCGCAAAAATCGAAACTCCAAGCCTGGGCCCTCAGTGGTGACAGCGAAACAGCTAAGCCCAGACGGGCAATCATATGCCTCTACTCGGGGATAAAGCTTAAACTTATCTGTCACGTCTTGCTCGGATGCACCGATGATCGGGAAATTGGACTGCGCTGAATGCTTGCGCGCCGCCTCGAGCGGAGCGGCGGGTGCACTCGGCGGAGCAGCTGAAAGCGCGGCTGCCGGAACGGCAGCTGCGCTATAGCCGAGCGTCGCTCGAAGCTGGTCAGGTATTTCAGACCAAGGGAGAGTTGCCGCGCCAGTCTTGTGGATGATGCGGACTCCGCTGGAATCAGCTGCGGTGACGACAACGTCAGTGAAGGTTCCGCCCGTCGTCGTTGTGAGTCGCGCTAGGCGTACGTCGGCGGCGGCGAAAACGCAGCAAGCTGCGCATGCGAGAAGTGCAGCGATGTAATTTGTGGTCGTCACAAAGCGCGTAGCTACCCTAACGAGAATAAGATGAGCGACTCCGAAAGCTTTCGGAGTTCGCTCCATCGCTTGGTTAGGTCTGTGCGTCTCAGTGAAGAACTTCGAAATACGAGTAAATCCTGGCGCCAGCTCGTCGCCAGCCAATTGAGACAATGCTTCCATCGTCGTGGAAGAAGTTTGATTCCGGGTGTTTTTCGCCTTCCCAAGGAATTTCGCGGTATGCAAACCTGCCATTGCCCGACCCCGCCTGATACCAAATGTGGATATCCCCTGAAAGCGTGCCGTTAGCGGCAACTTTCAAGGGATCGACCTTAGCGAGATTTAGTATGTTCACGAGCTGATTTTCGTCGTGCGAGGTGTCGTGCGTCCAGACAGCGTTCGTTGCGGGAGGCGGTGGTCCAGAAACGATCGGCGACGGATGTATCGTCTGCCAAAGCTCCTTTGCGCGATCCAAATTTGTAACAATGGCTGTGAGAAGGCCAACTATCGCTAGCGCAAGTCCGTATTTTCCTTTGGATGATGTCATTGTAGTTATGGGTGGTGCGTGATGAGACCTAACGAGATTTAGACGAAAGTTCGTCTTTAAAGGCGAAGATTTTTTCGCCTAACACGACGAGATGGTCGGTCACGAAGCCGGGAGGGCTGGTTGCGATCGAACTAGCCAGATGGATCGGGGCGGAGTTTTTCATGGCAGGAACTGGGGGAGTTGCGACTGGGCGCCGGAACCTGGAGGGGTTTTTGGCACCCAATCGCGTGTTCCCCCCAGAACAATGCCGTTGTAATCGGTCGGCTGAGCGGAGGCGAGAAGAAAATCGGCTGAAGCCACGTCGAGAAAGTCCGTCCAAAAAGAAACCGGCGACGCCACCGCCACCGCCGAGCCCGTAGCCCGGCCGGCTTTGGCAGGAACGGTGACTCAGGAGAAGCGGCGACACAGCGCCGCTGCTACAGGGGGAGCGCCGTTTCACGGGCGCAAGGCTCCGCTAAAAAAAGGCAAGCGACCGGCAGCAGCGCCGCCCGTCGTATGATAGCTTCCCCTTGTGAACGCGGTGCCGCGACGACATTCGACGATCCTCGCTCTTATCCTGTCGGTGGCCGCTGCGACCGTCGCGGCGATTCTCATTTGGCAAGGTCTAACCGAGCACGGCGCGCCGGATCCGATGCGGCCGAACACCAGCCCAACGGTCGCGTTCCTCGATATCGGCGTGCTCGTTTTCCGCGAGGGCCTTGAATGCATCCTGGTCCTGGCCGCCATCACCGCGAGCATGGTCGGCGCGAGACAAGCGCATCGCCGGCCGGTCGCGCTCGGCGCCGGGATCGCCTTCGGCGCGACTCTTGTCACGTGGCTGATCGCGGTGCGCATCGTCGGTTCGCTCATGGATAACGTCCCGGCGCTCGATCTCCAGGCGGCGACCGGACTGCTCGCCGTCATCGTGTTGCTCGTGATCATGAACTGGTTCTTCCATAAAATTTACTGGGGCGGCTGGATTCGCGCCCACAATCGCCGCCGCAAATCCCTCCTCGCCACGGACCCGGCGAAAAAGAACGGTCACTCCCGCATGTGGTGGGGATTGCTCCTCCTCGGCTTCACCTCGCTCTATCGCGAAGGCTTTGAGGTCGTGCTCTTCCTCCAGAGTTATAATTTGCGTCTCGGCGGCGGCGTAGTTTTGAAGGGCGCCCTTCTCGGTCTTCTCCTTTCCGGAATGGTGGCGCTGCTCACTTTCGTGCTCCAACAGCGGCTGCCGTATCGGAAAATGCTCATCACCACCGGCGTTCTTCTCGGCGTGGTTTTGCTGGTGATGGTGGGCGAGCAAGCGCAGGAGATGCAGCTGGCCCATTGGATTTCGCGAACGGAAATCCCGTGGCTGGCGCATGCCTTGCCAGCGTGGCTGGGAATGTGGTTCGCGGTTTTCCCCACTTACGAAACGTTGATCGCGCAGGGGCTGGCGGCCGTTCTTGTGATCGGTTCGTATTACGCCGCGCGGCACATGGGCGCGACGACCGACGCCGCGATCGTCCCGGAAGCCGATGCCGCCATTGTCCGGCGGCTCGAAACTGCTCCCTGATCGCAGAGCCGATCCGCTTCGATGAAACTGATCGCGCTCAGTTTATCCTTGCTGCTTCCAATCCTGGCGGCGGCTTCGGCGTTCGCCGGCTCGCGCCGGTTCACCTACGTCTACGAAGTGACGACCTCACCGCCGGGCGATGTGGAAGTCGAGAACTGGATAACTTGGAAGACGCGCCGGCCGGACGATCGCGGCTTCGACCAGGTCGAGTTTCGGCACGAACTCGAGTTCGGCATCACGGACAAATTCCAGGCGGCAATTTATATCGCCGATTGGAACTACCACCGCGGCCTCTCCACAGGCGAACGCGGTTTAACCTTGTCCGGCTCCGCGCTCGAGTTGATCTACGACCTCACCAACCCCGTTGCCGATTCGGTCGGCCTCGCCGTTTACCAGGAATTTCAGGGCGGTTACCGCCGCTTCGAATCCGAAACGAAACTGCTCGCCCAAAAAAACTTTGGAAAATTTGTCGCCGCCTACAACGCCACCCTCGAAGCGGAATGGGAGGGCGAAGGACTCGAAGAACGGCAAGGCGAATTCCAGCAGTCGTTAGGCCTGAGCTACGAAGTGAGCCCGCGGCTGCTCTTCGGCGCGGAGTTCGTGCACGAAGTTGCTTTCCCGGATTGGTCGAACACCGAGCGCGGGAAATTTTTCGCCGGTCCAAACATTTCCATTCGCCATCGCACTAATTGGGTAACCGTTACCGCGCTGGCACAGATCACGAGGGCGGGCGACGAGCCCGACTTCCAGTTGCGGACGGTCTTCGGATTCTCTTTCTGAGATGAAACTTATCGTTGGCGCGGCCGCGCTGTCCATTTTCGCCGTCATTATAACAAGCTGCGAAACCGCTTTGAAATCGGCGCCGCCGGTCACGGCAGCGTTCATCCAGGCCGGTCGCCGCGAAAAGGCTGATGCCCGCACGCTGGAGGCCGGCCGCAAGGTTTTCCTGAACCGGTGCATCAGCTGTCACGCCCTGCCCGAAATCGCGCGCTACGATTCAGCCCGCATTCCGGGCATCGTTAGCTGGATGTCCTACCGTGCTCACCTCACGCCAGAACAGCGCGAAGCGCTGGTGAAATATCTGCTGACGGTGCGGGCGAATAGCCGGCCGCCCGGAACATAGACTTTCAGTCTGTGCGCCCAGCGGAATTTCATTCCGCTGATTCAGGGCAAAAAGGCAGCGGATAAAATATCCGCTGGGCACACAGGCCAAAGGCCTATGTTCCAAGGGCACGATCCTAGCTTTCCTTTCGGCACGCATGGACCGCCAAACTGTTGATGCCTTGCTGACGGGAATGCTCGAAAGCACCGACGGAGTCTCCGACCTGCTTTTTATCACGGGCAAGCCGCCGCTCGTTGAGGTCCACGGCCGCTTGGGCGATTTCCCGATCGACACGCCCGAAAATGTCCTTACGCCGGCGTTGATCGAACAGCTCGCGGACCAGATCATGAACGGCAGCGAACGGCTCCGCCTGGAATTTTCCACCACGGGCTCGTGTGATTGCAGTTACGCGATCGAGAACCTGGCGCGCTTTCGCGTGAACATTTACAAACAGAACGGCCGCCACGCGATCGTGATGCGGAAGTTGCAATCGCAAATCCCGACCCTCGACGGGCTGAGCCTGCCGCCAGTCTTCCGCGAAATCGTGAAGGAAAAGGACGGCATCATCCTGCTCACAGGCGGCACCGGCACGGGCAAGACCACCACCCTGGCCGCGATGTTAAATGAGCTGAACGAGACCCAGGAAATCCACATCGTCACTCTCGAGGACCCGATCGAATTCTTTCACACCCATCGCAAAGCCGCGATCAGCCAGCGCGAGCTGGGCAAGGATTTCCCTAACTTCGCCGACGGTTTGCGCGCGGCCTTGCGGCAGGCGCCCAAGGCGATCCTGGTGGGCGAGATTCGCGACCGCGAGACGCTTGAGATCGCCATGACCGCATCGGAAACGGGCCACATCGTTTTCAGCACGCTGCACACGGTCAACGCCGGCCAGACCATTAATCGTATTCTCGGGATGTTTTCCCGCGAGGAAGAACAACAGGTCCGTCAGCGTCTCGCCGCGACTTTACGTTATGTGGTAAGCCAGCGGCTAGTCCACAAGGTCGGCGGCGGCCGTCTCCTCGTGACCGAGATCATGGGCAGCAGCCTGCGCACACGCGAAACGATTGTTTACGGCGAATCGGAGAACAAATCGTTCCACGAAATCATCGAGGCCGGGTCGAGCCTCGGTTGGCATACGTTCGACCAATCGATCCTGGAAGCCTGCAAAGCGGGAATCATCGCGGAAGAAACCGCGCTCGTTTCCTGCACGAACAAGGGAAAAATGCGGCGAGAGCTGGACCTGCTCCAGAAACAACGCGGCGTGGCGAATGAGCAGGCGCCGTCTGGATTGAAACTGCACATCCCGGAGCCGATCCGGATTATCGAAGAAGACCCGGCCGCTACGGCCGCCGTTCCCGCCGCGAAGCATTAACACATTCTGATTGAGCGGAGGCGTCCCCTCGCCCAATCTACGGAATGTCGCTTCGAATCGTCTCGCGCTTCGTCCTCTCCTTCTTCTTCCTTTTTCTTTTCCTCTTCGATCGGGACGCCATTCGGGCGGCCGATCCTTCTCCTTCGCCCACTCCGGCCGGCGCGATCGACGAAAAACTTTTCCGCGGCATTCAATGGCGCCAGGTCGGTCCCTTCCGGGGCGGCCGGGCGCTCGCGATCGAAGGCATTTCGAATGAGCCGAGCGTTTATTATTTCGGTGCGGTCGCGGGCGGCGTTTGGAAAACCACCGACGGCGGCGCGAACTGGGCGCCGCTCTTCGATAAAGAAACCATCTCGTCAATCGGTGCGATCGCAGTAGCGCCTTCGGATCATAACGTCGTTTACGCCGGCACCGGCGAAGCAGCCGTGCGCGGAAATATTTCCTATGGCGCCGGCGTCTATAAATCGGTCGATGCCGGGAAGAGCTGGAAGAACATCGGGTTGAAAGACTCGCGGCATATCGGCGCGCTGATCGTCGATCCGAAGAACGCCGACATCGCGCTGGTCGCCGCGCTCGGTCACATCTTTGGTCAGAACCAGGAGCGCGGAATTTTCCGGACAACGGACGGCGGAAAGACGTGGGCCAAAGTCTTGAGCAAAGACCAGGACACGGGCGGGATCGACGTCGTCTTCGATCCGCAAAATTCGAACATTGTTTTCGCGGCGCTCTGGCAGGCGCGCCGGCAGCCCTGGAACTTCTCGAGCGGCGGACCGGGCAGCGGTCTGTATCGGTCCGACGATGGCGGCGTAACCTGGAAGCGCCTCGAAGGAAATGGTCTGCCGGAGGGGATCCTCGGCCGGATCGGCGTGAGTGTTTCGGGCGCGGACTCAAATCGCGTCTACGCGATGATCGAAGCGAAAGAAGGCGGGCTCTTTCGCTCCGAGGATGGTGGAACGAAATGGACGCGGGTGAATGAAGATGGCCGCTTCCGCCAGCGCGCCTGGTATTTCAGCAAAGTTTACGCGGACCCGAAATCGGCGGACACGGTTTACGTTTTAAATACCGGGCTGTTCCGCTCGGTCGATGGCGGGAAATCCTTCACGCTCCTGCCCGCCCGGCACGGAGACCATCACGGTCTCTGGATCGATCCGCAAAATCCGCAACGGATCGCAAACGTGAACGACGGCGGCGCCGCAGTCTCAACCGATGGAGGCAAGACCTGGACGACCCAGAACAATCAGCCGACCGCGCAGTTTTATCACGTCGCGGTCGACAACGCGTTCCCGTACCACATCTACGGCGCGCAGCAGGACAATTCGAATGTTGGCATCGCCAGCCGCACGGATTCCGGCGTCATCACGGCGCAGGATTGGTTCCAGGCGGGCGGCGGCGAATGCGGTTTCGTCATTCCCGATCCGCGGGACTGGCACATCATCTATTCCAACAGCGAAGGTTACCTGAGCTATTACGACAAGAACCGGGAGCACGGGCACGATGCGAGCGTGGTGCCGCTGGATAATTCCGGGCACGGCGCGGTCGATCTCATCCATCGTTTCCAATGGGTCTCGCCGCTCATGATCTCGCCGCACAATCCCGATGTCCTCTACACCGGCGCCGAAAGCGTCTTTAAAACGACCGACAAGGGAAACACGTGGACGCAGATCAGCGGTGACCTGACCCGCAACGATAAAACCAAACAACAACCGAGCGGCGGTCCCCTCACCCTCGACATCACGTCAGTCGAATATTACGACACCGTTTTCGCACTCGCGGAATCGCCGAAAAAACAGGGGACGCTCTGGGCCGGGACCGACGACGGATTCGTTCACCTAACGACTGATGAAGGCCAGCATTGGACGAACGTTTCGCCGAAGATGCCGGAGGCGACCGTGAGCCTGATCGATCCATCGCCGCATGACGCCGCCGTCGCCTACGTCGTTTTCGATCGGCACAAGCTCGACGATTTCAAGCCTTACATTTTCAAGACCAACGATTCGGGAAAGAGTTGGACGGCGATCACGACCGGCATTCCGGAAGGCGCTTATGTGCACGCAGTCCGCGAAGATCCGAAGAAGCGCGGTTTGCTTTACGCCGGAACCGAAACCGGCATGTATGTCTCGTTCGACGACGGCGCGCACTGGCAATTGCTGCAATTGAATCTGCCGGTCACGCCGGTTCACGATCTCGTGGTGAAAGATGACGATCTCGTTGTCGCGACCCACGGCCGTTCGTTCTGGGTCCTCGACGACATCACGCCGTTGCGCCAGGTCACGGCGCAATCCGCCCAAATGGATGCGCTCCTCTACCAGCCACAGACTGCGTTGCGCCTGCATTACCCGACGGACGTCGACAAACGACAGCCGGTCGGCGACAACCCGCCCGCTGGCGCGATCATCGATTATTATCTCAAAGTCGCCGCGAAGGATGAAGTGACTATCGACATTCTCGACGCCCAGGGAAAAGTCGTCCGCCATCTTTCGAGCAAGGAAAAGAAGAAGAACGATCAGCCGCCGGAATGGCCGGACCAGGTCGAAACCCCGCGAACGATTCCAGCGGCGGAAGGAATGAACCGTTTCCCCTGGGACCTCCATTACGATGATCCGATTGAAACGCCGGGCGCTTTTTATTATGGCGAAGGTCCGCGGGGCCCGCTCGCTTTGCCGGGTGAATATCAAGTGAAGCTAACCGTGGCCGGAAAAACCCAGGCGGCGCCGCTCCATCTGGTGATCGATCCGCGAATCAAAGACGCGGAGCCGCTGATTTCCAAACAGTTCGATCTTTCGTCAAAGGTGGCGAACCGGATCGGGGAATTGCATCAGGCGATCAATGAAATTCGCAACGTGAAGACGCAGATCCAGGGATTGCACAAGCGCTTCGGAGACGACGAGCGTTTGAAGCCGGCCCTCAGCGCCGCGGACGATCTCGCGAAGAAAATGGCCGCCGTGGAAGAGCAGTTGATCCAGGTGAACATGAAAGGCTCGGAGGGCAACCTCGCTTTCCCGAACATGCTGAACGAAGCCTACTACTCGTTCAGCCGCACAATTGAGTACGCCGACTACGGGCCGACCCAGCCGCAATACGAAGTGCTCAAGTCGCTCGAGACGCGGCTCGACGAACAGTTGAAAAAGTGGACCCAACTCAAGACCGAGGAAGTGCCGAAGATCGCGGCGTTGATCCGGCAGGTCGAGTTACCTGCGATCTCAATCGGGGAAAAACCTTGAATGCCGCCCCGCGAAGGACCCTCATCCTAACCTTCTCCCTCGGGGAGAAGGAACTTCCCCTCCCACTCGGAGAGGGCTCAGGTTTTGTCGACGCTGTATTTGCCGGGACCGACGAAAAGAATGCCGGCGAGCACGAAGCACATTTCGATCGACGGCAACGCGGTGCGGAAGCCGCTTCCGTGTTTCACGCCGATAGCGTGCGCGATGGCCAGAACGAGAAGGACCAGGATCCCCGGCCGAAAGAACAAACCGAAAATGACGAGCACGCCGCCGATGCAACCGAGGAGCGCGGCGAGAAAACCCCACACTTGAAAATGCGAGTGAATGCCCCAGCTGCGCATGCCCGCGCCGAACTGCGCCCAGGCCGATGTCCCGCCCATTAGCGCCGGAGCAGTGTAGAGAATGAAGAGGATGCCGATGCTAAGCCGAAGCAGGAGAAGGCCGAAGTCAGAGTATTTCGCGAGGAATGCCATTCGCATGGCCGGAGGTTGATTAGGCCGGCTTTCAAATGCAAACGAACATTGCCAAGGCAGTTCTTCTCGCCGCGGGCCGCGGAACACGGATGCGCGATCTCACTGAAGCGCTTCCGAAACCGATGCTCGACGTGCGCGGCAAGCCGGTCCTGCAGCACATCGTCGAAGGTTTGCGCGACACTGGCCTAACGAATCTCTTGATCGTCGTTGGCTGGCGGGCGGAAGTGGTAAAAGAATTTTTCGGCGACGGCACAAAGCTCGGCGTGCGCATCCAATACGAAACCCAAACGGTTCAGGACGGCACCGGCAGAGTCGTGGCGCTCGCGCGCACTTTCGTTGCCGGCGATCCGTTTCTCCTGAGCTATGGCGACATTCTCGTCGCGCCGGAGAATTACCAGCGCCTCGGCGCGACCCTAGGCGATGCGGAGGCGGTCCTGACGGTGAAGCGGAGCGACGATGTCAGCCAAGGGGGCGCCGTTTTCCTGAACGAAAAGTTCGAGCTGACCGATCTGCGCGAGAAACCGAAGCCGGGAGAGCCGAGGAGCCCGTGGTACAACGCCGGCATCTACGCTTTTCGACCGAGCATCTTCGATTACATCGCGAAGCTCCGCCCATCGCCGCGCGGCGAATATGAATTGACCGACGCCCTTCGCGATCTCGCCCTGGCCGGGAAAAAAGTTCGGGCGCTCGAGATTACCGGCGATTGGGCCGACGTCCGCGATCCGGAAATCCTCGCCCAGCTCAACCGATAGTTTCCGGGGATTCCTCCGCGGTCTCGGATCGCGGTTGTTCGCCAATCTCCTCTTCGATCTCGCGCTGCCAGGTTTTCGATACCCAGGGCCGCACCAATCCGTAGAGCAGATAAACAAGGAACAGAACCGCGGGCATCCATTCGTAGTTGAGCACGGTGAAAAGGAGCACGACCGCGATCACGAGAAAGCGGGAAAGGGAACGCGTCGTTCGCCAGGTGACCGCCTTGAAACTGGGGTAACGGAGCCGGCTGAACATCATCACCGAAAGGAAGAGCATCAGCGGCGGCAGGACCCATTTGAACTGACCGATCTCGTGGTCGCGTTCGCCGAACCACCACAGCATGAAAAGAGTGATCGAAGCGATCAACCCCGCGGCGGCCGTGATTGGGAACCCGAGAAATTCTTTGCTGTTGGATGGCGTGCCGCTAGCGGCCGCGGTATTGAACCGGGCCAGTCTCAATGCACCGCAAAGCAGGTAGATGAAGGCGACGACCCAGCCGACGCGCGGAAACGCCAGCAATACAATCCGGTAGACCATCAAGGCCGGCGCGAGCCCGAAGGAAATAACGTCCGCGAGCGAATCGAACTCGCGGCCGAACGCGCTGTCGTGACCGCCCAGCCGCGCCAGCCGCCCATCCAGCACGTCGAAAATGCAGGCGCCCAGAATGAACCAGACCGCGACGTGGAAAAGCCCGGCGGCGGCGTCCGGATCGGACGCTTGGAGGAGCGCGCCCTGCACGATCTGGAGGGTGGCCGCGAACCCGCAAAAGAGGTTGCCCGCCGTCATCAGGTTCGGCAGCAAATAAATCTTGGGATTCGGCGTGCTCATCGTTCAGCGAAGCCGGGCGATCACGCTGGTCCCACCCGTGACGCGGTCGCCCACTTTCACCAATACCTCGGCATCGAGCGGTAAGTATACTTCCGTTCGCGACCCGAAGCGAATCATCCCGAAGTGTTCGCCTTTCTTCAGTTCGTCGCCCACCTTCGACCAGCCGACGATCCGGCGCGCAATCATCCCGGTGAGCTGGCGGACGACAAAAATTCCGCGCTCATTTTCGAATGCCCAGGTCATGGCTCGATTCTTCGTCGTGCAATCGGCGTGGCGTGCGTCGAGGCAAAGACCGGCGTGCGCTTTCTTGTAAATAATTTTGCCTTCAACCGGCGCGCGGTTCGTGTGCACATCGAAAACGGAAAGAAATATTCCCACCCGCTTCTGGCGTACGTGCAAAATTTCCGACTCCTCGATTTCGACGATGTCCGCGACCGTGCCGTCGGCCGCGGCCAGGACCGCGTTGGGGTCCGCCGGTGCGACGCGCGTCGGATCACGGAAGAACCAGAAGACGTAAATCGTCAGAAGAAGAACGAGCAAAAGAAGCCACGGAAAAAACAACGCGCTCGCGACCGCAAGAAGCGCGAGAACGACCAGGATCCAGCGCGCTTCATAGAGAGTTTGGAATCGCATGAGAGAGGGCATTTTCGAGGCCTCCAGACGTGCGGTCAAGCGCGTCGGACTGCACCTCCAAATGCCTTCCGGAGGGACATGCTTCTGCATGTCCGGGACGTGCGGAAGCACGTCCCTCCGAGGGCAGGGCCTCCTCCACAAGATACTGTGGCTGGGCCAGGCTGGAGCCCCCATTTATTGCGCAAAATAAGGTCGCAAAACCTCAAAAGATCGGTTGTTGAAAGGGCATTTTTCGCCTATGTTTTTCGACATATATGCCGGCCTCTGCTTTACGTGTTATGGACGATGAAAATTCGGATAATCAGAAACGACAAACCGAGGCCACGGGCATTAGTCAGGGGCAGAAATATGACGCTGCCCAGATCGATAAATTAGAGGGCCTCGAGGCCGTCCGGAAGCGACCCGGGATGTACATTGGCGACCCGGACGAGCGCGGGTTGCACCACATGGTTTTCGAGGTACTCGATAATTCGATCGATGAACATCTCGCCGGTTACTGCACGAAAATCGACGTCACGATTCACGTCGACGGGTCCGTTTCCGTAAAGGATAACGGCCGCGGCATTCCGGTCGACATGCACCCGAAATGGAAAATGCCGGCGGTCGAGCTGGTGCTGACCAATCTGCATGCGGGAGGAAAATTCGGGCAGGGCGCCTACAAATATTCCGGCGGATTGCACGGTGTCGGCGCGAAATGCGTTAACGCGCTTTCCGATTGGTTCAAGGTTGAGGTGTCGCGCGAGGGCAAGGTCCATCACATGGCTTTCGAGCGGGGCAAGACCACCCAGAAGCTCGAAGTGATCGCCGAGCTGAAGAACAAGAAGACGACCGGCACGTTGATTACATTTTTCCCGGACCCGACGATTTTCACGATCACGACCGAATTCAAATTCGAGCGGCTCGCCAGCCGTCTGCGCGAGTTGGCATTCCTCAATCCAGGGCTGGAGATTTCGCTGGTCGATGAACGCAGCGAGACGGGAAAGAAGGAATCTTTCGTTTACAAGCGCGGGATCGAGGAATTCGTGCGCGAGCTGGGTGAGAACAAACAGGTCATTCATCCCAAGCCAGTCGTGCTGTCCCGGCAACGCGACGAAGTGTTCGTCGATGTCGTCCTGCAATACAACGACAGCTACAACGACCAGATCCTTCCCTTCGCTAACTCGATTCCGAACCCGGACGGCGGCACCCATCTGACCGGTTTTCGCAGCGCGCTGACCAAAGCCGTCAATCAATACGCAAAGACCAACGGCCTCACGAAAGAAAAGGATCCGGCGATTTCCGGTGACGACGTCCGCGAAGGTCTGATCTGTGTTCTGAGCATCAAGCTGCCGAACCCGCGCTTTGAATCGCAGACCAAAGTGAAGCTCGTGAACACCGAGATCGACGGCATCGTGAACTCGATTGTTTACGAAGGGTTGATGACTTATCTCGACCAGAACCCGCCGGTCGCGCGACGGATTTTCGACAAAGTTCTGACGGCCGCGCGCGCGCGTGAAGCGGCGCGGAAAGCCCGCGAGACAATTCGCAAAGGCGCGCTCACCGGTGGCGGCCTTCCCGGCAAACTCGCCGATTGCTCTGAGCGCGATCCGGAATTGACCGAGCTTTACATCGTCGAGGGCGATTCCGCCGGCGGCTCCGCCAAGCAGGGCCGCGATCGTCGTTACCAGGCGATCCTTCCGATTCGCGGCAAGCTGATCAATGTCGAGAAAGCACGGATCGATCAGTTCCTCAAGAACACCGAAATCCAGTCGATGATCACCGCGATCGGCACCGGCATCGGCAAACCGAAGGAAGACATCGATGGGGTCGCGAAGAGCAAAGACGAAACCAGCTTTGATATTTCGAAGCTCCGCTACGGCCGGATCATCATCATGACCGACGCGGACGTGGACGGCTCGCATATTCGCACGCTGCTTCTTACCTTTTTCTACCGGCAAATGACCGAGCTGGTTCGCGCCGGTAAAATCTACATCGCGCAGCCGCCGCTTTATCAGATCAAGCGCAAGAAGCGCGAGGAATACGTCGATGATGATGTGCAGCTGAACAAGATCCTCATCACGCTCGGCGCCGAAGACGTGCGACTGCGAAACCTCGCCGATGACAAGGAACTCTCCGCCGCGCAATTGAAAGACATCCTCGAATCGCTCGAGAGACTGGCGAAGCTGAGCGAATCGATTCGCCGGCACGGAGGCGACTTCGAAAGCTTCCTCGGCGAGCGCGCGAAAAAGACCGGCAAACTGCCGAGCTATCTGGTGAAAGTCCGCGATGGCAACGAGGAAATGGTTTTTTATTTCCACGACGAGAAAGAAGTCCGGAAGTTTCACCAGGAGAATCCGGACCTGAATCTTTTCGAGGACGAGACTCAGCAGGAATTGTTGCCGTTGGGCGGACCGGTCGTTGGCAAAACGAACGGCGCCAGCCGGCGGCGCGCCAAACTGGTCGAGGTGCACGAATCGACGACGATCCAAAAAATCATCGGTGAGCTCGCCCGCAAGGGATTGCAGGTCGACCATTACGCCGCGAGCGATCGGCCGATCTTCGAGCTGATCGAAGGCGAAGGCGACAAAGCGACGGTCCATCCGCTGTTCTCTATTCCCGAAATCCACCAAAAGATTGTCGAGATCGGTCGGCGCGGCGTGCAGATCAAGCGTTTCAAAGGCCTCGGCGAAATGAACGCCAAGGAGCTTTTCAACACCACGATGGACCCCGAGAAACGCAAACTCCTCAAGGTCGACCTCAACGACGACAACGCCGTCGACGCCGACAAAATGTTCACCATCCTCATGGGCGACGTCGTCGAGCCCCGCCGCCAGTTCATCGAGGACAACGCGCTGAATGTCCGGAACCTGGATGTTTAGACAGGATTAACAGGATTTAATGGATTGGAAGAAGAACAGAATCACGCGCTCACGGAGAAGGTAATTGGCCTGGCGATGAAAGTTCATCGGGCACTGGGCCCTGGTTTTCTTGAATCTGTCTATCGTAATGCGCTCGCCTTCGAACTTCGTCGCGCGGGCCTAACCTTGGAGCTCGATCAACATATCACGGTGCGCTATGAGCACGTCATCGTTGGCGACTTCGTTGCTGACCTCGTCGTGAACGCGACTCTCATTTGCGAGCTGAAAGCGATCTCAACTCTAACCAAGGCGGATGAGGTCCAAGTGGTTAATTATCTCACTGCCACGAATCACGAAGTAGGGCTCTTGTTGAATTTCGGAACTTCGAGTCTGCAGTCTAAGCGCAAGCATCGCCGACCGGCGGCAATTCCCGAGACCGCTGATCTCCTCAATCCAGTAAATCCTGTTAATCCTGTCTAAGAATTTTCCCGTGTACAATCCGAACGAAAAAGTAGATCTCATCAACGTGGCCGAGGAAGTCTCGAGGTCGTTCCTCGATTACTCGATGTCGGTCATTATCTCGCGGGCGTTGCCGGACGCGCGGGACGGACTGAAGCCCTCGCAGCGGCGCATCCTCTATGCGATGCACGATCTGTCGCTCTTCCCGAACCGGCAGCACCGGAAATGCGCGAAGATTTGCGGCGACACGAGCGGTAACTATCACCCGCACGGCGAAGCGGTGATCTACCCCACCCTCGTCCACATGGCGCAGGCCTGGGCGATGCGGGAGACGCTCGTCGACGGCCAGGGAAACTTCGGTTCCGTCGAAGGCGATCCACCGGCGGCCATGCGGTACACCGAGGCGCGCATGACCCATCTCGGCGCGGCGCTCATGACCGACATGGAGAAGGATACGGTCGATTTCGTCCCGAACTACGACGAGACCCGGACCGAGCCCACGGTTTTCCCGGCGGCGTTCCCGAACCTGCTCGTCAATGGCGGAACCGGCATCGCCGTCGGCATGGCGACGAATATGCCGCCGCACAATCTTGGCGAAGTCATCGATGGTATCTGCGCCCAGATCGACGATCCGGAGATCAGGCTCGAAGAGTTGATGAAGCACGTGAAGGGGCCGGATTTCCCCACGGGCTGCGCCATTCTCGGACTCGCCGGCATCAAACAATATCTTGAGACCGGCCGCGGCAGCATGAAAGTGCGCGGCAAAGCGGGCGTGGAAGAGTTGAAGGGCAACCGCGAGCAGATCGTGATCACCGAGATTCCTTACAACGTGAACCGCGCCACGCTGGTCGAGCGCATCGCGTCGTTGGTGAACGAAAAGGTGCTGAGCGATATCACCGCGATCCGCGATGAATCGGACGAGAACACCCGCGTCGTCATCGAGCTGAAACGGGACGCGAACCCGAAGATCGTCATCAACAATCTTTACAAGCACACCGCGATGGAAAGCTCGTTCGCGGTCAACATGCTGGCGATCGATCATGGCCGGCCGAAGTTGCTACCGCTTAAGCTAGCGAACCAGGCCTATATCGATCATCGGCGCGAAGTCGTGTTGCGCCGGACACGCTTCGAATTGCGCAAGGCGGAGGAACGCGCCGAGACGCTGGAAGGTTATCTCATCGCGCTGGCGAACCTCGACGAGTTCATCCGAATCATTCGCGGATCGGCGAATCGCGATGAGGCGAGGGTGAAACTGCTCGCGTTCGAATTCACCCGAAAACAGGTGGAAAAGATCGGCATCCTGATCCGCAATGAAGCGCGGCTCGTCGACGGCCGTTACGCCTTCAGCGAACACCAGGCGAACCAAATCCTGGAGCTGCGGCTCTATCAGTTGACCGGGCTCGAGCGCGAAAAGATCACCAAGGAATACGGCGAATTGATGGAGACGATCCAGGATTTGCGCGACATCCTGGCGAAGGAATCGCGAGTCTTCCAGATCATCAAAAAGGAACTTCGCGAAATCCGGGACAAGCACGCGAGTCCGCGGCTGACGCAGCTCGTGCCGGACGAAGGCGAGATCAACATGGAGGACCTGATCGCGAACGAAGGGTGCATCATCAGCATCACCCACGGTGGATTCATCAAGCGCACCGCGATCAGCGCGTTCCGCGCCCAACGGCGCGGCGGCAAGGGGGTGATCGGCATGACCACGCGCGAGGGCGCGACGGAAGAAGAAGAAGGCGATTTTATCGAGCACCTCTTCACCGCGACGACCCATGATTACCTGATGTTCTTCACCGAATCGGGGCGGGCTTATGTCGAGAAGGTCTATGAAATTCCGGAGATGGGACGCGCGGCGAAGGGCCGCTCGATCGCAAATCTGCTCGAGCTGCGGGCCGACGAAAAAATCGCGGCGACGATTCGGATTCAATCGAAGAAATCCGGCGCCGGTCCGACTGCTACCGACAATACCTGGGATCCCGAATTGCATATCGTTTTCGCAACCCGCACCGGGATCGTCAAGAAGTCGAATCTTTCCAGCTATCGGAATGTGCGCAAAGGCGGCATTATCGCGATCAAGATCGAGCGGGATGATTGTCTAATCGCCGCCAAACTGACCACTGGTAGCAACGAGATCGTGCTGATCACCAAAGACGGCATGAGCATTCGATTCTCAGAAGACGACATTCGCCAGACCGGCCGGGATACGGTGGGTGTATACGGCATTCGACCGAAAAAAGGCGATCACGTCGTTGCGATCGCGCTTGTCGATGCGAGCGCAATGTTGCTCGTGGCCGGTGAGAACGGGATTGGCAAACGAACTTCTTTTGAGGTTTATCGGAAACAGGGACGCGGCGGTAAAGGCATCATCACCATGAAGACCGGCGAAAAAACAGGTAAAGTTGTGGGGGCGCTTACGGTACGAAACGAAGACGAACTCATGCTCATCACGACCAAGGGTCAGATGGTCCGAACGCGGGTGAAGGAAATCCGCGAGACCGGGCGGAATGCAATGGGTGTGAAGCTGATGGATTTGCGCGGCGCGGAAAAGCTCCAGGCGATCGCCCCGGTGGTTAGCCAGGAGAGCGCCGAAGTGGAAGCGGATTCGGCCCCGGTGCCCACGGCATAAAGAAAAGGGACTCGCCGCGGCGAGCCCCTCTTCGATTTTCTAATTCGCCTGAAGCGCCGGCTAGTAGTTGCCGGACGAACGGGTGGTGGTCGTCTCCTGCATGACCGGCGCTGTGCTCTTCTTCGTGGTAGACGTGGTCGTGGTGGTGCTGGTCGGCGCCGGTTTCTCCACGACGGTTGTGCATGAAGTCAGAGCCAGGGCAGCCGCGAGGAGCGGCGTGAGAATGATAAGTTTTTTCATAGTTGAGGTTGTTTCCTTCCACTGACAATTCGCCGCAGGTGTCTCAACCAGATGTATTTCTGGGGAAGATTTTCTAAACTTTATTTTCCCTAATCGTCGATTCGCGACCGCAATTTCTTGGTTCGGGACCGCTGCCGTTTGGATTCCAGAATGCGCTCCTTCAGCGCGCGTGGACGTGGCGAGCGTTGGCGGCGCCGCTTTTCGCGCTGTGCTCTCTCGACCGCGTGTTGCTCGCGTTTCTTCCGCTCGAGCAATTCGCGCAATCGCTCGCGCGCAATCTTCCGGTTAGTCGCCTGCGACCTGGAATCCTGCACCGTTACGCTCAAGGCGGATGGCAGATGCCGCAGAGTCACCGCGGTCGAGACCTTGTTGACGTTTTGCCCGCCTGGCCCGCCGGAACGAGCAAATGTTTCCTCCAGATCGGATTCGCGGAGCACCGGTATTTAGAGCGGCGGAATGTTCTCGCGTCCGTGCCGGAAAACGCGCGCCATCCAGACCAGTTCGTTCAGAAACTCCGCCACGCGTCCGACATATTTTTCATCCTTCAATTTTCCCTGTTCATCGAACGCGTCCCGGACGCGGCTGAAATTCACATCCGTGAACGTCACTGCTAGTCCGAGCTCGCGGACCACCTGCACCATTTGCTCGATCACGCGCGAGCCGCCGAATGGGCCTGCCGATACGCCGACTAAACCAACCACTTTGTGAATGTATTCCTCCAGGCACATGTCGAGTGCGTGTTTCAACAATCCTGGATAACCGTGATTGTATTCCGGCGTCACGATGACCAATCCATCGGCGCGCGTAATCTTTTCCGCGTAACTGGCATCCTTCATCTCCTCGCCCGCGTCGTCGAGACGCATCTTCAGTTGCCGGACGTCGATCAACTCGGTCTCGATCTCCGGGCGCTTCTTCATTTCGCTCAGGACAAAATTGGCCACGTGCTCACTTTGCCGGCCCTGGCGCGCGGTCCCGAGAAGGAGCGGAAGATAGAGCGGTTTGTCGTTCACGTTTTGAAGACTCGTTAGGCAATTTCAATCTGCCGATGGCCGGACTCGAACCGGCACGGGCCGTTTAAGCCCAACGGATTTTAAGTCCGTTGCGTCTGCCATTTCGCCACATCGGCGGCTGCGACGCCATCTTACGCAACTGGGTCCGCAGACCAAGCGGTTTTGAAAACACGTCCGCGCGGGTTGATTAGCTCGTAGTACTTAAGCGAGGTCAATCAACAGGGGAAACCATGGAAAACGAACTCTCAGGAAAAAAGGTAGCGATCCTGGTGGCGGATGGATTCGAGGAGGTCGAGTTGACGAAGCCGAGGAAGGCCCTGGATGAAGCGGGCGCGCAGACGAGCGTGATCTCGATCAAGTCCGGCAAAATCCAGGGGATGAATCACGCGGACAAGGGCGAGACGGTCGCTGTCGATCAAACTTTGGCGGAGGCTAACCCGCAGGACTTCGACGCGCTCATGATCCCGGGCGGTTTGATGAATCCCGACTCATTGCGGTCTACCGAAGAAGCGCTTGAGTTCGTCCGCCATTTTTTCCGCGAAGGAAAACCGGTGGCGGCGATCTGTCATGCGCCCTGGGTGTTGATCGATGCCGGCGTGGTGCGGAGGCGCACCCTGACTTCCTGGCCGGCGATCAAAACCGATGTGCGCAATGCAGGCGGGAACTGGGTGGACCATGAAGTTGTCGTCGACAACGGGCTGGTCACGAGCCGCAAGCCGGACGACATCCCGGCCTTCAACGAAAAGATGATCGAGGAATTTGGCGAAGGCCGGCACAGCATGACTTCCGGGACGCAATCGGGCGAACTGGAGACCTAGCGGGCAAATTGCCTTGCATCTCGGGCGGCGAGGCCGTCTAAGTTTTCATGATCGGCCCGCCTCTTCATGACGACCGCGAACAAAATCACCGTGATCCGGATCCTGATGATTCCGGTGTTTGTCACGCTCGCGATCTATTACGGCGAAAGCATTCAGGAAGGTAATCCCCAGGATTGGATGCGCTTCATGGCGATCGCCGTCTTTTTATTGGCGGCGCTCAGTGACGGTCTCGATGGTTACGTGGCGCGCCGCTACAATCAGCGGAGTTCGCTTGGCGTGATCCTCGATCCCATCGCGGACAAGGGCTTGCTCCTGAGCGGAATCATCACCCTCAGTATCAGCAACTGGAGCCAGGTGGATCCGCATTACGGAAAATTCCCAGCCTGGTTCCCCGTGCTCGTCATCACGCGGGACGCCGTGATTTTGATCGGCAGCGCGGTGCTCCATGTTTTGAACGGCACGGTGCGGGTGCGGCCGAGCTGGACCGGGAAGGTGGCGACGGTTCTCCAGATGGCCGCGATCGCGTGGGTCATGCTGCAAATGCGGATTCCGCCGTTGATCTACATCGTTTTCGCGGCGGGATTCTTCACTTTGATTTCCGGCATGATTTACGTACGCAACGGCTTCCGCCAATTGTCGGCGCAAGGCCACGCCAACGCCAAGCTCGGCTAAGAGACCAGCGCGTCATGGATTCGAAACAGGCCGGAGAAAGCGTCGGCACCGTTGCCATTGTCGGCCGGCCGAACGTCGGAAAATCCGCGCTCTTCAATCGCCTTGTCGGCCGGAATATTGCCATCGTCCACGATCAACCCGGTATCACGCGCGATCGGCTGGCGGCCACTTCAACGCGCGGCCGCCGGCCGTTCGCGGTCTGGGACACGGGGGGCATTGGCGGCGCTGGCGAAACCGAGTTGACGGCGCAGGTGCGCGGCGCGGCTGACTCAGCGATGCGGGAAAGCGACGTCATTCTTTTCGTCGTTGATGCGCAGGCGGGCCTTAATCCCATCGATCAGGAGCTGGCGAAACTTCTGCGGAAATCCAAGCGCCCCGTCGTTCTAGTGGTAAACAAGATCGATCACGAAAAACACGAAGACTTGGACGCTGATTTCACGCGGCTCGGTTTCGAAAATTCCATCCCGATAAGCGCCGCGCACGGCCGCGGTATCTCCGATCTGCTCGAAACCGTAGATCGCCTTCTTCCCCAATCCGAAATCAAAGATCAAACATCAAACATCAAAAATGTTCTTTCGCTGGCGATCGTCGGCCGCCCGAATGCGGGCAAATCGTCGCTCATCAATTCGATCCTGCGCGATGCGCGCACCATCGTGAGCGAGTTTCCCGGTACTACTCGGGATGCGGTCGATATTCTTTATGAGCGGAGCGGGGAAAAATTTCTCCTCATCGACACGGCGGGAATGCGCGCCCGGAGTAAGCATTCAACCTCCGTGGAAGTGTTCAGCGTCATGCGCGCGGAACGCACGATTCGTCGCGCGGACCTTTGCGTTCTCGTCATCGACCTGACGAGTGGAGTTACGTCGCAGGACAAGAAAATTGCGGGCCTGATTCAGGAAGCGGAGAAGCCGTGCCTGATCGTGTTAAACAAATGGGACCTGGTGAAGCCGACGCGCGGCGGGAAGAAGGCCATGGAACTGGCCGTCACCGACGTTCGCGAACGGCTTTTCTTTCTCGAGTATGCGCCCGTCCTCGTCGCGTCGGCGCTGACCGGCGAGAATGTGGACGAGCTCTTTCGGCTGATCGAAACCGTGCGACGCGCTGCCCAGGTCCGAATCGGCACCGGGGTCCTGAATCGAATGTTACGCGCCGCGTTTGAAGAGAATCCGCCGCCGATGATTGGGACGCGGCGCTTGAAATTGTTTTATGCGGCGCAAGCGCGAGACGAGACGAACGAAGCGCTGTCAGCGATCAAGTTTGTCCTCTTCGTCAATCAGCCAAAGCTTTTGAGCGATACCTACGCGAGATATCTCGAGCGACGCGTCCGAGCCGCCTCCCCTTTCCCCGGCTTGCCTCTCCTTTTCAGCTGCCGCGCGCGCAGCGAATCGGAGGGACGAGCGTCAGCACATTCGCGGTGAAGAATCTGGAGACGGCCTGACCTCAGGCCGTTGAGCGTTTGGTACGACGCGTCTTCTCTTCGGCACGAGGTCGTGCCGGCTCCAATGGAAAAGACGTGCGGAAGCACGTCCCTCCGCGAGGGAGTTTGATCGAACGATCTTCCCGCGGTACCTGTCTGACCTTGCTTATGAAATCGACGCAGGAGATCACGCAACAGGTGCAGGAAATGGGGCAATGGATTCCGCCCCTGCGCGAGCAGGTGGGTCGCGTCGTCATCGGACAAAAATATCTGGTCGATCGGCTCCTGCTCGGCTTGCTCGCCAACGGTCACATTCTCCTCGAAGGCGTTCCCGGTCTGGCAAAAACGCTCACCGTGAAAACGATGGCGGCCTGTATCCAGACCGGCTTCCAGCGTTTGCAGTTCACGCCTGATCTTTTGCCGGCCGATTTGATCGGGACGCTCATCTACAACCCGCGTACTGGTGAATTTACGACCAAACTCGGCCCGCTTTTTTCGAACCTGATCCTGGCCGACGAAATCAATCGCGCTCCCGCGAAAGTGCAGAGCGCGTTGCTGGAAGCGATGCAGGAGCGCCAGGTTACCATCGGCGAAACAACGTATCCGCTCTCCGATCCATTCCTAGTGTTAGCCACCCAGAACCCGCTTGAGCAGGAAGGCACGTATCAACTTCCCGAAGCACAGCTCGATCGCTTTATGTTGAAGCTCCACATCGGCTATCCCGAAAAGGCCGAGGAACGCCAGATCCTCGATCTCATGGCAACCTCGGCGCCGGACCTGAGTGTTATGCCCGTCGTCGATCCGCAACGGATTATCGCGGCGCGTTCCGTCGTGAACGAAATCTACATCGACGACCGGGTGAAGGATTACATCGTCGATGTGGTCTGGGCCACGCGCGATCCGGGCGCTTACAATCTGAAAATGGAAGGCTTGGTTCGTTACGGTGCATCGCCCCGCGCAACGATCTACCTCGCGTTGGCTGCTCGCGCGCACGCCTTCCTTAATGGCCGCGGCTACGTGACACCGCAAGACGTGAAGAGCATCGGCACCGATGTTCTCCGCCATCGCGTCATTGTCAGCTACGAGGCCGAAGCGGAGTCGATTACGAGCGAAACAATCGTCGATCGCATTTTCGCTGGATTGCCAGTTCCTTGACCATGAGCGGGCAAACGCCGGCGGAAATCTTAAAAAAAATCCGCGCGCTCGAAATCAAGACCAAGGGCCTCGTCCAGACGATGTTCGCGGGCGATTACCACAGCGTTTTCAAAGGGCGCGGGATGAACTTCGAGGACGTGCGCGAGTACCAGCCGGGAGATGAAATCCGGGCGATCGATTGGAACGTGACGGCGCGGCTCGGGACGGCATTCGTGAAAAAATTCACGGAGGAGCGGGAACTCACGGTCGTGCTTGTCGTGGATGTGAGCGCGTCCGGGAATTTTGGAAGCGTCTCGCAATCGAAGCGCGAATTGGCGGCGGAGGTGGCATGCGTGCTCGCATTCAGCGCGATTCGTAACAACGACAAGGTGGGATTGCTTCTCTTCAGCGATCGCGTGGAGCTTTTCATCCCGCCGAAGAAAGGACGCTCGCATACGCTGCGCATCATTCGTGAGATTTTGTATTTCACGCCGGCGGGACGCGGCACCGCGCCGGCTCTCGCGCTGGATTACCTGAATAACGTTGTGACCCGGCGTGCCGTGGTCTTCTTCATCTCCGACTTCCAAACCACCGATTTTTCGCGCGAGCTTTCCGTGAGCGGACGCCGGCATGATTTCATCGCTCTCCACATCCAGGACCAGCGGGAGGAAGCTTTGCCAAACATCGGCATCATCACCCTCGAAGACGCCGAGACCGGCGAACAGATCGAGATCAATACCGCCGATCGGAACACGCGAGCCCGCTTCAGTTCCCTGGCGGAGACGCAACGGGCCGAGCTGAATCGCACCCTGCGGCGCAACAACATCGATGCGATTTCGCTGCGAACGGGAGAAAATTACCTGCCTGCTCTGCGATCGTTTTTCAAGCAGCGCGAGCGCCGCCTGGCCGTGCGATGAACTTCTTCCTGGCCACCGCCGACATTCACGAGATCGCGCCGCCGGTTGATTATTCGCTCGTGCCGCCGTGGGTCGTTTACGCCGCGATCGCGCTGGGACTTGCCATCCTCGGCATGATTGCCTGGTGGATTCGAAAGCGGGCCCGGCGCCCCAAGCCAGCCCGCTCGCCGCGCGATCGCGCGCTGGAGCAGCTCGAGACAATCGGCAGCGAAATGGAAATGCTCACTCCATACCAATTCAGCATCGCCGTTTCCGGTATCCTGCGGAGCTACGTCACGGAACAGTATCAACTCCCGGTCACGCGCCAGACTTCCTTCGAGTTTCTTGGGATGCTGGCGAAGAGCTCACCGTTTTCGGCGGATGAAACTTCGTTGCTGGAGGATTTCCTGGAAGGATGCGACCTGATCAAGTTCGCTCGTTACGACGCGACTCCCGCGGACAGCCGACGCCTTTTGGAGGAAGCGATCCAATTCGTGAAAGGAGCGAAGCTTGAACCTGCGTGATTGGCTGCCGGCAAATGCAGCGCTGACTTTCGCGCAGCCCTGGTTCCTCCTGCTGTGGCTCGCGATCCCGCTCCTGGCCTGGCTCCGCGGCCGAAGCGGACCCGCAGCCGCGTTGACCTTCTCTTCCACCGCGGTTTTGCGCTCGCTCGGAAAAAGCAGCGCGGCCCGAGCCGGAAAATTCCTCCGCGCCGTCCTGCTCCTCAGCCTGGCCTTTTTCGCCACCGCGATGGCACGGCCACAATTAGGCAAGAGTCTCACCCAGGTCGAGGCGAGCGGGATCGATATCATCCTCGCACTCGATGTCTCGGGGTCGATGCTCACGAAAGATTTTTCGATCGGTGGAGAAGCGGCCACGCGGATCGACGCGATCCGGGAAGTGACGCGCAAATTCATCGAAGCCCGGCCTAACGACCGGATTGGCATCATCGCGTTCGCGAGCCGGCCCTATGTGGTGAGCCCGATGACGCTCGATCATGACTGGCTCCTCAAAAACCTCGAGCGCGTGAAGATCGGGCTGGTGGAAGACGGGACCGCGATCGGTTCGGGCATGGCAGCGGCAGCGAATCGTTTGAACGACAAGCGTTCCAAGAGCCACGTCATCGTCCTGCTGACCGATGGCGAAAATAACACGGGGAAAATTCCGCCGAATACCGCGGCCGAAGCCATCAAGGCGCTCAAGATCCATTTCTACGCCATCGGCGCCGGGATCAACGGCATCGCGCCTACGCCGGTGTTCAATCCGCAAAACGGTAAACCGGTTACGGACATGTTCGGCAACATCCTCTACCAAAATCAGACGGTCCATTTCAACGAGGCCGGCCTGAAGGAGGTGGCCAAAATCGCGGACGGACAGTTTTACCGCGCGACCGACACGAAATCGCTCGAGCAAATTTTCCGCGACATCGACAAACTGGAGAAGACCACCGTGTCGGTGAAAAAATATCAGCAGTACCGGGATTTGTTTCCGGCTTGCATCGCGACGGGACTGGGCCTGTTGCTGGCGCAACTTTTATTGGCCCAAACGATCTGGAAAAAATTGCCGTGATGAATTTCGGCGCGCCAGACTGGTTTTGGGGATTGCTGCTGGTTCCGTTGCTCGTGGCGCTTTTTGCCCGGGCGGAAAGACGAGCGGCTGCGCGGCTCCGCGAATTCGTGTCGGACCGGCTGCTGCCGAACCTGGCGCGAACGGTCGATCGACGCCGTCGTGGATTGCGGTTCGCGCTCACGCTGCTGGCCATGGGCCTCACCATCACCGCGCTGGCCAAGCCACGCTGGGGTTACATTTACGAAAATGTAAAACGCAAGGGCCTCGACCTGATTTTCGCGGCCGATACCTCGCGCAGCATGCTTTCCAACGACGTATCACCGAACCGCCTCCAGCGCGTGAAACTCGCCGCGCAAGATCTTCTCAACGAGCTTCAAGGCGACCGCGTCGGCCTGATCGCCTTCGCCGGGCGCGCCTTTTTGCAGGCGCCGCTGACCATCGATTACGCCGCCGCCGTAGAGGCGATCAACGATCTCGACACGACCACGATCCCCGAGGGCGGAACGAATATTTCCGCCGCGATCGATCTGGCGGTGCAGACCTACGGCAAGAGCGCGATCGGCAATCGCGCCCTGATCATCTTTACCGATGGCGAGGAGTTGAGCGGCGACGCGCTTAAAACGGCGAAAACCGCGGCCGACGCGGGCGTTCGCATTTTCACCGTGGGCGTCGGCACTCCCGAAGGCTCCCTCATTCCTCTCAACGCTGAAGGCGGCGGGACCGCTTTCGTCAAAGACAGCAGCGGGCAGGTGGTGAAATCGAAGCTGGACGAAAAACGCCTGAAGGAAATCGCGGAAACGACCGACGGGTTTTATATTCATCTGGAAGATGGGCCGCGGACGATGAAACAGCTTTTCGACGAAGGACTGGCGAAGATGCAGACGGGCGAGATCGACGACCGGATGTCGCGGCGGCCGATTGAGCGATATCAATGGCCGTTAGGCGCGGCGCTGGTGGTTTTCGGCGCGTCATTTCTTCTTCGCGAACGAAAACGAGAGCGGGAGCGGGCGGCATCGCCCGTCGAGCCGAGGCGCGCACTTGCCACCGCAGTGATGGTCTTACTTTTTGCCGTCAGTTCTTTTGCCGCCGCCCCTGGCCTGGATGCGTACCGGAACGATAACTACAGCGAAGCCTATCAACAGTTTGAGAAAACCCTAAGGGAACATCCGAATACGCACGCCGCGGACAGGATCGAGTTCGATGCGGGCACGGCGGCTTACAAGCTGGGCAATTACAACGAGGCGCTGGAATGGTTCAGCCGCTCGCTGCTTTCGAAAGACGAATCGCTCCAGGAAAAAAGTCATTACAACATCGGACGCACGCTCGAAGAGCGGGCCGACCGGGCCCAGACGAACGAGAAAGCCTTGGGCGAACTCCGCAATGCCCAATCGCATTATGAAGAAGCGCTCAAGCTCGATCCGAACGACGAGCGGGCGAAGGCAAACCTCGAGGAAGTGAAGAAGAAGATCGAGCGCTTGAAACAGAATCCGAAAAAGCAACCGACGCCTCCGCAACCACCGCCAAAAGACAAGAAGCAGGACAAGAAAGATCAGCAGCAGAAAGACCAGCAGCAGAAAGACCAGCAGCAGAAGAACGATAAGGATCAACAACAGCAACAGCAATCGAGCGGCAACGATCAGCAGCAGCAACAGGCGAAGAACGACAAGAAGCAGGAACCGAAGCCGGAAGAATCTCCCAGTCCTTCCTCCGGCGACCAGAAGCAGGAGAACCAGCCGGGTTCATCCCCCTCGCCTTCCGCTGAGAAGGGCAATGGCGCGGAGAACAAAGAAAACAAACAGCCGCCGAGCAAGGGCGAGCCGGACGTCTCGCCATCGCCGTCGGCGTCCGCCTCGCCGTCCGATGAGGGCAGTCCCTCACCTTCACCGTCACCCGGTTCAGGTGAAGGACCACAGCCTGAAGGTTCGCCGAGCGCGAGTCCCGGTTCGTCGCCCGGCAAAAAAATGTCGGGCGAATTGAAAGCGGCGGGCGATGAAAAGCCAAAGGAACCGCCGCAAAACGCGGAAGCGGTGGAAGCCGAGCCGGAGAAAGAAGGGCAGATGAGCGAGAAGCAAGCGCAACTGCTTTTGCAATCGATGAAGGACGAAGAGCAGCGGGTGCAACTTGATGAACGCAAGGCAGCACGGCATGTCTATAAGGACTGGTAGGAACCCTCCCGCCCGATGTTTCAGACGCCTTCTCGAACTGCCATTTTTTCGCCCGCAATCCTCGCGGCGGTTTTCGCTTTTCTTGTTGCGCACGATGCGATCGCGGCGAGCGCGGACGTCACCGCCGTCCTCAGCAATTCGAATACGGCAGTCGGCCAGCCGGTCCAGCTTCAAATAAAAGTGACCGGCTCCGCCAGCGCCAGGCCGCCGGGCGCAATCGCAGTAGATGGATTGGACATTCGTTTCAGCGGACAATCCCAGTTACTGGAAGGCCGCAACTTCCAGTTCACCTACAGCTACATCTACAATTACACGGTGATGCCGCTCAAGGCGGGCACGTTCAAGATCCCGCCCCAGACCGTCGAGGCCGGCGGGAGTACGTTACGAACTCCGGAACTCACGTTGCAGGTCGCGGCGGATTCGAGCACCGCGCAATCGCCCCGGTCGAAATCCTCTGCATCGATCGATCCAAGTAAAATCGCTTTCGTCGAGCTGACGCTCAGCAAGACGACCGCATACGTTGGCGAGATGATCCCGGCGGTGGTGCGGGTGGGATTCAATGTGCGCACGCCGGTGGAATCACTGGGCAACGGCGCTGAAATCACCGGCCAGGGATTCACCGCCCAGAAAATGCGCGAGCCGCGGCAGACCATCGAAACGATCGGCGGCAGGACCTACCAGGTCTTTACGTTCAAGACCGCGCTCTCGCCGGCGCGAAGCGGCAAGATCGAGGTGGGGCCCGTGCAGGTGCACGCGGTGGTGCGTATTCCCCGCCCGAATTCGCGCAGTCAGACGATGCCGCGCGACCTCTTCGACACGAACGATCCGTTCATGGACAATTTTTTCCGCGATCCCTTGTTCATGCCCAGCACGCCGCAGGAAGTTAAAATCAAAAGCGAGCAGGTCACGCTGGAGGTAAAATCGTTGCCGCCGGGCGCGCCGCCGGATTTTGGCGGAGCGGTCGGTAACTTTACCCTCTCGAATGAAGTAAAACCGAAAACCGCGCAGGTCGGCGATCCGTTCACGGTGACCGCGACAATCACCGGGCGCGGAAACTTCGATCGAGTCACGGCGCCGGCTTTCGAGGATGAGCACGGGTGGCATAAATATCCGCCGTCGGCTGATTTCAAACAGGATGACGACATTGGGATCAGCGGCACGAAAAAGTTCGAGATCGTGCTGAGCGCGAATGAGCGGAAGGATCAGATTCCGGCGCAACTTTTCACCTACTTCGATCCGGCGAAGGAGCAATACGTGACGTTGCGGGCGGAACCGATTCCGGTCCGCGTGGAAGGCGGCTCAGCCCCGGCCGCGACCACGGCTCCAGCTGCGCCCCAGGCACCGACGACCGCGCCATCGCAGGCGCCACGTCAGGCATCGCAACAGGAAATCCTTCATCAGCTGACCGAGCTGCCGGCAGAAACGCAGTCGTTCACTCCGCTCTTCGCGCGCCAGTCTTTCTGGCTGGCGCAATTGATCCCGCTCATCGCGCTACTCGGTTTCGTTGCCTGGAAAATTCGGGTCGCGCATTTGAATAACCGCGAACTCCAGCGGCGCGAGGCCTTGCAACACGAAGCGGCCGCGCTGCAGCGCAGTCTGCGGCGCGAAGATGTCTCGCCGGAGGAATATTTTTCGAAGGCTTCGCGCGCGGTGCAATTGAAGACGGCGCTTGTGCGGAACGTCGACCCGGCCGCGGTGGATGCCGACATCGCGGCCTCGACGTTCGGAATGGATGAAGCGACCCGCACCCGGCTGCGGCGTTTGTTTGAGAAAAGCGATGAAGCGCGTTACAGCGGCGTCGGAAACGGCATTCGTCTCCTGCCCGCCGAAACGCGGAACGAAGTGCTCGAGTTGATCGATAATCTGCGGTCATGATCAGGGTCGTTCACATTTGCGCGATGTTAGTCACAGTCGTCGTGGCCGGTAGCGCGTCGGCGGAAGAAGAAAATCTTTTCGTAAGTGGCAACGCCGCTTACAGCGAAGCCCGTTTTCAGATTGCGGTCGATCGCTACGAAGCGGTAATTCATGGAGGAAACTGGCACGCCAACGTTTTCTATAATCTGGGAAACTCCTATTACCGGCTCGGGAATTTCGGCAAAGCGATTCTGAATTACGAACGAGCGGTAGCGCTCGATCCGCATCATCCCGAAGCGGACGCGAATCTGCGGCTGGCGCGAGACGAGGCGCGGGCGCTGGAGCTGAGGAAGGACTGGATCGAGCGTTATGCGAGCATGGCGACGGTCAAGCAATACTCGATCGCGGCCGCAGTCGCTTTTTGGTTCTCGTTCTTTCTAATCGCCCACCTGTTGCTATCGCGCCGTCGTTCCGCGGGTCGCATCGCACTCATCGCGCTGAGCATGATGGTGTGCGGCGTCTCGATTTTTGCCATTTTCGCCCTGGAAAATGGGACTCGAGGGAATGCGCTGGCCATCGTGACCGCAAAAGAAATCGAGGCCCGCCTGGCGACGGCGGACAACGCCAAGAGCGTTTTGCTTTTGCCGGCCGGTAGCGAAATCAAGATCCTGAGCGAGCGCGGCGATTGGGTCTACGCCGCGTTGCCGAACGATCAGCGCGGTTGGATCCCAACGAGCAGCGCCGAGCGCGTGCGAATGTAATTCGTTGCGGTGTCATCTCGAGCCGCGCAGACGGCGGGTGGACCGCGCGGTAAATGACGAAGCCCGAATGACGAATGTCGAAAGAATGACGAAACGCGAATGCCGAATCAGAGGGTGGAGCTGGGCTGTCTGATCTTCGTCATTCTTCTTTCGAGCTTCGTCATTGGTTGTGAGCCTCCTAGCCATCTACGCGGCTCGGGATGACACGCGCCCTGGCACGTCCCGGTTGTGAAGCCAACGAATGTCCAGCATCTTGAGAGCGGATGAAGGCGGAGATGGATCTCGGGACGGACAAAAAAGCGTTCCAAATTAATCTCGACGCGAAGAAGTACGGCACCTTCGCCGAAATCGGCGCCGGGCAGGAAGTGGCGCGGCGGTTTTTCCACGTCGGCGGCGCGGCGGGAACCGTGGCCAAAACGATGTCGGCCTACGACATGACCTTTAGCGACGCGATCTACGGACCGGCGGACCGTTACGTGAGCCGCATTCGCCTCCAAACGATGCTCGATCACGAATACAAGCTCTTGATCGAGCGGCTGGACAAGAAGCTCGGCAGCGTCCGCACCTTTTTTGTTTTCGCCGATACCGTGGCGGCGCGCAGTTTCAAGCAGCACAATGAATCCCACGGATGGCTGGGCGTGCGTTTCCAGGCGGAACCGCGCGGTGAGCCGAGCCAGATCATCATTCACGTCCGGATGCTGGATGAATCGAACGTCGACCAGCAGGAAGCGCTCGGGATCATCGGGGTGAACCTGCTCTTCGGCGCGTTCTACCATCAGCAGCCGGAAAAACTGATCGCGTCACTCCAGGAAAATCTCGACCCGAACCGGATGCAGGTGGACCTGATCAAGTTTTCCGGGCCAGCTTACGCTGGAGTCGACAATCGTTTGATGAGCCTGCAGCTCGTCAGCCAGGGCCTGACCGACGCGGTGATCTTCACGGCGGACGGCGGCGAGATGGTGCAGGCGGCCGATATTCTCTACAAGAAATCCATCCTGGTGGAACGCGGCAGTTTCCGGCCGGTGACTTACGCGACCAACGACATGTTGAACGGAGCGCGGTCGGTTTTCTTGAAACAATCGGGCTGCTCGGATGAGGACCTGGTCGTCCTGATGGAGATGACGCTGGAGAACCTGCTCGCGGAAGGACAATTAAACCACGCCGATTTTTTGGCACGGGTGGATATTCTCGGCGCCCTTGGCCGCACCGTGATCATCTCGAAGTTCGGCGAATATTTTCGCCTGGCTTCTTATCTGTCGCGCTACACGAGCCGGAAGATCGGCTTGGTGATGGGCGTTCCGAGTCTCCTGGAAATCTTCGACGAAAAATATTATCTGACCCTGGAGGGCGGAATTCTGGAGGCGCTGGGCCGGATGTTTAAGAGCGGGCTGAAGCTTTACGTTTATCCGATGGTCGACGAGCAGAGCGGGGAGCTGGTCACGGCGAAAAAGCTCGAGGTTGCCCCGAATTTGCGGTCGCTCTACCGCTATCTGATCGAGAACGAATTCATCCAGGAGATCACCGATTACAATTTGGAATATCTGCGCATCCATCCGCCGGAGACGCTGGCCAAACTCCAATCCGGTGATGCCGCATGGGAGAGGATGGTGCCGCCGGAGGTGATCCGGATGATCAAGGAGCGCCAGTTCTTCGGATACCGGGTGGCGGGCGCGAATTAGGCGGCGTTTTCCCGGGGTTTCGCCCGTGTGCCTAAGGGTTTGCCGCAGGCAGAAAACCGCCACTGTCGGCACGCTTCCCGCTATATGGAATCAGCATCATGGCGCGGCGCGGAAACTCTGTCTTTGGTATCGATCTCGGCAAGCACGTCTTCAAGGGCGTTCTCCTTCAGCGAAAGGGCGACGATCGCTTTGTCCTGACGAGCTACGCCTCGCGCGAGGTGCCGGAGGAATTGAAGACGCCCGAGGAACTCGCGCAGCAACTCAAGCTTTTGTTCAAGGACCTGGGTGGCAGCGCCAAAGGCTGCGCCATCGCCATTTCGGACCCGGCCTCGCTCCTTCGCATCATCGAACAGCCACACACGCCCATCGATCTTTTGCGCAACGCCCTTCGCCTCAACGGGCTCGCGGTGCTGAACCAGGAATGCAGAGATTTCGTGCTTGATTGCGCACCGGTCCTCGCGGAAGAAACGAATGGCCATGGAACCAACGGCTCCAATGGCAATGGTAACGCGGCGACCGAGCAGGAGCTGAACGGCCAGAACGGGGTCGCCAAAACCAAATATCTTGTCGGCGGAATGTTGCGTCCGACCGTGAAACAAATCTCGGAGGCCTGCAGCAAGACGCGGACGACCGCTGACATTCTTCAACTGGCGCCGGTCTGTTCCTTCAACGCCTTCGAGTTCGCCTACCCGGAGATTTTTTCCAACGACGCTTTTCTTCTCCTCGATATGGGGCACCTGCAAAGCACGGTCCTGATCGGCAGCAAGAAGGAACTGGTGCTCGTGCGCAGCATCGATTACGGCGGCAAGGCGCTGACCCAGGCGCTGACTGCCGACGGCGCGCTCGACGCCAATGCGGCCCGGCTGATGATGGAAGAAGGGGACGCCGGCATGGCCGAAATCTGCCGCGGCTCACTCACCCGGCTCGCCACCGAAGTGCGCAATTCGATTGGCTTTTACGAAGGCCAGCACGAGCAAAGCATTCACCGCATTTTTGTTTCCGGCGGCCTCGCTCGGACGGAGACCATTTTGCAAACCTTGAGCGACGAGCTGGGATTGCCCTGCGAAATCTGGGACCCTCTCGAAACCTGCGAGGTGGCCCTGCCTCCGGCGAAACGCCAGGCGTTGCCGAACGAATTTGTATCTCTCAACGTCGCCTGCGGCGCGGCCTTCGAGTACCTGCGGAACTGACGCGCGTCCATGGCTCTCCATCTCAACCTCCTCCACGAGGAAATCCTCGAACAACGCCAGCGCCAGCGCGATCCGCTCAAGATCGGCATGATGGTGCTCTCTGCGCTCGGCGCGATCATGGTCGTCTATTACCTTTGGAACGCCTACAAGGTGCTCGAAATCCGCACCCGCCTCAGTCAGGCGCAGCAGAATTGGGCGAAGGTGGAGCCGAAAGTTACCGGTGCCCAAAAGCGTTCCGCGGAACTCAACAGCATCATCAGCACGACAAAGGTGCTCGATGGGATGATCGACGGCCGCTTTTACTGGGCTCCGTTCCTGGAAAAACTTTCCCGCTGCGTCGCGCTCAACGCGCAATTGATCAGCATCGACGGCACCGTCCTCGATGACGGAAAAATCAGCATCGTGATCGACGGCCTCGCCGCCGGCCGCGAACCGCGCGCCGCCGCCGAGGAACTCCGCCAACTTCTCCTCGAGCAGCTCGGGCAGAGTTACAACGACGTGAAGGTCGAATTCAAATCGCTCGAGGATCTCGATACGATCGTGAACATCGGCGGTTCTAACATGGCGATGGCACGCTTTGGCATCAACGCCACCTTCAACACCGTCGCGGCCAAGCCGACTCCCACGCCGGGACCGCGCACCAAGACCCGGGGGGAACCGAAGCAATGAAACGAATCCAGGTAAAGCTGAGCAAGGATCAGATTCAAAAACTGTCGTTGAGCTCGATCGGTTTCATCGTGCTGGTCTACGTCTATTTTAGTTTCTTCCTCGGCCCGTTAAACAACAGCCGCGATACCATGCTGGCCGAGATCGACCAGCTGCAGGACAAAGTCGCCAACTCGAAAAACGAGCTGACCAAGACGAGCAAGCTCGAACAGCAGGCGAACACGTCCACGAAACGTTTTGCCGCCCTGAAAGCCCTCAGTCCGGAAGGCGCGCCCATCGCCTGGTTCCCGCCCCGGATGAAAACCTTTTTCGCGAACCAGGAGATCGATAAAGCCACCGCGCGCCTCGAGAACAGCGTCGCTTACAAGGAAACCGATCTTGCTAACTGGATGCGTTACAACTGGATTCTCGAGTTGCCCCAGGCTGATTTTTCCACGCTCGGCAAAGCCGTTGCCGCCTTGGAAAACGCCGAGCCGCTTATGTCGATCATGCGCATCAGCATCAAGGCGCTGCCGGAAGATCCGCAGTTCCAACAGATCACGCTCAGTGCCAGCACAGCAATGGTAAAACGATGAAAACGATCCTCGCTCTTCTCACTTTCACCGCGCTTTCGCTTCAAGGCCTTCGCGCCGAAGACGCGCCCGCCGCCATCGAGTTGAAGAACAAATCGTCCTTCACCATGGACGCCAGCGGACGCAGCCCGTTCTGGCCTATCGGCTGGAAACCGGTCGCGCGCGTCCAGAACACCACGACCGAACACACCGGCCCCGACATTCTTCCGTCCGCCTTTGTCGTCACCTCGATCACAGTCGATCACGGCACTCGCTTCGCCATCATCAACGGTAAAGCGATGCAGGAAGGCCAGGTATTCGGCCTCCAGCTCGGCAACCAGACCTATCAACTGACCGTCAAAGCCATCGAAGACGGCCGCGTCATCCTCGCCCGCCGCGACCAGGAAATCATCGTCCCCCTCCGCCGGAAGTAGTCAGCAACGGAACATAGACTTCCAGTCTGTGCGCCCAGCGGAAATTCTGTCCGCTGCAACGAAAATATTATTCAGCGGAGTGAAACTCCGCTGGCCGCACAGACTACAAGTCTATGTTCCATCGGCAAGAAGATCATCCTCCCGCCGATCCGCCCTCATCCTACCCTTCTCCCACTGGGAGAAGGAATTTCCTCTCCCTGAGGGTGGGGGTCAGTTGTGTTGACGTCACATCCCGGTTGATTCAGCGCGTGACAGCGGGATGAATTCGCTTTCGTGCAACACGATTCGTTTCGTGCCGCGCAGAAGCTTCCACCATTCGCGGGCGCTGCCGGCGGCGATCAGGAAAACCAGGGCGACGAAACACAACGCGACTAAAGCGTCGAAGCGCCAGATGGCGGCCTGACGGGTCATCTCGGCGGCTTTGGTGGCGTCGGGCAAGGTCGCGGCTGTTCGCACGAGCGAATCGGCGCCGCTCAGGAAACCGAGCCGCGCATCGGGCGAAAATATTTTCAGATAGGCGGCGCTGAAGGTGACGGCGGCCATGAAGCAAAGCGGCACGAGCGTGACGAAGACGTAGCGCACCTTGCCCATCTTGATCAGCACGGTCGTGCCAAGACAGAGCGCGATGATCGAGAGCAATTGGTTCGCGAGCCCGAAAAGCGGCCAGAGACTGTTGATACCGCCAAGCGGATCGATCACGCCCTGGTAAAGGAACCAGCCCCACGCCGCGACGAGCAACACGCTCGAGAAAAGATTCGCCGGCAACGAGGCGGTGTTGCCGAGCGGTTTCCATAAATTCCCCAGCAAATCCTGGAGCAAAAATCGCCCGACCCGCGTCCCGGCATCGAGCGTGGTCAAAATAAAAAGCGCCTCGAACATGATGGCGAAGTGATACCAGAGCGCGAGCGCCGTCGGATTCGACGTGACCCGCGAAAACATGTGCGCCATTCCCACCGCGAACGTCGGCGCTCCCCCCGCCCGGTTAAACATCGTTTTCTCGCCGAGATCGGTCGCGAGCTTCTGCATGTTCGCTTCGGTAACGGGGAAACCGGCGGCGGTGATTTTCGTCACCACCTCGGTCGGCGCGCCTTTGGTGTTGATCGCGAAATATTCGCCCGGCAGCAGAACGCAGGCGGCGATCATCGCCATGAGCGCGACCATCATCTCGGTGACCATCGCGCCGTAGCCGATATCGCGGATGCGTGACTCGCGCGCGATCATTTTGCAGGTGGTGCCGGAGGCAATCAGCGAGTGAAACCCGGAGACCGCGCCGCAGGCGATCGTGATGCAGACAAAGGGAAAGACCGGCCCCGCGAAAATCGGTCCAGTCCCATCGATGAATTTGGTCAGCGAGGGCATCAGAAGCATCGGGCGCAGCAGGACCACGGCAACGGTGAGTGCCGCGACGGTGCCCAGCTTCAGGAACGTGCTCAGATAATCGCGCGGCGTCAGCAGCAGCCAGACCGGCAGGATCGACGCCGCCAGCCCGTAAATCATCACCGCCCAGGCCAGCCATTTTTCGTCCTGGCGAAACCAGCTTTCGATCGCCGGATAACTGGCGAGGAATTGTCCGCCCCATACCCCGAGACCCAGACCGACAATTCCGAATATCGTCACCCATTTCACGCTGACTTTTCCGGTCCGCAATCCGAGGCCCATGATTATCGCGACCGGAATCGTGGTCGCGATCGTGAACACGCCCCACGGACTTTTGGCAAGCGCCTGCACGACCACCAGCGCCAGCACCGCCATGATCATGATCATGATGAGGAGCACGCTGACCAGCGCGAGCGCGCCCACGCCGCGTCCGATTTCTTCCTTCACCATTTGGCCCAGCGTTTTGCCGCGGCGCCGCACGGAACTGAAGAGAATGATCATGTCGTGGACTGCGCCGCCGAGCGTCGCGCCGATCAGGATCCAAAGCGTTCCCGGCAAAAACCCAAACTGGGCCGCGAGCACCGGACCGACCAATGGCCCGGGCCCGGCGATAGCGGCGAAATGATGGCCGAAAACCATCCAGCGATTTGTGGGCACAAAATCTTTGCCGTCATCGTGCGCGACGGCGGGCGTGGCGCGCGCGTCATTCAGGACGAGAACTTTTGCCGCGAGCCATTTGCTGTAGAACCGATAGCTGACCGCGAACGCGCACAGGCCCGCGGTCACGATCCAGAGCGCGCTGATTTGTTCGCCCCGGGAAAGCGCCAGCACCGCCAGCGCGAGCAAACCCAAAGCGCTGACCGCGATCCAAAGCAGTTTCTTCCAGATATTCATCGATTGAATCCGAGGCGGGCTGATGAGATTTTAGGCGAAAGTGGCGCCGGCTGCCAGCCGGTGTTTCGATTGAATCACCGGCAGGATGCCGGTGCCACCATTTATCATGCAGTTATCCGACAAACTTCGAAAAGTGCTGAGCGGCGACGCCTACGCGAGCGCGCGCCGGCACGTGAAACAATGGGTGATCGGCCGCGCCCCATTGCGTTTCGATGCCGCCAGGATCACGAAGACCATCGACCGCGCCAAGTTCCAGCAGATCTACGATCGCTACGCGATGAAGGATCCGGGTGACGAGTGGCCGAAATATCTCGAGATCGAGCCTTGGATGGAGATCAACTTGAAGCGAGTCCGCGATCTCGGCCTCGATCTGGGCGGCCGCAAGCGCGTCCTCGATATCGGGTGCGGCACCGGCTATTTCCTCTACATCTGCCAATACCTCGGCCACGACGTTCTCGGGATGGACCTCGATGAAGAGCGCGGCTTCGCGGAAATGATCGACCTGCTCGGAGTGAAGCGCGTGATCTGGCGGATCGAAGCGTATCAGCCGCTGCCCGATCTCGGCCCCAAGTTCGATGTGATCACCGCGCACATGATTTGTTTCAACGGGCACAAGAGCGACAAGCTCTGGAAGATTTCCGAATGGGAATTTTTTCTCGACGATCTTGCGGAACACCACCTCGAGCCCGGCGGACAGGTATGCCTCGAGCTAAATCGCGAGTATGACGACTCGCTTTACACGCCAGAGCTGAAAGCCTACTTCGAAGCGCGCGGCGCCGACATTCACACGCAACGCGTGCACTTTAATCCATTGCGGCCCGCGCCTGCCGCAGTTGCGTCAGCTGGTCGGTGAAGTCGGCTTTCCGCTTTCGGTGTTCCTCGACAACGGCCGCAGGCGCACGCTCGACGAAGGAAGCGTTCGAAAGCTTCGCCTCAACCGTGCGCAATTCCTCTTCGATCCGGCTGATTTCTTTCTCGACCCGATTTCGCTCCGCCGCCGGGTCGGTAACAAAGTCCAAGTGAATCCAGCCGCCAAATGGAACCGGTTCGCTTACCTCTCCCTTCGCCGGATGGTGCTCTAGAACGAATCTCGGCTGATCGATATTCGCGAGACGAGCGATTGTCGCCCAGTCTTCGTCCGAGATAGTCGGACGAAGATGATGGTAGATCACCGGAATCCGCTTTTTTGATGGTACTTTGTGTTGCGCGCGGGCGGTTCGAATCCGAGTGACAAAATCATATCGCGTTTTCACGCTCATACGTGCTTCAGCTACGCGATCATGATTTGTAAACGTGCTCTGCTGCGGAAATGGTTGGAACTGAATCGACGGCGCACCGAATCCGAATATCGACCAAAGCTCCTCCGTGATGTGCGGCATGAACGGATGGAGTAGGCGCAGGAATCCCGAGAGCACGAAATCCATCACGGCCAGGACTGATTTCTTTCGCGCGTCGTCCTCCGCGAAGATGTCTGTCTTGGCCGCTTCGACGAACCAGTCGCAATAATCGCCCCAGAAGAAATCGTACAGACGCTGGGCGACGTCGTTGAACTTGTACTCTCTATAGGCGTCCTCGACCGCGGTCAGCAGCTCGTTGAAGCGCGCCAGAACTTCGATCGAATAAATCGAGAGCGACGCTTCGTCCAATTTCGGCGCTGGATCGCTCGGCCCATGCATCTGTCGAAAACGCGCGGCATTCCACAGCTTCGTGGCGAAATTCCGGCCCTCCTCGATCTGCTTTTCATCGAACGCGATGTCCTGTCCGCTGGGCGCGATGCGCATGAGCCCGAAGCGCAAACCATCCGCCCCAAATTTCGCAATGAGGTCGAGCGGGTCGGGCGAGTTGCCTAACGACTTCGACATCTTGCGCCCCTGTTTGTCGCGGATGAGCCCGGTGAGAAAAACGTCGTGGAATGGGATGTTGTCTTCGAGGCCCTCGGACTTTCCGGGCCTGAGTTCCAACCCGGCGATGATCATGCGCGCCACCCAGAAGAAGATGATGTCCGGCGCGGTGACGAGGACAGCCGTCGGATAAAATTTCCGACGGGTCTCTTCATCCATCGTCTCGTAGGCCCAGAGCCAGGAGGAAAACCAAGTGTCAAGTGTGTCCGGATCCTGGATCCAGTTTTCAGTGTCGGCGGGAGGATCAATGCCAACATAAATTTCGGATTTCGGATTTCGGATTTCGGATTTTGCATACCAGGCCGGTATCCGGTGCCCCCACCAAATCTGGCGACTGATGCACCAGTCCTGGATGTTCTCCAGCCATTGCGCGTAAACCTTCTCCCAATGCTGGGGAAAAAAACGGATGAGATGATCGCGCACCACCGTGAGCGCTTCTTTCGTTTTCGGATAACGCAGGAACCATTGCTCGCTCAGGCGCGGCTCGATCGGCACTTCGCTCCGCTGGCTGAACCCGACGCTGTTCTCGTGCGGCTCCTCCTTCGTCAGCAGCTTCGCTTCGGATAATAATTCGGCGGCTTTCTGCCGAGCCGCGAAGCGATCCAAGCCGTCAAGCTCCGGCACGGCCGGGCAATTGATCCGGCCATCACGATGGAGCACGTCGATGACCGGCAACGAATGGCGTACGCCGATTTCGAAATCGACCTTGTCATGCGCAGGTGTGACTTTCAGGACACCGGTCCCGAATTTCGGATCGATCGCCGCGTCGCCCACGACCGGAAGCTTTTCGCGCGCGAGCGGACGCCAGACCTGTTTGCCGATCAAATCGCGGTAGCGCGGATCATCCGGATAAACCGCGACCGCAGTATCAGCCATGATCGTTTCCGGCCGCGTCGTGGCCACTTCGAGAAAGCGCCCCGGCTCTTCAACGATCTCGTAGCGCACGTAATAGAGCTTTCCCTTTTGCGGCTGCGAGATGACTTCTTCGTCGGAAAGCGCCGTCTGCGCTGCCGGGTCCCAGTTAATCATGCGCCGGCCGCGATAGATGTAGCCTCTCCGATAAAGCTCCACGAACACGTTCTCGACCGAGCGCACGTAACCGTCGTCGAAGGTGTATCGCTGCCGCGACCAATCGCAGGAGCATCCGAGCCGCTTGAGCTGTTTGATGATGATGCCGCCGTGTTTGTCCTGCCAATCCACCACCCGCCGGAGAAATTCTTCCCGGCCGACGTCGTGCCGGGTCTTGTTTTCCGTCTTGCGAAGATGCTTTTCGACCGCCGTCTGCGTGCCGACGCCGGCGTGATCCGTGCCCGGCAACCAAAGGACCTCGAAGCCTTGCATTCGGGCCCGGCGCGCGAGGATGTCCTGGATGGTGTTGTTCAGCACGTGGCCGAGCGTGAGGATGCCGGTGATGTTCGGCGGCGGGATGACGATCGAATACGGCGGCTTCGGGGAATGCGCGTCCGCCCGGAAATATCCGGCTTCTTCCCAGCACGCGTACCATTTCGGCTCGACGGCGTTCGGGTCGTAAGTCTTCGGCAACTCAGGCATCGCGAGGGAATGATGCGGACGCGGTGCTGGAATGCAAAAGGAAAACCCAGCATCGCTACTCGACCGGAACATAGACTTCCAGTCGTGTGCCCAGCGGGCTTACAGCCCGCTGAAGGGGATTCGCAGACGGACAAAATGTCCGCTGGGCGCACAGGTTGAAAACCTATGTTCCTAGCTTGATCAGATCAGGAACAACGATTACGAGCAGGAGCACGAGCTCGCCACCGCGAGTTCGTCCAAATGGCGAACATGAGCACGAGAAAGAACAAGAACCGACGCCAAATTATCTTCGCGGCGCTGTGTCTTGCCTCGCTCGCGGCGATCTCGCTCGCCGAAGATTGGAATGTCGTCCGCCCGAATAACCGCCCTTACGTCAGCTTCGCGAATGTCGCGCAATTCTACCAGTTTCCGGAATACACCCGGGTCAGCCGAACGGTGTCGCTGCGGAGCGAGCACCGGACGATCCGCGCCCAGGCCGGCACCAGCGAGATCTCCATCAACGGCGTCCGGTTCTTGACGCATTTCCCGCTCCTGAATGGCAGCAACGAAGACCTGATCTCAGTGATGGACGTGAGCAAAATCATCGAGCCGGTGTTGCGCCCGAGCCGGATCCAAAAAGCGGAGAAGATCGAGACGGTCGTGCTCGATCCCGGCCACGGCGGCTTCGATAACGGCGCTTCGAGCAGATGGGGCAGCGAGAAAACTTTCACGCTCGATGTCGCCCTCGCCGCGCGCCGGGAGTTGATGCGCGCCGGTTACCGAGTGGAAATGACGCGCGCTACGGATACGGCCGTCTCGCTCGAGGAACGGGTCAACATTGCCAATCGTTTTCCGCGCGCCGTGTTTGTAAGCATCCATTTCAATTCCTCGTCCGGCGGCGTGGGCGTGGAGAGCTTCGCCCTGGCGCCGGAAGGCGTGACCTCGAACATGTCCAGCGAACATCACGTCTCCGCCGCCGATGTGGCGCGCCACGCCGGCAACATACAGGACGAACACAACATCGCGCTGACCGCTTCCATTCACGCGATGGTCTTGTCGCGACTGGCGGCTTTCGATCGCGGCGTGAAGCACGCGCGCTTTCATGTCTTGCGCGATGTGAAGATTCCGGCGGTGCTCGTCGAGGGCGGATTCATCAGTGACGCGTCGGAAGGCCAGCGGATCGCGACCAGCTATTATCGGCAGCGGCTCGGCACCGCCATTGCGCAGGGCATCCAGAATTACAACGCGGCGGTGAACTATCGGACGCTGGGCGCGAACTTCGCCGTGGCGAAGGTGAACCTCCCGCCGCACAGCCGTTCCATCAGCGAACCCCTGGGGGCCGAGAGCCGAGATCATCCGCCGTCGATTTCGATCAGCGGCGGCAACTAGAGCAATGGCAGAAAACGCACCGGCTTCAGCAACGCGACCGATCGGGGTTTTCGATTCCGGCATCGGCGGATTGACCGTGGTCAGCGCCTTGCGCGGGCTTCTGCCTAACGAGTCGATCTTTTATCTCGGCGACACGGCGCGAGTTCCCTACGGAGGCAAGAGCGCGGCGACGGTCCAGCGTTACAGTCTTGAAATCGCGGCGATGCTCCTCGGGGAAAACGCGAAGACGGTGGTGGTCGCCTGCAACACCGCCTCGGCCCTCGCGCTACCGCGGCTTGAAGAAACCCTGCCTGTGACCGTAACGGGCGTCATCCTCCCCGGAGCGCGCGCCGCGATTGCGAAGACGCGGAGCGCCCACATCGGAGTGATCGGGACGCGCGCGACGATCGACAGCGGCGCTTACGAACGTGCGTTGCGGACGCTGAACCCCGAGGTGCGCGTGACCGCGCGCGCCTGTCCGTTGCTGGTGCCGTTGATCGAGGAGGGCTGGATCGAAAGCCCCATCACCGATGAAATCATCATGCAATATCTGGGGCCGCTCCTGACGGACGGGATCGATACGCTTGTGCTCGGCTGCACGCATTATCCATTGTTGCGGAATGCGATCGCCCGGCTGCTGGGCGAGAAGATTGCCCTGGTGGATTCTGCCCAGAACTGCGCCCTGGCCGTGAAGGATCTTTTGCTCCGCGAAAATCTGGGCGCACCGGAAGGGAACGCCGGCAAGCTCCAGGTCGCATTGACCGATCCGCCGGATGCGTTTTTGCGCGTGGCGCGAGAGGCGTTGCAACTGGATGTGGGCGAAGTGCAGGTGCGCGCGTTGTAGCACAGGATCTATCAGCGCCGAAGGCGCGGCGTTCATCACAGCCTGGGGCGACGCCCCAGGAAATCTGCGCAAGCCCCAATCATCAGCGCTGAAGGCGCGATTCATTCGGTGCCAATCTGTTTGGAACTAACGGCGAACATCCCTTGAATCGCGCTTTCAGCGCCCGTTCATCATCCGATCAGACCTGGGGCGGTGCCCCAGGCTAGTTTGAGAGCGCGCTGTTAGCGCTAGACAGGCTGGAAAATAAACGGGCGAGACGCCTGTTGCCCTACAGGCAAGATGTCTGTGCTACAGCTTCTTCCGTTTCGCTTTCGGTAGAGTCTGCACGACCAGCTCGTAGGAATGGTCGATCATTTTTCTGATCTCCCGTTCCGGAATTACTCCGTCGAGCACGACGGTGTTCCAATGTTTCTTGTTCATGTGGTAGCCGGGCTCGACCTGCTCGTAGCGGTCGCGTAGTTCGAGCGCCAGATCGGGGTCGCATTTCAAGTTCGCCCGAGGCGGCACTTCTTCGAGCGCGAGGATCGCAAACATTTTACCTGCGACTTTGAAGACGATGTCTTCCGGACCAAACGGCGTTCCTTCCGTTGTCCCAGTTTTGCTCAAACAATAATTCCGAAAACTTTCGACGTTCATTGCGCTTCCTGCTGGTGGGCGGCGATCCGGATCAACTCGAGCGCGGAACGAACATCCTTCTTGTCCTCAATCCAAAAGCTGATCCAGCCCGAGCGCGGAAAAATATGGTGCGGGAGCGCACGCCCATCCCGCACGAGTTCATCCCGATTGGTGCGGCCGACGAAGCAATCGAGCAAACCATTCCCGTGAATGTGGCTGGATTCTTTTCCGTGAACAAAGAAACCGATGCCGCCAAGACGATGGACGCCGGTCTGCATGCCGGGCCACCGGCTCACTTCGGTTTCCACTTCACTCATCGCCCGGAGACGCATTGGACAAAACAGGCCGGTCGAGCCGAGTAAGATGGCGTCGAAAATCTGGGGGAGACCGGGAACGACCGCGAGCCATTTCAATCGGCGAACCGCGAAAGCGAAAAACGCCCGGAGACAATCAGTCGTGGTCAATCGTCCGCCTTCCCGGGCTTTGCCGGTCCACTAACCGTGTCGGAGACGAGATCCACGCGGATCATCGGATCGGTCGGCAACATAATCGGTCCTTCCCAGCGCAGGAAACCGGCCGGAATGGGATTCGTAAGCCAGATTCTTGTGTCGGGCACCCGGACAAATAATCTCGCGATCACTGAGATCTCGGGATGAATGATGAACCGATCGCCCTTCAAAAATCGGCCGGACATTTTCATTCGGTCGAGACCGCCGTGCGAAACCTTGACGGTGACAACCTGAGGTTTGAGGGTCGGGAAAGGTGAAAATCCCACGGCTTTGAGTTCGATTTGTTCGCCGCCAAGAAGCCGTTTGCGCAAGTTGCCGAGAGCGATCGTGAAGCCGAACCCGGCGAAAGTCCGGCCCAACTCGACGTCGATGTTTTCAGAAACATCCTTCGTCTCGTTTTCTTTGCGAATGTGCGCGCTCCCGATCCTGGTCACAAAGTCTGCGGCGAATTCGCGCTGGGGCCGTCCTCCTTTGAGTTCTCGCCACGACCATTGCTCCTGGATCAGTTCGGGTTGCTGCCGGAAGAGCGCTTTCTCCTCGTAGAGCTGGCCGTCCGGAAATCTGTAGGTAATCACGACGTGAAGCTTGTCGTCTTGCACCCATTGTCTGAATTCTCCGTCGGCAAGCTTCTTTCCATTGAGGTCGCACAAGCCCGGGTATCCGTGGGCCGCGCCTTCCGGCTCGGTTAACTCGATAGCGGCTGCCGGAGTCACTAAAGCGCTCGCACCCAGCAGCAGCGCCGCCAAAATTCTGGCGCACATCTTATTTTGTGTTATCCGGCGGACGCGAGGTCGGCGACGGCGGGACCGTTCAAGACTTTGCCCAGCGCGTCGAAGCGCGATCCGTGACAGGGGCAATCCCAGGTCGTTTCCGTGCGGTTCCAATGAACGATGCATTTCAAATGCGGGCAGACCGCCGTCATTTCGTGGAGCGCGCCCGATTCATCACGATACACCGCGATCTTCTTTACGCCTCGCCGAATCACCGCCCCTTCGCCCGGTTTCAAATCGTCGGCGGAGGCAGCATCGCCGCCGGTGAAGTAATCGACGTATTGCGTCGCGACATTGATATTTTCCTTCGCGAAATCGGGAGCGGACCGCAGCGTGATTCGGCCCGGATCGTAAAGCTTCGCCCAGGCGTGATCGCCCCGCCGGATCAATTCAGGAATCAACATGCCGGCAATGGCGCCATGCGTCATACCGTTGCCGGAATCGCCCGTGACGACATAAACGTTTTCGTTGTCTGACGGATTGCGACCGATGTAAGCGAGACCGTCGATCGGCTCCATCACCTGGCCCGACCAGTGGAAGAGGACCTCGCCCGCTTTCGGCCAACGCGCGGTCGCCCAGTCTTCGAGCCGCTGAAAGCGCTGCTCGAAATCATCCGCCTGCCCGCTCTTGTGATCTTCGCCGCCGACAATGAGGATTTCGTTGTCGGCGCCGTCGCCTTTCGCCACGCGGACGTAATGATACGCAACCGGCCCGAGACCCGTTTCCATTCCGGCGCGCTCCGCCGTGTCCCAAAACAGCGCCCGCGCGACATCGCCCCGACGAACCTGAAGCCCGATTACGTAGGTCGTATACGGCGCCTGTTTTGTGTGGATGACGTAACGATCGTTGATCGGCGAGTTGCTCGCCACCACCACGGCCTTCGCCGTGACGGTGAGTTTGTTCGCGGTCGTGACCCGCGCGTTCGTTCCGCCGATTGCTTCTTCGACCCTGGTACCCGTGAAGATCCTGCCGCCATCCCGGACAATCGCGTCCATCAGACCCTTCAAATATTTCAGCGGATGCATCTGTCCCTGGCGGGGAAAACGGATCGCGCGGTGGGTCTCGAATCCGTCGATCGGCGCGTTCTTCACCCACTCCACCTCCAGGCCGGCGCGCCGACAGGCCTCGAATTCCTTTTCCAGGTTTTTCAACGACTCGTTAGGCGGCTCGAAAAGATAGCCATCGAGTCGCTCGAAATCGCACTCGATCTTTTCCTCGAAGGCGATCTTCTCGATCCGATCGATCGCCGCGCTGTGGCTTTGCGCCGCCATCCGTGCGCCATCTTCGCCGTGATATTTTTCCAGGTCGTAATAGCGATCGTCGAGCGCGTTGACCAGGTGCGCCGTGGTGCGCGCCGTCATTCCGCGCCCGATCGCCCCGTCATCGAGCACGATCACTTTCTGGCCGGTCCGGCTCAGCTCATACGCAATCGACAATCCCGCGATGCCCGCGCCGACGATGCAAACGTCCGCGCCGGCATTTTCGCGCAAGGGATGCAGCGCCGGCTCTTCCGCGGTTGCTTCCCAAAATGACAGGTTCGCGCCCGCCCGTTCTTCCTGATGAGTTGCCATAAATTACTTCCGGGACTCCCCAGAGGTAATTACGAAACTCGCGCCGTCAGCAGTTGTAACAGATCGCCGATTCTTGTCGATTGATCAGCGTCCCAATTCAAAACAACAGCGTGGTTTTTCCCCGTACTCGCAACATTTTTTCACCGGAATTCCGATCAGACTGGAAAGAAGCGCCTCCACGATCAGACAAGCTTCCGGATGGTTGGCCGTGACCGCAGCGAGCGGACACCCATTGCGCCCGTGGATAAATTTGTTGCCGTCGATCTCCACAAACTGGGCTGCGCCGCCGAGATCGTGCAACTGATCCAGCGCCGCCTTGATTCGTTCATGGCGGCCTAAACCCTTCAGTCGATCGACATGCTCCCTGGCCACAGCACGTCCAAGCTCTTTCATAACCGATCGCATAACCCGCGGAGTGAACCTGCGGGAAATCACGGTCACGAGATCGTTTAAGACGACGCCGTATGCTTTCGGGAAAATGTTTTCGGCCTCGTCACTCAGTCCGTAAGCCGCGTGCGGTTTGCGTTTGCCCCGCCGGATTCCATGCTGCTGGATCAGCCCGTCCCGTTCCAGACTAAGCAACTGGGCCCGCACGGCGTTATCGGTTAGCCGCAGAGCAGCCGCCAACTCATTGACCGTCCGGTGCTCAGTGCGAAGCAAAGCCAGAATGCGTCCGCGCGTCGAAGCGAGCAGGCGCCGGTTCCATCTTGTGCGCTGCATACGAGGTCTTGTCATACCCGAAATTATCTCTCGTTCATCCGGTAAATAGCGGCGATGAGCTAGGCCAATAAGTCCAAAACTTTCTTGAGTTAATTACGGCCAAAGATTCCGACATCCGCGAAACTCTAAGGACTCCAGCGACTGGAGTTCATCGAAGCGAGATCCAATAACCAGATTCATTTCCATGAAAGCAAAAGCCACCTCCCTCGGTCATCCGATTCATCCGATGTTGATCGTTTTTCCACTGGGTCTGCTCCCGGTGGCCTCGATTTTCGACATCGTTTATCTCTACACCCATAATGGTCGCTGGGCCGACATCTCGTTCTGGCTCATCGCGGCGGGCGTGATCGGCGGGCTGCTCGCTGCTGTCTTCGGCTTGATCGACTGGATCGGCATTCCATCGGGCACCCGGGCAAAATCGATCGGACTTGTTCATGGCCTGACGAACGTAGTCCTCGTCGTTCTCTTTCTCGTGAGCTGGGTCATGCGGCGGCCCGATCCGGCCGCACCGGAATTGCTCGCGATCATTCTCGGTTTCGTCGCGGTGGCGCTTTCATTCTTGTCCGGCTGGCTTGGAGGTGAGCTCGTTTATCGAATGAATATCGCCGTTGATGAAGGAGCGCACGCGGATTCACCGAGTTCATTATCGGGGCGGCCGGCTAGCGAGAAAGCGAGCGGGCCCCGGCCAGTTTGAAGGAAGCGCGTGTCGGAGGACAAGGAGATCGAAAGCGGGCAGAATCAGCTCGAGCAGATCAAGAAATTCACCAAGATCGTCGCGGACACCGGCGATTTTGAATCGATTCGCGAGTTCAAGCCCCAGGACGCTACGACGAACCCGAGCCTGATCTACGCGGCGACGCAGAAGGAAAAGTATGTCCACTTGCTTGATGAAGTAATTACGGATCGAAAGAGATCCGGCCTGAGTGGGAGCGAGCAGATCGACGACATCATCGACCATCTTCTGGTAAAGTTCGGCTGCGAATTTTTGCAGATCGTACCCGGGCGCGTTTCGACCGAAACTGACGCGCGCTACTCCTTCGACCCGGAAGGCGCGGTGAGGAAAGCGCGCCGCCTTATCGAACTCTACGAGCAAAAGCATATCGGTCGCGAACGTGTGCTGATCAAGATCGCTTCGACCTGGGAGGGAATCCTCGCGGCGGAGCGACTCGAGAAAGAAAGCATCCGCTGCAACATGACGCTGCTTTTCTCGCTCCCTCAAGCGGTCCGCGCCGCGGAGATCAGGGCGCAGCTCATCTCACCTTTTGTCGGACGAATCTACGATTGGTACAAAGCGGCGAACAAACGGGACTACGCGGGCGCGGAAGATCCGGGCGTCCAATCCGTCCAGGAAATTTACACCTACTACAAGCACTTCGGCTACGAAACCGAAGTGATGGGTGCCAGCTTTCGCAACGTAGGGCAAATCCTCGAATTGGTCGGCTGCGATCTCCTGACAATCAGTCCTGAATTGATGAAGGAGCTCTCCGAGTCCCGCCGACCGGTCGAACGGAAACTGAATCCAGAGAAAGCAAAAGGCGCCGAAGTAAAACGGCTCGAGCTCGATGAAAAGAAATTCCGTTATCTGCTAAACGATAACGCGATGGCAACAGAGAAAACCGCGGAGGGTATTCGCAAGTTTATCGCCGACATGGCGAAGCTGGAAAAATTCGTTGGCGAAAGAATGGACCACTAGGTTGCGATCAGAATTCCAACGACCGTCGCAATTACGGCCGCGATGCCCAAGCCAATTGCCAGACGGTGCCGGCTCATCCACCACTGCATGCTCCACGATTTCGCCCGCGCATCGAAATCGCCATGTGCGCCATGATCGCCGGGAACCGGCGCCCAAAGGTTGTGAGCGCGGTTTGGATCCTCGGCCCCGTTGTACTGCTGTGAATCAAAACCGATCCGAGCCAAAATGCGATCGAGCAGGCCGGGCGCGATTTTGTTGGCCAGGATGGCTTTCACAGTCGCCCCCCCTAGAAAAAATTCCCGCCGCGGATGGTGGGCGGCGAAATAGATCGCGTCCGCTGCGACTTCGGGTTGAAAGATCGGCGGCACCGGCTGCCCTTTGCGCGGGAGCCGGCTTTTTACCCAGCCGAATTGCGGAGTGTTCAGCGCCGGCAACTGCACCATCGAGATCTCGACTTTGCTCCTGTCGTGGATGAGCTCGCAGCGCAATGATTCATGGAAGCCTTGCAAGGCGTGCTTGGCCGCGCAGTAGGCCGATTGCAATGGAATGCCGCGATAGGCGAGCGCCGAACCGACCTGGACGATCACGCCGCGGTCGCGTGGCAGCATTCGTTTCAACGCCGCGAGAGTTCCATGCACGCAGCCCAGATAAGTCACTTCGGTCACACGGCGAAACTCGTCGGCCGTCATTTCTTTTACCGGGGAAAAAACCGACGCCATTGCGTTATTGATCCAGATGTCGATCTCGCCCAGCTCGGTTTCAATCGCCGCCGCGGCCGCTTCGACTTCCTCCGCATTTGCCACGTCGACCATGGCTACCAGCGCCTTACCGCCGAGTTCTTCCACCTCTTTGCGCGCTGCTTCCAAGCCATCGCGACCACGGGCCAGCAATCCAATCCGAGCGCCATTCCTCGCAAATTTTCGAACCAGCGCGCGCCCGACACCTGCCGAAGCGCCTGTGATAACGACAACTTCGCTCGCTTGATTCATTGTCCCGCAGCAATGTCAACGTCGACCGTGGTTGAGCAAGCGCGTTGATTCTGGACGACGATGAATACCGACCCGCCGAAGATTCAGGATTATGCCGTCATCGGCGATGGCAGGTCCGCTGCGCTCGTTTCCAGGCATGGCTCGATCGATTGGCTCTGCTGGCCGCGCTTCGACAGCAGCTCCGTTTTCGCCGCGCTCCTTGATCAAAAAGTCGGTGGCCACTGGAGTATTCATCCGGCGGGAGATGCGCAAATCACGCGGCGTTATCTCCATGACACAAATGTTCTCGAGACCGAGTTTTCCACGGCTTCCGGCAAGATCGTCTTGACCGATTTCATGCCGGTCACGTCCGAGGAGAAGAAGAAAGAACAACTGTGGCCGGAACACGAACTCATCCGGCAGGTCAGAGTCGCGCAGGGCGAAGCGCACTTGATGATCGATTTTAGTCCGCGACTTGATTACGGCCGGATCGTCCCGCAAATCAAAAATGCCGGCAAGCTTGGATGGAGAATCGACATCGGAACCTGCGTGTTTACAATTCGCAGCGACGTCGAGTTCGTCCAGGACGGCCATGGCTTATCAGGCACCGCCACACTGAAAGCCGGCGAAGTCGCTTCGTTCTCCCTCAGCTATTCGGCTGAAGCCCCCGCGGTCATTCCGCCGCTCGGAGATTTAGTCGCGCACAAATTGCAGTTAAGCATCGATTGGTGGCGGAATTGGGCGGATCAAGCGAAGTATGAAGGCCCACATCGAGACGAGGTGATCCGCAGCGCACTCGCGCTTAAACTTTTGTCTTACGCGCCCTCGGGCGCAATTATCGCGGCGCCGACAACGTCTCTGCCTGAAACAGTCGGCGGGGATAGAAATTGGGACTATCGTTTCGCCTGGCTGCGAGACGCCGCCTTCACGGTGCGCGCCCTTTTCGGCTTGGGTTACAAAGACGACGCCGAGGCATTCGTGAACTGGCTTCTGCATGCAACGCGATTGACCCGGCCGCAACTACGAGTGCTCTACGATGTTTTCGGCGAATCTCCGCCGGACGAGCGCGTTCTCGGCCATCTCCACGGCTATGCGGGCTCGCAGCCGGTGCGCGTCGGAAATGAAGCGCGCGATCAGCTTCAGCTCGACACTTACGGCGAAGTGGTTGAGGCGGCGACCCATTTTGTTGGCACCGAGCAACGGCTCGATCGCGAGATGCAACAGATGCTGCGGCAGTGTGGCGATTACGTCTGTGCCCATTGGTCCGAGCCTGACAACGGGATGTGGGAATATCGAGATGCGCGTCGGCATTACACTCACTCGCGTCTCATGTGCTGGGTGACTCTCGATCGGCTTTTGCAATTGCACCGGCGCGGACAACTCAGTGGAATCGCGGCGGATAAGTTCGAAAAGGCCTGGAGGGAAATTCGGCAAGAGATCGAGGAGCGGGCGTGGAATGAGCACCTGCAAAGTTACACCCAGGAACTTGACGGCGAGGCGCTCGATTCGAACGCGCTCCTCCTGGCGTTGCATGGTTTCGAAGACGCGGCCTCGGCGCGAATGCAAGAAACCCACCGCCGCATTCGGGCCCGCCTCGGACCCGCGCCCGGGCTTCTTTATCGAGATGAACGCAGCGCGGAAAAAAACGAAGGCGCCTTTGCCCTCTGCGGTTTTTGGGAAGCCGATTTCCTCGCCCGCGGCGGCGGCTCACTCGACGAAGCGCGCGGGGTTTTCAAAGCAGCGCTGGCCTTTGCCAATGACCTTGGCCTTTTCGCTGAGGAAATCGATCCGATTACCGCCGACGCACTCGGCAATTTCCCGCAAGGCTTCACCCATCTCGGAGTGATCAACGCCGCGCTCTCCTTGCGTGACAGGGAAAAGCGCGAGGGTAAATTGGAAGGGCCATCATGAACTTCAGCAGTTGGTTGCTCTGGAGCGTTGTCAGCACCGTTGTCCTCACGTCGGTTCTCGCCGGCAGCCAGGGGATCGGGATGACCCGGATGAATGTTCCCTATCTTCTAGGCACGATCTTCACGCCGAATCGCGACCGAGCGAAATTCATTGGGATCATTTTGCATTTCGTCAATGGCGCCTTGTTTTCGCTCATCTATGTCGCCGCTTTTCAGGCCGTGGGAAAAGCGACGTGGTGGTTCGGCACTTTGATCGGCCTCGTCCAGGCGTTCTTCGTTCTCGCCGTTGGGCTGCCGGCTTTGCCGGCGCTGCATCCGCGAATCGCGAACGAGCAATATGGCCCGACCGTCGTCCGCCAGTTGGAACCGCCCGGTTTCTTCGGCCTGCATTACGGAATCCGGACACCGATCTCCGTCATCGTCGCTCACGTAATTTTTGGTGCGATCCTCGGCGGTTTTTATTCCATTCGTTAAGGCGCCTAATCAACGGACACGGCTCAGTAACAATTCTTTCAAGTCGCCGATTCTTACCCGCTCCTGCTTCATCGAATCGCGCTCGCGCAGGGTGACGGTGTCGAGGAAGGCCGGATCTTTTTCGCCGAGCGTTTCAAAATCCACGGTCACACCGAACGGCGTGCCCGCTTCATCCTGCCGCCGATAGCGCCGGCCGATCGCGCCGGTCTCGTCGTAGAAAACGTTCATGTGTGGGCGAAGCAATGCGACGATCTCGCGCGCTTTCGCTACAAGTTGCTCATTGTTTTTCAGCAACGGAAACACGCCGACTTTCACCGGCGCGATCCGTGGATGAAACCGCATCACGATCCGCGTCTCGGACTTTCCCTTTTCGTCAGTGACAGTCTCCTCGTCGTAGGCTTCGCAGAGGAGCGCGAGAACCGTTCGATCGACGCCCGCACTCGGCTCGACCACGTGCGGGACGAAACGCTGTTTCGTTTCCTCATCGAAATAATCCAGCGGCTTCCCGCTCGCTTCCTGGTGCTGTTTCAAATCGTAATCGGTCCGATAGGCCACGCCCTCCAGCTCCTGCCGGCCGAACGGAAAATCGTATTCGATATCGTAGGTCCCCTTCGAGTAAAACGCCCGGTCCGCGTCCGGCACCGTCAGCACGTGAAGCTTGTCGCGCGCGATCCCGATGTTCTCGTAAAACTTCAGTCGCTCTTCCTTCCAGTATTCGAGCCACTTCATCCCCTCCTCTGCCCGGCAGAAATATTCCAGCTCCATCTGCTCGAACTCCCGCGAGCGAAAAATGTAATTGCGCGGGTTGATTTCGTTCCGGAACGCCTTCCCGATCTGCGCGATCCCGAACGGCAATTTCTTCCGCGCCGTATCGAGCACGTTCTTGAATTGCACGAAAATGGATTGGGCGGTTTCCGGGCGCAGATAGGTCACGCTCTCCTCGTCTTCTGTCGCGCCGACGAACGTTTTGAACATCAGGTTAAACGCCCGCGGCTCCGTCAGATCCTTGCCGCCGCAGTTCGGGCATTGCTTGACGCCGTTCTTCTCCGGCACCTGGTCCGCGCGCAAACGCGCCTTGCATGTCCGGCAATCGATCATCGGATCGGTAAACGTCTCCTCGTGGCCGCTCGCCTTCCAGACCGCGCGGCTCATGAGAATCGCGCCGTCCATGCCGACGATGTCATCGCGTTCGCGCACCATCGTGCGCCACCAGTAATCCTTCACGTTCCGCTTCAGCTCCACACCGAGCGGACCATAATCCCAGCAGCCGTTCAGGCCGCCGTAGATCTCGCTCGATTGGAAGATGAACCCGCGCCGCTTGCACAAGCTGACGATCTTCTCCATCCTTGCCGCGCCGTAGCTGGGCGAAGGCGGGCGCTGTAAATCGGTCTTTTCGCTCATCTTCAGGCACTGTAGCCGTCGCCCTGTGGGCGACGCCAGATCGAACGTGTTCTCCCCACGCCGCCCACAGGGCGGCGGCTACAGAAGAATTATTTCTCCACCGTTACCTTCGTCTTCACTGAGTTCGCGATGAAACATTCGGTGTGCGCGAAATGATGCATCTCGTCGAGCTCTTGTTCGGTCGGCTGTTTCTCGCCGGAAAACGTGATCTTCGGATGCAATTCCACGCGGGTGATCGCCATCTTGCCGTTCTCGTTCTTCTCCATGTGGCCGACCGCTTCGTCCGTGTATTCGTCCATGACGAACTTCTTTTTGCAGGCCACGGCCAGGAACGTGAGCATGTGGCAACTGGAGAGCGACGCGACAAACGCTTCTTCCGGATCGGTGTTGGCCGGGTTTCCAAGATACGCCGGCGCGGCCGAGGCCGTCATCTCGTGGCCGCCGTCGAACTTCCAAGTGTGATCGCGCGAATACTTCTGATATTCGAACGGCGTATCGCCGCGCTGCCAGGTGAGCGTAACTTTGTGTTCGGACATGCCTGTTAAATACATGCATGCCCGCGGCTGACAAGGCGGAGGATGGTGCGCGATGCAGGGTTCGAACCTGCGACTTCTTGCGTGTGAAGCAAGCGCTCTACCACTGAGCTAATCGCGCTTCGCGAGTTGAAGTAGAAATTAGAAACCAGAAATTACAAGCCCGGGCAACGTCGTGTTTCTCTACTCACCCCGAGCGGTCGCCGCGGCGACAAATGGACCGCGCGCTGCCGCTACGGCCGATCGAATTCCACTGCCCGCCACCGTTTCCCGCTGCGTTTATAGATGACTTTCACTTTGTAGACTTGCGGGCCCGACGGGATTTCTCCCTGTAAATATTTCGCTCTCTGCTCGGGAGAAATCCAGGCGGTGAGTCCGCCCGCGATGCTTTCGCGTGTACTCGGATTGAAGGTCGCATGGACCGTGACGTGGACCTCGCAGGTGGATTCGGAACGAGTAACTCGATCCACTTGGATAGCGTCGAATTTGAGGACCTCTTTCTCCTCGGGATTTACCGGGCACTGCGGGCAGTCGCCGTTTGCGCTATGGGCGGGCACTGTTTTGGTAGAGCGGAGAAAGGCAACGCAATCCTCAGCGATTTCATCTTCGGGCGGCTGTTGTGCACTTTCCTCCTGTGCTTCAGACTCGTTCGCGCGTTCCTCTTTTGGTGTGGCGACATCCAGGCTGGGTTTCGCCTCCGTCGTTACTCCGGATTTCTCGGAGCAAGATGCCGTAATGACCAGCGCGAGAAAGATGACGATGACGCGAGATATGTGCATGCCTACCGAAGTTCTCGCGCTGGAAAAGATCGCCGGGCGCAAGATTTCCGAGTCACCGCATGCCGCTGTCGCCAGTCCAATTCACTTTCGTGATCTGGCCCGCAACGACGTCCACTTCGAAGCGCCAATGTCCTATCGCCGCACCGGGGTCCTCCCGCAAAACGCTGTAGTGGCCTGGAGCTAACCGGATCCGAAAACGACCCTCCGAGTCCGTCGTGAAGGATGCCACTTTCGTCTCTCCCCTCTTCACCACGAAAAGGATATTTGGCGCAGGGGCAATGCCGGGCCCGTCGATTCTCTGCGGGCCCGGGCGGTTCGGCGAAACGGAGATGACGCCTTCGACCCCGGTGTCAATCGGCGGCGGTGTCTCTGCCATGGCGGTTAGCGATAACAGACAAAGGAACACCGCTGCGCGCAGGCCGCGAACCGGTTGATTCATACAACGCCTTTCGTCCAACCCCAGCCGCACATCACTGATCTGCGGCTGGGTCTGGCCCTGATCTCGTCCGTTGAAGCCCCTGGGTTAAGGACAGGGGCCCGGTCCCGCCGTGTTGTCGATGAAGCCAGAAACGGTGCCACTGAATTGCGAGGAAGTGGTGGAGCCATTAACCGTGTTGACGACGACGACGAAGTTCGACGTGGGCGCCACCGTAAACGAGTAGGTCGCAGTCCCGACGGTGGTTCCCAAGCCGGAAATTCCGCTGTCGCCAAGGTAGTTCGTGCACAAAGCAGCCGGGTTATAGCTGCCCTGATACGCCGCGCTCTCGATGTCACCCGCGCCACCCAAGGCGGCGTTGATTGTCACCGTGAAGCATCGCGCAGCGCCGCTGTTGTTCGTGAACGTCCACGTCTTGTAGTTACGAGTTCCGGCCGTGCCGATTCCTCCTGGGCAGGTCTTTCCGTTGCATGTGCTCGGGTTGCCATCGCGGCCCAGCCGGTCGCTCTGGGTCGGATCGGTCAACACGATCGAGCTGAGCGGGATAGTCTGGTCGGCCCCGCCACCGCAGGTCGGAACCGTGAGCGGAATCGACTTGCTCCCGCTCGCGTAGGTCAGATTAAGCGACAACGCGACGTTGGTGCCGCAGACGAAGCTGTTTGCCACCGAAATTTTGAACGGGGTGACGTTCATCCCGCTGCCGTCGATGAGCATGTTCGGATACGTGGCGCTGCCGTCGATCACTGTGACGCCCGGGGTCGTCGTGGTGAGCGTCGCAGAGATTCCCGTTTCCATGGCGCAACCGTTGTTCTTGAGGCCGACGTTCAGCCGCACGCATTCGTTCCGGTTCACGATGCCGTTGCCGTTGCCGCCTGAGGTCACATCGTCAATCGTCACGCCGGTCGACTCGAGCTTCGAAGTCCCGGTCATGGTGAAGTTCTGGGTCACCGTGCCGCCACTGGTCGGGCTCACGTTGGCCGACGCAGGCGATGCGCTCGTGCAGTTGCGGGCGGCATCGGCGGCCGACGCGGTGTAGCTGCCCGCTGGGACAGAAATCGAGTAGACGCCCAAGGCGTTACTGGCTCCGGCGTAGCCGTTGCTCAGGGTGACAGTGACTCCGGAGATGGGAGTACCCGTCTGGGATGAGGTGATCGTTCCGGTGACGGTCCCCCACGCCGCCGCGTTAGTGCAGGAGGGGAACCGGTAAGTTGCGATGCGGGTGGACCAGTTGAAGGCGCCGTTCGTCTTCAAATATTCATTGGTGTAGTAGAAGGTGCACTGGTCGATTGGGTCCAGCGACATCGCGCTGTAATCGCCCCAACGATTGCCGCCGCCGGTGGTCTGCACTCCGGTGCCGGCCGTGACCGTAGCCTCGGCGCCCATCGTATTGATAGCATCCGTGCCGAGGCGGCCCGTGATGTAAATGCCCGGGATGACCGAGGGACTCGATTTACTGTAACCCAGCGCGATGTTGTGGTCCTTATCCATCGCGATCGAGGACATCCAACGGTAGTCGGTAGTTGGATCGAACGTGCCGGATTGGAAAACCGTAGGCGTGGCCGTGGAGTTGCCCGCGTTCCTGAACTCCATCCATTTGACGGCGCCGTGCCCCGGCGTGCTCGCGCTGCCCGCGGTGGGTCCACTGGCGACGAGAGATTCCTGGACGGGACCCCCGCCAAAGTTGCGATAGGCCAGCCGATGCATGTAATGGAACGAAAGGTTATCGAGATCATCCGCTCCCACTGCTGGCGGAGGTTGCGGGACGCAATCGCGGCCATTGCTGTTGTTCACGCAAGGGGGCGAGACGATGCCGATCGCGATGGTATTCTGGGTTAGGGCAATCGTGGGCGTCCCTCCCCATGTCACCTTCACCCTCGTCGAGTCGGTCCGATTGGTGAACTGAGGATCGGGTCCGAGGACAAAGGCAGCCTCGCCCGCTGGCGGGGGCGTCAAACTGTCGAGATCCGCCGGGAGAAATCCGTACTGGATCCTATTTCCATACTTCTTCAGGTCCGCACTAACCTGCCGGGCGGGCAGACCAGCGATCATTTGGGCTCGCTCGAAGACATAGACCCGGCCGGCGAGGTAGCTCGTGCCCGCCGCATTGAAGACATGCCCTGTCATGTAATAGCCGTCCGGCCAGGTAGCGAGTTTTGGATAATCGACGAAGTTCGTGCCGTCCGTCAGGAAATCGTAGAGGTAATATGCGCCCGTCGCGTCGGCGGTCACCGACACCGCGACGCATTGGTGCGAGTAACTTCCGCTTGGCCCGCCGACAACGAACTGCGACAGAACCCAGCGGCCCGCCAGGATGTCGTAAGAGACCACCGGGTCGCCGTCATTATGCGAAGCGCAAACGCCACCGAGCGATTGGAAGAGCGTGTTCCCGGCAGCCGGGCCGTACTGCAACGCGCCAGTGCTCTTGTCGAAAACGGCAAAGCTCGTGTTGTTCCACTGCACGTACTGCGTCGAACCGACGCGGCCGTTCGTGTCGGGAGGATTACTCGAGGGAACAAATCCGCCGAGGCCGACACCGACACCGTCCCAGCCGGTCCCAACCGGGGCTGGCGCAGAGGGTACTGGGCCCTGAACCGTCTGGAGAGGCCCATCCAGCCCGCCATTTTCTGTCGGCGGCGCGGGACGAATCGGTTCCGGATGATCATGGCCGGGAGCCATCGTGGGATGGATCGGTTTCATGTCCCGCAGCGGACGGCTGCGAACCGGCTGCACCGGGCGCAGGTCTGCGGGCGGGCCCGCGTAATCGGGAGCCGCCGAATTCGCGACGCTCGGTTTTTGGGAAGCTCCCTGTGCTTGGAGAGAGCGAACCGTGAAGGCGCCGATGATGAGCAGGACGCCCAGAAGGCACAACGCGAATCCGAGGAGTGCGCGTGAAGTAAAGAAGGCGGATTTTGGGGATGTTTTTCTTTTCATTTTGGGGTTGGGGTTAGTTGGGACGGGGAAGCGGAGTCGCCCTTAGCGAGCGTGTGAGGCAATAAGAGTTGTGGGAGAGCGGGGAGAGTAATCGTTCGGTGGGTAAGAAAGATTTTTACCTGACGAGCGGCGGCGTGTCACGTTTTTTTTTGCTGTTTTCTTCGAAATATTTCGGAAGCAGAAAACTCCATCGCACCATCGAATCGCAGACTAGACAGGATTTACGGGATTAACTGGATTGGATCTCGGGAATCCCAGAAATCCTGTTAATCCTGTCTGATTTCCCCGCTGCGCATGATCGACAGTGACGGCCGCAATCACCGGCAGAACCGATTCATGTTGAAGAGGCGGCCCCCCACATCCGAGCCATGATGAAAATGGAAAAAAAGCGACGCGGTCGTTTGCGGAAATCGACTCCGGCGCCGGTGTGTCCCGGTTGCAGGATGAAGAAGAACGAGTGGCCCGGCGAAGGCTATACCCACGAAGGCGAAACCTACTGCTGCCAGGGTTGCGCTGAAGGCACCGGTTGCACCTGCGTCACCGTCGGCAAAACCGGCTTCTCCCGCCGCGGCCAGAAACTGACGAAAGCCGAGCCGCGTCCCGGCGAGCAACGCTCCGGCGCCCCCGCCCCGAAAGGCGAACTGAGCGGCGAACGCGATAGCATCGGCACCGCCGAAGCTCTCGATCAAGGTGGTTAAGTAGCGCATGCACAGGATCGAGTAGCTCGGTCACCGTCAAGTCTGCTCCGGTCACAATGTTAAAAGTTTAAACGCGACCCCAATTTTGCGCCGATGATCGCGTCTGTCATACTTTGCAAAGTATGGCGAACGCGCTGGGAGACCGTGGAGACCAAGTCGCTTAACCCGTGCGGTGAAACGCAACGCCGATCGTTTTCCGAAGGATTTCATTTTTCAAATCTCTTCCCGTGAATGGGAGAACTTGAAGTACCAAATTGGCACCTCAAGTTCCGGCCATGGAGGTCGTCGTCGTCCGCCTTACGCGTTCACCGAGCACGGCGCCATCATGGCCGCCAATGTCCTCAACAGTCCGCGGGCCGTCCAAATGAATACAACGTGCGGGGACGCCGTTGGATAGACTGCATTGCCCGTTTGGGAAACGGGCAAGCGATCGGGAGGGCGCGAGTCAACGTTTTGTTGTCCGCGCGTTTTTGAAAATGCGATCGCTCCTGGGCGACAAGCGTGAATTGGCCAGGCAACTTGCTGCTCTGGAAAAGGAATTGAAACAACGGCTCGACGTCCACGAAGCGGCCATCGTCACGATCCTACAACGGATAATGGACATCATCGATCCGCCTGCGCTTCCCCCAGCGCCTTCCAAACCGCGAATAGGATTTCGTCCCTGAATTCTTTCAAAATCTTGTGCTGCCGGACAATGCCCCCGAAAGGCGGACTCAGCAGAGAACGCGATAGCATCGGCACCGCCGAAGCTTTGGATCAAGGCGGGTAAAGAGTGCGTTCAAGGAAGCTGGGTAAGCGCTAGTCTGTCCCGAACTCGCCTGCCATGCCGAGGCGTTGGCAATGGCGGAGAAAGCGCTTGAGATTTGCACCGAAATTTGGGAGACGGTAAATGGAAAGAGCAGCCACCGCTTTCTAAAGTTTTGCTTTTGGCAGACGAACGCACTATCAAAGCATTCTCGCCTCGCTATACCCACTCGCTGACCTGATGATATCGGAGATTACAATTCAGAACTTCAAATCCGTTGAGGATTTGACGCTGCCGCTTGGCCGAGTCACGGTCTTGATCGGCGAGAACGGAAGCGGAAAAAGTAACATTCTCGAAGCGATCGCTTTCTTAGGCGCAGCTGCCGCAAACAAACTCGACACCGAGTTTCTTGTGAGCCGCGGTATTCGGGTTACAGATGCGGCGCTCATGCGCTCAGCGTTTCCGCCGCGCAATGTGCACCCATTATCCGATGCGAATGCAATTCACTTAACGGCTCGTAACGGAAATTCGGCAGCCGCAGATTTCCGACTGACGCCATTGCCACAAAAGGAGGGCGTCCCCGGCTGGATGTCGTTTCCGAGAAGGCCCGAACCCGACGTAAGCTCTTCTTTGTTAAAAACTACACCAGCGTCGGAAGTAGAAAAGGTCCGCAAGCTTGTAGAAGACTCTCTGAAAGGCGCGGTGCCCGAGCTATTCAATACAAAAAACGATCTCGTCGACGACATAGTCGGTCAGTTGCTGCTGGCGGAAAAGATAAACCAACAGAACCTAGAAGCAGAACAGCGGCTTGGACTCGGGAGTTTCTTAATTTACTCCCCTGAAAATACTGCGCTGCGCAGATTCGAACAAGAAGGGCAGATTCAACCAATTGGAATTCGCGGCGAAGGTCTGTTCAAGATGTTGCAGACGTTCGGAAGCAAAGACAACGTGCCTCGGTTAATAGAATTGAAACATTGCCTAGAACTTACAGGGTGGTTTCTCGATTTCCGCATCCCAGAGAATCTAGCTCCGGGTGAGTTTAGATTGCTAATTTATGATCGCTTTGTTGGCGAGAAGGTGACTCTCGATCAGCGTAGCGCGAATGAAGGATTTCTCTTTCTCTTATTCTATTTTTCGCTCTTCCTTAGTCCGCTGACGCCACATTTGTTTGCCATCGACAATGTCGATGCTTCACTTAATCCCAGCCTTTGTGCTGCGTTGATGGCACGCCTTTGCGAACTAGCGGCCAAATATGACAAACAGGTCTTGGTTACTACCCATAATCCAGCACTTCTCGACGGATTGAATCTTGCTGACAGCGAGCAAAGACTCTTCGCGGTTTCTCGGAACGAGGATGGAAAGACAGCGATTCGACGTATCCAGCCGCCTAAGCCAAGAGAAGGCGAGGCTCCTCTGAAACTGTCGCATGCGTTCTTGCGTGGACTCATCGGCGGACTGCCGAAAAACTTTTGAGATGGCCTTGTCATTTGCGATCGCCGCAGAGGGCAAGACAGATCAACGTGTAATCGAGAATATTCTTGTTGGGTTTTTTCGGCGCATTGCCCCCGACATCGTGGTCGATTGGGATCATCCGGCATACCAATCGGCCAAGCCCGACAAATCAGACTCTTGGGGCAATTGGTTGAACGTGCTTGAATACCTCCGGCGTCGGAGCTACGAAGACGCATTTCAATTTCACGAGTATTTAGTTGTTCAAATTGATACGGATTGCGCGGCCGAGCCGGGTTTCGACGTTCCTTCCGCAATTGACGGGCATCAGCGCACAACCGACGAGATCGTTGCTGCCGTGCGCGCAAAACTCGAGAGCTTAATCAATGCAGAGGATCTCCGGTCCTACTCTGGGAAATTCCTTTTCGCTATTTGTGTAGACAGCGTCGAGTGCTGGCTTCTCCCACTGCATTGTCCTGAGAAGGCGGGAGATGAGAGCAATTGTTTATTCAAGGTGAACGCCTGTCTCGCAAAGAGTCGGCAAGAAATTCTCCGCAAAAACCATGTTCCGAGTTATGCGAATGCCTCGGCGCCCTATAGACGTGAAAAAACAATTCGGGCGGAAGGTCCAAAGCAGCTTAGCTTGGCGCGCTTTCTTGAACTCCTGGAAGCGATTAAGCCCGTTCCCCCAGTAAAGAGTTAACGTCCTAATTTCTTTCATTGCCTTTCATGGCGTATTGGAGGCGAAGAATGGGGTCGCGTCTAAACATTTGATATTTGCCTGCCCGAAGATCGAAAGCCACGGTCACCGAATCGCAGGCGGCAAGCCTGCAGCTACAGATCTTTCGGTTAGTACCAGATTACAGCAACTCGTTAATCAGCGCTTTCGCGTGATCCGACGGGATGCTGAGGTTGCTGCGGAAGGCGAGCGGGCCTTCGCCGGTGTGGAGGACGGGTTCTTGTTCTTCGAGGGTCTCTAAATCGGTGCGACGCCAGAAGAGGCCGATGGGGATTTCTTCGCCCCACTGGTAGCCGCGGTCGATCGCTTTGTGCAAATCGGTCGGGTCGTGGCCTTGTTCTTCCAGGATCTTTACGCGCGGGTTGAACCACTGGTAGGTGTTGTCCTTGTTGTAGGTGACGCAGGGACTGAACACGTCCACGAGCGCGAAGCCTTTGTGTTGAATGGCGCCTTTGAACATTTCGACCATGTGTTTCTGTTTGCCGCTGAAGGCGCGGGCCACGTAGGTGGCGCCGCAAACGATCGCCATCGGGATCGGGTTGATCGGGTTCTCGACGCTGCCGTGCGGCGTGCTCTTGGTCTTCATCCCCTTGACGCTGGTGGGCGAGCATTGGCCGGTCGTTAGGCCGTAAATCTGGTTGTCCATCACGATGTAGGTCAGGTCGACGTTGCGGCGCATGGTGTGGACGAAATGGTTGCCGCCGATCCCGAAACCGTCGCCATCGCCGCCAGTGCAGATGACTTTCAATTCGTGATTGCCGAGCTTGACGCCGGTAGCTACGGCAAGGGAACGGCCATGCAGGGTGTGCATGCCATAGGTGTTGACGTAGCCCGGTAAATTCGAGGAACAGCCGATGCCGCTGACAACGCAGACTTGATGCGGCTGGAGACCTAGCTCGAACATCGCAGTCTGGAGCGCGGCGAGCACAGAGAAATCGCCGCAGCCCGGACACCAATCGGGGTGGATGCGGCCGCGGTAGGTGTCTTTCGTTAAAGTGCCGGGGTCTTTTGGAGGCGCGGTTTCGGTGGCGGTGCTCATGTGTTGTTACAAGGTTAAATCGTTAATCGAGAATCGTTACATCGTGGTCCATTACGTCGATTCACGGCTCTCGATTCTCGATTCACGTTTCTCAATTCACGTTTCTCAATTCACGATTCACGCCAAGCCCTCACGCCAACACCTCATGCACCGGAACAGACAGGCGCGTCTTTCCGGCTAGTTGGTCTTTGACGGCTTCGACAATGTGATGGGGCATGAATGGTTCGCCGTCGTACTTGCGGATGTGACCTTGGGCGTCGAAGCCGGTCTCGCTCCGGAGATATCGGGCGAACTGGCCGCTGTAGGTGTTCTCAACCACAATGACATTCTTCTGCCAAAGGATCCGGCTGATCTCAGCGGCGTGGAAGGGAACGATCCATTTTATCTGAAGGTGGTTGGCCACGATGCCTTCTTCGCCGGCGAGTTTCTCGACGGCTTCACGAATCACGCCCTCGGTCGAGCCCCAGCCGACGAGAATGACGGCGGCGTTCTCGGGACCGAAAAGTTTTGGCGGGGCGATGTCGTTGATCGCCGCCTGCATTTTGCGGCCGCGTTTCTCGACCATCATCCGGCGCTTGTGCGGGTTGGTGAATTCATCGCTGATGATCGTGCCATCTTCGTCGTGTTCGTCCGTGGCGGCGGTGAAGATGTGGCCGGGCACGCCGGGGACAGCGCGTGGCGAAATGCCGCTCTCGGTGTTCTTGAAACGCAGGTAGGCCTTGTCGTTGTAACCGCTGCCTAGGTTCGCGCCTTCGGTGTTGCCGTTAGGCAGAATCAATTCGCCACGATCGATCTTCACGTTGAAGTCCAGCTCGTCAGGATCAATGCTCGACGTTCCTTCGGAGATGAGAAGGTCGGCGAGAACCAGGCCGGGGCATTGGTATTTGTCGCAGAGGTTGAACAGCTCGGGAATCGTCTGGAATAAGTCGAGCTGACTCGACGGCGCCACGACCAACTTCGGATAATCACCCTGCCCCGCGCCGAGCACCTGCCAGAGATCGCCTTGCTCGGTCTTGGTCGGCACACCGGTGGCCGGGCCGGCGCGCTGGACATCGATGCAGACGACGGGCGTTTCGAGCATGCCCGCCATGCCGATGGCTTCCGACATCAAGGCAAACCCGCCGCCGCTGGTCGCGCACATCGCGCGGCAACCGGTGTGGGCCGCGCCGATCACCATGTTCATGACGCCGATCTCGTCTTCGACTTGCCGCACCATGATGCCGAGCTGCCGCGCGTGCGCCGCCATCCACATCAGTACACCGGTGGATGGGCTCATCGGGTAAGCCGCGTAAAATTTCACGCCCGCCGCCGCGCCGCCCATCGCGGTGGCCTGGTTGCCGGTGATGACGCCGAGTGGCTTCGGTCCCACTGGTGTCTTCCACGGAAACGCTTTGAAGTTCTGCGCCGCATAATCGTAACCGGCCCGGGCGATCGAAATATTCTGGGCCACGACGGCGTCGCCTTTCTTCTTGAACTGTCGGGCAACGACCGATTCGAGCGGCTCCGATTCGATGCCAAGCAATCGAAGCGCAGCGCCGAGCGCGGCGGTGTTGATCGCCAGCTTGTTGCCCTGGGTCAACTCCTTCATTGGCATCGGGCAAAGCTGCACGCCGTCGGCGGCCTTTCCCGGCGCGATTTTCTCGGCGTCGTAGATGGCGCACGCGCCTGCCTTCAACAAATGGAGGTGGCGATCCATCGTGTCTTGATTGAGCGGGATGAAGACGTCGATCTTGTCACCCATGTTGCGCACGGGCGCATCGCTCGCCCGAATGGTCAGGAAGGTGTGCCCGCCGCGGATGATCGACTGATAGGCGTTGTAAGCGTTGAGATGAAGCCCGCGCCGCGCGAAGATGCGAGCGAGAATATCCCCCGTGGAGGCGATGCCCTGCCCGTTCTCGCCGCCAATGCCGACTGCGAAATCTATTTTGATCGGTGCTGCCATGTGGTGACTAACGGTGTACTTTGCTAGGCGAATTGAGCTTAGGCAAGCTCGGAGGCGGAAGGCGGAGGGCAGAAGAATTTGTCTTGACCCGAACGGCACGAATCGCCAGCATCGGTTAACCTCGATCCAGGAGCTGGATATGAGACAATTGTTTCAGCTTGGGAGAAAACGAAGCCTCTTCAGGGCGTCTTTACTCGCGGCAAGTTTTGGTCTGTTGTTCGCGCTTGTCACTTTTTCTCTCGCAAAGACTCCTCCACGATATGCGAAGCAGAGCCCGGTAAGGGAAACTGCGATCACGCTGCGCACCAGCTCGGCAGCAGCTCAGGAGGCGAGTGTGACGGAGGTGCCGCCGTTTGTCGGCACTCACTCCGAAACGTGGGAAGAGTTTCCGGTGGAGAAGTTTGGCAGTTCAGAAGTCTCCATCCTCGACGGTACCGCCGTGATATCTGGTACTCGGCTCGAAACCGCCACGTCTCATATGTTTCAGCTTTGTGGCTTCTATGCGCAGCCAACTGATGGAAAAATATTTTTTGGAGCAGATTCGACCAACGCGTTCATGACGGTTTCCTTCTCCAGGCCAGTTACCTCCTTCGGCGCCTACTGGGGAAACATGCCTGAGCATCCAGAGGGCTGCGGTGGCACCGACACAACTTTTAGCTTCAAGGATGCTGAGGGCAATTTAGTGGGCGAGGCTTCATATCCAGCGGGCAATGGAGCCATGCACTGGCACGGTTATATATTGACGACGCCCGTAAAGACCGTTGAGATCGGTGGCGTTTTTTTGGTGACAGATGGGATGCAAGCGACTGTCAGCACTGTGAACTCCCTTTCCAACATCTCCACCCGCGGTTTGGTCCAAACTGGTGATAATGCTTTGGTCGGCGGCATTATTGTCACTGGTACACAGCCCAAGAAAATCATTGTGCGCGCGATCGGGTCTTCGTTGTCTCTTGCCGATAAACTGGCCGATCCAATTCTGGAGCTCCATGATTCTTCCGGCGCTTTGCTGGAGACGAATGACAACTGGATGGATAGCCCGAACAAGCAGGCCATCATCGATAGCACGATTCCGCCAAGCAATTCTTTGGAATCAGCCATTGTGCGCACGGTGGCGCCGGATGCTTATACCGCGATTGTGCGCGGGGTGAATAACGGGACTGGCCTTGGAGTAGTAGAAGTGTACGATCTGGATACCTCGGCTGACTCGAAGCTGGCTAACATTGCCACGCGCGGGCTCGTCCAAACAGGAGACAATGTGTTGATCGCCGGTATGATCGTAGCCGGTCAGGCTTCGCAGAAAGTGATCATTCGTGCGCTTGGCCCCTCCTTATCAGTTCCCGGTAAGCTGGCCGATCCGACGCTAGAGTTACATGATAGTAACGGCGCGTTACTGGAAGCGAGTGATAACTGGGTCGATAACCCGAACAAACAGGCGATTATCGACAGCACCATCCCGCCGACGAACAACCTGGAATCGGCCATCGTGCGCATGCTAGCTCCGGCGAATTATACTGCCATTGTCCGGGGCGCGGGTAACACAACAGGTATCGCGGTCGTCGAGGTATACGCGCTCAATTAATACTCCGGCCTGGGCCGCGCGTTCGGTTTGGTTCCCCATCTAACTATGGGCGGTTCTATTTTGCTGCCGCAGCGAGCTTAGGCAAGCTCAGATGACAGAGGTCGGAGGTCGGAAGTCAGAATAGAGCAGGCGCTTGTCAGGCAGGCGCGCGAACAGCATTCTTGGCCGATGAACCAGGTACGCGTCGGGCTCTGCGTGGCGACGTCTCTCGCGCTCGGACTCTGCGCGGACGCCCAGCCCGAGGCGTCGGGATCGGCCATCGCACAAATCGCGAAGGAATTCGACAAGCACCCGCTCATCATGATCGGGGAATTGCATCGCTGGGAGCAGTTACACGCCTTCATGCGAGAGATGATTCGCAATCCCGAGTTTGTCTGCCGGACGGACGACATCGTCGTCGAATTCGGAAACTCGCGCCTCCAGGAACTGGCGGACACATACGCTTTCGGCGGGACCGTGACGGACACCCAATTGCAAAGTCTCTGGCGCGAAACTTCGGTGCCGCTCACCTGGAATTCACCGCTTTACCGGCAGTTCTGCGAAACCGTGCGCGACATCAACCGACAGCACGTCTGCGCGCATCCGATCCGGATCGTGCTTGCCGATCCGCCGCTGGACTGGTCGAAAATCAAGACCGCCAAAGACTATGCACCATGGGCCGACCGCGACGCCAGCTATGCCGATGTCGTCGAGCGGGAGGTTCTTTCAAAGCATCACCGCGCATTCCTGTTAGCAGGACAATTCCACGTTGTGAAGCAGACACCGGAAGGCGACAAAGACGGAACGCGCGCGGCCCAGCTGATCGAACGCAAACATCCGGGCGCGCTCTTTTCCATCGTGGCCGTGCCGTCTCCCGCCGTCGCGGAAGCAATGCACATGGGGCCACCGCCCAGTTTCAGAATTGTTCGGGGAAGCGAACTGCAAAACGCGGACTTCGCGATGATCGCGACAATGAACCCCAACAAAAAATGGCCGCCCCTGGGAGACGTCGTCGACGGCCTCTTATACGTCGGCGATCAAACCTTTTTGTATCCTTCGCCGACGATCTATCTGGACCCGGCTTATCACCGGGAGCTTCGCCGCCACGCTTCGATCATTAAGGAGTTCAGTGGCCAGGATTTCATGCCGGTGATTGACGATCTCGTCAACGAAGCCAGGAAAGCTGAGAAACAAAAGCAATAGAAGATCGGCAAAGCGAGATATGTCTGAGGAAGTGTTTCCGTAGGACGGTCGAAGGCGATTACCGTGGTTTCAGCGGTGTTATGGTTCGGGACGGCGCCGGTTTTTCGCTGCGACAATTCTGCTGGGCCTCTTCTCTGGAACCATAACATTGCGCGCCGCTGGCCTTGGCGCGCGCCTCGCTCAGCTGAGTCACTCTTCCGTTAAGACAGACCCAGCACGACTTGGGCTGCTCCTTCGGCTTGCAATTCTGCTGCGCCTCTTCCCTGGAACCATAGCATTGCGCACCGCTGGCCCTGGCTCGTGCTTCGCTGAGCTGAACCACTTTTCCGTTCACGCACGTCCAGCACTTGGTCTCGGTCGTCTGTTTGCAATTCTGCTGCGCTTCTTCCTGCGAACCGTAGCATTTGAGACGCCTGGCCTTCGCCTGCGCGGCAGTAAGCTGGGTAACACTTCCATTTACACAGACCCAGCAACCGCCGCCCTCGGGCTTCGGTGCGCAATTCCTCTGCGCTTCCTCTTGCGAAGCGTAGCATTGGAGTTTTCTGGCTGCCGCTTGTGCCTGCGTGAGCTGCGTAACATTTCCGGCGACGCAGACCCAGCACATCTTGTCCCCGCCCCCACAATTGCGCTGGGCTTCTTCCTGGGAACCGTAGCATTTCGCGCCTCTGGCCTTCGCCTGCGCTTCAGTCAACTGCATCACTTGTCCACCGATGCAGACCCAGCACATTCTCTCCTGGCAACTGCGCTGCGCTTCTTCCCGGGAAGTGAAACATCTTGCGCCCCTTTCCCGCGCCTGCGCCTCGGTCACCTGGACGGCCTGGTTGTCGATGCAGATCCAGCACTTCGCGCAATTTCTCTTTGCTTCGTCCGGTGAAGGATAGCATTTGAGTCCTCTTTCCCGGGCCTGCGCCTCAGTAAGCTCAGCGACTTGTCCGTCGATGCAGACCCAGCACTTCCCACCACAGTTCCGCCGCGCTTCTTCCTCGGTAGAATAGCATTTGGCGCCGCGCGCCCGGGCCTCTGGCTCGGTGAGCTCCACGACTCTCCCGTCGATGCAAACCCAGCATTTTCCACAGTTTCGTCGCGCTTCTTGCTCGGTCCGGTAGCATGGAACGCCGCGTTCGCGGGCTTCGGCTTCGGTCGCTCGCACAACTTTTCCGTCCAGGCACACCCAGCAAAGCTTTCCGCAATTCTGCAGCGCCAACTCCAGGGAAGGATAGCACTTAAGCCGTTTGTCCCGCGCTTCGGTGTCGGTCAATTGCACCACTTTCCCGTCAAGGCAAACCCAGCAGAGCTTGCCACAATCCCTTTGCGCCTCTTCCGGCGTGGTGTAGCAACGAAGACGTCTCTCCCGCGCCTCGGCCTCCGGTAGCTGGACCACTTTTCCGTCGAGACAGACCCAGCACTTTCCGCAATTCCGCTGCGCTTCCTCCTGGGTAGGATAGCATTTGAGATTTTTCTCCCGGGCCTGCGCCGCAGTCACCTGCACTACTTTTCCGTCGACGCAGATCCAGCAAAGTTTCCCGCACTCCCTCTTCGCCTGCTCTGGCGAATCGTAACATCGACCACCTTTCGCCTCGCAATCGGCGCGGCTCGTCTTGATCACCTTATCGCCGACGCAGCACCAGCAGGGCTTGCAGTTCTTGATCGCTTCTTCCCGGGAAGCATAACATTGACCGCCCTTGGCCTTGCATTCCGTGTCCGGGATCAGGACGATGCGCCCGTTAATGCAGCAGTAGCAATAGTTAGGAGGAGGCGGAGGCGGCGGGCAGCCGCAGTGCGGGGGGCAGGGCAACGGCCACCACCAGCAATGGGGCGGTTGCGGCGGACAAGGCGGATGTTCCCCGGGACCGCCATGCCACTTGTAACACCCGCAGTCAGTCTCCCACCACCAGCCGCCACCTTCCTGGATCCAAACCCACTGACAACACACGTACGACCAATTCCCGCCATCGACCGGCGTTGGCGTTAGAAGGAACGCGTGTTTCTCGCCGCTATTGGTGACGCCGTCGCCAATAATGAGGCAGGAATCGCTGATCGATTTCGCCACCGTCAGGACCTTCAAGTCGGTGAGGGAAAGATCGCAGAGCGTGTTGAGATCGTACATCTGGCCGCTCACATAAAGGAAGGCATGCTCGGCGCCGTCAGTCGTCGTGGAGGAGCCGACGATCATTCCGTGCACGTTGTGCCCTGGGCCGGAGACGCCGTTCGCGGAGCTCGTCGTGCCACCGAGGGTTCCCAAGTCCGTAACGGTGTAACTCAATTGCGCTTCGGCGCGCGTAGATACGAAAAGGAGGACGGAAAAAAGCGCTCCCAGGCTGAGGTAGGTTTTGTTTTTCATGGTGGGGCGACCGCGTGGTCACTGTCCCGTTTAGGGATCAGGGTGCGCGCTAGCAAGTAAAAAGCGCGGGCCGAATGGCAGCTTCCAGCGTTACCTAACGAGGAACCTAACGACAGATCAGGTCTACGGCGCGGCCGAGTATGGGATCGGCATGATGCCCTGGGTGCGGGCTTCCGAGAGGTCGATCCACTGGTAACTCGGGTCGCCGGCGTTCAGCTTCTCTTTGTTCTTCGCCAGGTCTTCGGTGCCGACCTGGACCGCTTTCGCGAACGTCTTCCAATCGCGGCGAGCGCGCACGCTGGCATCGAGTTTGTCGCGGACCGCGGTCAGCGCGGCGGGATCGCCGGGTTTCTTTTCATCGGCAACGTCGGGGAGGCCGAGGATGGTGGTTTCGAGGCCGATGAACTGGGATTTGCCGGCGCCGAGATAGAAACCGACATACATGTGCCCGGGGACCGTGACGAGAAACGGCTCGATCGAGATTTTGCGCAGGAGCGAGGCGAAGAGAACGCTGCCATCGACGCAGTTGGCCTGAGTGTTGGTGAGCGATTGATCGATGAAGCGGACATACTGGCTTTGAACGGTGTCGGACCCGCCGGGCGTGGTGGTAGTGGAACTATATTGGAGGCCGCGCTTCTGCAGCGCGGACCAAAGGGCGAAGACCTGCTTAAGCGTTTCGTCGTGCTCGTGGGTCGTAACCCGGAAGCCGCTCACGATTTTCGTCTCGAGCGCTTCCTGGAGAACCTTGTCGAGCATCGGATGGTTCTCGTTCACGTAAGCGGCGAACATCCAGCCGAGATCGGCGGAACCGGCGATGAAGTTTTCGTCGTTGAGTGTCTCCTCGGAATTGGCGACGCCGAAGGGACAATCGTTGATCGAGCGGACCTGCAAGGTCTCATATTTTTCGCCGGCGGGTTCGCCATCCACTTCGAGTTCAAAAGTGATGTTCAAAGGGACCTGCTGCGTCATCTGCCGCAGCTTTTCGAATTTGTAATTCACCTTCGGCGCGATGAAGTAATCCTTGTCTACCTCGGCCAGTTCGCCGCTCCAGGATGCCGTCGCCATCAGATCGTTCTCCTTGAGGGTGACTTTGACTTTCGAGTTTTCCGCTGGCGCTTTAACCGAAACGCCCACCAAACCAAAGCGTTCGCCGAGCAAGTAAGGGTCGGGCTTTTCCGCCTCCTGATCGTCGGGCTCGACCGGACGCACCGACGCCGTAGCGATAATCAGCGACGGGAAAAGCTGATGATCCATGTTCGCCTCCGGTGTCCATTCGATGTCCTGGGCCCTGGAGACGGAAGCGAGGAAGAGATAAGCGCATCCGGCAACGATCGTGGAAAGAAAGGATTTCATCCCAGATCGTTCGCGCGCCCCGATCCAAAAGACAAGTCGAAGGCCGACCTTATGAAGAGAATGACGAAATCCGAATGTTGAATGCCGAAACAATGACGAAGCTCGAAGTCGAATGACGCAATCCTAGTCATCTTTTGATCGTTCGTCGTTCGTCATTCGGAATTCGTCATTTTCTTGATCTTCGGCCGGGTTTCCTTCAGAAGATTCGGGATGGAAATCTACGTCGGCAAGAATGGCCAACAGCTCGGGCCTTTTTCTCTTGAGGAAGTGAATCGGAAACTGGCGGACGGCACGTTCGCCGCCTCGGACCTGGCCTGGTATGAAGGCGCCGCCGGCTGGGCACCACTCTCCAGCGTAGCCGGCGTGGTAATCCCGCCCTCTGCCGCCGCGAGTCCAGCGCCGACGCCTGCCCCGACACCGGCGCCTGCGACCGTGCCATCTTCGGCCGCGCCGATACGGACAAACGCTTCCATTGTCCAACCAGCCCAACCCGCACGCAGCACGAAAATCCTCGCGTTGGTGAGTTGGATTCTCATGGGAATTACACTCGTCGTCTCGTTCATTCCGTTCGTCGGCTGCGGCGCATGGGTCTTGGTCTGGCCGGTGGCGATCGCGGCCATCGTCATGGGAATTGTTATCGTGGCCCGAGGCGCGCCCGCCAAAGGCGGTTTCGTCATTCTCGCCGCGATCGTGATGGTGCCGGTGGCTATTTTCGGGCCCGTTTACACTACCGGGCTCGCGATCGGAGCGCTCGAGCGCAAGCAGCAAACCCAAATCCTGGAAAATCTCCGTCAGATCGACTCCGCAAAAACTAAGTGGGTCTCGGAAACAAAGGCCAGCACTGGGACTCCAGTGACGATGGCGAGCCTAACGAGTCAGTTCGGCGGAAAGGAAATGAAATCGGCTATTGACGAAACCTACGATCCTATGCCGGTGGGCCAGCCGCCGACGGCCACAATTCCTTCCAGCAAGACTCTCGGCACGTTTAGCGGCGGTGATGTGGTCACGGCCGCGAGCCTGGAAAAAGCGCTCGCAAATAGTTCCATGTTTACCTGGAACATTAAACCAAGCACCACCACAACCACCTCCTCCGCGAGTCCGGCCCCGCAATCATCGCCTAGGCCGAAGCCAGTTCCCAGCGTGACCGTCTCGCCGAAACCATCGGAATCCCCCAAGCCCTCAGCTTCGCCCAAACCCAGTTCTTTCCCCCATTCTCTGATCTCGCCCCGGCAAAGCGTGGAGCCGGAGGAATCACCTTCCTCGCGACCATCGCCCTCCGCCAAGTTCGGTCCGCGCACCAACCCGCGGCAATCGCCCTCGCCTTCCGACGAAAAATCGGATTCGGAAAAATCCGGCGGCTTGAAGCAGGGACGTAAATTTCCGCGGGAATCGCCCGGCGCGACCCCGGAAAAATCGCCGGACGACGACGACGAGTGATCGCGCGACGAGTCCGCTGCACTTACAAAGAGTCGGATTGATTTTTTAAGCCAGCTTCCTGGCTCAATGATTATTTTTCACGATCGCCGTTGCACGGAGTATTCCGCGCCGGGCCACCCGGAACGGCCGGGGCGGATTGAGCGGACGGTTCCGTTGCTGCGAGATCGCCATCCGGAGTGGGAATGGCGGGAGCCAGTCCCAGCGAATGAAGCCGCGCTCCGGCGGGCGCATTCTCGGGAACACGTGGCGCAAATCCGGGCGGCATCACATCCTTTCGATGCGGATACGCCGGCGTACCCGGGAATTTACGAGCACGCCACGCGCGCGACCGGTGCAGCGCTCGAGGTGGCGCGAGAAGCGTTGAAAGGAAATCCGGCTTTCAGTCTTATGCGACCGCCCGGCCATCATGCGACGCGCGATCGCGCCATGGGTTTCTGCTATTTTAGCCACGTCGCCATCGCGGCCCTGGATGCCTTGGAGAAAGGGGCGGAACGCGTCGCTATCTGGGACTTCGACGCGCACCACGGCAACGGGACGGAAGATATCGTGGCCGGCAATCCTCGGATTGCTTTCGCGTCGGTTCACCAGTTCCCCGGTTACCCCGGAACCGGAACGCGGTCGTTTGGGAACGTCCACAATTTCCCGGTTGCGCCACTGACTCCGCGGACAAAACATGTGAACGAAGTCAGGCGCGCGCTGGATGAGCTAATCGCGTTCAAGCCGGATCTGCTCCTCGTCTCCGCGGGCTTCGACGCTTACGCCGGCGATCCAATCACCGAGATGACATTGGAACCGGAAGATTTCGCCACGTTCGGAACCTGGCTTCGCGAAACAAACCTTCCCTCCGGCGCGATTCTGGAAGGCGGCTATAGCGACGATCTGCCGGAACTGGTCAACGCTTTCTTAAGCGCGTGGACAGGCTCTGGGTAGCCGGTCGAAAAGTCTTTGGCAATCCCGAGGGGCGCGGTGAATAGTGCGCCTCTACAGCGGGCCGTAGCACAGCTTGGTAGTGCGCTTGAATGGGGTTCAAGAGGTCGCGGGTTCGAATCCCGCCGGCCCGAAAAGAAAAGGATGAACGATGAAGGTTGAAGGATGAAAAAACGCAGCATTCGAACTTTCATCCCTCATCCTTCATCCTTCATCCTTTCCATATGTTAAGCGCCGGAATCGTCGGGCTGCCGAACGTGGGGAAATCCACGCTTTTCAATGCCGTCACGCGGACCCGCAAAGCGCAGGCCGCCAATTATCCCTTCTGCACAATCGATCCGAATCTCGGCGTAGTGACCGTCCCCGATCCGCGCCTCGAAACCCTGTCGAAACTTTCGCATTCGCAAAAAATCATCCCGGCGGCGATCGAGTTCGTGGACATCGCGGGCCTGGTAAAGGGCGCGAGCGCGGGGGAAGGGCTCGGCAACCAGTTCCTCAGCCACATCCGCGAGGTGAACGCGATCGTCCAGGTCGTGCGCTGTTTTGAAAACGCCGACATTCATCACGTCAGCGGCACGATCGATCCGATCCGCGACATCGAGGTGGTCAACACCGAGCTGGTCCTGGCCGATCTCGCGTCGCTCCAGAAAAGGCACGATCGATTGCAAAAAGAAGTTCGCGCCGGATCGAAGAGCGCGAAGGCGGAAGCGGCGGTCATCGACAAACTCCTTCCGCATCTTGATGCCGGGAAGCCGGCGATCACTCTCGACCTCACACCGGAGGAAAAAGAGATCGCGCGCGACTTTTTCCTGTTGTCCTCCAAACCGACGCTTTTCGCGTGCAACGTCGCGGAATCCGATCTCGCCGCGTCTGTAGCCGGGATCGCCGCCCCCGGCCAAAATGGAAATCCACATGTAGACGCGGTCCAGGAATACGCACGGAATCATTTCGCCACGGAAGCGGTCGTCATCAGCGCCCAGATTGAAAGCGAGTTGGTGGACTTGAGCGAAGCGGAAGCGCAGGAATACCTGCGCGACCTGGGCGTCGAAAGCAGCGGCGTCAGCGCGCTGATTCGCGCGGTGTATCATTTGCTCGGGTTGCGCACTTACCTGACGACCGGTGAAAAAGAAACACGCGCCTGGACCATCCGCGCCGGCGACAAGGCGCCGGCCGCGGCCGGCGTCATCCATTCCGATTTCGAGCGCGGTTTCATCGCGGCCGAGACCGTTCATTTCGACGACCTCGTTGGGCTCGGTTCCTTCGCCAAAGCGCGTGAATCCGGGAAACTCCGGATCGAAGGAAAAGATTACGTCGTGAAAGACGGCGACGTCGTGGAGTTCCGCTTCAACGTTTAGATGGCAATCGGACGCGCCGAAGGCGCAACTCTCATCATCAAAGCCTGGGGCATCGCCCCAGGGTTTATGATCGGATAGTGAAACGAGCGCTGAAAGCGCGATTCATCCACGGGCTCTCGCGGAAACCAATCCCGAATGAGTCGCGCTTTCAGCGCTCGAGGTGGAGTCGCATGAATATCCTGGGGCGTTGCCCCAGGCTGTAATGATTGGCGCGCCTTTGGCGCTGGAAGCTTTTCTCGAAGGAAAACGATGTTGAGGCTCCGCGGAGGTGACGCCCCTGAGTTTATTCCGCGGCGTAAAGAATCCGGCCGCACTGCTCGCAGCTCACGATCTCTTTGCCGTTCTTCACCCGGTGCGCGGTTTGCGTGGTCACTTTCATGTGGCAACCGGTGCAGACCTCGTGTTCCAGAGCCACCACCGCCGCGTCGCCTTTGCTCGCGAACAACCGCTCGAACAGGCTGAGCAATTCTTCCTCCACCTTGGCGGCAATCTCAGCCCGCTCCGTTGTCAGCTGATTCAGCTGGCCCTCAAGCGTTTCCTCCTTTTCTTCCAGGTCCTTCATTTGCCGCGCAATGGATTCGCGCGCGCCGGACGCCTTTTTGTCCTCGATCGCCAGTTCGCTCTTTAACTTCTCCGCCTGGTCCATCAGCTCCAGTTCCTGATCCTCGATCTGCTGGATCTCTTTTTCGTAGCGATCGATCTCATTGCCCATGGCGCGGAACTCGTCGTTCTTCCGGGTCTCATACTGCTGGGTCTTGAGCCGGTTAATGCTCTCGCGCCGCGTGCCCGCATCGAGCTCGAGCTTCTTGCGGTCCATCTCCAGATGTTGCCCCTTGCTCTTCAAGGCTCCCAGCGCCGCCACGCTTGCTGCCAGTTGCGCTTCCAGGTTCTGCCGCTGTTGCGGCATGGTTTTGATCTCGGTCTGGATCTGTTTGATCTTCTGCTGCCGATTTTGAAGAACGAGCAATTGCTCCAGCTCCGCTTGCACGCGCGCATGTTATGGGCGGAGCGAACCATCGTCAATCGCTCGGCTCTTGATTCGCCGCCAACAACTCCTTCATAGTGCGCCCTCCTTTCATACCATGGCTCGCTTACCGCTTTTTCAAGACGTCCAACGCGCCCTGCGGATCGCTTCCTGGCTGGAAAGAACGGGCGGCAGCGCGAACGAAGCGGTCGAGCGGATCGAGATGGCCCGATGGGACCGGCGCCGCTTTCTCAAAACGGTCGTTGCCGCCGCCGCGGGCGCCAGCGTAACGCCGGTCTTCAGAATCGCCGCGCGCGGCCCGCAAGCGCCCAATGTCGTCATCATCGGGGCCGGCACGGCGGGATTGGTCTGCGCGTATCGGCTGCAACAGCGCGGCATCACCGCCCGCGTCGGCGAAGCGAGCAGCCGCGCGGGTGGACGGATGTTCAGTCTCCGCAATTTTTTTCCCGACAATCAACTCACGGAACTGGGCGGCGAATACATCGATTCGGAGCACGCCACGATGCGTCGGCTGGTGGGTGAACTTGGACTGAAGCTCAACGACCTGGGCGCTGAAAATCCGGCCGGTGAGCACACCTATTTTTTTAACAACGAGCGGATCCGGGTGGACGCGAGTTTCATCGACCAGTTTCGGCCCGTTGCGAAAGCCATCGCGGACGACCTGAAACGGATGAAAATCCGCGGCGAGATCAGCTATGATAACCCGCATGCGGGCGAGGTAGATCGCCTGAGTATTCCCGAATGGCTTGAGAAGCGCGGAATTTCCGGCCTGGCGACCGCGGTGCTCCGGGCTGCGTACGTCGGCGAATACGGTTTGGAAATCGATCAGCAAAGCGCGCTTAACCTGTTGATGACGATGGGCGACAAAACGCCGCCGAACGAGTTTCGCATTTTCGGCCCGAGCGATGAGCGTTTTCACATCGTCGAAGGAAACGACAGCGTGCCCGCGCGGCTGGCGGAAAGGTTGAAGCGTCCGGTGGAATTCGGGACTCGCCTCGAGGCAATCACCAGCGACGGCAGTGGGTTCACGCTGACGTTGCGCCGGGACGACGCCACCACGGAAGCGAAAGCGGACATGGTGGTGCTGGCGCTCCCGTTCACGATTCTCCGCCAGCTTGATCTCCGCGTGAAACTCCCGGTAGCAAAACGCAAAGCGATCCAGGAACTCGGCTATGGCACGAACGCGAAACTGATCACCGGTTTCTCGCGCCGCGTTTGGGAGGAATCGCACAGCACTGGTTACACCTTCACCGACTTGGAATTCCAATGCTGCTGGGAGACCAGCCGGGGACAGCCCGGCAGTCATGCGATCCTGACGAATTTCGCTGGGGGAAATCTCGGCCTGCATCTCAATGAAGGCGAGTTGCAGGATCGCGCCGCTACCTTCGCATCGCAGACCGAGCGCATTTTTCCTGGCGCCGTCGACGCCTTCACGAAGAAAGCCGTGCGCCAGCATTGGCCCAGCTCCCCGTTCGTTCTCGGCTCTTACACCTGTTACAAACCCGGCCAATACTCGACCCTAGCCGATTCGATCGCGACGCCAGTCGGCAATCTTTTTTTCGCCGGCGAACACACCAGCGTCGATTTCAACGGTTACATGGAAGGCGCCGCGGAGTCAGGCGAGAGAGCCGCGAAAGAAGTGCTGGCAAAAATTGGGCGCCGGCGCTGATGCGCTTCTGTAGCAGCGGCCCTGTGGGCCGCTTTGGAAAGATGGACGCTGCTCTCGAGCGGCCCACAGGGCCGCTGCTACAGGAAAGAAACTCAATACGTCTCGACCGGTGAGCGTTTGCCGTCTTCGGGACTTCGCTTCGCGGCTTCCGCTTCGCCGAGCACGGCCACCCGTAGATCCCAAATCTCGCGATCGATTTCGCGAAATCGTGCTTCCGAAAACTCGGCCGGCGCCGCCAATTTCTTTTTCGTGCGCGCCACACTTTCCAGCGCGCGATCGATCTGTGCCGGCGGAAGCTTGCCCAGAATGGAATGCACTTCCTCGATCGCCTCGATGCGATGGCAAATCATTGCCCAGTCGTTGCCCGCCTCGATCGCAAATCGAATGGTGTCCTCCAAACCGTACTCATTCAGGATCGCGCCCATATCGAGATCGTCGGTCATGATCAAGCCGTCGTATCGAAATTCCTCGCGCAGCAGTTGAGTGACGATCGCGCGCGAAAGGGAAGCGGGGCGTTTCGCGGCGTTGAAGGCCGGATACCAGCCGTGGCAAATCATCATGCTGTCCACGGTGTCCACAAATTGCCGGAACACCGCCAGCTCTTCGTTATCCAACTCGGCTCGCGAGCGGTCGATCTTCGGCAGATCGTGGTGCGCGTCCACGGTCGCCGCCGAATAGCCGGGAAAATGCTTCCCGCAGCTCAGGATCCCCTCGCCGCGCAGGCCGTCGTTGAACGCGCCCGCGAGACGGACCACCTGCTCGACGCTCTTTCCGTAACAGCGTCCGCGGAGGGAATTGTCCGCATCGTCATCGAAGGAAATGTCGAGCACCGGGCAGAGATCGAGGTTGAACCCGAAAAGGCGGAGAAGCCGGCCGGTGATCTCGCCATGTTGCCTGACAAGGGAAACGTCGTTGCGATCGCGGAGCTGTTGCGCGTTCGGCGGCTCGTTCCCGATCAGCCGCAGCCTCGAAACGCGGCCGCCTTCCTGATCGATCGTGATGATCGGTTCGACTCCGCTCACATCGCGCAGATCGTCGATCAATTTCCGAAGCTGCGCCGCGCTCTGGATGTTGCGCCCGAAAAGGATGAAGCCCCCCGGCTGGACGCGTCGGAACAGCGCCGCCGTTTCCGGATCGAGTTCGTAGCCGGGGACGCCGGTGAGGATCAATTGACCAAGGGAAGCTCTGTTCATAACGTCAACGTAACTTGATGTGCACCGCTGGAAACAAACACGGCCCATAGGGCCATGGCTACAAAAAGGATTGAATTGAACAAGATCGGTATTTTCGGCGGCACGTTCGACCCAATTCATCACGGGCATTTGATCCTCGCGCGCGATGCATTCGAACAGCTCAGCCTCGACCGCCTGATCTTCATTCCGGCCGCCATTTCGCCGCACAAGCTCAAACAGCAGCCGACTGCGCCCGAGCTTCGCCTGGAAATGCTGCGCGCCGCCATCGAAGGCGAGTCACATTTTTGTTTGGACGCGCTGGAGCTGGAGCGGCCCGCGCCATCGTACACCGTCGACACAATGGAAGCGCTGAAGACGCGCGAGCCGGACGCGGATTTCGTGTATCTGATCGGCGAGGACAACGTCGTGCACCTTCCCACCTGGCATCGCTTTGCCGATCTTTCCAGGATGGTCCAATTCGCCGTCTTGGACCGCAGCGGTTTGAAGACCACGCATCCCTATCCCACCATCCGCCGGCACCTCGAAATTTCGGCGAGCGATATCAGAAACAGAGTTGCGCGCGGGCAATCCATTCGTTATCTCGTACCGCCAGCGGTCGAGAAAATCATTCGCGAGCGCCAGCTTTACCGGGAGTCTTAGAAAATCACCGCCGAAAATTTAGCCAAAGCCTGCGCCCATCTCGCCGCGGACAAGAAAGCAGAGGATATCGTGGTCCTCGATCTTCAGGGCATCTCGAGTTTTACCGATTTCTTTGTCATCTGCTCGGGAACTTCGGAGCCGCACCTGAAGGCGATCGCCGGCGCGATCGAAGATGGATTAAGGAAAGACCACGGCGTTCGTCCCGTGTCCGTCGACGGTTTTCCGGCGAGCCAATGGATAGTGCTCGATTACATGCAGGTCATCGTGCACATCTTCCGCCGCGAGAAACGCGAATTCTACAGCCTCGAAGATCTCTGGGGCGATGCGCCCCGCGTGGCGTGGGAGCTGGCGCAAGCCAACCGGTAAATTACTTCGGCTTCGCCGATGGAGACGGCTTCGCGGGCGCCGAGGGAGCGGTGGAAACCGATGGCATTGGTTTCGCCGCTGGGCTGGTCGCCGTCGTGGGCGCCGGTGCGCCGGGCGCGACGGTCGCCGCTGGTTCTGGAGGCTTGATGCTCAGGAGTTCCACTTCAAAGATGAGCGTCGCGTTCGGGCCGATGAGCTGGCCTGCGCCCCGCTCGCCGTAGGCCAGCGACGACGGGATAACGAGCTGATACTTCGCGCCCGGCTTCATGAGCTGCAACGCCTCGATCCAGCCTTTAATGACCCGGTTGACCTGGAACGTCGCCGGTTCATTCCGTTTGTAGGAACTGTCGAATTCCGTGCCGTCGATCAACGTGCCGCGGTAGTTCGTCACCACCGTGTCGGTTTCCTTGGGCGACGGGCCCGCGCCTTCCTTCAGCGCTTTGTATTGCAACCCGCTGGCCGTTGTCTTCACGCCTTCTTTCTTTTTGTTTTCGGCGAGGAATTTTTCGCCTTCCGCAGCGTTCTTGGTCGCAGCCTCTTTGCTGGCCGCGATCTGTTTTTCCATCATCTCCTTCTGGAACGCCTGGAGGGTTTTCTCGCGTTCCTCCTTCGTCAAAAGGGCTTCCTTGCCCGCGAGCGCGTCCTTCAATCCGCCGAAAAGCGTGTCGGGATTCAGCTCGACATTTTGTTTCTTGAATGTCTCCCCGATATCATAGCCAATGCTGTAACTGGCCTTGTCCTTTTGATCTTTGAGCTGTGCTTTATCCTGCGCTAAACCAATCGAAGCGATGCAAACTGCGCCGAGGCAAATGATGAGACGTTTCATAGGAATGGGACCGCGCGCGGTTGAGCTTCTGAATTTGGGCGCTGCGGGAACTGCCACGCTAGAGAAGAAACCATTAACGTCAAGCCGCCGGGCGTCTCTCACATGCTCGGTCTTAGGCGTTTTGGTCACGCTCGCTGGCCAAAGTTTCGCTGCGATCAATCTTTCGCCGGCCGAGACCCGCCGGATCGGAAACCGGATCTGGCAAAACGAATGCGGCGGCACCGTCGCCGGACTGACTTCGTGGAATACCGGGGAAAATTTCGCGTCCCTCGGGATCGGCCACTTCATCTGGTACCCGAAAGGCCTCCGCGGGCCGTTCGACGAAAGTTTCCCGAAATTTGTCGAGTTCGCTGGGGCGCGACACGCGAAGCTCCCCGCCGTGCTCCTTGCGAAAGACGGCTGCCCCTGGAAATCGCACGCTGAATTTTATCAGTCGGCGCAGAGCCCGGCCATGAAGGAACTGCGCGCGTTCCTGGCTCGCACAATTGATCTCCAGGCCGAGTTTCTGGTTCACCGGCTGCGGGAGGCGCTTCCCAAAATGCTCGCGGAAGGCGGCGCGTCGAACCACGCGCAGGTGGAGGAGCGCTTCGATCGCGTGGCCGGCACGGCGGCGGGTTGCTATGCGCTGGTCGATTATGTGAACTTCAAAGGTGAAGGTGTTCTTGCCACAGAGCGTTACGCAGGACAGGGTTGGGGCTTGCTACAAGTCCTCGAAAGAATGACGCAAGAGACTACTGGCCGCGCCGCGGTCAGAAGCTTTGCCGAGTCCGCTAAAATCGTTTTGAAGAACCGGGTGCGCAATTCACCGCCGGAACGCAACGAAGCGCGCTGGTTACCCGGTTGGCTCAAACGCGTCGACACGTATGCTGGAGGCTAAATCAAGGTGAGCTCGCGGTTCCTTCGTTTTGTCCCGGTTCTGGCGCTCACCCTTTTCGCGTTTGACCAGGCAACCGCCCAGATTCCTCGGCGCACTCCGCCGCGGCCCGCGCCTTCCCCGACAGTCAAGCCAACTCAACCCGCGAATCGGCCAAAACCCTCGCCCACTCCCACCCAACCGATGAAGAAAGCGAGCGAGCTAATTAGCAAGCAGCCGCCGATGAGTATAAACAACCCCGTTCTGCAGAGAGTCACACCGGAGAACGCGCACGTGATCGTTTCGCTCACGAAACAGCGCGCTTATCTGATGATCGGTGATGAAATTGCGATCGACAGCCCGATCTCCTCGGGCAAGCGCGGCCATACGAGTCCGAACGGAAATTTCAGCGTGCTCGAAAAAGACAAGGACCATCACTCCAGTCTCTACGGCGACTACAAGGACTCCGGCGGCCGCACCGTCCGCGGTGGCATCAGCTCGCAGATTGATTCAGCGCCGAGCGGAACTCATTTCGTGGGAGCCTCGATGAAATGGTTCATGCGTTTGACCGGCGAAGGCGTCGGGATGCACGTGGGAATTCTGCCGGGTTATCCCGCGTCGCACGGATGCATCCGCATGCCCGAGCCGGCGGCCGCGCAATTCTACTCGCACGTTAAAGTCGGCACGCCGGTGCGCGTCGATCCCTGACCGCGCGCTCGGTTAGTTCAGCGCGTACACTTCCACGAGCGCGACACCGGTACTCCCGTTTACACCGGCGACGACGGCTGTGTAGCCAGAGTTGGCCGGTGACAGGGTTGTGAGGATCGCTGATTCGCGGCTATCGGTCGGTGGAATGCCGGTCGCTGATATCTGAGATGCGTTGGATGCATCGCCCCAATTATCATTCCGGACGAGCGTATTGCCATTCGCATCGTGGAGTTCAAGCAGCGGGTCCTGTAAGGTACCGCCTACTCCATGCGCAGCTAACGAGGGTCCGAGCGCGCGGATTAAAACTCGCGCGGGCGAGCGGCCGTCGGGCCCCGGTATGAAGCCGCCAATCAATACACCTCCACTCGTGCCTACAAAACCGCGGCTGCTGATGTTGGCCAGTCTTGAATTGGCGCTTGCGGCGAGATCATAAATCTCCACAAGTCCAATGCCAGTCGCGCCGCCTTTACCGGCCAGGATTGCGGTGTAAGCTGCGCCACCCTGGTTCGCCGGCTTTGAGGCGAGACCAGTAACGCTCGCTGACTCCAATCCGTTACCGGGTGGGATACCAGTGGCGTTGATCTCATCGGTCTGGCTGTCTTTCCAGTTGTCGTTAAAGGCGAGCAGGGCGCCCGTGGAATCGTGTAGCTCGAGGGTCGGATCGGCCAGCGCTCCGCTTGCGCCTGCCTGCGCGAGTGAAGGACCCAGGCCACGCAGTATCACCTTTTTCTCATCCGTTCCGACGACGATGAAACCGGCAATCAATACATTGTCGCCGGTGCCGACAGTCGCCCGCGTCGAGATATTGAGCAGCTGAGCCTTCGCGGAGAAGGCGGGCGAAAACTCCGAGGTGTTACCAGATGAATCCGTAGCCGTCGCGCTATAGAATGGGCGGCCGGGGTCCGTGTCGAAACCTGTGTGAAAGGAAACGTTACCGCTCGCGTCGGTGGTCACGTTAGCTGATCTGACAAAAATCTCGCCCTCCGAAAGTCCAGCGGCAGAGCTAATGAAGAACTCCAGCTGGAAACTCGAGTTAGGTGCGCTATTAAGAGTTCCATCGACGAACGCAGTGGAGAACCCGCGAGGGCTGTTAAGAATCTTTACCGAGCTGATCAGCGGGTAATTCTGAAAATTGTTAGGCCCGCTGTCGGCATCGTTAGTATCATTAGGCGTCGCGCCGTCGCCGCCAAGGTCGATCCCGATCTGCCGGTTGTGAAGGATCGCATTCTGCGAAATCTGATTACCCTGGCTCGCCGCGCCACCGGTCACGATCACTCCGGAATCGTTGAATTCAATCCCATTACCGCCGGACACGCCGTTGTCCCCCGGTCCGCCGATTACGTTTTTTGATCCGGCGACAATTGTAATTCCCGATCCGTTCGGCAAAGCGCTGACCCCAATCTGGTTGCCTTGAATCCGAACACCCACCGAGGGCACGCTGGTGACCGCACCCATGCAATAGTTGAAGCCACCTACTTGGATCGCTGTGCCATTCCCCGAGATGATATTGCCGGCACCGGTACCGGCCGTGCCGCCGATAATCATGCCGCCTTCGGCCTGAATTCCTATCGCGTTCCCGATCGCTTTGGTTCCTTTCGCATTCGTGCCGACATAGTTCCCCTGCACTATTCCACCACCACTCACGCCGTAATCGCTGTGCCCCGAGATAACGTTCCGCGAAGCGGGATCGCTTCCGCCAACCACTGTGTAATCGACGGTCAGTGCGCTGTCGGGATGGTCGGGGAGGCGTATGCCCCTGTCATTCGCGGCCAGTGTCTCGCCGTCAGGCAGAACGCCGATGAAATTACCAACGATGAAAGCCGAATAAACCGTCCCCACCTGGATGGCGTAGCTGTGTTGGACTTTGTCCGGACCACAATAACCTGCGGGAAGCGGGGCCTGGGCGGTGAAACCGGTTAATGATAACCCTTTGATCGTATAATGCGCCGGAAAATACTGGCCCCTTGGCGACGTTATACCGCTCAAGCCAAGGCCCGTCAGCGGGACCTTCGAATCACTACCGTCAATCTGAATCAAGATCACCGCGTTATCACCGACGGAAAGCGTGTTCGGCTTCGCTCCCGGCTGGCTGTAGCCGTCGATCACCGTATCCCGCATAAGCGGCGGCAACGGGTTCTGGCTGACATCAATCTTGTGCACACCGGCCCCTGGGATGTTGAAAAGGATTCGATTCGCTTCCCCGGTGTTATTCGCATCCGTGATCGCCTGATAAAGAGAGCCCGCCCCGAAGGCGTTTGTGTTCGTGACCGTGAAATCAGCCGCCGCTAATCGGCTCACTGCGGACACGAGAATTAAGAAAGGGAGAACACTTTTCACGCACGCAGAGTATCTCGCTTCGCGCCTGAAACAAGCGAAGATACTACAAGAGGCGGCGGCGCAGCATTTCCAGCGCAGCTTGCGTCGTCAGCTCTTTGAACGTCGGTCGATCGTCCGGGAAAAAACGGCGCTCTACTTTTGTCGGCTCACCCTCAGCAGCTAGCGCAATAAAAACTGTGCCGACCGGTTTCTCTTCGGTGCCACCGGAGGGTCCGGCGATACCAGTTGTCGCCAGGGCAAAATCCGCTTTCGAATTCGCGCGAGCGCCCTCCGCCATCGCGAGCGCGACCGCCTCGCTGACTGCGCCATGTTCTGAAATGAGACGCGGACCGATACCCAACATCGCGGTCTTCGCATCATTCGAATAGGTCACGTAACCGGCCAGCAAGATGGCAGAGGCGCCGGGCACGTTCGTGATTCGATGGGCCAGATAGCCGCCCGTGCATGACTCCGCGACCGCCAACGTCTGTTTGCGCACGGTTAACAATTTCACGACGGCCTCTTCCAATTCGCTGCCATCCGTCGAGAAAATCGCCGTTCCCAATTTCTCCCGGACGATTCGTTCCGCTCGATCGAGCGTCGCCGCCTCACCCAAAAGGCGCAAGTCGATTTCTCCCGGCCGGGCGCAATAGCCGAGCTCGAGGCCGGGCAATTCCAGTAACGGCGCGCCGACCGCTTCCTCGACTAGCGATTCTCCCATGCCGGCGATCCGAAATGTCCGCCGTTCCACCGTGACTGCCGTCGGCACGACCACGCGCAAAATCGGCAACACCCAAGCGCGGAACATCGGATGTAGTTCGCGCGGAGGGCCCGGCAGCAAAAACAGATGCGGCCGTTTCGTCATCGTATCCGCCGCGAGATACAAGCCAGGCGCGCTGCCATGTTCGTTAGGCAGGACGGTTGCGCCTTCGGGCACGTCCGCCTGTCGCGCCACCCGGTCCGTCAGCCGGAAACCGCGGCGCGCCGCCCGCGCTTCGATCGCGCGCAGGATCGCCGGGTCGTGTCGCAATTTCAACCCGAGGAGGTCGGCCGTGACCTCGCGCGTGATGTCGTCCGTCGTCGGACCCAGGCCGCCGGTGATGAAGATGATCTCCGCCTGTCCCAACGACTCCGCGATCGCGTTTCGGATCACGTCACCATCGGGGACGGTGGTTTGACGTTCGATCCGCAAACCGAGCGGAAAGATTTCGCGCGCGATGAACGACAGATGGGAATTGAGAACGTCGCCGAGAAGAAGCTCTGTGCCGGTATTGATGAGGATGGTGATCACGTTGAAGCGTTGAAGCGTTACAAATCGCCGCCCGCTCTAACGATTCAACGCTTTAACGCTGTAACATCGCGCGCGCCAGCGCGCGATCCTTACGCCGCGTCCTTGTCCTGCTTCTTCCGAATCAGCGGCAGCTTCTTTCCCTCGACCACCGCACGATTGATCGTGACTTCCGCGATGTCTTCCCGGCTCGGCACGTCGTACATGATCTCGAGCATGATCCGCTCGAGCATGGAACGCAGAGCGCGGGCCCCCGTTCCTTTCGTCACGGCCTGCGCAGCCAGCGCCTTCAAAGCGTCCTTCGTCACGCTCAGCCGCACGCCTTCCATCGAGAACAGCTTCGTGTATTGCTTGATCATCGCGTTCTTCGTGTCCGTCAGAATCGCGACCATCTCTTCTTCCGTGAGCGCGTCGAGCGCGCTGAGCACCGGCAGGCGTCCGATGAACTCCGGAATCATCCCAAAGCTCAGTAAATCCTCCGGCTCCACGTGGCGCACCGCTTCCCTCGCGAGCGCTGCTTCCACTTCGAGCGTCGGGCTGTTGAAGCCCATCGTCCGCTGCCCAATCCGTTTCTGGACGATCTTATCGAGGCCGACGAACGCGCCACCACAGATGAAGAGAATCTTCTCGGTATTCACCTGGATGTATTCCTGGTGCGGATGCTTGCGCCCGCCCTGCGGCGGAACGTTGCAGGTGCTGCCTTCGAGAATCTTGAGAAGCGCTTGCTGCACCCCTTCGCCGGAAACGTCCCGGGTGATGCTGACGTTGTCGGTCTTGCGCCCGATCTTGTCGATCTCGTCGATGTAAACGATTCCGATCTCGGCGCGCTTCACGTCGTAATCGGCATTTTGGAGCAGTCGCAGGATAATATTTTCCACGTCTTCGCCGACGTAGCCCGCCTCAGTCAACGTCGTCGCATCGGCGATGCAAAACGGCACGTCGAGAATTTTAGCGAGCGTTTTCGCCAGCAACGTCTTGCCGGAACCGGTCGGGCCGATGAGCAAAATGTTGCTCTTCTCGATCTCGACATCGGCGAACGGATCCGGTTGAAACGCCGCCGACGTGTCCGGCGGGATGCTTTGCAAGACCCGCTTGAAATGATTATGGACCGCGACCGAGAGCGTCTTCTTCGCGATGTCCTGCCCGATCACATACTGGTCGAGCGAACGCCGGATATCAGCCGGCTTCGGGACGCGAATCGTGGATGATTGCCGGCGCGCGTCTTCGTTCAGTTCCTTGTCGAGAATGCTTTTGCAGACGTTGATGCAACTGTCGCAAATGTAAACGCCGGGGCCGGCGATGAGCTTGCGCACCTCCGCGTGGCTTTTGCCACAGAAGGAGCACATGGTGAGGTTGGAAGCGCGCGCCATATCAGGGGGTCAAAAGAGCAGCTTTTATTCCTCGATTTTCCGGGGCAACGCGGCCTCGGCGATGGCCGTTGAGGCGTCGGGACTGGCCCCGTCCAGCAGCTTCACTTCCTTGCGTGATTTGATCACCTCATCCACCAGCCCGTAGATCTTAGCTTCCGCCGCCGACATGTAATAATCGCGGTCCGAATCGAGCCGCACCTGGTCCTCGGGTTTGCCGGTGTGTTGCGAGATGATTTTGATCAGGCGCTTCTTGAGCTTGAACATGTATTCCACCTGGCGCTCGACGTCGCTCGCCTGGCCTTGGGCGCCGCCCGAGACCTGGTGGATCATGATGTCGGAATTCGGCAATGCGAAGCGCTTCCCTTTCGTCCCGGCGCAAAGCAGGACGGCGCCCATGCTCGCCGCCATGCCGAGGCAATAGGTGTTCACGTCGCAAGTCAGGAACTGCATCGTGTCGTAGATCGCCAGCCCGGCGGTCACCACGCCGCCCGGCGAGTTGATGTAGATGCTGATGTCCTTCTTGCCGTCCTCCATTTGCAGGAAAAGCAATTGCGCGATCACCAGGTTCGCGATGTGGTCGTCGATCGAGGTGCCAATGAAAATGATCCGGTCCTTGAGCAACCGGGAATAGATATCGTAGCTCCGTTCCCCGCGGCCGGTCTGCTCGACCACCATCGGAATGAGCACTGATTGTGAGAAATTTTCGTTCGGAAAAGTCATGTTTTATTCTGGCGGAGCGCTGGCCACCGCCGTATCGGGAGTCGTTTCGATGCTAACATTCGCCTTTAGGAAATCAAGGGTCTTGCCCAGCAGGATCTCTTCCGCGAGGCCGTTGATCCGATCGTTTTCCTCAAATTCCTTCCGCATTTTTTCGACCGAGACGTTGTAGTGCGCAGCCTGCGCCCGGATGCGCTCGTCGATTTCTTCGCGCGTCACCTCCAGCTTCTCCGCCTCGGCGATCCGGTGCAGGATGAAGTTGGTTTTCAATCGGTGCGCCGCCAGCGAACCGGCGCCTTCGATCAGTTCCTTCTCCTTGCCCTTGAGCAGGTCGTCGGGTACGCCCCGTTCGCGATTGCGATGCACCAGTTCGTTGAGGGCCCGGCGGGTTTCGTTTTTCAGAAGCGGCGGCGGCAGATCGAAGCTGATCCGCTCGTGCAAAAACTTCACGATTTGCTGTTCCTTCGCGCGATCCACCTCATGTTCCTTTTCGTGCTCGAGATTGTGCTCAATCGCGTGCCGTAATTCGGCCAGCGTTTTTTCGGGCATGATTTTCGCCGCGAACACATCGTCCACGGTTGGCAAAACCTTTTCCTTGATCTCGTTCAGCGTGACCGCGTAATCGGCTTTCTTTTCCGCCAACTCGGTCACCGGAAAATCAGCCGGGAATTCCACCTGGACGCTCCGGGTGTCGCCCGGTTTCATTCCCACGATCTGCTCGCAGAATTTCGGCAGGAAATTTTCCGGCGCGAGATGGAGCCAGAACTTCTTGCCGCCATGCAGGTTCTTGCTCGCCTCCGGCACGATCTCGCTGATCGGAATCCCGTCGATCGCCCCTGTAAAATCGAGCACCGCAAAATCTCCCATCGCCAGGCCGCGATCCGGAGCATCGACGAAATCCGCAGCCTGGTCGCGCAAACGCTCGATGGCCGCGTCCACTTCCGCCTCGCTCACCGCGGTCGCTGGCAATTGCACGGGAATATTCTTGTATTCAGGCAGCTCGAACTCCGGCGCCGTCACGACCGTGGCGCGAAATCGCATCGAACGGTCCTCGCCGAATTCGACATCGCCCACATCAGCCAGCGAAACCACCCTCAGCTGCTTTTCCGCGATCGCTTCGTGATAGCTTTTCGAGACGAGCGCCTTCGTCAGCTCGTCCTGGATCTCCTTGCGAAATTTCTTCTCGATGACCTGGCGCGGCGCTTTCCCGGCTCGATAACCCGGGATCCGCGCATGGCGCGAGTAATTGTTCGCGATCGCGTCCCATTCCTTGCGCACATCTTCCGGCGGCAGCTCGATCCGCAACGTCGCCATGCCCGGAGGTTGATTTTCCACTTCTACCTTCATTTGCGGAGCGACGTTACGGGCAGCGCGCAGCATGCGCAAGGTAGCGACTCTTCTGTAGCCGCCGCCCTGTGGGCGGCGCGGGATTCAATTGATGCTTGCTAACCAACGCTTCGCACAGCGAAGCGGCTACAGGATCTGCTCACCGCGCACGTAAACCGAATGCGTCTGCAAAACACCGAAGTAGTACGCGATCTCGCGGTAATCGGCGCAATCGTAGAGCGCGAAATTCGCGAGCTTGCCCGACTCGAGCGAGCCGATCTTGTCGCCACGGTTTAAGCTATACGCGGCGTTAATCGTCGCCGCGGTCACACATTCCGCCGGCGTCATTTTCATCTGCGTTGCCGCCAGCGACAATATCATCGGCATCGACGGCGTCGGCGATGAACCAGGATTGAAATCCGTCGCGAGCACAACCGCCAGGCCAGCTTCGATCATTTCCCGCGCCGGCGGATAACGCGTTTTGCCTAACGAGTAAACCGAACCCGGCAGCAGAACCGGTTGCACGCCCGTTTCGGCGAGCGCGGCGATCTCGGCCGCGTTGACTTGTTCCAGATGATCCGCCGTGGCCGCCCGCAGACGCGCCGCCAAAAATGCTCCGCCCGAGTTCGTGAGCTGGTCCACGTGCATCCGCAATCGCAAACCATATTCCTGCGCCGCTCTCAGCACTTTTTCCGATTCCGTAATGTCGAAGTAACCGCGCTCACAAAACACGTCGCAGCTCTCCGCCAATTGCTCCTCGACGACACGCGGCAGCATTTTGTGGATGACGAGCGCCACATATTGTTCGGGCGCGTTTCGAAATTCATCCGGGATGGCGTGCGCCCCAAGAAAGGTCGGGACGAATTCGACCGGCGTTTCTTTGTTCAGGCGTCGGATCACGCGGAGTATCTTCAATTCATCGTCCATCGTCAGCCCGTAACCGGACTTCGCCTCGACGGTCGTCGTCCCTCCTTTTAGAAACCAGGCGGCGTGTTTCTTCGCCTGCGCGAGCAGTTCGTCCTCGGACGCGGCTCGCGTTTTCTGCACGGTCGAGCAAATCCCACCGCCGTTCTCGGCGATTTGTTCATAGGTCGCGCCCTGCGTTCGCATTTCGAACTCGTCCACCCGATCGCCGGCAAACACCGGATGCGCGTGCGCATCAACAAAACCGGGCAACACAACCCTGCCCCTGGCGTCGATCACGTTCGCGTCGCCGGACAATGCCTTTTCGATTTCCTCCGACGGCCCGGTGCTTACGATCCGGCCATCCTGAATGAGCATCGCACCATCCGGGATGATGCCTAGCTGGCGCATCTCCCCGGCGACCCGCGGCCGCTTCGGCCCCGCGAGCGTCACCAATTGGGCTGCGTGAAGAACCGCGGCTAACATCGCGAGAAAAGTTAGCCTAGCTTGCTTTCCACAATGGCGTGAACTCGCTTGAACTCAGCTTCGGACTCACCGGCCACGCGCTGCATCTTTTCCCGAAGCGACGACTTCAGGGCTTCGTCCTTCAAACCGCCCAAATTAATTCGCACGTTCATCGCGGCACCTTCGATGCAGGCACGCACAGCAAGCGTGCCGACGCCGACATCGGAGATCGAGGCCGGGTTTCCGTTTTCCGCCATTTCTCCAAGAAGCGAGTAAACCTTGAACGCCGTCTCCATGACTCGCAACGGAATCTCAGCTGCATATTTATTTGCCGTTTGGATTGCGGCGGAACGCGTTGCCTTTTCCTCGGTCGAATCTTTCGGCAAACCAAATGCGGCCATGACCTTGTTGAAGGCAGCGGTGTCTTCATCGACGAGAAAGAGCAATTCGTCCTTGAGCTGCTGCGCTTTCACGGCCCAGTCGCTGAAATACTGGAGCTTGTCGTCCCAGCCGCGTTTCCCGGCCGAGAGATTCGCGACCATGCCGCCGAGAGAAACGCCGAGCGCGCCCATCAGAGCCGCGACAGAACCGCCACCCGGCGCCGGCGAATCGCTCAGGGTCTCGTTGCAGAACTGCCGCAGATCCATTTTCACCAGCAAACTCTTGTCGTCCGATTCCATCTTGTATTCGATGATCTTCTCTTTGGGATCGAACGGTTTCAACTCGCTTAATCCCATCGAGCGGATCGCGACATCAATCAGCTCCTCCTCCGAGGCGCCTTCCGACCACTTTTGTTTCCGCAAAAAATATCGGCCGGCATCGACCAGGCATTTCTTCGGCAGCATGCCGACAATTTCCGAGCCGGTCACTCGCAATCCGCGTTTGGTGGCTGATTCGACGCAAGCCTCGAACGCGGCGTGGAGCGGTGTCTCCTCCAGGTTCGTCAGGTTCATGGACACCTGCGCGACCCCGTATTCCTCGACATACCAGCCGATCGCTTTCACGTGTTTGAGCATGCCCGGTTCGCGGACCGGCTCGCCCTTCGCATCGAGCACCGGTTTACCCGAAGGCGTGCCGTCGTCGGTTTTGACCCGCCCATTTTCGCGCACGTCGAAAGCAACCGAGTGAGCCCGGCGAACGGCCTTCGTATTCAGGTTCACATTGTAAGCGACCAGGAACTCGCGGGCGCCGATGACGGTCGCGCCTGATTTCTCGCCGAAAACCGCCGGCCCAAAATCCGGCTGCCATTGCGGCTCCTTTATCTTTTCGAAAAAGCCTTCGTACTCGCCGGCGCGGATGATCGAGAGATTAGAGCGCGCCGGATTGCTCGCCGCTTTTTCATAGAGATAAACCGGAATCTTCAACTCCTCCCCCACCCGTTTCCCCAACTTCTTCGCGCACGCGATCGCTTCCTCCCAGCTCACGTTGCTCACCGGGATGAAAGGGCAAACGTCGGTCGCGCCCATGCGCGGATGCGCGCCCGTTTGCTTCCTCATGTCGATGAGCTCGGCTGCCTTCTGGATCCCGCGAAAGGCCGCTTCGACCGCCGCATCCGGAGTTCCCGCAAACGTCACCACCGTGCGATTCGTGCTCGCCCCCGGATCGACATTCAGCAGTAACACGCCGTCGACCGATTCGATTGCGGCCGTGATCTGCCGAACCACGTCGAGATCCCGCCCCTCGGAAAAATTCGGCACGCACTCGATGATTTTTTGCATGGATTAGCGGCTAATTAGCATAAGCCCTTGATTAACCAAAGCCCGATAGAGCCCGACCTATGCCGAACTTTCCAAACCCAAATGAATCGGCTAACCTCTCACCATGAGCACGGTCAAAGAAATCGAGGCAGCGATTCCCGAGTTGTCCCGGGCCGAACTCGAACAAATTCGTGATTGGATCGATGAACGTCTCGAGAACAGTCTTGAATTGTCGGATGAAGTGAAAGCCAAGCTGGATCAGTCGCGGCGCGAAATCGCAGCGGACCAATTCACAACGCGACAGCCCAGTTAAGTTGTGGCGGCCGCCCTCCAGATTTGGTCGCCCACATTTTCGGCTGCATTCGATTCCCTGCCGGCACCGGTGCGCGATGCGGTCCAGCGCAAAATCGATGACATGGGAACGCGGCTGAAGGCCTTTCCCCATGACCGACTTCAAGGCGCAGTGAGTTCAGACTCCGAGTGGGTGTTTATCGCGTTCTCTACGAATTCGACGCTGACCAAGGCCGAATCTTTCTCCATTACGTCGGCCACCGTCGCGAGATTTATAGGCGAAATTGAGGTACGCTTTAGTCGCGCGGTTGCGGGCTAATTGGGATATCGATTTTGTTTTCGGCAGCGAACTCGATGGCGCGGGAATAACCGGCATCGGCGTGGCGGAGGACGCCCATTCCGGGATCGCTCGTGAGGACGCGCTCGAGACGGCGGCGCGATTCATCGGTTCCATCGGCGACGACGACCATGCCGGCGTGTTGCGAGTAACCGATGCCGACGCCGCCGCCGTTGTGGATCGAAACCCAGGAAGCGCCGGCCGCCGTGTTCACCAGCGCATTGAGCAAGGCCCAATCGGCGATCGCGTCGCTGCCGTCGATCATTCCTTCGGTTTCGCGGAAAGGCGACGCAACGGAGCCGGTATCGAGATGGTCGCGCCCGATGACGATGGGCGCTTTGGTCTCGCCGCGCTTCACCAGGTCGTTCATGGCGACGCCAAACTCGGCGCGCTCGCCGAACCCGAGCCAGCAAATGCGCGCGGGCAATCCCTGGAACTGGATGCGCTCCTTCGCCAATTTCATCCAGCGCGCGAGCGTTTCATTTTCTGGAAACATCTCGAGCGCCAGCCGGTCGGTACGAGCAATGTCTTCCGGATCGCCACTGAGCGCGACCCAGCGGAACGGGCCTTTTCCCTCGCAGAAAAGCGGCCGGATGTATTCGGGAACGAAGCCGGGAATATCGAACGCGTTCTCGACGCCGGCCTTTTTCGCCTGGGTCCGAATGTTGTTTCCGTAGTCGAAAGTGATCGCGCCTTTCTTCTGGAGCGCGAGCATCGCCTCCACGTGTGTCGCCATCGAATGCATCGTGCGTTCGATGTACTTGTCGGGATCCCTCGTCCGAAGGGCGAGCGCTTCATCGAGCGACATACCGTTGGGCACATAACCATTGAGGGCATCGTGCGCGCTCGTTTGATCGGTTAGAATGTCAGGAACGAGATCGCGCCGCACCAGTTCCGGCACGACATCGGCGCAATTGCCGACGAGTCCCACCGAGATGGCTTGTTTGTTCTTGCGCGCGTTGTCGAGCAGACTGAGCGCCTCGTCGAGCGAGTGCGCGATCTCGTCGCAGTAACCGCTCTTGAGCCGTTTCTCGATCCGCGCCGCATCCACATCGATGCCGAGAAAGCGGGCGCCGTTCATCGTGGCGGCAAGTGGTTGGGCGCCACCCATACCGCCCATGCCGCCGGAGACGATGAGCTTGCCGGCCAGCGTTCCGCCAAAATGTTTCTCAGCCGCGGAGGCAAAAGTCTCGAAAGTGCCCTGCACGATTCCCTGGCTGCCGATGTAGATCCACGATCCGGCCGTCATTTGACCGTACATCGTCAGGCCAAGGCGTTCGAGGCGATTGAACTCAGTGGCGTTCGACCAATGACCGACAAGATTGGAATTCGCGATCAGAACCCGCGGCGCTTCTTCGTGGGTTCGAAATACTCCGACGGGTTTTCCGGATTGAACGAGCAACGTCTGGTCGTTCTCCAGCTCGCGTAACGAGCGCACGATCGCATCGAACGCTTCCCAACTTCGCGCCGCTCGCCCAGTCCCGCCGTAAACGATCAGCCGGTCCGGGTTCTCCGCGACGTCCGGATCGAGATTGTTCATCAACATCCGGAGGGCCGCTTCCTGGTGCCAGCCTTTGCAGCTCTTTTCGCTCCCGCGCGCGGCGCGAATGATCCGGTGTCCGCTCATATCATTTTCTCGTCGCCATCGAATGCGCCTTCCCGGATTGCCGCCGCGACGAGCGCAATGTCCGACGACATGGAACGATCCGCGTCGACCGCTGGAGAAATCTTACGGACGCGCGCGTAGGCTTCTTCCACTCCGACGCCAGCTTTGAGCGGATGCCGAAATTCCAAGCCTTCAGCCGCCGCGAGCAGCTCAATGGCAAGAACGTGTTCCGCGTTCTCCACGATGGTCCGCAGCTTAAGCGCCGCCGTCATGCCCATCGAGACATGGTCCTCCTTCCCGCCCGAAGTCGGGAGATTATCGATGCTCGCGGGATGGGCGAGGACCTTCGCCTCGTTCAGCAAGGCCACCGCGGCCACATGCAAAATCATGAAACCGGAATGCGTCCCGGCGTGCGGCGCGAGGAATGGCGGCAAGCCTTCGCTCGAATCGGGATTAACCAGCCGGTCGGTGCGGCGTTCGCTGATGCTCATCAAATCGGTCACCGCGATCGCCGCATAATCGAGGGCCAAGGCGAGCGGCGCGCCGTGGAAATTTCCGCCGGAAAGAACATCGCGGTTCTCCGCGAAAACCAGCGGGTTGTCGGTCGCCGAGGCCGATTCGATTTCCAAGATCTTTTCGCAATGCTCGAGCGCGCCGCGGACCGCGCCATGGACTTGGGGCATGCATCGCAGACTGTAGGCGTCCTGCACCCGCGAATCGTTCACAAGATGAGACTGCCGAATCTCGCTTTCTCGGAGGAGATGACGCAAGTGTTCGGCGACGGCTTCCTGGCCGGGATGCGGCCGGGCTTTTTGGATGCGGGAATCAAAAGCCGTCGGCGTCCCCTTTAGGGCCTCGAGGGTCATGGCGCCGGCGATATCCGCCACGCGCGCGAGGCGCTTCGCCCGGAATAACGCAAGCCCGCCCACGGCGTGCATGGCCTGGGTGCCATTGAGAAGGGCCAGGCCCTCTTTCGCTTCCAGGACCACCGGTCGCAGCCCCGCTTTCCTGAGCGCGTCACTGCTCGGCAACCGCTTGCCATTAGAAAAAGCTTCCCCTTCCCCGATCAAGGTCAGGGACAGATGGGCCAGCGGCGCCAGGTCTCCGCTCGCCCCGACCGACCCTTTTTCGGGAACAACGGGAACGACGCCTCGATTATTCAGCTCGCAGAGCAGCTCAATCACTTCCAAGCGAATGCCGCTCAGGCCGAGCGCGAGCACGTTGGCCCGGAGCAGAATCATCGCGCGCACCTCCGGCGCCGAGAGCGGATTCCCGATTCCGCAAGCGTGGCTCCGGACCAGATTCAATTGGAGTTGTCGCAGTTCTCCTACCGGAACGTGAACGTCCGACAGTTTGCCGAAACCAGTGCTGACTCCGTAAACGACGCCACCCTTCGCGACGATCTCCTCGATCACTTTGCGCGATGCTTCGACCGGCTTATACGCCGACGTCCCGATTCGGAGCGGGGTTTCTCCGTAAGCGACGCGCGCGATCTCGGAGAGCGACAAGGGCTGGCCGGTCAGTTCCACGCCTCGCATTTTATGGATTGGTCCAGGAAAAGAAAGCGGCCGCCCACCAGGGGCCGCGGAAAAAAGGCCAGGCCGACGAAACGACCTGGCCTTTTATGGTTAAAGCTATCCGCAGACGGACAAGCTGGACGGTTATTTTGAGTAGGTCGAGGTGGTCGTAGTGGCCGCCTCCTTTTTCTGCGCGCAAGCCCCCAGGCTCAGCGCACTGGCCGCGACGGCCAAAATCATGATCACTTTGAAAATCTTCACGTAATATTTCGCCTCCTTTCCCTGCAAGTTGCTGCCGTCATTTAGGCAGTTAAGCCCCCTGACGCAACGCTTTTCTCGACTTTTTTCCGGGCCAGCCGCGCCGCTCGTTAGGGCGCGATCTCGACCGGCGTGCCCACTGCGACCCGCTCGAACAGCTCCAGTAAATCGGCGTTCTTCATCCGGATGCACCCGTGGCTGGCGGGCGTGCCGATCTTTTCCTCGTGGTTTGTGCCATGGATGTAGATGTAGCGATCGTGCGTATTCGCGTTGCGCCGCTCCAGCCCCTCGAGCCAGAGAATGCGCGTCATGACGAGGTCCTCTTCCCGCAAGAGTTTCTTCGTCGCCTTAACCGGCCGGCGACTCTTGAACACCGTCCCAGCCGGCATGCCATCGCCGATCTTGTCCGCGATGCGGAACTTTCCAGTCGGGGTTTTGAAGCTGCCTTCCTTCGATCCCAAACCGAATCGCGATGTGGAAATCGGATATTCTGCGAGCTTCTTTCGGCCGGATTTCAGAACGAGCTCCTGCCGGCGGACGGAGATGCGGATCTTCGGCTCGGGACTTTTTTTCATCGAAAACGGCGGTAGGATGCGCGGTGGTTAACGCAAAGAAAAGCTATCATGTCGCGATCGTCGGAGCCACTGGGGCGGTGGGCGAAGAATTGCTCAGGGTCCTGGAACGGCGCGCGTTTCCGGTGGGACGATTGCTTCCGTTGTCCTCGGAGCGTTCAGCAGGCAGGAGCGTTTCTTTTCGCGGCGAAGAAATTGCGGCGCAGCAGCTTTCCTCGAGCTCGTTCAAAGGGATCGACCTCGCGTTCTTCAGCGCCGGCGGCAACATTTCCCGGGAGTACGGTCCGGTCGCGCGTGAGGCCGGCGCGATCGTCATCGACAACTCATCAGTTTTCCGGATGGAACCCGATGTGCCGCTGGTGATTCCCGAGATCAACGGCGACGACGTCCGGCAACATCGCGGCCTGATCGCCAACCCAAATTGCACGACGGCAGTCGCGCTCATGGCGCTCTACCCTTTGCACCGCGCATTTGGCGTCCGCCGGGTCATCGCTTCGAGCTACCAGGCCGTCTCGGGCAGCGGCGCCCGCGCGATCCACGAGCTGCGATCGCAAGTCCAGGCCGCGGCCGAGAACCAGCCGCCAGTCGCCGGCATTTACCCGCATCCGATTGCGTTCAATCTCCTGCCGCACGTCGATTCTTTTTTGCCGAGCGGCTACACGAAAGAAGAAATGAAAATGCAGAACGAAGGCCGGCGCATCATGCACCTGCCTGATTTCCGCGCGTCGGTGACGTGCGTGCGGGTTCCGGTTTACCGCGCCCATTCGGTTGCAATAAGCGCCGAATTCGAGAGAACGGTTTCCGTCGAGCAGGCGCATGAAGTCCTGGCGAAAGCGCCGGGGCTCGAGCTGGTCGACGAGCCGCAGAACAATCGTTACCCGATGCCGCTGTTTACCGCCGGGAAAGACAATTGCGAGGTGGGCCGCGTCCGGCGCGATTGCGCCTTCGAGAACGGACTTTCCTTCTGGGTCTCCGGCGACCAGTTGCTCAAAGGCGCCGCGCTGAATGCGGTGCAGATCGCCGAGCTGCTGTAGCTCGTGCTGCGGCCCATAGGTCGTATACGTCGTATGCGACCTATGGGCAGGTATTGAGCGCCGCGACTACACCTACGGCGTCGGCGAGGTCGCCGGCTCGTTTTTCTTTTGTTTCTTTCCTTCGTCGCGGCCGGGCGGATTCACCGGCGCGTTCGGCGCCGGAGCCGGAGGCACGACGCGCTCCTGCGGTGCTTGCTCCTTCTTTGGCTTTGGAATGTCAGCCGGCGCCTCTTTCTTCGGTTTTTCCACGGTTGCTTCCGGCTTCGTCATGTCCGGCTCTGGCTGCTTGTGTTTGGTCTCCGGAGTCGGTGGCGGAGCTACCCGCGGAGCGCTTTTGGGCGCCTCGGGCGGCGGTGGAACGGCGGATTCGTTCTTTCGCTTCTCCGGTTTTTCTTTGGGCGGTTTGGGCGTTACGGTGGGCGCGGTCGTTTCGGTCGCACCGGTTGCCGGCGGGACTGAAGCGCTCGGGGCTACATTCTCACGCTGCTTGTTCTTGCCTTTGTCGCGAGTGGGCGCCGGGCTCGTCGCGGGCGGGACCGAGGCCGAAGGTGTAGCAAGCGGCGAAACTTTCTCGTTCCGCTTGTTCTTATTCTTCTCCGGTGCCGTCGCCGGATTCACCGACGCAGACGCGCTCGGGGCCGGCGAAACCTTCTTGTTCTTGTCCTTGGCCGGCGAAACCGAAGGGCTCGCCGCAGTCGCGGGAGTGACGCTGGCAGCTGGGCTCGCCTTGGCCGGCACCGTCGGGCTCGCGGTTGTCGTCGCCGGCGTTGCGCTTGCCGTCGTGGTCGCAGGCGCCGTCGCAGCTGGACTCGTTTCAGCCTTTTCCGAAGCCTGGACCGTGGGCGGCGGCACCGCCTTCGGATCTTCCTTCTTCATTTTTTCCTTTAATTCTGTCTGCGCTTTCTGATCGCCGACCGGTTCCCAACCGCGCTCGACTGGGGCTTGCGCCAGGACCACTTTCTCTTTCACCACTTTCGGCGCGATGGTCTTCGTGGGCTTTTGGAACTGCTGCGGCGCCGCGATCACGAGCTTGTCGCCCTGCACTTTCATCAGCGATTTCGACTGCGCCGCAGCGGCTGGATCGACATTCGTCTCGCGCTGCAGACTCAGCCGTTGAATCGGCCGGGTCGAATAACGACTCAGCGTGTCATAATCCGGTCCGTAGTTGTAAACCGTCGAGTTGGTGTAAGTGATGTTCGTCACATTCACCGTCTTGCTGACGTAGGTGACGTTCTGGTCGGCGGCGAAAATTCGCTCCCGCAGAACAGGCTCACCGATGTAGCGAACATCGATGAAATTGTAGTAGGCCGGTCCGATGTCGAAATCGATATCCACTCGCGAGTTGATCGGGCTAAAATCAACGTAGATGTCGCCCGCGCGGCGAGGCGGCAACGGGGCCCAACCGACATAATCGCCGCCGGTGCGCCAGGAAACCCAGGCCGGACCCCAATCGCGCCCGGGCACCCAGACCCAACCGCGGCCACGCAACCGGATCCAACGGCCGTAGTGATACGTCGCCCAGCCGAAATCCTCGTAGGAGACCCAGGTCCAGCCGACGTCGGTGTAGGCCCAATATCCATCGGAATAAGGCCGCCAGCTTGTGTTGCTCACAGCGACACTGGGCTGCCAGCAATAGCCGTAATCGCTCACCTCGACCCAGTTCCCACCGTCGCCAAGGTTGTCGTAAAAGAAATCAATCGAGATATCTGTCCGCGCCTCGGCCTGCCGGAGAGCAGGAAATGCCAGCGCCAACACCGCCATTGCCAGGAGTATTCGTTTCATAAGCTTGATTGGTTGAGGAAGTTTAGACCTGCGCCGGGCGCGGGTTATTCACTCGAATATGATTCGGAAACCAGACGGGTCTTGCGTGCTTCTTCCAAGGAGCGGCGATTTCCAAATCACCGGCCTAACAAGCGGCGGTTTGAAAACCGCCGCTCTGTGAAAAATCAGCGTGGCCGGACGACCACGAAAGATCGCGTGCGATGCCGGCAAACTGAGAGAACTTGCGTCCCATTCGGGTCGAGCGACGCGACGACTTTCTTGAACTCGGACACAGAAGTCACCGGTTGCTGGTTCACTTCTTCGATCACGTCGCCGGCGCGCAACTCGCCCGCTTCGCCGTCCACTTTTGTCACGAGTACGCCGCGAATTCGGTTCGGCAGATCGAGGCGCTTGACCACGTCAGCATTCACCTCCGCCACTTCCACCGAAACGAGCGGGTTCGTTTCGTCCGGTTGATCCTGCTGGTCTTCGGGCTGCTGGGGTGTCTGCGGCTGGCGCGGATTGTTGCGCGAAGTCAGATAATCAGCGGGTTGTTCCTTGATCTCCGCGGAGACCTTGAGCGTGTTTCCGTTGCGGACCAGCTCCAGCTCCACTTTTTTGTTCAACTCCACTTGCGCGACGAGACTCCGCAACTCCGTGATGTTTCGAACAGTGTGACCGTTGAATTTCTTGATCACGTCGTCCCGTTTCAATTTCGCTTCCGCCGCAGGCGAATTCGCGACCACGTCATCGACGATCACGCCATCGGTCTCGGCCACGCCCTGCGTGGTCGGCCGCGCCTGGATGCCGAGATATCCGCGAATAATTCGGCCGTTCTTGAGCAAACTTTCCAACGCCGTCTTGACCGAATTCGATGGAATAGCGAACCCGATTCCCTGCGAACCGCCGCTGCGCGAAATGATCGCCGTGTTGATCCCGATGATCTCGCCGCGCAAATTCACCAAGGGCCCGCCGCTGTTTCCCGGGTTGATCGCCGCGTTGGTCTGGAGGTAATCGCCGAACCCGTCCACGCGGTTTGGGCGGCCTTTCGAGCTGATAATTCCGTCCGTCACTGTTTCCTCGAACCCAAAAGGATTCCCAATCGCGACCACAAAATCACCGGCCTGCACCGCGTCCGAGTCGCCGAACTTCAACGGCTTGAGGCCCGCTTCGTCCACCTTGAGCACCGCCAGGTCCACGACTGTATCGGACCCGACCAGACGCGCCTTCTTCGTCCGGCCATCGCTGAGCTGCACCTCGATCTCATCCACCTGATCCACCACGTGGTTGTTCGTGATGATGTGGCCCTCGGAGGTCACCACCACGCCCGACCCGAGGGAATTCTGCACCATCGCTTCCTCGTTTGGATTTCGGAATTGCCGCGGGTTGCGATTGAAAAAATCCCCCGGATCGAGCTGATACTGCTTCCGGACCGCGACCTTCCTCGAGGTCTTAATGCTCACCACTGACGGAACAACGGAACTGACTAGCGCCCGCCGTTCACGGTTGAGATTTTCCAAACCGGCGACGTCTTTCGGGTCCACGCTCGCATTCGCGGCGAGAGAGTATTTCTCCGAGGCGACCGCGAGAAATTTCAGGCCGCCCGTTTTGATCCGGTAATCGTAGAGGACGGAAATCCCGCCGCTCACCAGCAGGACAAACAAAAGGAATTTGATCAGATTTTTCATCAGCTAACGTTCGAGAAGGTTCGTCCGTGTTGTTCGACAATCAATCGGCGAAATCGTTGATTCTCGCGCGTTTCAAGCCGGGGATCCGCGCCCAGGATCGCAGTCGCCAAAGAGCGCGCCTTCCGCATCAGATCCGCGTCCCTAATCAAGTTGCCGAGTTTTAATGCAGGCAACCCGCTTTGCGCCGTCCCGAGCAAGTCGCCCGGTCCGCGCATTTCCCAATCCGCTTCCGCCACCGCAAATCCGTCCGTGGTTTTTTCCAGCACGGCCAGCTTCGCGGTTGTCTCCGGCGATTGTTCGTCGCTCAGGAGAATGCAATACGATCTGTGGCTGCCGCGCCCGATCCGCCCACGCAATTGATGGAGTTGCGCCAGCCCGAAGCGTTCCGCGTTCTCGATCAACATCAGCGTCGCGTTCGGAACGTCCACTCCCACTTCGATCACCGTGGTGCTGATGAGGGCGCTCGTTTCACCCCGGCGGAACCGCTCCATGATCGATTGTTTTTCGGGTCCCGGAATTCGTCCATGCAACAACTCGCAGCGAAACGGTCGCAGCCGCTCCTGCCATTGCTCGAATTCGGCGGCGGCTGCCTTAACCTCGAGCTTCTCGCTCTCGTCGATGAGCGGATAAACAACATACGACTGCCGGCCCGCCTCCAGTTCCCGGCGCATGAAGAGGAGCACCTCCGGAAGTTTTCCTCGCTCGCGGACGGCCGTGATGATTTTGCCTCGATCCGACGGCATCTCGTCGATCACCGAGACGTCGAGATCGCCGTAGACCGTCATCGTCAACGTGCGCGGAATCGGCGTCGCCGTCATCACCAGGACATCCGGCGCCGGTTCGCGCGCGGTGAGGCGCGCCCGTTGCGACACGCCGAACTTGTGCTGCTCATCGATCACCGCGAGCCCGAGGTTCTCGAACGAGACGCCCTCATAAAGCAGCGCATGCGTGCCGACGATGATGTGGGGGGCGTCGTTCCGGGTAGCGCGCGCGTCTCGCGCGTTGGTCGCGGTGTCTCGCCGCGACGGACTTTCCTTCCGCATCTCATCTTCTTGCGTCCAGACCCACGAGTAATCCTCGTTTTGTATTGCCACTCCCGCCTCCCAGGGATTCCTCAAAATGTAATGAAACTTTTCTTCAAGATCCGCGTCGGATCGCACATAACGATCAAAGCTCTCCCGCTCCCAGACCGTGCCTTTGGTCTTTTCGATCGCGTTGATCTCGTGTGCTGAAAAGGATTTTACCGAGTGCAGCAACTCCTTTAGCGACCAAAAGAGCACATTGCCTTTGTCGTCCTCTCCTTTCGGCCATGGCTGAAAAAGAAAATGGACGTGATCGGGCATCACCGAGGCCGCGAACAATTCGTAACGGTCGTTGTGAAAGTGACGCAACGCATCGAGGACGATCGTCCGCGCAGCCGGTGACAAGCAGCGTCGCAACTTCGTGCCGATGGTTACGGCGTAGATCGCCCAAGGCTTCTCGAAATGGGGCAACCGTCGCCGAGAATAGTGCGCGGGACCGTCAGCGTCGCGTTCCGAAGTTCGCGACGGCGAGACGCCGTCGCCCACACGCGAGACGCGTGCACTACCCCGAGCGAAGAGCGTCCCGCTTTCTTCCTGCCGCGCGCCGGTGCGCAGGGCGAGGTGCACGCCGAGCGGGTCGAGCCAGCGGCAGAGGACGGCGTAATGTTGTTCGGCGAGAATCTGCGTGGGCGCCATCAGGGCGGCTTGCGAGCCGGATTCCACCGCGAGCAGCATGGCGGCGATCGCCACCACGGTCTTGCCGGAGCCGACATCGCCTTGAAGCAGGCGGTTCATGGGATGGATCGAGGCGAGATCGCGCCGCAATTCCTCGATGACGCGCTCCTGCGCCGTGGTGAGGTCGAACGGTAATCCGCGCAGAAATTTTTCCAGCAACTCCCCGCTGGCGGAATGCATCTGGCCGGTTCGCGAGGTGGCCTCCGCGCGCCGGGAACCGATCAGCAACTGCATCGCGAAAAACTCGGCGAACACGAGATGCTCACGCGCGGCGTCGCATTGTACGGTCGTCGTCGGGAAATGGATTTCGTGCAGGGCGTGCTCACGCGTTCCGAGATTCGCGTCCTTCGGCAACAACGTGGGCACCGACGCCGGATCGAGATTCTCGAGCGCGTGGAAAATCATCGCGCGGAAAACACGCTGCGAAAGTCCCTCGGTGGCCGGATAAATCGGCGTGATCCGGCGAAAGTGAACCGAGATTTCGTCGTCATTCTCGATCACCTCGAACTCCGGATGCTCCATGCAAAGCCGTTTTCCCCTCAGACGCGGTTTTCCGAAAACAACCAGGCGCTGCCCGGTCGCAATCATCTTCTGCACGTAATGCAGGTTGAACCAACGCAGGACCAGCGGCTGGCTGAGGGCGTTCGGATTCGATTCCTCCAACGTGGCTTCGAAAATCTTCTTCCAGCCACCGAAACGAACGAGCCGTGTTCTTGCGACCTCTCCGCAAAGAAGAATCGGCGTGTCGCTTTCTTCGCGGGGGAAATCGACAAAGTGCGTCCGGTCTTCGTAACGACGCGGATAATGGGTCAGGAGATCTTCGACGGTTTCGATTTCGAGCCGGCGGAGCGCCGTCAGCTTGGGCCGCGGAATCCACTCCAATTCGCTGAGGGATTGCGAATACTCGATCATTCGATTGGCCCGGCGGCGCGCAGAGCTTCGACTTGGATTTGCAGTCGCGTTTCGCCTTCGTATTCATCCGCGTTCACCCGGAATGCGATGTCCCAGGGCGGTTTCGGCAGCGGGGCTGACGCTCCATCGAAAAAAATCGCGCGGCGGAAATGACTTTGCTGCCGCAAGCGCAAAACCAAATGCTTTTCCTTGAGAACCTGGGGCTCCACCGCAGGTTCGACCCCGCGCGCGAAAAAGATCGGCTGGCGATTGCCGCTGCCGAAAGGTTCCAGCGCCTGGTGCCAGCGCAGCAGGTCGCTGTTGAGCTGTGAGAAGGTGAGCTCGTGATCGAGATGCAACCGTGGCTGGAAATCTTCTTCAGACAAGAGTTCCCGCGCTGCCTGACGGAAAGCATCAGCGAACGCCGCGAAGTTCTGCTCGCGAACGGCGAGCCCGGCCGCCATTTCATGGCCGCCAAATTTCTCCAGGTGTTTCTCACAACGGTTGAGCGCTTCGACAAGCGACAATCCTTCAATGCTCCGCCCGCTCCCCTTCCCCAGTCCCGCCGGATCAAAGGCGACCAGGATCGTGGGACGATAATATTTTCGCGCGAGTCGGGAAGCCACGATGCCGAGCACCCCTGGATGCCAGTCCCGCGAGCCGAGGACGATCGCCGCGTCGCGCGCCGGATCGAATTGGTCGGCCAGTTTCTTTTCCGCTTCGTCGTAAATCGTTCGCTCGACCGTCTGGCGATCGCGGTTCTGCGCATCGAGGAGGGTGGCCAGTTCTTCCGCTTCTTTTTCATCGCTGGTGAGCAAAAGACGCAATGCCTTTTCCGCCGTGGCCAGGCGTCCCGCCGCGTTTAGCCGCGGCCCGAGCCGAAACCCAATATCTTCGGCCACAATCGGCGAGCGGACGGCGGCGATTTCCATTAATTTTCGCAGGCCCGGCCGCTTCGAACGCGCTAATTCCATCATCCCGCGCAGGACGAGAATCCGGTTCTCCTTTTCCAACGGAACGATGTCAGCGACGGTGCCGAGCGCGACGAGGTCGAGGTTTGCCTTCAAATCAAAGCTCGGTGCCGGGCGCGTTTTCAGCAGCGCGTGGCAAAGTTTAAAAACGATCCCGACACTGCAAAGATATTTGAAAGCGTTATTCGCTTCGGCTTTTGGATTCACGATCGCAACGCAATCCGGCAGCGCCGATTTCGGCTCATGATGATCGAGCACGATCACGTCGATCCCCCGCTCTTTCAGCGACGCGATCTCGGCGAGCGACGAGGTGCCGCAATCGACCGCGACGAGGAGCTGCGGGTGATGCTGTTCGCAACAACGCTCCACGCTTTCCGGGCTGAGCCCGTAACCTTCCTCCATCCGCGACGGCAGAAACAATTCCGGACTGGCGCCGTAACTCCGCAGCAACTCTGCCAGCAACGCAAGTGACGTGACACCGTCCACATCGTAGTCGCCGAAGAGGACGATGCGCTCCTGCCGATCAATCGCGACAAGGATGCGCTCGACCGCCGTTGAAATGTTTGGAAGCAGAAAGGGATCACTGAGCGAGCGCAAACGCGGCTGGAGAAACGCATTTACTTCATCAACGCAGGTGAAGCCTTTCCGTTTCAACACCTCGGCGATGCAGGGAAGGCCGCAAATTTTCGTCCACGGGATTTCCGCATTCGCTTCCGCGCACGCTTGAGCAACAATCCAACGCCGTTCCACCGGGCAGTTTATTGGCGAAGCATTCTGCTGACAACCGGTCGAAGGCTAATCGCGTAGCTTTTTCGCGAGGGTCTTCGCATTGAACGGCGCGTGCACCTTCGCGTCGTTGTCGAAATAGACATAGACGTCGCGCTTTCCAATTTTAGCTCTTCGATCGGAAACTAACTTTGCATCGTGCGGTTGTTTTCCCTTGCGCCAGTGCTCGACGCGATTCGCCCACCAATCGAGCTCATGATCGCTGTATCCGCTCACGTAAAGCTGCTCCGCGCCGTGAAGCCGGCCGTAAACAAAATCCGCGGTGATGTCTTCCGCGTACGGCCATTTGCCGGCGGTGTCCGCGACGACAAACGCGATGTTGTACCTCCGAAGAAGCGCGAAGAATTCCGGCACCATGAACGTGCAATGGCGGATCTCGACCGCGTGGCGAATCGGCCGCGCGGCATCAGTTTTCGTCCACGCGCCAGCTTTCAATTTGTCGTCGTGGCGCTTCGCCAACTTCACCGCCTCGCGGGTATCGCGCGGGAGGAGCTCGAAGAATTCGGTGAAACGCTCCGGGTTCCAACCGAAATTGGGCGGAAACTGCCAGAGAATCGGACCGAGTTTTTCGCGCAGGCACAAAACTCCGGAAGCGAAAAAGTTCGCGAGCGGGACCTCCACCTTGCGCAGTTTTTTCATGTGGGTAATGAACCGCGCCCCCTTCACGCTGAAGACAAATCCCGGCGGCGTCTCGGCATGCCAGCGTTGATAACTGGACGGACGCTGGAGCGAATAAAAGGATCCATTGATCTCGATGGAATTGAATTCGCCGCTGGCGAATTGGAGCTCCATCCGATGCGGCAGTTTCTTCGGATAGAAAACGCCGCGCCAAGGTGGATACGTCCAGTCTGAGATCCCGATGTGCAGGTCCTGGCGCGGCCATCGCTTCGTCGCCGTCGTCAGATGATCAATCGCGAGTCGTGCCACAAAATCCCGTGCTTCTCGCAGAGCTTACGAAACATCGACAGGCCCTCTTTTTCCGGCGGGCCGTACTGGTAGCGCAAACATTCTCGCAAATAAAACTGGCAGAAGTCCGGGTTGAATTCGGGTTCGGCCGCGATGAGCGAATCGAGCTCGCGCAGATTATTGTCCCGGCAGGCGCGGAGACCGTCGGCGATTGCCTTGGGCGATTGAATCTCGGGCCTGATCAACCAGAGCGCGTACACAAACGGGAGCTGCGTTCGTTTGTGCCATTCTTCGCCAAGGTCCCAGAATTGAAATGTATTGTCAGTCTCGTCCCGGAAGCGGATCGCCTGATCGCCGATGAAAAATTTCGCGAGACGCGGCGTGATCGCACGCTGGATAAGCCGCGAGCGAACGACGAATTTCGGCGCCAGCCCAAGCTCAGAAAGAAGGCAGCGAAGCAGGTTTATTCCTGTCTGTGACGCGGGATCGATTTCGATCTCCTCGATCTCAGCCAGGTCGCCATTATGGGCGACGAAAACGCTGTGGACCGGGCCATGCGATGAAATCGAGATTCCGTCCACGAGGGTGTAAACCGGGTTGCGCAGGAATTCGAAACTCGAGACGAGCGCCACGTCGAGCTCGCCAGCGGCCAGTTTTTCGCAGAGCACGCTCGGATGGTCGAACACGACTTCGCCGGGCCATCCATGGATGAGGGGCCGGGCGTTGAGATACTTAACGCAACCGATCCGTAACAGCCCGCCGTCAGCCACGCGTCAGGCGTATGCCAGTTCGGACTCGACGGCCGGCGGGACCGTCGCGGCGGCCGGGAGTTTCTTCGGAAGATGCCGATAGTAGCTGTCCCGCTGGACCGGCTCGCGGCCGGCCTCGCGGATCACGTGCTCGAGGGTCTCGACCGTTTGTTCCTGCGGCGTCTTCGCGCCAGCCATATGGAAGATTTTTTCTTCCATGATCGTGCCGTGGAGGTCGTCCACGCCGTAGTTGAGCGAAACCTGCGCGAGCGGCAGGCCCATCGAAACCCAGTAGGCGGTGATGTGGTCGAAGTTATCGAGGTAAATCCGGCTCACCGCCAGATTGCGGAGTTGCTCGATGGCCGAGGCCGGCTTCACGTGGGCCAGGATGGTGGTGTTCGGTTCAAAGGCGAAAGGAACGAAGCCGGTGAACCCGTGGGTTTCATCCTGCAATTCCCGGAGCTGGCGGAGATGATCGACGCGCTGCTCGAGGGTCTCGATATGACCGTAGAGCATCGTGCAGGTGCTGCGGCCGCCCATGTTGTGCCAGAGCCGATGGACATCGAGCCATTCCTCAGCGCTTTCCTTGCCCCGGCAAAGTTCGTCGCGCACTTCTGGATCGAAAATCTCGGCGCCGCCGCCAGTGAGTGCACCCAGACCCGCCTCACGCAAAATGGCGAGGGTGTCGGGGATGGAGAGCTTAAAGATCCGCTGGGCAAGATGGCGAATTTCGATCGCCGTAAAGGCTTTGATGGTGATGTTCGGGTCGAGTGCGCGCAGGCGGTGGAGCAAGGTCAGGTACCAATTCTTGTCCAGGGTGGGATGAAGCCCGCCGACCATGTGGACCTCGGTAATGCCGAAAGCCAGGGATTCCCCGACGGCCGCGACGATATCGTCGATCGAGCGCTCGAAGGCATGGGCATCCCGCTTCTTGGCCGCGAACGCGCAGAACTGGCACGAGAGAATGCAGATATTCGAATAGTTGATGTAGCGATTAAGGATGTAGGTGGCCACATTGCCGTTCTTCCATTCGCGCACCGCGCTCGCCATCACGCCCAGGGCATTGAGGTCCTTCGAGTGAAACAACTCGAGCGCGTCCGCATCGGAGAGACGCTGCCGGCCCTCGATCTTTTCGGCAATCGGTCGAAGGTCAGTGGGAATGAGCGAAAAGTTCATCGAAAGGCGGAGAATTTCGAAGCCATGATGCACATGCTGGTGTTGGGTTGCAACCGAAAGCGCCAATGAAGGTTGAATCGGTCACAATTGAAGCTTTCATCCCTGACCGCCCAACTGCGTCCGTTTTTCCTTAACATGCCCGGTCATCAAATCGGCCCGCCCGGCCGCACTCCAGAAGACGCCGAAGATATCCGGCTCATGGAACGGGTCGGTGCCGGGGAAGAGGGCGCGTTCGAGCAGCTCGTGGAGCGCCATCAACGATTGGTGATCGGGACTGTGGGGCGCATGCTCGGGAGCGGTTCGGATGCGGAGGACATCGCCCAGCAGGTCTTCGTGCGCGTCTGGAAAAATGCGAAACGCTACGAGCCGCGGGCGAAGTTCACTACCTGGTTGCTCAAGATCACGCGCAACCTGGTTTTTAACGAATTGCGGCGCCGCTCGCGCCATCCGCAGGTCTCGCTCCAATCCGAGTCTGACGAAGAAGAGCGGCCGCTCAAGGACGAACACGCTGTCGCGCCCGATGCGTCGTTGCTCGAGCACGAACTTCAGCAGGCGGTAGACGCCGCCATCGCCAATCTGCCCGAGACCCAGCGCATGGCCGTGGTCCTGCGCCGCTACGAGGAGCTTAGCTACGAGGAGATCGCCGACGCGCTCGATCAATCGGTCTCGGCCGTGAAGAGCCTGCTCTTTCGGGCACGGACCGAATTGCGGGAAAACCTGAAGCGCTATCTCTCGTCGTAAACATGCTCGTTCTCGATTTCGCTTTTCCTTCGATCACGATCACGAGCAGGAGCATGAGCGCGAGTAAGAAAAACAAAGAGGGCGGACCTCTCGCGAGAATCCGCCCCCTCTCAACCCCACATCTTTTGGTTGTCTAAAGTCCGCGCTCGTTCGCGCTCGTCTTGAAATCGATCGACTTCGTGGTCGTCGTGGTTTCGGGTTCCGTCCGGGCCGGGGCCGGCGGCGTTCCGGGTTTCGGGTAATCGGCGGCCACGTGCCGGGTTGAAGTCGGGACTAGGCGGACGGCGCCCTTGGCGTTGTTCCGCCAGCCGTTCGGGTCGGCGTATTCTTCGCCGCTGTGATGCAAGCCGCTGACCTGATCTTCGAGGCCGGTGCCATAATGCTGGTCGATGATGGTAGGGGTGACGAACACGAGCAGGTTGCGCTTGGTCCGGGCGTTTAATCTTTCTTGGAAGAAATAACCGAGGATCGGGATGTCGCCCACGATCGGAACCTTCGTCCGCGCCTTGGTGACTTCATCCTGGAGCAATCCCCCGATCGCGAGCGTATCGCCGCTCTTGATCAACACGTTCGAGTCGAGCGATCGGGTGTCGATGATCGGGCTGGCCACAGTGCCGCCGCTGCCACCGGGGACGGTGAAAAATTGGTCGCCGACTTTGTTACTGATTTCCGGCTTCACCGCGAGGGTGATGAAATTGTCTTTGTTGACCGACGGCTTCACGACCAGCGTATTGCCGAACTTCTTGTCCTGGAATCCGCCGAAAACGGCCGTGGCGGTTTGTTCGTTGAAGTTCATTTGCGGCACAGGCTGGCTGCGGATGATTTCGATTTTGGCCTGCATGTTGTCCGCCGTAACCACGCGGGGATTCGCCAGGAATTCCGCATCGGAATCTTCGTTGAGGGCCCTCATCGTCACGGACAACTGCGGGGCCGAAAGAATGGCGAACTGGCCGCCCAGGACATTGAGCGCTTTGTCGAAGAAGAAATCCTTACCCTGGAGCTTGCCGCTGCTGTCGACGCTAAACGTCGGCGGCGTGCCCGGGACGGTCGTTACGGCGCCCGTCACTGGATTGATCGAAGTCGTCGGAGCGCCCGCGGGGTTGCCGCCTGCGAACCTGAGAGTCTGCGGGTTATTCGCGCCGCCCAGGACTCCACCCCAGTTAATTCCGTACGATTGTCTTGGGTTGGCGGTTACTTCCACCAGCCGCGCTTCGATCATGACCTGCTTGGTCGGCTTGTCGATTTGGAGCAACAGCTTGCGGACGTTGTCGATATTGCCGCGGGTTTCCCGGAAAAAAATCGTGTTGGTGCGCTCATCCACCTGCGGCGCATCTTTGCTGGAGAGCTGCGCGGCGATGAGGGGCGCGGTTTCCTTAGCCCGAGCATAGCTGAACTGGTAGCTGTCGCTCTCGGTCGGCTCGGCGGTGCGCTCGGCCGCGGTTTTGATGTAGTAAACGTTTTCGATCTTATCGAGGAACAGGCCCTTGGCCTTGACAATAATCGAAACCGCCTGCAGCGCCGTCACGTCTTCCAGGCGCATCGTCACGGTGCCGGTGACCGCTTCGCTGACGACCATGTTGATCTTGGCCTGGCGCGCGAGGAGACGCAGCACTGCGCCCACGTCGTCGCCCTGAAATTCGCGCACGCCGACGCCGCCATTATCGGCGACGCTGTCGGGCTCTACCGGGCCGGGAGAAGTGGTCGCGGTCGTCGTCGTGGTAGTCGTTGAAGTCGTGGGGGCGGGCGAAGTGGCCGCGTTGGAGGTTGAGGCTTGGACGAGGAGAAGGTTGTCGCTCTTGGTCGAGGGACCGATGGGGAGCGGCGGGCTAGCCGGTTTGGTTTTCGTTTCGGCGAGAGGAGCCTTCTGGACGGAATCCACAGAGCTCGAGCTGGGCGCCGGGGAAGGCGAGCTGGTCTGCGCGTTCACGACGGTAAAGGCGGTGAAAAATGCCGCTCCGGCGCAGAGGGCAGTTGTAAGGCGATTAGGCATAGATGATGGGAAGTTGAAGAATGCAGCAGCGTTAAAAGCAGGAAGCAGACCAGCCCTGCTGCGGCCATCGCCGCCCCGCGCCGAACGGGCGGCTCCTCAACTGGCCCGTGCCGCGGCGATGAAATCGTGCATCCGGCCATGATTTTTGCGGCCCGGCGAAGACTCGATTCCGCTGGTTACGTCCACGCCGAATGGCCGGACGGCGGCCACGGCTTCCGCGACGTTCTCAGGCGTCAATCCGCCCGCCAGGATCACGCGAAGATGCGGGTTGGCCCGCACGAAATCGCGCGCGATTTCCCAAGGGAAAGTCCGTCCGCTGCCGCCGAATTCCCCCGCCCCACCGGAATCGAGCAGCACGGTGGTCGTGAAGAAGTCCGGCACGTTGACCACCGAATCGGCGCCCATTACCGGAAGCGCTTTCTCGAACCGAATCCGTTCCTCCATCAATCGGCGGCAAAAGTCGGGCGTTTCCGCTCCGTGCAATTGCAAAGCGGTAATGCCCGGCGTTGCGGCCGCGGCTTTCGCCTCATCCCAGCTCGGATTCACCAGGATCGCCACCTTTTCGACATTGCCTGGCAGCGCCCCGATCCACTCGCTGGCAGTTTCCATCTGCAGGTAGCGCTTGCTGCCCCGAAAGAAATTGAAACCGAGTGCATCGGCGCCAAATTCGATAGCCGCAGCGGCGTCCTGCGGCGTCGTCAATCCGCAGATTTTAACGCGCAGCATTTACGCCGCTGTCGCAAACCCGAGCGCCGGCTTGCTGAAATCGGGCGCGGGCATCTCGTTGACCAGCTTCACGATACCGTCCTGCCAGCGTTGGCTGATGGTTCGCAGGTAGGGATCGTTCTCATCTAGGTGCGCGCGCAACCGAGCCTGAAGCGAATCGGTTTCGTAGCACAAAATATCGATCGGCGGCCCGACGGCGACGTTGCTCGTCATCGTCGAATCGATCGAGATCATGCCCACCTTTACCGCGTCCGCGAGTCCGGTTTCGTAGGTGAATCCGCGATCGAGAATCGGCTTGCCGTACTTTCGTTCACCGATTTGCAGGAACGGGCAATCGCGCGTCGCGTGGATGCTATTGCCCTGCGGATAAATTAGGTGCACCTCCGGAGCGAATCCCGCGATCTGTCCGCCCACGATGAGGTGAATGTTGAAATCGAATCCGTCCGCCTCGAGCGCTTCCCGGTCGCGTTTTTCCACTTCGCGCACCTTCGAGCCGACATAACGGACCGTTTCGTTGAGCGTCTGCCGATTCGTCAATTGTTCGCGAACCGTATCTTGCTTCCCAAGGTGGAGGTCTTCGTCGATCAACGCGATCGTCGCCTGCGTCAGCGAAAGATTACCCGAGCTGAGAATACAAATGACGCGGTCGCCGGGTTTCTCGTAGATCCGCATTTTGCTGCACATCGTGATGTTGTCCATCCCGGCACTCGTGCGCGAGTCCGACAAAAACACCGCCCCGGCGCGGCAAATCATTCCGAGACAGTAGGTCATTCGTTGCGGCTCTCGGGTTCGATCACGCGGCCCTCCACGCGTTTCAATTGCGTGTGGTGCGTCAGCACATGAACCCGCCCATCGCTTCCGCGAAAGAACGCGCTCAACATCCAGCTGATAATCCCGACCACGATCGCGCCCCAGAACGCGCTGCGGTAACTGTCCACGTGAAATCCGCTGACGATGCTCGGCACCCAGTAAAGCATCAGGCCATTCACGATCAGGATAAAAATTCCCAGCGTCAGCAGAATCAGCGGCGCACCGAGGATCAGGAGCACGGGACGCACAAACGCGTTCAAAATGCCCAGGAGCAAAGCGGCGCCAATGAGTGCGGCCGTCGTGTCGTAGCGAATGCCGGGAATGAATGCGGCCGCAGCCATGACGCCCACCGTTGTCACGAGCCAGCGGATAACGAAGTGTCGCATGGCCGCACGTTAGGCGAACTCGGGCTCCATGCGCAACCGCCGCTTTGCAAAATCCGCTTGCACGGCCGCTCCATGCGGTATTCGGTCTGAGAGCATTTAGAAACGAAATAGAACCGTGGCCAGAAAACCGAAAACAACAGTCGAAGATAACCCGGGAGACAATGCCGCTGCGCCCTCTGCCAACGGCAAGATGAACGCGCCCGAGCCGAAGAAGAAAGCGCGCGCCAGCGCCATGCCTGCGACGAAAAAGAAATCGGCGGCCGCGAAGAAACCGTCCACGAAACCGCCGGCCACTTCTGTGGCGAAACCCGCCGCTTCACATCCCGTCGAACCAACGGACGACGAAATCCGCCTTCGTGCTTATTTCCTCGCCGAACGCCGTCAGAAGCTTTCGCTCCCCGGCGATTCCGCGCACGACTGGATCGAAGCCCGGCGGCAATTGATCGAAGAAGCCAGCCGCGGAACATAGGCTTCCAGCCTGTGCGCCCAGCGGAGTTGCACTCCGCTGAACCATTGGCATCGGACAGAATGTCCGCTGGGCGCACAGGCCACAGGCCTATGTTCCGATCGCCTCGATTCCTGGCAAACATTCCTTCACCTTTTCGATCAGCCTATTGATCGCAAAAGGTTTCGGCACCAACCCGCGCACACCCGCTTCCTGAAGTAATTCCTGTGCCCGTTTTTCATCGCCCTTGCCGGTCACGAGCAGCAATGGGGGCACGATCCGCGGCGGCACCGAATGGTTGTAGACCTTGCCGATCAGGAAAAAAAGCATCGCCCCATCGATCATCGGCATCTGAAAATCGAACATCAGCAAATCGTACGTTTTCTTCAGCGCCAACTCGAAGCCGTATTCCGGTTTCGGCGACGTATCCACCTCGCAGCGGAGCATCGAGGTCAGCGCCTCTCGCATCACCCGCATCAGGGCCACGTCATCATCCACGATCAGGATCTTCTTCGGCGCCACGTCACTCATAACCGACGCTTGCGCGAAAGCCCTCCGCGTTTCAAGCTTTTCCGATGGACGAAACGTTAACCGCGCTCGCCGCCGCCCTCCGCGAACGCCTCGCCATTATCGACGACGAGCAAAGCCGCCGCGATCCCGATCGCCACACCAAACGACTCCGCGAAGTTTCCGAAAAGATCGAGCGCCTGGAACAATCCCTGCCGCCGAAGATCGATCCCCAACTCCGCCATTTCCTCCAGCGTCGCAGCTACACCAAAGCACTCGAACTGCTCGAAAGCGCTCCCTGAAACAAAAGCGAGCCTTGCCCGCGAAGGCCCGTTGTTTACAAGGGATACGAGAACGATTCAAACAACGTGGCCGTGCTGTTGGAGAAGTGTCCGTTCGGACGGCTGACCTGGTAATACTGCCCGGCAAACGCCGTCTTGGTGACGGTGATTTTGAGGAAGCCTGGCAGCTTTGTGTTCGACTTCTTGAGCTTGACCCCGGCTGGCGGAACCGCACCCGGCTTCAGTTGATGCATGTTGGAATAGCCTTCGTAGCCACCGGCGCCGGAAACGAGGTAGGGTACTTTGCGCGTGCCGATCTTTCGCTCGAAATGCTGGTAGTCGTGGACGTGGCCGGAAAGAATGGCCGTCGGAGTGAAACTCGCGTCGGCGAAAGCCTTGTCGAGCACGTCCTGAATCGCGGTGTGGCCGCCGTGTGAACTGTCGAGCGAATACGGCGGATGATGCACCGTCACCAGCACGCACTTGTCGCCGCGCTGCTTCGCATTTTTCAATTCCTCGGTCAGCCAATCCTGCTGGGCCTTGTTCTTGCCGTTAATTTTTCCATCTACATTCGAGTAGAGCCCGATGATCGTCGCCAGCGGCGTAAGCAGCGTCCAATAAAAGTTCGGCTGAATCATCGTCGTCCGGTTCGAGTGACCCGCCATCCAGGTGTGAGTCGGTTGCGGCGCGCAGAAATTCATCTGGAAGCCTTCCAGCGTGGGAATGCTCTGGTCATCGCCTTTGGCGCCATCGTGATTTCCCGCGATGGCTACGATCGGCGCCGTGTATTCGTCGTAGGGCTCGTAAAATTGCGAGTCGTAATCCTCCTTTTCGCCGTTGAAGTAGACGACGTCCCCGAGGTGATAAAAGAACTTGGGACGGTCGCGCTCGGGCAACGACTCCAATTGACCGACCATGTGAAATGCGATGGCGAATTGCGCTTCGGACCCATGATCTTTGTGGCCCGTGTCGCCCATGGTGTGAAAGACAAGCTTCCCGGCCTGCCTGATCTTATCGACCTCAGCTGCGCCTAGCAGGTCTTCCAGATCGAGGTGGAAAGGATAATTCCCGGGCGGCGGCGGCGGCTCATGGTGAGAATTATCGTGATGATGTTTAGAAAGATCGTTGACCTGCGGGCTGCGCCGGTCACGGCCGAAGACGTGCCTTAAAGCGCGGGTATCAAGAGGGTCGGGAGCTAGAGTATTAGTATTGGGCATAATAGAAGCGGACAGATCCGCACTTGAGGGTTAAATCGAGACGAAGCGCTGTTCGCCTCTCAACTGCTATCGATGGAAATCGTCGGCACCGGGGGAACATGGCCCGATGCTAATCAAGCCGTTTTCTCAAGACAAGCCGCAAATCACGGAGCCGATATGCGGCGTCGCCACGGAGACGCCGACGTTCCGCTGCTACTGAAAAAGCGGCGTTTAGCGCGAATACAACTCGACGATCAACTGTTCGTTGACCATCGGCTGCATCTCTTCGCGGGTCGGGATGCGGGATACTTTGCCGCTGAGCGCGTCACGATTCGCGACGAGCCAATCGGGGACGGGAGCGATCTGGGTGAGCTCGAGATTGCGAAGGGCGAGCTGGCGGGATTTCGGTTTGTCTTTCACCATGACTTCGTCGCCGGCCTTCACGTTGTAGGAAGCGATATTGACGTTCCGGCCGTTCACCTGGACGTGGCCGTGAGAAACTAATTGCCGCGCACCGCTCCGGGTGTTCGCGAGGCCGAGGCGGAAGACGACGTTATCCAGCCGCGTCTCCAAAAGCTGGAGCAGCGTTTCACCGGTGACGCCGCGCTTGCGCAAAGCGGTCTGGAAAATCCGGCGGAATTGTTTCTCGAGCAAACCGTATTGATACCGGAGCTTCTGCTTTTCTCCCAACGCGATCGCGTAATCGGATTGCTTGCGGCGCGACCCTTTCGGGCCGTGCATGCCGGGAGGATAATTCTTTCGCTCGAGCGCTTTGGCTGGTCCAAAAAGCGGGACGCCATAGCGGCGGCTCACTTTGGTTTTCGGTCCGGTGTATCTGCCCATGAGAAGAAAAGTAGGAAGTAGAAATTAGGAAGTAGGAAACTCAGACGCGGCGCTGTTTGGGTGGACGGCAACCATTATGCGGGACAGGGGTGACGTCGCGGATGACGGTGAGATCGAGACCGATGGCTTGCAACGCGCGGACGGCGGATTCGCGGCCGGCGCCGGGACCACGGACGAGGACTTCGACTTCTTTCAGCCCGTGGCCCATGGCCTGCCGGGAAGCGTCCTGCGCCACCATCTGGGCAGCGTAAGCGGTGCTTTTGCGCGAGCCTTTGAAGCCGACTTTGCCAGCGCTCGACCAGCCGATCACGTTACCCTTCAAGTCGGTGATGGTGACGATGGTGTTGTTGAAGGTGGAAAGGACGTGCGCGATGCCGGTGTGAACGTTCTTGCTCCCCTTGGCCTTGATGATCTTCGGCTTCTCGACGTCGTTCGGGTCGAGCGAGAGATTTTCTTTCGGCGGCTCGGGAGCCGGTGCGGCGGCGGCTTCTTCCTTTTTCGCTTTCGCCGGTTTCTTCGCGGGCTTGGCGGGAGCGGCGGGCGCTTCAGCATTCGCAGGCGCGGCCGACGTTGATTCTGGAGGAGCGGCTGAGACAGCCGCCTCTACATCTTCTGTCTTCGCTTTCGGTGCCTTTGTCTTTGCCGGTTTCTTTTCGTCGGAATCTGCCATGGTCAAAAAATTCTAATCGTTAAACTTTGCCGGTTTTCGCTTCCTTGTTGCGAATGACGCCGACGGTCTTGCGAGGACCTTTCCGGGTGCGTGCATTCGTCGAGGTGCGCTGGCCCCGGACCGGGAGTCCGCGGCGATGCCGAATGCCACGATAACAATTAATGGCCTGGAGCCGCTTCAAGTTACCCTGCACCTCCCGGCGAAGGTCGCCCTCGATCAGCATTTTGTGACCGGTGATCGCCTGGATGATCTCGTTGACCTGGTGCGGGGTGAGGTCCTTCGCGCGCAGGTTCGGATCGATGTTCGTCAATTCGAGCACCCGCTTCGCCGTGCTGGGACCGATGCCGTAGATGTAAGTCAGCGACGCTTCGATGCGTTTATCGGCCGGTATTTCAACTCCAAGTAATCTGGGCATAAATCAAACTTCGAATATCAAACCTCAAACATTCCTATCCCTGCCGCTGTTTGTGCCGGGGGTTCGTGCAGATGACGCGGACAACATTCTTCCGCTTCACGATCTTGCACGCTACACAAAGTCTTTTTACTGATGGTCGCACTTTCATAAAATATTCGATTCGGCGAGACGAAAAACGCGGAGCGGGCTCCGCGGTTGTCACTTCTGGCGGTAGGTGATCCGCCCCTTCGACAAATCGTAGGGGGAAACCTCTAGCATAACTTTGTCGCCTGGCAAGATACGAATGAAGTGGAGCCGCATTTTCCCCGAAATATGGGCCAGGACCCGGTGCCCATTCGGCAGCGCGACGCGAAACATGGTATTGGGCAGGAGCTCGACGACCGTGCCCTCTACTTCAATTGCGTCTTTCCGCGCCATGTCAGGATTTCCGGCTCGTCCCGGGTAATCAAAACCGTGTGCTCGAAATGCGCCGAGGGCATCCCATCCGCCGTGCATACTGTCCAGCCGTCATCGAGCAATTTGACGGAAGCGGTGCCGGAATTAATCATCGGCTCGATCGCCAGCGTCATCCCCGCCTTTAACCGCGGGCCGCTCCCGCGCCGGCCGTAGTTCGGCACCTGCGGTTCTTCGTGCAATTTCCGCCCCACACCATGCCCGACGAATTCCCGCACCACGTTGAACCCCTCCCGCATTGCGATTTCCTCGATGGTCGCGCAAACGTCGCCGAGCCGGACGCCTTCATGCATCGTTTCAATCGCGCGCCGCAGAGCGATCTCGGTCACGCGGAGCAATCGCTCCGTGCGTTCGTCGATCATCCCTACCGGAACCGTGAACGCCGTGTCCCCTACCCAACCGTCCTGGATCACGCCGATATCGAGCTTCACGATGTCGCCATACTGGATCCGGCGCTGGCTGCCAATCCCGTGGACGATCTCGTCGTTGAGCGAAATGCAAATGTTGCCCGGGAAAACGCGATGACCGAGCCGGTAACCGAGAAACGCGCTTTGCACTCCCGCTTCCGCCATCAGGTCAGCCGCGGCCTGGTCGACTTCCTTCGTGGAAATGCCGGGCCGGATCAGTTCCGTCACCCGATCCAGGACCTCGCTCGCTGTGCGGCAGGCCTGCCGCATTTTATCGATTTCTTTCGGGCTCTTGATCGGGATCATGCCGGCTGCTCGATCAACCGCGAGATATCCGCGAAGACCGCGTCGCGGTCGCGATTCCCATCAATCTTCCGGAGCGTGCTCATCTTCCCGTAGAAGTCGGCGAGCGGTTGCGTCTTGGAATTGAATTCCGAGAGCCGCGTTTCAAGGACCGAGGCATCATCGTCCGTGCGCCGGATAAGGTGTCCATCGCAATAAGGGCAGATCGCGCGCTCGGAAAACCCGGCTGCTCCTTCACTGGTCGTAAATCCGCAGGATTGGCATTGCAGCCGGTGCAAAATACGGTCTTTGATGGTGTCGGCGGAGACATCGAGCCAGAGCGCAAGATCCAACGGCGTCCGATGTCGTTGCAAAATACCCTGCAACGCTTCGGCCTGCGGGATCGTGCGCGGAAAGCCGTCGAACACGAAGCCGGCGGCGCCGTGGAGCCGGACCCAGTCCTCGATCAAGTCGATGATGATCTTGTCCGGCACGAGCTCGCCATGTTTCGTTTTTTCGGCCGTCTCTATTCCGAGCAGCGTGCCCAGCTCCACTTCGCGCCGCAGGATCGCGCCGGGCGACGTAACCGGAATCCCAAAGTGGCGTGTGATCATCTCGGCCTGGGTTCCTTTTCCGGAACCGGGCGCGCCCAGGAGCACGAGTCGTCTTTTCACTTAGCGCCCGTAGAGGAAAAACGCCACCCCGCCGATGGCGATGATCGCGATGCCGACATAGAGCCACATCAAAGTCGTGTTCCGCGCCGCGTCGCCCCGCGCATAGCTTGCGCGATCGAAGCGCCCGCCGCGGATCCGCCCCTTGCGCAGGAATCCGTCGTAGTGCCGTTGAATCAAGTGCGTCTCCACCTGGCGCATCGTATCGAGAATAACGCCCACGATAATCAGCAGACTCGTGCCGCCGAAAAACTGGGCCGTGATCTGCGGGACATTAAGCCCGCGACTGAGCAGGGTCGGCAGGATCGCGATCATCGTGAGGAAGATCGCGCCCGCGAAAGTCAATCGCGTCATCGTGTAATCAAGAAAATCCGCCGTCGGTTTCCCGGGCCGAACCCCGGGGATGTAGCCGCCGTACTTCTTCAGATCGTCCGCGATCTGGGCTGGCTGGAACTGGGTGGCGACCCAGAAGTAACTGAAAAAGAAAATCATCGCGGCGAGCACAAGATAATGCGGCCAGCCGTTGTTGAGCGCGCCGACGATCTGCGCCGCGATCGGGCTGTTCTTGCCGACGTAGCCGACAATCGTGGCCGGGAAAAGGAGCAGGGCGAAAGCGAAGATGATCGGCATCACGCCCGCGTAATTCACTTTCAGCGGCATGTATTGGGTTTGGCCGCCGTACATCTTCCGGCCGACGACTCGCTTCGCGTATTGCACCGTGATCTTGCGCACGCCCTGCGTCACCGCGATCACCGCCGCGATCACCAGGAACAAAAACGCGATCATCAACACGAGAATGAACGGATTCGCCGGGCTTGCCCCGGTCGCGGCCGAAGGCACGAATGTCTTCCAGGCCTGCGCGAGGGCCGCGGGCAGACGCGCCACGATGCCGATCGTGATGATCAACGAGATGCCGTTTCCGATTCCGCGCTCGGTGATCTGGTCGCCCAGCCACATCAAAAACAACGTGCCCGTGGTCAACGATATTGTTGTAATGATGTTGAAACTGATGCCGGGATTATCGACAAGCTCGATCCCAAGCCTGTGAACCGTGTCCATGATCCCGGGCAGCATCGTCTGATACGACTCGGGATGTTGGAAGGAAACGGACAGCAGCCACGCCTGGACCAAACAAAGCGCCACGGTCGCATACCGCGTGTATTGCATGATCTTTTGCCGGCCCCCGTCTTCCTTGGCCAGGCGGCCCAGCTGTGGGATCACCGCCGTGAGCAACTGCATCATGATCGACGCGCTGATGTAGGGCATGATGCCGAGCGAGAAAACCGCGCAGTTCTCCAGCGCGCCACCGCTAAAAAGGTTGAAGAGCGCAGCAATGTTGCCGCCCTGTTTTTCCGTGAGCGAAGTCCGGAACCACTCCTGGATCACCGCCTGGTTGACGCCGGGCGTGGTGATGGCCGCGCCGAGGCGCACGATCACGACAATGGCCAGCGTGAACAGAATGCGCCGCCGCAGCTCCGGGATCTTGACCGTGTTTAAGAACGCCGAAACCATCGACTAAAACTGGGTGGTTGACCGCAAGGCGCTAGCTCTTCCGCGGTTTTTTCTTCGAGGCGGATTTCGCCGGCGATTTCTTCTTCGCCGCCGGCTTTTTTGTCCGCGTCGCTTTTGGTTTGGCAGCTGTTTCGCTTTCCGCCGCTTCAGTCGCAGGCATTTCCTGCTCGGCATCGCGCAGACCCTGGACCGGCTTTTGCCGCAAGGTCACGCTGCCGCCCGCCTTCTCGATTTTCTCGCGGGCCGACGCGCTGATCTTGTCGGCCTCGATCGTCAGCGCGTGCTTCAGTTCGCCGTCGCCGAGGATCTTCAACCCGGCGCCGTTTCCGCGCAGCAACTTCGCTTCGCGCAGAATCTGTTCGTTCACGACTGTTCCCTCTTTGAAGGACGCGAGGTCGCTCAGATTCACAATCGCATAATTCTTGTGGAAGGCGGCGTTGTTGAAACCGCGCTTGGGCAAACGCCGGATGAGCGGCATCTGACCACCTTCGAATCCGAGCCTGATGCTGCCGCCGGAGCGCGCCTTCTGGCCTTTGTGGCCCTTGCCGCTGGTCTTGCCGTGGCCGGAGCTTTCGCCGCAGCCGAGCCGTTTCACGCGGTGCTTCGAGCCGGGCCGCGTCCGCATGTTATGAAGCCGAATCATGACTGCGCCGCTTCCTTTCCGTCATTCACGCGAATTCCGCGGGACTTCAAAATTTCATCGCGCCGGCGCAATGCGCGCAGGGCTGCGATCGTCGCCTTGACCACGTTGGAGTGATTGCTCGAGCCCAACGATTTCGCGAGCACATCGCGAATACCGACTGCTTCCACTACCGCGCGCACGCCGCCGCCGGCAATAACGCCAGTCCCCGGCGAAGCTGGCCGCAACAAAACGCGGCCGCCGCCAAATTCTCCGATCGTCTCGTGCGGAATCGTATTTCCATGCAGCGACATTTTTTCCATCGACTTGCGCGCGGCCTCCGAAGCTTTCCGGATCGCCTCCGCCACTTCGTTCGCTTTGCCGAACCCGACGCCCACCTGGCCATCGTGATCGCCCGCGACGATGAGCGCGCTGAAGCTGAACCGCCGGCCGCCCTTCACCACCTTCGCGCACCGGTTGATGAACACGACCTTCTCGGTCGTATCGCCCCGTGCCGCTGAACTCTTGTCTGTCTGGCGTTCCTGCCGTCGTCCGCCGCCGCTGTGTGGTTGTGCCATGATGTTCTAAAATTTGAGTCCGCCTTCGCGGGCCGCGTCCGCCAGGGCTTTCACTTTTCCGTGATAAAGAAAACCGCCCCGGTCGAAGATCACCTTGTCGACTTTCTTCGAGAGCAACCGCTCCGCGATCGCTTTGCCGACTTTCTCCGCCGAAGCGCGATTCGCCCCGGCCTTTTTGCCGCCAATCTTTTCTTCCGTCGTCGCCGCCGAGACCAGCGTCTTGCCAGCATCATCGTCGATGACCTGCGCATAAACATGCTTGCCGGAAAAGTGGACCGCCAGCCGTGGACGTTCCGCCGTCCCGCTCACGCGTTTCCTGATCCGGGTATGAATCCGGTGCCGGATAATTTTACGATCGCGCAATGCCATAACTATTGAACGGTTTTGCCTTCCTTGCGCCGCACCACTTCGCCCGCGTAACGCACGCCTTTGCCCTTGTAAGGCTCCGGCGGGTAATACCGGCGAATGTCCGCCGCGACCTGGCCGACTAATTTCTTGTCAATGCCGGCGATCGTGAGTTTCGTGTTCTCGGTCACTGTGATTTTGATTTCCTTCGGGATCGGGAACAGGATCGGGTGCGATTTGCCCAGGCTGAGATTCAAGTTCGATCCCTGGACCGCCGCCTTGAAACCGACGCCTTCGATCTCGAGGCTCTTCGAAAATCCTTCGCTCACGCCAAGGACCATGTTGTGGACCAGGCTGCGCGAAAGACCATGAAGCGCCTTCACGTTCCGCGCCTCCGCTTCGCGCACCAGCGAGACGCGATTATCTTTCACGCTCGCCTTGATTTCGCGCGGCAACGTCCACTGCAGTTTCCCCTTCGGTCCTTCGACGGCGACGGCGCCATCGTTGCCGATGTTCACCTTCACCTTGTCGGGAATCTCGACTGCTTTGTTTCCAATTCGTGACATGAGTTCGTAATTCGTTAAATCGTTACAGCGTTAAAGTCACCAGACGTAAGCCAGCAGCTCGCCTCCCACGTTTTGTTTTTTCGCTTCCCGGCCGGACAAAATGCCGCGCGGGGTTGAGAGAATCGAGATGCCCATTCCGCCCAGGACGCGTGGAATTTCCTTCGCGCCCACGTAACGCCGAAGGCCGGGCCGGCTCACCCGTTTCAGGCCGGTGATGGTGCTCGTCCGGTTCGCGATCTTGTTCGTAATCTTGATGCGCGGATGCGCCGCCTCGGTATCGACCGAGTAATCGATGATGTAGCCTTCCTCTTTCAAAATGCGCACGACCTCCGCCTTGATCTTGGAATAAGGAACAAACATCTCCGGCTTCTGCGCTGCCCCGGCGTTGCGCACGCGGGCGAGAAGGTCGGCAATAGGATCGGTAACTGTGCTCATCTTGGTTAGGCGGCTGGCGCGGCTGCGACTGGTTCCTCTTTTGCGGGACTCGCCGTGGCGAGCTTCTTGGCCCGGTCGCTGAACGGCATTCCCATTTCGCTCAGGAGCGATTTGGCTTCCTCATTCGTCTGCGCGGTGGTGACGATGGTAACATCAAATCCGATGTTGCGCTTGATTTTATCGAGCTCGACCTCCGGAAAGATCGACTGGTCGGAAACACCCAGGGTGTAGTTGCCATGCCCGTCGAAACCTTTCGGCGAAACGCCGCGAAAATCGCGGATCCGTGGTAGCGACGCCTTGATCAGGCGTTCGAGAAATTCATACATGTGCTCGCCGCGCAGCGTGACCTTCGCGCCAATCGCCTGTTCCTTGCGCAACTTGAAATTCGCGATGCTTTTCTTGGCCCGGGTTTCCGACGGCTTTTGCCCGCTGATCAACGCCAGCTCCGCCTTCGCATCTTCCAGCCCCTGCTTCACGTCCGACTGCGAGCCGACAGAGGTGTTAATGACGACCTTCTCTACCTTCGGAACCTGATGCGGATTCTTGTAGCCGTGCGTTTTTTGCAACGCCGGCACCACCCGCTCTTTGTAATGATCGTAAAACTCGTTCTTCACTGCCTATTCCTCTTTCGCTTCCTTGGCCTTGCTCTTCGGCGTCTTTTCTTTCGTCGCTTTCTTCTTGGAACCTTTGCCTTTAGCGGCCGCACGTTCTCCGCGCTCCAGCACCCGCACGTTCGAGATGTGGATCGGGCCCTCGCGCTCCGCGATCTTGCCCTGCGGATTGTCCTGCGACTTCTTCAAATGCTTTTTGATGAGCCGCACGCCTTCGATCAGCACCCGCTGCTTGCGCGCGATCACTTCGAGCACCTTCCCGGAAGAACCGCGAAAGTTCCCCGAGATGACCTCAACGTTGTCGCCTTTCCGGACGTGCAGCTTGATTCGGTTCATAAAACTTCCGGAGCGAGCGAAACGATCTTCATAAAATTTCGCTCACGCAATTCGCGCGCGACCGGTCCGAAAATACGGGTTCCACGCGGATTCAAATCCTTGTCGATTACGACGATCGCATTGTTGTCGAAACGGAGGACCGAGCCGTCGCTGCGCTTGATCGGCTGGCGCGTCCGCACCACGACCGCGCGAATCACTTCACCTTTCTTCACCGTGCCAGTCGCGCTCGCTTCCTTCACGTTGGCCACGATCACATCACCAATGCCGGCGGACTGCGCGTTGCCTTTGCCGATAACGCCAATCATCGTGGCCATGCGCGCGCCGCTGTTGTCCGCCACGTCGAGTCTGGATCGCAGGTAAACCATAAGAATCTTCCTCTTCCGCTTCCTCTAAATCTACTTCTGGACGACCTCCACCAGCCGCCAGCGCTTGAGCTTGCTCAACGGCCGCGTCTCCATGATCCGCACCGTGTCGCCCGCCTTCGCCTTGTTCTCCTCGTCGTGCGCGTAAAATTTCTTCATCTGCTTCACGATCTTGCCGAACTTCGCATGCGGCACCCGCGTCACCGTCCGCACCACGATCGTCTTGTTCATTCCGCTCGAAATCACCTCACCCGTGCGGGTCTTGCGCGCTCCGCGCGCCGCTGCGGTCTCGCTGGGTTTCGCTTCTTGATTTTCTTCAGCCATAAAAACTTATTTCTTCTCCGCTTTCGCGGCTTCGGTCTTCGCCACGCGCTGCGCGAGCACGGTCTCGATCTTTGCCACATCCCGCCGCAGCAAGCGCAACCGGCTCGGCTGCTCCAGTTGTCCGCTTTGCTGCTGCAGCCGCAAATGCAGACTTTCCTGGCGCATATCGCGCTTCTTCGTCTGCAACTCCTCGCTGCTCATTTCCGCTAACTCCTTGAATTTCATAAACTCGTTAGGCCGCAGCCACGTGGTGCCGGGTCAAAAACTTCGTCCGCACCGGCAACTTGTCCGCCGCCAGCCGCAGCGATTCCCGCGCGACAGATTCCGGCACGCCGTCCAATTCAAACAGAATGTTGCCCGGCCTCACCGTCGCCACCCAATACTCCGGCTGGCCTTTGCCCTTACCCATCCGGGTTTCCGGCGGACGCGCCGTCACCGATTTGTCGGGGAAAATCCGGATCCACAGCTTGCCTTTGCGTTTCATGCTGCGCGTCAGCGCCACGCGCGCCGCTTCGATTTGCGTGTTCGTGATCCAGGCGCGCTCGAGCGTCTGGAGCCCGAATTCGCCAAAATCGATCCGCAGATTGCGCGAAGCCGTTCCCTTGCGGCTTCCCCGCTGGGTCTTCCGGTACTTCACGCGTTTTGGCATCAATGGCATATCAGTCTTTCCTTATATGAGTCGTATGCGTCCTATATGACCTATGCTTCCACCGGTTCCGGCGGCGGCGGCAACACCGAAGGCGCCGCTTCCGTGGTAGGCGCTTCTTCCTTCTTACAAAGCCAGCATTTCACGCCGATCTTTCCGTAAACCGTGTTCGCTTCCGCGAATCCGTAATCGATCGGCGTTCGCAAAGTGTGCAGCGGCACTTTCCCTTCGCGATACCATTCAGATCGCGAGATCTCCGCGCCGTTCAACCGGCCCGAGCTGCGCAACCGGATCCCCTGCGCTCCAAAATCCATCGCCACCTGCACCGCCTTCTTCATCGCGCGGCGATACGCAATTCGACGCTCGATCTGCAGTGCGACGTTTTCCGCCACCAACTGCGCGTCCAGCTCCGGCGTCTTGATTTCCTGGATGTCGATCTTGATTTGTTTCCCCTGCGCCATCTTCGAGATTTCCTCGGTCATCTTCTCGATCTCGGCTCCTTTGCGGCCAATCACGATCCCCGGGCGCGCCGTGTAAATCGTCACGCGAATGCTGTTCCAGGCGCGTTCGATCACGATCTTCGAGACCGCGGCAAACTGGAGCTTTTTCTTCACGTAATTGCGAATCTCGAGATCGCTGTGGAGAAACGCCGGCATCTCCTGGGGCGAGGCGTACCATTTCGAACGCCAGTCGCGGTTCACCCCGAGACGAAAACCAATCGGATTAACTTTCTGTCCCATAAAATTATTCTTTCGCTTCCGACTTCTCAGCCTCAACCGTTTTGTCCTTCGCGCCCTTTGTGGCCTTTGTGCCCTTTGTGTGAGCCTTCTTCTTGGACGCACCGGCCTTTTTCCCGCCCTTTTTCTTGTCCCGCGTCTTGATCTCGATCTCGTCCGTTAAAATGATCCGAATGTGGCTGCTCCGTTTCAGGATCCGGCTGCCGCTGCCGCGCGCCCGCGTCATCAGCCGTTTCATCGTCGGGCCTTCGCCGACGGTCGCTTCCTTCACAACCAGGCCGTCCACGCGCAGATTCGCGTTGTTCTCCGCGTTCGCGACCGCGCTCTTGAGCGTCTTCGCGATCAAGTGCGCCGCCTTCTTCGGGCTGAATGCCACCAGGTCGAGCGCGGCCGAAACCGGCAAGCCCTGAATGGCGCGGGTGACTTCGCGCACCTTGAAGGGCGAAATCTTCGCGTACCGATATGTCGATCTGACTTGCATTTATTTCAAACTCACATTCTTGCGAGCGTCCGCCTGGAGGCGATCGCCCACCTTTATCTTCTCTTTTTCAGAATCCATTTTTTGAATCACCGCGCCGCAAATCCGCTGGCGCACATCCACCACTCGCAGCGTCGCGATCTGTTTGTCGCCCCGCATCACCCGCATCGGCATTCCCATCTTCACGCCCTGTTTTTCCCCGATGTTGCCGACCACTAGCGACCATTCGTCTTTCACGCTGATCACAGTGCCGTCCATCAACGTCGCTGTTTCGGCCGGCGGGTTGTCCGCTTTCGCGATCAACTCGTTCAGGCTGCGCAACTGCGTTTCCACTTCCATCCGCGCCTGCGCGTCGCCTCCGGTCGAGGTCTTGAGCAGATGCAGGATCGCTTCGCTCAACCGCAAACTCTGGTCGCGATACTGTTCCCGTTCCTTCTGCAACAACTGCAGATCGGAAACCGCGCTCAGCAATCGCTGCTCGACCTTTGCCCGATCCTTGTCCGCTGATTCCAGCCCGAGCGCTTCCATTCGCAACTCGAGATCGGAAGACTTCCGGCGAAAAACTTCGGCCTGCAGGTTCGACTCCGCCAGGCTGTCCGTCAATGTCCGGACCGATTCGCGCGCGAGCGAAAGCTCCCTCCGCAGCGCCTCGTTTTGCGAGAGCAACTCCGCGGCGGTCACTTTCGTGTCCGCGTTTTCAACTTTGGATTCTGTCAAAGAACTATTCCCTTGCGCTGCCAGCTCTCCAGCCGAGCAGACGCTTCCCACAAACAAGATTATCGATCCGCGACTAACGACTACTGCCTTCAGCAATCGAAAATCGAAAATCGAAAATCGAAAACTCACATCACTTCGTCACCTTCGCAGTGTGCGAACCGTGCTTCTTAAAGATTCGGGTCGGCGAAAACTCGCCGAGCTTGTGGCCGACCATGTTCTCCGTCACGAACACGGAGATAAAAGTTTTGCCGTTGTGCACCATGAAGGTGTGGCCGACGAAATCAGGCGTCACCATCGAGCGGCGGGCCCATGTCTTCACCGGCTTCTTCACGCCCGACGAATTCATCTTGTCGATTTTTTCGAGAAGATGCGCGGGAACGAACGGTCCTTTTTTCAATGATCTGGCCATAACTAAAAATTATTTCTTCCGGCGATCCTGCATGATGAAGCGATCGCTCGGCTTGTGTTTCGCGCGGGTCTTGAATCCTTTCGCGAGCTGTCCCCATGGGCTCACCGGATGATGCCGGCCGCCGCCGCCCTTCGATTTGCCCTGGCCGCCGCCCATCGGGTGATCGATCGGGTTCATGACCATGCCGCGCACATGCGGCCGTCGGCCCTGCCAGCGCGTCCGTCCAGCCTTGCCGCTCGAAACGTTCATGTGATCGACGTTGCCGACCTGGCCGATCGTCGCGAAACAGGTCTCGTGAATTCGGCGAATCTCGCCCGAAGGCAACTTCACCAGCGCGTAACCGGCTTCGCGGTTACTCAACGTCGCCTGCTGTCCGGCACTGCGCGCAATCTGTCCGCCGCGACCCGGCGCGATCTCGATGTTGTGTATGTTAGCGCCGAGCGGAATCACGCTGAGCGGCAAAGAATTTCCGAGGTCCGGCGGCGCTTCATTCCCTGACATGACTTTCGCGCCCACATTCAATCCATCCGGCGCGAGGATGTAGCTCATCTCGCCGTCGCTGTACTTAATAAGAGCGATGCGCGCCGAACGGTTCGGATCGTACTCGATCGCCGCCACCTCGGCCGCAACGCCATGCTTGCGGCGTTTGAAATCGATCTTGCGATACTTCTGCTTATGCCCGCCGCCGATGTGGCGCGCGGTCAACCGGCCGTTGTTATTCCGGCCGCCGCTGCGCCGCTTGATCTCGGTCAGCCCCTTGTGCGGTTTCGATTTCGTGATCTCGGTAAAAGCCGGGAGCGACTTGAAACGAAGGACGGGAGTTAATGGTCGAAAAGTTTTGAGCGCCATGAGGAATTACACGAGATCGATCTTCTCGCCCTCCTTCAACGTCACGATCGCCTTTTTCCAATGCGGCTTGCGGCCGAAATCAGCGCGGCGTTCGCGCTTCTTTTTGCCGGCGTAATTGCAGGTGTTCACGCTCACGACCTTCTTGTTGAAGAGCCGCTCGATCGCCTGCTTGATCTGGATCTTGTTCGCGCGCGGCGAAACGCGGAAAACATACTTATTCAGCTTGTCGCCCAGGAGCGTCGCCTTTTCTGTCAGCTGAACGGTTTGGATGAGATCGTATGGTTCGTTCATTCGCGGTTCATCCTTTCCGCCAGGTGTTCCAACGCCGCCGGCGTAATCAAAATTTTGTCGAACGCGAGCAGTTGCTCGGTATTCACGTTCGCGGCTGTCGCGAGCAGGACCGGCTTCACGTTCCGGGCCGACCGATATGTGTTCTCGTCGAACGAATCGGAGAGAACCAAAACCTTCCGCGCGTCCGTCTGCTTTTTCACCATCGTGACGAACGCCTTCGTTTTCGCTTCCGAGACTGCAAATTTATCGACCGTCAAAACGTCGCCCGCCTTGATCCGCTCGCTCAACGCCTTTTGAAACGCGAGACGACGCAACGTCTTGGAAGTCTTCTTCGAATAATCGCGCGGGTGCGGACCGAACACGACGCCGCCGCCACGCCACACTGGCGATGACTTGTAGCCGGCGCGCGCGCGGCCTGTTCCTTTTTGCCGCCACGGTTTCGCGCCGGAGAGGTTAACGGTGGCTTTCGTCTTCGTGCTGGCTGTACCCGAACGGCGCGCCGCCCGCATCGCCACGACCACATCGTGAAGGGCCTGTGTTCCGCGCCCAGTCTCGATCAACTCGATCTTGGCTTCCTTCGCCGCGGCTGCTGTCAAAACTTTCGCGCTCATTATTTCTTCGCGCCTCCTGCTGCTGGGCGCTTGATCGCCGGACGAACCACGACATAACTCCCGTTCGCTCCCGGGACCGCGCCGCTGATCAAAATTACCTTCTCCGATTCGCGCACCTGCATCACCTGGAGGTTCTGCACGGTCACGCGCTCATCGCCCATGTGACCCGGCATACCCATGTTTTTCCAAATGCGACCAGGCGTGGAGCGATTGCCAACGGCGCCATTGCGCCGGTGCGTCTTGGAGCCGTGCGCCGCGCCTTGTCCCTGGAAGTTGTGTTTCTTCATCACGCCCTGGAAACCCTTGCCCTTCGACTTGCCGATGACATCCACCCAATCGCCAGGTTGGAATTGCGTGACGCTCAAATTGATCTCGCCTTCCGGCGCATCAGCCTTCAAACGGAATTCCTTCATCAGCTTCTTCGGCTCCGAACCAGCCGCCTTGAATTCGCCCAGGAGCGCCTTCGTCACGCGCGATTCTTTCTGCGCGCCGAAGCCCACTTTGATGGCGGAATATCCATCGTTCTCCGCCGTCACCCGGCGCAGGAGAACGTTATCGCCCGCCGCGATCACGGTCACAGGACGCATCCGACCGTTCGCGTCGTAAACGCTGGTCATGCCAATCTTTTGTCCTAGTAAACCGATGCTCATTTTGGGAAAGCGATTGAATCTGGAAGCCAGGAAGCCATGAATTTCTCTGAATAATTTCTGTCTTGGTCTTTACCAATTCCTGGTTTCCTGGGTTCCAGATTAAATTTTAATCGTAATGTCCACGCCCGCCGGCAGGTTCAGTTTCTTCAGCTCATCGACCGTTTTCGCGGTCGGCTCGATGATGTCGAGCAGGCGTTTGTGGGTGCGAATCTCAAATTGGTCCATCGACTTTTTGTCGACGTGAGGGGAACGGTTCACGGTGAATTTCTCGATCAAAGTCGGGAGCGGAATCGGACCCGCCACGCGCGCGCCCGTGCGCTTCGCGGTCTCCACGATGTCGATCGCGGATTGATCCAGCATCCGGTGATCGAACGCCTTCAAACGGATGCGGATTCGTTGGCCGTTCGTCATTTCGTCTCCTTCTGATCGAGAATCGCTGCGACCAACTGCTGCGGCACCTGCTCGAAATGCGATGGCTCCATCGAGTAACTCGACCGGCCTTTCGAAAGCGAACGGATCGCCGTCGCGTAACCAAACATTTCCGCGAGCGGCGCCTCCGCATTGACGATCGTGAGATTGCCGCGCGCTTCGATGCTGTTGACCTTGGCACGACGACGATTCAAATCGCCGATAATGTCGCCCTGATATTCTTCCGGCGTCGAGTTTTCGACTTTCATGATCGGCTCGAGCAGGATCGGCTTCGCTTTCTTGAACGCATCTTTGACCGCGAAAATCGCCGCGAGCTTGAACGCCATTTCGTTCGAATCGACGTCGTGATACGAGCCATCGGTGATGTCGATGTGCGCATCGATGACCTGATAGCCACCGACGACGCCGTTGAGCATCGCTTCTTCAATGCCCTTCTTGCAGGCCGGGATGTATTCCTTCGGAATATTTCCGCCGACAACCTTGTTCTCGATGGTAATGCCTTTGCCACGCTCGTTCGGATGAACCTTGATAATGACATGGCCGTATTGACCGCGACCGCCTGATTGCTTGATGAGCTTGCCTTCGCCGTCCGCCAGCGCGGTGATCGTCTCGCGGTAAGCGATCTGCGGCTTGCCCGCGTTCGCGTCCACCTTGAACTCGCGGAACATGCGGTCCCGAATGATCTCCAAATGCAATTCGCCCATGCCGGCGATGATCGTCTGGCCCGTGTCTTCGTGCGTATAGACTTTGAAAGTCGGGTCCTCTTCGGACAACCGCTGCAAAGCGATGCCCATTTTTTCCTGGTCCTGCTTCGTCTTCGGCTCGATCGCCATCGAGATAACTGGATCGGGAAACGACGGCGGCTCGAGCAGGATCGTATGGTCCTCGTCGCAGAGCGTGTCGCCCGTCGTGATATTCTTGATTCCGACGATCGCCGCGATGTCGCCCGAGTAACAAGTCTCGATGTCTTCGCGCTTGTCCGCCTGGATTTGAATCAAGCGGCTGATGCGCTCGCGCTTGTTCGTGCGCGGATTGTAAACCGTGTCGCCTTTCGAAAGTGTGCCGGAATAAACGCGGAAGAAAACCAGCTTGCCCACGAACGGATCGCTCCAAAGCTTGAACGCGAGCGAGCAGAAATTGCCGTTGTCGTCCGTGAGCGCTTCCATCTTCTCGTGCGTGTCCGGCTCCATGCCGATGGCTGGCGGAATGTCGAGCGGACTAGGCAGATAATCGATGACCGCATCGACGAGATACTGGACGCCCTTATTCTTAAAAGCGGATCCGCCAACAACAGGAACAAATTTGTTCGCGATCGTTTGCCGGCGAATTCCAGCCTTCAGCTGCTCTGGTGTGACCGGTTTTTCTTCCAGTACCAGCTCAGCGACTTCGTCATCGAGGTTCGAGATTTGTTCGACGAGATCGTCGTAGGCTTTATCCACAGCGGCCTTGTACTCATCCGGTACTTCGGCCAGCTCGTAAACCGAGCCCATCTCATCGCTGTCGGAATAAATGACGGCCTTCTTGTTTACGACGTCGAGCTGACCTTTCAGGTAATCTTCTCTGCCCAGCGGAATCAGAACCGGCCAGGCGTTCGCCGCCAGTTTCTTCCGCATCGAATCGATCGACATGACGAAGTCCGCGCCGACGCGGTCCATCTTATTAATGAAGGCAATCCGTGGAACGTTGTATTTGTTCGCCTGCCGCCAGACCGTTTCCGATTGCGGCTGGACACCAGCGACCGCATCGAACACGGCGATCGCGCCGTCGAGCACGCGGAGCGAACGTTCCACCTCGGCCGTGAAATCCACGTGACCGGGCGTGTCGATGATGTTCACCCGCATCTTGATGCCCTCGAAAGTCTTGAAGACATCGGGCTCCGGCTTCTGCATCCAGGCGCAGGTCGTCGCGGCGGAAGTGATCGTGATGCCGCGCTCGCGTTCCTGCTCCATCCAGTCCGTCACGGTGGTGCCTTCGTGCACTTCACCGATCTTGTGGATCATGCCGGTGTAAAAAAGAATGCGCTCCGTCAGCGTCGTCTTGCCCGCGTCAATGTGCGCGGCGATCCCGATGTTTCGCGTCCGCTCGAGCGGGAACTTCCGGTCCGGCGAATTCGGATTCGCCGTCGCCTTGGGTTTATCGAGAGTCGCCGTAGCCATAAGATCAAAATGACGAATGACGAATAACGAATGACGAAGTAAGGCCGAAGCCCAAATGACGAAACATCGTCACTGCGCTTCGCACCCTTCGTTTTTCGTTTTCGTTCATCGTTTCGTGTTTCGTCATTCCTTCGTCATTCGTCATTCGTGCTTCGTCATTTCGCGTAGCGTTCACCAGCGGAAATGGGCAAAGGCGCGGTTCGCTTGCGCCATTTTGTGAGTGTCGTCGCGTTTCTTGATCGCGTTACCCTGGCCTGACGCAGCGTCTTTGAGTTCAGCCGCGAGCGCTTCGGCCATCGGCATGCCGCGACGGTTATCGGCGTATTGCACGATCCAGCGCATCGCGAGAGATACCTGGCGCGCCGGCGTCACTTCCATCGGCACCTGATAGGTGGCGCCACCGACCCGGCGTGATTTTACTTCGAGGCGCGGCCGGACATTCTCCAGCGCCTTGTTAACGATTTCGAGCGGATCGACCGCGTCTGAGCCTTCGCGCGATTTATCGATCGCGGTGTAAACGATCCGTTCCGCGAGCGACTTCTTGCCTCGCTTCATCACGGTGGAAATGAGGCGCGCGACCGCGGGACTTCCGTAACGCGAGTCGAGCTTCTCCTCTTTTTTGTAAACTTTCCGCCGGCGAGACATGGATTGCGTTCAGAGTTGTCAGGTTAGAGTTCAGAGTCCCAATGACGAATGACGAATGACGAATGACGAAGGCCCGTCATTGCGCCTGCAGTTTTCCTCGTTTCGCCATTCATTCGATTCGTCATTCGTCATTAGAAATTCGTCATTCCGCGTCAGCGGCTACTTCTTCGGCTTGGCTTCCTTGGCCGCGGCTTCTCCGGCGGCTTTCGGACGCTTCGCGCCATATTTCGATCGGCTCCGGCGGCGGCCATCCACCCCGAGGCTGTCGAGCGTTCCCCGCACAATGTGGTAACGCACGCCCGGCAAATCTTTCACCCGTCCGCCCCGCACCAGCACGATCGAATGCTCCTGCAGGTTGTGCCCTTCGCCGGGAATGTAGGCAATCACTTCCTGGCCATTCGTCAACCGCACTTTCGCCACTTTTCGCAGGGCGGAATTCGGCTTCTTCGGCGTGCGGGTCATGACCTGCGTGCAAACGCCGCGGCGCTGGGGACAATTCTTCAGGGCCGGTGATTTGGATTTCACCGAGACCTTCTTTCGTCCCTTGCGAATTAGCTGATTGATTGTTGGCATCTTCGTTAAATTAAAAGCCGCCCGATCTTCAAATCCGGGCGACAAAAAAACCGCACAGGCCGGCGCGCTATCTACCCCACGCTCTTCCCACGCACCTGATGCGGAGAGCGGGCAATATAGGAACGATTCCCCAGCCCGCAACAATATTTTCACGGCATTTTCTCCCGGAGGCCGCTTTTATTTTTTTGACTTGACGCCGCCTCACATTTCTCTATTTTCTGTCTAGACAGAAAGGACGGAACAACGTGAAAGACCTGCCGCCAGTCGCCCAAAAATTCATCCTTCACTGGGGTGAGATGGGGACGCGATGGGGAATCAATCGCACCGTGGCCCAGGTCCACGCTCTCCTCTTCCTTTCCGAGAAGCCGCTCCCAGCGGATGAAATCGCCCGGACGCTCGGTGTCGCCCGCTCGAACATCAGCACCAGCCTGCATGAACTCCAGAACTGGGGCATCGTCCGCGTCGTTCATCTTGCCGGGGATCGTCGCGATCACTTCGAATCGATGAAAGACGTTTTCGCCATGTTCCGGGTCATCGCGCGCGAGCGAAAAAAGCGGGAGATAGAACCGACCTTGCGGGTCCTGCGGGATTGTATCGCGGAAGCGAGTAAACCGAAAGCGGCCGCGCCCCACACCCGCGAACGCCTGGCCGACCTGGTGAATTTCTTCGAGATCGCGACCAGCGCCTACGACCAGATGGAAAAACTGCCAACGCCGGCTGTGTTGAAGCTGGCGAAACTTGGGGACAGGGCCTTCAGGCTCCTGGGAATTTCCGCCGCCCCCTAAAAAAAAATTGCCCTATGATTTCTGAGCTGACAGAAATAACAGAAGGAGCGGAAGTGAATTCCTTCCGCGGCTGGATCTTCTACGATGAGGATTGCGGTTTCTGCCGTAATCTCGTCCTCCGTTTGGAGCGCGTCTTTGCGAAGCGCGGTTTCTACTTCGAGCCGTTGCAGCGTCAGTGGGTTCGGGACCGACTAGACCTTACTCCACCGCAGGCGCTTGAAGAGATGCGCGTACTTACGGCAGACGCCCAGGTGTGCGGTGGCACCGATGCGGTGATCTTCCTCGCTCGGCAGCTCTGGTGGGCGGCGCCGTTCGCGGCGCTGGCCCGATTCGCCTTCATCCATGTCTTGGTGGATCGCTTGTATCGCTGGGTCGCAGCTCAGCGCAGGTGCGCCCCAAAACTCGGAGGGACGTGCTTCCGCACGTCCCACTCTGCTAGGAACGCGTTGCCTCGAAGAATGGGACATGCAGAAGCACGTCGCTCCGAATATGGGTGGTTCGCTTTACTTCTCCTCCCGCTGCTCGGGCTGAGTACAAAGCCATTCCTGCCCGCCTGGGGCTTCATGTGGGCAATGGCCTTTGCGATTTTCTTCGCATGCAAATGGCTCACGCTCGGAATCGCGCTGAGAAGATCCAAGAGCGCCTCTCCCTTTCGCGCGCTGGCCTATCTCGTCGCGTGGCCAGGAATGGACGCAAAGCGCTTTCTGTCGCGAGATCCCGCGCCGCGGGTTCCTATTTCGACGATGCTGAAAACTGCTGTTGTGGCGATTGCTCGAATCTTGGTTGGAATATCCTTGCTCTTCGCGATCGCGCGACGCGTCCACGATCCGATTCTCGCTGGCTGGATCGGAATGGTCGGGATGATTTTACTCCTGCACTTCGGGCTTTTCTCCCTCCTCAGCGCGGGATGGCGCACCGTGCGCATCGACGCGGCACCGATCATGGATGCTCCGCTGCGCTCCACGTCAGTCGCTGAATTTTGGGGCCGCCGCTGGAACGGTGCGTTTAACGATCTCGCCCTCGGTTTGGTTTTTCGTCCCATGGCACGCCGAGTCGGCGCGACGACAGCGACCGTCGCGGCGTTCGCAGTTTCCGGACTAATCCACGAGATGGTGATTTCGCTTCCGGCCGGCGCGGGCTTCGGATTACCAACCGGTTACTTCCTTCTTCAGGGCCTGGCAATCCTCGCCCAACGTAAATGGGCGGTCCTACGCGGCGATATTTCGGGCTGGCTCTTCACCATGATCATTGTCGCCGCGCCCGCGTCCTGGCTCTTTCATCCACCGTTCGTCCGGCGCGTGATCATTCCGTTTATGCAGGCGATCGGAGCGCTATGAAAACGTTGCTTCTCGTTGGTGGGCTTTTGCACTTCGTGATTTTGATCGCGAGCGCACTCACGCCGCGCGTCCTCGATTGGCGAGCGAACCTCGCGGCGCTGCATCCATTCCTGCGCCGGCTCTTCTGGGTTTACGGCTGCTTCATCGTGCTGGTAATTATTTCTTTCGGACTAATCACGCTGCTCAATGCGGATGAGCTCTCCTCAGACACTCCCCTTGCCCGCTCGGTCTGCGCGATGATCGCGATCTTCTGGCTGGCGCGTCTGGCCGTGCAGTTCTTCGTTTTCGATGTGCGAGAGTTTCTCACCACGACATTTTTGCGGCTCGGCTATCACGGGCTGACTCTTCTCTTCACCGCGCTGGTCTTTATTTACGGTTGCGCAGCGCTCAACCTGCACCCGATATGAAACGAATCATTCTAGCAGGCGGCAGCGGTTTCGTTGGTCAGTCGCTTGCACCCCGTCTCGTCGCGAAAAGTTATGACGTCGTAGTGCTGGGGCGCGGCACGGCGCACCGGAAGGACGGAGTCGATTATTTGCAGTGGGATGGAGAAACAGTCAGCGATTGGGCAAGCGCGGTTGATAGCGCGGAAGCAATCGTCAACCTCACCGGCAAGAACATAAACTGCCGTCACACTGAAGAGAATCGGCTAGAGATCATTCGTTCCCGTGTCGACTCGGTCCGCGTTCTCGGCGAAGCGATCGCAAAATGCGCGAGGCCGCCGAAGGTTTTCGTGCAGGTCAGCGGTGTCGGTTACTACGGGGATACCGGCGACCAGGTGGCCGATGAAGACGCGCCGCCCGGGAACGATTTCACAGCGAAAGTCTGCCGGCAATGGGAAGGCGCCTTCGACGCGCTGACCTTGCCCGCGACGCGCAAGATCGTTTTGCGACTTGGAGTTGTCCTTGGCCGAGAAGGCGGCGCTCTTCCGATCCTGGAAAAGTTAACTCGCTGGTTCCTCGGCGGCGCAGTCGGGAACGGTCGTCAGTTCATCAGCTGGATTCATGTCGCCGACGTCGTGCGGATGTTTGTTTCAGCGATCGAAAGCGCGGAGCTAACCCGCGTATTCAACACAACCTCCCCGGAACCGGTAACGAACAGCGAATTCATGCGCGGGCTGCGTCGCGCGCTCCATCGGCCTTGGAGTCCGCCCGTGCCGGCGCCACTCGCGCGAGCGGGCGCCTGGCTGATGGGCACGGAGGGCGATCTCGCGCTCTTGAGTTCTCGCTGCGTCCCGCGCCGGTTCTTGAAACACGGATTCCTTCTCGAATTCCCAACCTTGCGAGCTGCACTCGCCGACCTCTACGCAACAAAATGAAACTGTTCCTCGATAATCTCGAACTTTTCCTTCGACTTGCCGCGCTGGCACAGCTCGGTGTCGCAGTCCTGAACCTGTTCCTTGTCCGGATCATGAAATGGCAGCGCGATCTGGTCAGCGCGCCGCTTCTTATTCGCGAGGTCTTTCAGATCCATATCTATTTCATCTCGATCACGCTCGCGGTTTTCGGGGCGTTGACCTGGCGGTTTGCGGGCGAGATTGCGAATGCCGCGCATCCCATCTGCGTTTGGCTCGCGATCGGCATCGGCGTCTTCTGGGCGATCCGCTCGGTCATGCAATGGTCGCACTACAGCGCAGTGCATTGGCGCGGCGATCGGTTGCGCACTTTCATTCATTGGATGCTGTTTCTCGGCTACGGACTATTCGCGGCGGTCTACTTCACGGCAGCTGCGCGCGGCGTGTTATGAAAATGGCGGTCACAGTTTGCCGGCTTTCATTAGGCGCGGTCTGGTTCTACGAAGGTCTCGTCCCAAAACTTCTCTTTGTGCGCCCGGACCAAGTCGATCTCGTCCGGCGCTCCGGCATCTATTTTGGAACGCCGGAGTTTTTCCTGCAGTTGTTGGGCGCGGCGCAGGTCGCGTTCGCGATCTGGCTGCTGACAGGTTTCGCGGAACGACTGGCAGTCGCAATCGCTACCATCGGCATGTGGATCCTGATCGTGCTCGTCGCGATGGCGAATCCGACGATGCTGACCGATCCCTACGGCGCGCTCGTCAAAGACCTTTGCCTGACAGCGTGTGCCTACACGGTCTGGTCGCTCTCCCCTTCAATCGTTAGGCCAGCAACCTGACTGCACATGGAAAGCGTCGCCGCGATTCGCAGCACCTTGAGTGAAGCGGCGCGCCGTCGGATGCTCGCGGTCCGGAGCGAACCGATGTTGTACGCGCGCTGGGATCGCGCCGTCTTCATTCACTACGCGGCAGACGCGGCGACGTTGCAGCGCGACGTTCCGTTCGCGCTCGATCTTCACGATGGGCGCGCCTACGTCAGTATTGTCGCTTTCACTTTGTCCCGGATGCGGCCGCGGATCGGGGGACGGATTGGCGAGTGGCTGTTCAAGCCGATCGCGACCCACGAATTCCTCAACATCCGCACGTATGTCCGGCATCGGGGCGAACCGGGCATCTATTTCCTGGCCGAATGGCTCTCGAATCCATTGAGCGTGCGTCTCGGGCCGCGGACGTTCGGTTTGCCGTATCGATTCGGGCGCCTCGTTTATCAGAACGCGCCAAGTGGCCGTGGGCTGCGCGGGTTCGTTGACGCGCCTGAAGGGCGGCTCGCTTATGAAGGAAAAGTTTCCGGATCCGATTTCGCGGCCTCCGACCCGGACTCGTTCCCTGAGTTCCTGCTCGAACGCTACACGGCCTTCACTCAACGGCGAACGCGCGCCCGCTTCTTTCGCGTCTGGCATGCGCCATGGGAACATGCGCCGGCTGAAATCGAAGTCACCGCCGACACTCTTCTTGCCAGCACCGGACCGTGGTGGAAAACCACGGAATACATCGGCGCGAATTATTCCCCCGGCGCCGAAGTCTGGATGGGCCGGCCGCACCGGATCCGAGTCTAGGCGGGCGAAAAATTCGTGCGCTCTCGCCATCCAACGACAGTTTCGCACAAGAGCAAGGTCGCAAAAAACTGGGCCAGCAACGTAAAAAACATCTGCACGGTGGAATAGCGCGGCACTTCCAGCGAATTGATGATGGCGACTTCGAGGCAGGCAGTCGCATTATAGAGGAAGACGAACAAGGTCAACGCCACGAGCCAGCCGATGCGTCTGCGGTAGTCGCGGCGAAACAAAGTTGTAGCAGCGAGCGCGAGCGTGCTCGCGAACAAGGGCAGATACGCGCCGGCAAGGAAAGTGAGCGCCATTCGCACGACCTTGCGTTGCTCGATGGCAGGCGCTCGTTGCGCCAGCGCCTCGGCGCGCCGCATGTATTCCACTGCCGGCGAGTAAGCTTTCCAGACGTCGGAATACGAAGAATGACCGAGGCTGGAGAACCCGAGCCGATACCAGACCGTGAGCGACATTGTTTTTGAACGATCGTAGGCCGGACAGAGCGGCGCGTAGAAGATCGCCATCTGACGAACGACCTTCTTCATCATTTGGAACGGCCGCTGTCGCCACGTTCGCCAATAGTAGAAGCGATAGAACTCTGAGACCGCCCGCATATCGTAATTGAATTCCCGGGCTAGCCGGGCCGCGATCGAGTTTTCGTTATACATCAGGTAATCCGGGCAGAATCCGAGAGAAGGATAAAGTCCCCGATCGACCACGGCGGATTGCGCAATCTCGGCGCTCAACTGATCATGCACGCGGCTCAGCCAATCGCGCGGATACGGCAGCGTCGCCGTCCGCGCGAGGTCATCGGCCATTTGATCACGAATCAAATCGGCGTGGACCACGAAGAGGGTCGTCGGGAGGAATGCCCGACTCAGATCATCATCGCGGCTTAGAAAATACTCGGGCAACACCAACAATGTCGCGACGATCACAGCGCCACTCCCAAGCGCGATCTTTTGCCAGAGCCAATTCCGGCGAAGAAAAAAAAATCCGACCGGCAGGAGCGGAATCAACCCTATAAACACGAAGCTCGGTTTAACCGAACAAAGCAGGATGGTTGTGAGCGCGGTCCAAATTCCAAACCAAACCGCCGGACGCCGTGGCTCGACAAAGGTGCGCGCGATGAATCCGATCGCGAAATAGACATTTACGCTCAGAAGAAAAGCGCAGACTGCTTCGGGCCGCAGTTGCATTTCGGCGCGGATCGGCTCGCCGGCGATGAGAAAGATTGCCGCCGCGATCAGCCCCATGCCGTCGTGAACGAACGGATTCAGTCGTGAATCCGGGATGAAAAGCCGGAGACGCCGCCACGTGACCAGCAACAGGGCGCCGGCTCCCAGACCGAGCAAATGCTGGACGATGGCGATGGCGCGGAAATCCCCAAATACGCGCAGGAGGAAAAAGAGAAACGCCGGATAAACGAAGTTCCGTCCCTGGTGAACGAAGCCGGCGCCGAGCAACTTGTTGAGCGCGGGCGACAGGTAACCCCACGTATCGGGATCAGCGATTGGGTCGAGCGGGAGCGAGAATCGCAGCCACGCTGCCCAGGCAAAGAGAGACCCGAGCGCAATCCAGTAAACCAGCCGGGAAATTTCGATGCGGCGTGGGGGCATGAGATCAACGCTCGTTTGCGGTCGCGACTTCGCCCAGCTCCGCCCAGCGCGCGTAAAGGCGCGCGACTTCATCCCGAGCCACGCGCAGCTTCTTTTCAAACTCGGTAAGGTCGGCGGTGTGAGTCACGTAGAAATCCGGCGCGGCAAACAGCACTTCGATTTCGGCCACTTCATTCTCCGCGGCCAGGATCGCGCTCTCCATTCCTTCGAGTTCGCGTTCCTCTTTCCATTTCAATTTGCGAGGCTTCCGACTTTTTGATTGTAGGGCGGGCGCACCGCCTGCCCGTCCAGGATCGGCAAGCGATGCGCTTGCCCTACAACTCTCTCGTTTCTCGAGGTAGTAATCGTAATTCCCGACGTGGTATCGGAGCACGCCTTCGCCTTCGAAGGCAAGGATCGCCGTGCAAACGCGGTTAAGAAAATACCGATCGTGACTGACCACCATCACGCTGCCGCCGAAGGCCACGAGCGCTTCTTCGAGCAACCGCAGCGTGCCGAGATCGAGATCGTTCGTCGGCTCGTCGAGGATCAGAACGTTCCCGCCGCGCTTAAGAATCTTCGCGAGCAGAACGCGGCTCCGTTCGCCGCCGCTAAGCTGATTGATCTTCGTGTTGATCCGCTCCTCAGTAAAAAGGAACCGCCGGAGATAGCCGCGCAGCGTAATGTTTTCTTCGCCGAGCCGCACGTATTCGCTCCCCTCGCCCACTTCTTCCCAGACCGTCTTCGCGTCATCGAGGAGGAGCCGGTTTTGATCGACGTAATTGATTTCAGTCCGCGAGCCGATCTCGACGGCGCCGCTCGTGGGCTCCACCTGCCGCATCATGACCTTGAGCAGCGTCGATTTTCCCAGTCCGTTTCGTCCCACGATGCCGAGTCGCTCTCCCGCCGTGAGATTCAGCGAAACATTCTCGAACAACGTGCGGCCACCCAGTTCCATCCCTACATCGCGCAATTCGATCACGCGATTCGCCAGCTTCGGCGCCGGCGGAATGATCAGATCGACGTCCAGCTCTGCCTCCGGCGCGTCCTGTCCCGCCATCTCGAAGTAGCGCTCCACGCGATCCACCGATTTCGTCCGGCGCGCGCGCGGCGCTTTCCGCACCCACACCAGCTCGCGCTTCAGGAACTTCTGGCGTTTGCGCTCCTGCATCTCCTCCACCGCCTGACGTTCCGCACGCGCGATCAGGTAATCCGTATAGTTGCCCTCGTAGCTGTAAAATTTTCCACGGGAAAGCTCGAGCACCCCGGTCGCGATGCGGTCGAGAAAATAACGGTCGTGGGTCACGAACAGGCAGGTGCCCTGATAGCGCGCGAGAAAATCTTCCAGCCATTCGATCGAGCCGGTATCGAGATGGTTCGTCGGCTCGTCGAGAATCAGAAAATCGGGGCGTGCCAGCAAGGCCCGGCAAAGCGCGACCCGGCGTTTTTCTCCGCCGGAAAGGGTGGCCACGATTCGCTCCGGATCCGGTGCATGCAGGTTCGTGATCAAACTCTTGATCCGGTGTTCGAGATTCCAGCCGTCGAAGTGCGCGATCTGGTCCAGGAGGATTCCACTCCGCGCGCTTTCCGCCGGCGCGGTCTCGTACTCGGTGATCAAATCCAGGACGCGTTGGGCGCCCGCGAGAATGTTGGCGTGCACCGTTGCCTTTTCCTCCAGCTCGAACATCTGCGGCATGTAACCGACCACGAGATCGCGCCGCTGAGTGAACTCGCCTGCGTCCGGTTGCATCACACCGGCCGCAATTTGGAGGAAAGTGGATTTCCCCGATCCATTGCGTCCGACTAACCCAACACGTTCGCCCTCGAGAATCGTCACCGTCGCCCGGTCGAGCACCACCTGATTCCCGAACCGCACCACGAGGTCGCTCGCGCTCGCGATGGAATTCAGGACCGGCTCCGACATCCTTCCAGATACCACATTGTCCGCTTGCGATCAGGCGAGGGAGGAATTCTCTCCTCCGGAACCACCGGCTGCTGATCAATCAAGGATGAGCGGGTTCGTTGAGTCTCGACTCGCCAGTCAACGTATGAAGACGCTTATAGTTTTCCTGGATTCGACGTTGCTCCTCATCAGATTGGCGATCCTCAGCGTCTTTGTTCTGCCGCTCGATTTCACCCTGTGCCTTTTGCCACTGTGCAATTTGCGTTTGCGCATTTGTATCAACATCGCGAAGTCGCTGCGCAATGTCTGCGTTGTTTGTTAGTTGAGTCAACGACACGTCTAATACGGCGTTTTCGAATTGAACGGAATAGTTATCGCCGCTGTGTTGTTGCTCCTTTACCTGCGTCCCAGGCGGCAACCCTCGAACCCCACTATCGGTCTTGACAGAAGTGTAGCCCAACAAGAAAAAAATCCCGGGCGGTGCCCAACGCGGCTCCGAGGGCAAAGGCTTTGGCTCAGGAAGACTTCGGGATTGTGATGTAGGAATGATTTCCACGACCTGATGTCCGCCGCCTGCAATATCACGCACCAGATTCTCCGGAGCTAGCCCTTCAATCAAATTGTCATTGGTGAGTAGGACTTGATGTTTTTCGTCACGAGACGGCCGCACCCGGACGAGCCATTCGTAATGCTCCTTTGACCCAGCGGGCAGAAGACGATTACCGCGCGTAAAAAGCACGTATTCCTCGTCAAGCGAGCATTCAAACCGAAACCGGCCGTCAGCATCAGTTCTGGAAACGGCACTTCGCGGTGTTAACTGGTTGTATACCGCCGAAAATACGGCATCAGAGGTGGATTCGAGGTCGGCCGCGATTTGCTTGCACAGGTCGTACGAGTCACCCGCCATCGTGCCCAGGTCGCGCTTGAACTGGTCGAGCAACGCGTCTCTGCTCGTTATCTCCGCTTTCACGGCATTGTATCTTGCATGGATTAACTGGACGGCTGAGAGCTGATCTACCCATCTATCGCGTTGAGCTAGCATAACTGAGTAGCTTCCCTTGATGTCCGAAACCAACCGCTCGCTCTCGTCGCCGCGGATTCTGGCCTTCGCAAAGGCCTGCTCCAATTCGGCAACCTTGGCCGCTCTTCGCTCCGCAATGTGAAGATCTTCAAAGGTTTTGAGCGGTGCTAGATATACCGCCAATTGTCCGAGGCGAACGTTCTCAGCGCTGCGTGTAACTATGAAAACTTGGCCAGAAATAAAGCCGGCAGTGCCGCCCGAGCTATCGCGTTGTCGCGGGCTGCTTGTGCGCTTGCAGCCCACCTCCAGCAAAAATATGCAAAGCACAGACAGCACGAAACTCTGAAGGGTAAGGTTCTTGTTGTGCATTGGCGCCTTATCGAATGAAGCATCCCGTGGTCAGGGTGCGCGCTGAATGCTTTCCGCGATGAGCGACAAGTCGGTATGGTGATGCGCATTGAAGGCGGATCGGAGGGTGCCGGTCACTCGAACGCGTTTATTCAGAAGTTCCTTCCACGGTAAGTGCTCGTAACGGCTCAGGACAACGAGAGTGACTTCGCGCGCGTTCTCCACGGTGTAATTCAACTCGTCGCTGGAAGCCGCTCTCACTGAGATAGGCCGCTCGAGGTGCAGAATCCATTGCCGTTCCGGGGTGTCGCCCCCCGAAATACTCTTGAATTCCGGAGGGCCAGGAAACGTGTGCTCCCGAAGCGAGCCAATCAACTCTACTCTCGCCGGAGCATAGGAGAGGTAGTGCGCGGCGCCGGCCTGCCCGGACCGCACGAAGCCGATGAGGATTGCCGCCGCGAGAAAATAGCTGGCCCGATATCTTACGGAGAGGTTACTTATCGTCCTTGTCCTTGTGGTTCGGATCTTCTCCTTCTTCTTCGTCGGTGGCTTCCTCCTCGATGGATTTAAAACTCGGCTGACCCGGTGAAGGCCGGAGAAAATCGCCAGATACGACCGCATCGAGCTTGTCCTGCTGTACCAATGCGATCGCGGCGCTCTTGCTGATCCAACTTCCGTCCACCTTAAAGTCGGTAAAATTCTTGTCGTTCTTAGACTTGGTGGCTTGCACTTTACTCATCGTCCACACTTGACCCTGAATGTATCCCTCATGCCGCTCCATTGCGGCTCGCATACTTTCGAATTCGCCGGATGATAAGCTCGATACCTTTCGTTTCATGTCGAGACCGGTCCAGTTGTGGACATCGGCTCGGTAGGCGGCGACATCAGATGGTGCTGTTTGCGCCCAATCTTCGATCGCGTCATTGATGCTCGCATCGAAGAATTCTGGCGTCTGCAGGCGCGCCACCATGGCGGCTTTTCCCGTTTGGTAATCCGGGAAGATCGCGTTGGGCGAGGATGATCCGATCATCCCGTGGCGGCTGGAAAAACCGCCCTTGGCGTTCATGGCGCCTGGATTGTTCGTTCGCCAATCCAGCGAGCCGCCGGAGAAGACAATTTTATTGTCGCCGTCCTCGTAAATAACGTGGTTCGCGTTGTGTCTGCTTCGATATGCTTTGGTGGCTGCCATCCGGCTCCTTTCGTGTCGTTACTGTTGCACTCAGAGTCTTCGGCCTAACGAAAATGAGATTGGTTGCGAGAGTGAGGCCCTAAGGAAGGTTTTCTTTCTGCGGTCGAGGGTTGTTCCGGGGTGCCATCGCGGGGGCTCGCCGGTCGTCCCGGCTTATGGCCGCGAGAGTCACAAAACCAGGCGGTGGCGTCAACCATGAAGTTTGCGCGCGTTCCGAAGCGGCAAGGAATTCCCTCGTGCCGGCCGGGCTGGAATGCGATAGGGATTTGAATGTTTGAGCTGATCACGACGGACCACGCGACCAGGGCGCGGCGCGGCCGCCTAACGACTGGTCATGGCGTGGTCGAGACGCCGGCCTATATGCCGGTCGGGACGCAGGGGAGCGTGAAAGCGATCAGCTCACGCGAGCTGCACGAGCTCGAGGCCCAGATTGTTCTCGGGAACACTTATCATCTGTTCGTTAGGCCGGGGCTCGATGTGATCCGGAAATTTGGCGGGCTCCATCGCTTCATGAACTGGGATGGGCCGATCCTGACCGATAGCGGCGGTTACCAGATTTTTTCGCTGGCGAAGCTGCGCAAGATCACGGAAGAAGGCGCGCATTTTCAGAACCACATCGACGGGTCGGCGGCCTTTATCTCACCGGAGATCGCGATGGAAATCCAGGCGACGCTCGGCAGCGACATCGCGATGGTGCTGGACGAATGCCCGCCCTGGCCGTGCGAATACGATTATGCGGCGCGGAGTCTGGAGATGACGCATCGGTGGGCGAAGCGATGCAAAGATGTAGCCGCCGACCTGTGGGCGGCGCGAGATAAAGCGAACGGTCGTCCCCACGCCGCCCACACGGCGGCGGCTACAGAAGAGCAGATGGTTTTCGGAATTGTGCAGGGTGCGACGTTTGAAGAGCTGCGGCGGTCGAGCGCGCAGACGCTGGCGGCGATGGATTTCGATGGCTACGCGATTGGCGGGGTGAGCGTGGGCGAACCGGAGCCGGAGATGATGAACGCGGTGGAATGGAGCGAGCCGCATTTGCCGGTGAACAAGCCGCGTTATGCGATGGGGCTCGGCACGCCGCCACAGATCATCGAGCTGATCGCGCGCGGGATCGACATGTTCGATTGCGTGCTACCAACGCGGCTGGCGCGGACAGGGACAGCTTATACAGCGGCGGGAAGTTTGATTTTGAAAAACGCCGAATTCACTTCGCAAACCGGTCCCGTCGAAGAAGGCTGCGCGTGCGAGGCGTGCAACGGTTATTCGCGCGCCTACATCCGTCACCTCCTGAAGTCGGAAGAAATTCTGGGTTTGCGGCTGCTCAGCATCCACAACCTGCATTTCTATCTCGACCTGATGAAGCAAGCGCGCCGCGCGATCGAGGACGGAACTTTTTCCGAATTCAGGACGCGATTCGTCAGCGGCTACCAAACCCGCGCCGATCCGTAGCTCGGAGGGACGTGCTTCCGCACGTCCGGACATGCGGAAGCATGTCCCTCCGCTGGGTTCAGTTCTGCGCTCCTTCGTCGCGGGTGAAACTGCTGAGCTTCTTCTCGCGCCGGGTCAGCGCGAGCTTGAGGTCCAGCTCCCGCTGGATGCCGCGGGCCCAGGCTTCCGAGGACTCACTATTATAATGAATGCCGTCGCCCCCGGTCTTGCCCATGACGTAATGAGTCACGTTCCGCGAATCGATGATGTCGAAGTTTTTCCGGGTCGCGGCGCGCCGAAGCAATTGATGCACTCTCCCCTGGGTTTTGCGCAGCCGCGCCGAATCGGGCGGCGCGATCCAGATGATTTTCTCGACCGAACCGCTCCGCCTTGCTTCCTCCACGAAACGCACCAGGTAATCGTTCATCTGCTCATCGCTCAGATTGCGGTCCATCCAATTGGTGCCGAGCTGAACAACCAGAATCGTCGGTTTATATTTTCGGACCAGGTCCGCCAGCTTGGGTGTGCGAGTCGGGCGCGGAGCGCGGCCGTTTACCCAGTCGGTAAAAATGTCGGAATCGCTGGTCCGCTGGCGATAACCGCACTTCGTCACAAAATCCGGCTCAGCCGCGAGCCAATGTTCCGGCGACGAACCGCAAGATGCGTAGGCCGCGACGCGGTGTTTCAACGCCAGGTGCATCTGGATCACTTCGCCGAATTTTCCCACGGAAAGCGAATCGCCGATCATGAGAATGCTGGGCGGCGGCGCGTCCGGCGACGGCTTCGTGGTTTTCTTCGTTTTGCCGTCGGCCACGAGAATGAAACTGCCGATGCCGACGATAAAAGCGAGCGGCAGGAGCAGCGGCTGGAGCAATTTCGACCAATCTCTTTTAACGCGCATGATCGGGATGTCTCATTTCATCCTGCACCCGGATGTAGGGCTGCAAGTTGATCAAGCCGGAATCATCCTTCGATTTCACCGTTTTCCAAACAGTGTTTTCCAGCTCGTGCAACTGGAGCCGGTACGTTCGCCCGACCCGCCACCGGCCGAGACGTTGTTCCTCGAGTTTGATGTAGGCCGGATGCATCACGAGAATTTGGTTCTCTGAATATTCGCCCGCGATGACACGCGTGACCTCGTAGAGATAACCGACGAGAAATTCCTGGTAAGGCAGGAACTCGTTCACCGGAACCGGCTGCGTTTTCGAGATCAACTTCGCCCTAACCTGCAGCGTCTGTTCTTTCGGCTTTTCCGCCGGCGGCGTTGGCTCGGTCACCGAATTCTGCGCGATCGTTGTTTGCGACAGCGGCTGCAACGACGCGATCGGCTGCGAGGAAAGATCGCGCTCAACGACGTCGAAGACTTTGTCGGCCCATTGGTCCATGTCCGCGCCGAGGAAATGTTCCTTGTCCGGTTCCATGTGATGATACGGGTAGGCGACGAGCGTCCGGCTATCGATGACGTGGGCGACGTGGCCAACGTCGGATCGCGTTTGTTCGAAGACAAAATCCTGAATTTCTTTCGAGACTCGGCCGGACGTGGGCGACGTGACCCAGTAAATTTTCCGCAGGTTTGACGGCGTTCGCACCGCCTTGTTGATAAACGGCACGAGAAAATTCCGTAGCTCGGCTGCGTGGCGGTTCGGGTTCACGCTTCTTTTGTCCGGGAACAAATCGAAAAGATTCGTCCCGGTCTGCATGACCAGAATATCGGGCTGCTTTGTGACGAGCAGGTCTTCGAGCTTGGGCACCGGATGCGAACCGGGCGTATGTCCCCGGGTTTGACCGTAGACATCCTCGATTTCCCTCATCATGCCCCCACCGAGCGACTCCATGCTCACGAAACCGCAATGCGTCTTGATATTCGAGTACGGTTTTTCCTTCAGCCAGCTCAGCGGATTCGTTCCGCAGGTGAGGTAGGTGAAGGTCGCGTTCACGGACGGACTCTCGCGAAATCTTTCGTCGAGCCGTTTCCCGAATCCGCAAAGCGCGAGCGAATCGCCGAGGATCAGGACGTTGATGCCGTCATGCGGCGCGGGAGCCGGTGACTGCGCGAACAATGGAGACGCGATCAGCGCCAGGGCGATGAACGAACTGAAGATTTTCTTGGGGGCGATCATGAGAGCACGGGAATCGCTTTCCAGTGAATCGTGTTCCGCGTCAAGACCGGAACATAGACTTCCAGTCTGTGCGCCCAGCGGACATGTTGTCCGTTGATTTACTTTCAGCGGAGTGAAACTCCGCTGGGCGCACAGGCCAGAGGCCTATGTTCCGCGCTATTTCGCTACCGGCGCCTTGGCCCAACCTTCGGTCGCTTCGGTAAATTCGCGCGCGGCAAAGCACCACACGACAACTTTCTTTTTCGCGAGATATCCGGGGTCCTTCACGCTGCGACGATAAAGATTTAGCCGCACTGGCGTCGCTCCCGAGCCGCGAGTCCCGATCAAGTCCGGCGCGAAGCCCAGCTGGAGCGCGAGCTGGTCGAGAAGCCCGGCGCGTTCAGCGAGAAAATCATGATAAACCAGCGTGTGGCTGTCGCCTAACAAAAGAAGCGGACTGTTCGCGTCTGGTTCAATCGCGGCGCCATTACCCTTTCTGCTCACGCTTTGAATGGCGACTTTCTCCGGACCGGGCTTGTGGGTTTCGTGCGTCACCAGGCCATCGAGATCGCCGGAGACCTGCACCTCTTTCCATTCCGACGCGAACTCCTTCGGCGTCGCCGGCTGCGGCAATTTCGAGCGAACCTTTTCCGCGATCGCCTGCGCGGCGAGCACGCAACCGATGCCGGACCAATGGCTGTCCGTTCTACAAAAAACAGCGCCGCGCGCGTGGTCACGGTTTTGGATGAAGAGCGCGCTCAGGTCGAGCACATCGATCCCGGCCGCGCGCAATTCGTCGTAAAAGCGGTGCAGCGTCGCTGCCGGATCGGTCGATCGCACGTCAAAGCCCGGAACAATCTTTTCCGGATAGATCGCCGCTTTCGGCGGAACCGGAACGACCACGAGCTCGATCCCGCGCGCTTTCAATTGCTGTCGAAAATCGAGAATCGCGGGCACCGGATCGGCCAGCTCCGGTTTGTGGGCGCGGCTGACTTTCGCCGCGTCGTCCCCCCAGAAACGGCCGAGCGAAAGCAGCCGTAGCTCGCCGCCGAAAAACAGCCAGCCATCCGCGCCCGCCACGGCCGCGGCGTTTTTCTTTTCCGCATTTTGGAATGTCGCCGCCAGCTCGGCCGCGAACTTCTGCTGCGCCTCCGAGAGCGGAGTTTGCGCCGGCAGAACGCCCGCCAGCGCCACCAGAACAAAGAGACTGCAGAAAAATCTCATTGGAGTTGAAAGCCGGTAGCGCTAATACGCTTTCTTTCAACTGCGCTCGCTGTTTTTGTTCGCGGTTACACACGTCCCCATCGTATCAGAGCACACGTGACCCACGCCTTACCGACGCGCTTTACTGCGCAGGTGGATCGAGCGCTCCGCCGCTCGATGTTTGTTAATCGCGGCTGCGCCGCCACTCTTGCCATCGCGCGACGGAGCGCGCGATCCACCGTCCGTGGTTTTTAGCTCTCACATTTTCGTTTATTACTTCCTGCCGATCGCGCTGCTCGGCTACTACGCGCTCAGCCGCGCCCGGCAGCGCTGGCGCAATGCCTGGCTCATCCTCACCGGTTACGCCTTTTACGGATGGGCCGAGCCGCGCTTCATGCCGCTCATGTTCGCGACCACGTTTGTGGATTGGCTCGTGAGCCTGATCATCGCGCACGATACCTGGCAATTCTGGCGTGTGCTGCGCACGCCAGTGAAACAATTACCGCTTCGCGGGCCGCGCACCCGCACCCAGCGGCGCGCGATTCTGATCTCGGTTCTGCTCAATCTCGCCGCGCTCGGCTTCTTCAAATATTTCAACTTCGGGATCGAGAGCTACAACAATCTCGTCCAGGCGTTCGGACTCCAGCACGCGCAGTTCGACACCTTCTTCCGCGTAGTCCTTCCGCTCGGGATCAGCTTCTACACCTTCCAGGCGCTCAGCTACACGATCGATGTTTACCGCGGCGAGGCCGAGGCGATGTCGAACTTCATCGATTTCTCCTGCTTCGTTTCGATGTTCCCGCACTTGGTCGCAGGTCCGATCCTGAAATTCTCGTTCCTCGCCGACCAACTGAAATATCGCCGGCTCACGTCGGACAAATTCGCGCGCGGCGTCGCGTTCTTCATGCTCGGGCTGGCGAAAAAGATCCTGCTCGCGAATCCGTGCGGGAAAATCGCGGACGTCGCGTTCAACGCCGGCTCGGTCGGGACGCTCGATGCCTGGTTCGGCTCGATCGGCTACTCGTTCCAAATCTATTTCGATTTCAGCGGCTACTCGGACATGGCGATCGGGCTCGGCCTGATGTTCGGGTTTGTTTTCGCGAAGAATTTCGATTCGCCCTACCGCTCGGAATCGATCACCGATTTCTGGCGGCGCTGGCACATCTCGCTATCCACCTGGCTGCGCGAATACCTTTACGTCCCGCTCGGCGGCAACCGCCGCGGGACGCGCCGGACCTATTTCAATCTCGTCATCACGATGCTGCTCGGCGGCCTGTGGCACGGCGCGTCCTGGAATTTCGTGATCTGGGGCGGATTGCACGGCGGCATGCTGGCCTTCGAGCGGAGCCAGGGTCGCGAAGGATTTTATCACAACCTTCCGCGCCCCTTTCGGATCGCGTTCACATTCCTGATCGTCCTGCTCGGCTGGGTTTTCTTCCGCGCCGCGGACCTGCCGCGCGCCCTCGAATATTTCGCGAGCATGTTCGGCTTCGGCCACGCCCAGCCGGGCGCCGCGCTGCTGAGCGGGATTCTTTACAAACCCTATTACCTGCTCTTGATCGGCGTTGCCGCGCTGGTGGTTTGGGCTGGAAAACAAACCTGGGATTGGACCCAGCGCATGACGTTGCCGAAAACCGCGCTCTGCTTCGCCCTCGGCTGGCTCGCCTTGGTAGTCCTCGCCACCCAGGAATACAACCCCTTTATCTACTTCATTTTTTAGGAGCTCAACCGTGGCAAACGAACCTAATATTCCAGTCGGCGGCGATGAGCCGCTCAAGCCGACGCATTCGCTGCCGCGTTACAGCGAGCCGACGCCGGAAACGCACCGGAGAGTTTCGCGCGAACAAGAGGCGGAACTGGCGCTCAAGAATTCCCAGTTCGCCGGCGGCGCGCGCATTTTGCTGACCGTTTTGTTCCTGGTCACGATCTTATCCGTGCCGACGATCCAGTTCGCCTATGAGATGCGAACGCCGCGTACCGAAGGCCGTCTTGGAACTTTCAACCTCTACAAAGCATATCCCGCCTGGAAAAAAATTCGCGCGGTCCGGGGTCCGCGAGAGCTGTGGCGCCTGCTCCCGCGCGCCGCGGAACTCAAAGCCGCCGAAAAAGAATTGGAAACCGAATCGGTCGTTTCGGAATGGCTGCTGCCACGTGTCCAATGGGTTCTCAGCACAAAGCTCGGCGCGGGCAATGAACAGGTTTATCTCGGACATGATCGCTGGCTCTTTTACCGGCCCGATGTCGATTACGTCACCGGTCCGCCGTTCCTCGATCCCAAGACGATGACGCGTCGCGCACACGCGGCCGCGGTTCAACCCGACCCCGTGAGAGCGATTGTCGATTTTCGCGACCAGCTCGCGGCGCGCAACAAATCGCTAATTGTGGTTCCCATCCCGATGAAGCCGGGCGTGGAAAGCGAGAAATTTTCACCGCGCGCGCGATCCAACGCTGTTCTCCAGAATGCATCGTTTGCTGAATTCAAAGAGCGGCTCGCGCGCGCCCGCGTTTCGGTTTTCGATCCCACTCCTCTTCTGTCGCAGCGCAAAGGGGAGCCCGGAAATGCTGCCTTGTATTTGGAGACGGACACGCACTGGCGCCCGGAAACGATGGAATTCGTGGCGGAGAATCTGGTCGCCTCGATCCGAACCGCTCCCGTACCTGCCGGGAGAACGTTTCAGCTCGCCAATCGCGAGGTCCGCGGCGTCGGCGATATCGCCAGAATGTTGAAACTGCCGGAATCCCAACAGGCTTACCCGATCGAGATCGTGACCATCCATGAAGTCGCGATCGACAACTCGCCTTGGCGTGCGTTGAAGAATGCGGATGTGCTGCTGCTCGGCGATAGCTTTTCCAATATCTTCTCGCTCGGTGCTCTTGGGTGGGGCGAATCCGCCGGGTTCGCCGAGCACTTTAGTCGCGCTCTCGGCGGGCCGATCGATTGCATTCTTCGCAATAGCGATGGCGCGTTCGCCACCCGCGAAATCCTGAGCCGCGAGCTGGCGCGCGGTCGCGATCGGCTGGCGGGCAAGAAACTGGTGATCTGGGAATTTGCCGCGCGCGAACTGGCGTTCGGCGACTGGAAGATGCTCGAGATGAAACTCGGCCAGCCTGTGCCCGCGAAATTCTTCGTACCGAAGAACGGCGAATCGATCACGGCCAGCGGAACTGTGGAAGCTATCTCAACGGTCCCCCGCCCCGGCTCCGTTCCTTACAAGGATCACGTCCTCGCTTTGCACCTGACCGATCTCGTTGTTGAAGGCCGTGAAGAAACCGCTGGCCTGGAAGCCTTGGTTTACGCCGAGAGCATGCGCGACAACATACTCACCGCGGCTGCGCGGCTCCGACCCGGCGACCGCGTGACGTTGCGCCTGCGTCCCTGGACCGATGTCGCCGACCAACTCGAAAAAATAAACCGGAGCGAGATCGACGATCCGACCGTGCAGTTGGAGGAACCGTGCTGGGGTGAATCTATTAAGCAATAAGAAACGAACGAGAATCCCGCTTCGGGTTCAAACGCGTTACCGCTTCCCAAGTGACGCCCAGAGCATCAGCGACAGCGAAAACAAGCGGCACAGCTCGCGGTTATTGGCTTTCAGTCGGCGCCACTCATTCATTGCATTGTTGGCCCGCGTAACTGCGTTTAGTGCATCCTGCCGGGAAAAGGCAATCGTCGGATCGTAATCCGCGTCGTGTCGATCATTTTGCAAGTCGATGAATGTTTGAGCAACGATTTTGATTGGCTGGTTATTTCCCACATTTAATGGGGCCGCCAAAACCGTTGAAGCAACTTAGGGACACTATTAGGGTCAACCTTCACGAATTGTGTGCACACGGTTTTCATTTTGCCGTGCTCGAATGCGCGACGGGAGAGATTACGGAGCGAGAGGTCTCCATGCGCGGCCCCGACCAGTAATATGGCGGCCTCTTCACTAAGAAAGTGAAACAACGCATAGTAACTCGTTGAAACCGCTCTTCGAAGGCTGGCTTGCTTTGGTTTTTTAGGTTCGCGCGTTGCAAGGATGCGCGCTTGTGCCAAGAGATCTCGGCTTAAGGCCATTATCCAAGCTCGCCTGCGACATCCTTATGTCGCTTGACCCGCACGTAAGGCCAACGGGATTCACCCGTAGCCTTCCACACGTGATCTCGGACCCACGAGATCATCGGTTCAATTTTGTTCCATTGGAGCGCTTCGTCCGGTGTGTCGTCTGAAAACACGAGGTAAATATGAAAAGCGTGCTCCCCGTCACTGTCCGTCCCTTCAAGGAGCGAAACCCGATCTGGACGAGGAAAACCGCGTTGGACCAGCTGATCTGGTTGGATCTCCGAGCGTACCTTCTCTAGCGATGCTGTATCAATTATCGCCACTTGTGCGAAAACGATATACCTAGCGCCCATTCAACTCAACTAAGCGCTTGAATGAGATGACCTGAAACATAACCTTCCGTTCTGCCCGGCGCTTTTCATTGGGCTGATTGCGGTTTGCACAGGGATGTTTCTCTCGAGAGGCCTCAAAGACCAAGACGTGTGTTTTGCCTCCCTTGCATTTTCAGCGGGGCCGTGCTCTCTAAGAGACCGCTCGTCCGGCTTTGGGCGCGAACACCTGCCAGAGCCACGAACTCAACAACATCATGGCCACGCTTTTCTTTTTTCTCGCTCAAACGCCGGCTCCATCGCCCGGCGCCGGGGGCTCCAGCCTTTTCAGCATGCTGCCCTTCGTTTTCCTCATCGTCATCATGTATTACGTGATGATCCGTCCCCAGATGCGCCGGCAAAAGGAGCAGGCCAAGCTTGTTTCGGCGCTCAAGACCGGCGACCGCGTCGTGACCGCCTCCGGAATTCACGGATTGATCTCCAACGTCAAGGATACCACCGTGATCGTGAAGGTGGCGGACAACGTGAAACTCGAGATGGAAAAGAGCTCGGTCACCAATGTGGTGAAACCCACGGGGCAAGGTTGAGAGGTAGAGGAGTTGAGAGGTTGAGATGAAAAAGCTTTATCGTTCGCCCGCCTTCTGCCGGATCCAATCCACTCAACCCATCAACCACTCAACCTCTCAACCTTTTCCATGAGTCCTGGCTTAATGTTTTTCATCGCGCTCTTCTGGGTTGCGCTCTTTGGCTGGTATTTCGCAACCGATTACGGGACCCGGAAGCGGCTTATCGCGCTGGCTCTAGTAATCATCGCGGTCGTGTCGTGCATCGTGATGATTTATCCGCCGGATAAAAAGATCCAGCTCGGCCTCGATATCAAAGGCGGCACCTCGTTCCTGATCAAGCTCCAGCAAACCGACAAGGACAAGGAGATCACTACGTCGATGCTCGACCAGGCGGTCGAAGTGATCCGGAAGCGAGTGGATAAGATGGGTACCTCCGAACCGATCATCAGTCCCGTCGGCAAGGACCGCATCCTGGTTCAAATCCCCGGGCTGAGTACCGAGAAAATCCAGGAAACTCGGCAGCAACTTTCGCAGGTGGCGAAACTGGAGTTCGCCCTCGTGCACCCGCAGAGCGCGGAACTCATCCCGCAAATCGAGGCCGGCCAGGGCATCATGCCGCCGGACTACCGGCTGGTAGTTTACACTTTCGAGAACCGCAACGGCAAGAAGCAGGAAGAGAAGCTCCTCGTTCACAAACGGCCGGACCTGACAGGCGACCACATCACCCACGCCCACGCCGCCTTCCAGAACGAATGGGAGGTCAGCCTCGAGTTGGATGCGAAGGGAGCCAAGGATTTCGATGACCTCGCCGCCGCCCATTTCCAGGAACGGTTCGCCATTCTGCTCGACGGCGCCGTCCAGTCCGCGCCCTCGATCAACGCCAAATATTTCGGCGGGCGCGCTCAGATCAGCGGCGGGCGGATGGGCGAGACCGAAGCGCGAAACCTCGCGAGCGTGCTCGAGAACCCGTTGCAGACGCCGGTCAGCATCGAAGAAGAACGCAGCGTTTCCCCCACCCTCGGCGCCGATTCCATTCGCGCGAGCATCATGGCCGGTCTGCTGGGCCTGGCGATCACGCTCGTCTGCGTTCTCCTTTATTACCGGTTCGCCGGAGTGATCGCGTGTCTCGCGCTGCTCATCAATATCGTGTTACTCGTCGGCTCGTTCCAGCTGATCGGCGGGGTGGTGCTTACTCTGCCGGGAATCGCGGGCATCATCCTCACGATTGGTCTCGCGGTGGACGCGAGCGTCCTGATCTATGAGCGGTTGCGGGAAGAGCTCGCGCTCGGCAAGTCCCTGCAGATCGCGATGCAGTCCGCCTACCAAAAGGCGTTCAGCTCGATCTTCGACGCCAATGTCACCACCCTGATCACGGCGATTATTTTGTTCTGGAAAGCCAGCGGTCCGGTCCGCGGCTTCGCGATCGCGCTTACCCTCGGCATTTTTGCCTCACTTTTCACCGCGCTCATTGTGGGTCGCAACGCCTTCGGCTGGTTCGTCGACAGCGGCCGCGTGAAGAAAATCAAGATGCTGCACCTCATCTCCTCGCAGCACATCAATTTCCTCGGCAAAGGTCTGTTGGCGGTGCTCTGCTCGGCCGCGCTGATCATCGCCGGTGCGACCTCGTTTTATCTCAAGGGCGAAAAGAATTTCGGCGTCGATTTCAAGGGGGGCGATTTGCTGACGCTGAGTTCGCCAAAGCTCATCGACGTCGGCCAGGTCCGGAGTGCTCTCACTTCGATGAAGATCGCGGACGCGTCTATCCAGGAATCAGCTCAGGGCGGCAAATATTACATCACCGTCCGAACTCCCCTTCAAACGAGCGACACCGTTAAACAGCAGCTTCCCACAGCCATGCCCGATGCGCAGTTCCACGTGGAGGGATCCGATCGGGTGGGCGCGCTCGTCGGTGGCGAGCTCGCGAGGAATTCGCTCATCGCGCTCGGGCTGGGAATTCTCGGCATCCTGATTTTCGTGACGTTCCGGTTCGAATTGTCGTTCGCGGTTGGCGCGATCGTCGCCTTGTTGCACGACGTGATTATTACCGTCGGCGTTTTCTCGCTGCTCAACCGCGAGCTGACGCTGACAATGGTGGGCGCGGTCCTGACCATCGCCGGTTATTCCATTAACGACACGATCGTCGTCTACGACCGAATCCGCGAAGGTCTCGCCAGCAGCAAACGCGGCTCGATCGAGCAGATCATGAACGACAGCATCAACCAGACGTTGAGCCGCACGATTCTCACCAGCACCGTGACATTGATCCCGATTCTGTGTCTTTTCTTCTTCGGCGGGTCCGTTCTGCGGGACTTCGCGCTGGCTATTATCGTCGGCGTCGTCGTTGGAACTTACTCCTCTATTTTCATTGCTTCGCCCATCGTTCTCTGGTGGACGCGGGCCCGCGGCGGCAGTGTCTCGAGCCTCCGGCGCGAGATTACGGAAAAAGCCACAGCGGCCACAGGCCGTACGACTTAACTGTAGCCGTTTCGCTGTGCGAAACGCCTTTTGGGGCGGCCGAGGTCGAGTCCCGAGCGGCCCACAGGGCCGCTGCTACAGTCCCATTTGGCGAAAGTTATTCACAATAGTTGACGCCCGCCAGCCGCCCGCGTAGGCTCGGCTGCGCCGGTTCGAAACCGGACATTTTTAGAAACGAGGATGACACATGCCTGAAGTGATTGTTCGTAAAGGTGAACCGGTGGACCGGGCCTTGAAGCGCTTGAAAAACAAGCTGGACGCCGAAGGAATTCTGGAAGAAGTGCGCCGGCTCCGTGCGTTCGAGACCCCGAACCAGAAGAGCCGCCGGAAAGCCAAGGCCAACGCCAAGCGCGGCCGGACGAAGTTCCGCTTCAATCCTTCCTAAGCGCGATTTTACTCGCGATTCGATTTCCCAAAGGCGGTCGCCACGGCGACCGCCTTTTTGTTTTGGTAAGCGACTATTCGCATTCGCACACGATCCGGAAGCCGAGATCGTTGCAGGAATAATTCGGGACGTTTGAGTTGCGGGTGGTCGCCCGCAAGCTGTTGAAGCGCGACTTCCAACTGCCGCCGCGCAGGACGCGCTTCGATCCGGCCGTCGGCCCATGCGGGTTCACTTTCGCAATGCCGCGATAAGGCTCGAAAAAGTCCAGGCACCATTCCCAGACGTTCCCGGCCATGTCTTCGACCCCAAACGGGCTGGCACCGAACGGGAACGCGCCCACCGGCGAACTTTCCGGATAACCGTCGTTGATCTCCCGGTCGCTCCAGGCGAAGACGGTGTTTCGGTCCGCGAAATTCGCCAGGTCGCCGCGATGCTCGTGATTTCCCCACGGGTATTTGCGCCCGTCCGTGCCTCGTGCCCCGTACTCCCACTCGGCTTCGGTGGGCAGCCGGTATTTCTTGCGCTCCCGGGTCGATAGCCATTGGCAATATTTGATCGCCTCGAGGCTGCTGACGTAAACAACTGGATGGCGATCCCCCGCGCCGGGTGCGCGTTTGCGTCCGTGGCTGGGATCGAACTGCTCGTATTCAGCGTTCGTGATCAGATGGCGGGACATGTAAAATTTGCTGAGCGTTACTTTCGTGAGTGGTCGTTCCGTCGGGCCGGAATCCGCCGCGTCGCTGCCCATGATGAATTCGCCGGAAGGAATGAAGAACATCTGGTCCCCGAGCGAGTTCACGTAGTTCGCGAAACGTTGACGATCCGCATCCGGGTTCGGCGCAGCGACTGGCGCGGCAACCGGAGCCGCGTGGCCGTTGATCGCCGCTTTGATCGGCTGATGAACAACCGTCACGCGCGTTGGCTCCAACGCTTCCGGGTCCAACATCTTGTCGGCTTCCTCGAGATAAAGATCGACCAGCTCTTCGGCTTCCGTGGCGTCGATGCCGAGGTTCTCGGCCATGTTGACGAAAGCGTCGCGCGTGTCGTCGGCCATGCCGTCGGTGTCCAGGCCGCTCAACCGCAGCATGCGCATGAAATCTTCCTTTGGATCGAGCGACTTCTGGCGGCGCGGCCGGGCTTCGCGCGGCGCCTGAACCGGAGCAGCAGCTACCGCGGCGACGCGTTGCGCACCGCTGTCTTTCAATTCCGCGTCGATATAGCTGGCGATTTGTTCCTCGCTCAATCCGTGCTCGGCGCCGAAGCGATGCAGATTTTTTTCTTCTTCGGCCGTCAACACGCCATCAGCCAGGGCAAACGTCAGGTATTTATGGAATTCAATGACCGCCTGCTCGTTGGCTTGCGCCGCCAATTCCGAATCGACTTGCTGGCGGCGGGCCGGATCGAGCAATTCGACGCGCGCTTCCGTGAGGTAGCGCGACGATTCATCGAGGCCCGGCCGGAGGATTTGGGCGAGCGGATTGCTCGGCTGGTTCTTGAGCGGAAGCTTCTTCTGCCACCACCGCATCAGCTCGCGGCAATGCTGCTCGATCAGCTCGTTGCTCGGGTTCGCGCGCGGATCGAGGCAGAGCCGCTCGTAAAAATTCGGCGACTTGTATTTGCTCCAGCCGTCCCATTTGTATGGATCGTCCGGAAGCGGAACGGGAAAGCTTCCCTCCAGTTGCATCATCTTACGCCACGGCGATGGCGCCCAGGCCCTTGGTCGCGCGGTCCACTTCATCCGGCGCGAGACCGGTGTTGCGTTCGATTCTCACCTTCGCCTGGTTGCCCGAAGCGTTGACGGCGACTTCGAGCACCTGGTTGGCGTTGTATTCGTAAGTTAGCTCGACCGGGGAACCCTTCGGCAGGAACGCGGGTAACTCGACATCGCACAACCCAAGCGGCGTGCACTCGGCCGGCAGCGTGCTTTCGCCTTCGACGATCCGCACCACGGCGCGCTGCATGTTCGCGCTGGCGGTGCCGAATGAATTGCGTGCCGTCGCCGGGATCGCCGTCATTTTGCGGATCATGGGGAAAACGTATTCCTCGAGGTGCGCTTCATCCCAGAGTACGACACCGAGTGTGTGCGAAGTGATATTGGTCACCTGGATGAGTCCGCCTTCGCGCGACGAGAATTGCTGCCGGGTATTTTCTGAAACGGTCTTCTCTCCGGTGGTTTCTTCCTCTTTCAGCAATGACAAAATTCCCTGGATCGCCGCGCCGACCGCAACCGCTTCATCCGGATTCACATCGTCCACCAGTGGCACGGGCGAAAGACCCGCCACCATCTCGCGCACCATCGGCATCCGCGTCATGCCGCCGACGAGCAGCACCTTGTCGATCTCGCTCCATTCCATCCGCGCTTCCTGGAGCACCATCTCGCAAATCGTTTTGCACTTCTCGACGAGGTGCCGCGTTTTCTGCTCAAATTCTTCCCGGGTCAGCTCGACCTTCACACTCTTGCCGTTGTGGCTGTGAACAATCGCGGTCCGCGGCCGGCTCGAGAGCTGGATCTTCGCGGCCAGCGCCCGGCTTTGCAGGTCCTGGTAACTTTGCAGATCCAGCAGCGGGTTCTCGCCGTGCGCCCGATCGAATTCTTCCGCCACGTGATTCACGATCACGTCATCCCAGTCCTTGCCGCCGAGTCGGTGGTCACCGTTGGTCGCCAGCATTTGGATTCCCTGCCCCTCGATCCGCATGATGGTGACGTCGAACGTGCCCCCGCCCAAATCGAAGACGAAAACCGTCTGGTCTTCGTCGAGTTTGTCGAGACCGTAAGCCACGGCGGCGGCGGTCGGTTCGTTGATGATCTGGAGAACGTTGAGCCCGGCCAGTTGTCCCGAGGTTATTGTCGCCGTCCGTTCGGCGTCGTTAAAATAGGCCGGCACCGTGATGACCGCATCGGTCACCGGTTCCTTGAGATACTTCTCCGCATCCGCCTTCAGCTTGCGCAAAATCAGGGCCGAAAGTTCCTCCGCCGAATAAATCTTCCCGTTGAATTCGCGCTGAAATTGCCCCTTCGGTTTGCCCATCTCGCGCTTCACGAAATCCACGATCCGTTCCGCTTCCGCGACCGCGTTGTTCTTGGCCAGGCTGCCGACGATTACGCTCGGGCCATCGAACAGGATCACGGAAGGAGTGAGCCGCTCGCTTTCGCGATTCGGAATGATTTGCGGTTTGCCGTAGGGATCGATATGGGCCACGGCGCAGAACGTCGTGCCGAGATCGATTCCGATTACTTTTCGTCGAGTTAGGGATGGAGTCATTCTGCGGTAAGGAGAAGTGTGGTTTCCAGCACCCAGCCTAAGTGCAATTTCCATGCCTCCGTCCCGGGGCAGTTCGCGTATTTTTACGGACGACGCGGAGCCCTTTTTCGGCGCCTAGGAGAACCGCTTCGCAACTACTTCTTCCGGCCGTAACACCTGGTCGCGCCAAAGAAACCCGCGCTTTACTCGCATGACGATCCGCCCGTCCTCTTCCGCGTAGTCGGCCGGCTCGAAGCTGATCACCCGGTGCAACGCGCGATCGACCGTTTCCTTCGGCTCGATTTCACTAACCTCCATCCGGTGCAGGATTTCCGTCAGGGAATGGATCGCGTTCTCGAGGTTGTCCCGCCACTGACCGAGCGCGCTACGCTTGCCTTCACTCGCCTCGACTGCGGTCTGGAGTTGCGAGAGCAACCCGCTCAAGTCGTCGAACAAGATCACGAGATCGCGAATGAACGGTTTCTGGAGCGATTCGTGCAGGAAATTATCGCGGTACTTGATCAGCTCGTCGTGGAGCGAATCGAAGAGCCGCTGGTTCACCGTCTCGGTGTTCCGCAGCGCCACCATGTGCTCATCCATCTTGCGAAGCTGCTCCGCGAAGTCGCTCTTCTCGGCGTTCTCCAGCTTTTCGAGCCGCCCGAGAACCGCTTGCTCGAAGCTCGTCATCCGCCCATTCAAAGCCCGGAACTCTTCCAGGATCTGGGCGAACTGTTCGCCGCCTCCGTCGCCACTCCCACCGTTCCCGGGCATTGTCTTCTCGGCTTCCGCGCTCAATTGCTGCATCGCCGAGGCAAACCCATCGGTGATCTTGATCTCCATCGGGCTCTTCATCGCGCGGAAAAAAATTTGCGGATCGTTTCAACCAATCCCGGAATGTCATGCCGCCGCGCTTCGATCGCCACTTCGAGCCCGTGGTCGCGCGCCGTCTTCGACGTGATCGGTCCGATACTGGCGACTTGCATTTGGGCCGGCCACGGCAACCCGAGCGCCAGGAAATTTTCGACTGTGGATGAGCTGGTAAACGTGATCAAATCTGCGCCTTCCTCCAATAAACGGCGCCGCGCGCCGATATCGTCGCGCGTCTCGGGCACCGTGCGGTAGGCGAATCCTTCGTCCACAATAGCTCCCAAAGCCGACAGCTGCCTGGGTAGCAAATCCCGCGCCTTCTCTGCCCGCGCGATCAGGACGCGCAGATTTTCCACGCCGCCTTGCTTTCCGAACTCGCGCGCCAGCGATTCGGCCACAAATTCGTCCGGTTGCAGGTCCACGTGCATGCGAAAATCCTTGATCCGTTGCGCCGTCGCCGGACCGATCGCCGCGATCCGCGCGCCGCCGATCTCCCGCGCATCGTCGTAGAGCTTGTAGAAAAGATCGAAGAACGCGTTCACGCCGTTTACGCTCGTGAACACGATCCAGTCATAGGCGTGCGCGTCCTGCACCAACTCGGCGAACGCCCTCAGGTCCGTCGGCGGCTCGATCCGAATGGTCGGCAGCTCGATCACGTCGGCGCCGAGCCCGCGCAGTTGCTCGGTCAACACGCCGGCTTGCGTCCGCGTCCGCGTGACGACAATTCGCTTACCGGAAAGCGGCCGGTCTTCGAACCAGTTCAATTCTTCGCGGAGCGTCACGACATCGCCGAAAACCGCGATCGCCGGCGCGGCGAATCCTGCGGCGGTAACGCGCTCGGCGATGTTCTCCAAGGTGCCGACGAGTGTTTCCTGCCGGCCGGTTGTAGCCCATCGAATCAACGCGACCGGCAAATCCTTCCGCATTCCGTTCGCCATTATCTCGCGCGCGATCGCTTCGATGCGCTCGACGCCCATCAACATCACTTGGGTACCGCCCAGCTTAGCCATCGCGCCGAAGTCGATTGCGCTCCCGGATTTTTCCGGGTCCTCGTGCCCGGTAAAAAACGTTACGTGCGAATTTTTGCCGCGATGCGTAACGGGAATTCCCGCGTAAGCCGGCCCCGCGATCGCGGAGCTGACACCGGGAACAATTTCGAACGACAGTCCGGCTGCCGCCAACGCCTGGGCTTCTTCCCCGCCGCGCCCGAACAGAAACGGATCGCCGCCTTTCAGCCGAACCACGTTTTTTCCTGCGCGCGTTTTTTCCACGAGCAGAGCATTGATTTCCTCCTGCGTCATCGTGTGCGCGCCCGCTTTTTTTCCGGCGAAAATCAACTCGGCGTCGTCCGGCGCCCAGCGCAGCGTCTCGGGATTGCAGAGGTAATCGTAAACAATGACTTCCGCCTGCTCGATGCACGCCTTCGCTCGCAGGGTCACCAATCCGAGATCGCCCGGGCCCGCGCCGACGAGGAAACATCTTCCTCCTTTTTCAGCCATTAATCGCCTCCCATAATTCCCTCGCCAATTTCTTCGGCGCCGAAGCTTCACCTTCCACTCGAGCCGTGCGCGGTTCAACGCGCGGCGGATCGAAAACCTGCGCCCGAACGGTCATGCTCGCTCCGGAGATCGCCGCCAGGACTCCGACTGGTGAACCGCAATCACCCTGGAGCAGCCGGAGGAATTCACGTTCGGCCTCCAGACACAAAAGCGTCTCTGCGTGATTAATCTCCCGGGTAACGTTCCTGCGATCGCGGTCATCGCCCCGCACTTGGAGCGCGATGATCCCTTGTCCGCCCGCTGGAAGAAATACATCCGCCGACAACGTTTCCGCGCGAAGGGAAACGCTTTCGAATTCAAAAGCACCGCGAGCTAAATCGTAGCCCAGTCGCTCCAGGCCGGCGCGCGCGAGCACGATCGCCTGCCAGTCGCTCTGCAAAAATTTTCGCAAACGCGTCGGCACGTTTCCGCGCAGCTCCACGATTTCGACTCCGGGAAATTTCCAACGCAACTGGTGCTGGCGTCGCACGCTTCCAGTCGCAATCGCCCCAGAAGTCTTCAATTGCTTCGTGATCAAAACATCTTCTACCGGAGCGCGAGGCAGGACGGCGCCCAGCTCCAACTCGGGAGTCATCTCGCTCGGCAAATCTTTCGCGCTATGAACCGCAACATCGATTTCGCCCGCTATCAGTGCACGTTCGATTTCGCCCGTGAAAAGACCTTTGCGTCCGGCGCGCGGGTCGATCGGCTCTGCTGTCCGCACATCACCGCGCGTCGAAATAATCTGCGTCACCACTTCGAGATCCGGCCATGCTTGTCGGAGCGCCGCCGCGACCATGGCGGTTTGCCTGCGCGCGAGCTCGCTGCCGCGCGAACCGAGAATGATTTTCTGCGAACCCGGCGCGCTCATGAAGCGCTACGATTCCGACGCCAGAGCGCCAGGGGCCAGCGACGCTACACGAGAGGCGGCTCCGCCGAAACGCGTCGCAAAATCCGCGACATGATCGGTAATGATCTTTTCCGCCGCCGCCATTTGTTCGCGCCGCATCGCGAGCGACTGCTCGGCGATCGATTGCAGAGAGTCGATATCGTACAGATAAACGCCGTCCATTTCGTTCACTTCCGGCGCGACGTCCCGCGGCACCGCGATATCGATGATGAAGAGTGGCCGGTCGGCCCGGCCCCGAAGCATCGGCGCCAAAAGTTCCCGAGTCAGGAGCGGTTCGTCCGCCGACGTGGATGAAATCAGGATGTCGATCTCGCGGCATTGCGCGGCCCATTGATCGAACGTGACGGCGCGACCCCGGACAAGGACCGCCAGATTTTCGGCCCGCTCGAAAGATCGATTGCTCACCCGAATGTCGCTCACGCCCCGGGAACTCAAAGCGCGCGCCGTTCGCTCGCTGGTCTCGCCCGCGCCGAGAATGAGCACGCTGCGCTCCCGCAAATCGCCGAAGATTTTTCCAGCGAGCTCCACCGCGACCGAGCCGACCGAGACCGCGCCGCGGGTGATATCGGTGGTGCTGCGCACTTGCTTCGCAACCCGAAACGCTCGCTGAAAGACACGATGCAACAACGGCCCGGCGTTGCCTGAGGCGCGAGCGCGCTCATACGCTTTCTTCACCTGCCCGAGGATCTCGGTCTCACCGATCACCATCGAATCCAGCCCGGCGACTACGCGGAAAAGATGCTCGACGCAGGCTTCGCCATCGTAGTGATAAAACGCGCCGGCGTTTTCTATTTCCCCCGCGCCACATTTTTGCAGTTCGCGCAGCACCTCTTCGGTCGCGACTGATTGCCCGGTCGCCGCGTAAACCTCGACTCGATTGCAGGTCGCCAGCATGAGCGCTTCGCTGCAACGGGCCGCCGTTCGGAACGCGTCCTCGGAGCACCCGCCGGCGTAACGCTCGCGGGTCTCGACGTTCGCGGTGTGGTGGCTGATGCCGATGCAAAACAGTTTCATTACGACGGTCGATTTTGAGAAACAAAGTTGATCGCCCAGAGGACCGAGACCGCCGCGCTGAAGGCGAGGATGCAGAGAGCGGCGATCCGTTTCGGCGCCAGCCGGTGCAGATGACGGCTCTGCAGAATCGTGCCGTAAAAAATCCAGACCGCGAACGCGCAGATCATTTTCACCCGCGGCAACGGCTCCCCGATAAAGAACCCGCTCACGAGTCCGGCGGTGTAGAGCGCGAACCCGAGCCAAAGGAGCCGGGTCAGCGCCGAGAAAAGATTCGTGAGCGGCGGCAGATGGTAAAAGATGGAGTGCAACTGGTGCGTCTTCAGTTGCCGTTCCTGCACGAGGTACATGACGCCGGCGACTCCCGCGAGCGCGAACGCGCCGTAGGCGATCATTGACATCGAGGCATGAAACTCGAGCCACGGGTTCACGTTCAATCGGACCGGATGCCGGATATCGATCGGGGCGAGAAGCGCGAACGTTTGGATGAGCAGGACCAACGGCGCCGTGAAAGCGCCCATGAGCGACAGCCGGTAGGCCGGTCCAATCGCCAGATAAATCAACGCCACCGACCAGGCGAGGAAGATAAAAACTTCGAAGAGGTTCGTGATCGGGCAACGCCCCAGAGCATGGCCGCGAACGGACAGGAACGCGCTCTGGAAAACGAACCCCAGGACTATTGCGAAAAAATTAAATCGGCGCGGCCGGAAAACGCCGTCGCGCAGCGTCGCCACGGTATGCGCGACCGCAACCAAGAAACAGACCGTCGAAGCAATGATGAGTTGTCGATCCACCGGCCCGAATTGTAGGGCCGCTTGCGCGCTGGGCAAAGTAGCTTCTATTCGGGTCAACGGCAGGAACAATCAAGATGCGCCACCCAGCGTTAACAGTTCTCTTCGCCTCCCTGCTGTTGAACTGGTCGCACGCATCGCACCTGGTCGCAGGTGACGCAGTCTTTTCCCGAGATGGGAAACGAATCTATGTAATTGCCCAGGTACCGTTAAAGCCCGAGGGAAAAAGTTACTCCGAGCGGGACTACAAGCCGGCAGTCGAGGAAATCGATTGCGAGGCAAAAACTATCCGGACGATCTTGACCACTGAGTATCTCCGCGGCATCGCCTGCACCCATGAGAACAAGATCTTTTGCACCACAGAGAGCGCCCTTCATTCCTTCGATCCGATAACTGGAACTTTGACTAAGATTCGCGACGCCGCGGCCGGCACTGGATTTTGGCGAGTCGCTTACGATCCAAAAAGTAAAGCGCTCTTTGTAACTACCGATGGAAAGACCGATCCGCTTTTTATGCTGAAGCAATCCGATGAATGGGTCCCCGTCCGGATGCGGCGCCATCCCTACCCTTCGTGTCTGGTTTTCGCCGCCAATGGAGATTTGTTCTTTGCCGCCTACGGCGACCTGTGGCACGGCGAAATCCAAAATGATGAAGGTTACTTCTCGTTAGCTGCTTATCGCTACGCGCCTCTGGCAACTCTGGAGACAGCTAACACAACCCCTGCTGAAATCGGGGTATCCGATATCGGAGTAGCTGGCGACGCTATTTACGTCCAGTTAGCGCGGATGGGAGGCTCGGGCGACGGATGGCTTGCGCAGCTCGCGAGGCCTCGACGGAAACGGGAGGAATATGGAATGGACTTGGCGTTCACCCCCCAGGAGCGTCTGCCCATCTACGAACGCGCGCTGCATTCACTTAAGATTCTTGGGGACGATTTTCGCGCTGGCGGGATCTGCGTGTCGCCGGACGAAACTCGCGTTCATTATGTTCTTCGTGGGAAGCATTGGCTCGTCACCAACGGTAGGACCGAAGAATTGCGGCTAACGAAGAAATAACAGCGAGCGCCTGGGCCGGTTCTGTGCGGCAGACGATCCCGTGCCACGTTCGCTAATCGCGGCCCTGCACTTTATCGACCTTCCAATTACTGCCGTCCTTCACCAGGTGAACGAGCAGTTTTTTCCGCATCCCTTTCGCTCCATCAAGGAGCACATGCGCATTGCTTCTGTCCCCGTTCGTGTGCACATCGGAGATCGAAATCTTCTTCGCCCAGAGCGGGTCGAAATCCTGGGCGTCGGTGAAATAGTCGCCGTCCAGGCCATTCGGACCTTTCTCCATTCTATCGATCGCCTTCAGCAGCCGCTCGGTGGCGTAACGCTTCATCTCCGTGCGTTGCTTCATCGGGTCGCGGTTTGCGACGAGATTGTTCACATACCAGCGATAGAAATTCCGGATGCAATCCTCCGGGGTAGCGGCCGGCTCCGCGGCTCTGATCGGGCACGCGGCGAGAACAACAAGACTAAGAAGCGCGGCAATTCGTTTCATGATCGGAACAGTTTAATGACGGCCCAACAAATGCAATGCCGCCCCCGTTGACCTTTCCGGGCGAGCCGCTAGCGTCCCCGCGATGCTTTCCGATTCGCTCGATAAATTACGCGCCGCAGTGCGCGATGTGCCGGATTTTCCGAAGAAGGGGATCATCTTCAAGGACATCACGCCGATCCTGGGGAACGGAAAACTCTTCCGCACCGCGATCGAGGCGTTCCTGGAGCAATGCCGCGGCAAACAGATCGACAAGATTGTCGGGATCGATGCGCGCGGATTTCTATTTGGCTCCGCGGTCGCCTACGATTTGGGAATTGGGTTCGTGCCGCTGCGGAAGAAAGGCCGGCTGCCTTACAAAACGGAAAGCGCAAAGTACTCGCTTGAATACGGCGAGGCCGAGATGGAACTGCATGTCGATGCGATCGAGCGCGGGGAAAAGATTGTGCTGATCGACGATCTTCTGGCGACGGGCGGCACGTCTGCGTCCGCCGCGACGTTGATCCGGAAAGTGGGCGGCGTTTTGTTGGAAGCGCAGTTCCTGATCGAGCTTGAGTTTTTGCACGGCCGCAAGAAGCTGGAGTCCACGCCGGTTGTTTCGTTTCTGAAGTACTGATCATCCAGTTGGAGTGTCGTCCCAAAATTATTGGGACGGACAGCGCCCATCCCTCCAAGGATCACGCTAGCTGCAGCGGCACGCGTCGCCGCACCCTTGCTGCGCGACGATGACTTCCATCTCGATGTCCTGGAGCGCGACCTGGTCGTGAATCAGATTCAGTAACCCGAGCGCGCGCTCGTCCGGCATGTGATCGCAGCGCAGCTCGATCCGAGCGGCTTTGCCCGTCAGCTCCGGATGGGCAGCGATCATCTCGCCATCGAGGAGGAAGGAAACGTAGGCGTTGAATTTCTCCTGCAATTCATGGAGCCGCTCGTCGGAGCCGTCCCATGGCCGCGGCTCGCTCATCGCCAGAACCACTTCGCCACTTTTCCCATCGACCCCGAAGAGATCAATCACGGCTGCGTTCGCCACGCCGGTCGAAGATACATCGGGCTCGCGCTCGTGCTCGATAGCCATCGAAGAAAACGTCCAACGTCCAACGCCCAACGTCCAACGCCGAATGGCAGAAACTTCAGCTAATGCCATAGTTTAGGTGATGCTTCGTCTGCAGCTGGCTCTGTTCCTGATCGCGACCACCGCCTTCGCCCAGTTCTCGCCCGCCCTTCTCCAAAACAATAGCTATTGGGGCGACGGCAAAGCCGAGCTCAACATTTACGACGCCCAAATCGCGCGCTACGGAATCCCGCGTCCCACAGAAGTCCTTCACATTCTCGTGCGCGAACCGTTCGATCCGAAACAGCTCGTCAAACCGGACGACGCAAACCGGCCCGACGCGATCGCGGTCTTGAAGCTAAACCAGATCCTCCATGTCCCGACCGGCCTCTACGTTTATCAGCAGATGCACTCGAACTTCTGGCGGGTCGATAATGCGCAGCTGCTGAAATTCTCGCTTACGAGCAACGACAGTTGCGGCAACACCTTCAAGGAAGCGCGCCGTGAGGGCGATCGGTTCGCCTACGAATATCACACCTATTGGGACGGTATGGCAGATGGGAAAGAGAACGTGAGCGTCCCGGCCAACGGCTATTTTTACGACGAGTTGCCCTGGCTCGTGCGCACGATCGATTTCGCGAAGCCCGGCGCCGGTTTTGAGGTCCAGCTCGCGGGCACGACGATCAATTCAAAAAAAGACGCCTTCGTTTTCAAGTCCGCGAAAATCTCACTCAAATCGACCGAGCGCGAGATCGACGTCGCAGTCGAACATGCCGGCGGCGTCGACCATTTCATTCTCGATCGCGATTTCCCCAATCTCCTTCGCGAATGGAAGGCCGCGGATGGGAGCCACCTGAAAATGAAACGCAGCCTGAAAGTCGCTTATTGGAACTACAACAAGCCCGGCGACCGCGAGCGCGCCCTGGCCGACCCGATGTTGCGCCATCCAGATTGACCTTAGGCCATCCTCGACTGAGCGCAGGTTGCTGAATACCTTCACGGAGTGGCGAAACGGAAGACAGGTCTGACGTTGTTGGGCAAAAGCGAAACGCGTCTCCCCGCCTCTCCCGCTGACGCCCGACTCGAGACTTTCCCAAATCCCGCGAAACGAAATTACCGGATTCGTTTCGAGACCGCCGATTTCACTTCGCTTTGTCCAGTGACCGGGCAGATGGATTTCGCCCAGATCACCATCGAATACGTCCCCGCCAAACTCTGCGTCGAAAGCAAATCGTTAAAATTTTATCTCGCCTCCTATCGAAACGAGCGCGCCTTCAACGAAGCGGTGACCAACCGTATCCTCGACGATTTCGTCCGCGCCTGTTCGCCGCGCGAAGCGGTTGTCACCGCGGAATTTTCCACGCGCGGCGGTATCGCGCTCACGGTTCGCGCTGAGTATGCAGGTAGCGCCGTCCCCGCCACGCCATGAAACGCGCCGTCGTCCTAGTCAGTGGCGGACTTGATTCGGCGACAACCATGGCTATCGCGAACCGCGATGGCTTTCGAGGACACGCGCTCTCCTTCGATTACGGCCAACGCCACAAAGTGGAACTGGAGGCAGCGAAGCGCGTGGCCCGCTCCCTTGGCGCGGCGGATCATCGCATCGCGCAGATCGACCTTCGGATCTTTGGCGGCTCGGCATTGACCGGAGACATGTCCGTGCCGAAGAATCGCGAGACAAAGACGAAAAATATTCCGGTCACTTACGTCCCAGCCCGAAACACGATCTTTCTCTCCTATGCGCTCGCCTGGTGCGAAGCTCTCGGCGCCGCCGACATTTTCATCGGCGCAAACGCGATCGATTACAGCGGCTATCCCGATTGCCGGCCGGAATTTATTTCCGCATTCGAACAGCTCGCTGGCCTCGCCACAAAAGCCGGCGTGGAAGGAACAGCGTTCCGAATTCACGCGCCGCTCATCTCAATGTCGAAAGCCGACATCATTCGCAAAGGCGCAGAACTCGGCGTCGATTTCTCCCTCACCCACAGTTGCTACGACCCGACAGCTGACGGTCTGGCCTGCGGCGAGTGCGATTCCTGTCGGCTCCGGCTCGCCGGATTCCGCGAAGCGGGACTAACCGATCCGATTCGATATGCGCGACGATGAAACGCTTCTTCAATCTGTTCGTTCTGACCCAGGCGGAACAGCGGCTTATCATCGTTTTAATTCTGCTGCTCGTAGCCGGCGCCTGGTTGAAGCACCATCGCGATTCGCAGAACACGCTGAGGCCGCCTCTACAATCCCGGGATGTGACCGTAACCGATGAACATCGGCGTTAGCCGTCCTTCGTCGGTCTTGCCCGCGCGCGAGATTTTGAAATCGAAAACGCTGACGCCGTAGCGCGACTCGCCCTTGTAGGTCCGCCCGTCGCTCGCACCGACCATAATGCGCTGGCTCGTCCCTTTTTCGCGCCCGATGTAAATCATCGCGTGCGTGATCGGCGGATCGCGCTCGATGCTGTAGGTGCCGGTCCAAAAAAGCAGATCACCGGGAACCAGCTCGTCGAGCTCGAAGGTGTCTTCATGGCGGCTATTGACCGCTTTGAAATTCCCGGCCTTGCGCAGCCAGACATATTGCTGGCTCGAATCGCGCGGCACATCACGCAGTCCGTTTTGGCTCAAGACGTAAAAGACAAATCCGGAACAATCCATCCCGCCGCTGGCCGGATCGGCCGATCCATATTTGTAGTCGAGATTGCGTGTTGTTAACTGGAGCGCCATGTCGATTACGTTTCGAATGTGCTCCGGATACTTTTCGTAATCGGCAATCTCGCTCGCCGAAATTGTCGCCGGCGCGCCTTTTTTCTTCGGCGATGGGGAAGCTGATGGTGTCGGCTTCGGAGTTTCGCCGGTTCCAGGAGTTGCGCTCGGGGTTGTTGAAGGCGCCGGCGATTCGGCGGTGGACGGAGTCGGTGTGGGTGAAGCTTTACGTTTCTTTTTCTTGCTCGATGCGGTCGGAGAAAATTCCGGCGTCGGGCTCGGTGAAGATTTTTTCTTTTTGGACGACGCCGACGCGCTCGGAGATGGCGTTTGGGTAGGAGTCGGACTCGCGGCTATTTTTTTCTTTGGCGATGGCGATTTCTCCGGCGTTGCGGACGGTTTCGGCGTCGGCGATTTCTCGGCTATGGATTTTTTCTTCGGGTGTTTGCGCGGAGTTGGCGTCGGCGTGGGCGCGAAAATTTTCTTGAGCTTGGTGCCGAACGATTCTTCGGCGGGCGCCCGAACTGAGAAGCCAGTCAGCATCGCACAAACAATCAGCATTATTCGAAGCTCTCGCATTGAGAGTCGGAACTTAGCACAAGCGCTAATTGCTCGGGCCCGCAAAGCGCAAATTGGAGCCGGCCCGCCCTCGTGCCGGAGGGAGAATGCGACGCTACGACTCCACGGCCTGAGGGCAGGCCGCCTCCAATACCGCCTATTTTTTCGCCAGCTCGGCCAGCACTGCTTTGTTGAGGCGAATCCCACCCTCGAGATTTTCGAGCGGAAAATTCTCGTTCGGCGAATGGGCGCGGCAATCGGGCAAGGCCAGTCCCATTAACAGCGTCTCGACTCCAAGAATATCCCGGAACTGCGACACGATCGGGATGCTGCCGCCTTCCCGAATCATGGCTGGATCTTTTCCGAACGCTTCCCGCAAAGCGCGCTGCGCGGCCTGACCCACATCCGAATGCGGATCGGTGAGATACCACGGGCCGCTGTGCCCGCGTGTGATTTCCATCGTCACGCCCGGCGGCAAATGTTTTTTGAGATGCCGCTCGGCGAGCGGGAGGATTTCGTCGCCTTCCTGGTTCGGCACGAGGCGGAAAGTCAGCTTCGCCATCGTATGACTCGCGATCACGGTCTTCGTTCCCATGCCTTGGTAACCGCCGCCGATGCCGTTGATCTCCGCTGTCGGCCGACCCCAGATGCGTTCGAACGTGCTGTAAGCGGATTCCCCGAATAGGCCGGGCGCACGGGTTTCATCGAGAATGGCCTTGTCGCCGTCGATCGGCAATTCGCGCCAGGCTTTGCGTTCCCAATCCTCGAGCGGCTTCACCTTGTCGTAAAATCCTTCGATGGCGACGTGCCCGTTTTCGTCGTGCAACGTCGCGAGCAAACGCGCGAGCGCCGTGATCGGGTTCGCGACGGCGCCGCCGAACACGCCCGAATGCAGGTCCATCTTCGCGCCGGTGATTTTGATTTCGAGCGCAGTGACGCCGCGCAGTCCGTAGCTGAGGGTCGGCACGCCGCGCGCCACCATTCCGGTATCTGACACGACGGCCACGTCGCACTTTAACGCCTCGCGATTATCGGAAAGAAATTTCGGGAGATTTCCGCTGCCGATTTCTTCTTCGCCCTCGATGACGAAATGGAGGTTCACCGGCAGATCGCCATTCTGCTCCATCGCTTCCTGAACGCCGAGGATGTGGGAAAGGATCTGGCCCTTGTTGTCCGTCGCGCCGCGGGCAAAAACGTAGCCGTCTTTCAAGACCGGCTCGAACGGCGGCGATTCCCAGAGCTCGAGCGGATCCGGCGGCTGGACATCGTAATGGCCGTAGATCATGACGCTACGGCGACCGGGCTGATGTTTGTTCCGCGCCCAAACCACCGGATGGCCCGCTGTCGGAACGAGTTTCGTCTCGAGGCCAATGCCCTCGAGTTTCTTCACCAGCCACTGCGCACAGTCGTTCACCTTTCCCTTGAACTGGTCGTCGGTGGAAACGCTCGGGAATCGCAGGAAAGAAAGGTAATCGTCGAGATAAGTGTCGCGCATGGTCGAGCATGCTAAACCAACTTTGGCCACTTCGACAATTGCGCGTTGCGTCTGCGGGCCCGCTGATTGAGCCTGAACGATTATGGAAAAGGATCGTGCCGGGCACTCCGATGAAAAGCTGATCCGCGCTCTCGGCGTTCCCACGCTCACGTCCAGTATCATCAACGCCACCGTGGGCGCGGGGATTTTCGTCCTACCCGCTGGCGTCGCGTTGGGGTTGGGTCCCGCGGCCCCGATTGCGTTCATCATCTGCGCGATCGCGATGGCGCTCATCGTCACGTCGTTCGCCATCGCCGGCAGTCGCGTGTCTCTCACCGGCGGTCTCTACGCTTACGTCGAGGTCGCGTTCGGTTCGTACGTCGGTTTTCTCGCCGGAGTATTACTCTGGCTAACGAATGTCCTCGCCGTTGCTGGAGTCGCGAGCGCGGTGGCTGCGGCCGTCGGCGTAATTGTTCCCGCCGTCCGAAGCGGCCTGGGACGGTCGGTCGTCTTGTTGCTCATATTTTCGAGCCTGGCATTCATCAACATTCGCGGTGTGCGCGCCGGCGCCCGAACCGTCGCCACCATGACGGTGGCAAAGCTGTTGCCGCTCCTGCTCTTCATCGCGGTCGGCGTTTTCTTCGTCAAAGGCGACGCTCTCGGTTGGTCCGCGTGGCCGGAGCGGGAATCCGTCGGGCAAACCGTTTTGCTTTTGATCTTCGCGTTCATGGGTATCGAGCTGGCGCTCGTTCCCAGCGGTGAAGTCAAGAATCCGTCGCGCACCGTGCCCAAATCGATCTTCCTCGCGCTCGCGATCACGACCGTGCTCTACATGGCGATTCAGCTTGTCGCGCAAGGAGTGCTGGGCGCGAAGCTGGCGAATTTCACCGACGCGCCGTTAGCCGAAGCGGCCTCCCGGTTTCTTGGTAACGCGGGCCGGTCGATCATCCTCGTCGGGACGGCGATCTCGGCTTTCGGCTATGTGAGTGGCGACATCCTCGCGTCGCCGCGGACCCTTTACGTTTTCGGCCGGAACCGCATCCTGCCCACGAAACTGGCCGCGGTGCATTCGCGTTTTCGAACTCCACACATCGCGATCGCCGTGCACGCCGTCATTGCCTTTGCGCTCGCGGTCAGCAGCACTTTTCAGTACCTCGCTATTCTCTCGAACATCGCGGCGCTGCTTCTTTATTTGCTTTGCTGCTCCGCCGCCTTCGAGCTGATCCGGCGCGATGTGCGCGCGGACGGAAAACCGTTCTCGATCCCGGGCGAAAAAGTGATTCCGATCCTGGCCGTCGCGGTGGTCCTCTGGATCTTGTCGCACGCCACCTTGTTCGAGTTCAGGATCGCGGCGATCGTCCTGGCGGTTGCTACTGTTCTTTATGGATTGAGCCGAGTCCGAGCTGTCAGACGAGCGGCGCAGTTGGGCGATTAGGGGCCGGGTCCCAAAGAACCCAATATCTTGTGCCCGGCGGCGTTTGCCCCGCAGCCAATGGTATATTTTCCTTGTCAGCCGCTATTAATTCGTAACTTATTGGACGTTACTCAGCGCCAGGCGCTTTTTCATGCATCTCCATTCGCTCGAACTCGTCGGATTCAAATCGTTTGCGGACAAAACCACCTTCGAATTCCACGAAGGCGTCACCGCCATCGTGGGGCCTAACGGCTGCGGGAAATCGAATGTGCTCGACGCTGTTCGCTGGGTGCTCGGCGAACAATCGGCCAAGGCGCTGCGCGGCGGCGAAATGGCGGACGTTATTTTCAACGGGACCGATTCACGTAAGCCGGTCGGCTTCGGCGAAGTCTCACTGACGTTCACGAATTGCGGGAGCGAGCTGGGCGTGGACTGGCACGATGTGCGCGTGACCCGGCGCGTGTATCGCGACGGCAACTCGGAATATTTGCTGAACAAAACGCCGTGCCGGTTGCGCGATATCCAGGCGCTCTTTGCCGACACTGGCGTGGGCCGCACCGCTTACTCGATCATGGAGCAGGGCAAGATCGATCTGATCTTGAGCTCGCGACCGGAAGATCGGCGGGCCGTTTTCGAAGAAGCCGCGGGGATCACGAAATTCAAAACGCAAAAGAAAGAAGCGCTGCGCAAACTCGAAGCGACCGAAGCGAATCTTCTTCGCATCGGCGACATCATTAAGGAAGTGAAGCGGCAGATCGGATCGCTGCAACGCCAGGCGGGAAAGGCGCGGCGCTACCAGGCGTTGCATGCGGACCTGCAGGTGCTCGACACCCATCATTCGCGGCGCCAGCTGGACAGGCTCGAGGCGGAAGCCGAACACGCGCGAACCGAAATGGGTCGCTTGCACGACGCGGAACAGGAAGCGCACGCCAAAATTGAGGCGAGCGAAAATGATTTGGCCGCGAAACGCCGCAGCCTCGATCAAGTGGACGGCGAGATCGGCGATGCGCGCGCGGAAGTGCAGCGTTTGCAAAGTGAGATGGCGGGACTCCGGAACCAAATCGATTTCAACCGGCAACGCGCCCAGGAAATCGGCGAGCTGATCGAACGTTACGCGAGCGATATCGCGGCTGCCGAAGCGAAGCGGAGCGAGCAGGCCACCCAGCTTCAGGAAGCCGATGCGCTGATCGCGCGCACCAATCAGCTGCTGGTTTCGAAGGAACAGGAAGTCGAACAATTGACCGAGGCGCTGCACGCCGCGCGCGCTGAACGCTCGCAAAAGGAAGACGAGCTCCAGGCTTTACAGACGTCGCTCTCGAAGCTTGAAAGTCGGATCGCCAGCCTCCAGACCGATTTAAGCGGAATGTCGGCGCGGCGGGACGCGACCACGGCGCGCGTCGCAGAACTAACGAATCTGGTCAGTGGGGCGACGCGCGATCTGGCGACCGCGCGCGCGAATCTTAGTGCCGCGCGCGCCGCCATGGAAACGGAACGACAGACCGCGCAGCAGCGGAAGGAAACGTTGCACCAGGCGGAGGAACGCCTGCAGCAGAATCAAGCGGCGGTCGCGGCGGCGGAAAAAGAAATCGGACGTCTGGAGCGGACGATCGCGGAAAAACAGGCGCGTCTCGAGGTCTTGCGTCAGATGACCGAAGAGGGCCACGGTCTGGAAAAAGGTTCGCAGGCGGTCTTGAAAGGTCTCGACGATCCGGAACGCATCCGACCGGCGATCGCCGGCGCGCTCGTCGCCAGCTTGAACGTGGAACGAGAGTTCGTCCCGGCTCTGGAAGCCGCACTCGGCCGAAACATGCATGCGGTCGTTTTACGCTCACCGGATCTGGCGGCCGACATTTTCCAGAAACTCGCGGACCAGAAATTGGGACAGGCCGCGCTCGCCATCGCCGGGCTTTCCGCGACGACGGGCGAGAGCGCTACCTCTCCTCTTCCGCAGGGCGCAATCGCGTGGGCGGTGAACAAGGTGGAGGCGCCGGCGGAACTCGCGCCACTTATTAAAAATCTTCTGCGCGAAGTGGCGGTTGTTTCCGATCTTGCCACCGGCTTGAAACTGAAACAGGCGGCGCGCAATCTTGCGTTTGCGACGCTCGGCGGTGAGTTCATCTCCGCGGAAGGAATTATTTTCGGTGGAGGGGTCAACGCCGCCACCGATTCCATGCTCGGACGGAAAGCGATCATCACCGGCCTCGATCAGGAAGCGCAGGCACTCGAAACAGAAAGAGCCGGGGCGATCCTCGCGCGCGATCAAGCGAAAGAGCAGGTCCTGTCCGCGGAGGCGGCTGTCGCGGAAGCGCGCCGAAGCCATGAGAGCGCGCACGAAAAATCGTCCCAAACCGGCGTCGAGATTCTTTCAGCCGAACGCGCCGTGGCCGACGAAGAACGGAAACTGGCGCAGCTCGAAACGGAGAAGAGTACGCTCGAGCAGCAAGTCCGGAACGCCGACGATCGGATCGCGGAGATCGACCGCGAGCTTCAGGCAGATCGCAAGAACCTGGAGAACGAGCAGGGTCTCCAAATCGCGGCGGAAAAAACACGGGACAACGCGCGTTTGCGAGAGGAAGAAGCGGCGGAAAAACTCAATGAGCTTCGCCTCGCCGTGGCGACGGAACGGCAGCGCCACGAAAGTTTGATCCATCATCGGGAGCCGATGGCGGCGCGCGAAGCGGAGTTGGCCGATCTCGTCGCCGCGCGAAATGGCGATATCGCGACCTATCAAGACCGGCTCGCCCGGCAGGCCCGCGAATCAGAGCAGGCCGAGGCCAGGATCCAATCGCACGCGTCGGAATTGGAGTCGGCCGAGCAAAATGCGGCTACGCTCGCGGAACAACGAAGCGCCCGACTCGCGGTCGTGACCGAGCAGGAAACCCGGCTGCGGGCTTTGCGAAATTCTCTAAATGATCTGCGCGACTCGCGCGGCAAGGAGGAAGTCCGCCAGACGCAGTTGCAATTGCGGATCGAGAATCTGGTCGAACACGTGACGCGCCGATATCAAGTCGATCTGCGCGAGTTCGCCGCCGACACGTTCGCCTTCCAGAAAACCTTAAGCGTGATCACGAAGCGACGCGGTGGATCGAGCGCTCCGCCGCTCGATGTTAATAATGGCGGCGAAGCCGCGACCACCGAAGCATCGTCCGCGGAGCGGCCGATCCACCAAACCGAAAGCCTCGAGCAAATCATCGCCGAGCTAACGCGCCAGCTCGATAACATGGGGCCGGTGAATCTCGATGCCGTCCATGAGTACGATGAGCTGGAAGAGCGCTACCGTTTTCTGGAGACGCAAAACAACGATTTGACCGCGGCGCGCCGGGAAGTGCTCGACGTAATCGCCCGGATCAACAGCACCACCCAAAAACTTTTCGCCGAAACGTTCGCGCAGGTGCGGATCAATTTTGGTGAGATGTTCGCGGAAATGTTCGGCGGCGGTCGCGCCGATCTTTCGCTTCAGGATGAAAACGATCCGCTCAATTGCGGCATTGAGATCACCGCCAAACCGCCGGGGAAACAACTCCAAAGCGTTTCACTTCTTTCCGGCGGCGAACGGACGATGACGGCGGTCGCGTTGCTTTTCGCGATCTACATGGTGCGGCCGAGCCCGTTCTGCATCCTCGATGAAATGGACGCGCCGCTGGACGAGAGCAACATCAACCGTTTCATCAAGGTGCTGGAACGTTTCGTTTCGCAAAGCCAGTTCATCATCATCACCCACAACAAGCGCACGATCGCAAAGGCGGACATCCTCTACGGCGTGACCATGGAAGAACGCGGTGTGAGCAAACTCGTCGGGATGAAATTGGCGGCCGAAAAAGGCAGCGACGGCGAACTGCGGCGGACTTCGTCGAACGGAAACGGCTCGGCGGTCCACGAAAAGCCGCGCCAGGGCCAGTTCGCCATCGCCGGCGAAGCCGAAGAACATCGGCGAACAGCGCACCGATAAGCGCTCGGAGGGACGTGCTTCCGCACGTCCCATTACTTTGCCTCGCCCGCGATATGAAGTGGGACGTGCAGAAGCACGTCCCTCCGCATTGGGAAAAAACACTTTGCGCGGCTTTCGGCTCAATGGCTAAATCGGGAGATGCTTCAAACGGCGGAACGCGGCGCGTCCACTTCGAAAAATGCGCCGCACGAGAAATATCTCAAGGCGTTCCGCATCATGTTCCAGACGCGCATTTTTGAGGAAAAACTCGCGAGCCTTTATCGCGGCGGTTTGATTACCGGGGGCGTTTACCTTGGAAAGGGCCAGGAAGCGGTGAGCGTCGCCTGCGGCCTCTTCCTGCAAAAAGGCGACGTTTTCGCACCGCTCATTCGCGACCAGGCCGGGCGCTCCGCTTTCGGTGAACCGCTGGTCGATGTGGCGCGCACTTATCTCGGCTCGCGAAGTGGACCGATGCGGGGGCGCGATGGGAATATTCATCGCGGTTGCCCGAAGGCGGGACAGCTCGCGATGATCAGCCATCTCGGCGCGATGGTTTCGGTCGTTGTCGGCAAATTGCTGGCGAAGCGGATGAAGGGCGAGAAAGGTTTTATTGGCCTAACGACCATCGGCGAAGGCGGCATGCAAACCGGCGCCACCCACGAAGGGATGAATATCGCCGCGGTCGAGCGCGTGCCGCTGGTCATCGTCGCGACGAACAATCATTACGCCTACTCCACGCCTAACGACCGCCAGTTTGCGTGTGCGGATCTGGTCGATCGCGCGAAGGGCTACGGTTACGAAGGCAGCTCGGTCGACGGCACCGACCTCGCGCAATGCCTCGAAGTTATCAGCGCCGCGGTTAAGCACGCGCGTGCTGGCCGTCCACCGCAGCTCGTCGTCGCGTCGACTCTGCGTCTCGCCGGCCATGGTGAGCATGACGACGCGAGCTACGTGACCGAAGATATCAAGCGCGAGTCGTTCGCCCAGGATGCGCTGCAACGCACTGAGCAGTTCATTCTCGAACACGAACTCGTCGATCGGGAAGGTTTGCAGCAAATGCGGGCCGAGCTTGCCGCTGAAGTTGACGAGGCCGTCGCGACCGCGCAGCAGGAAGAGGCGCCAGTTGGCAGCGAAGAAGATTGGTGCGCGGTCTCGACGCGAGAACTGGCCGACGAGCCGACGCTCGCGGAATGACGAAATCCGAATGATGAATGTCGAAACAATGACGAAGCCCGAATGTCGAAACCAAAGCGCGGAGCGCAGCCGTTCGCTCTTCGTCATTCGTCATTGGTCATTCGTCATTTTCCCCTCATGAGCGTCACGTACCTCGAAGCGATCCGCGAGGCGCAGGCGAAACTCTTGCGCGATGACGACCGCGTCTTCATTTACGGCCAGGACATCGCCGGAAAATTCGGTGGCGCGTTCAAAGCCACAAAAGGCCTGGCGGAACAATTTCCCGGGCGCGTCCTGAACACGCCGATCAGCGAAGACGCCATGGTCGGGACGGCGATCGGCGCGGCGATGGAAGGAATGCGGCCGATCGTGGAGATGCAGTTCGCCGATTTCTCCAGTGTCGCGCTCAACCAGATCCTCAACAACGCCGGGACGCAGTATTGGCGCACCCAGACTCCCTGCCCGATCACCGTGCGCCTGCCCTCAGGCGGAACAAAAGGCAGCGGCCCCTTCCACAGCCAGAGCATGGAAGGGATTTACTCGCATTACCCCGGGCTGGTCGTGCTCACGCCCGCGACGGTCGAAGATGCCTACACGATGCTGATCGACGCGGTCGCGATCGACGACCCCGTCATCTACTGCGAGCACAAATATCTTTATTACCACCTCAAGGCCGACGCGCTCCCGACGGAGAAATTGCCGATCGGGAAAGCCCGAGTCGTTAGGCCGGGCCGCGATCTCAGCATCGTGACCAATAGCGCGATGGTCCATGAAGCGCTTGCCGTCGCGCAGCAATTCCGCGCCGAGGGCATCGAGCTCGAGGTGGTCGATCTGCGCAGCGTGAAGCCGCTCGATACCGCCACGGTGCTCGCGTCGGTCGCGCGGACCGGGCGATTGCTATGTGTCGGCGAAGCGTTCCCGTGGGGCGGCGTGACGGCGGAAGTGATCGCGCGCGTCGCAACCGAAGGATTCCATCTCCTCGATGCCGCACCGGCGCGGATCAACGCCAAAGACACCCCGATTCCTTATCACCCGAATCTTTGGAGCGAGCATCGGCCCAACGCGAAAACGATCGCGGCCAAAGTGCGCCAGGTTCTCGCCGAATAATTATGCCACAAGTTCCAATCACCATGCCGCAGCTCGGCGAATCGATGGCCGAAGCCACAATCGTCGCGATCAAGGTCCAGCCGGGGGACAAGGTTTCCGCCGATCAGGAGATCATCGAGGTCGAGACCGACAAGGCCGTCATGGGTGTGACGACGCCGTGCGCCGGCGAGATCGCGAAGATCGATGCGGAGGTGAAAGGAACTTACGCAGTCGGAGCGGTGCTCGGTTATGTCGAAGCGAGCGAGGCCGATGCGGCGCGTTTCCAGAAGCGCGCGCCGCAGTTACCGAAAGGCGATGTTGCCAAGGAAGTTCCGGGCCGCGAAGAGGAATCGGCGACAGCCGTGCGGACCCAAAACGGAAGCGGCTCGCATTTCCAAGTCGATGAAACCGCTCTGCCGCAGGTGGCGGCGGGTTCGCATTTCCAAGTCGATAAGGCGGGCGTGCTGCCTGTTCCTGCTGGCACCAAAGGCGCGGGCTATCTTTCGCCGCGGGTGCGTGCGCGTATGGCCGAGCTGCAATTGACCCAGGCCGACCTCGCGGGGATCGCCGGCAGCGGGAACGCGGGCCGGGTTACCATCAAAGATCTCGAGAAGTTCCTGGGCGGAATCGAAGGACAACCGGCGGAGAAACCGAGCGCGATTCGGACTGGCGTGGCGGATGCGATGCGCCGCAGTTGGACGCGCCCCCTCGCGACGGTTGGCCTTTCAGTTTGTCTCGATCCCATATTGCAGGACCGGGCGAAACGCGATCCCAAGCCGGGCCCCGCCCTCTACGCACTGCGCGCCCTCGCGCTCGCGCTCGCGGAGCAACCGAACGCCGCCGCGCGCCTGATTGGCGGACGCGCGATTCGCTCCGAATCGATCGACATCGGCGTCGCGGTGGAAGCGCAGGACGGCATCATGGTTCCGGTGATCCGGAACGCCGACAAAACTTCGCTCGCCGACCTAACGAGTCGTTATACGGAGCTGGTCGATCTCGCCCGGCGCCGCCGGCTCACGGGTGATATGACTTCGGGTGGGATTGCTTCCATTTCGAACTTCGGCACCTTCGGCTTGGAATGGGGCACGCCGATTCCGTTGCCGGATCAAACGCTTTTGCTTGGGCTCGGCATGGGTAAAAAAGTTCCCGCGTGGGACGAAGGCAACGGCGCATTCGTTCCGCGGACGGAGGCGCAGGTCACGCTGAGCTTCGATCATCGCAGCCTCGATGGCGGCGGCGCCGGACGTTTGCTGAAGCGGATCGTCGAGCTGCTGGCCGATCCGGCGAAACTCTAATGGAGGGACGGGCGCCGTCCGTCCCATTATTCCCGGGACGACGGCGGTCGTCCCGCCAAGTTGCAGTTATCGACGCGCAATCTAATTTGAAGCGTGATCTCGATCCCTGCTATCGACCTCAACATCACGATGAAGGAACTGCTCGTGCAGTTCCCAGGCGCCCAGCGCGCGCTTTTTCGCAAGTACCATATCGGCGGTTGCAGCAGTTGCGGGTTCAGTCCGGAAGAAACGCTCGCCGGCGTTTGTGCGCGGAACGAGAACCTCGACGTCGGTGAAGTGATCGAACACATCACGACGAGCCACGAAGCCGACCAGGCGATGCAGATCGAGCCGCGTGAACTCTCCGAGCGGATCGCGGCCGGACAACCCATTTACCTGCTCGACGTGCGCACCCGGGAAGAATGGGATGCAGTCAAGCTGCCGGGCGCGCATTTGTTCACGCAGGAGCTTATGCAGGAAATCCTGGGCAACGGATCGCGCGGCAACCTCCTCGTCATTTACGATCACACTGGCGTGCGCAGCATGGACGCGGCCGCCTATTTTCAAGGGCACGGATTCGAGAACGTGAAGAGTCTCCGGGGCGGGATCGATGCCTGGAGCGCGGAAGTCGATCCGAAATTGCCGCGATATCACGTCGAACAAACATGAACGACGACCTCCAATCGCGGATCGAGGATGCGGTGAAGAACCCGCGCAACCTTGGCGAAATGAAAGACGCGGACGCGATCGGGACGGTGGGGAGCGCAGATTGCGGCGACATGTTGCGAATGTGGGTAAAGTTCAAGGAAGAAGGCGGCCGCAAGGTGATCGATCGCGCCACGTTCCAGACCTTCGGTTGCCAGACCGCGATCGCGGTGGCGAGCGTAGCGACCGAGATGCTCGCCGGAAAAACCGTGGCGGAAGCGCAGTCGATGTCGGGCGAAGAATTGGCCGCGCCGCTGGGACCGTTGCCGCCGGTGAAAATTCATTGCGCGCAACTCGTCGAAGGCGCGTTACGCTCAGCGCTATCCGGAGAAACCGTCTCCGAAAACAAGATGCCGCCGACGGGATCAACCCTTCTCGGTCAGCTAAACGCCGGGCAGTCCCCCGAGCGAAAAGTAAAAATCGTCCTCGACAATTAGAAGGCCAGCTATGCACGAAAATACCGAATTCACTTTGACGCGGGATTGCGAGTCGATCCTCATCCCGAGCGGCGCCAGGACGATGATTCCGGCCGGTACGCCGGGCGTAATCACACAAACGCTCGGGGGGAGCTACACCGTCGCCACATATCAGGGACTGGCTCGCATTGCCGAAAAAGATTTGGACGCGCTGGGAATCGAGAAGCCGGCGGCAAACGGCGCGGAGAAACCGGCGTCATCGAGCACCGGGGACGTCGACGAGAAAATGGTTTGGGACCAGTTACGCCAATGTTTCGATCCGGAGATCCCGGTAAACATTGTCGATCTCGGGTTGGTTTACGATTGCCAGCTCACGAAACGTCCCGAAGGCGGCACCAAGGTCGATGTGAAGATGACGCTCACCGCGCCCGGCTGCGGGATGGGCCCGGCCATCGCGCATGACGCGCAAAGCAAAATTCTCACAATCGATGGTGTTGACGAAGCCGACGTGCAGCTCGTCTGGGATCCGCCTTGGAACCAGAACATGATCAGCGAAGCCGGCCGGATGAAGCTCGGCATGGTCTGATTTTTTCGGCGTTTGACAGCGATTGAGGCGGTCCTATAATCCTCCTCCCCGCGCCTGCCGATTTTTTCGCGCGGGACTTTTATCAGCCAAAATTGTCATGCCTTCGACCGAAATTATCCTGACCGAAAACATCCCCGGCCTCGGCGCTGAGGCGGATGTCGTTAAAGTCCGCCGCGGCTACGCCCGCAATTATCTTTTGCCCCAGGGCAAAGCGTACGAAGTGACGAAACAGAGCATGCGCCAGCTCGACAATTTGAAAGCGAAACGCGCCACGCGGGAAGCCGCCGAGCTGAATGAAGCCGAAGAACTCTCGCGCCGCATCGGCAAACTGCGGGTGACGTTTACTCTGGAAACCGGCGAGACCGGCAAAGCCTTTGGTTCGATCACCGCCCAGGATCTCGTGAAGCGTTTGAAAAACGAGCTCGGCAACGAGATCGATCGTCATCGCCTCGTGCTCGATCATCCGATCAAGTCGACCGGCGAACACGAAGTGGCGATAAAATTGCACCACGACGTGACGGCGAAATTCATTTTCCAGGTTAAACCTTCGAAGGAAGAAGCTCCGGCCCCTGAACCGGCCGGCGAGGTCACGGAAAAAGCGCGACCATTCAAAAAACGCACCGACTCCAAATAATTGGCTACTGATCCATCCGTCCGAGGAGGTCAGCAGTCTCGCAGAAAATCGGGCAATGAGCCCGGCCGAGGCTGGCCGGAAAAGAATGGCGGCCCGCGCAACGGGGAGTCACTCACAAGTTCTGCGCAGGATATTCACAGAACCCTGCCGCATAGCATCGAGGCGGAGCAGGGCGTGCTCGGTTCCATGCTCATCTCGCCGCGCGAAATCATCGCGGAATGCGTCGAGAAGATTAACGAGAATTATTTTTATGTTCCCGCGCACCAGACGATCTACCTGGTGCTGGTCGAATTGTGGAACGGCGGGCAAGGCATCGACCTGATCACGTTCACGCAGGTCCTGCGCGACCGGAATTTGCTGGAGACGGTCGGCGGCGCCGCGGCAGTGACCAGCCTGTTCACCTTCGTTCCGACGGCGGCGAACGTGACCTACTACCTCGAGATCGTCCGCGACAAATACATCCTGCGGCAGATCATCGCCGCTTGCACCGAGAGCGTGCGGCGCTCGTTCGAAGAGCAGGACGAAGTGCACAATCTGCTCGACGAAGTGGAGCAGAAAATCTTTTCCGTCGGCGAAGATCGCTTCAAAGGCCAGGTCCTCACCATGAAGGACCAGGTCATGGAAGCGATTGAGGCCATCGAGCAGCTCTACGAGCGCCGTGGCGGAATCACTGGGATCTCGACCGGGTTTGCCGAGCTGGATCGGATGACGAACGGACTGCACGAATCCGAAATGATCGTGATCGCGGCGCGACCGAGCATGGGAAAGACGGCGCTGGCGATGAACATCGCCGAGCACGTCGCGATCAACGAGAAGTTGCCGGTCGCGGTCTTCAGTTTAGAAATGAGCAGCCAGCAACTCGTGCAACGTCTGCTTTGCTCCCGCGCCCGGGTGAACTTGCAGAAGGTTCGCGACGGCTTTTTGGCGGAACGCGATTTTCCGAGTCTGACTGCCGCGGCCTCGAAGCTGGCCGAGGCGCAAATCTTCATCGATGACAGCGCGAGCTTGAGCATCCTGGAATTGCGCGCGAAAGCGCGACGCTTGAAGGCGCAGAAAGACATCAAGCTGATCGTGGTCGATTATCTGCAGCTCTTGCGATCGACGACGCGGAGAGCCCAAGACAATCGCCAACTGGAAATTTCCGAGATCTCGGCCGGCTTGAAGGGTCTGGCGAAAGAATTGAAGGTCCCGGTGCTCGTGCTTGCTCAATTGAATCGCCAGCCGGAAGCGCGGACCGGCGGCAAGCCGCGCTTGAGCGATTTGCGCGAATCCGGCTCGATCGAACAGGATGCCGATCTGGTGGGACTACTCGTTAGGCCAGAAATTTACGAGGAAGACGAAGATGCTCGTGCCGAGAAAGCCGGAGAAGCCGAGCTGATCATTGCGAAGCAACGCAATGGCCCGGTCGGCGAAATCGCGCTGACGTTCTTGAAGGAGTTCACGCGCTTCGAAGATCGGGCGCGGAATGTGAGCGAGCCGATGTAGCGTTCTTCTGTAGCCGCGGCCCTGTGGGCCGCGTGGCCTTGCGCTGGGCAACAAAGGCACCGGCTCTCGCGCTTCGCACAGCGAAGCGGCCACAGAAGAGCGGCTACAGCGACTTGGCCGCTTCCACGACGTGCGCGGCGTCGATGCCGAGCTCTTTCATTACCTCGTCTCCGGGCGCGCTCATGCCGAAGCGATCCAGACCAACGACTTTGCCATCGAGACCGACGTATTGGTACCAGATGTGGGGCACGCCCGCTTCGATCGCGACGCGACGACGGCACGACGACGGCAAAACTTCTTTGCGGTATTCGGCGGACTGGCGCTCGAAACGTTCGAAGCAGGGCATCGAGACGACGCGGGTCCCCTCACCCAGCTCGCCCGCGGCTTTCATGGCGTGCTGCAATTCGCTCCCGCACGACATCAGAATAAGATCCAGCTTGCCGCTCTCGCGTTTCGCGATGTAACCGCCGCGCGCCACACCTTCCCGTCGCGTCTTCGCATCGATCTCGTTTAACATCGGCACGGTCTGGCGGGTCAGGGAAAGCAAGGTTGGCCCATCAATGCGTTGCGCCGCGGCCGCGAATGCTCCCGCGGTTTCCTCCGGATCGGCCGGACGGATCACGTCGATCTGCGGCATCAGGCGCACGCTGCTGACCGTTTCGACCGGTTCATGAGTCGGTCCGTCTTCGCCCACCCCAATGGAATCGTGGGTGAAGATATAAATATTCGGGAGCTTCGAGAGCGCAGCGAGACGAATCGACGGACGGCAATAATCGGTGAAGACGAGAAAAGTGGCGCCGGAGGCGCGGAAGATTCCGTGATACGAAATGCCGTTCATGATGGCGCACATGCCATGTTCGCGAATTCCGAAATGAATGTTGCGACCAGCCGGCGTTTCGCGGGTGAAATCGCCGCCGTCCTTGATGTAGTTCAAGGTCGACCCGTGGAGGTCGGCGCTGCCGCTGATGAGGAACGGCATCGCTTCGGCCAACGGTTGGAGGGCTTCGCTGCCGGCTTTCCGCGTCGCGATCTTCGAATCTTTCGGGAACTCCGGAATCTTCGATAAAAGATCGGCGTCTACTTTTCGCTCGATTGCGTCATCGAGCTGCCGGGCCTGGTCCGGGTTTTTCTTCCGCCACTCATTGTAGATTCTTTCCCAGACATCGTAATCCGCGAGCAACTTCTTTTTGTGCTCGGCAAAATATTTCTTTGTTTCCTCGGAAACGAAATAGTGTTCGTCCGGCAGCCCAAGACCTTTGCGCCCGGCATCGACAAATTTCGCGCCGGCTTCCCCGTGGGCCTTGAAGGTTCCGGCGATCTCCGGGATGCCTTTGCCGATCAGGGTATGGGCGACGATGAATTTCGGCCGGCCATTATTATTTTCCCTGGCATTGTTCAGGGCATCGAGGAACGCCTGCATGTCCTGCCCATTGATTTCCTGGACGTCGAAGCCATAGGCCTTGAAGCGCGCGGCGGTGTCTTCGCTCTGGGTGGCGGTGGCGGGCGCATCGAGAGTGACCGCGTTGGAATCGTAAATCAGAATCAAATTATCGAGCCCGAAATGGCCGGCGAATGCGCTGGCCTCCGCGGAAACGCCTTCCTGCAAACAACCGTCGCCCGCCAGACAGATGCAGTGCTGATCGAAGATGCGGTGCTCGCTCGTGTTAAATCGCGCCGCCGCCATTTTCATCGCCACGGCCACACCGACGGCGTTGCCGACGCCCTGCCCGAGCGGGCCGGTGGTGCATTCGACGCCCGGCGTTTCAAAAAATTCCGGATGCCCCGGCGTCTTGCTGTGCAGTTGCCGGAATTGCTTGATCTCTTCCATCGGCAAATCGTATCCGCTCAAGTGGAGCCAGGCGTAAAGGAACATGCTGCCGTGGCCGGCGGAGAGAACGAAATAATCGCGCCCGATCCAGCGCGGCTGCTCGGGATTATGTTTGAGCGCGTGACCGTAAAGGACGGCGCCCATTTCGGCGCATCCCAGCGGCAGCCCGAGGTGGCCGGACTTCGAAGCCTGGACCGCGTCCATGCACAACCCGCGGGCTTCGTTCGCCGCCCGCGAAAGAATTTCGAGATTCAAACTCATGAACACGGGTATAATTGGCGGGTCCGTGTAAACCAAGCGCAATCCAAAATCCCGAATCGAAAATCCAAAATGGAATGAACCGCCCTGGCCTGCTCCACATCATCGAGCGACTCGAAGGGTTCCTCGGCAAACTGCCAGAGGCGATTCGCCGGCCGGTCCTGCACGAACTGACGCCGCTCAAGGAATTGTTTCTGCAACAGCGCGCGCCGCGCTTTGTCATCACCGGCGACAACACGCGGCCGCTCCAGGAGATCGTGGCTACGCTTTTCGCGTGGTCGCCGCCGCCCCAGCCGCGCGAAGTCCTGATGGAGCTTTTTCGCTGGCACGCCATGGAACTGGGCGGTCGTGGGACCGTTTCTTTTCTCGACGCTCGCGGGGCGGACAGCGAAACGCTTTTAAAGATCGGCAAAGAACTGAAGACGCAGCCGGCTGATCTTCTGCTGCACCTGGCGGAGGATGATTCGCACGCGATCGAGCCATCCGAGCTGGACAACCTCGCGACGTTTCTCAACGCGAATCCGGGCGGGCACGCTCCGCCCAAAGTCATTGGCATTGTTTTCCAGCAGGCGGATGCGCGCGTGCGGCAGCATAATGGCGACAGACCAGGGACAGCGCCGATCCGGAGGCGGTCGCAGTTACAAAACGCGCTCCAGGAGCACGCCGGCGTCCGCCCGCATTTGCTTGAGGTCGTCGAAATCCAGACGGAGACGGCCGACAAAAGCGCCGCGCAATTCATGACGTTCCTCGCGCGCAACATGCCGAACGAAGCGCGCGTGGAGATGGCTCGCCTCGCGCACGATCGCACTACGCAAACCGAGATCGCCCAGACCCTGGTGAAATCCACCACCGCCATCTCCGCCGCGATCGGGGCACAACCCATTCCCCTCGCCGATCTGCCCATCCTGACTGCGCTCCAGCTCATGATGGTCTCCGGCGTCATGTACATCAGCGGACGCGAACGGAGTCTGCGGGCTGCGACTGAATTTGTCGCGGCCCTCGGCGTCAACGTCGGGGCCGGAATGATCCTGCGGGAAGGAGCGCGGGCGCTGCTCAAGTTTTTCCCAGGCTGGGGCAACGTCGTCTGCGGCGCGGTGGCCGGCGCCGGCACCTACGCGATCGGCCGGGCCGCGATCGTTTATTTTCTGGAAGGATTTTCACTGAAAGACGCGCGCCGGACCTATCTTTCGAGCCGGAAAAAGCGCGAGCGTTCAGAGCCTCACGCCATCAAACAAATCAAGACAGCATCATGACACAGGAGCCTGTAGCCACGGCCCTGTGGGCCGTTCTCGTGTGGCCGTATTTGACGTTGCAAAGGACGGCCCGCAGGGCCGTGGCTACAAACGTCGACCCGGGTCGAATAACTTGTGAATAAAATCCGCGATACGGAGCGTTTTGTTCACATTTTTTTGTGAACAAAGAGAGGCCTTTCTCCAGCACCGTCGAGTCCCGCATTCTCGCCTGAATGAAGCTGTCCCAGATCGACGCAACCCTGCGGGAAATCCGGGTCTCCCCCGTCAAGACGCTCGGCCAGAATTTTCTTCACGACCGTAATCTGGCGCGCTGGATCGTCGACAAATCCGAACCGTCCCCGGACGATTACGTCGTTGAAATCGGGCCGGGGCTCGGCGCGCTCACTGAATTTATTCTCGAATCCGGCGCGCGTGTTCTCGCGATCGAAAAGGACCAGCGGCTGGTGGAATTCCTGCGGAATCGATTCGCCGATTCCCGCCTCGAAGTCGTGCACGGGGATGCGCTCGATTTCGATTTGCGATCGCTGTTCGCCGAGCCGCGAGTGAAGCTGCTGGGCAATCTTCCCTACTACATCTCCAGTCAGTTGCTCCTGAAGTTCACAAAATATCCAAGTCCCATTTCGCTATGGCTGTTGATGTTACAAAAGGAAATGGCGCGGCGGATTTCCGCGGCCCCAGGCACTTCCGATTACGGGGCGCTGAGTCTGGTCGTGCAATTGCAGTATCGAGTCGAGTTTCTTCGGACCGTGCCGGCGACCGTTTTTCTTCCCGAGCCGGATGTGGATTCCGCATTCGTTCGCATCACGCCACGCCTCCCGGATGAACTTCCACCGCACGATCCGGAGACGTTTTTTCGCCTCGTGCGCCAGGGATTTTCGCAGCGCCGGAAACAGCTCCGAAATTTGTTACGGAAAGAAATCCCCAATTGGGAAGAAGCCGCCGGGAGAGTCGGATTCGATCCTCGCGCCCGGGCGGAGCAATTGAGCCTGGAGCAATGGATCGCATTGTCCGAGCAGTCACGCTCGGGACTATCGACTGGCCCCAACACCGCTGCCTCGGAGCGCTTCACGGTGGTCGACGAAAAGGACCATCTGCTCGGCGACGCGCCCCGGAGCGAAGTGCATGGGAATAACTTACGGCATCGCGCCGTTCACCTCTTCATTTTCAACGGGCAAGGCGAGCTCTTCCTGCAGAAACGGTCGCGGTGGAAAGACCGTCATCCATTGCTCTGGGACTCGAGCGCGGCGGGTCATGTGGAGACCGGGGAGGAATATGATGAAACCGCCGCCCGCGAGCTCGAGGAAGAGCTTGGAATCAAGGCCGAGTTAACGCGCGTGGCCAAGCTGCCGTGCTCCGAGCGGACCGGTTGGGAATTCATCTGGCTTTACCGCGGAGAGCACGAAGGGCCATTCAACCTCGCCAAAACTGAGATCGAGCATGGCGAGTTTTTCCCGACCGAGATCGTTGCCCGCTGGGTGAAAGCCCGGCCCGACGATTTTGCGCCCGGCTTTCTGGAATGCTGGAAAGCCTCTGAGCATCAAGGAGAGGCGATTTGAAATCGCCGACCTAATACCACGGCGGTTACAAACCGCCGCTCCTTGACGCGCAATCCGAAGCGGTACCTAGCGCCGCGCGCGAGTTTTCTTCGCGGTCGTGCGCTTCTTCCCCCACGTCTTCTTCGCCCCGGCGGGCCCGCGGAACATTCGCTCCGGCAGATCGCCTATCGCCGATTTGCGGAACTTCCGCGCCGCGCGTCGCGCGCCCTCTTTCCCACCGTGACCATTGTCGCTGAACAAACGAGTTACCGTGTTGCCTCCACGGAGAAAGTGCACCTGGAAGCCGTGGGTCTGTTTCTTGGCGCGAGATTTCGTATCGATGCGCCGGATGTTTTGCTCCGAATCGGGATTAGCTCTCTTTTTCACCTGCCTCACTCTAAGTAGCGCGGGCGCGACTGCAAACGCGCTTCAATGCTCGGTTTTCCACGAGGCCGGTGGCGGCAAATTCCACCCCTTCCATTTTTTGTCGTACTCCGCCACCGGCAAAAGGACGTAACAAGGATGCCGCGCCGCGCGCATCCACGTAATTATTTTCACCAGGTCTGGCTCGGCCATGGTGGTGCAACCGGCACTCGGCCGCGAGACCCCGCGACGGATGTGAAAGAAAATCGCGCTGCCCGCGCCGGGGACGGGCGGATCGGAGTTGTGCCTGATCTCCACCAGCCAGCGATAGGCGAAGTCATTGTGCCGCATTTTTTGTTTCTCGAACCAGGGCGGCGGCTTCGCGGGATCGGGGATCGTAACGAGGCGATTGTAGTCCGGGCTTTTTACATCGTCGACCCAGGCGTCCGCGGTCGTGACTCGATGGAACGGGAAATCAGCGCCGGGCGGAAGCTGGGCATCGTAGGTGTAAATTTTTCCAATCCGAAAGATGCCCGCCGGCGCGCGACCATCGCGCTCGGTCTTGCGCAGACCGTTTTCACTTTGCCCGGCGAGCCCGCTCCCCCAGGCCAGGCCCTGTTTGCCAAAGAGGACTGGCCACGACGGTCCGGTGGCTTCCCATTTCCCACCCGCCGCGCGCTCGAACAATTGCATTTGGCCGCGCATGGAATTCCAATCGGGACCGGTCCCGACGATGAGTTGGGTGCAGTCATCCGGTACGCCGGCGGCATATCCACTGCTTACGACCAACGCCACGACGCCGCTCAATGCCCGGCGAAAATTCTTGATAAACATTTCCCAAACCTAGACGCGCATCTTATTGCTTCTGTCCAACCGAATCGCTGTCGTTGAAAAAATTCCTGCCCGCGCTCTTTTTAGTTCTCGTCATTTTCGCGGTCTACGCGCCGGCGCTCCGAAACGATTTTGTCTGGGACGACACCGCCCTGATCCTGCGCGATCCACTCATCAGGAGCTGGCAGCTCGCGCCCGAGGCGTTCCAGCATTTTCTTTTCATCGACGCGACACCCTCGGATTTCTACCGGCCAATTCAGCGGCTCACTTACCTCGCTGATTACGCTGCGTTCGTTTTCAAACCGGCCGGCTATCATTTCACGAGCATCCTTTGTCATGCCGGCGCCACGCTCGCGCTCCTTCTTTTGGCCAATGAGCTCTTGCGCAGCTGGAACGTCGAGGAGCGCAAACGACGTTGGCTGGCATTCCTCACCACGCTTATCTGGGCGGTTCATCCCGTGCATACCGCCGCCGTCGCGTACATCTCCGGTCGGGCCGATCCGCTGGCGGCGATGTTCGGTTTTCTCGGACTTTACTGCGGTATTCGCGCTACGCCTCAGCTCCGGGCGAACCGGTGGCTGCTCCTCATCGCCACCGCCGCTCTGTTTCTCCTGAGCGCGCTCAGCAAAGAAACCGGCCTCATCTTTCCAGTTCTGTGGCTGGCGATCCTTCTCCTCCGAAAATCCTGGAAGCAGATCCTGCCGGCTTTCGTAGCCATCCTTTTCGTTGCGGTGAGTTATTTGAGTTTGCGATTGCCGGCCGAGCATTTTCCTGCGCCGCGCCTCCGGCCACCCTCTCCATTACTCGTCAGGCCAATCATCTTCGCCCGCGCTTTCGCTGAATACACGGGCCTGATCTTGTTCCCCGCCAATCTCCACATGGATCGCGATGTAGAATCCCACCCGTTCGGGCCGAGCGACGCGAGCGTCCGCGGCGCGGCCTGGCGCGAACTCCAGACCCTTCTCGGGATCGTCCTCATCGCCGCTGTGATTTACTGGTTCCTTCTAAGTCGCAGAAAAAATCCCGCAATCTTCGGCTGCCTCGTCTTTGCCGCAATCGCTTACCTTCCGGTCAGCGGCGCGTTTTCTCTCAACGCCAACATTGCCGAACACTGGCTCTATTTGCCGACAGCGTTTGTTTTTCTCGCGGTCGCCCTGGCGATCTCGCAACTGCGGGTCCCAACGCCTGCTCTCGCCGGTCTTGTGGCTTCGTGCGTCGTCCTCCTCGGCGCGCGCACCTTTGTCCACACCCTCGACTGGAAAAATCAACGGACGTTTGTGGAGCGCACGATTGCCGCCGGGGGAGATTCGGCCCGGATGCTGATCAATCTCGCCAGCCAGGATCTGCATGAAGGGCAACTCGATGCCGCGAAAAAGCATTTGGAAGCTGCGCTGGAAAAGGAACCGAACCAGCCGTTCGCCGTCATCAACCTGGCGGTCGTAGCGATCCGGAAGGAAGATTATGCGACGGCGCGCGAAATCCTCAACCGCGCCAAAGACCTGCCGCTGGTCGACGCGCAGGCCCACGAGCTTCTCGCCATCCTTGAGCTGAAGGAACACGACCGCGTCGACGTCATGCGTTTCCGCCTCGCCTCCCGGACCGGGCCGCTGAATTGGAGAATCGAGCGCCGCTACATCGAGGTGCTCGACCAGACCGGCAACACCCCAGCCGCGATCCGCGAACTGGCAGCTTGTTTGAAAACGCAGTGGTATCGCGCCGAATCGTGGCAATTGCTCAGCCGTCTATTTACCAAAAACGGACCGACCCGCGAAGGAATGGATGCGCTGGAGCAGGCGAAAGATTACGACGTGCATTTGATGGAGCACGCCGAGGTCCCGCAGCCGTAAGCGATCAAATTCGAAATCCGAAGTTCGAAATCCGAAACAATTTTCAAAAACCCGAAATGTTCGCAGCGCGTCTCTGAAATTTCCCGGTTTAGCTTATTTGGATTTGTTTCGAGTTTCGATATACGCGCTTCGAATTTCTTCGATAAACGCCGGCAAATATTTTCTCGCCTTCACTTCCCCGACTCCGCGAATCTGGCGACCGGCTTCGACCGACGCCGGTTTGAGCCGCGCGAACGCTCTCAAAGTTTCGTCCGGAAAAATAATGTAGGCCGGCACGTTCCCTTGCTCGCGCGCCAGATCGAGCCGCAATTTTCTCAAGCGCTCCAGGATCGCGGCATCCACGGGCAGCATTTCCTCCAACGACGCTTCCTTCGCTCTCGGTTTTCGCGCCGCGGCTTTCTCCGCTGCACTTCGCTGCGGCCAGCGCAGCTGATAATCAACGCTGCCCTTCATGACTTCGTCACCTCTCCGGGTCAACGTCACCATCGGATATTGCCCGCCGCTCGAAACCAGGATGCCGGTGTCCTGCAGCTCGCGCAGAAGCAGGTTCAGATAGGCGACCCCTTCGTTCTTTAGCAATCCATAGGTCGAAAGCCGATCGAGCTGCGCGTTGATGATTTCCTGCGAACGGCTGCCGACCAGCGCCTGCACGATCCGCCCACGGCCAAACCGTGCCTGCCATTCCCCATCGATCCGTGCAGACATGCGCGCCACGCCGCTCAATGCTTTCCGCACAATGAGCGCTTCCTGCTCTGTCGGCGGCCGCGCCGGCCCGGCCGTCTCGAGACAGATGTCGCAGTTCCCGCAGCGCGCCGGATCGCTTTCGCCAAAATAACGCAGGATCGCCTGCTGCCGGCACTCGCGCGCATACGCGAAGTCGATCATCATTTTCAACTTCGCCCGGTCGCGCCGCTCCTTTTCGCGGAGCTTCACCGCGTCGAGCTTGAGCTGGGGGCCGCGCACTTCCGGCTGGAGCACGCGCGTTCCGCGGACGCGCTTTCCCGGAATATCGAACCGGTCGATGTAGCCTTCGCGATCGAGAACGTGGAGCGACGAGCTGATCATCATGTCGCTTCTTTCGTCCCCGAGTCGCAGCGCCATTTCCTTGATCGAAATCTGAAGCTCGTGCTCCTCGTTCGCCTCTCGTCGCAGCATTTCGTAAGTCTGGGTGATGAATTCGAGCGGCGGATTGCTGCCTTCGATGAAAAATTCCTGCACCCGCGTGTCGGCGTGATTGAAGAGGAGGTCGCACGTGGCCGCTTCGCCGTCGCGACCGGCACGCCCGGCTTCCTGGTAATACGCCTCGACGCTGCCCGGCACATCGAAGTGGACGACAAACCGAATGTCAGGCCGATCGATCCCCATTCCGAATGCATTGGTCGCCACGACGACGTCGCGCCGGCCCTGCATGAATTCGTTCTGCGCTTTCTCGCGTTCCTCGTCGTTCATGCCGCCGTGGTAAAGAATGCTGGAGATCTTCGCGAGGCGCAGCGTTTCGGCCACGGCCTCGACGCGTTTCCGGGTCGAGCAATAAACGATGCCCGTCTTGTGATCGCGGATCAGCGCGTTCAGCCGTTCGTATTTTTGCGCCTCGTTGGCGACGTGCGTGATCAGCAGTTTCAAATTTGGGCGCGCGAATCCCGCCACGAATTCCCGTGGCTCGCGCAGCGCGAGATGAGTGAGAATATCGCGGCGCACCTCCGGCGTCGCCGTCGCGGTGAACGCGGCCACCTGCGGACGACCAAGCGTTTCTAGCACCTGGCCGAGCCGGAAATAATCGGGGCGGAAATCGTGGCCCCACATGGAAAGACAATGCGCCTCGTCCACCGCGAAGAGCGCGATCGTGCTTTGGCCGAGCGCCTCGAGAAACGACCGGCTCCGGAAGCGTTCCGGCGCGATGTAAACCAGCTTGAATTCGCCGCGGGCGAGGGCGCGAATCCGTTCCTGCTGCTCGCCGAGACTGAGCGTGCTGTTGATCAGTGTGGCCGAAATTCCGCGGCGCTGGAGAGCGTCCACCTGGTCTTTCATCAGCGCGATCAACGGCGAAACGACAACCGTTGTTCCTTCCAACAAGAGCGCCGGCAATTGATAACAGAGCGATTTGCCGCCGCCCGTCGGCATGACCACGAGCGCGTCGGAACCGCCGGCAATAGCCGTGATCACTTCCTCCTGCGCGTCGAGGAATTCGCGGAAGCCGAAATACTTTTCGAGAACGTCGTGAGGGGTCATCGGGATTTCCATTGTGGCGGATCAATCATCGGTGCACAAGGATCGGTCGTGCTTATCGAATTCACAAAACGCGCCGATGGGCGAACTGTGCTCCGCTGCCTGCGCGCCGACGGCTCCGTTACCTGGCAGCGGAACGATGATCGGAATGCCCGCTTTTTCCCGTTGCATGATCTGACGCATTACGCGGTCGAAACCGAGTTGGGCTTTTCCCAAGGATTCTTCGGCCTGATCGCGAAGGGCTGGAACATCGATGAAACGACGGGGCAGACCGCGCGCGGAGCGTTGCCAAATGAAGCGCTCGAAGTCGAATACATCGTCTCCGCGTTTTCGGCCGAGCGCGCTGCAGGCGCGATCGCTTCCGCTGCGGAGTTCAATCAATTGGCCAGGACCTTCGCCAGCGCGAAAGGAATGCCACCGCCGCGTCCGCTTTCGGACGAAGACCTGGTGCGGGTGCGTTCCCGCTTCGACGAGCTTGCGGCCAAGTGGAGAAGCCTCCAGCCGGACGAAACGCTCGAGTTAACGTTCGCTCTTCTGTAGCCGCTCTTCTGTAGCCGCGCCCCTGTGGGGCGCGTGAGAGCAAACTTTGCAGTCCACGTTCGATCCCGCGCGGCCCGCAGGGCCGCGGCTACAGAAGAGCAATAAAACGCGGCGGGGCTTACGCCACCCGGCCGCAGCAGTTCTTGAATTTCTTCCCGCTCCCGCAGGGGCACGGCTCGTTACGACCCACTTTCGGGGTGTCGCGACGGACCGGCGCGAGATCGAGCTTCAGCTCGGATCCGTCTCCATTCGACGAAACGCCGCCGCTTGCCGGAATGCGATCGCCGTGACGCCCGGGGACCGGGCCGGTCGCCGTCGCGGCACTGGGCGCCTGCTCTTTCAAAAGGAATTGCGGCAGGGTGGAGAGGAAATTCTCGAAGGCCTGCAGGTTCGAGGTGCTGCGGAAAAGATTATGGAGCACTTCACTCTTAATGTTCGCCATCAGCTCGACGAACATGTCGAAGGCCTCGGTCTTGTATTCGATCAGCGGATCTTTCTGGGCGTAGCCCCGCAGATAAACACCTTCGCGCAACGCGTCCATCGCGTAAAGATGCTCCTGCCAGAGCCGGTCGATCGCGTTCAGGATGATGTAGCGCTCGAGGCTCTTCACCGCGGTCGGCTCTTCGTGGCTCGATTTGCGCTCGTACGATTCCTTGATCTTCCCGATCAGGAATTGCGCGTTCTCATCGACCGACCGCGTTTCGAACTGCGCCTTCTCCTTGGAAAGACCAAGCGGGAACGTGACGTTCACCCAGTTTAATAACCCCGCGTAATTCGGCTCGTCGCCCGCCGCGCCGGTGCCGAGAAATTCCTGCACTTTCGCCGGGACCGCTTCGTCGATGACCTCGAAGACGAGTTTGCGCGGTTCCTCGGAATCGATCGTGTCGTTGCGATAAGTGTAAACCACTTCGCGCTGGTTATTCATCACGTCGTCGAAATCGAGCGTCCGTTTACGCGCGAGGTAATTGCGCTGCTCGACCCGCTTCTGCGCCGTCTCGACTGACTTGTTCAGCCACGGGTGCTCAAGCTCCTGGCCTTCCTCGAGCCCGAAACGCTCCATGATTTTCGTCATCCGATCCGCCGCGCCGAAGTTGCGCATGAGGTCGTCCTCGAAGCTGACGTAAAAACGCGAGCCACCAGGGTCGCCCTGGCGCGCGCAACGCCCGCGCAACTGCCGATCGATCCGGCGCGATTCATGGCGCTCCGTGCCGATCACGAAAAGGCCGCCGGCGTTCGCTACGCCTTCACCGAGCTTGATGTCGGTGCCGCGGCCCGCCATGTTCGTCGAGATCGTGACCGTGCCCGCCTGCCCGGCCCGCTGGACGATCTCGGCTTCCTGCATGTGGAACTTCGCGTTCAGGACGTTGTGCGGAACTTTTTCGCGCTTCAGCATCCGGCTCAGTAACTCGGACGCTTCCACGCTCACGGTGCCGACCAGGACCGGCTGCGCTTTCGCATGGCGCTCCTTGATCTCGTTGATTACCGCGTTGTATTTCTCGCGGCGCGTCTTGTAGATCCGATCGTTCGCGTCCTTCCGCGCCACGGGACGGTTCGTCGGGATAACGTTCACGTCGAGCTTGTAAATATCGTGGAACTCGGCGGCCTCGGTGTCCGCGGTGCCGGTCATGCCGGCGAGTTTGTGATAGAGCCGGAAATAATTCTGGATGGTGATCGTGGCCAGGGTCTGGGTCTCGCGATCGATCTGGACGCCTTCCTTCGCTTCGACGGCCTGGTGCAATCCGTCGCTCCAGCGCCGGCCCGGCATTTTCCGGCCGGTATATTCATCGACGATGACGACCTTGTTGTCCTCGATCACGTAAGCCACGTCCTTTTCGAAGAGGCAATAGGCGCGGAGCAGTTGCGAGATGTTGTGGATCCGTTCCGCCTGCATGTCGCAATGCTGCTGGCGCTCGACCTTCGCCTTTTCTTTTTGCTCCGGCGAAAGGTTCGGGTCGAGATCGATCTCGGTGAACTCGCTGATCAAGTCCGGCAGGACGAATGAATCGGGCTCGTCGGGATTCAAGAACGCGCGCCCCTGCTCGGAGAGATCCGATTCATTCGATTTTTCATCGATGGTGTAGAACAGCTCCTCCTTAAGGGCGAACAGCTCCTCCTTGCGCGCATCCTGGTAAAACGAGAGCTCGGCCTTGTCGATCGCCTTGCGCTTGTCCGCGTCTTCCATCATGCGCAGGAGCTGTTTGTTCCGGGGCTGGCCCAATTTCACTTTGAACATCGCCAGGCCGCCGTCCTCGATGTTGCTCTGATCGAAAAGTTCCTTGGCATCGCTCGCGAGCCGGTTGCAAAGCATGTTTTGCTTGCGCACGAGCTGGTCGACGAGCGGCTTCCACTTGTCGTATTGATGCGTCGAAACCGTGGAGGGCCCGCTAATAATGAGTGGCGTGCGGGCTTCATCGATCAGGATGGAATCGACTTCATCGACGATCGCGTAATTGTAGCCGCGCTGGACCTGCTGCTCGCGCGTCGTGGCCATCCCGTTGTCGCGCAGGTAATCGAAGCCGAACTCGCTGTTCGTGCCGTAGGTGATGTCCATCCCATACTGCTCGCGACGTTCGTCCGGCGATTGATCGTGCTGAATGCAGCCGGTCGTTAGGCCGAGGAAATTGTAAAGTTGTCCCATCCATTCCGCGTCGCGGCGGGCGAGGTAATCGTTCACCGTCACGAGATGCGCGCCCTTGCCGGTGAGCGCATTCAGGTAGAGCGGGAGGGTCGCCACCAGCGTCTTGCCTTCGCCGGTCGCCATTTCCGAGATCCGGCCGCGATGCAACACGATGCCGCCGACGAGCTGGACATCGAAATGCACCATGTTCCAAGCCATCGGCTGATCGCAGACGGTGAACTCGTGCTGGCGTTCGGTCAGCCGGCGCGCGGCATTTTTCACCACGGCGAACGCTTCGGGCAGGATCTCATCGAGCTTTTGCCATTGTTCCGGCAGCTCTGGGATCGCGGCCAGCTCGCTCTTCCACGTGGCCGTCTTCGCGCGCAGCTCGTCGTCCGAGAGCGTCTTAAATTGCTCGTCGAGCTCGTTGATGCGACCCGTGATCGGCATCAGACGCTTGATCTCCCGCTGATTCTTCGACCCGAGTATTTTCTTTAAAATCCAGCCAACCATGTTGAGCCGGTAATATTGACGCAATTCGCTCAGAAACAACCGTGGATGGTCTCTGGCCGCGGCAGAAAGACCTCACACAACGGTCACAAAGGGACACAAAGGTTTGGAATTTTGGGGAATTGACCTGACAAAAATCTTCGTTGTGACCCTTTGTGTCCGTTGTGTGAGATTCCCTTTCCCGCTAAGCTCGCCGGATGAAGAAGATCATTTCCACGACCGAGGCTCCGGCAGCGATCGGGCCTTACTCGCAGGCGGTCCGGGCCGGCTCGCTGGTCTTTTGCGCCGGACAGGTCCCGCTCGATCCAAAAACCGGCCAGATCGTTTCCGAAAATATCGCGGAGCAAACCAGGCGGGTGCTCGATAGCGTCACGGCGATCCTGAAAGCGGAGCAACTCACCCTGGCCAACGTCGTAAAGACGACGGTGTTCCTGGCGGACTTCGGCGATTTCCAGAAGATGAACGAAGTTTACGCGACCTACTTCACGGAGAGCCCGCCCGCGCGTTCGACGGTGGGCGTTTCCACCCTGCCGAAGAACGCACGCGTGGAGATCGAGGCGATCGCATTCGACGACGGCCATGCGGCGAACGGAAAGACGGCCAGCGATACGTCGGGTTAGTCTCCATGTCTCGGTCTCAAGAATTTCCCGCATTTCTGGGGAGCGCACGCTCCCTCGCGTGCTTGTTTCGGCGCCCTCGCCGAAACTCCAGCGCAAAGTTCGCGAAGGCGAGGGCGCCTTCGCCAGCACGCGAGGCGCGTGCGCTCCCCAGATGAGCGACGACTTGCTGGCGCTGTTCCGCCGCACCGGCGCGCTTCTCGACGGCCATTTCGTTTTGCGATCGGGCCTCCACAGCCGGCAATTCTTCCAGTGTGCGCTGCTCCTGCAGCACACTGAGATCGCCGCTGAGGTTTGCGGACGGCTCGCCGATAAATTGCGCGACCTCGAGTGCGATACCGTCATCTCTCCTGCTTTGGGCGGCATCATCGTCGGCCAGGAAGTCGGCCGGGCCCTCGGGAAACGCCACATCTTCGTCGAGAAAGACGCCGGCGGCCTCGTGCTGCGGCGCGGTTTTCAGATCCGGCCTAACGAGCGGTTCATCGTGGCGGAAGACGTGGTCACGCGTGGCGGACGCGTCCAGGAGACCGTCGATATCGTCCGCGTCCACGGCGGCCTGGTCGCCGGCATCGGAGTCATCGTCGATCGCAGCGGCGGCCAGCGACCCGATTACGGTTGCCCGTTTATCAGCCTCATCGAGATGAACGTCGAGACCTTCCCGGCCGACAACCTTCCACCGGATCTGGCCCGCGTTCCCGCGGTCAAGCCCGGCAGCAAGTGACCCGTCAACGCGCCCCATGAAGATTCTCATCTCAGGAGTTTGTGGTTTCGCCGGCAGCACGATCGCGCGTGGTCTGCTCGATAATGTCTCGAGCCGTGAGATCATCGGCCTGGATAACCTGAGCCGCGCGGGAAGCCAGCTGAATCTCGGACCCCTGCGCCGCCGCGGCGTCACCGTGCGCCACGCCGATCTCCGCTGCACGAGCGATCTCGAACCGATCGCAGGCCTGGATTGGATCATCGATGCCGCCGCGAACCCGAGCGTCCTGGCCGGCGTGAATGGAACCACGAGCAGCCGGCAACTTCTCGAGCACAACCTTTACGGAACGGTGAACCTGCTGGAACTGGCGAAGAAATACCGGGCCGGTTTCACTTTGTTGAGCACCAGCCGCGTTTACTCAGTGAAATCATTGTCGGAGATTCCCGTCCTGGCCGTCGACGCTACGTTTACGCCAGACCTCGACGTCCCGCTGCCGCAAGGCGTGAGCTCTCACGGGATCGCCGAAATTTTTTCCATCGCGGCGCCGGTCTCACTCTACGGCGCCACGAAGCTCGCCTCGGAAATCCTCGCGCTCGAGTACGGCGAGGCGTTCGAGTTCCCAGTCTGGATCAATCGCTGCGGCGTGTTCGCCGGCGCCGGGCAGTTCGGGCACGCCGAGCAGGGCATCTTCTCCTTCTGGATCAACAGCTACCTGCGGCGAAAGCCCCTCCGCTATATCGGGTTCGACGGCGCCGGCCACCAGTGCCGCGATTGTTTTCATCCGCGGGACTTGTTGCCGCTCTTGGAAAAACAGTTCGCGATGACGAGTTCGGACCGGCCGCGGATCGTCAATCTCGGCGGCGGGGCGGGTAACGCGATGTCGCTCGCCCAGCTCAGCCAATGGTGCGCCGCGCGCTTTGGACCGCATCAAGTAGCCAGCGATCCCGCACCCCGGCCGTTCGACGTTCCCTGGCTCGTGATGGATTCGCGCCTCGCCGAAAAAACCTGGAGCTGGCGGCCGGCCACAAACCTCGAGGCCATCCTGGACGAAATCGCCCAACACGCCCAGGCGCATCCGGATTGGCTGGAGATCTCCTCGGCCCTATGACCGGCGCCTCCCCTGGAAAGAAATTGGAGCTGCTCTCTGTCGTTATGCCGGCCCGGGACGAGGGAGGCTGCGTCGCGTCTACCGTTGAGCATCTCCATACCGAACTGCGAATGCGGTCTGTGCCACACGAAATCGTCGTGGTCGACGATGGCAGCACCGATTCCACCTGGGAGATCGTTCAGAATTTGCAACGCAGCATTCCGAACCTCGTCCCCACGCAAAATCCCGCGCCCCATGGCTTCGGCCGCGCCGTCGTGCGCGGTCTGGCCGCGATGAAAGGCGACGCCGTCGTCATCATGATGGCAGATGAATCCGACGATTGCCGCGACGTCGTGCGCTACTGGGAGAAGTTGAATGAGGGCTACGATTGCGTGTTTGGGAGCCGGTTCATCAAAGGCGGCGGCGTAATCGATTACCCGAGAATAAAATTTTTCCTGAATCGGCTGGCGAATTATTTCCTCAAGATCCTATTTCGGATCAAACTGAACGACACCACCAACGCGTTCAAAGCCTATCGCAAGGAAGTCATCGACGGCTGCCAGCCGCTCATCGCCCCGCACTTCAATCTCACCGTCGAAATCCCATTGAAGGCGATCGTGCGCGGGTTCACCTGGACGACGATTCCCATCACTTGGCGGAACCGGCGCACCGGCACAGCGAAGTTGAAGATCAAGGAGATGGGAAGCCGCTATCTTTTCATCTGCCTCTACGTCTGGCTGGAAAAATATTTCAGCGCGGGCGACTACCGGCGCAGCGATCGCCCTACCGGTGACAGAAGAAAGTAAACAAACCGCGTATATTTTGTGGCAAAACACCACGCCGCTGCTATAGGATCATCCTTGGTGAAGGTCGGCGTCTTAATCCGAATATCGAGTTGGGTTGCTGTTGGGTTTTGGGCGTTCTTCACGTGCTCAACGTTCCTCATTGCTGGAAGGGCGGACACCGGGCAACCCACATCGGCTAGCACTGCGTCGTCAGCGGTCCACCTTGCAAACATCTCTACGCGACTCGCAGTTGGCGCCGGTGACAATGTGCTGATCGGAGGTTTCATAGTAACCGGTTCCCAGCCGAAGAAAATCATGGTGCGCGCGCTCGGTCCGTTATTGCCGGTGAACGAAAACCTGGCTGACCCAACCCTGGAACTGCATGACTCGTCCGGCGCGATAGTGGCAGCCAATGACAACTGGAGAGACACCCAGCAGGACGCACTAATAGCGACAACAATTCCGCCGACCAACGACTATGACTCTGCCATCGTGAGGAGCGTAAATCCCGGCGCTTACACCGCGGTGCTTGCCGGTAAAGGCGGAACAACCGGTGTTGGCCTGGTAGAAGTCTATGATCTCGACCTGACCGTTGACTCGAGGCTGGCAAACATCTCCACGCGTGGATTTGTGGATCAAGGCGACACTGTCCTGATTGGCGGAACGATCGTAGTCGGTAGTGGAACGACGACCGTTCTCTTTCGCGCCCTCGGTCCAAGCGTTGGCGTGGCGAACCCACTGAACGATCCAACGCTTGAGCTTCACGACGGCCAGGGCAGCATCATAGCTACTAACGATAATTGGCAAGACACCCAGGCGGCTGCCATTCAGGCAACCACTATTCCGCCGGCCGATCCGCGCGAAGCCGCGATCCTTCGCGAGCTTACTCCGGGTGCTTACACAGCTATCGTGCGCGGCAAAAACAACACGACAGGCGTCGCCTTGATCGAGGCCTACCAGCTTAACTAATCTCGCATGCGAACCATTCATCGAGGTGGCGCAATCACCGGAATCGTAGGCGCTTTACTCTGTGGAGCGGCGGCTGTTCATGCGCAAGTCAGCGGCGATTCCAGCATCACAGCTCCGGTTCTAGGACTACCTCTAACCGTCAAGACGTCGAGTCAATTCGGAGGCGGTATATCTTCCATCCAATGGCAGGGAAAAGAGTTCGTGAATAATTGGGACCACGGGCGTCAGATCTCCACGAATGCGTCATTCTTCAATCGAAACGAATGCTATAACCCTTACGAAACCGGCACCAAGGAAGATGGACAAAAGCCGACCAGCTCCAGCCGTGTCTTATCGCTCACGGCTGGCGGGAACATCTTGGACTCTACAACCCAAATGTCTTGGTACCTGTCAACGCGCGAACCGAGGCCAGGATACGGAGACGTGTGCGGCAACCCCGCCGAATTCCTGCCATGTCCTTCCTACACCGGCCCGCTCTCCAACTATAAGCTGCACAAAACAGTATCGATCGGATTCGCCGGAATTTCGAACGTGATCGAATATTCGACAGACCTGTTTATTCCCGAGCAGGTCCAGAAAGGTGTCGTGCAGATGACCGCGGTCCTGCCGTGGGAATTCTCCTCGGTCTGGACGTACGACCACGTTTCGAAAAATTACCGGCAGATACGCTCGCTTGGCGGAGAAGACGATAGTGTAAAAGTATTAGCAACGGCCGATGGCACCTACGCCATGGGTTATTACTCGGCGGAGCTGCTCCAACCGTATGGGACTGGCAGCGAGGGTGGTTACAGGTGGGGCCTGGCTCCTCCAAATCCGAATCATCCGGATCCCGATTTCCCATGCGCAGGTTTTGGCGGGCAACTTCGTTTCGAAAGCTTCAACGGACCCGGAAACAGAAGCGATCGATCGTACCTGGTGATCGGCAATATGGATCAGGTCAAGAGTGCCTTAAATACGCTGCATTACCAATTCCGCGCCCTGGATCCCGATGTATTTAATTGGCGCGACTATGTCAGCATCAACCAGCTGCAGGGTGCCGTTCCGAACCTGAGGGCGGCAGAAGACCATTGGATCAACTCCGGCGTACCTCAAGGCAGAGCCGGATCGAAGACCTTCTCCCCTGTGCAATATCTACAACTAAATCCGGATATCGCGAACGCGTTTGGGGCGACGAACTATCAAGGGGCGATCGACCATTACCTGAACTCCGGCCGGAGCGAAGGTAGAGGCACGGTCACGAGACCAGCCTCTGGGATGCAGCATCTGCTCGTTACTACAAACCGAAACGTCAATGCCTCCGGTCAAAACATCTTCAGCCAGCTTGGGACTGTGGCATCACCGTCACCCCCCACGCACATTTCCAGCCTGGATAACACGGTGACAGAGGTGGCGGCCGGGGATTACACTTCTTTCGCGGTGAAGAACGACGGTTCTTTGTGGGTCTGGGGATCGAATCAATACGGCGCACGCGGCGACGGAACAACTGGCGGCAACATCGCAAGTCCAGTTCAAGTCCCGCTACCCGCTCATATCACGACGCCAACCCGCGGCGGTAAACATGTCGTGGCGATTGGCACTTCCGCCTACGCCGCTATAGACACGGACGGCCAGGTGTGGACCTGGGGCGCAAACTGGAACGGGCGTCTTGGTGATGGGACGACCACCTCCCATTACACTCCCGCGCGAGTAAGGAAGAGTTCAGGCCCCAACGATTATCTCACTGGCATTGTATCGATCGCCGCGGGTGGAGGTACCCTGGCCGCGATCGATGCCGACGCCACGATTTGGACTTGGGGAGCAGGAGCGAACGGCGCCCTGGGGAATGGTTTTACGGACGACCAATCGTATCCCGTCCAAGTGATGACGGCTAACTCTAGTAATCAAGGTGTTACCTTGGTCGGTTTAACGCAGGTGGTCTGCGGTTCGTCCGGGTTTTGTATCGCGCTCGGTCGAGGCGGAACGGTTTACGGCTGGGGTAACAACTCCTTTTCGCAGCTTGGCACCGCTCCCGGGGGTTCTTCTGCGTTCGCGATTCCCATCCCCGTTGGCCCGGGAAATTCGATCGATGTGATTGCGGCGGGGGCGGCTCATTGTATCGCCCACAGCTCGGATGGAAACGTGTATGGTTGGGGTTATAACGGCCGGGGACAGCTGGGCCTCGGCTTTACGAGTGTCATTCAGGCATCGCCTGCGGCTATGAACGCCGGGCCCAACGGGATGAACAACATCAGCGATCTCGCGGCCGGACCGAATTACAGCGTGATGATACGTTACACAGATCGAGCTGTCTTCGTCACGGGAGACAATCAATCCGGTCAGCTCGGAATCCCGGGCAATCCTCCGATTCAGAAGCTGCCGGTCCGAAGCAGCTTCTGAGGACTTTGTTTCCTCCACTATCCTAAGTCCATTTGCGGATATGCGCCGAAACCGGCCCCCTCCAGACTTATCTGCGCCGTCCTCGGCGTGAGCCTGAAGGAAAGACGCTAGTGCAGATTGTATACTTCGACCAGCGCGACGCCCGTCGCATTGCCTTTGCCGCGAACGATTGCGGTGTAAGCGCCGACCGGCAGCGTGGCAAGAATCACCGACTCAGCATCGTTTTGCGGCGCCAAACCGGTGGCGCGAACCGATGCTTCGTCGCCGTCCTTCCAATTGTCGTTTGTTGCAATGACGGCGCCGTTTCCGTCGTGGAGCTCCAGCGTTGGGTCCGCTAACGGATTCGAGATGCCGGCACTCCCTAACGACGGGCCGATCGCGCGAATGACAAACCGCGTCGGGCCGTTGCTATCAGTAGCAATGAAACCTCCAATCATCACGTTGTCTCCGGTTTCCACAAGCCCTCGCGTGCTAAGGTTGGCCAACTCTGCCGGCACGCTGGGAGATTGACCTGCATCGAAGTACGCCTCCGCCAGCCCGATTCCAGTCGTGTTGTTCTTGCCGCGAACAACGGCGGTGTAAGCGCCCTCGACCAGGTCGACGCTAAGCGCTGCCTCCAAATCGTTCGTCGGCGCGAGAGACCCCAGACGATTTGAATTGGGATCGTCTCGCCAGTTATCGTTAGTCGCTATAAGCGCGCCTTTCGAATCGTAGAGCTCCAGGGTTGGGTCCTGCAATCTACCGGCGACCGGTGTGCCGTTGACGCTCAAGGAAGGTCCCAACGCCCGCAGGACGACTCGAGCCTGGTTCCGCACCATGATGAACCCGGCGATTAAAGCGTTGTCGCCTGTCTGGACACGTAAACGGGTCGAGATATTCGCCAGGCGGCCAGGATTGTAAAAGAACGGCGAGGTATCGCCATTCGCGTTTGTGGCCGTGGCGTCAAAAACCACATTCGTTTTGCTGATCGAAAACGCGACAGAGAAACTGGCGTTTCCATTCGCATCGGTAATAACACTCGTGGTCCCGAGATAAGTCTGCCCGGGCGTAGTGAAACCTAGGGAGTCGGCAAAGAACTGAATGGTAAACTGCGCGTTGGGAGTGGAATTGAGCGTGCCGTTAATCGTGGCTTGGCCGTTCGCAATCGATGCGCCGGTTATGATCGGATAATTCTGGAGGCTGTTAGGCCCGGTATCACCGTCATTTAGATCGTTAGGAACCGGACCGCCCGCGCCTAAAGCAATTCCGCAGATGCCGTTGCTGTAGATGGAATTCGAAAGGAGGCGGTTACCTGAAGCGTTGCCGGCGAAGTCTTGGACGCTAATCCCCTGGTAGCCGTTATAGGCAATCGTGTTGCCGCTCGCCGGATCAGTTCCACCGATCGTGTTATTCACGCCGTCAAAGATGACGATGCCCTGGTAACGGTTGCCGAGCCGGCCTTGTCCGTCCGCGGTGGTGCCGATGAGGTTGCCAGAGACAACGACGTAATTCGCGGGGTTGCTGACGCGATGCCCGTCAGGCGCATAAAACGGATAGCCGAGCCGAATCCCGTAGGAATTGCCGGAGATCACGTTCCCTAAGCTGTGATCATTCCCACCAATCTGCACAAGGCGGTTCACGCTACTTTGCACGTCAATCCCGATCGAGTTCGGCAACGCGCCCGTTCCGCTCAAATCCGTTCCGATATAGTTGCCCGCGACTGTCGTGGCGTTGCGGGCGCCCAAACCGACGCCAATGCTGTTTCCGCCGATCACGTTCCGTGCTGCAACCGTAGTTCCGCCGATGGTCGCGCCCGTCGAGACGAATATTCCTACTCTATTTGCGGCGGCGGTTTGGCCCGATGGCTCCAGGCCGATGAAATTGCCTTCAATCACATTTCCATCGTATGGGTCGAGCAGCGCAACCGCGGTGTCGCAGCCGGTAATCGCCAAGCCACGAATATGGGTGAAGCCAGTTACCCAAAAACCGTATCGGCCCGCCACTCCGCCTCCATCCACTTGAATGAGAATGACCGCGTCATCGCCCAGCGCGAGCGTGTTCGGGTGAGCACCGGGCTGGGAATAGCCGTCGATGAAAACGTTTTTGACGTGCGGCAGCGGATTCGCGCCCACATCAATGACGTGGACGCCCGAGCCGGGAATGTTAAAGGTGATCGTGCCTCCACCCGGATAGGCGCTCGCCTCATCGATTGCCTCAGAAAGCGAACCCGGCCCGGTGCTGGCTTTAGTCGTGACCGTGAACTGAGCGGCGATTCCGGCCGCAGTGAACAGCGCGGTAATCAGAACCGCCAGGAGAAAGACGCGCAGTGATTTCATGGCTCGCTGGAGCTGGGGAAGCGCTTGAGACTACATAAATTTCGTAAGAAATCTAGGGTGAAACTCTCGTTCAGCCATCGCCCGCAATCGCCAGCTTTGCGTCTTGAAATTTCGGGTGTAAGCCTTTACTCAAGGTGGCCAATTGGCCTCCAAGCTTTCACCGGAACCACTTTCTCTTGGCTTTTCCAAGCTCGCGATCGCAATGGCTCTCAATCAGCTTTTTAGGGCTCGCCTTCGTTCTTCTGTGGCTTGATCTCTTCTCGCTGCCTCTGGTCCCAGTCGGCCCCGCTCTGGATCTTTCGTGGTGCGGCGCGCTGATCCATTTTTCCGCGCTCAAACTTCAATTCGGCAAAGAGGTCATCTTCACCTATGGGCCCCTGGGGCACCTGATCTCCTTTGTTTACACGGGAGAACTTTTTACTGCGCGAGTGATTTGGGAGTATGCCAGCAAGACGCTGTTCGCCGCTATCCTTTGCGCGACCATTGTCTTCCTTCCCAGGCTTTGGAGACTGCCTTTTTTCTTTTTTGTTCTCCTTTTCATCTGGCTCGATCCCATTTCTGATGCGCTCTACTTCCTGGTTATTAGTTGTGTAACCGCGCTGCTCTTCCAACACGGCGTTTCACGGGCTTCCCTCAACGCTTTGGCGGGCGCTCTCTTCGGCGCCTGTTCCCTGATCAAGTTCACCTACTTTCTCCTCTGCGCGTTCGCGGTGGTCCTGCTGGCCATCTCCTACCTGAGCCGCCAACGGCGCGCGGGCGCGATTGCACTCGTAGCCAGTTTCATCGTTTGCCTTCTCCTCTGCTGGAAATTAGCCGGACAGGAATACGGGAACTTCCCTTCATTCATCGCTACGTCGCTTGATGTTTCGTTCGGTTACAAGGACGCCATGGGATTGCCAGCCGCCAGCGGGTGGATCGTCGCCGCCGGGGCGGCCGCGGCCTTGCTGGGACTCGCTCTTTGTGCGTTGATTTTTTGGAATGCCCGTAATCCGCCCGTTCTTTGTCTCGTTCTCTTTTACGCCAGCGAAATGTTTCTAAGTTGGAACCGTGCCTTCGTCCGGGCTGACGACCACGTTCTTAGTTTCTTCGCTCTTTGTCCGGTTGCGTTATTAACGCTCTGGATCGCGGTAAGATCCCCTGGCATCATCAAGCTCACTGGCTACGCGGTTAACTTACTGATCGTGCTCGTTTGTTTAACCGGCATATCCCTGCAGAAACCGACCGCAATTACTCATTGCCTTTCCGACACGATTTCCCGTTTGGCCGCAACCTGCCGGATAGCATCGGCCCCAGGTTCCACCGCGCAGCGGTTGCGCACTGAGCTCATCGACGCCAAGGCGGCAAACGCACTTCCCCTCGTGCGAGCGGCCGTTGGGAACGAAAACGTCGACGTCTTCGGCTATGAACAGGGAACCGTCTTACTAAACGATCTTAACTACAAGCCGCGTCCAGTCTTTCAGGGCTACAGCGCTTATACGCCACGCCTGATCGCCGCGAACACCGCCTTTTATTCGTCACCGCGGGCGCCGGCGTTTGTCCTGCTCAAATACCAGCCCATCGACGAACGCTACCCCGACCTCGAGGATGCCGGGGTGTTACGCCAGCTCCTCTTTAACTATAGGCCTTTGTTTCAGGAACGCGGATACACGCTTTGGAAACGTATCAGTGAGCTCAAACCAAATCCGCCTTTGCTCTTTGCTACCCAATCGCTCGTGTTTGATGAAGTCTGCCTCGTGCCGGGTGGGAAGAACCTGTGGATCGAATTGGAAGTCCCGCCTTCCTTTCGCGGGCGCCTCCTCGATTTTTTCTACAAACCGCCGCCGGTCGAAATCCACGTGAATGACAGCCAGGGAGGACAAACGGTTCACAGACTCATCCCACCAATGTCTTCGGCTGGTTTCATCCTCAATCCCCAATTGGAGACCGAGCGCGATCTTCTCCAAAGCGGTCTCGGGGGAGCTGAACGTTCCGCGATTTCTTTTCTCGTTCACGTCCCCAGGGAATCACGGCGCTTCTTTCAGCGATCGATAGTTTGCCGGCTTGCTGCTCTTCCAGACCTGTCGGTCGAAATCAGCGACAGGCCGTCGCGCATTGCGAGATACACTGCGCTATTCCGTGAGGACGGTCCCATTTTGGAGTTAGCCGCAGCTTTCCGTTCGGCCTCTGATGTGCTGATTAACGCCGGACCGAACGGCCTCGACGGTTTCTCAGCCCTCGACGGGGTGGAATTGAGGGCGACACCGGGGGGCCTGTCCATTCGCGCCGAGGGAGCCAATCCTCGCGTGTTCTTGCCGAAATTCACCGTACCTGAGGGCCGGCGCGCCATTCTTCGCATCGATCTCGAAGCGACGGTCGACATTGGATTACAACTGTTCTTTCTGCGCGCCGGGGAATCTGAGTCTGGCAGTCACCTCATGAACCGGTGTGCTTCCCGCAGGAAAAACGTTGTTTATTTCGAGTTAGGCCAAGCAGAGGCTGCTGGTGCTTCACTTCATCTGGATCCGGGGGATTATCTCATCACTCATTTTGAAATTCGATCCATCCCGGCGTTGCCAGAAATCGCGCCTTAAAAGTCACCATGCCGCGCCTTGAAACGTCACCATCATCTTAGAGAGAGGTGCGGCAGGCGAACGCTGTGACCGCCGCTCGAATCAGGCTCTCCGTCGCGACAAAACTGTTACAGAACCGTCCGATTGATGGCTTGACTATTGCTCAGAAAAACGGGAGAAATCGCGCGACTGTATTCATGCGTAATATTCAAAAACTGCTCCTCACGGTCCTGACGCTAGGCGCCTTCGTTCTGCCGCTGCAAGTAAACGGGCAAGTTCTGCAGGTCAACAGCGCCTCCGCCTTGCAACAGGCGCTCGATGGAGTCATCGATGGCGGAATCATCGAGCTGGCCGCAGGCACTTATTCGGCCCCCGCCGGCGGTTGGACGATTTATCCGGACCTCAACGGTGGAACCCGCAGTTTCACCATGCGCGCCGCCGCCGGCGCCGCTGTCACCCTGACGGGTAACGGCAACACCCGAATCCTGACTTTCACGACGCCGAAGCCGGTCACATTCGAGCGGCTTGCCTTCACCAACGGCCTCTCGACGGAAGAATTTCACGGAGGCGCGATCAGTGTTTCCGGAGTGCAGGCCAGCTTCGTTCAGTGCGCGTTCAACAACAACGTGGCGAATCCGGCCTCCACCGGGGGTGGCGCGGTCTGGATCGATTCGTCCACGGTTTCGTTTCAAGGTTGCGTTTGGAACAACAATACGTCGAAGAATTACGCCGGCGCTTTTAGCGCGTATCTCTCGCGTGTTTATGTTCGCGATTGCCGCTTTTCCGGAAACCGCACGAATCTGCCCGGTCACTCCTCCTTCAATGGCGCAGGAGCGATTCACGGCAATGCCTCGACGATTCACATCAACAGTTCGCTCTTCGAAAATAACCAGGCGGGTTACGTCGGCGGCGCGATCTACGTGATAGGGCCTTACGGATCTCCGGTCATGGACATGGTCGTAAAGGATTGCCTGTTCGCCGGCAACATCGCCATCCGCGATCCATCTGGCACCAAAACCGATCCGACTACCGGCGGCGCCGTTTTCATGGAAGACAATACCAACGCGCATTTTTACAACTGCCGGTTCATTAATAATTCCGCGCAACAAGGCGGCGCGATCAGCAGTTATCGCACGGTTACTGAGATCAAGAATTGCGTGTTGCAAAACAACACTGCCACCGGCGGCCCCCAAAATGGCGAAAGTCTCGGCGGGCACATTATTGTCCTTTCCGACGACAATCCGGACGCTGCGACGAACGGCGGCACGATCAATCGGCCGTCCGCGCAATTGACCATAACCGATACGCTGATCCGCGGTCCCGGGGCGAGCGCGCCCAGCTCGCGGCAGGGCGGCGGCATCTTCGTCGCCGGCGATTCGCACGCGATGTATGGCATCACCGTGAACAAGAATGGAACCGCCGAGCAAAACCGCGCGGTCGTCACCTTGAAACGCGTCGTGTTTGCAAATCTGGCCACGGTCGATAGCGCGGGCAACGGAACCGGCGGCGCGATGACGGGTGATTTCATCACCCTGAATGCGGATTCGTGCATCATCGAGAATTGCAGCGCGTCCCAGTTTGGCGGCGGATTCGAGTTCATCCATGGCAGCAACGTCTCGATTACGAACACGACTTTCTCCCATAACAGCGCCGGTGTGCTCGGCGGTGGGCTGACGATGTTCGGCGGCAACCTGAACCTGACGAATTCGAACGTGACGGACAACCAGCTCACCAACCCGGGCGGCGGTTCGGCCCTCATGTTTTCGGCGGATCCGGGCGGTCCCGCTGCGTGGGACATGACCGGCACCGTGGAGAATTGCGGGATCAGCAATAACTTCGGGGGCCCGGCCACTATCTATGACGGATACCGCAGCGCGGCGCCGTTCAATCGATTGCAATACAAGGGAAACAAGATTTATCCCTCGGACACTTCCGCATTCTTCATCGACTCGATCGGTTCCCGGAGCGTCCAGGACATCAACGCGATGACCCTCGCTCTCGCGGATGGAAGTTCCGTGGTAAAAGCCCCCGTCCCGAACACGGCGCTCACCTCGCCGCTCTCAATCGGCGCGATCCTGATGGTCCCACAGATGACAGCTTCCACCGGAGCGCCGGGTGAGACTCTGCCCCTGCCCGCCTACATCGGCTACGCCAGTAGCGCCGGCACTCCAGTCCTGGATGGAACGACGATGCGAAACCCGTCCGATGTCGTTCAAACTTCGAGTAACGCGGCCCACAATCTCACCGTCGGTGGCAATTCCTTCGTAACCATTCCCGTGTCTGGTCTTGCCCTGAACATTTCCACCCGGCTTCCGGTCGGCACCGGCCAGCAGGTATTGATCGGTGGATTTATCATTCAGGGACCGAATCCAAAGACCATCATGCTCCGGGCGATTGGGCCTTCCCTGCCCCTGCCCGGCGTTTTGCAAGATCCGTATCTGGAATTGCACGATGGCGCCGGCGCGATCATCGCAACGAATGACAACTGGAAAATCACGAACCTCGGCGGGGCTCTTACTTCCAGCCAGGTGATCGATATCCTGGCGAGCACGATTGCACCGTCGCAGAACATGGAATCCGCGATCATCGCAACGCTTAACCCCGGTGCCTACACGGCCGTGGTCCGCGGCGCCACGAATGATACCGGCATTGCCTTGGTGGAAGGATACGACTTGGATCCGGATCCGGTCTCCAAGTTGGCGAACATCAGCACTCGAGGGTTTGTCCTGACCAACGACAATGTCATGATCGGCGGTTTCATTTTCGGCGGAGGGCCCGGCGCTACGAAGGTAGTAGTGCGCGGCATCGGTCCGTCGCTCTCCGCCTTCGGCATCACCAATCCACTCACCGATCCCACGCTGGAACTGCACGACGGCAACGGCGCCACCGTCGATTCCAACGACGATTGGAAGTCTAACCAGGCAGCTATCCAGGCCACCGGGTTGCAACCCTCGAACGACGCGGAGGCCGCTATCCTCGCCACGAATCTCGCCCCAGGCGGATACACCGCCATTCTGCGGGGCAAGAATGGTGGCACAGGAATAGGCGTCCTCGAGGTTTACGTTTTTTAGCAACCGGGAACGCGCGCTGGCCTCGCCCGCGCCTCGCTGAACCGCGGAGCCCGGGATTGCTATCGCGGGCATTCCTCACTAGGCTGCGCGCCTGTGCCACAACCCTCTTCGCCATCGGCGCAGACCCGTTCCATTCGGCTCACTGTCGCCATTGTTATTGGTGCCCTCGCTGCGATGGCCTATACGTTTTGGCCGCGCAGCGACCCGTTCCCATTCTACTTCGAAGTCGCCATTCGCTCGGCTCAATCAGGTTTTGCGCAGCTTTACTACGACACTGGCGCCGGCATCAACGAGCGCGATTCCTCCCGCCTTCCCCTCGAAGGAGGTAACAAGCAGGTCACCTATCAATTTGCTTTGCCGGAAGGGAAGTATGCGAACTTGAGATTCGATCCGACCGATCGCGCGCGCAATGCCATGACGTTGTCCGGCGCGCGCATTGTGGATCGTGGCGGCCATCTCTTTCGAGTCATCCCGCCAGCTCAGATCAAGGCAGCGCAACAAATCGAAAAGCTGGAGGCCGGCGAAACTCAAGTTACCTTCGCCACGGCCGTTACTGCCACCGATCCGATCCTTGCGCTGGAACTGGGTGAGCCGCTCATCCTGAAAAGCTTTGCGCGGCCATCCTCCCGTAAACTAGCCAGGCGCTTCTTCATTTCGTTCCTGGTCGCCGCCGGAATCGGTCTGTCCATCTCGCGCCTGCTTATCTCCACAGTAGGACCAAAGGCGCGCCGCTGGTTGCAAAGCGCAACCGGTTGGGGAAGGACACACCCAAGGCAGCTCTTATTGGCGGCCGCCGCCGTCTCGGTCATTCTAAGTTGTTATCCGATCGTCTTCTTCGGCAAGAGCTTCGTTTCACCCAATAACCACAGTCATACCTTTCTTCTCTATGGCGAGATGCCGACGGTCCCCGGTTACAAGGAAGTAGCAACCGACGATGAGAAGGGCTCGGACCTCGGGGCCGCAATGTGGTATTCCTGGCCCACGTCCGTAGCCGAGAGCCGGGCCGTGCTAAAGGACTTCGAGCTGCCGCTCTGGAACCGTTACGATTCCGCCGGCCTGCCTTTGTTAGGCCAGGGCCAGTCGATGTTTGGTGACCCGCTCCACTTTCTGGTTCTGTTGGCGCGCGGCGCCGCGGGCGCGTGGGATTTAAAGTATCTGCTCGCGAAGTTTCTCTTCGCTGCCTCTCTCGGCTTCTGCGTGCTCCATCTCACGAAGCACGTCCCCGCGGCCGTCATCATCGCCTTGAGCGCGCCGTTCATCGGCTTCTACTCCTACCGCTACTCTCATCCGGCATTCTTCAGCATCTCCTATGCGCCGGTAATTATCCTTTGCTGGCTCAAGCTTATCGATCGCCCTCATGGCCGAGCTTCCGCCCCATGGCTTGCCATGATGGTGCTTGCGAACTGGGCGGTCATGAACAGCGGCACGGTAAAGGAAGCCTACATCGTTCTGCTGGCCATGAACTTTTGCGGCGCGCTGACCCTGCTCTTGAGCAGTGGAGTCGTGGACAAAATGGTGAAGTTGCGGCAGGCCGTATTTGTCCTTTTTCTTTTTGTCCTCATCGCCACACCGGTCTGGCTGACTTTTCTCAATACGCTGAAAAACTCCTGGACCGTGTACGACACTGGGGGTGTCTTTCAACTGCAACCCGGCCTTCTTATCGGCTTATTCGACGATATTTTTTATCGGCAGTTCAACGCCGATGAGCTTCACCTGGATCCATCCGCCAACTTCCTTGTCCTTGTCGCCGTGTTGTGGTTTTGTTTCAGCGGCCGCAGAGCGGACTCCCGCAAGTTGTCCCGCGGCTTGGGTATTACGGTGCTTCTGGCGCTGGCCTTTGTTTTCGGAGTCATTCCTCCCTGGCTTATCCTTCGCGTCCCTTTTCTCGACAGAATCTATCACATCGACAACACCTTCTCCTGTCTCGCAATCATCTGTCTGCTTCTTCTCGCAGGGTTCGGAATCCGAGCTTTCTGGGATGATTGCCGGACAGCAGACTTTAAACGCACCTGGTTTCGTGTGATGGCTGGCGTTGCAGTCCTCTTTGCGTTTTACCTTGGCACCACAGAAGCAGCGCAACGGTCCACCAGGGGTTTTCTACAAGTCGGAGACCATATCCCAAAATCGAATTTCTTTTGGGGTTACTCCATTTTCCTGGTCGGCGCTTTGGCTATCCTGCCATGGGTAGGCCGATGGGCGATCCACGCCGGCAGTCGTTTCCGTCTCTGGCCGATCCTTTCAATTGGCGCGATCTTTTTTATCATCCACTGGCGTTATGGGATGCACCTCGAAACGAAGTTTGATGCTTATGTAATGAATCCACACGAACGGGTGAGCCTGATCGCGGAGTCTTCTCCCGCGGTTAATCTCATCAAGAACCATGTCGCAGAGCCATCGCGTTCCGTCGGGCTGCGGTCCACTTTTTTTCCAGGCTATGGCGCAGCCATCGGAGTCGAACAGATCGATGCGGCAGATCCGTTGCTGAATCGTTACTACAAGACCTTGATAAATGCCTCCGGCCTCAGGGTTCCCTTCGGCAACCTGGCCGGTGGGGAACTCGATGAACATCTCGAAGCTGATCTGCCGCTCCTGAACATGTTGAACGTCCGTTATTACCTGAGCGCTGCGAGCTCAAACCCAGAACTCCTGCCATCCGTCCGGAAAATCGGCGCGCTCGATCTTGATGTCTATGAATCGAGCACGGTCTGGCCGCGGGCGTTTTTTGTCGACCGTTACGTCGCATCCGCGGACGTGAAGGAAGTGGTCCAACTCTTGAAAACGGGAGACAATCCGCCGTTCGCCGCGATCCCGGACGATGAGCTGGATAAGCAGCCGGAATTGAAAACCCTGGCCCACAGCTCGGGCACCACTGCGGAGACAACGGTTGTACCGGCCGCAGACTACTCCTTAACAAGCAATACCACTTCGTTTAAGGTCAGCGCTCCAAGTTCCGGGGTGGTTGTCTTGACCGAGCCGTACATCGCCGATGACTTTCAAGTGCGTATCAACAACGAGCCCGCCTCCTACTTTCGGGTGAATGGGGCCTTCAAGGGAATCTTCCTGCCGCGAGCGGGTAATTACTCCATCTCCTATCGTTATTGGCCGAAGAGCTTCACAATGTCGTTATGGTTGGCCGGAGCCGGACTTATCGCACTTTCGCTCTGGCTTGTGCTTGCGACTAGAGGAACGTCTTCACAGCCGTGATGACTTTCGCCCCTCGCCGCGCTATGCGACTAAGCCGGGCTTGGTGGCGCCCGACTAGTCAATGGTTTCTTCCCGCGTTGCTCGCCGCGGCAGTCACGGCACACTGTGCAATCCTAGCCGGCAAACGACTCGTTTGGGCGGATGAACTGCTGAGCTGGTACCCGGTGTCCGGCTCGTTTGGCGCGATGCTAGGCGCGACTACGGACACCATCAATTCCGCGCCACCCTTGTATTTTATTCTGGCGTGGCCCTGGACCCACCTGTTGGGAAACTCGCCTATCGCTCTCCGCCTTTTTTCGGGACTAGCTACGGTGGCTGCCATTTTACTGATGTTTGCCGTACTCCGGCGCGTCTACGGAGTACTGCCCTCGATCCTCGCCCTCACCGTGACAGCCGTGGATCCAAACCTTCTCTATCAAAGCGAGCAAGCCCGCTTTCACACCTTCTTCGTGGCCGAGGTGGCTTTCGCCATTTTGATTTACCAAAAAATCCTGGCACGGCGATCGCCATCGTTCCGCCTGCTTGCGTTAAACACGGCCATCCATGCAGGTATGATGTTAACGAGCTACGTCGCCCTGTTCTATAGCACAGCGATTTTGGTCGGCGTGCTGCTCTATAGCCTCATCCGGCGGCGAAGTCCGGTCCGGCCATGCCTTTCGATCGTTCTCGGATGGGTCGTATTACTACCGTGGATTCCGATCTTGCTTACCCATATCGAGATGAGCAAGCTTGGCTGGATTCCCGTTCCAACCCTTGCTATCCTTCGCACCTATTTCGAAGGATACATCACTTCGGACTTTCGTTTCTTTGCCAAGATCGTAGTTGCCTTCGCCGCGGTTGCGGCGATGACGACGCTCTTCTGGGGGGGACGCTGGCGGCTGGAAGGATTTCGACGACGAGAGATTTCCCTGCTGGTCCTGCTCCCGGCGTTGTTGGGTATCCCGTTTGCGATTTACGTGATGTCGTTGCGGTCCGGAGGGAATTCGATCTTTCATGAGCGCTACATGCTCGCCAGCATCCTGGGCTGGACTATCTTGTTGGCGCATGTCGCCCATCGAGCTTTGCTCATGCGACATCGTCGCGATTTGCGTGACCTGACGCTAGCGCTGACCGCGGCTCAAATCATTGTTACTCTCGCGTTCGTCGGCGATAATGTTCGACGCATGGTGAAAACAGCTCGCCACGCCGCCGCTGAAGCGGTTCCGCCTGATGTCGTGAGAGACCTTCCAGGACTCGAGCCAATTGTCATCGAACACGTTCATGAATTTCTCACCTGGCACTTTTATTCGCCGCAGCGATCTCGGTATCTTTTTGTCCTCGATCCGGAAGTGGGATCTAAGGAAATGGCGGGGGGACCGCTTAATCATGCAATCATGGGCGCCTTGAAGCGGCGTTTCCCCTCTCAATTCGCGGAGGTGGTGCCAAGTGATGAATTCCTCAGGACAGCTTCTTCGTTTTACGTGCGGCACAGCCCGGGATATCAGTGGTCGCCGGTGCGACTGCAGCAAAATCCAGCTTTTGAGATCGACACGCTTCCTGACAATTTGCTGCACGTTCGACGGAAATCGCAATGAGATCCGATAGACACGACCAGAACAGGTGATTAGGAAAAGGCAACTTTAATTGTGTCTCACCAAGACGATCATCTGCGACAGCTAAACGCAGAGCTAGACGAGCTCCGGCGTTCGCTTACGAAGCTTCGGACGCATCTGACCTTGCCTTCAGCGAAAACGTCTCGCGCTGAAGTCCTGGAAGCTGTCCAGAAGCACGTTAACGCGCTCAGGACCTTCGCTCGTTTGCTGCAAACGGACATCGCCCAATCTCAATTACGCCTGGAGCAGGCCGAACGCGAAAGCTGGGACCAGAAAGTGCGGCGGGCCGATGCGACCGCGAAACTCAAGGGACGTGAGCGATTGCTTGAACAGATCCAGCGCTCCGTAGCATGGAAAATCGTCAAGCCGATCTGGAAGCTATTCAACCGGTCACACAAGCAAACGCCCGATGCGACCCTTGTGTCCGATCTCGCCTTTGCCCTCGACTTACCGAAACGGTGGGAAACAAATCGCGACATCCTTCTTATCAAAGGTTGGTGTTTCTCCCGGAGCGGGAAGAAGATCGCAGGGATCCGGGCCAAGGTTGGCCGGAAAGCCCGGCTGGCCCGCTATGGCTTGGAGCGGCTGGACGTCGCCGGCTCGTTTCTCGAGTACCCGGAAGCGCGACAGAGCGGGTTCACCGTGGAACTGAAGGTCCCCCGGGGGACTTCTATCGTGCAGCTCGAAGCGATCGAACAGGGAACTGACTGGCAACTCTTCTTTGAACAAGAGCTACAAGGTAAGCCTAACGGCAATACCCAAGACGAAGATGATGACCTGGCCTCAAGCGCGGAAAGAATGCCGGAGCGGATTCTTAAACTGCCGTCGCTTTCGGCCACCAAAGCCTTCGAGCTAATTCAAACGGGCTTTCGACGGCACGCATCGCGAGCTAGTTCGCAGCCGCGGCCTTTCGTCAGCGTGCTAACACCGACTCATAACACAAGGCCGGAATGGATGGCTGAAGCCGCTTTGAGCCTTCTTAACCAAACCTACTCAGACTGGGAATGGTGCCTCGTCGATGACGGTTCGGACAATCGCGAAACGAAGAAGCTACTTGAGCTACTAGGCACCGTCGGCCCTCGGGTGCAGATAAGTTCCGCCGCCGCCAAAGGCATCAGCGCGGCCACGAATCAGGCGCTCGATCTGGCCCGCGGCGAATATGTTTGCTTTCTCGATCACGACGACCTTCTTCATCCAGTCGCTCTGGAGCGGATGCAGGAAAGACTACGCGAAGGTTATGACGTCGTTTACTCCGACGAAGACAAACTCGACGACACCTCCGGGTTATTAGTTGAACCATTCTTCAAACCCGATTGGTCGCCCGAGTATTTTCGGGGTGTCATGTATGTCGGTCACCTGTTGTCGCTGAGGCGTGACCTTGCGGCCAGGACGCGTTTCGATCCGTCGTTCGATGGCGTGCAAGATTTCGAGTTCATGCTTCGCTTGAGCGAAACGGCGCCGCGCATAGGCCATATTCCCGAGGTTCTTTACCATTGGCGGAAGACGCCGGGGAGCGTGGCCGAGAAAACGGACGCGAAACCACAGGTCGCTGCGCTCCAGGAACGCGCGGTGAACGCCCACCTGGAACGCGTCAAGCTCCCGGCGCGGGTAGAACAATCGAAGCGGCCCCATCGGCTGAAGGTTATCCCGATCAAGCGCGACAGTTACTCACGGGTCAGCGTCATCATTCCGACCCGCGACGCGCCAGATGTATTCGGCCGTTGTTTGAAGAGCATCTTTGAAAAGAGCTGCCATCCGAATTTCGAAGTGATCGTGATGGACAACGAAACCAGCGACCCGACTTCGCTCGATCTCATGAAGAAGTATCCAGTTCGCCGAATCCCGTTCCCAGGCCAATTTAATTTCTCTCGCGCGAACAATGAAGGAGCGGCGGCAGCCACGGGCGAGCTTCTGGTCTTTCTCAACAACGACACCGAAGTCATCACGGAAGACTGGCTGGAGCATCTGACCTACTACGCCGAGCAGCCCGATGTCGGTGCGGCGGGCGCGCTGCTCGCTTACGACGATAACACCGTCCAGCATGCCGGCGTCGCCCTCGGAATGCGCGGCACCGCGGATCACACCATGCGCCGGTTCCCGATCGAGGTGGATGGTTATGCCGGCAGTCTTGTCTGCGCGCGGGAAGTTTCCGCAGTCACTGGCGCCTGCCTGATGATTCGCAAGCCGCTCTTCGAAGAAGTGGGTGGATTCAATCCGCATTTCTTCACCGCCTACCAGGATGTGGATCTGTGTCTCCGATTGCGGGCCCGCGAATTGCGCATCATCTCGACGCCGCGGGCTTTGTTGCTGCATCACGAATCCGTTTCGCGCCAGAGCTACTACGATATGATCGACAGAATCCTTCTCCTCGACCTTTGGGAAAGAGTCATCGACGAAGGCGATCCTTACTACAACCGCAACCTCAACCTGGAACGCGGCGATTACAGCCGCCGATCAGCGTGAGCAACATCCTCTTCGCGCTCTACCACGACTTCAGCGCCAACAGCGCTGTCCACGTCCACAATTTCGCGAACCAGCTCGCGGCGCTCGGCCATTCCACCGCGGTCGCCATTCCCGAAGACAACGACCGTGGCCCTGGACTCGGAGAACAAAATTATTCTGTCCGGCGCTTTGACCAGATCGATGGCGAATGGTCACGCATTTTTCCGAATGGCCGGCCGCCCGATGTCGTGCACGCCTGGACACCGCGCGAAAACGTCCGGCTCTTTTGCGAAAAACTGGCCGGCTTGTGTGCCTTCTCGCTTTTCGTTCACCTCGAGGACAACGAGGAACTCATCCTCGAAGTCAACCTCGGCACCTCGTTCGAAAAACTGGCGAGTTCTCGTTCCGCGGAAATTCCCGGGAACCTGTCGCATCCTCGCCATTATCGCGGCTTCATCGCTTCCGCCGACGGCGTGACCATGATCATGGACCGCCTGGAGCGCTTCGTTCTCTCTGAGCGTCCGAAGCTCATTCTCTGGCCCGGCGCGGACGAGCAGCTTTTTTTTCCGCGTCCGCACGACCCGCAGTTGCTGGCGCAGCTCGGCCTAACGAATGGGACCGTCGTCCTGTGCTACACCGGCAACGTCCACTCCGCGAACTCGCGGGACGTTCGCAGCCTCTATCTTGCTGCGGCCATTCTCGATCGTGAAGGAACGCCAGCCCGCCTGATCCGGACCGGTCGAGATTTCTGTTCCTTCCTCGGTCCGGACGAAGAGTGGGCGCAGAAGGTTTCGATCGAGCTTGGACAGGTGCCTTACCAGGAGATTCCCGCCCTGTTGAGCCTGGCCGACGTGCTCGTCCAACCTGGCGCCGATAATGCCTTCAACGAATTTCGATTGCCGGGGAAGCTGCCGGAATTCTTTGCCATGGGCCGCCCCGTGCTTCTTCCGCGAACGAACATCGGACGCTTCGTTCGCGATCGCGAAGAAGCCTGGGTGCTGGATAAAGTCGACGCGCTCGGCATCGTAGACGCGGTGCTGGAACTGCGCGCAAACAAAGCGCTGAGCGAACGACTCGCGGCCGGCGCGCTTTCGTTCGCTCGCGAACATTTCGATTGGAAGCAAAACGCGGGTGCACTCGCCGCGTTTTACGAGAAGGTCGCCGCCAAACCTCCAGAGGAAACCGATGTCTCAGCCATTGCGCCTCCTTAAGAATCCAGCGCAGGCCGCCGCCATCGTTTCCCGCTTTTCCGGGCGCGGGCCTGTCGCCGGGACGTCTTACGCAACGGTGCGCGACTATTGCGAAAGTCTCGATGAGCTTCCGCAGATCACCGCGGTCGACGGCGATCTGAAGAACGTGCAACGGCCCTGGGCCGCGAAAGCAATTCTTGCGAATGTCCCGCCGCCCGCGCGCCTCCTCGAGATCGGTGGCGGCGAGCCCATCGTGAGCGGATTTCTGGCCGAGCTCGGCTACGAAGTTACCCTGGTGGATCCTTATGATGGATTTGGCAACGGCCCGACCGATTACCAGCGCTACGTGGAACAATTTCCGCGCGTAAAAATCATGCGTGAGTATTTCCGCCCGGGACTGCCGAGCCTGCCGCCGCACTCGTTCGACGCCATTTTTTCCATCTCCGTTCTGGAACATATTCCGCCCGATTCGCTGTCCTCATGCTTCGACGCAATCGCGGAGTTTCTCTCGCCTGCCGGAATCTCGATCCATTGTTTTGATTTTATCCTGCAAGGTCACGGTGATGGGCACGATCTCGTGCACGCCCAAAAGATTCTGGCCGAACAGAAGCGAGTCGCCGGCGCACCGGACGACCTGCCTTTCGACGAGCTCCTGCAACGGCTCCGCGCCGACGTGGAAACTTTCTTCCTTTCTCCCCAGGGCCATCATCATTGGCGCGGCGGCCAGGCCTACCCGGCTTTTCCATTCCGCAAAGTCGTGTCGCTGCAAACCATCGCCCGCCGGGCGGAGGCTTGACACAAAATACCCGACTTCTAATTTCAGCTATCCAGCGGCCGACAAGCTGGAGCTTGCCAAGCCTGTGACCGCGTCTTCTTCATTCTTCCGCTCCTCAGTTGGCAAAAAATTCATCGTCGCGATCACCGGCGTTGTCCTGATCGGGTTCGTCGTCGGACATCTCCTGGGCAACCTGCAGATTTTTCTCGGACAGGATTGGGTCAACTCTTACGCGGAACACTTGCGCCAGCTGGGCCCGGTGTTGTGGATCATCCGCGCGTTTCTTCTCCTCAATGTTCTGCTCCACATTTTTTACACGATCAGTTTGGCGCTAGAAAATCGCCGAGCCCGGCCCGTAAGTTACAAAAGGAAGGAGCACGTGAAGGCTACGTTCGCTTCGCGCTCCATGGCGTTGAGCGGGCTGATCGTCCTGGCGTTTATCCTTTATCACCTCGCTCATTTCACGGCGCGCGTGACCGATCCGCGTTTCCTTTTGCTGAAAGCGGATCCGCTCAACCGCTACGACGTCTACTCGATGATGGTCTACGGCTTTCAGAATTATTTCGTGTCCGGCTTTTATGTTCTCGGAATGTTTCTGCTCGCGCTTCATCTCAGCCACGGCACCTCCAGCTTTTTCCAGTCGTTAGGCCTAAACGATAAGAAGCTCACGCCGCGGCTGGCCACGGGCGGACGCATTTTCGCCTGGCTGATTTTCATCGGTTACTCTTCCATTCCCGTAGCCGTGCTCCTTCACCTGGTGAAACCGGCCCAACAGTTATGATCGGGAATCTCGACGCCAGGACTCCGCACGGCCCGCTCGCCCAAAAATGGACGAACCACAAAGACCACGCTCGACTCGTGGCTCCGAATAACCGCCGGAAATTCGAGATCATCGTCGTCGGCAGTGGGCTGGCCGGCGGCTCCGCGGCCGCGACCCTCGGCGAGCTGGGCTACAACGTGAAATGCTTCTGCTACCAGGACAGCCCTCGTCGCGCCCATAGCATTGCTGCCCAGGGCGGCATCAACGCCGCGAAAAATTATCAGAACGATGGCGACAGCGTTTTCCGGTTGTTCTACGACACGATCAAAGGCGGCGACTTCCGGGCCCGCGAAGCCAACGTCTACCGGCTCGCGGAAGTCAGTAATCTCATCATCGACCAATGCGTCGAGCAGGGCGTGCCCTTCGCCCGGGAATACAGCGGGCTCCTCGCGAACCGTTCCTTCGGTGGCGCCCAGGTTTCGCGCACCTTTTACGCGCGGGGCCAGACCGGCCAGCAACTTCTTCTCGGCGCCTACCAGGCACTCTGCCGCCAAATCGCGGCCGGCACCGTGAAGATGTTTCCGCAGACGGAGATGCTCGACCTCGTGCTGGTCGACGGTCACGCCAAAGGGATCATCACCCGCAGCCTGGTGACGGGAAAAATCGAGGCGCACGCGGGCGACGCCGTCGTGCTCGCGACCGGCGGTTACGGAAACGTTTTCTACCTTTCGACCAACGCGCGGGGTTGCAACGTCACCGCGACTTATCGCGCTTACAAGAAAGGCGCGCTTTTCGCCAACCCCTGTTTCACCCAGATTCATCCGACCTGCATCCCGGTCAGCGGCGAGAACCAGTCGAAGCTCACCCTCATGTCCGAGTCGCTGCGAAACGACGGGCGCGTCTGGGTCCCCAAACAGGCGGGGGACCAGCGGCCGCCGGCACAAATTCCCGAGACGGAACGCGATTACTATCTCGAACGCAAATACCCGAGCTTCGGGAACCTCGCCCCGCGCGATATCTCATCCCGCGCGGCGAAGGAAGTTTGCGATGAAGGACGCGGCGTGGGCGAAAGCGGCCGCGGCGTTTACCTCGATTTCGCCGACGCCATCGCGCGGCTGGGCGAGAGCACGATCCGCGAGCGCTACGGAAATCTGTTTCACATTTACGAAAAGATCACCGGCGAGAATGCCTACCGCCGGCCGATGCGAATTTATCCCGCCGTCCATTACACGATGGGCGGTTTGTGGGTGGACTATAACCTGATGAGCAACGTGCCCGGACTGCATGTGATCGGCGAAGCGAATTTTTCCGATCACGGTGCAAACCGGCTCGGGGCCAGCGCGCTCATGCAAGGTCTGGCGGACGGCTATTTCGTTTTGCCTTATACGCTACCGGCCTATCTCGCGCCCCAGATCGGGAAACGGCCTTCGGTCGATCGCCCCGAATTTCGCGAGGCCGAAGACGATGTCCGCGCGCGCACGGGAAAAATGCTCGCGATCAATGGCACGCGCTCGGTCGATTCGTTCCATCGTGAGCTGGGCCTGCTGCTCTGGGATAAATGTGGCATGGCGCGAAACGCCGACGGTTTACGCGAAGCGCTCGCGCGGATCCCGCAGCTGCGCGAAGAATTCTGGCGCGACGTTCGAGTTCTCGGCGAGGGCGAAGCGCTGAATCAATCGCTCGAACGCGCGGGGCGCGTCGCCGATTTCCTGGAATTCGCCGAGTTGATGTGCACCGATGCACTGTCCCGGGATGAGTCCTGCGGCGGCCATTTCCGCGAGGAACACCAGACCCCGGACGGCGAAGCGTTGCGCGACGACGAAAATTTCGCCGATGTTTTCGCCTGGGAATATCAGGGCAATGGCTCGGTCGCCGCGCCGAAACTGCATCGCGAGCAACTTGTGTTCGAAACCGTCCAGCTCACGCAGAGGAGCTACAAATGAGATTCAAACTCAAAGTCTGGCGACAGAAAAATCCCAAGACAAAAGGGAAGCTGGTCGAATACCAGGCGACCAACGTTTCGCCGAACACGTCGTTTCTCGAAATGCTCGACGTGGTGAACGAGGGGCTCATCGCCAAAGGCGAAGAGCCGATCGCGTTCGATTCGGATTGCCGCGAAGGCATTTGCGGGACCTGTTCGCTCACCATCAACGGCGAGGCGCATGGGCCCGACCATCCAGGAGCCGCGTGCGAAGTTTACATGCGCCGGTTCAAAGATGGCGCGACGATCATCGTCGAGCCGTTTCGCGCGAAGCCGTTCCCGCTGATCAAAGATTTGGTGGTGGATCGCAGCGCGTTGGATCGGATCGTGCAAGCGGGCGGTTTCGTCGCGGCCCGCGCCGGGTCCGCGCCGGAAGCGAATGCGACTCTCGTCCCCAAACAGGACGCCGATCGCGCCATGGAAGCAGCGGCGTGCATCGGCTGTGGCGCGTGTGCCGCCGCGTGCCCGAACGCGTCGGCCATGCTTTTCACGGCGGCGAAAGTCTCGCATCTCGCGTTTCTGCCGCAGGGACAGCCGGAGCGCACAAGCCGCGTCCTGAAAATGGTAACGGCAATGGACGCCGAGGGTTTCGGCAATTGCACGAACACCTACGAGTGCGAAGCCGTTTGTCCCGCGCAGATCAGCGCGAGCTACATCGCGAAACTGAATCGCGAGTATGCGGTGGCGAGTTTCCGACGGAAGGCTGGCGAATAGGCAGTTAGCACGTCGCACAATCGTGCGTCCACAGGGTCGAATCGATCTCCTCGCGGGCTCGCGCCGATAATTCTTCGCCAGCGGCGCCATCGCGCAAAACCGCGAACATGGTCGAACCGGAGCCGGACATCAACGCAACGACCACTTCGGGCTGTTGTCGCAGCCATGTCTTCAAATGCGCGAGGACAACGAACTTCTCGAAGACCGGGCGCTCGAGATCGTTCACGAATCGGAGACCGTTAAATTCCTGAGGCGAATAATCCACTCCCGGCAACTCCCGCGATTCTTTCCATCTTTCATAAGCCCACGGAGTCGGGACCCCGAAATCCGGCTTGAACAACACAAGGCGAAACTTCGTCGCCAGTGACGTCGGCGTCACTATTTCTCCGCGCCCGCGACAAACCGCCACTGAATGCACCACAAAAAATGGAACATCGGAACCGAGCTCCGCTGCGAGTTTCAGCAACTCGTCCTCCGGAAGATTAACCGCGAACAGTTCGGTGAGACCGAGCAGCGTGCTGGCCGCGTCGCTGCTGCCGCCACCCAAACCCGCGCCGTGCGGGATCTTCTTTTCCAGGACGATTGTTATTCCAGTCGTGACGTTGATTCGCCGGCGAAAAAGCTTGGCGGCGCGAACAACGAGATTGTCGTCGCCGGCCGTCAAGGAAGGATCGTCGCAGGTAAAACGAATCTCGTCGTGGTGCTCCGCTCTTTCGATCGTGATCCGGTCCGCGAGCGAAACCGGCGTCATCAGCGTTTCGATTTCGTGAAACCCATCGGGGCGACGGCCCTTGACCTGGAAGGAAAGATTGATTTTCGCCGGCGCCGAAAGCTGCATATCCTGCAATTTGTTCACCAAGCACCGCAGAACAACAGAATGAAATCGCCAGCCGCGGAGAAGATCATCGTCGCGCTCGACGTCGCAACGGAGAAAGAGGCGCTCGCTCTGATGGTTCTGCTGTCCGGCGAAGTAGGCGCATTCAAGATCGGGCTGCAAAGTTACACAACGACTGGCCCGGGGCTTATTCGAGCGGCCTTCCTTCTCGGGCCGGTTTTTCTCGACCTCAAACTGCACGACATTCCGAACACGGTTGCGAAAGCAGTCGAATCCGCCGGCAAGCTCGGGGTGAAAATGTTGACGATTCATCTGAGCGGCGGCAGCGAAATGATCCGAGCCGCGGTCGCTGCCCGAAGCAACAACATGCTGCTTCTCGGCGTCACCGTGCTAACGAGCTCGACGGACAAAACCCTGGCGGAAATCGGAATCGCGGAAAAGACAAGCGACCACGTTTTGCGGCTCGCCCGTCTCGGCGTGGCCAATGGGATCGATGGGTTGGTCGCCAGTCCGCACGAAGCCAGGATGCTGCGCGATGAATTTGGCGACAAAATCAAGATCGTCACTCCGGGGATCCGCCCGGCCGAATCGGACCCCGGCGATCAGAAGCGCTTTGCCACGCCCCGCGAGGCCATCGATGCCGGAGCGGATTATTTGGTGATCGGCCGCCCGGTCACCGGCACTGTCGATCCAAAAGCGGCGGTGCAACGCATCGTGGAAGAACTGGCGTAACAGGCGGCCATGCTCGATGCGTTGCACGTCTACGACGATCGCGAACCAAAACCTGCGGCGTTGAACATGGCGGTGGATGAAGCCCTTCTGGCGGACTCCGCGGCGCCGATCCTTCGCTTTTATAGCTGGCGAGAGCCGTCGCTTTCGTTTGGCTATTTCGGCCTTTACGCGGAAGTCGCCGATCAATCGAAGGAACGGGAAATCGTCCGTCGCTGGACAGGGGGCGGAATTGTTCCGCACGGCGACGACCTGACCTATTCGGTGATCATTCCCGTTTCTCATCCTTTGTTTGCCCAATCGTCGCCCGAGATCTACACCGCCTTGCACGATGCAATTCGGCGCGCGCTCGCCGCGAATGGGGTGGAAGCCACCCTGGCAAACTCGGCTGCGGCGAAAGTATCGGAGAACTGTTTTGCCAATGCGGTCCGGGCTGATGTGATGAGCGCTGGCCGGAAAATCGCCGGCGCGGCCCATCGCCGTTCACGGACCGGTTTGCTGCACCAGGGCAGCATTCAACATCGTGATTTATCGGACCGATTTCGGAGCGATCTCGCGCAAATCCTTTGCGAGCGATGCGAAACGAAATCGCTGACGCCGGAATTGATGGAACGCTCGGAGCGGATTGCCGGAGCGAAATATGGGACGACCACCTGGTTGATGCGCCGGTAACAAGGATTGTCTCCTCGACCCTGTTGATGTATTCCCAAGGTTGATAGTGACGTGAATATTTTGTCCGAACAACAGGCGCGCGCCCGGCAACTGAGCTTGCCGCGGGACGGGCTTCTCAGCGGCGTGAACGAAGAGTTCATCGCCGAACTCCAACTCAACGGCACGTTCGTCGAATACAACCAGCAAACGATCGTCAGCGCCGGACGCCCGGCCGATTACATCTTCTGCGTCATCTCCGGCCGGGTCGAACTTTCCCGGCGCAACGAGGATTTCGGGAAGGCACACGTCGCCGCGCTCGGGTCCGGCCAGTGGTATGGCGAGCGCGAGGTTTTCTTACGCGTGCCAGCCGATGAGGAAGCGTTCGCGGAAGGGGAAGTGATTCTGTGGACCATCCCGCCGGACACGCTGCGCAATCTGTTTTTCTCTTCCCCCGGAGCCGTCCAACTCCTGTTCAATTTCGGAGTTTTGCTGGCCCAGAAGCTCGCCGTGAAAACTCCAGTGGCACAGGCTTCGAGCCTATGACCGCATAAACACAGGCTGGAAGACTGTACTACTTTTTCCGGCCATTCGCGCGAGAAGCTTGCGCTGGATTGGCGCTCCTTCTATCGTGGGTTTGTGGAAGTTTTTGCCGATTCGCGCCCGCCTTCAATCTCTCGCGACGGCGCTTTGGCCCGGGTAACGCGGGCGGTTCAGCCGCAACTCGAAGAGGTCGAAGCGCGGATCGCGCAGCAGGCGGCTGCGTTTGATCCGGCGATCGAGGGTTACGTGACCTATGCGATCGGGAGCCGCGGCAAACGCCTCCGACCGTTGATGGCGCTCCTCAGCGGCGGCGCGAGCGGCGGGATCACGTCCGGTCATCTCGATCTGGCGGTGATCGTCGAGCTGATTCACATCGCCACCCTGGTGCATGACGATATCATGGACGAAGCGGAACGGCGCCGGGCCCAGCCGACGGTGAATGCGCGCTGGGGAAATTCGCTCAGCGTGCTCCTGGGCGATTGCCTGTTCGCCCAGGCCCTCAATCTTTCGACCAACTTCGACAACGCCGAGATCAGCCGGGTAATCGCGCGCGCCGCCCGGGAAGTTTGTTCGGGCGAAATCATCCAGACGCAGCGCCGGTTCGACCTCCATCTCGCGATCGCGGATTATCTGCGGATCGTCGAAATGAAAACCGGCTCGCTCTTCGCGGCAGCGGCAGAACTCGGCGCGGTGCTCAACGGCGCCGACCTGGAGACGACAGGCGCGCTGAAAAACTTCGGCAGCAAGATCGGCGCGGCCTATCAGATTTACGACGATTGCCTGGATATCGCCGGCAACGAATCCGAGATCGGCAAGACGCTCGGGACCGATCTGCGCAAAGGAAAAATGACTTTGCCGATCCTGATGCTTTTGCGTTCCGCGCCGGCCGAAGACCGTGAGCGCTACTGCGAATTGATCCTCTCGGAAAAGGCGGGCGCGATCGGGAAGCTGCTCAAGAGCGACGCGCCTAACGGCTCGCTCCGCTCCTCGCTCGATGCCTGCGATGAATCGGTGCGCGACGCCCAGGCGGAGCTGCACGGTCTCCCCTCGAACCCGTTCACGGACTCGCTCTTCCAGTTGGGCGATGCGCTCCGCGAAATGTTAGATCAGCTTCGTGTTTGATCCCGTAATGTGGGAGGGGTCTCAGTGCCTCGACTAGAGCGAATGAAAGCGATGGATCGCGGCGCCAAGACTGTTCCCACCTTAAAGATCAGGGAGATGGCGCAGGATGAGCGACCGCGCGAAAAACTGCTCGCTCGCGGAGCTACCGCGCTGACCGATCCGGAATTGATCGCGATTCTTTTGCGAACAGGATTACCCGGCGCGAACGCGGTCGATGTCGCACGGCAACTCCTGAAGCGATACGATTCGCTCTCCGGCTTGAGCCGATGCACGGTCCAGGAAATCGAAGTGATTCCCGGAATCGGCGAAGCGAAGGCGATCCAACTCGTGGCGGCGTTCGGATTAGGCCGGCGTCTGGCGAACGAGCGCCTGGCCCGGCAGAAACTGGATTCGCCCGAGCTCGTTCACGAATTAATGGCCGCTGAAATGCGCACTCTTCACAAGGAATCGCTCCGGGTAATCCTGCTCGATACGCGGTATCACCTGATCCGGATCGAAGAGGTCTCGCTCGGCAGTGTGAACGAAAGCATTGCGCATCCGCGCGATGTTTTCCGGCCGGCGGTGATCGCCTCCGCCTATGCCGTCATCGTCGTGCACAATCATCCCTCGGGCGATCCGTCGCCCAGCCAATCGGATCACAGCCTAACGAGACGTTTGGTCGAAGCCGCGGAGTTGCTCCAGATCAAGTTGCTCGATCACGTTATCATCGGCGCGCCGGCGGAAGGCCGGCAGCCCTACTTCAGTTTCAAGGAGGCCGGCGTCCTGTGAAAATTCATCCGACCGCAATTGTCGATCCGCAAGCGCAGCTCGGCCTTGACGTCGAGATTGGCCCCTATTCGATCGTAAGCAGGGACGCGATCATCGGAGATAACTGCATCATCCAATCGCATGTCGTGATCGAAGGCGCCGTGAAAATGGGAACGCAAAATTCTATCGGTCACGGCACGATCATCGGGACGACGCCGCAAGATTTGAAATTCAATCCGAGAACGCAAAGCGGAGTCGAGGTTGGCAATGGCAACATCATTCGTGAGCATTGCACTATCCACCGCGGCAGCACCGATGGAAGCGCGACGATCCTGGGCGATCGTAATTTTCTGCTCGTCGGCGCGCATCTTGGTCACGATAGCCGGGTGGGTAACGACGTGGTGATGGCAAACGATTCCTTGCTTGGCGGTCACGTCCATGTCGGCGATGGAGCGTTCCTCGGTGGCGGCTCGATGTTTCATCAGCACGTCCGGGTCGGGCGTCTCGCTCTGGCACAGGGACGCACCACCAGAAGCGTTCCGCCGTTCGTCACCGCCGTCGCGAATTATGCGCTCGGCATCAACAGCGTCGGCTTGCGACGCGCCGGGCTGAGCGCAGCCGAGCGCGATGAAATCAAGCGCGCCTTCAAACTTCTTTACCTGAGCGGACTCAATAGAACGCAGGCTGCGGAGAAGGCGCGCGAATTGAAATTTGGTTCGTTAGGCTGCGAATTTTTCGATTTCGTCGCGAGCGCCGGTAAGCGCGGATTTGTTTCCTACCGCGCGCGGTTGGAGAGCGACGAATAGTTGCTAGCCGCTTTTCTTCTGTAGCCGCTTCGCTATGCGAAGCGCGGGAGCGACTGGCACTGCGATGCCGAGCTCACGCCGCCCACAGGGCGGCGGCTACAGACGAGCGGTTAGGGCATCGCGAGAAACGCGAGCATGCGGCCGGTGCGGCCTTTCTCGGCGCGGTAAGAGTAGTAGCGAGAGAGATCGCAGGCGGTGCAGACGCCGGAATCGTGGGCTGCGGTGACGCCGAGTTCGCGACATCCCCGGACGATCTCAGCGGCGAAATCGATCTCATAATGCGGCGGACGAATGCAGGGGCTGAGCTGAACGATCAGGTCGGAAGCGCGCGAACCAAATCGCGCCGTCATCGTTTCGATGGCGTTCGCGACGACACCCAGCTCCGTCCCTTTCTTGCCCGAATGCACGAGACCAATCACGCGCCGAACCGGATCGACCAGGAAAACCGCGCAGCAATCGGCAACGTAGATGCCCAGGCAGACGTTCCGCTGATCTGTGATCAAGCCGTCGCAGTTCTCAAAACATTTGTCTTCGCTGACGCTTGAACCCACGACACCGATCTCTTTCCCGTGGACCTGCTGCGCGGTAATGAACGGCACGTCAGCGAGACCATGTTCGCCGCGAATTTTCCGATGAACGCCGTCAAGCCGCGCGAGCGCTTCCGCTTTGTCGTGCGACATCTCGATGCCGGGTACGCGCAGGGTGAAGCCGTGAACGACGCCCGGCAAAACACCCAGCGCTCGAAATTGTTCAGCCGGAAGCTGACTATCGCTCACTTACCGGAAGTGGTCGTCCGCGTGGTGCGCGTCGTCGTCTGAACAGGCGGGCGGTTACCCGCGTGATTCAATTCGAGCGGGCTCGGCTTCGGCGCCGGGGTTGGCTTCGCGTCGCTCTTGACCTTCTGGCGCGTGTTCGGCTCATCGAGCTCGTTTGAATAAACCACCTCGGTCGCAGTGACGCGATCGAATTCCGCCAGCGCGGTGTTGTAATTGTAGAGCGCCTGGAGCCGGTTCGATTGCGCCTGGGTCACTTCCACGCGCGAGTTCAGCACTTCCAACTGTGTCCCAGCTCCCGCGCTCAAACGCGCGCTCGCCAGCCGCAACGCTTCCTCGGCCTGCCCGACACTTTGCTCCGTCGCCTTCACCAGCTCGGCGCTCTGCTTCAAATTCGAATCCTGTTGCTGCACTTCCAGCTCCACCTGCCGGTTCGCGTCATCGAGCGTGATCTTCGATTCCTCCAGCACCGCTCGCGCTTGTTTCACAGCGCCGTAGGTAGCGCCCCAATCCCAAATGGCCCAGGTGCCGGTCGCGCCGAAGATGTAACCGGTGCTGACATCGCGCGGATTATCGCTCAGCGACGAGCTGCGGGCTTCGGTCCCGCCGAAAGCGCTGACCTGCGGGAAATAAGTGGACCGCGCAACGCGGACTTGTTCGGCGTTGCTGAGCACGACGGCTTTTTGCTGTTTCAGGAATGGCCGGCGTTCCTTCGCGAGCTCGATCGCCATCGGCAGCGGAATGTGGCGGGGCCGATATTGCAATTGACCGATCGCTTCCAGCGGCGGTTGGCCGGCGCGCTCCGGCGCGAAATCGAGGCCGAGGGTCTTCGCGAGTTGGAGCAGGGAAATGCGGTAATTATTCTGCGCCGCGATCAGGAGCGGATACTGGTTGGAAAGCGCGACCTGCGCCTGGAGGACGTTAAACCGCGGCACCGTGCCGGCTTCAAAACGATTCTGCTGATCCTGCAATTGGCTTTGGAGAAGCTTGACCGATTCCTCCTGCACATGAATCAGCTCCCGGTTGAGCAACACCTGATAGAATTGCTGCTTCACGGTCGCAACCACGGTGTCGATCGCGTTTCGAAACGCGAAGTAACTGCCGTCCCGCGTGAAATTGGCCGCGCGGATTTGGGAAACGATGCGCCCGCCGGCGAAGAGTACCTGGGTCGCTTCGAGCCGCACATTGTACGAGCGCTCGACGCTGCTGAAGTTAAAGCCGGAAGTTCCCACGGGCGTCGCCGTCGCCCCGGGCGTCGGGGTCGGCGTTGCGGAGGCGGTGATTTCTGGTCCGCCGTGGTTCACCTGCAGGTGCGGATCGATGTCCTGAAATTGGCCCGTCATTTCGATTTTCGGCAGGATCTCCGCCCGCATCGCAATGTAGAGACCTTTCGTGCGCTCGATTTCCTGGCGCGCCTTTTGAATGTCGGCGTTGCGCTGCAGCGCGGTCAGAACGGCCTGATCGAGCGTGAAACGCGGAACGGCCGTGCGCCGCGAACGCAGTTCGGAGAGCGACTCAGTTCCCGCAAAAAGAAGCGGAGCGAGCGGGACACACGCCAGGATCGCGGCGCAGAGCGAGAGACAGATGGAAACTTTTCGCATGGATGGAAGACGCGGGATGGGCAGAGTTAAGGCGGAGACGAAGCGAAGAATGCAGGAGCGACCGGTGTTATGCAAGGCGCGTGCCGCATCCGCCGGTTGTAGCTTAAGCTGCTCTCGAATAACTCCTTAAAAATTTGAAGTTGATTCGCGGCGCCACTGATCCTTCCCGAGTTCGGGATCAGCGCGTTCCATTTTCGAAACGCCGCGAGGTGAGCAGAACCCGACTCGACTTCGGGCGGCGCGCTGCAGGCTCCGGCTCTTCCTTCGCCTGGCAGTAATTGTAAATCTTGGTGTAAATCTGGAGCCACGCCTTTTGCTCGCCCGGCGTGAGGTGGGTCATCACTTTCATCAGGTTGCCCACCATTTCTTCGCGGATTCGCCGCACCAGCGCCGATCCTTTTTCGGTGATGCAAACCATGACCTTGCGGCGATCTTCCCGCGCGCTCGAGCGCACGACGTAACCGAGATTCTCCAGTCGATCCACCAGCCCGCTCGCCGCCGCGGTCGTGTGCCCCATTTTTTGCGCGATGGCGGACATCGTCAGCACTTCTTTTTGATCGAGGGCCGCGAGCAGGAAAAATTGCGGGAAGGAAACATTGCCCGGTGCCAGCTCCTTGGAGAGACGCAGGACGAAACAGCGCTGCATTTCCAGGATGATGTGAGAGAGGCGTTCGGCGTCAGCGCGAAACTGATCGGTGCCGTTGAGCCTCAATTGGGTCGGGGTATTCAAACCGCATAAGCTAAAATGCTCGCGCGGAGTGTCAAACGTCCCGCGGAAGAAAGGATTTAGTCGAGTGGGATGACCGGTACGGTCGCGCCGCTGCGAAAAGTTTCGCCCGGTGGAACTCGGAGCAAAGCGTTCGCCCGGCTCAAACCATAAAGTGCGTGCGATTCCTGCCGGCCGACGGCGCTGAATTTTCCGTCCCGCAAATCGCCGCGCACGTAGTGAGGGCGATCGCCCTCATTGTTTACCTCTCCGGTGAGGAGCGCGTCGAAGCGCGGCAGCGGGAGCTGATCGGCGCGCGCGCCCATCAGGCGAAGGATCGCCGGCCGCACAAAAAGCAGAAACGTCACGAATGCGGAGACTGGGTTCCCCGGCAACCCGAAGATCGCGCATTGTCCCGCGCGACCGAAGAGGAATGGCTTGCCTGGTTTCACCGCCACCCGCCAGAGATCGGTCTCCGCCCCGATGGCATTCAACGCCGGTTTCACCAGGTCGCGCGCGCCCACGGAAACTCCGCCGAGAACGATCAGGACGTGGAATTGAAGTCCGTTGCGGAACGCGTCCTCGATCGACTTCGCGTCATCCGGACAATGCCGGACGTCGCCCACCGCCGCTCCGGATTTTTCCACGAGCCCATGCACGAGCGTCGAATTGCTTTCGAAAATCTGTCCCGCGCCGAGCTTGCCGCCGGGCGCGACTAATTCATCGCCAGTCGAAACGATCGCCGCCCGAACCGCGCCTCCGATTTCCACTTCGGCAAATCCCTGCGAAGCCAGCAGCGCCAAGGTTTGCGAACGGATCCGCGTTCCGGCCTCCACGATCTTTTGGCCCTCGCTCAAATCGCAACCGCGCCGGCGCACGAACTCGCCCGGTTCTACTTTCGTGTTCAGGAAAATCTCGGCGCCTTCGACGCGCACGTCTTCCTGCATCACCACCGTATCTGCGCCGGCCGGCATCGGCGCGCCGGTGAACACCCGGACCGTTTCGCCCGCCTTGATGCGCAGCCCGCGATCTATTCCTGCCGGCTGTTCGCCAATGAGCCACTGCGGGGTTCCGTCACCACAAGAAGACGCGACGACCGCATATCCATCCATCGCCGAGTTGTCGAACCGCGGCAGCGCGACCCGAGCGATAACATCACCGGCTGCAAACTGATCCCGCGCCTCGAGCAAAGAAACTTTGCGCGATGGAAGCGATCGCACTTTTTCCAAAATGCGGGCCAGAGCCTGTTCTTCCGTGATCACGATTTCGGATTGGAGTTGCGTCCGGTGGATGCGAAAAGATCGACTTCTAATGATGGCGGTGAGGGAGGGATTCGAACCCTCGGTACCCGTTTGGGGTACGGCGCTTTAGCAAAGCGCTGCTTTCGACCACTCAGCCACCTCACCAATTAGATTGCGAGGATATGGGGTCGCCGGATGCTCGTCAACTTGCGGCCGTTCCCATCGCGGCTCTTGAGCAAGCGAGAGAAAATGAACAGACTCTTTTTCGCCTTGGCCAATTCCGATTCCATTTCTTCCGATCCGACGGCTCCACTGACTGGCGGAGGCACGCGGGTGATCGGCGGCTACGAGATCGAGGGAGAACTGGGGCGTGGCGGGATGGGCGTGGAATCGCGCTTTCAGCGCTGGCGAATTCGCGTTGCTCAAATCTCTGGGGCGTCGCCCCAGGCTGCTTATGAACGCCGCAACTTTGGCGCTGATGGCTCCTACCGGAAGCGATCCGCTGGCGGTGTGCTCTCTTCTTCCGGTGCGGGCGTTGCGCTCGGCTCCGCTTCCGGTTTGGGCGCGGAAGTTTCCTTCTTCTTTTTCTTCTGAGACTTCTTTTCGTTCTCCATCCGTACGAAGACACGCCGCTGGAGGAGGCTGCCGGTCTGCAACGGCATCAGGACTTCTTCGTAATCCCGGTTCGATTTTGAGGCGCAGCCTCCTCCGCCACAGGCGACACAGACGATGGCTAAGATGGCGAGCGAGCGATGATGCATGGAAAGTGTTTCCTCCGCCGGTGAGGCAATCAGGAACCGCGCCCGTGGGCAAGAACAACCGCACCGTTCCACCCACTTTCCGAACAGCCGAACTGGAACCACGGGGCGGCTGCACGCTAAATCTTTCGTATTGAAGAGCGAACCGGACGTATTACTCTGCGCATCCAATGACCAGTCCGACGCTGCTTCGAGCCTCTCTTGCTTTATGCGCGCTGGCCCTTCTCGTCGGCTGCGCCGAAGTGGAAACGCGGCCGGCCGTGGTCGCACCCACGCCCACTCCAATACCCTACGCTTGGAACGGCGACGGCGTCCCGGGTCCCGCGAAGATTATCGTGAACATCCACGAGCAGCGCGCCTACTTCTTCAAGGGGAAGGCTCTTGTGGGCGAGACCACCGTCTCCACCGGCAAGCCCGGCTTTTCCACTCCACCCGGGCATTACACCGTGGTCTGGAAAGATAAGGATCATATTTCCACCCGGTTCGGTGATTACGTCGACGACTTCGGCAACGTGACGAAATCGAACATTGATTCTGCCAAGGATCGCCATCCCCCAGGCTCGCATTTCGACGGCGCGCGCATGCCATTCGCGATGTTTTTCCGGGGCGGCTACGCCATGCATCAAGGTTACGTGCCACCGTATGCGGCTTCCCACGGATGCATTCGTCTGCCCAGAGGAATCGCCGAGATCTTCTTCAACGCCGCTTCGTTTGGCACCCCCGTCGTTGTGAAGGAATGATATAAAAAGCTGAAACGCTGAAATCCTGAAAAGCTGAAATTCTAAGGCAAGCTTCTCCTCATTTCAGCGTTTCAGCTTTTCAGCGTTTCAGCTTTTTCCCTATCCGGGCGGCCAGGCCAGCGCCCGTTTTCCCAACACATGCACGTGCAAATGAGGCACGCTCTCTCCTGCGTCCGGCCCGCTGTTGATCACCACCCGGTAACCCGACTTTAGCAGATCGAGCTTCTCCGCAACCTTGCTTGACGCGAGCAGCAACCTTCCCAGCAACGCGCCATCTTCCTCTTTCGCGTCCGCTAATCGCGGCAACACCCGCTTCGGCACGATCAACACGTGCACCGGCGCCTGCGGATTCACATCGCGAAACGCGAGCACCTCATCATCTTCCCAGACGATTTCCGCCGGAATCTCGCGCCGAATGATTTTCTCGAAGATCGTCATCGCAACATAGTTGTCCGTGAGTCTCCGCGCGTGCAAGCGAATCGCATGGCGCGCGGAAGCGGTTGATTACCGCCGCATTCCTTCGTCATTCGTCATTCGTCATTTCGCGAAGCGTCAGCGCATGAAGCAGCGCAGATGCTGCAGTTCCGGCGTCGAGCTCAATCGTTCCCGGACAAAACAAATCACTTCCTCGCGCAACGTGTCGCAGGAGCGCGTCCACGTCTTCGCGCCGCGAAGATGTTTCACGCACGCCTGGAGATCGCAGAGCAACAAACTATCCGCGCCCGCGTTGACCAGGGCGGCGATGCGTTTCTCGAGCCCGTCGAAAAACGCCAGCTCATATCCCGCGCCCGCCTCCTGCGCGATCGCCAGGAGCGAAAACGAAACCGGCGGCGGCGACGGCTCAAAGTGCGGGACGATTTCTTTGTAACCGATCACCTTCAGGACATAGCGCACAGTTTGGGAAAGCTGATCGAACGGCACCACTGACTCGTCGTTTCGCAGCCGCAGATAAAACGCGATGCTTTCCGTGACGTGATCCGTGAGCCACCACTTGGGATAGCCCGCCTCGTTCGCCGCCCGCGTGATCGCGGCGCGCAGCCACGCCTGGTCGAACTCGAAGAGCTGCCCCGAATCGCCCCGCAGATAGGGAAACTCCTCCTTAAACGCCACCATTGATTTCGGTCTCTCTTTTCGCAGTCGCCGTTCCCGCAGAGGCCGGATGCATTTCCGGCGTCGCCATTTCCGGGGGAAATAATTCCCGCTGAAGCGCGTTCGGTTTGATCCGCCGCCCGAGCGCCTGGATCGCGTCCACGAATTCGTCCACTTCATTGAATCGTTGATGGACCGAGGCATAACGCAGATACGCCACCTCATCGATCTCGCGCAATCTCTCCAGCACCTTCGTCCCGATGAGCTGCGAGGAAACTTCGCGCCCGCTCGTTTCCAGTTCGTGCACAATCTCGTCCACCGCGCTCTCGAGCGCGACGAGGCTGATCGACCGTTTCTCGCACGCCTTCGCCAGGCTGTTCACGAGCTTGCGCCGATCGAACGGCTCATGGGTCCGGTCCCGTTTTATCACGCGCAGATCCGAGCGCTCGATTTGCTCGTACGTAGTGAACCGATACGCGCACTGGAGACACACGCGCCGGCGGCGAATACTGGAACTATCTCGAGATTGGCGCGAGTCGATGACCTTGTCGTCACGAAACCCACACTTGGGACAACGCATAGTGTCGGCGCAGTAAGTAACACACCATAAGTTGTGGCGTCAACGCTTTTTGTCTTCTGTAGCGGCGGCCTCCGGCCGTCGAACCTTCTCTCCGCCCTCCGGCCTCCGTCCTCGGACCTCAGCCCTCCGCCTTCCGACCTCCTCGCCACGCCGTAGCTTCAGAGAAGGCGGGTCCTCGAGCGCCAAAACCCAACTTTCGTTCCTCAGATCGCAACTTTCGCGCGCTCCCGCGCGTTCCTCGAGCACGCAAATCGCCTCCTCGGCCCCGCTACGTCCTCATTCGTCGGCGCTTCCCCCGTCTTCGCTCCGCTCACCCCCATCCTCGACCCTCCATCCTCGATCCTCTGTCTGCCCAACTCCGTCCTCGACCCCTCAAATTCCATCGAAAACCTCCGCAGCGCCGTCCTTGACCCTTCCCGCGCCATGCTTGGCACGGAACTTCGCTATTAGCCCTTGGTCCTCCGCCTCCCGGCCTACCCGCCATCCTCTATTCTCAATCCTCCATCCTCGCTTTCCTCTTCCCTGCGTCATCCAAAGCAAATACAAAAACTGCTGCGGCGTCGGCTCAGGCGTGACGCTGCCACGGCCCAAAATTTCGCTGCGAGCCGAACCCTTTCCCGCTAAGCTCTGAAAGATGGCCCAGAATCCAGACGTGCGTTGGCGGCAGCGCTTCGAGAACTTCCAGCAGGCGCTGGCCCAGCTGCTGGGCGCGGCCGAGTTGGCGCGCACGCGCCCGCTATCGAAGCTTGAGCAACAGGGACTCATTCAAGCGTTCGAATTCACCCACGAGCTCGCTTGGAATACCCTGAAAGACTTCCTTGCGCGCCGCGGCAATACCGCCCGGATCTACGGTGCGCGCGATGCCACGCGGGAGGCGTTCGCCGCCGATCTCATCGAGGACGGTCAGATCTGGATGAAGATGCTCGAAAGCCGGAACGCCACCACTCACACTTACGACGAAGCGACGGCAGACAGAATGACCCAGGATATTCTTACTCGTTACGTGACCGAGTTTGAAAAGCTGCGCGACACCCTGAACAAAATTGGAGCAGAAGAAGGCGAATGAGCCACGGCCTTTCGTCAGATACGGTCGCTCGCATCAAATCCGTGCTCGCGGGTTTTCCTGAAGTGGAAAAGGCCCTGCTCTACGGCTCGCGCGCGAAAGGCAATTATCGCAACGGCTCCGACATCGATCTTACTTTGTTTGGAGATGGACTAACCGACAACGTCATGTCGCGCATCTACTGGGCGTTAGACGACCTCCTATTGCCTTACAAGATCGATCTCTCCCTTTTCTCCGGGCTGAAACACCCCGCTTTAATCGATCACATTCGCCGCGTTGGAATCGTGCTCTACACCCGCGAGCCCGCCCCACAGACCCCTGTCACGCCGTAGCCTTGGCAAAGGCGGATCCGTCCGCCCTCCATCCTCTATTTCTCCATCCTCAAACCCCCGCCCCGCCCCTTCGGCAGCAAGCGAAAATACAAAAACTGCTGCGGCGTGGGCCAGGTGTGAACAATCAACCGTGCGGATTCTTAGAGCGTGCAATCAAAATTGCGAGTGTGTAAAACGGTGCTTTCAAACCCCTGCGTCATCTCCAACACTTGAATCCTCACCCGAACCCTCAAACGATCGATCTCCCCGGCTACGACCAATGGTCCTCTGCCCAGGTCCGTACCGAGATCGCTCGCGCCGGCTATCGCCTCGCCGCGATCCTGAAAAAGATCTGGCCGTGATGCGCTCTGCCTCAAACCCAGTCAATCTATTAACGACTAGCGATCGTGCGAGCCACGACAGATCGCCAAGAGTGGAAAGCCCCCAACCCGAGCCTCGCGATGACACTCAAACCTGATACCTATTCTCTGTACGCCCGCACTCTACCGGCTCTAATATCAGCTACGCCGTTATTTGTTCTTTGGTATTTCGTTCGGCGTGACGCCGAGTGGAGGGGCCTATTAACCTTCGTTTTTAGCCTGCGATTCCTCGGCGCGATTTCCCTCTCGGCAGTATTTCTGTACTTCTACTCCCACTTTCTCCGGTACACGTCGAAATGGTTTGAACGACGATACTTCACATCCAGGCGCGGCTTCCCGACGACATACTTTATGCTATTCCACGACACAACGTATTCAAAGGATTACAAGGCCAAGTTCCGCGCCCGCGTAAAGGCCATATGCAAACTAGACCTACTCGACGAAGCGGATGAACACTCTCAGCCACTAGAAGCGAAGAATCGATTGAATGAATGCATCAATCACATCCGACTGAAGGTAGGCCCTGGGAAGCTCGTGCTAAAACATAACATCTGGTACGGGTTTACCAGGAACTTACTTGGCGGGGCGATTTACTCGTCGCTCTTTTGCTGTGTGAATATCCTTCTCGGACTCATGGTTCTTAAGAGCGATCCATTGGTTATCGCTTCAGCGATCCTTTTAGTGATTTACTCGACGCTTTTGATGTTTCACAGGGCCCTTCTTTTCCAGAACGCAGAAGCTTATGCACGACAGTTGATTTCGGAATTTATGGCCGTCGGAAACGTTCGCTCGCCGAAGTAGCGATATGGCAACCGTACATTTTCTGAATGTTGGGCAAGGAGATTGCACTGTCATTCAACACAATTCGGGCCGGGCCTCTGTGGTGGACATCTGCAAAGGCAATCATGTGCTCGAGAAGAAAACAGCACAAGCATCAATTCTTGAGGCGCTGGACGAGGCAGCGTCCGCCGTTCTCGGGAATTTTGGGATGTCGAAGAAACCGACCAATCCGATCACTTATCTCGAGACATTGGGGATCGAATCAATATTTCGTTTCATTCTAACACACCCGGATATGGATCACTTGGATGGCTTTGATAAGCTCATGGATGAACTTGGGATCACAAATTTTTGGGACTCTAGAATCCGAAGGGAAAAACCTGACTTTGAGGAATGTTGCCAATACAAGGAAGAGGACTGGGACCGTTATGCTCGCGTGTATGGTGGTGCAGAATCCGACATAAGGGTCATTAATCCGCTCGCTGGAAGTTCTTTTGCTTATGCAAACAAGGCAGTCGAAGGCGCAGCCGGGCCTGACGGGCTATATATTCTCGCTCCTGATAAAGACCTAGTCGCCGCCGCGAACAAGAGCGGCGACATAAATGACGCGTCATACGTCTTACTTTATCGAACCACCGGTGGACGCATCTTGATTCCGGGTGATGCGCATGACGAGACGTGGGATTACGTGACGAAGCATTACAAAAGTGATATCGAGAATTGTTCGGTACTTTTTGCTCCGCATCACGGACGCAAATCGGGGCGCAGTTTTGATTTCCTCGACGTTGTAAAACCCCAAATCACATTTTTCGGCTGTGCATCGTCCGGCCAGCTAGCGCATCAGTCTTGGAGAAATCGTAAACTGCGCGTTATCACGAACAATCAGGCCGGCAACATCGTATTGGAGTGTGCTGACAAGAAGATTCATTTTTACGTTCAAAACTCGTTGTACGCCAAAGCCAACGATTGCGACCTTTCGATCAAGAACGGCCAAGGCTACGTGTATTATGATACCATCAAAGAAATCGCAGAGGTCAAATAGTTCGAAACAGGCGTCCTGACTAGCGAGCAAACGGATGGGACCTTGTCCTCCAGAACGCGGGCTTCTTTGCACGAAGTTATTTTTTTCGTGACACGCCCGCAAATTTCCCGCTAATCTCGCGCCGTTAAATAAATTCTCCCCCGCAAAACGAAGATTTCCCTTGGAACCCGCGCCCCCAGCCCCCGCCGACCAAAACACAACTGCTCTTCCATCGAAGCCGAAGAGACAAGTTTCCCGGCGTAGGAAGGTTTGGCCGGCGATTAAACGTTTTGCTAAGTCCAAATTTCCCGGATTGATTAGCGCCTTTTCTGTCGGATGCACATTTACATTCCTTGCAATGCAGATTTTTTTCGTCCCAAGCGAAAAGATGTCACTGCATGACGAAAATGTAGCGCTCAAGACAACTAACAGCGAGTTGACTGCCGCCATCGCGAATCGCGATCAAAGAATTCGCGAATTGACCGTCCCCGAGGTCCAGGCCTTGGGTTGGAACGAAATCGAGGATGGGTACGCAATGCGCGCTGGTCGCGACGCGGAACAAAGAGATTTTCTTCGACGATACGTCGACAAGGAGGTCGATTGGGAAATAACTCTTCGATCTCAGTTCAGCCCAGGTGATTGGAGCTTCTCCTACAAGAAAGATGGATCGCGTCTAGATTCTGCAGCATTGTTTGCTGCGCGCTTCGTTGAAGGCTCGCCAGCGTCGAGCCTGAAGTCAGGCGACCGGATCAAGGTGCACGGTAAACTCACAATGTTCGGCAGTGAGCGGTTGCAGATAGAAGCTGCGACATATGAATTTCTATCCCCGGCCGGATCCAAGTGATGCACTTAACGCGACCGCATTATCTGCTCCCATTGCAATTTTGCTCGACTGAGAGTCGTGTAAACAAGACCCACGCCGCCTTGGTAGCCGCCAGCCGATTTCGGCGTTCGTTATCCCTTGCTTTCGAAAGTTTTTTCGTGACATGTCACGAAATTTCCCGCTACTCTCGCGCCGTTAACTAAATTCGTCCCCGAACAGAACGGAGCATCCCCCTGGGTTCCCCGCTCTTCCGGTGGGCGTAACTGAGGTAACCCTCCTATGGCCGATCCAGCCGAAGTAACACCGCCTATCGGAACATCACCACCCACGGTCAAGCCCAAAACAGAGGTCATTGTTTACGAAGATTTCTGGAAGCCGTTGCCGATCAAACGGCTAATCTTTGCGACGACCGAATTCATTGTGTATCTGGGGGCCGATGGCCATTTGGGGTGGCAAACCATGTCGTCCATAGATATCGCCCTCAATGCACTCGCCCCCGCAGAGGTTGGAGCGGTTCATAACCGTTCGACGGAAATCTGTGCGATGCCAATAGAGCACCTGACCGATTCCCAGCAGGAGAATTTTCGCCTAATGATGGGCGAAGGTTTCGCCCGCCTCTTTAGTTTGGACCCGAAGAACGCTCTGCAGATGATGAATGCCGCTGGCGCTTACGTATCAGCACGCAATCAAGAAATCGCACGGGGTTGGCAACTCAAGGGAACAGCTTGGATAGCAGCCGCATTTTTCATCCTGGCTTCCATCGCCTGGCTGGCTCGCAGCGCCCTTCGCCCAAAGCTCGGGGAACTGCCGTTCATTCTTCTTCTTGGCGTCTGCGCTGGCGCCGTCGGCGCCCTGTTTTCCGTGTTGACGCGGTTGGGAACCAATTCTCTCGATCCATCTGCCGGTGAACGGCTGCATCTTCTCGAAGGCGGCGCGCGAGTCGTGGCCGGGGCCATCGGAGCGATTTTCGCCGTCCTCGCCGTCCATCTTTCCCTGATTCTCGGAATGTTAAAGACCTTTGGGCATCCGGCGTTGATTTTCATCGCGCTCATTGCCGGAGCCAGCGAACGACTTGTCCCGACGATTATTAAGAAAACGGAGGATGATGCGGCGTCACCCGGGAAAGGCAACGCGCCATCCTGAAAGTTTGTTCGTGACACGCTCAGAAAATTCCCGCTACTCTCGGGCCGTTAACTAAATTCGTCCCCGAACAGAACGGAGCATCCCCCTGGATTCCCCGCCCTTCCGGTGGTCGAGCACCCTCAACCCCAAACTCAACCAAGGAGATTCTTATGAACGCTCGCGAACAAGCGCGCTTCGACGCCGTCCAACGTGTCGGCACCTTCGGAACCAATAACGCTACGGATTTTCCCATCCCTATCGCGCCGGCGACCAGTTTCGTGCTCGATCTGTTCGCCAAACTCAATACTCCAGATACCGGCCTGATCGACCAGATCGCCAAGAACGCGCAAAGCCAGCAAACCGGCGAAGGCACCGAAGCCAGCGGCGCGACTTCCAAGGCGGTCCTGCGCAATGCCCTGTTCCTGGAACTGAAAGGGATCAATCGCAGCGCGGCCGCGATCGCGGAGGACAAGGGGACGCCGGAAATCATGGACCAGTTTCGGATGCCCTACGGCGTGGGGGACGCCGTCCTCGCAGCCAAAGCCAGCGCCATCGCCGACGCCGCCGAAGCCATGGCGGCCGACTTCATCCTCTACGGCCATGATTCCACGTTCGTCGACGATCTGCGGGCACACATCGGCGCGATCGGAGGCGCCGATACCACCAAGGAAACCGGCAAACAGGTGCGCGCCGGCGCCACCGAAGGCTTCGAGCCGCTCCTGAAGGAGGCGATGAAGACGGTGCAGCAGCTCAATGCCTTCATGCACAACTTCTACAAGACCAACGCCGAGAGAATGGGCGAGTGGCACACCGCCAGCCACGTCGAGCGCCAACCGAAAGCTAAGAAGGCGGCAACTCCGCCCCCGCCAGCAAAACCGTAAGGATGTAGAGGCGCTTGTGCCAAGCGCCTGAACCAAGAAAACAGGTGCTTGGCACAAGCACCTCTACAGTCACATCTGATGCCGGAGCGACCGCCGCGGCTTGAGCGAATCTTTGATTGCTACGATGCGCCGCTCTACTTCGTTACATTCAACACCCACAGGCGTCGTCATATCCTGGCTAATCCGAAAATCCACGAACGGTTCAAAACTTTCGCGAGCATCGGCGAATCGCGAGGCATCGGAGTCGGCCGGTACGTGCTCATGCCGGATCATGCGCATCTGTTTGTCCGCGGTAGCACCGACTTTGTTCTGGCTCAGTGGGTCCGACTCTTGAAACGCGAGTTATCGAAAAGCATCATCATCGAGCGTCCTCATTGGCAAAGCGGCTTCTTTGATCATTTGATCCGGAATAGTGAAAGCTATTCTCAGAAGTGGGAATACGTCCGGGAAAATCCCGTGAGGGCTAATCTTGTTAGCGATCCGGAGGGATGGCCATATCAAGGCGAGCTCGTCCGCCTGGAAGCGTTGCAGAGATTGTAGAGGTGCTTGTGCCAAGCACCTAGCCAAAAGAATCAGGCGCTTGGCACAAGCGCCTCTACATTTTTGTCCCGCCGGATGCGTTTTTGGAAAAGCTCCAATAATCGATAATCTGAGTCGTGGTAGAAGAACCGAGACGTAGGTCTAGCCGCGCCCGTCGGTTTGCGATTGTCGCCCTCTGGGTTCTCGCAGGGGGGCTCACCTTGACCTTCGGCACGAGCCTATTCCTCCATTACTCCAAGCTGGCGCTTTTCCTTGGTGGTGGATGCAACGAACAGATCGTCAGCGAAATCCCTTCGCCGGATGGTAAGCTGAAGGCCGTACTTTATGTGCGCGATTGTGGCGCGACGACGCGGGCCAGCACGCGCTTGAACGTCATTCGCAAGGCGGCATCGCCGCCCGGCGAGGCGTCAGCCGAAGTAATCGCCGGTTATGAGTTTCCGTGGAACGCCACGACCCATAAAATCGGCGCCCAGTGGACCGGCGACCATTATCTCGATGTCTGGTACACGGACGATGTCGAGCTAACGCACCTGAATAATCAGGTCGGCAGCGTCCACGTTCATCTCGAGCTGCGACGCTAGGTCGTCACGTTGTAGAGTCCGCTGTCTCAGCGGAGGAAGGAGTCTTTCGGCTGGGGACAGCCGACGCTACACCTCTTCCGTCGCTGTTTTTGCGACAGGCGGTTTCTTCGCGGCTGCTTTCTTCGGCTTCGGCGCGCGCTCGGCGAACTCGAAACCGACTTTGCCTTTTTCCAATTTCAGGTGCGCGGAGAACGGGCGGCCTTTTTTGGAAATGAATTTCGGGAGAAGATCGGTCTTGCCGGTGGTGATGAGTTTCTGGACCTGCTCTTTCGGGATCTCGCGTTGCAAAATCACTTTGCCGACGCGGAAGGTGCAGGTTTTCTCGGCGGAGACGGCGTTTTCGCAGGCGTAGGAATTATCCAAGGCGTAGACCTGGCCTTTCTGGCAAACGGGACAGAGACCGAGCGCTTCGTGCCGCGCGGGATCGATCGTGATGGCGCCGCTTCCCTCGGTGTTTTCAAATTCGAACGCGGGTTTGAATTCTTCGCCGAGTTTTACGCTGGCCGTAAACGGACGGCCCATCTTGCTGCGGAATCCCTCGAGCGGACCGACTTTGCCCTCTTTCAACAAAGTTTCGACTTCGCCGGGGTCGAACAACCTTCCGGCCATTGTTTTCCATACGATCAATCCGCAGCTCCGACACTTGAAGGTGCGATAGTCCTCGTCGAACGGGCCGCCGCCGCACTTCGGACATTTCACTTCGAGCGGCGCGAAATTGCCGGTGACGCTGTCGCCTTCGAAGGTCTTCGCTTTCTCGACGATCTCGCGGGTGAAATCCTTGATCTGGGCCATGAACTCTTTCCGCTTCATTTCGCCCCGCTGAATTTGTTTCAGCTTGTGCTCCCATTCGCCCGTCATCTCAGGCGAACAAAGCGCGGACACCCCGATCCCGCGCAGCAGCGTGATCAACGCCATGCCTTTCGCGGTCGCGATCAGCTCACGGCCCTGGCGGCGCACGTATTCCTGGTAGATCAGACCTTCGATAATAGCCGCGCGGGTCGCCGGCGTGCCGAGGCCATTCGCCGCCATCGCTTCGCGCAATTCTTCATCCTCGACGAGTTTACCGGCGCCTTCCATGGCGGAGAGCAGGGTGGCTTCGTTGAAACGCGCGGGCGGTTTGGTCTCGTTCTGTTTCACTTCGATCTCGAGCACCCTGGCCGATTCGTTAGGCGAAATCGCCACGAGCGAAGCGCCGCCTTCGTCGTCCCCCAGCGCAGCCTCGCGTCCGTAGACTGCCAGCCAGCCCGGATCGGTGATGATCTTGCCGTCGGTGCGAAACGCATCTTTCTCGACGCGGGTGATGCGCGTCGTCACTTCGAATTGCGCGGCGGGGAAAAAGACGGCGATGAAGCGCCGCACGATCATGTCGTAAATCTTTTGCTGCACTTCGTCGAGGTGACCGTGCGGCGATTCGCCGCTCGGGACGATGGCGAAGTGATCGGAAATCTTGGCGTTGTTAAAAATCCGCTTCGACGGCTTCACCAGCTCGATCGCCCTGCGCGCGTGCGCGGCGAGCACGGGGTCCTGGATTCTCCCGAGCGTCGCTTTGACCGTTGAAATGTAATCCTCCGGGAGATAACGGGAATCCGTTCGCGGATAGGTGATGACTTTGAACTTCTCGTAGAGTTGTTGCGCGATTTGGAGGGTTCGCTTCGCGCTGAAGCCGCGCCCGTTGGCATCGCGCTGGAGACTGGTGAGATCGTAAAGTAACGGCGGGGCCTGCGTGGTCGGCTTCTTTTCCTCGGTAGCGATGCCAGTCTTGCCGAGGCAACGCTCCCGGATCGCTTCCGCTTCGGCCGCTTCCCAAATGCGCTCCGCCCGCGCATCCTCGTCGCCGTTTTTGGTGAAATCTTCGCGGAACCAGCGGCCCCGATATTCCCCGGCTTTGACCTCGAAGTCGCCAAATACTTCGAAGAACGGCCGCGATTTGAACTCGCGGATCTTCTCTTCCCGCTCGGTGAGGATCGCGAGCGTAGGCGTTTGCACCCGCCCGACCGGCGTAAGCTGAAAGCCGCCGGCCTTATTATTGAAAGCGGTCATCGCGCGGGTGCCGTTGATGCCGACGAGCCAATCGCTCTCGGAACGGCAGACAGCCGCCTTGGCCAGCGGAATCATTTCTTCGTTCGTCCGCAAATGGGCAAAGGCCGAGCGGATCGATTCGGCCGTCATCGATTGGAGCCAGAGCCGGCGTACCGGTTTTTTGCTGCCGGTCAGCTTGACGAGGTAGCGGAAAATCAACTCGCCTTCCCGGCCGGCGTCGCAGGCGTTGATCAGATCGGTCACGTCCCTGCGCTGAATGAGGCGTTTGAGCTGATTGAAGCGCGGCTTGGATTTCTCGATCGGCTTGAGCGCGAACTCGTCCGGGATGATCGGGAGATTGGCGAAGCTCCATTTCCCGCGCTTCACATCGAGCTCGCTCGGCAGGCAGAGCTCGACCAGATGACCGACCGCGGACGAGATAATGTAGTTCTCGTTCTCGAAGTGGTCCTCGACTTTTTTGAAACCGCCGAGCGCGCGAGCGAGATCGTTCGCCACGCTGGGCTTCTCCGCGATGATGAGCGATTTGGACATGTCGTTTTAGGGGTAAACCTTCGGGCTTGAGGAACAACTGGACGGCTACCGTCCCGGCTTCGTCAAGGCGGGGAGGGTAGAAGAGACCTCGCCAGTTCGCAAATCGGATTTGGTGACGCGACGTTTATGGGACGATCACCGCCCGAACGTCGTCGCCGAATTCTTCCAGGCCATCCAGGGCATCGTTCACGGCTTCGGCCTCGAGCGGAACCTTTCGAATCACACCGTGCGACAGATCCAGTTTTCCGCTGCGTGTCAATTCGAGCAGCTCTGGAATTTCGCTCGCGAGATGGTCGGAGACGCCGATGACCTCAGCCTCCTTGTTCAACAACTCGGCGTAGGGCGCGATCTCCAATTTTTCCTGGGTCAGGCCCACCAGGGCCGCGCGGCCAAGGACGGCCAGCGATTGAATCGCCTGGCGCATGGTCAGCGACAGGCCGACCAATTCCAGCGCTACGTCCACTCCGCGCCCATTTGTGATTTCGCGAAGTTGCTCGACGGGATCACCGGCCGCGGCGTTGACTGCGACGGCGTCGAAACGTTCCGCCAATTCGAGCTTTCGCGGATTGATGTCGACGGCGAATACCTGGGCCGCACCGAAACACCTCGCCAACTGGACTGCTGAAATTCCCAGACCGCCGACGCCGAAGATCGCGACGGTCTCGCCCGGCCGGAGCCGCGCCTTGCGCAAAGCATGAAGCGAAGTCGCGGACGAACACATCATGATTGCGCCCTCTTCAAAGGGAATTTCATCGGGCAAATGAAAGACGCTGCGCTCAGGCGCCAGGATGAATTCGGCGTAACCTCCATCGCGATGCTTGCCGATCATTTCGGCACTCGGACAAAACTGTTCGTGGCGGTTCGCGCAGAACCGGCAACTTCCGCAAGTGACGAGGTAATGGACGCAGACGCGGTCGCCGGCGTTGAAATTGTGAACCTCAACGCCGGTCGATTCCACCACGCCAGCGATCTCGTGGCCGAGCGTGAGCGGTAACTGTTTCACTGGCGAAACGCCGGCGCGATAATGCGCGTCGGAATGGCAAATGCCGGCAGCGCGAACGCGAATAAGAACGTCGCGTGGTCCGAGTGGTGGAATCTCGATCCCCTGCTCTTCCAGCGGCGAACCGATTGCGGTGAGGCGAATGGCTTTCATGTAACGGCTGCATCGTAACACGGGCGTCTCGCCTCGTATCTACGAGCGCCAAAGGCGCGCGTTCATTAGTAGCCTGGGGCAACGCCCCAGGGATTCGGGCCACCCGAACCCCGCCAGCGCTGTAGGCGCGATTCATTCGGACGCCAAAGCCCGCGAGGATCAACGGCGAGCGGTAAGTTGAATTGCGCCTTCAGCGCTTATTCCCCACTCGATCAGATCCGGGGCTGCGCCCCAGGCTGGTATGAGATCGCACCTTCAGCGCTAGAAGCGGTTACCCGAGCTTCACGAAATATTTGCCGGGGAGTTGCTTTACGAGCCGCTTTAGCTCGAGGCGCAGAAGCGTGGAAGAGACCGTGCCGCTCGGCAGTTCGGCTTTCGTGGCGATGTCGTCGATGGACGTTTCGGTCTCGCGGATTGAATCGTAAACGCGGCGCTCCTCGTCGCTGAGGGCCGGCAAACTTCGCACCGCGGCTTCCGGCGCGGGCTTGGTTTCCGGAAGAAGAATTTGCAGGTCGTCAAGGATGTCGCTCGCGTCCATCACCAGTTTCGCGCCCTGTTGGATCAAGCGGTTCGATCCCTGTGCGCTCGGCGCGTTGATATGGCCGGGCACGGCGTAAACCGAGCGGCCTTGTTCGAGCGCTTGCGTGACGCTGATCAGGGCTCCGCTATTTTGGCCGGCTTCTACGACGAGCAGCCCGTGACTCCAGCCGCTGATGATTCGGTTGCGCATCGGAAAAGTCTGGCGATCGGGCTCGATCTCCATCGAGAACTCAGAAACGACGGCGCCGTTGCCACTGCGAATTTTCTCGGCCAGAGCGGCGTTCTCCGGCGGATATAACTTCATCAATCCCGAGCCAATGACCGCGATCGTCCGGCCCTTCGCCGCCAGCGCGCCTTGATGAGCGGCGGTATCGATCCCGCGCGCAAGACCGCTGATCACAGTGAGACCGGCGTAGGCGAGCTGATAGGAAAGCTTCTTCGCCGATTCCAGACCGTAATGCGTGGTGCGCCGCGAACCGATGACGGCAATGGCATGTTGATCGCGCTCGCTCAGTTCGCCCCAGACATAAAGAACGATCGGTGGCGCGTGGATCTCGCGGAGCTGGCGCGGATAGAGCGGCGAGTCGGTTGTGATGACAGTCGCGCCGAAGTCGCTGATGCGTTGCAGTTCCGCGGGCAGATCGACGATCGTTTCCCAACTCACGATCTGATCGGCGACATCGCGGCCGATTCCTTCGACGGCGCGCAACGCGTCGCGCCGCGCGGCGAGAACGCGGTCCGGCGTTTCGAAAACCTCCAGCAGCTTCCGCAGGCGCACCGGCCCCATGGTCGGAAGCATGTTGAGCGCAATGCAGGCTTCCGTGGGGGTCATGGATTTAACGGCGCAGCTCGAGGGAGTCTCGCCCTATCAGGAACAGAGTGTCTAAAACGGAATCTCGTCCTCGTCGGGCGCGGAGGGAGCTGCTTTCGGTGGTGGCGCCGGCTTGCTGGAACGCGATCCGCCCGAGCTTTCCTCATCTCCACCGCCGCCGCCTCCGCCGCCACGGGGAGCACCGAGCATCTGCATATTTTCCCCGATGACTTTGAGCTTGGTCCGTTTTTGTCCGGACTGTTTGTCATCCCACGAATCGAGCTGAAGCCGGCCTTCGACAAAAACCGGGCGGCCTTTTTTTAAGTATTCGCCGGCAACTTCCGCCGTTCGTCCCCAAAAGGTCACATCGACGAAGGTGACCTCTTCGCGTTTCTCACCGTTATCCGCAGTATAAGTGCGATTGACCGCCAGACCTAAATCCGTGACGGCGGTTCCCTTGGGGGTGTATCGGACCTCTGGGTCGCGGGTGAGGTTTCCGAGGAGGATTACTTTATTGAAACTGGCCATGCCGCTTTTCTAGCGGAATTATGTGGCCTCGGCCAACTTTTTCGCGGACCGCTCTTTCTTCTCCCGTTTCGGGCGCAGCTTCTGGTAATGCTGCCGGTAAACTTCCGGGTCGAGCTTGAACTTCGCGCGCAGCTTCGTGACCAGCTGCGAGTCGGCGTGGAAAATGAAATTCACGTAGTGCCCCGCATCCAGTTCGCCGGCGACGTAGGAGAACGGGCGCTTGTCCATTTTCTGCACCTGCTCGATCTCGGCGCCTTCCTTTTGAAACTCGGACTCGAGGCGATCGACCACGTCCTTGACGGTATCTTCCCTGCCCTGCGTGTTCAGCACGAGCAAAGCTTCGTAACGATTCTTCATGATTCTTTTGGCCCACTCTTGGGCCGGTCTGGTTCTGGATTTTTGTTGAACTGGTTCATCGCGGAAAGCAGGCCGTTGTCAATCGCGCATTTCACCGCTTCGGCCGCGCGGGCGATGGTTTTTTCGACGAGTGGACGTTCTTCCTCGAAGAAGCGACCGAGGACATAATCGACCGCGCCTTCCCTCGGTGCCGCGCCAATCCCTACCCGCAGCCGGGGAATCTCTTCGGTGCCGGTTTGGACAATGACCGACTCGAGCCCGTTATGCCCGCCGGTACCGCCGTCGGGCCGGATCCGTAATCGCCCGAGCTCGAGCACCATGTCGTCGAGAACGACGAGAGTCTCCGCGGGCTCAATTTTGTAAAAACTCGCGACGGCCTGGATTGGTTCGCCGCTGCGGTTCATGTAGCTCGTCGGCTTAACCAGGATCGCCTTCTCGCTCTTCGCCCAGAGAGCGTGCCAGGATTTTGAATGCTGCCATGAGACTCCCCACTCGGCGGCGAGCCGATCGACGACTTCGAAACCGATGTTATGGCGCGTGCCTTTGTATTCGTCGCCAGAATTCCCGAGCCCGGCAATCAAGCGAATCTGTGGAGTCGTTTCGTCCACATCCGCTAACCCAAAGTCCGAAATCCAAAATCCAAAATGGATTATTTCTTCTCTTTTTCCTTCGGCGCCGCGCCACCCGGGGCCGTCCCGGCTTCCGGTTCTTCCTTCTTCTCGCGGATCACTTCGGGTCCAGCTGCGACTTCGGCCACCGCTGTCACCGGCTCCTCTTCCACGGTCGGAGCCAGGACAGAGAACGCCGTCAGATCCAGCTGAATCCGCGTGCTGACCCCGGAGGGCAGCTGGATTTCGCGCACGTGAATCGAGTCACCGATATCGAGTGCGGAAACATCGACGCGAATGACATCCGGCAAATCGCGCGGCAGACATTCGATCGCGAGCGAACGAAGATTCTGCTCGAGCAAGCCGCCCATGTTTTTGACACCGTTGGCCGTTCCCACGGGTTCGAGCGGGACCTCGGCCTGGATCACTTCGTCCTGCGAAACCGCATGGAAATCGATGTGCAGCACGGCGCCCCCTAGCGGCGCATGCTGCACTTCCTGGACGAGAGCCAGCCGGCTCTTCCCCGCAATTTCCAGTTCCACCAAAATATTCTCGCCTGCAGCGTGACTCAGAAGCGCATTGATATCGCGCTTGGAAACCTGGAGCGCCTCCGGTTTGTCCTTCGAGCCGTACATTACCGCCGGCACCGAGCCGCTCGCCTTTAATTTCCGCACCGCCGCACGCCCAATGGCTGTTCGCCGTTCCGCTGTGAGTTTTACCTGCTTAGCCATGTCTCAATTCTTTCCGTCGTTATCGATCTTGAACAGCGAAGAAACCGATTCGTCGTTGTGGATTCGTTTCATGCCTTCGCCGAGAAGCTCGGAGATGCAAAGCACCGTGGTCTTGAATCCCTCCACTGTGCGCACAGGCGTACTGTTCGTCGTTATTAATTCCTCGATCTGGGATTTTTGCAACCGGGGAATGGCGACATCCACCAGAACGGCGTGGGCGACCCCGGCGTAGATTTGCAGGGCCCCGCGCTCTTTTAGAACGGTGGCCGCGGACGAAAGAGTGCCGGCGGTCTCGGTCAGGTCGTCCACCAGGAGCACATCGCAGCCTTCCACATCACCGATCACGTAAAGTGCTTTTGTCTCGGTCGCGCTCTTCCGCTGCTTGGCGACGATCGCCAGGTTCGCGCCGAGCGCCTGCGAATACGCGGACGCCATTTTCAATCCGCCGACATCGGGGGAAACCACGACTGTCTTGCGTGTCAGCCGCGTCCGCAGGTATTTGAGCAAAACCGGCATGGAATAGAGATGATCCACCGGGATGTCGAAAAATCCCTGCACCTGCTGTGCGTGAAGATCCATCGTGAGCACCCGGCTTACCCCGGCCGCGTGCAACAGATTCGCCACCAGCTTCGCCGTGATCGGCACGCGCGGCTGATCTTTGCGATCCTGTCGCGCGTAACCAAAAAATGGGATCACGGCCGTGATGCGATCCGCGCTCGCGCGGCGCGCCGCATCCACCATGATCAGCAATTCCATCAGATGCTGATTGGTCGGCGGCGAGGTCGGCTGGATGATGAAAACGTCCCGGCCGCGGATGTTTTCCTCGATCTTTACGTAGGTTTCGCCATCCGGAAATGAGCTGATCGTGGCCTGGCCCAGGGGCGTACCGATGCAATCGCAAATGCGTTGCGCCAGCTCCCGATTGGCGGAGCCGCTGAAGACCTTCATCTCGGGTTGAAGCGCGAACATGATTTCGAAGGAGCGGCTAACTTAGGCGTGCCCACGCGGCTGGCAATCGCCGATTCGAAAGACTTTTCCGGTACAAAAAAACGGAGGCGACAGGATCACTGTCGCCTCCGCCAAACAATGGAGATAAGAAAAAAGGAAACTGCTTAGGAATTGACCTTTGCCATCCGGCGGCGGCGCAGCACCGTGGTCGAACCAACGGCCACGAGCAATCCGAGGATCGGGAAGAGCGCGCTCATTTCCGGAACGGGAGCCAGGTTGCGAACCAGCGTGAACTCTTCGAAGCCGCCCGCAGTCGTGACATCGGCCGAACCGAAGTTCGTATACATGTAGACGAAGTCATTCGCGTTGGTGCCCGCAAATGCGCTGGCCGGGATGTAGAAGAAGGCGTCGCCCGAGCCGCTGCCGTGGTTGCGTGCCGCATCAAACAGAACTTGGTTGTCGCCACCTGCAGTGTCCATGCTGTAACGGAGAGTGCCGAGCTGGCTGAGATCAGTCGTCGTCTTGCTGCCGGTCCCAGAAGTGTAGAACTGCAGGTTTTCGAGGCTAATGGTCGACTTCGCGCCGTTCGGCTCATTCAGGTCCACCATGACCACATAGTAAAGCGTCCCATTTTTGGTCACGGCCGTAGCCTGTAAATCGGAGAACTTGATGTCGTGAGTCCAGGGACCGCCTTTGTCGTCAAACGGTGTTCCGCCCGAGGTGTTATAGCCTTGCTCGGTCGGCGAGGCTTGGACCCGGAGGAACGGATCGATGTATCCGGTGCCGGTTGGCTGCGGCTGGGTGAATTGGAAAATGCTCGTGCCGTATTGATTCGTAAAGCTGCCCAGATCGTTGCATCCGTTAGCGCACGTTAAGTCGACCACAGTAGCCTGCGCGGCGCTTGCGATTGCGAATATTCCGGCGGCGATAAGGGCCGCGGTGAAGTTACGTTTGATCATTGGTTTTCTCCTGATTTCCGTTTTGTTATTGCGATTTATTGGTGCCGTTTCCACAACCTTTGCAGCTACGGCTATCTCTTATGTTTCCCATATTTGTCATAATTGATTCTCAACGTCAATAACAATTCTTATGCCCTTGGGAAAATTTTTTCCTGCCCGGCCCTCCTTTTACGGCCACCGCCCCTGTAGAGGCAAGAAAAAAAAGACAATTCTCATGAAAATCTTTCCCTCTGGATTCCTCAAAGTTGAGGCGGACACTACGCCCCGACCGGGCAATCAGCCCTGCCACACGCACCTGGACCGGGCTCCTTCGCGGGGCTCCGAAAGATGTTTTGAAGGCGAAAACCGCCGTCGTTAGGCCGAAAACGAGGCGCGCAGCTTCTCTTTTTTCGCTGCGGCGTCTTCCTGCAGCCGCCGGAGGTCGAGGGTCAATTGCTTCTGGAGCGAGTCCGCCTCTTCCAGGTTCCCGGTTTCCCGGGCCTTGTCGATTTGGTCCTTCAGAAACAGCTCCCGCTCGGCGATGCGCGCCTTAAAGGTCGAATCGATTTCCGCGATCTGCTGTTTCTGCTCGTCGGTAAGCGCAAAGCTGGGCGCTTTTTTCTCGAGGCGCTCCATCGCCAATTCGTAAGCCGATTTCATCTTTCGCTCCTGCTTTGATCAGGCTCCTGAACAACCGTGGCGGATTGCGGTTGCCCAATCAAATCTTAAGTTAGCCCCGCGATGTCCCTGATGATTCGCCTTTTGAGCACCGATTTCGACGGCACTCTCGTCGCGCATGGCAGCGATCCGGTGCTCGATCGCGGCTGCATGGAGCATATCGGGAAACTGCAGGCCGCCGGCGTCGTTTGGGCGATCAACACCGGGCGATCCGTCGATTTACTCCAATCGGGCCTGACCGATCTCGACTTCCCGATCCATCCCGATTTTATCCTGACCAGCGAGCGCGACGTGTTTCGTCCCTCCGCGCATCGCGGCAAATGGGAACCGTACGGTGATTGGAACGAACGCGTCGCGCGCGAGCATGCCGAGCTTTTTCAAGCGGCTGAATCGGTCCTCGCGGAGGTCGTCGATTTCGTGAACCGGAAAACCAGGGCGCGGCTCCTCTATCACAGCGCTGGTCTTGAAGGGCTGGTGGCCGAGAACGAGGAGGAATTGGAGCGAGTGGTGAGATTCATCGATCGAGCCCGCGCCGTGCATCCGAAGTTTCATTACCAGCGAAACACCGTTTACCTGCGCTTTTGCCACGCCGATTACCACAAGGGCGCGGCGCTGGCCGAATTATCGCGTCTGCTTGAAATCCCGCCCGAACAGATTTTTGCTGCCGGCGATCACCACAACGACATCTCGATGCTGGATGGCCGATTTGCGCGGTACCCTGCTTGCCCAGCTAATGCAATTCCCGAAGTGAAGGCGGCCGTTCAGTCAGGCGGCGGATATGTTGCGAGCAAGAATCACGGCGCGGGCGTGCATGAAGCGCTCTTGCACTTCGCTGAACCGTAACGCGGGCTAGCCCAAATTGAGCCGCGGCTCCTCCTTCAGAATCTCGTTGAGCGCCGGCCATTGGACGGCGCTATCCATATCGCTAAAGGCGTGCAGGTAGACCGCCACACTTTCCGCCGGATATTTCTCAAGCAGCCGGCGCACGGCGGCCGCGATCCTCTCCTTCGGCGCGGTCGCCGGCAATTCCTCCACCGTCCCGTCCTCAGCGTGCTCGATCTCCATCGTATCCAGGAAATCGCACAGCATTTCCTTGTTCGCGCCAAGCAACCACGCCTGCAAGACATGGCTCGCCAGCGAATCACTGATCTTACGGCTGAACGCGGAATGCATCCAGGGGAAGCGCTCCGCCGGCGGTTTTCGCTCGATGAAAATGCTGCGCAAATTTCGCTGGTTCGCCAAGCCCTGGATCGCCGCTTTGTAAGCCGGCTTCTGTTCGGTCTGCAGAAAGGTGAATATCTGCACCGCCAGCGCGGGCGACATCCGTTGGAAAATTTCGTGCGATCTCATCGGTCGGCGGACACGATGCCAGCTTCCGCGATTTCGTCCACCGGGTTACGACTTCGCAACCGACAACGCCGGGGGCGCGTCCGCCTCGATTTTTCCGGCGAAGCGGTTCGTCATGTAGGTGAGAAGCAGCACCCAGAACGTGAGGGCGATGCTGAAAAGCGGGAACTGCAATGCGAACGGCAGCGAATAAATGATCGCCATGAGCGGGGCCCAGACTGCCCAGGTCGCCAGCAAAGTTGGGACGATCTTGTCGCGATAATGGCCCCAGGTCAGGGCGCGGCGCAGAGACTGCCAGGAAAAACCTTCGTTTTTCCACTCGTAGACGAGCACCTCGAGCGGAGCCGCGATAAAGGGATTGTAGCCGAGCTGATCGACCAGAATCTTCGCGCTCACGACCCAGACAGTCGTGACATCGCCGAACCAGACCGCATTCAGCCGATACATAAAGTCGACCAGGATTCCATCGACGCCCCAGGTTGGGATAGTGAAAGCGAGATTGCGCAGGTTCGCCCGCCGCGGGCGACCGCGTTGAAAAAACACGATCACGAATAGCTCAGGCACGATGGCGCCCGCGAGCACCGCGGCAATAACGACGAACGCGAGACCGTGCCGCTCTTTATAGTGAGCGAGACGGTTCAGGAAATCCGCGCACGCCGGACTGAGGTAATAGGAAATCAGGACGGCAAGCATCGCGCCTTGCAAAATGAAGGCTGGGACCGCGTTCGCCCTGGCTGCTTCCCAGCCGAGCGCGAGCGAGGTGCGATCTTCTTTGCGAGTTGCAATGGCCATTTTCGGAACCTCACACAAAGTCCACAACGGACACAGAGGAAAGAAGGATCATGTCATCCCCTTCGTGATCCTTTGTGCCCGTTGTGTGAGTTCGCTGAAGCTTTGATGAACTTTGCGCGTGGAGTAACCTGAACGGTGCAGACAACCGGCAAACGATCGATCCATTCGCTTGTCCTCGACGAGATAACCGATTATCTCGCCACCCAGAACGAGCGCCCGTACCGCGCGAAACAGATTGTGGATTGGCTCTACCAAAGGCGCGTGGGTGGGTTCAACGAGATGAGCGATTTGCCGCAGGCGTTGCGCGAACGGCTCGCGCAAGAGTTTGCGTTCGGTAATTTCGAAACCGTCCGCGTTCTCGGCTCGCAGGACACGACGCGAAAATTTCTCTTTCGGCTCGGCGATGGAAACCTCATCGAATCGGTCCTGATCCCCGCTTCGCCTTCGCTTTATGGCTCCACCTCGGACCGCCGCACCATTTGCGTTTCCACCCAGGTCGGCTGTGCTTACGGTTGTAAATTTTGCGCGAGCGGTCTCGACGGATTTTCGCGGAACCTCGACGCGAGCGAAATCGTGCAGCAACTGCTCGCGGTAGAAAAAGCGAGCGGTGAGCGGATCGACAATGTGGTCTTCATGGGGATGGGCGAACCGCTGGCCAATTTCGCCAACGTCGTTCGCGCCATTCGGATCATCAACGCGCCCTGGGGTCTCGAGATCGGCGCGCGCCATATCACTGTCTCCACCAGTGGCCTCGCACCACAAATTAGAAAGTTGGCCGATGAACCGCTCCAAAGCCGGCTCGCCATCTCCCTTCACGGCGCGACCGACGACGTGCGAGACAAGATCATGCCGATAAACCGCAAGTATAACCTAACGACACTTCTCGCCGCCTGCGACTACTACGCCAGCCGCAAGAAGCAGCGCATCTACTTCGAATACATTTTGATCGCCGGCATTAACGACGCCGAAGAACAAGCTCATCTCCTGGCCCATCACGCCCGCCGCCTGGGCGCTCGCGTCAATCTCATCCCTTACAACACGGTCGAAGGCCTCGAATGGTCGCGCCCTTCGCGAGAAAAGCAGGAACGTTTTCTCTCCATCTTGCGCGGCCATCAGGTCGTCGCGACGCTCCGCCGCGAAAAGGGCCACGACATCGATGCCGCTTGCGGCCAACTGCGTTTGCAAACGAAACGAAGCGAAGACGGCGTTATAATCGCCGCCGTCAGCTAAAGAGACCCAAGATCAGCCCCGAAAGGGTTTCGTGGAGCTCTGTCGGATGCCGCTTTCCGTGAAAAAGGATGAAACGCCGAATCCAATCGCAATAAATCTTCTCGGTTCGAATGCTGTAGTGCTTGAGCCGGATCGCGTCCCGGACTCGGTCCAGCAGTTTCGGATTGCGCGGCGCGGCCTCGGGGATAGCTTCACCTCCCCATGCTGACACCCGCCCCGTCGAATCTCAAGCTGATTAGACCCCAAAAATGCGCCTTTAAAGGCCCAATTATTGGGCCTAATTCTCGTTAGATGTTGTCACCGATGGCCCGGCATCCGATTCCCGAAGGTATGGTTCGGTTCACTCACGCGCTCGTCGAGGATGCGTCGCTTCGTTCATGGTTCCTTAGTCTGGAGAGTCTCTCAGCCTCATTGCGCCGAGCCGCCTTTCGTCAGATGGCACAGCAGATGAGATCGGACAGAGAAGACCCGGAGTTGGCTGCGGCGATTTCTGCCTTGGTGCGACCCGAGATGTATGATGCGATTCTCAAGTCGGTGCGAGAGCGTTGCGAGTTATGATTCTCTCCTGCTAAGATCACTCTGTATGCCACGCGCACATCTAACCAAGCGCTGGAGCGAACCGCCACCCGCCGTGCGTTCACATTTAAGATGACCAAAACAGTTTTCAGCCGAAGCCAAGCGCGCTCTCGGTGGCAGTCGCTCAGCTTTTTCTCGTTAGGCCCGTGAAGATCGCCCTAGTAGCAAGCATTGCAGTCGCATTCGCCGGCTGTGCACTCGGCACCGGCAGCGCGCCTCCGCCTCGCGATGGCATCTATCGTGGGATATTCGAGAAAAAATTCGAGGTCAGTTCCCTCGAGCCTTGCGGCAGTTCAGAGCGCTGGTGGGTCACCGGTCGTGTAGAGCCGCTCATTGCTGCAGTCACATCATCTCGTGGTTTCGTTGGTGGCACTGTTTACGTTGAGCTTCGTGGACGCGTCAGTTCCCGCGGCAGACATGGTCATTTGGGTGGCTATCGGCGCAAGTTCATCGTTGATCGCGTATTGCTGGCGAGGAGGTCTCGCGATAGTGATTGTCGATGAGCACGCCAAGGCCTAACCATGCGATGGAGCGAAGGGCGGACCGCTGTGCGCTCCACTTTTGAGATGATTTCACCACTCCCACTCCGAGCGCCACGCGTTCTCGTCCGCCGTCGCTCATCTTGTTCTCGTTAGATGTCATTGCCACGCCACACCATGTTCAAAAGTGGATGGATACGACTCTGGGTTGTTCTGACCTGCTTCGTGCTGGTCGGCACTGTTACCGTGTCCAGCATTTACGTGTGGGGTCGCGACGTGTCTTACACCTTTGTCAGCGTTACTATATCTGATACCGCCAACCCCGAAGACCGACAACTCGCCGAGAGCGTGAAGCAGGAGGCGACTACGAAGACATTTACCGGCCAATTCCCGTATTCGCCGATTCTGACTCTGGAGTCCCTCGCTGGACGCGGCGCGGTGACTCAGGTGGGCGTCCAGTGGCTTGAGCCAGGCGGGTGGTCATTCAGAGATCGCGATTTCTTGGATGTGTTCGACAAGAAAGAGATTACGGCGTCGGAGATGATCGGTCGCGTTTCAGGCTACGTTCATAGGGCAAGATTGCGCAGGACGGTTTGGTTTCTCGTCTTCGCAGTCGGCGCTTGCGCGGCTACACTCGCGCTTGGTATTGGCGTAGGATGGATACGCAGAGGATTTGCACGATGATGAGCCCGTTTATCGAGTCGTTCCAGAAGGAGCTTGGCACACGCCTCGCACACGGAGTCTTAGTTCTCCTTGCGTTTCTATTCTCCACAGCGGCGTTTGCCATCCCTGCAGACAGGGCGACAGCACGACTTGCACTTCTCATCCTAGCTGCACTATCTCTCGTAGCGCTGGCTGTCGGCTTGTTCATCCGGTATCGCCGCAGCTACGTTCCCGATTCGTCGTGGCCTGGAACGATGACGAAGCGCAGCGACGCGCGCGCGCGAATCTGCCACAACTGCTACGTCACAAAGCACGTTGCACTACCGCTGATTTGGGATCCCGATCATCAGCGCTGGGGCTGCGGCGGCTGTCGAACTCAGCTGAACAAACCATGAGATCTAACCAAACGATGCAGCGAACCGCGAGCCAGCCTACGGTCTACGTCCTGCGTGTTTGCCATCCACCTTTTGGCTGCGAGTCACGCTTTACCGGGCTCGCCGTCGCTGATCTTGTGTTTCGTTAGGTCAGAATCGGATGACTGTTGCACTCCGCGAAGTCACGAAGGAAGATCTGCCGACTTTTTTTGAGCATCAGCTGGATGCCGAGGCGACACGTATGGCGGCGTTCCCCAGCCGCGACCGCGACGCCTTTATGGCGCACTGGGCCAGAATCATGAGTAAGGAGACCAACGAGACCGGAATCCTAAACACCATCCTCGCGGACGGCACCGTGGCTGGCAACGTCGTCTATTGGGAAGCGGCGGGGGAGCCGAACATCGCCTACTGGCTCGGCAAGACACATTGGGGGAAGGGGATTGCTAGTGCGGCCCTGGCCCAATTCTTGACCAAGATAGAGGCGCGACCAGTTTACGCGCATGTGGCAAAGCACAATTTCGCTTCGATACGTGTCTTACAAAAATGCGGATTCCAACTTGCACGAGAGGATATGTGCGATGGCGATGATGGCGAAGAACTTATTATGGAGCTGCGCTCCGATCATTGCGCCACCGCCGCCAATAAACCCACAAAGACCTAACCAGGCGATGGAGCGAACGGCGGACCGCCGTACGCTCCATTTTTGAGATGACTTCCACACTTTCACTCCGAGCGACGCGCGCCCTCGTCCGCCGTCGGTCATCTTGTTCTCGTTAGGTCTATGATCACGCGCAACGTCTTTACAGCCGTCATAGCTGCGACAGCACTTGACCTCAGCGGATGCGGTGGGCATCGTGCTAAATTCGAGCCTGGTGACCGCGTTATCCGCAAGCTCACCGGTGAGAAAGCAATGGTGGGAGAGTGTTGATCCATGGCGGTGCGGAGCTTCGCGACCGCATCTGCCAGGGGAGCCGGGACAAGAAGATATCCCAACCGCAACGAGGGATAGAGGATCTTGCTCATGGTGCCCGCGTAAATCACGCGCCCAGTGCGATCGAGTCCTTGCAGACAGGGAAGCGGCGGACCGGTGAAACGAAATTCGGCATTGTAATCGTCTTCGAGAATGTAGGCCCCGCGGGTTTGCGCGAATTCCAGCAAAGCCTTTCGCCGTTTCAGACTCATCGTGACGCCGAGCGGAAATTGATGGGACGGGGTGACGTAGATAATCTTCGGCGGAGGGCCCTTCCGCGTTCCGTGGATGACGATGCCTTCCGCATCGACCGGACGCGGCGCAATCGTCGCTCCCGCCAGCGCGAACACTCTGCGAGCCTGATGGAAACCGGGATCTTCGATCCACGCCTCATCACCCGGATCCAACACGGCCATCGCGGCGATCAGCATGGCCTGCTACATTCCCGCCACGATCAGGATTTGGTCGGGATGACAATGGGCTCCCCGGAAATCACACAAGTAGGCCGCGACCGCTTCGCGCAAATCGACGTCGCCGCGATTGGAGCCGTAGCGCAACAAATTCGCTCCCTTCTTCGCCAGGAGTTGCGCGCGGAGACGCTCCCAGATCGCGATGGGAAATTCATCCACCGCCGGAATGCCAGAGGTCAGTAATACTCCCGGCGCAACAGCGGTCGGGCCCAGATCGAATTCCTGCCCCACGCGCTGATCTGGAATCTTGTTTACCCGATCGGAAATGTGCGTCTCCTGCGCCATCTGCGGTGACAATCCCGCTTTGTCAGCACTCAGGAATGCATCCGGCAAAGGGTCGGCCACAAACGTGCCCGAACCTTTTTTCGCAATGAGATAGCCTTCCGCATGAAGTTTGGAAAAGGCCAGGTTGACGGTGATCCTCGAAACGCCTAGCTCTGCAGCTAAAGCTCGTGACGAAGGCAGCCGTGAAGAGCTGCGGTTAAAGTTTCCCGACCTCAACTCATCGCGAATCTGGCGAAAGAGTTGTTGATGGAGTGGCTCTGGGGCGGCGCGATCCAGTCGCACCATTTCGAAGGCGATGATCGATCGCCGGCGCCGGCGATTTGAAACCCGCCTCTTCATGCCAATGGCGACACGGCGTTCGTTCAGCTCTCAACAGATCGCCTGTCAGACCATCATAGTTTGAAATGCGGATTCTCGATGATCCCAAAGATGTTGCCGAAAGGATCGAAGACGGTCGCAACGCGGATCCCCTCGCCCACTTCCTGCACGCCCGTTCGCTCCGCGGCCCCGAGCGAAAGGAGCCGGCGGAAAGCAGCCTCTGCCTCGGCCACGCCCCAATAGGCCACCGCCCCACCCTTGCCGCCGGGTGCACTGGAGACATCCGGATCGAGCCCCAACTCATAACCGCCAACATTGAAACCCACATAGAATGGTTGATCGAAGTATGGCTCGATCCCCAAAACCTTCGAGTACCATGCCTTGGCCTTGCCCAAATCGGGCGCATGATAAATGACCGTCCGCAAGCCTAAGAACTCTGGTCCATTCACACCGGCTGATATTGTCCTGCGCGCAGGCCGGTGACAAATTCGAATTTCGAAACCCGAAGCTCTAAACAAACCTCAAAATTCAAACGAGGGAATTACCGAAACGATCGGCGCAGCCGTTTCTAGAATTCGATCGTTTAAGCCCTTTTGAACCTTGTTTCGGATTTCGCGCTTCGAGATTCGTGCTTTCGACGCCTAATCAATCCGGCTGGTCGGCAGAAGATAGACCTGATTCAGCGTGCATTTCACCACGAAGCAATAGGTTTGCCCTGGCCGCACATCGAGCGTCCCCTGCCACGAATCGCTTATCCGTCCGGGACGACTCGCGTAAATATCATGCCGGCCCGGCGTAAGGGATCGTTCGTAGACGTGTCCCTTGGCAAACGCCCCCGCTTGTACCCCGTCAATCCAGACCGCAATCGGGATATTGATTCCCAACGCCGGCGAATGCTTCATCCGCAGAAGGGCATTTCCTCCGCGCGAATACTCCGACGGCCCAGCGACTATTTGCTGCGCGCTTGCAAGACACAATGCGGCCACAACTCCGAGAAGAACAACAGTTAATCTTTTCATTTCAAATGAACCTCCGTTCTAATTTATCATATCGATCGCGCCCTCGCGCCAGCGGAGAAAAGTAACGGCCGAGGTTTAGGGTTGCAGGCGGCCGGCGCAATTGTCATTCAGTGTGACATGACCCGGCCTTCGATGATTGATCCCAACCTTCCGTTCATCGATCTGCACCGGCATCTCGATGGCAGCGTGCGGCTCGAGACGGTTTTGGAGTTGGGGAAACAGCATAACCTCAAGCTGCCGGGAAAGACGATCGAGGAATTGCGGCCGCATGTCCAGGTGACGGAACGGCAGCCGGGCGTGATGGCGTTCATCGCGAAGATGCTCTGGATGACACACGTGCTCGTGGATCAGGATGCCTGCCGCCGAATTGCGCGGGAAAATGTGGAGGACGCGAAACAGGAAGGAATCGATTATCTGGAGCTGCGGTTCAGTCCCTATTTCATGGCGGAGCCGCATGAGCTCGATCTGGAGGAAGTGATCGAAGGTGTCGTCCAAGGGATCGCGGAAGGCGTGGAGGCGACGGGCGTGCGCGTGAACCTGATCGGGATTCTGAGCCGGACCTACGGAGCGGAGATCGCGCACAAGGAGCTCGATGCGCTGCTCGCGCATCGGCAGCATTTCGTCGCGCTCGACTTGGCGGGCGACGAAGGGAATTTTCCGCCGGCTTTGTTTACGGATCATTTTGCCAAAGGACGCGACGCCGGTTGGCGCATCACGGTCCATGCCGGCGAAGCCGGCGGACCCGATGGAGTTTGGGACGCAATCAAACTTCTCGGTGCCGAACGGATCGGGCACGGCGTGCGGGCACTGGAAGATCCGAAGTTGACGGATTTCCTCGCCGCCAACCGGATCGCGATCGAAGCGAACCTAACGAGTAACGTTCACACCAGCACCGTGGCCGATCTGCCAAGCCATCCCTTGCGCGACATGCTCGCCTGCGGTCTGCTCGCCTCCATCAACACCGATGACCCCGGCGTGAGCGCCATCGACTTACCTTACGAGTTCCACGTCGCCGCGCCCGCCGCCGGGTTGTCACAAGAACAAATCCGCCAGGCCCAGGTCAACGCCCTGGAGACCGCGTTTCTCTCGAAGGAAGAAAAGCGGAAGTTGCGATCAAAGCGGTCTTGAGATGACTAGCGAGAACAAGATCAGCGACGGTGGCGGCGTAGTACGGCGGGCTCGCGGTCGGCTCCATCGACTGGTTAGGGGCACTGGTTCTTTTCCTGGTGGTTCTCTACCGGACCTCGAAGATGCCTTCGACCTCGACGGCAACGTCGTAGGGGAGTGCAGCGACGCCAATAGCGATGCGTGTGTGACGACCCGCGTCTCCGAAGATCTGTACGAAGAGGTCGGATGCGCCATTCATGACCTGAGACTGACTCGTGAAGTCCGGAGTGGAGTTGATGTAGCCGGTGAGGCGGACGCAGCGGGAGACGCGACCGAGATCGCCGTCCAGGGCGCTGCGCATATGTGCGATGAGGTTGAGAGCACAAAGCCGAGCAGCTTGTTGGCCTTGATCGAGGCCGAACTCACGCCCCAGTTTGCCTATGAAGCGTCGCTCGCCGTTCCACTGCGAGAGCTGGCCGGTAAGGAAGAGGAGAGTCCCCGACTGCGTGAAAGGCACGTAGTTGGCGCCGGGCGAGCTGGGAGTAGGCAGCTCGATGCCGAGTGCTTTCAGGTGGTCATCGAAGGGAGTGCTCATTGAAGAATGATACAAGTCGACAAGTGATGGAGTGCGGTGCGGTCTAACGAGACACAAGATCAGCGACGCTGGCGGCCCGCGCGCAACGCTTCGCGTAGCGATCCGGGCGTGGGCGGCGCGTGGCTTCAGTTTCATCCTTCATAATCCATCCCTCATCCTTTCCACCGGGCTACCAGCGGTTGGCTGCATCGTCTGATTAGGCCTCTTAGCTTTGCGATGACAAAAGCCCATCCTTGTAAATCAGGTTGCCGTGTGAATCGACATCGACAAGAAAATGCAACGTGTGTCTGGGGTTGCGTGAGAAATCGACTGTCTCAAACTCTACCGTGCGACGAAGTATCCCTTCAATTCTGAGAAAGCCAAGCGCAAAGTCACGCCACGCTGGCGGCAGCTTGGCCGCTAACTTCTCGTTGACGTCGTGAATGATGCTTATCTGGCCGTGTCCGTCACGGAAAAAGAGGTAATTGAAACCGGTTTTCGTGGCGGGTTGTGACGTAAAGCCGAACACGGTTCCTTGTGCATTCTGGAATCCGGAGCCGTAACTCGGATCACTCGATGGCCCCAAGATGCCTTTGCGTGAACCGGTCGAAATGGTGAACGTGGCTTCAACGGCTGTTGCTGGAATCTGAAATGTCGCGACGATGTCGCTGTCCTTTGTTGAGAGGCTCATACGTGTGTCATAGTAGATCACAGGCCGCGCGGCGAATGGTGAGATGCCAAAGCGCGCGAATACCTCACGCAAAAGTGATCCGAAGTCAGACCAGCCGGAGAAGTATGCGATTAGACTGACTAGAGCCGACAGCACTCCAACAGCTGCGAAAATCTGGGTTATGAGCCACATAGCGCGTTTGAGAGTGAGAAGCCTAACGAGACACAAGATTAGCGACCGCGCCCGAGAGCGCGCGTGGCCGCAAGCTGGACGAACTAACTATGCAAAAGCTACGCATCGGAGCGGGGCGCGGTTCGCTGCATCACCTGGTTGGATGGCGTTGGAGTGATGGCGCCGAGTGCAATAGCCCTCTCTTCAAGAAGGTCTGCGACCCTGCGTGAAGGATAATCTTCTGCGTCGGTGTGCACCGGTGGGGATAGCTGCCCGAGCGCCGTAACGATAGCGGACATCTCGCGATCGCTGGGCGCGAAAGCAAGATCGTGGGCGCACTTGTTACGGAGGGCGTTCACTCGGCGAAGAATCTCGGCGAACGACCTATCAAAAACTCTGTGCCCCTCGCATAGTGCAACCAACTGAGGAAAGCTGAAGCCTCGATCACGGAACAGGGCATCCGCATCCGGTACGACGATGCGCAAGCATAGGAGGAGAAGATGCTCGAGCCATAGATGGACTGAGATAACCATCGACTTGCCCATGGTCTGTCCCATGACGTATCGGTCATAATTGCTCTGCCGGCTTGCTCGTATTCTGAGCTGTCTTTGCCGTACTTACTTCCCACGCCCGCGAGCATCCGGGCGGAGAGATCGTCCAGGGCTTTCTCATCGGCCTGGATCGAATTAAGCGAAGCGTCCAGATCGGACAGATCGCTGTTATACGTATCGTTCTTAGTCTTGAGGGCCGTGGTCTTGGTTTTATAATCGGCCAGCGTCAGACCATTGCCGAGGTCGAGCGCTGGATCGATCGAGGTAAGCGCGTTCGCGCGGTTCTCGGCGAAATCTACCGCCGTCGATTTTCTTTTTAGTCGAGCCATAGGATGACTCCTCCTTCTGAGGGTTGCGCCGCGTGGCTCGCGAGCCAGGCGGCTGGTTTAGGCCGCAGTTCTCCCAAAACGCGGCACCCAACTCAAGCTTTTTGTTTAAGTACTTTCCCTTTTCCCAAAGTTACTCTTCGACGGGTCAAGATTTCTTTTGCGATCTTGAAGCCGGCTCTTGCTCCGGCCTCGATAACTCTCGCTCGTGTCGCGATGACTCTCGCTCCGGTCGTAACCCCTTTAGGGTTGCGGTGGCTGACTTCGTCGTTGGTCAATATCGCTTTTGAATTGAGGAACATGACTTTTGCTGTTGTCGCGACAACCATGAGAAATACCTCGATAATTCTCAGGAATGCGCTGCTTTGCCGCCAATTGGATTCGATAATTGCCACGCAGCCCAGAAGCAATGAGCGAACGGCTTCTGCCGAGATTCACAGACTGATGGGTTCGCGCCCCCAGATTCGCCTAGCAATCGCGGATTCAACGGAGAATCTGAAGAGATTCACAGACTGACGCCTTTTGCCCTCTCAGTTCGTAAAGATGGGCGTGGTTGCCCCGAAATGGCTTGGGCTAGTTAGTGCCCTGGCAGGGCGGACTGTTATCGCTTTGGTAGCAAACAATGTATGTAAATGAAGTCATGCCTGCCGGTACGGTTTGGGCCAGTCGATGCACAATTGTTTCGCCGGACCTGGCGTCAAGATGATGGACGTTTAAGTTTTCGGTGCTGGAACAACTCATTCCACCGTTAGCAAGGCAACCGTTGTGACCGTCCACGTACATGGTCAATTGCATTCTGGTGTGGTTCTCGAACAGGATATTACAATGTTGTTGCGCGAAAGCCACAGGCGCAAACGTTGCCCAAAGGCATATGCCGATAAGCAGGGCCATGGTAATCCATGCGATTGCTGTAAGATTCCTTGTTTGTAAACGACTGATTACTTTTTTGTAGTTTTTCATAGGGTGATTGATTTGAAGCCGCTCTCAATCATCTATACGGACCTGGCCGGTTCAGGTTTCAGGAAATGTTATCGTTGGAAGCGATCGGAAAATAAACAATGACCAACAACGAAGTGGGCGCGTGTTTTAGCATCTAACGAGAACGAGATCAGCGACGGCTGGCCCGCCACGGCGGGTAAACTCTGTGGCGCGTGGCTGCGGTTTCATCCTTCATAATTCATCCCTCATCCTTTACCCATGCCTGCCAGCCGGCCTGCTCGCGAACGCTTTCTGAGTTCGCTGCATCGCATGGTTAGGCGTTTGGTGTGACATCTCCGCGGGGTCGTCGACACAATAAAGTAAATCCAGAGCGCGTTCCAAGCTCCAACAACGAGGAAGCCGATCAGAAGAATCTTTGGACTCGGCGCACCACGAGCGAAACCTCGAGCGAAAGCGAATGCGCCGTGAAGTGCGCTGATGATGAGAACAATGACGCCGAGCTTCCGTGCCCATGTACGCTGCCGAAGCACCGCGATACCTGCGACAACGAAAGCGAGATCCAATATGATCTCTCGCGTGTAGTGACCAGCGCGAGCCGCGGGAGGCTGGGCCAGGAACTCGGGAGAAGGAGCGACAAACAGCAGCGGGATGCTGGTGATACCCGCGAAGAGGAGGTAAATCGCCGCTGTCTTAGCGGTGAGAGGCAAAGTCTTGTCGGCCTCTGGTATGGTCTGTGGCTGCGCGTCCATACGCCTAACGAGAAAAAGATGAGCGACGGCGGACGAGGGCGCGCGTCGCTCGAAGTGGAAGTGTGGAAGTCATCTGAAATGTGGACGCACAGCGGTCCGCCGTTCGCTCCATCGCATGGTTAGGTCTGCGCGTCGTCATCGCCATAGATCGGGAGGCCGCAATTCCAGCAGCCCTCCCGGAGAAATATCGGATAGAAATGCAACAAAAAGAAGAAATCCTTGTGACATCGCGGACAGCGCATGTAACGCAGCTTGGCGTAGGTAATGGCCACAAGGACCCCGCACCCCATAATAAATATACCGTCTGGCCACCATCCGAACGGCAGATTAAATGCGACACCGGAAACTATACAAAAACCACTGACCGAGATGAAGGCTAGCCACGAAATCCAATGCAAGATGCGGCACGTGCGAAACTCTTGCCAAGCTTCTGGGAAACTCTCTTGCAGGGATTGATCGGCCATGGAAGACCTAACGAGAATTAGACGAATATTCGCATTTAAAGGCGAACATTTTTTCGTCTATTCCGCGGAGAGGGGCGCGTTTTCGTGGATACCATTCCGCGCCGCCCTTTCTTCTCTCAATCCAATCCTGCCAGCAATTCCTTCCACGAGCAGCGCAGGGAGCGCTTTAAACGCGTCGCGGTTTCGACCGTGGGACTCGAGGTGCCGTTTTCGATTCGTTGAACTTGGGAACGGTCGATGTCTGCCTTTTCCGCGAGTTGTTCCTGAGTGAGGGCCGCTCTGGCCCGCATTCGGGCAACGTTCCGACCAAATATCTCGCGTGAGTCCACGCCAGAGGGTGGCAAAGAATGTGCTTTGAGGTCTGCCGCATAAATGCGGCTTTCTTATTGGCCTTTCTTTCGTGTTTTGATATCAGAGCTGATCAGCCCTCGCCCCCTGTGTGAATTCCCCTCCCCTTAACATCCTGCTCGCGGAAGACGAGCGGTCGGTCGCGTTCTCGATCTCCTTCGCCCTGAAGCTGGATGGTCACAAAGTCGAAATCGTGAACGACGGCGAGGCGGCGCTCGCCAGGCTCATGGTCGAACCTCGTGCGTCCGATCTAGTCATCACCGACAACAACATGCCCCGAATGACCGGAGTGGAACTCGTGCGACGACTTCGCGATGGATCGTTTCACGGCAAGATTCTCGTTCTCTCGGCGCATCTATCGGCGGAGAATCGCGCGGCCTACGATGCGCTCGGCGTGGATGGAATGATACCCAAGCCATTTGATCTTCATCAATTGCGCGCTGTGATCAGACAGATAGCGGACGACAGAGCCGCGGAAGCGAAAAGACTGCTCAGCCTGGCATTGCCCGAATCGGACGAGCCTGAAGAACGGGATACGAAATAGGGAAGGGTTAAACAGTTTCCGCAGTTGGCAGCTCGTCTGAAAGCTGCTTTAAGAAATTTGCATGTCCCCCCGCCGTCGTTTTTCCATCGCAGATGATCTCGTGCTCCTGCCGTGGTGGGTGAGCGTGGCGCTCGCGGGGATCGTCTATTTTGTGCTGCCGGGATTTTTGCCACCGGCAATCGCGAAGGTCGGCCTCACTGGAATCATCAGCCTCTTTCTGCTGGCAATTGCCGCGATCTCCGCATTACGCGCATGGAAAACAAGGCGAATGCTGGAGCGGCAGACGAGCATTGAATCGTTGCGGGCGCTGCCGTGGAAGACGTTCGAAGATTTGCTCGGTGAGGCGTACCGAAGACAGGGATATCGCGTGGAGGAAACGCTGGGCGGCGGAGCGGATGGCGGCGTGGACCTGGTGCTGCGTAAGGATGGGCGAACGATCCTGGTGCAGTGCAAGCGATGGAAGCAGTCGGTGCCTGTCCAGACTGTGCGCGAACTGTATGGTGTGTTGATCGATCGCGGTGCGGCCGGTGCGAAACTGGTCGCGACGACAAACTTCACGCCGGATGCGGTTGCGTTCGCTAGCGGAAAACCGATCGAACTGATCGGGTCGACGGCGCTCTTGGAATTGATCCGCAGAGTGCAAACTTCGCGGAACCTCGCTCCCCCGGTTCCAGAGAAGGAGAAAAGCCAAGATACGCCAGTCTGTCCGCGCTGCGGTTCCGAGATGGTGATGCGGAAGGCGCGGCAGGGAGCAAGAGCCGGACAGCCGTTCTGGGGTTGCCCGAAATATCCGGATTGCCGCGGGACGCGACCGGCTTGAGACAAAGAGAGACAGGATTAACGCGATTACTTGGATTTCAGAAACCCAATCCGGTGAATCCTGTAAATCCTGTCCAAATTGTCCTGGCTGAGGTGCGCGCAAAAACTTTTGCGCGCCCGCGCACTCTGGCCTAGAACAACAATATGTCGGGTTACGAGCCTGAGTCCGATCGGGTCTGGGATGAATACGAGTGGGAGCGGTTTCTCCAGCAGCAGGACCATAAGACGGAGAAATACATGGAGCTGCTCGAGAAGTATCTCGATCATCCGCAGCGCGATCAGATCATCGCGCGGGAGATGGGCTGGACCCAGTTGCTCAATGAGGAAGAAGGCGATTCCTGGAACGATGAAGTGGACGCGATGCTCGCGGAGGAATCGCGTTCGGTTGACGGCGAGAGCGGCGCAGCGGATGAACCGGCGGCGTTTGTGGACGGGTTCGAGGACCACACCCTCTATCGGGCGGCGTTCGCCTTGACGGTCTGGATCGATCAGCTTTTCGACGACCAAGCGGCGCTCCAAAATGAGCCGGCGGCGGTGAAACTGGCGACGCACTCGGCCCTGGCCAGCGCCAAACTCGCGGCCGCCCTAAGCGATGACGACGTGGACGAGATCGGGATGACGATCGCGTATCTCAAGCGGGCGTTGAAGGCGATCACGACCTCGATGGAAGCGGGTGCGCAGCTGCTCTCGGAGAAATTGATTACGCCGCCGCAGCATTCCGTCCTTCAGCAACGCCTCTTCGAGGTCCGCGACGGGATCATCACCCTGATGGGGCAATATCGCGGCGAATGGCTCCGGCGCTTCGGCAGCCTGTAGGGCCGCGTTGAATGAATTAGCGGCTAGTCCGTCCAATAATGCATACGGAAGCGACTCCGGCTCAGGCCGATGTCCCGGAACTCGATCTGGTGAAACGATGCCAGGCGGGTGACACCGAGGCCTTTGACCAGCTGGTCACCCGTTACCGGACCCGAGTTTTTGGCATGATCTACAATATGGTACATAGCGAGCAGGACGCCTGGGACCTCGCCCAGGACAGTTTCCTGAAGGCGTGGAAATCGATCGGTCGTTTCCGCGGCCAATCGTCTTTTTACACCTGGATTTACCGGATCGTGACCAACGTGACCATCGATTGGCTCCGGAAAAAACAGGTGAAAGGGAGCGGGATGGAGTTCGATGACGCGGTCCAGTTGAAGGAAATCGATCCGGCCTCGCGGACGGTGCCGAAAGCGCCCGCGCTCCCGCATCAACGGATGGAACGCCAGGAAATCCGGGCGCGGATCGATGCGGCGATCGAGCAGCTTTCGCCGGAACATCGGGCCGTGATTTTGATGAAGGAGACCGAGGACATGCAATACCACGAGATTGCCGAGGCGCTCGGGTGTTCCATCGGCACGGTGATGTCGCGACTTTTCTACGCCCGGAAAAAACTGCAGAACCTCCTGAGGGACCTCTATGAAAACGTTTGAAGAAAAATGGACCGCGTGGATCGACGGCGAACTGGCCGGCGATGAGCTGGCGCAATTCGAAGCGTCGCTGCCGGACAAGGCGGCGGCTGAGGCCGAGAAGCGCAATGCGCTGAAGCTCGGAACGTTCTTGAAGGAGCACCTGCCCTGTCACGCGATGGGGAATGAAGAGTTTTTCCATCATCAACTGCGCGAGCGGATCGCCAGTGAGTCGGCTGTTCCCACAAGTTCCAGTGCCGGCGGCGGTCGAGTGTGGTGGCCGATCGGGCGGCTCGTCTGGGTCGGCGCCACGGCGCTCGCCATCTTTAGTGTCTGCACGTTTTTCGTCATGCGGGAAAAACCGGCGACCCAGCAATCTCAATATTTATCCGAGATTCTGACGGCGCGGGTCGATCCGGCGGTGAGCCCGAACGCGACCATCACCATGTTCGAATCCAAGGAGGACAGGGTGACTGTTCTGTGGGTGGAAGGCTTGCAATCGCTGCCGTCCGAATACGCCTCAAAATAATCTGCTGCCATGCAACGGCGCTCCATTTTGCTGCTCGCCCTTTGGCTGGCACTGATCTTGGGAGAGGCCGTGTCGGCGACCGCTTCGCAAACCGTATGGAGCGGACTCGTCATCGCGAACAACGTCGCCCAGCCCGAGCCGGTCCCGCAGGAGCTGACCAGGATGGAAGGCACGCTGAAAGAGTTGTTCGGCTACAATCAGTTCAAAGTCATCGGCCAATCGCGCAAAGCGCTGGTCACCGGTTCTGAGGACTGGATGGCGCAGAGCAAATATTTTTCGCTTCACGTCGATTCGAAAGAAGGCAGCGACAAGACGGGATACCTGCTCAACCTGAAGTTATTTCAGGAGAAAAGTTTACTGCTCGAGACGGACGCGAAGTTGAGCAAGGCGAGTCCGCTCGTCATCAAAGGCCCGCAAGTCGGCGACGGACAATTGCTGCTCCTGTTGGTAGTGCAGTAACTGGAGGGACGACCGCCGTGTCGTCCCAAGAATAATGGGACGGACGACGCCCGTCCCTCCAACCTTGGAAATCGGTGTGCAAAGTTTTCCAGGCGTTGTTAAGTGGCGGATGCGCTTTTTAGCTTTCGTAGTCGCACTTTCGCTTATGCCTCTCACGACCTTGACCGCGGAAAAACCATTCGATTTCGCCAGCACGCCGGGAAAACTGCCGAAACAGATTGTGCCGGAAGAGTACGCGGTCCGGATCGTGCCCGACATTGCCAGGCGCACTTTCACGGGATCGGAAAGCGTGAAGCTGAACGGGCGCGAGGCGGTGAAGCAAATCGTTCTGAACGCGCTCGAGATCAAAATCAGCAAGGCGGCGATCGATGGAAAGCCGATCGCGGCGTCAGCGATCAAATTGGATGAAAAGGAGCAGACGTTGACGCTCGTGGCCGAACTGGCGACGGGCAGCCACACGCTCGAGCTGGAGTTTACCGGCAAGATCAACCAGCAGGGCCAGGGACTTTATTACGCGCCCTACCAGGAACAGGGAACGGGCGCGAAGAAACTTATGCTCGGGACCCAGTTCGAAGCGACCGACGCGCGCCGGCTGTTCCCGTGCTGGGATGAGCCGAGCTTTCGCGCGCGGTTCCAGTTAACTGCGGTGGTACCGGAGAACTTCACGGCGATGTCGAACATGCCGGTCGATAAGGAGACGAAGGTGGCTGGCCGAAAGGAAGTTCGCTTCGCGGCAACGCCACCGATGGCGAGCTATCTGAATGTCTTTTGCGCCGGCGAACTGGATGCGATCCAAACCAAGAATGGAGAAGTGATGCATGGCGTAGTCGCCACGAAAGGCAAAGCGGAGATGGGCCGTTACGCGCTCGAAAGCTCGCAGCAAATTCTTGAGTACTACAACGACTACTTCGGGCAGCCTTTCCCCCTGCCGAAACTCGATCACATTGCGGTTCCCGGCGGCTTCGGCGGGGCGATGGAGAACTGGGGCGGCATCACCTACTACGAATCGGTCCTCCTGTTCGATCCGGAAAAATCCTCCGCCCAAACGAAGCAAAACATTTACGAAGTGCTCGCGCACGAGACGGCCCACATGTGGTTCGGCGATCTCGTGACGATGGCGTGGTGGGATAATCTCTGGCTCAACGAAGGGTTCGCCTCCTGGATGGGGACGAAGTGCACGGCGAAGTTCAACCCCGACTGGGAAGTCTGGCTGAGCAAGACTACGCCGCGCGATCCGATGCGGCGCAGTGGCATCGGAAAAGAAAGCGCGATGGAAGGTGACGCGCGTTCGACGACGCACCCGATTCAGCAGCCGATCGCGACGGAAGCGGAAGCAAACAGCGCGTTCGACGACATCACTTACCGGAAAGGGATGTCGTTCATCCGGATGCTGGAGAGTTTTCTCGGCGAAGATGTCTTTCGCGACGGCATCCGCAAATACATCGCGGCGCACAAACTCTCGAACTCGACGACCACCGATTTGTGGAATGCGCTGGCCGAAGCTTCGGGAAAGCCGGTCGTGGAAATCGCCGCGGCTTGGACCCAGCAGCCTGGCTTTCCGATTGTGAAAGTTGCGCGCGACGCGAGTGGCAAAATCACGCTGACGCAGGAGCGCTTCACTGTTCATTTTAACAAGCCGCCACCGCTGGAATGGAAGATTCCCCTCACCTACGAAATGCCCGGCGAACCGGCGACGGCCAGTCTGCTCATGACTTCGAAGTCCATGGAGCTGCCGAATGCTGCGGCGGACCGCGCGATCAAATTGAATGTCGAAGGCGCGGGAAATTATCGTGTCCAGTACGATGACGCGTCCTGGAAACTGTTGCTCGCGGATTTGCCGAAACTGAACGTGCCCGACCGCGTCAACCTGCTCACCGATGCGTGGGCCCTCGTGCAGGCGAGCCGCGCGCCGATGTCGCTCTATCTCGATCTGGTCGAGAAACTGCCGACGAAAACGGAGTTGGCGGAACGCGAGCAGATCATGCACGTGTTCGATTTCATCAATCGTCTCCTCGCTGCCGAACCGCAGCGCGACCAATTCCAAAAATATGCGCGCTCGATTTTGCGGCCGAGCTTCGAGCAAGTCGGCTGGGAGCCAAAGAGCGGCGAGCCGGCGAAGATTGGATCGCTTCGCGCCAGTCTGATCAGGGCGCTCGGCGACTTGGATGACAGGGAAATCGTGGCCGGCTGCCGCGATCGTTTTCAAAAATACCTCGCCAACCCGAAGTCGCTCCCGCCTGATTTGCGGCCTTCGGTCCTGGCGGTGGTGGGGCGTTACGCTGATGAAGCGACCTGGAACAAGCTGCACGAGCTGGGCCTGAAAACGACGAGCATCGAGGAGAAGCAGTATTATTATGACGCGCTGGCCTGCGCGACCGATCCGAAACTTGCCGAACGGACTTTGCAAATTTCGCTCAGCGACGAATTGCCAACTAGCCGGGCGGTTTTTCTGGTCGCGAAAGTCGCGCGCCAAAGCGAACATCCGGAAATCGCGTGGATGTTCGCGAAAGCGCACATGAAGCAATTACTAGCCAAGGCCGATGCGCTCGGTGCGAACAGTTACGCGCCGAGCCTCTTCACTTTCTTCTCCGACCCGGCGCGCATCGCCGAGCTGGAGCGCTACGCGAAATCCGATCTGCCGGCCACAGCCGCGAAAGCGGTGGCGAAGGCGGTGGATGAAGTCGGTTTCCGCGCGGAAATAAAACCGCGCCTGATCACGCAGATCGGCGAGTGGATCAGCGAGGCGTCGAAGGGTCATTGATCGCTGTAGCCGCCGCCCTATGGGCGGCGTGATAGTTGCATTGCTCACTCTCGCGCTTCGCACAGCGAAGCGGCTACAGAAGAGGATCAGCGGCGCTGCTACAGCGCCGGACGATCAGATCCTGGCACCGTCGGCACGAGCCGCGCGGCGCGGTTCGCTTCTTCTTCCAGCACGAGCGCTTTCGCGTACTGCCAGCCGGCAATCGCGCGGCTGATGAGGAATAGCGCCATGATCGCAGTCCAGAAGACATCCATTCCGATGAACCAGGCCAGACCTGCCAGGGCGATACTTCCGATGAGGCCGACAACGCTCGCGATCTGCAGGCTGCGAATTTCGCCCAGCGGAAACCACAAGAGCGAGCGTAGAATCTGTCCGCCATCGAGTGGATAAACCGGAAGAATATTAAAGATCAATAGTCCGAGATTGAGCCACCAGACGTGCCCGACAAAGGCGGCGAAATCAGTTGGCTCCACATCCGCCCGCACTAACGCGAGGGCAACGGTCAGGATCGGCAGGAGCAACACGTTCACGAGCGGGCCGGCAGCGATGCTCCAGAGCATGGCGCCGGGGCGACGCGGTGGATTCACAAAAGCGATGCCGCCCAGTGGCCACAGAACAATGCGATCCGCGATCCCGCCAGTTTGACGACAGGCCAGGGCGTGGCCGAACTCATGAAGCAACACGATTGCAAACAGCGCGATGTATTCCCATAGCGCCCAGATCGGCGAAGTGTAAACACCCGCGCGACGGCTGTATTCGTAGGCCGCCACGATGAACCAGGAAAAGTGCAGGTAAACCTGGATGCCGCTGAATTTGAAGAGACGAATCGTGCCGCCCATGACGGGGACGAATCTACAACCGAAAACGGCCCGACGCGCGCGCTTTTACAAGGTGGCCGGCGCGGCGGACTCCTGCGAGACCAGCAAGCGCATCGGCAGCATGTGGGATTCGAAAAAGCCGTGGCGCTTGAAGAAATTCTGGGAGCGCAGCTCCGGCCGATCGGTCAGGAGCGTGATCCGGAGGAACTTCTTTTGCTTCGCGAAATTGATCGCGTATTCGAGCAATTGCGAGCCGTAACCGTGGCCGCGGAAGGAGTCGTGCACGACGAGATCTTCAAGCAGGATCACGAATCCGCCTTCGGCCGTGCTGATCGTGAACAGAAGATTGATCATCCCGACGATCGTCCGATCCCGCCGCAGGACAAAAACCCGACCGCGATTGGGCTCCTCGAAGATGAGGCGAAGACCCTGGAGCTGCTTCTGTTTGTTGGGACGGAAATCCTTTTCCTCGCTAAAAAGTTCGCCGAGAAGATTCGATAACTCGTCCAAATCTTCGAAAACCGCCGGCTCGATAACGACTTCGCTCATGGGTGCCTTCGTTATTTCACAAACGCTCTGCGCTGGCAATGCGGATGTGCCTTGTGCTCGTGCTCGCAATCGTAATCGTAATCGTAATCGCTCCGAAACGATCACGAGCACGAGGGGAATGATTGACAGACGCGAAGCTGCCCGTAAGGTAGCCGCTCTTCAACAGCCTACGGTATGAAACGGACACTTCAGCGCTCGAAGCGCACCCGCAAACAACAGCACGGTTTTCGCGCTCGCATGAGCACGAAAGGCGGACGGGCCACTCTCGCGCGGCGACGCCAGCGCGGACGCAAGCGTCTTTTGCCGAAGGGCGTGGAAGTCCATTTCGCCCGCCACACCCAGGCGTAAGTTCGGAGGGACGTGCTTCTGCACGTCCCTAACTCTGCCAGCGTTGGGAATTTTGGGACGTGCAGAAGCACGTCCCTCCGAGAATCTAGCGACCTGCTCGCAATGTTGCACCAAACTGTCCGGCATATCCGGTTAATTCCAGATATCCCCGGGCTTTGATTTCCTTGCCGTCGCGTCTGCCATTCGCATCGATAGCGCCTTCCCAATAAGTGATTGGGCCAAGTTTCAGTTCCTGATCTTCCAGCGCCGCCTTGATCGTGAAGTCCAAACCCTGAGCGGGTAACACGATCCGCCATCCGATCGGGTACTCGGCAGCGGTCGCTTTGCTTTTCCAAGATGCGATCGGCGTCGCCTGAAAATCGGTCGCTCGCAGATGAGTCGCGGTTCCATCGGGCGCGATCCACGTTCCACTCGAACTGCTGTCCCGCTGACCGTTCTCGAGCCGCATGCGATAAAGCATCAATTCAGCGCCATCTTCCCATTGCAGACAAAACCAATCCCAGCCCACCTGCCCTTTCGCGAGCTGGCTGCTGGACCATTCGTGATCGAACCAGCTTTCGCCCCGGAGCGCGCACGTCTTGCCATTCACCGTGAGAGAGCCCGTCGTTTCCAAGCGTGGAATGGAATAGTAGTGAGACGCGCTCGCGCCGCCGGTGCCTTTCACACTCACGCCATTCTCTCCGTGAACGACCGCTGGTTTCGCCGGCCGCAAATCAAGATGGATCGCGCCCGCGGCGCCGGACGCGGTTAGTTCGAAAATCCCATCGCTCTTCGAGGTGAGACTCCAATTATCGATCCACGCCAGTCGCTGCCGATCGTCGAATCCCGCTTCGCCGAAGGCGCCGCGGCTCGTCTTTTGTTCGAAGCGAAATTGTTGGCCGCCGACGTCGGTGATCGCGAAGTGCGCGAATTTCAGGTCGTCGACGATGAAACGGGAGGCGTTCGGATCGCGGTCGGCCGCCCGCTGGATTCCGTGGCGGAAAAACGTCAGCTCGTAACCGAACCGATGGCCATCGGCATCGAACAAATTGCCGGTAAAATACCACCACTCGGTTTTGAATTCGCGATGCGCGTGGTGGTCCCGGGGAAATTCGTACCGCCAGCCGGGCTCGGCGATTTTCCAATCAGCGGCGATGAAGGTCGTTGCGATCGCGGCGAACAAAAGCACGCGCGCCAGAACATAGGCTTTCAGCCTGTGCGCCCAGCAGAGATTCTCTCCGCTGAAAACCTTCATGCGGCTGAAACTGGCAGCGGGTTGAAAACCCGCTGGGCGCACAGGCTGAAAGCCTATGTTCCGCTCCTTATTCATTGCGCAAATTGTCGGCGAGAACCATGCGGCTCGCGCGCCATGCGGGAATCACGCCCGCGATGATCGCGGCGGCCAAAATCCAAATCGGCGTCAAGGCGAGAGTTTGCCACGGAAACGCGAGGTGAATCGTCCAGCCGAAGAAGGCGCGATTGATCACGCCGGTCAAAACCACAGAGAGGCAAATTCCGGAAACGGTTCCGACGACGGCCGCGAGCGCTCCGAGCATCGCGGTTTCGGAAAGCAGGATCTTCCTGATTTGGCCGGCGCTCGCACCGATCGCGCGCAGGATCGCCAGCTCGCGCTGACGTTCCGTGATCAGAATCGTGAGCGAAAGAAAAATCCCGGTGATGGCCACAAAAAGCGCGATCGCCATCAGGACGTGCGTGACCGCGAAAGTCTGGTCGAAGATTTCGAACACGCGCCGCCGCAGCGATTGATTCGAGAAGATCGCGAACTGTCCTTCCCGGCTGAACTCCGACCGGAATGCCTTCGTTACTTCGTCGGCGCCGTGGTTCGCCTTCAAATAAATCGCGACGCTGTTGATCCGGTCATCGTGCCAGAAACGGGCGAAATTTTTCGCGCTCAGGTAAACATAACCCTGATCGCTTGTGTAATCGTAAAAGAGGGCGGCCACGGCAAAAGCCTGCGGCCCGTCGGGTGTGGTCAGCTCGACGAGGTCTCCTTCGCGAAGGTGGTGGCGACTCGCGAAACTCTCGGAGGCAAACAGGCACGGTTCATCGTGGAAACGGCGCATGAGTTCCCGTCGATCGCCGCGCAGGAATTGCAATCTCCGCTGCTCGCCGCCGCGGATCACGGCGGCGCTGATGTCGGTGTCTCCCATGGGCAGCTCGACCTGGCGAAACGTGTCGATGGTCTCGACGGCCGGATGATTCGACAGGAACGCCAGAGCCGGTGCCGGGAAAAAGGAGCTTACGCCGGCGACGGCATTGGAAGCCGGCGTCACAAAAAGATCGGCGATCAAGGTGTTGTTGATCCAGGCCTCGACCGTTTTGCGAAACGAAAAGACCATCACGCTCACTCCGACCGTCATGGCGACGGCAATGGCGAGCGCCGCTACCGTGACGGAGTTGCGCAGGAGAGCCCGGGAGAGATTCGCCGCCGCCAGCGCGTTTTCGATGTTCGATCTTCGCCGGCGCGGACGAAGACGCCGGAGCAAATTTCCCGTCGCCTTGCTGAAGTGAAACATGACGCGCGGGACGAGAAAAGAAAAGCCGGCCAGGACGAAAAAGGCCGCGCCGAAACTGAGCCAGCGCGGGCCAATGGAAAGCGCGAGCCAGGAGAAAACTGCCGCGAGAAAAATGCAGAGCGCTCCGCTGATCAGCCAGGCGAACGATGGATTCACCGATCGCTCCAGCCTGGCGCCGCCATGGAGCGCCGCGACCGGGTCCTGTCTCGCCGCCGCGTGCGCCGGGAACCAGGCGGACAAGATTACCGATCCGATCCCGATCATCCACGCCAGCGCGAAACTGAGCGGTTGCAACGTGATTCCTCTCACACTCACGAGCACGTAAAGAGACGAGATCGTTGCGGACACCGCGCCGACCAGGACCCGCGCCAGGACCAATCCCCCGATCAAGCCGAGAAAGGAACCGATGGCCCCCAGAACAATTGCTTCGCCCAAGAACAGGTTCCGGATCTCGCTCCGGGTCACGCCTAACGAACGCAGGATCCCGATCTCGTGCTGGCGGCGCACGACCGAGGCCGTGACGGTGTTGTAGATGAGAAACATCCCGACCAACACCGAGACCAGGCTCATCATCGTGAGGTTGAGCTGGAAGCCGCCGAGCATTTTGTCGACTTCTTCGGTGCGGCGGGCCGGCGACGCGACCCGAACGTCTTTCGGGAGAAATTGACGGAGCGCCGTGATCGTAATTTCGCGTTCGCGCGGGTTGAGGAGTTTCAACTGGATGACGCTGAGTTCTCCGCGCCGGCCGAACAATTCCTGGGCCCAGCCAATATCCATCGCCGTGAAGTGCGGATCGAAGGTTTCGTCTTTCTGTAACAGAAACCCGATCTCCAGCTCGCGGTTCGTCCCGCCCACGCGAGCGCGAATCTTGTCGCCCGCCTTGAGACCATGTTGCCGGACGAATTCCTCGGAGACCGCGATCGAGCCGGGATTGCCGAGCCAGCGCTGGATGTCGAATCCGCGCGCGTCGAAATTCGAAGGATCGAAGGTGCGAAACAGACCGTTCGTGAAAACGTCGATGCCGAGAATTTCGAGATAATCGCCGGGAAAATCCCGCAGCGATACGAACCCCTGCACCAGCGGCGTCGCTGCGGAAACGCCGGGGGCCGTCGCGACCTTCGGCAGAATTGTCTCCGGCAAATGCCCGGCCGGCGCGGTAATTTCCAGCTCAGCCTTTCCCGCGACGAGATCGACGCTTGCCGCGAACGCACGATTTGCACTGTGATTAGCGATCTGCGTCGCCAGATAAACCGCCACCCCGAGCGCCACGCTCAAGATATTCAGAAGCCCGAGCAGCGGATGCCGCCGGAGATACCGCAGCACGTGCCACCGGAAAATGCGAAAATATCCTGCCGTCACTCGAATTGACTCGCAACAAAACGGTCGCAGTCAATCCCGCAACGGCGTGCCGGCATCCGCGCTATCCTCGCGAACCACCACAACGTCAGTGGCCTCTTCGACCCTCCGGTTCCCGTGACCGTCTCCGGCTTCCTCTTGTGGGACGGCGAACACCGTTCCCAAACACCGTCGGCCCCGAAGGTTTGCAGCCGACCAAAGCCTGGGAAATTCACCCGATCAAACAACTGGTAGAGCGCTGAGAAACGCCGAGAGGTCACAGACTGTCCTTCTCCGTCTCTCGTGGTTTTTTTGCTTTAGTTCTTCGCAGCTTTTTCACAGGTTATTCACTGCATGGCCCAGAACTCGTCAATAGAGTGGACCGACCACACATTCAATCCCTGGTGGGGCTGCTCAAAAGTTTCGCCGGCGTGCCTTCATTGCTATGCGGAAACGTGGGCGAAACGTGTCGGTCAAAAGGTTTGGGGGGCAAGATCACCGCGGCGGTTTTTCGGTGATACGCATTGGCTAGAACCAATCCGCTGGAATGCGGAAGCATCCGATTCGAGAACTCGGCGACGCGTGTTTTGCGCGTCGATGGCGGATGTCTTTGAAGCAAGACCTGATTTGTTCGAAGAACGTGAAAAGCTTTGGGGACTCATAGAGCTTACACCCAGCCTAGACTGGTTATTGCTAACGAAGCGACCACATAACATTCTGCGGTTTGCGCCTTGGAGAGAGGAATGGCCTAACAATGTCTGGGTCGGAACCACTGTGGAAAATCAGCATTGGGCCACCATCAGATTACCGCAACTCCTTGTCGTGCCGGCTAAGCGGAGATTCCTTTCATGCGAACCATTGTTGGGCCCTTTGGATCTGGACAGGTGGATTTCCAAGAATTCGAAGACGCTCCACCCAATTGATTGGGTCATTGCGGGTGGCGAAAGTGGGCCGAAAGCACGAGTTATGTTTCCAAGTTGGGCGCGGGACTTGCGCGATCAATGTCAGGACGCGGGGATTCCTTTTCATTTCAAACAATGGGGTCACTGGGCTCCGGCGCAAAAGGAAACGGAGTCTGCGACAGAATTCTGGGACGAAGTGCAGCGCAAGCTTATTAGAATGGAGCCTTTAGGCAAGAAATCGGCGGGACGGTTCTTAGATGGCAAAACCTGGGACCAAGTGCCAGAGGCGGCATGACAGAGCCCGAGAAGTTTCTTTTCGAACTGCCACCGTGCGACCTCAAGGTCGCCGAGAAGAAGTTTAAGGAGAGAAATCCCATTTGGACCGAGTGCAAGGCCAAGCTCATTGAACGATACCTCTTCTATTTCGTCCAAATCACCTATCACGGAACCTACATTGACGCATTCGCGGGACCGCAAGAGCCCGACAAGCCCGAGATGTGGTCGGCGAAATTGGTGATTGAAAGCACACCGCGATGGTTAAAGAATTTCCTTCTTTTTGAATCCGACCCTTCACAACTGAAACTGATTCAGGAAATGTGCGATTCGCAACCTTCGCGAAGGAAGGAGAAGAATGAACCTAATCGGAAGATTCAAATCTACCACGGGGACTTTAATCGCAACATCACAAGAATGTTTGCGGAGAATCCGATTCCAGAGAAAGAAGCGACCTTTTGCCTTTTCGATCAAAGAACCTTCGAATGCGATTGGAAATCGGTTGAGACAGTAGCTGGGCACAAAACGAGCGGTCGCAAGATCGAGTTATTCTACTTTTTCCCTGAAGGCTGGATCAATCGAAGCGCCGCTGGCTTAAAGATAGAAAAGGAAAAAAGGCTCGAACAGTGGTGGGGAACCTCCGATTGGCGGGAGTTGTTGAGCCTAGGAGGAGCTAGACGCGCACAATATGTTTGCGACCGCTTTCGGTCCGAGTTTCAGTATGAGCACGTATATCCGTTTCCAATTTATGAGAAGCAAGATCAGGGCGGTCGCGTAATGTATTACATGATCCACGCATCAGATCACGAACAAGCGCCCATTCTTATGAATCGAGCATATGGGAAGGCGCTCGACATAAAGGAAACGGACGTTCAACTGGATTGGTTACGAGACGCTCTAGAAGCACTCAACTTAAGCAACTCGGTTACCTAGCCTCTAAGGGCATCACAAGAATGGAGCAGTTTCGTCATTAGCCCTTCGTGACTGTGTTTTTTTGGGAATGTCGAAAGCTCCCGCAACGCGCAGTTCGGCTTGGGTGATTAGAGGTCCGCTGCAAATTTTGTCCAGTAATGCTGCTTGCGGTGCTTCCAATTCGACTAACCAGCCGAGGACGTTTAAGACGTTGATCAGCTCGGTCGTATATTCGGCGAGCCAGTGATCGGCCTGGATATTGCCAAGCGAGGAGGGAGGTCGGCGATCGCCGATGATAGGGCGCTCGCGCTTGCGCTTTCGGTAGCTGAACCATTGTAGAAGCACTTGCTTGCCGGAGGTCTCGTAACGCCATACGCCGGGCGGCACGTTCTCCACGTACCCGCTGCCAATGCGGAGCCGCTTTGTCGAAGGGTCGTAATCGATGTCGTCCGGCATTAACTTCGGTGCTTGTGGGATCGCGCCATCCACAGGCATGCGCGGACGCTTATTTTCGGGTAAACGCGGCGGCTGGGCGGGGCGTCCATGTTCGGGATCGGCCAGCCGTTCGCCAAACGTGTGCAGCCATATAACCGTGCGCCCGATTGCCGCGGCTTCGCTGAAAGTCGCGGCGTCGGCCGTGATCGGGATACGGAGGCCGGGCGTGGAGAGATCATCTTGAAAGAGCGCGGTGAAGGCAGGATGCGCAGCAGTCGCGGCGATGTAGGCGATGAAATCCTCGGCGCTCACGGGGCGGCCCAAGCGCTTCGCAAGAAAGGGCAGAAGCTTCGGTGGAAGATTCGCGCTGGTCGCGCCAGCATCGCGCCAAAGCGGGAAAACTCGGCCGCCGAACGAGCCTTTGTAGTGATCGAGATCGGGAACGAGGCCGGTTACTGTGAGCGCAGGACCACCGGTCGGCGACGTTCGCGACAACGCGGTGATGTAAACTTGCTGATCTGAGTGCAGCGCCCAGATGTCCGGATTCGGTTGATTAATAAGTCGAGCGTCTGGAATGATCCACTGACGATCGAAAGAGCGAAAGCCGTACCGAATTGGCGAGAGAGCTTTACCCTTTTCGTCCGCTATCGTTTTCGCCGTCGCTTTATAGTTCCCAAGTCCCTTCGCAACAACTTTTTTGCTGTGCTTGTCACCGATTTTTCCTCCACGCAGATGGGGATGAAAGAGTGTTTCCTTCTCCGCGTCGGGCGCACTTACGAGCTTCTGCCAGCGCTGCTCCAGCGATTCGGCGTCCGGGGCGATGATCCACGTTCGCCCCGGCATCACGCCTGAACCGTTGTAGATGAAAAGCTCGTCGAGCTTCGGAAAGGTCGCCCAAGCTCCCGTTGACGAGGGTAGGAAAGGCGCGCGCCAATCGGTCGGGCAATCGATCCACGCGTTTGCCGCGAGCCTGAGCTCGCCGAGTGCTTTGAACTTCTCAGTACGATGGCCAGTCGGCAGAGCGTGGAAGCGAACCCTAGCCGGCATCCGCAGATCGCTTTTTGCGGAGCGCGAGGCCAACACGATGCACACAGGCTGCTGCACTCCTTGAAAGATGCGTGTGGCCACTCCCGGTTGGTGCCCCTCTGGCGAACAGTCGATAACCCAGATGTCGTCGCAGGTGCGCCGGAGATAGTCGCGCATCTTCTGAAAGCCCGGCCCATTTAAGAAGCCCGCAACGGTGATGTAGCAGACAATTCCAGTCTTCGAGCCAGGACCGTGGTCATACACCTTCCACGTAGCCCACCTCCAAAAATAGACGTACAGATTACGCAGATGCTTGGCGTGCGCGCCAACTCCCCAGTCCCGCGGCGGAATCCAATCCGCCAGTGGCGGGGACTTCTCAGCTTCTTTGTGCTCGCCTTCAATCCACCCTCCGCGGCCCTTCGCTTTTTCTTTGTACGGTGGATTGCCGATCACGATTGTGATTGGCTCGTCGCGTTTGATTCTGTTTGCTTCCTTCTGCGAGTTTCCAATCTCTAGGTACCCCGCCGGAATCCATTCGAACTCGTGGTTGGGATTACCCAGAGTATCTGTTACAAACATTCGTAAGGGCTCGGCTGGAACTGCCCCTGTTAGCTCAACGATTTCCGCTAGAATTCGGAGCTGGGCGACAGCGAACGAACCTAGTTGCATTTCGAATGCGATCAGCCGCTTTACGGCTGCCGTTATTGCACCAACGACAGCGCCACGTCCTTCGTCTTCCTCTACAGTCGCCGCTATCTTTCGCAGCACTCCGAGCAGAAACGTGCCAGTCCCCACTGCCGGATCCACCAAAGTAATGCTCTCGGCAGCGAGGCCTCTGTGACAGCTGAAACGCTTTGACCTCAATGCCTCGTCTACGAAACCCACCATCGCATTGATGACTTCGGGCGGCGTGTAGTAAGACCCCGTCAGCCTTCGTAGCTTCCTGTCATAGACGTCGAGAAACTCCTCGTAGAAATAAAGCCACGCGTCGGCGTCGCCCTTGCTGATTTTTTGCCAATCCACAGTGTCGAGAACGCGAATGAGAACACTGATCGAGGTCTTGAGCGTCGCTTCGTTCGCTGCATTGTCGGTAATCAGCCGTAGAGCGGCACCGATCAACGAATTGGATTTACCCAGCTCCACCGACACTTGGTGTAACCCGCCGGTTAATGGAATTTCCTTAGCTCGTGCGACCAGCAATCCAAACGTCACGGCCTGTGCGTAGCCGTCAGCGAAGCGGTCATCGCTCGCATCGGGGAACAGGAGCTTTCGCCAGTCCGTTGCGAGAGCGGTAAGAGCTTCACTTCCACGTGCAAGCTGCTCGCTCACCTCTTCCCGGAGAAGCCGGCATAGGCGTGCGCTAACATGGGCGAGTTCTCTTGCGTTCCGCGGCGGGATCGGTTCCCACTGGAAGAACTTTTCGAAGAGTCCTAAGAGGCCTCGCGCTGGTTGAAGCTTGTCCCCTGATGACTCAATGTCTCCAACCAAGCGGATGACGCCATCCGCGAGATTTCCGCTTTCCCATCGACTGAATTCGTTTCCATCCGTGTAAATTATATTTGGTAAAGAGCGAAGCTTCTCCCATTGAGCTTTGTCGTGGGGATCTTTGAATTTTCTCGGGTCCGCGCCTTTTCCCGGTGCCTTTATTTCAACGTGACCGACAAGTGCGCGAACTGTGACTGCGTAATCTGGACGTGTCTTGAGATCGCCGAGGGAAGATTCACCCACCGCGACTACGTCGGAGCGCCTGAGTCCAGCAAGCTCCGCGAAATCGCTCAACAACTGCTCGAACGGCGCGCGGAGTTGGTCTTCGGGGCTGCCAGTCGCCGAGGGGTTCTTCAGTTTGTCTTTTGCTTTCGCGCCGAATGCGGCAACGGCGGATGCGGATGTAAGTGCCATTCTATTGGATCAGGAAAGGTGCAAAACGTGCAGTCTGTGAATCTCGCAGCTTGCGAAGCTGATCCAGATTATCGCCGCAATAAATGACGCGCGTATCGACGAGCGCCGAGGTTTTAGCTGGCACGCCGGAAGATAGCCGGCAATTGGGGGCGAGGTCAACGAACGGTTCCGGAGTCACACCCTTCATCTGCCCTGCGTTGACCCGGGTGCAACGACTTGGTTACGATTCAGAAATGACACGCGGGTCGAGTCTAACGGTGTGAAGCCGTGGGGCGGCATATTTCCGGGAGGTTGGCTTTCGCCCCGACCAGTCGTCAGGCTAAGCGATCCGTCGGAGATTGCCCGGCAATACCGCTCGTGGCAAAAACGCGTCCTGGTGAGTTCAATCATCGGTTACGCCACGTTCTATTTTGTTCGGAAGAATCTCAGCGTCGCCATGCCGGTCTTGCAGAACAGTCTCGGCATCCAGAAGAGCAGCCTTGGTTTATGCCTAACTCTCCATGGCTTGCTTTACGGCGTGTCGAAGTTCGCGAATGGCTTTCTCGGCGATCGCGCGGACGCACGCGTCTTCATGAGCCTCGGTCTGGCTGGTTCGGCGCTCCTTAATCTGCTCTTCGGCCTGAATTCCGTCGCGATAATCCTAGGTCTCATCTGGATAGCTAACGGTTGGTTTCAGGGAATGGGATTTCCGCCCTGCGCCCGGCTTTTGACGCATTGGTTCCCGCCGAAGCAGCTCGCGACAAAAATGTCCATCTGGAATACCTCTCACCCCATCGGCGGCGGATTGATCGTCATCCTCTGCGGCTATCTCGTCGTGATCGATTGGCGCCTTTGTTTTTTTATTCCAGCGGTCATCGCGCTGGGCTGCGTCATTTTTATCTGGTTCACCCTGCCCGATACGCCGGCTTCAGTGGGTTTGCCGGAAGTCGAGGGCACGCAGAGTGAATCATCGCGGGCAGAATCGCGCGCGGATTTTCGGGCCTTCGTGCTCAGGCAGGTCTTTCGTAATAAATTTATCTGGATCGTTTCGCTCGCGAACTTCTTCGTTTACATCGTCCGCTTCGCCGTTCTCGATTGGGGACCCACTCTGCTGACTGAATCGAAGCATATCAGGATCACGCACGCGGGGTGGATGGTGGCCGCGTTCGAGTTTTGCGGTTTGGGAGGGGCGTTGCTCGGCGGCTGGATTACCGACCGATTTCTAGGTGGACGGGCCGTGCGCGCGTGCGTCGTCTACATGGCGCTCGCCGGCGTTTCGGTTTTCCTCTTCTGGAAGATTCCTTTTCAATCCGAGCTCTTAACTACCGGCTTACTCGGCGCGGCCGGTTTTTTCATTTACGGCCCGCAATGTCTGCTCGCGGTCGCCGCGGCGAATCTCGCGACGAAAAGGGCCGCCGCCACCGCTATTGGCCTAACGAGCATATTTGCGTACGCCAGCACTGTCGTTTCCGGCTGGGGCTTGGGCGCGTTGGTTCAACACTACGGTTGGGACGCGGCTTCGCGGGATTGACCGTGGTTACCGCGCTCGGCACCCTGCTTTTCGTAGCAGCCTGGCCGGCCAAAGCGCACGGATACAAAGAGTCAACGGATGACATTTCAGCCGGCTATCCACGCGATTCATAGACGCGCAACGCGCGCCGCCAATTTCTGAGGACCGCGTCGCGCCACAATGAACCCGAACCGAATCGGGCCAAAGTCAGGGCTCGATGATTTTGTTGCGGATGGCGTAGCGGACAAGGCCGGCAATTGAGTCGAGCTTGAGTTTCCGCAGAATGCTGGCACGATGAGTCTCGGCGGTGCGGACGCTGATGCCGAGTGCTTCCGCGACCTCTTTGTTGCTTTTTCCTTCCGCAATCAGCTGCACGATCTCCCGCTCGCGTGCGCTGAGACGCTGGCCGGCTTCGGTTTCGTCGCGTCTGCCTTCGGCCCGGTTGAGAATGTTCGAAAAGAGAATCTCGGAGACTTTCGCGGTAAAAAAAGGCTTGTGCCGTCCGAGCGATTCAATCGCTTCCACCAGAAAATGGTGCGCTTCGGATTTAGAGATGAAGCTCTTTACTCCGGCTTCAAACGCGTTCCGAATCAAGCCGTCGCTCTCATGCGCGGTGAACATGAGCAGCTCCGTGCCAGGCAATTCTCGCTTGATCTGAATGGCGGCATCGAGGCCGTTGAGCTCGGGCATGGTCATGTCGAGAACGACGATGTCGGGCTTGAGTTCACGCGCCTGAGCGACTGCTTCGCGGCCGTTTGAGGCCAGACCGCAAACGTTCCACCCTGGTTGTTGTTCGATGACGGCGCGGGTCCCCTGCCGCATGACGTCATGGTCGTCGGCAATGAGGATGCGCAGTTGCGGCGTTGCAGTTGTCATGGTTCGTGGGTTTCAGGATTTAGGGCATCGTGCAGACACTCGAGAAGCTTCTGAGTATCGTACGGCTTCGTGAGAACATTGGTAACTCGCAGACTTTGTAGTTCTGCAGTACGGGTTTCATCACCTTGCCCGGTAGAAGCAATGAACGTGAGTCCAGGCTTCATTTGCTGAACGGCACGAATAAGGGCGATGCCATCCATATAGGGCATCATGATATCGGTGAGCAAAACATTAACCGAAGCCATCTGCTGGGCAAAAACCGCCAGCGCTCCCGGCGCATCGTTGGCGGTCAGGACGCGATAATTATGTTTCTCGAGCACGATCCTGGTAAGACTGAGAACATTGGGTTCGTCGTCGACGACCAAAATCAATTGGCCATTTCCTTTCAAGGATTCGAAGGACAAATCGGATCGGACTGAAGTTTCCTCGCTAAGCTGGGCGGGAACGAAAATCTTGAAGGTGGTGCCGGATCGAAGCTCGCTGTAAACCGAAATGAAACCGGCGTGGCTTTTGACGATACCGAGGGAGGTCGAGAGTCCGAGACCTGTGCCTTTGCCGATTCCTTTCGTCGTAAAAAAGGGATCGAAAATCTTATCGAGCACTGCCCGAGGCATGCCTTCGCCAGTATCGCTAACTCGAAACAACACATGGGGACCGGGCCGGGCGCCGGGTGTCATCGAGGCGTAATGTTCGTCCACCTGGAAATTCTCGGCGGCGATGGTGAGTAAGCCGCCGTTGGGCATGGCATCACGCGAATTGACCGCCAGGTTTAACAAGACCTGGTGCAACTGGGTCGGATCGCCCTGGACCGACCAAATGTCTTCGGAGTACTGGCATCTAACCTCGATCGATTTTGGAAATGTGCGCTGGGCGATATCGCACATTTCTTGAATGAGATGACTCGGCTTGATCAAAACCCGTTCGCCTTCGATGCCACGCGCAAAGGTCAGGACTTGTTTGACTATAGCGGAGCCCCGCCGCGCGCTTTTGTCGATAAGCGAAAGGATCGAACCCGCCTCTTCGTCGTCTATTGTTCTGCGGAGAATTTCCGATCCCATTAAAATCGGAGAGAGGACGTTATTCAAGTCATGCGCTACCCCGCTCGCCAGAGTGCCAATACTTTCCAAGCGCTGGGCGCGGAGTAACTGGGTCTCTAGTTTCTTGTGCTCGGTAATGTCGGTGTTGACGATCAACACTGAACGCGGTGATCCGTCGTCGCGACGCACGAGCGTGGCGCGACTACTCACGATGAGCTCCTTCTTGTCCTTTGTGACCTGGCGAATCTCGCCGTGGAATTCTCCGGTGGAGACCAGAGCCTTCGACAGCAACTCGACCTCGCTCGGGTCGGCAAAAATTAGTTCGCCGATGGAACGGCCCAAGGCTTCATCAGCAGTCCAGCCGTAAAGACGTTGCGCTCCAGTATTCCAAAAAGTGATGCGGTTCGATTCGAAATCGCGAACGATGATAGCATCTTGAGCGCGGTTGATAATGTCAGCCTGCTCTCGCATCCGTTCTTCGGCTTGTTTTTGCTCGGTGATATCGATGCCGATGCCGCAAATGAAGGCAACTTCGCCTTGGTCATTCAGAATCGGAAATTTGCTGATGAGCGCGGTCCGTTGCTCCTCGCCTTGGAGAACGGTCTCTACTATTTCCTTTGGCGCCTTCGTTTCAATGACTTGCAGGTCAGTGGCCTTGTAATTCGCGGCGAGTTCCGCCGACCAAATCTCATCGTCTGTTTTGCCGAACCAATCCCGCGCTCGCAGCACTAGTTGCCGAAGAGTCCTATTGGCATAGACATAGCGGCGTTTTTCATCCTTGATCCAGGCAAAGCCTGGCAAATTATCCATGAACAAGGCGAAGCGCTGTTCGCTCGCGCGAGAGGCTTCTTCAGCCCGTTCGCGCCCCTGGCGCAGTTTGCTTTGCTCAAGGGCTTGGGCCACCGCTGGACCGAGCCGCGCCAGCCGGTCTTTTAAGAGATAATCCACGGCGCCTTCCCGCATCGCCGCGACCGCTGTCTCCTCCCCGATTGTCGCCGAGACAAGGATGAAAGGAATCTTAAGTCCTCGCTCTCCTACTAGCTGGAGCGCTTTCAGCCCGCTGAATTGCGGCATGGCATAGTCCGATAGGATCAGATCGGGCTCCGGTTCGAGGCTGGCGAGAAAGTCAGGCTCAGTCTCCACTCGGCGCCAATCGGGATCGAAGCCGGCGCGGCGTAATTCGCGCAGCATCAGATCGGCATCGCTCGGATTGTCTTCGACAATCAGGAGGCGGATACGTTGTAACGGCTTATCCATCCAGTTTTGGGGGTTGGTTAAGGAGCAGCCAATACATTCCCAAATCCTGCACCGCAGCCACAAACCGTTCGAAATTGACCGGTTTCACTATGTAGCTGTTCACTCCTAGTTTGTAACTTTCCACCACGTCCTTCTGTTCCTTGGAAGAAGTCAGGACCACTACCGGAATCGTCTTGGTGCGCGGATCGTTCTTAACCCGCCGCAAGACTTCCATACCGTCGACCTTGGGTAACTTAAGATCCAGCAGGATCACTTTGGGGCCATCTTCGACCTTGCGTCCTTTATAGGCGCCTTCCGCAAAAATGAATTCCATCGCCTCCGCGCCATCGCGCGCGATCTGAATGTGATTAGCCAGATTGGCTTTGCGGAGCGCCCGAAGGGCAAGCTCCAAGTCCTCCGGCGTATCTTCGACTAACAGAATCTCTACTGCATTGTTTTCACTCATACTTTTTGGTTAGCTCGTTCCAGGGTAAAATAAAAGGTCGCGCCCTTGCCTTCCGTGCCTTCCGCCCAGACGCGCCCGCCGTGGCGATTGATGACCCGCTGGACAATGGCCAGCCCCACGCCGGTACCCTCGAATTCGTCGGTGCGATGCAAGCGCTGGAACACGCCAAAGAGCTTGTGGGCGTATTGCATGTCGAACCCGGCCCCGTTATCGGACACAAAACAAGTGGCCGAGCCGTTCTCACGCGTCGATCCGACTTCTATTATGGCGGTCTCCCGCTTGCGGGTGTACTTCACCGCGTTCGAGAGGAGGTTGACCCAGACTTGCTTCAACAAGGCCGGGTCCCCATGGACCTTGGGCAGGTCGCCTATCTTGAGTTCGATCTTGCGTCCCTTTTTTTCGGGGGCCAGTTCCGCAAAGCTGTCGCGCGCCAACCGCGCCATATCGACATTCTGTTTGTGCAACGGCAACCGGCTTAAGCGCGAGAAAGTAAGGAGATCGTCGATGAGCACGCCCATCCGCTGGGCCCCTTCCCGGATCGTTTGCAGATAACGCCGGCCTTCTTCGGGAAGCTGAGGACCGTAATCCTCCAGCACGGCCTGGGAAAAACCGTCGACCGTCCGGAGCGGGGACCGCAAATCATGTGAGACCGAATAGGAGAACGCCTCCAACTCCTTGTTAGCCGTTTGTAATTGCATGGTGCGCTTCTCGACGCGGTCCTCCAGTTCGAGGTTCAATTGCCGAACCTCATTTTCCGCGCGTTTCCGCGCGGTGATGTCGTTGATCAGCACCAGACTGGCAGGGCGTCCAAGCCACATCAGATTATGGGACGTGATCTCCACGTCTATGAGCACCCCATCCTTTTTCCGATGACGCCATTCCGTCGTCCCATCCAAGCCTTTGCTTACCAGAGAAAGGTTATTGATGAGCGCGGGGATGTCTTCGGACGGCCGAATGTCCTTGATGGTCATGGCCCGGAATTCCTCTTGCGAATATCCGTAATGCTGAACCGCCGCGGCGTTCACGGCCAGGAACGAAAGCGTCTCGACATCATAAATCCACATCGCGTTGGGATTGCTCTCGAATAACTCTCGATACCGTTTTTCGCTGGCCCGCAATGCCTGCTCGGTCTGCTTCTGCTCGGTGAGTCCTGCATTCAGAAAGGAGAGGCCTAACGACAAAATGCCCATGCTGAGAAACACCCCCAGAGGCAAGAGCGAAAATGCAGTGAGCGATGCCGCTTCCGCCTGCTTCCGATCCCGACCCAGCAAAGCCTGCTCTTCGTCTTTCATGCCCTGGATCAAGCGAAAGGTGTCGTCGGATAGTCTCACTCCCGGACCCGTGCCGATCATTTCGGAAGCGGCGGGAAAACCTTGCTCCCGCCGGGCCGCCATTATTTTTTCTTCCCAGTCGATTCGTTCCGCTATCAAGGGCTCGAGTTGATCCAGCCGGCGCTGTTGATTGGAATTGTCCGCAGTCAGCTTGCGAACAGCGAGCAGATCCTTAGTGACTTCGAGCCGTGTTTCTTCGCGCTCACTTAGGAATCTTTCATCGCCTAAAATAACGTAAAGGCGCTCGTGGCTAAGCAGGTCGGTTGTATCAGTCAATACTTCCTGGACTTTCTGGAGGACTTCCTGCCGCTGACTTAACGAGCTAGTCGTTTCCAACATTCGCCTGGTGTGATTGAAGGCAATGGCGGCGGCGGCGACCATGAGCAGAATGCCGAGAACGAATCCCGCAGTGGTCAAAGTATTCAACGACCAGACTAACCCATGCTTGCTGAGCAATAGCGCCAGCATGCCACTGCCTAACAACAAAAACCCCACGGCAGCCGTCAGCTCTGAAACCTTCATCCCTAGAAGATTCCATCGAGGACCGAAGAGTGTTTCCAGGAAGAACCCAATGAGCGCCAGCGCCCCAATAAACACCAGCGTCACGCTCAACCCTGCCGCAAGCGGGAGACTCAATCGCGGTGATACCAACTGAGATTGCGCGACAAAACCGATCCCCATGAGAACAAAACATATCGCGGTCGCGGGTACCATTCGCAGCGTTTGAGTAGTTTCGTTTCCCCGCGGCCGGATCAGCCATTGATCAATTCCGAGGTTCCAGCCAAAAAAATGTTCGGCGAGCGTCAGTCCCCCCAGAGCAAGGACAATGATTCCGCTGAGAGCCGAGCAGATCCGGGCCGGTTTGGACGATCTGGTCAGCGAGAGGAACGCCAGCGCTGCGCCGCAAAGTAGTATTCCGGCGGCGATATTCGGCTTCAGCGGACTCGAGCCGGAGACAATGCTCTTGAGGCCTTCGTTGTTCAGCCACCAGCCAAGGAGAGCGCCGCCACTCATAAGCGCTGCGGCTATGCCAGCACCTTGGGGGAAAACAGGACTTCCACGCATTGAACGAGGGGGACGAACTAGATTCGTATCACTCAACCGCATTTGCAAGGCCGAGCCGCAAGTTTCATCATTTTTAAAACCTACTTGTGCATAACCTTTCTAAACCTCTCGAAGCAGGCTCGGCCGCTAAATTCCACATTCGGCGCGGCTTGTATTTCAAGATGACTATTAACTCATCGTGCGTCTCGCCGATGCCGTCCTCCCTATTTGCCAGGAGGATTTACCCTAGGGGAATAACCCTAGCGGGAGGGAGCGTTCGTTACGCTTGAATGATCCGTTCGCGAACCGCGTAACGAACCAGTTCCGCCACCGAATGGATGGCCAGGCGCTTCATGATGTTGGCGCGATGCGCGTCCACGGTCTTATAGGAGATACTAAGCAAGGTCGCGATGTCCTTGTTAGTTCGCCCTTCCGCCAGAAGCTGCACGATTTCGCGTTCCCGCGCACTTAGTCGTGCGGGCGTGCGCGAAGCGGTCGCTGTCTCTTCAGCCTGGGCGCGATGAGGAGCAAGACGGGTAAAATATTGGTTCCCGCTTGCGACGGCTTCAACCGCGGCGAGCAATTGTCGGGGACTATCGCTTTTCAAGATACATCCGCGCGCTCCGGCTCGAATCAAGTCCTCGGAAAGCTGATCCGATTCGTGCATGGTGAGGATTAGAATCGCGACATTCGGACGTTCCCGGCGAATCTGCCGCGTCGCGTCGAGTCCATTCAAGACCGGCATCGTGACATCGATTAGAAAAACGTCCGGCTTCAGTTCCAGACCCAGCTTGACCGCGCTGCGGCCGTCCTCTGCCTCCGCGCAAACCGTCCATCCTGGCTGCGCTTCAAGGACGGAGCGCAAACCCTGCCGGACCAGGGGATGGTCGTCCGCGATCAGGATTCGAAGCTTTTTCATTTTTCCGATTCATTCTGGGCGCGAACACCTTTCTGACTACAAGGCAGAACGGCACGCACGGTTGTCCCCTCTTTGTTCGAGGTTATGTCAAGCCGGCCTTGCAATTGAACTATGCGCTGCCGCATCCCAGAAATACCGACGCCGATCCGCGCGTCCTCGGCCGTACCGGTGAGGAGGCCGGCGGGCAGGCCGCGACCGCGATCGGCAATGGTTAGTTCGATGATGTCGTCGATGCGTGTGAGTTTCACCAAGGCGAATTTGCTTTCAGAATGGCGATGCACGTTGGAAAGGCTCTCTTGCACGACGCGAAAAAGCGCCGTCTCGGTTTCGCTCGGGCATCGTTCGAAATCTTCGCTGAATTCCAGTTCGACCTCGATGCCACTGCGGGCGGAAAAACCTTCGACGTAATCCCGGATCGCTCCGATCAAACCAAGCTCCTCTAGCATCGGTGGATGGAGAAGATGGGCGAGGGTGCGCAGATCGCGATTGCCCTGCGTCAAGATCGCGAGACTATCGGCCAGGAGATTCTCGGCCCAGGGGTCACGACCTTCTATCCATTCCTCGAGTCGACCGAGATTCATGGCCACAACCGCGAGCTCCTGCGCTGTTGAATCATGTATCTCCCGGGCAATCCGCCGCCGCTCCTCGTCCTGGGCTCTTAACAATTCCGTCGGGAACGCTTGGGCCGCCTCTTCTGCCTTGTTTCGCTCGGTGAGATCCCTCATTCCACCCACCATCCGCACCGCCTTGCCTTCGGCATCCCGGATAACGTGCCCACGGTCCAGGACGTAGGCATAACTGCCATCCTTGCAAAGAAACCGATATTCGTCCGACCACATCGTTCCCCCTTCATCAATGGTCCGGTGAATTCCAGAAATGACCCGATTCCGTTCGGCCGGATGAACGCGATTGTACCAGGAGTCGATCGTTTTCTCGATCTCGGCGCGGCTATAGCCGAAAAGCGTTTCGAAACCTTCGTTCCACCACAGGTCGTTTGTGGTTAAGTCCCAGTCCCAGATGGCATCGTTCGTCACCTCGGCCAACAACCGAAAACGTTCCTCGCTTTCTCGCAGTGCCGCCTGCGCCCGCTTGCGCTCTGTGACGTCCCGAAAACTCCATACCCTTCCGGCTACTTTGCCGCCGATTAGCTGCGGCCGCGAATAGCGCTCGAAAACACGGCCGTCCTTGAAGACGAGCCGGTCGAAACTCTTTTCCTCGGGATGCCGATAGAGGTAGTGAACCTTCTCCAGGAATTTTTCCGGTTCCATGAGTTGGTCGAGCACGCATTCCAGGGCACGGGCGTCCTCCTTGGACGCGAGCACTTCCTCCGAGAGGCGCCACATCTGGGCAAAGAGGCGGTTGAACGTCACGATTTTCCCCTCTGTGTTCACCACGAGAATGCCGTCGGCGGTCGATTCCAGCGTGGCCAGCATTAATGAAAGCCCGCGTTCCTGAGCCTGCTCCGTCTGTTTGCGCTCCGTGATATCCTGCATGATCACCACGGCCCTCGCATCCGGCACTGCGAGCGGGGCGACGCTGACCTCAGCCCAGACAACATCGCCGCTTTCCATGAGGGCGCCGGTTTCCACACCGTTGACGAGCCGCTTTTCACTCACGGCCCGCTCGCTCACCCTTTCGCCGCGCAGCCGCGGGCTTCCGTCTGCATTCAGGAAGGTACGCCGCTGCCAGGCTGCGCCCAGCAATTCCTCCCTCGAAAGGCGGCTCATTCGTTCCAGCGCCGGATTGCAGTCCACTATGTTCAGTCGCGAATCCAAAAACGCGATCCCGACTGGCGCGAGATCGAAAAGGGCTTTGAATTTTTCCTCGCTCCGCCGCAGCCTCTCCTCCGCCTGGATCCGGTCCGTGATGTCCTCTATGACCGCGATGCAGTTGAGGGGCTTTTCCCCCGGGTACGCCAAGCCTGTAACCGTCAGGTTTACCCAGATGATCGCGCCGTCCTTGCGGATGTAGCGCTTCTCCATCGCGTAGGTCCGAATCTCACCGGCAGCGAGTTTTTGAAACTCAACCAGATCCTTTTGCAGGTCATCGGGATGGGTGTAATCCCGGAAGGTCAACTTCCGCAGTTCGTCAATGGTATAGCCAAGAATGTCGATGTAGCGCTGATTCGCGTTGATAAAGCGGGCGGTGGCGATCTCACCTTCGGAGATGCCCAGCGGCGCCTGTTCGAAGATCGTGCGGAAGCGCTCCTCGCTCTCCCGCAGCGCCTCCTCGGCCCGCTTGCGGTCGGTAATGTCTTCAAAAATTCCTTCGAAATAGAGGATCTCGCCGTTCGGCGAGTGGACCGCGCGAGTGTTTTCCGAAATCCAGACCCGGCTCCCATCTTTGCGGTAAGCTTCATATTCGAAGCCATTCACGACACCTTGGTCTTGAATCAGGCGTTTGAATTCCTCTCGCCGGCGCGGATCCACGTAACCCTCCTGCGCGATGTCCCGGCGCTTCTCGATTAATTCCTCCGGAGAAGCGAACCCGAAAATGCGGGCCGCGGCCGGGTTTGCGACCAGAAACTTCCCATCCGGCGAGGTTCGAAAGATTCCGTCCCCGGCGTCGTGGAAGATCGAATGGTATTGTTTCTCCGCCCGTTCCAGCGCCTCTGCGCTTGTTTTACTCTCGGTAATGTCTTCGGCAATGCCGGCAAATCGCACTGCTTCTCCGCTCTCGTCCCGCACCGGAAAACCCCGATCGCGGATCCAGCGAATCGATCCATCTGGCCGCACGATGCGATACGTGTTTTGATACGCTTCGTTGAGCGACCGCTTCGCTACGGTCGCGAGAACCTGTTTCTTGTCCTCCGGGTGAACTGCATCCATCCACGATCGTGGCGCGGCATACAGGCTCTCGCAGCTGCGTCCCCAAACTTTTTCGTAGGTGGGGCTGATATAGTGCATCCGGGTATTTTGATCATCGCTCAGCCAGAAAACTTCATTAATGTTCTCCGCCAGCTCGCGAAAACGTTGCTCGCTTTCCCGCAAAGCCTGCTCCGCCTGCTTGCGCTCGGTAATGTCGCGCGTCACACAAAAGAACAATTGTTCTCCGCCGATCCGGACGCTCGTCGCGCAAACTTCGACATCGAAGACGGACCCGTCTTTGCAACGGTGCCGCGTTTCGAACATTGCGCTGCTACCAACCAGCATTCGCAATCGTTCCTGCAGTTCCTCGCGGCTCCATTGCGCGTCCCAATCCGCGACGCTTGAACCTTTCACCTCCGCCGCCGTGTAACCGCGCCGGCGAAGAAAGGCCGCGTTCGCTTCTTGCAGGTCACCGTTTTTGTCCAGGACGTAAATCGAATCCGTGGAAGTCTCCATCAGCGTCTTGTAACGACGAGCGTGCGCGTTCAAGGCCTTCTCGGCCTGCTTGCGATCTTCGATATCGGTGTTCGTCCCGTACCACCTTACGATGCGGCCTTCCGCGTCGCGCCGCGGGACGCCACGGGCGAGGAACCAGCGGTACGTCCCGTCGGCGCCCCGGTGGCGTTCTTCTTGTCCGTAAGACGTTCCATTTACCACCGACTCGTGCCAGGCCTTAAGCACCCGACCTCGATCGTTGGGATGAAGCATCGTCTGCCAGCCCTCGCCTTGCAGGTCTTTCAGTCCTATTCCCATATAGGAGCGCCAACGCGCGTTGCAATAGTCAAGGGTGCCGTCAGGCGGGCCGCTCCAGATCTGCTGCGGGATCGCATCGATCAGCACCTGCCACCCCTTTTCCGTGCGCATGCGGTCCTCGATATCGGTACTCGTTCCGTACCACTTGACGACCTGCCTCTGCTCGTCGAAGAGCGGCACCGTCCGGACCAGGAACCAGCGATATTCTCCGTCCGCGCGGCGCAAACGCATCTCATCCTCGGACGATTCCCCGGCGCGCATGTCCTTAAGCCACTTCTCCACGACCCTCGAAAGGTCGTCGGGATGAACAATGCTGTTTGGTTCCCGCATTGCTTCCCCGAAAGAAATGCCCGTGTAGTCTATCCAGGGCTGATTAACGAAATCGAGGACTCCCCCAGGCGTAAGACTCCAGACCATCGTGGGAATCCTATCGATCACGAGGCGAAGAAAATCTTCCGTCTCTGGCTCCACTGGCGTCACCATGAGTCGATCATATACCTTCTGCCCATGACTGAACAAGAACGCGTATAGGATGCGGGAAATGGGTTGCTCCACGGCTTGGTTTGAGTCCGGCCGTCCTCTGTCTAGGCGCCCTTAAATCCAGACTCGGTTCGATTAAGAACCGGCTCCGAGCGGTTTGGATCCGTCATGGCGGCGCTGGATGGAGTCTCGGCACCATTAGATTGCCGCTCGGTTCAGTTAAACGAACGCTTGAGGTCGCTGGATCGTCGCTCGGCTCGGCTAGATCGCGGCTCGGCTAGGCAAGACTCACACTCAGCGCGGTCAAACGCCGGCTGGGCTCAGACGGGCGGCATCTCAGCGCCAAATGGGAACCGAGCTTCGTGGTTCGGCCGAGCTGAAAGATTGAAGCGCCTCCCGCGGGTGGTGACACGCGCTGCTGCACCAGCATGGCGAAGCATACTCGCGGCAAAACGCATTTTGTTTCGGACTTCGTCCCAAAAAAACCGTAGTAACAGGTAGAACCCCTCTCCCCCTTTTTGTCCCCTTTTTGAACCCCAACCGATAACCCATATGACACAAGAACAGGAAAACGTTACTTCCATGTTCGAGACGACGATTGCGTTTCTTGATACCAACAATGCGCTCTGGAGCGCCATGCCCGCGTTCGCCGCTGCCGTGACCGATGCCAAGAATGGCGTCGCCACGATCCGCGGCGCGGTCGCCGGCCAGGAGTCGCCAACCAGCGGCATCACCGATGAAAAGGCGCAAGCCCGGGACGATCTGGAAGATTTGACGCTGGAAATCGCCGATCCGGTGGCGGCGCTGGCAGAGAAAACGTCGAACCTCGCGCTGGCGCATCGGGTCCAGCTTACCCGTTCAGGTCTCGATCAGGCGCAGGATGACGATCTCGTACAGATATCGGAACGCGTGCGCGATGCCGCGAACACGAACGTCGCCGCGCTCGCTCCCTACGGCATAACGGCCGGCGATATTACGGCGCTCAGGGCGGCGATCACCGCTTTTTCCGGGATGAAAACCGGGCCGCGCACCGCGAAAGCGACGCGGAGCGGTTTAACGACGACGGTGGCCAGCCTGATTGGAACGACGCGCAGCCTCTTCCGCAATCAGCTCGACAAACTGATGACGCCGTTCCGCCGAGCGAATCCGGAATTCTACGCAGGCTATATCTCGGCGCGGGTAATTATCGATCGCGCGGCGACACGCCCACCGACAACAGCAACTCCTCCTCCGCCGCCGCCTCCGCCAGCCGGGCATCCCTAGGAGATAGACCAATGAATCTCGATCCGATCATTCTCGCGCGGTTCAACCTGCGTTGGGCCTCGGTGCCGATGGAAGACCTGGCACCGATACGTGGACAGCGATCTACAAAAAAATCATTCCCGGCAAAAAGCTTCCCGAGGAAGCGACCGTGCGGAAGACCGGGGACGAGAGATTTCTTCGGTAGTTCCCGCAAGGAGTTTCTGCCTGCGTCATGCTCCTTGCAGGGGCGTGCAAAAGAGTATCAGCGCGCAGTTATTTGGGCAGGTCCTGGTAGTCGCATTGATCTTAAACGGCCCGGCAGTGGTTCGGGGTTCGGGCGCGACGCCGCTCGGCGCGGTCACGCTCGAGCCGTCGTCCACGTCGGCATTGGCTGATAGCCTGCCGAATTCGGTCGTGATGGAAATGGTTTGTGGGACCGAGCAGCAGGTGCTGCCAAACTACAACGAACAACCGATCTTTCAGTTTAGTGGCCGATCCAGCTCGCCAGACTTCGCGAGCATCCTCCAATCGATGGATTCCCCGGAATACGCGGGTGGTGAACCGATGGCGCCCGTCCCGGAAACCTCCACTTGGGTCGCAGCATTTCTCGGAGCGCTGGCAGTCTTGCGCGCGTTGCAAAAGAAATTCGGCGTCCGGATCTTGCGCGCAATTCGGTAACAAGACCACGCCGCCATTGCCTTAATCCGGTCAGGTTTTTTCTCCGTAGTTGCCGCACCTTCCACCCGCATACTCCTTGCTCGAAAATAAGGATGAGCAAGGCACGGGTGTTAGTGGTTGATGACGACGTTAATCTTTCACGGCTCGCGGGCATGATCCTCGAGAGCTCGGCTAGATATGAAGTGTTGCTCGTGCATGAGTCCGCGCGCGCTTTGTCGGCGGCGGTCCAGTTTCGGCCCGATCTCATGTTGCTGGACGTCGATATGCCGGGAAAGGATGGGGGCGAGTTGGCCCGCGAAGCCGCCGCCGATTCGCGTTTGCGCGATATACCGATTCTTTTTCTCACCGGTCTCGTCAGCCACCACGAAGCGGGAAACGCTCCGTTGGAAAGTGGTGGAATGAAATTTCTGGCCAAACCGGTGGAACCCGCAGTGCTCCTGGCCGAGGTCGACCGTCTCGTCTCTAACCGCCTCGCAGCCTGACGCGGGCGAAGGCGCGCGACCGATTCTCCCAATGAACGAAGCGACCTTAAAAGAAGCGCGCATCCTCATGGTGGATGACGACGTCAACAGCACGTGTCTGATGACGAATTTTCTCCATCGCATTGGCTATGGTCAGCTCCGAAGCATCAACGATTCGACGCACACCTTCGAAGCCATCGAAGCCTTCGCCCCCGATTTGATTCTGCTCGACTTGGCGATGCCAAACATTAGCGGCTTTCAAGTCCTGGAAGCATTGCGGGCGGATCGACAGGGCGAAAACCAAATTCCGGTGCTGGTTCTGACGGGCGACGACTCGGCGAAGAACAAACGCCGCGCCTTGGCGGCTGGCGCGACCGACCTGCTGGTGAAGCCGTTCGACACCTCGGAAGTCAGCATGCGGATCCGGAATCTTCTCCAGGCGCACTTTCTCCGGCTCGAAATTCAGGAGCAGAATCGTGTTCTCGAAGATCGGGTGCGTGAAAGGACCCGCGAACTGGAAGGCGCGCTCGAGAATTTGCGCGCCACGCAACGACAGTTGCTTCAGCAGGAGCGCCTGAGTGCGTTCGGCGAAATGGCCGGCGGCGTGGTTCACGATTTCAGCAACAGTTTGATGTCGATCATCGGTTACAGCGAGATGCTGATAACCAATGCGAAGGCGCGCGCCGACGAAGCGACCGCGCTCGAATACCTGCGCATCATCAACACCGCCGGTCGCGATGGCGCCCACGTCGTCAGCCGGTTACGCGATTTCTACCGGCCGCGCGGCGCCGCGGATTTGCTCGAGCCTCTCGACTTGAATGAGATCGTCACGCAATCAATCGCGCTGGCCAAGCCCCGTGGCGCCAAGCGCGAGCGAGAAAAAACAGTCTCGTTCCGCACCGATTTCAAAGGCGAGGTCATGGCCGCGGGCATCGGCGCCGAACTTCGCGAAGTCCTCACAAATTTGATTTTCAATGCCTTGGACGCGATCCCGGGCGCCGGGATCATCACCCTGCGGACTTTCACGCAGCGCGGCAGCGCGATTGTCGAGGTCACCGACACCGGCGCCGGGATGAGCGCGGAAGTGCGAGAGCGTTGCCTCGAGCCTTTCTTCACCACGAAAGGCGATCAGGGGACGGGCCTGGGACTTGCGATGGTCTTCGGCATTATCAAACGCCATCAAGGCGCGCTCGAAATCGAAAGCGAGCCTGGCAAAGGTGCGACGTTCCGAATTCAACTGCCCGCCTGCGCGCAGGGCGTTGCGACGCCATCGGGAAACGTCCTCGCCATCGTCCCCCGCGCCGAAGCCGCCTGACGCGATCACCGGCGGAATCTCCTGCGGTTGATTCCCGGAAAAACTGCGGCAAACTAGCGCTCTTCCCCGAAGCGCAATGCACCGCTAGCTCAATTGGCAGAGCAAGTGACTCTTAATCACTGGGTTGTTGGTTCGATTCCAACGCGGTGCAGTTTTTCGCGATCTCAATCGATGTAACGCTGTGCGATCGGCATCCGGCGGCCGACGCCGAAAGCGCGGCTCGTGACCTTGATTCCCGGCGCGGCCTGCTCGCGTTTGTATTCGTTGACGTCCACCCGGCGCTGCACCCAGCGCACGGTTTTCTCCTCGAACCCGTGCCCGATGATATCGCGCGCGCTCAGGTTTTCCTCGACGTAAAGGCGCAGGATTTCGTCGAGTACATCGTACGGCGGCAGCGTGTCCTGGTCGGTCTGGCCCGGCTTCAATTCCGCGCTGGGCGGTTTCTCGATCGTCGAGCGCGGAATGATTTCCCGCTCCCGGCCCACTCGCGATTTATCGGAGTTCATCCAACGCGCCAGCTCGTAGACCATTGTTTTCGGCACGTCGCTGATCACGGCGAGGCCGCCGGCCATGTCGCCATAGAGTGTGCAATAACCGACCGCGAGCTCGCTCTTGTTGCCGGTGGAAAGCACGATGTGGCCGAATTTGTTCGAGAGCGACATCAGGATCATGCCACGTAAGCGGGCCTGCATGTTCTCTTCTGTGGTGTCTTCCGGCAGGCCGGCGAAAATTTCCGCGAACTGCGCCTTGAATGCGCCGAATGCATTCGCGATCGGGATCTCGAGGCATTTTATTCCCAGATTTTTCGCGAGCGCGAGCGCGTCGTCGATGCTGCCGCGCGACGAATACGGACTCGGCATCGAAACGCCGATCACGTTCTCGGCGCCGAGCGCGTCCACGGCGATCGCTGCGACCACCGCCGAATCGATCCCGCCGCTTAACCCGAGTACCGCCGATTTGAATCCGCACTTCGCCAGGTAATCGCGCACGCCTATTGAGAGCGCAGCGAAAAGATCGGCGCTCCGCTCCGGTTCCTTAAACTGGATGGGCCGCGCCGAGCTGGAATCGATAATCTGTTCCGCTGTCTGAAATCCGGGCAGCTGCGCGATCAGCTCGCCGCTGGCGTTCACCGCGATCGAGTTGCCATCGAACACAAGCTGATCGTTCCCGCCCACGGCGTTGCAGTAAAAGATCGGACGCTTATGCGCCTGGGCCAGCGCGGAAACCATCTCGCGCCGGATCGCCGGTTTGTTCAGGCTGAACGGAGAGGCGCTCAGATTCAAAATGATTTCAGCCCCCTGCTCCACCAGCGCCCGCACCGGTTCGACGTCGTAGAACGGCCGCGGCAGATAATGTTCCGTCCAGATATCCTCGCAAATCGTGACGCCGATTTTCTTCTTGCCCAGGATGAGCGGCGCGGAGTTGCAGCCCGGTTCAAAGTAACGATCCTCGTCGAAGACGTCGTAAGTCGGCAATAGCGACTTGAACGTTTTCGAAATCGGCGCGCCGGATTGGAGCAGCGCGGCGGCATTATGGAATGGCTTCCCGCGGCCCTGGTTCCGCTCCACGTAACCGACCAGCAGCGCCGCGCCGCGCAGCCGCGCCTGGAGTTTATCGAGCACTTCCAGGTTTTGCGGCACGAACCGCGATTTGAAGACGAGGTCCTGCGGCGGATAACCGGTGATCGCCAGCTCAGGCGTTAGCACCAATTCCGCGCCGGCCTCCGTGAGCCGCTCGTAGGCGCCCAGGATTTTCTCATAATTGCCGCTCAAATCGCCCACGGTCGGATTGATTTGAGCGAAACCGATCTTCACAACCGGAAACTATGTGCAGGCCGGATACCGGCAATCGCTTTCGCGCTTCCTGTAGCCGGGATCGATGATCTCGGCCGTTACGGCTTGGACTTCAGACTCACCCCGGGCGCCGTGTGCTTGTAGCCCTTGTTCAGGGCGTCATCGGCGCCGGTCACGAACATCTTGCCCCATTCCAGGAGGGCGGCCGCGAGAAATCCCGCGATCGCGCAGATGATGACTTTCTGGAAAAAGGTGGCGTGCATGGCCCCTTCTACGAAGCAGAAGCGGTGCCTCCTTTCTCACCAAAATCCCCATTGCCGGGTCTGCATGATCCAGAGGCCAAGCAGGAGATTCGTGAGCGCATGGGCAACGACGCAGGAGGCAAGGCTGCGGGTCCGATAAGCGACGAGATTATAGAGCGCGCCGCAGATCAAAGCCGGAATCCAGTCGGCCCGCGAATGGGCAAACCCGAAGCCGAACGTGACAAGCGCGAACGAAACCCAGGAGAACGTGCCGGTGGCGATCGTGGTGAACCGCTCGTTGATCAGGTAGCGCAGGAGAAAGCCGCGCCAGAAAATCTCCTCCACCAACGGCACGACAACAACCAGCCGCGCGAAACGCAATGCTACCGTTCCCCAATACACTGCCGGCCTGCCACTGAATACATCCGGGTCAAAACCAGTCAGCCTCGGTGCGAAACCGAGGAATTGTTGCGGCGCGATCCAGACCACGAAGACCACAGTGCCGACGACGATCGCAAACCAGACTTTCCGCGGCGCGCGCAGTTCGTATTCACGCCGGAACCAAATAACGAGCGCGCCGCAGATCAACGTTTGCGCCGGATAAATCCAATACTCCGGCGACTCGAGCCAGGGACCGGCTCCCGGTTTTCGCACCACACCCGCCAGGCCCAACAGCGTCAGGAATACCGCCATCGGCAGCGTGAAAGCAACGAGCTTTCTTAGCGTCGGCGTCGTAGATTCAGAATCCATTTGTGTTTCGGTCGATTGGTTAAGATTCTTTCTCGATGAATCCCCACGGCAACGGCAAGAACGAACCGTCCGATCCGGAACAGCTCCTGCGCCTCGTCGAGCTGGAGCTGGCGCAACAACGCGCCGCGCGCCTCCGGGCCCGTTCTCCTTACCGCGCCTTTCGCCTGGCGAGTTTCATCTTCCTCTTCGCCGTCCTCATCGGCGCCGTCCTCGCGTTCTATTACGTTTTCTACTCCGGCGGGCTCGACGAATTCCGCTCCCGGAACGAGCCGCGACCGACCGCCACACCTGTTTCGCGCGCGCCCTGATGGAAGATCGACCGAACCCGCTGGGCGAAACGGACGAGCGTTACCGGCGCTTCGTCACCGAGGATTTCACGGGCATGCTCGTGATGCGCACGGACGGCCAGATCGTCACCTGCAATCCCGCCGTCGCCGGCATCTTTGGTTTTGATTCAGTCGAAGAAGCGATGTCCGCGAATTTCTTCGCCTTTCTCCGCAACCGGCAGGACGGCATCGAATTGCTCGAGACCGTGCGCCAGCACGGGATGGTCGACCGGCACGAACTCGAGATGACACAGCGAAATGGCGATCCGGTTTATGTAGTCACGCGCCTTATCGGGAATTTCGCGAACGGCGAGCTGACCGAGCTGCACGTTTATCTTTTCAACGACACGAAACGGAAACGCCTCGAGCAGCAGCTTGTCCAGGCGCAGAAGATGGAAGGGCTCGGAACGCTGGCCGGCGGCATCGCGCACGACTTCAACAACATCCTCGCGATCATTCTCGGCTACACGAACAAGCTCGAGAGTTCCCACTCGAAACCGAACGAGTTCCCGGGGGCGATCAAAGTCATCAAGGAAGCCGTCGAGCGCGGCGCGGCGCTCGTCCAGCAACTGCTCACCTCCGCGCGCCAGACCGAGGCGCGCTTTTCCTCGGTCGATCTCAACGCACTCGTGCGCGAGCTGGAGAGCATGTTGCAGGCGACTTTTCCCAAGACGATCAGCTTCCACCTCGAGCTCGCGCCCGACCTGCCGCTCATTACCGCGGACAAAAGTCAGATCCACCAGGTGCTCCTGAACCTTTGCGTGAACGCGCGCGACGCCATGCCCGCCGGCGGCACCCTCACCCTCGCCACTTCCATCACCCCGGGCCCGGACCTCACCGAGATGTTCAGCGGCGTGACCGCGGATAGTTACGCCTGCATTCGGGTGCGTGACACCGGCATCGGCATGACCCGACAGGTGAAGTCCCATATCTTCGAGCCGTTCTTCACTACGAAGGAACGAAGCAAGGGAACTGGTCTCGGGCTCTCGGTTGTTTACGGCGTCGTCAACAACCATCGCGGTTTCGTCCAGGTCGAGAGCGAGCCCGGCGCCGGCACGAGCTTCATTATTTATTTGCCGGTCAAACACCTCGCCGCTGAACAGCTCGGCGGGGATCGGACCGGCGCGCCGCGGCAGGACATCCCCCAAACGATCCTGCTCGTCGAAGACGAAGAGATGCTGCGCGAGCTCGGCGTTTCCATGTTGCAAAGCGAAGGCTTCCGCGTCCTCGCCGCGAAAGACGGCGTCGAAGCAGTCGCGCTCTTTGAATCGCACAGCGACGAGATCGGCCTGGTCGTGTGCGATCTCGGCCTGCCGCGGTTAGGCGGCCGCGAAGCTTTCCTAAAAATGAAAGAGAGCAAACCCGGCGTCCGGGCCATCGTCGCGAGCGGCTACCTCGAACCCGCCATTCGCTCCGAAATGTTGAAGGCCGGCGTCATCGATACCATCCAAAAGCCCTACGACTTCAACGATCTCCTCGCCAAGATCCGCTCCATCATCGGCCCCCAGCCCGTCACCGACGATCATCCCGAATTGTTCTGAACCCGCGCCAGTCGTTCCTGTCATTCTGAGCGGAGCGCAGCGGAGTCGAAGAACCTCTTACTTTGCCTTTTTCTTGCACCCACTTTCTCGCTAAGGCTCGCGAAAATTAGAGATCCCTCGATTTCACTCGGGATGACAACAGATCAGACGCCGCTGGTCGTCCTGTTTTGTAACGTGCTGGAGCGCTGCTTTGTTCGATTTAGAATGTGACCGGAACCAGGACAAGGCATTCTTCTTTGGAAATCGGCGGGTCTACTCGTGGTTTATGGATGTCGCCATCGCATGGTTAGGCGTCATTGGCACGTGAGACGATGATCCATACATATAAGAACAACACAACCGGAATGACGATGTAACCGATCCAAGGTGCGCGTGATGAGGGAGCACTAAGAGCGCCGAGGGCCGCTAGCGAAGCGACGATAATGCTGTCCAATGCCCTCCGTAGCGTAGCGATCCCACCGCCTGACCGTGGTCTCGGCTTTGGACGCGCTGCTCGGCCCTGCCTCTTCCGGCGAAGGCGAACGACGAGTCTCCAGAGCACGATAGCTGAGACAATCACCGTCAGCGTGTTGGCGGCTATATTGATTGCGGTGTCGACGGCTGTTACTGAAGGACTCATGGTCGTTGCCAGCGGGGCGGCATGACGCCTAACGAGGATAAGATGAGCGACGGCGGACGAGACCGCGCTTGACTCGGAGTGGCAGTGTGGAAGTCATCTCGAATGTGGACGCACAGCCGTCCGCCGTTCGCTCCATCGCATTGTTCGGCGCGCCACTACGCAAATTGTCCTCCACGGAAATCCGCCCCTTCGCATGCCCGCCCGGCCCTACTCTGACGCATGCTTCACCGTCTCCCGCGGGAATCCCGCGAAGACGAGGATCAATTGCCACCACCTCAGTTCGCTATCGCTAGACGACAGTCCACTCACCACAACGGGAGTCACGTAGCCAATTGTCACGAGAATCTTGCATACGCCGAATGCCAACGGCATCGTCGGTGTCATTGCCTGGTGCGCTCCGAGTGTCCAGTAGCGATACGCGTACTGGATCTCGAATCCAAAGTAGAGCAGAAACAGTGGTACGATTGAATAGAAGACCCATCGGCGGGCGATTCGGTAAATTGCCCAGGCGATGGCGATATCGCCGATGGCGTAAAGACACGTTGCTACAAGAACTGATGTCCTCTCAGGTGGTATGTGCAAGAAAGGAACCGACAGACCTGTAATGACCAACCCGAGAAGCCATAACGAGCACCACTCGACGGCGCTCACCTTCGCGTTCGTCCCCTTGACGCTGCGAACGACTATGGCAGCGGAATACACAGTGAGAAAGGCTCCAAACGCCGAAAGCCACTCCGGCGCTGGCGTGGCTGAGGTGTAATACGTCAGCACCAACCCCCAGGTAAGCGCAAATAGTGCGAGCGCGGTGAAAAGCGCCGCGTTGTGCAAGAGAAAGGTAGTTGCGCATCGCATGCAGATCACCATGCACACGAGTGTGCTGATTACGGAGATGAGACTCATATCGTGAAATCCGGAAGTGGGTCGTTCACGGCCGGCTCCTACCCTCGGGCTCCGATTGCACTACTTTTTCAGCCGCAAAGCAAGCCATCCGCTCCAGCTGTTTGTTGCGGCCGAACTACAATTAGACGAAACGAAGTTTCGCCTATTTCGGCTGTGCTCCTGGGAAGCGGCTGGAAAAGACGACAAATGGGGAAACATCCCCATGATCCTGGCTCAGACACCTCGCAATCACAAGCCGGAATGGCCAGCTCACCCGGCGGCGCTTCCAGCGCGGGACGGCGCGCCGCCGGGCTTTGCTGAACAGAAATTACGTCACCATGATCGTGGCCGGATCGCTCCACGGGCCGGCGCCGATCGTGTTCCGGGCGCGGATCCGGAACCAGGTGTCTTTCCCGCGGGCGAGATCGGTGAACCTCAACGCACGCGAGTTAGGGAACGTGAGGGTGTCGCTCCAGGGACCGCTGTTGGCATCCAGCGCCCATTGGCCTTCGTAACTGCGGATGTTGCCCCCCGGGATCGGATCGACGGCGCCGTCGACGCTTCCGGGCATTTGCCCGTGGCGCAACCGCAGGTTCTGCGGGGCCGGCGGCGGCTCGGTCAGCTGGACGCGTTGTTTTACCTGTGGGAAACCGGTGCCGGCGAGGTCGGCATCGGTCACGTTCGCGGTCTTGTTCGCGCCATCGGCGAGATTGCCGAGGGTGATCGAGAGCGCGTCGTCGGCCGCGGCTAACTGCGCCGCCGCGCCCGGTCCGGTTGCGGACATGGCTGTGGTCACTGCCGCTATGTCGAGAGGCAACTGCGTAAGGAGCGAGGCGAGCCCGCTCCAAATTGGTTTGCCGGTCATATTAAGTTTGACCGTGTTGCCCAGGTCCACCCCCTCGGTTGGGGTCAAGTCGGAATAGCCTGTTTTTAGCTTCACTTTGTTCTGCCTTTCTTTGGGGTTAACTGCATCGGGTTAAAGGGGGGTTCGGGCAGCCGCGGAAGAGGGCGGGAGCGCGGTGTTCGCCGGGTGAGGATTGATTTTTCTGGCCGGGAAATCAGCAAACCTGGCTTGGAGGATCGAAAACCTGCCCGGAACCGTTAAAATTTCGGTGAAAAATCGCCCGGCTCGGCCGGGATCGCCGATTTCCTGGCCAAAGCGCGTCGCGACTTGGCCAACTCGCCTCAAAACCTGGTCAACTCGCCCGCGACTTGCCCAGAACGGCGCGGAACTCAGTGAACCTGGCGCACTCTTGGCCTGAAACGGGAAACTCCTGGCTTGTTCTGGGGGCATTTTGGCTTGGTCTTGGAGGGACTCGGCTTGGTTTGGCGGGGACTTGGCTTGAAAATATCAGCCCTTCACTAAGATACTACGGCGTTTGCCGGCCCGAAGTTCGAAAAAATCTTCAGCGAATGCCGAGATTTAAAGACCGACCCTCTTGGCTCCTTAACGCCTAACGAGAATAAGATGAGCGACGGCGGACGAGAATGGAGCTCGCGGAAAGCGGCGCGACATGGACCCTAGCCCGCAGGGTGAGCATTGGGCAATGCGAATCAACGCGCGTCGCTCGGAATCGAAGTGTGGAAGTCATCTCAAAAGTGGAGCGTACGGCGGTCCGCCGTTCGCTCCATCGCATGGTTAGGCCTATTGGAGATCGTTCGGTGAAATTATGATACGAGTAACAAATTTGCCGTCCTTATCGCGGTAGACAAGATGCATCTCTGTTCGGTGCTCGCGAAACACGGCAAACTGCGGATCGGTCTTGTAGCCGTTGAGAATAATCGGACGCATTACCCTACTCACGATGTCTCCGTCTCCGTCCTCGGCCGACAGGTTTATGAGCGTGTACGAATACGTCAGCCGGTTTCCTGGCCCAGCAAGAGTCGTGTCTAGACGAGTGTCTTTGTCCAGCTGCATCGGCAGATGGGCATTCATCTTCGCTGATGCGTCGACCAAGGCCTTATCGATTGACTCGCTCCGATCTGACAGTGCGCGTGCCACTTCCTTGCTGAGCATCCGCATCACAGTCTGTGCCGCCTGGGCAAAGGCGGGCTGAGCGAAACTCGCAAAAACGGCAAGACCAGCCACAGCGGTGATGAGACATCGTTTCATGCGAGGCTAAATGGCTGGAGTTGAGCGTGTGTTGGCGCTGCCGCGGGCTGACAGCACCGCGAGCTGTGCGCGAATTTCAGAAAAGCGCCTCGCAGCGTGCTGGAACTCATCTGTCGCCGTGCGACGTGCTGCGAGAATATCGAGCATTGCAAAGACTTCGTTTATCAGGCGAATAGCCTCTCGTATATCTTCATCGTTCATAGTGGTGTAGGCCTAACGAGAATAAGATGAGCGACGGCGGACGAGACCGTGCGTCGCTCGGAATGAAGGGTTGGAAGTCATCTCAAATGTGAACGCGCAGCGGTCCGCCGTTCGCTCCATCGCATGGTTAGATCTTTGAATCATATGAACCAATCTTTTTTCTCTTCGACCTTCCAACGACCGCGCACCTTGCGAACGGTGTAAACATCCACATGCGATCGATCCGTGTAGTGCATGTAAACGTAGACGAGATCGCGGCGAAGATACTGCGGTACAGGCGTCTGCTTGCCGGTCTCTACATTCAGTAGATATTCGTATCGGATGACGGCCCCGGCGAAGGGCTTCTCGCGGGTGGCGGCCATGATAAGAAGAATCGGCTTCCGAGTGACGGCGCCTAGAACACGCTTGATTTCGGCGGTGTCAGCTTTGGAGATCGGAGGCTCGAATGGTGAATCGGACGCAGCAGCTGTCGCCGACAACGTGAGCAACGCGAGAAGGACTGCCACACGCATAGATCTAACGAGAAGTAGACCGGAAAATTCCGCATTTAAAGGCGGGATTTTTCCATCTATCACGGTTGAAGAAGGGCGCAATCATGGGGGAGAACTTGAACCACGCTAAGGCAGAACGGTGACGGTGCCGCCGGGCTTGGGGCCTTCGACGAGGGTCTTCTCGGCTTTCTTGGCGTTGATGACGAAGGTGTTGTTGTCACCGAGCTTCGACCAGGGGCCGGGCGGGACTTCGCTGAAGTCGACGAATTTCCAGTCGGTCACGTCGGTCTCGTTGATGCCGAGGAAATCGCGCACCGCCGGTGAAACATCGAGGCCGGCGCCCTTGTTCAGGTTCGGTTTCGGGCGTTCGTTGCCGAAGACGTACTGCCAGTGATCGGTCCGGAAGGGGCCGGCGTCTTCCCATTGGGCGTAGGCGACCTTGTTCCCTTTCCGGATCGCGATCCAGCGTCCTTTGCAAGTGGAGACGCCGGGGCCTTGATACGCTTCCTTGAACCAAGGCACCACCCGCGGCGCTTCGGGCCGGTGGCCGTTCGCCGACTTGTCGTTATAAGGCAGCGCACAATAAAACGGGTTCTGCTTCGGCGTGAACTTGGCCGGGATGAAATCGTGCCGGTGCGATTTCGCGGGATCGTCGAAGCCGCCGTAGTTCCTGGTCCAGTTTGCGTCCCAGGAGCTGGAGCGGTTCGGCACGGGATTGTTCGCGCTCGGTTTCTCGCCAATCCAGAAAACCGTGGTGACGATTTCTTTTTTCCACGGGTAACGCTCGGCCACCTGGTTGAACGGCGGAGCGCTGTTCGGTGCGGGCGAGTAAGAGATCGGATCGAGCTTCAACAAGCTGTCGTCCTTGGGCGCATTCGATTTCTTGCTCAGCTTGATTTTCGAAGGCGGCACGGCGCCGGGCGCGGCGTGGGTGAAGAACGCCGTGACGGACGAAACGAGGACCGCGATGGTGTGAGTGAAAAATCCTGGTTTCATAAACGAACCCGGCAGCAGCCGGGATGAAACGGTCTAATAAAGAATCGGCCTGTGAGACCAATCCGGCGGTAATCTCGCCCAGGAATCAGCGTTGCGCCAGAGAGCGACGCGCTTTTTCGATGAGCGCTTTTTCTTCGGGCAACAGGGTGGCTTTCTCGCCGAGATCGAGATACTCACCGGCCCGGGTTTGATCGCCGGCCGCCGCGAGCATGATGCCGTAGTAGGCCGCGACCTCCGGCTTGTGCAGCTCCCCGGGAGTAAGCGTCTCCAAAACTTTCAGCGCTTTTTTCGTGTCGCCCTGGACATGCAACGCAAACGCGTATGTGGAAGCATACGCGGGATTCTTCGGCTCCTTTTCGTAAACTTCGCGCGCGAGTTTCTGGCCGCGGTCGGCATTCAAATTCACGAGCAAGGAGAGCTGCGCGAAATTATTCTGCACGTTGCGGTCGTCGGGGTGCAACTCGAGCTGATGGAGCAGAACGCGATAAAGATTCTGGGTGTCACCGTTCTTCGCGAAGTAGCCATAGAGCGCGCGCAAGGCGTCCTCGCCCTTCACCGGATCTTTCGCCGCAACCCAGAGCAGCTCGATAGCTTCCGCGCGCCAGCCCCATTTCTCCACCGTCTCGGCAAGGGTCAGGACCTGGCGCGGATCGGCCGCGACTTTTTTCAGGGCTTCGTTCCACTGGGCGGCGAAATCGGCTTCATTCCCCAATTCGCGCAGGGCGCGGGCGTGGAGCGCGTTGCGGAGGAAATCGACGGTGCCCCAGTTCCCGGAGTTCACGAGGCGCTGCAACCCCGTCCAGTCCTTCGCGCCGACGAACGCATCGGAGAGCGCGATCTGGACGAGCTTCTGGCCTATGACGCCCGGCTGCAATTTCGCGCTCCAGGCGATCGCGTCCGTCGCTCGTTTGTGCATGTTGAGCCACGTCAAGAGCGCGGCCGCCTTTTCCGGGTCGTCGGCGGAATCTGTTTTCATTTCCTCGAGGAAAGCGGCGAAGCCTTTGTCGATGGCGGCGTCGAGCGCGGAGAGGAGAAGGATGCGATCGCTAAAGGTCTTGTTCGGAAAACTATCCAGCTGCCGGGCCAGTTCGAGCGCGGCCAAAGTGGTTTTCTGGCGCAGCGCATCCTCGGCCAGGTAACGCGTGGCGTCGCGGCGCAGGACCGGATCATTCTGCATTTCCAACAGCGTTTGTTTTCCTTTGGCGCGGATGTCGGGGTCGTTCGCGCCGAGGCGCAACGCCGCCAGCCGCATGGTGTAATCCTTGTTCGCCGGCTCCAGGCGCGCGGCTTCGCTCAACTGGCGCTCCATCTCGACGCCGTTGTGTTGCACGAAGGCGATGTCCGCCAGGAGGGCGTGATATTCCGCCGAGGTCTTCGCGCTCTCCGGCAATTTGCTCATGGCGACATCCGCGGTCGCGCGATCGTCGAAACGGACCGCCGCGCGCGCCAGCAGAATCAAGTCGTTAGGCGTGGCCACACCCAGCTCCATCACTCGCCGGCGCCAATCGAGCGCACCGCGCGATCCCGCTTTTTCGGAAAGTCGCGCCATGATCCGGCAGGCCTCGGCGCTTTCCGGGTTGATCTGCAACAGGCGTCGGGCATCGAGGCTGGCGCGGCGGTAATCGCCCTGGGTGACGAGCGCGTTGGCTTCCGCGATGAGACGGCGCTGCTGCCAGGCGCGAAATTGTTTGTAACCAACCACCCCGCCGATCGAGAACAGCAGGATCAACCCGATGGTCCACATGATGACCTTCAGGATCGAGCGCTCGATTTTATTGTGAGGATGTTCCAAGTTGGGATGAAGCTTCTATGTCCCGCTTCAAAGTCAATCTACCGCCGCGCCCATGAAGCGAACGAACCATTCGGCAGGGAGCAGCCCGCGAGCCAGCGCCGGCGCCGCTTCCCTTCCGGCTCGTATCCTGCTCAATTCCCGCCGAACCCACGCATGAATGCTGTCGCCACGGCACCTCCGCCGAAAATCGAGAACCAAGCGCCCGCGATCGCGTGGTTTCCCGTGACCGTTTTCGCGCTGGTCTGGCTCGAAGTGATTTCGCGGCTCCGGTTCGAGTGGTCAATCAATCCGCAGTACGGTTACGGCTGGGCGGTCCCGGTCCTGGCCGCCTACATTTTCTGGCGACGCTGGCAAAACGCGCCGGCGCCGGCCGCGCCGCGAGCGAATGTTTTTTGGGCGGCGCTGATTGTTATCGGCGCGTTGGTGCTTGTTCCCGTCCGGCTGATTCAGGAAGCGAATCCGGATTGGCGGTTGTTGAGCTGGGCGATGGCGCTTTGCGCGGTGGCCATTTCAGCCGGCGGAATTTATCTCGCGGGCGGCGCCCGCTGGCTGCGTCACTTTGCGTTCCCGATTCTTTTCTTTCTCGTCGCGGTGCCGTGGCCGACGAGCCTCGAGCAAATCGTGATCCAGGGATTGATGCGGATCGACGCGCTCATCAACGTCGAGTTCCTGACCGCGATCGGGATTCCGGCCGTGCAGATGGGCAACGTCATCGAAGTCGGTTCCGGCTATGTCGGCATCGACGAAGCGTGCACCGGGATTCGCTCGTTGCAGGCCACGTTCATGGTCTCACTTTTCCTGGGCGAGTTCTACGGGTTCGCGCTTGGGCGGCGCGTGATCCTCGTGGCGGCCGGCGCGTTCCTCGCGTTTTTCTGTAATCTCATCCGCACCTTCCTCCTCGTTTATCTCGGCGCGGAGCACGGCTTCCAATCGATCAAGAACTGGCACGACCCGGCGGGCTACACGATCCTGACCACCTGTTTGTTAGGCCTGTGGGGCTTGAGCATGCTGCTTTCGCGAAAAGATAAGGCGGCGCTCGAACCAAGAAAGCTTTCCGCTCCTTACCGCATTCCGCGTCTGGTTCTCGCGATCCTGCTCGTCGTGACGCTCGCCGCGGAAGCCGGCACCCAGATTTGGTATGGCGTCCACGAATTGCGCACAGCGCAATTGTCGCCATGGACGATTGCCTGGCCAACGCAGGCCACGAACTGGAAAGAAGTGCCGGTGGACGAAGCTTCCCAGGGACTTCTCCGTTACAACGAAGGCGGCGGCGGCGATTGGGTCGCCGACGGTCATAATTGGAGCATGTATTTTTTCAAATGGCTCCCGGGCCGCACCGCCGGGCTCTTCATTAAGAATCATCGGCCCGACATTTGCCTTCCCGCGAGCGGCATGACCCAGCGCGGCGGCGTCCAAAATAAATTGCTGACCGTGAACGGCGTGCCGCTTCCGATGCGCTCCTACGTTTTCGAAAATGCCGGGCGAATGCTGCGCGTCTTTTATTGCTATTGGGATGGCACGCCACCCGAAGCCGGGATGCTCGACCAGGAAAACTGGACGGCGTCCGGCCGCCTCGATGCCGTCAAACGCGGCAAGCGCGATGTCGGCACGCAGATGTTGGAGATCGTCGCCTGGGGTTACGACGATGCCGCGAAAGCCGAGCAAGCCGCACTCGAGCAACTGCGCCAGATCATCCGGCCTGGATAGTCGGCGCTATAGCGCTTCTTCTGTAGCCGCTTCGCTATGCGAAGCGCGAGAGTTGCCTTCGCGTCGAAATTCGCACTCGCGCCGCCCGCAGGGCGGCGGCTACAGTCCTAGCGCATGTCTCCCAGAATTATCACCGCCTTTTTCGCCGCGATCTTCTTCGCCACGACGCTCGCCGCGCAAAATTCCTCTACTGCGCCTTCGCCGGTCACCATCACCGCCACCTTCTGGAACGTGCAATGGTTCCCGGGCCGCCGCCCGAATGCGTCGCGCGGCGAAGAGAACCGTCAGATCCGCGCCGTCCACACTGATCTCGCCCAACTCAATTCCGACATCGTCGCACTCGAAGAAGTCCGCGATTACGCGCATGCCGCGCTCGCGGTGCAACCGCTCGCCGGTTTCAAAGTCGACGTCTGCTCGAACTTCCCTCCCCGCGAAGGACAGAACGAAGCGCAGCAGGTCGCCATCACCAGCCGGCTCCAGCCGCTCAGCGCCTGGTCGGAATTGTGGAAACCGTCCGGCGCCATCGTGCCGCCGCGCGGTTTCTCCTTCGCGGCTTATCAACTCGCGCCGCGCCAGCTCCTCCTCGTTTACGCGTTGCATCTCAAAAGCAATCGCGGCGAAATCCGCGAAGACATCCGCATCCGCGAAGAATCGATGCAACAACTCGTCGCCCACATGAAGGCGATGGGAAACGCCTACGGCAAACTCGGTGCGCTGAGCTGGATCGTGGGCGGCGATTTCAACACCGCGCCCGACGAGCCGCGTTTCGCCGGCGAGAAGACTGTGCCGAGCCTGCGCGCCGCCGGTTTCCGCTGGGGCTGGGAAGGAATTCCGTTCACCTCGCGCATCACCGTTCCCGCCGACTTGCGTTATCCCGCCGCTTGCTTTGACCACATCTTTTTTCGCGGCGCGACGCTGGTGAAAGCGTGGGTCGCGAACACATCGCCGCAGTCCAGCGATCATCGCGCTGTGAATACGATCTTCTCTCTCAGGTAGGGAAGTTTTTCCGAAACGTCCGACTTTAAAAACAATCGCGTCAACGAAAGAATAGTCGGACGCGTCGGAAACGCGTCCCTACCTACAAAAACTTTCCGGGATTCAAAATCCCCCCGGGATCGAGCGCGTCCTTGATCGCGCGATGCACCTCGCGCGAAACCTCGCTCGTCGCCTGCGGCCACCAGCGTTTCTTCGCCAGCCCGATCCCATGTTCGCCCGTGATCACGCCGCCGAACGCCAGCACTTGCGCGAATAACTCATCCAGGGCGTGCTCTGCTTGCTCCCGCACCGCGGCTTCGCGATTGTACCGGTCGGCCATGATGTTAACGTGCATGTTGCCGTCGCCGGCGTGACCGAAACAGGCGATCGGAAATCCCGAGCGTTTCGAGAGCGCTTCCGCAAATTCCACCAGATCGACGAGCCGGCTTCGCGGCACCACGATGTCCTGGTTCAGTTTTGTCAGGCCAGTTGCGCGCAGCGAATTGCTGAAGGCGCGCCGGAGTGCCCAGAACCGTTCGCATTCCGCCTCCGTCGTCGCCACTTGCAGGGTAACCGGACTGCAACCGCCAACCAGGGCCCGCAATTTTTCCATCTCTACCTGGATGGTCTCCGGCTGTCCGTCCAGCTCGACGAGCAAATGCGCGTTGCCATCCGGCACATCCGCCGCGCCCGAATCGCGCCGCGCCGCTTCCAGGGTAAACGAATCTGCCAGCTCGACCGAGGACGGCAAAAACCCGGTCGCGAAAATTCTCTGCACGGTCGCGGCCGCTCCACTCATGCTCGCAAACGATGCCGACAACGTCGCGCGCGCCGGCGGCATCGGGAGCAATTTCAGCGTGACCTCCGTGACGACACCCAGCATTCCCTCCGAGCCGACGAACAATCCGATCAAGTCGAAGCCGGTCTTGTTCTTGTGCACCCGTCCGCCGGTGCGCAACACTTCGCCGCTCGCGAGAACGACCTCCAGCCCGGCTACGTAGTTGCGCGTCACCCCGTACTTCAAACAGCGCGGCCCGCCCGCATTCGTCGCCACGTTTCCGCCGATGCTGCAATCCCTCTTGCTCGCCGGATCCGGCGGATAAAAAAGTTTCTGCTCGCGCGCTCGCGCCTGGAGTTCGGCCGTGATTACTCCCGGCTCCACGATCGCGATCGCGTCCGCGAAATTGATTTCCTTGATCCGATTCATCCGCGCCAGCGACAGCGCGATCCCACCGCGCACCGGCACGCAGCCACCCACGTAGCCGAATCCCGCGCCGCGCGCCGTCACCGGGATCTTGCTTGCCGACGCGAACCTGAGCAGCTTACTCACCTGTTCCGTCGATTGCGCAAAGACGACAACTTCCGGTGGATTGCTCGCGAACCATTTGTCCCCGGCGTGGATTTCTAAATCCGCGGGCTCGCTCGACACCGCGTCAGCTCCCAGCAGCTCAACGAGCTTTTGTTTCAGGTCCACGGCCTACCCAATCGAAAATCGAAAATCCAAAATCGAAAATGCCTACATTCCCATGATCTGATAGCCGCCATCGACGTAGATCACCTGCCCGGTGATCGACGCCGCGCCGTCGCTCGCCAGGAAAACTCCCATCGCGCCCAGCTCCGCCGGCTCGCAGCTGCGCTTTAACGGCGCGTGTTCCTGATAATGCTTCAGCATCGCGCTGAATCCGCTGATGCCCCGCGCCGCGAGCGTGTTCACCGGTCCCGCCGAGATGCAATTCACGCGGATCTTTTTCGCGCCAAGATCGTAGGCGAGATAACGCGTCGAAGCTTCCAGGCTCGCCTTCGCCACGCCCATCACGTTGTAGTGCGGCACCACTTTCTCCGCGCCGTAATAGGTCATCGCCACGATGCTGCCGCCGTTCGTCATCATCGGCGCGGCTTCCCGCGCCAGCGCCACCAGCGAATAGGCGCTGATATCGTGCGCGGTGCGAAATGCTTCCCGCGTCGTGCTGACGAAATCGCCTTCGAGCGCTTCCTTGGGCGCGAACGCCACCGAGTGCAGCATCAAGTCGACGCGGTCCGTTTCGCCGCGAACCTTGCCGAAAAACTCGGTGATGTCCGCGTCGTTCGAAACATCGCACGGCCAGAGCGGCGTCCCTTCGCCGAACTCGCCGACCAGCTCCTCGACGTTCTCCTTCAGCCGTTCGCCCTGGTAATTGAAAATCAACTTCGCGCCCGCCGCCGCCCACGCTTTGGCGATCGCCCACGCGATGCTCCGCTTGTTCGCCACCCCAAAAACCAGGCCGACTTTTCCCGCCAGAATCTGCTCCGCCATAACGCCGTCACCATACCAGCCTTTCCTCGCGCGCAAAATCTCGGAGGGACGCGCTTCCGCACGTCCCAAACTTCTTGTTCAACCGTCGAGGTCGTTCGACATTATGCGTCTGAAAAGTCGGACATGCAGAAGCATGTCCCTCCGAGGAATGAAATACGCGCTCCTTCTGTTTCTATTGCTGGTTAATCCTGTGCTGCGGGCCGGCCCCGCTGATATCGCCAAGCAAACGCGAACCTGGCGCGCGAACCACGAACGCGAAATCCTGGCCGAATTCGCTGACCTCCTTTCCATCCCCAACCTCGCGAGCGACACGCCGAACATTCACCGCAACGCCGACGCGATCCGAGCGATGTGTGAGAAGCGCGGCCTCGCCGCGAAACTCCTGTCGTTGGAAGGAGCGCCGCCAGTTGTCGTCGCGGAACTCGCCGCGCCGAATGCGAAACGCACGATCGCGTTCTACGCCCATTACGATGGCCAACCGGTCGATGTCTCGCAGTGGAAAAGCGAGCCGTGGAAGCCAGTGATGCGCGACCAGGCCGGGAACGACGTCGACTGGCGCAATGCAAAAGCAATCGACCCCGAGTGGCGCTTATTCGCCCGTTCCTCCGGCGACGACAAGGCGCCGATCATCGCCATGCTCGCCGCGCTCGATGCCATGCGTGACGCCGGCGTGAAGCCATCCGTGAATCTTCGTTTCTTTTTCGAGGGCGAAGAAGAAGCCGGCTCGCCGCATCTCGCCGATTACCTGAAAAAATTTCGTGACGACCTGCGCGCCGATGCCTGGCTCTTTTGCGACGGCCCCGTTCATCAAAGCCGGCGAATGGAACTCGTCTTCGGCGCCCGCGGCACCCTCGGTCTCGACCTCACCGTTTACGGTCCGATCAAAGGTTTGCACGACGGCCACTACGGAAACTGGGTGCCGAACCCCATCGTTCGCCTCACTCATCTCATCGATTCGATGCGGAATGAGAGCGGGCGAATTTTGATCAAAGACTTTTACGCAGATGTCCGCGAACCGACTGCCGGTGAAAAGGAAGCACTGGCGAAAATCCCGAACGTTGAAGGAAACCTGCTCCGCGAATTTCAGATCGGTTCCACCGAAGGAAAAGGAAAATCGCTCAACCAACTGCTAATGCTTCCCGGCCTCAATCTGCGCGGGATCGAGTCGGGCCACGTCGGCGCGCAAGCTTCAAACACCATCCCGACCGAAGCACGCGCCTCGATCGATTTTCGTCTCGTCCCAAATGAAACGCCGGAATCGATCAAGCCCCTGGTGGAACGGCACATTGTAGCGAGAGGATACTCAATCGTTCGCCAAACCCCTGACGCTGCCGCGCGCCTCGCGACCGCAAAGATCATCAAAGTCGAATGGGGCTCCGGCTATCCCGCATCGCGCACTCCGCTCGATCTCCCCTTCTCGCGCGAACTCGCCGGCATCATGACCGCGACCGGTCACGAACCCGTTCTTCTGCCCACCGCCGGCGGCAGCCTCCCGATGGATCTTTTCCAGCAGGGCAACAACGTTCCCGTCATCGCCTTCCCCATCGCGAACCACGACGACAACCAGCACGCCGCCAACGAAAACCTCCGCCTCCAAAATCTCTGGGACGGCCTCGAAGTCTTCGCCGCTTTTTTCAGCGGCCTGGACGCCGCAAAAAACTAATCAACCTTGGCTCGATTATCTCGTTCTCTCGAGCGGTACCTCTGATCGCGGCTTCGGGGAGGGCTTCGAAGGCGAAGGCTTGAGGGCCGATTCGCTTTTCAGTTTTGGGTGGGATTGATCTGGGCCGGGGACAAGCGCGGGGCGGGTCGGCTCTTTATTGAGATTGGCGCGGGGCTTCACTTTGTGTTCGCGATTGATGAGCGGGTTGGTCATTCGGAAAACGGCGGCCATCATGGCCTGGGCCTTGGGATTCCAGATGTCGCCGTGATTCTTGATGATGCTCGGATCGACTTTCACATCCCAATAGGGAACGTCCACGTTTCCGGTCTGCTTGATGTGCCATAAATCCAAAGTGCCATTCGCGCCGTCGGTGGTAAAAACTTCGCCGGTCAGGTTGTGCGAAAGGTTGGTTTGGAGCGCGCTCAGTCCACCGGGCGCCTGGATGGTCTTGTCCAGTTTTACGGTTTCATGGTTGATCAGAAACGCGTTGTGCCCGGGGGTGGCGGTATAGAAACGGCGTTCGCTTTCGCGCTGTTCCATTCCCGGAACCTGGACCTCGTTAAAAACTTTCGTCGTGGCTGCGAGCGAGGTGCTGATCGGAAACGCGGTCCCCGTCGCCGCGTCGGCGGTGGACGTGAGCGAGACGAGAAACGGACGCGAGTTCTCGGTGTGCCGTGAAGAGAGAGCGGCGATCATTTGCCGGGTGAGGATGGAATCGGAGGCCGGATTCACCATGAGGATCAGATCCGCGGGCAGGCTGCGGTCAGCGGCGGCGTGTCCATGCATTTCGGCATTGATCGCGTGAGCAACGGAACGCTCGACCACCAGGCCGCCGAAGGAATGGCCGATCAGAACCGTGTATTGCCCGCCCGGTCCGTGCGATTCACGCGCCGCCTGGGAAACGGCCGCGATCGCGTCATAGCAATCGAAATTACTCGCGAGCCGTTCCGCCGCGGCTTTCCGGCTGAAGAATGTAAATTGCCTAACGACTGGAATCGTGGTGCTCTCGCCCCGCCAGCCAAGATAAACGCCGATGGGATGCAGGCCGCTGTCGCGAATGAGTTGTGTCTTGCTGATCTCCGATAACCAACCGGAGAAACTGTCCACATCCCTCGAGGCGGCGCCATGGTGCCAGCCGTGGACGTAGGTGATGACGAGCGGCCGCGGCGTGCGCTTGATCAGGTCGAGCGCATTCTGCAACTGAGTCGGATCCTGATAAGATCCCTGCTCGCCGAATTCAATGAAGGCCAGGTCGTATCCGGTCTTCGCGACCACCGACTTGTTCGGGTTCGCGCTGGTGTTTTGATAAACCGGGTTGAGATGCTCGCAACCGCAAAGCACGACTGCGACAACAAGCGAACCAAGGGGAAACTTCATCGGTGTCGCCGAGTATTAGCGATCGAGATGAGGTGCGTCGAGACCTATTTGATACGACTCTTCTGTAGCCGCTTCGCTATGCGAAGCGTGAGAGCAGACGTCGGCACAATCCCGCGTCGCCCACAGGGCGACGGCTACAGAAAAGCGGCACAAGATCAGCAGGCGATGGCGTGGCGACGGCAGACGCCGGAGAGCATTTCCCACAACGCGTCGAGGACGCGGTTGAGGGCGGTGGAAGCGGACGAAGCGTTGTCGTCGTTGACGTGCCGAGAAAGCATCTCGCGTTCAGCAGCAGCGTGCTCGCGGTCAGCTTCGACGTGGACGGTGAAATACTCGTAGTCGCGCGGCTCGGTCATGTTGTAGTTCTCCACCAAGCCTTTGATCTTCGAGTCGCAGACGGCGGGGATTTGGCTTTCGTAAGCGTAGAGGGCGGCGAGGCCTTCCGCCGTGGTGCCTTCGGAGCAGACGGAGCGGAAAGTGCCGATCAGATTCGAGGTCTCGGTCCACTCCCCGGAGAATTCGACCTCTTCTTTCGAAACGCCGAGGGCTTCGGCGAACTGGAGCCAGAGTTCGGGATGGTTCGGGCAGCCGGCTTCTTCGTCGATGAGATTGTCTAGAAGTTGGCGGCGCGTCGGTTGATCATCGGAGCCGGCGTGAACGGCGGAGAGATAGGTCGGGAACGCAGCGACGTGGTGGTAATATTGCCGGGCGTAATCGGCGAGCGCGGCCTTGCTCAATTCGCCGCGAGTCCAGGCGAGATAGAAGGGATGAGTGAGGAGATGCTTCGCGGCGATTTGGCGGTCGATGGAGTCGAGATGTTGGTTCATGTGATTGGGTCTCCGGATGATTTGGTATTAACGGTGCCGGCGAGGAAGCGCGAACTTTTTTTGAGCGGACCGGAACATAGACTTTCAGTCTGTGCGCCCAGCGGAGTTTCACTCCGCTGAAAAATAAACAGCGGACAGCATGTCCGCTGGGCGCACAGGCCAGAGGCCTATGTTCCGAGCGTGGTAATTACATCGCGCCCAGAATGTGTTTGATGCCGCGGATGGGAATGACGACCCAATCCGGGCGATTGTTCAGTTCGTAGCCGACTTCGTAGACGGCTTTGTCGAGGAGATACGCTTCGAGGAGGATTTCGAAATCGCCTTCGTCGGAGGGAACGAACGGCGCGCCGTCGGTGGCTTCGAGATAACTTTGCAAGAAGACGCTGCTCATGTGGCGATACCAGAGATCGGCCCAGCGTTCGAGGAAGGGCACATCTTCGGCGCGCATCGCGGGTTGCCAGAGGGCGCTGTAGGCAGCGTACTGGAACGAGCGCATCATGCCGGCGACGTCGCGTAAGGCGGAGCGCTTCAGCTTTCGTTCACCCAGGGCGCGGGCCGGTTCGCCTTCGAAATCGAGGATGACGAAATCTTTTCCGGTATAGAGGACCTGGCCGAGATGATAATCGCCGTGAATCCGGATCTTGGTCGCGTTCGACCGGCGATCGAGAATACGCTGTTCCTGCGCCAGAATTTTCTTTTCCGAGGCGAGGACCTGCGCGGCCTCGTCGCGAAAAGCGTCCGGCAGCGCGGGTAATTTCTTTTCGAGCAGGGCAAACGCGCGCCGCAAGGAGGCGCGCATATTTTGGTAAACGGAGCGTTGCGCCATGGCGTTGAATTGCTCAGGCGCGAAAGCGTGGTCGTCGGAACTGACAGCAAGAGCGCGATGCAACTCGCCGGTGCGGCGACCGAGCAATTTCGCTTTCTCACGATAAACGCCACCGATCAGTTCTTCGAGGAGCGGGCCGGGCGGCGTGGTCTGGTTTTGCAGATCGGCTTTGCGGGTGAGGACGCGTTCGTAATACCGGCCGACGGCGTCGAGCGTCAGCGTCCAGGCGTCGCCTTCATTGGCGACAGCGCTCTGGAGCAGACAGACGACCGTGGGCTCGGTCTTGGTGCGGCGATATTCGATCGCGCCAAGAAACGCGGGAACGTTCGGGAACTGCGCGCGCTCGGTCAAAAAACGCGTGACTTCAACATCCGGGTTCACGCCGTCTTCGAGTTTTCGAAAAAGTTTCAGGAAAAATTTGTTGTTGAAGAGCATCGACGAATTGCTTTGCTCGGCGCTGAGCACCTGGGAAGCGGGCAGGCCTCGCGTTTTCTTAAAAGCGCTGCTCGTTAGGCCGACGATATTACCTTTCTGCCCGCGCGCGGTCTGGCCGGCCGTCATCAGGGTGAAGAGTTCCTTGCGAAATGCTTCGTCGTAGACGGCGTCATGCAAAATGGCATCGCCGTCACTATGCAGCCGAGCGATCACGGCATGCGGCGCGGAGCGTTCGATTGCGCGGGCGGCATCGTCTCGTGCGATCTGCACCGGAACCGCGTAGGTCTCCGTGGGTCCGTCGAGGTAACTGATTTCTACGAACCAGATTTGGGCGGCGCCCTTCTTCTCCGAGACCGGAATCTCCTCCGCGATCCGCATCTCGCGCAACGTTCGCGCCTTGGCGCCGAACCAGCGGCAATTGCGAATGTACGGCGGCAATACTTCGCGCTCGATCCGCCCCCGCTGGCCATTGTCCAGCAGCGCGGCCACGGTCGGCGCGGAACCCAACATCGGGATCTTGCGTTCCTTCGACGCGACCGACGCGGCCGTTTCCGAGCGGAGGACAAACCAGTAATGGGAGTGCGGACCGAGCGTGATGACGTAAGGCGACGATTTCCTGATCGGCGGAAAATAATTCTGACTGAAAACCTCCATCAGTGCGCAACCGGCGAAGCGGGACAGGTCCAGCTCGGCCGCCTGGGAGAACCGCGACAGATTGACAACGACGAGGATCGTCTCGTCCTCGTGCTGGCGCAGAAACGCGAGAACCTTGTTGTTTTCCGGGAAAAGGAATTCGAGCGAGCCGCGGGAGAAGGCACGGAAATTTTTCCGCATCGCGATGACGCGGCGGGTCCACCAAAGCAACGACGAAAGGTTCTTCTGCTGGTTCTCGACGTTGATCGCTTCGTAGTGATACTCGGGGTCGATCGTGATCGGCAGGTAGAGCTGCTGCGGATTCGCCTTGGAGAAGCCCGCGTTGCGGTCGGGGCTCCATTGCATCGGGGTTCGGCAGCCGTTGCGATCGCCGAGATAGAAATTGTCGCCCATCCCGATCTCGTCGCCGTAATAGAGGACCGGCGTGCCCGGCATGGAGAAGAGGAGGATGTTGAGCAGCTCGATTTTGCGGCGGCTGTTCGCGAGGAGCGGCGCGAGGCGGCGACGAATGCCGAGGTTGATGCGAGCGGTGGGATCGTTCGCGTAAACGCGCCACATGTAATCGCGCTCTTCATCGGTCACCATCTCGAGCGTCAGCTCGTCGTGGTTGCGCAGGAACATCGCCCATTGGCAGGTCTCGGGAATCGGCGGCGTCTGTTCCAGGATATCGATGATCGGGAAGCGGTCCTCCATCTGGAGCGACATGAACATCCGCGGCATGAGCGGAAAATGGAAATTCATGTGCGACTCGTCGCCCTTGCCGAAATAGGCGACCGCGTCCTCGGGCCATTGGTTCGCTTCCGCGAGCAACATGCGGCCGCTGAATTTGTCGTCCACGTGCGCGCGCAACTTCACCAGGTATTCGTGGGTCTCGCGCAAATTTTCGGAGCTCGTTCCTTCCCGCTCATATAAGTACGGGACCGCGTCGAGCCGGAGCCCGTCGACGCCCATGCTCAGCCAGAAATCGAGCACTTTCTCGACGGCTTCGTGCACCTCCGGGTTATCGAAATTCAAGTCGGGCTGGTGTGAATAAAAACGGTGCCAGTAATACGCTTTCGCGACCGGGTCCCACGACCAGTTCGAAGTCTCGAAGTCTTTGAAGATGATGCGCGCGTCCTTGTATTTCTCCGGCGTATCGCTCCAGACATACATCTCCCGCTCGCGCGAACCGGGCGCGGCCCGGCGCGATTTCTGGAACCACGGGTTTTGGTCCGACGTGTGATTAATCACCAGCTCGGTGATGACGCGCAGCCCGCGCTCGTGGGCGGCGGCGAGAAAGGCGCTGAAATCATCGAGCGTCCCGAAGTTCGGATTCACGTCGTAATAATCGGCAATGTCGTAGCCGTCATCGCGCATGGGTGATGGATAAAACGGCAGGAGCCAGAGAGCGGTAACGCCGAGTTCCTGGAGGTAATCGAGCTTCTCGATCAGGCCGCGGAAATCGCCGATGCCGTCGCCGTCGCTGTCGTGAAACGTTTTGACATGCAGCTCGTAGATGACCGCGTCTTTGTACCAAAGCGCGTCCACGGCCGGATCCTGCGTCGCGTTCGACATGAGGCTACACAGTTGGCGCAACAATCACGGCGGCGCAATCGGACGATTGCTTCTTCTGTAGCAGCGGCCCTGTGGGCCGCTCGGCGTTCGACATCGCATCAGCTCACGCTTCGCATAGCGAAGCGGCTACAGAAGAACGGCTACAGAAGAAGCGCTACTTCTTCGGCAACGCCATGGCGTGCGCGGCGACGCACTGCCATTCGCCGTTCCGCTCCACCCAGGTGTCGGTGAACCGATAGCTGTGCGTGAATGTCTTGCCGGCTTTCGTTTTCCCGGTCTCCTTAGCGATACCGGTGACGACGGCGACGCTCGGCCCGAACATCCGCACCGTCATGTCGCTCGAAACGGCGGACGTGTAGGTGTTGGTGTCCCGTTTCGCTTCGGCCAGCAACGTCGTTTTGTCGCCGGTCTTGCCGCTCGAGGAAGTGCCAATGAAGTCCTCGGCGACGATTTTCTCGATCGCCGAAGTATCGTGACTCAAGAGCGAAGCTTCCCAGCGGGATTCCAGCTCCTTGATATTCGTCGTCATTGAATCATCCGGGGCCGAGGATTGGGCGGGAGTGGGTGTGGGCTTCGGGGTTGGTGACGGCTTCGGAGTCGGCGTTGGGGTTGGCTTAGGGGTCGGTGTCGGAGTTGGTCTGGGCGACGGAGTTGGACTCGGTTTCGGCGTCGGAGTTGGCTTGGGCGACGGAGTTGGACGGGGTTTCGGCGTCGGGCTCGGCGAAGGATTGGCCGTTGCAGTAGCAGTCGCGGTTGGTTTCGGGGTGAAGGTCGCGGACGGACTTGGGATCGGTCTCGGCGTTAAGGTCGCCCCCGGGCGGGCGGTCGAGGTGGCCATCGGTTTCGCGGTTGAAGTAGCCAGTGGTTTAACAGTCGGAAAAGTGATTGGCGGTTTCGCGGTCGCGGTGGCGGTCGCGGTCGGGACCACCCGCGGCGTTGGGATTGGCGACGCAATGATCATCGGCGTGACCGCTTCAAGAGGCGAAGGGGCCAGGGTCAGGGTCTCGGTTTCGGTAGGCGCGGCTGAAGGCGTTGCGGTCGCGACCGGCTCCGGCGTGACGCTGGCGAGCGGTTTGACTATTGCACTTGGAGAAGGTTTCGCGGTCGCGGTCGGCGTGGGCTTCGATTTTGTCGTTGGCGTCGGGGTCTCTTCGGAAACGGCTGGCGTCCTGGCCTGGAAAGGGGTCGAAGCAGCGTCCTGCGCCCGAACCAACGCCGCGGTGGCCAGCAGCATAATCGCGAGAACAAATGAGCGCATGTAGGTGGTTTCTCCTGGAAAAATTTCTTCCACTCGACGCTAGCGTGCGCGCGTCCGCGGGGTCAAGAGCAATACCTTTTGCTGTGGAAACGTCCACAAACAGAAAGAACGCGGTCTGAGACCGACGACGGCGATTTGGAAATCGCCGCTCCTTTGTTAGCAAATGCGTTGGACGACGCCGGTAGTTGCCGCTAAATCTCCTTTCTTCATGGCGATAGATTTTTCCGCGGCGACGGGCGCGCCGGACGAAGCGGGCGAGACGCGCAACGTCCGTCTGCCGGCCGCGGCGCCCGTTCTCGAGCCGGGCGCGCCGACCGATCTCGAGTTGATGCATGGCGTCCAGGCGGAAGATCCCGAAGCGCTCTCCGCCCTTTACGATCGCTACAATGGCATCATCAAGGCGCTGATTCTTCGCGTCATCCACAACGAGGCCGAGGCCGACGACTTATTGCAGGAAATATTCATGGAGATCTGGAACCAGGCGAAAAATTTCTCCGCCCAAAAGGGAAAGCCGCTCGGTTGGATGGTGACGCTGGCGCGCCGGCGGGCGATCGACGGCTTGCGCAAAAAGCAGGCTTATGCGCGCGCGGGTGAGCGCCTGCAAACCGAAACCGAACAGCAGCCCGATGCCTGGGTCCACAATGCGACGGAAGAAGAGATCAGCTTCAGCGATACGCGCGTTCTCGTGCGCCGGGTGATCAACACTTTGCCGGTCGCCCAGCAGGAGGCCATAAATTTTGCATTTTTTCGCGGAATGAGTCAGCGCGAAATCGCGGCAAAAACGAATACACCCTTGGGCACGGTGAAAACCAGACTCGAACTAGGCCTGAAAAAAATTTATGACGGCCTTAAGGAACTACGAGATGAGCTTTGACGAATTCCAGAACCAATCACGGCTTTACGTGATCGGAGCGTTGGAACCGGAAGAACTGGAAGCGTTTGAGCAGGCCCGAAGAGATTTTGGGCAAAAAGCAGAAGATTTTATCGGCGAGTGCTACTCGATGCATGAGGCGTTCGCCCTCAGCCTGCGCCCGGCCAAATCATCTGACGCGCTCAAAGACCGGCTGATGTCGATGGTTCGAAACCGGCAGAAGACGTAGGGATCTCTTCCCTGAGCCTCTTCCCCCTGGTCCTAAGCGCCACAGGCGCGAACTCATTAAAACCTGGGGCGTCGCCCCAGGGAACCTCGACAGGTATGATAAACAAGCGCTGAAAGCGCGATTCAACGCATCGGTTCGCCCTCCTACGGCCAATACAAATTTGGGCAAAATGAATCGCGCTTTCAGCGCTTGCTATTTGGCGTTCCATGAACTCCTGGGGCGTTGCCCCAGGCTGCTAATGAAGGTCGCGCCGTTGGCGCTAGAAACCTATCTCCGCAGCGAAGCGGCTACAGGGTCATCTCCTGCAGGATGAACTCCTGGAGAAATCCGTAGAAGTTTACTTGGAACAAACCGAGATCGCGCCGAGAGCCGATCGGCGAACGGTAATGGTCGCAGAGTTCGCCATCGGTGAAATTGTACTTCGCGGCGATGGCGAGCCGGGCCTGGTTCAGCGCATTGAGCCACGCCTCGGCGTTCTCCGCCGGGATGCGCAGGGTGCAATTCGCAAACGGCTTGGTGCAGCCATTGAGCTGCGCCAAATCCGCGGTGACCGTCTCCGTGGCGGAGCGAAATAACCGGCGCAACTCCGGTTCGACATAAACCTTCCACTCGGCGCAGATCTCGCTCTCCGAAGTGGCCGCGGGCGCACTGAAGATCCGTTCCTGGGCCCCTTCGACGCCCTCGACGTTGCAACTCTCAGGAATTTGCCGCAGCAGCTCCGCCAGAAAAGGATCGAGCTCGGAAATTTCAAGGCAATCTTTCTGGCGGCGAAATTCCATCGGAGTCAGTTGGTTCGCTCCAGGGTGGCGAGGAGCAAATAGCCGTGAAGCTGCTGGACATAGAGCTCGGCGCGTTCTCGCATCCCGCTCCAGAGAATGGAACGGCCGAGCTGGTGAACTTCGAGCATGTGCTTCTCGGCTTTTTCTTTCGTTAGGCCGAAGACTTTTTGAAAGACCATGGTCACGTAGCTCATCAGGTTGACCGGATCGTTATGAACGATGACCTGCCAGGGAAGATCGAGCTCTTCTGCGGCGCGAGTTTCCTGCTCGACGACTGGATTTTCGACGGACGATCCGAAGGAACTCTGCATCGGGGCGAATCGGTTGCGGCTTCAGTCAGACGTCTGGCGCCACCCTCGCCAACCCCCGCGTGGCTGCCCACTCATGAAAATAAGGCTATCACAGAGTAAGTGCGGTTCAACGGTGGATCGCGCGCTCCGCCTTCGCGACGAGCGCTTCCTGGACGCGTTTCATTTCCGCGGCGCCGGCGGGCGTCTTGTCATCGTAGCCACGCAGGTGAAGGAGACCGTGGGCGATGTAGAGACGCAGCTCCCGGTCCAGAGACGTACCGAAACGGCGAGCCTGACGTTTCGCGGTCTCGGTGCTGACGAATATTTCTCCGTGCTGAAACGTGATGACGTCGGTGGGACCGCTTTCGTTGAGAAACCGTCGATGGATCGCCGCCATCCGCCTGTCTGAAAGTAACACAACGTTCACTTCCGAAAGCCTGGCGAGCACACTCGATTCTCCCGCCGTCAGACTCAAACAATCCGTCAAGGCGCGCTCCGCGAATTCACCCAGCGCTGGTAAGTCGACGCGAAGCAACCGCTGTCGATTGGACACGGTGATGCGCGGTTTTAGCTTTCCAGTCACGTCAGCGGCCGCGATTCCGCCTGGAAATTCCGCGTGATCAACCGTGCCCCTTTGTTGAACGTGAAGTAGGCCCAGGCCCATTGCATGAGGACGGCAATGCGGCTGCGGAAGCCGACCAGGAAAATGATGTGAACGAAAAGCCACGCCATCCAGGCGAGCAGCCCACTGAAGTGGACGATGTGCAGATCGGCCACGGCCCGGTTCCGCCCGATCGTGGCCATGCTGCCTTTGTCCCAGTAACGAAAGCGCTGCGGCTTCCGCTCGTCCATCATCGCGCAAATGTTGCGCGCGGCGTGCCGGCCCTGTTGCATCGCCACCGGCGAAACCCCCGGCAGCGGCTTGCCATCCCGGTAACTGAAATTCGCCAGGTCGCCGATCACCTGCACTTCGGGATGGCCGGGAATGGTGAGGTCTTCGTTGACCAGGACGCGGCCGACTTTGTCGACAGGAGCACCTGTTGTTTTTCCGACGAACGACGCCGTGTTCCCCGCCGCCCAGATTTTCACGCGGCACGGAATGAACTCGTCGCCGACCTGGAGTCCCTCTTCCGTCAGGTTTTTTGCATGAATGCCGGTGTGCACTTCGACGCCGAGTTCTTTCAACTGCTCCATCGCCTTGAGGGAAAGGTCTTCGGGAAACGCCGAGAGCACGCGCTGATCGCCCTCGACTAAAACCACGCGAGCGCTCGAGGGATCGATGTGCTTGAAATCCTTGTCCAAAGTGTAACGCGCGATCTCGGCGATCGCTCCCGCCATTTCGACCCCGGTCGGCCCCCCGCCGATAATCACGAAAGTCATCGCCGCTTTTTTCGCCGCGTCGTCCGTGATCTTTTCCGCGTACTCGAAAGCGAGCAGCAAGCGCCGCCGGATTTCGATGGCGTCCTCCAGGCTCTTCAATCCCGGCGCCAGTTTTTCCCATTCGTCGTGCCCGAAGTAGGAGTGGCGCGAGCCAGTGGCCAGGATCAGGTAGTCGTATGCAATCTCGCGCTCGCCGATGCTCACGGTGCGCGCCTCGACGTTGACCGATTTCACCTCGGCCAGGATCACCTCCGTATTTTTGCACCGGCCGAGAATACCGCGAATGGGCGCGGCGATGTCCGCGGGTGAAAGTGCCGCCGTAGCGATCTGATAAAGCAGCGGCTGAAACAAATGATGATTCGTGCGATCGATCACCGTCATCCGCACGGGCTCGTCAATGAGCAGCTTCGCCGCCTCCAACCCGCCAAAGCCGGCGCCGACGATCACGACGTGCGGTTTGCGCGCAGGCTTGTTTTCCATCGGCGCAAATCTCCGCGGTTGAGAATCGGAAGCGAATATTTTCTCTTGCGGCTTCTTCTGGAGCGGCTCTTCTGTAGCCGCCGCCCTGTGGGCGGCGTGAAGGATGACTCTGCATCTCGGTCGCTCTCACGCTTCGCACAGCGAAGCGGCTACAGAAGAGACGGCGATACAGGACCAGCAAAACGAGTTGTCACGCGCGCTGACTGCGCTATCTTCCGCGCCTTATGCCAAAGCCGATTGCGCGCAGCAAAACCCGGAAGTCCGTTTCGAAGCGATTCAAAATCACCGGGACGGGAAAAGTGAGGCGACAACACGCCTCCCGGCGTCACCTGCTTTCCTCGAAAAGCGCCAAGCGCAAACGCCACATGGCGAAGTCCGCCGAAGTCCATAAGACCGACACCGCCCGCATCAAGGCGAACCTACCGTTCGCGTAGGCGATTGCCGCGAAACCATTGAATCGCGCCTTCAGCGCTGCGGTTTTTCTCAAAACCTAGGAATCCCAGGGCGCTGCCCTGGGCTACAATGAAACCGCGGCCTTTGGCGCTGAACGGAAACCTCTGTTCCGGTAGCGCCAAAGGCGCAACTCAATTCGAGCCTGGGGCAATGCCCCAGGATACGATCGGGATCAAGACGCGCAGCGCTGAAGGCGCGATTCAATAGGTATCCGCTCCACCCTTAAAAGAAGCCGATTGCGTAGGAGCGATCTTTCGCGAACAGTCTCTTTCCGTCAGGGGCTATGGACTGAGGACTTACGAACCCCGCCAGAGCAGGAATGCAGCAACGGTAGTCTGATCCTCCTTGCCGTAGTTCTCTGGCGGACTTTTTTTTGGTTGAGAGGTTGAGGAGTTGAGTGGTTGAGAGGATTTTGCAGCGCCGCCTCGCGTCCTCTCAACCCCTCAACATCTCAACCACTCAACTCAATGAAATTGCTCAAGGTCAAGACCGCGCGGTTCGCGGTCGTCGTGGAGAAATGTGGCCAGCCCGAGGTTTACACTTTGTGGCAGAAACCGAAAACGGACCGCCATTTCCAATCGCTCCTGAAAAATAATCGCCTCATGACCGTCCGGCCGACGGAGAGCGGAACGGATTTCGGCGAAGTCGGCTTCCACCAGAAACAAGGCGCGCGGTTCCTGGCGTTTCCGAAATCTCTGAAACGCTTCGAGGGCGAGCGAATCGTGGGCATCGATTGGGCGCTCGTGCAATCTTAGAGCGTGAGCATCATCGACCCCGAGCGGCTGAAGGAAATCGCGCTGACCCGCGAAGACCTGGCTCGCTACTCGCGTCACCTGATCTTGCCGGAAGTGAACGCCGACGGCCAGCGCCGGATCAAGGCAGCGCGAGTGTTATGCATCGGCGCGGGCGGGCTGGGATCGCCGGCCGCGCTCTATCTGGCGGCGGCGGGAATCGGCACGCTCGGACTCGTCGATGCCGATCGAGTCGACGCCTCGAATCTGCAACGACAGATTCTTTACGGGACCGACGACATCGGAAAACCGAAACTGGAAACGGCGCAATCGCGTTTGCGCGAGATAAATCCGAATATGGAAATCGTCCGGCACGACGCGCGCCTGACGAGCGCCAACGCGACCGAGATCATCGCGCCCTACGACCTGGTGATCGACGGGTCGGATAATTTTCCGACCCGTTATCTCTCGAACGACGTTTGTGTTTTCGCGCGGAAGCCAAATATCTACGGCTCCGTTTTCCGCTTCGAAGGACAGGCGAGTGTGTTCGCGCCGCATCTGGGCGGGCCCTGTTACCGCTGCCTTTTCCCGGAACCGCCACCGCCGGGAGCGGCCCCGAGCTGCGCGGAAGCCGGCGTCCTGGGCGTTTTGCCCGGCATCATCGGACTCATCCAGGCGACCGAGGCGCTGAAACTGATCCTCGGCGCGGGCGAAACCCTGGCCGGCCGCCTTCTCCACTTCGACGCGCTGAAAATGAAATTCCGCGAGTTCCAACTCCGCCGCGATTCGACCTGCCCCGTCTGCGGCGATGCCCCGACTATTTTCGAGCCGATCGATTACGAACAATTTTGCGCCGGGCCGCCGGCCGCCGATTGGTTCGCCGCGCCGGAAGGCGTCCCGACGATTTCAGTACGAGAACTGAAGACGAAGATGGATAACAAGGAAGCGCTTACGCTCATCGACGTGCGCGAGCCCTACGAATATGAGATCGCGCGCATCCACGGCTCACGTCTGATTCCGCTCGGCGAACTCGATACCCACGTGAACGAGCTGCCGCGAACTGGGACGCTCGTTATGCAATGTCACAGCGGCGGGCGGAGCGAACACGCGGTTCGGATCTTGCAGGAGGCTGGATTCGAAAATGCGATGAATCTCGAAGGCGGAATCGATGCGTGGTCTGTGGAAGTCGATCCGGCGGTGCCGCGATATTAGATGGAGCCGGCACGCCCTCGTGCCGGAGGGATGAAGCCATGCTTTCCCTCAACGGCCTGAGGGCAGGCAGTCTCCAGGTTGATCACCGCGCTTCCTTGATTGCCTGCGCCAGCGCTTCCTGGCTTGGCACGTCGCTCCAGCGCCGGACCAAACGCCCGTAGCCGTCGAAAATGAAAACGGCGAACTCCGCCGAAGTCGGATTGATTCCGAGTTGAGAGACCGCTTTGCCGTCGAAATCGGCCACGACAAAAATATCGTCCCTGGCGTTGCGGTTAATGTGCCGCTCGGCGTACGATTTTTGCACTTCCTTCGCTTCGAGATCGAGCCGGTGCTGGATCACGGCGGAAACCATCCCGCGAAAAGGAAGGATGATGTTTTGCTGGAAGTTCACCAGCGTGATGAGCCGGATTTTCGGGTCGCCGAAAGATATTTGCGACACCCGGTCACCCACGCTTTGCGCTTTCGCCTCATCCCGGCGAGCCACAACCGAAATGATGGTAACGTGGCCGTCGGCCGTCGAGAAATTGTGGCGATCGACATCCGTAAACGTGAGCGGATAATTATTGCCGACACGCAGCTGGACGGCGCCGGCCGAAATCGCGGTCAACGCCAGAGCGAGGAAAAGATATTGGCAGCGCGTTCTGAAATCGTGACGGTTCATGCGAATAGTTAGAAGTTGATGATCACCAAATATTTTCGGAAGAAGTTCGCGGCTGGCCTGGCCCTCGGCCTTGCCCTGGGGAGCGCCGGTTGCGACCGGATGATCACTCCGCGCAGCGCCCAGATCATCAAGGACGCCGAGAACAAGACGGCGGACGGTAATTACCTGCGCGCGATCACGCTTTACGAGAGCGCGCTCGACGATTCGCCCCGCACGGCCGATGTCCATTACCGGCTGGCGCTGCTTTACGACGACAAGATGCACGATCCGCTCCACGCATTGCATCATTTCAAGCGCTACCTCACCCTGGCGCCCTCGGGTCCGCATGCGAACGAAGTGAAGAGCTTCATGAAGAAGGACGAGCTGGAATTGGGCACCACGCTCTCCGGCGATTCGGTCGTGAGCCGGGCGGAGGCGGCGCGCTTGAAAAACGAGAACCTCGCTTTGCGCAAGGAACTCGAGGATCTGCGCGCGCATCGGTCGAGCGACAAGGCCATTACTGAGACGAAAACAACCGACAAGAAATCCGGAGCGACGCCACGCACCTACGTCGTTCGCGAAAGCGACACCCTGGCGTCTATTTCCCGCAAATTCTACAAGTCCTCCGGCCGCTGGAAGAAAATTCGCGATGCAAACAAGAGCGTCATCGACGATCCGGCGAAATTGAAACCCGGGATGACGCTGACGATTCCTTGAAGCGTGATTCGTGAATTGAGAATCGTGAATCGTATCGCGCAGATAAGGCCTCGATGTAACGATTCTACGATTTAACGATGTAACGCTTCAACGCTTTAACGTCCCCACAATGACCACGATCACTCGCATAGCGCCCGAAGTCGGCTGGCTGCCCGTCAGTTTCGTGAACGTCTATTTCCTCGGGCGTTCGGGTGGCGCCTGGGTGCTGGTCGATGCGGGGCTTCCTGGCCGGGCGAACCAAATCATTGAAGCCGCGGAAGCGCGCTTCGGCGCCGGCGTCCCGCCGGAAGCGATCGTGCTAACGCACGGACATTTCGAGCACGCCGGCTCGGCGTTGCCCCTGGCGGAATATTGGGATGTGCCGGTTTACGCGCACCGGCTCGAGATGCCTTACCTCACGGGCAGATCCGGTTATCCCCCACCCGATCCGACCGTGGGCGGCGCGATGGCATTTCTCTCCCGCTTCATGCCCTTCGGCGCGCGCAATCTCACAGCGCGCATCCGCGAGCTGCAACCGAGCGAAGTGCCGGGAGCGCCGGGTTGGGAATGGCTCGCCACGCCGGGTCATTCGCCCGGGCACATCTCGCTTTTTCGCCCATCCGATCGGGTGCTGCTGGCCGGCGATGCTTTCGCCACGATGAACATGGATTCGTGGAGCGGCCTGCTGACTGGACGACGAACTCTGGCCCGCGCCGGTGCGCCGTTCAATACCGACTGGGAAGCGACGCGCCTCTCGGTAAAAGAACTGGCGAACTTGCGGCCGAACGTCGTCGGGTGCGGCCATGGGATTCCCCGCTGCGACGCCGAGTTGACCGCGCGGCTGGAACGTTTCGCCGAGCAATTTCGCGCCCCGCGCCACGGCCGTTATGTTCGCCGCTCGGCGCGCACGGACGAACACGGCATCATCTCGCTACCGCCCGCGCCGTTCGATCCGGTTCCGTTCGCGACGGCCGCGGCGCTCATCCTGGCCGGGATCGCGCTCGGCGCCGGTTATCTCGACGAGCAACGACGAAAGTGATTTCTGTAGTCGCTTCGCTGTGCGAAGCGCGAGAGAGAACAATGCTCCACCTCACGCCGCCCACAGGGCGGCGGCTACAGAAGACTACGGACCGCCAGGCGGTCCGAAGGCGGGCGGAGCAACGCCGAGGTGAGTGTTCGCTCCGGAGACGGGTGAGCCAGCCGTGCCGTCGATAATGAACAGGCCGTTAGTTGAATTATTCCCGCCGTTGAAGTTGGAGTAGTTGGCCTTGGTCGGGTCGAGCACGTACACGTCCGCCGGTTGCTTGGCCACGCTGACCACGACGTTGTTGTTAACCGTCACCGAATTGCCCGCGATGATCTTCATGCTGTTGCCACTCAGGAGCACGTTACTGACAAAGGTCACCGAACCGTTGGAGCCGACGGCGTAGAGTTTCAAAATCGTATCCGCATTGATTCGCCCGCCGCCGATGGAAAGAGTGCCGTTGGCTCCGAGTGCTCCGATCTTAACGGTATCCGCAGAGATTTGGGCCGTGTTGAGGAGGATCGCGCCGTTGGCGCCGGTGTTCCGGATATCGACCGAACCCTTGTCCGCCCGAATCGTGTCGATGCCTGGCGTGCCCGCCGAGCCGGGATCGCCGGTCACGTTAATGCGGCTGCCGGTGGCGGTCGCCAGGATTGTGATCTTGCCGCCGGGCCCGGCCGCGGCCGGCTCGAGCAATGAGAGAAGCTGGGCGGTGTTGCTGATGTTGATGGCGACACCGGTCGAGTTGCTTTGCAGATTGATGTTGCCGCCCGATCGGCTGTGCCGCCGCGGTACCCCGGTGGCAGGTTCGCTCGAGGAAACCGTAATCGGCGAGTTTACCGAGATCGTGCCGCCGGTTGAATTCAGGTTCACCGTGCCGCCCGCGCCGTTCGGTTCCGAAGCAGACGGCTGGAGGCCCGTCGTCGCCGAGATGGGTGAGCTGACAGTGATCGCGCCGGTCGCATTCACCGTGAATGTTCCGCCGTCTCCGGGCGCGCGGGTATCCGGCGTGGCGCCGCCGTTAAATGTCACCGGGCCCTGGATGTTGTCGGCAGCCGAAAGCCCGAAGGTCAGCGACGGCACGTTGATCGTGAGCTGACCACCGCTGAACTGGCCAAAGCCCGGCTGCGTATCGACATCGGGTCCGTTGAAGTTGATGCCGCCGGTCGAAGTGAGCGCGTTTGTCGTGATCGTATGCAGTGGATTCACTGTGATCTCATTGGGGAACGAGAAGCGCGTGATGCCGCCGGCGCCAACGGCGATGCCAGGCGCGGTCACATTCGTCGCCGAAAGCGTGCCGGCCGTGATGCTGCCGGTGACGTTAAGCGTGCCGAAAACATCAACCCGCCTCGTGACCGCGAGTTTGCCGTTAATCTGAAGCGTAACCATTCCACCGCTGCCGCCGATCGTGCCGTTGACGTTGTCGATGAAAGCATTCAGATCGCGTGCAATATTCGTGTCTGCCAAAGTCACCTTGATGAATGCATCCGAGCCGATCGTGCCGCCGAACGTGCCGGAGCGGCTGTTGAGAATCGTAAAGTTAGCATCGCCCACGTCTTTGTTGGTCGTGAGCGTACCGGCAACCGTAAAGGTCACGCCCGCTCCGGTGCCGATAAAGCCGCCGGCTGCGTTATCGATCTGCACATTGATCACGTTGGCGGTCACGTTGCCGCCGATGGTCGAGTTGATATTTGCGCCAGTTTGAATCCGGCCGCCGTTTGAATTATGTACCGCCAGCTGAAAAGTGCCCGTCGACGCGGTAGTGAGGCTTCCGTTTATTGTCAGTGCGATGTTTCCACCGGTGGTGATGGCGCCGGCTGGATCAGCGAAATCCGAAGTAAAGACATCGAGCTGAAGTCCATCGAAAGTCGCCAAATACGACCCGTTACCCGTCATGGTGATATTCCCCCCATTCTCGAGGGTCCGACCGAAGACCTGGACCAGGTCCCACAAATTCTCGGTCGTGATCAGACCGCCGGCACTTATCGCGATGTTGCTTCCATTGGTTTGGTTTGCCGAGAAAACACCGGTAAAAAGTCTGGCATTCCCAGCCAGAGTCATCGTCCCGCCCGATGCGAGAGTGATGTTTCCTCCGCTGGTCAGGCCGCTGCCGTTCGTGATGAGGAAAAATCCGACCCCGTTAGCCTGGAGATTGCGACCGGCATCGACCACCAGATTCAGGCCGTCGGTAATCCCGCCGTTTGAGCGCTCAATATCGACCCGACCCGTGATCGAAATATCATTTCCGGCCCGCAAGGTCGCATTCCCGGAAGACGCGCTCGCGGTTGATACCAGCGTTCCACCGCTCCACGATAGGTTTCTCGTCGCGAGCAAGGAAAGCGTAACAGCGGAAAGGTTCACCGGCAAAGTCGTCCCGATCGTGAGATCGCCTCGCGAGGAAACAAACAGCGTCTCGCTGCTAATCGCGCCGCCGTTCAGGGTGATCTGCGCGGTGCCAGAAGGCGGCGCTGCGCTTTGCTGGATGGTGATCGTGCCGCGGTCCGCTTGAATGGTCGCGCCGTTGGTGACGATGTCGCTTCCGGGAGTCGTCAAGCTAATGCTGCCGCCAGGGCCTGGGGCGCCGTCATTCAACAGCGAGAGTAAGCTCGCGGTCGAAATTAACGTGAGGCCGGTGCCTGTCGTCAAGCCGCTGTCGAGGCCAATCACGCCGCCGCTCGCACTCCGGCGAACCAGGGCGGGCGCTCCCGCCGCGGGATCATTGAACGAGACCTGAATGCGCGAATTGACCGTGAGGGTTCCGCCCCGAGCGGAAAGCGAAACAAGGCCTCCCGCTCCAGAGAAAGTTAGCGGCGAATCCGGCACCAGGCGCGTCACCGTTTCAATCGGACCATTCACATGGAGCTCCCCTCCGGCGATGCCTTGGACTGTGCCGCCGTTGGAGCCATTCGATACGGTTTCCGCCGCGTTAAGAAACATGCCGGTTTCCGAAATGAGCCGCAGCGATGAGACACCGTCGATGGGTGCCCCTAGAATGAGATTCGAGGTGGCGCCGCGTGCATAAAAGATGAGAAGCGGAATGTCTCGAAAACTAAAACCCCCCCCCAAATTGATCGTCCCATTTTGCGTCGCGAGCAGCACACTTTGCATGCCGGCAAAAGTGAACACCGTGTTCCCCGCCGGCGCTGAAGTCATCGCGCCCACTGAGATGAGCGCGAGATTAGTCGCACCACCATTCGCCGTGGAGATCGTGGGATTGCCGACAAGCTGGAGGGCCGTGAACTTGAACGCTGCTACAGGAACGTTTCCGCCATAAAGCGAGTCGATACCGGCTGTGCTGTCGAACGGTGAAGTCGCGGTGAAGGCCCAGGCCGAGAATGGTCCGTCCTGCGCCGCATCACGATAGATTTTTCCGAAGTCAGTCACGCCGCCGCGCGTGATCGCGGGATCGGTCTGGATCGTGGTGCCGTTGTCAATCGGATACGGAACCGACGTCACGATTGGCGGTGGCGTGCCGAATTTACTCGGCGTGGGTTTCGGCGTCGGCGTCGCGGTGGGGGTCGCGGTTGGCGTGGCGGTGGGCGTCGCCGTTGGAGTAGCCGTAGGCGTGGCGGTGGGCGTCGGCAACGTCACCGCGGCGGTTTTGCGATCGATCACGTCGGACGATTGCGGGTCGGTCATCGTGACCAAGGTGCCGCGCCCGAAGATCACCAGGTTGGTGTCGATTAGTTCGCCCGCTGTTTTTTTCTCCAGCTGCACGTGCTGGACGTCGGCCAATAACGGTTCGCTCTGGAGTGGCCGGGCAAAACCCAGATTGAAAAGCGACGTCTTCCAGAGCCGTTCCAAATCGAAATCCACGGGCTCGGAAAGGCGAGTTGCATTCGGATTGAGGATCATCATCTGGCCCGGCCCCATCAGGACCGATTCGCCCAGGACGCCCTTGAGGTAGATCCGCATGGTCCCCTCCAGGACGAGATACTTGGCGTACGATTTCGGATGATATTCCGCGATGACGGTGGTGCCCGTGATCGCGGCCGTGACGGCGGCCGTGTTGATCTTCGCGCCGCCTGAACCTTTCGGGACACGCAACAGGATCGCGCCGTCGCGCAGGTCTACCGTCCGCGAGCCCTGGTTGAAACTGAAAATCGTATTCGCGCCCAATCGCGCGATGGTCAGATCGCCGAAGGTCAATTCCGCGCGCGACTCGGCCCCGGTCCGGACGGCGGTGTCGCCGCGCACCGTATCGCTCAGCGTGGCCGGCCGCGGCTCGGCCTGACCCGAAAGCAATTTTACATCTTTCACCACCTGGGTGACGCGCGCTTCTTTCAGCACGTTACCCGTCCCGCCCTGCGCCCTGGCCGAAACGACACCCAGCGCCATGCACCCCAGTGCCCCGCCCGCGAATAGCAAAAGTCTTTTCATATCAGGCTAGAATTTGAAACTCAGGGAAAGAGCGCCTCCTATGTTCGCCACGTCGTAATCGAAGACGCTCTTGTTCGACTTGCTCCAGGCGAGGGTGGTGGCCGCGCCCGCCGAAAAGTTTTTCGTGATCCGGTAGTTCGCCGTGAGCGCGAACACTTCGCTCACGTCGGTGCGGCTGATGCTCCGGTAATCGCGCACGAATACCCGGCCCACCGCGCCGACCGAAAGCGACCGGGTGAGGCTGACGGCGTAACCGACGTAGAAGTCGAATTCGTCGCGCTGCGGCGCGGACGGGTTCGCGCCCAGACTCACGTTTGTGTCCGCGCCTAACGACACCTGCTGCGCCCGCCCGAACCGGAACGGCAATTCGGCGCTGAGGAAAATCGAATGGTTTGAGAAAAAGCCGTTGAAGCTGTTCGATAACGTCAGGCGATTGTAATCGTATTCGCCGCGCAGGAGGAGGTTGTGCGCTTTCGGCAGAAGGTAAGAAAGCCCGGCCCGGAAATCGAAGCTGCCGAAATTGAGCGCGGTGAATTTATCGTAGTAAAATTCCTGTCGCTGCACGGTGAACGAGCCGTAGAGCGTGCGGGTAAACCGCGGCGCATAAGTCACGCCCGCCGTCGGCGCGACCAGGACATCGGATTGCTCGCCGTTGCGGGCCAGGGCCACGTTCGACGTGTAATAAAACGGGATGGCGACCGACGCCGTGAACGGTTCGTAGCGCTCCACCCGTTTCAGGATTTCTTGTTCGCCGACATCGGCGTCGTTCGGGCTTTCCGCAGCCCGGCCGTTATCCACTCCATTTTCCTCAGAATAAGGATCGCTCGGAGGCGGGGTCGAGCTGCGCAACAATTGCGCCCGGTCCTGGACCGAAACTTGTTGAGCGTTCAGGACACTGAAGGGCGCGAGCGCGGCCACTGCCGTCAGCAGCCTGGCCGCGAGGCGGAAACGGAGGACAACGGGATGAGAAACGCCGGGCATCGCAAGCGTCTAGTAGTGACGCTCAGGATTCCACGCGTCAAGCAAGGAAACCGGGGCGGGGGCGTCCCGCCTGTGCTCCGCTACAATTCCAACAACCTCCGCTGCCACGGCACCAGGAGCGCGTCGCTCTGGCTCTCATCCGCCACCAGGGCATCGATCGCTCCCCGCGGCGCAATCAACGACGGCTCCAGCCCGTGCGCATCCGCCACCGCATCGCGGCGCCGCCGCAATTCTTCCGCGGCGCGTTCCATTTCCCGCGACGGCCGCGTTCCCCGCCGTCTTGGGCGCACCGGCCATTCGGCCTCCGGCAAATTGAGACCGCGTTCGGCGGCTTCGCGGAAACCCTGTCGCCGGCGCGCGGAAAAATGGCGATAGTCGGGCGCCTCACCGGCGGCGAATTGTTCCGCGGCGTGGATGAGCAGATGGTTTTGCAAAACATGGAACGACGGCCGGTCCGACGCTTGCGCTTCCTTGTCCCGCCACTGCCACAGCTCGCGCAGGACGGCGCAGGCGCGTCCACCGAGTTTACCGGCGCCGGAAATCCGCCACGCTTCCTCGTCGTCGCGCGTCCGCTGCACGGCCGCCTGCTCCAGCGCCCGCTCACACGATTGCCGGAACCACTCGAGCCGTCCTCGCTCGCGCAAACCGGCCTCCAGTTTCTCCGCCAGCGGCAGCAGGTAACGCGTATCGTTCATCGCGTATTCCGCCATGTGGTGCGGCAACGGTCGCCGCGCCCAGTTCGCCTTTTGCGATCCTTTCGCCAGCGTGACTCCGAAAAATTTCTCGACCAGCGCCGCCAGGCTGAACGATCGGATCCCCAACAACCGTGCCGCGATCACCGTGTCGAAAATCCGCGTCGCCGTGAAGTCGAGGCTGCGGCGCAACAGGCGCAAATCGAAGTCCGCGCCTTGAAGCACAATTTCCTTCCGTGCCAGCCCCTCGGCGAGCGGGGCGAGGTCAACATTCGCCAGCGGATCGACCAGGTAATCGTGGCCGGGCACGCTGATCTGGATCAGGCAAAGCTTTTCGAAATAACAATGCAGACTGTCCGCCTCCGTGTCGACCGCGACACGATCCACCGCCTCCAGTTTCGGAAGCAGTTCCGCGAGTTGTGAATCCGTCTGAATCATTGCTTAAGCACCAAGCACCAAGCTCCAAGCTCCAGAGAAATTCCAAGCACCAAACACCAAACCATCGCCGCGGTTCGATTATTGGAGCTTGATGTTTGGAGCTTCTCTGGTGCTTGGAGCTTGGGATTTGGAGCTTTTCCGTTCATCTCAGTCCGCTGAGTAGTAACTCCGCGTTCGTCTTCGTCGCGTTCAAATTATCGATTAGCTTTTCCATCGCCTCGATCGGCGGCAGCGCGGCCATGGCTTTGCGCAACAACTGCACTCGCTCCCATTCCTCGGGGTGATAAAGCAAATCCTCTCGCCGCGTGGCCGATTGCAAACAATGGATCGCCGGATAAAGCCGTTTCTCCACCAGCGCGCGGTCGAGATGCAGCTCCATGTTCCCCGTGCCCTTGAATTCCTCGAAAATCACCTGGTCCATCTTGCTGCCGGTATCCACCAGGGCCGTCGCCAGGATTGTGAGGCTGCCGCCTTCCTCGCAGTTGCGTGCCGCGCCGAAAAATTTCTTCGGCTTCAAGAGCGCCTTCGCCTCCACGCCGCCCGACATCGTCCGGCCTTTGCCCGGCTGCAGTGAATTGTAACCGCGCGCCAGCCGCGTGATGCTGTCGAGCAACACGACGACGTCCTTGTTTTGTTCGACCAGCCGTTTCGCACGTTCGAGCACCAGCTCCGCTACTTCGACGTGGCGCTTCGAGTTTTCGTCGAAGGTCGAATTGTAAACGTCGCAATCGACTTCGCGCTGCAGATCCGTCACTTCTTCCGGCCGCTCGTCCACCAGCAGGATGATGAGGAGGATTTCCGGATGGTTCACCCGGATCGCTTTCGCGATTTCCTTCAGCAAAATCGTTTTGCCCACCCGCGGCGCCGCCACGATCAGGCCGCGTTGCCCGCGTCCGAGCGGCGTCAGCAAATCGACGGCGCGGGCGCTAATGGAATTGGTCTTCGAATTTTCCAGCATGATCCGGCCCTGCGGGAAAAGCGGCGTCAGGTTGTCGAACTCCGTCGGCGCCGTCCATTCCGCGACGGGTACGCCTTCGATCTCGAGCACTTCGTCGAGCATGATCACCTTTTCGCGGTCGCGCGGGAGCCGCAGGGTCCCGCGAAGTTTTTGCGCGGGCCGGAGATTGAATTGCTGGATGAACGCCCGGGGTACGCCCACGTCTTCCGGCACCGGAAGAAAATTCAGCCGCGGCCAGCGCAACACGCCGAAGTTATCCGCTACCGGATCGAAAAATCCGGTCGTCGTGACCGGAATTTTCCGGCCGAGCGCGGCGCGGACCAGGTCGAGAATCAGGTGATGCCGTGAGCGCCCCGGGTAAACGCGCAATTCAAAATCGCGGCAAAGTTTCTCGACTTTCTCCGGCGGCAGCGCCTGGAGCTCGTTCACGTCGAGCGATGCCGGCAGATTCAACGGTCCCTTCTCGGCGACGACCGTCGTCGCCTCAGGTATAGCGGCGGCTGTCTCAGCCGCGGAATTTTGCTCCACCGCTTCCGGCGTTGATTCACTTTCGTTCATTGAAATTCAAATTGGAGGGACGCCCGCTGGGCGTCCCACTATTCATGGGACGTGCCGTCCATCCCTCCAAAATTCCACCAGCAACCGCGCCTGCTCCTTGAGCACGTCGTGCCCGCCATTATTCCAAACCACGTGGTCGGCTCGGCTCATCTTCTGCGTCAGCGGCATCTGGGCATCGATCATTTGTTGCGCCTCCCCTTTTCCGAGCGCCGTCCGCGCCAAGAGCCGCTCGAGTTGCAGCCCGGGCGAACAAGCCACGACCACGACCCGATCGCACAGGGTTTCACCGCCGGTTTCATAAAGAAGTGGGATATCAGCAAAAAAAAGTTCCGCGGAGTTGCGATGGCTTTCGGCTTCGAGGCTCCACTGACGGCGGATGCGCGGATGCAGGATTTGCTCCAGCGCGCGTTTCTTTTCCGCGTCGGCGAACACTATGGTGCGAACTGCCTCCCGGTTCAAGTCCCCGCTCGCAGAATAAACTTCCGGCCCGAACTCCTTCTCGATAAGTCCCCTCACCTCCGGATCGCGGTCCGCCAGCTCACGGGCCGTAACGTCCGCATCAAAAAAACGCGCATCCTGTACCAGTTGGCGCAAGCAGACCATGAAGCTCGTTTTCCCGGTGGAAATCCCACCCGTTATCCCAATTGCTGGCATTGATTCAGATCACGTCTTCCTCTACCTCTTCCGCTTTGTCTGCCAAACACCAATCCGAATTATCGAGCTGAGCACATCCGCCGGCCTAACGACACCGAAGGGATCAGGAAGGATTTTGCGCGTCGCTCTTCTTCCTGATGATGCGCGCGACCTGGACCAGCGTCACCAACAACAAACAAAACCCCATCGCCGCCGTCCCGAGGAACAATCCCCAAATCATCCCGACCCCCGCCGCATAACGAACCAGCGACCCTTGCGTGCCATGGCCAAACAATGTGCTGACAAATTCCGGCGAGATCAGCGCCACCACGCAGGCAAAGACTCCGCCGAGAGCCGATGCCGCCAGCGCGCCGGCCACGATGGAGATGAAATAGCGGATGAAGCTCATGGTTCAGGCTTAACTCGCCTCTTTGGCTTTGTGGTCGGGAAACATCTTCCGATCGTCGGCTTCCAGGACATCAAACACAAGTCGATCCGAAGGAAGGTCGGCGCCATAGAACTGTTGAAACGATTCCTTCAAATCCGCCGGCACGTCCGCCACCGTAACACGGCCCAACCGCGCGCCGACCGCTCTCCGCGCCACCGCAACTCTCCGTCCTAGCGCCATCGCCACGTCCGCGTCGGTGCCAGCATCCCGCACCATCTCGACGAAGCGCTCCGCGCTCAAACCGAACGCGCTAAGAACCAGTCCGCTCATCCCCCGGCCGATCTGGTACTGTCCCACATCGCCTCCAGGAAGTTTCGCGCGGGCGATGTCGATCATCCGCGGCAACATGCACACCTCGCACAGCTCTTCTCTCGGAGATCGGGGAGGCCCATGGGTAAGATCAAGCGGCGTCATAGCCTAACGAAAACACGATCGGTTTAACAGTGCGAGCGATCTCCGCTTTCCTTTCATCTCTAATCCTTCCTCCCTCATTCTTTCTTCGTTGGCCGGCGGTTAGTTGCATCGACTGGCCAGATGCTTCTCACTTGCACCGGTATCGACACATTCATACAGGCTTGTTGTGCAGACAACGCGCTTCCCAGCGGCATCTTCTTCTTTCCAATGTTTGTAGCCATAGTCGAATGATTCTGGATAGACCCCCCGTTTGTCGCGAAGGGGTCGAACCACGCTTCGCTGGAGAGCCTCAACTGTTATCGCAACATGCGCCTGCAGATGCTTAACCTCCGATGGATCGTCAGTCTTCTTACGGCTGAGTACCTCGACGTGAATCACGGCGGAATCGGACGGATCAATATTATGAAGCTCGACCCACGTGATCTTTCCGGCCGCGCCACGAACTTCCCAGTTCTTCGCCGAGGACAGCGGAATCTGTTCCGCCGCTAATTCGCCAACCGTGACGAGAGTGATGAGTATCAAAATGCGCAGCATCTAAACAGGCTCGAGCATCAGCGACCGCTGGCGAGGTGGCGATTTCGCTGCAATTTCATTGTTCATCGTTTTCCAGGCTCCTAACCTTGACCGCGCTTGGACCGATATTAGGCGTCATGGGCGCGGCGCGGTTCCCCTGCCATTTCGGATAAATAAAATCAACCCTATGGCAAACAGGAGCAGCCCGACAGGACAAACGATCAGAGCCAGCAGCTCAACAAAAAACGAGGTATCCGGCCCTCGCATGGACTGTGGCCGCTCCGCGATGAAGTCGGCCAAATAATGCAAGGTCTTCCCGAGCGGACCGAAAACAGGTGCTACCGCTAGTAATCCGCCGACGATCATCGCCGCCACGCTTGTCCGACTGCGTCGCCGAGGGACGGTGTTCATGTCGCCTAACGAGAATGAAACGGACTGGCAAGCCGTGGCATAGACTTCAAGACCGGAGGTTGAACGAGTCGCGTGAGTTCATCAATAAAATCAGCCACGGCTACCGGGAGCGAGCGCCAACCGAAGTGGAAGTGTATGAATCATTGGGAATATGGTCGCGCAGCGGGCAGCCGTTCGCTGCATACGCATGGTTAGGCCTATCGCTGTCCATGGCGTCGGATAAGTAAGAACAGACCGACCACTATAAGACCACCCGCCGCGAAATACAGGTGCTGCGATGTGATCGGGGAGCCGCGGTTCCAATAGATGATCTTGGTGCCAGAGGAATCGGCGCGCCAACTGGCATAGAGGCAAACGACCCCCCAGAAAGTGAGCGTAATGGGCAAACCATATCGACTGCAGAAACCTGTCTTCAGACTCATTTAGTGGCGAATCAGTCAGCGCGTTATTTTAGGCCTAACGAGAATTAGACGAAAAAGTTTCGCCTAACTCGGGATTGAGGAAATGGATGGAGATCGGAAGGGGAGAAAGCATTGACTCATCCAGTATCACACGATGGCTTGGGCGATCAATCTGAAAGCAGGTCGCGGTTCGACGGCGAGTCGCGATTCGTTCTGCGGTCGCCGCGGCGACCGCCGCTACATCGTTGTGGTTTGGATGCGCGACCTCGCGATGGCGAAATGAGGTAATCGCGCTTAGAGTCTCCACCTCCAGAAGAGGAGTTCGCTTTCGGATTTTTCCAGCGAAGGAGGGCGCGCCGCCGAAGCGTCCGGCTTTCCACGAAACCGCGTCAAAAAAAAGAAAAGCGGTTACCCTTTCGTAAGCAACTCGGGCAGGGCCGCTTGCCGCGACCTGCGCTGGCTGCTTCGCGACTCCGGCGGAGGCATCCGTTTTCGCCACGGGGGACGAATCTTTATTAGCACACGTTCAGCCCTTCCCTTCGCCGCGACCTGGATGTCCGCCACGCTGCGGCGACCAACATCAACATCCACCTCGCGTCCCTATGAAAAAAAAAGCGATCTCTCCCGTCGCCCGCATCACCGCCGGCACTCTGTTTTTGATCAGCGCTGTCGCCCTGATTGTTCTGGCGACTTTTAGTAATCGATTGCATTCGGCCAATCCCGCCTCGGGTAATATCGGAACGGGGGGCCCGGCTTTGGCGTGGACCGGCACCGCGACGGGAACCGGCGCCGCTAATGGTGAAAGCACCAGCGTGGAGGGCGTGTCCTGCGATACCTTTACGCTCACCGTTACCGGGACAATAGCGGACTGGGCCGCGGCGGGCAAGCGCATCGAGGTGAAGATCACGCCGCCGGCATCACAGGACGATTACGATCTGGTTATCCACAAAGATACCAACAGCGGCAAAATAATAGATTCATCCGGGAACGGCGCCGGCATCACGGAAGTCGCTCACATTAATCCTGCCGCGGATGGCGTGGGCGTGTTCACCGTCCATGTTATCTACTTTGCAACGGTCCCTAGCGACCAATACGCTGGGACTGCCAACGCGGTTTCACTTACGCCCCCGCAGCCGCCGCCGGCTACAGTCGATAATGGTCCTAAGCCAGGCTACGAGAATTTTGAAGCGCCCGGCATCCTTACTCCTGTTACTACTACAACTGGTCCTACGGTTGAGTTCATGGGGCGCGGCGCCGGCGAGCCTTCGATCGGGGTAAATTGGAATTCCGCGTCGAGCACTGCTATCGGCGGGGTGACTAACTTCCAATCGGATCTGGAAACGTTGTTCATTAACTTCGCCAGCCTTTGCCCGACCGGCGGAGTGAACGCCACCTGGAGCAACCGCGCGGCGCCCACTTCACAGGTGATCGATTCCGATCCGATCGGGTTCACCGACCGGCAAACCGGCCGCGTCTTTGCCGCCGAGCTGACGGCGACATCACCTACGTGCAAGATTTCGTTTTCGGACAATGACGGGCAAACCTGGATACCCAGCTCCGGCCCGCTCGGGTCGGGCATCGATCACGAGACGGTCGGCGGCGGTCCTTATCACGCCCCGCTTTCCACCGGCGCAGGTTATCCAAACGCGGTCTATTATTGTTCGCAGGATCTGGTTTCTGCTTTCTGTTTGCGCAGCGATGACGGCGGCGCGCATTTTGGACCTATTGTCGCGACTTATACGACCGAGTGCGGCGGACTCCACGGCCATGTTAAAGTTTCACCCAAGGATGGCACCGTCTATCTGCCTAACAATAACTGCGGTGGCGATGGCGCCGTAGTTGTGTCGGAAGACAACGGAGTGACCTGGCACATTCGCCACGTGCGCAATAACTCAGTGGACACGGTGGCCGGTAACAGCGACCCAGCGGCCGGCATCGATAGCAACGGCCGCGTTTATTTTGCGATCGCTAATGCCGATAGCGCGCTCGTGGTAGCTACCTCCGATGACCGCGGCAGCACTTGGAACAATATTGTCGATCTCAGTTCGGCGCTCGGTTTGAAAAACATCAGGTATCCCGCCGCGGTCGCGGGGGACGCGGGCCGCGCCGCCGTAGCTTTCTATGGCTCTACTACGGCCGGCAGCGCGAATGCCGCTACTTTTAACGGCGTCTGGCACCTTTACGTAGCGCACACCTTCGACGGAGGCGCCAGTTGGACGGTGTCCGATGCCACCCCGAGCGCGCCTATCCAGCGCGGTTGTATCTGGACCGGCGGCGGCGCTAACATCTGCCGCAACCTGCTCGACTTTTTCGATATCTCGATCGACAAGCATGGGCGTGTCGAAGTAGGATACGTTAACGGCTGTTCTGGCGGCAGTTGCGCTCAGGCGGCAGCCACCGCCACAGGCAATGGCTACGGCGCCACGGCTACGATCGCCCGCCAGTCAAGCGGTCGTCGCATGTTGGCCGTTTTCGATCCGACCAGCCCGACATCAGCTCCGGGTGCGCCGGCGATTACCCAACGTCGCGTCGGGTCGGTGGTGCATCTTGCCTGGTCCGAAGGCGACACCGGCAATTCTGGAATTATGAATTATCAAATTCTGAGAAGCACGGTTAGCAATGCTGAGACCTTGCTCACTACCGTTCCCGGCAACCAGACCACCTACGACGACGCGACCGCAAGCGACTCGAGCAAGACCTATTACTATAAGGTCGTGGCGGTGAATGTGGTCGGAGGCTCGTGCACTAACAATGAAATCTCCGCGCCTTATCTGGGCGATACCTGCACGGGCATAATCATTCATCAAAACCTGCCGACCCATCCGGAAAGCAACACGGCCAATTCGAATCCTCAGCTGGCTATCGATTATGTCGCTATAGGTGAGCCGCCGTCCACGGCCAATTTCATTTTCACGATGAAGGTGACCAATCTCAGCACGATTCCGCCTAATAGCCGCTGGCGCATGGTTTGGGACTCTTACGCTTCGGCAGGGCAGCAATTCTATGTCGGCATGAACAGCGATTCGACTAGCAACGTTACCTTCGAGTACGGCGAAGTAGCCACCGCTGTCGTAGGCTTGGTTGTAGGCGTGCCGACAGAAACGAAAAAGGGTGTGCCTCTGCCTACCAGCAACTTCAACGTCGATGGCACGATCACGATCTTTATTGCCAAGGCTTCGGTGGGCAATCCCCAGCCCGGAGACTTACTCGGCGGGTTTAACGGCAGGACCTTTACCGGCGATACACCGCAAACCGTTACTCTGGAACGCTCGACTGCGCTCATCGATCATACCTTCGTGAAGGCCCAGACCGATAACGCGTATCCCCCAGCCACCTATAGCGTGGTGGGTAACCCCGCCTGCACAGCGCCCACGCCCACCCCAACGCCGCCCAAGACGCCTGCCCAGTTACAAAATATCTCCACGCGCGCGCGCGTCCTCACCGGCGACAACGTGCTCATCGGCGGATTTATTATCACTGGCACCGCTTCGAAAAAGGTGATCGTGCGCGCGCTCGGACCGTCGATCACCAGCAACGGCGTTCCGGTGGCCGGGCGTTTGGCCGATCCCATCCTGGAATTGCACGCCGGTAATACCACGACCACGAACGATAACTGGAAGAGCACGCAACAGGCCGAGATCATCGCCAGCGGCGTGGCTCCCACAAACGATTTGGAATCAGCCATCGTGGCTACGCTCGCCCCCGGCAATTACACGGCGGTTGTGCGCGGCGTCGGCGGTGGCACGGGGATTGGGTTGGTGGAGGTCTACGATCTGAGCCAGGCAAGCCTTTCGCTGCTCGGCAATATAAGCTCGCGCGGATTTGTCGATGTTAATGACAACGTGATGATCGGTGGCTTCATCATCGGACCGGTGGATCGAAGCAATCCTCGGATAGTGGTGCGGGCGCTCGGACCTAGCCTGACCAGCTCCGGGGTGCCTAATGCGCTGCAGAATCCTATCCTGGAGTTACACGATGCCAGCGGCACCACGATCAACACGAACGATGATTGGCCGACTGATCCCAACTCCAGCTTCGTAGTCGCCAATGGCCTCGCCCCAAGCGACACGCGCGAAAGCGCCATCTTTACCACCCCTACACCAGGTAATTACACCGCGGTGGCGCGCGGGGTCGGTAACACGACCGGCGTCGGGCTTATCGAGATATATAACCTCCAATAGATTGTTCCGAACAAGGTAACGTTTCGGTGCCGCCCAGTCGCACTGCGGCTAATTTACAAGCTGGCAATCTCGTAGTGGCTAAGACGTCAAGTGCAGGTATACTCATCTCCTCCAGAGCGGTAGCTCCTCTCCAGATCCCCTTCAGGCGGAGAGGATACCTTGCGCAGATTTCAGCGAACTATTTTCAGTCTGGTTGCCGTTTTGCTGGCGTCGGTCGCACCGACGCTGCCCGCGGCGACTGTCCGCGTCACGACTTGGAACCTGGAATGGTTCCCGAACGGGTCGCCGAAAGAATTGCCGGCGAGTGAACAGGACAAACGCATCGCTGCCGCCGCCAATGTCCTGCGGCCGTTGAACCCGGACATCATCCTGTTACAGGAAGTGCGCGACTACGACGTCTGCGCGCGCCTGGCGAACGCGATCGCGCCGCGCACTTATCAGGTCGCCATTTGTTCCGCGTTCCGGGAACCGTTCACGCCAGGTGTTGGCAAACAGCAGGTCGCGATTCTCGCGAAACTTCCGGCCCAGGCAGCGTGGTCGGAATCGTGGAAGGCGATGGATGGGGTCGATCCGCCGCGCGGGTTCGCCTTTGCCTGGTTCAAAATCGGCGGGACCGATGTGGGCATTTATTCGCTCCACCTGAAGAGCAACCTGATCATGAAAAGCGACAAGACCGTCGAAGCGCACAAGAACATCCGGAAACGCGAGGTGGCGATCGACCAGCTCCTCAATCACATCCGCGACGTGATCGCGCCGGCGATGCCGATGGTGAAGAGCTTCGTGGTCGGCGGCGATTTCAATACGAACGTGGACCAGCCCGATTTTGGGCAGGAAACGACTCTCACCAAGCTGACCGCCGCCGGCTTTCGCAATTCCATGGAAGGCGCGGCACCTGTCCAGCGCATCACCCATCCCGGCAGCGGCCCCTACCCCGACGCGACCTTCGATTACCTTTTCGGTTCGAACCTCGTTCCCGCAAAACCGCTGATCACTCCGTCGAAGGCATCCGACCATTACCCGGTCACGTGCGACTTCTCGTTAGGCGGCAGCTATGTGCAAACGACGCCCGTACCAAACCGTTCCCAAGTGCAACCTGGGAACGAGGACGGGAAAAAGGCGGCGGTCCCGCAATTCGTGACCCTCATCCAGCCGGTAAAAATCAAGATCGCCTACGGCGAGATGGTGCTGCCGCGCGGATTGAAGCTGCCGGTGATCTCGCGCAATGGCCAGTCCGTGACCGTGAAGTATCTCGACGAAACGCCGACCATCCCGGTCAGCGCAACCGATCTCAAGTAGGGGCGTTTCAGTCCCGGCGCGGTCGAATGGCTTCGAATATGCCCGTGCCGGTCGATTGAGAATGACGGCAAGGTCCGCACGTGTTAGACAAGCGGGTCTCTTATGAAAACGCTTCCGCGGTTGGTTGTTGTTCTCCTGAGCATCGCTGCTGTGGGTTTATTTGGCGCCGCTCTACTTTCGCGGCCGCCAGTCCCCATGAAGACGACGCGCCCCCAATCACAAGCGGCGACCGTGCCGCTCTCCGGCGAACGGGCGCGCGTGTATCTCGAACAGGGCGGCGACGGAAAATCGTTGGCACAGGCGCTCACGGCGGCGCGGTTTGGTCTCGAGTGGCAGGAATCGGCGCCGGGCGACAAGAAGACAGGCGGCGGATACCTGGGCATGAGTCACGAGCAGAACCTGAATGTGTGGTTCGGCCAGGATGGCGTGACGGTGCGTCCGACGTTATCAGAAGAAAAACGCGATCAGCGATGGACAAGCGCATTGCATGTAGAACGCTGGGGCTATGGCAAACAGCTGGCCGACGTCCCGTCGATCATCTCGCGCAAGGTAAAGGAAAACCGGATCGAGTATGGGCGTGCTTCTTTCAATCCGCAATCCGACCTGTCCGCCGTAGCCTCGGCGAAGGAGGAAATCCGAAATCCGCAATTGACGGAGTGGTATGAGAACCGGGCCGAAGGAATCGAGCAGGGATTTACCCTAAACGAGCGTCCGACGCGAAGGAGCGTGGCCAGGCCTAACGAGTCGTTGCGCGTGTCACTGGCGGTCTCGGGCGACCTTCGGGCCCGGGTAATAGATGACGGAAACCGGATTGAGCTTGCTGACGATAACGGAAGAGGCATCCTGAGCTACAACAAGCTGGTCGCGCTGGATGCGGATGGGAAGAAGCTGGCGGCGCGAATGGAAGCAAGCGCGGAGGGACGCGAGATCGCCCTGGTCGTGGAAGATGCGGGGGCGCGTTATCCGATTGTGATCGATCCTCTCATCGCGGCGCTCGAGCAGAAGCTCAGGAGTGACACTCCCCAGGCGGACGCTCGCTTCGGCACCGCGGTGGCCATTGACGGTAACCTGGCGGTAGTCGGCGCATGGCGCGAAGATGTGGGAGCTAATGCAGATGTGGGTGCGGTGTATGTCTTTGTTCGGACGGGAACCTTTCCGAACTCGTCGTGGGGTCTGGAGAAGCGCTTCGGCCCGATTGGCGGCGTTGGGCAACAATGCGGATACAGCGTCGCCATCAGCGGCAACCGCATCGCGTATGGCTGCCCGGGTGATAATAGCGGTAAGGGTAGCGCCTCTTACTACCAGCGCAACGGCCCAAGTAATTACATCGGCACAAGCGGCATTATCGGCGGAGTTGATCCAGGAGATCGATTCGGAGCCAGTGTCGCCATCAGCGGCAACTTCATTATCGGCGGCTCGCCGGGAGCGTCTTATGCGACCGAGAAGAATGCCGGGGCGGCAACTATGTTCAAAATAAATGCCGATGGTAGCGTTGTGTTTTTGGGATTTCACGGCATGGATATCGCGGATGCCCAGATTGGGACTAGCGTCGCCGTTGAGAAGGACGCGACGGATCCTAACTTGGCCTCTTTCATTGTCGGCATGCCGGGCATCGGAGCGGGAGCAATCCAGATCATTGTTCTAGATTTAGCGGGATCCGTTCATGGATCCGACACGGTAAAACCCAGCGATGGTCAAACGGGCGACCAATTCGGCCAAAGCGTAGCCATCAGTGGCAACACGGTAGTGGTCGGCGCGCCCGACAACCGAGCCAATGCGGGCGCGGCCTATGTTTTCTTGCGCAATAGCAACGGAACCTACAGTCAGCAGCAGAAGCTCGTCGGCAGCGATGCCTTCACCGCTGGCGACTTCTTTGGCGCGGGACACATCGCGATCCAAGGCGACACAATTGTCGTAGGCGCCTATGGCTGGGAGCCAACCAACAACATCAACGACGACAACGGCAAGGCTTATGTCTTCACTCGCGCTGGCACGCTCTGGACCGAGCGGGCGGCGGTGGTGGGCGATAACAACATCGGCGACAATTTCGGGATCGGCGTCGGGATCAGCGGCGACACTGCCATCATTGGCGCGCGCGTCGCCACAGCTGTCGGCACAGCTCGGGCCGGAGCAGCCTTCGTCTATCGTCTTGGGCATAACCTGGCTAACATCTCCACCCGACTAAGGGTCGAGACGGGCGATAACGTCCTGATCGGAGGCTTGATTGTCACAGGCACCCAACCCAAGAAGGTCATCGTGCGCGCCATCGGACCGTCCTTGTCTTTGGCGGACAAGCTGGCTAATCCAACGTTGGAGCTCTATCAAGGCAACACGTTGCTCGCCTTGAACGACAACTGGGTCGATAGCGCCGACAAGCAAGCCATCATCAATAGCGGCGTAGCTCCTACAAATAATCTGGAATCGGCCATCATCGCCACCTTGTCGGCGAACAACTCTCAATATACCGCGATCGTTCGGGGCGCGAATGGTGGAACGGGAATCGGAGTAGTAGAAGTATATGATCTCGATACCTCGGTGGATTCGAAGCTGGCTAATATTTCCACGCGGGGTCTGGTCCAGACCGGAGACAACGTTTTGTTTGCGGGCACCATCGTAACCGGTGCGGCGTCGCAAAAGGTGATCATCCGTGCGCTAGGTCCCTCCGTCCCCGTCCCTGGAAGAATGTCCGATCCCACTCTGGAATTGCACGATGGTAATGGCGCGCTCCTGGAAGCGAACGATAACTGGGTGGATAGCCCGAATAAGCAAGCGATCATCGACACCGGGATCCCGCCGAACCACGAATTGGAATCGGCTATTGTGCGGACGCTGTCTGTTGGGAGCTACACCGCCATCGTTCGCGGCTTTGCCGGCTCGACCGGGATCGCGGTCGTGGAAGTTTACGCGCTGAACTGACGGTTGGAGGGACGGGCGCCGTCCGTCCCACTATTCTGTGGATGGAAAAATGGGACGGACAGCGTCCGTCCCTCCAATTTCTTCGGTTCAAAGCTAGAAAAGCTGGCGTGATCTCCGCGTTCCGGATAGAACACAACAAGGCGTCATTAGAGATGCGCAGATGAGGATGAGAACTATGAAACCGCGCTTCAAAACATTTCCGGATTTATACCTCGTGCGTGCTCTCCTTGCCGCGGTCGCGGCGTTCGCTCTCTCGACAGCACAGCTGACCGCGGGCGATGCGAAATCAGTGCCTGCGTCTGTCCTGAGCAAACTCGACAACCATCTGGTGCTGGTCGTGAAACAAAGTCGCGGAGAGCCTCCGTTCGACAAACCGACAACGGTGCAACCGGACGTATACAAATTTGGTGGGCGCGTGCTGGTCGAGATTGAGGGCTCGATCTCCAGGGAATTGTCCGATCAGATCGCAAGCCTTGGAGGGCAGTTGGTCATTGGATGGGGAACGGCCACGACCTTCCGCGCCTGGGTTCCCTTCGCGCAGTTGGAAACTCTGGCCGGCCGGACGGACATAAGATTCATTTCCGCGGCCAGACCGACCGTCACTCGCAGAATCAGGACTCGTTAAGAAACCATGAAAGAAATCCGACTACTCCGTGCGCATACGGCGCGCGTCCGAGTGGCGCTCCTCGCCATCCTTGCCCTGGTGGTGGCCGCCGGCAGAACAGCCTCTGCTTTGACCATTAACTTGACCTTCGACACGGATGCCAAATTCATGGCGGCGGGTTTGACCGCGACGGACATCGCCAACATGAAAGCGGCCTGCTCGTATGCGGCAAAGCAGTTCACCGATAGATACAACGACCCCATCAACGTCAACATCATGGTGACCGCTACGCCCGGTACTAGTGATTTCGGGAGCAGCACCACCTTTTTCACTTCGGTTAACAGCTATGCCGCCCTCCGAAACGCGTTCGCATCGGACTCAAAGACCGCGGACGACGCGACGACAGTCGGCGCCGGCGGGTCGCTGCAGACCGGAGCGGATCCCATCGCCGCAACTCACGTTTATGTAGTGGCCAGGGCGCAGGCCAAGGCCCTGGGTCTCCGACCCGACGACATGCAGAATGACGGGACATTCAACTTCGGTGGCGGGCAACCATGGACCTACGATCCGAACAACCGCAACGTCGCCGGGAAGTTCGACTTCATCGGTGTGGCCATGCACGAGTACTCGGAAGTTATGGGCCGCACTTCAGTCATGGGAGATACCTTGGGCACAGGAATGCCAAACTATGTCGCGTTCGACTTATTCCACTATACCGGCGCCGGCACGCGGGGTTTGAACAATGGTCCGGGCAGATCTTTCTCATTTAATAACGGGACGACGCTCCTCATTGCCTTAATAACAACGCCGCGAACGGGGGCGATCTTCAGGACTGGGCCGGGCCCGCTCCCGATCCCTTCAACGCGTTCGGCCCTCCCGGCGAGCAGGACGACCTGACCCCGGTCGACCTCCAGACAATGGACGTCCTCGGCTACGATCGGGTGGCTATCACACCCGGCCTGGTCGCCAACGTCTCTACGCGTCTTCCAGTCGGGACGGGTGAAAATGTGTTGATCGAAGGTTTTATCGTGCAGGGGCCGGCTGGCTCGACCAAGAAAATCATCGTGCGCGCGATCGGCCCTTCGCTCGCCGCCTTTGGAGTAACCGATGCGCTGCCTAATCCGACCCTGGAAATCCACGATTCAAATAACGGCAATGCCATCGTGGCGACGAACGATAACTGGCAGACGACGCAGGTCGGCGGCATTATTACAGGCGATCAATCCGCCGAAATCGCCGCGAGCGGGGTCAAACCCACCAACGACCTTGAGTCGGCGATCATCGCGAACCTTGCTCCGGGCAGTTACACCGCGGTCGTGCGCGGCACAGGGACAAACAACGTCGGCACCGGACTCGTCGATGCTTACGATCTTAGCCCGGCCTCTTCGGCCAAGCTGGTCAACGTCGCCACCAGAGGTTTGATTCAACCCGGTGATAAACTCATGATCGCCGGCTTTATCACCCAGAATGGGGCGGTAAGAGCCGTGGTCCGTGCCATTGGTCCTTCCCTGGCCGCGTTCGGAATCACAAACGCCCTGCCTGATACCACGCTTCAGCTTAGGGACCAGAACGGCGCCATCGTCGTCGAGAATGACAATTGGAAAGTGCGAACCAATGGCACCAGCCAGCAAGCAGAGATGGAGGCTACACAGCTCCAACCCACCAACGATCTCGAGGCTGCTTTTGTGATCACCCTTCAGCCCGGGCAATACACTGCCCAAGTGCGGGGCAAACCCGAGTCAACCGGTATCGGCGTCGTCGAGATTTACTTCCTCCCGTAGAGGGACTGGAGGGACGCCCGCTGGGCGTCCCTAATTAATGGGACGGACAGCGTCCATCCCTCCAAAAGCGGAAGCAAAAGGTGCTCGACAATCTCGCGGCAAATTTCTACTAACGAGTGCGTCGCTCGCATTATGAAAAACAGTCTCCGGTTCCTCACCATCCTTTGGGTCGTCGCTTTCCTGCCGCTCACAGTTCATGCCGCCGCCGGTGATCTCTACGAATCGGATTTCAACACCGGTAAGATCTTTGAATTTAATACCACGGGCACCGTGAACAAGCTCACGTTCGCGACAGGATTAACGGGTGTTCGCGGCCTGGCTTTCGATCGCGCCGGCAACCTTTTTGTTGGCCAGGACTCGACAATCGTCAGAATCACCCCCGCGGGATTTACCAGCGTGTTTGCCTCGGGGCTGCACGGGCCAAACTTTCTGACAGTCGATCGCGCCGGGAATCTTTTCGCGTCGGATCGCGATGGAAATATCCTCCGCATCACGCCCCAGGGCTTCGAAACTTTTTTCGCGACCGGACTGAACAAGCCCACCGGGCTGGCGTTCGATCTCGATGGCAATCTCTTCGTGGCGGATTATGCGGACAACGCCATTTTCAAATTCACCCCTGACGGGGCGAAAAGCACGTTTGCCCTGAACATGAAAGGTCCTGAGGGAGTGGCTTTCGATCGTTCCGGGTTCCTCTATGTCGCGAATGGTATTACCGGAACGGTCGACCGATTCACGCCGCTTGGGTCGAGGACGACCCCAATTTCAAATCTCATTTCGCCGGTCGGCATCGTTCTCGACTCCGCGGGTAATCTTTTCGCCGCTGAGGATTGCAACGGCGGCGCCAACGATATTAAGAAATTCACCGGCGCTACAGGAACGGCCTCGGTTTTCGCCTCGGGCCTCGGCTGTCCCCTGCAACTTGCCATCGAGCCGCCGAGGGATTCGTTGTTGAACATCTCCACGCGCGCGCACGTCGAGACGGGACAAAATCGAGAGCTGATCGGAGGCTTCATCATTACGCAGACCCAATCAAAAAAGGTGCTCATCCGTGCAATCGGTCCTTCGTCGGCGAAATTGGGCGTCGTCAGCCCATTGCCTGATCCCACGTTGGAATTGCACCGGCCGGATGGGAGCACGATCAGCAATGACGATTGGATGGACACGCAAAAGGATGAGATTCAAGCCACGGGCCTGGCGCCGAACGACAATCGTGAATCGGCCATTCTCGTCACCCTCGATCCAGGCAATTACACTGCGATCGTTCGGGGAAAACCTCCCATCCAGGATGGAGTCGCGTCGGTGGAACTTTACGATCTCGAACTGAATAAAAATTCGACGGTCGCCAACATCAGTTCCCGGGGATTTGTCGAACCTGGCCAGGACTTCATGATTGCAGGGTTCATCACGGGAGGCGGGAATGGGGCTGGGAAAGTTTTGATTCGCGCGTTAGGGCCGTCGCTCACTCAATACGGTATCACCCGGGTCCTGCCTGATCCGACGCTGGTCTTAAACAATAAAGACGGTACTATAATGATATCCAATGACGATTGGGCGGATACCCAGGCCGCAGAAATTGAAGGCACCGGCCTCGCGCCCCAAAGCTCGTTGGAATCAGCCATCGTCGCCTACCTTCCCAGCGGAGCTTACACGGCCACCGTGAAGGACCTTAAAGGCAATACCGGCGTGGCCCTCGTCGAGGTCTACAACTTGCGCTAATGGAGGGACGCCCGCTGGGCGTCCCTAATAATTAAGAGGACGGGCAGCGCCCGTCCCTCCAATTGACGTTTACCACGTCAGACATTCATCTCGCCTTGGAGGGACGCCCGCTGGGCGTCCTCGGGTTTCTTGCCGTCCACACGATTCACGAGGACGGGCAGCGCCCGTCCCTCCAATTGACGTTTACCACGTCAGGACGTTCATCTCGCCTTGGTAAGGCCAATCTTCGGACTTACTAACGAGACCGGCCCGCACAGGGTTTGCGACCACGTAATCCCATTTCGCGTCATAACTCTCACCGCGACGCAACTGCGTATCCAGAAATGGCGTTGCCAGATTGGTAGGTCTCCGCGATGCGGCCACCGGCGTGTCGCCGTTGCTTTCCAAAATCCTATCCAGTGCTGCAAGGTTTCAGGGACCGACACGAGCGGCGCGCAAAACAATGGATATGGTCCGGCATGATCACATACCGGCCGACGAGCCATCTCTCGGCGAGCTGCCATGACTCGCGTAGAATTTCGTGCATTTCCGCATTCGCCAGCAACGGCTTCCGATCCTTTGTGCAGACGGTGACAAAGACAATGATCGGCGTGTTGAACCGTTCATGCGCCGGCTGGTGAATCGGATGTTTGCGGCCGGGAGGGTCAATCATGTATGGAGGGACGCCCGCTGGGCGTCCCTAATTAATGGGACGGGCGGCGCCCGTCCCTCCAAAAGACGTTACTTCCCCGTGGCGTTGATGCGCACTGCCTTGGTCGAGTCGGTGCCGAGGGTGACGTTGACATTCATGCCGGGCTTTAGGTCGGCGGCGGTTGCCCTTATCCCATTCACATTGATTTCCGTGAATTGAGTGATGGCCAGCGTCTTGGCGGTCTTGCCTTCATTTATCGTGATGGACGTCGCCGTTACGCTCGCGATGACCGGACCTTGAATCACAGGTGGCACCGGCTTCTTCTTGGCCGCGGCAAAGGCCGGGCTAAGCGTTAGCGTTCCGAGTAATAGGGTAAGGAAAAGGAAGCGGAGTTTTCTCATGGCTACTTCTTGTAGAATGGAACCTCAGGAAGAATCGGCGGCTCGATCACGTTTTCGGATTCTTCGACTTCCTCGGTCGCGTTCACCGGTTGTCCGCCAGGATTAATCAACCGGGCCGTGACGAAGATGATCAGGTTTCGCTTGATGTGTTGCTCAACGTTCGTGCGGAAGAGGCGGCCGACTATCGGGATGTCGCCGATGATCGGCGTGCGATCTTCTGTCTTCTGCACATCCTCACGCATCAAGCCGCCGAGGACGACCGTCTGCCCGTCCCACACGCTCACGCTCGTCGTTACCTTCCGGGTGCTGAAGATCGGTTGATTAATAACATTCGGAGTTATGACATTCTGAGGTGTGGTCCTGACGATGTTCGTGAGTGTATCGAGGAACGATGTGGATGGCGAAAAGATAGGACTGCCGTAATTGATGAAACCTTCGAATTCCACAACCTGCGGGACCAAATTCAGATCGATAGTTACTCCATCCGGGCCTACGACCGGTTCCACCTCGAGTGTAACTCCGGTGTTGCGAGTCTCGAAGGCGGTCGGCGTCGTGGGAGTAACGGGTACCGTCGATGTCGAGCCCAAGGGAATTAGGTTGCCGGTCAGGCCGCTGGTATCGTTCCTAACCGTCCCCACGGTTTGCGGGATCTGCGGCGGCTGAAATTGCGTGGGATAACGAAACTCGCGGACGATTTCAATCACGGCGCGCTGCCCGCTCTTCGTCGTGACACGAGGAGCGGAAAGTAAGTCGACGCCCTTTTTCTGATTTAGAGCCCTGACCACGACCTGAAACTGAGGATCGGTCAACAGCCCGCCAAAACCAAAAATGCCTGGCGACAGTAATTGGGTCGTCGTGGTCCCGAGAAGCAACGAATCGATCGCGTTTCCACTAATGGAAAGATTCCCGCTGCGGTTCCCGGCGGTAACCGGGTTCAGCCCTGTCGTGGACAAGGGCGGGTTGTAGGTTGGATAGTCGACTGGGTTCACGGCGGAGCCCGTCCCCGAAGTGCCACCGGTGACGGCCACCTCACCGCTCTTGTTAAGGTTGAACGGACCTAGCAGCCAATCGAAGCCCATGGCCTTGAGATTATTCTGGGTGATCTCGATAAACTTGGCTTCGATCTCGACCTGTTTGGGACCAGAAACGTTCGCCTGTTCGACAATGGCGTCCACCAGCTCCAGCATGTCCGCCGTATTACGCACGATCAGGCGGCTGCTTTGCGGGAGAAAGTTCGCGCTCGATCCGGGCACGGAAAAAGAAACGCCCTGGCTCTCCAAGAATTCCTTGGCGCCTTCGCGGTTCACCAGGAGGCGGCCACCGGTCGATTCCTGGGTGTCTTTCGCCGTCCCCGTGGTCTGCGCCGCGGTTTTGGAATTTGCCGCCGGTTGATTCAACGCGGAGCCGCTCGCGTTCAGCGAACCAGAAATAAACCCGGGCGGGACGCGATACTGTTTCGTCAGCAGATCGTTGCTCAACTCGCTGATTGGAATGATCGAGACGGCGTAGGGTTCGACCTTCACTTTCAGGTTCGCCTGGCTCGCGATGTAACGGAGAGCTTCGCCGAGCGGAATTTGATTGAGCGTGATTGTGATTCGCGCATCGGCCGGATTGATCGATGGCGCGGAGACAGTGGTCGGAACGGGCGGCGGCGGCGGCGCTATTGCCGTCGGTTCCGGCGAGACGCCGGGCGCAGCGGAAGTGGAAGAGACAACTGTGCTCGTAGTCGTCGTCGTTTCCGCGCGGGTGCCGAGCGTGTTCAGGCGCAGAACGATGTCCACGCCTTTGCGGCCGTCCGCGCCCGGATCGTTTTCCGCGGCTTGTTGCCGGAGAAACTCGATCGCTTCCCGGATGCTCGCGTCGCGAAACTCGATCTTCGGAATGATGATGGTGTTGAGCTTGGTCGTGATCCGCGCGGTGCCGGTCGCGTCTTTCGCGAACGCGTCGGTGATCGGGCCGACCGTCTCGCCATATTTCTTGACCGGCTCTTCCCATCCTTTCTGGACCTGCCAGAGCTGGCGCGAACGGGTCTCGTTATACGCTTCCTCGCCGTAATGCGTCTTCGTCAGGTCGAGCCGTTCCTCGCCGCGACGAGCGGCGACATTGTAGGGATCGATGGCGAGCACCTGCTCGTATTTCTTGAACGCGAGATCGTAGCGGCCGCTCATGTAATAACCTTCCGCCTCGACCAGCAGCTTCTTCACTTCCTCGACCTTCGAGAGAAACTTCGGGCCCATCGTGCGATTGACGGTTCCCGGCGCCTGCAACCGCGCCAGCATTTCGGCCGCGGGTCGGCAATTGGGATCGTAACGGTTGCTCAGGATCTCGCGGCAAATCCCCTCGGCTTCCCCGTACTTGCCTTCGGCAACTTTCTGCTCGGCCAGTTTCATCCCGCTCGCGCAGAAACCGCTCAGCGCTTCGTCGTGCGATTTCTCGCTGATCACCGCGTCCGGCAGAAAGGTCAGGGCCAGGCGAAATTCTTCGTGCGCCACGGTGAAATTCCCTTCCGCCATCGCCGCCTTGGCGCGGCCGAGCGCCTCCTGTCCGCGCGGAAGCGCCGCCTGCCGCCGCGCCGCTTCGCGCTCCGCGACCGCATTCGTGTTCTGGGCGAGCGCGACGGTGCAGATTATCGGTGCCAGCGCCGCCGCCAAAAGTCGTGACCAGTTGGGCCCGATCGAGGATTTCAATGAAAACCAATGTGATGAATTTTTCATAGGCGAATTACCTCAGTTCCTGACTCGGAGGGATGTGCTTCCGCACGTCCCATTCTGTTCGCACCCACCTTCGAAAAGTCGGACGTGCGGAAGCACGTCCCTCCAAATGCACGTGACTTCGCGACGTTACGGAGCGAGCGGAGGGACCTCGATCGGGACATCAGGCTTCTGCGTATCCACGATGACCGCTTTGCCTGGCTGCACATCAATCAACTTGTATTTGATTTGCTCCTCCGGTTTCAATGAAAATTCCTGATCCTTTTTCACCGCGAACTCTTTTCGCTCGCCCCACTCGTAAACAAAATTCGCCACCGATTCCGGCGAGATCATGATCTTCTCCTTCACCAGGCTGAGCGGCTCGTGCGTCTCGCGATTTTCGAGGGTCAGCTCCGAGATATCGACTGTCGTACCGTATTTGTTCGTCTCGTGTTTCTCGGTGAACTTCACGATCTCGAATTTCGTCCCGCGGATCGAGTCGCCGATCTTCAGGAACTGGGTCGGCTCTTTCAGGTCGCTCGTGTTGAGCGCGAAAGTGTCGCCCACCCACGACGCGAAGACGAGTTTGAACGGCTCCTGAGCGAAAGATTTCATCTTCAGCTTCGCGATGAACGGCGGGTGCGAATTTTTGTCGATCGGGTTCGTGTGATTCTGCCATTCCTCGAGGTTGTTGAACCCGTCGGTATCCGGGTCCTGGGTGAGAACATCGGCATCGGCGATCGGGAGGTTGAATTGTTCCAGCCATTCGTTAGGGACGGGCGGATGGACCTCGGTGGTCTGCAACGTCGCGGGGAGGCGGGTGTTCGCGTCGATGAAATGTTTCTCGGGCACGAAGAGACCCGAGCGGCTGCTGAAGGTCCATTGCGCGGGCAGCTTCAGTTTCTCCATCGCCTGCTCCATCTCAACGGCTTTCGGCGGCGGCGCCGCGGGTCTCGGTGCCGGCGCAGTTTGCAATCCGAGATTGTCGCTGAATTGCCAGGCGTTTCGCGTGATGAGCACCGAAGAAGCGAAAAGGAACAGCGCCGCCGCAAACACGGTAACGCGATCGTAATGGGTGCGGAGCCAGGTCATGATCGTTTATTCTGTCGCTCCGCTCTTCTGTAGCCGCGGCCCTGTGGGCCGCGCGTCGGTTGCGATGAATGCAATGTTTTCCCCCGCGCGTCCCACAGGGACGCGGCTACAGAAGATATTTTTTCTAGCCGCTCTCACAACGTAAACCTCACGATCTCAATCTTCACGGTTGTCTCGATCTTCTCGTTGCCGACGATAAAATTCAGCGCGGCGGCGGGCGTCGCTTTCGCGGCCGGCGAAGACGACGGAACGCTCGGGGCCGTGGTTTCGCCACCGGTCTCGCGGGGCGGGCCTTTATCTTTTTCATTCCGGACATGGAGGACGCGAATGATGCAGAACTCCTGATTGGCCCCGGCAATCTGATTGATAATTTTTCGCGCCGAGGATGGCGTGGAAACGAATGTGAGTTCGACCACGTTTCGACTAAACATGCTTATCGGCACGGTCGGCATGGGAGGCTTCGCGGTTAGCGGAGGCGCTGTCGTTCCTCGCTCCTCTCGCAAGGGAGTGCGATGAAAAGCGGTCAGCGCGTCCACGCGCGCGTCGAGCACTCCGTTCACGAGCCATTCAATCTGGAGCAGCTCCTGCCCGAGCAACGTGGCCGCGAGCTCCGAGGCCGGCAGCGCGGCCGAATATTCGTCAAAACCAAGATAGAATTTATCCGGCAGCTTTACCTTATTCGCGCGCGCCTTATCCGCGATGCCATTCATCGCGACACGAAAGCGCGATTGGAATTCGTTCGGCTGTATTTTTTCCGCGGGCGCGCCGCGGTTAGCCAGTTCGGCTTCCAATTTCGTGAGGGCGCTCGCGTAATCCTCGGCGTGCGCTTTCATCTTGCGGAGGTTATCCGCACTCGGGTAGGGGTTGAGGCGTTCGAGTCGATTTAGTTCCGAGGCTGTATTTCCAAAACGCGCGGCCGCGTCATCCCAGTCGCCCTTCGTACTAAAGAAAAACCAACCGGCGCCGATCAGGCACACGCCGAATACGATCAGGAATCGGCCGAGGAATGGATTTTCGCGAAACCAGTTCATACGAAACTTGGAGGCACGGGCTCTATCCCGTCCCAAGCATAGCTCTTCTGTAGCCGCGTCCCTGTGGGACGCGTGTCGGTTAGCGTGAAAGCAATGTTTTCCCCCGCGCGTCCCACAGGGACGCGGCTACAGAAGAATTTGCATGCGGGGCTCATGGGATCGGCATCGGCTTTTTCAGGTCGAGGCGCAGCTCGTAGGGAAACGCCCACTCGGTGTTGGTGGGCGTAGTCGGCTTGATGTATTTCGCCTGGTTATTCGGATCGAGCGCGAACCAGGGCGAGCTGACGAGGTTCCGGAAATAATCGACCACCACTTCCTGCTGCTTCGGGTTGAAAAGATACAGGCCGCGGACGAGCACGCCGTCGATCACTGGGACGGCGGGCGTCGCACCGGGACGCGGAGGCGGCGCCGTCGGCACGGGCGTCGCGGCTGCGAGAGAGCGCGCGTCGGGGGCGCCGAGAGGTTTGCCGCCGGAAGTCGGGACCAGTTCCGTGATCCAGATGTCTTCCTTCGGCAATCGCTCATTGAGATCTTCGAGAACGAGCGGCCAGAAACTGCGCTCGTTGATCGCCGCGACGAGTGGTGCCGATCGATTATCCAGGGCCGTCGTCTCTTTCCGGACCTGCGTCATTTGCGTTTCGAGCCGATGCATCCCATCAACTTTTTCCTGGAGATGCGCCGTGGCCCGGTCTTCCACCTGCGCCGCGCGCCAAAAATAAACACCCCAGGCCAGGAACCCGAGAACCACGCACGCCGCCGCGAGCATGAAAGCCGGCCGCCGCCGTTCCATTTCCTGCCGGCGAACGACGCTTTGCGGCCGCAGATTCAACTCCATCGGGCAGGTCATCGCGCTGCGGAGCGCGAGGCCCGTGAGCTCGCCGAGGAGATGCGCGGAGTGCGCGACTTCCGCCGCGTCCACCGCTTCCGAAACAGCGACGTTGCGCAGCGGATTGAAGAACTCGACCGGCACCTGGAGTTTCTCCTGAAAAAACTCGCGCATGTACGGCGTGCTCGTACTGCCGCCGCATAAATAAAGCCGGTCGGGCGCGTTCCCCTGTTGTTGCGCGCGATAATGGCTGATCGAGCGCATCATCTCGGCATGGAGCCGCGTCATGGTGCCGCGGACGATTTTTGAAACCCGCGCCACGTCCGGGTCGGGCGGTTCCGCGTAGGCGCCGCCGAGGCTCACGAATCCGTCCCGTTTTTTCCGGAACTCCGCGGCGCCGATCGGTTCGTTGAATTCCTTCGCGATCGCGGATGAAACCGAGCCGCCGCCGATGGCCACGCTCCGGGAAAAGATTTTGCCGGGCTCGATGAAAAGGAGATTGGTCGTGCGCGCGCCGATATCGACGAGGAGCGAACAGCCGGCGAGATCGCTGTAGTTGTAACGAAACGCATTGTAGAGCGCCATCGTCGCCACGCACACGATCGACGTGCGCAGGCCCGCGCCTTCGACCGCGGCGTTCACGCCCTCGAGCAAATCTTCCTTGATCGCGACGAGCACGACCTGGATTTGCTCGTCCGCGCCGTCGCCGACGAGCTGGTAATCCCAGACCACTTCATCGATCGGGAACGGCACGTTCTGCTGCGCCTCGAACGCGATGATGCGCTCGATCTTTTCTTCCTCCACCGCCGGCAATTTCACGAACCGCGCGAAGACCGATTGCGCGGCGATCGCGTAATTGACCGGGCCGCCTTTTATTCCCAGCTCGCCCAGCATCTCGCGCAACGCCGCGCCGATTTGCGCGTTGCGAGTGCTTTCGTTCGACGCGTCCGCCAGGATTTCGCGTAACCGGTAACCGTTCAGGACCAGCCCGCCGTTGGGTTGGGTATGGAATTCAGCGAGCCCAACGGTTTGCGAACCGAGGTTCAGGCTGAGAATGCGGGTCGCGGCGGCCATCGGATGGAAGCTCCCAATCCCAAATCCCACACCTCAAGTAAATCCCAAACTGCCGCGCTCCGCGCGGCAAGCTCCAAATTCCAAGAACCAAGCTCCAGAGAAATTCCAAATTCCAAACCCCAAAATCTGGATATCGCGCTGGACTGACATCTTCGTAGGCGTGGCGCTTTGAAATTTGCTTGGAGCTTGGTGCTTCTCTGGAGCTTGGAGCTTGGGATTTGGAGCTTGCCCGCATCAGCGGGGTTTAATTTGCTCGTAACGGTCCCAATACAGCGGCGCGAACGGCGTTTCGTTCTTGTTCAACACGAAACCGCTCAGCGCCGGCAGGGCTGCATACCATTGACCCGGCGTGCGCGCGAAACTCATCTCGTCCTTGATCGCGCCCTGCTGGACGATTTGCACCGCGACGTTCTGGATCGAGTTCGGCGTCAGTGCGGCTTTGCCCATGAAACGCGCGAGCGCCCGTGGTGAAACGTACATGACCGACCGGTTCTCCCGGCCGGCCGCGATATTGACGTGGGTCACTTCGCCGGTGAGCAGCTTGCCATTCACGAGAATGAAATATTTGAAGGTCAGCTCCGCGGTGAACTCGGGCGCGGCGGCGAACTCCGCTTCCACTTCCAGCCAGCGGTCGCGCTGATTCGACGGATATTGCTGCGCCCCCGTGTAGGTAAACTCCGGCGTGCTCACCAAATTCTTCGTGATTTTCGTGAGCTGAAAATCAGCGCCGCGCGTCTGGCCAAATAGCGCGGCATCGCCCAGAAAGGAAACAAGCGCGATCACAAACCAGGTAGGGACGCCTTTCCGAGGCGTCCGACTCTCTGTTGGGACGTGTGAAATCCGATTTGTCGGACGCCTCGGAAAGGCGTCCCTACCTGAGGTTGTCACTGTATTCGTTCACCGAGTTCGCCGCGCTCCAGGCAACCTTTGAAATACTCGATCGTTTTCGTGATTCCTTCCTCGAACTCGATCTTCGGCTCCCAGCCCAAAACTTTTCGCGCCCGGGTGATATCGGGCTGGCGGACCTTCGGATCGTCCACCGGCAGCGGCTTGTGCTCGACCTTCGATTTCGTTCCCGTGATCCGGGTGATCTCTTCCGCGAATTGTTTGATCGTCATCTCGCGCGGGTTGCCGATGTTCACCGGCTCGTGGAAATCGCTCATCGCCAGCCGGAAAATCCCGTCGATCAGATCCGACACGTAACAGAACGAGCGCGTCTGCGAGCCGTCGCCAAAAATGGTGAGCGGCGTCCCGCTCAGTGCCTGGCCGATGAACGCCGGAACCACCCGCCCGTCTCGGAGTCGCATTCGCGGCCCGTAAGTATTGAAGATGCGGACGATCTTCGTGTCGATCCCGTGGTAGCGGTGGTACGCCATCGTCATCGCCTCCGCGAAGCGCTTTGCTTCATCGTAAACGCCGCGGGGCCCGATCGGGTTCACGTTACCCCAGTAATCTTCCGTCTGCGGATGAACCAGCGGATCGCCGTAACACTCCGAAGTCGACGCGAGGACGAACGTCGCCTTCTTCGCTTTCGCGAGTCCGAGCGTGTTATGAGTCCCAAGCGCGCCGACTTTCAAGGTTGGGATCGGCAGCTCCAGGTAATCGATCGGGCTGGCCGGCGACGCGAAATGGAACACGTAGTCGACCGCGTCTTCGACCAGGATGTAATTCGAGACGTTATGCTTGATGAAGCGGTAATTCTCATTCCCGCCCAGGTGCGCAACGTTCGCCGGATTCCCCGTGACCAGATTATCGATCGCAATGACCCGATGCCCCTCCCCCAGGAGCCGGTCCGTGAGATGCGATCCGAGAAACCCCGCCCCACCCGTAACCACTGAAATCTTCTGCGCCATGCAGGGCTGTTTCTAATTCGCGATGAAATCCTTGGCGAGCGATTTGTGTCGTACTGGAGGGACGGGCGCCGTCCGTCCCGATAACTATTGGACGACGCAGCGGTCGTCCCTCCATCGAGATCCTCGTTCCCAATGCCTGCCCGCCGTGGCGGGTTGCACTTGGGAACAGCAATGCCGCCGCGCCGATCATATCTGCGCGCAGAGTTTCGGATTGCCGCCAAGCAGCGGGGAAACTACGTTCCGGTCGACGGCCCTCCGCTTGAAAACTTTTCTCCAGAAATCCAACCGTAATAGACGGGAAAATCCCGCCTTTAAATGCGGGATTTTCCCATCTACTTCTCGTTAGACCTCATGCGCATCGTCTCATTGTCGCTGTTCGTCGTGCTCACAGCCTGCGCATCGTCAGATCAGTCAGCGCTACGCGAGATCGAGAAGCAATACGTGACGACCTACTACGACCGCAATCACGATGGTATCGTGGACTTCGAGCTACATGACATTCCAGGTGCGGCTGACGCCGCTTGGGCCCTCAGCGACACGAAGTTCAGAGGACGCTACGACGTTCGTTTGAAGTTTGGCTACGCATTTCAGCGAGAGAAAGTTGATCTCCCTGTTCCGAAGAACGTGAAGGTTACTTCGGGCAAGCCTCCAGTGTTTACCACCCGATGAGGTCTAACCAATCGCTGGAGCCAACCGCTGGCCGCTGTGAAGTCCACATTTGATTTTATGAAACAGTTCTCAATGTTTGCCATGCTCGCCGCCACCAGCGGTGGCTCAGCTCAGTCTCGTTAGATCCTGACGCCCTCACGATATGCCAGCGTTGCTCTTCCGATACGTATTGCCGTTCTTTTTTCTCGTCGCCCTCGTCGGTGCCGCCGTGCTCTGGACTAAAACCAGACGAGCGGCTGCGCTCGTCCAGATGATCGCTTGTCTTGTCATATTCCTGATACTCGCTCTTGAGCAGGTCGCCGAATACCTGATGAGGGCTGCAAAGCCGCAACTGCTGAATTTTATTAACGGCGCCGATATGCAGTTTGGTGGGCAAATTCTTCTGATTATCTGTTTTGTCGCGCTTCCCATCGGCTACCTTTGGTATGCGCTCACACAAAAGCGGACCTAATCATGCGGTGCAGCGAACTCCGAAGGCTTTCGCACGACAGGCCGCCAGCCGCCGTTGATCCCGTGTCTCAGGAGATTACGTTCTCCGTCAATGTCACCAGTGTCACTAAGACTTGTCCTGTTTAGCGCGGTAACGGTAATGATGCCTGCTGTTCTTATCGCCCAGACGATGAAGGGGGCTTCGGGCTCACATCGAATTGCCGATGCGATCCCGATGAAGGCTGTTGTCCACCAAGTGCCGCCGGAATATCCGTACGAAGCGCGTCGGAGTCACATCATTGGCTCCGGGATTCTGAGTGGCCAGGTCGACATCAAAACTGGGATTGTCACATCTGTCGCGATGGAGAAGAGCACAGGCAACACTATCCTCGACCAGGCTGCTTTGAACGCGTTTCGTCAGTGGCGTTTCAAACCCGGAACGGTGCGCCATTTCCGTACTCCCATTAACTTTACCATGGGCGATTTCCGAAACGGGCCCTCGACGTCCTCTCAGTCGGGTGACGGGCTGGGCATTACGAAAAATAGCGATGCCGGCAAGAGCGCGTCGGGCCACCGGTAGGAGTTGTCGCGGTTCGCCGAGTGTGGAAGCGGAGCTTCCGGGACAGCGGCATTGATTCGCTTCTCCCGAAGCTCACCCCTGGGGGCTTGGTCCATCTCGCACCGCTCCCGCGGGCTCGATTGATTCGGGTGCTCCCGCAGCCTCACCCTTCGGGCTAGGTTCATCTTGCACTGCTCACGAGGAGTCTGGGTGGGCCAGGCGCTGCCGCCAAAACAAAGCGGGCGGGATTTTCGTCCCGCCCGCGACTTTGCTTCGATCGATCGGTGACGCTTAGAAACTTATCCGGATGCCGAGCTGCACTTTCCAGCGGGAATCCAAGTCCTGGTCGGATTGGACGATGGCCTTCGCGCCAGTCCCGGTATAGGTATAGAACTGGGTGGTGCTGTTGAGAGTCACCGGCTGCGGGGTGGCGAAGGTGCTGAAGCGTTTGATCTGGCCCCAGTTGTCATCCAGCAGGTTGGTGAAGTTAAGAATGTCGGCGGTAAGTTCCGCCCAGACCCATTTCACCGGAATCCGCTGTCTGAAAGACAGGTCAAGACGGTTGATCCAGGGATCGCGGCCCCCGTTGCGCGGAGCGATGCCCCCGCGATGCTTTCTCAGAAACTCGTTGTGATCGATGTAATCGTTGTAGGCGGCGAAGTTCTGGGCGTTGGTCTGGGTACTTCCAGTAGGTGCCCTAAACAGGGCGCCGATCGGATCGTTGGGACCAGTCGGGACATAGATCAGGTCGTTGCTGAACAGGCCGTCGCCGTTGGCATCGCCGTTGTAAAGGACGCTATAGGGATGGCCCGAGGCGCCTTCATAAACCGCGCCGATGGTTGTGTCCCAACCTTTCCAGAATGCGTGGGTATAGGTGAGGACGCCCAGGAACCGGTGGCGCAATTCAAAGTCCGAGATGCTGAGGACGTCGAGATTCGGATTGCCGGCCACGGGATTGAAACCGAAGTTCGACGAAGCCTGGCTGGAGGACGTGCTGTTCACGTCGTACGCCCGCCCAAAGGTGTAGGCGAACTTGCCGTACCAACCGTCTCCCGGATCGGGCCGCTCGATTTGCCCCGTCAGGTTGTAGGAGTAACCGCTGTTGGTGTTGTCCAGCAGGATGACGCTACCGAAGCTCTTGTCCCGGTTTAATCCACCGAACACGGGACGGCCATCTTCAGTCCGGGTTCTAACGAAGTTTCCCAGATTGATATTTTTCTCGGTCACGGCTTTCAGGGTCTTTGTGTAGAGACCTTCGACGGTCGCGATCAGGTTCCAAAAGGGCAGCTTCTGATCGAGGGCCAGGCTGCTTCGCCAGTTTGAAGGCGTCTCGAAGTCCTTATCGTTAATATCGATTTCCGGAACGACGGCCGTGCCTCCTCCGATTGGAGGGGGCGGATTTCTTGGATCTCCCTTGAAGAAGCCCGGGGTGAGCGCGGGCTGGCCGGTGCCGCCAAAGTTTTGAGTGACGCGTTTGAAATCAACGCCAGTGCCGCCGTACTGGTTGGTATACAAGACGCCCAGGGTCCGGGTGCCAAAAATACCTGTCCCGCCACGGACCTGGGTCTTCTTGTTATCGAACACATCCCAGTTGAACCCGATGCGGGGTGAGTAAATGACGTCACCCTCGATATCGGCAGTACTGCGGCCGGGGAAGTCAGCGGCGAACTGCGGATTGAAGAACGGATCGTCCGGATAAACGTGGGTGTCGATGCGGATGCCGGCGGTCAGCACCAGGTTCGGGCGAATCTTCCATTTATCCTGCAGGTAACCGCTGAAATCGAACAAGCGCACTTCCGTGATCGGGATGGTGCCCGGCACAGTGGGGATGGTCACCGAATAATTGCTCGGGGCGCCGCGCTGGTAGTTTTGGGTGGCGGTGAAGGCGGTCGCACCACTGCCGGTCGCCCGGAAATCAAACGCTCCGAAGAAATCCCGGAGAAACTTGTTTTCGAAAGCCAGAAACTCGTTTTGGGTTCCCAGGAGGAACTCGTGGTTGCCGAGAGTATAAGTGGCATTGATGGTCGCCTCGATCTGCTCCTGGTTCAGGAAGTTTTCCTGGCTGAACTGTTCCGAACCGAAGCGGACATCGCCGTAGGTCTCGTGCACGACCACGGAAGGGAAGATGCCGTTCGGCACGCGCTCCGCGCTGGTGTTGTTGAAAACAACGCGACTCTCTGTGGAGAAGTTAGAATTCCAGGTGTCGAAGATCTGGAGCGTCATCGAGTCGAACTCGATCGGTTTGGAGTATTGGCGGCTCTTGAGGTCAAAGGTGGTGCCTCGGAAAAGGCCGAACTGGTTGGTGCCCTCGACGTGGTTGTAGGTAATCGAGGCGTGGTGGCCCGGAAGCACGTTCCAATCGAATTTCATCAGGAACTTGTTGTCCTCGATGATGGTTGACTCCTGGCCGCTGCCGCCTGGATCAAAATGATAAGTGCTGTTGGTGATACTGATGATGTCGCCGACACTGTTCGGGCCGGTCAGCACGAATTTCGACGTGTCGCCGATGATCGGGATCAGGGCGCGTTTCTGTTCGTAGCTGACAAAGAAAAAGAGAACGTCTTTAAAAACCGGTCCGTCCAGGCGGGCGCCCCAGGTATAATCATGAAAGGCCGCCACTGGCATGCGGATCCGCGAACCTTCGCCGACCAGGTCCTCGTTGCGGCCGACGCCGTAAACCGATCCGTGAAAGGTATTGCTGCCGCTGCGGGTAATGGCATTGATGGAGGCGCCGGCGAAATTGCTCTCCCGCACGTCGAACGGCGCGATGTTGACTCGGAATTGATCGATCGCATCGAGGCTGATCGGTTCCGCGCTTTCGGTCGGCGCGCCCGTGCCGCCGCCAGTCGTGGCCAGACCGAACGCGTCGCTGATCGTCGCGCCGTCCACCTGGATGTTGTTTGAACGGTTGTTTTGTCCCGCGGCCGACGCACCCTGGCGGGCGAGCGTGCTGATCTGCGGGGTGAGCCGAATGTAATCATTCAGGCTGCGCGTGATGGTCGGCAAATTGTTGATTTCCTTCCGGTCCACATAGGTGCTGGTGCCAGTACGGTCTGAGCTGTACAAATCCTCGACGGCAGTGCCCGAGACCACGACACGCTCTGTGGTGGCGCCTTCCGTCGTCGTCACCGTCGGCTCCGTCGGGGCCGCGCCCGCGCTCAATTGCAGATTCACTTCGGCCGTTTGCATCAGGGTGGTGAAGATGCCTGATCTCGTCTTGCTCTGGCCGTTGGCGGAGGCGGTGATCCGGAATGGTCCGCCCGTCCGGACGTTGGGAATATCCCAGCGGCCACCCGCGCGGGTGACCCCGGTGTAGCGGGTGCCCGACGAGGTATCGACCGCGGAAATCTCCGCGCCGACGACCGGTTGTCCGGAAGCGTCGGTCACGACACCGCCCAGAGCGGACGAAGTGACTCCCTGCGCGCAAAGTCGCGCGGGATGGGCGAACAGGGCCGCTAATAGTAAAAGAACGAATAGGGTTAAGACGGATTTTCTCATGAAGGCTTGGTTTTACGTCGCCCGCCCACGCACCACGAGAAAAAAGTGCGATTTCCTGAAATTATTTTTGAACGCCGAGGAAGGTGCCGAAAAAATCTGCAATTTGCCTGGGCAAACGAGGGAGTCCGCTCAGATGATCACGCCGACCACGGCGGCGAACAGATAACAGGCGAGCACGCCCGCGATCATCGATTTCAGGCCGAGCCGGGCGAGATCATGGCGGCGCTCTGGCGCGAGGGCGCCGATCCCTCCGATCTGGATCGCGATGCTGGAGAAATTCGCGAAACCGCAAAGCGCATAACTGGCGAGCGTGACCGACCGCTGGTCCACCGCGCCTGGATGCGTTTTCACAAAATTGGACAGATCGAGATAGCTGACGAACTCGTTGAGGACGATGCGTTCGCCCAGGATTCCGCCGATGAGCGGGCAATCGCTCCACGGCACGCCGATGAGCCAGGCGAAGGGCGCGTTCGCCCAGCCCAGCATTTGTTGAATGGTGAACGGCGCCGCGACGCCCAGCGCGTGTTGCGGCCAGACGATCAGGCCATTCAGAAGAGCGACAATCGCTACAAAGGCGATCAGCATTCCCATCACGTTGATCGATAGCATCGCCCCTTCGCTCGCGCCGGTGCAGAGCGCGTCGATGCTGTTGGTCGCGGTCTTTTTCGTATCGAAATGGCAACGCTCGCCGGTCTCGCTCGGTTCGGTTTCCGGAAACATGATTTTGCCGACGAGCAAACCCGCGGGCGCCCCCAGGACCGACGCGGTCAGAATATGTCCGGCGCTTAATCCTTCCATCCCCGCATACACCGCCATCACGCCAGTGGCGATCGTCGACATGCCGGTGGTCATCAGCGCCATGATTTCGCTTTGCGTCATCTTCGGCAGGTAGGGTTTAATCACCAGGGCGGCTTCGGTTTGCCCGAGGAAAATGTTGCTGGCGCCGGCGAGACTTTCGCTCCCGCTGGTTCGCATCGTTTTCATCATCACCCAGGCCATGGCCGCGACGACTTTTTGCAGGACGCCCCAATAATAAAGCAGCGAGGAGAGCGAAGAGATCAGGATGATCGTGGCCGTGACGGAGATCGCGAAGACGTAGGCGCCAGACGCGCCGAATGCTCCGCGCAGCATAGCGGCGTCGCCCAACGGACCAAAGACCATCTTCGCGCCGTCATAGGCGTAGGCATTGAGCTGGTCCATCACCACCTGGGCGCCCTGGAAGAGCCGCAAGCCGATCGGTGTTTTCAGGATGAAAATCGCAAAAGCAAATTGCAGGACCATCCCCCAGATCACGGTGCGCCAGGGAAACCGCTTCCGGTTATTGGATAAGAGCCACGCGCAAGCCAGCATCGCTACCAGGCCGAGGACGCTGATTAGTTGCAGAGGCATGTCCGCCGTTTCTAATTCGGGGTGAAATCCTTGGCGAGCGATTTCCATTACGGGTCGCCCATCAATTCCGTTGCCGGTTGCGCGAGGCGTAAGTAAAACCGAACCGGTCCGGTTATGCCACGCGACGTTTTCATTTCCCACTCGGCCCAGGACAAAAAGGTCGCGGAAACCATTTGTGGGGCGTTGGAACAGTCCGGCATCCAATGCTGGGTGGCGCCACGGGATGTGCGGCCGGGGCGTTCCTTCCCGGGCGAAATCACCCGGGCGATCCAACAGACCAAAGTGATGCTGCTGATTTTCTCGCGGCATTCGAACAGCTCGGAACAAGTGCTGCGCGAAGTGCAGCTCGCCGTCGATTGCCATGTGCCCATCGTCCGGCTGCGGATCGAAGACATCCCGCTCAGTGACGATCTGCGGTACTACCTGAGCACTCCGCATTGGCTTGATGCCCTCACCCATCCGCTCTCGAAACATATTCCGCCGGTGGCCGCGGCCATCCGGGAGTTACTCGGACCATCTTCGGCCGAAAATGAAACGGCCGCAGCCGCGCCTCAACCGCCATCGGCTGAAGTAGTGATGAAACAGCGCGCCGCCTCTGCCGGACAACGATTTCCGGTGAAGCGGGGCTCGGTCGTCATCGGCACCGACGCGATGCGGCGCGATATCGAATCTTACAATGCCCGGTGGCCCTCGCGCCGCGCCACCATCCGCGGCGACGTGCGGTTAGGCGAGAAGGCGGCCAACCACAGTTACACCGCCAGCTTCGAGCATGATTACTACGTCGAGAACGCGACTCGGGGCGAATGGATCAACGGCGCCGTCGCCGTCGACCTTCAGATCACGATCGATGGCGACAGCATCCCGCGCATCGTTTCGATGAAACAAAAAACGCTGCGAAAAGATAAAGGAACAATGCAGAAGCGGTAACGCCGCCAAGAACAAGCTCTGACTCCGGACATCCCTTTGCTGTAGAGGCGGCTGTCTCAGCCGCAATTCCCTTCATTCTGATTGCCTTGGCCGTCGCCAGCCCGATAGCATCGGGGAAATGCTCCCCAGCCGCTCTTTCGCAACCAGATTAGACGCCTCAAAGGCGTCTACATCTGGTTAGACCCTGAACGTGTCGCGAAAGCACAAATACATTTTGTTCGCTTGGAATCTTCTCTACATAGCAGTCTTAGTGATTTGCTTCGCTTTGATCGGTCCGGCTCGCCGCATATCGTGGGACGCAATCCATTCTAAGATCGATTCCTCCACTACGTTTGAAGATCTGTATCCACGAGCTCAACACGCTGTGGCGGCTCTCCAGGATACCGATAAAGTCGTTGACTCGTTTCATTCTTTTGCCATTTGGTTTTGCCTTCTTGGAGGTTGGTGGGCGGTCGTCAATATCACGTTGCTGCAGCTTTTTGTTCGGGCAAATCCTGCTCGTCCCAATGTCGGGGTCTAACCAGACGATGCAGCGAACCGCGCCCCGCTCCGATGCGTAACTTTGGTCTAGTTAGTTCGTCCAACTTGCAGCCACGCGCGCTCTCGGGCGCGGTCGCCCCGTCTACGTCACGGCTTAGCAGTCCGTTCCATTCTCGTTAGGCCTCTAATGTTCCAATGAATTGGGAAATGCTCTCTGCAATCGGCCAGCTCGCTGCTGCCGTTGGTGTCATTCCGTCGCTCATCTACCTTGCCATCCAGATCAGGGAGCAGAATAAGGAGCGCCGCCGCGCCGCCATCAACCTGTTGACCGCACAGTGGAGTGATCTGGTCCAATCTGCTCAGGATCACGCCGACTTTGCTGCGCTCTTTCTCGAGGGGATGCGCTCTTTCGATAGCTTGGACCGTGTGGCGAAACTGAGATTTAGTGCGTTCTTTACAAGGTTTACCAGGAATTGCGAAGGGATGTTTCTCTACTATCGCGATGGCGCACTGGACGAGGCTTTGTGGGGAGAGGTCGAAAGAACGATCAGCGACTATTTCGCCTATCCTGGCGTGAAGGAGTGGTGGTCCACCCGCAAACATTGGTTGACGGATGAGTTTCGCGCGGTGGTAGAGGCGATCATCGCGAAAAATCCCGAACCGAAACTGTATGCCGCTTACAACTTAGATGCGCTGCCAACGGCCTAACCAGGCATACAGCGAACCGCGGGAATCGCGGCAGCGAATTCTACGCGAGCCTTCCAATGCACAGACTGACGCCTTCTGCGCCCACGAATTTCGATAAAGCAAAAGACCGTTCGAAAAGACAAGGGAACGAGGCAGCGGAGGTAGCCAAGAAGCGGCGGTCTCCAGAGCACCGAACCAAAAAACGGCGATTTGCAAATCGCTGCTCCTTGAGCCGATTCGGCAAGCCATGGTGTTAGACCAACCCGGCGAAGGTCTGATAGATGGCGCGGCGAATTCGGTTGGCGGCTTTGCCGGTTAGTTCGAAGGGCTCGTTCATCAAGGTCAAAGCAAATGGGATGAGCGCATCTTTGCGTGGGGGCAGCTCGATGGCACCGATGTGGAAGGAGCGGATTTTCCGGAAAGGCCAGCGATCGAAAAGCCATTCGGCGCCGTAGGGTGTGCCGCCCTCGAGTTGTTTCCCGGCATCACGCTCCGCCTGTCCGTAGGTGCCGAGCTGAATGTCGTGCAACAAAATCCAACCGCCGCGTTCGAGGTAGGGTGCGAGACGAAGCACGTCGAGCAACGGCCAGGGATGACGATGATCGGCGTCGATAAAGGCGAGGCCGAATTCGCCGGGCGACGCGATCTCGTGGACGAGATCGGATTCGCGGCCGGTGTGGACGCGGACAGTGGAAACGAGATCGGGAATCAAGTCGGGGATTTCGAAACCGATGGGGCGGGTTTGGTCGATGCTGCAATGGGTATGGGAATCGATGGTCTCGACGGTTACCCCGTCCCGGCCTGGGGGCAGGCCGGCTCCATGTTGACGATAGATGGCAGCGGCGATGATCGCGGTGGAGAAGCCGGTGAGCGTGCCGATCTCGATAACGCGCCGGGGCGCGAGAATGCTGACGAGCGCGGTGAGAAAGAAATAATCCCGTGAGCCGATCCCTCCGGGATAGCGGACATCATCGAGATCCACCATGGCATGGAGGAAATCCATCTCGCCCGGCGCGGGAATTTTGCCGGGGTGACCCAGCTCTTCCGCGAGTTGCCGATACTTGATCTCGAATTGCTCGAAAGACTTGAACTCACCGACGTCGAAATAGCGCGCGGAATCTGGCGCCGGATTTTCTCGGACCGCTTCCGCCACTTTGCGGGCGAACTCGAAACGCCGGCCGGAAGGACCGTAACGGAAAAAATCCAGACGATGCGCGAGCGAAGGTTTCACGGTCGTGCAATCTTCGCTGCGCCGGACCAAAAGAAAAGGCGGCCGAAACCAGCCGCCTTCTCCCTCTCTGAATCCTCGGTGACCGGAGTGTTACTGCCGATGCAACCGCCGTTGGCGTCCACTTCGCGCGACATGGACAAAGCCCGAAGGGTGAGCGATTGGGAAATCGCGAATCAACCTCGCAACAAAATCTAGGAAATCAGCATGCGCATTCTTTCCGGCATCCAACCCACTGGTATTCTTCATATCGGGAATTATCTCGGGATGATGCGCCCGGCGATCGCGCTTCAGGCGCAGGGCGAAGCGTTTTATTTCATCGCCGATTACCACGCGCTTACCACGATCGACAATCCGGAGACGCTGAGGGCGAACAGCCGGAGAATAGCGCTCGACTTTCTCGCTTGCGGTCTCGATCCAGACAAGGGCGCGCTCTTCCGCCAAAGCGATGTGCCGCAAGTGGCGGAGCTCACCTGGATTTTGTCGACGGTCACTCCCAAGGCCCTCCTCGAACGGGCGCACTCCTATAAAGATAAGGTGGCCCGTGGCCTGCCCGCGTCCGCCGGATTATTTACCTACCCTGTCCTGATGGCCGCCGACATTTTGATTTATGACAGCGATCTTGTGCCGGTGGGCAAAGACCAGAAGCAACACCTCGAGATGGCGCGCGACATAGCGCAGAAATTTAACGACACCTTCGGCGGCGTTCTAAAATTGCCCGAGCCGCATATTCAATCCGCCACCGAAACGGTCCCTGGTCTCGACGGCCAGAAGATGAGCAAAAGCTACGGAAACACGATCGACATCTTCGGCGACGAAAAAGAAATGCGGAAACGGATCATGAGCATCGTGACCGATTCGGCCCCGGTGGAAGCAGCGAAAGATCCCGCCAGCTCGACGATCTTCCAGCTCTACTCCCTTTTCGCGAGCAAGGAGGAAACCGAGACCATGCGCGAAGTGTTCCAGGGCGGAGGCACCGGCTACGGCGATTTCAAAAAACAATTGTTCGCGAAGCTCTGGGAATACTTTGAACCGATGCGCAAGCGGCGGGAGGAAATTCTGAAAGACGTTGCCTACATCGACACCGTGCTTAAGAAGGGCGCAGCCCGCGCGAACGAGGAAGCGGGCAAGGTGATGAAACGCGTCCGAGCTGCCGTCGGGCTGTAGTTCTTTTTCGTCTGGGAGCGCAGGCTGCCAGCGTGCAGTAGCCGGCAGCTTGCCGGCTACACCTAACGAACGTCTAAAAACTTCCGCGCAGAAAAGAACGTCTCGGCAAGCTGCCGAGACGGGCAGGCTGGCAGCCTGCGCTCCCCAGAAAAAATAACGCGCTCTTACTTCATCGCGTCCGTCACCGGAGGCGACGCGCTTTGTTTTACTTCGGCAAAGATCAATCGGCCCGCGCCGGTTTGGAGCGCGCTCGAAACGACCACCGTCGCTACTTTCCCGAGGTAGGCCCGCGCGTGGTTCACCACGATCATGGTGCCGTCCGGCAAATAGCCGACGGCCTGGTGCGATTCGCGCCCTTCCTTGACGAGGTTCAATTCCAGTTCATCGCCGGCCGCCGCGCTCGGGCGCAGGGCGCGCGCGAGATCGGCCAGGTTCAAGGCCGGCACCTTCTGGAGCCGGGCCACCTGGCAAAGGGCCTGATCGTTTGTCAGCAGGCGCGCCTGCAAAATTTTCGCGGTCCGGACCAGCCGCGCGTCGATGGAAAGATCGGCGTCGCCCGTAGTCTCGTGGATGGTGAGGTCCAACTCCCGGGATTTCTGGAGCTGGTTCAAAATGTCGAGGCCGCGCCGGCCGCGTTCCCGCTTGATCGAGTCGCGCGAGTCGGCCAGGGTTTGCAATTCTCCGAGGACGAACCGCGGCACGATCAAGGCGCGGCTGAGAAAACCCGTGGCGCAGAGTTCTGCGATCCGGCCATCGATGATGACGTTGGTATCCACGATGAGCGGCTCGTGCTGCGTGGTCTCGCGCGCGAAACGCACGTATGGGATGATGAGGGAGAACTCGTCGCGGTTGCTCCGCATGGCGAGCATCATCCCGAGGTAACCGAAGGTGCAATACACCACCAGGCGCGCCGCCCACTGCACGGTGTCGCTTTGATAACGCAAAACATCGGAAGCCATGAACAGATTCGCGAAGAGCAGACCGAGGAGAAGACCAAAGGTGGCGGAAGAAAAGGCGCGCAGCGAAAAACCCTTCAGGAGTCGATCTGCCAGGACGATGATCAACGCGAACACGACCGCGACGAGGATCCCGGGTACCGGATTGCCCTGGGTCTCCGAAGTCACGATCCCGCCGATCGCCGCGCAAAACGTGACGAAGAGAACGCGCAGCAGATTTACAGTGAGTAACGGCGTCATCAGGGTCTCGTGTTTCGCCGCGGATTCTGCTGGCGCTCAGCCGCGGCCCGCGCTTCCTCTTTCGCGGCGCTGTCTCGATAAAAGAGAACGCCGTGCGCGCGCAGGTTGCTGACCAGTGCGCGCAAATCATTCGCAAACTCCTGGTTCGTCAGCAGCGTGGCGAGTGCGCCTTTGCCGCTCGAGGCCTTCTGGATGACTTCGGTTGCCGCCTGAATTGTTTTCCGCGCCTCGGCAATCGTCCCTGGCAGGTCGTCCGCGGCTTTTTTCGCCGAGTCCATCGCCTCACTCGCCTTGTCCAGGACGCCGTCGACCTTCTGGCTCGACGCCGCCAGCGCCGTCGTCGCCGTATTCAAATTCTCCACGGCCGCTTTGACGTTTTCCAAATTCGTCGGCGAAAGCGCTTCATCGTTCAGTCGCAAGATGGCGGCGTTCGCATTTTGCACCGCGGTGCGCAGATCGGTGACGAGCGCTCCGCCTTCCTTGGTCAGATCATCGAGGCCCGTTTCGCGGGTGCCTTCGATCACGCTGTTCTTCGGGATGAATTCCTGGCCGATTCGCGCCGGAACGCTGACCGCGACGAAGCGATCCCCAAGCAAACCGGAAGAGCCGACCGTAAACCGGCTCCCGGCTGGAATTTTAACGAAATCGAAAACCCGCAGCGGCACCTCGACTCCCTGGCCCGATTCGGCCAGGCGCGGTCCGCCCGAGACGTGCCCGATTTTCGCCCCGGACAGAAGGACATCGGAACCTTTGAGCAGACCGCTCGCATCCGGAAACTTCACTAACAATGGGTAGTAATGTTGAAAGCCTTCGCCGATCCGGCCGAACTGCACCAGAAGCACGGCGAGCACTCCGAGCCCGACGAGGACAAAGCCGCCCACTTTCAGCTCCAGGGTTTTGTCGCTGTGACGGGTCGCCATTTTTTTCTCAGGGGATTAGCTCACCGAACCTATCACGGGTTCTCTTCGCGTCAGCCAGATTTCGGCGCGCCATTCTCCGACCTCCCGAGCATGAAATCCTGGATCAACGGATCAGTCGAGATTTCGAGTTCCTGTGGGGTTCCATAAAAATAGATCCGCCCCTCGTGCAGATAGGCGATGTGATCCGCGAGATGAAAAGCGCTTTTCATATCGTGGGTGACGACAATGCTCGTCACCCCAAAACGTTTTTGGAGACGACGGATCAGGCGGTTGATGCTGTCCGATACGACCGGATCGAGACCGGACGTCGGTTCATCGTAAAGAACGCACGAAGGCCGGCGGATGATCGACCGGGCCAGGCCGACGCGTTTTTTCATTCCGCCGCTCAAGTTCACCGGCATCTTTTTTTCCTGTCCCTCGAGCTCGATCACATCCAGCATCTCGCGCACTTTCTCCGCGACTTTTTCCGGATCGCGCTCGCCGGCTTCCTCCAACGGGAACGCGATGTTTTCCTCGACCGTCATCGAGTCGAAGAGCGCGCCGCCTTGAAAAAGAATGCCGACCTTGCGCCGGATCCGGGCCAGTTTCCGTTCGGTGAGCCCGATGATGTTTTCCCCCTCGATCCAAATCTCGCCGGCGTCGGGCTGCATCAATCCGATGAGATGTTTTAGCAAAACGCTTTTGCCGCCACCGCTCCGGCCGATGATTACCAGGGTCTCGCCTTTCGCGACGGTCAGATCGACGCCCCGCAAAATCTCCTGCCGGCCGAGTTGTTTCGCCAACCCTCGGACCTCGATCATCGAGGAGGAATTCACGATTACTGGTAGCCCGCGGGGAAAATAATGTTCAGGCCCATGGTGAGGAAGAAATTGAAAATGAGCACGGCCAGCGAAGCGTTCACGACCGCTTCCGTGGTGGCTTTGCCCACGCCCACGGCGCCTTCCTTACTCGTCAGGCCTTTGTGACAGCTGATGAACACGATCAACAACGCGAAGCAACCCGCTTTGGTCAACGCCATGATGATGTCGCGCATTTGCGTCCAGCGCACCATGTTCGCCATGTAGTAAGTGCCGTTTACTTCGAGCAGGAAAATCGCCACGAAATATCCGGCGGCAATTCCGATCGCGACCGCTTCCGCCACCAGGAGCGGCATGGAGACCATCATCGCGAGGGTGCGCGGGACGACCAGGTAATCGATCGGATGCACGGCCAGGGCGCGGAGGGCGTCGATCTGCTCGGTCACCTTCATCGTTCCGATTTCAGCCGACATCGAAGCACCGACTCGCCCGGTCACCATCAACGCCGTCAGGACCGGACCCAGCTCGCGGCAAATCGATACCGAAACGACCGCACCTACGGCCGAGCCCATCCCCAGCTTGTTGAATTGAAAATACGTCTGGGCCGCGAAGACCGCGCCGGTGAACGCGCCCGTGATCACGACGACGAGCTGCGAAAGCAACCCGATCTCGACAATCTGTTGCATGAACAAGCGCCAGCGAATCTTCTGCGCAAACGCCGAACTGATCGTCTCACCCGCCAGGACGACGACGTCGCCGACGTAAACGACGAAGGAAACGACCGAGTGGCCCAGCGCGGTTAACAATCGAGCGAACATCGGTTTGAGGCGATGCGCAGCCGCGGCTTACGTTTCGAGGAGCTGCGTCTTCGTCTTCGGGCGCAGCTCCGCCGGGATCGCGCCGACAAATTTCGGGTCGAGACCGAGCTTGCGAAAAACCGCGCGGATCTCGCGAAAAGTCACGATGGGCGCTTCGAGTTCCATGTAAACGATGTCGTGATTGCGATCGACCTTGTAGTGCAGACCCGCAATCGCGCCCAGCTCGATATCCAGCTCGAGGATTTTGTTCAGATCGCGCACGCCGGCCGCGTAAACTTCCAGTTCCAGCACGCGCTCATGGTAGGGGGAAGCCCGCGATGATGCAAAACCTCTTCTGTAGCCGCTTCGCTGTGCGAAGCGTGAGACCGGCGTTGCCACATCTCGCGCCGCCCACAGGGCGGCGGCTACAGAAGAGAGAATTGCGCGGGCGCGTTCCGTGCGATAAAGGGAGATGTCCATGAGCAAACCGGCGTTTCGATTTGTCTGCGGTCTTCACGTTTTGCTCGGCCTCTTCCTTTTCACCGGCTGCGGCACGCCGATGCCGTCGGGGATTCAACAGGCCCGGATCGATGCGGCCCAGAAGATCGCGGCCGAACCGCTAGGCGATTATTTTATCGGCCGCCGCTACTTCAAAGGCTCGGTCTACAAATTCTGGGGCTACGTGCGCAAGCCAGGGCAGCCGTGGAGCACGGCCCAGCTCGTGGTTTTCAACGAAAAGGAAAAGCTCGCGCCGGACCGGGAGAAACTGAGTTTCGGCAGCGATAATAATTACGAATACAAACTCTACGGCAATTTCAGCGGCCAGACCGTTTACGAGCCGGCCAGCAATGGCTTCTATCCCGAGTTCGTCCTGAAACGATACGAGTTGGTCTCGACGAATCCCGTCCCGATTTTCCGCAGCCAATACAGCGATCGCGCCCGCGCCGCGCTCGGGCGGACCCAGATAGAAAAGCCCGAATAACCTCGTGGCCGCGCGCAACTCCCGCGACAAACTCGTCGAGGAATTCCTTCGTTTTCTCGAAGTAGAGCGGAATGTCTCCGCTCGGACCCTGGCGATCTATCGGCAGGCGCTCGAAGCGTTCCGCGCCCAAAAAGCTGTTCGTTCCTGGCTGAAATGCAGCGCGGACGATTTCCGCGACTATCTCTTTGCGCTGATGAAGAACGGCCAGGCGCGATCTTACATCCGCCTCCAATTCTCGGCGTTCCGCACTTTCTATCGGTTTCTCGTCGAGCGAAAAAATCTGCGCCTCGACCCGGTCCGCCAGCTGCAATTGCCGAAAGCGGAAAAGAAACTGCCGCTGGTCCTGACCCAAAAGCAAATCGACGAACTGCTCAGCGCGCCCTTGCGCGTCCCGAAAGAAAAGGCGGCCCCGACTTGGATGCCGTTGCGCGACGCCGCGATCCTCGAGCTTTTTTACAGCAGCGGTTTGCGTCTCGCCGAACTCGCGTCGCTCAACGTGGCCGACCTCGACATCTATACCGAATCGGTCCGGATTCTCGGCAAAGGCCGCAAGGAACGGGTCTGCCCGGTTGGTTTGCCGGCGCTCGAAGCCGTCTCGCGATATCGCGCCGCCGCGAACGTCCAGGCCGGGCCGCTCTTCATCAACAAATCGCGCCGCCGGATTTCGCCGCGCTCCATCTGGCTAATCCTGAAACGCTATCTGCGGCATACTTCAATTCCGATCGCCGTGAGTCCGCACAAACTCCGCCACAGCTTCGCAACTCACCTGCTCGATAGCGGCGCCGATTTGCGCAGCGTCCAGGCCTTGCTCGGCCACGCCAGTCTGTCGACGACGCAGATCTACACCCACGTTACCGTAGAGCGGCTGAAGAAAGCCTACGCCGACGCGCATCCGCGGGCGTGACCTCTTCTGTAGCGGCGGTCTGTGACCGCCGACTATGGTGGCGGAACACTCGGCGGTCATAGACCGCCGCTACAGAAGAAACTTAGCTTGCGCTCGCCGCCGGACTGCCGTGCGGTTCCGCTACGTGAAACGCGAGTTTGTCGCCGGCCACCGTGACTTCGACGATATCGCCCGCCTTGACCACGCCCCTGAGCAATTCCTCAGCGAGTGGGTCTTCGAGATAACGCTCGACCGCTCTTCGCATCGGCCGGGCGCCATAAGTCGGATCGTATCCCTTGTTGATCACGAATTCGTGCGCCGGCTCGTCGAGAACGATCTCGATCTCTTTGAGCTTCAAGCGGCGCTTCACCTTGTTCACTTCGAGGTCCACGATCTTCAGCAGATCGGGCTTGGTGAGCGAATGGAAGACAATGATCTCGTCGAGCCGATTCAGGAACTCCGGCTTAAAGACGCGCTTCGTTTCCTCGAGAATTTTCTCGCGCATCGTGTCGTAATCCTGCGTGTCCTTCGGCGCGCCGAACCCCATCGTCGTCTGGCGCCGGATCAGGTCCGCGCCCACGTTCGACGTCATGATGATGATCGTGTTCCGGAAATCGATCTTCCGGCCTAACGAGTCCGTCACCTTGCCGTCTTCCAAAATCTGGAGCAGCAGATGCATCACGTCCGGGTGCGCTTTTTCGATTTCGTCGAACAGCACCACCGAATATGGACGGCGCCGGACCGCTTCCGAAAGCTGGCCGCCTTCCTCGTAACCGACATAACCCGGAGGCGAACCAATGAGCCGCGAGGCGGTGAACTTTTCCATGTACTCCGACATGTCGATCTGGATGAGCGCGTCCGAATCGCCAAACATGAATTCCGCGAGGGTGCGCGCGAGGAACGTTTTGCCGACACCCGTCGGCCCGAGGAACACGAACGACCCGATCGGCCGCTTCGGATCTTTCAGGTCGGCGCGGGAACGCCGTAGCGCTTTGCTGATGGCGGTGACCGCTTCATCCTGCCCGATCACCCGCAGCTTCAAGTCGCCTTCCATGGCGAGCAGTTTCTGGGTTTCCTTTTGCTCCATCCGCTGAAGCGGAACGCCGGTGACTTTCGAGATGATGTGCATCATGTCGTCGGCCGTCACGAGTACTTCCTTTTCTTCGCGCTCTTCCCGCCATTTCGTCAAAATGCTGTCGAGCTTTTCCTTGGTTTGCTTTTCCTTGTCGCGCAGCGAAGCCGCTTTCTCGAAATCCTGGGCCTTAATCGCCGCTTCTTTTTCGACTCGGATCTCTTCGATCTCGCGCTCGATTTCTTTCACGTCCGGCGGCCGCGTCATCGCGTTGATCCGCGCCCGCGCCCCGGCTTCGTCCATGACGTCGATCGCTTTGTCCGGCAAAAACCGGCCCGTAATGTAGCGCTCGGAAAGTTTCACGGCGGTCTCGAGCGCTTCGTCGGTCAGCTTCGCCTTGTGATGCTGCTCGTACTTCGGCCGCAGTCCTTTTAGGATCAGGATCGTTTCGTCAATCGTCGGGGCGTCCACCTTCACCGTCTGGAACCGCCGCTCCAGGGCCGCGTCTTTCTCGATGTATTTGCGGTACTCGTTGAGCGTTGTCGCTCCGACGCATTGCAATTCGCCGCGGCTCAGCGCCGGCTTGATGATGTTCGACGCGTCCATCGCGCCTTCCGCCGAACCGGCGCCGACGATGGTGTGCAGCTCGTCGATGAACAGGATGACATTCTTCGAGCGGCGAATCTCGTCCATGACCGCTTTGATCCGCTCTTCAAACTGGCCGCGATACTTGGTGCCCGCGACCATCAAAGCGAGATCGAGGGTAACGACTTTCTTGTCGCGCAATAACTCCGGCACGTTTCCGTTCGCGATCTCCTGGGCCAATCCTTCCGCGATCGCCGTCTTGCCCACGCCCGCTTCGCCGAGCAGCACCGGATTATTTTTCGTTCGCCGGCAAAGCACCTGGATGACGCGCTCGATTTCGTTGTGGCGCCCGATGACTGGATCGAGCTCGTTTTTCTTCGCGAGATCGGTCAGGTCGCGGCCGAACGCGCGCAGCGCCGGCGTCTTGACATCTTTCTTCCCGGACGAAGGCTCGCCGCCTTCCTGCTCCGATTCCGGTGGAGTGAAATTGGGATCGAGTTCCTTGAGAATCTCATTACGCGTCCGCTCGATATCGACTTCGAGACTCTTGAGCACGCGCGCCGCGACGCCTTCACCTTCGCGCAATAGTCCGAGCAAAATGTGTTCGGTCCCGACATAAGAATGGTTCAGCGCTTTCGCTTCCTTCCCCGCGAGCGCGAGGACCTTCTTCACCCGCGGCGTGTAAGGAATGTTGCCGACCATTTTCGTTTCCGGCCCCGACCCGACCTGCTTCTCCACTTCCATCCGCACAGTCTCGAGATCGAGTCCCATCTTCTGGAGGACGTTGACGGCAACGCCCTGCCCCAGCTTGATCAGGCCGAGCAAGAGATGCTCGGTCCCGACGTAATTATGATTGAAGCGATCGGCTTCTTTTCGAGCGAGAGCCAGGACCTGCTGGGCTCGCGGTGTGAAATTATTCATTGGTTCGGTGGCTCGGGAGTTTCGCTTTCTAGTTCCTTCGCCACTTTAGTAATATCAGGTTTAGGGAATACTCGCAAACGCTCCCGGATAATTTGGGCGCGCAAATGGTCGCGCTCCTCCGCGTTCAGCTTCTGCTGAGAGCTCTTTTGCAAATGCGCCGGCTGGGTATCGATGAACAATTCGTCGATCGGCAATCGCCGGTCTTCCGGGAACGCCCCCAGATCGACGCCGAGTTTCATGATCGACAAAAGATTGAGCGCTTCCTTTGAGGTCATGGCGTGCGCGAAAGTCAGGACGCCGTAAGCGCGCCCGATCTGGTCCCAGAGCGTGTTCGATTTTTTCTGGATCAACATCTGGCGAGCGTCGTGTTCTTTTTCGATGATCGTCTCGATCACTTTGCTCAGGCGGTTTACGATCTCGTCTTCCTTTTCGCCGAGCGTGGTCTGGTTCGAAATCTGGAAGAGATTGCCCATCGCTTCGGTGCCTTCGCCGTAAAGGCCGCGAACGGCGAGACCGATCTTGTTCACGGCCTGGATGACCTGGTTGATCATCTCGCTCAAGACGAGGCCGGGAAGATGAAGCATGGCGGAGGCGCGCATCCCGGTGCCTACATTGGTCGGGCAGGCAGTCAGGTAACCGAGGCGCCCGTCATAGGCGAAATCGAGCTTCGCCTCGAGGGTGCTGTCCACTTTGTCCACGAGCTTGAACGCGCTCTTTAGCTGCAGGCCGGACCTGATCGATTGCATCCTGAGATGATCTTCCTCGTTGACCATGATGCTCAACGTTTGGCGGCGATTCATGATGACCGCGCTGCCGACACTTTTCGCCGCATGCTCGCGACTGATGAGATGCCGCTCGACCAGCACCTGTTTTTCCAGCGCCGAAAGGTCCTGCAATAATTCCGAAAACGAATCCTGCATTTCCGGCAGCTCTTCAACGCGCGGCTTGATCAATTCGAGGATCGCCGTGCGCTCGGTTTTCTTCGCCCAGCCCGGAAAGGCGCGCTGCTTGAGATTGCGCGCGAGCCGGACGCGGCTGCTAATCACGATCTGATGATGCGGCCCCTCGCCGCGCAGCCATTCGCCGCCGGTCGCCATGAGGTTCGCGAATTTCATGGCTATACCGCCTTCCCGTGCTCGAGCTGCTTGATCTGGTCGCGCAAGGCCGCAGCGCTTTCGTAGTTCTCTTCCGCGACCGCTTTCTGTAAATCTTCGTTGAGCGCCCGCATCCGATCGTCCCGTTCCACTTCGCGGTGCGCGCGCTGCGGAAGTTTACCGATGTGCTCCGTCCCTTTGTGCATCGCCTTCAGCAGGCTGCCCAGTCCTTCGGCGAACGTGACATAACAAACGCTGCAACCCAGCCGGCCGGTCTTCTTGAAATCAGCCTGGGTGAATCCGCACATCGGGCATTTCTGGGATGGCGCGCCTTTCTCGATCTCCTCGGTCGCGCCGATGCCGAGCAGCAAATCCGCGAGCGCGAAGCCGGTTGGATCCTGCACGCCTTTCTCCTTCGAGCAGCCCTCGCAGAGGTTCACCTTCTGCATTTTGCCCGCGACGATTTCCGTCAGGAAAACTGTCGCATCATTGCATTTGCAAACGTCGCACAACATCTCTGTAAATTAGACCTCGAAACGCCTGAAACATTCAACGCTCAACTAGCCTAGCACCTTCTGCGCCGATCGTGCTGCCGGCCCCTACTCAAAGATCGGCGTACCTGTGGCGCGCGTCATTTCGCGAAAGCGCGCGATCATTCGCGTCGTGATCGAACCGGGCTTGCCGCTGCCGATCGTGCGGCCGTCGGCTTTGACCACCGGGATCACTTCCGCCGCGGTACCGGTGAGGAAACATTCGTCCGCGACGAAAACATCGTGGCGAGTGATATCGGTCTCCGTGATCTTGATTCCCAGCTCCGCCGCGATGTCGAACGCCACCGAACGCGTGATCCCACGCAGCGCGCCCGCCGCAATCGGCGGCGTGAAGATTCGGCCGTGCTTGATGATGAAGACATTGTCGGCCGTGCACTCCGCCACGTTGCCGGCTTCGTTCAACATCAGCGCTTCATCCGCGCCGGCGAGATTCGCTTCGATCCGCGCCATGACGTTATTGAGATAATTCAACGATTTCACCGCCGGATTCAGCGCCGCCGCGCCGGTCCGCCGCGTCGCGCACGTCACCACGGTGAGGCCTTTCTCGCAAACTTCCTTCGAATAAAGCGCGATCGTGGTCGCGATGATGATGACGCTCGGCCGCTTACATTGCACCGGATTGAGCCCCAGGTTGCCGACGCCGCGGGTGACGATGAGCCGGATGTAACCTTCGCGGAGATCGTTTCGCCGGATTGTTTCCAGGAGTGCTTCCGTCATCTCGCCGCGGCCCATCGGGATCTCGAGACAGATCGAACGCGCGGAATCCCAGAGCCGCTCCAGGTGTTCCTCGAGCCGGAAGACGCGGCCGTTGTAAAAGCGGATGCCTTCAAAAATTCCATCGCCGTAAAGCAGGCCGTGGTCGAACACGGAAACTTTCGCGTCCGCTTCCGGCACGAACTTTCCGTCGAGATAAATCGTCAGGTCGCGAGCCGGCGCGGACGCCGTTTTCGATTGGTTATCTACCGCAGGTTTAAGCGGAGCCTTCGCCCTCGTTTCCGGTTTGTCGATGACCGCTCCACCAACTGTCGAAGTTTTTGTTAGCACGAAAAAATCTCCGGTGGTTCCGCGGGCAATTCAAGGGGAAAGCTTGGTCCAGCCGATAGAGATTTCATTACCCCTGCTGGTAGCGGCGCGACTCTGCGGACCCTCACCCTGCCCTCTCCCTTAGGGAGAGGAAGTTGTGTCGAGGTTGGTTGGCTAACTAGTTCCTTCTCCCTGAGGGAGAAGGTTAGGATGAGGGTCATTACTTTGATGCCGGATCGCGGGTCAGGGGAACGAAGTTCACTGGGATCGCTGCGATCTGTTTCAACGCGCCTCCTCGCTTCTCGAACACGTTCAGTTGCTGCGCAATGGAGCCGCCGACTGGGATGATCATCCGTCCACCTTCCTTGAGCTGCTCGACCAGCGGCTGCGGGACATGGTCGGGCGCAGCCGTAACAATGATCGCGTCGAACGGCGCGTGCTCCGGCCAGCCTTTGTAACCATCGCCCGCCTTGACGTGGACATTTTTGTAGCCGAGTTCGCGCAACCGAACCTCGGCACTCTGAGCCAGCGGCTTGACGATCTCGATCGTGTAAACTTCCGCGACTAATTCCGCCAGGATCGCGGCCTGATATCCGGAGCCGGTGCCGATCTCGAGGACGCGATCGGTCGCTTTCGGTTTCAGCTCCTGCGTCATGAATGCGACGATGAAGGGCTGGGAAATCGTCTGCCCGTACCCGATCGGTAACGGGTGATCTTCGTAGGCACGCGCGCGCAGCTCTTTCGCCACAAAACTTTCCCGGGGTACCTTCGCCATCACGCGAAGGACGCGGGCATCGTCAATACCTCGAGGGCGAAGCTGGCGTTCAACCATCGCCCCGGCCGAGGTGGCGAATGTCCCGTCGGTGCTCTTGCTGGTGAACCATTGTTGCGGAAGCGCCGTCGGGTTTTGCGCGTGAATCGCACTTGCAAGCCAAATGCTGACGGCAAAACCCAGAAGCCATTTCGCCCTCACGAGGCGAACATACGACAACTACGAGAGGACGCCATCGGCGATGTGCAGTTGGCGGTCGCCCAGCCCGGCCAGGCGCGCGTCGTGCGTGACTACGAGCAGCGTTTTTTTCCGGCTCCGCGCCAGCTCGAGCAACAGCTCGATGATGGCATCGCCGGTTTTGGAATCGAGGTTGCCGGTCGGCTCATCGGCGAAAATGATGTCGGGATCGTTGGTCAGCGCCCGGGCGATGGCGACGCGTTGTTGTTCGCCGCCGGAAAGCTCCGCCGGCAGATGATCGAGGCGATCACCCAATCCCACATCGTTCAGGGACGCTTCGCCGGCGGGGCGATTTCTTTTTCCGCAAATCATGCCCGGGAGCATCACGTTTTCGAGCGCGGTGAGTTCCGGCAACAGAAAATATCCCTGGAAAACGAAGCCCATTTTCCGGTTTCGCATTTCGGCCTGCGACGAGGAGCTGCCCGTGTAAAGCCGCTGCCCTTCAAATTCGACTGTGCCGAACTCGGGCCGTTCCAATCCTGCGAGGGTGTAAAGCAACGTCGTCTTTCCGGCACCCGAGGCGCCGCAGAGAAAAACGGCTTCGCCGTGCGCCACCTCCATCGAGATGCCGCGCAGCACTTCAATCCGGCGCGGACCGATCCGGAACGAGCGGCGAAGATCGCGGGCGACAAGCTGCGGTTCGGTCATGGCGCGAAAGCATTCGCCGATTCGCCCGCCCGCGCAATGGCGGAACATAGGCCTTTGGCCTGTGCGCCCAGCGGACATGCTGTCCGCTGCTCATTTTTCAGCGGAGTGGAAACTCCGCTGGGCGCACAGACTGGAAGTCTATGTTACGGCCGTTTAGTAAAGGCCGAGCGCCTGCAAGGTCGGACCGTCGATCGCGGCCGTAATAGGCAGGCCGCGGTCGCGCTGGAAATTCGAGAGCGCTGCGCGGGTGTTTGGACCGATCAATCCGTCCACGGCATCATTATAATATCCCTGTTCCTGGAGCGCGGACTGGACATTGGCGATCACCTGTCCCGGCGGCAGATCATTGTAACCATAGATCGGCTCGTCGTAGGCGTAGGTGCTGTAATACGGGTCGTAACCGTAGGCCGGATACCAATAATTGTTATCCCAGTAGTAATATCCGCCGCCGAAGAGCGCGATCCGGTTATAGCGGCTTCTCCACCAGTTGCGGTTGTGCCGGTCGCGATGAAAATTGCGCCGGGCCTGGTCGAAGGTAAACACCCCCGAGGAATTGTTGTTCTGCCAATTCCGGTTGCGATCGGTCCGGTTCTGCCAATCACGATTCCGCACATTCGTGTTCGACTGGACGGTCGTAGTCGGCGTTTGCGGCGTCACCACATTCGGATTGTTCCGGTTCCGGAACCTGTTTCGCCATTCGCTGTTCGGCATATTCGTGTCCGTGCGAACCGTTGTCCGCGGCGCGTCCTGGTCGACCGGAGTGAATCTCGGGCTCTTGTTGCGCAGCCGCGCCTGAACCTCCGGAGTATAGCTCTTCGGCGGCGCATAGGTGCGGGCCGTGACTGCTGGGTTGTTTCGCGGCTGGAATTGCGGTTTTGGCGAGAAATTATTTTGCATCCGCGGCGCGATCGTGCGCGGCGCCGTATTCACCTGGCGCTGCGGTGGCGGATTTTTTTTCGGTGGCTTCGGCTGGTCCTGATCCTCGCCCAGCACGGGCGCGGCAACGATCGCCAAAGCGAAAATGGAAAGTAAGAATGTTTTCATAATTGTCCCTCGAGAAGGTTAGACAGCCCGTCCTCCCATTTATTCAACCCCTCTGGTAACAACCGAGGGGCTGCATGATTCAGCGGCTATGCCGCACCTGGCGTATCGCTTCGAACAAGACAATCCCAACCGCCGTGGCCAGGTTCAGGCTGCGCGTCCCTCGCATCGGGATCGTCAGCAAATCATCGGGATACGCCGCCAGGAGCGATTCCGGCAGACCCTTTGTCTCTCTGCCGAAAACCAGAAAATCGCCGGCCCGGAACGGAACGTCGTAGTAAGCGCGCTTGGATTTCGTCGTGAGGAAAAGGAAGCGCGCGCCCGATTCGCGCGACCGCCTCAGGTTTTCGAAGGAATCCCAGAGCTGGACGTCGACTTCCTTCCAGTAATCGAGGCCGGCTCGCTTGAGGGTGCGATCGTCGATGGAGAATCCCAGGGGCTTGACCAGGTGCAAAGTCGAACCCGTGGCGAGGCAGAGCCGTCCGATGTTGCCGGTATTCGGCGGGATCTCTGGCTCGACGAGGACGACGTTGAACACAAAGTTTCAACCGCGGATTACGCGGATGTCGCGGATGCAGAATGAATCAGGACGACGGGAAAGCAGGAAAACGAAATTCGAATCTGGAAACCAGGAAGCCATGAAGCTTCTGAATTCTTTTCCTGGATTCCTGGCTTCCAGATTTTTCCTATCCTATCCGTCTAAATCCGCGCAATCCGCGGTCAATTATCCCAGCTTGCTCGCGACGAATTTCTCCAGCTTCACGATGTCCGCGGCGAACTTCCGGATGCCTTCCGAAGTTTTTTCTGTCGCCATCGCGTTATCGTTAAACAGATATCGGAATTTTTTCTCGTCCATTTCGAGCCGTTCGAGGTTCGCGTTCTTCGCCTTTTCCGGATCGAGTTTGCGCTCCACCGGGCCGTCGGCATCGCTTAATTTTTCCAGCAAATCGGGACTGATTGTCAGCAGATCGCAGCCGGCCAGCTCGAGAATCTGGCTGACGTTGCGGAAACTCGCGCCCATCACTTCGGTCTTGTGACCGAACTTTTTGTAATAGGTGTAGATTTCCTGGACCGATTGAACGCCGGGATCTTCCGCGCCGGTGTATTCCTTTTTGTTCGCTGCCTTGTACCAATCGTAAATCCGGCCGACGAACGGCGAGATCAACTCGATCCCAGCCTCCGCGCAAAGGACCGCCTGCGGCAGCGAGAACATCAGAGTGAGATTGCAATTGATCCCTTCCTTCTCCAGCACCTCGCCGGCTTTGATCCCTTCCCATGTCGACGCGATTTTGATCAGGACACGCTGCCGATCGATCCCCTTCTCCTCATAAAGCTTGATCAGTTGCCGGCCCTTGTTGATCGAGCCTTCGGTATCGAACGAGAGCCGCGCGTCTGTCTCCGTCGAGACGCGCCCCGGCACGATGTCCAGGATCTCGCAGCCAAATTTGACGAGAAGGTGATCGATAACATCCTCGACTTGCGCCGCGCCAGAGAGCCCGGAGTTCTTGCGCTCGGCCAGCACTTCATCGAGCAAATGGAAATACTGCTCCTTCTGGGTCGCCGCATAGATCAGGCTCGGATTCGTCGTCGCATCCCGCGGCTTGAATTCCTTGATGCTCTGAAAGTCTCCCGTGTCGGCGACAACGACGGTGAATTTTCTGAGCTGTTCGAGCTGGCTAAGTTTCGTGCCCGTTTTTTCCTGGTCTGCGGTGGCGGTGGTCATGGCGTTAACTCCTCTTAAGGACCGAACCGGAATGGTCCCGGTCGCCTTTAGCGTAGGCCCGAAGGGAAAAGCGGACAATACGGAAATTGGGAGCGCTAACCGGCGTCCCGGTCAGTTTGGCTCAAGATTGTAAATCTCGATCAGGCCCACGCCTGTGGCGTTGTCCTTGCCGGAAAGGATCGCGGTGTAATTGCCTGGCGCGAGAGTCCGGACGATCGCCGCCTCCCGGTCGTCCGGCGGCGGCAGCCCGGTTGCCTGGACTGCCTGTTCGTCTGAGTCGCGCCAATTGTCATTGTAAATCACACCTCCGTTCGCATCATGCAATTCGAGCATTGGATCGGATAGCGCTCCCGCGACTCCGGAGCCACTGAGCGACGGTCCCATGCCGCGTATGATGACTTTCGTCGGCTGGTCCCCACCGATGATAAAGCCGCCGATCATCACGTTCTCGCCGGTCTTCACCCGTCCCCGGGTGGAAATGTTGACCAGGCGCGAACCAGACGTGGGATCGAGATCGTAAACCTCGACTAGACCGACGCCCGTCACGCCGTGATCGCTGGCGCCGACGCCCTTCATGATTGCGGTGTAAGGCCCGGGCGGCACCGTCGCAACCATGGCGGATTCCTTCTTGTCGGAAGGTGGAATGCCGCTCTGGTGCATCGCTTCCCATTCAGACAACCAGTTGTCGTTAGTGCCGATCACGTTCCCGTTGCCGTTTCGGATGTCGAGCTGGGGATCGGGCAATACTCCGTTCACGCCGACGGCGCTGAGTGAGGGCGCGATGCCGCGGATCGCCATTCGTTTGGAATTGTTGCCGGCAAGGATCACGCCGGCAATCGCGACGTCAGTGTCGCTTCCGACGAAGAGCCGCGTCGCAATATTTTGCAAGGTGTGCGGCGGGGGCGGCGCGGAAACGATCAGGTTAAGACGGCCGGTCCCGGTGCCGGCTGCGTTTTCGGCGCCCAGGACTATATCAAAATACCCCGTCGTCGCCGGCATCCCGCTGATGGTGGCGGTCGCCGGATCGAAACTCAGACCGGCCGGGAGGTGATAAACCTTGAACAGCGTCGGGCCGTTGGTGGCGGTAATCTTGTAATTGATGGCAAACCCCTTGGCGACTTGGACCACGAGCGGACTCGTAATGACGGACGTCGCCGGAGGATTGGAAGCGTCCCAGGAAAAACGGGCCTCTCCCCGGACCATTGCCGAGGGCTCACTGACCAACAGTTCGAAGGTCGCATCGAACGACAGCACCTGGTTGTTGGTTCCGTAAGCGATCGATTTCACCTCGAAATAGCCGCCAGGTCTCCCTGAGCTCACGCCGCTTCGGATAAGCTGCAAATACGGGCCCCCGAAAGATCCGCCAGTGAGTCCCTCGTACCGGCCGACGGTGAGCGGCACCCCTCGTGGCCCCGTGAACCTAAGTTGCCAGGTTTGCCCGGCACCGGTAAAATTAAAGGTCACCGAAGTCCCGAGCTCCGGGTTGAAGGGATTGTCAGTGGTGCCCGTCACGGAAAAAGTGCCGTCCGCCGGTGTGAAGTAGAAACTGTAGGCGCCACCGGGCGAGGTCCCCTCGTCTCCCGCGACCGCGAATCCAGTTGGTCCGTCGATCGTTCGTGGCGACGGCCTGATGTTGAGGGTCATTGAGGCCACCACGCTCCGGCCATCTCGTGAGAGCGTGATGTGGATCACGAATGTCCCTCCGGTCCCCGGAATCCCACTGATCAATCCGGTGCTCAAATCGAGCATCAGGCCCGCCGGTAAGTCCGGGCAGGAAAAGTTTACGCTCGGTTGATTCGCAGTAAGCTGAAAACTGAATGCTTGTCCGGAAACACCGGCGGCACTGGCGGCGCTCGTCAATCGAAAACCGTAGAGCGAAGTAGCCCCCGCGATATCGTCATCGGAAAGGTGATCGAGGTTCCCGATGATCGAATTCATGATGGCATTGACGTGCTGACCATTCTCGTCCGGATGATCCAACCCTAGGACATGTCCGAACTCGTGGAGCGCGACGCGATGCAAATCCCAGGTGCCTGTCGGCCCGCTGCCTTGAAGCGGGCCGCGGTAAGAATTCCACGTCAGATTGTTGTTGAAGATCACGTCGGTTTCGGTGAAGACGCCGCTGCCGGCCTCGGAATAATTGAGGGTGACGGCAAGCGTGCCGGTCGGCCAGGTGTCTCCATAGACGTTGCTGGAGAAGAAGACAGCATTCGCTCCGTCACCACCGTAAGCCTGCCCAGGCGCTGCCGGCACAAACTGAGCGCCGTCCATGTACTGGTTCCAGATCCCCAACGCATCCGCCGCGGACGCGTCCCATGAGGCGCTCCCATCCTGCAACGGGACTGCCGGACGGCTGCTCAACTGCAGATGCATGGCGATCGACGTTCCCGAGGGCCAGGTGTAGCCATTCAAGGCAAAGGAAAAACCGGGCACAGCTCCGCCCAGGAACAGGAAGAGTCCGAGGAAACAAGCTGTGAATGCGCGATAGAATCGCGCCGACGACAATGTCATTGCGTTGGACTTAACCCGAAGCCGTCGAGGCACGCCAAAAAAACAGTTTAGGAACACTTTGAAACACTTTGGGAACAGAATAGCCGCCGCCATGGTCCCTTGGCGGTCCGGGGCGTTCCGGCATTCGGTCAGGACATCGTCGGTGCGGCCGAGGTCCGCCTGGATTTCGTCGCACAGCAAAAGCGTCCCAGGCTTTCGGCAATCTTACGATTTGGGTTTCTGCCCCCAAACGGCGACCAGCTCATCGCCTGGTTTGCTTTTGATCGATTCGAATCCGGCGCGCCGTAGATATTCCACCAATTCCTGCGGGGTCGAACATTCACCAATTTCTGGGACACGTTCGAGCGGCAGAATAGCGCGATGCGCTTCAAACACCTTCCAGCCGGCGTCGGAGCAGAGGTTTACCGCGTCGACGTATAGTTTGCCCCCGCCTCGCAACACCCGAAATGCTTCCTCCACGTAAGCGTACCGGTCCCATTGCATCAGATGCGGAAAGACAACGGTGCAATAAACAACATCGATCGAGCCGGTGGCGATGGGCTTTAAGTCATAGCCGGTCAGCTCGACAAACTCGACGTTGTGAAACTGTCGGAGATTCTCGGCGGCGTACTTTAACATGTTGGGCGATACGTCGGCGCCGATCCAGCGCTTGCAATGCCGCGCGACGAATTTGCCGGCCCGGCCGATTCCGCATCCGATTTCGAGGACGACGTCGTCCGATGTAATGCCGACGTTTTCCAGGAGAAACTGGGTAGTCGCCTGGCCGCTTCGCTCGACTTCCGCTTCGTCATCGGTCGCGGCTACACTCTTGAAGGCCTGCGATTTCGTTTTCGAAACCGTAGTCCAACTTTGTTTGTAATCGCTGCGCATTTCTTGGAGGAAGCTTCCTGTTAAGCCGAGACCGGGCGGGGTTCACTGCTTGGTCGTCGCGAACCCAGAGCATGCCGGACGAAATTCTGGCCGATCTCCCACATGGGGCCGGGGAACTTCCGGCATTCGGTGAGGACATCGTCGAGCGCGGCGACGAAGAGATCGACTTCCCGTTCGCCGATAATCAACGGCGGCAGAATCTTCACCACATCCATGGCGTGGCCGGCGACCTGGGTGAGAATGCGATGCTTGCTCAACATCTGGGTCACCACCATTTGCGCGAAGAGGACCTTGTCGACTTTGTGGAGGAGCTTCCACGCCATCTTGAGCTTGAACTCGGTCGGCTCGTGGAACTCGATCGCGATAATGAGCCCTTTGCCGCGCACTTCCTTGATGAAGGAATGTTTCGCGCGCAACGCGTCGACGCGTTCCATCAATAACGCGCCCATTTTCTCGGAGTTCTCGACGAGCTTTTCTTCATCGAGCACGTCGAGCGACGCGAGGCCACAGGCCATGGCGAGGTTGTTTCGGCCGAAGGTCGTCGAGTGAACGACGCAACGGTCCATCCGGCTGAAAGTTTTCTGGTAAATCTCGCGCCGAGTGACGATCGCGCCGCACGGGACGTAGCCGCCGCTCAGACTCTTCGCCAACGTGATGATATCCGGCTCCAAGTTCCAATGCTGGAACCCAAACATTTTCCCGGTGCGGCCGAGCCCGGTCTGGATTTCGTCGCAAAGAAAAAGCGTCCCGTGCTTCCGGCAAAGCTCCTGGGCGCGCACAAAGAAATCGGTCTTCGGCGATTTGCAACCTTTCCCCTGGACCGGCTCGATCACAAATGCGGCCACGTCGCGTTTGGCCAGTTCACGTTCAAGCGCGGCGATATCATCCAGCGCGACTCGCGTTTCGAATCCTTCCATGAGCGGGCCGAAACCTTCGGTGAAACTTTCACAGCCCATCAGAGAAAGTGACCCGAGACTGAGCCCGTGAAACGCGCTCTCGAGCGAGATCACGCGTCGCCGCTGGGTGGCCGCGCGCGCGAATTTCAACGCCCCTTCCATCGCTTCGGTGCCGGAATTACAAAAGAAAACCGCATCGAGATGCGGCGGGGTGCGCTTCGTGATCGCCTCCGCCAGAAGCCCGCTCAGAAGCGAGCAATCCATCTGCACCATGTTCGGCAGATCCAGCTCGAGCACGTCGCGGATCGCTTTCTTCACCGCGGGATGATTGCGGCCGATGTTGAAAACGCTGTACCCGCTCAGGAAATCGAGGTAAGCGGCGTTATCCATGTCATAGAGATACGCGCCTTCCGCCCGCGCATAGACTTTGTCGAAACCAATCACGCGCTGGGCCGCGACGAGGGTGCGGTTGAGATGGCGTTCGTGGAGCTGGTAATTCTCTCCCAGCCGCGCCGCGATGATTTCTTTCAGGTCAAAAGCCACGGGCAATGCTCTGCGATTTGGACCGGGAACGCAACTCTACGGCTTCCAATCCCGATGGGCGTCAAACGCTCCGAGCCGCAGGCTGGTTTTGCTTTTGCTGTGCCGCTCGAGTTGCACATAAAGCCATTGGAACCATTCCCAGCCTTTCTGCGAACCGCTCCGCGCGCGATCGTGCATCACGTAGCGCTCCATCTTGCGCCAGGTCACGCGGACAATTCCACCCATCATGTCGTCCACCATGGCGAGCGGAACGATGCGCGCATACACCGCGTAGCCGACCGCCTCCAGGATCAGCCCGATGGAATGCGCCGCATCGAGCATCCGCGCGTCGGCCTCGAGAATTTCCGGTGCGACATTGTCCGGCACGGTATCGATCAGCACCGCCGAGCGCAGCCATTCGCTGGTCAGCATCGTATGGAGCAATTCGAAGGCGGCCCGCTCTTCGCGTTCCCGGCGAAGATGCCGCACTTCGAACCAGCCAAAAATCACGCCGGTCAACACCGTGATCGCCGTGGCCACATTCGCGATCGTGCTGATGTCCATCCCGGCATCTTGCTGGCTATCGCAGAAAATGAAAAGCCGCAGGTTCACACGGACCCTGCGGCCTTCCTAATCAGCTGCTGTTGCTATCGTTATTCTTCTACGACAACGCGCTCAACAACTTTCTTTTCCCCGGTGGGGGTGTAATAAACCCGCACCTTCTGACCAGCCCGCAGCGGAGCGGTCACGATTTTACCCGCGCCATCCAGGATGCGCGCCGTGGTCCCGAGAACGAAGTCGATCGGTCCTTCCGGTCCTCTCACGACGATCGTTTTACCTGGCTCATACGTGGTCACGGTGCCGGACGAATAAGTTGTAGTCGTCTCAGTCGTCGTAGCGGGAACCGTGGTGGTTTTCTCTGTCGTTGTCGTGCTTGTTTGCGCGAAAGCAAAAGGCGCGATCGCCGCGCAAGCCAGAATGAGAATGCTCTTTTTCATAATATTTCCCTCCAGTGTTGTTGTCTTGATATGGTTTAGATTCGTTTCCAAACCGCGAACTGGACGGCCCGAAAAAAGGCGGCGCCAGTGAAAGGTTAGACAGCGCTCGAGCGGCGCGTATTCACCGAATTTCCTATCTCGCGAAGCCGCGGAAAATGTTTCGCGGGTTGAGCCGCCCGCCACATCAGCTAACGTGCGCGACACATGGCTGTTGCACCCGATCCCGTCGTCACTCCCGAGTTGGTGAAGCAGCACGGCCTCGAGCCGGAAGAATTCGAGCGCATCAAAAAAATCCTCGGGCGCGAGCCGAATTTCACCGAGCTGGGGATCTTCTCCGTGATGTGGAGCGAGCATTGCTCCTACAAAAATTCCCGGCGCGAATTGAAGAAATTTCCCACGACCGGGCCGAATATTCTGGTGAAGGCCGGTGAAGAAAATGCCGGCGTGGTGGATATCGGCGATGGCTGGGCCGTGGCGTTCAAGATCGAGAGCCACAATCACCCAAGCGCCATCGAGCCGTTCCAAGGCGCGGCCACCGGGGTCGGCGGAATCATTCGCGACATCTTTACAATGGGGGCGCGGCCGGAATTTTTGCTGAACTCGTTGCGGTTCGGACCGATCATCGACCCGGAAACCAAATCCGAAATCCGAAATCCGAAATCCGAAATTCACAGGAACCGCCGCCTGTTTAGCGGCGTGATTGCCGGCATCGCGCACTACGGAAACTGCATCGGGGTGCCGACCATCGGCGGCGAAATTTATTTCGACGAAAGCTTCGAGGGGAATCCGCTCGTAAACGTTTTTTGTCTCGGGGTGCTGCGCCACGAACAGTTGGCGCGCGGTGCGGCCAGCGGCGTGGGCAATCCGGTTTTCTATGTCGGCGCGGAAACCGGACGTGATGGTTTGGCCGGAGCCGCGTTCGCTTCGCGCGAATTAACCGAAGAATCAAAGCAAGACCGGCCGGCAGTGCAGGTGGGCGATCCGTTCAAGGAGAAGCTTCTGTTGGAAGCGTGTCTCGAACTTCTCGCGACGGACGCCGTCGCGGGAATTCAGGACATGGGCGCCGCGGGATTGACCTGCTCGACTTGCGAAACGGCAAGTCGCGGCGGAACCGGCGTGGAAATTGATCTGGCGAAAGTGCCAAAGCGCGAGCCCGGGATGACGCCCTACGAAATTCTCCTGAGCGAATCGCAGGAGCGCATGCTGATCATTGCGAAACGCGGGCGGGAAAATGTGGTGCGCGAAATCTTTGAGAAATGGGATGTGCCCTGCGCTGAGATCGGACGCGTGACGGATGATGGCATGATGCGCGTGCGGAACAATGGTTCGCTCGCGGCTGAAATTCCGGCGAAGCCGCTGGCGGACGAAGCGCCGCTCTATTCGCGGGAAGCGAAAGCGCCTGTAGCCACGTGCCTGTGGCAGGTCGGAGATGAACGGCCCACAGGGCCGTGGCTACATGAAGCTCTCCGCCAACTACTCCGCGATCCGACGATCGCTTCGAAGAATTGGGTCTACCGCCAATACGACCATATGGTCCGCACGGGCACGGTCGTGCGGCCGGGTTCGGATGCGGCCGTCTTCCGCGTCCGCGAAGCGAACAAGATTCTGGCCGCCACGACGGATTGTAATTCGCTCTATTGCCGGCTCGATCCGCGCGAAGGCGGGCGCATCGCCGTCGCGGAAGCGGCGCGTAATCTCACCTGCTCTGGCGCGACGCCGCTCGCTGTGACCGACAACTTGAATTTCGGGAATCCCTACAAGCCTGAAAATTTCTGGCAACTGCGCGAGGCCGTCGAGGGAATCGCCGAGACCTGCCGCGCTTTCGGCACGCCGGTCGTCGGCGGCAACGTCTCTTTATATAATGAGAGCCCGGCCGGCGTGGTCGATCCGACGCCGACCGTTGCAATGGTCGGTTTGATCGAGAAGGAAGAGCACATCACGACGCAGTTCTTCAAGGCGACGGGCGACGTAATCATACTCATCGGTGATCTCGGTCACGAAATGGGCGGAAGCCGATTCCTGAAGGTTTGTCACGGACGCAAGGAGGGGCGACCTCCTCGGCTGGATATTGGGCGCGAGTTAGCGGTCCAACATTCGGTTCGCGATTTGATTCACGCCGGCCTGGTGCGAAGCGCGCATGATTGTTCTGAGGGCGGACTCGCGGTGACGCTGGCGGAATCGTGTTTCAATCCGGCGGGTTTGTTGGGGGCGGAAATTGATCTCTCCCACGCCGCCCACCCGCCTTCGCCAAGCTCCGGCGTGGCAGGCAGGGCGGCGGCTACAGTGTTTTTTAACGAATCGCAATCGCGGATCGTGATTTCCTGCGCGCCGAATGAAGCGGAGAAGATTCTCGCGATGCTCGGCGCCAAGAATATTCCGCACCACAAAATTGGCGTGGTTGTGACGGAGACGCTTTCAATCAAAGTGCCGGATACGGAACTCTCCTGGCCGGTCGACACGATCCACGACGATTGGTTCCACGCGATTCGCCGCGCGGTCGAAAGCGACGCCGAGCCGGTTCGCAGCCTGTGAACATCCTCGCGATTGATTCGCGTTTCGATTAGCGGATGCTTGCGATACGATGCCGCTCGAACCCTCGATGATCTCGGAACATCCCGCGCTGGCTTATCCCCAGCACGAGTGCGGGATTTTTGCGGTCTTCGGTCACGATAACGCGGCGGTCCTCACCTATTACGGGCTCTTCGCGCTCCAGCATCGGGGCCAGGAAAGCGCCGGCATCGTCACGAGCAACGGCGCCGGTTCCACTTTCCAATTGCATCGCGACATGGGTCTCGTCTCCCAGGTCTTCGGTGCGGAGGAACTCGATCGCTTGAAAGGCAAGCGCGCGCTCGGGCATGCGCGCTATTCCACCACCGGATCGAGCACGCTGAAAAACGCGCAGCCGTTCGTGGTCGATTGTTTTCGGGGCCAGATCGCGGTGGCCCACAACGGCAACCTGATCAACGCCGCCGTTCTCCGGGACGAGCTCGAACGGAAAGGCTCCATTTTCCAAACCACCGCCGACAGCGAAATCATTCCGCATCTGCTCGCCCAACCTTCGAAGAACGGCGGGACCCCGTTGAGTGTGCTCCGGCGGCTCGAAGGCGCTTTCAGCATTATCATAATGAGCGAACGCGAAATCATCGGGGTGCGCGATCCCTTCGGCTTCCGCCCGCTCGTTCTCGGCAAACTCGACGGCGCCTACATCCTGGCGTCGGAGACCTGCGCGTTCGATCTCGTCCACGCCGAATACATCCGCGAGGTGCAACCGGGCGAGGTGGTGATCATTAGCGACGAGGGCATTCGCTCGGAGTGGCCGTTCCCGCAGGAACAACAGGCGTTTTGCATGTTCGAGTACGTTTACTTCGCGCGGCCGGACAGCATCATCGGCGGCGTCAACGTTGCCAAAGTCCGCACCGAAATGGGACGCGAGCTGGCGAGAAAATTTCCGGCCGCGGCCGATATCGTGGTGCCGGTGCCCGACTCCGGGAACTACGCCGCGCTCGGATTCGCGCACGAACTCAACCTGCCCTACGAGCACGCCTTTGTCCGCAACCACTACATCGGGCGCACGTTTCTCCAGCCGAGCCAGCTCATCCGCGATTTCGATGTCCGGGTGAAATTGAACCTGATCAAGGAAGCCGTGGAAGGAAAACGGGTCGTGGTCGTGGATGATTCGATCGTGCGCGGAACGACCGCGCGCGCCCGGGTGGTGAATCTGCGCGAAGCCGGCGCGAAGGAAGTGCACATGCGAGTGAGTTGTCCGCCGCACCGGTTTGCCTGCCATTACGGGATCGATTTCCCCGACCCGGAAAAGTTGATCGCGAACCAGATGCCGATGGACGAGATCTGCAAATATCTCGGCGTGGACAGCCTCGGTTATCTCGACGTCGAAGGAATGGTGCGCGCTACCGGGAAACCCGTGAACCAGTTCTGCCTCGCCTGTTTTACCGGGAACTATCCGCTGCCCGTCGATCCGGAGCTGGACAAATACATCATGGAAAAACGCGAAGGCCGCTCGAAAGCGCTCGCCGCGGAGGAAGCGCATCCGGATTTGTTCGCGAACCTGAAATGAAATTGTAGGGCAGGCGCTCCGCCTGCCGAAACACTTGGCAACCGACGCGGTTGCCCTACAAAGGGAGAGTGCGGACTCCGCTCGGCATGACAATAACGAAAAAGAAAGCTTACGTGCGTGCCGGGGTGGACGTTGACCTTGGAAACCTGGTCAAGCGCCGGATTCAATCTCGCGTGAAGAGCACGCACGGATCTGAAGTGCTCGGCAAAATCGGAGGATTTGGCGGACTGTTCGCGCCGAACTTCTCCGGCATGCGCGAGCCAGTGCTGGTCGCAAGCGTCGATGGCGTCGGTACGAAGTTGAAGGTCGCTTTCGCCATGAACCGGCACGATACCGTGGGCGCGGATCTCGTGAACCATTGCGTAAATGACATCGCGGTCCTGGGCGCGCGCCCGCTTTTCTTCCTGGACTACATCGGCGCGGAGAAGCTGGAGCCGCGCGTCTTCGATCAATTGCTGGCCGGGTTCGCGAAAGCGTGCCGGGCTGCGAAGTGCGCGTTGATTGGCGGTGAGACCGCCCAGATGCCGGGGATGTACCGCAAAGGCGAGTACGACCTTGCGGGCTGCATCGTCGGCGTGGTTGACCGCGCGAAAATGATCGATGGCGGCAGGATCAGGCGCGGCGACATCATCCTTGGACTTCCTTCGAACGGGCTGCACACCAATGGTTACTCACTGGCGCGCAAGATCCTCTTCGAAAAGCTTCGTTTGAAACCAGGTTCGAGGATCACCGGCCACAAGCATTCGTTAGGCGAAGAGCTCCTGCGAGTGCACAAGAACTACCAGCCACTGATCGCAAAATTGCCGCCGGGCATGGTCCACGGCCTGGCCCATATTACCGGTGGCGGGTTGGTCGACAATCTGCCGCGGGTTCTGCCGGAAAGCTGCGATGCCCTTATTGAGACAAAGAGTTGGGCCGTGCCACCGATCTTCAATTTCCTGGAGCGGCATGGCCAGATCGATCGCACGGAAATGTATCAGGTCTTTAACATGGGCGTCGGGATGGTGGCCATTGTCAGCGAGAAGGATTCCGCCAAAGCCAGTCGCATCTTGAAGGCGAAACGAATTGGGCAAATCGTGACGGGAACAGGGCAAACCAGGCTGGTTTTGTAACTCTGCGAAATTGGCGTTTCCCAGAAACGCCCTACAATTGAAGCATGGAAAAGCGGCAGCTCGGCAAAACCGACATGCAGGTCTCGGTCCTTGGTTTCGGCGGCGCCGAAATTGGTTTTGAGGACGCGACGCAGGAAACGGTCGGTCGCTTACTTAAAGGCGCGCTCGATGCCGGGCTGAATGTGATCGATACCGGTGAGTGTTACGAAGGCAGCGAGGAACTGATTGGAAAGACCGTTGCCGATCGCCGGGCCGGCTATTACCTTTTTACGAAGTGCGGCCATCCGCGCGGGATTGGGAGCGAAGACTGGTCTCCGGGCTCGCTCCTGGAAAGCATTGAACGTAGTCTAAGACGGTTACGCACCGATCGGCTGGATCTGATTCAACTCCACAGCTGTTCCGAAACAATCCTGCGGAAAGGTGATGCGATCGCGGCTTTGCAGACTGCCCGGGAAAAAGGTTATGCGCGTTACCTTGGCTATAGTGGGGATAGCCAGGCCGCGAGGTACGCGGCGGAATGCGGCGCGTTTGATACGCTGCAAACCTCGATCAACATCGCCGACCAGGAAGCAATCGATCTCACCCTCCCAATTGCCCGCGAGAAGGGATTGGGGGTGATAGCGAAGCGACCCATTGCCAACGTGGCCTGGAAAGAAAGCCATAAGCCGATCGCTTCCTACCACCACGTTTACTGGGACCGCCTCAACAAGCTGCGTTATGAGTTCATCCGGAATCTCCCGCTGGAAGAATCCATCGCCCATGCTTTGCGTTTTACTCTTAGCGTCCCCGGCGTCCACACCGCTATCGTGGGGACGACAAAGCCGGAACGCTGGCAGGAAAATGCGAAATTGGTTGAAGGAGGAATGCTATCCGAAGCCGAGGTCGCCAGTATCCGCGAGCGGTGGGAAGAAATAGCCCCCTCGAGTTGGATCGGGCAAACGTAGCTGGCCGGTTCGGGTTTGTTCCCGAAAGCAAACAACGCGAGCTGCCTTAACGGCAACTCGCGTTGATGCTAAAACGAATTCCTGAAATGATTACTTCTTTCCGGCAGCTTTACGGCGTGCGGCCCAGCGGGCCTTCATCGATTCGGAAAGCTTTCTCCGTCCAGCGGCGGTGAGGCCACGTTTCTTCTTTCCAGCCGCCTTAGTCGTCGGCGCGCCGCCGCCCGCTTTTCGTCGTGCCGCCCAGCGTGCTTTCATTGCTTCGGAAAGTTTCCTGCGGCCGGCGGCGGTCAATCCCTTGCGCTTGCGGCCGCCTTTGGCTGCTGCCGGGGCGCTAGCTGTCGTACCTTTGCGGCGGGCCCAGCGGGCGCGTGCGGCAGCCGCTAATTTCGCGCGGGTCGCGGCGGACATTGGTCGTCGACTGCGGCGACTGCGACGGCCTCCGCCGCGTTTGGCCGTGGTTGATCCACCAAAGAGAGTAGATAGGCGCTGCTCGAGCGCGCTGATCTGCTGTCTCAGGGAAACTGCTTGCGTTAGTTTTTGAAGAGATAGGTCCATGGCTCCAGTAGATAGCTTCCCTTACTGGAACTGCAAGCGAAATACTACAATAAGTTAAGCGAACAAGTTTCTAGTTACTGGATCAACGTAAAGAAAATAAGTAGCCACATCCTCAACCGCCGGCTTATAGTTCGCGGTCTTCGGGCGGTTAGCTCAGTGGTAGAGCGGCTGGTTTACACCCAGTAGGTCGGGGGTTCGAAACCCTCACCGCCCACTCTCTCGCATCGATTAACGAAGCCGTCACGCGAGCGATGGTTCCCAAAGCTCAATCCGATTGCCTTCCGGGTCCATCGCCCATCCGAAATAACCAAATTCCGATTTCTCCGCGCGCTCATCCACCGTCACTCCTTCATTCCGGAGTTTGGCGAGCAACGCATCCAGATCGGCCACGCGAAAGTTAATCATGAAAGGTTTCGCGCTCGGAGCGAAGTAATCGGTGTCTGACGGAAAAGGTGACCAAACTGTGTAAGCCTGCCGAACTGGCAGGGTTTCATTCGGGTTTGGACGCTCACGGAAAGTGACGCCGCCATATTCTTCAACCTCGAGGCCCAGGTGCTCGCGATACCACGCCGCGAGCTTCTCCGGATCCTGCGCCTTGAAAAAGACGCCGCCAATGCCAAGAACGTGTTTCATGCGAGAACTGCAGCTCAGGCTCAGTGTCAGGCAGGCTTTTGTTTATGCCACTCGGCCAGCACTTGAGCTTCGCGCTCCGCGGTTATCCCGGCCTTGAGCTTCTGGCGCTCGGCCGGCTGCGACTTGAACCAGGCGAGCGTTTCGCGCGCGGTGACCGCCAGCGGACGAAAGGTCAAACCTTTGGCTACGGCGCGCTGGATATTGATCCGGCCCATTCCGGCTTCTTCTCCGCGCGGCGGCACCCATACCGGCATGTCGGACCAGGGTCCGACCTTCTGGGTTTCGAGAAAGTTAGTATTCACCCAGGTGAAGTTCGCCTTCGAATTATTCGCGCTCTTGATTCCTTCGAGCATCGCCCCTATCCCAAGCGCCTTGTCCGGACCGGTCGCGTTGTAGATGCCGGTCTCGCGCCGCTCCACCATGCGAATGACCCATTCCGCGAGGTCCCGGCCATCGATGAATTGCACCGGATCGCTCGGATCGCCGGGCGCTAACACTTCTCCACCGCGATCGATCCGCACCGGCCAGTAAGTGAAACGGTCGCTCTCATCGCGCGGTCCCACGATAAGACCAGGGCGGATGATTAGCGCCTGCTTGGGAAACCACTTTTCCGCTTCCTGTTCCGACAGCGCCTTGAGCGGACCGTAAAGCTGGTACTTCGAGGCGATGAGGCTATCGCGCGATTCCTTCATCCCATCAGAGCCGGTGTATTTCGCGAGCGGCGCGGTTTCGTCGAGGTTGGCTTTGCTGGTATCGCCGTAAACCGAGATTGTGGAAATAAAGACGTAGCGATTGATGTTCCCCTTCAGGATCTGGCCGACATCCCGGACCCAGACCGGGACGGAAGTCGGGTTATCGATGGCCACATCCCATTTGCGGTTCTTGAGCGCGTCGAGCTGGCCGTTGCGATCGCCGATGAGTTGCTCCACTTCCTTTGGCAATTCCCCGGGATGGGTCTTGCCGCGATTGAACACGGTGACCTTGTGACCGCGCTCGAGTGCGTACTTAACTTGAAAGGGACCGGTGAAGCCGGTGCCGCCGAGAATCAAAATGCGGAGCGGCTTCGGTTTCTCCACCGCGCCCACATTCGAAAGAACCCCGAGACTTAGGGCTCCCCCGGCGGCCGCCGAGACCTTGATGAAATTTCTTCGCGTGGTCGATGTCATGTGGCGAGGAGCATGCCCGCCGTTCTCCGCAAACGCAACTCGAGTGGGTTGCGTTCCTGCAGTTAAGAAGTCGGATTTGTCATTGACGCGGCGAGGCGAAGGGCGCAGGAATCGGACTCATGGGTAACCTAACCGGCGGTCTAATCAGCGGGCTTGTCTTCGGTACCTTCGTGGTAGCAACGATGTTGCCGATGCAATTTCCGGACAAGAAGATTGCGCTGCTGGCAGCGTTCACCAGCCGATTTGGGATCGGGCTTGTTATTGGCTGCGTTCAACTGCCATGGCCGGGATGGCTCATCGGGATTGTCTTCGGTTTACTTCTCAGCCTTCCCGAAGCGCTGATCACCAAGGCTTATGCGCCGATCCTGATCATCGGCACGATCGGCGGTGGAATCATCGGGGGCATTCTCCACGGTTGGAAGTAAGCATGCGTGGCATCGTCGTCATCATCGGGTTAATGGCAGCCCTGTTTCTAGGCGGCTGCGGCGGCGCGGATCGGCGCCATCCCGTGAATCCGGCCGCGACGACAGCGGTGCCGCGGTTCATCGAACTGCTTTCGGAAACATCTGCTGGGACGATCCATTTTCCGCGCGGCCTCTATTCGCTCGAGAGCGAAGATCACCATGGCTACTACTACCGCGCCCCGGGAAAACTGTATCAGCGCTCCTTCTCCGGCCGGCTGCCGCATGATGGCGGAATCTTCGTTTCCAAACGGAACCAGAGCAAGCTTCGCGGCTACGTTGTCATGCCTGGCGGAGTAACTCACGTCGGTAACTTATCGGGCGCGAATTACCAGTTTCGGTACTGATGGCGCTGCCGGCGTATTCGATTGCCATCGCGCAGCTTTGAGGCGAAAACGAAAGGCCCCGCGCCAGGATCGACGCGAGGCCTTCGTTTCCGAGGTATAGTTAGTTTAGTCCGAACCGATCTCGTAGACTTCCACGAGGCCGATTCCAGTCGTGCCGCCCGCGCCGCTCACGACGGTCGTGTATGCGCCCGGCTCAAGCCGAATCAGGAGGACTGCTTCCAGATCGTCGGTTGGCGCGATGCCGCTGGCAATAATGTCCGCGACGTTGGCGTTCGTTTTCCAATCGTCATTCGCAGCGAGTTGAGTTCCTCCCGCGTAGAGAATGACCGATGGATTCGCGAGCGCCGGCGAGACGCCAGCCGCGGTTAGTGAGGGCCCCATGGCCCGAATCATCACAAGCTTCGGTCCGCCCGTGATAATGAAACCACCAATCAATTGCCCTTGTCCTGTCCCGACCAGGCCACGCGTCGAGATGTTCGCCATGCGATGGAAGAGCGAGTTCTTGAAGGTGTTGACAGTGAAGGTCCCGGCGCTGGTTTGGAACGTCCCGGTAAAAACGCCGTCATCGATCGTGAAGCTCCCTGTGATCGGGCTGCTGCTTCCTACGACCTGATCGAGCGTAAACGTATACTGAGTCGCGGGCGCCACAGGTGCGGTCACCATTCCGAAACCACCGGTCAACTGCGTTCCGGATCGCTGGATCATGATGATATGCTTGTTTGAGTCGATGATGAACATCACCTGGCTCTCGCCCGTTGGACCATGGGCGACACCGAAGTAGCGCCCCGCGATCTTCGAATCCGTGCCGAAGGTGGAGAACCGACTGGCTTGGAACGGTTGCCCGGCCAGATTGAAGGTGATGCCGTTTTCCGTTGCCTTGCCGACGATGGCCTGACCGGTTGTAAGCGTCAGAGAAAAATAGCCGTTAACCAGCGGGCCTTCCGCGAAGCCGATCACCTGGCCGGCAATGTCGAGCACATTGATTTGCACGAATGTGTTTTTCTCGATGCAAAACACGATAAGCGCGCCGGCAGGTGTCGTTGATCCATATACGCCGCGCAGACTTACCTCACCGTGATCGCCACCCGGCGTCGCGGTTGGAGTCGGAGTCGGCTCCGGACGAGGTGTTGATGTTGGAGTTGGCGTTGGTTCGAGCCGCGGCGTCGCGGACGGTTCCGTATGGGGAGTCGATGATGGCGAAGGCGAGGGCGTCGGCTCCGCCAGGGCCGTGACTGCGGCGGAGAGACCGACGCAGCAGATGAGGTTCAGGTATTTAATAATAGATTTCATTGTTTGATTTGGATGTTTTGATTACTGCAATTCGACCTGGAGAAACGGCCCGAATTATGGAAATTATAGCAGAATGCGTTCCAGAACCCGCTCTCTTTGAGTCGCTTTTGCTGCCGGAACTCGTTAGGCCAGCATCTTCCCCGATTCCGGCTCGAACGCTGAGGCGTTGCTCTACGCCGCCGGCAAAATGCGGCCGGTAACTTCGCCGAAGCCGATGCGATAACCGTCGCCTTGGGCCCATCCAGTGATCGTCAATCGATCGCCGTCTTCGAGCCATTTTCTGGTTTCGCCATTCGGCAGCGTCAACGGATTCGCGCCGCGCCACGTCAACTCGAGCATGCAACCGCGCGACTCCTCCGTCGCGCCGCTGATCGTGCCGCTCGCCAGCAGGTCGCCCGGCTGAAGATTGCAGCCGTTGACCGTGTGATGCGCCAGTTGTTGCGCGATGCTCCAATAAAGGTTTTGGAAATTCGTTCGCGTGATGAGGTGAGGCGCCGCCAGCGTCTTGGTTTGCAAATGCGCTTCGAGCTGGATGTCGTAGGAAAAGTCGTTAGGCGCGCGCAGATAGGGCAACGGTTCCGGAGCCTGGGCAGGAAGCGGTTTTCGAAACGGCTCCAAGGCCTCCAGCGTCACCACCCAGGGCGAAATGCTGGTGCAGAAATTTTTCGCGAGGAACGGGCCGAGCGGCTGGTATTCCCAAGCCTGCACATCGCGTGCGCTCCAATCATTCATCAGGACCAGTCCAAAAACATGGTCGGCCGCGCGCTCGATCGGGATGGGAGTGCCGAGGGCATTTCCCGGACCGATCAGGAACGCCGTTTCCAGCTCGTAATCGAAGCTGCGGCTCGGCCCGAAAATTGGCGCAGGGGCGTCCGGCGGTTTGATCTGGCCATGCGGTCGGCGCACGTCAGTGCTGCTCACCACGATGGAGCTGGCGCGCCCGTGATAGGCGACCGGCAACCATTTCCAGTTCGGCATGAGCGCGTTCTCGGGGCCGCGCAACATCGTGCCGACATTGTGAGCGTGGTGGTAAGAGGAATAAAAATCCGTGTAGTCGCCGATGCGCGCGGGCAAGTGCATGGTCACATCTTTGCGAGCATGAAACGCGCGGAGCCGCAGTTCGGCGTCATCGCGCAGGGTGGGCATGTCGCTGTCGAGCAAATGCTGGATCACTTCGCGCGCCTTCCGCCAGGCCGGGCGACCCAGCGCCAGGAAGGGATTGATCGCGCCGGCGGAAAAAACGGCACCGCCTTGAAACTCCGGCGTCCGAAAATGTCCCCGCTCCTCGAGCACGGCGAGATCGAGAACGAAGTCGCCGATCGCCACACCGACGCGCGGCGCACCGCCTGCCGGACTGAAAACGCCGAAGGGCAGGTTCTGGATCGGGAAGTGCGAGTCATGCGCGACGTCGATAAACGATTTCATGGAGAAAACTTGAACAAGGAGCTTACAGGAGTTTCAGCGCGCGCAAATCCTCGCGGGGCTCATCAAAGCTGCAACTCCCGAAGGAAGTGACTAATTCTCGTCGCGCTGCGATCGCTTTGGTTGAGATTTTCCGTTCGCGCCAGGCGAAAAAGTCCTCAGTGAATGAAAACGAGCCGGCATCTTCATCCTCGAGCATTTTGATGATTTCGTTTTGGGTCCAGTCGTGTTCCAGCGCCAGCACGCCCGCGCCGAGGACGTTGAGAAAGCCGTGCATCGTGGTCTGCACGCTGTCGTGAAAGAGGCGAACGGGATGATGCAACCCGGCGGTGAACTTGATCGGCACCCCGCGCGTTCCCGCGGCCATCAACGCAGTCGCTATCTGCGCGGACGACGGGAATGCTTCGGCGGTGACACCACCCGTGCGGAGTTTGAATCCCAGTTTGGATCCAGGGTTGGCCCCGTTGTTTTCGCTCAGCAATTCCATGACACGCTCCGCGGCATCTGCTTTCGCTTCCCCAAAAAACTTTAAATTCGAATCGCCCAGCCGCTGGTGGATAGCTTTGAGAAGCTCGGCGTCGATTTCGGTCGGCAGCGGCATTTCCAACTGCTCGATCGCGGCGGTCGCGAAGCGCGATTGGAAGGTAGCGATGGCATCGATCGTCGCGGAAAGCGATTTTAGAAACGCTTCGGCGTTATCTGTTCGGGGGCCAAGCGCCGAAATCCGCAGCGGGTGCTCGTTATCAAAATCCGAAAGATGTCGCGCGGCCGCGTCGAATTCTGCGATCGGAAGAACGAAGGCGCCGAGCATCCAGGATTCCGGGAGCCGGACGTATTGCGACTGGTTCCGCAACGCCGGCTCCAACGCGAGGTTCGCCGGCGGAAAAAGCCCGGCATAATCGATGGAGTGCGCGAGCAGGGCGCGAAGTGAAGCCGGGCACATCATCCAGATACAACGGCGGAACGACCGGTTCTACTTCTTCGCTTTGCCCTCGATCCAGGCGATCAATCCCGCGGTCGTCTCGCCGTCGTAACCGGTAAACTCGCGGATCACTTTCGCCGCCGGGTCGAGCAACACGACCGTCGGAAATCCTTTTTCGTCGATTCCGTACTGCTTGCTCAGCTTCTCGTTCTGCTTCTTCAGTTCGGCGGATTGTTTTTTCCGCTGCGGATAATCGACCTCGACCAGGACCAGATTCTTGTCCGCGTAGGCGCGAAAGTCCGGCCGCGAAAAGACCTGTTTCCTCAGCTGGATGCACGGCCCGCACCAGTCCGAGCCGGTGAAATCCAGCAGGACGCGCTTGTTTTGGGACTTCGCCATCTGGAGCGCCTTGGCGTAATCGGTCTGCCAATCGGCGGCAAAAACGCCCGCGCAGGTCGCGATCAAAACGAATAGTGCCAGGGGAAAAGTGCGATTGATCATGACGCGATATTAAGCGCGCGCTTCCGGGCAAACAAGTAAGCGAAAAAAAGCTTGTCGTTATCGCGCTCCACAGGGCTAACTGCCCGCATCTTATGAAAACCAAACTGATCGCTTTATTGTTCGCGCTGTTTTGCAGCGGCCTCTACGCCGGCACGCCCGCCCAGGACAAAGAGTTCGTGGACAAATACAAAGCCGCTTATGAAAAGGGCGACAAAGCTGCGTTGGAATCTTTTCTTTATACCAAGGACGCCAACCCGATGGCGCTCGAGTTCTACAAAATGATGCAGACCGAAGGCGCCGGCACCGCCAAGATTACCAAGATCGAGCTCGTCGATCTCACGCCGGAAGACGTGAAGAAAGCGTCGGAAGTGCAGACGGGCCCTGATGGCAGCAAGGCGAAACTTCCCCTTACGCCCACGAAGAAATTAAAGATCAGCATTGAGACCAAGGACAGCAACGGCAGCTCCACCAGCTCGACCGAGAATTTTGTCGCCGAGAAAGACGGCAAATACGTGATCCCGGTTCCGGCCGTGGTGAAGTAATCGCCGGCCTGATTTACTACCGCCGCCTGGCTCCGGCGCCAGCCGCATAACTGCTCATTTTTTTCGCCACGAAAGCGGTGATCGTCGGCTTCAGCATCGTCGCTACCAGTTTGAGCGCACCGAGGGCCAACCCGGCTCCGAGGATTCCTTCTTTCTGCTGTTGGCCTCTGTCTTTTGTCTTCATTTTTACGCGGACCTTTTTCGTCCGGGCCGGCAACACCGCGAGAACGACGCCCACCACGATGGCGGCTCCGATCCAGAGAATGGTCTGACGTTGGAAAGACTTCCGAAACTTGAGCGGAAAATCGAGCTCGTAACGCAGCCCGCTCAGATCGCGCGACAGGCGATCACGGGAGTGGGCGGCTTCCTGCCTTAGTTCGTGGAGTGACTTTGCTTGTCCAGGTTTTTGAGCCATTCGCGATCCTTCTTCAATTCCACGCCCGTCATTTCAAACATTGACTTGTGCATGCGGCTGCGCGCGATCATCACGCAGACGAAGGCCAGGACAAAGTGCAGCCCGGCGGCCATGAGCGCCATCTTCACCCACGAAATATGAAAGGTGTGGGCCAGCCCCACGATCGCGCTCGCCACTAAAAAGATGTAGCCGAACACCGCGAGGAACGCGGCCGCCGCCAGGCACCCCACCAGCACCAGGACATGGACCAGCGCGGTCTTCGACTCCTTCGCGAAGAGCGCCACCCGGCTCTCCAGGAACCCGGCCAGGCTGTTGAGCAGCGAGACCAGATTATGGAGCAAGCCGGCGTGTCCCGCGGGATTGCGGAACCGCATCGTTTCGCCAGCCATGCGGCGCGATCTAGCGACGGAAGATCAAGCCGAGAACGAACCCGATGCCGAGCGCGGTGAAAACGGCCTTCGTCGGGTTTTCGCGAACGTACTGCTCGCCGTCTTCCTGCAAAGTGCGGACACGGTCCCGCGCATCTTCCCAGACCTGTTCGGCTTTATCCTTGTATTCCTCAGCCATCGCGCCCGCGGCCGATTTCAAATCCTCCGCCATCACGCCGGCGGCGGACCGAAGATCCTCCGCGGCTTTGCGGACGTGGGTCTTGCTGCTTTCGAATTTATTCTGGGCGGCCGCTGGAATGGCTCCGCCGCCTGGTGTGGTTGTTTGATTTTCTTCAGCCATGGTGTTTTCCTGTCGATTCTTTTTCGGTCTCTTGGTTCGCTGCGTCTTTTTGACGGCATGCATGCGTTAATGATAAGTCCTCTTTAACTGAAACGAAACTCGCGTTTCAGTTGCGCTTGCTAAACGCGCTCGCGGGGTCCGGCTCCTCATTTCTCGCGGAAGATGATGCGCGCCTTGGTCAGATCGTAAGGCGAAAGTTCCACTTCCACCTTATCGCCCGGCACGATGCGAATGAAATGCTTGCGCATCTTGCCCGAGATATGGGCGAGGACATTCCGCGAACCCGGCAGGTCCACCCGGAACATCGTCCCCGGCAGGACCTGCGTCACCGTTCCTTCGGTTACGATCTGTTCTTCCTTGGGCACGGCTGCATCATAGGCAAAGAAACGCCGCTTCTCAACGTCTTCTGTAGCCGTCGCCCTGTGGGCGACGAGGGGAAAAACAACGCCATTCTCACGCTTCGCATAGCGAAGCGGCTACAGAAGCATTCTTGATCATGGCCGCACGATCACCGGCGTCCCGATATGCGCCGCCTCATAAAACTGGCGGGCCTTCCAATAGGGCATCCGGATACAACCGTGCGACGCCGGCACCCCGGGCAAATAGCCCTGGTGCAATCCGTATCCGGGCGAAAACTCAACGAAGAACGGCATTGATGCGCCGACGAAATGCGAGTGGGCGGGCTTCGAATCCTTGCGGCTGTCGACGTTCGCCCTCACCACTCTGCCCGAATCATCGACGTAATTGCCATACAGGCTCGAGCGATGGTCCACATCCTTTCGAATCACCTGGAATCGGCCGACCGGCGTGCGGTGCCCTTCGCGTCCGCTGGAGATGCGCGATGCGGCGGTGCGATGTTTTCCCCGGTAAAGATAAACCTGCTGTTCGCCGAGATCGACCACGATGGACGCGCGCCCGGAATGTCGCTCCGGCACATGCGAGGTGACCAGGTCGGTGACGGTGTGATAAGTGCCGCAACTGCTGAGGGCCGCGGCGAGCAGCGTGAGCGCGGAAAAGACCCCGACCCGATTTGCGATTCTTTTATAGTTCGACGAAATCTGCATCAATGGCGCGCCTCGCTCTGCTACTCATCGTGTTCGCGCTCCTGGCTGGCTGTGCGGAGGAACCGGTTTTCAAACACGATGAAAACAATCCCGTGCCGGGCGAGGTAAACACGGCTCCGCAAACCGATCCTCGAAGCGGCTGGGCGTGGTAAGTCAGTGCCGGTCGAAATCTTCCAGCGAAAGCGCCGGCAGGTATTCGCCGTTCTCATCGCGTTTCCACCAGGCACCGGTGGCGCGGTGTTCCGTCCAAGTGGTAAACCGATATTCGTAAAGCCGGGCGCGAACATAGTGGGGCGGAGTTTCCGGGAAAGGATTGTGCGCGAACAGCCGGGTCACGGCCGGCGTGTTGCGGAGCAGACGCTCCAGCAGACTGACGAACCACGGATTCTGCCGGTAAGTGCCGAGCGCGGCAAACCACATTTGCCAATCGAGTCGCGGCTGGTGCGGCGCGACCCACCGCGGCGGGTTGTCCAGGGCGCCTGGCTTCCACTTGAATTCGTAGGGCAGCCAATTGTTTCCGTCGGCGCTTCCCTCGATGATGATCTCCGGGCGCGATTTCGTCATGACGCGGAATAAGCCGTAGCCGTTAACGATCCGAAACGGCTCGACGTAACCGGCGAGCATGCTGATCGGCCGCGGCCATTCGCGTTCTGGTTTGATCGCCGAGTAGATAAACATGGCGTTGATCGGCAGGGTAATGATAAGCACCGCAATAGCTGCAATGGGCAAGGCGCCCGCATTGTCCGGAACGCGCTCTGGCCTGCGCGTTTTCAGGACCCGGGCTATTAACATGTCGTCGAAGAGCAACAGACAGAGCGCGATCGCGAGAAGATTGAAGAAGCAATAGTTGCCCGTCGCCGCGATAGCGAGCTGCAGCGCGATCAGAAGTCCAGCCGCGACATGCCGCAAGCGGCGCGGTGCCCAGACGAAGAACGGCGCGACAATCTCGACGACGAGACAGAAGGCGACCGAAAATTTCTTGAACCATTCCGGATGCTGGTCCGACCACCAGCCGATCACGGTCGGGAGCGGCTGCGTCCAATAATGATAATCAAGCGCGGTCAAATTCCACCAGGATTCGTCGTGACTGGTCAGCTTCACGACGCCGGACATGAACAGCAGTTTAAAAAGAAGCAGTTTGAGCAAAAACAATCCGACGCGTGAAAATGGCGCGGGGTTGTTCGAGTCCATCCGCCAGCGCCAGGGCGCGAAAAAGAGGGCGAGAAAACCGGTTTCGAGCAGGAGGATGTCCCATTGGAAACTGAGGAACGTCTGGCCGGCGATCGTGAGCGACAAATAAACAACGAAAAGAAGAGTGAGCGAGAGAACTGGCGCCAGGCCCGCCATTAATAAAACGGAAATAATCGCGCCCGCCCCGCAGAGAAAATGAAGGAAGGCGTCGCTCGAGTTGAACCAGCAGAGCGTGGGAAAAAGGAAAAACGCATCCGGTCCCAGCTGCTCGCGCGCAAACTGCAGATGCTGGCCTGCCGGCAATATCCCCTGCTCTCCGATTAGCCCGTCGATTTGGAGCCAGAGCGAGACGAACGCGATCAGATAAATCGCTCCGAGCGAGCGGACAAACAGATCGCGGCTTTCAAAGTAAGTGGGACGACGAACTTCATTGCCCCAGAGCACGCGGGTAAAGAAAGAGGCCAGCCTCCGATTCCGCGCAATCACGCGATAGGCCGTTTCGCTGATCGGCGCGAAACCCGGGAGGTGCTCGTAACACCAAACCAAAGCCCGGCCTCTGCGCACGGTGCCTAACGAACGGAAAGCAGCTTCCGCCCCGCGATAGACCGTTCCGTCTTTCTCGATGAAGTGGAGTGCCTGCTCTAAATCCTCGCGCGGAATTTCCGGAAATCGCGCCGCCGCTTCCTGGAACGGCGCGTAGTCGACCGCACCTCGCGTCAGCTCGCGCCATCGTTCGATCCAGCGCCGGCAAAAATTGCAGTCGCCATCGAAGACGACGAGCGGTTTGGCTGGCGCCTTGCGCACGGAGAGATGAAGTACAGCGGCCATTAGGTTTGAAACTCCGCCCAGACTGGGGCGTGATCGGATGGTTCCTTCCCTTTCCGCATCTCGCGCTCAATCCCGGTCGCGCTGCATCGAGGCGCCAGCGATTTGCTCGCGAGGATCGCATCGATCCGCAGTCCCCGGTTCTTCGGGAACGAAAGCATCCGGTAATCCCACCAGCTGAACAACCCGGGTTCGGGATGATGCAGGCGCAACGTGTCGACTAGTCCAATTGCGCATAGTTCTTCAAAGGCCTTGCGTTCGCCGTCCGAACACATGATCGCGCCGCGCCAGAGGTCGGGATCGTAAACGTCCTCGTCTTTCGGCGCGACGTTGAAGTCGCCACAGACGACGAGCGGCTGGTCGGCGCTCTCCCGTTCCAAACAATTTCGGAGCCGCTCGTACCACCTCATCTTGTAATCGTAAGCCGGCGATCCCACCGCCTGGCCGTTCGGCGCGTAGATCGAATAGATGCGCAACCCGCCGATCGTCGCCGCAAGCACTCGCGCCTGCGGATCTTCTTCCTCATCGCACAGGGCCGGCCGCACCTCGCCCGGCGCGATCTTCGAAATGATCGCCACCCCGTTATACGATTTCTGCCCGTGAAACGCGCAATGATATCCGGCTGCCTTCAGGTCGAGAACCGGGAATTGCTCGTCCGTGCATTTCGTTTCCTGGAGGCAAACAACGTCGGGTTGGGTCGAAGCGAGCCAGTTCACAAAGCGCTCCTGACGTTTGCGAAGCGAATTGATGTTCCAAGAAACAATTTTCATCGCCGAAGGCCCCGCTCGGAACTCGACCGCTTAAAGCGGTCGAGTTTCCCCGGTGGCCAGTCGCCGTTCACAATTCGATCTCCACCCCTGGCACTGGCACGATGACCTCCGATTCCGGCAACGCCGCTGCCAACTGCGCGTGCGTCCACGACACTGCCGGCATATCGCCGTGCACGAGCACGATCTTTTTCGGCGCGAGCTGCTTCACGTAACGCACGATCGATTCGCGCGAGGCGTGGGCGCTGAATTGGAATTGCTCGATCTGGCAGGCCAGCCGTTGGGGCGGCTCGTCCGGATCGAGCGTGACCAGGTCCCCGGGCTTCGCGGCTCGGATAAGGCCGGCCGGTGATTCCGGATCGGCGTAGCCGACGAAGAAGATGGAGTGCCGCGGATCTTCGAGGACGCGACGTGCGAAAATATTCGAGAGCGTCTTCGGCGTCATCATTCCGCTCGAGAGCGCGTAAAGCCTGCCGCCGCGCGCGGGCGAATCGTGAATCGTCTGTCCATTGAGAACGAACGGCGCTACTTCTTCGAGCAGTTGCAGGCGAGGCAGCAACCGGCGCGTGGTGAGGGCGCGCCGATCGTAAATCTCCGTCATCTTCACGCTCAACCCACCGATGTAGACGGGAAATTCGCCAAGCAAACCTTCCCGCCGAAATTTGTAGATCATGCCGAGCGCCTCCTGCGTTTTGCCGAGCGCAAAAACCGGCATGAGGATGCAGCCACCGGCGCGGAAAACACGATCGATCGCTTCTGCGAGTCTCCGCTCCTCGGCGGCCCGCGTGAATCCTTCCGGCAACGGACTATCGCCCCGCGTCGTTTCAATGATCAGGACGTCGACGCCTGATTCCGGGAAGACCGCGGCGGCCGTCACGGTCTGGTCGTCGAAGTTCACATCACCGCTGTAGAAAACGGTGCGGCCTTCGGCGCGCAGAATTACACCGGCCGCCCCGAGGACATGGCCGGCCTCGACAAACTCGACGGTGATGCCTTCCTCGCCTTCACGCCGGGCGCGCTCACCGTCGAGGGCAAAAGGCTGGCGCCACGGGCAGGAACGCCATTGATCGGTGGCGCGATCGGTCTCGCGATGGGTGAAGAGCGGATACATCACCACGCCGAGTTCTTCGCGCTGGCGCGTCATGACATTCACCGAGTTATGCAAAAGCGCGCTGCCGATCTCCGCCGTCGCCTCGGTCATGAAGATGCGCGCGGTCGGCTGGCGTCGCATCAACACGGGCAACGTACCCACATGATCGAGGTGAGCGTGGGAGAGAACGATCGCGTCGAGCTTGCGATCGCCGAGCGCGCGGAAGTTCGGGAGCGATTCCTCCCCCTCCTCTTTCGGATGCATCCCGGAGTCGAGAACGAGCCGCTGTCCAGCAGCTTCGAAATAATAACTATTCGCACCGATCTCCGTGCGCCGCGTGAGATTGATGAACTTCATGGAAATGACGAATGACGAATTTCGAATGACGAAGGAATGATCAAATGACGAATGATCGAAAAGCGATCGACACAGTTCATTCGATCTTCCGGCTTCGTTATTCCTTCGTCATTCGTCATTCGTGCTTCGTCATTCTTCGAGCCATTGCTCGAAGACCCGCATCCAGTTTCGAAACAGGATCGCCTCGATTTCGTCGTCGCTGAAGCCGCGCTCGATGAGCCGGCGGGTCAGGCCGCGACTGTGGGAATGTTTCGCCAGCTCGGGAACGAAATGAGCGTGGGTGAATTTGTTTTGAAACGCGGTCTGCTCGGCGGGCGACCATTGCCGGTAAATGAACTCGAAAAAGTCGAACCCGATGGCGACGCCGCCGATCCCGATCAAATCACGGACGTGCGCGATATGGTCGATGTAACGATCGAGGGTGGCTTCTTCCTTGTGCGGACTGACGAGGACGGCGTTGATGCCGATGACGCCGCCCCGCGCGCCGACCATCCTGATTTGTTCGTCCGTGACGTTGCGCTCGATGTCGAAATATTTTCGCGCGTTCGTGTGCGAAATGATCACGGGTTTGGTTGTCATTTCGAGGATGTCCTCGAACCCGGCCGGGCTGATGTGCGCCAGATCAACGATGATCCCGAGCCTTTCGCATTCGCGAATGACGTCGCGACCGAACGCCGTCAGGCCGCCGCGCGGTGATCCGCTGGCGGCAAAAAGTCCGCCGTCGCCGGCGGCGTTGCGCCGGGCATGGGTAAGGCAGAGCGAGCGAAGCCCCAGCTCGTAAAAGACGCGCAGCAGATCGAGATCGGGGCCGAGCGGTTCGACGCCTTCCATAGTGAGCAGGAGCGCGATCTTGTTTTGCTCTCGCGCGCGCAAAATTTCCCGATAGCTCCGGCAAATCGCGAACCGGTCCGATTCGCCGACCTCGATGTAAAGACGCGCAATTTGGTCCAGCGCGATGCGCAATCCCATCTCGGGCAAATAGCGATCGTCCAAATAAAGCGCAACGCCCGCCACGCCGATGTCGCCCGCCTCGAGGTCTTCCAGGAAATCGGTGGCGAGGACATTCTGGCGGGCGCGTTTGTCATACAAATCCATCGGGAGATCGAAGTGCATATCGATCACACCATGGCGATGGAGCCGCGCGATCCGTTCGTCGATCGTTTCGCTCACGGCACAGGCGGCGACATGGCGATGACCTCGCGCCGGACGCGGTAACGATGTGGAATCACGATCGAAACCAGGACGAGCAACCAGACTGCCCCGAGCGGCAGGCAGCCCGGCAGCCAAATCAACCAGCGCGAAACCACGGCGAGCGCCACGAGACAATAAGCCGCCGTGAACGCGATCGCGCCGAGCACCAGATCGACCCGCGGGATGTCGCGCAGTTTGGTGACGACAGCCGCCGCCAGCAACAGAATGACGCAATCGAAAATCCAATGGACCCTGTGAACATAGGCACTCGACTGGATCGTGGCGATGGTGGCGGCAAAGATGTCCGGCGGCGAGAGCGGGTTCGCCGGGGTGCGGGCGAGCACGATCTGGTCGCGGAGCGAACCCATCTCCGGAGTTTTTCCGGTGTCGCGCTGTTGAGCGGCGACGAGGAGGTCGCTCAGCCCGAGGTGATGCGCTTTCCGGCTGGCGCTGGGAGAGATCAACAGTGTGCCATCGGATCGGATCGGAATTTTGCGGCCATGCGGCAAAAAGATGTGGGAGGCCACGTCCGGCGGCTCGAGATCGATCGAGACCTCGCCGGGCGTCAGGCGGAGCCAGAGTAGGATCGCCTCGAAAGCGAACGAAGGAATCACTTCGCCACGATAGCGAAAGAGCAGCGGCACATGAATCCCATCGGAGATTTCATCGGGCAGATTGATGAACCCGGCCGTCGCGATGAGCCGCATCTCTTCACTCGGCTGGCGGCCAATGCCGGAAAACTCGACGAGATCGCCGCGTTTCCCGGTCACCTGGGTGAATCCCGGAATCTCCGGCCCGGGCGCGTCGGGATCGGGCGTTGTAGTCAGCTCGGCCGCGAGGAGAAGTCGCGGGACTCGCATCGCCTGGTCGATGAAAACCTGGGCCTGATCTTTTTCGGTCTCGCGCCACTTCAAAATATTTTCGAACGCGACGACCGTCGGCTGAAATTCCAAGGCAGATTGGAGGAACAACGCGAACTCCATCGGCGAAACGACGTTGGCGCCGGAATGCGGCGAGTTTTCGTCCCCTTCTTTTGCCGGCTCGCGTTCCATCAGGTTGTCGTGACCGATGTCGACCACGGTGAGGGACGCCGCCGGCCCGTGCGGATCGGAATTTTTCAATAGCCAGCGCAGGAACAATTCCTCGTGACGTTCCAGGCGCGGCTCGCGAAGAAAAAGAACGCCGAGCAGCAAAACGACCAGCATCAGCAAAAGGTGAAGAATGAGCTGGAGACTGGGTCGCGGCATCGCGCAGAAGTGAAGAGAAGAAAGTGACGAGTGACAAGTGAAAGCTGGAGCCGGCACGCCCTCGTGCCGGAAATGTTGAGACTATCTCCCTCAACGGCCTGAGGGCAGGCCGTCTCCAATTATTTGCTTATCTCCAGCATCCGCAGGATCGGCGCTTCGGCGCGTTTTCGGATCGCTTCGGGAAGAATGATCTCGGGCTGCATGTTCAGGAGAGCAGCGTGCGCTTTCTCGAGGGTGTTCATCTTCATGAACCGGCACTCGCCGCAGAAGCAATTGTCGGTCGGGCCGGGAATGAAAAGTTTCCCGGGAATTTCCTTTTTCAGCCGGTGCAGCATTCCCGCTTCGGTGACGATGATGATCTCGCGCGCGGGAGTTTCCCGGCAATACGCGATCATCTTTTCCGTCGAGCAGACTTCGTCCGCCAGCAACCGCACACCGTAGGTGCATTCGGGGTGCGCTACGACCGGGGCGTTTGGATACTGCTCGCGAATCTTGTTGATGCTCCGCGCTGTGAACTCGACGTGGATGTAACAATTCCCCTGCCAGAGGTCCATCTTGCGGCCGGTGCGCTCCATCACCCACGCGCCCAGGTTCTGGTCGGGCACGAACAGAATGTTGCGATCGGCGGGCGCGCTCCGCACGATTTTCTCGGCGTTGCCGCTGGTGCAGATCACATCGGAAAGCGCTTTCACGCCGGCGCTGCAATTGATGTAGGCGATGACGTAGTAGTTCTTGTCGGCGTGTTTTTCGAGAAACCCTTTCAGTTTCTCCGGCGGACATGACTCCGAGAGGGAGCAGCCTGCGTCGACATCGGGCAGCAGCACTTTCCTTGTCGGATTCAGGATCTTCGCCGTCTCCGCCATGAAATGGACACCGCAAAAGAGGATAACGTCGGCGTCGGTCCGGGCGGCCTGGTAACTCAGGCCTAACGAGTCGCCGACGTAATCGGCGATGTCCTGGAGCTCCGGCGCCTGGTAGTTGTGGGCGAGGATGACGGCGTTCCGCTCGCGTTTCAGCTCCGCGATTTCTTCCGCCAGATCGACACCGAAATTTACACCGGCGCTTACCATTGGTTAATATGGGGCAACCAGATGGATTCTCAAACCTCAGCCGGCGCGATCCGCCTCGGTTTTATTGGTGGCGGCAAGCTGGCGGGCTCTGTGATTCGGGGACTGGTGCGGGCGCGATATTGCGAGCCGTCCGCGATCCTGGTGAGCGAACCGAATGAGGCGACCCGGCGAACCCTGGAAGAAGAGCTCGGGATTTTTGGAACCGCGGAAAACGCAACGGTCGCGAAGAAAGCGGAAATCATTTTAATCGGGGTCAAGCCGGGGGTGCTCCTGCCGATGCTCAGCGAAATCGCGCCGCATCTGGAGCGAAAACTCGTCATTTCGCTGGCGGCCGGCGTTCGCATCCACAGTATGGAGAAAGTGGCCGCCGCGCATTTCATGCGGGCCATGACGAATACGCCCGCGGCGATTTGCCGGGCGGCGACCGCGCTCGCGAGAGGCGGACGGACCACCAGTAGCGAACTCTCGATTGCCAGCGAACTCTTCGGCGCCATCGGCGCGGTGGTCGAAGTGACCGAGGACCAGATCGACGCCGTCACTGCGTTGGCCGGGAGCGGGCCAGCCTTCGTTTACACCGTGATCGAAGCGCTGGCGCGCGGCGGTGAAAAAATGGGGCTCGCCTGGGACGTGGCGCTGACCCTCGCCACGCAGACCGCTCTCGGCGCCGCCCAGCTCGCCACCGAAACCAAACTTTCGCCGGAGGAGTTGCGGAAAATGGTAGTCACGCCCGGCGGGACAACCGCGGCAGGATTAGCGGAGATGGAAAAACTTCGGACAAGCGATGGCCTGATCGTGGCAGTCCAGGCAGCCGCAAAACGCGGTCGCGAAATGTCAGAAGAATTCGGTCAGACCTGAATGCGCGAGGCGTTCGGCGATTACACCTCCGCCGCCTTGAGCAAGTCAACGTTTGTGATCCAGCGCGTGACCGCGCTCGTCGCCTTGCCGTCAGTCGTGACAAAAACATCACTGCAATTGGAAATCTTTTCCATTTCGGTCTTGGCTTGGTCAGCGGTGGCGTTCGTCGCTACGGCGACGAAACTCTGCTGCGGTGAATACTTCACGGTATCGATCAACTGTTGAAGCGTGAAGTCTTGAGGCGTTTTACCCGCCGGGGCTTCGACAAGAAAGCCGTTGAGTGTGCTTCTATGCAGCACCATGAATGGAAGGTCACCGGCAAGCAAAATAGGAAGGCGCTCGTAGAGTTTCGTCGGCACAGTTTTGTCCTGAAACCCATTCTTGATTATGTCGAGTTTAGTAGCTTTCGCCTGGGTTTCGTCGGGAAGCACCAATGCCGTGAATTCTGATCGGGCCTTCCCTAACGTTCCGACCACCGTCGCGGCCAGCTTGTCTTTCGAGGTTAGCGCTTGCGCGGCCGTGGTGACGCTCTTGGTCCCCGCTTCGAAGTTTTCTTTGCCGTAGTAAAAGGCCAAGACGGTGCCGACCCAGCCGGCAACGACAGGCAGGATCGTCGCGAATAGGTATTTGGCGATGTCGAAGAAAAAGGTCGCCCGCTTCTCGGCGTCCACGCCTTCTCCTTTGGCTGTTGCACTGTAAATGCCGGCACCGATTAGCGTGACTGACGCGACAATAACTAAAAAAACCATGGCCCCCATGGTGAGCGTTCTCGCGAGTTTGCTGCGGAAAAGCGCGTCGGCGGTTGTTTGGCTATCTGACATAAGCGTCCTTCTAATTGCAATCAGTCGCTGCGCGCGAACGTAAAGGCGCTGCGTCGCGGCGAGAGGTTTGACTTGGCGTGGTTAGGGGCATCCCGGGGTAGTGGGTTCTTTTATGAAAAAGCCCCGGTGCGTGTCACGATTTTTTTTTGGGGCCGCGCACCCATCGCTTCGCACAGCGAAGCGGCTACAGAAGAGCTTTCCGCATTGTCTCCAGGGGCGCGGCGCGGTCGAACCAGATCTCGAAGGCGAGCGCGCCTTGATGGAGGAGCATCGACAAGCCGTTCGCGGCGCGGGTTCCTGCTTCGATGGCGCTGGAAACAAATGCGGTGGATCCGCTCGCATAAACGGTGTCGTAAACCATCAAGTGGGGGGCGAGTAACCGGGCGGGGATCGGCGCGGGGTCGGCGCGATTCAATCCCAGCGAGGTCGCGTTGACGACCAGATCGGCGTTGGCGATTTGAAATCGCAGCGCCGCCTCATCCAAGTCGATGGCTTGCAGGCGAGGCACCGGGCCCAAAACTTTCGGACCGGTAAAAAAGGGGCGCAACTCCTCCGCGAGCCGCTTCGCTTTTTCCAAATCGCGATTGGCGATCACGAGCCGCTCGGAGTTCTCTTGCGCGCATTGGCAGGCGATCGCGCGCGCGGCGCCGCCCGCACCGAGGAGAAGAACACGGAGATCGCGGAGGTCGACGGAAAATTCCTCGCGGATCGCGCGGGAGAATCCTTTCCCGTCGGTGTTAAACCCGAGCAGCTTTTCCCGCTCGACTTTGACGGTGTTAACGGCGCCGATTTTGCGGGCGGTTTCGTCAGCTTCGTTGACGAAGGCGAGCGCGGCGATTTTGTGCGGAACGGTCAGGTTCACGCCGATAAAATCCAAACGCGGCAATGACTCGAGCGCCGACTGTAGTTCGCCCGGCACGATCTCGAACCGGGCATAGCGCATCTCGAGGCCCGATTTCTCCAAGGCCGCGTTTTGCATTTGCGGCGAGAGCGAATGGGCGACGGGATGGCCGAGCACGCCGAGACGAATCGGCGGCCGCGATTTTTTCACGCTCCCCTTCCGAAGATCGGCCAGATCGTAAACTTCCTTCACAACTTCGCATCATATTGCCTCAAAGAGCGGCTGTCGCTACTGTCCGCGCACGAAGATGACGACGCCGAACCAAACCGACAGCACGCCCGTTCCCTCCGATTTCATTCGCGACATCGTGGCGGGGGAGATGAAGGCGGGGAAACACGCGCAAATCCGCACTCGTTTCCCGCCCGAGCCGAACGGCTATCTCCACATCGGGCACGCCAAGTCGATCTGCCTGAACTTCGGCATCGCTCACGAGTTCGGCGGCATCTGCAACATCAGGATGGACGACACGAACCCGACAAAGGAAGAGACCGAGTACGTCGATTCGATCATGGCCGATGTGCGCTGGTTGATCGACGGTTGGGCGGACAAGAACCTCGGGGGCGCGCCGCTCTACACTTCGGATTATTTCGACAAACATTACGAGTTCGCCGTCGAGCTGGTCCGCAAGGGAAAGGCCTACGTCGACGAGATGCCGGCGGAACAGACCGACGAATACCGCCGCATCGGCAAGGAGAGCCCCTCACGAAGCCGGCCCGTCGAGGAAAACCTGAAACTGTTCGCGCGAATGAAAGCCGGGGAATTCCCCAATGGCGCGAAAACTTTGCGAGCGAAGATCGATATGCAGGCGGCCAACGTCTGGCTCCGCGATCCGGTGCTCTATCGGATTCGCCACGCGGAACATCATCACACCGGAAACAAGTGGTGCATTTATCCGATGTACGATTGGGCGCACACGCTCAGCGATTACCTTGAAGGCATCACCCATTCGCTCTGCACGCTGGAGTTCGAGGTGCACCGGCCGCTCTACGAATGGATCTTGAATTCCCTCGAGCTGAAACCGCCGCTCCCGCGCCAGATCGAGTTCGCGCGTTTGAACCTGACCTATTCCGTCATGAGCAAGCGCAAGCTCATCCAGCTCGTCGAGGACGGACTGGTCACCGGCTGGGACGATCCGCGCATGCTCACGATTTCCGGGTTGCGACGGCGCGGAGTGACCGCGAGCGCGCTGCGGGCCTTCGCCTACAACATTGGGATAACGAAATATCCGAGCCTGAACGAAATGGCGTTGCTCGAGCATGCGGTGCGCGAGGAGTTCAATCGCACCGCCCCACGGCGGCTGGCGGTGCTGCGGCCGCTGAAAGTGGTGATCACAAATTATCCCGAAGGCCGAGTCGAGGAGCTCGACGCGGTCAACAATCCCGAGGACCAGGCGGCTGGATCACGCAAGATTCCATTCAGTCGCGAGCTGTTTATCGACGCCGCCGATTTCATGGAAGTCCCGCCACCGAAATATTTTCGCCTGAAGCCGGGAGGCGAAGTGCGGCTCAAGTACGCTTACGTCATCAAATGCGACGAGGTGGTGAAAGATGCCGGCGGTAATGTGATCGAGCTGCGGTGCACGGCCGATTTGGAGAGCAAATCCGGCGGCGCGACCTCGAGCCGCAAGATCAAAGGAACGATCCATTGGGTCAGCGCCTCGCACGCGATCGATGCCGAAGTGCGGCTCTACGATCGGCTGTTCACCGTCCCGGAACCGGATGCCGACGGCGATTTCAAGTCGTTCCTGAATCCGAACTCGTTGGAAATCTTGAACGCGAAATGCGAACCATCGTTAGCGGATGCCGCCGCCGATGTGCGCTATCAATTCGAGCGTCTCGGCTACTTCGCGTTCGATCTCGATTCGAAGCCCAAGAAACTGGTCTTCAATCGCACGATCACGTTGAAGGACACGTGGGCGAAAAAGTCTGGGTAGCGCGTGCGTCTCGCGCGCCTGGCGATGGCGTCTCGCCATCGCGAACTTCCTTTTACATCACGCGGCACGAAAAGATCGTTTCGGCGAGACGCCGAAACCAACGCGCGAGACGCACGCGCTACCCGGGCAACTGATTCAACGCGCGATCAATGCGGGCGAGGACTTTTTCCTTCCCGAGGATTTCGAGGAGATGGTACAGGCTCGGGCCGGCGTTGCTGCCGGTGACGGCGAGGCGTGTGGGATGAACCAGCGCGCCGACTTTGACGCCGAGCGCCGCAGCCGTCCCTTTCAAAGCGGCCTCCAAGTTTGCCGCGTCAAATTTTTCGAGCACTGCAAAAGCATCGCGCACGACGGTGAGTCGCGATTTGTTCTCCGGCACAAAATGTTTCAGGACTCCCTCGGGGTTGTACTCGAAGTCATCCTTGAAATAGAAGCCGCCGTAAGCCGGCAGCTCGCTGAAGATGCGGAACTTTCCCTTGCACGTTTCGAGCGCGGCCCGCACATAATCGGGCGAAAACTTTGAGAGATCGATGCCGGCTTTCTCGAGGGCGTGGCGGCCCATTTCCTGGAACCGCTCGTCGCTCAGCTCGCGGACGTATTCGCCGTTGAGCCAGGTGCATTTGTCGAGGTCGAACGCCGCGTTCTTGCGATGCACTTTCGCCAGCTCGAAGAGCGGCACGACTTCCGCGAGATCGAGCTTTTCGCGGTTATCCTTCGGTGACCAGCCGAGCAGACAGAGATAATTACGGACTGCTTCGGGCAAATAGCCGCTCTCGATGTAAGTGACCAAGCTCGCGCCCTGGTCCCGCTTGCTCATCTTCGAGCCGTCGTGATTAAGAATGAGCGGGATGTGGGCGAAGCGCGGCGTTGCGGCGCCGAGGGCGCGATAGAGCTGTACGTGTTTCGGCGTGTTGGAAAGATGGTCCTCACCGCGGATCACATCGGTAATTTTCATCTCGATGTCGTCGACCACGTTGACGAAATGAAAAATCCACGAGCCATCCGAGCGGCGGATGGTCATGTCGGGATTCGTTTCCGGGTTGGTCAGGTCGAACTCGATGTGCCCGCAGATCGTGTCGTCCACGACGACTTTTTCGCGCGCGAACCGGAAACGCACCGAGCCTTCATCCTCATAGACGCGATCCGCGGCGCGGAGCCGATCGAGATAACTCCGATAAATCTCCTCACGCTCGCTCTGGAAATAAGGGCCAAAATTCCCGCCCGCTTCCGGGCCTTCATCCCAATCGAGCTCGAGCCAGCGCAGCCCATCATAAATCGCGCGCGCCGCTTCCTCGGTGTTTCGGGCGCGGTCCGTGTCTTCGATCCGCAAGACAAAGGTGCCGCCTGTGTGTTTCGCGTGAAGCCAGTTGAACAACGCCGTGCGCGCGCCGCCAATATGGAGATACCCCGTGGGCGACGGAGCGAAGCGGACGCGTGTGGCGAAAGTCATCTGGTCTGGATTCTAGCCGCCCACAGGGCGGCTGCTACAGGCGAATTACTCGATGAAAAGTTTCCCGGCCCGGCGGCGGGCATGCCGGTCGTGCGGCAGATTCGTCTTGGCTTCCCGCGCATCCGGATCGAGAAGCGCGCGCACCCGCTCAATCGTTTCGAAATTCAGATCCGTCACATCGCGTGATTGCAGCCAGCGGTGAATGGTGCGCCGTTGCAACGCGCGCGGCTGGGCGCGCAGCTCTTTCACTCCAAGCTCGCGCGCCGTTGCCTTTTCCGAATCGAGCAAGCCCGTCAGCCACTCCGCTTCGTCGGCGGCGATGGCGGCTGCGCGCCAGATGGAGGCGCGGACTTTGCGGCCAAACTGTTTTTCGATGTAGGGAATAATCCGCCGCCGCATTCGGTTGCGAAGCGCGCCGAAAGTTTCGTTCGTTTCATCGTCACGAAATTCCAGGCGACGCGATTTCACATAGGCATCGATCTCGGTCCGCCAGACGCTGAGCAGAGGACGGACGATTTCGAGATCGAGGCCATCTACCGTTTGGCGTGCGACCTGCCGAATCCCGACGAATCCGGTCGGCCCGCTGCCGCGAAAGAGGTTGATGAGAAAAGTCTCCACCAGATCGTTCGCGTGATGTCCCAGGAAAATCGTGCGGCACCGGCGCCGCCGTGCGACCCGCGCGAAAAACTGATAGCGCGCCATCCGCCCGGCGCTCTCAATGGAATGTTTGGTCCGGCGAGCGAGCGCTGCGATATCCGTCCGATCCAGCTCGCATTCCACCTTCAGCCGGGCAGCGAGACGTTTGACGAATTGCGCGTCCGCTTTGCTGGCGCGCCCGCGCAACTGGTGATCGAGATGGCAAACGATAAGATGCCGGTATCCGAGCTCGGTCAGCCGATGGAGCAACGCCACGGAATCGCGGCCGCCCGACACGCCAATGAGGTAACGACGGGAAGGAGGAAAATGGGCGGCGATGTGCGGATCGAAAATCAGTTCCTTTTTCGGAGGAGTCTTCACGCGGTTCAGCAGGCCACCGGCGCGGGGGCGCGTCAAGACGCGCCGGTTATTTGACATTGAATGAACGTTCATTCACTGTTCCCGGCAATGTCTCAAATCCCTGCTGACTCATCGCTTGTCGATCGCCGCGCCCAAATCCTGGAGGCGGCCATGGTTTGCTTCGCCAAGCGCGGGTTTCACCAGACTTCCATGCACGATATCAGCGCCGAGGCAGGCACCAGCGTCGGCCTGATTTATCGCTATTTCGTGAGCAAGGAAGCTGTGATCGCGGCTATGGCGGACCGGCACAAGAACGAGATCCAGGACCTGCTCGAACGCGCCCGGCAGGCGCCGACGCTCCTTGAGTCGCTCGAAATTCTTTTCACGGCGCATTGTTCGGAAAACTCGCCCAAGGTCCTCTCGGCTTTCGTGGTCGACCTTTACGCCGAGGCTTCGCGCAACCCTTCGATTGCTGATCTCGTGCGCGATGTGTTGCAGACGGCGATGGAAGGCGTCACGGATTTGATCGCCCGCTCGCCGGAAGCGAAAGAGGCAGCGACTCACGGATTGAAACCGAACGAACTGTCTGAACTTATTTTCGCCGTCGCTCGCGGAATGCTGATGCTCGACGTGCTGCAACCGCAGGAGATGACCGCGGCGGAACGTCGCACGCGCCAGCTCGAAGTGACGCGCCGGCTCTGGCGGCTCCTTTTCAAAACGGAACACGAACCAGTTTATGCATGACGTGGCCAGACCTGTGGAAGAAACAACTATGAGACGCCGGCTCCGCAAAATCTCGGCCCACCCGATCTTTTTCGCCGTCGTCGGTTTGGTGCTGATCCTCGTCCTCATCGGCGGGATCAAGGCGCTCCAAATCAAAAAGATGACGTCGACGCCGTTTGTCATGCCGCCCGCGACGGTGTCGAGCGTCGTCGTTAAGGAAGAAGATTGGCCGCCGATCTTTTCGTCGGTGGGAACGATCTCGGCCGTACAAGGCGCGACCGTATCTGCGGAACTCGCCGGCACGGTTGCGGAAATCAAATTCGAAAATGGCGGGGTGGCCAAGAAAGGCGACGTGCTCGTGAGACTCGACGCTTCGTCGGAGGAAGCGCAATTGCGGAGCGCCGAGGCAGAGCTGGAATTGGCGCGCTCGGATCTGGCGCGGACGCGCGATCTGGCGACGCGCAACGTCGTGTCGAAAGCGGAACTCGATTCCGCGGAATCGAAATTCAAGCAAAAGGAAGGCTCGGTAAATAATATGCGGGCCATGATCGCGAAGAAGGAAGTGCTCGCACCCTTCGATGGCCAGCTCGGGATTCGCCAGGTGAACGTCGGCCAGATGATCACCGCCGGGCAGCAGGTGGTCTCGCTCCAGGCGCTCGATCCGCTCTACGTCGATTTCGCGTTGCCGCAGCAATATCTCTCGAGACTGTCGCCGGGCCTCGAGGTCCGCGTCCACACCGATGTCCTGACCGGCCGCGAGTTCGTGGGCAAACTGACGGCGCTCAATTCTTCGGTCGACCCGGTGACGCGGAACGTGACGTTGCAGGCGACGATCGAAAACAAGGACCGCGCGCTGCGGCCCGGAATGTTCGCCAAGGTGGACGTCGTCCTGCCGGAAAATCAGAAGACGCTGGTCGTGCCTGGAACGGCGATCTCTTACGCGCCCTACGGCGACTCGGTTTTCGTGATCGAGAAAAAGAAAGACGAGAAGACTGGGAAGGAGTCCCAGATTTTGCGCCAGCAATTTGTCCGCGTCGGCGAAGCGCGGGGCGATTTCGTTTCGATCACCAAGGGATTGGAACCGGGCCAGACGGTTGTGGCCGCGGGCGTTTTCAAATTGCGCAACGGAATGCCGGTCGTGATCAACAACGATCTCGCTCCGAAGCCGGAGCTGAATCCCAAACCGGCAGACACTTAAAAGAAATTTCGAAATCCGAATGTCGAAACCCGAAACAATTTCCGAAGGACGAATGATCCAATCGGTGATCGATCGCGACGCTGTTTTGAGATTTGAATTTAGGAATTCGAATTTGTTTCGGATTTCGGATTTCGAGATTCGAGTTTTCCGTCACAGATGAAATCCTTCACCGACCTCTTCATCCGCCGGCCGGTGTTGGCGCTGGTGGTCACCTTCGTGATTCTGATCGCGGGGTTGCAGGCGTTGAAAACGCTGAACGTCCGCCAGTATCCGCGCACCGACATCGCGTCGATCTCGGTCACGACGGTTTACGTTGGCGCCGACGCGGAATTGGTCCGCGGTTTCATCACGACGCCACTCGAGCGCGCGATCGCGGCGGCTGATGGCATCGATTACATCCAATCGCAAAGCAAACAAAGCATCTCGACGATTACCGCGCGGCTGAAGTTGAATTACGATGCCAACAAGGCGCTCTCCGACATCAGCTCAAAGGTGGACGCGATTCGCCGCGATCTCCCGCCGGAATCGGAGATCCCGGTCATTAAGATCGAGTCCGCTGACTCGCGTATCGCATCCGCCTATCTCAGTTTCACGTCAACGATTCTTCAGCCGAATGAAGTCACTGATTATCTGGTTCGTCTCGTCCAACCGCGTCTGACAGCGGTCGGCGGGGTCCAGAGCGCCGATGTTCTCGGCGGACGCGTTTTCGCCATGCGGATCTGGATGAAGCCGGAGCGAATGGCGGCGTTGAACATCAGCCCCGCTCAGGTGCGAGCGGCCTTATCGCGAAACAACTATCTTTCGGCCGTCGGCAGCACGAAAGGCTCGCTTTTGCAGGTGAACCTGACAGCGAACACCGACCTACATACGGCCGAAGATTTTAAGAAGCTAGTAGTGCGGGAGGACAAGGGCACGCTGACCAGGCTGGGCGATATCGCTGACGTGATGCTCGGCGCGGAAGACTACAACACCGAAGTCCGTTTCTCCGGACAGAAGGCGGTCTTCGTGGGGGTCTCGGTTTTGCCGAACGCAAACGCGGTGGACGTGATCAAACGGGTGCGCGCCGAGATGGAGCAGATCCGAAAAGAACTTCCGACCGGAATGGCGGGTGAGATCGCCTACGACGCGACGGCTTACATCAGCGACGCGATTAGCGAAGTGGTGAAGACTTTGATCGGCACGCTGCTCATCGTGATGGTGGTCATCTTTCTCTTCCTCGGTTCAGTGCGCTCCGTGATCATTCCAGTGGTAGCGATTCCGATTTCGCTGATTGGCGCGTTGTTCCTCATGCAGCTCTTCGGGTTCACCTTGAATCTGCTCACGCTCCTCGCGATCGTGTTGTCAGTCGGTCTCGTCGTCGACGACGCGATCGTCGTGGTGGAAAACGTCGAGCGTCACATGCGCGAAGGCATGACGCGGCTGAACGCGGCCTTGAAAGGTGCGCGCGAACTGATCGGCCCGATCATCGCGATGACGATCACGCTCGCCGCGGTCTATACGCCGATCGCTCTCCAGGGCGGATTGACCGGCGCGCTCTTCCGCGAGTTCGCGCTCACGCTCGCCGGCGCGGTTTTCATTTCCGGGATCGTCGCCCTCACGCTTTCGCCAATGATGTCGGCGAACCTCTTGAGGGCCGGGCATTCCGAGAAAGGGTTTGCCGGCATTGTGAATCGGACGTTCGACCGGTTCCGTGATTGGTACGGCCGGCATCTCGATGCCACCCTCGCGGCCCGCCGCGCGGTCTACACGGTCTGGGCGGGTTTGGCGGTCCTGGCCGGACTCATGTTTTACCTGCTGCCGGTGATGGGCTCGAAAGAACTCGCGCCCACCGAGGATCAGGGCGTCATCTTTGGCGCTGTAATCGCGCCGGCGAACGCGACCATCGACGACACGATTCGTTATGCCGAAGCCGCAAACGACATTTTCATGCGCATTCCTGACACGCGCTTCACTTTTCAGCTCACCTTTCCCGACAGCGGCTTCGGAGGCCTGGTCATGAAACCGTGGGGCGAGCGCAAAACGCCAACAAAAAATTATCTTCCCCAAGTAACCGGACAACTTGGGGCTATTTCCGGAATCACAATGTTTCCGTTCCAGCCGGCGGCGTTACCAGGCAGCGAGAATTTACCGGTTAGCTTCGTGATCGCTTCGACAGCCGACCCCGAGCGGATTCTGGAATTCGCGCAGCAGCTCCAGATCAAAGCCATGCAAGCGGGCATCTTTCGCTTTACCGACATCGACACGAAGATCGACCAGCCCCAAGCCCAGATCGCATTCGATCACGACAAGGTCGCGACGCTCGGACTCGACATGCAACAAGTCGGGGCGGACATGTCGGCCAGTATTGGCGGCAATTTTGTCAATCGCTTCAACATTGCCGGACGCAGTTACAAGGTGATCCCCCAGATCAAGCGTGCCGAACGGCTGAATCCCGATCAGCTGGCCAACATTTACGTGACCGGGCCGAACGAAAAGCTGGTGCCGCTCAGCACGATCGCCACCATCCAGCACCGGACCGTGGCGCGTTCGCTCAACCGCATGCAGCAATTGAATGCCGTCACGATTTCCGGTCAACCGATCCGCTCGCTCGAAAGCGCGTTGAAATTCCTCGAGGACGAAGCCGCGAAAATTCTGCCGAAAGGTTACGTAATCGATTACACCGGCGAATCGCGCCAGCTCCGCGTGGAAGGCGACAAGTTTACCTCCGCGTTTGCGCTCGCCGTGGTCCTGATCTTTCTCGTCCTCGCCGCGCAGTTCAACAGTTTCCGCGATCCGTTCATCATTCTGCTCGGCTCGGTGCCGCTCGCGATTTTCGGCGCCGTCATTTTCATGTTCCTGAAATTGCCGAACCCGAACATGGCGTTCTGGACTGACAAATGGACGACCTCATTCAACATCTACTCGCAGGTCGGTCTGGTGACGCTCGTCGGGTTGATCGCGAAGAACGGCATCCTGATCGTCGAGTTCGCGAACAAGTTGCAGCTCACCGGACTCGGCAAAATCGCCGCGGTCGCGCAAGCCGCGCGGACGCGCTTGCGGCCGGTCATGATGACCAGCGTCGCCACAGTAGCCGGTCATTTTCCATTGACCTTGGTGAGCGGACCCGGGGCCGCGGCTCGAAACTCCATTGGCTTGGTGCTTGTGGGCGGAATGACAATTGGAACGATCTTTACTCTTTTCATCGTGCCCTCGCTCTATGTCTTGATCGCAAAAGAACATCACGAAGGGCGCGAAGACGAGGTGGAGGCTGAGCCCGAAACAGAAGTCTCGCCCGAGAGTTCCCGTGCCCGCGAGCTCCCCGAGCCCGCTCTCGCCCGCGACGGCGATCTCGACTGGCGGCCGGCGTAATCCGCGGTAATCGGCGCTTGGCCATGTGGAAATTCTCCACAAGCCGATCGCATCTTCGCCCGGTCGCCCGCGCGAGAGCTACTGGAACGACCTACCCGAGAGCCGCGATTACTTTCAGCTCGATGGCGATCGGAGTAGGGAGCGCGGTCACTTCGACTGTCGTCCGGGTTGGATTCGGTTTCCCCTCACCGGCGAAATACTCGGCGTACAATTTGTTATAGGCCGGGAAGTCGTTCTTCATGTTGGTCAGGAAAACGGTGACGTCCACGATGTCGTTCCAACCGGCGCCGGCATCCTCCAATACCAGCCACACATTCTCGAAGACGGCGCGGCATTGTGTTTCGATGTCGTAGCTCGCGATGCGGCCACCAGCGTCGAGCGTGACGCCCGGGATTTCTTTGCGCCCGCGCACGCGCGGCCCAATCCCCGAAAGAAAAAGCAGGTTTCCCACTCGCTTCGCGTGCGGAAATGCCCCCACCGGTTCCGGCGCCCGTGAGCTTTCGAACGACTCACTCATTGCAGGACCTCGCAGTCAATGAGTGTGGCTATGCTCGCCTGCCACGCCGAAGCGGAGCGAAGGCAGGTGCTCGTGCGAATGCGAATGCGGCGGACTGCCGAAGCGAATCGCCGATCTCGCCCGCGCTTTACCGGCTTCCACTTCGCGATCCCGCGGCGGCGCTTGCGTCTTCAACGAATGCAGTAATTCCTGCGCGATTCGGGTCACATCCTCGACCGCGCGATCGAACGCTTCTTCGTTCGCCTTCGAAGGTTTGGTAAACCCACTGAGCTTGCGGACGAATTGCAGAGACGAGGCGCGGACCTCGTCCTCGGTCGCGGGCGGCATGAAGTTATGCAGGGTCTTAATGTTTCGGCACATAGATTTTTTGTTAGTTATCTTATCCTCCGGCGATCGCTCCCATGATGAAAAACGGCTCGCTGCCATTCACGATCGCCTCCGGCAAGGGTGTCTCCGGCGACGCGTGCGACAAATCCTCACCGCAAACAAAGAAGCGCACCATCGGCCGGCGCTTGAGCGTGCCGTGATCGCGAATCGTTCCCTGGAGCATTGGGTACTTCGCTTCCAGCGCGTCGAGGATGGAACGAACCGTGGGTGAACCATTCAGCTCGAGCGACACTTCATCGCCCACGCGGGCCAGGGTGCGCAAGTGATGGGGAAGGACAACGCGAATCATCGTAAAAATCCCAAGCACCAAGCTCCAAGCTCCAGAGAAGCTCCAAACTTCAAATTCCAAAAAGGCGTCCACACGCTGTTCTGATTTTGGAGCTTGGTCATTGGAATTTCTCTGGTGCTTGGAGCTTGGAATTTGGAGCTTTTCTTACTTCAGCGTCTGCACTTCCACCGACAACACCGCCGGCAGATCCCGGACGATCGGGCTCCAGGTATCGCCCGCGTCGGGCGAACAATAAACCTGGCCGCCGGTCGTCCCGAAATAAATGCCGCAGGAATCGAGCGAATCCACCGCCATCGCGTCGCGCAGGACATTGACGTAGCAATCCTTTTGCGGCAGGCCGTTGGTCAGCTCCTCCCATTCGTTGCCGCCGCTCCGGCTCCGATAGACGCGCAGCTTGCCATCGAGCGGGAAATGCTCCGAATCGCTCTTGATCGGCACGACGTAGATCGTGTCCGGTTCGTGGGCATGAATGTCGATCGGGAACCCGAAATCAGTCGGCAAATTTCCGCTGATCTCGCGCCACGATTCACCGGCATCGTCGCTCCGCATGATGTCCCAATGCTTTTGCATGAAGAGCACGTTCGGCCGCTGCGGATGCATCGCGATATGGTGCACGCAGTGGCCGACCTCCGCGTGCGGATCGGGAATGTATTGCGAATGCAAACCCTGATTAATCGGCTTCCAGCTCTTGCCGCCATCATCGGTCCGGAACGCGCCCGCCGCCGAGATCGCGATGAAAATCCGCTCGGGGTTTTTCGGGTCGAGCAAGATCGAGTGGAGACACATTCCACCCGCGCCGGGCTGCCATTTCGGCCCGGTGCCATGGCCGCGTAATCCGGAAAGCTCTTTCCAATTCTGGCCGCCGTCTTTCGACTCGAAGAGGGCCGCGTCCTCGACGCCTGCGTAGACGTGATTCGGATCCGTCAGCGACGGTTCGAGATGCCAGACCCGTTTGAATTCCCACGGATGCTGGGTGCCGTCGTACCACATGTGGGTCGTAAGCGGGTGACCCGTTTCCGGCGAGACATCGTAAGCGAACTTGTTGCTCTCGCCCTTCGGCATCCCATCCGGCGTGGTCGTCGGCTCGCCCGGCGCCAGCCCCGGCTGGAACCACGTTTTCCCGCCGTCATCCGACCGCTGGATGATCTGCCCGAACCAGCTGCTCGTCTGCGATGCGTAAATCCGGTTCGGATCCGCCGGGGACCCTTTGAGGTGATACATCTCCCACCCCGCAAAGTGCGGTCCGCTAACCTCCCACTGCTCCCGTTTCCCATCCGACGCCAAAACAAACGCCCCTTTTCTTGTCCCTGCCAAGACTCGTACTCCGCTCATGACTTATGTTGTTAGAAACATCGCCATCGCGCAAGCAGGTGCCTCAGGCGACGGTGCTGGCCTCATGAGGAACATCGAACACCGCAGGATCAATCCGGTTTCCGTTTTGGTGGTTCCATTGCTTTCTTGAGTTCGCCTTTAGCGATTTCTTTCATTATCTCCAGCTTGTTGCCCGACGGTGGTATTTTATACAGCTTCACAATCTGTTTTTCAGCAATCGAGCCAAGAATCCCGTCTTTGATCGCTTCAGCGGGTCCTCCGGTGTAATCGCCACTGAGCAAATCGAGTCCGAGACCCACTTCGGAAAAAACTTTTGAGAGGACATACTCCGCCGGTTGTTTCCAGAGAAAAATCAAATCGAATTCGATATAAGCTGGCCGGATAGCGCCCGATTCCAACTGCCTGCTTGCGAATTGTCTCTTGACCTTTGCCCATCCCTGCTTTGTCGCCTCAGCTTCATATTCCTCAAGCGGTGTCATCCGGGTGAAACAGTTGTTTTTTGAAAAGTTAAGAATAGACCTCGCCGGAATGCCGGCCGTCTTCACAGTCAACTTGTCGAGAGCGGTAGTGGTAGTCATCGTGCACGAGATCTCGAAAACGAACCATTGGCCTTTCTGGTCCTGAACTAGAAACTCTCCGCCGAAGACACCCGCTCTAGGGGATCCTTTTTCCGATCGAAGATCGGGTTTTAGGCTGATCACTGGTTCGCCTATTTGAAGATTTCGGTGCCCCTGCTGTTGAACCACGTGAGTAAGCTCGTGCGCAAGAAGCTTACGCTGCGACTCCGTTCGCGGAGGATATTCATTTCGGCCGAACACAATATTGTGGCCGGATGTGAAAGCCCGCGCCTTTGTTGCCTCCGCGGCGCTGGCCGCGCGTTCGTCGGCGTGGACACGCACTTTGCTGAAATCACAGCCAAAGCGCGGTTCGAAAAATGATCGCGCGGCGGGCTCGAGCCTCTGGCCCGGCGACCATAGGACTTCGTTTATGATAGTCGCCGCGTTTGTCGGGCCCGCATGGTTCCGACTCACACTTCGCGGCTGTATTTGAGGAGGAACTCCGGGTTGAATGCGGTACAAACCAAGGCGACTGCCAACCAAAGACCGTGTTGAAACGTTCGATACTTCCTCGGCGATGTGGTCGGCTTCCCGTTCGCAGGCGTCTCCTGGAACGTTAGTTTTCAGCTTCGTTTGAAGCCTCTGCAAAGTTTGCATGTGGCCCGATGGCAGCCTGAAGATCGAGGATACCGTAGAGCCCAACCGCCGGTTTTGTTTCTGCGCGAATACTTTCATGGACAGTTCCTCGGCGGGTTAAAAAAGTTAATGGTTGCAAGCGGAAAGCGGAGCGTCATCGTATTATCGGGCGGCGGTCTCCGTTTAGTCCTACTACGAATAGCTGCTCGCGGTCGAGAACGATCAAGCGCATTCATTTCGCGATGCAGACGTTCTTGGGCTTGGTGAAGAAGCGGAGGGCTTCTTCGCCGCCTTCGCGGCCGACGCCGCTTTGTTTCATGCCGCCGAAGGGGACGCGCAGATCGCGCATTGTCTATTCCAACATCTCGTATTAGTTCGCCAATTCCGACGTTTGGCGAATAATTTTGCGCAGCGAAATGTTCACCAATTTCGAATTGGAAAAAACCTTGGCGACGTCGGGCTCCAAAACTACGACGTTTGTACCCTGCGCATAACGACGAGCGTATTTTCCGCGCTCGCCTTGCGAGAAATCGTATTCGTCCCGCATTCCGTTTCGTGCTGGTTTACTCGGTCCCTTCTTCATAAAACCTACGCTCTCGCCGGCTGGCGCGTCTGGCGCTAATGATGCGGATATTATCGTCGCGGTCGGTGTGAACAACAACGAGCAATTTACCATTAAATGCTTTGCCCATCACGATGTGGCGCGGCTCGGTGACTGAATGTTCGGGATCGGGAATTGTGAGTGACAGAGGATCGCCAAAAACGGTTGCCACCTCTTCAAAGCTGACGCCATGTTTGGCGAGATTCGAGCGCGCTTTCCGCGAATCCCATTCGAAAGTTAACGGCACAACTGAAAATTATTTCGCGATGCAGACATTCTTGGGCTCCGTGAAGAAACGGAGCGCTTCTTCGCCGCCTTCGCGGCCGACGCCGCTTTGTTTCATGCCGCCGAAGGGGACGCGCAGGTCGCGGACGAGCCAGCAATTTACCCAGACAGTGCCGGTATGGATTTTTTCGGCGACGCGATGGGCGCGACTTAGGTTCTGGGTCCAGACGCTCGAGGCTAGGCCGTAGTCGCAGTCGTTCGCATAGCCGATGACTTCGTCTTCGCTGTCGAACGGCGTGATGGTGACGACGGGGCCGAAAATTTCTTCGCGGTTGGTCCGGCAGGAGACGGGCAGATCGGTGAGGACAGTGGGAGGGAAGAAGTAACCTTCGCGGCACCGTTCATTGATGGAATCGGGCGCTTTGCCGCCGAGCGCGATCTTGCCGCCTTCCTTCTGCGCGAGATCAACGTAGAACTTCACTTTCTCGAGCTGGGTCTTGCTGACGATCGCGCCCTGCTCGGTTTTATCGTCGAGGGGGTCGCCCTGTTTCAACTGCGACACCTGGTCGATGAAACGTCCGAAGAAATCCTTGTAGGCCGAGCGTTCGACGAAAACGCGCGAACCGCACAGACAAACCTGGCCCTGGTTCGCGAAGGATGAGCGGACGCTGCCGGCGATCGCAGCGTCGAGATCGGCGTCGGCAAAGATGATATTTGGATTCTTGCCGCCCAGCTCGAGGGAAACTTTTTTGAACAACGGCGCGGCAGCTTCGGCGACTTTGCGTCCGGTTACGGTGCCGCCGGTGAAGGAGATCGTGCCGATCTTCGGGTGCGCCGTAATCGCGGCGCCGACATTCGGCCCGGTGCCGTGGACAATGTTGAGGACGCCGTCAGGCAAACCGGCCTCGACGCAAATCTCGCAGAGGAGATAGGCGGTCATCGGCGTCAGCTCGCTCGGTTTGGCGATGGCGGTATTACCGACGGCGATGGCAGGCGCGATTTTCCAACTCAATAAATAGAGCGGCAGGTTCCAGGGCGAAATCAAACCGGCGATGCCGCGCGGCTGGCGCAGGGTGTAGTTGAACGCGATCCCGTCGGTGACGTGCGCTTCGTTCTCGGTATGAAGGATCGCGGTCGCGAAGAAGCGGAAATTGCTGGCGGCGCGCGGAATGTCGAGGCTGCGCGCGAGTGAGAGCGGCTTGCCGGTATCGATCGATTCGGCGCGCGCAAGTTTTTCGAGATCGCGCGCGATGAGATCGGCGATGCGAAGGAGAAGGCGCGAACGTTCCGCGGCTGGAGTTTTCGACCAGGTGTCGAAAGCTTTGTCCGCGGCAGCTACGGCTGACTCAACATCGCGGCCATCGCTGTCGGGCACCTGCGAGTACGGCTTGCCCGTCGCGGGCTCGATGTTGTCCAGAAATTTTCCGCCGACCGGCTCAACGAACTTGCCGTCGATGAAGTTGAGGATCTTTGTCATGTCGAGCGTAGTCGGAATAATAATGGAACTTTCACAGTTCCGCGAGAATGGCTCGCGCGGCTTTGGCACTCGCGCCGGATTCGCCGAGCTTCTCGATTACGCCGTCGAACTCGGAAATCATTCGCCGCCGAGTGTCTGGATCATTTACCAACCGCAACACGGAACCGGCAATCGCTTTCGGTCGGGCTTCGTGCTGGAGAAATTCAGGAACGATCTCGCGGCCGGCCAGGACGTTCGGCATCCCGAGAAACGGGGTGCGCATGAGGAGGCGCGCGGCAAAATAAGTCGGCCAGGAAACTTTGTAGACGAGGACGAAAGGTAAACGGAAATAGGCGGCCTCGAGGGTGGCGGTTCCGGATGCGACCATTCCGGCGAAGGCGCGCTGCATCGTGCCCGAACTGTCGGCGGTCATCACCCGGATTCGTTCACGAAGAGGTGAGGATGCGAGGGAAACCTGGATTTCGCGCGCCAACGCGTCGGATGCGGCCGCGACTTCAAAGTGAGAGGTCGGACGTTGCGCGACCATTTCGCCTGCGGCCTTCAGCATGACGGGAAAGATTTTTTTCACCTCGCGTGATCGGCTTCCGGGGAAAAGGCCGATGAGATTGGGGTCGCGCGCTTCGCCGGTCTGGCGCCTGGCCAGATTTTCGATCATCGGATGGCCGACAAAAATCGTGCGAAGTCCGGAGAGATTGTAGAGCTCCGCTTCGAAGGGAAAGATGCAGAGCATGAGGTCGAGATAGCGCGCCATCTGCCGGATGCGGCCGCGGTTCCAGGCCCAGACTTGGGGACTGATGTAGTAAATGATTTTCAGTTTTGGCGATCGCCGGCGAAGTGTGCGCGCCAGGCGAAGGTTGAAGCCGGGGAAATCGATCAGGACGGCGGCATCAGGCCGGGCCGCGTCGATCTCGGCGAGTGCTCTGGCGAATTGCTCGCGGAAATAGCCGTAATGCTTCACCACTTCCCAGAGACCGACGACCGCCGCATCCCCGATCCAGTCGCTGATGGTGTCGCCAGCGATCGCTTTCATTTGCGGACCGCCCCGTCCGTAAAGCTCGCAATCGGGGGCCAGGTCGCGAAGCGATCGCATCAAGGCCGCGCCATGTTCGTCCCCGCTGGCTTCGCCCGCGATGAAGTAAATTTTCATTTGCTCGGAGGGACGTGCTTCCGCACGTCCCTAACTTTTTGGTGGGCCGCGCCGATCACGAGAATTTGGGACGTGCCGAAGCATGTCCCTCCGAAGAAAGCGTCACCATCGCAACTCGTTCAGTTCGCCCTGATAGGGCCAATCACTCGCGTCAGTTACGTAGCCGTGACGCACCGGATTATTCCGCACGTATTCCCATTTCTCGCCGTAGCTTTCGCCACGACGCAGCTGGCGATCCCAGTGGTGACGTTGCCAGACTTGACCTTGTTTGCCGATCAGGCCCGTCGCGTACGATTTCCAAAAACGCATCCAACGTTCAAGCGAAGAAGCATCGATACCATTGGGTGCACAGAAAAGGTGCACATGATTCGGCATGACAACGTAGCGCCCAACGAGCCACGTCGATGCTTTCGCCCACGCATTCAGGATCGCTTGATGCGACGATGGTGAGGCCAGCATGGGTCGTCTCTTGGCTGTGGAACAGGTAACGAAAACGATGACTGGCCGATTGTGCGCTTCGAGGGGCGCGAGATGAATCGGATGGCGGCGGCCATCTCCTTCTCTGAGGGACGTGCTTCTGCACGTCCCTGAAATAATGGGACGTGCGGAAGCACGTCCCTCCGAGGTTGGATTTGCGCCGCTCATGCGTTGATGCGCTTCGTGATTTCCACGGCGAGCTCGAGGGCGGCGGCGGCCTGGAACCCGGAAACTTTTGGGGCGCGGCCGGTCGCGGCGCATTCGATGAAGGCGGCCAACTCGCGTTTCAACGGCTCTTCGCGCTCGATCTCGACTTCCTCCCGCTTCAAACCTTCCGCGGTGCGCCGGTACATTTCGCCGCTCTGGTTCTGGTAATCGAGCGAGAGATACACGTCCTCCTGGAAAACGCGAATCTTGCGCATCTGTTCCGGACTGATCCGGCTCGAGGTGATGTTCGCGACGCAACCATTCTCGAAACGGATCCGGGCGTTCGCAATATCCTCGCCCCGGCTCAAGACCGGCACACCGACGGCGTCGATCGCTTGCACGGGCGAACGCACGAGGTGCAAAACGATTTCGAGATCGTGGATCATCAGATCGAGGACGACGCCGATATCGGTGCTGCGATTTGGATAAGGCGAAAGGCGATGGGCCTCAATGAAGCGGGGATTGGTCAGGCGTTTTTCCAGCGCGCCGAGGACGGGATTGAAGCGTTCGACATGACCGACCTGGAGGACGAGTCCGCGCGACGCCGCCAGTTCCGCCAGCTCGCTGGCGTGCGCGCTATTGTCCGCGATCGGCTTTTCCACGAGCAGATGTTTGCCGCGCGCGAGCAGTTCGCGGCCGATTTCGAAATGGGTAATCGTCGGCGTGGCGATGGACGCGGCGTCTACCTGTTCGGCAAATTCTTCGAGGGACTCCGCAGCTTTGACGCCGAATTCAGCGGCCCGCTCTCCGGCGACCGCCCGATCCGTATCGTAAATCGCGGTGAACTGGGCGCCGGGCAGCTCCGCATAAAGCCGGGCGTGATTCTTCCCGATGTGGCCGACGCCGACCACGCCAACGCGCGGCGTCTTCACGTCTCGTTTTCCAGGAACCATTGGTAAGTCCGCGCGATCCCGTCGCGCAATCCGATGCGATGCCGCCAGCCGAGTGCATGAATTTTCGAGACATCGAGCAATTTCCGCGGGGTCCCATCGGGCTTGGCTGTGTCCCAGGCGAGGTCGCCTTTGAAGTCGACGACGTCGCAGATCAATTCGGCCAGCTCGCGGATCGAAATGTCTTCGCCGCAACCGATGTTGACGATCTCCGGGCTGTCGTATTTCTCGAGCAGGAAAACGCAAGCCGCCGCGAGATCGTCGACATGGAGAAATTCCCGGCGCGGCTGGCCCGAGCCCCACACGACGAGCTCGCGCTTTCCCTCCTGTTTGGCGAGGTGCGCCTTTCGCAGAAGCGCGGGAAGGACGTGCGAGGAGACCAGATCGAAGTTGTCGTTAGGCCCGTAAAGGTTGGTCGGCATCGCGGAGATGAAGTTCGCGCCGTACTCGCGGCTGTAGGCCTGGCAAAGTTTGATGCCCGCGATCTTGGCGATCGCGTAGGCTTCGTTCGTCGGCTCGAGCGGGCCGGTGAGAAGCGCGCTCTCGGGAATCGGTTGCGGCGCGTGTTTCGGATAAATGCAGGAACTGCCGAGGAACAAAAGCTTGCGCACTCCGCTGTCGTGGGCGGCGCGCACGACATTGTTCTGCATCTGTAAATTCTCGAGGAGGAACTCGACGGGCAGATCGCTGTTCGCCTTGATCCCGCCCACCTTGGCCGCCGCTAGAATCACGACGGCCGGTTTTTCCTGCGCGAAAAAACGGTCGACGTCGCCGGCATCCCGAAGGTCCATCTCGGCGCGGTCCCGCGTGAGCAAATTGGCAAACCCGTCCTGCTCGAGCTGGCGCACGAGGGCGCTACCGACGAGGCCCCGATGGCCCGCGATAAAGATTTTGTCCGGTTTTTCCACGGGCCGCGAGAGAGTGAGGATTAGCATTTTCTTTTTTCCTTCAATGCGCAATCCTCAGTTCGTGCGAAAAAACGGAGCGCGTCTCGGGGTCGAAAAAACCTACAAACTGTTTGTCGGCGGAAAATTCGTGCGCAGCGAGAGCGGCCGCGTCCTGGTGGCGACGGGGAGCGACGGAAAACCGGGAGCGAATTATAGCCGCGCCTCCCGGAAGGATTTTCGCGATGCGGTGACGGCGGCACGGAGCGCGTTCGCCGGCTGGTCGAAGCAAAGCGCGTATCTACGGAGCCAGATTCTGTATCGGGCCGCGGAAATGCTGGAGAGGCGCGAAGGCGAATTGCGGAGTGAGATCGAGCGCAGCCCAGACGGTGGAAAAGCGCGGAGCGAGGTTTCGCGCGCCATTGACCGGCTGGTTTATTACGCCGGCTGGACGGACAAATTCAGTTCGGTTTTCGGCGCGGTGAACCCGGTGGCCAGCTCGCATTTCAATTTCACGGTGCCGGAGCCGACGGGCGTGGTCGTAGTCGTTTCTCCTGATGAATCGCCCCTGCTCGCGCTAGTCTCGCTGGTCGCGCCGGTGATCCTGGCGGGAAACACCGCGGTCGTCCTGGCGTCGACGCGCAGTCCGCTGCCGGCGTTAACCTTTTCGGAAATCATCGCCACGAGCGATCTGCCGGGCGGCGTCGTGAATATTCTCGCCGGTGACCGCGCGGAGCTGGCGCCGCATTTCGCGAGTCACATGGACGTGAACGCGATCGTGGACGGCTCGGGTGACAAGGACACGGGGCGGGCGTTGCAACGCGGCGGCGCCTTGAATGTGAAACGATACTTCCGCCGCGACCTCGCCTCCGCTGACTGGGCGAAACCCGACGCGGAAAATCCGTATTGGATTCTCGACACGGTTGAAATGAAAACCGCGTGGCATCCGATCGGGCTGTAGCGGCAAGTGCGCGCGCTCCTTCTCGTTCTCGATAGCGTCGGTGTTGGCGGCGCGCCCGACGCGGCGAACTACGGCGACGAAGGCGCGAATACGCTGGGCCATATTCTGGAGCGGATGCCGGAGCTGCGGCTCCCGAATCTGGATTCGTTAGGCCTGGCCGAGTTGGTGCCCGCCCATGGGTCATATGGGTCCTATACGACATATAAGAGCAGCTACGGCAAAATGACGGAGCGCTCACCGGGGAAGGACACTACCACCGGGCATTGGGAAATCGCCGGCGTGATCCTGGAGGAACCGTTCGCGACTTTCGAGCGCTTCCCCGATGAACTGGTGCGCGCCATCGAGCGGGATGCCGGCGTGCAATTCATCGGCAATTACCCGCAAAGCGGCACGACGATCCTCGCCGAACTGGGCGCTGAGCACGTTCGCACCGGTAAACCCATTCTCTACACCTCGGCTGATTCAGTTCTGCAAATCGCCGCCCACGAGCAGGTGATCAGGATCGATCGGCTCTACGATATCTGCACGGTCGCGCGCCAGCATGCGGACCGGTTCCGCATTGGCCGCGTCATCGCGCGCCCGTTTACCGGGCCGGAAGGAAATTTTTCGCGCACCTCGCGCCGGCACGATTTTTCCATGGAACCGCCGGACACGATCCTGAACGCGATCAGCGAAAACGGTGACGCGGTCATCGGCATCGGCAAGATCAGCGATATTTTCGCGGGGCAAGGCATTACCGAATCGTTCCCGACCGACGGGAACGCGGAAGGAATGCTATGCATCGCCGAAAAGTGGGAACAGCTCGAGGCCGGACTGATCTTCACCAACCTCGTCGATTTCGACATGCTTTACGGACATCGCCGCGACGTCGCCGGTTACGGCCAGACCCTGGAGCAATTCGACCAGTGGCTCGGGGAATTCATGACGAAGATCCTGCCGGCCGATCTCGTGATCATCACCGCCGACCACGGGAACGATCCGACCTATCGTGGCACGGACCACACCCGGGAGCAGGCGCCGCTTTTCGTTTTGCACAATAATGAAAGCCGCGCCCTGGGTGTCCGGGAAACCTATGCGGACATCGCCGCGACGTTGGGCGATTTTTTCGAGCTGCCGGTCGGTTGGCCGGTTGGCGAATCGTTTCTCTCGAAAAGCGATTCAGAGCGATCCGAGGCACGCCCTTTCAAGGCATCGAATTAGCTGTAAAGAATCGGCTAATGCACGTCCCCACTCTCATCGAAAAAAAGCGCGAAGGTCAGGAGCTGACCAAGGAAGAAATCGAGTTTCTCATCGAGGGGTTCACCTCGGGCGAGATCGCCGATTACCAGATGAGCGCCTGGGCGATGGCGGTCTTTTTCAAGGGGATGACTGCCGTGGAAACGCAGCACCTCACGACCGCGATGATGGAAAGCGGGAACATGCTCGAATATCCCGAGGGCTCACCGCCGAAAGTGGACAAGCATTCGACCGGCGGCATCGGTGATAAGACCTCCCTCGTCCTCGCCCCGCTGCTCGCCTGCGACGAAAACTGGGTGCCGATGATCTCCGGCCGCGGCCTCGGCATTACCGGCGGCACGCTCGACAAACTCGAAAGCATTCCCGGCTTCAACATTCACATCGATGAGCGCCGCGCCCTGGCCCAGTTGAAAAGCATCGGCGTTTTCATGATCGGACAAACGGCTGACATTTGCCCGGCCGACAAAAAACTTTACGCGTTGCGTGATGTCACCGGGACCGTGCCGTCGCAGGCGTTGATCGTGGCGAGCATCATGAGCAAGAAGCTCGCGGAAAACCTCGACCGCCTCGTGCTCGACGTGAAATTCGGCAGCGGCGCGTTTATGAAAACGCGCAAGGAAGCGCAACAACTCGCCGCTGCGATGACGGAGGTCGGAAATTTGATGGGCGTCAAAGTCACGCATTTGCTCAGCCCGATGGACGAACCTCTGGGCCGGACCGTCGGTAACGCGCTCGAAGTGGCCGAATGCGTCGAGGTCCTGCAAGGAGGCGGTCCGCCCGATGTAGTGAAGCTCGTGCTCGACCTGGCTGAACAGGTGTCGACCGCGAAGCGCGCCCAGCTCGCCACCTGGCTGGAGGATGGAACGGCTTGGCGCAAATTCATTTCAATGGTCTACGCGCAGGATGGCGACGCCTCGTCCCTGGAGAAACTCGGCGAGCTCCATCGCGCGCCGGTGATTCAACCTTTCCTCGCGAAGTCGGCCGGCAAAGTTACGAAAATGGACGCGGAAACAATTGGCCGCGTCTCGCTCCTTCTCGGTGGCGGCCGTCAGACCGCGGACGACGCGATCGATTTCGCCGTCGGCCTTTCCGGGATTAGGAAAATCGGCGAACGCGTCGAGAAAGGCCAATCGTTGTTATTCGTCAATGCCCGAAACGATCAAACGTCGCAAGCTGTCGTGCCGCTTCTAGAAAAAGCGATCGAGATCGCATAACGCTCGCTGCGGATTAATTTCATTCCGGCTTCTAGTCTCCCGAAGTCGAATGCTTCAACCGCACAGACACCACCGTTACGTGACGCTTTGGCGAAACCTCTATTATGGCCTCGTAGTCCGCATGGCCGTACTTCCATGGTGGCCAATGGGTCAAGAGGGTCTGGCCGCCAAGGTATAGTGAAAGGCGCCTGGGCGTAATCCAACCTGCCGTTTCGTTCACCCTCAACCGAAAGGAATCCCAGCAGCGCGCACTTAGACGCGATAAACGTACGCATCCTAAAAACTTACGTTGGCACTTAGGTCAGAGCCGGTGAGCCCTCATAGGGGTCCAAGTATTAATGAACGGATATTCCACGTCCAATTGCTTTATCACCTGCCTTTTCTTCGCTATGATCAACTCGTGATCCATATGGCCCTGCATCCGATGAAACCAGCGACTAGTATGCGAAACTTGTCACTGTTCATGTCTTTCTACTACGATGGATTCAAAAAAACTCTTCCAGGTGCGGGGTGGCGTCGTCACCATGTTGTGCCAGGCGATACGATCGCGAAGTGACGCATGCATAACCGCGGCCTCCTCTCTGCCTTTCAATTGTAACTACGACATCGTGGCTCTCCGTGCCAAGGGCTGGCGAACCGGTTCCAACCTCTGAGGTAAGCCTGCACTTGAGCTGCGCCACTTGCCCCAGCGCTTCGAAACGCTTTACGTCGACCACCCGCCAACTGCTGGCGGATATCCGCTGCATGAGAAATAGCACGCCGACCACCGCGCGTGTGCTCTCGAGCGGGGGACTTGCCGTGCCAAAAACCAGCGCCAGTTCGTCCCCTCGCCATACGGTCGCAGCTGTCTCTACCTTGTCAGGAAAGATGATACGGCCGAGTCTAGCCTCGTCTGACGAATCGGAATCGATAATAGCGAAGAAGGTCGCGAAATAATCCTGGGCTTGCCTGGGACGGAATTGAGCCAGCTGGTGTTCGAATTCCGATGGTGATGCCCACGTTGGGTTGGGGGGCGGGTTAGCCAATGACGCGCAGGCTTGAATCGTCAGAAAAAAAGCGACGCTCAGGCGTTGCACGTTTCTTAGCTCCTCGATTTAGGCCCCAGCAACTGAATGACGTGCTTTAATGGCGCGCCCCAAACATCACATGCCCTCTTGAGGTCGGGCCCCCCTTCTCCGATATACACGTCGATCTGCTTATCGAATCTCGGAAGCCTGCCATTGTCACGTTTGATTTTTTCTCCTTCAATCCCATCGATACGTACGCGGGCGCCGCAGCGCAGCGTCTTATGGCGCGAGGCAATCGTGTCGGTTGTGCCAATGATATTATGGTCCGGAGGGCAACTTCCGGTCTTCTCCGGGTCTGGGTTGGCTACGTAGAACCTTCGTTTGTAAGGCGTCCCTCCTTTTTGACCGTGACTCTCGCGAAATCTGACGACATTGCCGTTACTTAGGCCGAGGCCTTCGTTTCGCTCGCGAAGCGAGTTCACAAAAGAGGCGGGATACTGCTCGTCGTGCAAATTGCTCCAGATTTTCGTCTTGTCGTCGAATACCCCTGTCCCGATGGTGATCAGATCGTCCGGTGGATAGTCTTCGAGAACCGGCGTGAAGTATTCCGTGATGTTCCAGAAGTCGCTCTCGACTCTTGGTTTGATCGGAGCTTTTTTTTTCGTGCCTTTGCTCTTTGCGGCCATCATCAAACCTCGACGAGCCGCAGCTGCGGGGGTGCCTACTTCCCAAGAGGCTTCTAACTGGGTTAGCGTCATTTCGCCATCTGCCGGCGTGAATTCATCCCAGTGAAACGTTTGTTGAACCGTGCCGCCAGATGCCTGCTCTGAATATATCTCCTTTTCCGCTCCGTTGAGACCTTTCAGAGTAAGAGTGAGCGTTCCACTCGCACCGTCCGGACTTAATTGAACCAGAATGTTATTATTCGTCACGTCTGCTGTCAGCACACTCACTGCAGGCTCCACCTCCGCTAAGAAGGAAATTGTATAACTTGCCTCCTCATCCGGATCATCCGGGTCGTTAGGCTCATCGCCAACATCGGTGTCATCCTTATCTCCGGGCTTTTGGGAGATAGTAACCGAGGCCGTGCCCTCAAGAGTGCTCAGATCGACGGTCAAGTCTGCTGAACCCTCTGTAAACTCATCGTCGGACGCCGGATCGAGCTCCCTGGCGGTAACGGTGATGTGATAGGGACCTGGGAGATACGGGCCGTCGTAAAGAATGCGGTTACGCTCCTGACCCACCCCCTCTCCAAAATGGGCGGATCCTCCTAGTCCTTCGGCCGTAAAAGACATCGCGCTGCCGCCGCTGCCATCAACTCCGACTACTTCAATCGTCAGCCACGCCGTATCGGATCCCGAAGAGCGCGCCGCCGCTGCCGTCATCCGAATACGATCGCGCGTTTTTGCCCGCGCTCTGGCCCGCGACTTAGGCCGTCCTTTAGTCCGGGATTTGGCTTGCTTACTTTTGCTTTTGATTCTGTTTTTCATATTTTTGAGTGGTTTTTACTCGAGCGGATGGGATGGCTAACCTAAAAGAGCGAGCAGTTTGTCACCGATGGGGCTGCCCAAACCAGCGCATGCGTCCCAGCCCGGGCCGGCAGCGTACTTGCCGAGCTGCCCGGTCATGTCGTTGTTTCCCTGGGTGATGTCGCGGAAGGCGGCGGCGCCACCATAGAGATTAGCATGACAGAAACCGACGGGCTTCTTGCCCTTGCTCGCGCGGCTTTGGTTGATGAGAGCAAACAAACCCGCATACAATGGCGCGACCGCGCTGGTGCCGCCGATGACTTGCTTTTGTCCGCCGACAAGAACCTGGTAACCTGTTTCCGGATCGGCCGTTCCGGAAACGTCGGGTGCGCCGCGACCAGCAAAACCGCTGGGCGATTTTGGAACAGCGACGCCGGATTGATAAGGGGGCTTCTTGAAAATGTTACTGACGCCGCCCCCGCCCGAGCCCCCTTGGACACCGTTATTCCAAATTGATTCAGCGAGATCTGTATGAGTGCGCAATCCTCCACACGAAATAACCTTATCGTGGGAGCCGGGAAAATCGGCGTGTGGCTTGCCGTCGCTCGTCTCCAGATCGGACGAGCCGGAATCGCCCGCGGCCGCAAAGACCGTGACGTTATTGTCGGCCGCATCCTGCAATACAGCGCTCATCGCATCGAGGTATTGTTTCTTCGAAAAATCCTCCGGTCCGCCCCAACTGATGGAAATGATCGAGGGCTTGTGAGTGGTATCGAAGACAGCCGCGTGGATGGCGTTGGCGAAGCCACGGTCAGTATTGGGAGCAAAGTAAACCACAATCGTCGCCTGGGGCGCGACCGCTCCCGCGACTTCGATGTCCAGCGCCACCTCGCCGTCAGCATTGGGATCAGGCCCGGGAACGTTCGCGCCGCCGAGCACGCCCACTGGAATAATGGTGGGAACCTTGGTCTTGATGCTCTTGAAGTACGCGGCCATATCGGACGAGGTGTAGCCCGTGCCGGTGGGCTTATGCATGGCGCTATCGAAATTGTTTAACTCGATGATGGCGATGCATTGCCCTTTACCTTTGAGCGCCGTCGTCGGAAATCCATATAGCTTCGCCAGCTTCGGCACGGCGAAGCTGAGATTTTTCACGGCGGCGCGGGCGCCGAACCTTTTCGTGCTGCGAAGAAAACGCGAGTGGGCGACGGCGGTGGGTTGAGTATCAAAGCCGGTCCAGCTCAGTAACACAGCCTGCAATTGCGTCGGGATGCGCAGGGAGCCGGAACGCGCCCGATGAGTCACGCCAGCGCGCTTGACCCACCGTAGTTTTCCGGGGTCGATTCCAGCCGCGCGATAATCCTGCAAGGTGGCGCCCACCTGCACCAGCCGAGTATGGAGTGTCTCTTCACGGGTGCTTCCTTCCACGAGCGAAATATGGTTTGCGGCTAGGAAATCATAGACAAGATCGACATCGTTTTGGGTCGCGCCGCCTCCCGCCTTGCGTCGCAGGATCAAGGTGGTCTTGATGAATTCCATGGCGGGGACGGTCCGTCCACCGGCAGGTGATGGCTTGGTAATTTTGCTCGAGGCAAATACTTTGGAGCGTGTCTTAGGCATATTTTTAGGTAGCTGGGTGTTTAGGTTAACTTGAAGAGAAGAGCTTGTCCGAGGCGGCCTGCCGCCGAGCGGCAGGCGTGCGTATCATCGGGCGAATAGCGACAAGGTGGAACTTGTGCGACTGATGCCTGATCATCACGATTTGCGGCTGGTCGAAAAGCGCGAGCCGTTCCTCTCGGTGCACGCTCGCAGCGATCAAGCTCTTCGCTTGGTTCTGCGTTTGCCGGAAAAGGCAGTTGACGTTCAACGGCTCGCGATGCCGGGCACTCACAGAATCGCGATACCAACCGCGGTGTTTATGGCTGAAGCGGCCACATTCAGCGCCGCGTTGATCGCATCTTGCGCGGCGGTCTTGAGAGTTACGGTCACGGCAGCCCGGGCCGAAGCCTCGGACTCTTTGATTTCGTCGAAAGCAAAGCGGACATCGTCGTCATTGATTTTATTAGCCAGGCGGTCGCTCGCGATGGCCGCCACGCCTTCGGCGATCAGTTTCGCGCGAGCCTCGAGATAATTCTTCAGGTCCTCCGCGTGACCTTTGGCCGCGCCAGAGGCGGCGCCCAGCATGCTCTGGACTAATTGGGGTATGTTAATGGACATGGTTTATGGATTCGAGCCGGTTTTCTTGAGACCGGCGCTAAAGATTGAGCTGCGCTTCTTCGCGATCTGAATTTGTTGGAGATCGAGGAGGGTGCCGCGCAAACCCGTGGCCAGCGAAGAGCGCGGCGGGCCGCCGTGTTTTCTCAAGGCCTCGTAGCGCTGCTCGAGCGTGCCCAAGGCCGCGATTTCGTCTTCATTCTTGGCGAAGAGCGACGAACGCGCTTTCAAGGCCCGGACCGTGCCGAGCGATTCGTCGAAGAATTTGTCCCGATCTTCCGCGGTCAACTGTCCAGAATCCGCTCGAAGGATTGCGGTTTCGGTTTTCAACGACAGGTCGGTCAGCAACCGATCCGTCGTCTCGTCGTAAGCCGCGACAAAATTAACCGCGCAACCGCCCAGGACGATGAGCGATAAAAAAAGGAGCGCGAATCGCGCGATCCAGTGTCCGAAAGCCGGCACCGGCAAAGAACGGTTTTTTCTACAGGAGGGTGCGAGGAATTGGGGGGCCATGACTGAAAACTATCAGACTCCGGTGAGTCAAAGCGAGCACCTTTTTCTTGCCGTACCGGCGCGCTGGATTTTCAATACCGGTATGCGGCGTTCCCTCCTTTTTATCGCTGCCGTCGTTTTTTTCGCGCGCGTCCTTCCGGCGCAATCGCCCGAAAAGAACCCGATCGATCAGCTCATTCCCTGGCTGCTTCGGGAGAATGGCGATCTGCGCGAAATACCTTTCAGCAAGGTGATCGCGGACACCACGGGCAAGCGCGTGCTGGCGATCGATCCGAAGAATGGGGCCGACCAGCGCGTAGTTAAGTGCATCAGCGAGGTGCTGGATGAAGTGATGAAGCGCATGAACGCCCCTGAGAGTCCCGTCCAGAACCTGGCCCGGATCAACGAAGCCAGCAGTCACTTCGAAGATTTGTTGCGCGAATTGCTCAACCGCGCGCCCGGTCTCCGTTGTGATTTTCCGCGCACTTCCGAAGACCGCGTCCAACGCTCGGGCTATCCCGATCTGCGGGTCTGGGACACCGCGACGAACCGCATCTTCTATCTCGACCCGAAACTCTACGCCGCGGGCAGTCGCGACAGCAGCTTCCGCACGTTTTATTTCGAGCCGAAAATCACAACCAACAAGGTGCGCGACGACGCTGTGCACCTACTCGTCGGTTTCGAGCACGAACCGAAAAGCGCCGGGCGCTGGACTTTCACCCGCTGGGACCTGGTGGACCTCGCCCATTTCAAAGTGCGCCTGAAAGCCGAATTCCAAGGCAGCAACCACGACATCTATCGGCCGGAAGCGATCATCGCGACAAGCGCGAAATAAGGAATCTACGATCCTCTAACTCTAGGCCGCACATCCGGCACGGGGACAAAACGCTCCTTTGATAGACTCCACTCTGGCAAGGTCTCGACTAACTTCGTCACGACTTCCTGAGGCGCTTCTACCAGGAGCATTCGAGAAGAATCGTCCACTACCTTCAGGTCTGGCAAAGTTCGAATTCGTTCGAGGTCGTCGACCGGGCTGTCGCCGTTTCCCTCGAACCGTAGAATGAAGCGCTCCACACTTCAGTGTAACGCCTCGGGTCTTATATTCAAACCTTGATCAACCCCTGACCTTCGAAGGTCGGTGCGAATCCGAGCGACATCGCCGCCTTCAGGACCTCGTGCGCCATCCTATCCGAGCGAGTTTGATCACGCGCCGTCGCGAGGACGGCCGGTTGCGCGGCCAATAGCTTCGCCGCCGCGCCCGTCACAGCTGGACAGGCCATCGAGATGCCGTCCATGACGGCATACTTGCCTCCCGGAAAAGTCGAAATGATTCCGACACCCGGTCCAGTAACGCTGGTTTCGGGTCCTACGTTGGAGAATTCCGCGATAAAATTGGCCTTATCCTTGCCAAATGGAGAGGCCACATCTCCGAACTCGGTGACGCCGGCGGGAAATGTTCCTTTGCGTCCCAAGGCGGACACTGCCAACGCCAATGAGTCTGAGGCTGGAAAGCTGACCGGCTGGCGACTGTCATTTCCCGAAGCTACGATTACGAGCGTGCCTTTGGCCCGCGCGCCGGCGATTGCCGAATGAATCGCTTCGTCCTTGTCGCCTCCGCCCAGACTCATGTTTATCAAATCGCACCCATCGACCACTGCGTGATCGATTGCCTTCGCGATCGAGAAATTGGACGCTCCGCCCGTTCCTTTGCCGAAGACCCGGTAGCTGCGGAGTACCACCCCCGGCGCGAGTCCCCTCACACCCGAAGGCGAGGTGCCGTGGGCCGCGATGATCCCTGCGACATGAGTGCCATGACCTTCGCCGTTGTCGGCAAAGTCACTGCCATTTTCACCGACGACGGTGTTTTCTCCACCGCTCACGTTGAGATCACCGTGCGGCCCAATACCCGTGTCAACGACGCCTACGGTTATTCCCTGGCCCGCGTTAAGCGGAGAAGCGCCATAAAAGTGCCGAAGGCAATCAGTAAATCCCAGATCAATGGGAAGAAGCTCGATGGTCCCGCCGGTCTTTAGCATCACGTTTCGCTGGAGCGCATTCCAGAACCCGCTCTCGCAATAGACATAAAGCCGTTCCACCTTCTTAGTCGCCCCGCCCAGGGACAAGGCAGCGATTCCCTTGCTATTGCTCGTGGCGCTGGCGCCCAGGCGGTTTGCAAAATCGGTGAACGCCACCACTTTCGCGCCGGCCACTGGCTTCCCATCCCCTTTCGAGACAATCGTCAACGCGATCTTAAGATCCGCCGCCGCGGCTTTCGGCGCCGCCGCCGGCATCGGACGCGGAGCGCGCGCGGGATAATAATAAGCCACGGGGACAATTCGCAACCCGGGCTGCTCGACCTGGAGACTGGAGACAGCTTCGGGCGACATCTCAACGAGTTTCGCGCCGTTCTCGTGGATGGAATCGAGAACTTTGAGTTTGGTCTTGATGCCCGCGGAAAGCGCTTTGCGGGCCTGGGGGACGGCGGCGCGCACGTGCTCCAGGGACATGAGGAAAGAGTGCACGAACGGGGTGGATGGAAGCACCTCTCCGCTGGAGAGTCCTCGAGGCGGCAAGAGAATGAACTGCTGTGGTTTGTTCGAAGGCATATCGTTTTGTTTGCTTGAGTTAGTTTCTTGCGGGTGAAGGAGCGAGAAGGCCAGCGAGCGCGCCCACCGCGGCGGAGCCGAGAGCGACGAGGACATCGGGGATGGTTCTAGGCGTTGACCCGGGACTAAGAGTAATGACGATCGCCCCCAGGAGGGCAATAATGACGGTGGCGGAGAGTGCCGAGACCACGATCCGATAGATCAAGACGTCGGTCTGAAGCGGAGCGGCGATGGTAGCGAGGGTCCCCTTCGGGTCGCTTTTCAATTTTGCCTCCAAGTCCGGATCGGTTTCCAATCTTGCGGCCAATTCTGGCAGGGAACTTATTTTGTAACTCATAATCGGTTTGCTTTCGCTGGGTTCAGGTTTCGCTCTTGTTACTACGGAAAGGCCACCTTGAAGTTCCCGCCCTCTTTCGCGTGGCTCCTCATCCGCCGCTGCAAATACCTCCGCCGGTCCGTGGCCAGCGCCCCAGCCACGCAATGAATTCACATTGCTGAAGGCCACGCGGAAGCGCCGATTGAGAGGAAGAGGAGAATCTGACCTAGCCCATTTCAAAGTCCGCCTGAAAGCCGAATTCCGAGGCAGTAATCGCGACATTTACCGGCCGGACGCGACTATCGCGACCAGTGTGAAGTAAATATCACTAAGCACCGAGTGCCGGAACTACTGTGATGCGTTCCGGGGATTAAAACAAAACGCCGACCCAGGCATTGATTGAATCAACATCGGAGAAATCGGGTGTGGTTTTTCCCCTCTTAAAGGTTAGCCCCACGGAAAAGTGGTGGTCCTTATCCAAAAACAAGGTGGGCGAAACTTCGTAATAATGGTGGACCGCGCTATCGCCGAGCAAGTCATCACGCATGGAGTAATCGGCCGAAATCACAAATTGTTTTCCGATCCAAACATCGGCGTGGAACTTTAAAACGAGGCGAAAGAATTCACTCTTACTCGGATCGAGGGCATTATTGTCATTCTCGAGGATGTGCCCTCCCTCAACGCCAACAAAAGGACGCCAACGGAAAGTGACTCTATCAATCGTTTTTTCGACCCCGATGGCCAACGCTGGAATCGTCGGAGTATAGTACAAGTCGCCTCCGATCGTTGCGGTTTCTTGGTGCCGATCGGTTTCGTAGACCAGCGATATGGCAACCTTGTGCTGAGAAATAAAAGCTTCGAAATTTGGCTGCAAGTAGAGACTAACCGGAAGCCGCCCGCTGAGAGAATCTTGCTCGGCTTTTGCTTGGGTAGAAGTGTGCGCCTCAAACGTGGGCTGAATTTTCCAGTTAAACTCCCAGTTCTGAGTTGATGTGCCGCTGTGAAGAAAGGGGAAACCCTTTGGATTGAGGCCAAGGGCAAGGTCCAACTCGTAGAACGCGGACTCCCCTTTGGATTTGGTCCAACTAAACTTGGCCGGTTCCGTCGCATCGTCGGCCGTTAGAAAGCTTTTCCGGAGAAGAAAGTAATCGCCAAGATTATTCAACAACGATGACTCTTGGGGAGGATTGCTTGCGACGTTTGCTACGGTGATATCGCTATCGACCGACCCCGGAAGGCGATTTCCGTTTGCGTCGACTATCGTCGAGTCGGTGGAGTTGTAGGAGTCACTTACAGAGTTTGGCGCCGTGAGATGAAGGCTCACGAAGATGATCGCGACTAAGGCGCAGATTTTGTGCATGATTGGTTTAGGAATTAACTTTTAACTTTTTTCCAGATGAGCTCGATAAGCTCGCCGAGCGTGGTCTTTTCTCCGACACCGTCGTCGTCTCCGATTGTTTCTCTCCCGCCGTGGGCTCGGACATAATTGTTACTGCGCTCCACCATGCCTTCGATCGCAACGGCATCCATGCCAGCCCCGCCGTGTCCCAAAACGGTAGAGTCGGGCGCCTGACTTACATCATTGTGAGTGATGAAACGAATGCGTTGGTAAACAAACTGTCGCACTTCTTCTTCGGTCATACTGTTGGTTCTCCGGTTGTTTGATGTCGCGCTCGATGTCGTAATTTCAGATTCTGAGGCGGATGTAAAAGTAGGTCATCACTCACTACGAAAACCTTCCGACCAAGTTCTGGAAAAATGCGCGGACGTGATACAAGTGAATCGGGTTCGCAGGGCGAACCCGTCAACTGACATCTCCGCGCTCGTTTCAGCGATAATTCCGACCGGATCGGCACTTTGCGAAAGTTCGTCAGCCATTTGTCGCCCGTCCTGAATTCACATTGCCGTGCAACGCGCTCGACGTAATGGTATCAGCGTGATTGCCGAAGCGCCGCCAGCTCTAGAATTCGATGCCATCGACGATGTCGTGAAGGACATCGCGGCCGGCAAGCTCGTGATCGTGACGGATGATGCGGACCGGGAGAATGAAGGGGATCTCGTCCTGGCGGCGGAGAAGGCGACGCCGAAGGCGGTCAACTTTATGGCGATGCATGGGCGCGGGCTGATCTGTGTGCCGATCGCGAATGAGCGGGCGGAGCAGCTCGGGCTTCAGCGGATGGTGGCGCAAAACCGCGAGATGTATCGGACCGATTTTACGGTGTCGGTGGACGCGGCGCGCGGCGTGACCACGGGCATTAGCGCGCACGACCGGGCCGCGACGATCAAGACGATCGCGGATCCGAAATCGACGCCGGATGATTTGGTGCAGCCGGGTCACGTCTTTCCATTGCGGGCGAAGGATGGCGGAGTCTTGCGCCGGGCGGGGCACACGGAAGCGGCGGTCGATCTCGCGCGAATGGCGGGATTGCAGCCGGCCGGAGTGCTTTGCGAAATCCTGCACGATGACGGAACGATGGCGCGGCTCCCGGAGTTGATGGAGTTCCGCAAGAAACACGGGCTGCGCATCTGCACGATCCAGAGCCTGATCGCGCATCGCCGGCTTACCGAAAAACTGGTGGAAGCCGAGCAGGTGGTGAAGTTGCCCACGGAATATGGCGACTTCGATTTGCATCTCTACCGTTCGAAGCTGGACGGCGCGCATCATTTGGCGCTGGTGAAAGGCAAGATCTCGAAGACGCGCCCGACGCTGGTGCGGGTCCACAGCGAATGTCTGACCGGCGACGTGTTCGGGTCGCGCCGGTGCGATTGTGGAAACCAACTACATGCGGCGCTGCGGCAGATCGCCGACGAAGGCAACGGCGTCCTGGTTTACATGCGCCAGGAAGGCCGCGGCATCGGGTTGGCGGCCAAGATTCACGCCTACAAGTTGCAGGAGGAAGGTCTGGACACGGTCGAAGCCAATGCCCGGCTCGGGTTCGCCACCGACTTGCGCGATTACGGGCTCGGCGCGCAGATTTTGTTCGACCTCGGGGTGCGCAAGTTTCGTTTCTTGACGAATAATCCGAAGAAGGTGGTCGGCCTCGAAGGTTACGGGATTCAGATGGTGGAACAGGTGCCGATCCGCAGCGCGGCGAACCCGCACAACGCGCGCTACCTCGAGACGAAGCGAACCAAAATGGGGCACACGTTGTGAGCCCGCGTCCAGTCTAATGTCGAAACTCGCTCCGTCACGGCCGCGCTCGTCAGGCCGCAAACAGCATTTCGCGATCGTCGCGAGCTTGTTCAACCGGCTCTATGTGCAGGGCCTCGTCGACCACGCCGTGGCGGAGCTGCGCGCGCTTTCACCGGCGGCCGATATTTCGATTCATCAGGTGCCGGGCGCGTTTGAAATCCCGGTCGTGGTGCGTGAGATCGCGTTGAAGAAAAATGCGCAGGCGATCCTCGCGCTCGGCGTGATTCTCCAGGGAAAAACGAGTCACGCCCAGAATCTGGCGCGTTCCGTGACCGACGCACTTCAGCAAATCGCGATCGAGCACGGCGTGCCGGTAATCAACGCGGTTCTGAGTCTCGAGACGGAACAACAGGCGCGCGAACGTTGCCTCGAAAAGGAGATAAATCGCGGCACGGAAGCGGCGCGCGCCGCGGTGACCGTCGGCGAAGTCCTGGACGATTTGCGCGGGAAGTAAGTATGGGTAAACGGCGAGCAGCGCGGCAGGCAGCCGTGCAATTTCATTTTTGGCGCGACCTCCATGGCGACGGCGCGCCGGAGCGGATGGAAGAGTTCTGGGAATTTTGTCCGGCGGTTCCGCGCGTCCGCCAGTTCGCCCAGCCGCTCATCGATGGAATGATCGCGCACCTGCCGGAGATCGACGACCGCATCCGTAAATACTGCGAGAACTACGATTTTCGCCGCATTTCCGCCGTGGACCGAAATGTCCTGCGGCTGGCGATCTACGAAATGCTTTATCGCGACGACATTCCGCCCGTCGTTTCCATCAACGAAGCGATCGAGCTGGCGAAAACTTTTGGCGGACCGGATTCAGGCCGCTTTGTGAATGGAATCCTCGACCGCGTGAAGGATGACCTGACCCGACCTTTGCGGGAAGCGGCGCCGCCGACTCCAGACGAGAATAGACAGGATTAACAGGATTTACGGGATTGGGGAAAAGAACTTCAGCCACCATCCCTTCCCATTCTTCAATCCTGCAAATCCGGTCTGCTTTTCCCGACTAATGAATTTCCTTAAATCGCTTGTCCAAAAATTCACGGGGCGGCCGGTCGACTGGGATGAACTGGAGGAGATGCTGATCCGGGCCGATCTCGGTGTGCCGATGACGCTGCGCATCCTCGAAGCGCTGCAGGCGCGCGCGCAAAGCAGCACGATCACCGCGAACGACATCACCGAAGTCGCGGGCGACGAGATCGGGCGCATCTTGCCGATGGCGCCGTTGCCGATCACGCCGCACCCGGCGCGACCGAAGGTCCTGCTGATCGTCGGCGTCAATGGCACCGGCAAGACCACGTCGACCGCGAAGCTGGCGCATTATTTCAAACGCAATCGCCACAGCGTCATGCTGGCCGCCGCAGATACCTTTCGTGCCGCAGCGATCGAACAGCTGGGTGTCTGGGCGGAGCGGATCGGCGTGGAAATGATTCGCGGCCAATACAACGCCGATCCGGCGGCGCTCTGCTACGAAGCCTACGACGCGGCCGATCGCAAGAATATCGAGTTCCTCATTTGCGATACGGCCGGCCGGTTGCACACGAAAAGTAATTTGATGGCGGAACTGAGCAAGGTGAAACGCAGCCTGGCGAAACAAAATGAAAAAGCGCCGGACGAAACCTTGCTCGTGGTGGACGCGACCACCGGCAGCAACGCGCTTTCCCAGGCGCGCGAATTCCATCAGGCGATCGGGCTCACCGGATTGATCGTGACCAAGCTCGACGGCAGCGGCAAAGGCGGGATCGTGATCGCGATCCAGGACGAGCTCGGCTTGCCGACGCGATTCGTTGGGACCGGCGAGAAGCTCGAAGACATTGCGCCCTTCGACGGCCGCGAGTTTATCGCGAATATGATTTGATTTTTCTGTAGCCGCTTCCCTGTGGGAAGCGTGGCGGTAAACGATGGATGCAGGGCCGCTCTCGAGCCGCCCACAGGGCGGCTGCTACAGAAGAACGCCTCCGCATGACAGCGCCGCTGTTGTAGCACAGACTGGAACCCGTGGCCGACCGAACCAAGACACCGCCCCCAGAGGAAATCGTTCCTCCAATCGCCGCGGGTGGCCTCGCCGGTTTCATCGGAAAGTTCACCGTCGTATTTGGCGCGCGACGCGAGTTGTGGATCACGTTTCTTCTCAAGTTCCTGATTTACGTGGCCTACTCGGTCACCAACAAAACGATGGTCCTGTGGCTGTCGCGGGATCTCGGATTCAGCGACCAGGCAGCGGGGGCGATCGTGGGCTGGGGTTGGGCGCCGGCGATGACGGTGTTCACTTTGCTGGCCGGTTCCCTCACGGACGCGATCGGGCTCAAGCGCACGTTCTACCTCGGCGTTGGAATCTGCACGGTGGCGCGCGCGGTCATGGTGACGACGACCATCCCCTGGCTGGCGCTGTCATGCGGCGTGCTTCCGCTCGCGATCGGCGAGGCGTTGGGCACGCCGGTATTGCTGGCGGCGACGCGCCGTTACTCAACGACCGCACAGCGATCCATGTCGTTTTCCCTCATCTACATGGTGATGAACGTCGGGTACCTCGCCGCAGGCTATATCTTTGATTTCGTTCGCCGTTCGTCTGCGCACTTCAGCCTTCTCGGATTTGAGCCAACAACGCACCAGCAGCTCTTCATGGTCAGCCTCGCGATCGAGATCATCATTTTCCCGGCAATTTATTTCATCCGGCGCGATGAAGACGAGCGCGCGAAGTCACAGGCGCGGTCCGCTTCGTTGCTGGGTGGCCTCGCCCAGACCGTGCGGCAGAGCGCGACGGAAACCGTGCAACTGTTCGGACGGCTCATTGGGCAGTCAGCCTTCGCCCGCATCCTCGTTTTTTTCCTGCTGATCGGGTTCCTCAAAGCGATCTTCCTGCAGATGGATTATGTGTTCCCGAAGTTCGGTGATCGCGTGCTGGGGATGGGTGCGCCGGTGGGAAGGCTCGCAAATATCAACGGCTGGATGATCATCGTTCTGGCGCCGGTAGTTGGAGCGCTGACCCAACGCTTTTCCGCTTATCGAATGGTCATAATCGGCGGCGCGATTTGCGCGGCCGGCGTTTTCATCATGGCCTTGCCGACGACCTGGTTCGTGGCCACCGCCGAGAGCGGATTCGGGCAATGGCTCGGGCACAGCTACCTCGGCCTGGATGGAGCAATTCATCCGTATTATATAATGACCGCGCTTTACCTGGTCGTGTTTTCCGTCGGCGAAGCATTCTATTCGCCTCGCGTCTACGAGTACGCGGCCGCGATCGCGCCGAAGGGGCAGGAAGCATCTTACGGCGCGCTCGCTTACCTTCCGTTTCTCGTCGGAAAGCTGCTCATTGGAACAGCCGGATGGATTCTGGCTGCCTTCGTCCCGGAGCACGGTCCACGACGCCCGGAATTGATGTGGCTGATCTTCGGACTCGCCGCGTCCGTCGCGCCGCTCGGATTAATTGGGTTCCGCCGCTACATTCGGGTTCCGGAAGCCGGACGGGATGCCAGCGTGTAACCATAAAGTTGCGCTTTGCCACTGGCGCAAAGGCGTTTTCCATTTAATGCTAAATCTCTTTCGCCATGACTAGAATCGAACATCCGTCATCGCGTTCCTCTCACCTGACCTTAATCGGCGGCCTTATCTTCGCGGTCGTGCTCGTGGCGGGCACGGTTTGGTGGAGCTACGGCCAGGACAAGAGGGTCGCGGAAAGGACTCACCCGGACGAATTCCCGGTGCCTTCCGTACGAAAGTTGAAGCTGCAGCTCAGCCCCGAACAATATCACGTCATGCGTGAGAACGGCACCGAGACTGCGTTCCACAATGCCTACTGGGACAACCACAAACCCGGCATTTACGTCGACCTCATCACGAACGAGCCGCTCTTTTCGTCCATCGACAAATTCGATAGCGGCACGGGCTGGCCGAGTTTCACCAAACCGATCTCGCCCGATCACGTCGTGGAAAAAGTCGACAACAGCTACGGCATGGTCCGCACCGAAGTGCGCGCTAAAAAGAGCGACTCGCACCTGGGCCATCTTTTCGACGACGGCCCGCCGCCATCGAAGTTGCGCTATTGCGTGAACTCAGCCGCCATGCGTTTTGTGCCGGTGGAAAAACTGAAGGAGGAAGGGTTCCTGGAATTCATTCCGCTCTTTCGGCAACCCGCGAACGAGCCGGCGAAGTAGCCGCGATTGGAACACAGGCTTTCAGCCTGTGCGGCCAGCGGGCTTGTAGCCCGCTGAACATCGAAAAACAGCGGACAGCATGTCCACTGGCCGCACAGACTAAAAGTCTATGTTCCCTTCGTTAGCTTCTCAAAGCGCGGATCGCTCCGCAGCGGATCCCATTCCCGCTCGACCCGCAATGTTCCTGGGGTCGGGCCGTTCGGGATCGCGACCAGCTCCTTCAGTAACTCGATTGCGCGATCGCGATCGCCTGCTTCCGCGTAAATGACGGCGAGCTTCGCTGCGATCAGCGGGCCGTCATAAGCATCCTTCACGATCGGCAACAACTCGGCGGCGCGGCGCGCAGTCGCGATTGCTTCGTCACTGCGGCCGCACTTCGAGTGCACGAGCGCGAGCATCGTCACGAGCTTTGCGTCATCGGAAGCTTTGGCCAGATCGGCTTCCACAATTCGCTGCGTCGATTCGAAGGCGCGCTGCGCTGTCTCGGAGTCCCCGCGGCCGTGCGCGATCAATCCCTCATACCACGCTCTCGGAAAAGTGTAGCCGTCCAGGATTGCCGCCGGGCCGCCCACGCCGATGTCGTTGAATCTTTCGTAGCGCGACTGATTCAGCAGCCGCTCCGCCCCGGCGTAATCCCGTTCCATCAGGCTCACGCGAATCGCGATGTTGGTCACCCCGCCGCCCGGGTCGAAGTCGCCCGGAATGTTGCGCAAAATCGCGCGGAGCGGCGCGAGGTTCCCTTCCGTCCGGAGCGCGATCGCGGCGCGCGCGATGGAAAACAGGTGCGCCTCCGCGTTCACCTCGATTCCATTGGCAAATCCGAGCGCGGCTTCGTCGTTGCGACCCAGGCAGGCGTAGGTCTCCGCGAGATTCCAGAGCACCGATGGATTGCGCGGATCGAGCTCCTTCGCTTTTTCGAAATTGGCGAGCGCGTCTTCCCAGCGGCCTTGACGGCGATCGACGGCCGCGAGGGCGTCCCAAACCTCGGCGTCGTTCGGCGCGGCGGCATGCGCGATGGCCAGCTCGGTTCGGGCCAGCTCGTAGTCGCGGTAGCCGTAATAATAATAATAGGCCAGTGCGAGGCGCACATCGCTGGAGTCCGGTTGCAGGTGGTGCGCCGTGTCGGCGGCGAGTTTGGCCTGCGTCAGCCGGCTCCGGGTTCGATCGTAGCCAAACCAATAAAGTTCCGCGTGGAAGCGCGCGGCGAGACAATGGGCCAGCGCGAAGTGCGGATCGCGTCCGATCGCGTCCTCGAGGAGGCGTAATGCGCGTTCGCCGTTCTCTCGCGGATCGCCCGAGCCGCTCCAGCGAAACAAGTCGCGAGCGCGAAGAAACAAATCGTAGGCGTCGAGGTCGCTCGTCGGATGCATTTGCAGACTGACTTTCTCGCGCGGCGAAAGATTGGCGCGGAGCGCAAACGCGATCCGGCGGGCCAGCTCCGTCTGGAGCGCGAAGAGGTCGGTTATCTCGCGATCGTAAGTGTCGTTCCAAACATGGAGATCGGTGCGGGCATCGATGAGCTGGGCGTTGATCCGGACTCGATTCGCCTCGCGCCGCACGGTCCCTTCCATCACGTAAGCCACGCCGAGCGCTTCGCCGATCTCGCGCAGGTTGCGCGTGCCGCTCCGGTATTGGCGCACTGAAGTGCGGCTGATTACTTTCAGGTCTGCCACCTTCGCGAGACTCGAAAGAATGTCGTCCTGGATGCCGTCAGCGAAATAGGTGTTCTGCTGGTCGTCGCTGAAATTCTCGAATGGCAACACCGCGATGCTTTTTTCCGGCGGCGGCGCGGCCGGCGATTTCGCGATGATAACTGGACCGGGCTCCTTCGCCTCTTCGAGTTCATCCGTGCGCTTGATGCCGCTGGGCGTCAGGTCGAAAGCCCATGAAAGAAGAAGCGCTACGGGAAAACCAAGCACGAGCGCGACGATCACCAGCCGCACCGCCCATGTCGGAATGTCGAAGAAGGGAAAAACCTGAGTCGCGATTTGGATCAAAAGCCAGCTCAGGATCGCGTAAGCCACAGCTACGCGATAAACCTTGCGCCGCTTCAGCTCGGTAAAGAATTTTTTCGCGTCCATCGCTTTGCTTGTCGCTTTTAGAATGTAGAGGCGCTTGTGCCAAGTGCCTGTTCCATTAGTTAGGCCCTTGACACAAGGGCCTCTACATCTTCCCTGCTCGATGCCACCGGCGGCAAAACATTCTTCCGTCGCCCGCGAAGATCGGTCGGGGCTCATTGCCGGCATCGCGGCTTTCGGCACCTGGGGCCTGATTCCGATTTACTGGAAGTTGCTCAGCAATCTTCCCGCGTTGGAGATCCTCGCGCACCGTTTCGTTTGGACCACCGTGTTTCTCACCGGCTTGCTCAGCTTCCAACAGCGCTGGCCCGAGGTGCGCGAAGCCATCCACTCGCGGCGCGCGCTCCTCTACTGCTTCGCCAGCGGTCTCGCGATCTCGGTGAACTGGCTCTTCTTCATTTGGGCGGTGAACGTCGGTCGCGTCATCGAAACGAGCCTCGGTTATTTCATGACGCCGCTCATCAACGTCCTTTTCGGCGCGACGTTTTTGCGCGAGCGCCTCACCCGGTGGCAATTCGTCTCCGTCTTGCTGGCGCTGGTTGGCGTGCTGAACCTGACGCTGGGCTACGGGAAATTTCCGTGGCTGGCCATCACCCTTTGCGTCTCATTCGGCCTCTACGGATTGCTCCGAAAAAAATCCGGCGTGCGCCCGATTCCCGGTCTGTTTCTCGAAACGACTTTGCTCGCTCCGATCGCCGCCGGCTACCTAGTCTACCTCCTGACCGTCGGCACCTCGGCGCTCGGTTCCGCGTCCTGGTCGTTCCTCCTGCTCCTCATCAGCACCGGCATCGTGACGGGATTGCCGCTGGTTTGGTTCGGCCATGCCGCGCGTCATCTCCGCCTGACTACCGTCGGTTTTCTCCAATATCTTTCGCCCAGTTGCAGTTTCTTTCTCGGCGTCTTTCTCTATCACGAGCCTTTCACCCGCGCGCACTTGATCACCTTCATCTTCATCTGGGTCGCGCTCGTTATCTTTACCGCCGAAGCCATCTGGCGCTGGCGCTCAGGCCGGGAACAGGAGGAGGCGATCCCGGAACCGCTGGCGCAATCCGCGCATTAGCACCACGTTAGTCACGCGCCAATGACCGACGACGACTTCCAATACGCGATCGAAAACACCCGCGTGATCCTCGCGCCTGAAAAACAGATCGCCACTTTCGGCAGCACCAGTTTTCGTTTCTACCTGATCTCGGAACTCATGGATCAGGTAAACGAAATCCGCGTCCGCGACGGCCGGATCCACGCCGAGCGTCCGCAAATCCTGACGCCGGAACATTATTGCCGGCTGCTCCTGGAAGGCTTCGGCGAGAAGGCCGCGAGATATGTGGAGATGCTTCGCGAGCGCACGCGCGACATGGCCGTGCTCCGTTACGGCTTCCAATTTCGCAAAACCGACGTCGTAGAGAATCGCGTCCGCGATACCATGGAAGCGGTCATCGAACGGACTCGCCGCCAGGTCGAGCATTCCGAAGAACCACTCAGCGCCGTGATTCAAGGCGTCGACGACGCGTGGGAAGTTTGCCTGCTGAAATTCACCATCGACCTCATCGAACGCTCCTGCGGCGGCAACCTCGGCGATTTCCGAAGGCGCGGGCTGGTTTAACAGCCGAATGTTGAAGGCTGACATTAAAGATTATCAAGCCGAGGTAATGGCGATTGTTGGATATGCCGTTCGGCAGTGTCAAATGGTCGAGTACACGATCTCATACTGTTGGCTGTTGAATGCCAAGTTCCGCCGGGATTCGGGCCGAGCATTTTATGAAATTTGGGACATTGATGAGGCCACGGAAAGAAACGCCCGAAAAACTCTCGGAGGCCTGTTGAGTACAATGAACGCCGACAAGTGGTTTAAGAAGCCGCTGCGTTCGCGACTCACCCGGTTCGTCAAAATGCGAAATCGACTTATACACACATGCTTCCGCGGAAAGGGCGGATTTAACGTGCGGCGAAGGAACGACCTCATTCGACTACACCGGCTAGCATCGAACATCATCCACGATGGAATCTATTTCGAAGAAGTATTCGATGCTTTCTTGGGTATGCAATCCGAACTTGGACTTGAGATCGGCGCACTGAGAATCCGGGATCCCAAAATGCTATCTCGCCTCATTGAACAGAAGCAAAAGAGGGGAATAATGCGCGAGTTTTTTAAGGTGATGAAGAAGCGCGTACGTTAAGACGACTGTGTTCGCAAACGCTGTCTTCGATGCGTTACTTGGATTGAATTTGCGCGTTGCGGCGCCAACACCGCCCGTTATCTTTCGCGTATGAGCGTCGAAGAGATCGAATCGGCTGTTTCGAAATTGTCTGAGCCCGAGCTCAGTCGTTTCATTAGATGGTTTGAGGAATTCGCTGCCGACGAGTGGGATCGACAGATTGAGACGGATATTCGTGCAGGCCGTTTGGATGCGGCGGGCAAACGGGCAGATGAACAATTTGAAGCTGGGAACTGCACCCCCCTTTGAACCATTTTGCCGCGCCTGAGTTTTGGCAGACCTATGGCGACCTTCCTCCTGAAGTTCGCGACCTTGCCGACAAGAAATTCGCATTGCTGAAGGCCGATCCACATCACAGCTCGATCCGACTAAAGAAGGTCGGACAATATTGGTCAGCGCGCATTGGCTTGCATTACCGCGCTCTTGCGAGGGAACGGGCAGACGGCCTAGTGTGGTTCTGGATCGGACCACATCGTGAATACGATCATTTCATCAGATCATGACTTCCTGTACCGCCGCATCAGTTTGAAAAAACGGAGTGTATCGCGGATCGGGTGGATGCTGCTGACTTCGTCGGAGTAAACGGTGCTGATGGGGACCGACGCGATGCGACAACCGGCGCGGCTGGCCAGGATAAGCATTTCGGTTTCATAATCGAAACGCTCGGTGCCGCCTAACAAATCGGGAATGATTTCGCGGTGGACCATGCGGAAACCGCACTGGGTATCGGGAATATCCTGGCCGCAGACGCGGCTGATCTTGCGGCTCATGTAGCGATTGACCGCGCGGCGCACGAACGGCATTTCGCGCACGTCGTTCATGCGAGTGCCTATCAGCAGCTCGCCGAGCCCGGACGCGGCGGCCGCGAGGAAGCGCTCGATCTCTTCGGGCAAATGCTGGCCATCGCCATCGAGGATCACCACATAGGTCGCGCCATGCTCGAGCCAGTAACGAAAGCCGCTCTTGATCGATTCTCCTTTGCCGCGGTTTTGTTCGTGGACAATCACACCCGCCCCGGCATTTTTCGCCAGCTCCGCCGTCCGATCAGTCGAGCCGTCATCGACCACCACGACGTTGGCGAGCTGCAGGAGCGTTCGCCGCACTACGTCGCCGATATGTTTCTCTTCCAGGTAGGCCGGGATGACAGCAGCGACGTTGATGCGGTCGATTGGAATCGTGCTTTGAGCTTCCGCCATTTTCAGCGGACGACCGGATGAAAGTCGGCCGCGTGATAGGAGCTGCGGACCAGCGGACCGGAAGCCACGTGCGCGAACCCTTTCGCGCGCGCGATCTCGCCATAGGCTTCGAAGCGTTCGGGCGAAACGAATTCCACGACCGGCAAATGCTCCGCGCTCGGCCGGAGATACTGGCCCATCGTCAAAACCTGGCAGCCGACCTCGCGCAAATCGTCCATGACCTGGAAAAGTTCCGGCTCTTTTTCGCCGAGGCCGAGCATCACGCCGCTTTTCGTCACGATCTTCGGCGCCAGCTTCTTCGCCTGCTGCAAGACCTCCAGCGAGGTGCGGTATTTCGCACGCGAACGAACCAGCGGCGTCAGGCGTTCCACGGTCTCCATGTTGTGATTGAAAATATCCGGCGCGGCGTCGAGGACGATCTGGATGCACCAGGTCTGGGCGTGAAAATCAGGGACGAGCACTTCGACGATCACCGAGGGATCCATCTCGCGGATCGCGGCGATCGTCCGCGCAAAATGGTTCGCGCCGCCGTCCTTCAGGTCATCGCGCGCGACGGCCGTGACCACGACGTGTTTCAACCCCATCCGCCGCACGGCTTCGGCCACGCGTTGCGGCTCGTCTTCTTCCAAGGCAAACGGTTTCGCGGTCGTAACCGCGCAAAAACCACAAGCGCGCGTGCAACGTTCGCCCGCGATCATCAGCGTCGCGGTTCCTTGGCTCCAGCATTCCCAGCGGTTCGGGCATTGCGCGCTCTCGCAAACGGTATGCAGTCGGAGATCGGAAATGAGCGCCTTGGTCGAAAAGAAAACCGGATTCGAAGGCAATCGCACTTTGATCCAAGGCGGCTTCTGCGCCTGGTGCAATGCCGGATCGATCTTCACGCAACTCATCAGGGAAGAAAGAGTGACATGTGACGAGTGACAAGTGACAAGTTAGGGAGAGCGCTGCTTGAGTTCATGTCCCTCGTCACATGTCACTCGTCACTTTCTCAAAGCTTCGTCCTTCCGGAAAGCGCCTGGTAAAGCGTCAGCTCGTCGGCAGATTCGAGGCCGCCGCCGGCGGGAAGTCCGTGGGCGATGCGAGTAAGCGTGACTGGAAACGGTTTGAGGAGCTCGACGAGATAATTTGTCGTCGCCTCCCCTTCCACGTCGGCGGCGAGCGCGAGAATGATCTCGGAGAATTTTTCGGCTTCGACTCGCGCCAGCAATTCCTTGATTCGTAAATCGTCGGGACCGACGTGATCGAGCGGGGAGATGCGGCCGCCTAACGAATGGTAGTGGCCGCGGAACGCGCTGGTTTTTTCCAGCGGGAGAATGTCGGTGGCTTGTTCGACGACACAAAGCAGATCGGCGGCGCGCGAGGTATCGGAGCAAATGCCGCACAGTTCTTCCATGGTGAAAAATCCGCAGCGCGGACAGGGCCGGACGGTCTCGCGCGTGGCGGCAATCGAGCGGGCGATCGTCTCAGGCTGGTCGCCGCGCGCCTGGACGATCCAGAGCGCGATCCTTTCCGCCGAGCGCGGCCCGATCCCGGGCATCTGGCGCAGTTGCGTGATCAACTCCCGGATCGCAGAGGGATATTCCGTCTTCCTCAAAACCGGAGGCAACTCACTGGTCCAGAGGCGTGCTGGTCAACTGCAAGGCGAGCGGCTCGAGCCGGCGCAGATACAATTGCAGGGGGCGATCCTCTTCTCCCTCCGGGCCCCGGGCATTTTGAAATTGCGAGTAAGCCTCGGCCCACCGTTTTTCCCGGTAAAGCACCACGCCGTTCCAGAACGCGTCCCGCCGGGTAATGACCTCGCGGGAGGCATTGAGCGCCAGCGCGACCGGTTCGTAAATCTCGTGCCGTTCGCGAACATCGACCCCGCTCAGGAAATCGATGGGCCGCGCGACCAGGATCTTGCTCGCCAGCTCAAACGTGCGCGGCCCGAGCAAGACGCGCGAGCCATAGAAGCGGTTCGCGATGCAAAACCGGCGCGCTAATTCCACCGGTTCGCCCGCCGCGAGCATGTTGCGCTGGCCGTTATTCTTGAGCGGCGCCATGATCATCGCGCCCGAGCTGACACCGGCGTGGACGCCCGCGTTCCGCAGCGCGTCCGATTTGCTGGCCTTGTTCACCTCGGCAAATGACTGGGTCAACGCCATTGCTTTTCGCGTCGCCTTCTCGGCATGTTGCTTGTCGTTTTCCGGGAAACCAAAGATCGCGACGACGCCTTCACCACCGGCCGATTCGATGTAAGCGCCTTCAGCCCGCAACGACTGGATAGCGTGCGCGATAAATCTTTCCGTGATTTCGGCGAATACCGCAGGCTCACATTCCTCGGCGAGATCGTGTTTGTTCGCGAGATCGCAGACGACGGCGGTCACTTCGCAGACGCGCGCGCCGGAATCGCCATACGTGTCGCCACGCCGGGCGCGGGCTCGCGGTTTTTCGACGACCGGCGGCGGGGCGACCGGCTGGGCTGCCATCGCGGGCGCCAGCGCGGGCTTGGCCGCTTCCGGCACTACGGAGATCGGCGCGGGCCTGGGTGTCGGGCCGGCCGCGATCTTCGGCGGACGCGAGCGCCTCTCTTCGAGATAGGCGCCAAACCAGATGAACAAGAGCGAAGCGAGATAGCCGAGAACAGCCGCCGTCATGGCCGGCAGCGGTTGGAATTCCAACTTGTAAAGCGAGCAAACCCAGGCGACGCCCGCCAATTCCACGAGTAGAATCGCGACGATGAAACCCATCCGGCCGCGCCGCGAAGCTGCCAGGGTCAGAAACGCGACGCCTGCCGCCGCGACGAACGCGATCGCGTACTGCACCGCGGCCATTAATCGCGTCGTGGTCTCCGGAAGCAGACCACTCACGGCATGCTCCGGACGCAAGAGCCATCCGCTCATTTCCAGGCCGACGATGAGCCCGCCCACGATCAAACCGATGATCAACCCTGCGATAACGTTCCGCTTCATCTAGGAACTGGATGTTTGCCCTGACGCACGTGGATAGTGTGATTGAACAACGAGATCACTCAAGAACTTATCCGGCGCGTCGATCGCTTCGCGGCCAAGCACGAAGCTTTTCTGGCCGCTGTTTTTGTGGACCAGGCTCAGGCCGAATTGGTAATCCTTGAAAAGATGCGCGCAAAGATCGGGCATCGTCATCCGCTCGGCATGGGCCCGCTCGATCAGGCGCGCGATCGCCGGCGGATCGAAAACAATTTCCAGTCCGTGGGCTTTCTGGAAATCCTCCGTGAACGCCAGCGCGCTTTTTTCCAAGGCGGCTTCTTCCTGTTTGTGGCCTTCGACCATCAATCGATCGAGCACCTTCTTCGGCTCGCGCACCAATTCCGCCGACACCCGGAGCTGGCTTAGGCCTGAACCGGCCAGGTAATATTTATAGTCGCGAAATAGTTTCTCCCAGACCGTGAGCAAACCGCGCGCGCCGGTTTTTTCCTTCGCCGCTGCTTCCGCCATCAGGCGTAACGCTTCGTCCTCGAAACTGATCTCGATCCCGTAGGCCCGGAACGCGCGCTCGTATTGCCGGAGAATACTGCCCTCGGAAAACTTCATGATTTGATAGAGATCGCCCGCCGCCAGTTCCTCGCACACAACCCGCACCGGCAGCCGGCCGATGAACTCCGGCTCGAACCCGTACTCGATGAAATCCTGGGTGCCGACGTACTGGAACAACTCATTGTCCATCACCAGGCGCGGCTCGGTGTTGAACCCGATCTGCCCTTGCGTGAGCCGACGCGAAACCTGCTGCTTCAAGCGCTCGAACGCGCCGCTCACCACGAAAAGAATATGGCGCGTGCTGATGGTCTCGCGCTTCGCCTTGCCGCCGCGGCGCTGAAATTCGAACGCCGCCTGGAGTTGCGCCTGCAAATCATTCGCGCTCCGGAGCGGCACGTCGGTTTCTTCCATTAACTTAAGCAGCGTCGTCTGCACCCCGCGCCCGCTCACGTCGCGGCCCATCATGTTTCCGGCGGCGGCGAGCTTGTCGATTTCGTCGATGTAAATGATCCCGAACTGCGCCAGCTGCACGTCGCCGTCGGCTTTGTCCACCAGCTCGCGCACCAGGTCCTCGACGTCGCCGCCGACGTAACCGGTCTCGCTGAATTTCGTCGCGTCCGCTTTCACGAACGGCACCTTGATCAGGTCCGCGATGTGTTTGATGAGGTAGGTTTTCCCCACGCCCGTCGGCCCGACGAGAATGACGTTCTGCTTCGCATACTCAGTTTCCTCGGCGCGGGCGGCGTCCTCCTTCTCGAGCCGGCGCAGGTAATTGACGTGGTTGTAGTGGTCGCAAACCGCGATCGACAGGACCTTCTTCGCCTCGTCCTGCTTGATCACGAACCGGTCGAGGTGCGCTTTGATGTCGCGCGGCAGGAAGTCGAAAACGAACGGCTCGTCGCCGGTCGCGCTTGGCTTTTCCTCTGCGGGCGCCTCAGCGGTCTGCGGTTCGGTGTAGGTCGTGAACGCTACCTTGTCGCCGAAATTCGTTTTCATGAATTCGGAAAGCTTCGCCTTGAGTTCTTCAGGCGATGGAAATGGCGGATTCTGCGTCATGGCTGCTCCGCCCGAGCGCGGGCCCGGTTTGGAGAGCCGTAACTTAGCATCGTCGAATCCCGTGTAAACACGGTCGGGATGCAGGGGAGAATGACGAAATCCGAATGACGAAGGACGAAGGAATGACGAAGCCCGAAATTCGAATGAACGGTTTCGATTGGGTTTGGGTTATTCGTCATTTGGGTTTGTTTCGTCATTCGTCATTCGTCATTCGTCATTTTTACCATCCTGCACTGGTAACGGCGCCGTTACTTTTGCCCGTTTGACCGTGCCGAATGCAGTCGTACGCTTTGGCATGAAAACGTTAATTGTGAGTGCGGCGATCGGGGCGCTGGCTCTCGGCTCGGCCCTGGCTAAGCAGCCGGTGGTCGAACAAAAGACCCAGGCGGATAACGCGGACTACGAATACGTCCCCGTCACCGGGTCGCATATCAAACAGAAAGTCAGGAAACGCCACACCATTACCGATACCCGGACTGGGAACGTTCTGACGATCGACCAGCGGGAGATGCAACGGAACGGCAACGGCGATCTCGCCAGCCAGTTGAGCCATTATCCCGGGATTTCGATCAGCCGCGGCCGTTAAGCGGCGGTGAATTGTAGGGCGTTTCTATGAAACGCCGTCTGCGGACGGCGTGACTATCGCTATTTCCGCCCTTCGAGCCGCTTCGTCAGCTTTGTTTCTTCTTCCTTGAAGGCTTCGTTCAAGCGGCCACGCAATTGCAACTTGCTTTGCGCAGCCCGCAGGGCGGTCAAGGCGGCCGTTATTTGTTCCGGCTTCGTAAACGCCTGCGATTGCTTCTGCCAATCGGCATAAACGCGATAGTCCGCGAGAAATTTTTCTGCGAGCGGTTTGTAGTCGTTGATCCAGGCGTAAGCGCCCGTCGACTGGCTGCGCTGGAATTGTTCGAAGAGCGCCGCGGCACTGGCAAAGTCGCTTTGCTGCCAGTCTTTCACCGCGAACAGGAACAGCGCAAACGCATCGGGCGACATCGGACCGGGGACTCGCGCCGACGCGGCGGGGATGGGCTCGGCCGCATTCATGGTGTGCGCGGTTTGGGTGAAGAAATCCGCGAGCGCCTTTTCCTCGGGCTTGGTCGAAAACGGCCCGGCCTTTTCCAATTCTTCAAAGGCCTGGCGCGCCTGGGTTGTATAACCGCGCAGCAAATTCGCCAGGCCGCGATGGAGCCGGATCCAATTCAGGAGCGGCTGTTTGTTTTGCGCTTCACCGGCCAGCCGGGTGAACGTCGTCCGCGCCGCGTCGTACTTTCCTGCGATCAGTTCCCGTCGCGCATCGTCATACAAATGGCGCAACGTCTCTTCACTTGATTGCGCTGATTGCACCTTTGCCAATTGCTCGGCCTTCGCCATTTGCGCGGAGTGCCTCTGTTGAAAATAGAAAGCGCCCGCCCCGAGCAACGCCGCCAACACGACCGCGGCGATGGCAAGCCGGCGGCGCCAGGCTTTCCTGCCGGACGGATTCAGCGCATCGCGCGCCTGCTCTAGCGCATCGATCACTTCGTCATACGAGGCGAAACGCTGCCCTGGGTCGGGCGCGATCATCCGGTCGATCGTACGGACGGTCTCCCGCCGCAGGCCGGGCACGACCGCGCCGATGCTCAACGGATTATTCTTCAGGTCGCGCAGGGCCGTGGCGGAATTTGTTTCTCCTTCAAACGGAGGCCGGCCCGCCATGGCGTGGTACAGGGTGGCGCCGAGACTGTAGATATCGCTTCGAAAATCTTCCGGCTCGTTGTTTAATCGCTCCGGGGCGACGTAATAGGGCGTGCCCCAAATCTCATTTTGCGCTTCCGCATTTTGCTCCGCCGCCACCGCCAATCCGAAATCGCCGATCTTCGCCGTCGCATCGTCGGCAAAAAGAATATTGCCCGGTTTGATATCGCGATGGATCAGGCCTTTCTCGTGCGCGGCGCGGAGACCGCGCGCAACTTGAATGCCGGTATCGAGCACCTGCGCTTCCCCGACTTTCCCCTGCTCCGCCATCCGGTCGTCCAGGCTTCCCTGGTCGACCAGCTCCATGACGAGATAGAATTGCCCGTGATCTGTGCCCGACGAAAAAACCTGGACGACATGCGGATCATTCACCGCGGCGGTCGCACGCGCTTCGTGTTCCAGCCGGCGAATCTCATTCGGATCGGCGCTCAATTCCGGGCGCAAAATCTTGAGCGCCACAGATCGGTTCAGCCGCGTGTCGCGCGCCTTGTAAACTGAGCCCATGCCGCCGACCCCGAGAGTTTCCAGGAGCGCAAAATTGTCGAACGCGCGCTCGACCCGAAATTTTTCACCGCAACCGGGACAGACCACGCGCGCGAGCGGTTCTTCCTGGGCCACATCGATGAGCAGCCCGCACGCGGGACAACTCTGGCTTGAAACATCGGTGTCGGGCATGGCGGCGCATTGTAGCATCCGGCGCGCAGTTCATCCATGATCAAGCTTATCGTCCCAGCCGAACAGGCACGGCAACGGCTCGACCGTTTCCTCGCCCAGGCGCTCCCCACTTTTTCGCGCGCGCGGCTCCAGACGCTGATCCGCGACGGATTCGTGCTCCTCAACGGGAAGCCGTCCCGCCCGCGCGATCTTGTCCGGACCGGCGACACCGTGGAATTGCGGGAACCGGAACTCGAGAAGGTCGAAGCGCAACCGGAGCAGATGCAGCTCGACGTTATTTTCGAGGACGACGATCTTCTCGTGCTCAACAAACCGGCCGGCATTGTTATGCACCCCGGCGCCGGGCATCGGGCGCATACTTTGGTGAACGCGTTGCTGGCGCATTGCGCGAATCTTTCCGGCATTGGCGGAAAGGAACGTCCCGGAATCGTCCATCGTTTGGACAAGGAAACCAGCGGCGCTCTCGTAATCGCGAAGAACGACGCGACCCACCGCGATCTGTCCAGCCAGTTTGCCGCGCGGACGATGACGAAGATTTATCTCGCGCTCGTTGCGGGAACCCTGCGTAAGAGTTCGGGCGTAATCGACAAAGCCATCGCCCGGCACCCCGTCCATCGGCAGCGGATGAGCATTGCGCGACGCCAAGGCCGCTCCGCGAAAACCGAATACCGCGTCCTCCGTTCCGGCGGCGACATCAGCCTGGTCGAATGCACTCTGCACAGCGGCCGGACCCATCAGATCCGGGTGCACCTGCATCACCTCGGCCATCCCGTCCTCGGCGACAAACTCTACGGCGGCAAACGCGCCGGCGATTATCCGCGCCAAATGCTGCACGCCTGGAAGCTCACCTTCCGCCATCCACGCACCGGCGATATGATGAGCTTCGAAGCGCCGGTGCCACGCGATTTTGCGGAAGCGATGCGGCAGATTCCAAGTCGCTGAAAGAAGTCTTGCACGAAGGACGCAAGGGTCATCGAGTCCTGCCTTGTATCTTTTGGGTGGGGCGCGTGAGTCAGATCGCTACGACCTGAGTGCGGCCAGCAAAAGTTTTTTTGCTTATCGCAAAAAAAGTTCTTGCATGTCTCGGGCGATTCGCTAAAACACGCCGACTTCCCAGTAGATCGCCCACCAGAATGCCCCCTTCATCGAACTCGCACTTCATCCAACCGACAACTCTCCGTGAGCTGTGGCGTTGGCCCGGCGCCACGGTCCCTTGATTCAAATCCCACAAGCATGAACACCTCCTTTTTATCGTCTGTCCTTTCATCCAACGGGACATATCCATGGCGTCGCAAAAGCTTGTTTGCATTATTGGGCGCTCTCTTGCCATTGTTGTCAGTCTCGCTGGCGAAGGCTGCTGCTGTCCCATGCAATTATCATTACACGACGGACTGCGCGACTTACATCGCGTTCGAAGAGATCTGGTGGTCCAACGTTCTTATTACTGTCAATCCACCATACGTTGCCGGCGACTATTTCTTCTCCCGCGGCGTGAGCGGCACATCTTACGACGTTCGGCTCGCTTCTGATGGTACTTATCAAATCGTGGCTGGCTCTACATTCGGTTACGAGTATTCCAATTGGGTTGGCTACACGCCTCAGTGGACTTTATCGCCACCGGCGGGTGGCACAGGCTCCATCACTGGGGACAGTCAAGCGCCAGCCCAAGCCGTGTGCGATGGCTACCAGGGCACCCTTAACAATATTGCTACCGTCCATCTAACCATCGGGCCGACTCCGCCAGTGAATCCCGAAGTGATGCAATGCAGCACGAAGACAGCGGGAAATCAGACGAGCTGTTCGTCATGCAACAGTAATTCGCCGACAAACAGTTATGCGATGGCGCGCTACAGCATCCACGCCATGCTCGTCAGCCTGAATATTCAGGATACGCCGCTGCGCTACTCACCGCCTTACGGACCGGCGATTGATTTCACTGTCACCTACAACCAAAGGGAATCGCAGCAGCCTGCCACCTTTACCTATTCGAACCTTGGGCCGACGTGGACCTTTGGCTGGCTTTCCTACGTCACCGATGATCCCAACAACCAGCTTCCTCTTACTGCTTTGTATCGCTCCGGCGGTGGCGCGGAAGTCTTCGCCTACGACAGCGCTTCGCAGTCGTTCGTAATTGATCCTCGAAGTCACGCGAGCCTCGTCAAGACTAGCAGCACGAGTTACGAGCGACGGCTGCCAGATGGGTCGAAGGAAGTTTACGCATTAAGCGATGGCGCGACTTCTTATCCGCGCCGGATCTTCATGACCCAAATCGTCGATCCAGCCGGGAACTCCCTCTCGATCGGATATGACGGGACTTTTCGCGCGACGACGATCGCCGACGCGCTGAGCCAAGTGACCAACATTTCCTACGAACTTCCGGCCGATCCGCTCAAGGTCACAAAGGTAACCGACCCGTTTGGACGGTTCGCGACATTTGAATACACGAACGGTCAGTTGACGAGGATCACCGATGAAATCGGAATCCAGTCGCAGTTCACTTACACCGCTGGGACCGACTCCATCGACACGCTCACGACTCCGTACGGAACAACCACGTTTGTCAGCGGCGCGAACGGCACGAATCGCTGGATCGAAGCGACCGATCCGCTAGGTGGCAAGGAACGCGTGGAATACCGCGATCAGGCCCCGGGGATTAACGCGAGCGATCCGGTCGCACCGAACGCGACCGGCATTACTAACGCCGGGCTCGACATGGCGAACACGTTTTACTGGGACAAGAAAGCGATGATCGTTGCTCCGGGCGACTACACCCAGGCCAAGATAACCCATTGGCTCTTGAAGTCGGACGGCACGCCGGCCGACGTGATCTCCAGCGAAAAGCAGCCCCTTGAGAACCGCATTTGGTACACCTACGCAGGGCAACCTGATTATCAGCATATCGGCACTACTGCGAACCCTGCGCAAACAGCGCGAGTGTTGGGCGACGGCAGCACGCAGTTATCGCAGTTCGAGTATAACGCTATCGGCAAGTCAACGAAGACAACGGACCCGGTCGGTCGTGTCATGAGCTACATATACGATACGAACAATATCGATCTACTCGAAATCCGGCAGACCCGCGGAACGGACAACGAGCTTCAGCGCAAGTTCACCTACAACGCCCTCCACGAGCCGCTAACCGACACCGACGCGGCGGGTCAGCCAACCACCTATACCTACAACGCCCAGGGCCAGGTCCTCACTCGCAAGAACGCGAAGAATGAAACGACGACCTACGCCTACGGCGGCACGGTGCCTGCCGGCTGCCTCGCCTCAGTCACCAGCCCACCGTTCAACAGCGTCTCCGCCGTAACCTCCTTTACCTACGACACCGTTAAGCGGGTCCGGACAGTCACCGACTCGGATAGCTACACGGTCACGACCGATTACGATAACCTCGACCGGAAGACCACGGTCACCTATCCGGACACGACGTTCGAGCAGTTTCAGTACACCGATAACGTGACCGGAGCGATGACGCTCGATCTCACCGGGAGCCGCGACCGGCGCGGCCTTTGGACCTACCGTCATTACAACGCCAACCAGAAAATGGATTCGATCACCGATCCGGCAAATCGGACGACGCAATATGGATATTGCACTTGCGGCGCCTTGACCAGCATCACCGACCCGAAACTCCAGACCACGACGTTCTATCGCGACATCCAGAGCCGCGTTTACCAGAAGGTTTTCCAGGACGGCAGCACCATCGATTACCTCTACGAAGGCCAGACCGCGCCGAATACTGCCGCAGCGACCAGTCGTCTTCAATCGTCGACCGATGCGAAAAGCCAGCGAACGAACTACACGTATTTCGCTGACGATAATATTCAGCAGGTCACCTACACCAATACTGCCGGGCAGCCGCTAACACCGCCGACGCCCAGCGTCAGTTACACCTACGATTCGAATTACAATCGGGTGAGCACGATGCTCGACGGCATCGGGACGACAACTTATGCCTATAACCCAATAGCCGTGCCGCCCGCATTAGGGGCCGGGCAGCTCGCGTCGATCGACGCCCCTCTGGCGAACGACACCATCACTTTCACCTACGATCAGCTCGGTCGCGTGACCAATCGTTCAGTCAATGGCGCGGTCAACAGCGAAACCTGGACCTTCGACAGCCTCGGCCGGGTCGGCACTGACGTGAACAAACTCGGCACCTTCACGAATACGTATGTCGGCGTGACGAACCGCCTCAACAAGATGGCGTATCCTGGCGGGGCTTCAGCTAACTATCTCTATTTCCCGAACGCCCAAAACAAGCGGCTCCAGCAGATCAAGAACTTGAACAGCAGCAAAAATAACAACCTGATCTCGCAGCAGGATTACACCTACGACGCCGAAGGAGAGATCCTGACCTGGACCAAGAACTATGCAGGCTTGGCGGCGCCCCAGCGCTTCGATCTCGGCTACGACAATGCCGATCAACTAACCACCGCGCCGTTAAAGAATGCCTCCACGAACGCGCTGATCAAGCAGTACACCTACGGCTATGACACCGCGAGCAACCGAACGACCGAACTGGTTGCGACGACCACGACGACCTCCACGCCAAACAGCGTAAACGAGATCACAAGCCAAAGTGGCGGCGTCAACCGCACCCTTACCTACGATCTGAACGGCAGCATCACGAGCGACGGAGGCACGAGGACGTTTGAGTGGGATGGCGCAAACCGACTGGTGGCGATCAACTATACTGGGTTCACGACCCGCAGCGAATTCACTTACGACGGATTGAGCCGTGTCGCAAAGATCGTTGAAAAGACCGGCTCAACGATCAACTCGACGCGCAAATTCGTCTGGAACGGACAGGAAGAGCTCGAGTTTCGCGATGCTACAGATTCCGTAACCCAGCGAAACTACAGACAGGGCCAATATGTTGGAACGACCGCCTATTTTTACACCCGCGATCATCTGGGCTCGATTCGCGAAATGTTCACCGGCGGCGGCACCGTTGTTGCTCGCTATGATTATGATCCTTACGGACGCTCAACCACCGTGCTCGGCACCACTCCCACCGATTTCAACTTTACCGGCCTCTACCGCCACTCGAAGAGCAATCTCGATCTGGCCACGTTCCGCGCCTTCGATCCCGATCTTGGTCGGTGGCTAAATCGGGATCCCATTGGCGAAAAAGGGGGATTAAGTCTTTACGAGTACGTCGGTAATCGCCCTGTACGGTCCACCGACATAATGGGACTCTGCACGGCAGGTGAGCGCAAGACTGAGACATATGTCTACCCCCAATGGGATCCACTGTTCGAAGGCCTACTCCCCGTCGAAGGGATATGGATTCCGATGTTTCGATTGATCAACTGGTACGACTGTGACCAGGACTACAAGTGCGTCGCGGACAATAAGTGCTCGGGATCGACCGGCGGAAAATGGGTTCCAGACGGCGAGCCTAAAAACTGTCGGCTACACAATGGAAATGGCTGGCTTTAGTTTTCACGTTAGCTGAGACTAATCGATCGTTATGAATAATGCGGTAGAACCGTCCCTCCGACCTAAACAGCCGAAGCTTCCCGGATGGCGCCGCGGCGTCGGGGTGGCGTTGGTTCTCGCAGGGATGTTGTTATTGGCATTTACTTCTGATTACCACGTCGCTCAGGTACAATTCGTCGTCGCTCTACTGCTGATTGTCGCGGGGGTGTGGTTATGCGCGGGTCTGGGCTTCAGCCGAAGGAAAGACTACCGAAAGTTGTAAGCCGAGCCGGTACTCGAGTTCCGTGACGCCACCGACGCGGTGACCCAGCGCAATTATGCTCAAGGCCAATATATTGGAACGACCGCCTATTTTTACACCCACGATCATCTCGGCTCAGTCCGAGAAGAGAAACAAAAGGAAAGAAACAAAAAAAACAAAAGGGGTCAGACGGTGATTCTCGCTGTCTTTGAGTCGACGCCAATCCAGCCGACGCAATAATTTTGAAGAAATGGCTCGCAAGAATGGGTCGAGTTCCTCGGGACCGCTTTTTCATCTGTTGATCATCGCGATTCGCCGCGAACCAATCGTTTGCTGATCGAAAACGAATGTATGACTCCTGAATTGAAGAAGGCGTTATCAGGAAAATGAGCGAGAATCAAAGACTGACCCCTTCTCTTCCTTTACTATCATTGGGATAATCAGCCTCACGCCACACGTGGCGGAGAGCCGCATTGGGATCGGGGGAATCTCCATGACGGCTGGCGCCAAGAGTGGTCTACGGATAATGGTGCCACTTGGAACCCGAAATAATATGAGCCAACAGTATATAGCGGTAAGGATCGGACTCAATCGTGATGAGGTGATAATCGAAGCCGACGACGACGGACTGGAGATGATTGCTGCCACGCTGCTCAGATTGAGAGGGCGTTCGGGACCATCAGCTCATTGGCACTTTTCGCAAGCGTTTGGCAACGCTTCAAAGGGTTCTTTGGCGCTCGTGGTTTCTCGGATTGAATTGGAACAAGACGCGGTCTAAACACCGGCGGTGGAAACGGGTCAGAGCTAACTTCGGAGGGGGAATACCGTGCAGCTGACCAATCGATCGGCTTGTGTCAATACTCCACAACGGTTCGATCTCGCCTACGATAACGCCGACCAGGTTATGACCGCACCATTGAAAACGCCTCGACGAACGCGCTGATCAAGCAGTACACCTACGGCTATGATACCGCGAGCAACCGAACGACCGAACTGGTTCCGACGACCACGACGACCACGTCCACGCCGAACAACGTCAACGAGATCACAAGTCAGAGCGGCGGCGGCGGCGTCAATCGCACCCTCATCTACGATCTCAATGGCAGCATCACCAGCGACGGCGGCATCCACACCTTCGAGTGGGACGGCGCGAATCGGTAGGTTGCGATTAATTATACTGGCTTTACCACCCGATCGGAATTCACCTACGACGGTTTAAACCGAGTAGCCAAGATCGTTGAGAAGACGGGGAATACGATCAATTCGACGCGCAAGATCGTATGGGGACGGCCAGGAAAAGCTTGAGCTTCGCGACGCGACTGACGCTGTCACCCAGCGCAATTATTCGCAGGGGCAATATGTTGGCACGACCCCCTACTTTTACACTCGCGACCACCTCGGATCGATTCGCGAAATGTTTACCGGCGGCGGCACCGTTGTTGCTCGTTATGACTACGATCCTTACGGACGCTCAACCACCGTGCTTGGAACAACTCCCACCGACTTCAACTTCACCGGTCTCTACCGCCACTCCAAGAGCAATCTGGATCTGGCTACATACCGCGCTTACGATCCCGATCTCGGCCGCTGGCTAAGCCGAGATCCGATCGGGGAACGCGGAGGCATCAACTTATATGGCTACGTAGGTAATACGCCCGCTAACCTTACTGACCGGCTTGGGCTACTATTCGATGGTGGTACAATTACGATACCGGGGGTGACCATTGCGACGGGCGGCGGAGGTTTGGGCGCCGCTGCAATTGCGCCGATTACCGCGGCTGCTGTGCTCGGGGCAGGAGCTGGCTATCTGCTCGATCAAATTCCCGCTGTGCGCAACGCCTCGACGGATTTGATGTACAACTTGTTCTATCGGAATCAGGAGGGACCGGACCCCTGGGCGTGGACGGGTTATCACAACAGCTTGAGTCGTAGATTTTGGCTCGCCGAGGATGATTGCCTCCGCCAGCTTGAGAAATATAACACCGCGTGTAAGGGTAAGTTAAATCAACAAGAACGTGATACCTTTATGCGCAATTGCATGAAGGAAAAACTTCGACTACCCATAAGTCAACGTTATCATGGCGGCAAAGAACAACATTCCCAATTGGCACTCGGAAGAAAGTGCCAGAATCGAAGCTCTTCGATGGAACGAGAATACGGATGACTTCGATGCTCTCTATTCGTACGTAAGAAAGAAGATTTCGGAAGAATTGCACGAGCAGGGAAAGGATCTTTCGAAGATCGCGACGGATAACGAACTCCGTCACGAGGTGCGATCTGCCGCGGAAAGCTATGATCAGAAACGTCGCGAGCTGATTGGATTGGAGATACATGTCACGCTTTGGATACGGGGGTTTGTTGCGACGAGAATGAGAACGCAACCCAAGCCCGACAAATAATCGCCTATCCTGGCGGCGCCCGGCGATGCACATGGATCCACGAGTCGCGGACATTGGCATTGGACTGAATATCATCAAGATCCGCAAACTTGTAAATGCTTTGCCAAAAGGATGTCGGGAGGCAGCCCTCCATGATTAGACGGGACGTAACAAAACCTTTTGCGACGGCAAGAGAGTGCATCCGTGATCTTTGGAACCAACATTATCGGCATCTAACCCTGGCCGCTGATCCCTTCGACGTTGTCGACTGGTTCAAGATCATTAGACGGCAAATCTTGATGGATTTTCTCCGACCCTGCTCAGCGGATTCCATCATACTAGTCCAACTACACGACTCGACCGATCCAAGGACTGTGCTGAAGAAACAGGTAGAGCAACCGCAAATAGTCAAATGGGTTTGGTGCGAGTCGCTAGAGGACATTGCCGGTCAGCATTTTTCTTTTGTCGACTTCTTTGATTTCGCAGAGCGGGAGCTTATTGATCTGCGCTACATCGAGACAGCTTCGCAAAACGAAGTGGCCAAACACTTTTTATTCGAGTTTGCCTGTTCGCGATTCTTCTTAATCGAGCGCAAATAACGACGACCGGTTACAATCAAACCTGGACTTTCGACAGCCTTAGCCGTGTGAGCACGATGTAAACAAACTCGGCGCGCTTACCAACACTTATGTCGGGGCGACGAATTGACTGAGCAAGATGGCCTATCCCGGTGGCGCTTCGGCCAACTACCTCTATTTCCCGAATGCACAGAACAAGCGCCTCCAGCAGATCAAGAACCTGAACAGCAGCAAGAATAACAACCTGATCTCGCAACAGGATTACACCTACGACGCCGAAGGCGAAATCCTCACCTGGACAAAGAACTATGCCAGCCTGAGCGCACCGCAAAGATTCGAAGTAGGCGAATGGGATATCATTTGGTTTCCCCGCGGCGACATTCCGATTAAGCCGCTAGCGATGATTGACACAATCCCGTTTGCCCTTAGTCCGACGGTTGTTGAACAATTGCGTGGCAAAGTGATAGACTTCGTGGATGGCCAGGTCAAAATATCCGATAACTATCCGCCGGGTTAATCGGCGAACATATGACAGTCAACGGCATTCTCCCTATGAAAGCAAATGCGGACCTGAACGGTCAGTCTTAGAATCTCGGCAGTTGCCCTCGACGCTAGCGTCGGTCAAGTATGATCGGCAGATCATGGGCATTGGTTCCCCGGGTCGAACGGAAGGAACAGAAGGGGTCAGGGGGCAGCATTGGGGTCGCGTCTAAACATTTGACAATTGCTCTTCAAACAGCGCTGCGCCTCGACCCCTCCAAATGTCGAATGTTTAGACGTGACCCTCTTCCGACCTCTCCGTCCTCGGCGACAAATTATATGGCGGCAAACGCGCCGGAGATTCCCGCGTCAAATGTTGCACGCCTGGAAGCTCCCCTTTCGCCACCCGCGTTCCGGCGATGAAATGAGTTTCGAAGCGCCAGTTCCCCGAGACTTCGCCGATGCGATGCGAGAAATTCCTGTCGGTTGAGGGCATCTCACACGAAGGACACCCGTAACGCAGCGCGTAAGCGCGAGGCCGGGCTTTCCAAGGCTCACAAGTTTCGTGCCGTTGTGTTGCCCACGCAATCAGTTCACTCCACCCAAGAACCCGTGGACAAACTTTTTTTGAAATTCGCAAAAAAAGTTCTTGCATGTCTCGCGCGACCCGCTAAAACACGCCGACTCCAACGCGTTTCCCACCAGAATTTCCCTCTCCTCAATCCCCGAACTTCCCCGACACCCACGCACCTCCCGCACCCTAGCCCATCGCCATTATGAAAATCGTACCCGCGCAGTTTGTTTCCAAAACCAAAGTTTCGACCGCGCAATTCCTTGAAGCGACTCAACTTTACCGCGGTTTTGCTGCGCTGCGTAAACTGTTAATCGGTGCCTTCTCGTATGTTATCTGCGCGCTTCCCTCCGCGCCTACCGCAAATGCCGACATCGCATGTTACGCTCACAAGAGCACGGACTGTTCGGTCACCTGGCGCAGGCACGACGTGTGATGCGCCGAAGACTGGCGGCAACCAGCAGAGCTGCTCCTCTTGTAGCGGTGGCGGTCCAAATACCAGCACGACCATGCCTCCAATGGCTCAATACAGCATCCATTCAATGTTGGTGAGTCTAAATATCCAGGACAAGCCTCTTCGCTATTCGCCAGCCTACGGTCCTTCGATCGATTTCACGGTGACTTACAACCAGAAAGAAACGCAGCAGCCGGGCACCTTCACCTACTCGAATCTCGGGCCAAAATGGACCTTCGGCTGGCTCTCCTACGTCAGCGATGATCCTAATTCTCAGTTGCCGCTCACGGGTCTTTACCGTTCAGGCGGCGGCGCAGAGATTTTTGCCTACGATAATGCTTCGCAATCGTTCGTAACCGCTGCGCGAACCCATGCCACGCTGGTGAAGACCGGCGCCGCCAGCTATGAGCGCCGACTGCCAGACGGCTCGAAGGAAGTTTTCGCGCTGAGCGACGGCGCGACCTCGTATCCGCGCCGAATCTTCCTGACCCAAATCGTCGATCCGGCCGGGAACTCGGTTTCGGTCGGATACGATGCGAGCTTTCGCGTGACCACGATCACCGACGCGCTGAGCCAGGTGACGAACGTTTCCTACGAGCTGCCCGCCGATCCGCTCAAGGTCACCAAGGTGACCGATCCATTTGGACGCTTCGCTGCCTTCGAATACACCAATGGGCAACTGACGAAAATCACCGACGAGATCGGGATTCAGTCGCAGTTCACCTACACCACCGGAACCGATTCGATTGACACGCTGACGACTCCGTACGGCACGACAAGCTTTGTTAGCGGTCAGAACGGGACCAATCGGTGGATCGAAATGACGGACCCGCTCGGCGGCAAGGAGCGCGTCGAATACCGCGATCAGGCGCCGGGCATTAGCGCTACTGATCCCGTGGCGCCGAATACCCCCGGGATTACCAACGCAAGCTTGGATGTGGCCAACACCTTTTACTGGGACAAGAAAGCGATGCTTGTGGCGCACGGCGATTACACCCAGGCAAAGATTACCCATTGGCTGTATAACCCTGATGGAACCGTCTCCGACATTGTTTCCAGCGAGAAACAACCACTCGAGAACCGTGTCTGGTATACCTACGCGGGTCAACCCGACTATCAGCATGCGGGGCCGAGTGCAAATCCGTCGCAGGTCGCGCGAGTCCTGGCGGACGGCAGCACGCAGTTGTCGCAGTTCGAGTACAACAGCATCGGCAAAACCACAAAGAGCACAGACCCGGTTGGCCGCGTCATGAGCTATGCCTATGACACGAACAACATCGACCTGCTCGAAATCCGGCAGACCCGCGGGACGAACAACGAGCTTCAACGCAAGTTCACCTACAATACTCTGCACGAGCCGCTCACCGATACCGACGCCGCCGGACAGGCCACCACCTTCACTTACAACGCCCAGGGCCAGGTGCTCACCCGCAAGAACGCGAAGAATGAGACGATCACGTACACCTACGGCGGGACTGTCCCGGCCGGCCTCCTTGCTGCGATCACCAGTCCGCCGTTCAATAGCGTCTCGGCCGTCACGACGTTTACCTACGACAGCTTTAAGCGCGTTCACGCGGTGACCGATTCGGACAGCTACACCGTCACGACCGATTACGACAATCTCGACCGCAAAATCACGGTGACGTACCCCGACACCACCTTTGAGCAGTTCCAATATACCGACAACATCACTGGTGCTATGACCCTTGACCTGACTGGGAGCCGCGACCGGCGCGGGCTCTGGACATACCGACATTATAACGCTAACCAGAAAATGGATTCGATCAAGGACCCGGAGAATCGAACCACGCAATATATCTGGTGCACTTGCGGCGCGCTCACCGGCATCAAAGATCCGAAGGATCAGACCACCACTTTTTATCGCGATATTCAGAGCCGTGTTTACCAGAAGGTTTTTCAGGATGGCGCCACGATCGATTATCTTTACGAGGGCCAAACCGCACCAAACACCGTCGGTGCCACGAGCCGGCTCAAATCATCGACTGATGCCAAGAGCCAGCGAACCAATTATTCCTATTTCGCTGACGACACGCTTCAGCAGGTGAGCTACACAACCACGGGAGGGCAACCCCTCTCTCCACCGACGCCGTCGGTCAGTTACACTTACGATCCGAATTATGATCGGCTCTCGACGATGACAGATGGCACCGGGCTAACGACCTATGGATATAATCCCATCACCGTGCCGCCGACGCTTGGCGCCGGGCAACTCGCCTCTGTCGACGGCCCATTGGCTAATGACACACTCACGTTCGGTTATGATGAGCTGGAGCGGACAATAAATCGCTCGATCAATGGCACAGCGAACTCGAGCACCGTGGGTTTTGACAGTTTGGGCAGAACGAATGGTGAGGTAAATAACCTCGGCACCTTCGACTACACTTACGTGGGCGCTACGAACCGGCCACAGATGCTCCATTACCCAAATGGACAGACCTCCAATTATAGTTATTATCCCAACAGCGGGGACAAACAGCTGCAAACATTACAAAATCTTCGCCCCAATCTCAGCAACCTGTCGCGATTCGACTATATCTATGACAAGGAACACATGATCACGCAGTGGACAAAGCAGAACGACGCGAGCACGGCGCAACCGCTTTATTTTACTTACGACGGCGCTGACCAGTTGGTCCTTTGGAAAAACAATTCGGTCCCACCGCTACACGGTGGCATTATCCACCAACTCACCTACGATTTTGCCGGAAACCGGCAGACGGACGTTTACGATGAATATCCCGGTGGGGGGTGGGATCCTACTGAAACTCGCAAGGACGAAAGTTTTGATTCCGTGAATAAACTAACCGCCGTCGCGGGAGCGGACCCGACTCCGCCGCCGGAACCGGGACCGATCCATTATGAAGAAGGCGAACCGCCCCCGCCACCGCCGGCCGACACCTACACTTACGACCTGAACGGAAACCAGACGGCGCGAATCTATTGGCGCGGAGGCGGGAACACGTTCGAGTGGGACGCGGCGAACCGCCTCGCCGCGATCAATTATACCGGCAACGACAACCGTACCGAGTTCAGCTACGACGGATTGAGCCATTGCAAGAAGATCGTTGAGAAAACGGGCACGACGGTGAACAGCACCAAGCAGTTTGTCTGGATCGGAAACCGGATCGCCGAGGAACGCGACACGAACAACGTCGTGACCCGGCGCTATTTTGGCCAGGGCGAAGAGCGCCTCGGTGGCACCAATAGCGGCCTTTACTACTACGCCAAGGATCATCTCGGTAGCATTCGCGAACTGACGGATGGCGCGGGGAGTTTGCGCGCTCGGTATGACTACGACCCATTCGGTAACACGACAAAAGTCTCTGGTGACCTTAATTTAGATTTTGGCTATACTGGCCATTATCGCCACGCGCTTAGCAATCTTTATCTCGCACCTTTCCGAGTCTACGATCCGACAATTGGCAGATGGATCAGCCGGGACCCGATTGGGGAGCAGGGCGGTTTAAACCTTTACCAGTATGTCGGCAATGCTCCGATCGTTGACTACGATCCATCAGGACTGCGTTCGACGAAGGATTATCCGACTGAGCCAGCGGCGGAGCAAGCCGGAGCGCTGGCGGATTTCAATGCAGCCGCTGGAGGCATAATCGAATATGGCGGCTGGGTTTGTAAGAAAAAATGCGGCGGAGACAAGCCCTTCTATTACACCGGTCCGACTCGAGGCCGTCCTGGCCCTCCCCCTCCTGAGAGTGGCGCACCACGAGACGCGCAGACGTGGTCAAGGCCATCAGAATGGGAGAAATGTGCCGATGGTGACATGAAGGTCGGGGCGCATTACACACATCCGAACGGCAGCTTGATTCCCTTGCACGATGCTCGTTGGGCTAACGATCAGAATAATGGAGACGGTATAACTCTAACGGTCACAGCTCGTCGTCCGCACTCTCCGATCCCAGCCTGGGCCACCCATCATCCGTAACCGGAATATACCCCTAAAGATCGATATGAAACAACTCCAACCTATGCGGCGCTACAAACCAGCGACTCTTTGGCTGCTTTGCATGACTATTCTATTACAGCTTGGCGCGGGCGCACGTGCAACTGACGAGCAGAAGTTCGTTCAGGTTTCTCTCGTTTCTCTCATTGCAACTCCGGACAAGTACGATGGCATGTTAGTGATGGTGAAAGGAATCGCACACCTTGACAATAAAACTTCAATGTACGCCATCTTCCTCACTCGCGAGGACAAGCGAGCGGGAAATGGGCTAAATGGTATTTATCTCGTCCTTGCATCATCGCTCGCTAACGTCGATCGGTTTAACGATAATTACATCTTAGTGCGAGGTCTTTTCGAAGCCAAAAACAAAGGTCACTTGGACTCCTTCAGCGGCTCTTTAACGAACGTCGACCTAATTCGTCCTATACCGCTAGATATCAAATAGGGCGGCAATCAGGGGTCAGACTGGGGTTGCCCTGATTTGACGGACAGTGGGCAAGGGGTCAAAACCCAAGGGAGCCCACATGAAAACACAGTTATCCTTCCCGTTGTCTTCCTCGTGCCCTTTCGGTGACGCCCATCCAAATGGCGGTCGCGACCGGAGGGCCGATGATGATTACCCGTAGCCATGGCTCCGAATGCCAGGGCAATAGGAAGATGCGCTCGTTCCAGAAGAGGTAATAGGCGAAGAGCGTGATCGACAGAACATGCCAGGCAAAGGCGCGACGCCAGGTGGCGAGCGGCAGGAGCCAGGTGCAATACCAGGGATGAAGAACGGGACTGAGAATGAGCGTGATTCCGAGCACCCAGAGCATGGCGCGTTTCCAATTCCACCAGGCAATCAATGAGATGACGGCGACGGCGATGAGCAGGATGACGTTGTAGTGATAATTTTTCTGGTGCGGGTTCGGCCAGACGGTTTCTTCGATCAGCCACCAAAAGAGATCGTTGAGGCGAGTGACGTGGGCGAAGCGGCGGAGCGAATCCCAGATCGGAATCGTGGGATAACCGTAAAGCAAACTGAGGAGCAGCGGGATCACGGCGCTGACCGCGAGCGTAATCGCGCGGTAACCGAGGGCGAACACGCAACAGAGAAGCAGGAACGCAGGAACGAGCTTTATCGAGATCGCGATTCCGAAAGCGGCCGACGCGGCGAGCGCGAGCCACCATTTCCGGCGGGACTCCGTTTCGCTCTCGAACCGGGTGAGGAAGAGAATCCCGGTGAGCATCGGCAGAATCATCAGGCTGTCGAAATGAGCGGCGCCGGCGAAGCTGTAGATGACGAGCGGATTCCAGGCGTACCAAGCTGCGTTCGCGTAACGCGACTCAGATGAAGAAGCAGGGCCGTTCGGCGAGGCGCCGAACGGGGCACGCGAGGGCGCGTGCGCTCCCCGGAACAAACGAAGCAGGACGGCGATCGTCGCGATATCGGCGCCGGCAAAAAGAAGTTTATACAGCAGCGGGCTGTCCGAGATGCGGCTCAGACCCGCGAAGAGAAGCTCGGCGCCGGGAGGATAAATCGCGCGGAAATCGCGATGGTTGATCTTGTGCCAGGCTTCAAATCCAGAGCGCATCGCTTCGAGTTGCGGATCGTCCGGCGCGTTGACGTAAGGATTGAAACCGGCCTGCTGGATTTTTCCTTCCCATTGGTAGCGCCAGAAATCGTCGCCGGGCGCGAGGGGTAAGGCGACGAGACGCAAGCCGACCACCACCGCCCAGAAAATTCCGCTTTGAACGCGCGGACGAAGCTGAACCGGAAAACTGCCGGCGGCCGCGAAGTAGGCGATGCCGCAGAGCATCGCGACGGCGACGAATTTCACCGGCATTTCTTCCAGCGTCCAATCGTCGAAAGAATTCAGCGAGGCTAAGAGGACAATCTCGGCCACGAGCGCGATGGAGAAACGAATGAGCCCGAACCGGTTGATTGCGCCCATTCCGCGAAATTATTAACCCGCTTCCACCGTGGCTTCGATCTTGGCGTCCGCAGTCTTCGCGCGAGCAGCCGGGCGCGCGATCCGTTGAAGGCCGGCGCGATATGCGGCGACATCGACCATCTCCGCCACGCGCGATTTCAAACGGCGGGCGCGATTGACCAGGAACAAAACGAAACAGAAATAGAGCGCGAGGAGCCAGATATCGAGGTGGCCGGCGTGCAATTGGTGATAGGCCATGAGGCAGAGCGTCACGAGATTGATGAGAATCGTCGTGGGGACGAAGCGGTAGCGCAGCCCGGCGCGAGTCAGGCATTTCGGCCCGCCGTGGTATTCGGTCACGGTTTGCAACGCGATGCTCCACCAGAAGTTTCCGTAAATCTGGATGTCCCATTCATTCCAGCCGGTGTCGCTCGAATAGCGCCAGCCTTCTTCGTCGAGCAATCCGAACATCGAGCCGAGCAAATGATGGCGATCTTTCCCGTCCTCGCTCCAGTAACTGCGATTGCGCAATCCCCGGGTGAATTCCGCGCCGGCCGGCAATTGCTCGTGCGCGCCGATCACGGCGCGCGGCGTCCGTTTGAAATGGAGCCAGGTGAAGTAACGCGACCAGCCGCGGACGAGCGGCTGGGCGAAAGCGAGAAAGGTGACGAGCAATCGCGCCGCGACGGTATCGAACTTCGGCTCGATTCGCGCCCGCAGCATGTAGGAAATCGCGACGCAGAACGTTCCGCCCAGCATCAGGTAGGGCACGATCCGCAGAGCCGGCAAAAATATTCCCAGCCCGAAAAGGAAAACCGTGAGCGCGAACCATTCGATGCTGCTGAGGTAAGCGGCGACATCCGACTGGGGCGTGGGATAAATCGACTGGAAAAATCCTTCGCCGAAAACCCCGTGGTAAATGATCGGCCGGTTAATGAACCAACTGAAGCGCGGCGTGCCATAAATCTGGCCGCGCCATTTCGCGGTGCCAGTGGGGCCGAAAAAAATCAGATGCTTGAAGCGGAGAAGCGATTCGGCCTCGCCGTAGCCTTCCTGTTGTTTGCGAAAGGCGCGCAGGGTGAATCGCCGATGATGCCAGACGACGGCGGTCGGGCTGAAGGCGATCGCGTGTCCGGCCTGCTGGACGCGCCAGCAAAAATCGACGTCGTCACCGGCCTTATGATATTCGGGATCGAACCCGCCGACGTTTTCGAAGGCCCACCGATACCAGGCCATGTTACAACCGGGAATGTGTTCGGCCACGGTGTCGGTGAGCAGGACGTGGCTCGGCCCGCCGGGCGCGGCGGCGACGCAGGCCTGCACCCAGTTTTGCGCCGGAGGCGAAACGTTTGGGCCACCTACCCCGGCGTAATTGCCGCCGAGCAACGTGCTCAACAAATAATAGAGCCAATCCGGATCGGCCATACAGTCGGAATCGGTGTAGGCAAAGATTTCGCCCTTCGCGATGGCAGCGCCGTGGTTGCGGGCGTGGCTCAGTCCGTGATTGGTTTGGTGAACGTAGCGAACGCTTGGGAAGCGGGCGGCGATCTCGGGCGTGTTATCGGTCGAGCCGTCATCGACGAGGATGACTTCGTAATTCGGATAATCGAGCCGGCCTAACGACTCCAGACATTCGGCCAGGGTCTTCGCGCCGTTGTAGGAACAGACGATGATCGAGACGAACGGATAACTCGGCAGCGGGCGGTGCGGCAGGGCGGCGTTGTCCTGGCCCAGCTTGTCGCGCAGGAGGAAGAACGACTTCTTCGGCTCGCGCTCGCGAGTCACGAGGCCAAACGCCCAGTCGCTGATCTCCTGTCCGCCGGTGAACCATTCGTCGGTCCAGGTGAAAAAGATCGTCCCGGCGAGGCCGCATTTCACCACGCTGTCGATGTGCCAGCCGAGCATCCCGGCCTGTTCCTCCTGGGTGTGGCGGATCGTGTCCATGCCAAATTCGCCCAGGATGAGCGGGCGATCTTCGGACAAGTTTTGCAGACGCAGCAGATAGCGCTCGAAGGCGTCCTGGTTATGCAGGTAAACGTTGAAGCACGAGAAATCGCTGTTCTGCGGGAGGAGAAATTCCGTCGGCGGATAGCTCGCGTAGGAATAGAGAACGTTGGGGTCGGTCTCGCGGCCGATGCGAATCAGGTGCTCGATGAACTCGGTGACCCGGCGCACGCCCAGCCAGCGAATCATCGTGCTCGCGATTTCGTTCCCGACGAGGTAACCGAAAATCGCCGGATGGCCGCGGTTCGCGGCGACGGAGGAGCGCACCATCGCGGCGATCTGGTCGCGGGACATTTTCCTCCGCAGGAACTCGATGTGTTTTTCCCAGGGCAAGGTGATGAGCACCCGCATCCCGGCCGCCGCGCACGCGTCCAAAAACCAGCGGGGCGGCGCGTGATAAATGCGGACGACGTTCAAGCCGATTTCGCGCATCTGGGCGAGGTCGCGCCCGGCCTGGTCGCGCGGTCCGAGGTAACGCCCTTCGCGGTCCGGCCGGAACGGCCCGTAGGTCACGCCCTTGACGAAAAATTTGCGGTCGCCTTCGAGGAAAAATTTCGCGGCGGCGCGAATCGGACCCGAGAAAGTCGAAGTCACAGCGGAGCTTCGATAGACCAAGCGGCGGGGTGACGCAAAGCTTTATCTTTTGTTGCGCCGCTTGTCTTCTGTAGCCGCCGCCCTGTGGGCGGCGCGAGAGTTGTCATCTTCGCTCTCACGCTTCGCACAGCGAAGCGGCTACAGAGAAGCCAATGCCTCGCGCACGATGGTCGCGGTGCGCTCAATGTCATCCAGAGTGTGCGCCGTCGAGAGAAACCCCGTCTCGAATTGTGACGGTGCAAAATAAGCGCCGCGATCGAGACAAGCGTTGAAAAAGCGAGAAAATTTCTCCGGATCACTCCGTTTGGCGCTGGCGAGATCGACCACGGGTTCGCCGGTGAAGAAGAGGCAGAACATGGAACCGATCCGGTGAAAGACCCAGGGCAAATTCAAATCGCGAAGGGTAGCACGCGTTGATTCTTCGAAACGCGCGCCCCTTTTTTCCAGCAAGCTCCAGCCATCAATGCGCTCCAGCTCGCGAAGCTGCGCGAGGCCCGCCGCCATCGCCAGCGGATTGCCGGAAAGCGTGCCGGCCTGGTAAACCGGGCCGAGCGGCGAAAGCTGATCCATGATTTCCGCGCGTCCCCCAAACGCGCCGACCGGCAGGCCGCCGCCGATGACTTTGCCGAGGGCGGTCAGGTCCGGGCGAAGGCCGAACAATTCCTGGGCGCCGCCACGCGCCACGCGGAAGCCGGTCATGACTTCATCGAAAATCAGGAGAGCCCCACGCCGGTCGCATTCGTCGCGAAGCGCCTGCAGAAAATTTTCGCGCGGAAAATAGAGGCCGGCATTGGCGGGGATCGGTTCGAGAATGATCGCGGCGATCGTTTTCGGATTTTCGCGAAACGCGGCGCGCACCGCTTCGATGTCGTTGAACGGAACCGAAATTGTGAGCGCCGCGAATTCGGCGGGAATGCCGGCGCTATCGGGCCGGCCGTGGGTGAGCGCTCCGCTGCCGGCCTGGACGAGCAACGCATCGACGTGCCCATGATAGCAGCCCTCGAACTTGATGATCTTGTCGCGACCGGTAAATCCCCGCGCCAGCCGCAGGCACGACATCGTCGCCTCGGTCCCGCTGTTGACCATTCGCACTTTCTCGATCGAGGGGACCCATCGGCAAATCAGCTCCGCCATCTCGACTTCGAACGGATTGGGGATGCCGAAGCTGACGCCGCGCGCGGCCGCGGCGTGGATGGCGTCGATCACGACCGCGGGAGCGTGCCCGAGGATGGCGGGGCCCCAGGTACCGACATAGTCGATGTATTCGTTGCCGTCGACGTCCCAGATCCGAGAGCCTTCGGCGCGCTCTACGAAGAATGGTTCGCGGCCCAGGCCGCGGAAAGCGCGGACGGGAGAATTGACGCCGCCGGGGATCCGTTGCAGGGCGGCGGCGAATAATTGAGACGAACGAGAGGCCATGCGGAAAGGGGCAAACGTCCAACGCCCAACGCCCAACGTCCAACGCCGAATTGAAGAAGACTGCGGCCGCGTTGACAGGGAGATTCGGCGCTCCTACTCTCCGGTTCGCCGTCAACGGCGGGGTAGCCAAGTGGTAAGGTCGGGGTCTGCAAAACCTCTATTCGCGGGTTCGATTCCCGCCCCCGCCTCTCTTTCATCGGTAAATTGTCGCAAATCGGCGCGATGAAATACCTGATCGCAGGCGTCAGAGACCACATTTGCCGCGATTGACGTGAAACATCTCGACGCGGCGATCTTTGCGTGTATCATGCGACCTGTTTCGCGCTCGGCGCGTAATTCCACCCCTCCTCGCGATGATCAAAACAGATAAGCTCACGCGATTGTTTATTGACTCACTCACGTGTTCGGAATGGTGGCAAAAAATGAGGAGCCGGGTGTTGTTTTTCGCGTTGGTTACCAGCGCCCTGTTTTTCAGCGGGGTGATGGCGCAGGCTGCGACCATCATTGTGACGAGCGGCGGCGATAGCGGCGGCGGGACATTACGACAGGCGATCCTGGACGCGGCGTCGGGCGATACCATCAATTTTGCTGCGGGCCTTAGCACGATCAACCTAACGAGCGGAGAGTTGCTGATTAACAAGAATCTGACGATCAGTGGCCCCGGTGCGAATCTGTTGACCGTGCGGCGCAGCACTGATGGAATACCGGCTGACGCGCCGGGATTCCGCATCTTCAATATCGCCTCCGGCAATTTCAACGTCGCGCTGTCCGGCTTGACCATCACCCGGGGGTCCGATGTCAACTTCGGTGGTGGCATTTTCAATCTAAGCACAGGAGCGGTGACTATCACCAATTGCATCATCTCCGGCAACGGTGCTTCTTCCTTTAGCGGCAGCAACACCAGCGGCGGCGCCATTTACAACAGCGGCACGGTGACTATCACCAATAGCACCATCTCTGGCAACAGTGCTTCTACCAGCAGCTTCGGCCCCAGCGGCAGCAGCAACGGTGGCGGCATTTACAACAGCGGCACGTTGACGATCACCAATAGCACCATCTCTGGCAACAGTGCTTCTTCCAGCAGCGGCCGCCCCAGCGGCAACAGCAGCAACGGCGGCGGGATTTACAACACCGGCACGGTGACTGTTACCAATAGCACCATCTCTGGCAACAGCGTTGGTTCCGGCAGCAGCAGCGGCAGCAGCAACGTTAGCAGCACTGGCGGCGGCGTTTCCGGCGGCACGGTGACTATCACCAATAGCACCATCTCTGGCAACAGTGCTTTTTCCAGCAACAGTAGCGGTGGCAGCAACAGCAGCAGCAGCAGCCGCGGCGGCGGCGTTTTTGGCGACACGGTGACTATTACCAATAGCACGATCTCTGGTAACAGTGTTTCTTCCTTTAGCGGCTTCACCGGCGGCGCCAGCAGCGGCGGCGGCGGCATTTCCGGCGGCACGGTGATTGCGAGGAATACTATCATCGCTAAGAACACGGCTCAGAATGGCGGCCCTGATGTATATGGGCCGCTCTCCTCGCAAGGCTACAACCTGATTGGGAACGGCGCCGACGCGACCATCACTCCCGCTCAGTCTACCGATCAGATCGGCACTGCTTCTTCGCCGATTGATCCAAGGCTGGGCCCTCTGCAGGACAACGGTGGCCCGACTTTTACCCACGCCCTGCTCAATAGCAGTCCCGCCATTGATAAAGGCGGAGGTGGGACAGGTATCACCACCGATCAACGGGGCCGTCCGCGCCCGGTTCGTTATGATGCTTCTATCCCTGAGCCAGCTGGCGGCGACGGGAGCGATATTGGGGCGTTTGAGGTGTCGCCGGTTCAATTCGACGCTCCAAATTACACAGTGGCGGAGAACGGTGGCAGCGTAGTCGTATCTGTATCCCGAAGTGGCGATACCTCCCAATCGGCCAGCGTCCACTATGCAACCAGTGATGGGACCGCCACGGCAGGCTCCGATTATGCCAGCACGTCCGGCGATCTTACTTTTGCTCCTGGCCAAACCAGCAAGACTTTCAGCGTTCAGATACTCGACGACAATACTTATGAAGGAGAGGAGACGTTTACGGTCACGTTGAGTTCGCCGATGGGCGCGGACCTCGGTCGATTGGTAGCCGTGGTCACGATCGTCGAAAATGATCCCGCGCCAAAATTATTGAACATCTCATCACGTTCGCACGTGCAAACCGGCGATAACGTCATGATCGGCGGATTCATTATCACCGGGAATACGCCCAAGCCAGTCGTGCTGCGCGGCCTCGGACCTTCGTTAGTTAATGCAGGAATTCCGGCCGCCACCGTCCTAAATGATCCGGTTCTGGAATTGCACGGAGCCAGCGGCGCGCTGATCACCTCGAATGACAATTGGAAGGACAGCTCTCAGAGAGCGCAGATTGAAGGCACGGTCTTTCAGCCATCGGACGATCGTGAAGCGGTGATTCTAGCTACGCTCCCGCCTGCTGGCTACACGGCTATTGTGAGGGGCAAAGATAGCAGTTCCGGGGTGGGATTGGTGGAAATCTACGATGTGGATCAAAGCGGCGATTCGACGCTCGCCAACATCAGCACCCGCGCGCTGGTTGCGACAGGAAACGATGTGCTTATCGGCGGCTTCATCCTCGGTGGTGCTAATGGCAGTGTAACAATAATTGTTCGAGCGATTGGGCCGTCGCTGGCTCAGTCGGGCGTGAGCAACCCATTGCCCGACCCGTTGCTTGAGCTTCGAGACGGGAACGGAACGTTAATCGCCTCCGACGACAATTGGAACGATAATCCGAGCCAGGCCTCGCAGTTGATGCAAGCTGGCCTGCAACCTCAAAGTAACTTAGAAGCTGCCATTGCGGCGACGCTGCCACCCGGTAGCTATACGGCCATTGTGGCCGGCAAAAATGGCGCCATCGGAGTTGGGTTAGTCGAGGTTTATAACTTGCAATGATTAATGCAATAGGTTCAAAGACATTGTCGTCCAAGTCATTCGAAGCCTCTCCCAGGCGGAAGTCGTTCTCGCTCTTGCTGTTTTTTGTCGCGGCAACGACTCTCCTCCAATTCACTGGTGGGACATCATTCATGTTCGAGCCCACGACCAATCTGAGTACCGCTCGTTAGAGTCGTACCGCAATCGCCGGGTAGTTTCCTCGCTGGAGCAGGACGATAATCGCGACTCTGCGGGATGCTTCAGGCAGTGAACCGTACTAGCGGTGGCACCCTCATCGAAGTGGATGCTTTGGAATAGGGTTCTATTGATTCGCTGGTTCCGTCTCGCTCCCCGCCGGGGCTTCGTCCATGTCGCTCGGCTCCCGCCGGCTCCATTCCCGCCCCCGCCTCTCCTTCGCGCGCGACTTGTTGAGAAAACAGGGGTTCGTTTGCCGTGGAGATTCGATTGATTGGCTCGCCGCGGCGTGCTCCCGCCGCCGCGCCCTCTTTTTTTGCGCGAAATATTCTCGACCTGGCCCACGCCTTGCGGTTGTCTCGGTCAATGCACCGGCATCCCCCAAGGATCGCTCCACGGCTGTTTTTTCGAGGGGTCTTCGCCTGCCTTTGCGCGATCATCTCGCAGGCGCCGGAGATCGCGTCAGCGCGAGATTACTTCGTCAAATCGACTGGCGAGAACGGCGCCTTCCCGACCGTGCAAAGCGCGGTGGACGCCGTCGACGGACAAACAGAAACGGACCGGGCGAACATTTTTATCGCGCCGGGAAAGTACGTTGAACGGGTGGCGGTGGAGAAACCGTTCGTGACGTTCATCGGCCAGGGCGCGGCACCGGCGGACGTGACGATCTCGTTCAACGGCACGCTGGTTTACGTCCCGCAATTCTCTTTAGGCGAGACGGTCTTCGTCGGCCCCGACGCGACCGCCTTCATGGCGCGCAACCTGACTTTCGAAAACTCAACACCCGACCGCAACGTCGGGCCAGCCCTTGCGCTCAATTCCCAGGCCGATCGCGCGATTTTCGATAACGTGAGATGCCTTGGCTACCAGGACACTCTCCTCGTCGATGGAATGGCGCGGCAGTATTTTCGCAACAGCTTCATCACCGGCGACACAGATTTTATTTTCGGGAATGCGACGGCCGTCTTTGACCGATGCACGATCGAGAGTACCGACTATGGCTACATTACCGCCGCGTCGACCGCGCGGGTCACCGCGAACGGCCTCGTCTTTCTCGATTGCAGCCTGGTGCAAGGCTCGGATCGCAATCTATTGGTGGATGATGGGACTTCCGCGCCGGCAAACTCGGTCTTTCTCGGCCGGCCCTGGTTTGCCTCACCCTCGGAACAAATGCCGAGCGTCATCTACATTCGCACTCGGATGGGACCGCACATCACAGGCGCGGGGTGGGATCCGTTTGATTACCTGCTCGATCCGGTGATCAACCGCGACCCGTACACGCGAGTCTCCGAATGGGGCAGCATGGATCTCTCGGGCGCGCCCTTGACGGATTCAAATCAGGACGGCACGCCCGATGGCCGGGTCCAATGGGCGGATCCGATGACCGCAGGGCTGGCCGCCAATTACACCGTGCAAAATATCTTCGGGCCGGTCGATTTTTGGAATGCGAACACGCAACCGGACGCATCCACGACTGGATACGTGAGCCAGGGCGATCCCTGGAACCCAGACATTCAATTGCTGTCGTTGCCGCCCAAGCCGGGCGCGAGAGGGCAACTGCTCAACATCTCGACAAGGCTGTCGTTGGGAAATGGGCACCCCGTGGGCATTGGCGGTTTCATTATTACCGGGACCGAATCGAAGAAGGTGATCGTTCGGGCGATCGGTCCGTCGTTATGCGCTGCCGGGTTGGAGAACGTTCTGGCCGATCCGGTCCTCGAGATTCACGGCGGCCCTGGGAACACTCTGATTGCCATGAACGACAACTGGCGGCACGACCCCGAATCCGTCACGGAGCTCGCGGCGGCCGGGATGGAGCCCACCCGCTGGCGTGAATCCGCGAAAGTCGCGACGCTTCCGCCGGGCGCCTACACGGCCGTGGTTGCCGGAAAGAATGGATCGATGGGCACGGCGCTCGTGGAGGTGTACGATGGTGATCTCATCGCGGACTCGCAATTGGCGAACATCAGCACGCTCGGCTTCGTCGGCGCCGAGGACGATGTCTTGATCGGCGGATTCGTTGTCGGAACGGGATTGGTGGAGGTCGTTGTGCGCGCCCTTGGTCCGTCGCTCGCGCAATTTGGTGTGGCGAATCCTATTGCGGATCCAACTCTGGAGCTGCACGATGGGAATGGCAGCGTGACGAGTAACGACGATTGGCAGACCGGCGCCGATCCCGATTCAATTCCTGCATCCCTGCAACCGCTCGACCCGCGCGAGTCAGCGCTTCACCTCAGTCTGCCGCCCGGAAATTACACCGCCGTGGTCCGGGGAAAAGCGGGCGAGATGGGTGTAGCGTTGGTGGAAGCGTACAACCTGCAATAGTCCTCGGAAGCTGATCCGCAAACACGGAAACGCTGAAACTCTGAAATTTTAGCTTTTCGGCGTTTTCCCGTTTCAGCTTTTCCAAAGCTTTTCCAATCCAAAAGAGCTTGGACTAACGAACCATTAACAGCACTGCTGAATAATGCAGGAGCGCATTCCGTCACCTTACTCACAACTTATGAAAAAAAATATTCTGTTAGGAGCAGCCCTGGCGTTTCTGGGTCTCGCCATGGCTCCGTTGTTTGCCCAAACCAACACCAGCACCACCACGACAAGCAGCGCCTACATCCAAAGTAGCAGCGTCATTGGTTCCAAAATCAAGGATTCACGCGGCCAGGATGTCGGCGAAATCAAGGACGTTGTCCTCGATCGTAGCAGCGGCTGTCTCGCTTACGTGGTCCTGTCGACTCGCGGCGGCGGCACCACCACCACGGTCAAGACGGTCGCCGCGCCCTGGAGTATTTTCTCGGCCAGCTCCGAGCCACGCGTTTACCTGACGCGGATCGAGCCCGAGAGAATCTATAGCGCGCCGGTCTGGGAATCGACTCGGATCGAGGAATATAGCCGACCCGAATACATCAGCACCGTTTACGGTTACTACGCCGTGACTGTTCCAACTACGTTTGGCGTGAGTGCGACCACGACCGGCGCGACCACTACAACGAATACGGCGCCCTCGACCAACGCAAGCGCGACTCCGGCCGCAACTGCCAGCGTCGGCGCGACCATGACGCCCGCCGCAACTGCATCGGTCGCTGCGACCATGACACCATCGGCGAGCGCGAGCGTAAGCACGAAACCATCACCAACCCCGGTGCCGGCGACGACGGCGTCGCCTTCGACGAAGACCACGAAGAGCCCGGCGACCACCAGGAGTCCGGCCGCCGAGAGCGCGACGAGCCCGAAGGCTAAAAAGGAGAAGAGTCCTACCCCGAGCACCACCGAGAAGAGCCCGAGCACCGCTGAGAAGAGTCCGAGCACGAGCGAGAAGAAGAGCAGCACGAAAAAGACCGAGGCCACGACTGAGAAATCGCCCAAGAGCGAGTCTGCCACCGAAAGCACCAGCGAATCACCCTCGAAGAAGAAGTCGACCAAGAAGCCAACCGAACCCGAACCTGCTCCCACGCCCGAAAGCTAAAGAGCGGTCAAGTTCGTATTTTCGAACAGCAGGAGTGCCGGGAGGTGCTCCTGCTGTTTTCGTTTAGGCGGCTAAGTCCCGAGCCGGCTTTGCGCAGCGATCTCCACGGCAGCGGTATCGGCCGGCAGATATTTCATTCCTCGGAGCCAGAGCAATCCGGATAAAAGGACCGTCGCGGATACAACGCCAAACGCGATGTTCATGTTGGTATGCCCCGCGATCGCGCCGATGAGCGGTGGCGAGATTGCGTCTCCGAGCGCGTGAATGATCAGGATGTTCAGTGCAAAGCCCGTCGCGCGAATCGAGGGGTGCGTAACGTTCGCCAGCGCGGTGTTGGCCGGCCCGGTATTTAGGAAAAGGAAAAAGACGGCGAAAAAGATTGCCCCCCACGCCAGTGGGAACGGCAGGAATAGCATGGCGAGGATGAACGGGAACGCGATGACCATGCCGCATCCCGAGACGAGGAAATAGGACCCTCCATAACGGTCCCGGAGCCGGTCCCCGGCCCAGCCGCCGAGCAGCGTCGCGAAAATTCCGGCGACCACCGTGATCGCGCCGAAGATGATATTGATGTGGCCGAGGTCTGGCTGGCCTCGATATTCGTAAATGTAGGTCGGCGTCCAGAAGGCGATCCCGCCGATGGCGAAAGTCATCGCCGCGCTCGCCAGGGTGTTGAGCACGTAAGAGGGCGTCTGGAAAAGAGTCGCGAACTCAGCCCGCCGATTTTTCCGTTCTCGTGTCGTCGGTCGCGGCATCGTATGTCGCGGCTCCCGCATGAAAGCGCAAAGCGCGGCGAGCAGCATCCCTGGCGGAAGTACGAGGTAGAATGCCCAGCGCCAGCCGAACTGGGCGTTCGCCCAGCCGCCGAACGCGTAGCCGAGCGCGCTTCCGACCGGAATCGCCATGAAAAAAACCGCCATGATTCGGCCGCGAATCTTTAATGGATAGAGATCCGCGAGGATGGTGGGCGCCGCTGGACCGTAGGCCCCTTCCCCGACCCCGACGAAAATCCGCGTCAACAGCAGGATCAAAAACGATCCGGCAATTCCAGTCGCTCCGCTCGCCAGGCTCCAGACCGCAACGCCGCCGCCAATCAAAATCCAGCGCGACCATTTATCAGCCAGACGCCCGAAAATCGGCGCGCTGATCATGTAGCTGATTAGGAACGCGGTCGCGAGCGTGCCGGTTTTTGCCTTCGCGTCCAGATCGCCCGGGGCAAAAAAAGCGCGACGGATTTCCGGCTCCACCGCCGCGAGAATGTAGCGATCGATGTAATTGAAAAGATTAATCCCGAGGAGGAGTGAAAGGGCCGCGCGTGCGCCGGGCCTCGGCTGGGGATCCTGCTGCGCCATTGAATACGATTGCACGGAACAACCCGCTCCTTGTAAACCATAAACAATGGCGAACCCTTCCGGCTTCGAACGCGTGCTGAGATTTTTCGGCCTCGGCCTTGCGCGTCTTATTTATCGGGTCTCGACGATGGGCCTCGAACGGTTGCCAAAAGGCGGATTTCTTCTCCTCCCAAACCATATCACCTGGGTAGACGCGATCGTGCTTCTGCTCGCCTGCCCGCGGCCGATTCGATTCATCATCGATGAAGGCGTCTATCGGAACCGGTTTCTCAATCCGGTTTTGCGCGCCGTCGGCTGCATTCCGATCACGGCGCGCAAAGCGAAGGATGCGATGCGCGGCGCAGTGGCGAGGATTCAAGCCGGCGAAATCGTTTGTCTTTTTCCTGAAGGCGAACTCTCGCGGACGGGATCGCTCCTGCGTTTGCGGCGCGGATACGAAATCATCGCGCGCCAGGCGGAAGCGCCGGTCGTCCCGGTATGGCTCGATCAACTCTGGGGCTCGATCTTCTCGTTCGAGGGCGGCCGCTTTTTCACGAAGCTGCCCAAAGCGATTCCGTACCGGGTTATGGTCGCGTTCGGCCACCCGCTTAGTGCAGATGACGCAGACATCGCGACCGTGCGGGAACAGTTGCTGAAGCTCGGCGAGTTTTGTTACAGCCAGCGCCCTGCATTTCGCGGCCATATCGGACGCGCGGCCTTGCGTGGATTAAAGCGGCATCGCTTTCGGATCGGTCTCATCGACGGATTGGATGGCAGCAAGTTGGTCCGTGGAAAAGTGCTCGGCGTTTCCATGGCGTTCGCGCGGCACCTGCGAAAAACGTATCCCGACCAGCCGCGGATTGGAGTGGTCCTGCCACCGGGTAAAGGCGGGCTCGTGGCGAATCTCGCCGTTATCCTGGCCGGCAAAATTCCGGTAAACCTCAACTTCACCAGTCTGCGCGAGGCGGTTGAATCAGCCACCGAACAGGCTGGCCTAACGACAACGATCACGGCGCGGCCGATGGCGAAACGGCTCGAAGACTTTCCCTGGACGCCGACCGTGGTCCATCTCGACGAAGCGTTGCCGCCGATGAAGAAGAAGATTCTCCTGTGGTGGATCGCCGCGCTCGTCGTGCCGAGAGCGTTGTTGGCCCGTATGATGCAGCTGCCGCGCGTGGGCGACCACGCCGAGGCGGTTCTTCTTTTCACCAGCGGCAGTTCGGGGAAACCGAAAGGCGTCGTCCTGAGTCATCGCAACATTTTAAGTAACGTCGCCCAGTTCGCCGTCGCGCTCGACGCCAAAAAAAACGATCTGCTCCTCGCGTCGCTCCCGTTTTTCCACAGCTTCGGTTGCACGGTCACGCTCTTCTATCCGCTCATCGAGAGTGTGCGCGCGCTCACTTACCCGAACCCGCTCGAGGCGAAAAAGATCGCGGAGCTCGTGCAACAACATCAGGTGACCGTGATGCTGGCCACTCCGACGTTTCTGCGCGCTTATTTGCGAAAGGCCGAGCCGGCGCAATTGACCAGTTTGCGGTTCCTCGTGACCGGGGCGGAAAAGTTGCCGCAGGAATTGGCGGCTGCGGTCGAGACGCGTTTCGGCAAGCACGTCTACGAAGGCTACGGACTGACCGAAACTTCGCCGGTCGTGAGCGTGAACCTGCCGGAGGTGCCGGGACAATCGCAGTCAACCAACCGCCCCGGCTCCACCGGCAAAATGCTGGCCGGGATCGCCGCGGAAATTCGCGATCCTGAAACGGACGCGAAACTTTCGCTCCACGAAACGGGAATGCTGTGGCTGCGCGGCCCGAACATTTTCGAAGGCTACCTCAATGCGCCGCAGCAAAACGCCGATGTGCTCAGAGACGGTTGGTTCAAGACTGGCGACATCGGCCGGTTCGATGAGGATGGTTTTCTGTTCATCGAAGGACGGCTCTCGCGTTTCTCGAAGATTGGCGGGGAGATGGTGCCGCATGAAACGATCGAGCAAAAAATCATGAATGCCCTGAACATCGAGCAGGGCGAACGCGCCGTCGCTATCATGGGCATACCCGATTCCGCAAAGGGCGAAGCGCTTGTCTTGCTCAGCAGCATCGACATCGATCTGGCCCAGCTGCGTCCGGCGCTCGCCCAATCCGGCTTGCCGAACTTGTGGATTCCGAAAACGGTCCGCCGAGTGGACGCCATCCCGGTTCTGGCCTCCGGGAAACTCGACCTGGTCGGTTGCAAGAAACTGGCCGAAGACGCGCTCGTCTGATGGGTCAAGTGGCCGGCAGACGGCGTTGCACCATCACGAAAGCCGTAAAGGTTTGCACGATCTCAACGCGCTGATTCGTGGTCACGTTGCGGATGCGGATGATGCCGCGGTCCGGTTTCGAGCGCGACGCACGCACGTTCAGGATCTCCGTTTCAAGACGCAAGACGTCGCCCGGCTTGACCGGCTGCGGCCACCGCAGCTCGTCGACCCCGAGCCCCACGGAACCGCCTGCAAGTTTCAATTCGCCGGTAATAAATAATTTCATGCTCATCGCCGCCGTATGCCACCCGCTCGCCGATAAAACCTTGAAAATGCTTTGCTCGGCCGCCTTCGTCTCGAGATGGAATGGTTGCGGATCGAATTCGCGCGCGAACGCGATGATGCTTTCTTCAGTGACTTCGATTGTATCCGAGCCGAATCGATCACCGACGTGTAAATCCTCGAGATAAAGTTCGCTCACGCCTTATTCTCAGCGCGCTCTTCTATTTGTCATGCTGAGCGAGGTCGAAGCACCTCTAATTTTTCTTCGTTGTCCGTGTCAGCGACGCGCCAAATATTTGCCCTCACCCTGCCCTCTCCCTCAGGGAGAGGAATTCCTTCTCCCTGAGGGAGAAGGTTAGGATGAGGGTGCTGCGATTGACATGCGTCGCGCTGGCAGTATTGAATTTGCCCGATATGCCAGGGTAGCTCAGCGGTAGAGCAGGGGACTCATAAGCCCTTGGTCGGGAGTTCAATTCTCCCCCCTGGCACTTCCCTCGCCCATTAGAGCTCACTGCTTTTTCTTTTCCAGATACCCTTGGAGATCTTTTTCGCCGCCGCGGATCGCAGCCATGAAACAAACGCCGTTGCGTTGCGTCACCGCGCCGGTCCAGCCTTCCAGTTCCACAAAACGCCAGTCGGAAAAATCGTTAATCTTGCCCTGCTTGTCCGGCTCGGCGGGAAAGAGGAAGAACTGCATCCGCTTTTCCTTTATCCAGATTTGAGCTACCCGGCGCACTTCGTCGTCGTCGAAAACGCGCGTGCCGAGGGTCTTGAATTCGGCGAATTCCTGCGGGACATCGTAATGCTCGAGCCGGTGTTTCATAAAAAACAGATCGCTCAAGGCGCCCGCATCCGTTTGCAACGGGTCGAGAAGGACCGAGCGGTTCGACGCGCCCACCGTCAGCAGCCGGCGCGCTTTGTCCGCACCCGGAAAATCTTTCAGATGTTCGTGGACGCGATACGCGACGACGCCACCGATGACCAGGAGCGCGGTCGCAATTGCGATCACCACCGGATTGCGCACGATCTTTTTCCAGCCGTGCCGCACCACCGGGATCAGGTTCTCGTTCACGAACCACTCCGCGATCTGGGCGTCGACCGGGATCGCGCGGACCAGCTTCGCGATCGCCGCGTCGAACGCCTGCTGGTGGCCGAACGTGGCCGCTTTCTTGCCGTGCCGCGCCCGCTGGATCGCCACGCGCATCGCGCGGTCGATCCCGGACTTCTCCGTGATCGGCGCACAACCCAGGAGAAGCTCAGCCTTGTCCGGCATCGAAAGTTTCTCCTTCGTAATAGGCGATCGTGGAATCGAGCCACGACTGAAATTGCCGGCGGCCGCTGCAAATGAGCTCCGACAATTCGCCCGCTTTCATCTCCAGCAGCGAGAGCAGCTCGGCCAGACTGAATTCATCGAGATAGAAAAGCGCGAGCGCGCTCCGTTGCGGCTCGGGCGCGGCCGAAACCCAAAGCGCCAGCTGGGCCGGCTCGAGCTGCTCGATCTGCCTCGGAGCCGTGGCCGAAATCTCGACTTCCTCGAGCATCCCGGGTTCGGCCTGGATGCCTTGTTCGCCGAGTGCCACGCAACGCCACCGGGCATCGCGAAAAAACCAGAGCCGGTCCGGTGGCGGCTCATCGCCCTCGGAACGCGTGGCTGCTTCTCGCACTGTATCCTGGAAAGCGGCCTGCGCTTTTGCGGCGTCTCCCGTCATCAGGAAACAAAAGCGATAAAGCTGCGGAAGATTTTTGGTGGTGACAGCCATGACAGTTTTTCCGAAGCGCGAAATTTACGCGCGGCCTCGCGCGGGGACAAGCAACTGTAGCCGTCGCCCTGTGGGCGACGCGAGATCGGCGTAGGCTGCTCTCACGCTTCGCACAGCGAAGCGGCTACAGTTTGGCGAGTCGCCGCGCGACCTCCTCCGCGTTTTCCCGGCTGTTGAAGGCGGAGATGCGGAAGAACCCTTCGCCACAGGCGCCGAAACCGCTGCCGGGCGTGACGACGACATTCAATTCGTGCAACATCCGGTCGAACATTTGCCAGCTCGTTAGGCCAGCGGGCGTCTGGACCCAGATGTAAGGAGCGTTTACGCCGCCGTAAACCTGCAGTCCGGCCTGCTCGGCGGCTTCGCGCAAAATCCGCGCGTTCCCCATGTAATGGTCGATGAGGTGGCGCACCTGTTCTTTTCCTTCGGCGGTGTAGATCGCTTCCGCCCCGCGCTGGACCGGATAACTGACGCTGTTTGCTTTCGTGCTCCAACGCCGATGCCAGAGGGAATGGAGCGGAAGCTTGCGCCCGTCGCCCGCTCGCACCAACAGCGCCTTTGGCATGACGGTGAATCCACAGCGCACCCCGGTGAATCCACCGTTCTTCGAGAAGCTGCGAAATTCCACCGCGCATTCCCGCGCGCCTTCGATCTCGAAAATGGAATGCGGAATCTTGGGATCGGACACATAGGCCTCATAGGCCGCGTCGAACAACAAAATCGCTTCGTTGGCGCGGGCATACTCAACCCAATTCGCCAATTGCTCCCGTGTCGCGACGGCGCCGGTCGGATTATTTGGGAAGCAGAGGTAGATGATATCGACCGGCTCGTCAGGCGGCTCGGGAACAAAGTGGTTCTCTGGCCGGCACGGCAGATAAGTGATGCCTTCGTAACGGCCGGACTCATCAGCACGACCGGTGTGTCCTGCCATGACGTTCGTGTCGACATACGCGGGATAAACCGGATCGCTGATCGCGATCCTGTTTCGCGATCCGAGGACATCGAGGATGTAACCGCAATCGGACTTCGATCCTTCCGAGATAAAGATCTCGTCCGGGGCGATCTCGATCCCGCGCTCGCGATAATCCTGCTGCGCGATTTTTTCCCGTAACGATTCGAGTCCCTGCTCGTGCCCGTAGCCGCGAAAAGTTTCGCGCACGCTTAGCTCCTCGACGGCGCGATGCATGGCCGCGATCACGGCCGGCGGCAACGGCTCGGTGACATCGCCGATGCCGCACCGGATGACGCGCTTCGCCGCGTCCGGGTTCGCTTCGCAAAACTCGCGCACCCGCCGCGCGATCTCCGGGAAGAGATAGCCGGCCTGGAGCTTGAGATAGTTGTCGTTCAGGTACGCCATTGGAGGGACGCGCGCCGCGCGTCCACGAATTTCAGGGACGACACAGCGGTCGTCCCTCCAACTTCGACTCAGTAATTCTTCGCGACCGCGTCCCAGTTCACGACGTTCCACCAGGCCTTGATGTAATCAGGCCGGCGGTTCTGGTAGTTGAGGTAATAGGCGTGCTCCCAGACGTCCACGCCGAGCAGCGGCGTGTTCCCGTCCGTGAGCGGGCTGTCCTGATTCGCGGTGGAAGTTACTTCGAGCTTGCCGCTCTTGTTCTTGATCAGCCACGCCCAGCCGCTGCCGAAACGTCCAGCCCCGGCCGCCGCGAATTTTTCCTTGAAGGCGTCGAAGCTGCCGAAGGTGGATTTAATGTCGTCGCCCAATTTACCGGAAGGCTCGCCGCCGGCTTTCGGGCCCATGATTTTCCAGAAGAACGAATGGTTGGCGTGCCCGCCGCCATTGTTGCGGACGACGGTGCGAATGTCTTCCGGAACGGCGTTGAGGTCCTTGATCAAATCCTCGACGGATTTGGCGGCCAAGTCGGGCTTGTCCTTGAGCGCGTTGTTGACGTTGGTGATGTAAGTCTGGTGATGCTTGGTGTGGTGGATTTCCATCGTGCGCGCGTCGATATGCGGCTCGAGCGCGTCGTAGGCGTAAGGAAGTTTAGGTAATTCGTAAGCCATAATATCGACTTTCCCGCCGGTAAGGCAGCGCGTCAATTTTAGATGTAGCGGCGGGTGTCCTCACCCGCAGATCTACAGCATGCCTCTGCGGCTGGACAGCCGCCGCTCCATCGCTACAAGCGATAGAAACTCGGATAATGTCCGAGGCCGGTCCGGTAATTCACGTAGGTAGCCAGGGCGAGGAGCGGGAAATTCTGCCGGTACATGTCGTACTTCAGATAAAAGACACCCGGAAAACCGGTGCCGGTGATGTGCGGTTCGTCCCAGGCGCCATCGGGCCGCTGCGTGCTCAACAGATAACGCAGGCCGCGTTGCACACTCGACCGATCGAGATCGCCGCACGCACAAATGCCCATGATGGCCCATGCCGTTTGCGACGCCGTGCTTTCGCCTTTGCCTTTCAGTGCCGGGTTTTCGTACGAAACGCAGGTCTCGCCCCAACCGCCGTTATCGTTTTGGCAGCTCTCCAGCCAATCGCGCCCGCGCAGGATCCAATCCTGGGTCATGTTTTCGCCGATGGCGCGCAGACCGCGCAGCACCTGCCAGGTACCGTAAATGTAATTCACGCCCCAGCGCCCGTACCACGAGCCGTCGTCATCCTGGGTATCGATCAGGTAGCGGATCGCGTCGCGGACCGAACGCTGTTTCGCGTCGAAGTTAATGTAACCGAAAAGCTCGAGAGTGCGCGCGGTGAGATCACTGCAGGTCGGATCAAGGATGGCGTTGTGATCGGCGAACGGCATGTCTTCCAGCCAGTGCTTGGTGACTTCCTTGTCGAACGCGGCCCAGCCGCCATCGCGACATTGGAAACTCAATTGCCACGCGATCGCGCGCCGGAACAACGCGTCGAGCGCCTGCGGATCATCCGGCTTCGCCAGCCGCAACGCCATCAGCACCATCCCGGTGTCGTCGGTATCTGGATAATAAACGTTGTTGTATTCGAACGCCCAGCCGCTCGCTTCGGTATGCGGATTGTTAATCGTCCAATCGCCGCGCACCCTTACCTCTTTCTCGACCAGCCAGCTCGCGGCTTTTCTGAGCGCGGGATGCTCGGCCGGCAAACCGGATTCAGCGAGCGCGATGATATTGATCGCCGTGTCCCACACCGGGGAGAGACAGGGTTGAATCCGAAAATCTTCCAGGTCGTCGACGAAGAGGCCGGAGAAATCCCGGGCGGCTTTTGCGTAGACCGGATGGCTTGTCGAATAACCGAGCGCGCGCAAAGCGATCAGCGCATTTAACATCGCCGGGAAGACGGCCGCGAGCCCGTCACTCCCCTCGCCGATCCGCTCCAGCATCCAGCGCTCCGCTTCTTCGAGCGCGCGTTTCCGCATCGGGCGCCAGCCGAATTTCGAAACGATTTTGAGCCCGTGGTCCGCGCGCAGGAAAAAATTCCGCCAGGCGAAGAACCGCGGGTCGCGCGGGAGCGTGAAATCCTTGTGCTCGGTGCCGAGCGGATAAAGCTCGTGAAGCTGTTTCATCCCGGGCAATTCCCGCGTCGGCTTGAAGTGATTGATGATCGCGAGCGGGATCAGCATCGCCCGGCTCCAGGACGACATTTTGTAAATATTAAAGAAGGCCCAGTTCGGAAACAGGATCATCTCGACCGGGATCGAGGGCAGGTAGTGCCAGGGAAATTGCCCGAGCAGCGCGAGGTAAAGTTTGCTGAAGGTATTCATCTTCGGGATGCCGCCGAGCCGAAGAATGTTCGCGCGCGCTTCCTGCATGAACGGCAGATCGGCGGAGTGCCCCGCCAGCTTGAGCGCGAAGTAAGCTTTGACCGACGCGTTTACTTCGCTCGGCCCGCCGTAATAAATGTTCCAACCGCCATCCGGAAGCTGGCGCTTGAGAATGTGGCGCACGCATCGCTGCTGCAATGCGTCGTCCACTTCTCCCAGCCAATGCATGAACAGCACGTAATCGGAACACAGCGTGCTATCGACGAGCAGCTCGCCGCACCAATGGCCGTCCGGATGCTGCTGTCGCAATAAATTTTCCTGGGCGCGATTGATCGCGTCGGCGATTTGTGGATCGTCCGCGGCGAACGAGCCCGTGGCTTCAGCCGGTGCGCTGGGTAACGCGACGAGATTCGTCGGGGAAGGAGGCATCGCGTCTTAAGAAGCTTGGGCGGCGACTTCGGCGCGCTTTCCCGTCAGATGCCCGTTGCCGGAAGTGACGCCGTTATACGCCGTGATCTCGTTGCCAAGACCAGTCGGTTTCGGCTTCGAGCCAAAATTGAACCGGAGATTTTTCCAGGTGTCGCCGCGTTGCGCATTGAGGCCTAAACTCGCGGTTGGCTCATAGCCGCAATGCACCATGCAGTTCTCGCAGCGGCTGTCTTTCACCACGCCCTTTTCCACGCCGTATTTTTCCCATTCCACTTTCTCGAGCAGCTCGGCGTAGCTCGAATAATGGGCGTCCGTCATTAAATAGCATGGGCCTTTCCAGCCGCGGATATTGCGCGTCGGGATTGCCCAGGCGGAACAGGTCAGGTCGCGTTTACCGGCGAGAAACTCGAAATAAATCGGGGTTCCGAAGAGCGTGTATTTGCCCATCCACTCCTCGATCTTCTTAAACTTCTCGATCGTCATCTTGCGAGTGAGAAAGAAATTTTCCGGCTGGAGGTTTAACCGCTTGATCATGTCCTTCTTGGCCGCGTCGTACTCGTAACCGGGCGAGATCGTGTGGCCATCGACGCCGAGATCGGACAGGAAATCGAACATCTGCTCGACTTCGCCCATGTCGGTTTCCTTGTAGATGGTGGTGTTCGTCGCGACCTGGTAACCGAGCAGCTTCGCCATCTTGATCGCGAGGATGCATTCCTTGAAAACGCCTTCGCGCTCGACGATCAGGTCATGCGTCCGCTCGAGCCCATCGAGGTGGACGTTCCAATACATCCAGCGTGACGGCCCGATGGTGGGCTTGGCGGGATCCTTCGGACCTTGCCGGACGACTTCCGCGTCTTTCTCGGAAACCAATCCTTTCGCGACCAGCTGCGTCAGTTTCGCTTCGAGCCCTTTTCGGCTGCCATTTTTCGCTGAGGCAAATTCTGAAGAGAGCCATTCGCGCATTTTCTTGCGCATGAACATCGCGTTGGTGCAGACGTAAACGATCCGCTTCTGGTTGAGGAGACCTTTCACGAGCGCTTCGATCTGCGGGTAAATCAGGGGCTCGCCACCGCAGATGGAAATCATGGGCGCGTTACATTCCTGGGCGGCGCTCAGGCAATCCTCCAGCGGCATGATGTCCTTGAGCGAGGTCGAATACTCGCGGATCCGGCCACAGCCCGTGCAGGTCAAGTTGCACGTATGCAACGGCTCGAGCTGGAGGACGGTCGCGAACTTCTCGGTCCGACGCAGCTTCTGGGTGATAATATAAGCGGCGATCTTGGTAGTGAGCGCCAGCGGGAATCTCATAAGAGCGAGGATAGTACCAAGGGAGGACGTAGTGTCAATATACGCGGGAGGAGCAGGACGTCATCCGAATGGCGCAAGTGTGCCAAGCATTTGACGGCAAAGCTCCAAGCTCCAAGCTCCAAGCTCCAGAGAAACATCAAGCTCCAAGATTCAAATGGCGCGCCCGCACATTGCTTGGTGCTTGGTTATTGGAGCTTCTCTGGTGCTTGGAGCTTGGAATTTGGAGCTTCTCCTAGTTCTCGTCGGCTTCGCCAGCCTCCGAATGACAGGATTCGCGGCGCCATCTAGATTAGTCGCCGGAGAACAATGAAAACGGAAACTGTCGCCATTCTCGGCGCTTCGCCAAAGCCGGACCGCTACGCCTACAAGGCGTTTAAGATGCTGCGCCAGTACGGCCACCGGCCCGTCCCGATCAATCCCGCCTTTCCCGATATCCTGGGCGAGAAGTGTTATCCGAAAATCTCGGACGCGCCGGGACCGATCGACACGGTGACGATGTATCTCGGGCAGGCCCGCTCCGATCCGCTCATTGATGAGATCATCGCGACCAAACCGCGCCGAATCATCATGAATCCTGGCGCAGAGAATCTCGCGCTCGCAGAACGAGCGGAAGACGCGGGGATCGAGGTGGTCGAAGGCTGCACCCTGGTGATGTTGCAGACCGGCCAGTTCTGAGCAGCGGTCTTTATTTCACCGGAACAGGCTCGGTGCGTTATGGAGCACGTCGATAACGGCGAGGCTGCCGAATAAGATGGGAAAAAATTGTTCGAACGGAATCTCCCGCCCCGCGAATGACACCACCCGATCGCGGCCGAGACGCAGGACAAACAACGAGGCCCCAAAGACAAACGGAAGAAAAATCGAAAGCACGAAACGGACGTCGTTGATGATGGTGTCGTACCACGCGTACAAGAGGAAATAGGCCGCGAAGAACAGAACGCAGAAAACCGCGGCGCCGGGATTGGCCGCAACGATGTCACGAACTCGCTTGCGTTGCCGGGCTGCAAGCAGCGCGCCCGCGATGAATAGTGCTACCACGAATTTGTAATAGGCGATCACGAGCGCGTTCTGCGTCGCGAGATCGAGACAGCCATGGACAATCCGCCGGGCAATCTGGCCGACCGAATGTTCCCGCCAATATTTCCGGAATGAAGGCAGTTGATCCGGTGGCAACTGCCGCCATTGGGCCTTGTCGCCATACGCGCTCAGAAATTCGTAGGCCTCCGTGGATGAATCGCACCAGATCACGAAGGTCGAATTCACATTGTAGAAGTACGCGTCGTAAATGCGCTTGCTGGTCTGGATGTAGGGAAAGACGACAGCGAAGAATGCTCCGATCACGAGGGCCAGCATCCCGAGCCGTCGCCATGGAGCGCCCCGAAAACTGAAAACGATTTGCGCCGCGAACACTCCCGTCCAGATGGCAAGGGCCGGCAGCACCGAAGCTTTGGTGAGGTGCGCCAGACCAGTGATCGCCCCCGCCAGGACGGCCATCCACCACCGCGGCCGGACGAACAATTGCAGAAGCAGGAGAAATGCACAGAAACTGACGAAGTAGAACAACACTTCCACCTGCGCTCGGTCGGCCCGATACAGAAAAACACCGAACGCCGTTGCGGCGAGCAGAGCCAGGGCGGGCAGCGCGGGCATGAACCTGCGGAAGATGAAGAACAATAACAGCAGCAGAACAATCGAGAGATTGACGGTGAAAGTTTGGGCGCGAACGAGGAATTCCGTTTCCGTCATTCCGGGCCGATAGATCAGGGACAAAAGAAACGGGTAAACCGGCATGCGGTTCCGATCTTCGACGACCGTGTAGTTGCTTTCATACAGCTGTCGCGCGTAGCCGAGATAAGCACTCTGGTCGCCGAGCGTCGCGGGAGAAGAGCGTTCCCGCCGGCGCGCATGCGCTTCGAACCCGTAAACGACGAGAACGAGAAGCACGAGTAGCGCGACCGTGCGCCGGCGAAGAATCAGGGCGGTGGCTGGCACAACATTGAGGTGTGAGGCTATGGCGTCAGCCAGCCGCGGCGAATGAGGCTGACCGCGATCGCCGCCAGCAAGAGCGAGATTAATTTCGAAACGCCTTTCATCCCTTGCTTTCCCATCCAGCGGGTGAAATGGCTCGCGTAACGAAAACCAAATCCGACCAGGAGCAGGTTCACAAGCAACGCCAGGACGGTAAACAAGATGCCGACGGTATCGACGAGAAGGAGCAGCGCGGTGAGCAAGGCCGGTCCGGCGATCAACGGCATACCCAGCGGCACGACCCCGAAGGATTCGCCCGCGTACTTGCCGCGTTCGCCTAAATCGAGAAGCTCGCGCACGGCGATCCCGAGCAGGATGAGGCCGCCCGCCACCTGGAAATCGGAGACCGTGATTCCAAGCGCACGAAAAATTACTTTGCCGAGGAAAATAAAGCCAATCGACACGGCCAGGCTCGTGATCAACCCAAGGGTGCCTTCGATCTGCCGGCGCTTGGCGTCGATGTGCCCGCCGAGCCCGAGAAAAATCGCGACCAGGCCTATCGGGTCGATCGCGACAAAAAGCGGGATGAAGGCGAGCAGAAATTTTTCCAGATAGGGATGCACGCCGACGGCGATCTTGGCGCGGCAACGTTCGCAAAACAAGCCGCCGTCTTCTGTAGCCGCTTCGCTGTGCGAAGCGTGAGTGTGAGCGATTTTGCAACGACGCGCTCGCGCCGCCCGCAGGGCGGCGGCTACAGAAGACGCAAGCGTGAAGGCCAGGGTTGCGCGCGATCTCTCCATACGCGAAGTCGAAGAAGAATATGAAACTTCCGTTTGCGCCTCTCACCTTTTGTCTCTTCACCGCCATCGCCTTCGCCGCCGATCCGCCATCAGTCCCGAAAGATGCGGCTGACGCCATCTCCGCTGCTGATCTCCTGAAACATATCAAGATCCTCGCCTCCGATGAGTTTGAAGGGCGCGCGCCAGGATCGAAGGGCGAGGAGCTCTCGGTCAAATATATCTCCGAGCAGTTCAAAGCGCTCGGCCTCAAGCCGGGAAATCCGAACGGCACCTACACGCAGGAAGTTCCGCTGGCCGGGATTGTCACCGCACCCACTGCCTCCTTCACTGTCGGCGACAAGAAAACGGAACTGAAATTTCCCGACGATTACGTGGCCTCGTCCGCGCGGCTCCAAACGGAAATCAAAGCGGCAAACACCGACATCGTTTTCGTCGGTTACGGCGTCGTGGCGCCGGAATTCGGCTGGGACGATTACAAGGACGTCGATGTCCGCGGCAAAACGATCCTGATGCTGATCAATGATCCGGCGATCCCGGATCCGGCCGACGCGGCGAAGCTCGACCCGAAAATGTTCAAGGGCAGCGCCATGACCTATTACGGGCGCTGGACCTACAAATACGAAATCGCGGCCCAGAAAGGCGCAGCCGCCGCGGTGATCATCCACGAGACGGTGCCCGCCGCGTATCCGTATTCCGTCGTCATGTCGAGCTGGGCGAAGGAGAACTTCGAGATCGACGCCGCGGATAAAAACATGAACGCGGTCCAGATTCGTTCCTGGATCACGCTCGATGTCGCGAAGAAATTGCTGGCGGATTGCGGCCAGGATTTCGAGGCCTTGAAAAAGGCGGCGATCACGAAGGAGTTTCGCCCGGTCGCACTGAATGCGAAGGCGAACTTCGACCTGAAACAGACCGTGCGACCGTTCAAGTCGCGCAATGTCGTGGGCAAGCTGGAGGGCAGCGATCCGAAACTAAAAGATGAATGGGTTATCTACACCGCGCACTGGGATCATCTCGGGCGTCACGAAGAGCTGAAAGGCGACCAGATTTTCAACGGCGCGGCCGATAACGCTTCGGGCGTGGGCGGACTCATCGAGCTAGCCACTGGCTACATGAAATTGAAGCCGGCGCCGAAGCGTTCGGTTCTCTTCATGGCGACGACGGCGGAAGAAGCCGGACTACTGGGCGCGAAATATTATGCCGAGCACCCGCTCTACGCGCTCGAAAAAACTTTGGCCGATATCAACATGGATGGCCTGAGTCTCTGGGGGAAAACGCGCGACATCGAGGACATCAGCTTCGGCAATTCCGATCTCGACGACATGCTGGCCGCCGCCACGACAAAGCGAGGCCGGGTGATGAACCCGAACAGTCAGCCCGAAAAAGGCACCTTTTATCGCGCCGATAATTTCGAATTTTCCAAAGTCGGACTCCCGTCTCTTTACACCGGCGCCGGTCGCGACGTTATCGGCAAGCCGCCGGGATTTGGGCAACAGAAAAAGGATGAATACGTGGCGAAGCATTATCACCAGCCCTCGGACGAAGTGAATCCGGAGTGGGACCTTTCCGGCGCGGCGGAAGATTTGCGCCTGCTCTTCGAAGTCGGCTACCAGGCCGCGAACGCCGACAAGTTTCCCGAATGGAAACCGGGAACGGAATTCAAGGCGAAGCGGGACGCGATGATGAAAAAATGACGAAGCTCGAATGACGAATGTCGAAGGAATGACGAAACCAGAATACCGAAACCAAAGCGTGGAGCGTCCCGGTTCGATCTTCGTCATTCGTCATTCGTCATTCGTCATTGCCGCCACTTCGCACCGCTTATCTGACAATCACGCGTAATGAACCTCTCCGTTCCCATCATCAGCGTCATCATCGGCGCGGCGATCCTCCTTTTCGGGCGGAAACTTTTCTGGCTCTTCGTCGCGGCGCTGGGCTTCGCCGTCGGTCTTGAGATCGCCTCGTATTTCATGCGCGAGCCTCCGCAATGGATGACGCTGTTGGTCGCGCTCGGCGCTGGAGTTATCGGCGCGTTGCTGGCGATCCTGCTCCAGAAACTCGCGATCGCCATCGCCGGGTTCGTGGCCGGCGGGCGGATCGCCTGGGCTTTAGCGGCGGCGTTTTACGCCGACCACATGCATTACCGCGGGATCACTTTCGTGATCGGAGGAATTCTCGGGGCGCTCCTGCTCCTGGCCCTGTTCGATTGGGTCCTCATTTTTCTTTCCTCGGTGGAAGGCGCGCAGCTGATCACCAGCGGAATTACGCTTCCCGAGAAAGGCACGCTGATTCTCTTCATCGCCCTTGCCGTCATCGGCGTGATCGTTCAGGGCTCGATGTTGCGTAGGTCGCGCAGCGTGGCCGGTTAGCGGAACATAGACTTTCAGTCTGTGTGCCCAGCGGGCTTGAAGCCCGCTAAACGCGCTGAACAGCGGACAGAATGTCTGCTGGGCGCACAGGCCAGAGGCCTATGTTCCGGGAGCTTCCCTACCTACTTAATGCCGGAAATGGCGGACGCCGGTGAAGATCATGGCCATGTCGCGCTCGTTCGCGGCGGCAATGACTTCTTCGTCGCGGACTGAACCGCCGGGCTGGATCGCGCAGGTCGCGCCGGCATCGGCCGCCGCCAGCAAACCGTCGGCGAATGGGAAGAAAGCGTCGCTGGCAACCGCGGAGGCTTTCAGCGAAAGACCGGCTTCATTCGCTTTCCAAACCGCGATGCGCGAGGCGTCGATCCGCGACATCTGCCCGGCGCCGATGCCGAGGGTGCGATCCGAAGCGGCGTAAACGATCGCGTTGGATTTCACGTGCTTCACGACGCGCCAGCCGAAAATCATCGCGGCCATTTCGGCGTCGGTCGGTTTACGATTCGTCACGACTTTGGTCGCGAGATCGATCACTTGGCCGGCGTCTCTGTCCTGCACGAGCAACCCGCCGGCGACCGACCTGATATCCTGCGGCGTTTTCTCGGAACTCGGCGGCTTCAGCGCGCGAATCAGCCGCAGGTTTTTCTTTTTCTGGAACAAGGCCCGCGCCTCGGTCTCGAAGCCCGGCGCGATAATGACTTCGCTAAAAATTTCGCTGATCGCCTTCGCGAGTTCTTCGGTGACCGGACGATTGCAAACGATGACGCCACCGAACGGCGCCTGTTTGTCGGTCGCGAACGCTTTCTCCCAGGCTTCCCGCAAATCGGGATCGCTCCCCACTCCGCACGGGTTCGTGTGTTTCAGGATCGCGACGGTCGGCTCGCTGAATTCCGCGATGAGACCGGCCGCGGCGCTGATATCGAGAATGTTGTTAAACGAAAGCTCCTTGCCGTGGAGCTTCTTGAAATGCTGGTCGAAATCGCCGTAGAGCGCGGCGGTTTGATGCGGATTTTCGCCGTAACGCAGCCGCGTCGCGAGCGGGAGTGAGAGGGAAAACGACGCGTCGGTCGATTGTTCCCGGTTTAGGAAACTCCCGATGGCGCGATCGTAATCGGACGTCTTGATGAAGGCCTTGATGGCGAGACGCTCGCGCAACTTCAAGGTCGTCTCGCCTTCGTGGTCGCGCATGTCCTCCAGGACCAAATCGTAATCCATCGGATCGACCACGACGGTGACTGATTCATAATTTTTCGCCGCGCTCCGGATCATCGACGGCCCGCCAATGTCGATCTGCTCGATCGCCTCGGCGAGCGTGACGTCCGGCTTCTGGATCGTGGCCTCGAAGGGATAAAGATTCACCACCACCAGATCAATCGGCTGGAATCCGCATTCTTTCGCCTGTTGTTCGTGGAGCGCGTTCCCGCGCTTGTAAAGCAAACCGCCGTGCACGCGTGGATGAAGCGTCTTGACCCGGCCCTCGAGGACCTCGGGAAAATCGGTGAAGCTCGAGATGTCGCGGACCGGCACGTCTTCCTTGCGGAGCAGCTCAGCCGTGCCGCCGGTGGAAATAATGTCGACGCCCAGTTTCTCGAGCGCGCGCGCAAAGGACGCCACGCCTTTCTTGTTCGAGACGGAGATGAGGGCGCGAGTGATTCTCATTGGGAGACGTGAATCGTGAATCGTGAACCGTTACATCGATCCGCAATCAACGATTCTCGATTCTCGGATCACGTAACGTCAGCGATCGAGCACGACGTTCTTCGCCATCGGGTAAAGCACGGGACAGCAGCCGATGGTTTCGCAAAAGGCTTTGCTGAAATGGCTCAGGCTCGCGTAACCGACTTCGGTGGCGGCCTCGGTGACGTTGTAGCGCCCGCTTCGCAACAGCTCGGCGGCGCGTTCCATCCGAAGCTTCCGCAGATATTGCGGAATGGTCAGGCCAACTTCGCGCGAAAAACTTCGGCTCAAATAAAACGGGCTACAGCCGACTTCGCGGCCGAGCATTTCCAAAGTCGGCGGCTGAGCCAGATCGCGCGCGAGCAATTCTTTCGTTCGCTCCACGCGATCGCGCGCCACCCGCTTCTGTCGCATGCAAAAGAACTCCGGATCTTTCGGCGTGAAAAGGAAGTGCGACATCAGCTCCAGGGCCTTGCTCTGGTACCAGAGGCTTTGCGCGGCTTTCGCAACCGGAGGACGCAGAAGACTCGCCACGACCTGGCGCTGGTCGGGCGTCATGGGCCGCGCGGAAGAAACGATCGACCGTTCCTTTTCCGGAAAAATCGCGGCCCGCAGTTGGGGATCGAGATCGCCTTCAAAATCGGCGAGCTGTTGCCGCAGATGATCGTTTGAGAATTCGACCGTGATGAATTGATGATGATCGCGCGCCTGCCGCGACGCCCGCAACGGTTCGCCGGCCACCGCATAATAACCGGCGCTGCCAGCTACATAATCGGCGCGATCGCCGACGGCCCCGCGGCCTTCCACGTTGAGACAAAACTCAAGGCTGCGCGGATGAAAACTAAGACCCCAGTCGAACGAGCGTTCCGTCCGGAAATCGTGCCATTGCAGGCTCACCCCGAGCCGATTGAAATCGCCCCAGAGCTGGCGCCAGCCCTTCGGCACCGCGCGCCACGCGTCGCGCTCGGCGATTGCTTCGTTGACCATCGCGCGAACCTTACGAGCGGTGCGGGCGCGAATGCAAGTCGGGTTTCACCTCGGTGAGCGCGGCGCGGTCCCAATCGCCCAACGTGCTGGCGGCGTCGTAGGTTGTCCGCGCGAATTGCAGGAGCGCTGCATCGGGCGATTCTGCCCGGCGCATTTGTTCGTAGGGAAGAACGAATTCCTTGAGCTGGGGATTGTACTTCGCAAACGACGGTTGGACTTTCGCTTCGGAAAATCCGGGCGGCTCGGGATAGGCGTAGGAATAAAAGACCGGCTCGGGCATCATTTCGTTTCCCGGCCAGAAACCAAGGCTGCTGACTTCGTGCGAATAGGCTTCGCGCGTCACCGCATCGGGCAAGTGCGGAACGCCGCCCGGATGTTGGGGCGCGCGCCGGCCAGAGAAACGCGTCACCGCCAGATCGAAGCTGCCCCAGAAAAAATGGACCGGACTGCATTTGCCGCAGAACTCCGCGCGAAATTCCTTGAAGACGCGATCGCTCTGCAAGAGGACGCGCCAGAACCGGTTCGCGTATTCGGGATCGTAGGCGGAGTCCTTTTCGTTTTGCTCGAACGGGATCGCGGGATCGACTTCGTTCGGCGTGGTGTTGATCTCGACCGGAATTTCCAGCTCGCGTAGCGCGTCCATCACTTCGCGATAAAACTTGGCGACTGATTTCGGTCCGAGCGGAATGATTTTTTCCATCTCTCGGAGGGACGTGCGGAAGCACGTCCCTCCGGTTTGGATGCGGAGCGCGTGCTCGACAAAATCAAAATCGATCTGGAGCGCGCGGGAACCAAAATAAATCGGCGAAGTCGTTAGGCCGCGCGCAGTGAGATAAAGCGTGACGTGCCACGAATGGTTCGTCCACGGCGACAAGGCGAGTCGCACTTTGCCAACCACCTGCGTCCACATGTGCAACATCATGGCCGTCTCCTTCCACTCCGCGAACGGGAGCGCTGGCCAGGTTTCTTCGGTCGCCGAATTCGCCATGGTTTTACCGGTTGAAGAAATCGACAAACGAACGCCGCACACGCTGGAACATTCTTCGCGCATCATTCGTCGTGCGCCGGAACATTCGTTTGATGTCGCGCTTCACAATATTCTCGTCGGTGCCAGTCCGTTCCTCATCCTCCGGGGGCGGCGCGTTGTCGACCTCGTCGGGGTTGACTTCGACCTGCTCCATGTTCCGGCCCGAATACATGCCTTCGACTCGTTTCACGCGCCCGTCGCTGGCGCGAATGTGAATGGTGCCGACCGGCCGGTTGCTGCGATCGGCCAGGGTCACGATCCAGACCGGGTTACCGCGATCGTCCGTGCGCAGGGTATAACTCGTGAGCGAAAAGGTGACGTGCGATGTCTCAGCCGTATGGCTCGCGACGGAATAAGCGCCCGTGGAATCCATATTGAGCTTCGCGGTGTCGATGGTCGCCCCCTGGGTGGTCCCGACAACGGTACGGTTTGGAATGCGTTGCAAGGCGACGCGATTGTCTTGCACGACGATCTCGCGCACGCCGCCGGTGGCGTTCCTGTCTTCGACGAGAATCTTCCACGTGCGCGGCTGCGGGTCACCGTCGGTGCCGTTGATCGAGATGACGCGATTGACGAGCTGCCGATTCATTTGCGTCCCGATGACGCGCAACGCTTCATACGCGCTCGGGTTTTCCTGCGCCAAAAGCGGCCCGGCCGGCAGGAGAATCGCGAGGAGGAATTTCCACATGACGAAAGAGAGCTATGGTTGCGCGGGCTGTCCACCGCGTTTTCGTTTGCGCAGTTGAATGCTTCGCGCCATGCGTTCAGCCAGCAGCCGGTTTGATGAAAAAGAAGAAGGTCGAATTTTCCAGCCACACCGGCAACCTCGCGCCGATGCGGAAGTTCGTGCGGCAATTCCTGGAGACATATCCCTTTTCAGAGCGCGAACGCATGCTGATGGTGCTGGGAATAGACGAGGCCTGCACGAACGTTATTCGGCACGCCTACCATTTGCGCGATGATCAGTTGATCTCGCTTTCCCTGGAAGGATTGCGGAATTGCGTTCGGATGCGGCTACGCGATTACGGCAAACAAACCGAAGCGCACACGATGAAAGGCCGTTCGCACGACCTGATCCGGCCCGGCGGCCTCGGCCTCCATTTGATCCGGACCGCGTTCGACAAAGTCGATTACATCTTGAAAGCGCGCGGAACCGAATTGGTGATGACGAAGAATTTGGAGAAGGCAGCGTGAGGGGGAGCAGGCATGCTTTGGCTTTCTGTAGCCGCTTCGCTGTGCGAAGCGTGAGAGAAGACGTCACCGCACAAGGCGCCGCCCACAAGGCGGCGGCTACAGAAGAAGAACAATGAAACCGCCTGAGCCCGATCCCGCTTTCGAAGTTTCGCTGCGGCCGCCGATGTTCAGCGAGTTCACCGGGCAGGTGAAAGTGTGCGAACGGCTCGAGCTGCTCGTCGAAGCGGCCAAGAAACGTGGGGACGTACTCGAGCACATTCTGTTGAGCGGGCCGCCGGGCCTCGGGAAGACGACCCTGGCGAACATCATCGCCAACGCGATGGGCACCAACATCAAGAACACCAGCGGGCCCGTGATCGAAAAGGCCGGCGAGCTGGCCGGTTTGCTGACCAGCCTGGAAAAAGGCGACGTCCTTTTCATCGACGAAATCCACCGGCTTCAGCCGACGATCGAAGAATATCTTTACCCGGCGATGGAAGATTACCGGCTCGATATCATCATCGACCAGGGGCCGCAGGCGCGCAGTCTCCGCCTCCAGTTGCCGAAGTTCACGCTGATTGGCGCGACGACCCGGGCCGGCATGGTGAGTGCGCCGTTGCGGTCGCGTTTCGGGATGACGGCGCGGCTCGATTACTACCACGCGGAGGAAATGCGCAAGATCATCGCGCGCAGCGCCGGGTTGCTGGGCGTGGAGATCGACGCGGCGGGCGCGGCTGAAATCGCGACGCGCACCCGCGGGACGCCGCGGACGGCGAACAATCTTCTGCGCTGGGTACGCGATTACGTTCAGGTGAAAGCCGACGGCAAGATCACCGCCGAGCTGGCGGATCGCGCATTGACGATGCTCGAGATCGATCGCGACGGGTTCGATCAATGGGACAAGCGCATCATCGAAACGTTGATCCATAAATTTAACGGCGGGCCGGTCGGACTAAGCTCGCTGGCTGTCGCCGTGGGTGAGGAAGCGGGGACGCTCGAGGAAGTCAACGAGCCGTATCTGATCATGGAAGGTTACATCAAGCGCACGCCCCAAGGCCGCGTGGCCATGCCGAACGCGTACCGGAAACTGGGACTCAAACCGCCGGTCGGCGCGCAGAGCGAATTATTTGGACAATGACCGGCGGTTAAATGACGAATGACCAATGACGAATGACGAAGGAATGGCGAAGCCGCGTTTTGTCATTCGACATTCGTCATTGATTCGTCATTCGTCATTCGTCATTCGTCATTGCGAACCGTGACGGCCGATTTTTTTCAGCAGACCTCCAAAGTCTTCACCGTCGCAGAGCTCACGCGGCAAATCCGCGGCGCGCTCGAGACGAAATTCGGCGCGGTCTGGGTGCAGGGGGAAATTTCCAATTACCGTCCGCAACCGTCCGGCCATCGTTACTTCACGCTGAAAGACCAGCGCGCCGCGATTTCGTGCGTAATTTTTCGCAACACGCTGCCGCTCACCGCGCCGCCGATCGCCGATGGCGCGCAGGTCCAGGTTTACGGCAACGTCACCGTCTTCGAAGCGCGCGGGCAGTACCAACTCAACGTCCAAATCCTGCAGACGCGCGGCGCCGGTCTGCTCCAGGCGAAGTTCGAAGCGCTAAAACGAAAGCTGGAAGCGGAAGGTCTTTTCGATGCCGCGCGCAAACGGGCCCTGCCGAAATTTCCGAACCGCATCGGGATCGTCACCTCGCTTAGCGGCGCGGCGATTCGCGACATCCTGAACGTGCTGCAACGGCGCGCGCCGAACGTACAGGTGCTGGTGAGTCCGGTGCGTGTGCAAGGCAGCGGCGCCGCGGCCGAGATCGCGACCGCGCTCAAGGAACTCGCGACGCCGAACGAAGCGTGGGACGCGATCGATCTCATCGTCATCGCCCGTGGCGGGGGCAGCATCGAAGACTTGTGGGAGTTCAACGAGGAGATCGTCGCCCGGGCCATTTTCCATTCGGCGATTCCGGTGGTGAGCGCCGTGGGCCACGAGATCGATTTCACGATCGCCGATTTCGTTGCGGATCTGCGCGCGCCGACGCCGAGCGCCGCGGCGGAATTGATCGTGCCTGACGTAGCCGAGCTGGTTCGCCGGGTGAACGAGCTGGCGAATTGCCTGCAGAAATGTCCGCGCAATTTTCTCCAGCAAAGCCTGACCCGGCTTCGCTTTCTTTCCGAGCGAACGCTGGCACGCGAGTTGATGCAAAAAATGCGCGATGCCCAACAGCAGCTCGACCTGACCGCGGAAACGGTCCGGCGGAAGTTGAAGCAATTCGTGGCCGACGCGCGCGCGGCACTTTCAACGCGTGCCCAATCGCTGAAAGCGCGCGATCCCAAACGCGAAGTGGCGCTTTGCCGAAACCAGGCCAGCGATCTGGAGCGCCGCATCGTCGCCCAGCTGCCGCGGTTATTGCAAAATGCGCGGCAGCGTTTTCAACGCGTGGAGGGAATCCTTCGCGTCGTCGGGCCGGAAGCGACATTGCGCCGCGGCTACAGCATCACGACCGACGCCGCGGGCAGAGTGATCCAGACCGTCTCCGCCGCGCGCCCAAAATCGAAAATCCGCACCCGCGTTTCGGACGGTGAGTTCGAATCGGAAGTATTGAAGCGCCGAGAGTAGACCGCGACTCCGATGCTGGGGAGCGCACGCGCCCTCGCGTGCTGGCGATGACGCCCTCGTCATCGCGGACTTGGGCTTCGGGGAACGGGAAAAGTTCGTTTCGGCGAGGCGCCGAAACCAGCACGCGAGGCGCGTGCGCTCCCCAGACTAAGGACCGGCCAAAACCGTAGCGCCGTCGCCGGGCGCGACCTCTCCTTTGGTTGCGCCAGGCAGAGCGCCGATCTCCGCCTGAAATCTTTCAGCGTTATTGTCGTAGCCGGCGGGCGTGGCCTGGTTCTTTTTGTAAACGCCGGCGTCACCGCTTTTCCGCACGACCACAAAACCGGCATCGCCGAACGGAACCGCGTGTGAGTTTAACTCGGTGTCGTAAACGTAATTCGAGCTGGCGGCAAAGATCGTGTTCGAGGGATCGGCGCCCTTCACCTTGTAAATCTTCAGCGCGCTCAGCATTCGCTGAAGCTCGGCCGGCTTCACGTAATCCTTCTCGATCAGCTTGCCGCAATACTCCGCCAGGCTATTCACGGGATAATCGCCCGGCCACGCCAGGCTCGCGTCAGACTTGGCGGCTCCGTCGGTCGCCATCCGAAACGCGGCGAGATACAACTCGCGCCCGTTATTCATCGTCCGCGTCAGATCGCGTTTCACGAGCGCGTTCGTGAACGCCGGCCACGCCAGGACCAGGATCACGGCCACGATGACGAGGACCACGACCAGCTCGATTCGGGTAAAGGCCGGCGAGCTTGGATGCACTCTCGACAACAAATCCGGCAGAACGGAATTACGGATTCGTCAGCGCGACGGTGCTGTCACCGGCTGTCACCGTTCCATCGGCCTCGCCGGGTTTCTTGCCCACTACGCTTTGAAACGATGATTCCTGTCCCGTCACCACGGTCGCGTTGTTCTTCTTGAGCACCGAGGCGTCTCCACCCTTCCGCTGGACGACAAAGCCTTTGTCGCCGTAGGGCGCATCGGTCGCAACCAGCGCGGTGTTGTAAGTGTAGTTCGCCGTGACCGCGAAAACCGTATTGGTCGAATCGGTCTCTTTGATTTTGTAAACTTTCAACGCGCTCTTGCCGCCGAGCGTCACCGCGCCGGTGCTGTTATCGGCCGTCGCGGTGCAGGTAGCTCCCGGTGCACTCAGGATCTTTTGGATGTCGCCTGCCTTCAAATAATCGCCCTGCACGAGTTTGGTCGTGTACTGCTGCAGCGAGGTAATAGGAGCGGAACTGCCGCCACCGGAAGGCGTATCGGAGAGATCGCCGGGCCAGGCTCGGGTCGCATCGGAATTTGTCGCCCCGTCCAGGGCCATTTGCTGACCGGCAAGATAAAGCTGGCGCGAGTTGTTCAAGCTTCCTGTCATCTGCCCTTTCGTCAGGGCGCTGAAGATCGCAGGCCCGGCAAACGCCGCGAGCACAACGATGATCGAGATGACCACCAACATTTCAATGAGGGTAAAAGCGCCAAGAGAATTTCGTTTCATGAGAAGTTGAGCGTTCAGGAGAATGCGAACTACACCGGGGCGGGTCAAGCAGAATGAGCCGTCGCGTCTTCAAGCTTGAACGCCACCGTCGCCAGCGGCGGCAGGCTGATCATGAGCGAATGCGTCCGGCCCTGCCACGCGAAATCCTCCGCTTCGAAGCCGCCCATGTTGCCGATATTGCCGCCGCCGTAGGTCTCGGCATCAGTGTTGATGATCTCGCGATAAAAACCGGGAGCGGGCACCCCGAGTCGGTAGCCATGACGGACGACCGGGGTCGCGTTCACGGCAAAAACGATCGTGCCGCCCTCGCGCGAGCGCCGCATGAAAGCGACGACGCTGTTCTCGGAATCGTGGAAATCGATCCACTCGAAACCTTCGTGGGTATCGTCGGATTCCCAGAGGGCCGGTTCGTTTTTGTAAACGTAATTGAGATGCTGGACGAGCCGGCGCAGACCGTCGTGGGGCGGCGAGCCGGTCAGCTCCCAGTCCAGCTCGCCATCGTGATTCCACTCGCGGCGCTGGCCGAATTCGCCGCCCATAAAGAGAAGCTTTTTGCCGGGATGCCCATACATCCACGCGAAAAACATCCGCAGATTCGCGAACTGCTGCCATTCATCGCCCGGCATTTTGTTGAGGAGCGAGCGCTTGCCGTAAACCACTTCATCGTGGCTCAGGACTAGAATGAAATGCTCCGCGAACGCATACATGAGCGAGAACGTGATGTTGTTGTGATGGAACCGGCGGAAGATCGGATCGAGCGCCATGTAATGAAGGAAATCGTGCATCCAGCCCATGTTCCATTTGAATCCGAAGCCGAGGCCGCCCAGATGGGTCGGGCGCGAGACGCCGGGCCAGGCGGTTGATTCCTCGGCGATCGTCATGATCCCGGGAAACCGCTCGTAACAAACTTCGTTGAAGCGCTTGAGGAAATAGACCGCCTCGAGATTTTCCCGGCCGCCGAACGCGTTCGGGATCCACTCGCCCGCCTTGCGCGAGTAATCGAGGTAGAGCATCGACGCGACCGCGTCCACCCGCAGACCGTCGATGTGATATTTATCGAGCCAGAAGAGCGCGTTGCCGATCAGGAAATTGCGGACTTCGTTGCGCCCGAAATTGAAAATGAGCGTGCCCCAATCCTGGTGCTCGCCCTGGCGCGGATCGGCGTGCTCGTAGAGATCGGTGCCATCGAACTCGGCGAGCGCGTGGGTGTCCTTGGGAAAATGCGCCGGCACCCAATCCATGATGATGCCGATCCCGGCCTGGTGGCATTTGTCGACGAAATGGCGGAACTCGTCCGGCGTCCCGAGCCGGCTGGTGGGCGCGTAATAATTTGTGACCTGATAACCCCACGAACCTTCGAAGGGATGCTCCGCCACCGGCATCAGCTCGATGTGGGTGTAACCCATCTCGGCCACGTACGGGATCAGGGTTTCGGATAATTCGAGATAGCTCAGGGAACGATTTCCTTCCTCGGCCTTGCGCCGCCAGGAACCGAGATGGACTTCGTAAATGCTGATCGCGCTGGTGTGGAGTTTTTGCGCGGGACGCGCCTCCATCCATTCGCCATCGCTCCACTGGTAGCGATCGAGATTGTAAACCATCGAAGAGGTCTCTTTGCCGTGCTGGCTGAAGAGCCCGAACGGATCGGCCTTCAACAAGAGCGCGCCACGCGGCGTCCTGATCTCGAACTTGTAGTGCGCGCCTTCGCCGACGCCGGGCAGAAACAATTCCCAGACACCGCTGCCGAGCAGGCGCCGCATCGGATTCACCCGGCCATCCCAGCCGTTGAAATCGCCGACGACGCTGACGCGCTGCCCATTCGGCGCCCAGACCGCGAAGTAAACGCCGTCGACGTCACCGATGTTGCGCAGATGCGCCCCGAAATGTTCGTAGAGCTGCAAATGATTTCCCTCCGCGAACAAATGCAAATCGACTTCGCCCATGATGAGTCCGTAGCCGTAGGGATCGCGGACGAGTGCGGTAGATCCATCCCAGCCCGTGAGATGAACGCGGTAATCGATGTCACGTTTCATTCCCGGCAACGTGGCCTGGAAAAATCCTTCCGGCCGGAGGCGGTCCGCCTCGAAGCGCTGCTCCTCTTTGCCCGGCACGATGACGCCGACCTCTTTTGCGTCCGGTCGAAAGACCCGCACGACGAGATCGTCGCCAACCCGATGGGGCCCGAGGATCCGGAACGGATCGGGATGCGCGCCGGCAAGGAAAACGTTGAGTTCGTCCACGGGCACGCCGGTTATTTCGAAGGAGCTCATGCGGTCATCAGTAGTCTAAAACGCGTCCCAACATTGTCGTGCGCGGATTTTTCCCCCTGTAGCGGCGGGTCTATGACCGCCGAGCGCGTTGGCTCCAAGGACAGTTTCCGTTTCCATTGCGAGCGGAGCAGGCGCATAGTTTTCCGCCAATGGATTCGCCAACGACCAGCGACGCCGCCGCCGAGCTCCTCCAAACTTACACCGAGGGCGGCGGGATAAATTATCTCGACGCGGCGGCGATGCTGCCGTCGCGACCGGCGATTGAGGATGCCTGCGTCGGATTGATGAGCCTGATGTTTCCGGGGTTCCATGGAGAGCCGCTCGTCGATTCGAGCGATCTGCCCGATGTAACCCGAAGCCGTATCCGGCGACTCCATGCGCGGATGAAGCCGGAAATTTCCAAGAGCTTTAACAAACTGGATCGCGATGCCGCGGATGCCAAGGCGGACGACATTCTCACCTGGTTCATGTCGGAGCTCGGACGCTTACGACAGGTGCTCTGGACTGATGTCGACGCGGCCTACGAAGGCGATCCGGCGGCCACCAGTTATGAGGAAGTGATCGTCGCCTATCCGGCGATCGAAGCGATCGCGATCCAACGCATGGCGCATCTTCTCTACGAAAAAAAGGTGCCGCTGATTCCGCGGCTCATGACCGAATGGGCCCACACCCGCACCGGCATCGATATTCATCCGGGCGCGCGGATCGGGCCGCATTTTTTTATCGATCACGGGACCGGCGTAGTGGTGGGCGAGACCTGCGAGATCGGTTCGCGGGTAAAATTGTATCACGCCGTGACCCTGGGAGCGCGCAGCTTTCAGAAAGACGAGCACGGCAAAATCAAGAAGGGCGGGAAACGTCATCCGACTTTGGAAGACGACGTGACGATCTATCCGAACTCGACCGTGCTCGGCGGCGAAACCGTGATCGGCGCCCGGAGCACGATCGGCGGGAACGTGTTTTTGATCCAGAGTGTGCCGCCGGATTCGCTCGTTTATTACGAGGAGAAACAGCTTCAGATCCTCCCGAAACGCCGCGCCGGCGCGAAAGATTTCACCGCGTAGCAACGCGAACCGGGATGATTTATCTCGATTACAATGCGACGACGCCGCTCGGCGCGGCCGCGCGGGAAGGAATGGAGCCGTTTCTCACCCAGCATTACGGCAATCCTTCCAGCGTCCACGCGGCGGGGCGCGAAGCCCGGGCCGGGATCGATGACGCGCGCGATCGGCTGGCCGATTTGCTCGGCGCAAAACCGCACGAGCTGATCTTCACGAGCAGCGGAACGGAATCGAATAACCTTGCTGTCCTCGGCCTTGCGCGTGCGCATGCTAGCCGCGGCCGCCATTTGATCTGCGCCAGCACCGAGCATCACGCCGTCCTCAACGCGTTCGAGCATTTGGCCCAGCGCGAATCATTCGACGTTACTTTCCTGCCGGTTGATCGACAGGGCCACATCGATCCGGATGAACTCGACCGCGCCATTCGCCGCGACACGACTTTAGTTTCTGTTATGACCGCGAACAACGAGACCGGCGTGCTCCAACCGATGGCGGAACTTGCGCGTGTCTGCGGTGAGCGCGGCATCCTGCTGCATAGCGACATGGTGCAGTCCTTCGGCAAAGTAGAGACGGACCTGGGCGAAGGCGAGTTCGCCGCGGCAAGTTTTGCCGCGCATAAATTTTATGGGCCGAAAGGCGCTGGCCTTCTTTTCTTGCGTGCCGGCGTGCCGATCGAGGCTATCCAATTCGGCGGCGCCCACGAAAATCAGCGGCGGCCGGGGACGGAGAATGTGGCCGCGATCGTCGGGATGGCAGCGGCAGCCGAATTTGTTTTGCGCGATCGAGCCCAGGAACAGGAGCGCGAGAAACGGTTGCGCGACCGTTTGTGGTCGCAAATTAGGCGAGCCTACCCGGACGCAATCCAGAACAGCGATGTTCCAGATCGGCTGGCGAACACGTTGAACGTCAGCTTCCCCGGCCTGAGCTCGGAAACAATCCTGATGGCGCTCGATCTGGAAGGCGTTTGCGCCTCGAGCGGTTCGGCCTGCATGGTCGGCTCAGTCGTTGCCTCTCACGTTCTGCTCGCCATGGGTCTGTCGCCCGAGTTAGCCGGCGCCGCCGTCCGCTTCTCGTTAGGCCGCGAGACCACCGAGGAAGAAATCGATCGGGCCGGTGCGATCGTCGGCGAGGTGATCCACCGCGTCTCGTCCTCAACGCCACGGAAACAAGACCAACTTCAAGGAGCGGCGATTTGAAATCGCCGACAACAAGACCGGCGGTTACAAACCGCCGCTCCTTGAAGCAGAACGACAATTCTCGTTACAGCCAACTGGACTTCGCCTTCCCCGCCGCGCCATCGTTGGTCGTCCTTGGTCGCGATGCCGCGCTCGAAGCGAAGGCGCGCGAAATCCTCACGCCGCTCGGCGCCGAAGAACTCGCGCGCGAGGTCCACGTCGAATGGAACGCGCGGCTCTTCAGCGCAGCGGGCCGGGCCGATTCGCACCGGAACCTGATCTCGTTGAATCCGCGCCTGCGCGAGCACGACACGGCCGAGATCGATCGCACCCTGCGCCATGAGCTGGCGCATTTGCTGGCCCAATTCCGCGCCGGCAGGCGCCGCATTCCGCCGCACGGCGTAGCCTGGCGCAAGGCCTGCCGCGACCTCGGCATTGCTGATGAAGCGCGCTGCCACACCCTTCCGTTCCCGGTCAAACAACGCGCCCGCCGGTTCCTTTATCGTTGTTCCCGATGCGGCAAGGATTTCCCGCGCGTCCGGCGACTCACACGCGCCATCGCCTGCTTCGATTGCTGCCGTAAATTCAACGGCGGAAAATTCGACCCGAAAGCGCGGCTGCGCCTTGTTGAAAACGACAAAGCGCCGTAACTTTTTTGTCCTTTCCGCGTTCAAGTCTTCGTGAGAACCAAACTTTCCCTCGCCATCCTTTTCCTTTGCGGCGGCGCCGCGCTTCATTGCCCGGGTTTCGTGCTGGAAAATGTTTCCTGGAACAAGAACCGCACCGTTCTGATGCATTTGTCGCTTCCTCAGGGCGGCGGCCCGTTTCTGGATGGATCGGCTTCGTTTAACGCCTCCGCGGAAGATGCCCTCAATATCTGGAACCAGTACTTGGTCCATATGCAATTTGCTGTCGATCGCAATTCGATCCTTCCTCCTTCCGGAACGGACGGGAACACGTCGGTATCAATGTCGGGCACGGTCTACGGCGACGCCTTCGGAAGCGGAGTGCTTGCGGTCACGCTGGTAACGCCGCGCGGTTCCACCTTGATCGAGGCGGACGTTATTTTTAACAACGCAATCGAATGGAATTCCTATCGCGGAAATTTGCAGGGGAGCCTCGAGGATTTTCATCGCGTTGCCTTGCACGAGTTCGGCCACGTCGTAGGCCTGGATCATCCGGACCAGGCGAATCCGAAGCAGAACGTCGTCGCGATCATGAATTCCCACATCAGCAATATCGACTCGTTGCAGGCCGACGACATCAACGGCGCGAAAAGTATTTACGATAGCGGCCCAGCCTACCTGAGTTCGAACCCGGCGCCGAACCTGGTGAATTTGTCCACGCGCGCGTTCGTCGGGACCGGAGACAACGCAGTGATTGGCGGATTCATTATCCAGGGGTCGCAACCGGCCACGGTGGTGTTGCGTGGGATCGGTAACTCGTTGCCGGCCCTCGGCATCACGAACGCGCTCAAGGATCCGGTCATCGAGTTACACAGCTCGGCTGGCGCGACCCTTGCCACGAGCGACGATTGGATCGACAGCCCGGACGCGACCACGATCGCCAGTTATCATCTCGATCCGGCCAACAGCCAGGAATCCGCTATTCTGGCTACGTTGAACCCCGGAAGTTACACGGTGGTGGTCCGGTCGTTCGATAATGGCGACGGCAACCTGACGGGCACCGCTTTGGTGGAACTCTACGATCTGCATACCACCGGCGGACGCGCGGGAAATATCTCCACGCGCGGTCCAGTGATGACCGGCGATCAGGTTTTGATCGGAGGATTCATCGTGGGTGGCAGCCAAACGAAAGATGTCGTCGTGCGTGCCATCGGTCCGTCGTTAGCAGCGTCGGGAGTTTCCGGTGCGTTAAGCGATCCGACGGTCGAATTGCGGAATGCCTCCGGCAGCGTGGTCGATTCCAACGACAACTGGGGAAGTCATCCCAAGGCCGCGCAAATTCAATCGGAAGGATTAGCGCCCACCCAACCGGCTGAATCGGCGTTGCAAGTAACGCTCAATCCCGGCAGCTACACCGCCATCGTCCGCGGCGCGAACGGCGCGACCGGTATCGGTCTCGTCGAAATCTACGACCTGAGTCCGCCGCCAAATTAGGGATCTCCCTCCTGGAGGGACGGACGCCGTCCGTCCCATTATTTTGGAACGACTAAATTTCTTCCTTCTCCTCGCCCTTCTTCGCTTTTTGTCCGCGCAACTTGGCCTGGATAAAAAGATCGATGTCGCCATCCATCACGCCCTGAACGTCGCTCGTTTCCGCGCCGGTGCGATGGTCCTTCACCATTTGATACGGCTGGAAAACGTAAGACCGGATCTGGCTGCCCCAGGCCACGTCGCCTTTCTCACCGTACTGCCGATCGATCTCCGCCCGCTTCTTGTCCTGCTCGATCTCGTATAGTTTTGCTTTCAACATTTTCAAGGCCAGCTCGCGATTGCGGCCCTGGCTCCGTTCCGCCTGGCACGCCACCACGATTCCCGTGGGTTTGTGCACGATCCGCACCGCCGTTTCCACCTTGTTCACGTTCTGGCCGCCTTTGCCGCCCGCGCGAAATGTGTCCACTTCAATATCGGCCGGATTGATATCGATCGGCGCCGAATCCGCGATCTCCGGCACGACGTCGACGCTCGCGAACGAAGTGTGCCGCCGTTTGTTCGCGTCAAAGGGCGAAATCCGGACGAGCCGATGGACGCCGCGCTCCGGATTCAGATGGCCGTAGGCATATTCGCCCTGCACGAGCAGCGTCGTCGATTTGATCCCGACTTCTTCGCCTACCTGTACGTCGATGGTCTGGGAAGTAAGACCGCTCCGCTCGATCCAGCGCTGATACATCCGCAACAACATGTCGGCCCAGTCGCACGATTCCGTTCCGCCCGCGCCGGAATGAATGGTGAGAAACGCATTCGCCGGATCGTTCTCGCCGGAAAGAAACTGGCGTAGCTCGAATTCCTCGAGCTTGTGAAGCAGCGGCGCCTGTTCGCGCCCTAATTCCTTTTCGGCTTCCGCGCGATGGGCCGGATCGGATTCCTCAGTGGCGAGCTGACGCAACGCTTCGAAATCGGCGATGGCGCGCTCGAGTTCGCGCAGCGGATTCAGGAGCGAACGCAATCGCGAAACTTCCTCGACGTCACCCTGGGCCCGCTCACGGTTCGACCAGAAATCGGCGGCGGACATGCGCTCCTCGAGCGCGCTTAGCTGGCCTTCCAGTTTCGGGACGTCAAAGAAACCTCCGCAATTCGCGCACGCGCGACTGGAGCGCTTCTGGTTCGATCACCGGAACTTCGGTAGCCATGGGATGAATGTAAAGCCGACTCGGCTTCGGACGCAAACATCGGAACATAGGCTTTCAGCCTGTGCGCCCAGCGGGCTTTCAGCCCGCTGATCTGCGTCTTGCAGCGGTCAACATGACCGCTGGGCGCACAGGCTGAAAGCCTATGTTCCCACGCGCGAAATGGCGCAGCGGATTATGGTTTCGCTTTCGGCGCGGGCGGGGGCTCGAGGCGAAAAATGGTTTCGCCTTCCTTCATCAAATCGAGTTTGTCGCGCGCCATCGTTTCGAGATAGACCGGATCGGTCTTGAGCAAATTCACCTCCCGCGTCTGCCGGGCGAGCAAGATCTTCTGATCGTTTACCTGGCTTTGCAGGCTCTCGTTTTCCGTCCCGCCTTGCCCAAGTTTTTTGTAGAGAGGCAGAAACAAACTGATGATGACAAGGATCGCCGCCACCAGAAGCAGGCCGCGGAGGATGCTGTTGAGACGCTGCCAGACGGTGGCTTCACGCCGCGCGCGGAAATCGCCGTAACTCGGATTTTCCACTAGCGCATCTTACCGCCGTAAACCGCGTTGTCACCAAGTTCCTCGGCGATCCGCAGCAGCTGATTGTACTTCGCCACGCGGTCGGTCCGGCAGAGCGATCCGGTCTTGATCTGCCCGGCGTTCGTCGCCACCGCGATGTCGGCAATGGTCGTGTCTTCCGTCTCGCCGGAGCGATGGCTGATAACCGCCGTGTAATTGTTTTTCGTCGCGAGATCGATCGCGGCCAGCGTTTCCGTGAGCGTGCCGATCTGGTTCACCTTAATCAGAATTGAATTGGCGACGCCTTGCAAAATGCCTTTGCGCAGGAACTCGACGTTCGTCACAAACAGATCATCGCCCACGAGCTGGATTTTCTTCCCGAGGCGCTCCGTCAGTTTCTTCCAGCCGTCCCAATCATTTTCCGCGCAGCCATCCTCGATCGAGATAATCGGGAAACGGCGCGACAACGTCTCGTAGTAATCGACCAGCTCTTCCGCCGTCCGTTTCGAGCCGTCGGATTTCTTGAAGACATAAGCGTTTTGCTCCGCATCGAAAAACTCGGAGGCGGCCGGATCGAGCGCGACGAAAATTTGCTCGCCGAATTTGTATCCCGCTTTCTCCACCGCGACCCCGATGCAATCGAGCGCATCCTCGGCGGAATTTAGTTTTGGCGCGAAGCCGCCCTCATCGCCGACCGCCGTCGAAAGTCCGCGATCATGCAGGACGCTCTTCAACGCGTGAAAAACTTCGGCGCCATAGCGCAACGCTTCCTGGAACGAGGGCGCGCCTTTCGGCATGATCATGAACTCCTGGAAATCGATCGGCGCATCGGAATGGGCGCCGCCGTTAAGGATGTTCATCATCGGAACGGGCAACGTCCGCGCCGAATTGCCGCCGAGATAACGGAAGAGCGAAACCTTCGACGCCACTGCGGCCGCGTGCGCGGTCGCGAGCGAAACGCCGAGTAACGCGTTCGCGCCGAGATTTTTTTTGTTCGGCGTCCCATCGAGCGCGATCAATTTTTCGTCGATCTTCGCCTGTTCCAGCGCATCCCATCCCGCAATAGCGGGAGCGATTTTTTCGGTCACCGCGCGGACCGCTTTGCTGACGCCCTTGCCGCCGTAGCGTTTCTTGTCGCCGTCCCGCAGTTCCCAGGCCTCATGCTCGCCCGTGCTGGCGCCGCTCGGCACTGCCGCGCGCCCCATCGCGCCGCTTTCCAGATGCACATCCACTTCCACGGTGGGGTTCCCGCGCGAATCCAGAATTTCGCGCGCATTGATCCGGGCAATGCTGGTCGGCGACATATCCGCAGGATTACATCAGCTTGGCTCGCGCAGGCAATTTGTTTTCTGGAACATAGACTTTCAGTCTGTGCGCCCAGCGGAGTTGCACTCCGCTGTTTCAAAAGACAGCGGACAAAATGTCCGCTGGGCGCACAGGCTGGAAGCCTATGTTCCATTTGGAGGGGCGACATCTACATTCCGATTGGCAAATCTTCGGCCGCGCGGATAGTCTGGCTCACATGAGATTCGGGATCGCGACTGGAGCGGTGGCTTTCCTTGCCTGCGGGACGCTCGCGTTCGCGGCCCAGCCCGCGCCGCTCTCGCAGGATCAGCTCGCCAAAGCCATCAAGACCGATTCGCTCACCATTCCCACGCCGGGCGAGCTTTTCGCCGCTCTCGAAAAGCCCGGCAAACCCGATTGGGCCGGGCAATATCGGACGCCGATTCCGACCACCTATCGGAACCGGGCGCAGATCGCGCTCAATCTCGGCGGCCTCATCGCGGACGGGTTTATCGCCGTTGAAGCGCAGGACAGCCAGCAGGTGAAAAACATCGGCACCGATATCGTGAAGCTCGCGAAGGCGCTCGGCGTGAGTGAGAACGTGCTCAGCCGCGGCAACAGCATCAACGAATTCGCCGAGAACAGCGAATGGGACGCGCTCCACGAGGAACTCGAGGCGACCCAAAACGAAGTGAAGACTTCCATGCAATCGCATCGCGACCAGGACCTCGTGATCCTAGTCAGCCTCGGTGGCTGGATTCGCGGCACCCAGGCGGTCAGCGCAGCGGTCATCAAGAATTACGACGAGCAGAGCGCGAAGGTGCTGCGGCAGCCGGCGGTAGTCAGTTTCATCCACACCAAAATCAACGACATCAGCATGGATTTGCGGAGCGAGCCGCTGGTCAAGAGCGTGAACGAGCAGCTCACCGCCGTGGAAAAACTGGTCGCGTTCCAACCCGGCAAGGGCCCGAGCCTCGACGAAGTAAAGAAGCTGAATGAAGCCGTGACGAAATTGATGGAAGAGATCCAGAGCAAGGGGGACGCGAAATGAACAAGCGCGGGCTGATTCTTGCCGGGATCGCGTTCTGCGCGGTGGCGGCGTTTGTCTGCGCGGAAACGGACGAGGAGGTCGAGGCGCATAAGCAGGTGCTCGACCTGACGGGGGCGTTCACTAATGACGGCTTCAAATTGCGGGACGGTCACTGGGCCGGGCAGCTCAAGCCGGCCGAGCGCGCCCTCATCGCGGTGAATCTGTATGCGGGCAATCAATATTGGTTTTCCGCCGCGGCCGCGAACGCGAAGGCGAAAAAAATCGCAGTCGATCTTTACGATGAAGGCGGTAAGCCGTTGACGACGGAAAATTACAACGAAGGGGAACGGGCCTCGGCCGGGTTTTCGCCGACGATGAGCGGCCAATATTTTGTGGCGATCAGTTTGGTGGAAGGCGAACCGTCCACGATTTGTCTGGTCTATTCGTATAAGTAACGTGGCGCGCCACGTGCTTAAATTCGCGGAGTGAATTACTCTCGTCTTCTCCCCGCCGCCGCTCTCCTGGCGATCTTTATCACCGGGTGCTCCAGCACGAACAAGCCGGCGGTAACGACCGCGACCACGGCAAAACGCGACGGCAAGCTTTTCGTCGTCTCGGTCGAATCAGCGCCATTTTTCCGGCATGGACCTCAGACGGGCGTTGATCCTGACAAGACGCTCTCGAAAGAGACGGTGGTGAAATTGATTCGCCCCTCGTTCGGTTACAGCAAAGTGGAACTGGTGGCGACAGGCGAACAAGGATATGTCTCGAGCGAAGAGATCCGGCCGGCCTCGTCCGCGCTCCTGGCTTCCGTTTCCGCCTTGAAAGCCGATCCGCTCGCGACGCCCTCGACCCAACCGTCGGTCGAGCAATTCAATCTGAACTCGAGCGATCCGCGGCTGGTTCCGCCGCCGGAAGATCTGCCGCCCGCCGAGCTCCCCGCTCCCGCACCGGAGCAATAAAACGGCAGCGCGCGGTTGCCGCCGACGCGAAGCCACAGCAATCTTCGGATGCGTGACGGCATCCGTTCAGGTCTTTTACGAAGGCAATGTCCAGGGCGTGGGTTTTCGCTGGTCGGTGAGGCACGTCGCGAAGGGTTTTGATGTGACCGGTTCCGTGCGCAATCTCCGCGACGGCCGCGTCGAACTCCAGGCCGTCGGCGACGAGGAGGAGGTACGCGCCTTTCTCGAAGCCATCCTCCAAAGCGAATTGCGCGCTCACATTAAGAAGCACAGCGAAACGCCGCTGCCCGATCCCCCCACCTTTCGCGGCTTCGAAATCCGGCATGACTGAACCCGCTTCCAAAACGAAATCCGCCCTCACCCCAACCCTCTCCCAATGCCCACACATTTGCCCTCACTTGGCGCTACCGCGTCCTTCTCTCCCACAGGGAGAGAAATGGAGAGGGAGTTTTTCTTAAACGGCGTGTCCTGGTGCAAAGGACCGCAATGAAAAGGAAGGCAGTTCCTTCTCCCTGAGGGAGAAGGTTAGGATGAGGGGTCAGACCGAGAATCTCACTCGCAAAAATGGATTACCCAGCCGCTCCAATACCCGCCGTCGCTCTCACCGGCGTCACGAAGATTTTTCCGGTTCCGTTCCAGCGGCGATCGGTCGTGGCGGTACGCGATCTGAACCTCGCGGTCGCAGTCGGACAAATCTACGGTTTGCTGGGGCCGAACGGTTCGGGCAAAAGCACGACGCTGAAAATTATTCTCGGACTTGTCCCGCCCACCCGCGGCCAGGCGAGAATTTTCGGACGGGACAGCGATCGCGTCGCCAGCCGGGAATCGGTCGGTTTCCTGCCGGAAAGCCCTTACTTCTACAAGTTTCTCACCGGCGAAGAGACGTTGCGCTTTTACGGAAAACTTTGCGGACTCCGGGGCGCGGCCTTGAAGAGCCGGGTTGAAGAAATGCTCGCACTCGTCGGCCTAACGAGTGCACGAACACGGCGGCTCGCCGGTTATTCGAAGGGAATGCTGCAGCGGATCGGACTGGCCCAGGCGCTGATCCAGGAACCGTCGTTACTCGTCCTCGACGAGCCGACCGCAGGCGTCGATCCGGCGGGCGCGCGTGAAATTCGCGATCTCATCCTGGAACTGAAAACACGCGGTATCACCGTCCTGCTCTCGTCGCATTTGCTCGGGCAGGTCCAGGAAATTTGCGATCGGGTCGGGATTCTGGCGAACGGAGTCCTCGTTCGCGAAGGTGCGCTGAGTGAGCTGCTCGGCGTGGAGAACCAGACCCAGCTCCTCCTCGAGAACGCGCCGCCGAATCTCCTCGAAGCGATCGACGATTTGGCGGCGCGCTCCGGAGCGCGCGTCATCGAGCGCGGGCGCCCGCGAACTTCCCTCGAGCAATTGTTTCTCGAAGCGACCGAAGCGGCGCCGGATGAAAGTGCCGATGAATGATTTCCGCCATCGCGTCTTTTCGTTTTCGCGGATGACCGCGATCGCCGGCAACACCTTCACCGGGCTGACGCGACTGAAAACCTTTTACGTCCTGCTGCTCTTCGCCCTGCTCTTGATCGGCAGCTCGGTCTTCATGGCCCGGATGACTTTCCAGCAGGAATTCCAGGTGCTTAAGGACATCGCGCTCGGCGCGATGAGCATTTTCACGTCACTCCTCGCCGTCATCGCGACGGCGCGTTTGCTGCCGCAGGACATCGAAGACCGCACGGCTTACACCGTTCTCGCGAAACCGGTTTCGCGATTCGAGTATCTCGCGGGAAAATTGCTCGGCGTTTTGCTGCTTGTCGCGCTGAGTCTGCTCGCGATGAGCGCGCTCTTTTTCGCGGTCCTGCTGTTCCGCGAACAAAGCGTCCTGAACGAGACCTCGCGCCAGATGGCTGCGGCGCCCGCGGAGCAAAGCGCCGAAGCGTTGCGCCTCGTGCGCGCCTCCGCCTTCAATGTGAATCTGTTTTCCGGCATCGCCGTGATCTATGTGAAGGGATGTCTGCTCGCCGCGCTCACCCTTTTCGTCTCGACCTTCGCCACGAGCACGATTTTCACCACGATCGTGATGGCGTTCGTTTATTTCATCGGACATCTCCAGCCGATCGCGCGTGAATACTGGCTCCAAACCAACAGCGCCGGAATGTTCACGAAAACTTTTCTCGCTCTCGTCGTGTTGCTGTTCCCCGACCTGCAATCGTTCAATCTCACCGACGACGTCGTGGCCGGGAACGCCATTCCGACCGCACTCTTGCTGAAAACAATCGCGATGGGCGTCTTTTACTGCGGCTTTTACCTGGCCCTGGCGTGGACGGTTTTTTTCCGGAAAGAATTGTGATGCGAGCGGTCGCCGTGATCCTGAGCGTTTTGCTTTTCGGCGCTGCACGCCTGCCGATGGAACACGCGCTCGCGGAAACGCACCGACAGCTGCATTTCCGCGCCGTGGATTTCAATCTCGATCTGCGCGAACAACTGGGCCAGCTCGGGTTCGTCGCGGCCCTGAGCGGTTTTCGCTCGCTCGTCGCGGATGCGCTTTTCATCCAGGCGCATGTGGCGTGGGAACGAACCGAGTGGGGCCGGGTCCTGTTCTTGTTTCGCCAGATCACAACGCTCCAGCCGCGCGCGGTTTTGTTTTGGGACATGGCCGCCTGGCATATGGCCTGGAACGCGAGCACGGCCGCGATGAACGATCCGGCCCAGCCGCGGCTGGCGCTTCGCGTCAAAACCGCGCGCGAATATTTCCAACTCGGCAAAGATTTCCTCGAGCGCGGGATCAAGAATAATCCGGAACGTCCCGAGCTTTACGAGGCGCTGGCCCGGCTTTACCGCGACAAATACGAAGACCACGAGCACGCCTCGGAATTTTTCGCGAAAGCGGCGGCGTTGCCCGGCGCCCACCGTTACACGCGCCGATTCGCCGCCTACGAACTGGCGCAATGCGCCGGCCGCGAACGCGAAGCGTACGCTCAACTGCGGGCCCTTTACGATTCCGGCGAACAGGAACGGCTGCCGACGTTGCTCCGCCATTTGAAGGAACTCGAAATTAAGTTGGACATTCGGCCAGATCAGCGGATACCCGACTAACTGTCCCCTCCCGGTTATGCGCTTTGCCATTCTCAGCGATCTGCACGCGAATCTCGAAGCTACTCACGCCGTCCTCGCGGACGCGCGCGAACGGGACTGCACCCATTACGTCTGTCTCGGCGACGTCGTGGGCTACAACGCCAATCCGCACGAATGCGTCGAGATCGTCCAGAAGATGGAGTGTCCCGTGGTGAAGGGGAACCACGACGAACAGGCGTCCCTCGATGAATCGTCCCGCGATTTCAACGCCCTCGCCGAGATGGCGATCAACTGGACGCGCGCGCAATTAACCGAACAGGACAAACAATGGCTGCGCGATCTGCGTTTAACGCGCCAGGTCCGCGATTTCACGATCGTGCACGCGACCCTCGATACGCCGGAGCAGTGGGGCTACGTTTTCAACACCCTCGATGCCGCCGCGAGCTTTACCTACCAGCACACCACCGTCTGCTTCTTCGGCCATACCCACGTCGCCGGCGCGTTCGTGCGTGACGATGGAGTCAAGCGCGTGAAAACGGACCAGCTCATGATCGAGGAAGCGAAAAAGTATTTCATCAACACCGGCAGCGTCGGCCAGCCGCGGGACGGCGATTGGCGCGCGGCTTACTGCATCTATCACGTCGACAAAAACGTGGTGGAACAACGCCGGGTGAAATACGACCTCGCGACCGCGCAGGAAAAAATCATCAAGGCCGGGCTGCCGCGGTTGCTGGCGGAGCGATTGAAACTGGGCCGGTAGGGCAGAGATCAGAGGTCGGACGCTGAAACCGGAAATCAAATCGATCCTGATCATCAAGCCGAGCTCGCTCGGCGATATCGTGCATACCTTGCCCGCGGTGGCGGCGGTCCGCGATGCGCATCCGCGTGCGGAAATCACCTGGGTCATTAATCCGGAATGGGCGACGCTGCTCCGCGGCAACCCGGACATAAACCATGTCCACATTTTTCCGCGCGGCGAATTCACCGCCTTGAATGCGCCGCGGACGTTGTGGCCCTGGCTGAAAAAGACGCGATCCTTGCGCCCTGATGTGGCGCTCGATTTTCAGGGACTGCTGCGAAGCGCGTTAATCGGCAGGATCAGTGGCGCCCGGGAATTCTTGGGAATGAGCGATGGCCGGGAAGGATCGCGTCTGTTCTACAAGCGGACGGCGAGGGTCGATCGCCGCGCTCATGCCGTGGATCGCTATCTGAAACTGGCTGAAGCGTTCGGCGTTCCCATGCCGGAACAGCTCCGTTTCCCGTTGCCGACAGGCGACCCCTTGCCACGCTTCGATCCTTTTCCGCCGTTCGTTCTGCTCCATCCATTTTCGCGCGGCGCGCGCAAGTCGTTGCGCAATTCCGTCGTGGAAGAATTCTGCCGCGCCTTCGATCCGGTCCGGGTGGTGATCGTGGGAAAATCAGCGCGCAAAATTTCGGTGCCGGAAAATTGCGTGAACCTGCTCAATCAAACGACCCTGCTGCAATTGATCTGGCTCATCCGCAGCGCTCGGTTCGTCATCAGCGTCGATAGCGGCCCGATGCACATCGCAGCCGCGGTCACTTCCCGATTGGTTTCCATCCACACCTGGTCCGATCCGCGCCGGGTGGGACCTTACAACTCCGAAGCGTGGATCTGGAAGAACGGTCAACTCTTGCACGCGGGCGAAATCACGCCCACCACGAAACTGAAGAAGGGCCGCGCCTTTCGCGAAGCGGATGTCGGCAGTCTCGTCGAGCTCGTCGGCGATATTCCGGAAGTGCCGCGAACAAATTAGGACGAGCGTCGGGCGAGCGCGGCCTGGGCCAAGAACAGATCGCGCGGATAGGTGATCTTCACGTTCCATTCATCGTTCGGCACCAGGATCACTTTCGCGCCGAGATCCTCGACTGCGGAAACTTCATCCGTCACCGAAAGATTGTTCTCCGCCACGCGGGCATACGCCCGTTCCAGAAGTTCGCGCGTGAAAATCTGCGGGGTTTGCATCGCATAGAGGCCTTCACGCGACACGCCGCCAGTGACGAGACGATTCTCGTCGGCGCGTTTCAACGTATCGGTGACCGGCTCGGCGAGCGCCGCGGCACCATGCTCGCGCGCCAGGGCAAAGACGCGCTCGATTTGTTCGGGCATTACGAGGGGCCGCGCCGCATCGTGGACGGCAACGTGGTTCGCTTCCGCGGAAAGGCTGTTCAATCCCGCTTGGACGGAATCCTGCCGATGTTTTCCTCCGGTCACAACGCGGCGAACTTTTGTGAACTTGCTTTGCCTAACGAGTTCTTCGAATTCCGTCACGCGCTCCGCTCGCGCCACCACAATGATTTCCCGCACCGATTCCGTGTGCTCGAACGCCTCAATCGTATGCGCCAGGACCGGCTTGTCTCCGAGCAAAGCGAAGAGCTTGTCGAAGCCCATTCGCTGGCTGCTCCCGCCCGCGACGATGATGGCGCTTAGCATAGGTTGAGAGGTTGAGAGGTTGAGAGGTTGAGAGGTCGGTGAGCGCGGACTTCTTCGTCCACTCAACCTCTCAACTCCTCAACCACTCAACTGTTTTGACACCTCCCCGCTCAGCGTTTTCCCATCCGCGCGCCCGGCGACTTTTGTCTGGAGCGCTTTCATTACCGCTCCCATATGCGCCTTCGAGGTCGCTCCAACTTCGGCGATTGTTTCGCGCACCATCGCCGCGAGTTCGTCCGCGTTCATTCCCTTCGGCAGGTAAGCGTTGAGCATTTCCAGCTCTTCCTTTTCCTTCGCGGCCAGCTCAAGCCTTCCGCCCTTTTCGAATTGCTCGATCGAATCCTGCCGCTGCTTGACCTGTTTGCGAATTACTTGCGAGGCCGCCGCGTCGTCCAGCCCCGGATCCGATTTCTCGATCGCCGCGTACTTCAGCGCCGACTTCAACATGCGCAAAACATTGAGCCGGCCGGCGTCCTTCGCGCGCATCGCATCTTTCAGATCGGCATCGATTCGCTCTGGTAAAGTCATGCTGAGAAACTAGAGCGGCATATGCGCCGGGCAAGTCATACAGGTAGGGACGTTTTTCCGAAACGTCCGACTATTGTTGATTGGATAATCCAACAGTGATAAGTCGGACGCTTCGGAAAGGCGTCCCTACCTGACTTAAGCCGCGCGGAGTTTTTCTACGCACGCATGCACGGAAGCTGAATCGCTTACGCTGATCACATTCGCGTCCTTGCGAGTCCGGCGCAGCAAACCAGCGAGGACTTCACCCGGCCCCAGCTCGATAAAGAAATCGCAGCCGCGCTCGAGCAGGTTTTCCATGCATTCGGTCCAGCGGACGGTGCTCGTCACCTGATCCTGCAAGGCAGTCCGAATTTCCGGCAACGTCTCGACCGGCCCGCCGGTCACGTTGCTCATCACTGGAAAACGCGGCGCCTGCAGCGTCGCCTCGAGCAACGGCTGGCCGAGTTGTTCGTAGGCGCTGTTCATTAGGCGCGAATGATAGGCGCCGGCGACGTTGAGCAGGGTCGCGCGCCGGATCCCGTGCTCTTTCGCAAGGCTGACCGCCATTTCCACTTTTGCGCTCTCTCCCGAGATCACGATTTGTCCCGGCGCATTGAGGTTTGCGACGTCCACGTCGGTATCGGCGGCGAGCGCGCGCACCGCGTTTTCGTCCGCGCCGATCATGGCCGCCATCGCGCCCGCGGTCGCAGCACAGGCGGCATCCATCAAGCGCCCGCGGGTTTCCACCAGCTTGAGTCCCGTCGCGAAATCGAATGTCCCGGCCGCCGCGTGCGCGGTCCACTCGCCTAACGACAAACCGGCGGCGGCTTCGACCGCGAAATCACCAGCCGCGCTGCGCAATGCCGCCAGGCAGGCGAGTCCATGGACATAAAGCGCCGGCTGACAGTTCGAGGTCTTCGTCAATTCTTCGAGCGGTCCATTCCAGGCGATGCCGCTGAGCGAGCGCCCGAGAATCTGGTCCGCCTGCTGGAATAATTCGCCCGCGGCCGGGTGATGCGCGGCCAGCTCGCGCCCCATCCCGACGCTTTGCGCTCCCTGGCCGGCAAACAGTAGCGCGATCGTTTTTGCCATGTTACTTTAGTAGTTTCGGGGCCAGCTCAGCGCAACTCGCGTGATTAAGCTTGCATTTTTGTCATGCAAGAAAAATACTTTTGATATGCAGAAACACGCACGCAAAGCAGTGCTTGCGATCATCGCGCTGCTAGTCGCATTGCCGTTGGCAACGGCCAATGCCAGATGGCTTGAAAAGTCAGAACCGAGGTTACCCTTCGGTGTCTACATTCAAGGTCTACAGGGGTCAGTCGTGTTGTCTCTGACGCTGGACAAGAGTGGCCGCGTCACGGGCACCAATGTGCTGCGGAGCAGCGGCCATCCCGCGTTGGATGAGCTCGCGCGCAACGCCGCCATGAACTGGCGCCTGAGCGCAGACTCAGTCCTGCCCAGCGACATCAGCAAGGGGCGGGTCGAGTTAGTCACGTTCAAAAACCCCACGAAAGCGAAGCAGCTCCTTGTGGGCGACACGCCGTACTGGGCGGAGTTGAAGTAGGTTAAGCCCGCAGCCGTCGCTCGAGGCGGCGGTGTCGCGGAGTTCTGGCGGCGGAAGCCCCATCCGCCGCCCGGGGCAGGCGCGGCGCTTCGCGCAAAGCTCCAAATTCCAAGCTCCAAGCTCCAAAGAATTTTCAAGCGCCAAGCTCCTAAAACGCATCGGCCGTCTTTGGCTTTTGGATGTTGAGATTTGGAGCTTCTCTGGTGCTTGGAGCTTGGGATTTGGAGCTTCGCGGCCTCTTTGGCCGCCAAATTGCGCTTGCGCCTCGCGCGCCTCTCGCGAGCATAGTCGCGAGGCTCGCCATGGCATTTGTCACCCGCGAAATCGAATCTCCCGACCCGGTGACGCGCGTCGCCGCGGCCGACGCGCGCGCGAGAGAGAACCTGGGCGACATCGGCGAAAAAATGGTCCTCAACATGGGGCCGTCGCATCCCGCCACGCACGGCGTGTTACGGCTCGTCCTGGAACTGGACGGCGAAGTAATTACGAAGGCGATCCCGGATGTCGGTTTCCTCCATCGCGGCGACGAAAAAATCGCCGAGAACATGCAGTATAACCAGTTCGTCCCTTACACGGACCGGCTCGATTATCTCGCGCCGCTCGCCAACAACGTCGCATATGCGCTGGCCGTGGAAAAATTGATGGGCTGGGAATTGCCGCCGCGCGGGAAGGCGATCCGCGTTATCTGCTGCGAAACAGCGCGCATCTCCGCGCACCTCCTCGGTCTCGGCGCGATGGCGCTGGATCTCGGCGCGATGACGGCGTTTCTCTACACATTCACCGAGCGCGAAAAACTCTACGATCTTTTCGAGCTTCTGACCGGCGCGCGCTTCACCACTTCTTACACCCGGGTTGGTGGCCAGATCCGCGATCTGCCGGAAACATTCATCCCGCAGCTCGAAAAATTTCTCGACGATTTCATTCCGCAACTCGACGAGGTGGACAAGCTCCTGACGCGCAACCGCATCTTTGTCGACCGCACTCGCGATATCGGGGTGATTCCGCGCGAGCGCGCGATCGCCTATGCGCTCTCGGGGCCGAACCTGCGCGGCAGCGGCGTCGAGCACGATCTCCGGCGCAAACATCCTTATCTCGACTACGAGAAATACGACTTCGAGGTCGTGGTCGGCACCGCGGGCGATTGCTACGATCGCTACCTGGTCCGGATCGAAGAAATGCGGCAAAGCGCCCGCATCCTGCGACAGGTCATAGAGAAACTGCCGGCCGGGCCGATCAACGTCGTCGATTGGAAAAACATGCCGCCGCCCAAGTCCCGGGTGATGACAAAAATGGAGGAACTCATTCACCATTTCATCGTCGTGACCGAGGGGCTCAACGCGCCGCCGGGCGAAGTTTATTTCGCGGCGGAAAATCCGAAGGGCGAACTGGGATTCTACATCAACAGCAAAGGCGGCGGTGTCCCGCATCGCCTGAAAATCCGCGCCCCGTCGTTTGTGAACCTGAGTATTTTGCCGGAGCTTTTACCGGGCTCCCCGCTCAGTGATGTCGTTGCCATCCTCGGCAGTCTGGACTTCGTGATGGGCGAATGCGACAGATGAAAGGAATGACGAAGCACGAATGACGAATGACGAAGACATAAGGATGACGACAAAGGATGTCGCGGAGCAGCCGCGATACATGTCGTCATTCAGACTTCGTCATTCCTTCGTCATTCGTCATTCGTCATTCGTCATTTGCCTGCTCGCTTTGATCTTTGCCCTTGCGGCCTGCAATTCCTCGAAAAAGCTGACGAAAGCGAACGTGGACGAAGTCGCGGAAGGAATGTCGAAGAAGCAGGTGGAATCCATCCTCGGCCCTCCGACGACGATGGATACGAAGGATTTCGTTCTCCTGAAAAAGACGATCTACATTTACGCCCAGGGAAAAGAATCCGTCACGGTAGTTTTCAAGGACGACAAGGTGCAGTCGAAGGCGAGCACGTTGTCGGAATAAGCGAGCACGTCGTCTCCGTGGAACCGACGAACAAGCGTATCTCCGCCGAGCTTACTCGGAAAATGGATGAAGCGATCGGGCGTTATCCGGCGGATCGGAAACGCAGCGCCGCGATGCCGCTGCTCCATTTGTGGCAGGAGGAATTCGGTTTCATCAGTGACGAAGGCGTGCGCTGGATCGCCGTGAAGCTCGAGCTGCAACCGATTAACATTCTCGAGCTGGTCACGTTCTATCCGATGTTTCGGCAGGCGCCCGCCGGCAAAACGCACATCCGGGTTTGCCGCACCCTGAGCTGTGCCATGGCCGGCAGCTACCGGGTCATGGAGCACGCCTCCGCCGCCGCCGGCATCGTCCGCCATCGCGACGATAATGGCATGCACCATCCGATCTCGGTGAGCAATAATGGCAAATACAGCATCGAATTCGTCGAGTGCCTCGCCAGTTGCGGGACTGCCCCGGTCTGCATGGTCCAGGATGAACTGATCGAGAACGTGCAACCAGCCGCAGCCGCGGAGTTGCTCCGAAATCAAACGTCAAACATCAAACCTCAAACCTCCCCTCACCCCCTCGAGCACCGCCTCATTTTCAAAAACATCGGCCGCTCTGATTACACCACCGACATCGATTGCTACCTGCGCCACGGCGGCTACGAGCCGTTGAAGAAGGCGATCAAGATGTCGCGCACGGAAATCGTGAACGAAGTGAAGACTTCTGGCCTGCGGGGCCGCGGCGGCGCCGGGTTTCCCTGCGGCGTGAAATGGAGCTTTATCAAGGCCGACGAAAAAAAGCCGGTCTACCTGATCTGCAACGCCGATGAATCGGAGCCGGGGACATTCAAGGACCGCTACATTGTTCACGAGGATCCCCACCAGTTGATCGAGGGAATCCTGATCTCCTGTTTCGCGCTCGGCGCGAAGACGGCCTACATCTACATCCGCGGCGAGTTTCCGGAAGGCGCGAAGATCCTCGAGCGCGCGATCGAGGAAGCGCGCGAGAAAAATTTCGTGGGGCGCAACATGCTCGGCACCGGGTTCGACGTCGAGATTTACGTTCATCGCGGCGCCGGCGCTTACATCTGCGGCGAAGAAACCGGGCTGATCGAATCGCTCGAAGGCAAGCGCGCTTATCCACGAATCAAGCCGCCGTATTTCCCGGCGGTGCTCGGCCTCTACATGTGCCCGACAATCGTGAACAACGTCGAGACCCTCTGCCACGTGAAGCACATCATCGAAATGGGCGGCGGCAGTTACGCCAGCCTCGGCCGGCCTAACAACACCGGCACCCGGATCGTTTGTGTGAGCGGCGACGTGCAGCGGCCCGGTTATTTCGAGATCGAAGTGGGCGCGGTCACGATGGGTCAGCTCATTTACGATATGGCGGGCGGCCCGCGTTACGGGCGGCAAATCAAGGCCGTCATTCCCGGCGGAAGTTCGGCGAAAGTTCTGCGCGCCGACGAGCGTTTCAAACTCAAACTGAAACAACCGGACGGCTCGATGGCCGAACAGGAAGTGTCGCTTTACGAAATCCCGATGGATTTCGATTCCCTCGCCGCCGCCGGATCGATGGCGGGTTCGGGCGGCGTCATCATCCTCGATGAAACGCGCGACATGGTCTGGACCCTGAACAACATCAACGAATTTTACGCGCACGAGAGTTGCGGCCAATGCACGCCCTGCCGCGAAGGCTCACTCTGGATGCAAAAAATCACCGACCGCATGCTGCTCGGCGGCGGCGTAGTCCAGGATCCGGACACGTTAAAGAACGTCGCCGATAACATCGCCGGCCGGACCATCTGCGCCTTCGGAGAAGCCTGCGCCTGGCCGACCCAAAGTTTCGTCGAGAAATTCCGCGATGAATTTACGGCGCGCTCCCGGAAACCAGTCCCGCCGCCGATGCCGCCGGAATACACGCCAGAAGAACTGATCACCGAACAAACAATCACCGAGACATCCCTGCCACGCGACCCTGGCTGGGAAAAAGCAGGCGCAGCGGGAAGAATCTGATGAATCTGGAAGCCAGGAAACCAGGAATGGGATTGGGAAACTATGAATTAAGTGCGCGCGTGATCGCGGCGGCGATCCGGGTTCACAAGGAGCTGGAACCTGGATTTCTGGAGAGCATGTACGAAGAAGCTTTGGCAATTGAGCTCGCGCATTCCGGCATATTGTTTGAGCGGCAGAAGTTGCTGCCCATTTTTTATCGAGAGCATGTCATTGGAGAACACCGTCTCGATTTGCTGGTCGAGGGAAAACTTGTCCTTGAGCTAAAAGCGATCTCTCAGCTGGAGAAGATTCACTTTGCGATTGTCCGTTCCTATTTAAAAGCTTCGAGCCTTGATGATGCACTCTTGCTCAATTTCGCCTCGACCAGATTGGTCGTGAAGCGGGTCGGGCGGGAGTATCGCCCCGATCCCGCCTCTGACGTTTCTCTTTAACCCTCATGGTTTCCTGGCTTCCAGATTCATCCGCCTATTTCTTCCGATGACCAATCCAGCTTCAGCTCCGCCGCAGATGGTGAACGTCCAAATCAATGGCGTCTGGCATGAGTTTCCAAGAGGGATGCGGCTGATCGAGGCGTGCGAAAAGGCGGGCAGCTACGTGCCGCGGTATTGTTATCACAAGAAGCTCAGCTCGCCGGGAAATTGCCGGATGTGCCTGATCGAAATGGGACTGCCGAAAATGGGTCCCGACCGAAAGCCAGAGCTTGGCTCAGATGGCAAACCGATCATCAACTGGATGCCGCGCCCCCAGATTTCCTGCGCGCAGGACGTGAGCGAAGGAATGGGCATCCGCACCGACTCGCCGCTGGCGGTGGAGTGCCGGAAAGGCGTGATGGAATTTCTCCTCATCAATCATCCGCTCGATTGCCCGATCTGCGACCAGGCGGGCGAATGCCGGCTCCAGGAATTCAGCGTGGAATATGGCCGGGCCGATTCGCGCTTCCTCGAGAACAAGGTCAAGAAGCCGAAGAACATCGAGCTGGGTCCGCGCGTGACGCTCGATGACGAGCGCTGCATTCTCTGTTCGCGTTGCATCCGGTTTTGCCAGGAAGTCGCGCAGGACGACGTGCTCGGCTTCATCGATCGCGGCAGCCACAGCGTGCTGACCGCGCACCCGGGAAAGCGGCTGGAAAATAATTATTCGCTCAACACCGTCGACATTTGCCCGGTCGGCGCGCTCACCTCATCCGATTTCCGGTTCCAGATGCGGGTCTGGTTTTTGAAAGAAACAAAAGGCTTTTGCACGAGCTGCGCGACGGGTTGCAACACCGTCATCGGCACGCGCGAGGACGTGATCTATCGCCAGACCCCGCGCGAAAACGACGCCGTCAATTCCTCCTGGATGTGCGATTACGGGCGGCTGAACTTCGATTATCTCCAGTCAGAGAAACGGCTTCTCCAGCCGGAGATCCTTTCCGGCGACAAACTCATTCCGGCTGATTGGAATGTGGCGATCGCGCACGCCGCCGCGCAGTTGAAGCATTTCAACGGCTGGGAAATCGCGATCCTCGCTTCGGGCCGAATGACGAACGAAGAGCTTTGGCTCACGCGGCAACTGGCGAACATTCTCGGAGTCGATCTGATCGAGATCGTTCCGCGAACGGGCCCGGGAGATGACATTCTCCTGAGCGCCGATCGCAATCCGAACACGAACGGCGCGCGACTCCTGGGCATCACGATGGATCCCGGTTCGCGCCTGCGTGAAATTGTCGATGGCGTCGCGTCCGGTCGAATTCGAGCGCTCGTCGCGCTCGGCGAGGACGCGACCGAGATCGGGCTGACATCGAAGCAGCTCTCGGCTCTGCCAGCCTTCGTCGTCATGAGCCTGCTCGCGAACGCATCGAGCGCGGCCGCGACGGCACTCCTTCCCTCGTTCGGTTTCGCCGAGAAACGCGGTTCGATGATCAACCGCAAAGGGCGGCTGCAACGATTGAATCGCGCGGTCCGCGGGCCTGGCCAGGCGCGCGACGACTGGGAAATCCTGCGCGATCTGATCCAGGCCTATTCGGGACGAAACGGCATCTATTCAATCGAAGATGTTTTCCGGCAGATGAGCGAAGCAGTTCCAGCCTTGGCGGGATTAAGTCTGAGCAAGATCGGCGATCTCGGCGTGCCGGTGTTGGAAGTGGAGCAGACGCCTGCGCCGAGCCTTTGAAATGGATTACGCATTTCTTTTTTCATCGTTGATCAAAATCGTCGCGCTGCTCGCTGTGGTCCTCGGGATTATGAACTATGCGGTCTACGCCGAGCGCCGGATCAGCGCGCTCATCCAGGACCGGCTCGGGCCGAATCGCGTCGGGCCCGCGGGATTGTTCCAGCCGATCGCCGACGCGGCGAAATTTCTCCTGAAAGAAGATTTCACGCCGGCCCACGTGAACACGTTTTACTATTGGCTCGCGCCTTGTCTCGCGATGATCCCGGCGATCACGACGCTCGCCGTGGTTCCGTTCGGCAGTTCGCTGTTCGGCGTGCCGATGGTCATCGCCGATATCAACGTCGGCGTACTCTTTGTTTTCGCGATTGCCTCGTTAGGCGTCTACGGCATCGTCCTCGCCGGCTGGTCGTCGAATTCCAAGTATTCGTTCCTGGGCGGCGTGCGCTCGAGTTCGCAAATGATTTCCTACGAGTTGTCGCTCGGCCTCGCCGTCATTCCCGTTTTCCTGCTCATCGGGCAACTGCGCCTGACCGAAGTCGTGCGATACCAGATCGAAAATGGCTGGCTCATCGCACCGTTCATCGGCGACTGGGGGAACTTCCACAAATGGCTTCTCGCTATTCCGATGGTGATCTCTTTCGTCGTCTTCACGATCGCGATCTTCGCGGAAACGAATCGCCTCCCCTTCGATTTGCCCGAGGCCGAGACGGAACTCGTCGGCGGTTATCACACCGAATACGGCTCGATGAAGTTCGGACTCTTTTTCCTCGGCGAATACGTGGCAATGATCACCGGCAGCGCCATCATCGTGACGCTCTTTCTCGGTGGCTGGCATTTTCCCGGCGTCCCCGATGGATCGCACGGCTGGGGCTGGGGTCTGGTGAACATCTTCATCTTCTTCTCGAAGATCGCCGCGTTGCTCTTCTTTTTTATCTGGGTGCGCTGGACCCTTCCGCGCTTCCGCTACGACCAATTGATGCGGCTCGGCTGGGTCTTTTTTTTCGAAATCGCGCTCGTGAACATCTTCATCATGGCGATCATCCTCGCTTACTTTCCCGAATGAGGTGGACAGGATTAACGGGATTGGGGATGTCCAACGGCCACCTCTCTGTCTTTAATCCTCAGAATCCTGTAAATCCTGTCTAATTTCACCCATGGCGATCACCGTTTCACGTCCGAAACTGAATTTCCGCGAGCGGCTTTACCTCCCGGCGATCCTGAGCGGAATGGCGATTACGATCCGGCATTTCAAGAACATGCTGCTCGGACGCACGAAGGTGACGATGCAATACCCGGAGGAAAAATGGGACAGCCATTTGCCCGAGCACTATCGCGGCGCGCCGGCGCTCGTTCGCGACGATACCGGCCGCGTTCGCTGCGTCGCCTGCCAGCTCTGTGAATTCATCTGCCCGCCGCGCGCCATCAAGATCATCCCGGGCGAATTCCCGGCCGGCGACAAGTTCGCGAAGGTGGAGAAATACCCGCACGAATTCGATATCGACATGATCCGCTGCATTTACTGCGGGCTTTGCGAAGAAGTTTGTCCCGAGCAGGCGATTTATCTCCGCAAGGATTACGCGATCACCGGCTTCACCCGCGCCGACATGGTCCATAACAAAGAAAAACTGCTCGAGATCGGCGGCGTGATGCATGGCGTCGTGCTGAAGTGGAACGAGAAAAAGTGAGAAACTATTTCAGATTTCAGATTTCAGATTTCAGATTGCGTTGTCGCGTCGGATCTCAATCTGCAATCTGCAATCTGCAATCTGCAATCGCCCGATGAGCGCATTCCTCTTTTGGTTTTTCGCGTTTCTCATGCTGGTCTTCGGCGTGGCCGTCATCATCAACCGCAACCCGATCGCAAGCGCGCTGAGTCTCGTCATTTGTTTCATGGGCCTGTCCGCGTTGTTCATGTCGCTCGATGCGTTCTTCATCGGGATCATCCAGGTCCTGGTTTATGCCGGCGCGGTCATGGTGCTCTTTCTCTTCATCATTATGCTGCTCGATCTCCGGGCGGAGAATTTGCGCAAGATCAATTACGTCACGGTCGCGGGCGGGGTCGCGGTGGCGGTGGCGTTCTTCACCCAGATCTGTTTTGTGGTGGGACAGCTGGGCGCCGCGAAACAGTCTTTCCCGCCGCTGACTTCGGCGAAGACCGACGACGTCCACAACATCGGCCTGCTGCTGTTCACGAATTACAACCTGCCGTTCCAGATTATCGGCGTGCTGGTGCTGGTCGCGACGATTGGCGTCGTCGTCCTGAGCAAACGGGAGCTGAAATAAATGACGAAATCCGAATGACGAATGACGAAATAATTCCGAATGGCGAAAGACCGAGGCACGGCAAGCGCGTCACCGTTATTCGCTCATTCGAGCTTCGTCATTCCTTCGGCATTCGACATTCGTCATTCGACATTTTCAAATCATGTTAACGCTCGGCCATTATCTCATCGTCAGCGGGATGCTTTTCACGATCGGGTTCGCTGGCGTGCTCCTCCGCCGGAACATCATCATCATTTTCATGTCGCTCGAGTTGATGTTGAACGCCGCGAACCTCTCCCTCGTTGCGTTCTCGCGCTTTCGCGTCGGCCCGGACGGAATGGCGAATTACAACGCCCAGGTATTTGTCTTTTTCATCATCACGGTCGCGGCCGCGGAAGTCGCGGTCGGCCTCGCGATCATCGTCGCGCTTTATCGCGCGCGGCAAACGACCCACGTCGAAGACATCAGCACGCTGAAATTCTGACCGGTTATGAATAGCGCGCTCTTGCCCTGGTTCATCCTGCTGCTGCCCTTCGCGGCGGCGGTCGTGATCGTCTTGTTCACGAAATCGTGGCCCGGCCTGAGCAGCTTCATTTCTGTGGTCGCCGTGCTCGCCAGTTTCGCCGGCAGCTGTGTGGTGTTCGCCACGCCTGACATCCAAGCGCTCGAACTTACCTGGCTCGACCTGTCCGTCCTCTCCGTGCCGCTCGGCTTCGTTCTCGACGACCTGACAAAAACGATGCTGCTGCTCGTGACCGGCGTCGGCGCCCTCATCCACATCTACTCGTTAGGCTACATGCGGGACGACTCGGGCAAGGCGCGTTACTTCGCGGCGCTCTCTTTCTTCATGTTCTCGATGCTCGGCGTCGTCGTCTCGAACAATTTCGTAATGATGTTCATCTTTTGGGAACTGGTGGGCTTCAGCTCGTATGTGCTGATCGGCCACTGGTTCGAGCGCGATTCGGCGGCGGAAGCGGCAAAGAAAGCGTTCCTGACAAATCGAATCGGCGATTTCGGTTTCATGCTCGGGATCCTGATGGCGTGGGTGGCCACGGGCTCGGTTGTGTTCAGCGAGATGAACCAGCAGCTCGCGCGCATCACGAGTTATCCGGATTACCTCACCGTTGCCGCGCTCCTGATTTTTTGCGGTGCCGTCGGCAAGTCGGCGCAATTCCCTCTCCACGTCTGGTTGCCGGACGCGATGGAAGGCCCGACACCGATCTCCGCGTTGATCCATGCGGCGACGATGGTGGCAGCCGGCGTCTACATGCTCGTGCGCGTCGGTTTCCTCTTTGAGGCATCGCCACCCGCGCTCTGGGTGATCTCGTGGATCGGCACGATCACCGCGGTGATGGCCGCGCTGATTGCCACGCAGCAAAACGACATCAAACGCATCCTTGCCTACTCAACCCTTTCCCAGCTCGGCTACATGATCATGGCCGTCGGACTGGCTTCCGGACAGGCGGCGATGTTCCATCTCTTCACGCACGCTTTTTTCAAAGCGCTTCTCTTCCTCGGCGCCGGTTCGATCATCGTGATGCTCCACCACGAGCAAAACATCTGGAAGATGGGCGGACTCGCCGGCCGGCTCGGGATCACGTTCCTGACGTTCCTCGTGGGGACGTTCGCGTTGATCGGGCTGCCGCCCTTCAGTGGTTTCTTCAGCAAGGACGCGATCCTCGCGCTCGCCTACGAGACGAACCGCGCGATTTTCTGGGTCGCGCTTTTCACCGCGTTCCTGACCGCGTTCTACATGTTGCGCCTCGTGGTCGTCGTCTTCTTCGGCAAACCGCGCAGCGATCGCGCCCGCACCGGACGCGAGGCGCCGTGGGTGATGATCGGGCCGCTCATTCTTCTCGCGATCCCGGCCTCCGCCGCGGGGTTTGGATTCGTGGCCCGACTGTTCGTGCAATTGCCGGCTGAAAAAGAAACCGGCTGGCTGGTCCCGGGTATGGCGCTCGGCGCGGCCGTCGCCGGGGCCCTAATCGCGATTATTCTTTACCGAAATCGCCAGAGCGATCCGATCGATCTCGCGCCGTTACGGAAACGGTTTTACTTCGACGAACTCTATTCGTTCCTGATCGGCGCGACCCAGGAATTGCTGGCGAAGCTGAGCGCGTTCATCGACCGCTGGATCCTGGACGGCGCAGCCATTCGCGGCGCAAGCGGCGCGACGTGGGGCTTCGGTTCGCTGCTCCGGTTGTTTCAAGTCGGAAACCTCCAGGCTTACGCGTTCCTTTTCGGGTTGGGCATCGTCGGCCTGATCTATTTCACGATCTTCCGATGATCCTGCTCTTCGTCGTCCTTTTTCCGATCGCGGCCGCCCTGGCGATTCTGCTCGGTGCGCCGGCGCGTCGGACGGCTTTGTGGGGCGCGGGGCTGATGCTCGTCGCAACCTTGTTCCTGTTTCTCGGCTTTGAAACGGGCCAGCCCGGCTACCAAATGGTGACGTCATTTCCGGTCAGCCCCGATTGGAACATTAACTTCACTCTCGGCATCGATGGCCTCAGCCTGATGCTACTTCTCCTCACCGCGCTCGTGACTCTCGCGGCGGTCTGGTTCACCGGCGAAATCGCCGAGCATCGCAACGCTTTTTATGCGTGCCTCCTCTTCATCGCGGCCGGCGCGATCGGCGCGTTCGCGTCCCTGGACCTTTTTTTCTTCTACGCCTTCCATGAGTTGGCCCTCATCCCGACCTTTCTGCTCATCGGTATTTGGGGAACGGGCAACCGGCAGCTCGCCGCCTGGAAAATTACGATCTATCTCGCGACCGGGAGTTTCATTCTCCTGCTCGGCTTGATCATGCTTTACCGCGCCGTGCCCGAGGCCGCGCGTAGTTTTGACTTTCGCGTGCTCCAACAATCAGCGGTCCTGATTCCGGCGAGTGCGCAGGGAAATATTTTTCTGGTCTTGCTCCTCGGTTTCGGAATTTTGGTGTCGCTCTTCCCCTTTCACACCTGGGCGCCGGAAGCGTATGCGTCCGCGCCCGCGCCCGCGGCGATGTTGCACGCCGGCGTCCTGAAAAAGTTTGGATTGTACGGTCTGCTCCGTCTGGCCCTGCCGCTCCTGCCCGCCGGCGCGCAACAATACAACACGCTCCTGATCTATCTGCTGCTCGGGAATATCATCTACGTCGGCCTGGTCACGATCGCGCAAAAGCGGCTCGATTGGATGCTCGGTTATTCGAGCGTAATGCACATGGGATACATTTTCCTCGGCATCGCCAGCGGGACCTTGCTCGGCACCAGCGGCGCGGCCATTTTGATTTTCGCGCATGGAATTTCCATCGCCCTGCTTTTTGCCATCACCGGTGAAATTCGCCAGCGCACCGGCACGCTCGTGCTCGAGGACTTGGGCGGCCTCGGAAAACTGATGCCGCGGGCCGGGCTCGTGTTTGGCCTGGCCGCCTTCGCCTCCATCGGTTTGCCGGGATTCTCCAATTTTACCGGGGAAGTGATGGTGCTCTTCGGCACATTCCGCAACGGCGCGAACCCGGAGCGCTTCCACATCTATCAAATCGCGACTGTCCTCGGCCTGTGGGGCGTGGTGATCTCCGCGGTTTACATGTTGCGCGCTTATCGCGCCGTTTTCATGGGAGCGATGGGTGATGCGCTCGGCGGCGTGACCGATCTCCGCTGGAGCCTGCGAGTGCCCGTCGGGCTCCTAGTCGCGATCACGCTCTGGTTCGGGTTCTTCCCGCAAACGTTCGTCCGGATGGTGACGCCGACCTTCAAGAGTTACTTCGCCGCCGCCAGGCAATGAGCATCGTCGCGCCCAGTCTCGAGATCGCCGTGCTCGTCCTGGGAGTGCTCGTGCTCCTGTTTGAAATGTTCGCGGACCAGATCGACAAGCGCACGTTCGCCTTCACCGCCATGCTCGGGCTGGCCACGGTGTTCGTCGCCAGTTTTTTCCTCACGTCCCCACCGGCCGAGGCCGCGGACTCCGGCTTTTGGAGTTTTTACACCGCCGATCCGCTCGCGATCTTTTTCAAACGCTTCGCCCTCGTCACCACCGTCCTCGTCCTCGCCATGATGGTCGATTACGCGCCGGTCGTGCGCGATTCGATCCACGCCGCTTCGCCGCAGGCTGGTCTCGGCGAATTCTTCGCGCTGCCGGTCTTCACCTGTGCCGGGCTGATGTGGATGGCGTCCGCGATCGATTTCGTGATGATCTTCGTTTCGCTCGAGTTGGTCACGATGTCGTTCTACGTCCTGGTCGCGTTCATGCGGCGCAATCCGGCGAGTCTCGAGGCCGGTGTGAAATATTTGATCCTCAGCGCCCTTTCGACCGGCTTTCTGGTTTACGGCATCACCTGGATTTTCGGCGTGACGGGCGAGACGAACCTGGCGCGCGTTTCGGCCGCGCTGGTTAATCCCGCCGTGGAAAGCGCTCCTGCCCTTTTCGGAATGCTGCTCGTGCTCGTCGCGCTCGGCTTCAAGATCGCCGCCGTGCCGTTCCAAATCTGGGTGCCCGACGTTTACCAGGGCGCGCCCACTCCGGTGACGGCCTTCCTTTCCGTCGGCTCGAAGGCCGCCGGCTTCGTGGTCCTGCTGCGGGTCTTGCAACCGTTTCTGGTCATGCCCCAAATGGAACGTCTCCTCGTCCTGGTCGCACTCGGCACATTGATCTACGGCAATCTCGCCGCGCTTCCCCAGACCAACCTCAAGCGGCTCCTCGCCTATTCGAGCATCGCTCACGCTGGCTACCTGCTCATCGGCGTCGTCTGCCTGGCCGGCGAAGCGGTGGTGTTTTATCTCGTCGCCTATCTGCTCATGACGCTCCTGAGTTTCGCCGTTCTCGTCGTGGTAGCGCAGCAAACCGGGGAAAACATCGAAGACTTCAATGGCCTGGCCAAGCGTTCTCCTTTCCTCGCGTTCGCCATGCTGATCGCGATGGCTTCGCTCGCCGGCCTGCCGTTTACCGCCGGTTTCCTCGGAAAATTCTATATCTTCAATGCCGCGATCGCCCACCAACAGACCGCGCTGATCGTCGTCGGCGTGATCACCGTTGCCTGCGGATTCTATTACTATTTCAAAGTCGTCCGCGCGATGTATTGGGAAGCACCGGCCGCCGACGTCGCGGTTCCCGTCAGCGGCATCTCGCGGCTAGCGATGCTCGCAATGATGGCGGGCATCATAGTTCTGGGAATCTATCCGCAGCCGGTCGTGAACTCGTTGCGGCGGACTACGGAACACAGGCTTTCAGCCTGTGCGGCCAGCGGGCTTGCAGCCCGCTGATGATTTACGACTAAGACAGCGGACAGAATGTCCGCTGCCACACAGGCAAAATGCCTGTGTTCCGGAGCTAATCGCTCAGCTCAACGTTCCAGTAGGCGAGATCGACGAAATGCCCCGCAATCCGAAAAGTCGTCGCTAAAGACTTTTTTTGAAATTCGCAAAGAAAGTTCTTGCATGTCTCGCGCGACCGGCTAAAACACGCCGACTCCAGAACAGCAGCCCTCTAGAATCACACCTCTACACCTCCAAAACCCCGCACCTGACTCCCTGCGTTAGTGCACGCACTTTCGCCACACGCTCATGACCTCCTTGATGAATTTCGCCGTCCGACTCCTACCCATACTGTTTCTCGCATTGGCGGCTACGCCGCAAGTGGTCGCGGAGGTTGCTGTGACGCTGGATGATCACTCACAGCGACCATACTACGACGCGCCCGCAACAGCTTTCGATTATGCGTCGAGCAGCACTGTATCCATCGTGACGGGCACGCCGAATTGGCCTTACAATAATGTGGGTACGACGAACGTTCGGATCATTGATGATCAAGGACGTGTGATCATCTCCGGCATCAATATTCCGCAGGGCACGCCCCAGGGCACTACCGTCTACACCATTACATTTTTCGGGAGCCAGCAGCGGTTTGACGCCATCGGTACCCCGACATCCAGATTCGGTTTTCCTCATCACATTGAGACCTATTATGGCGATCCCAATCCCTACGTCGGCGACGCCCGCGGCGGTGGTTGGGCTTTCACCTATACCAAGAGCGGTAACGGCGGATTTAATGGGTGCAACCCGGTGTGTGGCAGCCAGAAATCAAGCGGCGGGGATCAGATTTGGACCGTCTATGCCGGTCCTGCTCCAGCACAGGGCACAAATCTTACATGTACGGATGAAAGGGTCGCCGGTAATCAGCCAACTTGCACGAGTTGCGGCGGCGGCAATACGCCGCCGGCTGTTGCGATGGCGCGCTATAGCATTCATGCGATGCTCGTCAGCCTTAACATCCAGGATACGCCCCTGCGCTATTCGCCCGCCTACGGCCCGGCGGTCAATCTCACAGTCACCTACAACCAGAAGGATACTCTGCAGCCATCGACTTTCACCTACTCCAACCTCGGTCCTAAATGGACCTTCGGTTGGCTCTCGTATGTGAGTGACGATCCCACCAGGCAATTGCCTCTGACGAACGTATATATGCCGGGCGGCGGCGCCGAGGTCTTTGGCTTCGATTCAGTTTCACAGACTTTCAGGGCTGATCCTCAAAGCCATGCGGTTCTCGTCAAAATCAATGCAAATCGCTATGAGCGTTGGATGCCCGATGGTTCGAAACAAGTTTTCGAAAAAAGCGATGGTGCCACTTCTTACCCGCGCAGGATCTTCATGACCGAAATGTACGATCCGGCCAACAACAGGCTCGCCATTGAATATGATACTAATCTTCGGGTCACGAAAATCACAGATGCACTTCTGAAAGAGACTCTTGTTTCCTACGAACTAACAGCAGATCCATACAAAATAACTAAGATCACTGATCCTTTCGGCCGATTCGCCACTTTTGAGTATACGAACGGGCAATTGACGAAGATCACCGACGAGATCGGCATTCAATCCAGCTTCACCTACGCCTCGGGGACGGATTCCATCGCTTCGCTTACGACGCCCTACGGCCCTACGACATTCATCAGCGGGCAAGATAGCGCGAGTCGCTAGATCGAGGCGACTGATCCGCTAGGAGGCAAAGAGCGTGTCGAATACCGCGATAATACGTCGCAGATCAGTGCGAGCGATCCAGTTGCTCCCAATGCGCCCGGAATCACGAATGCCGGCCTTAACACCGCGAACACATTTTACTGGGACAAGAAAGCAATGCTGGTCGCGCCGGGTGATTATACCCAGGCTCAGATTACGCATTGGCTCCTCAACGCCGATGGCACGACCTCCGGTATTGTATCGAGCAAGAAGCAGCCGCTCGAAAACCGCGTCTGGTTTACTTATCTTGGGCAACCGGACTACTTGCATGCGGGGCCAAGCGCGAACCCTTCGCAGGTCGCCCGAGTGCTGGGGGACGGAACTACGCAGCTTTCTCAGTTCGAATACAACAGTATTGGAAAAACGACGAAAAGCATCGATCCGGTTGGCCGAGTCCTAAGTTACACGTACGACACCAATCAGATCGACCTGCTCGAAATCCGGCAAAAGACCGGCACAAATAATGAGCTGTTGCGGAAATCCACCTACAATTCTTTGCATGAACCCCTCACAGATACGGACGCGGCCGGCCAGCCCACGACCCAAACTTATGACGGACAGGGTCAGGTTCTCACGCGAACCAACGCCAAGAATGAGATGACAACCTACGCCTACGGCGATGGCACCCCCACCAAGCCGGTCGGCTATCTCGAATCGATAACTAGCCCTCCTTTTAACGGCAATTCGGCGGTCACAACATTCCGCTACGATACATTCAATCGGGTTCAGACCGTCACAGATACGGACGGCTACGCTACGATCACTGATTACGACAACCTCGATCGCAAGATCAAAGTCACGTATCCCGACACTACGTTCGAGCAATTCCAATACGCGGACAATGTCACCGGGGCCATGACGCTCGACCTGACCGGCAGCCGAGACCGGCGCGGCCTCTGGACTTACCGGCATTATGATGGCAACCAGCACATGGATTCGATCAAAGACCCGGAGAATCGAACCACGCAATATATCTGGTGCACTTGTGGCTCGCTCACCGGCATCAAAGATCCGAAGGATCAGACCACTACCTTTTATCGCGATATCCAGAGCCGCATCTACCAGAAGGTTTTCCAGGATGGCACCACGATCGATTACCTCTACGAGGGCCAGACGCTGCCAAACACCGTCGGTGCCACGAGCCGGCTCACATCATCGACCGATGCCAAGAGCCAGCGAACAAATTATCTTTATTTCGCGGACGATACCCTCAAAGAGGTTAGCTACACTACGGCTGGCGGGCAATCCCTGAATCCGCCCACGTCTACCGTCAGCTACACCTACGACCCGAACTACAACCGGGTCTCCACCATGACGGATGGCACGGGCCCGACGACCTATGGCTATAATCCGATCACTGTACCGCCGACGCTTGGCGCCGGGCAACTCGCCTCAGTTGATGGGCCATTGACTGATGATACAGTCACGTTCGGTTATGATGAGCTGGGACGGACGACAAATCGCTCGATCAATGGCACAGCGAACTCGAGCACCGTGGGTTTTGACAGTCTGGGCAGAACGAATGGTGAAGTAAACAACCTCGGCACCTCCGACTACACTTACGTGGGCGTTACGAACCGGCCGCAGACGCTCCATTACCCAAATGGACAGACCTCCAATTATAGTTATTATCCCAACAGCGGGGACAAACAGTTGCAGACACTACAAAATCTTCGCCCCAATCTGAGCAACCTGTCCAAGTTTGATTATGTCTATGACAAAGAGCACATGATCACGCAATGGACGAAACAGAGCGACGCCGCCGCGGCGCAGCCGCTCTATCTGCAATATGATGGGGCCGACCAGTTGGTGGATTGGAAGAACAGCACGGCTCCTCTCAGGTTCGGCGGCTACGACCACGCCCTTACCTACGACCAGGCCGGCAATCGGAAGACCGATATCTACGATGTTTACCCCGGCGGGTTCGGAGACGCCAGCGAAGATCGGAAGGATGAAAACTATGATAATCTGATGAATGAACTCAACTCGGTGGCAGGAAACGGTTTGACTCCACCGCCCGGGCCGGGACCGATCGAGCCAGGTGAAGGCGACCCGCCACCGCCACCGCCAGCCGACATCTACAATTACGATCGAAGCGGCAATCTAACTGGACGGGTTTATTGGCGAGGAGGCGGGAACACATTTGAATGGGACGCGGCAAACCGGCTCGTCGCCATCAATTACACCGGTAACGATAACCGGACCGAGTTCACTTACGACGGATTGAGTCACCGCAAGAAGATCGTCGAGAAAACTGGCTCGACGGTAACCAGCACGAAACAGTTTGTCTGGATCGGCAACCGCATCGCGGAAGAAAGAGACGGCAACAATGTCGTGACGCGTCGCTACTTCGCGAACGGCGAGGAGCGAATCGGCGGAACAGGAACTGATGTTTATTATTACGCGAAGGATCACTTGGGGAGCATTCGTGAGCTAACGGATGGCGCGGGAAGTGTGCGCGCCCGGTATGATTACGATCCTTTCGGGAATACGACGAAAGTCTCCGGCGATCTTACCTTGGATTTCGGTTACACAGGCCACTACCGGCATACGGCGAGCAATCTTTATCTCGCAATGTACCGAGCTTACGATCCGACAATTGGACGGTGGATTAGTCGCGATCCCATTGGCGAGAATGGCGGTCTGAATCTTTATCAGTATGTTAGAAATAACCCCGTTTATCTGGTTGATCCGCTCGGGCTCGAAGATTGTTGGCCTGGAGACAACCCTGGATTGACTATGACATTACCCTTCATACCTGGACGAAGGATCTTTAATCCATTTGTGAAAGGCATGATGAATCGAATCGCCGCCTGCGTCGCTGCGCGCAACGCGTGTTCAGCGTGCTGTCTATCATCATCGTGCGTACCCTCCGCTCAGCAACAGAGGTGCCTTGATCGGTGCGAGAAACTTTATGAGTATTGCAAACAAAATAACTAGGTTAGTCATTGTATTGCTTTTCGGAGCATGTGTGCTCGAAGGATTTTTCCTGTACCATCGAGACGTAGAGGCAGCGCGCCTTTTGGAAGCCAGCGATGCTATGTCTGGGCTTTCGAACGCGAGCGTTTTGGCGACGATTCGGGACGATTTAGTTCAAGGACGTAATGACAAAGCGATCTCAACACTCGATCGCAGTATTAGGAGCTCTCTTACTCGCTATCGAAAAGCGAAGGATGAATTGAAATTCAACTTACCGGGCGAAGCCGAAGCCCTCAATATAGTTCAACAGCATTTCCCGGAGACCGAAGCCAACCGTCACGATAGATAAGGGACATTGGGTCGTATGCAGGAGCCGCAAAGATCAAGGCTCAGTCGTGCAAACGAGAGTATTCGACTTCTGGGGGGAAATACTACGTCAACCGATTACTCTGAATTCACAACCGCGTATCCAATTCGATGAGAATTAACTGCTTTCCATATAAGATTGCGTTGGCACTCGTCATCGCGGCCAGTACTGTATTGTATTTGTATTCGTTAGGCGGTGTTCTCACAACCAAAGTGACGCTCTCAGATTCCGTCGCGCTTCTAATTACTCGTCACGAGGATAGAGCTTCTGGCGAATTCTTTAGTCGGTCGGTCGACATATTTGTTGCCGGCAAACGCATTAAACGCGTGTGGTGTTCGCCAATGCCGAGCAATACCGGCGGAACCGGATGCTTCGTGGCACTCTGCCAAGGTGAAACGGCAAAATATGTGGCGATCCTGGATGGAAGTGCCGTTTGGATTATCGACCTGAGAAATCCAGCGGAGGTGCGCACAACATTTCATGAGAAGAATCCTCCTACGATTGAGTCTGAGTTTAACGTCACAGATGTCGGAAATGTGGTACCGATGCCCGCAAAGTTCTCCTATTGGATGGAGGGGCTTAATCAAAAACGCACTCTCTTGGAGCAATAACTCGAATGGTGACAGAGGGTCAGTCTGTGAATCTCGGCGAAAGTCATCGAACTCTTTACTTGTTCTCAGGATAACAAAACGGGCGGGATGTGAACCCGCCCGTTTCGCATACTCACTGTGTCGCTTTTACATCGCCCGGTGGGAGACAGGATCGCTCCAGTCGCCCTGGCCGGTCGAGCCACCGATGGCGCGGACCCGTTGGGCGGCACCTCGCGGCTGGCGGTGCTCGCGATGATAGCGGGCATCATCCTTCTCGGGATCTATCCGCAGCCGGTGTTAAGCGCGTTGATTCGTTGAAGAGTTAAAGCGTTGAAGTGGGAGAAAAGGCGATTCGCTGCAACGCTTTAACTCATCAACGCTTCAACCGCTCCTTAATCGCTCAACTCGACGTTCCAGTAAGCGAGATCGACGAAGTGCCGCCAGCTCTCGTGATGCTGCGAGCTGAACGTCACGTGCACGAACGGCCGCCACTTCGGGCGCTTCGGCCGGCGGATCAGCGTCATGTGGGCTTCGTGCGGGAGGCGGTTACCCTTCCGCGTATTACACGCGATGCACGAGCAGACCACATTCTCCCACGTCGTCAGCCCGCCGCGGTCCCGCGGCAGCACGTGATCGAGGTTCAAATCCGTCCGCTCAAAAATTGCGCCGCAATACTGGCAGGTGTTCTTGTCCCGCTCGAAAACGTTGTGCCGGGTGAACTTCACTTCCTTTTTCGGCAACCGATCGAACAAAAGCAGGACGATGACCCGTGGCACCCGAATCTTCCACGAGATGGTGGTAACGACTTCGTGGTCCGGCGCCGCCACCGAGAAATCGCGCCAGCTGTCGAAGTCATGGGTCAGAAAATTGTTGGCCGGATCGGAAGATACCACTTGGGCGTGGCCTTGATAAAGCAAGGTGAACGCGCGGCGCGCCGAGCAGATATTGACCGCCTGCCACAGACGGTTGAGCACCAGCACCTGACTATTGAGTAGCGTCTGCACCTTTGCGTAAATTGCGGCGACGGTATCACCCGCGATTTTTTCTGTCAACGAGGCGCAACGTATCTTTCACGGGGCCAGATGGGTTCCCGGCGCCGTCACTTCCGCAGCCGGAGCAACGCTTCGATCATCTCCGGGCTTCGGATCCGCATCTCGCGCCGGTGAAGCACCGCGACTTTCGCCAGCACGCGGGAGCCAGCCGGGGTCAGGGTAACGAAAACCTGTCGCCGATCCGCGGTCCCTTGCTCTCGATGGACAAATTGAAGTTGCTCGAGTTTATCGACCAGGCTTACCGCGGTGTGATGTTTCACCTGCAGCCGTTCGCTTAAATCTCCGATGCTGAGGCCGGTCGAACTTGAGAACGCCTTCAGGGCGAGAAGCGCTTCGTATTGCTCCGGGGTCAGCTCGGCTTCGGCGGCCAAAGCCCGCTTACTGAAGCTGAGAAACTTTCGGAGCTCGTAGCGGAAAGTGGCGAGCGCGTCGTAATCCTCCGGGTGCAACTCGGGTGTCACGCGGGCAATAATTAACGGAAGGTAATTTTCCTGTATAGCTCAAAAAAAGAGATTTTTAAGCTGTGGGAATAATATATCGGCCGTCGATACGTTGGCACAATGGTTGCTATAATTTCTGGAACAATGAAAATGAATCTCAGTTCGCGCCGGACCGGTTTTACCCTGGTTGAAATCATGATTGTCGTGGCCATCATCGCCCTGTTGGCCGCCATCGCTGTTCCCGGTTTTCTCCGGGCCCGCAAACGCTCCCAGGCCAGCCGCATCATTAACGATCTTCGCCTCATCGACTCCGCCGTCGACCAGTACGCGATCGAAACCGCCAAGAAGAGCGGCGATCCCGTCGCGGTCACGGACTGGACGAATTATCTCAAGAAGGGCACCAACCTGTATTCCACGGGGCTGGACATTCTGGGTAACTCGTACGGCCCGCAGACGGTGGACGTGCTTCCGCAGGTTCCCGCGACCAGCAAGACCGCGCTCTCCGACGTGACGGACGTCGCCTTCTGGTCTCCCTACAACTAAGACGCGACAAGACTCATTTCTGAAACGCACGAAGGCAGGCGCAAGCCTGCCTTTTGTGTTTTTTACTCTCGGAGGGACGTGCTTCTGCACGTCCCATCTTTTCTGAGCCTCAGAGCGACGGCGAAAATAGTCTGACGTGCGGAAGCACGTCCCTCCGAGGCCGGCTAGAAGCCTATGTTCCGCGCCGGCGCTCCCGTGGTTTCACAAAATCGCCCGGGGCGCGCTTCGCATCGTCCGGGGCGGCCCCGGCGGAATTGCTGAGCGCAGCTTCGTCTGGCGGCAGGAATTGCTTGAACCGGTTTTTGTCGATCGCTTTCATGAACGCCTCATGCGGCGAAACAGCGCCAGTCTCGAGCAAGGCGTGGATGGCGTCGTCCATGAATTGCATTCCCTGCCCTTTGCCGGAAACGATCACGTCCTGAAGTTTCTGGGTCGCGCCTTCGCGAATAATGGCCGAGACCGCCGGGCTCGCGATCAGGATTTCATTCACGGCCAGCCGGCCGGAACCGTCCGCTTTTTTCAGGAGTAATTGCGCGAGCACGCCGCGGAGCGAATTGGCCAACATCGTCCTGGCCTGCGCCTGTTTGTTCGCGGGGAACACGTCGACCATGCGGTCGATCGTCTTGCGCGCATTGTTCGTGTGCAGCGTTCCGAAAACCAGGAGCCCGGTCTCTGCGGCGGTGAGCGCGAGCGAGATCGTCTCGAGATCGCGCATCTCGCCCACGAGCACGATGTCGGCATCCTCGCGCAAGGCCGCTTTCAATCCGTCCGGAAACGAGATGCAATCCACCGGCACTTCCCGCTGGGTGATGATGCTGCGCTTGTTGCTGTGCACGAACTCGATCGGCTCCTCGACCGTGACGATGTGCCGGGAAAAGTTATCGTTAATGTAGTCGATCAACGCGGCCAGCGTCGTCGATTTGCCCGAGCCTGTCGGTCCCGTCACCAGGACAAGTCCGCCGCGCAGATGTCCGAAGCGTTTCACTACCGGCGGGATCCCCAGTTGGTCCAGGGTCGCAATCTTCGTCGGGATCAAACGAAAAACGGCACCGTAGCCGTTGGTCTGCTTGAGAAAATTGCAGCGAAAGCGCGACCGCTCATCCATCTCGTAGGCAAAATCCAGGTCGCCCCGTTCCTCGAACAGCTCCCAGCTTTGCGCCCCGCAAATCTCGCTCAGCATTCCCACGGCCTCATCGCGCGTCACCGGCTCGGCGCGGATCGGTTTCACGTCACCGTGCCGCCTCATTTTCGGCGGCTGCCCTTCGCCGATGTGCAGATCCGAGCCGTTTTGCGCGACGATGACGGAAAGGAATTGGTCGATGTAGGGCATGGTCAGAAAGGATGAAGGATGAGGGATGAAGGATGAAACCGGGAAACCTTCACTCTTCTTTCATCTTTCATCCTTCATCCTTCCTCCTTCATCCTTTTAGCCGCGCGTCGGCTTCTTCGGCGGCAACAAGTCCGCGCTCGGCCAGCGCCGCCAGCGCATCGTCCATCGCCTGCATTCCCTGTTTCTTGCCGGTCTGGATAATGCCGGGGAGCATGTAGGTTTTCGCTTCGCGAATCACGTTCGCGACAGCCGGCGTATTGGTCAGCGTTTCCAGCGCCAGGACGCGGCCTTTGCCGTCGGCGCGCGGCACCAGTTGCTGGCTGATAATTCCGCGGAGCGATTCGCTCACCATGATCCGGATTTGTTCCTGTTGATCGACCGGGAAAACATCGAGCAGGCGATCCAGCGTGCGCGAGGCGTTGCTCGTGTGAAGGGTCCCGAGAACCAGGTGCCCCGTTTCCGCCGCGGTGATGGCAAGCGAGATCGTTTCCAGGTCGCGCATTTCGCCCACCATAATGACATCGGGATCTTCGCGGAGCGCGCCGCGCAAGGCCGCGCCGAACGAGCGGGTGTGGGTGTGCACTTCGCGTTGAGTGATGTGGCAGCCTTTCGGCTCGAAAATGTATTCGATCGGGTCCTCGAGCGTGATGATGTGCTCGCGCCGCTCGAGATTTACCTGCTCGACGAGGGCGGCCAGCGTCGTCGATTTGCCGCTGCCGACCGGGCCGGTCACCAGGATGAGCCCATTCTGGTAGCGAGTCAGCAATTTGAGGCTCTCCGGCAAGCCCAGCTCATCCATCGTTCGCACCTTTGTGTTGATGATGCGAAACACCAGATCGATCCCGAGCCGCTGCCGCACGACACTGGCCCGGAAGCGGCCAAGCGCATTCGCATAGGCGAAGTCCGCGTCGCCGCGCTCGTTGAGCTGGATTTTTTGCACGTCGGTCAGGAACCCTTCGGCGAGGGCGGCGGTTTCATCGCTCACCAGCTTCGCGGCGTCGGGCCAGATCGGCTGGAGAATTCCGTGGAGGCGCCAGATCGGCGGCGCGTTTACACCAAGATGAACATCCGACGCGCCGCCCTCCTGTCCGACGGCAAGATATTCATCGACGTGAGCGAGTTTACCCTGATCGTTCGCGGCGGACGCTGCCATGGACTAAAGCGCGATCATTACACCGCGGGACTCACTAGCCCGCGCCGTTTCATTCGTGCGCCGAGAAGAACACCGACGCCGGCGATGACGGGATTGGCGAAGTGTAGCCACATCGGCGTGACCACGTGACCCATCGCCTCGAGATAAGTCACGTCGCCGGCGCGGACGTTCGGTCCCTCGGAATCGCGCCGCACCGCCGAAAAACAATGCCACAGGGCAAGGAGAAAAACGATGAGCGCGAAGACCTGGCAGGTGCGCCAGCTCTTGCTGATGGCCGCGCAGAGATAGCCGGCGAACATCGTGCCGAGCAATGCGATTACCAGCATGAGCATAATCCACAGCATCGAGACCTCGTAACTGTCCGGTTGAAATACGCGCTCGACGCCGAGGGCGAAGTAAAGACCGGTGAAGATCGCCATTAAGAGAACGAACATGGCGATGTAACTGACGATGATCGCGACAATGTTTTTTAGCATCTGGCCAGAATAACGAGATGACGATCAGCGCGGCGACTCAAAACTTCATCCAAGGCAGGGCGTCGAGATCGACGTTGCCGCCGGTGAGAATGATGCCGGCGCGCTTCCCGCACACGTCCACTTTCTCCTCGAGGATCGCAGCATACGGAACGGCTCCGGACGGCTCGACGATGGTCTTCATCGTCTCCCAGAGCGCGCGCATCGCTGCGATGATTGCTTCATCGCTTACGGTGATCACGTCATCGACGTAACGCTGGATGAGCGCGAAGTTAACTGCCCCGAGATTCGTCCGCAGACCATCGGCGATCGTGTTTTTTTGTTCCTGGTAAACGAGGCGGTGCTCGTGGAACGATCGCGCGGCGTCGTCCGCCCCGGCGGGCTCGGTCGCGATGACTTTAATGCTGGGGCGCAATGTTTTCGCGGCGACCGCCGTCCCGCAGAGAACGCCACCGCCGCCCACCGGGCAGAGAAGAAGATCGAGATCGGGAACGTCCTCCAGCAACTCGACGGCGATCGTCCCCTGCCCCGCCATGACATCTTCGTTTTCGAATGGGTGAATCAGGGTCGCGCTCGTTTCCGCGAGGACGCGCGCGCAAGCTTCTTCGCGCGCCCGCTGATTCGGCTCGCAGAAAACGATCCGGCCGCCGTAGCCCTCGACGGCGCGCACTTTCACCTTCGGCGAGTTCGACGGCATCACGATGTGGGCCGCGATCCCTCGAAGCTTCGCCGCGCGGGAGAGAGCCGCCGCATGGTTGCCGGAAGAATGGGTCGCCACCCCGCGCCGCGCGGTTTCGTCATCGAGCGCGAACACCGCGTTCGTCGCTCCACGCGCCTTGAACGCGCCGACCTTCTGGAAGTTCTCGCACTTGAAAAAGAGCGACGCGCCACTCGCGGCATCGAGCCGCTCGCTCGTCAGGACCGGCGTGCGATGGATGTGCGGACGGATGCGATCGTGCGCGATGCGGATGGCGGCCAGATCGAGGGACATGGTCAAACGTCGGGACGCGTTTCCTTTCCAAAAAGATTGCCGACCGTCATGCGCTGCGAGACCGGCTCCAGCGTCGCGATGAATTCGCGAAACCGTCGGGAGAAAACCGGCCCTCGCTCGGTCAAATAATAATGGATGCCCGGCGTGGCGACATAGTGCTGCAAAAGTTCACTCCAACCTTCCCAGAGCTGGGCATCGAGCAATCCGTAAACGTAATGGTAATGGATCGTCTCGAGCGCCTTCATGAATTGGTAAGCCGCGTGAAAGAACCGCGCCTGATCTTCCGCGGACAAGGCCTTGAGATTTTCCAGCCCCGTGCGCCAGATGCGGGCGAGCTCGGCGTTTTCCATGAACGGTTTCGTCACATCGCGCAAGGCGGTCGCGGCAGCATCTTGCGCAGCGACCTTGGCCACGCGCGTGCTCCCGCGCAATTGCACTGCCAGGTACAACACCGAGACCACCACGGCGACCGAGCCGATCAGCTGCGAGACCGCGCTAATTGCTTCCCAATTCATTCCGGCCGCAATCCTAAAGAAGTGATGGCTGATTTCCACTCGCTAAATTGCCGAATCGCCAGAATCGTTCCTTGCCGACATGGATCCCTACGCCAAACCCAGCGAAAAGAAGGTCGGCGCGAATCGCCCGAAGATTTTCCATTTGCCGAGCGCTGTGGAAACACGGACACGCAAGGAACGGCAGGCCGAAAAACAAGCTGTGGCGACCGCACGCCGCGCCATCAAGAAATCCGCGCGCCGGCATTTGAAGAAGGAGCTCGAAGAGGAAATTTCGAAACTCGAAATCCGAAATCCGAAACAATTACCAAGTCCGGAAAAGGAATGATCAAAACACCGATCACTCGCTCTTCCGAACAATCGCCCCGAAAATGTTCATTAGTTCTTGCGCCTCCTGGATCAGTTCATCGCGCTCTTTTTCCGCTCTCTCGTCGGCTTCTACCAATCGTAGCCAATAGCGAGTTTCCTTTGACTCTTTGCGGCAGATCTTAATGCGACAAACGAAATCCTTTTTACTCAACGCTTCGTTCGCTTCGATATAATTAGCGCCGACGGATCCCGAAGAGCGAATGAGTTGTCGCGCATCTTCGATGTTGCCAATAGTTTTTGGTAGTGTTTTGACGAAGGCCCGCGCGCGCTTCGCAAATGCGTAGGTACGGTCCTCGAGATCAAACCGTTTCGGATTTTCGTCCTGGGGCATTCGAATTTGTTTCGCATTTCGAGCTTCGGATTTCGAGTTTAAAAAACTGAGGCGCAAATCCTGCTTTTTCAGGGTCCGCCATGAATAGCTCTCAGACCCATGCCCTCCATGACAGTATCATTGATAGCCGCCGGCTTGTTACCGGATTGAGGCATGCCCTCGATATGAACTACGCACGGGTTCTGGCATCGGCCCGGACTCGATGGGAGGCCCATTTCGCCGGCAACGATCCGAGCGACTCGTGCGTGAGCGTAAGAATCAGCTCCGGCAAACCGCTCGCCGGCATTCTTAAGAAATCGTCCGGATCGCTGCTCCACGGCGCTGGACGCCATCTGCTCGCTTAACGCGCGCGGTTGTACTTCTTCAACAGCTCGCGCACCCGGTCGTGCGAGAGCGCTTCGACTTTGTGATCGTCGCGGCCGATCATGCTTTGATTGTCGATCAGCGCGTTCACGACCGCTTCTTCGGTCGCCTGAACTACCGCGTCGAAAACAGGATCGAGCAGATCGTTCGGGATGGTTTCCACAGATCGGGTGAGCTTGTCCGCGTTCGACGCCTCGGGATTTGCAGTTGAAAAGGCGAGGAACAAATCGCCGGAACCATTCCCGGAAACGGTGCCAGTCCGGGCGAGCCCGAGGGAAACGCGGCGGGCGAGTCGCTTAAGCTGATGAGGCAAGAGCGGCGCATCCGTCGCTACGACTGCGATGCACGAACCGTTTTCCTTCGGATAAACCTGGCCAGGAATTTCTTTTCCCACCGGCATTCCCGCGATCGTGAACTGCGGCCGCCGGCCGAAGTTCGCCTGGACCAGAACTCCGACGGTGAACGTGCGCGGCGCGGCGTCTTTCTTTTCCTTCATCTCGATCCGGCGGGAAGAAGTTCCGGTCCCCCCTTTGAATTCGTAACAAACCATTCCCGTTCCTCCGCCCACACTCCCCTCGTCGATCGCGCCGCCGTGCGCGGTGTTGAGCGCGTTGAAGACATGTTCGGGCTTAACATGGAAGCCGTTCACGTCGTTGAGCCAGCCGTCCCAGGTCTCGGCCACTACGGGCAAGCTCCAGTAAAAACCGCCCGGATCAGCGCCGCCCTTTTTCACGCGCCAGTCAATGATCGCGTCGCGCACCACGCCGACACTGTGCGTGTTCGTGATGGCGATCGGGCCCTCGAGGAATCCGCCTTCTTCCAGCCATGCCGTGCCGGTCATCTCGCCATTGCCATTGAGACTGAAAACACCGGCGTAAACCGGATCGTCGGTTTTCCCGCGCGGCAGAATCGCCGTTACCCCAGTGCGGATGGGCCCTTTGCCGACTTCGAGTTTTCCGTCGCCGCTGACCAGCGTGGTGTATCCGACTTCTACGCCGGGAACATCAGTGATGGCGTTCAGCGTTCCGGGCGTGCCGTCGAAGGGAATGCCAAGGTCTCGCGCGCGGGGATGTTGCGTGGGCGGTGGCGAGGTTTGCGGTTCGCGCCCTTGTGTTAGCGCGCTACAGGCAAGAAAAGCCACGGCAACGAGTCGCGAGGTCGCATTCATATCAGGCAACAAACCTCGAATGCCTCTCCCAATCCAATAAATCCTGTTAATCCTGTCTCGATTTTCCGTTTTCTGTTTTCGCGCGGGATTGAAGCGGATTAGATTCAGCGAGTGAGCTATCAGGTATTCGCGCGCAAATATCGGCCGCAGACGTTCGACGATCTCGTCGGGCAGGCGCATGTGACGCGGACGCTTAAGAACGCGGTCGAGCAGAACCGGCTGGCCCACGCTTATCTTTTCGTGGGGCCGCGGGGGATCGGGAAAACGTCGACGGCCCGGATCCTGGCGAAAGCGCTCAATTGCGTGAACGGACCGACGGTGACGCCGTGCGGGGTTTGCGACAGCTGCAAGGAAATCACCGGCGGCAATAGCCTCGATGTGCTCGAGATCGACGGGGCGAGCAACAACGGCGTGGAGCAGGTACGCGAGCTGCGCGACAACGTTCGTTACGCGCCGAGCAAAGGGCACTTCAAAATCTACATCATCGATGAAGTGCACATGCTCACCTCGGCGGCGTTCAACGCGCTCCTCAAGACGCTCGAGGAACCGCCGCCGCACGTGAAGTTCATCTTCGCCACGACCGAGCCGCAAAAAGTTTTGCCCACGATCCTGAGCCGCTGCCAGCGGTTCGATCTTCATCGGATCCCGGCGAACCTGATCGCGCAACATCTCCAGTTCATCTCTGGAAAGGAAAAGATCGCGCTCGATCCCGCGGCCGCGCATGCGATCGCGAAAGGCGCGGACGGTGGATTGCGCGATGCGGAATCGATGCTCGATCAGCTGGTGGCGTTTTGCGGCGACAAGATCGCCGAGCCGGATGTGCTGAGTGTCTTCGGTTTCACGAGTGAGCAAACGGTCGCCCAGTTTACCGAAAAAATTTTGCGCGGCGAAACCCCGGAAGCGCTCGAGCTGCTCCATGCCGAAGCCGACAGCGGCAAGGACATGATGAAGTTGATGTCCGACCTGATTTCGTATCTGCGCGATTTACTCGTCGGCAAAGTCAAACCAGAAGCGCTGGCCGACGATTTGAATCCCGACCTGCAGAAGTCGCTCGAAAGCCAGGCCGCGCTGATCGAGACCGACCGGCTTCTCGAATTGATCGATCAATTCGCCGCCGCCGAGGGCCGAATGAAATGGGCGCCGAACAAGCGCCTCCATTTCGAGGTCGCCGTAATCAAGGCGATCCAGACTTTGAACCAGGTGACGCTGAATGAAGTGATCGAGAACCTCGCCGCCTTGCGCGACGGGAAAGCGCCGTCGTCATCCTCCTCGGAGGGACGCGCTTCCGCGCGTCCCACACCCTCCACGAAGCCAGAAACAGCGCGCGTCGCAGAAAAAACTTCGACGGCGGAACCCAAAACAGCACCACCGCCTGTCGATTACAAAGAAGTCTGGCAAAAGACAGTCGAAAAAGTCCGTGCGACGCGAAAGTTGATCGCGGGCTGGGTCGAAGCCGGAACGGCGTTGGGGATCGAGGGCCGTTTTCTGACGGTCGGTTTTCCGCCGGAGCAGAAGACGGCGATGGAATCCCTTTCCATTCCAAAGACGCGCGACTATCTCGATGCGGTGTTGAAGGAAATCAGCGGCCAGGATTGGAAAATTAAGTTCGTGGTGAAGGAAGGGCTGCCCGTTGCGACCCCAGTCGAAACCGCGGCTCCGAAAAAGCCCGAGACGCAGGCGACGTTCAAGGATGACCCGCTGATCCGCGAAGCGCTGGAAATTTTTAAGGGCGAAATAACAACCTGAGCGACTGACCGATTATGAATCTCAACAAGTTGATGAAGCAGGCCCAGAAGATGCAGGAGCAAATGGCGAAGACCCAGGCCGAGCTCGAAGACAAAACCGTCGAGGTCCAGGCGGCGGGCGGAAAAGTGACGGTGGTCGCGAACGGTTCGGGCGACGTGATGTCGATCAAGATCGCGAAAGAGATTGTTGATCCCGAGGATGTCGAATTTCTCGAGGAAGCCGTGCTGAGCGGCGTGAAGCAGGCGATCGCTCAGGGCAAGGAAGTCGCCCAATCCGAGATGACGAAGATCACCGGCGGGCTGGGTATCGGAGGACTCGGTTTGTAAAATTGTAGGGCAAGCGCATCGCTTGCCGTTGGAACATTGGCAGGCGGAGCGCCTGCCCTACAAATCACTGAGCGCACGCACGCGATGTTTGTGTCGCTCGAACACACAAACTTCGGAGATCCCGAGCTGCTGCATTTTCTCCGCAAGCCGCGAATAGTTCTCGCCGAGTTGCGCGTGTGAATGGGCATCGGACGCCGTCGTGAATGGAATTCTTTTTTCGACCGCGAGCCGGATGATTTCGTCAGACGGATAAAGTTCGTTCACCGGCTTACGCCAGCCCGCGGTGGAAAGTTCGATGGCGAGTCCGCGAGTGGAGATGAAGTCGAGCGTCTCGGACACAAGATAGACGATCGGCGCTTTCGGGCGATGGCCATGGATCTTGATCAGGTCGAGATGCGACAGGCAATCGACCAGGCCCGTCGCTGCGACCTCGCGGACGCGGCGAAAATAATCGGCATAAATCTCGTCGATCTTGCGGTCGGCGAATTGTTCGGCGCCGGCTGGAACGCTGTCGAACATTTGATCGGCTCGATCGAGGTAGTGGACGGAACCGAGGACGAAATCGAGCCGGGCCCAGTTTTTCTCCACCCACTCGCGACCGACGGCGGATGTTTCCGGATCGTTATCCAGCTCGAGCCCGGCGCGAATTTTGATGTCGGGATTCGCCGCGCGCAGTTTATCGATCTCATCGAAATCAATTCCGGCGTGGTAACGATCGTGATCGGTGAACGCGATGTCGGTCAGCCCGCGGGCGCGGGCGCTATCGATCCACGGCTGGAGCAGCGTCTGACAATAAGGCTGGACGCGATGTCCCTGTGGGTGGGTGTGATAGTCGGAGAACAAGTTCAAAGTTGTAGCCGGGATCGGTGATCCCGGTCATGGCATTTGAGCGGCCGGGATCATCGGATCCCGGCTACAGCTATGGCGCGGTCAAAAACTTCTGCCGGATGCGCAGCTCGGGATATTGCGGGAAAAAAACTTCGGCGATGAAGACTTTGTTCGGGGAGAGATCGCGGGTCGCGATGGTGGCGGGATAATCAATGTGCTCCTGTGGATTGATCAGCACCGTCGCGGGCTTGTCTTCAAAGGCGTGATTGTCGGACCAGATCGTGAGGATCGCTTCGGTCGAATTGCGGAGGTAAATCTCGAACCGTTGCTCGCTCGGAAAATCGAGGACAACGGCGCGCTTGGAGACATTTTTCAGCGTCAGGTTCACCTGCAATTGCCGGACCTCCGAGAGTTTCACCGGCTCGGGCGAAAGCGACAGCTCCAGGACGAGACCGCGGAGCCGGGCGTCCTTGTAATTCGGCGCCGGGTTCGAAGACCCGAACGGATGAAGCAACCGACTAAACCAGCCGCGCTTTTCCGGCGTAGGCGTCGGTTCCTCCGCGGACAAACGAGCCGCCAACGCCAAAGTGACGAGAGCAAATGCAAGCGAACGGCTCATGAGCGGCTAATCAGCCCCGAAAGCTTTCGGGGTTGCGGAAATTGTCAAACCCTTTATCAGTCCGCCATGCGTCGCGCCGCGCTCGCCGTTTTTGTCGGTCTCGCCGTCGCGTCGCTGGGCGAAGCGAAACAACATTCCACGTTTCGCATCCACGCGGAAGCGAATCCGAAGAACGGTCCCGCCTTCAGCACGCAACTTCAGTTGTTCGGCCGGATCGTGACGATCGAAAAAGTGCCGACGCTTTCGGAGAACGACGTAACCGGACTCCAAACTTATCGCGCCGCGGATGGAACTCATGGCGCGCTCTTCCAGTTGAACGAGCACGGGCGCCTGGCGCTCGATTCGCTGAGCGTCGACCGGCGCGGCGGTTCGCTTTTCGTTTTCATCAATGGCCGGCCGATCACGGAACTCCAGATCGATCGACGCGTTTCCGACGGCAAGATCTACATCGCTTCGGGTCTGACCGCGAACGACCTCGACCTGCTGAAGAAGGATTGGCCAACGCGGAAATAGGATGCGACCGCGTGCACTCGTTTTTCTGGGCGGCCTGATGGCGATCGCCGCCACCCGCGCCGCCGAGCCGTTGAATCTCGTCTTGCCGACGGATAACGACGCGCTGTTTCGCGGCGCCGGCGAAGAGTTCTACCAATACATCGAGCGCGATTATCACGGGGAAAAATCAACGCCATGGGAAGGCGGCCGGTATGGCTTTGTGCGCAATCCGGTCGAGACCTCGGCGGGAATCATCTACACGCGTTTGCATGAGGGGATCGATATCCGTCCGCTTCAGCGCGACGCGAACGGCGAGCCGCTCGATGCCGTGCGCGCGATTGCTCCCGGCGTGGTCGTGCACGCGAGCCAGATGGCGGGATACTCGAACTACGGCCGCTACGTTGTCGTCGAGCATCGCTTCGATGGGTGCAAATACTACAGCCTCTACGGCCATCTCAACTCGATCGCGGTTCGCAGCGGGCAGCGGGTGCAGCAACGCGACCAGCTCGGTGTGATGGGGCACACCGGCGAAGGCTTAAACCAGGCGCGGGCCCATGTGCACTTGGAGTTGAACCTGATGTTGAGCCGTCAGTTCGAATCGTGGCATGCCACATTTTTCCCGAACGAACCGAACCACCACGGGCTCTACAACGGACTGAATTTGGTGGGGATCGACATCGCGCGATTGTATCTCGCGCTCCAGAAACGGCCGACGCTGACGATCCCGGAATTTCTGGCCGAGGAGGAAACGCTTTATCGCGTATTGGTACCGGCCTCGAAAAATTTTGACCTCGCGAAGTTTTATCCCTGGATGGTCAGGGAAAAAGCGGCGGGCGAACCGGCGAGCTGGGAAGTGTCGTTCAATCGCGCGGGCGTGCCGCTGAAGATCCAGCCGAACGCGAAGCCGGTGTCGCAGCCGGAGTTGTCTTATATGAAACCGAGCGGGGTGAATGCCGGTGTTCTCACCAGCGACCGAATTTCCGGGCACGGCGCGAACGCCCGGCTCACGGAAAAAGGGAAGCAGTTCATGCGGCTGCTGGTGTTTCCAGACTAACAGAGGAAGAAAACGCCGAACGCCCAACGTCCAACGCCGAATCGGCAGAAATGCAGAGGCTCTGAATTCGACATTGGGCGTTCAGCGTTGGGCGTTCAGCGTTTTCTTAATTGGCGGTGGGGCCGCTTCCCAGCGGAACTAGAATGTCCTATGCTCTCCAGGAGCACAGCATGAGCAGGATCACCCGTCGAAAATTTCTGGGACTCAGTGCGCTGGCGTTGCCGGCGGCCTTGGGCGCGGATTCCTCTGCTTTCGAAACGAACACATTACGCGTCACCAAACTCAATCACGGCCCAGGTCCATGTCGCCTCGTTCACTTCAGCGATTTCCATTATCGAGGCGACCCCGATTACGCAGCCGAAGTGGTCCGCACGATCAACGAGCTGGCGCCGAACCTCGTTTGTTTCACCGGCGACCTGGTCGAAGAGGCGCGGTTCGCTCCGGCGGCATTCGAGTTCATTCGCCAGATCAATGTTCCGGTCTACGGCATTCCCGGTAACCACGATTTCCAAAGTGGCGTTCTGTTTTCGGATTTTGCCGTGGCCTTCGCCGCGACGGGCGGCGCCTGGCTCCCAGACCGTAGTGCGATTTTGCCGGAACACGATCTGGAGCTGGTCGGTTTCGGTCCTCGCAGCGTGCACGCTTTCAGTGCGCCACAGGCCGCGCGCCAGGTTCTGCTGATGCATTATCCGCAAATGGCAAATGGTCTGGGACGCCGATTCGATCTCATTCTCGCCGGCCATTCTCACGGCGGGCAAATCCGATTGCCGCTGGTGGGCGCAATCATTTTGCCCAAAGGTGTCCGCCCTTACGAACACGGTTTTTACGAAACGCCCGGCGGGCCCCTCTATGTCAATGCGGGCATCGGCACGTATCGAATTCCGTTCCGCTGGAATTGCCGCCCCGAGCTGACGCTGGTCACGATCTGATTTTCTTCTGTAGCCGCCGCCCTGTGGGCGGCGCGAGGACAATCGTCGGCGCCTTCCGACGCTTCACACAGCGAAGCGGCTACAGAAGAAAGCGCAGCGAACTTAGCACGAAGTCGGGACGCGTTGGGCGAGCGCCACCGCATGCGGAATCGCGCCCACGACAAAGCTGAGACACTCGACCGCGCCTGATGGTTTGCCGGGAAGCGCAATCACAAGGGAGCGCTCGACGATCGCGCCCAGGCTGCGCGACAAGATCGCGTTCGGCGTGATCTTCATCGATTCGCGCCGCATCGCCTCGCCGAACCCGGGAATTTCCACGCGCATGATCGCGCGAATCGCTTCCGGCGTTACATCGCGGACCGCGACGCCCGTTCCGCCGGTCGCCAGGATCAAGGCACATCCCTGGTCGGAAAATGCGCGGATCGTTTCCTGGATCCGCGCCGTCTCATCCGGCACGATCGCCTCGCTCAGGACTTGCCAGCCATATTTCTGCGCCGCCTCTTTCAGCGCCGGTCCGCCGAGATCATCGTATTCACCGGTCGTCGCGCGATCGGAAACGGTGATGATACCAACGGGGATCTGCATGGCGTCAGGAGAGCGAAATGACGAATGACGAATGACGAATGACGAAACAATGGCGAAGCACGAATGACGAAGAAATTGTGCCGCTCCGGTTTCGGACTTCGGCTTTCGTCATTTCTTCGTCATTCCTCATTCGAGCTTCGTCATTCGCGACGACTCACGGCGCGCTTTGTTTTTTCGACCAACCGCACGTCGCGAATCACCATCTGTTTATCCACGGCCTTGCACATGTCGTAGATCGTGAGCAGCGCGACCGTGACGCCAGTCAGCGCTTCCATTTCCACGCCGGTTTGGGCAACGGTTCGCGCGGAGCAGGTGACTTCGGCGGCGGCGGCGGACAACTCGATGTCGATCTTCACTTCGCTGAGCGGAATGGTGTGACAGAGCGGAATCATGTGCGCGGTTCGTTTCGCCGCCTGGATCCCAGCGATCCGCGCGGTCGCGATGACGTCGCCTTTGGCGATCTCGTTTTTGCGGACCAATGCGACCGTTTCTTTCGCCAGTGTGATTCGTCCTTTCGCGACCGCGGTCCGGGCGCTCAACGGCTTGGCCGAGACGTCGACCATCTGCGCGCGGCCATCGGCGGCGATGTGGGTGAGATGTTTCACCCGCCGATCGCTACCATCATTCGGCCGGGTTGATAGTTTTCGCGGAAATCGTGCTGTTCGGGTTTCCGTTCGACGACGTCGAGGAAGAAGCGCGTCAGCTCCGCGTCGGTCGCGCCGGCGCGCATTACTTTCATGATGTCGAACTCGAGATAACTGCCGAGGCAGGGCCGCAGTTTTCCATCGCAGGTGAGGCGGAGTTTGTTGCAGCTCTCGCAGAAATGCAGGTTCGTCATCGCGCCGATAAAACCGAGGCGCTGCTCCCGCCCGGCGACTTTGTAGTAGGTCGACGGCCCGTTGGTCCGGAACCCCGGCTCGGGAATGAGCGGACCGAAATGGCTTTCGAGATTTCGGCGCGCTTCGGCGATCGGCAAAAAATTGCTCTCATCGAGAACGTCGCTGTGGCTCACGGGCATCAACTCGATGAAGCGGAGGATGAGGTTGCGCGCGGCGGCGAATTCCGCGAGCGGGATTAACTGGTCCTCATTGCGACCGCGCATCAGGACGCAATTCAGTTTGATGAGCGGGAACTTCGCGGCGATGGCGGCGTCGATTCCTTCAAGAACCTGAGGCAGAAAATCGCGGCCGGTCGTTGCCGCATAAGCTTCGCGGTCCAGCGTATCGAGCGAAATGTTGACCGAATTTACGCCTGCCTCGCGCAACGCCCGCGCCATCGTTTTCTCTTCTGTAGCCGCTTCGCTGTGCGAAGCGTGAGAGAGATCCTGCAACGCCGCTCCCACGTCGCCCACAGGGCGACGGCTACAGCGAGACAGCAATGACCCATTCGTCGAGATACCGATGTCGTTGATGCCGGGGATCGCCGGCAACTGCTGGAAAAACCCGAGCACATCGCGGCGCGTCAGCGGCTCTCCACCGGTGATCCGCACTTTCGACACGCCCATTCCCGCCGCGATCCGGATCAGGCGCAGCGTTTCCTCGTAGCTGAGCACGTCTTCGCGGGCGAGCCATTCCTGCAACTCTCGCGGCATGCAGTAAGTGCAGCGCTCGTTGCAGCGGTCCGTGATCGAGACGCGCAAATACGAAATGCGATGGCCGTATCGATCTTCCATGAACGCGCAACGTTACCGTCGCGGCCGGGTTGAATCAAGATGGACCGATTGACTCACGAAAGGAGCGTCGTATGATTTTAAACATGAAGCGTCAAATTTTCCCATGGGCGCTGACTCTGGTCCTTGCCGCCAGCGCCATCGTCCTCACGAGTTGTTCCACGACTGAGACCCGCATTTCCGATCATCCTGAGATTTTCCAAACGCTCTCGCCGAGCGACCAGGCCTTGGTCCAAGCGGGCAAGATTCGCGAAGGCATGTCGCAGAACGCGGTTTGGCTCGCCTGGGGCGCGCCGGACCAGAAAGCCACCGGCGTCGCGCGCGGGCGTCCGGTCGAGACCTGGATCTACAACGAATACACGTATGCGAATGCGCCCTATCCTTATCCGTACGGACCGTTCGGTTACGGCGGCTATTTCGGCGGCCGGGTGATCTTTCATCATCACGGCCCGCACCGGTTCGCGATCATCGGCGACCCGTTCTACGATCCGTTCTATTATTCCTACATTCCGCCGCGAGTCGCTTATCCATCGAAGACGGTGACGTTCTCAAACGGCCGCGTCATTTCGATCCAGGTCCTGACTCAGCCGCGCTACTAAACGCAGCTGCGGTCGGGCTTGTTGTTCCGCTGGGGAAACGCCATCTTGACGCGATGGCTTACGGCTCATTCCGGCAATTCGTCGAGGCGCTCGATCAGGCGGGCGAGCTGACGCGGATCACCGTCCCGGTCGAGACGGACCTGGTCATCAGCGAATGGGCGAACCGCGAGATGAAATCGCCGGAGGGCGGGAAAGCGTTGCTCTTCGAGAAACCGACGGTGGACGGCAAACCATCACAGTTTCCGGTGGCGATCAATACGATGGGATCGCGCAGGCGGATGGCGATAGCGCTTAAGCTAAACAGCGTTGAAGATCTCGCGCAGGAAATTCAGCTGATCCTCAAGGCAAAACCGCCGACCGATCTGCGGGAAGGCTGGAGCCTCCTCAAACAAGGACTCAATTTGCTCCACGCCCGTCCGAAACACGCGAAGGAGGGAGCATGCCAGGAAGTCGTCCATACGTTCGACCCAAATCAAACCTCAAACCTCAAACCTCAAACCTCCCTTTCCGACCTGCCGATCCTGAAATGCTGGCCGAAGGACGGGGGGCGCTTCGTGACGCTGCCGAATGTGCATACGCGCGACCCGGAAACGGGGGCGCGCAATGTGGGCATGTACCGGATGCAGGTTTACGATGGCCTAACGACTGGAATGCATTGGCAGGTGCACAAGGTCGGGGCGCGGCACGGGAAGCGTTATTACGAACGCGGCGAGCGGATGCCGGTGGCGATCTGTCTCGGCGGCGATCCGGCTTACACCTTCGCGGCCACGGCGCCGTTGCCGGATGGACTCGACGAAATTCTTTTCGCGGGATTCATCCGCAAAAAATCAGTCGAGCTGGTGCCGTGCAAGACGATCGATCTCGAAGTGCCGGGCGACGTTGATTTCGTCCTCGAAGGATATGTCCAACCGGGTGAGATGCGGCCGGAAGGACCGTTCGGCGATCACACCGGATTCTATACCGCGGTCGAGGATTACCCGGTATTCCATCTCGCCGCGATCACCCACCGCCGCGACGCGATTTATCCGACAACTATCGTCGGCATTCCGCCGATGGAAGATTTCTACATGGGCGACGCGACGGTCCGGATTTTCCTCCCCGTTTTCAAAATGAATTTCCCGGAACTGGTGGACATGACGCTGCCGCCCGAGGGCGTCTTTCACAATCTGGTCTTCGTCAGCATCCGGAAACAATATCCGTATCAAGCCTTCAAGGTCATGCACGGTCTGTGGGGGATGGGCCAGATGATGTTCAGCAAATACATCGTGGTCGTGGACGAGGATTGCGACGTGCATAACACGAGCGAAGTGCTCTTTCGTCTCTGCGCGAACACCGATCCGGAACGCGACAGCACCATCATCCGCAACCCGAGCGATTCGCTCGATCACGCGCCGACCTCGCAAAACATCGGGTCGCACATGGGGTTCGACGCGACGCGGAAATTACCCGGCGAAAACTACCACCGCTCCTGGCCGGAGCTGCTGAAGATGACCGACGAAGCGCAGGCGATCGTCGATGCGCTGCGGAAAAGGTAGGGCGAGACGCGGCCGAGCCGACCCGGAGAAACACGCCAAACCCTCGGTGGCTCGACAGCGTCCCGCCCTACCGCGCTACGGTTTTCGAAAATAGCCGCCGCCGACCGCGTCGTCGACGAGGCCGCCGTGCGGGACGTGGCGCAAATTGTAGATCTGGTGCGGCGGATACGGGCTCACGTAAAAGCCGGGCTGGTCAGTCGGGCTCGCATAAGGAAAACCATCGCGCGGAGGCGGACCGTACCGCAGCGCGTGCGCTTCATCGATTGAGGCGCCGATAATTGCGCCCGTGTTCGCGCCGATCAAAGCGCCGACGGCGGCGCCGCGGGCATTGCCTGTAGCCACAGCGCCGAGAACGGCGCCGGTGGCGGCACCCCAACCCGCGCCCTGGCCGGTCGCGGTTTCACATGACGTGAAGGCAAACGCGACAAAGAGCGCGATCGAAATGATGAGTAAGAGATGCTTCTTCATGATGGTCCGAGAAAAAGTGTTCGAGAAGAATTCTGACGGAGACTCAGCGCCGCGCATTCAAGCAAAGTCGCAAAAGTTGCCCCGCGATCCGGCCGCTTTTTTCGATCTTGCTGAGCCTGTATTCTTTATCGAAGACGCGAAAACGATCCCTCTTCATGCGCCGCAGCAAGGCGTGATAGACGGAAGCCATGATTTCCGCGGCGACCATCGAGCGCCGGTCTTCTCGCGGCAGCACGGCCGCGGCGCGGAAAAAAAAATCCTCGGCGCGTGAAGCTTCGAATTGCATCAGCCGAACGAACGCGTCGTTATGCCGGCGCGCGCGGAGATCAGCCTCGGAATAACCGAAGCGTGCGAGATCTTCCCGCGGCAGATAGATTCGTTCATTGCCCAGATCTTTGCCGACGTCGCGGATGATATTTGTCATCTGCAACGCTAACCCCAGTTGGATCGCATAATCGCGGCAGCCGGCGTTGCGGAAGCCGAAAATCTCGATGCTCACGAGCCCGACGGCGCTCGCCACTCGATAACAGTAGAGTCGCAGCTCTTCGAACGTCTCGTATCGAACGCTCCCCAAATCCATTTCCACACCATCGATGATCTCGTCGAGCATCGCGGGCGCGATCGCATACTTCGCGTACAGACCGCGGACATCGCCGGCGAGAGCCGGCTCGTCCGGCGTGCTTTCGCGAATCCATTTCCTCCACGCCTTTAACGCGCTCGCTTTTTCTTCGGCAGAGGTTTCCGCGGAATCGGCGATATCGTCGATGACACGGCAAAAGGCGTAGAAGATCGTGATGTCGTTGCGGCGTTCGCGCCCGAGCGCGACGAAGGCGAGCGCCAGGTTCGACTTGCTGTCGCGTGTGATCTTGGCTGCGTTCACGGTCGGGCGGTTAATACTGGATCTCGGATTGGATCCACCTTTCCTGGTTCGCGCGCCGCGTTTCGCATTGGCGGAAGAGACAGACCCACGAAGCCAGGAGCCAGCCCGTGATCAGTCCCCGCGCGCCCACATAAATAATTCTCCACGCTATCACGCCCACCGGCCGATCGGCCACGGCGCCCAGCACGATGGCGTCGCAGGTGATGAGAAAGAAATAATGGAGCGCGGCGATAAGAAGAAACCAGCCGAACCGAAACAGGTTCGTGCGAACGAATTCCTTATGGGCCTGGAGCGCGGCCCGCAACTTCTCGTTATGCAGTACCAGCGACACCTGGACGGAACCGAAAATAATAATGAACCCGCTCATGATGAAGCGGGCGTAATCGAAAACATTGGGCGCTTCCCCGAAAAATCCCGCGAGCAACGGCGCCCGGATAATCAGCGTGCTCACGATAGCGACGATGCCCGCCCATTCCAGAACGTAGCTGAACCGGCGCATCGCGAACCGAAACAACTCGCCCTCGCTGAAACTCAGCCCTTTGATCCAGGCCAGACACACCGCGATCAGATAGACCTGGATGTAAACGCCGAAGAAATATTCGAAAATTTCCGCGGTCGGAATCACGATGGCGGACCGTTTCAACCATGAAGCGGCGCCAGGGCCGGACATCCAGGTGCTGAGCTTCCAAAAAATAATCGGTTTACACAGCGTCGCCAACGCGCTGATGAGCACCACGAGATAAATCAGGTAGCCCCACGCGCGGTATCGCTTTGCCAACGCGCGCACCAAGGCGCCATGCAAGCCCCGCCAGTTTATCAGCAGCAACACCGCGGCCAGGACCGAGAGCGGATAGGTCGTCGTCGCGTTATCGAAAATTCCGGCGACGCCTTCGAGCATGCGCAACGGCACTGCGCTCCAGATATCGAAAAAACCCGGCCATTCCCAACTGCCCGGCGCCGTAATCTGGCTGAAATCCAGCTCGACCGGTCCATGCAGGGAGGCCGAGGTGGCGAAATCGAAGACTGAGTAACCGAAGCCGAGCAGGACGAAGGTCAGCCAGATGCGTTTAAAGCGCAGAATGCAGCGCAAGCCGTCGCGCAGGGCCAATCGGATCGGGTTAAAGAAAAGGACGACGAGATATCCGGTGCAAAGTCCGAGCAGCGGATAGATGCGCGGAATGCTCGAAAGCATCGGCGTCGCCTAACGAATCAATCCCCAGTGCCAGGTGAACGGCCAGTAAACAAAGAGGCCGCGCCCGACCAGGTTCGGCTCCGGGACCGGGCCCCAGTAGCGGCTGTCGAAGCTATTGTAGCTGTTGTCGCCCATCGCGAAGTAACTGTGGGCCGGCACCGTGTAAGGCTTTGCCGGATCGGCCAGGTAAGCATGACCCGGCGCATAACCGCGATACGGCAGCTTGGCCGCCATCACCCGCGCGAAACCAAAACCTTCGGCGACTTTCCCGTTCGCATAAAGAAGGGGCGGATCGATGCGCAAGCTGTCGCCCGGCACGCCGGCCAAACGCTTGATGTAAAAAGAGTGTTCGCCCGTCTCGGGATCGCCCGGGATCGCCGGGATGTCGTCGGTGCGAAAAACGAAGACATCGCCGCGGTGCGGGCTAATGAAATTGTAAGTGAACTTGTCCACGAAAACCTGGTCGCCGGTATCGACGCCGCCGCGCGCGATCACGTCTCCTTTATTGTAATGCCCGCCGGGTAACACTTTGAAATCCTGGCGCAATGTGTCGGGCGACGCGTAAACGAAATTGAAGCGCTGCTTTTGGCAAACGATGTCAGAGAAAGCAAAGAACGGGATGTGGAAACTCCAACGCCAGAACGAAAAACCGATCTTCCTCGGGATGATCTGTTCGATCACGTCGTCCTGCGCGGATACAACATTGATGTAATTGCGGCCGAGCACGAAAAATTCCGCGGCCTGCCGCAGAATGTTCGGCCTGGAGCCGTCCGCGGGATAGCTCTTCCAGTACCAGCCGTCCGCATGCTTCTCGTAGCCCGGCTTCTGGTCGGCCGGGATGTCTTCTTCCCGGGCCACGAAGGCGCGGTGCCCGATGATGCCGTTCAGCGTCGGCTGCATGGAGCCGGTTGGGATTTTGAACGGCTGGAGAAAATAGGAACGGACAGCGACCGCGACGACGACAGCGACGAGGATCACTTCCACGTTCTCCCGCCAGGCCGCGTCCTTCGGCGCCGGAAGATATTGGGTGTAGAGATCGTGGAGGCGGTCGGATTCTTCCTTCGCCTTGGTTTCGTCCCGGTTCTTCAAACTCTGGCGCAACGCCTCGACCTGCAACTTGAAGTCCCCGATCGCGCTCTCGCTCAAAACGTCCCGGCGGTAGCGGACCAGCTTCTCCGAATGCCGAATCAGAAGATGCCCGTGTTTAATGTATTTCTTGGTGAACATGAAAAGCCGAACGTAACCGTTCCGTCCGCTTTGCAAACAGGATTGTCTTGGGAGCGCTTGCGGTCTCTCGGGACTGCAGGATCGACATGTTTGATTAAACATCGACGCTCGCGTTTCGAAGTTCACCGCATAGAATAAGGAACATGGCGGAAACGAAATGCGAAATTCGGCTGCGCGCCAACTTATGGCGAGATCAAGCCGGACCCGTACGTGGATTGGTTTTTGTCACAAAGGACGGAGTGTCTGCGTAACTTTTGTCGGGCAACGCCTTCATCCAAGATCATCGACTAGAAATTCTCAGCGCTGAAGATGGCTGACACTAGCTACGAAAAGCGAATGCTCGACCAGTTGGCGATGCCAACTCGGACTCAAGTTCGACACGCCCTTCTTCGCACACTTCTAAAACACGGAGGTGCCGTGAAGGAATTCGGGGCCGGCCAGCAAGTTGTCGAGGAGATTGCTGATTATTTTGAATTGAGCGAACCCCACCGAACCGCCGCCTTGGAAACTGTATATCGCAAGCAAAACCGTCTTAAGAAGCACTTCTCTGGCATCGATTGCTTTTTCGCGCTGCTGACTCACTCGCAAATGAAGGATTTGTTTCGCGACCGACGCAAACATTTCAATTAACGAAAAAGAGAGAATGGATGCTAACGGAAAAGGGATTTGACGAGGCGCTAAGAATTTCGCGAATACCAACTGCAGAAAAGGATTTACTGCCGATCAAATCGTACGAAGTCCAAAAAGTGGTAAAGAAACTTCTTGAGACTCGAAGACCGGCAAATTATCAACTGTTCGACACAACCCGAAAAATCGTCAAAACGGTGAGAGAAACCACACTCAGGACGCGAGGGTTTCGCCAAGCCGTAATTGAGGTTTACGACTTTCGCTGCGCAGTGTGCGGACTGAAAAATGAATTCGCCGGATTCGTTGTGCTGGGAGGTTGAGGCTGCCCACATCGTTCCGCACGGTTCATTCGGTCGCGACGATCTCTTCAATGGAATCGGCCTATGCCGTTTTCACCATTGGGCTTTTGATGTTGGTTGGTTTGCGGTACTCGACAACTACAAGATTTGCGTTTCATCCAAGCTCCCTCGCCTACCCTCTGATTTCGGACGCATGGGTGATCATGAGGTGATTCACACGCTGACCAAAGGCAGAAGGGCAATTCGCTTGCCAGGCAATCGCGAACTCTATCCGCATATCAATGCTCTCCGCTGGCATCGCCAGTTCGTTTTTTGTCAGTGATTCGAGAACAAGTTATGAGAACCGAGATGGAAAGAAGCGTTTACGAAATATCCGTTGCTGATTTGCAGCGAGTCGCAACGGAAGTATTAGGGCGGAACTTAAGCGACAGAGAAATCGCTGTGGTTGGAAAGTCCGTCGGCGATTACATCGATTGGTTTGAAGCCATCGAGACCACAATCAACAACCATCTTAGTCTGCAGAGTCCTACTCCGCCCTGAGGACCTGGATGAAGGCTTGCTGGGGGACGTGGATCTTGCCAGTGCTTTTCAAGCGCTCTCTGTCTTCTTTTGATTTAGGATTGTCGATTGCGAGCTGAGAGGGTTCGGCGTAAGGCGCGCTCAAAGCTGACGAGCCGACGCGAAAGCGAGTTATAGCGGCCGTAAGGATCGCCGCCTTCCGCGCGCAGCAGCCTATAGAGCGTCTGCTCAGGGACGCTTACGTAGCGAAGCGGACGAAAACCTTCCGCTAGACCGCTTTTCTCGATCGTCGGACGCGCCATGCTGACCAGGCAGGCCGCGATCGTCAGCCGGCCTGCCGCCAGGTCCTCCAAACCGGGCAAGACCAGCTCCGCCCCGGGAAAGCGTGACACGGTGGTCGAGTCAATCATCGCTGGTAAGGTTGCTGCGGTCATTCGATAAGCGCAAGAACTGCCGCGCGCAGAAAAGATGGATCGACTGCGGGATAACGAATCAACTCCGGCTCGATGCCCTGAAACAACTCCAACAACCGCTCGGGAAAGATGAGTTGGCGCGCCAGAAGCGCCTGGACGTCCTCCAGATCACGAGCATGACCGCGTTCGATCTTTGACAGGGCCTGCGCGTAAAGATCGTAATGATAAAAATCGAGATCGCCGCGGCGTGCGATAAAAACACTGCGCTCCTTCCACTCCGGCAGCGGCGGAAGGAAATCGTCCGGCGAAGCCAGCTCGATATTAAGATCCATCTCGTCCTTGAGCGCGGCAATGGCCTCGAAGAAACCAGAGGGTTCGGGCTCCGCCTTGAGGTCGAGGTCAATCGTAGTGTCGCGCCAGCCATGCAGGACCGCCGTGCCGCCGCCTGTGAAATAAATCCGACCCGGGCCCTTCACGCGCCGCGCCAATGCAGTCATGAATGCATCGATCTTCGCGCGGTCCGTTTCGCCTCTCATCGGTTACGAAACAGCATTTGCGATCACTGCGCCCGGAGGACCTGGATGAAGGCTTCCTGGGGGATGTTGATCTTGCCGATGCTTTTCATGCGCTTTTTGCCTTCTTTTTGTTTCTCGAGGAGTTTGCGTTTCCGGGTGATATCGCCGCCGTAGCATTTCGCGGTTACGTTTTTGCGCAACGCCGAAACGCTCTCCCGCGCGATTATCTTTCCACCGATCGCGGCCTGGATCGCCACCTGGTAGAGCTGGCGCGGGATGACTTCCTTCAACTTCGCCGCCAGCATCCGGCCGCGGTTCTCCGCGCGGTCGCGATGGACGATGGTGGAAAACGCATCGACCGGCTCGCCGTTCACGAGCAGGTCGAGCTTTACCAATCTCGCGGCGCGATAACCGGCGTGCTCGTAATCCATCGAGCCGTAACCGCGGGTCATGCTCTTGATCTTGTCGTTGAAGTCCACCAGGATTTCGTTCAGCGGCAGCTCGCAATGGAGCATGACGCGGCGGGTATCGAGCGATTCGGTGTGGTCCATGACTCCGCGCTTTTCCAGAATCAACTGCAGGATGTCGCCGATGTTTTCGTTCGGGCAAAGGACGTACGCTTTCACGATTGGCTCGCGGATTTCATCGATGATGCTCGGGTCAGGCAGGTGCGCGGGATTATCGATGAGAAGCGTTTCGCCGCGGGTGGTGAGAATCTCGTAGATCACGCTCGGCGAGGTCGCGATGATATCCATGTCGTACTCGCGCCGGAGCCGTTCCTGGATGATTTCCATGTGGAGCAGCCCGAGGAAACCGCAGCGGAATCCGAAGCCGAGCGCGACCGAGCTTTCCGGCTGGTAGACAAACGCCGAATCGTTCAGGCGCAATTTCCCGATGGCGGTTTTCAAATGCTCGAAGTCGCCGGTGTTGATCGGATAAATCCCGCTGAAAACCATCGGGTGAATTTCCTGGAACCCGGGCAGCGGTTTCCGTGCGGAGTTACGGAGGTCGGTAATGGTGTCGCCGATCTTCATGTCGGCGGTCGACTTGATGTTAGCGATGAAATAACCGACGTCGCCCGCGTTCAAGCGCGCTTGCGGATACATCTTCGGGGTAAAGACGCCGACTTCCTTGATCTCGTAGCGCGAGTCGTTGCTCATCAGCTTGATCGCCTGGTCGGCTTCCATCTTTCCCGAAACCACGCGGACGTAACCGACCACGCCGCGGTAAACATCGAAGACCGAATCGAAAACGAGAGCGCGGAGGATTTCATCGGCCGGTTTCACCGGCGGCGGGATGCGATCGACCACAGCCTCGAGGATTTCCTCGATGCCGATTCCCATTTTCGCGCTGGCGTCGATCGCTTCCTCGGCCGGGATCGCGAGAATTTCCTCGAGCTGTTTGTGGACCGCGGGGATGTCGGCGTTGGGCAAATCGATCTTGTTAATCACGGGGACGATCGTGAGTCCCTGCTTGTGGGCGAGGTGAACGTTCGCGACGGTTTGCGCTTCCACGCCCTGCGCGGCATCGACGATGAGGAGCGCGCCTTCGCAGGCCGCGAGCGAACGGGAAACTTCATAGGCGAAATCGACGTGCCCCGGCGTGTCGAGCAGGTTGAGACGGTACTCCTGGCCCGCCTTGCTCGTGTAACGCATCGCGACCGGATGCGCCTTGATCGTGATCCCGCGCTCGCGCTCGAGGTCCATCGAATCGAGGAGCTGGTCTTGCTTGTCGCGCTCGTGGATCGTGCCGGTGCGATCGAGCAATCGATCGGAGAGCGTGGTCTTGCCGTGATCGATATGCGCGATGATGCAGAAGTTTCGGGTCAGCTCGATCGACATAAAGCGCAGCACTATGCGGGTGTGCACAGGATGGGTCAATGAGCGCAGCCCTCTGCGCTCCTCTTGCTCGTGCTCGTGATCGTGATCCTCGCGCCCGACGTCTGTCGGCTTCCGGTCGCCTGTTGACGCGCCACAGGCGCGCTCTCATCCAAGCCTGGGGCAACGCCCCAGGAATCCGATTGGATAGTGAATCAGCGCTGAAAGCGCGCTTCAAGACACCGCTCCAGGGACAATTATCGTCGCAGGTCGCTCTTGGGATGAATCGCGCTTTCAGCGCTGGTGCTTTGATATTCCATGGAACCTGGGGCGTCGCCCCAGGCTGATAATGAGTGCCGCGCCGTTGGCGCTTAACACCCGGAGATGAGGGTCGCCGGTTGCGGTGCAGCCAGAAAGAGCAAGATCAGGAAGAAGAGCGAGAAGGATTGCCTTCCGCGCGGTCCTGCTATCAAATCCTAACCATGCCGAAACTCACCATTCGTTCCGAGATCGGCGAATCGGTCTCGCACGATCTCGTCGAGGAAACTTACACGATCGGCCGTGCGCCGGAGAGCTCGATCCGGCTCGACGACACGTCCGTCTCGGGCCGGCACGCCGAACTCGCGATGGTGGCGGAAAATTGTTATCTCAAGGATCTCGGGTCGACCAACGGCACCCTCGTGAACGGCCAGCCTGCCAAAGAGGTGCAACTCCACGCCGGCGACCGAATCCGGTTCGGCAAAGTCGAGGCGTGTTTCGAATGCGAAGTCGCCAGCGCCGCCCAACCTCTGCCGCGCCTGGAAGAAGCCGAAGCGCGCCCGGCCGAGTCGAGCGCGCGCCCCGCCGATTTCGCGAACGCATCGCCGTTTCAAAGCCGGAAAGTGAAAAGGGACCCGGCCCGCACCGCGGTCTTCGCGGCCGCGGTCCTGGCGTTTCTCGCGTTCCTCATCAGCCTGGTCGCGCTCGCCTTGATGAAGACACCGAGCTTCTGATTTGCGCCTTTACGCTCGACATTTTTCTGGGAACCGCCCATTCTCGGGTCAACCCGAACCACATCAGCCATATGAAAATCACATCCAAAATCCTGGCCGGTTCCATCGCGAGCCTTGCATTTCTCCTGCCTGATCCGTCGATTGGCGCGGGCTCGAAAGAGGCGCGAGTCACCCAAATCATTCGCGAGGTCAAGCTGCTGCCCACCGACAAAGCCGCGCGCGAGGCGGCGTTGAACGACAAAGTTGCCGAGGATACCGGCGTGCGCACCGGCGGCGATTCGCGTTCCGAGCTAACCTTTCCGGATCTCACGATCACGCGCCTGGGCGCGAACACGATCTTCAGTTTCAGCAAGTCGGGAAGGACGGCCAACGTCGAGACTGGGTCGATCCTGCTCCGCGTGCCCAAGGATTCCGGCGGCGGCTCCATCCGGAGCAGCGCCGTCACCGTGGCCGTAACCGGAACGACCGTGATTTTTGAAGGCAGCCGCGGCGGGCGGAGCAAATTGATCACGCTCGAAGGTAGCTCGCGGGTCTCGTTGAAGAAGAATCCGAAACAATTTCGGAACGTGCTTGCCGGGCAAATGCTCGATGTTCCCGCGGGCGCGACCACGCTGCCGATGCCGGTAAACATCGATCTGAATCAATTGATGCGGACCCATCCATTGATTACCGATTTCAAACCGCTGCCGAGCCAGCCGCTCATCATGGCCGCCGCCCAACAGTCGCAACCGCAAGCGCCACCGCCGTCTTACAGCGGACCGACAATATCCATCCTGCCGGTAATTAACTTCGGGCCTAACCTTGGGCCTAACCGCGGTCCGCATCCAACCAGGACACCGCCAACCACGAAACCTCCCACCACGACAACTACTCATCCCATCAACCAGCCTCCCGGCACGACCAAGCCGCCTCCTCCTGCTAACACTCCGACTCCTCCGCCGGTGATAACCCGTAACGTTCCCAACCAGACCTACACCCCTCCGAACCAGACCACCACCAACACAAAGAAGGTCACGAAAAAGCCAACGCCGACGCCTCCACCAATAAGGTAAGGATTACTCACTCTTAGCTTCGTGACTTCCTTCCGTTCTTCTTCGGTGATGGCAGCACTCCTCGTTGCCCTGGGCCTGGCTACGGGAGGATACTTTGTAGGACACGGCATTTCGGAAAGGAGCGCTGGCCGTCGCATCATTTCCGTGAAAGGCCTTTCGGAACGGGAGGTTCCGGCGAGCGTCGCTACCTGGACGATAGGTTATTCCGCAAATGGAAACGACTTGGGCGAGATCAATAAGAAGCTGGCCGATAGCACCAAGGCGGTCACCGCCTTCTTAAAGGAAGCAGGCTTCGCGGAGGCTGACTTAGCAGTCCAACCACCTTCGCTGGAGGACACCACCATGGAAGTTCGCGAGAAGGATGTCCCTCCGCCGCCAGAACGGTATAAGGCCTATCAATCGGTTCTGTTACGAACCTCCAAGGTCGACCTGATCAAGCCCGCTCTGGCCTTAGCCTCCAACCTCATGGTGAGCGGCGTGTTACTCTCCGGTAAATCGGAGCCTACCTACATCTTTAATCAGGTCAACGAAATCAAGCCCGCCATGATTCAGGAAGCGACGAAGAACGCGCGCATCGCCGCGGAACAATTCTCCCGCGACTCGCAAACAACCCTGGGGAAACTGCGCAATGCTACCCAAGGCTGGTTCCAGATCGAGAATCGCGACGCCGCCACCCCCGAGCGCAAAGTTGTCCGGGTTGTAGTGGATGTCGAATACGAGATTAACTGATCACTAGAGCCTCTCTGGCTCTCGTGCTTCAGATAACGGGTTTCTTTTCCTAGCCAAAAGATAATCCAACGATAACCAGTCAACTTCTCGCGGGCACCACAGAAGGAAAAGCAATAGCGCCAGTCTCGGAATGACGTGGCCGCTGAAGTTAAAGAGCGGATCATGCAAGAGGTGGCCGAAGGTAACGATGACGAGGACGCCGCCGAGAGCGATGAGGGCTTCGCGAACGCGGAGACCGAGAAGCAGCAACGCCCCGCCAAGTAGCTCTACGAATGGGATCGTTACTCCCACAAGCCAAAGAGACCAAACCGGGAGAAAGGTATCGGCAAAGGGCAGGAAATATTTTCGGGCGTGCTCCAGCGGTCCTAGTTGAAAGACCTTCCAGAAGCCGGCCATGAAAAAGATCAGGCCGAGAACGAGCCGGGCGAAGAGCACCGCCCAGCTACGCTGACTTTCCGTGCTCACTCGCGTGGCTCTGCCGCAGGAGTGGGCGAGGCGGAACTGGCAGAAGAACTCGGCGAAGAAGCCGGGTGCACCCTCTTGCTCAGGACCTTGTCGAACTGCCCCTTATTCTCATGCCACCGGTAATGCGGATCGTCGATAACCTGGCCCCAGACAAGCCGGCCACCGTAACGCCAGTTATCAAGAATAATTCCGCGCGAGAAATGCTGACCCTTCGCAGTCACCACGATGACGTTGTGCTCCGACATGGTTCGCTCAAAGGATTCCGCCCAATGGAATTCGAGCGTCTCCCACTTCTTCTCGCTCAGCCGCAGCAACAACGCCTCCGCAAATTGAAAACAAAGGCCTCCTTTCCGCTTCCCGGTGTTCACGAGGAAATTGTGCAAGCCGGGCGGCCAGGTCATTCTCCACTCCCGTTTCAAATCGCGGCCGGTGGTGTAGGCAATCTCGGCCACGCGCCGGGCTTCCTGCGGGTCCACGGTCGGGCCGAGGGCGGCGATTTGTCCGCGCAACACCGGGTCATCTGGGCCGGTGGCGAACGCCGGATCTTTCTTTCGCGCGTGCGCTCCAGCGGCGAAAGCGGTGAGAGCAACGAAGAGCCCGGCCATTCGAAGTCCCAAAGGAAAAGAAAAGCAACGCGACATTAGCGGCATAAGGTATTGCGGAGCGCGACGCGTCAAGCGTCCATTGCCTTTGCCATGAAACGATCGAGAACCAGTGCAGGCCTGCTGATGTTCCGGAAGAGTCGCGGGCAACTGGAGGTCTTGCTCGTTCATCCGGGCGGTCCCTATTTTCGGAACAAAGATCAGGGAGCATGGACCATCCCGAAAGGCGAAGTCGCCGAAGGCGAGGACTTGCTCGCGCGCGCGCGCATCGAATTTGAAGAAGAACTGGGAATCCGAGCGCCGACGGCGACGAATTGGATCGAGCTGGGAAGCGTGAAGCAGAAGGGCGGAAAGACGGTGCACGCCTGGGCGCTCGAAGGCGATTGCCCCGTGGATTTCGTCGCGGCCCCGAACACGTTCGAGATGGAATGGCCGCCGCGCTCCGGCCGAATCCAGCAGTTCCCTGAGATCGATCGCGTCGAGTTTTTTCCTGTCGAAGAAGCGAAGCGCAAGATCAACGAAGCGCAGATTGCTTTTCTCGATCGGCTGGCGGCAGCCCTCCATCTGAAGAGTGGCTGCCCGCCTTGATTATGTCGATATGGATCACAAAGCCTTGCCTGCAACTTCCATGAGTTGAAGCAATCCTGTACCGCCAATTGGAATGAGTACGGCGCGCAGTAATGGATTAGAAAAAATGCCCTCTGTCAGCGCCGCTCCGCCAACCTGATTAACCTGCCCCAGTTGCCACTCGGCCCGTTGCAGTGCAACCTGCCCTCTCCGACGAACCGCTGCCGTCGTCTGTGCGGTCATTTGCCAATTGAGCGATGCGATTCGGTTTTGCAGCCAGGTTACAGCATTCTTCCGCGCTTGATCAGCACTTCGCCGCAAGACAAGGGTTGAAGCAAGGAGAACACCTGAGCTGATGGCAAACACTGTGATCAATAAAACGGGCCAGTCGAAATTATCAAAGAGAGAGTGTCGTGCCGCCATAAGCAGGAAAAGAAGAGTAAAAGGATAGTAGATCATTTGCGTCATGGCTCCGGCGACGTAGCCAATACTACGCATTAGAGCAGTGTGCAGCGGCTCGTCGCTCTCGGCAAAAGCGTCTGGATTGCCAAGCCAATCGGCCACCTTCCGAACAAAGAAGGAACAGGAAAGGTTATGAACGACGCCGTAAATAATCAGTAGATTGATTGAAAACACTGCACAGAATAATACGCCTTGTTCCCATGCAATACTGATCGGACCACGAGTGACTTGAGCTGGAAGTTCGAGATGTCTAAAGAGCAGAAACGCCAGGCCAACATAGCTCATCCAAGTAAGTATTATGACAAGTTTCATTCTCCCACTGCGGCTCCTTCGGCGAAAATGGTCCCAGGCTTTGCATGGTGTGGGCCGTGGGGGACGCTGGCCCGTCGGACAACAATCGGGTGCGGTTAGCGCTAACTCACGGCTGGCATTTCCGAGTGCATGCCTAAATTGCCAGGCAATGATCCAAAAATAACATCCACAAAGAAAGACGCCCAAAGCGCGAAGCCAAGTTGCCGGCCAAGAGCTTATTCCTTCCGCGACAAAGAAAGGCTCTTGGTCCGGCATTTGAGCAATCCTCGGAATGCAGAATGCGACCCAAACGAACATCAGGGTTGCAAGAATGAGCAGCCAGACCGCAAGGTCACTACGTATGCGCAAGTACAAGCGCCGGAGGATCGACCGCTTCCCGCGGTGCCGCAAGAACCGAAAGAACTGACGGCATGCCAGCACGCTCGCCTGAATCGCATGTCCAACAGCCAGCCGGCCGAAATGCGTCACTGTGCTGACGGCAACAATCGCCACGGCAACTAGTGGGACAAGCCAGCGCTGCCATGTCTCACGGTCAGTGACATTTTCTGCGAGCAGGGCAGAGTGTTTGGTAGAGGATGCGGCTTCGGTTGAGGCCAAATCAGGCAGTGCCGAGCCTGCGGGCGGTTCGGTTTTCATTAGACAGGGACCGTTTCGCCCAATCTCGACCACCGAAGGCTGCCATAGCGCAAAAGGCGGCCCGACGATCTCTTTATTTCTTTGCATTGTGAGATACTCCGTTGCTTGGAGTGTGGCGAAATAAAGCGAGGCTTGCGCTGAATCGCGAAAGGGGAGAATTTTTTGCTGGTATTTCTCGTGAAGATGGAGATCGAATCCACTCACCACAATAAGATTGCGCGTTACGTCGTAATTTTCGGGTGCAAAGAGCGAGGCATCCATTTCAGTCGTAAAATATTGAACGCTTGGGAAAACTTTTCGCAGTCCTTGCAGGATCAGGAGTTTGTCATAAGGGTCGCTGCCTAATATTCCGATGGCTTCTAGACGTCGAGTTGCGTCTGCTCGTTGGAATGTGCGCATCTGCGATGCGAGGCGATCTATGTAATCCACCTGCGTGCGACCGAAAGCGATACTTGGAGCGTGGGACTTGAGCAGCTGGCGAAACAGCTCTGCTGAATCCGGAGGCTTTGTTAAGTCCGTTTTTTGCTTGTCTGTCGGGGCGGATTTTTCTGGCCCGCCAGAGATTTGTCCGTCTAGTCCACGCAGGTAAGTATACCGTTTGATATCATTCTCGTCGCCCTCTGCTTTCCGAAATTCCTTAGCGAAACTCTCGGGTAGGGCGCTTCCATAGAGCGTATCCCACTCACTGAGCAAAACGACTGCGCCTTTTTTCGTACGAGTGAAAAGGCCTGGCCTGCGAAGCGTCAACTCATGCACAAGCGCTTTTGCAAAGAGTCCATCGTTACAGCCAAGACGTTCAAGGCTTATCCAGGATGTCCATTTTCCGCGTTCATCGCAACGCTTGGCCAGGTCGATCTGGTTCGATCCATTCGTAAGCGCTATCACAAACCGCGCCCATGGCGACTCCGGAAAGAGGTGATCGCCAGGTTTTCTCGGATTCACAATCCGATTGAGGAAGCCTGGATCGATCGTCGGCCGAGCTGATAGTATAGTTATCGGTACAACGTCATCTTGGGACGGTTCCAAATCCTTACCATCGGCATATTCCGCGCTTACGGAGCGCAAAAGCGCGACGAGGCGATCGGAGGTAAGTGGGCCGAGCCAACAAGCACGGACCCACGGATTTTGTCGCGTGAACCGTTGTTTTGGTGATGACCTTGCCAGCAGCAGCGAAACCCGCTTGAGCCATTCGAATTGATCCACGGCTTGGAGGGCTCCGTCCTCCACATAAACGACAATCACTTCGTCAAACATCACCGCCGGTTGCTTTGCTTCTGACAATAATTTCCGGACAGGATCTAGTTCGAAAACTTCGAATGGATAGGCAATTTGCGTCGTCATGGGCGGTTCCGGCGTCGGATCCCACAACGTTACGCCCAGCCGCGACGCATTAGCTGGTCGATACCCGGCCGTGGATAAAGCCGACACAACAGCAACGCGTGCTCGAATCCGCTGTTCGCCGTTTTCTGGATAAGCCTCTGACTGTAGCGACACAAACTGAAACAGCACGTGATGCGGTTCACTCAAATAGTCGATCGTCCCGTTCTTTGTGAAAACTGGATCCCAATACGTGTGACGATAGATGAGTTGATCGAGAGGGATTACGTTTCCACCTGTCGTGCCAGTGGACTGTCCGGCATGCAAATTCCGACGGATAGCTTCAGTTGCTTCCAGCGGGTCTTGCCACAAGCGCGCTGGGATACTCTGCGCATCCTGGGAGGGTTCGCCAATACCGACCTCGGCAAAACCCGGCCGAATAGGCGCCGAACGGGGTCCTCCGAAAATGCCAACGGCTACCACGGCCACTGCGACAACATACGGTAGCCACAAATTTCCGAGAGAGGCGGTGGATTTGTCCATGACGAGGGGAACGGAGCTTTTTATTCCTGGGTGGTGTTGCTATGCAAGCAAAAATCGGGAGATGTACCATTCGCGGACCAATTGGCGCAAATCCTCTCGATATTCTAACGCGCGACACATGACACCTCTCCTGCTCTTCGCACCCGGGGCGGGCGCGCCTTCGTCTCATCCCTGGATGCGGGCGTGGGCGGAACGACTCATCGCCATCGGGGATGTTCGCACTTTCGACTATGACTACCTGCGCGAAGGCCGGCGCCGGCCTGATCCTCCGGCGATCCTGATCGCCGCGCATCGCCGGGTTTTACGCGACGCGCGAAAGGACGAAACCCAATCCGTCATCCTGATCGGAAAAAGCATGGGGGGACGGATCGGATGTCACGTTGCGCTGGAAGAATCGGTCGCGGGCCTGGTTTGCCTCGGGTATCCGCTCTGTGGCGGCGGAGATCCAAAACGGCTGCGGGATAAAGTTCTGCGCGATTTGCGGACGCCTATCTTATTCGTGCAAGGAACGCGCGATCCGCTCTGCCCGCTCGAATTGCTCGAAAGTGTGCGGAAGGAAATGAAAGCGCCGAATTTTCTTCACGTCGTCGAAGGCGGCGACCATTCGTTGCTCGTGGCGAAGCGCCAGCTTAAAAGCGCAGATGAGACGCAAGACGAAGTCGATGAGCGAGTGCTAAGAGCTATCGCCGAGTTCGACAAATGGATTCAAGGCCGTCTCCGCGGACCCTCATCCTAACCTTCTCCCTCAGGGAGAAGGAACTTATCTCGCATGCTTCATAGTATCGGCTCCTTTCTCTCCCAGCGGAAGAAAAGGACGCGCAGCGCCAAGTGAGGGCAAGAGCGATGCTATTCGTGCAGATGTTTGTCTGCCGCGTCGGCGTTCTGAGTGGTAGTGACACCAACCGCGGCCGTCGTTCCCGCGCACGACGTTAGGAGCAAAGACGCGCACGCGATCAACAATGCGGCCGCTAAACGTCGCGAGGAAGTCACGCTCAACTTAGCGGAAGCCAATTACCCGGTTGCGGCGGTGGCTTACCTTCGGTGAGCGAGAGGTAAGTGTATTCGTGCAGGAGCCGCTCGTAATCGGACAACAGCTTCATGGCGTCGTTAGGCTTGAGCCGGTCGCCTTTGATGGCGCCGTCCACCTGGGTCTTGAGCAGACGCATGAGCTCCACCTTGTCCCATTGGGTCATGGCGAGCACTTCGCCGATCGTGCTGCCTTCGATGACCTCCTCGATATACCAGCCTAACTCTTCATCAGCATCGAGGAAGACATGGGCCTCGGTCACGCGGCCAAAGAGATTGTGCAGGTCGCCCATGATGTCCTGGTAGGCACCCACCATGAAAACGCCGAGGTAATAAATCTCGCCCGGCACGATCCGATGCAGGGGCAGCGTGTACTTCACATCCTGGAGATCGATGAACTTCGACACCTTGCCGTCCGAGTCGCAGGTGATATCGACCAGCATGCCGTTGCGGTCCGGCGGCGTGGTGAGGCGATGGATCGGCATGATCGGGAACAACTGGCCGAGCGCCCAGTGGTCGAGGAGCGATTGGAACACGGAGAAGTTGCAGATGTATTGGTCGCCCAGCGCCGTCTCCAGCTCTTTCACTTCCTCAGGCACGTAACGCAGGCCGCGATGCATATTCACGATCTGCTGGGCGAGCTGCCAGTAAACGCAATCGATCTTCGCCTTCGATTCGAGATCGAGGTGACCGAGGGTAAAAGTCTGCTGCGCTTCCTCCTTGATCTGCTGGATGTCGTGCAAACTCTCGAGCCGGTTCCCGCGTTTGAGGCGCTGCTTCACGTCGAGAATGTCGCGGACCAGTTTGTGGTCCTTCTCGCTGACATCGACCTTGAGCTTCGGCGCCGTTTTTTCGATCGAGCTGAACGCTTCTACCACGAGCACGGAATGATGGGCCACGATCGCGCGCCCACCTTCATTGACGATTGCAGGATGGGCGACGTCCTCGGAATCGCACACGTCCATGATGTTCCAGACGACGTCGTTGGCGTATTCCTGGAGCGAATAGTTAGCCGAGCTGTCGAAGTCGCTCCGCGAACCGTCGTAGTCGACACCCAATCCGCCGCCGACATCCAGATAACCGAGTTCGTGGCCGAGTTTGCAAAGCTTCGCGTAGTAGCGAGCCGCCTCGCGGACCGCGCGTTTGATCGTGGAAATGTCCGGCACCTGCGAGCCAACGTGGAAATGGACCAGCTTGAAACAATGGCCGAGGCCCGCTGCTTTTAACATCTCACTGGCCGCGACGAGGCTCGTCGTATCGAGTCCGAACTTCGCGTTCTCGCCGCCGCTGGGTGACCATTTCCCGGAGCCTTTGCTGTAGAGCCGAACCCGGATCCCGATGAGCGGCTCGACCCCGACTTCCTTCGAGGCGCGGATCGCCTGCTCCAGTTCCTCCAATTTCTCGACAACGATGATCACCGACTTGCCCAGCTTTCGGCCAAGTAAGGCGATCCGAATAAAAGCGCGGTCCTTGTAACCGTTGCAGATGATCAGGCTCTCGGGATCCTTGTGCATCGCGAGCGCGGCCACGAGCTCCGGTTTACTGCCGGCTTCGAGTCCGAAGTGAAACTCCTGGCCGGCATCGACGATTTCTTCGATGACTTCGCGGAGCTGGTTCACCTTGATCGGGAAAACGCCGCGATAATTGTTCTTGTAGCCGAACTCCTCGATCGCTTTCTGAAAGGCGCAGTTGACCGACTCCACCCGATGCCGGAGCAGATCCTGGAACCGAATCACAAGCGGAAAACCCAGGCCGCGATTACGCGCTTCGTTGACGACGTCGAGAATGTCGATCGCGCCGCCTTTTTCCTTGAGCGGCCGGACCTCCGCATTGCCCGCGGCGTTAATGGTGAAGTAACCGGTCCCCCAGCCGTCCACGTTGTAGGTGGAAATAGCGGCTTCGACGTCCCACTCGTTCTTCATTTCTTCGCGCGCGGCCGCGGCCGCAGAGCGCATAATCAATCAGCGCTGCGGACATGCAAGCACGCATCGTGAAAATCTCAGCCTGTAGCGCTTCGCTATGCGAAGCGCGGGAACAAACAATATCTTCTCTCCCGCGTCGCCCACAGGGCGACGGCTACAGTTGTTTTTCGTAACCGGGCTGATACGGTTTGCGCGGATGAACAAGACGGTCATCGAGGTGCAAGTCCGGGCGGTGTTGCCGACGAGCGGCGGCTGCGCCGTTTTCCTCGGGAACAACGACAAAGTCTTCATCATTTACGTCGACCAGACGGTGGGCAGCGCGATCACCATGTTCATGCGCGATGTCTCGAAGGAACGTCCGCTCACCCACGATTTGATGGGACATCTCATGACGGCGCTCGGCGCGAAAGTGGAGCGCGTCATCATCAACGATCTCAAGAATGCGACCTATTACGCGCGCATGATCATCCGCGCGGAAAACGAATTGCAGCAGAAGAAAATCATCGAGCTGGATGGCCGCCCGAGCGATTGCATCGCGATGGCGACGCAGCAAAAAGCGCCGATGTACGTCAGCCAGGAAGTCTGGGACGAAGTCGACGACATGAGCGACGTGCTGCGGAAGATGGAAGAGGACGGGCTCAAGCCGGATGTCGAATCGGAGTCAGAATCCGAATCGACGGAAGAAGAGTGATTCTTCTGTAGCAGCGGCCCTGCGGGCCGCTCGAGCGCGGCGTCGATTTCCCAAAGCGGCCCACAGGGCCGCTGCTACAGAAGTTACCCCAGCAACTCCCCATAATGCGCCTGCGCCATCTCGGTACAGAGCGCGAGGATCGCGGAGGGCGTGTCGAGTTCCAGCGAGTCGCTTACCAGCTTCTGGCATTCGCCGTGAGTGAGGCTTTGCACGGCGCGCTTTACGCGGGGGACGATCGACGCACCGACGCTTAGCTCGTCCATTCCCAAACCGAGCAGCAGCGGCGTGAGTGCGAGATCGCCGGCCATCTCGCCGCACACGCCCACCCAGATGTCGTGCTCGTGGCCGGCATCGGCCACCATTTTCAAAAGGCGCACCACGGCGGGATGGGTGGGCTGATACAGATGCGCCACCCGCTCGTTGGTGCGATCGACCGCAATCCCGTACTGGATCAAATCGTTCGTGCCGATGCTGAAAAAATCGATCTCGCGCGCGAGCCGCTCGGCGCACATCGCGGCGCTCGGGATTTCGATCATCGCGCCGACTTCCGTTTTCGGATCGAACTCGTGACCTTCCTTCTCCAACTCCCTTTTGCATTCTTCGAAAACCTCGAGGGCACGATTAAGTTCCTCCAACCCCGAGATCATCGGGAACATCACCTTTACGTTTCCGACCGCACTGGCTCGGACGATCGCGCGGAGCTGTGCCTTGAAAATATCGAGGCGCTCGAGCGAGAAGCGGATGGCGCGATGGCCGAGGAATGGATTCATCTCGTCATCGCCATCGAGCGCGTCCGCCAGTTTGTCGCCGCCCAGGTCGAACGTGCGGATGATCAACGGATGCGGCTGCACTTGTTCGGCCACTTTGCGATAAGTCGCGTACTGTTCTTCTTCGGTCGGAAGGGTGTTGCGGTTGAGATAGAGAAATTCCGTGCGGTAAAGACCGATCCCCTCGGCGCCATTGCGCGGAGCGGCTTCCACTTCCTCCGGCAGCTCGATGTTCGCGGAAAGGACGATGTGGCGGCCGTCGCGCGTAGTCGATTTGGTTTCGCGCAAACCGGTGAGCTGCTCCGCCACGAGCGAGCGCTTGTGTTCCAATTCGCCGTAATGCCAGAGCGTTTCCGGCGTTGGATCGAGAATGAGCAGGCCGTTGTAACCATCGAGCAGCACTTCGCGGCCGCTCTCCAGCTTTTCGCTGGCGTCATGCAACCCGACGACGGCCGGAATGTTGAGCGACCGCGCCATGATCGCGGTGTGCGACGTCCGGCTGCCGAGGTCCGTGGCCAGCCCGAGGACGTACTGCCGATTCATCGTCGCCGTGTCGGAGGGCGTGATGTTATGCGCGAGAAGAATGTGCGGATGCGTCAGGGCGAGGAAATCCTTGGGCGCTTTGCCTTGGAGATTGCGCACCACCCGCTTGGTTACGTCCTGGATATCGAGCGCGCGCTCGCGCAGGTAGGGATCGTCGATTTCACTCAGGGTATGGGCGTAATGGCTCGCCACTTCCTGAAAAACAAATTCGACGTTGCAGAGATCGGTCTGCAGCTTGCGCAGGACTTCATCGATCAGCGTCCGGTCTTCGACCACGAGCAGGTGCGCGTCGAAAATGCCCGCGTCCTTGGCGCCGATCGATTGCGCGATCCGCTCCTGCATCTCGAGAATCTGCGAACGCGTCTGGATCAGCGCCGTCTCGAACCGGCCGATCTCGTTCGGAATTTCCGAAGGCTCGATCCGATGGCGCGCGATTTCGTCGCGATCGTCCTCGGCGACATAGAGCGCTCCGCGAGCAACCCCGGGGGAAACCCCGATGCCCTGGATTCGCGTCTCCGGTTTTGCGTTATCGCCGCTCATCCAGAGAGAGTAGCGCGAATGTCAAGGAAGCGGGTTGAAGAGTTGAAGCGATAAAGCGTTGAAGCGGTCATTTGCGATACGCTGTAACGCTTCAACGCTTCAACGCTTCAACGTCCCCTCAGTCTTCGTTAAACTTTTTCCGGATCAGCTCTTCGAGTTCTTCCATCACCTTGTCGGCGTCCGCGCCTTCGCAACGAATGGTGAGCTTCGATCCCTGGCCCGCGGCCAGCATCATCAGGCCCATGATGCTTTTGCCGTTGATCTGTTCGCCTTCCTTCTCCACCCAGACTTCGGCGCGATAACGGCTCGCGATCCGGACGAACATCGCCGCGGGCCGCGCGTGCAACCCAAGCCGGTTGATGATCGTGATCTCTTTCTCGATCTTCTGCCCGGCACTCGCCGATGATCTCCGATTCAACAGGCCCATTAGTCTTCCTTCGTTTCCATCAAGTTCAGCAGCTTGTCATTAAACTCCGCCGCGCTATTGCGTCCCAGACCTTTCAACTTCTGGTCCATCGCCGCAACTTCAACCAATCGCGCGATGTCGCGCCCCGGCCGAACCGGGATCGTGACGTGCGGCACTTTCAGTTTCAGGATTTCGTAAAACTCCTGGTCGATCCCGATGCGGTCGACCTCTTCCAGCTCCTGCCAATCTTGGAGCGTCACCACCATATCGAGCCGCTTCTCAATCCGAATACTGCCGATGCCAAAAATCGACGCCACGTTGATGATTCCGATGCCGCGCACTTCCATGTGATAACGCGTCAGGTCTGGCGCTGTCGCCACCAGCTCGCGGCCCTCGAACGATTTTACCCGCGTCGCGTCGTCGGCCACGAGGCTGTAGCCGCGCTCGATCAAACCCAGCACGCACTCGCTCTTCCCGATGCCGCTTTGGCCCCGAATCAAGACGCCCACCCCGAGAATATCGACCATGCTGCCGAACTCCGTCACGGTCGGGGAAAAATCGACCTCCATCGCGATCGTGGCCGCATTGATGAAACGCATCGTCACCATCGGGGTGCGGAAGATCGCGACCTGCTGTTCTTCCGCCACCGCCAGCAGATCGGCATCGAGATGCGCACCACGCGAAGTCACCAGGCAGGGAATTTTTTGCGCGCACAGATTGCGAAACCGCTGGATGCGTTGGCGCCGCGAAAGGCTTTTCAGGTACGATTGCTCGGCCGCGCCGAGAACCTGCACGCGTTTTTCGGCGAAGTAACTGTAGAACCCCGAGAGCGCCAGGCCCGGCCGGTTGATGGTCGGTTCCCGGATTTTGCGATGAAAGCCGACGCGCTTGCCTTCCAGCTTCAGTTGCAGTTTCTCCCCGTGCGCCAGGTAAAAGCTCTCGACCGTGACGACCGGAATGTTCTTCCGCAGATCACTCCGCGACGAGATCGCCTGGGCTGAAGTTTTATCGGCCATTGCCCTTCTCCTTTATCGCGAGACGGCTGCGATTTCCACCGTGGATGTCTCATCATCGCACAGCTCTCGAGCCGCCGCGCAATCTGCGAGTAGTCTCTAATTGATCTTCACCAGCTCGATATCGAACACTAGGTCGCCGCTTACCGGGCCGTTGCCGGCATAGGCGAGAGCTTCGGGAATCCAGAAGCGGCGCTTCTCGCCTTCGACCATCAGTTGCACGCCCTCGGTCCAACCGGGGATGACGCGATTCAATTTGAACGTGGCCGGCTCGTGGCGCGCGTATGTGCTGTCGAATAATTTCCCGTCCGTCGTCCAGCCGGAATAATTGACGGTCACCGAACTGGTCGCTTCGGGGTGCCGCGCGCCGGCCCCGGGTTTGAGGATCTTGTAACTGAGTCCCGTGCCCGTTCGCTGCGCATCAGCCGGCGGTCGCTGCACATCGTCGGGCGCTTTTGTCGGATCGACGGAAGTTTCTTTCGGCGCGGCCGGCTTGAATGAAATCAGCTCGACATCGAAGACCAGCACCCCGGCGGGCCGGCCTTCCTTCCCTTTGTAAGCCAATTCTTCGGGAATCCAGAAGCGCCGCTTTTCCCCCGCGACCATGAGCTGAACGCCTTCCGTCCAACCGGCAATCACTTTATCAAGCGGAAACGTCACCGGCTTGCCGCCGCTCAACGAGCTGTCGAAATTTTTCCCGTCGGTTGTCCAACCGCTGTAATGCACCGTGACCAGGTCGGTCTTCGCCGGGTGGGTCGTGCCTTTGCCCGGCGCCAAAACTTTCGACGCGAGACCGGACGCGGTTTTCTCCGCCTCCGCTGGTGCCGCGGCCACGTCATCCGGAGCGGGAATAGTTTTCGGATCTGGAGTTTGGGCAAAGGTGAGCGTGGCAATCGCCAACAGCGCTATCGCAATCGTTCTTGGCATCGTAGTAAATGGCCGGTGGATTGGCCGGCGCCCTCCATCTATCCCGAGGCGCGCCCGGAAACAAGGAGTGCCGGTTTGTAAATTCGTTCCAGGTGAATTCAAAACTGATTGCGCTAATATCCAACCCATGACCATGCGCTTCCTTTTCCTCATCTCCCTGGCGATGCCGCTGATCTCATTCGCCGAGCCGGTCTCGCCGGCCCCATCACCTTCGCCGGAAGCGACTGGTGCTTCACAGAGCTCACAAGCGGTCACGCCCTCGAAATCGGTCGAGAACTCGGTGGTCAAAGTATTTTCCACTCTGCGTGCGCCTGATCCCGCCAAGCCGTGGAGCAAACAATCGCCCTCTGACATCAGTGGAAGCGGAGTGGTCATCGCCGGCAAGCGCATCCTGACGAATGCGCACGTCATCCTTTACGCAAGTGAAGTGCAGATTCAGGCAAACCAAGCCGGCGACAAGATTTCCGTCCACGTGGAGGCGGTCGCCCCCGGAATCGATTTGGCCGTGCTCAAGCTCGACGACGAAAAGTTTTTCGATTCGCATCCGCCTTTAAGGTTTCGCAAGAATCTGCCGGACGCCAAGGACGCGGTCATGGTCTACGGCTATCCGACCGGCGGGACGAGTTTATCAATCACCAAAGGGATCATCTCACGCATCGAGTTCACCGGTTACAACATGTCGACGCACGGTCTGCGCATCCAGATTGACGCGGCGATCAATCCTGGGAATAGCGGCGGCCCCGCGGTGGTGAACGATGAGATGATCGGTCTCGCGTTTAGCCATCTCCACGGCGCGCAGAACATCGGCTATATAATTCCGACGGAAGAGGTCGACCTTTTTCTCCGAGATGTGGCGGACGGTCATTACGACGGCAAGCCGGCGATGTATGATGACGTGCAGACGCTGGAAAACCCGGCCCTCCGATCGTTTCTCCATTTGCCTTCATCGGTTCAGGGCATCCTCGTCCATCGCCCTTTCAGCACGGACGCTTCTTACCTGCTCAAAGAATGGGATTTGATCACCAAGATTGGCGACACGCCCGTAGACGACCAGGGCATGATCAAAGTAAGCGATAACCTGCGGCTGCGTTTCGCGTATCTCATCCAAAAACTCGCAAAGCAAAACAAAGTCCCGCTTACTCTTTTCCGCGATGGCAAAGAGCGGAAGATCGAATTCCCCCTCTTGTTCCATCGACCCCTGGTGATTCCAGATCTCGAAGGGAGCTACCCGTCCTACTTTGTTTACGGCCCGATGGTTTTTGCCGACGCCACCAATGAGTTCCTCGGTTCGGCCGCGCGAGACCGTCAGGCCAGCGGAATGATAGGCATGCTCACTTTTCTTGGCAGTCCGCTCATCACAAGAGTCGGAGACAAACCAGCCTTTGAGGGTGAGAGATTAGTCATCGTCACATCTCCTTTTTTTCCGCACAAGCTCGCCAAGGGCTACGGCAATCCGGCCTGGCAGGTGGTGAAGACGGTCAATGGCCATGAGATCAAAAACCTGGCGCACTTGGTTGAAGTCTTGCGCGATTTGAAGGACGAATTTGTGACCTTCGAATTCAACGCGCGCACGACCGGCGAAACCATCGTTTTTCCCCGCGCAGAAATGGTCGCCGCAACGAACGAGATCCTGACTGATAACGGCATCCGCAGTCAGGGTTCGCCTGACATATTGAAGATTTGGGAAACCAAACCGTAGCCGGCCTATTTCAATTCGCCCGCGGCTCGATCAGGCCGAAATCGCCGCTCTTCCGACGGTAGAGCACGTTCACCCGCGCGCTCCGCGCATTCAGGAACACGAGGAATTGCCGGTGCGACATTTCCAGTTGCAGGACCGCTTCATCGACGAACATCGGCTTCACCGGGAGCTGCTCCGTTCGCACGACCGCGTGCTCGTGATGCTCGTCCTCCTCGACCGGCGCGGGATGGAGCACCTGTTCCTCGAGATGCTGGACGATGTCTTTTCGCGGACGGTGCTTCCGCATGAGCCGCGTTTTATATTTCCGCATCTGCCGCGCCACCTTGTCCGCGACCGCATCGATGGCGGCATACATGTCATCGGTCTCTTCGCAGGCCTCGATCGTGATGTGGTTCGAGCAAACGAGAACGATCTCGGCCGAGTGCCGGTATTTCTCCACCTCGAGGATCACGTGCGCCTCGATGATCTTGGGGTAATCGAGATGCAGGCTCTCGATCTTGCGGGTGCAATAATCGTTGATCGCATCGGTGATCGGCAAATGGCGGCCGGTGACTTTGACGTTGGGGTGAGCGTTGGTCGTTATCACTTCTTTCCTTTCGCTTACATTTGAAAGCGCTCGCCGAGATAGAGCTGGCGGCTAATGGGATCGTTGATGAGAAAATCCTTCGTGCCTTCGCTCTCGACCCGGCCCTCGAAAATGAGATAGGCGCGATCGACGATGGAGAGGGTCTCGCGCACGTTGTGGTCCGTGATCAGAATGGCGAGCCCGGACTTGCGAAGATTGACCACGATCTGCTGAACATCATAGACCGCGATGGGGTCGACGCCACTGAATGGTTCGTCGAGCATGAGCAGGCTCGGCTGGGTCACGAGCGACCGCGCGATCGTGAGCCGGCGCTTCTCGCCGCCGCTCAACGTGATCGCGGTATTCTTCGCGATCCGCTCGATGCCGAATTGATGGAGCAACTGGTCGCAGCGCTGGCGCCGCTCGTATTTGCTGAGCGGCAGGGTCTCAAGAATCGCAAGGATATTTTGTTCCACCGTCATCTTGCGGAAGATCGATTCTTCCTGCGGCAAATATCCCATCCCGAGCCGCGCCCGTTTATACATCGGATATTTGGTGACGTCGGTGCCGGAGAAAATGACACGGCCGCTGTTTGGCCTAACGAGTCCAACGATCATGTAGAAGCTGGTCGTTTTCCCCGCGCCGTTCGGTCCGAGCAGCCCGACGATCTCGCCGGCGCGGACCTTGATGTCGATGCCGTTCACCACCGCGCGCCCGCCATAGATCTTGACGAGTTGCTCCGTGGAAAGGACGTAGTCCTCCGCTTCCGGCTTGGCGGAAATGGGGGAGGCAGTTGGCGCGGTCGCAGTCGGCATGGTCACGGTGTGGGTGTCGGCGTGGGCGTGGTTTCGGATTTCGGCGGCTGGCGAATTTCGGTCCGGCTGGGCCCGGTCGTTTGCAATTCACCCTTCTCGTTCAAGACCATGACGGTGTCGGGACTCGTCGCCACGTGAGTATTTAATCCCTGCTGAACACGCGGGTTGCCGGTCAGCTCGAAATTTCCGTTCTTGGCCGTGTAAACCGCGTGGTCCGATCGGCCCACCATTTTGCTCGGCGGTCCCCCGGCCGGGTCCGGCCGTTCGCGGATCACGCCGACGTTCCCCTCCACGACGGCTGTCTCCAGGCCTTCGCTTTGTTTCTTGCTGATGTAAATGGTGAGCTTGTCTCCCTGGATTTGAAAACGCGGATCGATCACGATGATGTGCCCGGTGAACACCCCGATCGACTTCGAGGAATCGAACACGGTCTTGTCCGCATAGATTTCGGTGACGATCTGTTCCGGCGCGGGTGAATTAGCCGGCGTCGGCTTGTCGGTCGCACTTTTGTCGGGGCTAACTTTTACAGCTTTCGGGATCGCGGAAGGAGAACTTTCTGGGGCCGAGCGCGGCGCCCGGGATGAAAGAGTAGCGGGCGCGGAACCCTGGCCGCGGGCAATTCCAGCCAGCGCTGCCAAGCAGAGCATTGCACAAACCGCGAGCGAGGATCTCATTCCGATGCATTTTCCGGAGTGCGCGCCTTGCCCCGGACCACCATCTTGACGTTGCCCTCCAGCGTCCCCTGCCGCGTCAGCATTTCGAATTTCATCGTGTCGCCGGCTACTTCGAAATCCGAGCGCTTCACCGTCGAGCGAACGTTCGAAGTGAGCACCTGCGTCTTGAGGTTGAAGACCGACTTGTTCATCTTGATTTCGAGATCGGGCGTCTCCGTCTCCGGCACGAACGTCGTGAATTTCACGCCCTCAAATTCGATATTCTGATCATCGAGGCGGCGGGTCACGCCGGCTTCGAGTTTGCCGCGCATCCGGCCCTGGAGATCGAAGTCGGGAAGCACCAGGCCCTTCGCGTCGTGGCCGGCGGTGATCGGCACGTCCTTGATTCCTTCCTCCGGTTTCGGCCGCGACTTCTTCTTCGCCGCGGGCGTCGCGGTCGGCGTCGGACTTTTGCTTTCCGATTTTGGTCCCTTCTTTTCCGCCCCGAAGACGGCGCAGGTCAGAAAACCCAGAAGCAGGAAAGCGGAAAAGACGCTGGCGATTCCAGCGCGCCCGCTACGAAACGGCAGCATGAATAGCTTTTAACATGCGAAGATGCTTCGGCAACTGCTTTAGCGGAACCTGGTTCGGCCCGTCCGACAAAGCGCGCGCCGGGTTCTCGTGCACCTCCATGAAAATGCCGTCGCAGCCGGCCGCCATCGCCGCGCGGGCCAGGACAGGCGCCAGCTCGCCATCGCCTGAAGTCGCGTCGCCCGCGCCGCCGGGCCGTTGCACGGAGTGGGTCGCATCGAAGATCACCCGGTAACCGGCTTGCCGCATCCAGTAGAGCGAACGAAAATCGGCCACGAGATTGTTGTAGCCGAAAGTGGTCCCGCGCTCGGTGAAGAGGAAGTTCTTGTTTCCGAACGCCGCCAGTTTCTCGGCGATGTTTTTGACGTCCCAAGGCGCGAGGAACTGGCCTTTCTTGACGTTGATCACGCGGCCGGTTTCAGCCGCGGCCTCGAGCAAATCCGTTTGCCGGCAGAGGAACGCCGGGATCTGCAAAACGTCGATCACATGTCCCGCGATCTCTGCTTCCGCCGGCGAATGCACATCGGTCGTGACCGGAATCTTCAATTCCGCGCCGATCGCCGCCAGGATCTCGCAGCCTTGCTCAACCCCAATGCCGCGATACGACCGGACCGACGTCCGGTTCGCCTTGTCGTACGACGCCTTGAAAATGAATGGGACCGATTCCGCCCTGCAGATTTCCGCGATTTTGCGCGCCATTCGCCAGACAAACTTTTCCGACTCGATCACGCACGGCCCGAGGATAAACGCCGGCTTGCCGCCCCCAATCGTGACCGAGCGAATCTTGAGCGGTTTCATATCAACTTGTTCCTCGCGCTGCTTATCAGGTCATAAAGCGCAAAGGGCAAATAGAGGACGAAGTAAAACGCCAGCGCCAATAGGTGCATCTGTAAAATGTAAACGACGCGTTGATCCGAGAGCGCGTCCAGGAGCGAGGCGGCCGCGGGTTTGTGGAGAAGATATCCGTAATTCTCGCCCGTGAGCAGGTCGACGGTGATTGCCAGGACGAAATACAATTCCGACCAGATGAACGTCCGCACGATTGAGATCCAGTGCGGCCGGAATTTTTTCATGATCATCATGAAGGCGATGGCGACCACGATCCCGGAATGCGCGATGAAAAAGGTGAGGAAGCGAATATCGGGAAAGGCGTACTTCAAATCCGGGGTGAGAATGGCCTGCAGCGTCCCGCCGATTCCCCAGAAGTAGGCGACTTCCAGCCAGCGCTCGCGCCCGGTGAGCAGCGCCACCAGGATAGCGATCATGGCCCAATCGCAGAGCTGAAAGGGCAGCGCTCTCTGCCACGCCAATCCGGCCGTGACCGCGAGATAAATTTCGTAGCCGACATAGTTGAACAGGAGGAGACCCGCGAGCAATCGCGCAATGATTCGCTCGCTCCGGGGCCAGCGGCTTTTCCGCGCGAAGGCCGCGAAGACGAACGGCAGCGAAATCGTGAGCGCGATCACGATGAGATGGGCCAGCCCGAAAGGCCGAAAAGCGTGGGCGGCATCCATGGCCGCGATAAAATCAATGAGCCCGCGGATCGACAAGCACTATCGAATCACCCAGAGATTGCAGGGAATCACGTCCGTTACCCACGCGACATGGGAAGGCAGACCTTCGTCTCCGCAGGCTTCCGGGTCGACCGGGACGGCGAGCAGGGAGGCGTCGATCGCCTGGATGAAATCGAGCGCGGCGTATCCGGTGTTGCCGCGGATGCAGCGCGCCTCGATCGGGACGTCGTTCGGCCCCGCCGAGTCGATGAATTTTTCGAGCGCGATTTCTTCTTCTTCCAGGGTCCGCGCGCCTTCGCTTCCGCTTTCCGGCGTATCGGTGCGCGCTTTCGCCCGCGCTTCATCGAAGGTGGTGTAAACGCGGATCACATAAAGTTTTTCGCATTCCTCCAGAGCGGCCAGGCGCAACGCCTTGAGGAGCGCGGCACGTCCGTGGTCGGAATAATCCGCGAGGAAAACAATTCGACCGAGCGGCTTCGGCTCCCTCTCGGGCTTGATGAACAGGATCACGGAACAGTCGGCCTTGCGGACGAGCATCCGCGCGACATTCCCAAGAAACGGCCGCAGGACGACTTCTTTCTCCAGCGCGCCAGCCACGAGCAGATCGATCTCGTTGGTTCGGGCCGCTTCCAGGATGGCGGCGGCCGGATCTTCGCCCTGGTGATAATGGATCGCGGAATCTTCCGGCAGCGCGAGCTCGAGAAAAGCGGCGGCAAATTTTCTGGCCGTCTCGTCGTCGCGCGTTCCGACATAGATGAGTTGAAGCTGCCGGCAAAGCCGATCCCGGACGCGCTTCCCCTCCGCGAGCACCTGGAGAAATCGCGGAGAAAACGCGCTGGCCACGGCAACGGTCCGATAAGGAGGTTCGATCATTTTCGCGCGAAGTATTGTGGGAGGATAAACCCCGCTCGGCAACTGGCGGGCGAAAACTTCCTGAAATTCGGCGGTAGACGCTGGTTGCGGGACATTCGACATTCGACATTCGTCATTCGACATTCGCTGCCATGATCCGCCGCGCCATTTACCCGGGCAGCTTCGACCCGGTCACGAACGGTCATCTCGACGTCATCGATCGCGCGCGGAAATTGTTCGATGAAGTCGTCGTCGCCGTCGCTCACAACGACCAGAAGCATCCGCTCTTTTCGCTCGAAGAACGCCTCGCCTTTCTCCGGGACAGCCTCGGGAAAATCAAGAACGTCGAGATCGCGCCGCTGGACGGCTTGCTGGTAAATTTCGCCATCGCCCGAAAAGCGACCGCCGTCATCCGCGGGCTGCGCGCCATTTCCGATTTCGAATTCGAATTCCAGATGGCGCTGATGAACCGCAAGCTCGAAGCAACCGTCGAGACGATTTTCCTGATGCCGAAGGAGGAATACACTTATCTTAGCTCCCGGATCGTGAAGGAAATCGCGCGGCTCGGCGGCGACGTGACGGATTTCGTGCCGGCCCGAGTCGCGAAGGCGTTGCGAACGAAGCTCAGCGAATGACGAAGCACGAATGACGAATGTCGAAACAAGCCCGAATGCTCGAATGACGAAACGTTGGTCAAGCCGCAGTTCTTCGTCATTCGGGCTTCATCATTCCTTCGTCATTCGTCATTCGTCATTCGTCATTTTTTTATGAAAGTCCATCTCCGCCAAATCCAGGCCGACGGTCTGCATCTTGAAGGCGAAGAGGAATGCCCAATTCCCGAACTGGCGGCGGAAGGGGTGATCTGCACCGGGCCGTTGCGTTATTCGCTCGACCTCGGAATCTCGGAAGGCGCGCTCTGGGTGACGGGCAATCTTGTCCAGCCGGTCGAATTGAAATGCGTGCGTTGCCTGGAGCCGTTTCGGTTCGACATCGAGGTGCATGCTTTTTCCATCCACCACCAACTCACGGGACCGGAGCTGATCGATCTCGCTCCCTACGTCCGGGAAGACATTTTGCTGAATCTTCCCGCGCATCCGCACTGCGATCGCGAAGGCGGCCGAAAATGCCCGGCCGCATTGCCCGAGGCGCCACCGGCTGAGACGGATGGCAAGCGCACGCCCGACTGGAGCGCGCTGGATAAGCTGAAATTAGGTTGAGCGGTTGAGAAGTTGAAGGGTTGAGAGGATTTGCGGCGACATTCCTTTTTCCTCTCAACCGCTCAACCACTCAACCTCTCAACCTCTCTTGTCTTTTCGAAAAACCCTGCTTTCCTGTCTGCCCCATGGGAGTTCCCAAACGCAAAACTTCGAAGATGCGGCTGCGCACCCGCAAGGCGTCGCATCGCTGGCAGGCGCCGCAGTTAAACAAGTGCACCCAATGCGGCAGCACGGTCGCGTCGCATACCGCCTGCCCTTCCTGCGGCTATTACAAGGGCCGCCAGGTGTTATCTGTGGGAGCGTGAATCGTTAAATCGAGAACCGTGAATCGCTGTGCAAGGCGCTTCGCTTCACGATTCTCGAATCTCGATTCACCGTTCCCCGCTTTTTCGTTTTGCATTCGCTCCTTGAACGCCGCAAAATCCCGCTCCGATGAAAATCGCTTTGGACGCGATGGGCGGCGATTTCGGCCCGTCGAACATCGTTGGCGGCGCGGCGATGGCGCTAAAGGAATATCGCCATATCGAGCGGCTGTTCCTGGTCGGCGATACGCCGCAGATAGAAGCAGAACTCAAAAAGCTTAAGTGCAACGACCGCCGGATCGAGATCGTGCACGCCACTCAGGTCGTCGACATGTGTGATCGCGCGGTCGATGCGGTCCGCCGGAAAAAAGATTCATCGGTGAGCCGCGCCGTTGATCTGGTGAAAAAAGGCGATGCTACAGCCATCGTCAGCGCCGGCCACACGGGCGCGGCTGTCGCGGCCACCACGATAAAGCTCCGGACCCTTCCGGGCGTGGATCGTCCCGGCATCGCGGCCGTTATTCCATCGGAGACTAATGTCTTTGTCTTGATTGACGCCGGGGCAAATAGCGACCCGCGGCCGGAGCACATGCTGCAGTACGCAATCATGGGCTCGGTCTATTCCCGCCACGTGCTCCGCTACAAAAAACCAAGCGTGGGTTTGATGTCGATCGGCGATGAAGACATGAAGGGCAGCGACCTGACCAAGGAAGTCTTCAAGATGCTCAAGCAGAGCGACCTCAATTTCCGCGGCAACATCGAAGGGCACGACCTGTTTGCCGATCCCGTGGAGGTGGTCGTGTGCGACGGATTTGTCGGTAACGTGATTTTGAAAACGTGCGAGTCGATCGGCGACGCGATTTTCAATTGGCTTAAGCACGAGCTGATGAAATCGGGGGCCCGGATGGCGGGGGCTTATCTGGCGCGGAACGCGTTTAAGACCATCAAGAAAAAGGTGAACTACGAGGAATACGGCGGGATGCCGCTCCTGGGGGTGAATGGGATTTGCATCATCGCCCACGGCGCCAGCACGCCCAAGGCGATCAAGAACGCATTGCGGGTGGCGGCCGAATCCATTGAACACCAGGTGAACCCGCATATCGTCGAGGAAGTTAGCCGCCATCATGAAAAAGCAGCCTCGCTCGAGCCCGCGCTCCAGTAAGTCGCACCGCACGGTTTCGATCGTCGGCACCGGCAGTTACACGCCGGAAAAAGTCCTGAGCAACGCCGACCTCATGCGGATTGTGGACACGACTGACGAGTGGATCACCACTCGCACCGGCATCAAGGAGCGCCGGATCGCCGCAAAGGATGAGCAGACCAGCGACATGGCCGCGAAGGCCGCGCTGAAGGCGCTCGAACAGGCGGAAGTGGCCCCGAAAGATGTCGATCTCATCCTGGTCGCGACCGCGACGCCGGACATGCTTTTTCCCGCCACGGCCTGCTTCGTCCAAAAAAAGATCGGCGCGAAGAACGCCGCCTGTCTCGATATCTCAGCGGCCTGCGCCGGCTTTTTGTTCGGCATCGAGATCGCGCAGCAATTCATCACTTCGCACACTCACAACACCGTGCTCGTCATCGGCGCGGAGAAGCTCAGCTCGATCACGAATTGGACCGATCGCAACACCTGCGTGCTTTTCGGCGACGGCGCGGGCGCGGCCGTCCTGCAGCATCGCGGGCGGGCGCATGGAGTGATCAGCACCCATATCGGCAGCGACGGGCAGTTCACCGATATTCTTTTCATGCCCGGCGGCGGTTCCCGTTGCCCGATCACAAAAGAGAACGCGCACATGAACCTGGCGACGATTCACATGACCGGGAAGGAAGTTTACAAACAGGCCGTGATCTCGATGCTGAACGCCTCCAAGAAAGCGCTCGAACAAGCCGGACTAACGACGGAAGACATCGCCTGCGTCATTCCGCACCAGGCAAACCTGCGCATCATCGAAGCGATCGCGGACCGGCTGAAAATCCCGCTCGAACGTTTCTACGTGAATCTCGACAAGTACGGCAACACCTCGGCGGCCGCCGTGGCGATGGCGCTCGATGAAGCCAATCGCACCGGCCGGATCAAGCGCGGCGATTACGTGTTGATGGTCGTTTTCGGCGGCGGATTGACGTGGGCGAGCACGGTGGTGGAATGGTAGTCATTGCAGAATTCAGATTGCAGATCGCAGATTTGACCTGCTTCCCAATCTGAAATCAACAATCTGCAATCTGCAATGCTCATCGAAACCCACGCCCATCTCGACTACCCGGATTTCGCGCCGGACTTCGATGATGTGTTACGACGCGCGACTGAAGCCGGCGTCACGCGCATCATCACTATCGGCACGTCCATCGAGAGCAGCCTGCGCGCGGTCGCATTGGCCGAAAAACATCCGAACGTTTTCGCGGTCATCGGCGTCCATCCGACTTACGTCGAGGAATCAGGCGACGACGTGATCACGCCGTTGCGGGAACTGGCCGCAAATCCGCGCGTGGTCGCGCTCGGCGAAACGGGTCTGGATTATCACCGCTTGCCGAGCACGGAGTTGGAAGACCGAAGAGCGAAAAGTTTTCCCCACCAGGCAATCACGCATGCCGTGGCGAAGGCGTTGCAATATACAACCGAGGAAGAAATCGAAGCCGGGATCCACGACGGCGCTTACAAATCGAAACAGGCCAGCCTCTTTGAACAGCAGCTCGATCTCGCGGTCGAATTGGGACTGAACGTGGTGATTCACCAACGGGACGCGTGGCAGGACACGATCGATATCATGCAGCCCTACGCCGGCAAACTGCGAGGCGTTTTCCATTGCTTCGGCGGTTCGATCGAACAGGCCAACGAAGTTCTGGACCTCGATCATCTCGTCTCCTTCACCGGCATCGTCACGTTCAAGAATGGCGCCAACGTTCGCGAAGTGGCGACCCAGGTTCCGCTCTGGAAGTTCATGGTCGAAACGGATTGTCCGTATCTGGCGCCGGTGCCGTTTCGCGGAAAACGCTGCGAGCCTGCGCATACCCGCATCGTGGCGGAAACCATCGCGGCCGCACGGGGCATTCCGCTGAACGAACTCGCCGAGGCGACCACAGAGACCGCGGAGAAATTTTTTCGATTCAATCGATGAAGCGCCGTCTTTTTTTCCTCGCCGCTGTCGCGGTTCTCATCAGCTCCTGCGTGGCGCCGGACACGCGCCATCGCATCGTGGTCAGCATCCCGGAGCAGAAACTCGCCCTGCTCGATAACGGAGCGCTGATCGCCACCTATCCAATCTCGACCTCCAGGTTCGCCATCGGAGATTTACCCGGTAGCCGCGGGACGCCCCTGGGTGAACTCGAGATCGTGAAAAAAATTGGGGGCTCGGCGCCGAGCGGCATGGTGTTCAAGGATCGCAGACCGACCGGCGAAATCCTGACGCCCGACGCGCCCGGTCGCGATCCGATCGTGACGCGGATTCTATGGCTCCGCGGCCTCGAAGCCCAGAACGCGAACGCCTACGGCCGCTACATTTATATTCACGGCACGCCGGAAGAACGAAACATCGGCACGCGCGCCAGCTTCGGCTGCATTCGCATGCGCTCTCACGACGTCATCCAGCTTTACGACATCGTCGGCCCACGGGCTCGCGTCACGATCGCAAACGAGACTCTCGGTGCGATGCTACCAGCCATGGCGGCCGCGCCCGGTCCCGGAGGGACGACCTCCGTATCGTCCCATTAAGTGGGACTACGGTAATTTGCCGAGTTGCTCGCGGGCCGACGTTCGCGACAGCAATTCGAGATCGGCGTCCACCATGATGCGGACCAGCTCGAGGAACCGCACCTTCGGTTCCCAATCGAGGACCTTCTTCGCCTTCGACGCATCGCCGATCAGCAGGTCCACTTCCGCGGGTCGCTCATAGCGATCGTCGTGCTTCACGTATTCTTTCCAATCCAAATCCGCGCGGGCGAACGCGGCCTCGACAAATTCCCGCACGGTGTGCGTCTCGTTCGTCGCGAGGACGAAATCATCGCCGGCGCCTTCCTGCATGATGCGCCACATCCCCTCGACGTATTCCGGCGCGTAACCCCAGTCGCGTTTCGCGTCGAGGTTGCCGAGGAAAAGTTCCTTTTGCAGACCGAGCTTAATCGCCGCGACCGCGCGCGTGATCTTGCGAGTCACGAAAGTTTCACCGCGTCGCGGGCTTTCGTGGTTGAACAGGATGCCGTTGCTCGCGATGAGTCCGTAGCTTTCCCGGTAGTTCACCGTGGCCCAGTACGCGAATACCTTGGCGACCCCGTAGGGACTGCGCGGCCAGAAGGGCGTGGTCTCGGTCTGCGGTATCTGCTGCGCTTTGCCGAACATTTCGCTGCTCGAGGCCTGGTAAAACTTCGAGCGGATCCCCGTCTCGCGAATCGCTTCCAGGATCCGGATCGTCCCCACCCCGGTGACGTCCGAGGTGTATTCCGGGATGTCGAAGCTCACACGCACGTGGCTTTGCGCGCCGAGATGGTAAATCTCGTCCGGTTTCAATTCGTAAAGGAGCTTCACGAGGTTCACCGAATCCGCGAGATCGCCGTAGTGAAGGAATAACCGGACGCCGTTGATGTGCGGGTCGGCATAAAGATGATCGATCCGCGATGTGTTGAACGTGCTGGCCCGCCGAATGATCCCGTGGACTTCGTAGCCCTTCTCAAGGAGCAGGTCCGCGAGATAACTTCCGTCCTGCCCCGTGATGCCGGTAATGAGCGCGCGTTTCATTTCGTTCCCACCATCAATGATGCCAGCACCGCGCGTTGCGCGGCAATCAATTCTCCGATTCCTTTTTTGCACGCAACGAGCATCCCTGCCAGCTCATCGCTCGAGAATGTCGCCTCTTCGCCCGAGCCCTGCATCTCGACGAATTCGCCGTCCTCCGTCGCGACGAGATTGAAATCTACCGTCACTGCTTTGTCCTCTTCGTAATTCAAATCCAACACCGTCACGCCCCCGAGGACACCGGCGCTTACCGCCGCGACCAGTTTCCGGATCGGCGGCGTCTCGATCTTTTTTTCCTCGGCCAATTTCCGGCATGCGATGGCTACCGCGAGGCTCGCCCCGGTGATGGCTGCGGTTCGCGTTCCGCCATCCGCCTGCAAAACATCGCAATCGATCCACATCGTCCGGGGCCCAAGTTTTTCCAGATCGACGCCGGCGCGCAACGAGCGGCCGATCAACCGCTGGATTTCCGTGCTGCGTCCGTCGAGTCGCCCCTTCGTGATGTCGCGCGGCTTTCGGGTATTCGTCGAATACGGAAGCATCGAATACTCCGCCGTGAGCCAGCCGCCGCCGACTCCTTGTTCCTTCATCCAGCGCGGCACCGTTTCCTCGATCATCACTCCGCAGATCACCCGCGTATTTCCCATCGAAACCAGGACCGACCCGCTGGCATTCGGCGCGATCCCGAGCTCAAAAGAAATTGGGCGAATTTTGTCGGCGGCGCGTCCGTCGGTGCGTTGCATGGCCACAACGCTAAAGCACCAAGCACCAACATCCAAGCTCCAGAGAAACACCAAATCTCAAGCACCAAAGCAGCGGGCTCACCTTTGGATCTTGGTGTTTGGAGCTTCCCTGGTGCTTGGAGCTTGGAGCTTTTCCCTATCCGTTCACGACGCGCCCGCCGTTCGGGTGCAGCACCTGTCCCGTCATGTAAGAGGAATCGTCCGACGCCAAAAAAACGAACGACGTCGCCACATCCTCGGGCTCGCCCGCTCGCCCGAGAGGCGTGTCGGAGCCAAATATCGCCACCTCTTTCGCCGGAAACGTCGAAGGAATCAGTGGCGTCCAGATCGGCCCGGGTGCGACGGCATTCACCCGGATCTTCTTCTTCGCCAACGCTTGGGAAAGTGAGCGCGTGAACGCCACGATCGCGCCTTTCGTCGCGGAATAATCCAGCAGCTCCGGGCTGCCCTGGTATGCGGTGACCGATGCCGTGTTGATGATCACGCCTCGTTTCCTGAAATGCGGCATGACAGCTTTGGTAAGGAAAAACATCGCGAAAATGTTCGTCCGAAAAGTCCGCTCGAGCTGCTTCTCCGTGACCCTGGTGATGTTTTCCTGTGGATGTTGCTCTGCCGCGTTGTTCACCAGGATGTCGATGGCGCCCAGTTCGCGCTTCGTTTGTGTCACCGCCGAGCGGCAGAACGTTTCCCTGCCGATATCGCCCGCAACCAAAATGCATTTTCGTCCCTGCGCTTCTACGAGGCGCTTCGTTTCCCGCGCGTCCTTGTGTTCGTTGAAATAGACGACCGAAATGTCCGCGCCTTCCTTCGCGAAAAGCACCGCCACCGCCCGGCCGATTCCGCTGTCGCCGCCGGTAATCAGCGCGACTTTGTCCCGCAGTTTTACGCAGCCGACGTAATCGCTGGTGCCCGATCTGGGCTGCGGCCGCATCTTGTATTGGCGGCCGGGTTGACGTTTCTGGTGCTGCGGTGGACGGACTTTTTTCTCTTTCGGCATGGCGAAAAAGAATCGATTCTCGGCCAACTGGCAGATGCGTTCCGGCTGTTGGCGGCTCGCCGGCCTCTAAAAAGGCCCAATTTCTTCAAAAATTTGCTTTTTGACGGTTGACGGTCCGGTTTGCCCGGCTACGTTGCTAACCCCGCCTGAAGCGGGACTCCCGAGTCGCAAGACAAGAGAGTTGGTTCTGGCCTATTTTGGGACTGCAAATTGGAACTCAATTTTGTCCCGGTTTATCCGCCGTAGCCTTGGCGAAGGCGGACTGAATCGGAGATCAAATTGGGTTTTTTTTGCGACCTGAAACAGGCGCAGGCCGCTGGTTCTTTGATATCTACATACAGGGTAGTAAATACAACTTTAAGAGCTGAGTCTGAAAACAATGCAGCCCCGATTTGGTCGGGGTTGCGGAGAGTTTCAGTTATCAAGTTTGAGCGTCGAACTGGAAACGGTTTGGCGTTCTACAGATTGATCAAGCTACAAAGAGCACATAATGGATGCCTTGGTGCCAATAGGCGATGAAGGACGTGGCTAACTGCGATAAGCCTCGGAGAGCGGTAAACACGCTGTGACCCGGGGATTTCCGAATGGGATAACCTGAGTGGGGTAACACCTGCTCGAGTCTCTGTGAATACATAGCAGGGACATCGCGACACCCGGTGAAGTGAAACATCTCAGTAACCGGAGGAACAGAAAGCGAAAGCGATTCCGTCAGTAGTGGCGAGCGAAAGCGGAAGAGACCAAACCAGCAGTTTACTGCTGGGGTTGTAGGAGCCCGATGTGGTAGTGCAACGGTTAGATGAAGCGAATGGAAAATCGCTCCAGAGAGGGTGACAGGCCCGTAATCGAAAACCCGCGCACGCCTAGGGATTTCCTGAGTAATACGATGCACGTGAAACTTCGTATGAATCCACGCCGACCACGGCGTAAGTCTAAATACTAATTGGCGACCGATAGTGAACAAGTACCGCGAGGGAAAGGTGAAAAGAACCGCTGTGAGCGGAGTGAAATAGTACCTGAAATTATGTGCTTACAAGGTGTCAAAGCCGGGCCTTCTCTGCTGGCAGAGAAGCCCGTTGAGAAGTTGAAAGGTTGAGTGGTTGAGACGAAAGGCAGCAGCTAATCCTCTCAACATCTCAACATCTCAACTACTCAACCTCTCAACTCTGCGGCCATCAGAGATGGCCCGGTGATGGCGTGCCTTTTGCTTAATGAGTCTGCGAGTTATTGTCAGTGGCGAGCCTAAGGCGTTCTGCGCCGGAGGCGAAGCGAAAGCGAGTCCGAAATGGGCGATCCTAGTCGCTGGCAGTAGACCCGAAGCCGAGGTGATCTACCCATGAGCAGGTTGAAGGTTGCTTAACCGCAACTGAAGGACCGAACCCGTGAAGGTTGAAAACTTCTGGGATGACTTGTGGGTAGGAGCGAAAGACTAATCAAACCCGGTGATAGCTGGTTCTCCCCGAAATAGCTTGAGGGCTAGCCTCGTGTGCTGACCTGCGGAGGTAGAGCACTGGATGAACTAGAGCCCATACCAGGGTATCGAATTCAATCAAACTCCGAATGCCGCAGGGTGTAACACGGGAGTCAGTGCGTGAGGGATAAGCTTCACGCGCGAGAGGCAAACATGCCAGACCAGCAGCTAAGGTGCCCAAATACCGTTCAGTGGAAAGGATGTGAGGTTGCTTAGACAGTGAGGATGTTGGCTTAGAGGCAGCCATCATTTAAACAGTGCGTAAT